>Ga0209278_1000002_pt1 | contig 852906 bp, 766 predicted proteins | sample JI81BgreenDNA_FD_187504 | JGI IMG/M metagenome (GOLD analysis project Ga0209278, IMG submission 187504) | Wastewater effluent complex algal communities from Wisconsin, to seasonally profile nutrient transformation and Carbon sequestration -... | ecosystem: Engineered > WWTP > Effluent > Algae...
AACCGTAATAGTACCCGTTAATGACAATTCAGTATCACAACCAACAGTTGAAATCGTGTAAGGAAAAACTCCAGTTACCGAAGGAATACCCGAAATGGTAACCACACCTGAGGCTTCTGTAGCTGAAGCGCCTGTTGGTAAACCTGTAATGGTGTAGCCGGTGGCATCGCCTCCATACGCATAAATAATATCATTTATTGGTGTGTTAATGCAAACTACTTGACTAGTGGTTTCTGAAAGAGACGCTAAATCTAGTTCGCATTCAGGTGGACAAACTGTTGAATCAATGATTAACTGAAAACTTGTTAATGCAGGACATGAAAAAAACAAATTTTCGACACGTACGTAAATTGTTGTAACAGGATTTACAGGATTGTAAGTAGATGAAATTTGACCTATTGCGTTATTAGCATTTTCTGGGGTTAAATAGAAAAACACTTCATATAAATTTGGATCTAATCCATCTAAAATTTCGGGAATGTGCTCGGACAAATCAACAGGTGCAGCACAACGAACCATTGGATCGGGTGTTTGATTAATAGCAAACCCATCCAAATATTCTACTATTATGCAATCCGTTTGAACACAAGAAGAGCCACTAATATTACTTGCCGATACACAATACTCACCTGGCTGGTCTGCTATAATAGTGGCTCCTGTTTGTCCAACTTGAACGGCTCCATCAATAGTCCAGACAAAATTATACTCTGCTGGATCTAATCCCGTATTTAACTCAATGGTTTGTCCAGGACAAAGTGCAGTCCCATTAGCTTCTGTAATATCAACATTACTAATATCAACACCTAAAGGATAAGTAATTTCTGCAACTCCCACGTTAAAACTTCCTGCTTCAATAAATACCGCAGAATTAAAACTTGAGTCATTTCTATCTGCAATAACCAACTTAATTCTATAAGGATTATTTGGAATAACCGCTGAAGACGCTGTCATAACTACAGTTTGGCCATTAAAGTTAATAGCTGCACTACCAGCATTTGCTCCTTCATTGTTTCTACCAAAAAAGGCATCATTCACACTGGCGCAACCTGCATTCATATCGTCATCGCGAATGGTAATAACAGAAATAGGGGTTGTTGTCCCTGGCACAATGGCTAAATTTGTAACTGTTCCTGTTGTAACATCAGTTAGAAAAAAGGCAAAAGCATCGGAGTAATCACATTGAAATGTACCATATTCTTCAGAAGCAAACATGAAATTGAAACTCATGTTATTGGTTAACGGAGTAAAATCAAATTCAATTAACGTTGCATCAAAATAATTATTCAAACCTGGATCAATTCCCAAACCTTGAATATAGTTTAAAAGCTGTGTATCACCAGCCCAGTTACCATCTCCAAGAGAAGTATTGTTAGGTCCTGGAACACCGCCAACAGCGCCCGTGGTCATAACAACACCTGATGATAGAGGAAAATTTGGGTTTGTATTTTCAAAATACCCAATACCTGTTCGGGTACCAACAGCATCACCTGAACGCCAAGTAATGTTACTAACCAATGCACAAGGGGAATCAATCAAAACATCTTCGATCAATTGCGGAACAGTGTGCGTTGTTGTATTTACTGTTATTGGTTGGGAAAAACCTAGCAAACCCGTCAATAACATTAAAAGAATTAAGTAGTTTTTTTTCATATTATAAAACTTTGTTAAGCAAGTGTTAATTGAAACTTAATTTACAAATATAAAAATCTAATGGATATTTGTTTAGTATATTTGTAAAAAAAAACAATAATTAACATGATTAGCATAAAAACCACAAATAATCCTACAATACTCAAGTTCGAATTGGAAGAAATTATAGTTAGAAATCAAAATTTTGAATTTAAGAATATTGATGAAACTAAAAACTCTCCACTTGCGAAACAGTTGTTCTATTTGCCTTTTGTAAAAACCGTTTATATTTCAGGAAATTTCATTGCTATTGAACGCTTTTCAATTGTAGAATGGGAGGATGTTCAGGATGAAGTAGCAAACAAAATTGAATCTTTTATTAAAGATGGTGGTGAAATTTTAACGATTGAAGCTGAAACAAACAAAAAACTACCTATTACAGTATATGCTGAAACCACTCCTAATCCAGCAGTACTTAAGTTTGTTTCGAACAAAGCATTAACCAAAACAATGGTTGAATGTAAAAATATCGATGACACTACAGCTTCACCTCTTGCCAAAGAATTATTCAAGTTTCCTTTTGTAAAAGAAGTGTTTATTGATGAAAATTACATCTCGATAACAAAATTCGAAATTGCTCAATGGGATGAAGTAACGCTTGAAACAAGAACTTTCATTAAAGAGTTTTTAGAAAACGGGAATTTGGCAGTAGATGAATCACTGATAGAGAAAACAGAAATTCATCAAAAACAACAAGAAGCCTACTTTGACAAACTAGATGTAACTTCACAACAAATAATCAACATACTTGAAGAATATGTAAAACCTGCTGTTCAAGGGGATGGCGGTAATATCATGTTTGATTCTTTTAACGCAGATGAAAAAAGAGTAAAAGTAGTTTTACAAGGCGCTTGTAGCGGTTGTCCTTCTTCAACCTTTACTTTAAAAAATGGGATTGAAAATATGCTTCGTGATATGTTAAACGACAACGAAATCAAAGTAGAGGCAATAAACGGATAATGATTCATTTTACCAAGTAATAAAAAAGGGATTCAATCTAAATTGAATCCCTTTTTGTTTATCGTTTATCTACATGTTCATTAAACTCTTTAAACAATTCTAATAAACTCATGGTTGCTTTTACCAGATCATTAGTTTCTAAGAGTAATCCAAAGTATAACTTACTGTTTTTTGGACTATTTTCAGTAGTTCTAATTCTAGTAATTTGTTTTTGAATTAATTCAGATATCAAATCTAACAATACTGATTTTTCTTCTAAAACTGTATCTAATTTCGAAAAATCTTCTGATTTAAAACTTTCCTCTAATTGTTCAAATAATAATTTTAATTGGTTATCAATCGATTTTAAATCTCTTATTTGATTAAATTTCAAGTTTTTATGATTGTTGTTGATATGCGAATAACTTGTATTGGTAATAAAACCAATAGACTGAACCATATCTTGCAAGAAACCTAATATAAGAATATAAAACTTACTTGCCTCGATAGAACTGTCATCTAAGTTTTTAATCACATAGAAAACATTACTCTTTAAATCGTCTACTTCTTTTTCAAGTTTTTTAAGTTTCTTTTTATCTTCTTTTAATTTTGCCAAATCTTGTAGTCCAAGATTATTAATAACATCAGAATATAAAACATTAGTTTTGTGAACTACTTTAGCAATTTGGGAAGAACTTTCAGAAATAATTTCCTTGATAGTTGCAATATCTTCAGTTCTAAGAAGCGCTTGTTCTGCATCACGTTCTTTAACTTTTGCTAAGTATTTTCGTGAACTTCTGTATAAAAGAATACCCACTAAAATCATGATGGCTACAAAAGCAAATACTTTACCTAAATTCAAGATAGTTACCACTAATCCGGCCATTGAAAACGCGACAATTGCCGTAACGAACCAACCTCCAATTACGTTAAAAACTCCAGCCACTCTATATACAGCACTTTCTCTATCCCAAGCTCTATCAGCAAACGAAGTTCCCATAGCCACCATAAAGGTTACATATGTTGTAGAAAGCGGTAATTTTAATGAGGTTCCAATGGCAATTAAAACTGATGCTACCATCAAGTTTACAGATGCACGAACCATATCAAATGCTATGGCATCTGGATCTTTATGTTTTACTTCTGACTTTACAAATTGGTTATCAATTTTTAATTGAAGTGATTTTGGTAACACATAATTAATTAGTTGGCCAATGTACATGACTCCTCTTACAATAATTCTAGACAAATTATTAGCATCAAATCGTTCAGAACGATCACCGTGACCAGACAAACTTAATTCTGTTTTAATAACTTCTTTTGCTTTTTTAGACGTCCAAAGTGTGTAAACCATAATTCCGCCACCAGCTAATAAATACCAAAAGTTAGCTTTTAAATCTGAAGAAGCTAATGCTCCCATTAACATATTAGCATCTTTTCCGCCTGCAATATAAATATCAAAAGCTTGAATAGCTCCAATAGGAACACCAATAAAGTTTACCAAATCATTTCCAGCAAAAGCTAATGCTAAAGCAAAAGTTCCAATAATAATGATTACTTTGAAAATATTTTGTTTTAACAAGATGATTGCTTGAGAAATAATTGCCCAAAACAAGAAACTTGCACCAACAATTAACAATTGATTATCATTCATGAATTCCTTCAATTCATCAGTCATGAAAGATGAACCTTTGATACCTTTAAACAGAATAAAATAGGTAATAGAAGTTATCGCTAACCCACCAAAAAGAGCTCCAAAATATTTTATCCTTCTTTCATATTGAAACGAAAATAAAATCCTCGAAATATATTGAACAAGAGCTCCCACAGAAAACGAAAGCAGTACAGAAAGTAAAATACTCGTCACAATTTCAGAAGCTTTTTTGGTATTGATATAACCAGCTAGAGTTTCAAAACCATCATCTTTAGTGATAATTTTATAAATTGCCAAACAAACTCCCGCTCCAAGTAATTCAAAAACAACTGAAACCGTTGTAGATGTTGGAAATCCTAAGGAATTAAAAATATCGAGCAACAATACATCCGTAACCATTACGGCTAAAAAGATAATCATTACATCATTAAAGGTAAACATAGTTGGATTGAAAATTCCACTTCTGGCAATTTCCATCATACCGCTTGAGAAGAGAGCTCCAAGCGCTATTCCAATACTTGCAACAATCATTAACGTTTTAAAAGAAACAGCTTTTGAACCTATTCCTGAATTCAAAAAGTTAACAGCATCATTGGCAACCCCAACCATCAAATCGATAGCTGCTAAAATAGCCAATGCAACAAGCATTACAATATAAATTTGCTCCATTAAATCTAATTTTTTATTGCTGCAAAATTCCGTTAAGATTTTCGTTTGAATGTTAAGCTAATGTTATCAATTAACAAAAAACAAAACTTTATTTAGCCCCAACTAGTTCATTCAAAAATACAAAATTATTATTAAACTTGACCAAAAGGCATGATTTTTGTAATTTTACACTCTAAACTACTATTTTTAATAAATTATAAACAAAAAATTATGCTTGACAAAAATCTAACAGAATACCTTGAACTGATTTCTAATTCTATTATTCAATTTTCTCCTAACATCATTTCTGCTATTTTAATGCTACTTTTTGGTTTATGGGCAATTAGCATTGTAACCAAAACCTTCAAGCGCATCATGATGAAACGAAATATTGAAATAACCTTGGCAAATTTTATTGGAAATTTATTGTTTTGGGCCTTGCGTATTTTACTTTTTGTAACCGTAATTGCTAAACTTGGCGTTGAAACTTCCTCTTTTGTTGCTGTTTTAGGTGCCGCAGGTTTGGCTGTGGGTTTAGCGCTACAAGGTTCACTATCAAACTTTGCTGGTGGAATTTTAATCATCTTATTTAAACCTTTCCGTGTTTATGATGTAATTGAAGTACAAGGAGAAATTGGAACCGTGCAAGAAATTCAAATTTTCAATACCCGTCTTTTAACTCCAAACAATCAAGCAGTTTACATTCCGAATGGAATTTTATCAAATGGTGTAATTAAAAACTATACACAAGAAGGAAAAAGAAGAACTGATTTAACCATTGGGATTGCCTACAACTCAGATATTAAAAAGGCAAAAGATACACTTTTACAGGTTGCACTTTCTCATGAAAATGTTTTAAAAGATCCAGAACCAATGATAGTTGTAACCGCGCTTGCTGATAGTTCAATTAATTTAGCTGTTCGTGTTTGGGCAGAAAATGAATTCTTTTTTAAAGTAAACTCAGATATGCTAGAATTTGGAAAAATAGCATTAGAGAAAGAAGGAATTTCAATCCCATTTCCTCAAAGAGAAATCAAAATTTTAAATGAAAAAAATTAACTATTTAAAATAAAATCTTTCAAATAAAAAGGTTCAAAATAAGCGACATCCACAAAGTCGCTTTTTTTGTATTTTTCAAATGCTAGTTCAGACATTTCTTTTGCCGAAGGATACACAACATCATCATGATAGACAAATTTTTCAGCAGTTAATACTCCTTTAAATTTTGATGCACCATCGCCCACAAGATGTAAAGCAGCTGTTTCATTTTCAAAAGAAGAAGCATCAATGACTTTAGCTTCTGTAGCGTGAATTTTTTGGTATTGTTTATCAAAAAAAGCTGTGTAAACCTCCATTCTTCTGGCGTCAATCATAGGAACAATTAGCCCATCTTCTATTTTTATCTGGCGTGCCAAAAGTTCCAAAGTATCAACCGCAATCAAAGGAATTGATAAAGCATAGCACAACCCCTTTGCCGCCGAAACACCTATTCGTAAACCTGTATAAGAGCCTGGGCCTTGGCTAACTGCAATAGCATGAATATTTTTAAAAGTCAATTGATTCTCTTCTAATAGTAATGCCAAAAAAACATGTAACTTCTCCGCATGTGAAAAATTTTCTGTAGCTATTTCTTTTAAAGCAATTGTTTTTCCGTTAACTGCTAATGCTACTGAACAATTTTTTGTTGCGGTTTCTATGCTTAAAATATAAGTCATTTTGCTAAAATTCATACGGCAAAAATACAAACTTTCTCTACCAAAAAATAAAAAGACGCGAACAAAATCCGCGTCTTTCTAACCCAAAACTAAATAAAAGACTATTTCTTCTTTGAAGATTTGTCCTCTGTCTTCACTTTATCGTTACTATTAAGTTCTTTAGAAACTACAGTATACGGACCAGTAATTATTTCTTCACCTTTTTTCAAACCCGATACAATTTCAATATTCGTATCATCTTGAATACCAGTTTTTACTACTCTTAGTTTAGCTTTATCACCAACTTTCACAAAAACACATTCAAATTTTTGATTGGGTTTGTACGTTCCTTTTTTCTCTTTCTCTTCTTTTTCTAATTCTGCCACAATATCTTTTTTCACTGATGTGGTGTCTTCTTTTATTACAACTGCACTAATTGGCACCCCTATTACTTTCTCTCTTCTTTTAGTAATGATATCAACTGTTGCTGTCATTCCAGGACGAAATGGCGAAAAATTAGCTGGTTTACCTTCTAATAAATCTTGGTATGATTCTTTCAAAATTCTAACTTTCACTTTAAAATTAGTTACTTGATCAGCAGTTAATGCTGTACTAGCCGAATTTGAAATACTAGTTACAATCCCTTTGAATTCTTTTTTCAAGTAGGCATCTACTTCAATTTTAGCTTCATCGCCAATACTAATTTTAACAATATCGTTTTCATTTACATCCACTTCAACTTCCATGTTGTTTAAATTAGCAACACGAAGAATTTCAGTTCCTGCCATTTGCTGAGTTCCTAAAACACGTTCTCCTAATTCTACAGAAAGTAGCGAAATTGTTCCATCAGCAGGTGCATAAATTGTGGTTCTTCTTAAATTATCTCTGGCTTCTGTCAAAGTTGCATTTGCACTTGCCACATTATAATATGCTGATTGTTTTGAAGCCACAGCCACTTCATAAGCAGAAACTATTCTGTCCCATTCTGCTCTTGAAATTACGCCTTTATCAAAAAGTGTTTTGTTTCTGTCGTAATTTGCTTTGGCTTCTTTTACTTGCGCATCGGCCTGACTTAAGCCAGCTTTTGTGGTGGATAAAGAAGCTGCTGTTCTATTTACACCAGAAACATAAATATCTGGATTGATTTTTACTAGCAAATCTCCTTTTTTAACTTGCTGACCTTCTTTTATTGGTAATTCGATGATTTCTCCAGAAACTTCAGAAGAAATTTTCACTTCAATTTCAGGTTGAATTTTTCCAGTTGCTGAAACTGTTTCAATGATATCCATTTCACTAGCATTGGTTATTTCAACCATTTTACCGTCTTCATTGTTACCAATTTTTCCTGATTTTCTTAAACCAATTAATGCAATTAAAATTACTGCAACTACTCCAACTAAAATGTATATTGATTTTTTTGACATGGTATTAATTATTTTGAATTAAAGGAATTCCGAAATAAAACTCTAAAATTTTGGTTCTAAAAATATAATCGTATTTGGTTCTAAGCACTTCAGATTGTGCGTTTTCAAAGGCTATTGTAGATTGTGAAAAGTCAAATGAATTCATTAGTCCAACTTCATATCGTTCTTTTGAAAAATTAAAGGATTGTTTTCTGGCTTCTAATGTTTTTTGCGCTGCTTCAAAAGATTTTCTTGCATTAATAACATCATTATAAGCTTGATATACATTTCGTTCTAAATCTAATTCTGCTTGTTGCAATTGGAATTCTGAACGCTCTTGATTAATTTTAGCACGTTGTACTCTTGCTCTAGTTGCAAAGCCATTTAAAATTGGGACATTTAATTGCAGCCCTACTGCAGTTCCATCAAACAACGTTAGCTGGTCTATAAAATTAAATGGAATACTTTCTGCCCAGCGAGTATTGTATCCTAAAAAGCCAGTCAACGTAGGTAAGTAAGAAGAGCGAGTTAAAGCAACATCTTTTTTAGCAACGTCAAGATTAGCAATTGCGATTTTAACATCATTTACAGAAGCTCTTGCTTTTTCTAAAATTGCTTCTTGTGTTTCGTTTGTTAAATCAGCAACTGGTAATGCAATAACTTCATCAGAGATTTCAAAATTTGCATAATCGTCTAATAACAAGATTTGGCACAAACCTATTTTAGCAATTAAAAGTGCATTTTCTGTATTCACAATTTGCTGTTCTTGAGAGGCATCTGTAGCTTGAAGTTCAAAAATATCTCCTGCTGGAAGAGATCCTGCATCAATTAATTCTTGCGTTCGTTTAATATTTTCTTTAGTAATGATGTTTTGATTTATTTGAACTTTCAATTGTTCTTTATTAAACAAAATCTGTAAATAAGAATTAGCAATTGATAAGGCAATATCATCTTTCATCTTGTCTAATCGATACGAATTGGCAATTTTTGTTAGCTTAGCTCTTTGCAAAGTTCTCCAGTTCGCCAATCCATTAAAAAGCATTACACCAGAGTTTGCAGAAGCCGATAACGATTTAAAAGTTTCGTTTTGGAATTGATTAGTTACCGGGTTGATACTCGCACCTGTATTCATACTGTAATTAGCATTACCGTTCAATGATGGTAAAAATCCTCCAATAGCTTCAAGTTTATCAATTTCGGTAGCTTTTAAATCTAATTCTGATTGCTTTATTGAAATATTGTTCTTAATTGCATAGTCAACACATTCTTCTAATGTCCACTTTTTCTCTTGTGCTTGCAACTGAAAAGCAATTAAAGAAAGTAAAAAAAGTATTCGTTTTTGTATCATTATAATGTTTTGTTTCATGTAATTTCTTATTAGACCAAAATTTTATCATTTTGTTACACCAATGAAATAATATTTTAAATTTGGACAAATTATTTTTTATGAAATCTTTACGATTAATTGGTGCACTATCTATTTGCTTTTTATTGTTTTCATGCGGTACAACTAATAAAATTGAAGCCTTAAAACCAGTACCTACCTCTGAAAATAAAGTAATTGTAAAAAATAAAACTTCATTTGTAGCACTACCAGTTACCATATCAATAACCGAAATTCAACACCAACTAAACAAGAATTTAAAAGGTTTAATTTATAATGATTCTATTATAAAAGATGATAATGTAGCCATGAAAATTTGGAAATCAAGCGAAATACAATTGGAAGAAAAAAATGGCAACATCCTATCCAAAATTCCACTTAAAATCTTGGTAAAATACAAATATGGAACCGATTTCTTGGGATTAAATGACACTAGAGAAATTTATTTAGACGGCATAATTACTTTAAATAGCAAGCCTCATTTAACTAATTGGAAATTAACCACAACCTCTATTATTGAAGATTTTGAATGGAAAACTAGTCCAACTGTAATGGTAGCTGGAAAATCAGTGCCAATTACTTATGTTGTAAATCCTGCTATGCGATTTTTTAAAAGTAAAATTGCCAAAGAAATTGATAACGCCATTGATAAAACCTGTGATTTTAAACCGCAAGTTTTAGATGTTTTAGACAATTTAAGCACCCCTTTTATTTCTCAAGAAGCTTACGAAGTTTGGTTTAAAATGGAGCCCAAAGAGTTATACGTTACAGAAGCCAAATTAAACAAAAACAACATTACCATGAAAATGGGCTTAAAATGCGACATGCAAACAACCGTAGGTGAAGAAGCAGAAAAAACATTTGACAAGAAAAAAATTGTATTAAAACCAGTAGCTTCCATGCCTGATAAATTTCAAATTTCTCTAGCGGTTGTTTCTACCTACGAGAGCGCTTCTAAAGTGATTACCAAAAACTTTCAGGGACAAGAATTTACTTCGGGCGGAAGAAAAGTCGTAGTTCATAAAGTAGATCTTTGGCAACGAGATGGTAAAATGATTGTTGCATTAACCTTATCGGGCAGCATCAATGGTACTATTTACCTCACTGGAATTCCTAATTACAACGCAGTAACAAAAGAAATATATTTTGACCAAATGGACTATGTTTTAACTACCAAAAGTATTTTAATGAAATCTGCCAATTGGTTAGTTCAAGGAACTGTATTAAGAAAAATTCAAGAAAATTGTCGCTATTCTATTCTAAAAAATTTAGAAGAAGGAAAAGCAAACATGTTGCCGTATTTTACAAATTACGCACCTATGAAAGGTGTAATTGTGAATGGAGAACTTGACGATTTAGTTTTTGATAAAGTAGAAATAAACGATAAAGCCATTATTGCATTTATCACTACTTCAGGAAAAATGAATATTACTGTTGATGGCATGGAGTAATTTTGGAATTACTCTTTTTTTGCATACTTAATTCTATAAATAGCATAAGCTGCTGCAGCCACTAAAACATACGGAATTACCATAAGATAAACAATACCATCGTTAATAGCTTCGGCTTTAACACCTCCTTCTTCACTAGCTAATGCGGCTCTACACATGGCACATTGCGCTTGAGCAGCTAGTGAAAAGAAAAATGATAAAAGAAAAAAGAAAAATATTTTCCTCTTAGAACCTCTATGTTCTGCTGTCTTAGTTCTATTTTCTTTAATTTGCATAATATGGTGAAATCATTAAGTAAACAATCACGCCAGTTACTGCAACATATAACCAAATAGGAAAGGTAATTTTAGCAATTTTTTTGTGCTTGTCAAAACGTTGTGCTAAAGCTTTAACATAAGTAATTAATACCAATGGAATAATAGCTATTGATAGCAAAATATGTGAAATCAAAATAAAATAATAGACTATTTTATAATTGCCTAAATATTTTGTTGATTCCGAAGACATATGATACGCCACATACATAAGTAAAAACAAAACAGAACAAGCAATAGCCAATTTCATTAAATTTTCGTGTAATTTTCGGTTTCCATTTTTAATTGCAATAACAGCTACAACTAAAAAAACAGCAGTTAAGCCATTAATCGAAGCATAAATGGGCGGAAGAAAAGTGAACGGCTCCACATCAATCCCCAAACGTTTAAAACTCACACCAAATAAAGCTGCAACAGCTAAAGGAATTACTACAGATAAAATAGTAATCAGTTTGTTGTATTTTGTTTCAATTGAATTATTCTTCATCTTTATTCTTTCAATAAAAGTTTAATATCTTCTTTAATTGCTGTAATTCCAGCTTCTTCTAAACCGTCATAGTACAAAATTGGGTTTCCAAAATCATCTTCTCTACATCTAATGTTACCATTTTTATCAATCAATGCAAAAAAACCAGAATGCTCAAATCCACCTTTTGCTTCATTGTTTTCGGCAGCAAATAAATTAAATCCTTTTTTAGCAATATCGTAAATGTAATTTTGATCACCTGTTAAAAAAAACCAATTCTTATGTTGGACACCCAAATGTTCTGCATGCTTTTTTAACACTTCTGGCGTATCATAATTTGGATTAATAGTGATTGAAACAATTCCAAAATCATCATGATTTAAAAATTCTTTTTCAATTTTTAACATGTTTTGGTTCATAATTGGACAAATTGTTGGACAAGTAGAAAAAAAGAATTCCACCACATGAACTTTCCCTTTCATGTCTTCATTTGAAACTACATTTCCATGTTGATTGGTTAATGAAAAACTAGGTGCTGATCCTATTTCTATTAAATCTACTTTGTTAAAATATCTAGCCCTGATTTCTTTAACGGTCCAAATTCCAAAAACCAATACTATAAATGAAATTCCTATGAATGATTTATTCTTCATGCTTATTTGTTCTTTTCAATATTTTCTTTAATCTTATCTCGAAAAGCGTCTTTTCTTGATTCGTTTTTCTTGAGAGCCAATCGGTATTCACGAAGTAAAATTTTAACATCGTCATTCATTTCATTATGTAAATCAGCAGCAGAAATGGTGTTGTATGAATCTCGATATTCGTCTTCTCCTTTTTTATTTTTGCCTTTTCTACCTCTAAGGTTTTTATTCTTATCTATAATTACTACCGAAGGTGTTCCAAAATGTTCATCTAAATTACCAATCAGTTGAAGTGTTTCATAATAACTTGAAATAGCTTCTGGCTCGGCATACACCACTTTCCATCTGCTTAAATCTTGAGATATTCTCTCTAACTTCTGAAAAACAGCTGCCATTTGATCTTCCGTTCCTTTGGGAGCCACGATGACTACTTGAAAGTCTTTAAATTCAGCGTATTTGTCATAAATTTTTTGGTTTAAATTGAACAAATTTCCTTTTATTTTATCAATTTCAAAACCTGAAAAACCCAAAATTGTAATGTGACCTGTAAGTTGTACGGATTCACCATCAATAGTTTTCCAATCTTGAGGTAAGTCTTGCTTGTACTCAAATAATGTTGGAAGAAATAACGAATTGTGCTTTGCAGAAGCAAAAATTAAGTAAGTTGCAATAGGCAAAACAAAAAGTAAACCAAGTATAAATCTATTTTTCATGGTACTGATTTAAAGCTGAATTAAAAAAATTTCAGCTCCACAAAGATAAAAAAAATCCCGATTGCTATCGGGATTAAATTATGATAATGAGATGTTAAAATATCCATTTTAAATGACCTTCTTTAAAAACTTCGTAAACGTAGTCTCCTTCTACTAAAATGATAAAACATAAGTATAAAATTAAGAAAACTAATGGACCAACGATTGACCATCTAAAACCAGATTTCTCACCTTCTAAGTGCATAAAAGCCCACATAATATAGTATGCTTTAACAATAGTCAGAATTATGAAAATCCAGTTTAACGGACTTGTTCCTAAAATAGAGGTATGATGTAATGAAGCTGGTTTAAAAATACCAAAAGCAACTTCAACTATGGTAACTAAAGACAAAAGTCCGAAAACATACCATATTCTTTTTGTATTTGATTCGTGTGCGTGTGCCATAATGCTAATATCTTTTTAAATTATACTAAGTAGAAGAACGTGAATACGAATACCCAAACTAAATCTACAAAGTGCCAATACAATCCAACTTTTTCAACCATTTCGTAGCTTTTTCTCTTTTCATAAGTTCCTAACAATACATTAAAGAAAATAATGATATTGATAATTACACCCGAAAAAACGTGGAAACCGTGAAAACCTGTAATGAAGAAGAAGAAATTAGCAAACAATTTGCTTCCGTATTCGTTTCTGTACATGTTTGCACCCTCTACTACGTAAACAGCATCTTCTAAACGCTTTAATGATTCTTCTCTAGATAAAACAACTTTTTGTTTGTCTTTAATAAACTCTGTGCGAATCAATAAATTTGGATTGGCTTTAAAACCTTCCATCACTTCAGCTACAGAATAACTTGGCAAAGAAGATTCTCCAGAAAACCAAACCCCTTTATCTCTTGTATGTTGTACTCTTTCTTCTGGTAATACTTTTGCAAATTCTGCTAAAGCAACACGCTCCCCAGAGGCATTTACGAATTGTAAAATAGATCCACCTCTAGTTTCTACTGCTCCAAACTCACCTTTGATAAAGTTTTTCCATTCCCAAGCCTGAGAACCTAAGAAGATAAAACCTCCAATAATGGTTAAAAACATGTAAAAAGCAACTTTAGCCTTATTCATTTGATGACCAGCATCTACAGCTAATACCATAGTTACCGATGAAAAAATAAGAATAAAAGTCATCAAAGCCACATAATACATAGGTGCATCAACACCATGTAAGAATGGAAAGTGATTAAACACCTCATCAGCAATTGGCCAAGTTTCAATAAATTTAAATCTAGAAAAACCGTAAGCAGCAAGGAATCCTGAGAAGGTTAAGGCATCTGATAAAATGAAAAACCACATCATCATTTTCCCATAGGTTGCTCCTAATGGTCCTGGTCCTCCGTCTAAAGCGTCTTCATGTGAAATAACTGTCGCTCCCATAAAATTTAAAAGTTGTTAAAAAGTCCCCAAATTTATTACTTTTTTTCTATTTGAAAAAATAGAAAAACAAAAACAAAAAAATCCATATCAAATCCATAAAGTGCCAATACATCGCACTTAGTTCAATACCAAGGGTTTGAGACGCACTATATTTTTGTTTATAATGATTATAAATTACAATAAAAAGCGACAAAAAGCCGCCCAAAAGATGCAACAAATGCACAATAACTACAATGTAAAGAAATGAAGTAGTTACATTACTTTCACTTCCTGTAAAAAAATAGCCATTCTCTATTACCTGTCCAAAGCCTCTAAATTGCAAATAAACAAAGGCAAAACCTAACAATAAAGTAGCCCATAAAAAAAGCGTTGTTTTATTTCTATCATCGTTTTTCATTGCCTTGTAGGCCAAATAAAAAGTAACACTACTTAAAAAAATCACCACAGTACTGAAAATAAAAGCACTAGGCAAAACAAAATCTGACAACCAATCTGGTCTAGATTTACTCACTATATAAGCACTTGTCAACCCAGCAAAAACCATAACAATACTAATCATAGCAAAGATGAGCATCAATTTATAACTTCTTCCTTTGCGACTTTCGTGTTCTTCCAAAGACATTTTTGGTTCCATAACTATCGAATAAATTTATCTAAAACAAAAATAATTTGTACTAATGAAATATAAGAAACACTAACAATCATTAACTTTCTGGCAGCTTTAGCATCCATCTCTTTGTAGAGTTTCACCGCATGAAATAACATCCAAAAACCAAGTAACAACACAATTACTCCACTAACTTTGGTTAAAAACAACTTCCCTGTAATTCCAAAAACAGGAACAATAGAAGCTATCAGCATCCAAACCGTATATAAAATTACTTGTAAAGCTGTTGTTTTATCTCGTTTTCCAGTTGGCAACATAAAAAAACCTGCTTTCTTATAATCGTCATATAAAAACCAACCAATAGCCCAAAAGTGGGGAAACTGCCAAAAAAACTGAATAATAAACAGCGTTCCCGCTTCAATTCCAAAATGACCTGTAGCGGCGACCCAACCTAACATATAAGGAATAGCACCAGGAAAAGCACCCACAAACACCGAAAGTGGCGTTACGGTTTTCAAAGGCGTATAAACACTTACATATAAAAAAATAGAAATAGCGCCAAACATCGCCGTTTTAGGATTAACGGCAAAAAGAATTGCTAAACCAACAGCAGTTAATACAAAACCAAGAATTAGAGCATTTTGCTTCGAAATCAATCCAGCAGGTAACGGACGGTTTTTGGTTCTGTCCATCAAAGCGTCTAAATCCTTTTCAATTACTTGATTAAAAACGTTAGAAGCACCCACCATACAATACCCACCAATAGCTAAAAAAAGCAACATTAAAAAGCTATTTGCATCCCATGAATCAACCCCTAACAAATACCCAGCAAGTGTAGAAAACACCACACTAATAGCCAATCTCGCTTTAGTAATAGCAAGAAAACTTGAAACTAAACTAGGCTTTTCTAATATCTGACTTGAAGTACTCAAAGAAGTGATTCATTTTAAATTGAGTGCAAAGATACGATTTGAAAACTAGATTTTTGAATTTCGAATTTAGAAAAATTGAAAATGTTTTGTTAAAAGATATTTTTTGGGTATTCCCACAAGGGTCGGGCTATCCGCACTCGCTTTTTATAAAAAACTTTTGGTAGTTTTTTATAAAAGAGCTCAAACAATGCTCCTATCCCTAATGCGAAAGTGGTTTTCAGTTGAAATTAAAAATAAATAATTATAATTGTAGAACTTTGTAAAAGTTTCTTTAAGACGAAAAAAATAGAATTTAAATTTGCGTTATGAAAAAAGATATAGAAATTAAGCTTGATAAAAAAAAGATATTAAAATCTTTGTTTTTCATTAACATTTTTCTGTTAACTTGTTTTTTATTTGCATTAACTCCTAAGACATTTACCTCTGTAATTTGTAGAAATAATAATATAATTTTTACAATAGGAATATTGGGCATTATCTTAGCACTAATTTATTTATTTCCATTATTTTTAAAACTGTTTAAAAACAAAGCTGGATTAATTGTAAGTGAATACGGCATAATTAACAATACTGAATATTTAAATCTTGGTTTAATTAAATGGTCGGATATAGTAAGTGTCAAAACTAAAACATATGGTAAAGGAAAATATTTATTATTAGAATTAGTAAATGAGGAAGAATACTTGAAAAAAGTAAACAATTGGGTTTTTAAGTTTTATGCAAAGTTTAATAAAATTCAATACGGAACTATTGTCCATATAACTCATTCTACAATAGATTGTTCTTTTGAAGATTTAGAGCGATTGATTTTGAAAAGCTATAACAAAACAAACAAATTATAAACTATTAAAAAACATTACAACTATAATTAAAAATATATAAAATTTAAAATTAACGGTTTCATTTAAGGAATTGGTTAAAAACTCAAAGCCCAGAAATTTATCAACTTCTGGGCTTTGAGTTTTTAACTTTTTTTGAAAGAGCTGAAACTTTACGTTTTACAAAACTTGCTACTAATAATCAAAATACCAATTAAACAAATCACTTCTTAATCCAATAGAAATCCAAGCGGTAGTTGATTGTACTGTAGAGGCGGTTTGAGCTGTTGGATCAAAATTGCGGTACATGAAATTACCAAACAAACGCATATTGGTTACTGGATTCACTAAATAACCCAATTGCAAATCCGCAATTATCACATTGGTTTTGTTTCCTTGTGCAATGCCCACTCCGGTATCAAACGGACGGTTTTCATCGTAGTCTAAATAGATATTGCCGCCGTAATTGAAGTTATCTGTTCCGTCATTAAAATCAAAACCTCTTTGTCCGTAAATTAATCTTGCTTCTCCGTAATATCTTCCTTTTTGGTAACGGGCAATTCCCACTAGTTCTCTGAAATTAGCGCCCCATTGGTGTCCCAGACTAATATTGTTATGCGCATAATTCGTCAACGGATTGCTGTGCGAATACACATAAGGTCGCACTTGGTTGTATTCCAATTGTAAGGTCAAATTTTTAATTTTAAAAGCATCATAATACTTCGCTCCTATTTGGTAACCAAATTTGTTTCTCCAACTTTGATTTTGCTGTCTTACATCACCAATCGCGAATTCATCTAACAAAAATTGGCTATAAAAATTGATTTGGTTGTTCCATTTGTATTTGGCAGTTGCTCCCAAAACAGCATTTCCAGCTCTTGAAGAAGAAGAAAATTCAACCGCACGATAAAAGATAATGGGATTCACAAAATTTACATCAAAACCTCTGTCATTGGTATTAGACCAAACTACACTTTCAAACAAACCAATGTTCAATCGTTTAGTTGCATTGTAACTCAAATAATGACTTGCCATGTATTTTGAAGCATACGTTCCATCTATGGTTACATCTGGTCGCACGTCTTTTAACCACATATACGTATTGGTATATTTGATTTTCCAAAAAGACGTATTGATTTTAAAAAACGGATACGGACTGGTAGCATCACTTTGCAATAACGAACGATAACCATCACCAATGAAATTTCTACCGTAACCCAATTGTAAATCTATGAATTCATTGGGTTTGTATTTCAAGTTTGCTTCCGCCATTGGAAAATCATAAGCATCATCCTTGAATCGTTTGGCAATCCCAATTCCTGGAATAATTGCAGGATTTCCACCCGATGGCGCTAAAGTTTCAGAATACGCGTTGTAATAATCCGCAAATCTTCCTTGACTTTCGTAAATGGATGTGGTAAAAGTTAGTTGTTCACCCAAAGTACCTTGTATTTGAACTCCTCGAGTATTGACAAACGTATTGGAAATGTCACTATCTAAATCTTTTCCACCGCGAAAATCAAAAATAGGATTCATGGTAAACCAATATTTTTCTCCTTGAATCGCAATTAGGTTTTCATTGAATATTTTTCGTCCCCACCAACCTTCTTTTTGTTTCATTAGTTGTTGGTTCACCGCTTCAAAATCGTAATATTTGGCTACTTCTGCATAAGAATACGGTTTTGTTGCTGTGTGATTGTTACTGCCAACTTGATTGAGCAACGCATCAAAATTGGCATAATTCAAATGCGTAAAAGCCACATTCAAATCGCTTTTGTACTGCGGATTTTTGAAAGGTTTGTAGTTTTTGGCTACGGCTTCAAATTCGGTTAATTCTTTTTTATTATCAATTAAAACGGAATTGGTTTTATCTTGTAGAATTTCATTAGTTTTCGTTCCAAAAAGCGAAGGTTCTTCCAATGGAATTCTGATTTTGATGGTGTATTTGGCAAATGTTGGTCTTCCAGAATACGTTGCGGGTTTAATTTTTGGCAAGGCATCAAAAACTCGTTGCGTTTCTTCTTTTAACGATGATGAAATTGCGTCGATATATAATGTTTTAAATTTTCCAATGGTATCAACTTCGAAAACAGCATGAATAGTTCCTTTATAATTACTAGCAACAATATCTTCTGGCATTTTAAAATTTTGGAAGAAAAAAGTTTGGATAGTATTGTAAAAACAAGCTTCTTGATTTTCGCTTACTTCGTTTTCACATGCTGGAAATTGCGGCATCTGTTCTGATGAGCGAACTTGAGCAGTAGTCCAATTGATTCCGAAAATCAATGAAAGAATAACAATATAATTTCTCATGATTTTTAATATTCCGATTGTGAAGTTTGACCGCTTGCAATTGCTTTTGCAGCAGAAGTTCCGATTCTTTTTACGCCTAATTTTATCATGGCAACCGCTTCATCATACGAGCGAACACCACCAGCCGCTTTAACTGGCAACGGACAAGCGTTTTCAAGCATTAAAGTAATTGTTTCTATGGTTGCTCCGTTTGGTAATCCATTTTGAGTTGGGTAAAACCCTGTTGATGATTTCACGAAGACTTTTTCGTACTGGATTTCTTTGAAATTTGCAATTACACAATTTTTAACTAATGTTGTTAACTGAATAATCTGTTGGGATGTTAAAGCAGCCACTTCAATAATCCATTTTACGATTTTGTGGTGTTCTAAACCTAATTTCGTGCAAGCAATTACTTGATTTTTCACTAATTCTACTTCACCGCGTTTGAAAGCTTCGTAATCTAGTACAAAATCTAAATCGTCAGCTCCATTTTGAATGGCCAACTTGGCTTCAGCTAGTTTAAAATCTAAATCGTTATCACCTTTTGGAAAATCGATTACAGTTCCAATGGTAACTTTGGAATTAGCTGATACAATCATTTTTTTAGCCAAAGCGACGTATTCCGGACGAATCATGATGAGTTTAAAATCTTCATCAATAGCTTCTTGAATGGCGTTTTGCACTACTAGTTGATTTTCAGTTTCAGAAATTCCTGCTTGAGTAGCTGTTTTTAAATATGTTGCATCTAGAAATTGTTTGACATTCATTGGAAATGAATTAAGTAATTAGGATGTAAAAATAAAAAAATCCCTTCGAAAAGGGATTACTTTATTGGAATTAATTCAATTTAAACTGAATTGGAATTGCGTATTTTATTTTAACTGGAGTATCACCTTGTTTAGCAGGTTCTAATTTTGGGAGTTTCGCTAACGCTTTTTTTGCAGCAAGTTCCATATCAGGAGTTGCTCTTCCATTTGAAATGGATTTTATATTGGTAATCATTCCATTTTCGTTTATAACAAATTCAATTGTAGCCATTCCTTGCTTTCTAGCACTTCTATCAGCATCTGGATAAGTCAAATGTTTCATAATTGCTTTTGTCAATTGTTCATCAAAACAATCTTTTTGCTGACTTTTGGGGAGACCTTTACATGCTTTGAACATAGGGAGTTGTTCTACATTCACAAAATTATAAGTAGAAATGGTATTATTATTATTATTATTATTATCAACTGGGGTATTTGAACTTGCTGTCGTTGTACTTTCCTCGTTTGAAAAATCATTAGTGTTTTCGGTTGAAATAGTTTGTTTTGGAATTACCACTTCATCTTCTTCCACTTGTATTTCAACAGGATCATTTGGAAGCTTTACAACAGGTTTCACCACTTTAGTTTCTACTTTAGTTTCCTGAACATGAGATTTAACTACAACAGGAGTATAAATGTATTCTTTTTCAAAAGTAGGTTCTGTAGGTGTATAAACCACGACTTCCTTTTCTCTCGACATGAAATTAAATTCTAACATTAGTAGCACCACAACCATAGTTGCGATTAGACCCACTTGAAAATAGATTAAACTATTTTTCGCTCTTTTTGAAAATTCAACATTTGCTTTCATAATTACTCGTTTATTAGTTAACAACTCTTTAACAAGTAAGTACAAAATGCGTGCCAAAAAAAAATCTCACATTGTAATAATGTGAGATTTAATTGGTTAACCCTATAAATATTAGTTTAATCTAAACTGAATAGGCTGAGCATATTTAACTTTTACTGCTTTACCTCTTTGTTTACCAGGAGTGAACTTTGGTAACTTTGAAATAATTCTAGCAGCTTCTTTTTCTAAAAGAGTTCCATCACCTTTTCCTCTAAATTTAGGAGTGATATCAATTATATTTCCTGCTTTATCAATTACAAAAAGTACTTGTACTTGACCTTGAATGTTATCTTCAGCAGCTCTTGTTGGGTAATTAAAATTCTTTTTGATGTGTTTATTCATCATTTCATTGAAACATTCTTCTCTTTTTGCTTTAGGAACAGTTTCACAACCTGGAAAAAGAGGAATATCTTCAAGTACAGCAAAGGGTAATTCACCGTCAAACTCTACATCTCCATCACCTTGACCTCCAATTGAAGAAGCAGTAACTACAACAACGGGTTTGTTCTCTTGTACTTCAGTAACTTCAATTTTCTTTTCTTCAAGTTTGATTTCGTCTTTCACAACCTCAATCACCTCTGGTGCTGGTGGTGGTGGTGGTGGTAAACTTTGTACGGGAGGCAATGTAACAATTACATCGTCTTCTTCAATAAGATTATTATCTGTTACAAATTCGTCAATAGTTTCATCTTTAGGATCTTCTGATTTTAATTCAATCCCAATAAATGAAATCAACAAAATAGCAACAAGACCTACTTGAAAAAACAACAAGCTGTTTCTTCTTGGGTCAACATTGGGGTTCTTTTTTAGTTCCATAACTTTGTTTTTGCGGTGCTAATATATAAAATATTGTTTACTTTTTGCATTTTTTAACTGCTTTTACAATTAAAAAAGCGGTTGTTCCTCCAGAAAAATTGGCAAGGATATCAAACCAATCAAAACTTCTACTTGGAGATAATCTTGGTTGTAAAACCTCAATAATTGTGCCATATAATAGAGCTAAGAAATAAACTTTTAAAATTGTAGCTTTTGAGGTTAACTTTAGGGAAAATGACCATAATAATACTAGTACGAAATAAAAAATATAGTGAACTAGTTTATCATTAACTTCAAAATTAATGGCAATTAAATCTGTTTTTTTCATAGGAATAAAACTCAAAAAAGTAATTCCTATACTCCATAATATTGCAGCAAATAGTACTTTACGCTCCAATTAATTGCTTGTAATCATCACTACTTAACAATTCTTCAATTTCGGAAGCGTTGTTGATTTTGACTTTCACCATCCAACCTTTTCCGTAAGGATCTGCATTTACTGCTTCAGGGTCAGACTCTAAATCTTCATTAAACTCGATGATTTCACCGCTCAATGGTAAAAATAAATCAGATACAGTTTTAACTGCTTCAACTGTACCAAAAACTTCATCTTTTTCTAAAGTTTGGTCTAGAGTTTCAACTTCTACATAAACAATATCTCCTAATTCTTTTTGAGCAAAATCTGTAATTCCTACAGTTGCAATTTCTCCTTCAACTAAAACCCATTCATGGTCTTTGGTATACTTTAAATTAGCTGGAATATTCATTTTTAAATTTTTTGTTTGACAAATGTACTTTTATTAATTGAAAACTAAAAACACTTTTTGTGATTTTTATTAATTTCCAAAATTATAACGTAAAGTAAAACCGCTTCTAATGTTTGTTATTGGAAAAGCTGTTGAAATTACAGCCTGAGTAAACTGGTGATCATAGAAAAATATGGCAGTTAGGTTTCTACTAAATGAATAATCAGCTGTTAGTCGTAACGACCATAAATCTTGTCCACCTGCTAATTCGTTATTATTAAAATCGAGGTAACGAACAATAGTATTACTTTTTCTTAATGTAAAATCTGCTTTAATATTTATATCGCTTTTAATTACACCCGTTGGGTTATCTGCCAAAGCAGAATTTAAAGTCACATCTTTGATTCTGTAACCTAAGCCTACGGTATAATCATTTCCATTAACTTCTGTTAGTAAATTATTTACAAAACTCATGTTTAATGTTCTGTCTTTTTTAACTTCAGCTCTAACATTAAATGAATTTTTCATTTCAAATTCTACTCGCATTAATGGATTAAATTGTTCGGTTAGATTCACATTGGAAATAATATCACTTGGGAAGAAGTTTCCGTTAGCGTCTAAACCATTGTCATTTAAGTTAGAAGTAAAAGCGTTGATGTTATAACTTGCTCTATACCCATGTTGTAAAGAAAATCTTTTGAATCTATCTTTAAAAAACTTATAACGCATTAAACCTGTATATTTCAAGTTCCAGTTAGGAATTGGAATATTTCTAAAAGCACCAGTTGACACTTTTGAAGCACTTGTTCCAGTGTAAGCCGCTAGGAAGGAAGGAAGAAGAACTTGCTGGCTATTTTTTCCAAAACCTACGGGGTAACCTTCGGCATCAGTTGGGAAAGTTGTATTACCGTAGTAGCTTTGAGCTAATCGATTCGCTACAATAATCCTATTTGATCTAAAGGTTTCAAAAGCTTCTGAAAAATTTTCATTACTTGTTGAAAAAGAGGTAGCTAAAAGCACTGTTGAAATGTTATAGTTCCCAAAATTATAAGGAGATCTTGAATTATACTGACCGTTAGAAACGTCAAATTGTTCCGAGAAATTTTCAGACATCATTCTTTCTCCAGTTACATCGATTTTCAAATCTGCAAAAGGCTCAACTTGAGCAGTAAAATTGAGTTGGGAATTTGTAACCTGAGTAAAGTTTTGGTTAAACTCTGGATAATTTGTTAACCATCCTTGGCGAGCAGCCTCATACCTAACATCAGATTGTGCCCCCATAACAAACCCAAGCGTTGGTCGTGAAGTTCCAAAAAAGCCTAGTCCTGGCAAATACCCTGGTAAGACTGTGCCGTTAGTTTCAGTATAATTTACTTGAATATTTTTTACACTCATGAGCACTCCTTTTAGTCCTTCAACTAACCAGTTTGACGATGAGTTTGCTGCAACATTAGGTTGGGCTTGGATTTTTTGACCTGGTTGTGGTGCGGCAACTTTAGTATTTTGTTTTGGTTTTTTCTTACCTGTAAGACCAATATATTTATAAAATTCTGTCATGTTTAACTGTGTGTTTAAACGATGAGAATTTGCATTTTGAATAGTATTTCCTAAATTCCAATGATCTCCGTTTTCATCAATAAAATTAGCAAATTGATCAGAAGAACGCTGCCAATTATAATCACCAGTATAAGTATATGTAGATTTAACAAATTTAAAAACGGGTAACTTATTGATAGGTATTTCATAATTAAGAACCAACTGTTGATTGTGGTTATTAGAATCGCCAATATCCCAATAGCCATCCCAAACATCAAGTCCGTCAATAGGAACGTTTGATTCGTCTAGATAATTTCTAACAATGTTGTTTGAAGCTGCAGTGTAATTTATTTTTAATGATTTTGTAATATCAAAATTGAAACCGTAGTTATAATTAAAAAAGTAATTTCTTCTGAATAAAGGATCTAAGCCAATTCCTTGCACATCAACAAGTCGAAACTGCTGGCGATTGAACTGTCTGATAATATTTGAACTAAACGAAATGTTTGTTGGCAAATAATTAAAATTGAAATCGGACAACATTTTGTAGTACCCATTTTTCTTTAATTTTTCGTTTTTCTTAAAGGGCTCTACAGATTTGGGATTAAATGCAAAAGCATAATCTACGGTAGTTCGGTTTTGAATGTCTTCCATACTTTCTACTTCATAACTATGATGTTCCATAGTATTTAATGAATATGAAAGGGTAAGGTTTTCAACATCGTAGAAATTTGCTTTCTTTTCTGGATTTCTATCTTTCTTTACACCTATAAAGTTAATACTCGTTCTTTTGGTATAGTCAATAGCTCTGTTTTCAAAATTTGCCCTATCAACTGGATCTGGTGTAGCATTTATGAGTTCATTTAGTTGAATATCTTGATAAAAAGGATCAAATTTTGGGGTAACTGTTTCCTCTCCAACTCCATAATTGAATGGTAATCTAATGCCCCATTTTTTAGGTAGCAATTGACCTAAATTAATATTTGTAACTATATCGTATTGAAAAACATCTTCCCTGCTTCTATCGTTTGGTCCTTGTTCAATACCACCAAAACCAATAGTACTTACTCTGGTTGTAGCAGAAACAGTAGCAAAATCAGCAACATTAGCATCTAAATTAGCAATTGCTGCGTAGCCTCCTTCATTATCCATATCAGACAAGCGAAGCTCATTAAACCAAACTTCACCACGTATTACGTTGTTAGTTCGGTTTTTAACGCCTATCATTATTGTTCGAACTAGACCAAAATTAGGATTACCTTTAATTCCTATTGTTAATCTATTGTTTGAAGAACCAATGATAGGGTTTTCTTCTTCCACAAATCGAATTCCGTTAGCATCTGGAGAAACAGCGTCTGGATCAGTAATTAAGCGTGCTTTTAATCGGGTTAAAAAATCTAAGGGCAGTTCTATTTCATTGTCTTCTGGCCAGATTGCCTCGGGAGAAGTAGCATTTTGAGGTGTTACCTTTAATGGAATCTCTACTTGGTAAAAGTTTTCGGTAAAATCATTTCCAAAACGAATAAACGCATACATTTGATCGTCTTGTAAAGCTTGTGTTTCAGGAGCTGGCAAGGCTTCTGCATGAAGAAACATTCTAAGCTTTTTAAACTGTCTCATATCAACACTAACGTTTTTAAAAACCGCTCTTCCATCATTGGGTTCAAGTCCGTTAACAAAACCTCCATTTACATCATACACACGTAAAGAAAGTGATTGCTCGTTTTGATTAATAATGGTATTATTATTAAATAATTGCTCTCGAGTTACTCCTGGTGGAGTCACATAAGGAATAGGCACTCTTGTGTTATTTTCTTGAATATTAACTGCCACTACATCAAAACCTGTTAAATCATCTTCCACGTTTGGATCATTTGCATCTAGAGTATTTACAAAACGTCTCCATTCGCCTCTAACTAATTCTAAGGCTCCAAAACGCAAAGTGATTTCATCTTTGAATCCAGTCATGTACATTCTCATGAAACGAATAGATCGCAAATCTTCAATAGCTCCAATTTTTTCAGCATTTGCAACATCCTGAATTGGAATTTTATATAAAATCCATCTTGCACTTCCAATTTGTCCATTTGGTAATTGAATATTATTATCAATTCGTGTATCAGCAATATAATTTTGACCAACAGGCACACCGTTCTCTGTTGAAGGATACGCTAAAATAGGCACATCAAACTTGAAATAAGCATTGATAGTGTTCATCGTATTGTCTCTATTGATATCTTCAACATCAGGAAAAGTAGTATTTCCTCTGTTTGTGTCTGTAACATTTACTGGTGAATTTCCTTGAGTTCCGTTATAATTTCTATAACGCTCAATAACATTACCATTGGTATTCAGGTAAAATTGGTAGTTGTCTTGTGCGGGGTCAGGAAAATTTGCAAAAGCTGGATAATTTACTGCTTCTTCTTCATCAAGCATCCCATCAAAACCGGCGTCTTGAACATTTCTGTTTCCTTCATTAGTATCAAATGCATAAATAAGTGATTGGGATGTGGGTTGTTTACCCCATGAGGTTTGAGTAGTTGGCTGATTAGATCCCGTTTCTGGCAAACCATTTTCAAATTGTTTTCTGCCGTCTTTTAAAATATCTTCTGAAATTTCACCTAAATTAAATACTAATTTACCAACATTTGTTGGGTCAGCAACGTCAGTGGGATTTCCATTATTAAAATACGGGTCAAGAATCCAAAACTGAATGTATTCTACGTTAGATTGTTCAAAATTTGTTGTACTAATTGAACGCATAATCCCTGCCCAATTATCTGTAGCTGCCGTTTCTGAGAATTCATTTGTTGCAGCTGCAATTGGATTAAAATTATATGGTCCGCGCTGTTTGGGAAAATAAGTTAAGTCTAAGGTATTGATTACTGTAGACTGTCCTTGAGCAATATCTAAGTTAGGAAAAAGCTCTCTACTAAAGACTCTTCGAGTACTATTTAAGGACAAATCATTATCAGAAATTCCTCCAGGTGTTTGAGTGTAAAAAACAGGGTCAATGGAATACCAAGCTAATTTTGCTCTTTTGTAACCAATACTTAGATCATCAGAAGGTGGATCATTAGCACTAGGAATTCCGTCATAATTATCTTCCAATGGCACACTAGCCAAAGCCCAAGCAAATGGGGAACGCAAATCTATAGTGGTTTGAGATCCTTCAAAGTCGTCAACATACGTAGTTGCTTCTCCGTTAAATTGGTCTGCTTTTGAAGCACCTGGCATTAAATAAGCAATTTCACCTCTAAAAGAAAGATTAGATGGAACGTCAGTATCTATATTAGGTAGCTTGTTTACTAGTCGAGTTAAGAAGGGAACTTCAGTAGAGAAGTTAGTATTAACTCCAAAAATAGTATTGTTTACCGATTCTTGTCCGTAATTAGATTTATTAGTAAATGGTCGTTCAGAAAGGCGCAACATTGTAGCTCCTACCAAGAAATTTTTATTGAATTGGTGCTCTACGTTAACACCCCAAAAACGACGAGTTTGTTGCCCAAAAACCGCATTATTTTCAACCGAAATTTCAATCGGTGTATTAGAAGCTTGCAAAGATGGATCTAAAATTTGAACTCTTCCTGCAGCATAATCTACAGTATAATCTTGCCCTTCTACTAACAATCTACCGCCAGCAGTAACAACCACGGACCCTTGAGGCACATTAAATGCTCCAATAGAAATACCATCACCACCAGCTGATTTGTATCTACCTCTTAATTGAAATTTATTTTTTTCGCTTTCTTGGAGTGCAGCAGCTTGTGTTGAGGCGTATAAATTTCTAAATACGTATTTGTTTTGGTTTTCGTTATAGGTTAATGGGTCATTATAGTTTTCAGCAGGAGCGTTAGTTAATTTTGAGAATAAATGTTCACCAAAAGGTTCTTTGGTAGTAAAGATAATTCGTCCAAATTGTGGGTCAATAGTAATTCCTGGAACAAAATCGAAGAAACCATCACCGCCTTCTTGAGGGTCATTAGTGAAATTCAATTTATCCACATTAAATACTCTCAATAATGGAGTTTCTGCAACATCACTTGGTAGCGGTGTGGTACCAGCTGGTGTAATGTAATTTAATGGTGAAGGATCTGTGTAAAGGATATTGAACCTAAAATCATCGGGTTGTAATTGAAATGCTGAAGGAATTTGATAGATGTTTTTCATCATTAAATTCCATGTAGGCATTGTTAAATTATTATTAGGAGCTTTTTGCTTTACTAAAGTTAAATTACTTTTTAACATTTTAAGCAATAAGGCTTGTGAGCTTGGAATAGCTACTCCAGAAGTGTTGTCTACGTTTGTAGCATCTACGCCATCAGTACCAAATTCACCAACTTGGTATACTTGGTCACCAATAGTATATTGATATGCTACAGCTAAAACTTCATCATTTGAAAGACGTTGATTTAATGAAACATATCCTAATTGAGGATGAAAAGTATATTCAGAAGCTGCTAATTTTCTGGCGTTTTCTAACTTGGCATAATCAATACCTTCTTCAACACCTGAAATATTAAATCCGTTGTTAGCTGTTGGAATTTCACGAATATTTGAATTTAAAAAATTTCCACTAGTACCAATTTGATTTGGATTAAATCGATTATTGGCATTGTTTGTTGGAGTATTGGGTGGAGCCACAAAAAAAGTTGGATGCAAAGCTAAGTTTAATCCCACTATTTCTTGAGGTTGTAATCCAGAAAGTGAAGTTTCCCCTAAATCTTGAAGGGCAATAATATTTCTGAGGTTATTTTCTGTTGAGTTGATTCTGTTTTGTTTATTAGTTACCCAAACTTCAATTCTTGTAATTTGCACACGGCTATTAATAAACGGATAATTCAATAAGGCTCTATCGTATTGATTTCTAAAAAATTGGGATAAAAAAAAGTGACGATCCGCATCATAATCTAATGCAAATAATTCAAAATCTTGAAGGGTACCACCACCTTGTGAAGTTACTGAACGTGTTTGCGATTTTTGTTCAGAAAACACTCCAGTAACAGTAGTTTTTCCAAATTTCAATTGAGCTTTTACCCCAAATAAACTTTGAGCACCACGAATTAAAGAATTCGAAAGTGGGAAATTAACGTTTCCAACTTCAATTTTTTGTAAAATATCGTCTTCATCAGAACCGTATTCTAATTTGATTAAATTTTGAAAGGCAAACGAAGATTGTGTGTCGTAATTTACATTTACACCTAAGCGAGTTCCTACTTTACCTTGGAGTCCTACGCTAATTCTTTGGTCAAAATCAAAGGTTGTAGTTTGTCTATTTCGAGGAGAAAATGCAGGATTATCTTGCTTAGTAAACCGAACACCTAAGTCTAATTCAACAGAACCTGTAGGCTTTATATCAATAGTATTACTTCCAAAAATAGCTTCAAAGAGTTTAGAATTCACATAATACCTTGGAAGCAAATCGCGTTTGGCATCTTCTTTTTTACTATCTATTGCCAATGATTTTTCTTTGTAATACTTACGCATTTCTTCTCGCAATACTAACTCATGATATTGAGCAGGCGTGAGCACTAACGGATAATTGATATTAAAACCATCTACGCTACTAGTATAAATATAGCGATCTGTTGCCGCATTATAAGTATATGCGCTTAGCACACTAGAGGGGTCTGGTGGTTTAATTTTTCCTAAATCGGATCCTGTTTTAACACTATCTTGCTCTTGACTATTTTGAGAATACGACAAAAAAGGTAAAGTGAATATAAAAATTACAACTACTTTTCTGATTAGGTACAACATATTATGTAAAAGCTCTTTCAAATTACAAATTTTTTAACGCTTGTTTGATTAGGTCTTCTACGGAAGCATTTGGGACTTCTTTAATTATTTTTTCAATCACTTTTTCTGCATTTTTACGATTAAAACCTAAAACCTCTAAAGCAGATAACGCTTCTTCTTTGTTTGTATTGTATGTTGTAGGAGAAACATCATCTAAATTGTAAACTTTTAACACTTTATCCTTCAAATCAAGAATAACACGCTGGGCAGTTTTGGCACCAATTCCTTTAATCCCTTGAACTGTTGCTACATCATTTGAAGCAATTGCTTGAATAATCTGAGTGGGCGCTAATGAAGACAACATAGTGCGTGCAATACTAGCGCCTATTCCTGATACAGATAGTAATAATTTAAAAAGTTCACGTTCTTGTTTTTCAACAAACCCGTAAAGGGTATGAGCATCTTCTTTCACTTGTAAAAAGGTAAATAATCGAATATACTCCGTACTAGGCAATAACGAATACGTATGTAATGAAATATTGACTAAGTAGCCCACACCGTTGCAATCAATAACAACATCTGTTGGATTTTTTTCGACTAGTTTTCCTTGTAAGTGCGTGATCATAATAGTTACAAACCCTAATTATTTTTTTACTTGTTTTGCTTTTCTTGTTTTTTCTTGAGCATCTACAACAGCCACTGCTGCCATATTAACCATTTCTTCCACACTTGCGCCCAATTGAAAAATATGCACTGGTTTATCTAGACCTAACATTATAGGACCAATTGATGTGACTTTATCAAGTTCTTTTAAAAGTTTGTAAGTAATATTTGCGGCATCTAAATTAGGGAATACTAAAGTATTTACTTTTTTATTAGCAATTTTAGAAAATGGAAACTTACTAGAAATTAATTCTGAGTTTAATGCAAAATCAGATTGTACTTCACCATCAACAATTAAATCAGGGTAATTTTCGTGCAAAAATGCAACTGCTTTTCTGATTTTTACGGCACTTTCATGATTTGACGAACCAAAATTTGAGAAAGAAACCATAGCAATTACAGGTTCCATACCAAACATTCTTACTGTTTTAGCTGTCATTAAAGCAATTTTTGCTAAATCATCAGCCGTTGGATTTGGATTAATAGCAGTATCTGCTAAGAAAATTGGTCCTCTTTTGGTTAGCATCATATTAGTGGTTGCAATACGAGTTACCCCTGGAGCTTTTTCAATTAATTCCATCATCGGTTTTACATTGGAACGATAACTCCTTGAGTAACCTGTCACTAAAGCATCCGCTTCACCAGAATTTACCATCATCGCTGCAAAATAATTTCTTTCACGCATCCACTTTTGAGCATCAAAGTAAGTTGTACCTTTTCGTTTTCTAGTTTCCCAATAGGAAGTGGCGAAACGGTTTCTTCTTTCCTCTTCTTCTTTAGTTTTTGGGTCAATAATTTCTACTTCGGCATCAAATCCAATTTCTTCTTTTAATTCTAAAATAGTTTCTTTATTTCCTAATAAAACTGGAATTCCAATACCGTCTTCGTGAACAATTTGGGCTGCTTTCAAAACATCTAAATGATCAGCTTCTGCAAAAACCACACGTTTTGGATCGGTTTTAGCACGGTTTATTAACAATCGAACTAATTTGTTATCAGAACCCATTCGTTCTAACAATTCGTCTTTGTATTTTTCCCAATCGGTAATTGGCGCAACTGCAACACCAGACTCCATAGCTGCTTTTGCCACAGCTGGTGGTACTTCGGAAATTAATCTTGGGTCAAAAGGTTTTGGAATAATATAATCGCGTCCAAAAGCTAATTTGGTTTCTCCATAAGCGATATTCACTTGTTCTGGAACTGAAGCTTTTGCTAATTCTGCCAAAGCTACCACAGCGGCCATTTTCATTTCTTCATTAATTTTGCTCGCACGAACATCTAATGCGCCACGGAAAATATATGGAAAACCTAAAACATTGTTTACTTGATTAGGATGATCAGAACGACCAGTTGCCATAATGATATCTTTACGAGTGGCAATGGCTAAGTTGTAATCAATTTCAGGTAATGGATTAGCCATAGCAAAAACTATAGGATTATCAGCCATTGACAACAACATCTCAGGCGTTACAATATTTCCTGTTGATAAGCCTACAAATACATCTGTTCCTTTCATTGCATCAGCTAACGAATCAAAATGTTTATCTGTAGCATATTTTCGTTGCATGTCTGTTACCTTAGGATCATCTTTACGAAGTGGTCCTTTACTATTGAACATTACAATATTTTCTGCTTTTACACCAAAAGCTACATATAAATTTGCACAAGCAATTGCAGCTGAACCGGCTCCCGAAATCACCATTGTAATTTCGTTCATTTTTTTATCTGCCAATTCTACAGCGTTTAAAAGTGCTGCTGCCGAAATAATTGCTGTTCCGTGTTGGTCATCATGCATTACGGGAATATTCAGTTCTTCCACCAAACGTCTTTCAATTTCGAAAGATTCTGGCGCTTTGATGTCTTCAAGGTTGATGCCACCGAAAGTTGGTGCAATGTTTTTTACCGTTTCGATGAATTTATCTACGTCTTTAGTATCTACTTCAATATCAAAAACATCAATATCAGCGAAAATTTTGAACAACAATCCTTTACCTTCCATTACTGGTTTTGAAGCTTCTGGACCAATATCTCCAAGTCCTAAAACGGCAGTACCATTGGAAATAACAGCTACTAAATTCCCTTTTGCAGTATATTTATAAACGTTATTAACGTCTTTTTCAATTTCTAAACAAGGCTCTGCCACACCAGGAGAATATGCTAGAGCTAAATCGCGTTGGGTAGCATATTTTTTTGTTGGAACAACTTGAATTTTACCAGGTGTTGGTTTTGCGTGGTACAATAAGGCTTCTCTTCTTTTGCTATCTTTATGCATGGTTTTTTATTTTACTAACTTACAAATATAGTAGTATGCTAATAAAATGAGAAATTTATTTTGAGTTTCTTTTAAAAAAAGAAATCACGCCATTAGTATTCAAATATTTTTACGGGATTAAGCTTCTTATTTAACTTTAGCTTTTAGCTTTTTAAATGCTTCTACAAACAGTACCGCAACTAAACCAAACACAATACCTGCCAATAATTCTGCAACCATTGACGGAATAGCTTTGGGAACCAAATGATGCAAATACTCAATTTTATGAAGAAAAATTCCGCCAGAAACCAGCAATAAGGCAATTGTTCCAATGACTGCAAGTGCTTTAATTACAACAGGAAGTGCCTGAATTAAAAACTGACCTAAAGTTGCTAAAAATCCTTTATTACCCGATTTTTTAACCAAGAAAAAACCAGCATCATCCATTCTAACAATCAAAGCTACAATACCATAAACACCAACGGTAGCAATTAATGCCACAAATGAAACCGATAAAATTTGTGTAATCATTGGGTGTTCTTTTTCTAAAGCAACACCAAGTGCGATGATTACAATTTCTAAAGACAAAATAAAATCGGTTTTTATAGCAGAACGAATTTTAGCTTTTTCAGAATTTTCGTTTGATTCCTCTAATTTACTTTCTAAAATTACCGTTTCAGCATCTTTTTTAGAATGAAACAAATATTCTACTATTTTTTCTACTCCTTCATAAGCTAGATAAATTCCTCCAATGAGTAAAGCTGCTGTAATAGCTGGCGGATACAACCAATTTAAGACAAATACCAAAGGCAAAATAATTAACTTGTTCACGAAAGAACCTTTTGTTATTGCCCAAAGCACCGGAATTTCTCTTGAAGCAAGAAATCCTGTTGCTTTTTCTGCATTAACGGCTAAATCATCACCTAAAATTCCTGCTGTTTTCTTGGTTGCTAGTTTACTTGTCATTGCCACGTCATCCATTAAAGCGGCGATATCGTCTAAAATTGCAAAAAATCCTGATGCCATAAATTTGAGAATAAATTAAACGTCAAAGCTACATTAAAAATTGGATGGTAAAAATTTTATTTTTGATTGAGAAAAGAAATATTTCGTTGCAATCCAGAAATTTTGGTTCGTTTGACAGCTGAATTTTTAAAAACTTTTTGAAAGGTTTCTAGCGTAATTTCTTCCCAATCAGATTTTGTGAATTGCAAAATTTCATCATTTGGTTGAAATCTTGGTTCGTTATGTGGTTTTGAAAAGCGATTCCATGGACAAACATCTTGACAAACATCACAGCCAAACATCCAATCGTCGAATTTACCTTTCATTTCATTGGGAAGATTATCTTTTAATTCAATGGTGAAATAAGAAATGCATTTGCTTCCATCAACAACGTAAGGTGCAACAATAGCTTCTGTTGGACACGCATCAATACAAGCAGTACAAGTACCGCAATGATCAGTTGTTGGCGTATCATATTCGAGTTCTAAATCCACAATTAATTCGGCTATAAAATAAAAAGAACCTACTTTTTGGGTAATTAAATTGCTGTTTTTTCCAACCCAACCTAAACCGCTTTTTGCCGCCCAAGCTTTATCTAAAACGGGTGCCGAGTCTACAAACGCTCTTCCGTTTACTTCACCAATTTCTGTTTGAATAAAATGCAGTAATTCTTTCAATTTGTCTTTGATAACAAAATGATAATCTTCACCATAAGCATATTTTGAAATTTTATACGAATCGCCAATTTGGGAATCAGAAGGATAATAATTTAAGAGCAATGAAATTACACTTTTCGCCCCATCAACTAATAACCTTGGGTCAAGTCTTTTGTCAAAATGATTTTCCATGTAACTCATTTGACCGTGCCTATTGTTGTTTAACCAATTTTCAAGACGAGGCGCTTCATCTTCTAAGAAACCAGCTCTAGAAATACCGCAAGACAAAAAGCCGAGGCGTTTTGCTTCTTCTTTTATGATGGATGTCTGATGATGGGTGATGGATGACTGAATCACTTATTTTTATTGTGTTTTAAAAGCCAAAGTTCTATTCATCAATTCGAATGACTTAGCATATAAGTAATCAAATTGTTCTTGAGTTATGTAATTTCTTCTTATTGCTTTATGCAAATACGTTACAACATCAGCTATTGAACGAATAGAATAATTCAAAAATCTCTTAAATTCAGGAATTGTTTGTTCAACAGAACCTTCAGAAATATTTAATGCAATTGAATCAACAGCTCTTAAAATTTGAGAGTATAAATTATAACGTTCAGTTTGAGGAAAAGAGTTAGCTATCGTATTAATTTCCTCTCCAAAATCCATTGCTAATTGCCAAAAAAATAATTTTTCAAACTTAAAACTCATAATTTATTTACTTAAAATTTGAAACATCCATCATCAAACATCCATCATCCATCATTAAAAAAGTCCTCCTTGAATATTATTTTTAATTTTCCCCAAATGCTTGTAGGCTTTTTCAGTTACTTCTCTTCCGCGCGGTGTCCTTATGATAAAACCTTCTTGAATTAAAAAAGGTTCGTATACTTCTTCGATGGTTTCGCCACTTTCTGAAACCGCTGTTGCTAACGTTGTTAACCCCACGGGGCCTCCTTTGAATTTGTCGATAATCGTTACTAGAATTTTATTATCCATTTCGTCTAAACCGTGTGCATCTACGTTTAATGCTTTTAAAGCGAATTTGGCAATTTCAATATCAATTTTACCGTTTCCTTTGATTTGAGCAAAATCTCTTACTCTTCGTAAAAGTGCGTTGGCAATACGAGGGGTTCCTCTACTTCTTCCTGCAATTTCAATTGCGGCTTCCATGCTAATAGGCATTTTTAAAATAGAAGAACTACGTTGAACAATTGTAGTTAATAATTCCGTGTTATAATATTGTAAGCGACTTTGGATACCAAAACGAGCACGCATTGGCGCAGTTAATAAACCCGAACGAGTGGTAGCACCGATTAACGTAAACGGATTAAGATTGATTTGAACCGTTCTTGCATTAGGCCCCGATTCAATCATAATATCTATTTTAAAATCTTCCATGGCAGAATACAGGTATTCTTCAACTACGGGACTCAAACGGTGAATTTCGTCAATAAATAAAACATCACGCTCTTCTAGATTTGTTAGTAAACCAGCTAAATCACCTGGTTTATCTAAAACAGGACCAGAAGTTATTTTTATACCAACACCTAATTCATTGGCAAGAATATTGGCAAGCGTAGTTTTTCCTAAACCAGGAGGACCATGAAACAAGGTATGATCAAGCGCTTCACTTCTTAAGTTAGCCGCTTGTACAAAAACTTTTAAATTATCGAGAACTTGTTCTTGCCCTGTAAAATCTTCAAATGATAGAGGACGTAATGCTTTTTCAATATCAACCTCTTGCGAAGAAAAACGTTCTTTATTGGGATCTAAATGCTCATTCATAAAACAAAGATAGTTAAAACTTAAAACAAAAAAACCTTTCAAATCGAAAGGTTTTTTTGTTTATGTTAGTGGTGAAGTTGTTCTTCTCCATCTTTCATTGGTACATTTTGTGGAACAAAATCCTCATCGTGACCAGGTTTGTTGTAGTCATAAGGCCAACGGTGTACTTCAGGGATTTCTCCAGGCCAGTTACCGTGAATGTGCTCAACAGGTGTAGTCCATTCTAAAGTATTAGATTTCCATGGATTTTGAGTAGCTTTTTTACCGTAAAACATACTGTAGAAGAAATTCCAGAAGAAAACAATTTGGAATACTGCACCTATAATTGCAAACACAGTAATTAATACGTTAACATCAGCTAAATCATCAAATAATGGGAATGCAGAGTTAGTGTAATAACGTCTTGGTAAACCAGCCATTCCAATAAAGTGCATTGGGAAGAAAACTCCGTAAGCACAAACAGCAGTTACCCAGAAGTGAACATAACCTTGTGTTTTATTCATCATTCTACCAAACATTTTTGGGAACCAATGATACACTCCAGCAAAGAAACCATATAATGCAGATATACCCATTACTAAGTGGAAGTGAGCAACTACGAAATAAGTATCATGAACGTTGATATCTAATGTTGAATCTCCCAAGATAATACCTGTTAAACCTCCGGTAATGAAAGTAGAAACTAAACCTATAGAAAATAACATTGCAGGATTCAACTGTAAATTACCTTTCCAAAGCGTGGTGATATAGTTAAATGCTTTTACAGCAGAAGGAATTGCAATTAACAAAGTTGTGAATGTAAATACAGAACCTAAGAAAGGATTCATCCCTGACACGAACATGTGGTGACCCCATACGATTGTTGAAAGGAAAGCAATTGCTAAGATTGAAGCAACCATTGCACGGTAACCAAAAATTGGTTTTCTTGAATTAGTAGCAATAATTTCAGAAGTAATACCTAAAGCTGGTAATAGTACAATATAAACTTCAGGGTGACCTAAGAACCAGAATAAGTGTTCAAAAAGTACTGGTGAACCACCTTGGTAGTGTAATACTTCTCCAGAAATAAAAATATCGGACAAGTAGAAAGAGGTACCAAAACTTCTATCAAAAATCAACAAAAGTGCTGCAGATAATAAAACAGGGAACGAAACCACTCCAATAATTGCAGTAACAAAGAAAGCCCAAATGGTTAATGGTAGACGTGTCATTGTCATCCCTTTAGTTCTCATGTTGATTACTGTTACAACATAGTTCAATGAACCCATTAAAGAAGAGGCAATGAAAATAGCCATAGAAACCAACCATAAAGTCATACCTAAACCAGAACCTGGAATGGCTTGTGGTAAAGCACTTAAAGGAGGATAAATTGTCCAACCTGCAGAAGCTGGTCCTGATTCAACGAATAATGAAATTACCATAATAACTGAAGATACAAAGAACATCCAGTAAGATAACATATTCATAAAACCTGAAGCCATATCTCTTGCACCAATTTGCAATGGAATAAGTAAGTTACTAAAAGTACCACTCAAACCTGCAGTAAGTACAAAGAAAACCATGATTGTACCATGAATAGTAACTAATGCAAGATAAATATCATTTCTCATTACTCCCCCTGGAGCAAAGTTTTCACCTAATAAAAATTTAAAAATACCAAATGATTGCTCAGGCCAAGCAATTTGCATACGGAATAATATTGACATTAAAACACCAATAACACCCATGATTAAACCAGTAATCAAATATTGCTTAGCAATCATCTTATGATCAAGACTAAAAATGTATTTAGAAATGAACGTTTCTTTGTGATGACCGTGATCGTGTGCTGACATAATTCTATCTATTAAAATATCTTAAACTATTTTATTACTTGTGCTAAAACTTTTGTTGTATCAACAACCGTTTCAGCAGATTCTGCTGCTGGAGCAGGAGTTTCAGCTGGAGCATTAGCCTCAGCCCATTGCTTTGAAAGTGTTGGTTTCTCACTCAACCACTTTTTAAAATCTTCAGGAGATTCAACTACAATTTTCATTTGCATGTTATAATGAGCTTTACCACAAATTTTGTTACATAGTAATAAGTAATCAAAAGTGTACGGGTCTAAAGCTTCTTTACCTTCAGCAACTAATTGAGCGCTTTTTTTGGCACGAATTTTATTAATACGATCAACTTTGAAAATAATTTCTTCACGTTGACGCATCTCTTCAGTAGTAACAGTTGGAGTAAATACAAACTGAGTAACCATACCAGGAACACAATTCATTTGCGCTCTAAAGTGAGGCATATAAGCAGAGTGTAAAACATCTTGAGAACGGATCTTGAAAACTACTTTTTTACCTTTTGGCAAGTGCAATTCATTTACTACTTTATCATCTTGAGCCGCTGGGTCAGCTAAATCAACTCCCAAAGTGTTAATACCTTCTATGTAACGAACGTTAGCTTTACCTAGAGTATTATCTTCACCAGCATATCTAGCTTCCCATCCAAATTGTTTAGCATATAACTCTACATAAATTACCTCTTCTTCTTGATCATAATACATGATGTTGTTCCAAGTATAAAGTCCATATAAAATTAAACCCGCTAAAGTAATTACAGGAATGATTGTCCAAATAAATTCTAATTTGTTGTTATCAGCAAAATATACAACTTCTCTTCCTTCTTTACCTCTATATTTAAATGCAAAATAGTGCAATAAAGCTTGAGTTAATGTTTGTACGAAAAAAATCAATACTAATGAAATCCACATAAGATTATCAACATCAACACCGTGCTCAGAAGCTGAATTGTTTAATAAAGGTAAATCACCATATTTAACAACACAGAAAATAGTAATTAAGTAAATGAAAGCAAGGAAACCAAACATTAAGTACCCATTAATGTTGTTGTCTTTATCGTTAGCAATTTCGTTACTTTCACTTGCGCCAACTTGAGTTAAATGAAATATTTTAGTTAATTGCCAAACAGCAACTCCAATGAAGACTAAAACAATAAATACTAATAAACCACTCATTTGTTTATTTCTTTAAATATTAATAATGAAAATGTTTGCTTTCTTCGATGTAAGGATTGTTTTTTGGTTCAATTGGTGCTTTTGTTAAAGCTGTGAATACAACAAAAATAAATAATCCTAAGAAAAATAATAATGAACCAATTTCTGGCATACCAATAAACCATTGGTCACCAACCGTTGCTGGCATAATCATATTGAAGAAATCAATATAATGACCAAACAAAATAACGATACCAGCCATTACAACTATCCAAGACAAACGTTTGAAATCTGTGTTGATTAATATAAGTAAAGGGAAAATAAAGTTCATAGCTAACATACCAAAGAAAGGCAAGTTATATTGTTCAATTCTAGTAACGTAATAAGTAACTTCCTCAGGAATATTAGAGTACCAAATCAACATGAATTGAGAAAACCATAAATACGTCCAGAAAATACTTATACCAAACATAAATTTAGCTAAATCATGAATATGACTTGTGTTAACTTTTTCTAAATAACCTTTAGATTTTAAATATAAGGTAATTAAAGCAATTGCAGTAATTCCACTTACAAAGAAACTTGCAAATACATACCATCCAAATAAAGTACTATACCAGTGAGGATCAACAGACATAATCCAGTCCCAAGACATCATAGATTCAGTTACAATGAAAATAACTAAAAAAGTTGCCGCTAGTTTAAAGTTCTTTTTGTAGAAAGACAAATCAGTAGTTCCGTCTTGAGCGATAGAATTTTTTCTCATTCTGTAACGGAAAAATAACCATAAACCTAAGAAAAGTGCTGCTCTAATTAAAAAGAAAGGAACATTTAACCAGCCAGATTTACCTTGGATTAATGCATCTTCGGCAACAACTTTAGCATCCATCCAAACAAACAAATGATTAAAATGTAATGCGGAAAGTACTAAAACACCAAAGAAAATAATTGAACCAGGTAACATGTAAGCGGTTATTCCTTCCATTACTCTGAATAAAATTGGTGACCAACCTGCTTGTGCAGCATATTGAATAGCATAAAAAGCCATTACACCAACAGAAAGTAATAAAAAGAAAATACAAGCAACATAAAATGCAGCCCAAGGCTTATTTTGTAATTGATGTAATACATGTTCTACATGCTCTTTATGTTCTGCATCAGCATGCTTAGCATCAGCATGAGCTCCATGTGCATGGTCTGCATGAGCATCAGCATGACCATGATGGCCGTGATCGTGACTTTTTGACAATATAGTTTCAACTTCTTCTACAGTCTTTGGGGCGTTATAAAAGCCTAGCCCAATACCTATTACACCCAAAAACATTAGGATGAATGAAAAAGTTTTTAATTTACTTGAAAACGTATACATATTAATTATTTTCAAAGGTTGATTTACAATTATTATTCTGCTTTAAGTTTCAAAACGTAGCCTGCAACTTGCCATCTTTCTTCTTGTGACAATTGGTTAGCATGTGAACCCATAGAGTTTAATCCATAAGTTACTACGTGATAAATACTACCCGCCGTAATTTCTCTATCTTTAAAACTAGGAACACCAAGAAACTTTTCTCTTTTTACAAGATTTCCTTGACCATCACCTTTTTCACCGTGACAAATTGCACAATAAATGTTGAACAATTCTTTTGCTTTAGTTTCATCATAAGTTGTTTCATCTAAAGGAGAATTTAAGCTTGCTTTGGCTAAAGCATAACCTTCAGGTGTGTTTGGAATTTCATAAGGAATAAAACCTCTTTTTACCGTTCCCTCAGCTGGTAATTGAGCCTCAACACCACCTTTGAATACTTCGTGTTCCGAATATGTTTCATAAGAAACAGCTTCATACATATTTGGGAAAAACTGGTAGTTTGGTTTGGAACTATCTTGGCAAGAAATGGCAAAGAAAGACAAACCTAAAACCGCTACTATTTTATTTAAGCTTTTCATATTGTGTATTAATGCTTTTCAATTATTTTTACTTCTACAGCACCAGTTGATTGGAAAAAAGAAAGTAACTCTTCTTCATTACCATGTACTCCAACTTCCATTAAAAAATGGTCATCTGTAGTTCTAACATCAGGATTTTCAGCTTTTTTGAATGGCCATAATTTACTTCTCATGTAAAAAGTAATTACCATTAAATGCGCTGCAAAGAAAACCGTCATTTCAAACATAATAGGCACAAAAGCTGGCATGTTCTCAATGTAACTAAAACTTGGCTTTCCTCCAATGTCTTGTGGCCAATCTTGAATCATAATATAATTCATCATAGTTGTTGCAATTGACAAACCAACTAAACCATACAAGAAAGCACAGATTGCAATTCGAGTAGGTGCTAACCCCATTGCTTTGTCCAAACCGTGAACAGGAAATGGTGTATATATTTCTTCAATATGATGATGTGCTGCTCTTGTTTGTTTAACAGCATCCATTAAAACATCATCATCATTATATATAGCGTGTAAAACTTTATTGCTCATGATTATTAATGATTATCTGAATTATGACCGTGTTGTTCTCTTTCTCTCTTGTAATTATCACCTGAAGACTTTAAAATAGTTTTAACTTCAGCTTGTGCAATTACTGGGAAACTTCTTGAATATAATAAAAACAATACAAAGAAGAATCCGATAGTACCAATATAAATACCTGCATCAACAAATGTTGGTTGGAACATCGTCCAAGATGAAGGTAAGTAATCTCTGTGTAATGAAGTAACGATAATTACGAAACGCTCAAACCACATACCTACGTTTACAACAATAGAAATAATGAATGACGCCATGATACTAGTTCTAATTTTCTTGAACCACATCACTTGTGGAGAAATTACGTTACAAGTCATCATCAACCAATATGACCACCAGTAAGGTCCAGTTGCTCTGTTTAAGAAAGCATACTGCTCATACTCTACTCCAGAATACCATGCGATAAATAACTCAGTGATATAAGCAATACCTACAATAGAACCCGTAATCATAATTACAATGTTCATTAATTCAATATGCTGAATCGTGATATAATCTTCTAGGTTAGAAACTTTTCTCATGATAATTAACAAGGTATTTACCATGGCAAATCCTGAGAAAATAGCTCCAGCAACGAAGTAGGGAGGTAAGATAGTCGTGTGCCAACCTGGTATTACCGAAGTAGCAAAGTCAAACGATACAATTGTGTGTACAGAAAGTACAAGTGGCGTTGCTAAACCAGCTAATACCAATGATACTTCTTCGAAACGTTGCCAATCTTTAGCTCTTCCACTCCATCCGAAAGATAAAGTTGAATAAATTCTTTTAGTAAATGGTGTAATTGCTCTATCACGTAACATAGCAAAGTCAGGTAATAAACCAGTCCACCAGAAAACTAATGATACCGATAAATAAGTAGAAATTGCAAATACGTCCCATAATAGTGGCGAGTTAAAGTTCACCCATAACGAACCGAATTGGTTTGGAATAGGCAATACCCAGTATCCTAACCATGGACGACCCATGTGAATAATTGGGAATAAACCAGCCTGCATAACAGAGAAAATTGTCATTGCTTCTGCAGAACGGTTAATTGCCATTCTCCATTTTTGACGGAATAATAATAATACGGCAGAGATAAGAGTACCCGCGTGACCGATACCTACCCACCAAACGAAGTTGGTAATATCCCATGCCCAACCTACAGTTTTATTTAATCCCCATGTTCCAATACCTGTAGAAACAGTGTAAATCATACAACCTAAACCATACAAAAAGGCAGCTAAGGCAATTGAAAATACAATCCACCATTGTTTGTTAGCTCTACCTTCAACAGGCTTTGCCACATCTACAGTAACATCGTGGTAAGACTTGCTTCCAACGACTAAAGGTTTTCTAATGGGTGCTTCGTAATGAGACGACATAATCCTTTATATTGTTTCTTTAATTAATACTTATTTATCGTTTCTAACTTTTACATGGTAGAATACATTTGGTTTTGTACCAATGTGTTCTAATAAATGATACATTCTATCGTCTTCAGCTAATTTAGCTACTTGAGATTCTTTATCATTTACGTCTCCAAAAACCATTGCACCACTAGTACAAGCTGCAGAACAAGCTGTTTGGAATTCACCATCTTTAACCAATCTTCCTTCGCGTTTTGCTTTTAATTTTGTTGCTTGTGTCATTTGAATACACATAGAACATTTTTCCATAACACCACGAGAACGAACATTTACATCTGGATTGATTACCATACGACCTAAATCGTCATTCATATGATAATCAAAAGCACTGTTTTTGTTGTATAAGAACCAGTTGAAACGTCTAACTTTATACGGACAGTTGTTAGCACAGTAACGAGTACCCACACAACGGTTATAAGCCATGTGGTTTTGTCCTTCTTTACCATGCGAAGTTGCCGCAACCGGACAAACTGTTTCACAAGGTGCGTGATTACAGTGTTGACACATTACAGGTTGGAAAGCCACTTGAGGATTCTCAGCAGGATCTTCCATAGCAGTTAATGTAGAAACAGAATCCGTCAAACCTTTAGCGTTATTTTTCACCACAACATCTTGGTCAAAAGTATCTTGAGAAGAATAATATCTATCGATACGTAACCAATGCATATCACGACTTCTTCTAACTTCATCTTTACCAACAACTGGCACATTGTTTTCCGCATGACAAGCAATGACACATGCGCCACAACCTGTACAAGCATTTAAATCAATAGACAAGTTGAAGTGGTGACCAATACTTCTATCGAAAGAAGTCCATAAATCTACTTCTTTTGCAGGAGTTTCTTTGTGATCTAAAGATACAACTGGAACAATATTCCAATCGGCAGCATCTTGAGTATTGAATATTTCTAGAGTAGTTTCTTTGATGATATCACCTCTACCCATTAATGTTTTTTGTAACTGAACACAAGCAAATTCATGCTCGCCTTCTTCTTTAGTAAGAGTTACAGCTTGGTTAGCATTTAAGTTAGCATACAATGCATAAGCGTTTACACCTACTTGCATTTCTTTCTTTAATCCAGCAGATTTACCGTAACCAAAAGCTAAACCAACAGTTCCAACAGCTTGACCAGGTTGAATAATTACTGGAACTTTAGTTAGAGTAGCATTACCTACTTTTAATGTAGCATAACTTCCGTTCAAACCTCCGTTAGCTACATTCCAGTTTTCTAATTTATATTTTTCAGCATCTTTTTTAGAAACTGTAACATAGTTATCCCAAGAAACTCTAGTTATTGGGTCAGGGAATTCTTGCAACCATGGATTGTTTGCTTGCTGACCATCTCCCATTCCAGTTTTGGTATATAAAACCAATTCCAAACCAGAAGATTTTGCCTGTCCTAATCTTGAAGCAGCAGAAGCAGCATCAATAGAACCCGCACTTAAAGCACTAGCCTCACCAGCTACAAAACCATCATGAACCGCTTGATTCCAAGATTTACCGTTTAATTGAGCTGAAGCTGTTGATTTTAAATAATCATAGTATGAAGTTGCATTTTCTGTCCAAGACAAAATAGCATCTTGTAATTGTTTCGTATCAAATAACGGACGTATTGTTGGTTGCATGATACTGTAATGACCTCTTTCCATCATTACATCACCCCAAGACTCTAAATAATGAGGAGCTGCAGCTGCAATAGTTGTTAAACTAGCTGTTTCATCTTCTTTCATAGAGAATGCAACAGAAAGTTTTACTTTTTTAAGTCCGTCTGCGAATTGTTTTGCATTGGCTAAAGTATAAACTGGATTCACACCACTCATAATCAAAGTATGCACCGAACCAGCATTCATATCAGTTACCAATTGAGCAACTGCTTTAGTATTTCCTTTACGGGTTAACTTAGTAGCATTTGGATTGAAAGCTTCAGAAGATAAAGCAGTATTGATAGCCAAAACCAAAAGTTGCGCATCAACATCATCTAAACCAGTAACCAAAACACCTTTTCCAGCCGCTGCTTTTAATTGCTGAGCTGCTTTCATTACTTCTGCTTCGTACTTCTCAATAGTTGAAGTTCCAACAGCAGCACCAGTAACTACATTATATATTTTTACTAACGCTTGTTTTTGTTGCGCAACCGTTAAAGGAATACGCTTATCAGCATTAGCTCCAGCTAAAGACATATTTGCCTCTATTTGGATATGTTTCGACATTTTTCCATTTTTAGGAACGCGGCCTTTTGCATAACCTGCATCATAACCACCACCTTGCCAATCACCAAGAATATCTGCACCAACAGAAACAATTACATCTGCTTTTGAAAAATCGTAACCAGCCAATCCTCTTACACCATAAACTGATTCGAAAGCATCTAAAGCATTTGATTCAGAAACAGCATCGTAAACCACATGTTTTACAGTAGGATATTTAGCTTGTAATTCTGCAATTAAAGCATCTGTTGAAGGACTCGCCATAGTATTGGTCAACAAAACAACTTGTCCACCAGTTGCTTTAGCATCTTCTAAACTAGCTTTGATTTTTGCATTCACTTCACTCCATTCGGCTTCTTTACCAGCAATTTTAGATTTTTTCAATCGTAAACTGTCATATAAAGAAAGTACAGATGCGTGAACTCTTGCATTAGCACCAGTTCTAGAACCTTCTAAATTATTATTTTCAACTTTAATTGGACGGCCTTCACGTGATTTGATTAAGATATTAGCAAAATCAAAACCATCAGCAATAGTAGTTGCATAATAATCTGCAACACCTGGAATGATTTCCTCAGGCTGAACCACATAAGGAATAGATTTCACAACTGGACCTTCACAAGCCGCTAATGAAGCAGCAGCAGTACTGAATCCAACATATTTTAAGAAGTCACGACGAGAAGTTGAACCACTAGCTAACGAATCTTTATCCCCTAAAAATTCATCTACAGGAATTTGTTCAACAAACTCATTGTTTCTTAGCGTCTCAACAATAGAACTATTTTCGTTTAGTTCTTCAACACTTTTCCAGTATTTTTTGTTTGATGCCATATTATTACTTGATATTAGCTTCTAAATTATTTATTAATAGTGACATTTTCCACATTCTAAACCTCCCATTTGCGCAGCAGTCAATTCTTTTACGCCATATTTTTTAGAAAGTTCTTCATGTATTTTTTTATAGTACTCATTATCTTGTACATTCACATTTGTTTCTCTGTGGCAATTAATACACCAACCCATTGTTAGTGGAGCATGTTGTTGCATAATTTCCATTTCTTCAACCGGGCCATGACAAGTTTGACATTCTACGCCAGCAACTGAAACGTGCTGAGCGTGGTTGAAATATACGTGATCAGGCAAATTGTGAATTCTAACCCATTTCACAGGTTTAGTTTTGCCAGTATAACTTTGTGTAGCCGGATCCCAACCAACAGCATCATATAATTTTTGAATTTCTCCATCATAAAAAGCTTTGCTATACTCTGGAGTAGCTGTAGTTTCAGCCACCTCATTAATGTTTTTATGACAGTTCATACAAACATTTAATGAAGGAATATTAGAATGCTTACTTACACGAGCCGCAGAGTGACAATATTTACAATCAATACCGTTATCACCAGCGTGAATTTTGTGTGAGTAATGAATGGGCTGTACTGGAGCGTATCCTTGATCAACACCAATTTGCATTAACCAACCATAAGCAAAATAAGCAGCAACTAATAAGAAGGCAATTGCAGAAACCAAAACCAAAAACTGATTCTTAGCAAACGCAACCCAAATTGGCACTGATTTTTCTTTTGGCGCCACTTCAATACCATTAGCTTTAGCAATTTTAGTTAACACATTGTTTACTAAAAACAACATTACTACTAACATACCTAAAACCAATGCCAAAGCACCAAGAATTACATTGTTTGATATCCCTGAACCGTCAACATTATTACCACCAGGTATTTTTCCTGGTTCTGGTGTTGGGGGCGGAGGCGCCACTTCCGAAGTATACGCTAAAATATCATCGATATCCGCATTAGACAATTGAGGAAATGCCGTCATTGGCACTTTACCATTTTCTTCAAAAACTTTAATTGCTAAAGCATCGCCTGATTTAATTAATTCGGCACTGTTCTTAATCCACTTGTACAACCAATCTCTATCATATTTATCAGCCACTCCGCGAAGCGCAGGCCCCGTAGCTTTAGCATCTAACTTATGACAAGCAGCACATTGCGCATTAAACAATGCTTTTCCTTTTACAGGATCACCACCGCCAGCAGCAGCATCTTGAGAAAAAACAGACAAAGAAAAAGTTAGCATGAACGCTAAACTGAAGAAAATCTTTGAAAACGACTTATGGTTACCCACCTTTTTCATATTTAATTAATGATTATCGACTCAATTTTTTTGGTATAATTTTAGATAGTTAATACACTAAAACCATACTATACATTTAAACTCCGACAAAAATACGATTTTAGAACTATTTTATAAACTCCAAACTAACGGTTATTTGTAATTTATATTTATTCTAAATAATATTATTGTATTGGAATTTATTCATAAATTGTAAATTTGTTTTTTATTATAATCAAAATGAGAAAATTAAGAAGAAAAACGTTTGCGCTAACAATTGTAATGAATGCCATTTTTGCCTTAAGTAGTTCAGCACAGGAAAATGTTAAAGTAACTCAAGACCCTAAAATAATGGAATTATTGAAGTTAAAAAACAAAATGAACAACAGTGCAACGCAAAACGATACCTATAAAATTCAGATATTTTATGGTACAAGTGATGAAGCAAAAAAGAAAAATGCCGCGTTTAAAAAAGATTTTAAAGATATTGAAACCACAATTGTATTTACTAGTCCCACGTTTAAAGTTTGGGCAGGAAATTACAAAATGAGAATTCATGCTGAAAAGGCATTGGTAGAGATAAAAAAGAAATATCCTACAGCGTTATTAATTAAACCTAATAAATAAAAAAAGTCCCAAAATTGGGACTTTTTTTATTTATTTTAATTTTTTCTTCACTTCCACTTCTTGGAAAGCTTCAATTAAATCGTATTCTCTTATGTCGTTATAATTCTTAATTTGCATACCGCAATCATAACCTTTGGACACTTCTTTAACATCGTCTTTGAAACGCTTTAATGTGGCTAATTCGCCTGTATAAATTACCACACCTTCACGTATCAATCGAATTTGAGAATTTCTGAAGATTTTACCATCGGTCACCATACATCCTGCGATAGTTCCCACTTTTGAAACTTTAAACAATTCTCTAATTTCAGCTGTTCCAGTAATTTCTTCTCTCATTTCTGGAGACAACATTCCTTCCATAGCATCTTTAACATCATCAATTGCAGCATAAATAATAGAGTAATTTCTGATATCGATTTCTTCTTTTTCTGCCAATTGTTTAGCGTTACCTTGAGGACGAACATTAAATCCAATTATAATCGCATCTGAAGCAGAAGCTAACAATACATCAGATTCTGTAATAGCACCAACGCCTTTATGAATGATATTAATTTGAATTTCTTCCGTTGATAATTTCGAGAAGGAATCAGACAATGCTTCAACCGAACCGTCCACATCACCTTTAAGAATAATATTTAATTCTTTAAATTGACCTAATGCAATACGTCGACCAATTTCTGCCAATGTAATATGTTTTTGAGTACGAACCGACTGCTCACGCATTAATTGTGTACGTTTAGCAGCAATTTGTTTGGCTTCCCTTTCATCTTCATACACATTGAATTTATCACCCGCTGTTGGCGCGCCATCTAAACCTAAAACAGAAACTGGAGTGGATGGACCAGCCACTTTTATTTGATGACCACGTTCATCGAACATAGCTCTAATTTTACCATGGTTTTTACCTGCTAAAACGTAATCTCCTACTTTTAAGGTTCCAGCTTGAACAAGAATAGTAGATACATAACCTCTTCCTTTATCTAATTGAGCTTCCACAACAGTTCCTAATGCAGGTTTATTTGGGTTAGCTTTTAAATCTAACAATTCAGCTTCCAATAACACTTTTTCTAAAAGTTCTGGAACACCTTGACCAAATTTGGCAGAAATATCATGAGATTGGTATTTTCCACCCCAATCTTCCACCAATAAATTCATACCCGCTAATTGTTCTTTAATCTTTTCAGGATTAGCTGTTGGTTTATCTACTTTATTGATAGCAAAAATCATTGGAACACCAGCGGCTTGAGCGTGACTGATTGCCTCTTTAGTTTGCGGCATAATTTCGTCGTCAGCGGCAACTACAATAATTGCGATATCGGTAACTTGAGCACCACGAGCACGCATTGCGGTGAATGCCTCGTGACCTGGTGTATCAAGGAAAGTGATTTTCTGTCCGTTATCTAACATTACTCCATAAGCACCAATATGTTGAGTAATTCCTCCTGATTCTCCAGCGATTACATTTGCTTTACGAATATAATCTAACAAAGAAGTTTTACCGTGATCAACGTGACCCATTACTGTAACAATAGGCGCACGATGTTTTAAATCTTCTGGTCTATCTTCAACAATTTCTTGAGCTTCTTCAATATCAGTTGTAATAAATTCTACTTCGTACCCAAATTCATCAGCAACAATAGTAAGTGTTTCTGCATCTAATCTTTGATTCATAGTTACCATGATACCAAGTGACATACAAGTTCCGATAACTTTAGTAATTGGTACATCCATCATAGTTGCAATTTCACCAACCGTTACAAATTCTGTAACTTTTAGTGTTTTGCTTCCATCTTCAAGCGCTTGTAATTCGTCATCTACACGTTGACGGTGCGTATCTCTTTTATCTTTACGATATTTTGCAGCTTTAGATTTATTACCTTTCCCTTGAAGTCTTTCAAGAGTTTCTTTAATTTGATTTTTTACTTCTTCTTCTGTAGGCTCAGTTTTTTGAACCACTACTTTTTTACCTTTATTAAAGCGGTCTTTAGAAAAGTCTTTTTTAGCGCCTGGAGCTCCCGCTTGATTTGGTGCTCCACCTGGTGTAGGTTTAGTTATACGCTTACGTTTATTTTTAGAAGCGTTATTATTTCCTTGAGCTGGTGTAGCTCCCGGTTTATTCTCTCCCGGTTTTTTAAAATCTTTTTTAGGATCTTCTTTTTTCTTTTTAGGTTTATTAAATTGAGATAAATCAATTTTCTGACCCGTAAATGTAGCTCCTGAAAGTTTTTTGTAATTTGTTTTAATGGTATCATCTGTGTCCTCTCCATTAGTAGGAGTTTCAGCCACTGTTTCTTTAGGAGCTTGTTTCACAACTACCTTAGGTTTTTCTATCGCTGGAGTTTCTGATTTCTCCAAGCTAATTTCAGGAGTTGGCACTTCCGTTTTTGCTGGAACTTCAGGTTTTTCAGCAGGAACTTCAACTTTTGGAGTTTCTGGCACTGAACTTGTTTCAGCAGAAGGAGTTACATCTGACTTAGAAGGATTTAAATCAATTTTACCAACAGCTTTTGGTCCTGCCAAAGTTGCTTTAGCTTTAATAACTTCTTGCTTTTGTTTTTCTTCTTGCTGACGTTTGATTTCGAGTTCTTTCTCTAATTCTCTTTTAAGCGCTTCTTTTTCCTTCTTTTTTTCTTCACTTACTTCAAGAGAAGCCACTTTTTTTCCTTTGTCAGCAGAAAATTGACTGCATAAAACATCGTATTCTTCTTGAGAAATTTTAGCATTTGGACTTGACTCAATGATGTGATTTTTTTCTTTCAAAAAGTCAACGGCTCTCTCAAGAGAAATATTCAATTCTCTTAAAACTTTATTGATTCTTATTATTCTATTATCAGACATATAATCTTTTTAGTTAATCTTTTATTTAGTGTGTTGTTTAAAGAAAAATTAGATTAATTGTCTAATTCTTCGCTTAAGATTCGCATTACCTCCAGAATTGTTTCCTCTTCTAGATCTGTTCTTCTCACTAAATCTTGTACTTCTTGGTTCAAAACACTTCTTGCAGTATCTAGACCAATGCGCTCAAATTCAGCGATAACCCATTCTTCGATTTCATCAGAGAACTCTCTTAATTCAACATCTTCTTCTTCTACAGCTCCTTCTCTAATAACATCTAATTCATAACCCGTTAGCATACTTGCTAGTTTGATGTTATGACCGCCTCTACCAATAGCTTTAGAGACTTCTTCGATTTTCAAGAAAACCTCTGCTTTTTTATTTTCTTCATCTACTTTCACAGATGAAACTTTAGCTGGACTTAAAGCTCTAGTGATGTATAACTGGATATTATTTGTATAATTGATAACATCAATATTTTCGTTTCCAAGTTCACGAACAATACCATGAATACGAGAGCCTTTCATTCCCACACAAGCACCTACTGGGTCAATTCTATCATCATAAGAATCTACGGCAACCTTTGCTTTTTCACCAGGAATTCTAGCCACTTGTTTCACTGAAATTAAACCATCAAAAACCTCCGGAATTTCTTGCTCAAATAATTTTTCTAAAAATTCTGGCGCAGTTCTTGACATGATGATTTGCGGTTTATTACCTTTCAATTCAACACTTTCAATAACACCTCTTACATTTTCTCCTTTTTTGAAGAAATCATTTGGAATTTGTTTTTCTTTTGGCAATACAATTTCATTACCTTCATCATCCATTAAAACAATCATTTTTGGTCTAATATGATGAACTTCAGCTGTGTAAATATCACCTACTAAATCTTTAAATTGTTTGTAAAGATTAGTATTATCGTGTTCATGGATTTTTGAAATCAAGTTTTGACGTAATGCCAAAATTGCTCTTCTTCCTAATTGAAACAATTTAACTTCTTCCGAAACTTCCTCTCCCACTTCAAAATCAGGCTCAATTTTTCTAGCTTCAGAAAGCGCAATTTCCGAGTTTGGATCCTCTACTTCACCATCTTCAACAACCGTTCTGTTTCTCCAAATTTCCATATCACCTTTGTCAGGATTAATGATAATGTCAAAATTATCGTCAGAACCGTATTTTTTCTTCAATGCATTACGAAACACATCTTCAAGAATTGCCATAAGGGTAACTCTATCAATGAGTTTATCATCTTTGAACTCCGAAAACGATTCTATTAACGCAATATTTTCCATAGTATTCTCTATATTTAAAATGATATAACAACTTTTGCTTCTTTTACCTGAGAATAGGTTAAAGATACAGATTTTTCAACAGTTTCTTTACCTTTCCCGATTTTTTTTGGTTCTCTTGCCTTCCAAACTATCGAAAAACCAGTTTCATCAGCCGATTGAATTTGGCCTTCAAACTTTTCACTTTCATTAGTTGTTACGGCTAAGATTCTTCCAATATTTTTCTTATATTGACGAGGAAAAAGCAACGGACTAGAAGCTCCAGATGACATCACTTCTAAAGTGAAATCATTTTCTTCTTTATCCAAATTAGACTCAACAGATCGACTAATCTCAATACAATCTTGAAGATTTACTCCTAAATCACCGTCTAATACAATGGTGATTTTTGAAGCATCATCTATCTTTAAATCAATCAAAAACAAATCTTCTCTTGAAGTTAATGCTTTTTCAACCGCACTATTTACTAGTTCTTTAAAACTCATATTTTATAAAAAGAGGCACGCTTTGCGTGCCTCATTACTTAAATTTCCTAAATAATGGGCAAATATACACATATTTTTTTAAATGAAAAAAATTGTTGAATTATAAATATTTAGTAACTTTATAGAAGAATTAAAAACAAAAACAAAAACCTTAATTATGAAAAAAATTTTAGTACCCACCGATTTTTCAAAAAACGCCGAATACGCATTGAAAGTTGCTGCCCAAATTGCCAAAAAAAGCAATGGTGAAATCATTGTACTTCACATGCTAGAACTTCCTATGGCTGGAAATGATGCTTTAAGTGTATCACATGAAATTCCTGAATTAATGTTTTTTAAAAACGCTGCAGTTGCAAAACTTGATAATATTTTGGAAGCTGAATATTTAGAGGGAATAGAAGTTTCAAAATTAATTCAATTTGAAATGGCATTTGACGGCATTATTAAAACAGGCGAAAAAAACAATGTAGATTTGATTGTAATGGGTTCACATGGTGCCAGTGGTTTCCAAGAAATGTTCATTGGCTCAAACACTGAAAAGGTAGTTCGAAATTCTAATGTTCCCGTACTTGTAATAAAACATGAAGACGAAAACTTTAGTGCCGAAAAATTTGTATTTGCTTCTGATTTTTCTGATGAAATCAAAAAACCGTTTGAAAAAGTAGTTGCTTTTGCTACTAAATTTGGTTCTCATTTGCATTTGGTAAACATCAACACACCTAACAACTTTAAATCTACCAAAGTTGCTCAAAAAACAATGGACAAGTTTTTAGAAGGTTTTGATTTGCAAAATTATTCTACGCATATATACAATGATATTAATGTAGAAAAAGGAATTTTACATTTTGCCAAAAGCATCAATGCTGATTTGATAGGAATGAGCACTCACGGAAGAAAAGGTATTTCGCATTTCTTTAACGGAAGTATCAGTGAAGATTTAGTAAATCATGCTAAAAGACCAGTGATTACTTTTAAAATTTAATTTCACTTTTTTGCATAAAAAAACTCCGCATGTGCGGAGTTTTTTGTTGGCCCACAAGGACTCGAACCTTGAATGACGGTACCAAAAACCGGAGTGTTACCATTACACCATAGGCCAATTCCCATACAACCTTTTCGATTGCGAGTGCAAATGTAATACATATTTTTTATTCCACAAATTTTTCCAAAAAAAAATTACAAATTTTTTTTTTTAGTATTTCTTTAATATAAAAAGTACTTTCTTTGTAGCTCTTACGTTCAATAAAATAGTTAAATACATTATTTATGACGCCATTCAATTTCAAAAAATGGAATACAATTTTAGGTTGGGCTGTATTTGCCATTGCCTTAACTACTTATTCATTAACAGTAGAGCCAACGATTAGTTTTTGGGACTGTAGTGAATACATTGCCACATCAGCAAAATTAGAAGTTGGGCATCCACCAGGAGCACCATTGTTTCAAATGTTAGGCGCCTTTTTTGCCATGTTTGCAACCGATGCGAGTCAAGTTGCCTTAATGGTCAATATGATGTCTGTATTTTCAAGTGCATTTACAGTGCTTTTTTTATTTTGGTCACTAACTTTAATTATGAGACGCGTTTTTGTAAAAGAAGACAACAAAGCAAACAACATCATGGTTTTAGGAAGTGCTTTTGTAGCGGCGTTAGCATTTGGGTTTACAGATAGTTTTTGGTACAACGCTGTTGAAGCTGAAGTTTATGCTATGGCAACCTTATTAATTGCTGTGCTACTTTGGCTGGGCTTACGCTGGGAACAAGAAATGGATGAACCTAAAGGAAACAAATGGTTATTGCTGATTTCACTTGTAATTGGATTGTCATTTGGTGTGCATTTTATGGCCTTATTAACTATTCCATCCATTGGATTTTTATACTTTTTTAAAAAATATAAAAACGTTACTATTAAAAGTTTTCTAATTGCAAATGTTGTTATTGTTTCTGTTTTATTATTTATTTTCAAATTGCTCTTACCATATACGTTAGCCTTCTTTGGAAAAACAGAAATTTTTATGGTCAATAGCTTAGGCATGCCATTTAACTCAGGAACTATTTTTGCTTTTTTACTAATAATTGCTGCATTTTATTTTGGATTACGTTATACCAAACAAAAAAACTTAGTGATTCCAAACACCATTTTACTGTGTGTATTATTTATTTTAATCGGATTCTCCACTTGGTTAATGCTTCCTATTCGTGCCAATGCTAATGTGCCAATTAACGAAAACAAACCTTCAGATGCAGCAGAAGTTTTAGCCTATTATAACAGAGAACAATACGGCGAACAACATTTGTTTTACGGACCACAATTTTCAGATCAATATGCTGGATTAGATGCAAACAATCCTTATTTAGACGACAAACCCAACTATGAAAGAGACTATTCTCAAAAAAAATATATAATTACCAATAATTTTAAAAATGCCAAACAAAACACAGACGATAACCACAAGGCATTTTTACCTAGAATGTGGAGTTCAGAACATGCTTCAAATTACATGGCATTTACAGAACCTTTAGATTTTAGAATCAAACCTGAATATGCTGAAGAACAAGAATTAGTAGAAATTGTGGCAGAATTTAGAAGCGTTTTCAATCAAGGTCGATTGGATTTAGACGATTATGACAGTTTCTTAAAATCGTATGGCGAATATTTAATCATAGAAAAACCAACATTTGCTAACAACATTAAGTTCATGTTTCAATACCAATTTGGCAACATGTATTGGCGTTACTTAATGTGGAATTTCGCAGGAAGACAAAGTGATAACCAATGGAGAGGTGATTTATTCGACGGGAATTGGCTAACAGGAATTGGCCCATTTGACGAAGCTAGATTAGGAAACCAAAGCCAATTAACTTCAGATATGCAAAACAATAAAGGTAGAAACACCTATTATCTTCTTCCTTTTTTACTTGCTGTAATAGGTCTGATTTTTCATGCTACTCGCGATGCCAAGAGTTTTTATGTTTTATTAGCCTTATTTTTATTTACCGGAATAGCTTTAAAAATATACTTAAACGAAAGACCTTTTGAACCAAGAGAACGCGATTACGCTTTAGTGGGTTCGTTTTACGTATTTGCTATGTGGATAGGTTTTGGAATTTATGCTATTTACGAAGGAATTAAAAAATATATCCTTCCAAAAGTAGCCATTCCTTTAGTGCTTGTAGTTTCTATGCTTGCAGCACCAGTTTTATTGGCTAAAGAAAACTGGGACGACCACAATCGTTCTAATAAATATACGGCTTTGGCTATGGCAAAAAAATATTTAGATTCTTGTGAACCAAATGCCATTTTATTTACCATAGGCGATAATGATACGTTCCCGTTATGGTATGCGCAAGAAATTGAAGGATACAGAACCGATGTACGAATTGTAAACACTAGTTTATTTATGACCGATTGGTACATTGACCAAATGAAACGAAAAGCTTATGATTCTGAACCTGTTCCAATTTCATTTAGCAGAGAACAATACCGCGGAAGTAATAGAGATTTTAGCTTTTTTGTTGAAAGAACCGAAGACCCAATTTTACTTGATGACTTAATTAAATTCATGTCGTTAGAAGATGAACGTGCTAAAATTCAACTAAGAAGCGGACAATGGGTAAATTACTTTCCTTCGAAGAAAATTGTAATTCCTATTGACAAAGAAAACATCATCAAAAACAAAGTAGTTTCAGAAAAATTCTATGATTCAATAGTACCTGCAATAACTTTTGAAATCAACAAAGATGCCTTGTACAAAAACAGATTGATGATGTTAGACATTGTAAACCAAAACAATTGGGAAAGACCTATCTATTTCACTGGTGGTAGTTTTGGCGAAGATGATTATTTGTGGATGAAGAACTATTTGCAATTAGACGGATTATGTTTCAAATTAGTTCCAGTAAAAAAAGAACAAAAAGGCAGACCTAATCCTATGGAAATGGGAATAATTGATAGCGATAAAATGTTTGATATAGTAACCAAATGGGATTGGGGTAACAGCGGCACTGATAAAATTTATCACGATCCAGATACCCGAAAAAACGCAATAACCTACAGAACAAATCTAGCCCGTTTAATGGAAACGTTAATCATTGAGGAAAAGAAAGACAAAGCAAAAGTAATTGCTGATTTAGCTATGAAAAAAATGCCTATTGAGTATTTTGGGTATTACACTATGGCTAGCCCTTTTGCACAAGGTTATTACGAATTAAACGAAAAAGAGAAAGCACGTGATATTTTAACGCAATTAATTAAAAAGTATCAAGAAGAATTAACCTATTTTAGTAGTTTGAAACCTAGCGAACAAAACGGATTGATTGGAGATATATCAAATGCCATTGAACGTTACAGAAGCTTAATCAGAATTTCTAAAGATGCAAACGACACTGCTTTTTACAACCAAGAAAAAGTAAAATTCAATAATTTCAACAAAACGTTTGCTCGTTTTGGAAGAAAGATGGAATAAATTCTGAATTCATACTAATTTGAGGATGTCCAAAAAGTGTAGATTTTGTCATTCCGAATTTATTTCGGAATCTATAAATTATTAATATTCAATTATTTATATAAGCTGAAACGAGTTCAGTTTGACAAAATCTACACTTTTTGTACACCCTCATTTTTTTATAATACCTTTGTAAAATGAGTTTTTTTTGGACCAAAACACCTAAAGCAATAAAAGCATTGTTTCAAAATTTAATTTGGGAAATTCCTAATAAGAACAATTGCGTATATTTAACATTTGATGACGGTCCTATTCCAGAAGTTACGGAATGGGTTTTGGATGTATTAAAAAAAGAAAAGATTAAAGCTACATTCTTTTGCATTGGCGATAATATTCAAAAACATCCAACCATTTTCCAAAGAATTTTAAATGAAGGGCATCAAACAGGAAATCACACGTTTAATCACTTGAACGGCTGGAAAACCAAAACCAAAAGTTATCTCGAAAATTTCAAATTGTGTGAAACTGAAATAGAGAAATTCCAAATTCCAAATTCCAAATTCCAAAATCTGAAAATCCAAAAATCAGACTCCCAACTCCCAACTCCCAACTCCCAACTCTTTCGTCCTCCTTACGGGAAAATAACTTTGAGGCAATCCAAAAAGATTCAAAAATTGGGCTATAAAATTGTCATGTGGGATGTGTTGAGTTATGATTTTAACCCAAAAATTACTGCTGAAAAATGCAAAGAAAATGTACTAAAAAACACCTCATCAGGAAGCATCATAGTTTTTCACGATAGTTTAAAAGCTGAAAAAACACTAAAAGAGATACTCCCAGAAATCATTCGGGAATTAAAAAGAAAAGGATTTGCGTTTGATGTGTTAACTTAAAGTTGCTCTTGTACTAATGAAATAAGGGTATTAGCATCCATTTCGCCACTTTGTCTCCATACCATTTCGCCATTTTTGTAAATCATTAATGTAGGCAATCCCTTAACACGAAGTGCGTCAGCTAATTCACGGTTTTTATCCACATCAATTTTTATCACTCGGGCTTTATCGCCTAATGCTGCTGCTACATGTTTGATTACTTCATTCATGGCTACCGAAGGTTCATTCCACTCTGTGAAAAAATCAATTAAAACAGGGACTTGTGCATCAATAAGTTCTCCAAATTTTGACATATAATAAGTGTATTTGTCTTTGAATGTGTTATTTCTAACGAAAAATATTTTACAAATGTAGCATTTTTACTGAATTACGCCACATTTTTGCCTTTTTTTAGTTCAATTACTGTAATTTCCGGCATAATTCCTACTCTACCAGGATAAGCATGAAAACCAAAACCGCGATTTACATAAATGTATCTTCCCACGTTTTCATACAAACCAGCCCATTGTTTGTAAACATATTGCACCGGACTCCACTTAATCCAACCAGGAATTTCTATACCAAATTGTAAGCCATGAGTATGACCAGAAAGCGTTAAATGATAATGATTTTCGTGATGCTGAATAATTTCATCCCAATGACTTGGATCATGGCTCAAAACGATTTTGAAATCTTTTTTAGACAAACCTTCAGATGCCAAATTCAAATCGCCTCGTTCACCAAATTTTCTTCCCCAATTTTCCACACCCACAATGGCTAATTCTTGATTATTTTTCTGAATTTTCACATGTTCGTTCAACAACAATTTGAAATCTATTTGATTGTGAATCGCTTTAATTGCTTCAAAATTTTGGATTTTATCCTGTTGGGAAGGCCAATTGATGTATTCGCCATAATCATGATTGCCAAGAACAGAAAACTTTCCAAATTTTGGATTGTGAATCCCTTTGAAAGTTTCAATCCATGGTTCCATTTCTGTAGCGTGAGTGTTTACAATATCGCCAGTAAACAAAACTAAGTCTGAATTCTGTTCGTTAATTAAATCAATCGCATATTGGATTTTTTCGGCATCATCAAAACTTCCGCTGTGAATATCTGAAATATGCGTAATAGTTGTTCCGTCAAAAGATTCAGGCAAATCTGGAAAAAACAAGGTTTGCTTGATTACTTTAAAATTATATTTTCCTTTCCACATGCCATACAAAAATGAAGCAAAAGGAATGGCCGCAACTCCCAATGCAATTTGGCTCACAAATCTTCTTCTATCGGGTAAAAAGCCACTTTCTGTTTTAGAAGTGAAAAGACTAATTATTCCTGAAAAAAATCTGAATATATCTTCACTAAATAAAATAATGGTAACTAATAATTTTGGAATATAAAGCAACAACATTAGTCCAAAAGTCATCATAGTTTTTGGAGTTTGACCAACGCTTCTATCGAAATTGGTTAATTGATACACAATATAAACCAAAGCAATGGCAGAGGTTACAAAGTAAAAAACAAAGAAACCTTTCGACTTCACCAAAGTTTTAAACGCCTGAAACGCATAAATTTCAAGGATAGCAACAAATATTAAAAAAACAATCCAACGAATCATTAGCTCTTTTTTTTTGCAAAGTAACTACATCTTAAGGAATTGAAATTAGATTTATTAAAATTTTAACGGATGACCAATTTAATTTCTCGAGAAACTAAAATTAATAAAAACTTAATTTCATGAAAAAAACAGACTCTTTCGTGAAAAGAATTAAAATTTGAAGACAACGAAATTGATATTTGTTTAAAATTTAAAATTCATGATACGAAAATTTACAACTAGCTTTTGCTTACTATTATTAGTTACACTTTTAAGTTGCAACCAAAAAGAAGTTGAAACAGTAACTCAAACAGAGAATAATGATTCTAAAGAAATTAATACCGTTTTAGATCAAAAACCATCCAATTATCTAAGTTTTATAGAAGAAGTACTTCTTGGATTTACACATGCTGCTATAGCGCAACACATGGTACAAACACCTTATGTTTTTATAGGAGAAAACGAAGGACGAATTAACTATGAAGCCATTGACAGCAAGAAAGTAAATCACTTTATTTCATTTGATACGGCTCAGAATGACGTCTTAGAAGTATATGTGTATAACATAGATTTTAAAAACAATAATGAACATTTGGTCAGCGACTATTTGAATGAAATTCGGGTTGTAGTGGAAGGTGTTTTTGGTCAAGATTTTGAAACAGGATATGATACAAATGGAAATTTCGAGATTGAATGGACAGTTGAAGCTGGAAAAGTAACAATTATATCAGGAATTAATTTTATAACTCTTGAAGTAAACGGACAATAAAATGAGAAAAGTAATACTACTTATGGTCTTAGCCCTTTTGGGTTGTAAACAAAACAAATTTGAATCAAAAGAAGAAGAGTTTTTACAAACGAATACAATTGATTCAATAACTTTTTGGGATAATTTTAGAATGCAAATCGCACAAAACGACCCAAATTTTGATTTACTTAAATACTATGACTCCGATAAAATTTCAGAAAATGAAATCAATAATCTAATTGACGACGAGTATACAAAATCAGTTATAAAAGAAACAACTTTTGACCAATTACAAGATGAAATTTTTGACGACCAAAAAGCCAAAGCGCTATATGTTTTAGTAGCATCCCAAGACATAACCATTGGCACCATTTATTATTTTCAATTCACATCCAATGGTCTTCAGTTAATTGGGACTATGCCATATTAAACCATTTAAAAAATGGGTGTAAAAAATAACTGCTATTTCATGAAGAAAAGAACCACTTTCATGAAATGTAAAAAAAAATCAAAATCAAATGAAGCACTTTTGTTCCCTAAACTTTTAAAATCAATAACATGAAAACAAAACTACTTTTATTACTGGCATTTGTTTGTCAGATTTCTTTCGCTCAAGTTTCCAATGCTAACTTAGTTGCCTATTATTCATTTGACAACACTTTAGTGAATGCTGGTCCCGGAGGAAGCACTTACAACCTATCTTATTTTGGAACAGGAACTAATCCCGCTTATTTAGCTACTGGCGGAGTAACTGGTGGATCGATAAATAATCCTGGCTGTTTTGAGTTTAACACTACAATTACACTGCAAAGTTCAGAATTTTTTAACCTTTTAGAATCAAATCCAAATCAAAGTCTATCGGTTAGTTATTGGGTATATAATAACCAAGCGCAAAATGCAGCTTCCATTAGAACACATTTTGAAGCATTTGGTTCTCTGTTCGCTAGAGGCGGTTTAGGTTGGGGAATTAGTACACAAAACGGAAATTTTAACACCACAACTGCTAATCTTGCATTTACCTCAGGAGTTTGGAATCATATAACATTAGTTTTTGATGCCTCTGTTAGCAGATTAAGAATGTATGTTAACAGTAATGCTGCTAGTGAAGTAATCACAACTGCTAATTCTATTTTTAAATACAACAATAAATTTGTAATTGGCGGTGGAACCGATGCAAATGGGGATAATTCATTAGCAAAAGCACTTTCTGGAAGAATAGATGAAATGTATGTATTTAATAGAGCTTTATTACCAACTGAAGTTACAGCGCTTTACAATAAAGAAATTCCAACAAGCACTTGTCCAACAGGAAATTATACCGCTACTACACAAGCACAAATAGATGCATTAGCAGGTTGCACTACAATAAATGGTGATTTAACTATTAATGCCCCAAACGCAACCTATTTAAACTCCTTATCAAGTTTAACAACTGTAACTGGAAACCTTATGATTGCCAATTGTTTTAATTTAACAAACCTAAATGGGCTTTCCAATTTAACAACTGTATCAGGTAACTTAGTTATAGGTGGAACCAATATAAGCAATTTAAATCCACTTACTAGTTTAACCAACGTCAACAGTATCGTTCTAAACACAAACAATTCTTTAACAGATATTCAGACCTTAAGCAATGTTTCAGGTACATTAAACGGTAATATCACAATAATTAACAATCAAATTTTAACTAATTTAAATGGTCTTCAAAATATTACTCAAGCGGCAAGTTTAAATATTACTAATAATCCGTCTTTACAAAATATTAATGGTTTAAGTGGTTTATCAACACTAACAAATAGTTTTAGTAACACGCTAAACATAGAATCTAATCCTCAATTGAGCTCACTAAATGGTCTTAACAATTTAGTTAATTTACCTAACAATGGAGGTGTAAGGATACTAACAAACAATGCTTTAACAGATATTTCCGCCTTAGCTTCAATGTCAAATCTTGCTTATTTAGAGATTACAAACAATACCAATTTAAGCATTTGTGCCATTGATCCTGTTTGTAACCTATTAACTGTAAACAATTCAAATGCTTTTATCTCCGGTAATGGAACTAATTGTTCTTCAAAACCAGTTGTACAAAGTTTTTGCCCCACATGTCCTCCAGGAGATGTAACATTTACTAACCAAACAGAGGTTAATAATTTTCTGGCTCAATACCCAAATTGCACACAAATTAATGGAAATCTAACTATTGAAGGATGGGATGTAACTAATCTAAGTAACTTAGGAAGTCTTAATAGTATTACTGGGAATTTAAATATGTATCTTGTAAATAGCTCAGCTAGTTTAACTGGTTTACAAAACATCACCTCAGTGGGTGGAAGAGTTTATATAGAGTTTCAAAGACCAAATGTTGATTATTTATCTGGACTTACATCAGTTGGAGGGTTAGTGGTTGCTGGCGCTGGAATTACAAACTTGAATGGCTTATCAAATATTACAGGTCATATTCCAGGCAATTTAGAAGTGTTTAATAATCCTCTCAACAATTTAACTGGACTTAACAACATAACTTCCGTTGGGAATGATTTACTAATTTCATTTTCAAACAATCTAGTTGATCTTACTGGTTTGAATAACATTACTTCGGTGGGAAAAAGTTTGACAATTCATTTTAATAACAATTTAACCTCACTAAATGGATTAAATAACCTAACAACAATTGGAGATATTAACCTTAATAACTCTGGCTTTTCTTTAAGAGGAAATCCATTATTAACCAATATCAGCGCATTAGAAAATGTTTCTAATATAGTAAGAGGTTTTAATTTATGGGATAATGCTAGTTTAACTAATTGTGCAATTGCTCCAGTTTGTAATAAACTAGCAAACTCAACTACAAACATAACTTTAATTGGAAACGCCACTGGGTGCGAATCAATAGCTGTTGTACAAACCGCTTGTGACACCTTATCATCATCAGATTTTGAATTGGAATCCAATTTAAAGATTTATCCTAATCCGTTTAACTCTCAAATTACATTTGATTTAAGAAATTCTTATGAAAATGTAACAGTTCTAATTCATGACATCACAGGAAAACAACTGTATAAAAACTCGTTTTCAGGAAATCAACTTTTAATTAACAATTTAGGCAACTTACCTTCTGGAATGTATGTGGCAACATTAACCACCGAAAATGGTACTTCGATAACCAAAAAAATAGTAAAATAAAGTAGTAGTTTTTTTCTAAAGCTGGGTTGTGGCAATATTGACTCGCTCAGCTTTTAATCTAGTTAACCAATGAAAGTATATTCGTTTTTAATCGTAGTTAGTTTGCTTTTATTTTCTTGTAAAAATGAAAAAGCAACAATCAATGAAATTTCAAATCTGAACAAATTTGAAAAAGATTGGTCATTATTCCAAGACGCAGTAGTAAACCAAACGGAATTCGACTGGAATACTTTTATTGAAATTGAAGGTCAATTGGGAGAAGATTACAAGTATTTATTCCAAAGTCAAGAAGCAATAGAAGTAATAAAAATAACAAAATACAAAGATTTATACGATGCCACGCTATTCAACGAACCCATCAAACAGTTAACTATTGGCACTTTTGAAGAGTTTAGCCAACCCGAAGGTAACGTATTCTATTTCAAAGAAACCGACAGAGGTCTAAAACTAATAGGTTTCGAATCACTTTAAACTAATCAAAAAAATTAAAATTATGAGAAAAATCAACCTTACAACTTATCTATTTATGGTTTGTTTTCTTTTGGGAAATGTACAATTTTCAAATGCACAACTTCTAAAAAAACTGAAGGAAGCTGCTACTGGAAAAACTGAATCATCTAGTTCTTCAAACTCATCAAGCTCAGGAAAAGGATCATCAAAAATGATTGGAGAATCAGAAATAAATGACGAATTTAAAACAGATGAATATGGCTTTAACGGTATTTATTACAGCCAAACAAATAGAGGTATTATTAAAGCAAAATTTGAATTTGAAATTTGTAAAGACAAAAGCACAGCAAAAGGAGCAGAAAACATGCCTGGTTGTATGAAATTCAAATATGAAATTCCAGAAAATAATTCAACCATTTGGAGAAATACTGATGCTGTTGATGGATATGCTTATCCGCAAAGTGCAATAACTACTAAAAACATGTATTTCCCGAAAAGAGGAATGTTTGGCGATTTATTTCAAATTGCAGACGGAGTGTTTTTGATGGCTCCAAACAATACATCGAGCAGTTTTACAGGTTCAGATGCTAGTGCGTTAAAAGAGGATTATGACTTTAAATACATAGTAGAGTCAGGTAGTTTTTTTGTAAAAAACAAAGAAGAATTAAATAAATGGAATGCAACGCCCGAAATTATTGAATTGGTAAAAACAAAAATTCAAGAGGCATTGCGAAGTGTACAATCTGTTTATGCTGAAGTAGAAGGAAGAAGAAATGCTAACAACGAAATGCCTTCTATTGGTAAATTAAACACTAAATTCATTCAAGACAGAGCTTTAAAAACCTACAAAGAAAAATACGATGCAATTAATAAAGGCTGGACACACGATTATATGTATGTTCACGGAAACGAATGGGTAAACAAGAAAAAATATTTGCCAAACGGTCAACTAGTGGAATCGCACAGAGAATTACACGTGGTAATAGTTAGAAAAAATCCACAAGGTCAATGCAAAGCCGATTTAATGTATTACGTAGAAATCTTCGAAAACGGAAAATACGATGCAGCAAACGGAAAAGTTACTGGACCAGTTTCTTATGTTGGAATGCCTGGAGGATATTTGCCTTGCGAAAAAGCTGCTGCTTTTAAAAGTAAATTGGCAAAATAAATATATCACATTCTACTCTTTGAAAACAAGTCCATTAGGGCTTGTTTTTTTTCGTTTGAAATAGAAAGCATATCACCATTTTCCATAACTACTGTGCCACCATCTTGTTTCAAAAACTTCTGAATGCAATTGTAATTAATTAAATGGCTGCGATGAATGCGAAGAAAACTTCCCAATTGCTCTAAACGTTCATACTCCGAAAGGCGTTTAGAAACCGTGATTCTTTTATTGGATGTAGTTATAAAATGAGTGTACGAACCATCAGCTTTTAAATATAAAATTTCATCCAAATTCAAAAAGGTAATGCCATCACCGGTTTGCAATGCTAATTTCTGTGGTTGGTTATTAGCCAAATTTTCTTTTAAAATTTCTAAAGTGTTCACAGATTCTTTTGCCTTTTTTATGGCACGTTCCAAAGCATCAATTTTTACAGGTTTTAGAATATAATCCACAGCCGAAAGTTCGAATGCATTAATTGCATATTCGCTATAAGCGGTTACAAATACTATTTTAAATTTTATAGAATCTCCAAAAAACTGTAACAATTCTAATCCAGAATATCCTGGCATTGAAATATCTAAAAAAACCAAATCAGGTTGATTTTTATGAATACTTTTCACCGCTTCGGGAACGTCTTTACACTCGTCTAAAATAGTAATTTCGGGAAAATTTTCTTCTAAAATTCCGCGTAATGCCAAACGTGCATTTAATTCGTCATCAACTAGTATTACATTCATAGCGTTACTTCTTTTATTGGTATTTGTAAAATTACTTGAGTTCCTATAACAATTCCCTCGTTTTCTAAATCATTAATTTGTAAAGTTATTGGTAAAGGCGATAATTTATTTATTAATTCAATTCTGTTGGAAGTTGCTTTTGTGGCAAACGATTGGTGTTTTTTCATGCTTGCATTGATTTTTTCTGATTGTTCTCTACCAATGCCATTGTCTTTAATTTCAAATTTCCAATAATTTTCATTTTCTTTTTTGATGGACAAACGCAGGATTTTTTTTCCAGATTGATGCAATAATCCATGCTTTATAGCATTCTCAATGAAAGGTTGAATAATTAACGACGGAATTTCATATTGGTATAAATCTAATTCATTGGGAACTTCTAATAAAAATTCAAAATCATCACCTTCAAATCTAGCTTTTTCAAGTTCAATGTAGAGCTTAATGGTTTCTAGTTCTTCTTGAATAGAAATTGTTTTTTTATCCGAAACATCAAGAGTTTTTCGCATCAAATCAGAAAAAGTTCCCAAATATTCATTGGCTCTCGATTTTTGGTTAGAATAAATCAAACCTTGCACCGCATTCAAAACATTAAACATAAAATGTGGATTCATTTGCGTACGAAGTGCTGTAAGTTGAGAAAGTGCTAATTGTTCCTTAACTTTTTGTTGTTTTCTTGTTCGAATAGTTGCCCATTTATATACCCAATACACTATTCCAAAAAACAAAAACACCATTGCTGTACCAAACCAATATGTCATCCAAAATGGTTTCTTAATAACAAAAGTTCTGGATTGAATAGGAGTTACCAAATCTGAAGTTCGTACTCTAGCTTCAAAAGTATAATTCCCGGGTTTTAAGGCTAAATAGCTAACTTTAGTTGCAGCAGCACTTTGCGAAGTCCAATTGGTATCCAATTCTTTCAAACGGTATTCGTAAGAATAATTTCCTAAACTTTTGTAATGAATGGTTTGAAATTGAAATTCCACTGCATTTTTTTGGAAGTCAAATGCAACACCATCTGCAAACCATTGATTTTTTGATTTTATTTTGGAAAGAGAAAAAATGGGCATTACCTCATCTTGAAAAATAGTGGTATTGCTATATAAAATTCCTTCATTGGTTGCCAAAAAAACTTTGTCATTGGTAATTGAAAAATCATTAATATTGATTCCTTTTAGCCCAAGATTTAAACCAACATTTCTGGGTTTCATCGACTTAAAATCGATAAAATCCAAACCATTATCTGTTACCACCCAAAGTCCTTTTGTATCTAATTGAATGCGTTTACAGTGATTACTTGAGAGTCCGTTTGCTTTGGAAATGGATTGTACTACTTTTTTATTTTGAATTTTTAAAATTCCTTGTTGGGTTGAAGCTACCCAAACTGCATCTTTTCCGTCTGAAATAATTCGAGAAGCTACAATTGGTTTTCCTTTTTTGGTTTTTATTTCAAAAATATTTTTCTTGTTGTCATAAACGTACAAACCATCGCTGTAACCTACATAGTACAAATCTGTGTAATTACAATAAAAAACGGAACGCGCTCTCTTGAATCGTAAAGGATAAATCGATAATCCTTCATTATTAAATTCTATAATTTCATTTGTTTTAAAATGTGCTGAAATAGTAGGACTTCCTTTTAGCTGTTTTGGAAGTAATCCTGCCAAATTATAAGTGGCAATAACAAAATTATTAGAATTGTCGTCTGTTAACATCTTTCCAAAATAACCTCTGAAAACTGGATTTGATTGATTTTGTTTAAAAACTCCTACAGAAGAAATAATAGTGTTTTCATTCAAATAAATATACTCAACTTCCAAATCTGTTTTTGAATCGTAAACAAAAACTTGTTCTTGCTTATTGTTGAACTCTATAATTTTTCCATTACTTGTTCCTGCAAACAAATGACCATTTTTCGATATCGTAATTGAATTATAATTAAGCTCGGCTTTGCTTGTTTGTAAAGCAACATTTAGTTTTTGAAAATTTTTATTTGGAATAAAATATAAGCCTTCATCTAGCGTACTTACCCAAATATTTTGCTCTTTATCTGAAACAACATCTGTAATTCTTTTACCTCGTAAAAATCCTTTACCTGTTTTTCTTTCTGCAACGTTTAACTCATAAACTCCGTCCGAAGTACACAACCAAAAATCGTTATTTGTGACGCTTGTGTTAATAAAATAGGTGTTGGCTTCGGGTAAATTTGTTTCAATTCTATTGCCATTTTTATCCCAAATTTCATTTTTTGTACCTTTGATATTATAGTAAACTTCACCCTTATAAATCGTTAATTCTTTTTGTCCTTCTTGTGCGGGAAACTGCTCTAAAATCCCATTGGAAAGTAAAACAAATAAATCGTCAATAGAGGCAATAAAAATTTTCTTTTGTGAGGCATCATAAGTAATTGCAGTAAAAGCATCTTCTTGATTCAATGATTTAAATTGATGAATAATTTTTGGATTTTTACCTTCTCTAACCAACAATAATTTCTTTTCGGTTAGTAACCAAAGCTTATCGTCAACTACCAAAAAATCTACTAAATTATTTAAATCTTGGGATAAAATTTTATTTGCAGATTGATGCAACTGCAACACATCATTTTGAAGAAAAAAAACTTGATTGGCAAAGTTTTTACACCAAATAACGCCTTTATTATCTTCCTGAATACTATTGACAGCCAAACCTAAATTCTCATTGAATGAAAATTCTCTGAATCGGATACCATCAAAAGCTATTAATCCTTTATCGGTTCCAAGGTAAAGCATCCCATTTTTGGCAACAAAAGAATCATAAATTACTTGCGTAGGCAAACCTTCAAGAAAGGATATTTTTCTATAAAATGGCGTTTGACCAAAAGTACTTTGGACCAAAAAAAGCAATAAAAAAAATCGAATAAAAGATTTCAATTGGTATTTTTATTGCAAGATAAAAAAAAGCTGTAAATATGTTACTATTTACAGCTTTTCAAATCAAAAATATTCAATCTTTAAAATCCTAAACCTACTGCCATTGAAGTAATTGTTGGAGAAAAATTAACTACTTTAGTAGCTGTTCCCGTTGCTACATTGATTCTGTAAATCGCTTGCTCGCTACCTACAGTTAAAATTGCAAATCCTTGATTGCTATTTCCACCAATATCGAAACCGTTCATGCTTGTTGCATTAACTCCTAAACCGCCAATTAATACTAAACCGCCATCGTTTGGTGGATTTTGCAAGTACAAGCTATCATTATTAGTATCAATCACAAATAACTGCGTAGTAGTTGCTTGAGCAAAGTTATTAGTATAAGCAGCCGCTGTTACTGATGGAGTTCCTGGGTTCAAGTTCCCGTCAGTAGCAACAACAGTTCCTAAATCTGGGTGTAAACGTAAATTTTGTCCTGTATTACTTACTAGTCTGATTCTATCTACTGTTGGGTTAAAGTCAAATCCAAAATCGGTTCCAGAAAGTGCTGGACTTAAACCTGAACCAATTGCAGTAACTTGTCCATTTGAAGTGTTAATAGTTAACATTCTATTTTGGTTAGTAACCGCATACAAAGCGCCATTAGCTGGTCTAAAATCTAAACCTACAATTTGTTCGTTAGCATTCATTCCTGTTAAATTCACTGAATTTGAAGAACCTAATAAAGGATTAATACGGTATAAAACATTGGAAGAAGATGTAGCATAAGCAATTGGCTTAGATTTGAAGGCAACTTCTACAATTTGCTGAGTAAATGTTCCAATCCAAGTAGCTTTTCCATTGGCTAAACTAATAGTGTACAATCTTGACTCGTTATCTTTATTGTTAACTGCCATAGCATAATTTGAATCTGGTAAGATATCGAAACCACCTAAACCTTCAAAATCAACATCTAAAGAACCAACTTCTTGTAAACCTCCATCATTTGGTGGGTTTTGAACGTATAATTTATCTGTTGTGTAATCAATATCATATAAAAGTGTTGAAGTACTTCCTGAAATACTATTGGTATAAGCAATAGCTTCAACTCTTGCATTTGGCACACCATTTAAACTTCCGTCAGTAGCAACAACTGTTCCTAATTCTGGGTGCAAACGTAAATTTTGACCGTTATTAGATACCAAACGAATTCTATCTACCGTAGGGTTAAAGTCAATTGAAGAAGATGTTCCAGCTATTTGCGGTGTAAAAGCTCCTGCGCCAAGTGGAGTAGCTAATCCCGTACTTTCGTTAATCAAGTATAATCTGCTTGATGAACCTAAACCGTATAACTGTCCAGTTGCTGGTCTGTAATCAATACTGATAATTGATTCTCCTGAAGGTAATCCAGAAATTGAAAAAGAACGAATAGGTGAACCTAAATTTCTTGCATTGAAATAAAACACGGTGTTGTTATTTGACAATGCAGTAAATTCAACCAATGGAGCAACTTCTGGCATTGGAGTTGGCTCTGGTTGTGGCATTGGAGCTGCCATATCATCATCAGAACATGCAGCAAAAAAAGTTAGTAAACTTAACAGTAAAACTGATTTCAGGGGTAATAAATTTTGTCTCATAATTAATTTGTTTTCGTTCATTTACGAGACAAGATTAAAATTGGTTTTATTCTACAAAAAAAAATGCAACAAAAAAACCAAATTCAATAACAAAACAAACAAAGACAAAACCATTAAAACCCTGTAAAACAATGAATTATATTTCATTTTATGGTTGTTTTAAAAGTGCAATTTTATTGAATATTTTTTTTGAAAAATCTGGATTTTCATTAAATCAACAATTACTTGCATAGAACCAAGAAAGTAATTCATGAAACAAAAAATAAAACCTTAACTAACTTTTATACTATATTCGTAACTTTGAAAATTGAATTGAAATACCAAAATTTATGTCGTCACAAAAACGCCTTTTTTTACTCGATGCCTATGCGCTAATCTTTAGAGGTTATTACGCTTTTATTAAAAATCCAAGAATTAATTCCAAAGGAATGGACACTTCAGCCATCATGGGATTTATGAATTCACTTATGGATGTAATCAAACGCGAAAAACCCGATCATTTAGCCGTAGCTTTCGATAAAGGCGGAAGCGATTACCGTTTGGAAATGTTTCAAGAATACAAAGCCAACCGTGACGAAACACCAGAAGCCATAAAAATTGCCGTTCCTTATATCCAAGAAATTCTAAAAGCCATGCAAATTCCAATTATGGAAAAAGCGGGTTATGAAGCAGATGATTTAATTGGAACTTTAGCCAAACAAGCCGAAAAAGAAGGTTTTCAAGTGTTCATGGTAACTCCAGATAAAGATTTTGCCCAATTGGTTTCCGAAAATATCTTCATGTACCGACCAGCGCGAATGGGAAACGATATCGAAATTTGGGGGATTCCTGAAGTCCAACAAAAATTTGAAATTGAACGCCCAGAACAAGTAATTGATTTTCTTGCCATGATGGGCGATGCCGTTGATAATATTCCTGGATTGCCTGGTGTGGGCGAAAAAACTGCCAAAAAATTCCTTGCCGAATACGGTTCTATCGAAAATTTATTGGCCAATACGCACCAACTCAAAGGCAAAATGAAAGAAAACATTGAAGCCAATAAAGAAAAAGGAATCCTTTCCAAAAAACTAGCTACTATCCTACTCGACTGTCCGGTTACATTTGATGCTACCGATTTTGAACTATCGAAACCTGATGTTGAAAAAACTGATGCTATTTTCCAAGAATTGGAATTCCGTCAAATGAAAGCGCAATTCGACAAATGGTTTGGCAGCGGAAAAGAATACGATGAAATTGACACCAACGGCAACGGAACCAGTGATTCAGGAACGCCAATGCCAGCGAAAAAAGCCGCTCCAAAAAAGTCTAACGAAGACCAATTTGATTTATTCGGTTTTCATGATGAAGAAACCATTGGAAGTAATGCATCTGGCTATGCTTCTTTGGAAAATACGGAACATTTCTACCAAACAGTGCAAGGTGAAATGGGAATTAAATTACTACTTCAGAATTTAGAAAAGCAAAATTCAGTGTGTTTTGATACGGAAACTACTGGTTTAGACGCTTTGAATGCGGAGTTAGTTGGTTTAGCAATTTCCTACGAAAAAGGAAAAGGTTTTTATATTCCATTTCCAGAAAATCAGGAAGAAGCACAACACTTAATTGAGAAATTCAGACCGTTTTTTGAAAATGAAAGTATCGAAAAAATAGGTCAAAATTTAAAATACGATTTAAAAATATTGGCAAATTATGGCATTCAAGTCAAAGGAAATATGTTTGACACCATGATTGCTCACTATTTAATCAATCCTGATATGCGCCACAATATGGATGTGTTATCAGAAACGTATTTGAATTATTCGCCAAAATCGATAGAAACTTTAATTGGTAAAAAAGGGAAAAACCAACTTTCCATGCGCGATGTTCCCTTGGAAAATATCAAAGAATATGCGGTTGAAGATGCTGATATTACCTTCCAATTAAAGCAGCATTTCCAACCCATTTTAGAAAAAGTGGGCACCAAAAAACTCTTTGACGAAATCGAAATTCCATTGGTACAAGTTTTAGCGGATATGGAAGCGGAAGGCATCAATTTAGATGTGAATTTCCTCCGAAATATGTCGGTTGACATGCAAAAAGAAATCGAAAATTTCGAACAAAAGATATATGAAATTGCGGGCGAGAAATTCAATTTGGCTTCACCAAAACAATTGGGCGATATTTTATTCGATAAATTGAAAATTGGTGGCGCAAAACAAAAGAAAACCAAAACCGGTCAATACGCAACTGGCGAAGAAATCTTGAGTTACTTGGCAAACGAACATGAAATTGTACGTTATATTTTGGAATGGCGCCAAATGGTAAAATTACAAAGCACATATATCGATGCTTTACCTAACCAAGTCGATGCCAAAACAGGAAGAGTGCACACGGATTATATGCAAACGGTTGCTGCAACAGGGAGATTAAGTTCCAATAATCCCAACTTACAAAATATTCCTATCAGAACCGAAAGAGGAAGACAAATTAGAAAAGCGTTCATTGCTCGCGATGAAAATTACACCTTATTAGCAGCCGATTATTCCCAAATTGAATTGCGAATTATTGCCGCATTATCAGGTGAAGAAAACATGATTAAAGCCTTCCAAAACGGCGAAGACATTCACAGAAGTACCGCTGCTAAAGTATTCAATGTAGCATTGGAAGAAGTAACCAAAGAACAACGTAGTCATGCCAAAACCGTAAATTTTGGAATTATTTATGGCGTTTCCGCTTTTGGATTAAGTAACCAAACCAATTTAAGCAGAAGCGAAAGTGCCGCTTTGATTGACGCCTATTACAAAACCTATCCGCGATTGAAAGCTTACATTCAAGAACAAATTGATTTTGCTAGAGAAAACGGTTATGTAGAAACGGTTTTAGGAAGACGCCGTTATTTGAAAGACATCAACTCTGCGAATGCTGTAGTTCGTGGTGGCGCAGAAAGAAATGCAGTGAATGCACCAATTCAAGGAAGTGCTGCCGATATTATAAAAATTGCGATGATTAACATTCACAAACGTTTGAAAGCGGAAAATTGGCAATCCAAAATGCTATTACAAGTGCATGATGAATTGGTATTTGATGTGCACAACTCAGAATTAGAAACAATAAAACCGTTAATCCAACAAGAAATGGAAAATGCGTTTCATTTAACTGTTCCATTAGTGGTGGAATTGGGTGAAGGACAAAATTGGTTGGAAGCGCATTAAAAAAGTGTTCAGTTGGCAGTGGCAGTTGGCAGTTTAAATGGCTTTGTCATTCAATAGAAATATGATTTAGTTTATTTTAAAATTTTAAATATGAAAAAAATAACTCTCTTCCTCCTTTTAATTTCTTCGAGTCTTTTGGCTCAAGAACGTTTTGATAAAATCGATGCGTATTTGACTTTATTAGAAAAAAACAACAAATTCATGGGTTCGCTTTCCATTCAAGAAGGTGATAAAATAGTATTTTCAAGAGCGTATGGCTTAACTTCTGTTTTGGAAAACACCAAAGCTAATAAAGAAACCAAATATAAAATTGGTTCCATTACCAAAACCTTCACTGCGGTAATGATCATGCAATTAATTGAAGAAAAGAAATTGCGTTTGGATACCAAATTAGTTCGTTTTTACCCAAAAATTCCAAATGCGGATAAAATTTCTATTTATGATTTATTGCATCATCGTACAGGAATTGTGGACTATATCAACGGTGATGTGGTGACCCAACAAAACATGTACAAAGTGCATTCGAAAGAAGAAATGATTCAAAAAATCACGGCTTACGAACCACTTTTCGAACCAGGAACGAAATACGAATACAGCAATTCCAATTATAATTTATTGGGTTACATTATCGAGACTATTACCAAAAAATCATTCGCAGAAAATATCCAAACGCGAATCTGTAAAAAAGCGAATTTGCAAAATACTTTTTTCAGTTACGATAAAATTAATTTAAAAAATAATGAAAGCTATTCTCATATTTTCGATGGAGAAAATTGGGTGCTAATTCCAGAATGGGAAAACTCTATTGCTTTTTCAGCTGGTGCTATGACTGCTACCACTGCTGATTTAACTCAATTCATGCATGCGTTGTTTGAAGGAAAATTGGTAAAGAAAACTTCATTAGACCAAATGAAAGAAATCAAAGACGGTTATGGAAAAGCTTTAATGCAATTTCCTTTTGGCGAGCGTAAATTCTTTGGTCACACCGGCGGTATAGAGAATTTTCGTGCGGTTGTAGGCTATTATCCATCAGAAAAAATGGGAATTTCATTAATTGTTAATGGCGACAACTACGAAAGAAATGATATAATGATTGGCGTTTTGAGTATGTATTACAAAATGCCGTTTCCCTTCCCAAGTTTCGAAAAAATAAAAATTGAAGATATTCAGAAATACTTAGGAACGTATGCTTCAAAAGATATTCCATTGAAAATTACTGTTTCAGAAAAAAATGGCGAATTATTGGCACAAGCAACGGGTCAAAGTTCGTTTCCCTTAACGGCAAGAGACAAAGACACTTTCATTTTTGCTGCTGGAGGCATTGAAATGGAGTTTGGAGACAACCAATTTATACTGAAACAAGGCGGAATGAAATTCAAATTTGAGAAAGAATAAAGAAATCAAATAAAACTATATTTTTCGTGTAGATTCTCTTTTTCTTAATTCGGTTTTAATAACAACGGTTTGCGGCTGATAAAATTCATCATTTACATTTAGTTTGTGTATTAGCAATTCAGCCGCTTTTGCTCCAATTTCTGGTGCGTGCTGGCTTACCGTTGATAAACTAGGAGTTAATCTTCTGGACCAAACGCCATCAGCAAAACCTATAATATTCAAATCATCAGGAATTTTGATTCCTTGCTTGAGCGCTATTTTATGAGCGGCTGTTGCGCTGTGTTCGTCTAATGCAAAAACGGCATCTATTGTATTAGAAGCCATTAAAGTTTTTAGTTTCTCATCAAAGACTTCTGTTGAAGTTTCAATTATCACTAAGTGTTCGTCTATACCTCTACCAGCATCAGTAAGTGCTTTTTCATATCCTTCATATCTTAATTTTCCAACGCTTAAATTTGGAATAGTTGACAATAAAACAATATTTTTACATTGTAATTGAATCAAGTGCGAAGTAGCATGATAAGCAGAATCAAAATCATCCACCACTACTTTATCACAATTAATTCCATCAGCAACCCTATCAAACATCACTATTGGAGTTCCACTATTCATGATGTCTTTAAAATGTTTGTAATTTTTTTGCGATTGGGTTTCTTCAGCAATAGCCACTATGAATCCGTCAATGGAGCCGTTGTTAAGCATGTCCATCACTTGTTGTTCTTTTGCCAACGATTCATTGGAAATTCCAGTAATAACATTGTAGCCTTTGGCTAATGCAACCTTTTCAATACCACTAAATACTTTGGCAAAAAAAGGGTTTAATATATTTGGTATGATAACACCTAATGTTTTTGTGCTTTGGTTTTTTAAACTTTTAGCAATACTATTGGGTTTATAATGTTGTAAAGCCGCATACTCTTGAATTTTAATTTTAGTAGCTTGACTAATTTCGGGACTATCACTTAATGCTTTAGAAACCGTTGAGATAGAAACACCAAATTCTAGGGCTATTTGTTTAAGAGTTGCTTTTGCTTTCATAGTTAAAGAGATTACAGTTGCATTTAATTAGAACAATGGAAAAAATAGCTAATAAAAACTAAACATTCCAAATTGAATAATACTGATTTGATTCAAAATTTAATTGGTAAAAATAGTGTATTTCTCTATTTTTAAAAAATTTAGTTAACAATATGAGGTGTAATAAATTAGAAAAAACAATAATTTACATGAGAGATTTGCATTTCCAATAATTAATTGTACTTTTGCACTCCCTTAATTGGGAATGGAATGTTTAATTAAAATAAAAAAAAACGTGGACAATTTAAGCTACAAGACAGTATCAGCTAACAAAGCGACTGCTCAAAAAGAGTGGATCGTGGTGGATGCTGAAGGTCATAACTTAGGTCGTTTTGCTTCAAAAGTAGCCATGCTATTAAGAGGTAAATACAAGACAAGTTATACACCGCATGTTGACTGTGGAGATAACGTAATCGTTATTAACGCAGAAAAAATCAACCTTACTGGTAACAAGTTAGATGACAAAACGTACATCAGACACACAGGTTACCCAGGAGGTCAAAGAAGTTTAACTGCTAAAGTATTGCAACAAAAAAACCCTGCAGCTTTAGTAGAAAAAGCAGTAAAAGGAATGTTACCTAAAAACAAATTAGGTGCAGAATTATTCCGTAATTTAAATGTATATGTAGGCGCTGAGCACAAACATGCTGCTCAATCACCTAAAACCGTTAACCTAAACGATCTTAAGTAATGGGAGTTATTCACAAAATCGGTAGAAGAAAATGTGCTGTTGCTCGTGTTTATGTTTCAGAAGGAACAGGTAACATCACAGTAAACAAAAGAGAATTTGCAAAGTATTTCCCAACACCTACTTTACAGTACAAAGTAATGCAACCTTTAGCTATGACTGAAAATGCATCAAACTTTGACGTTAAAGTAAATGTTTATGGTGGTGGATCAACAGGTCAAGCAGAAGCTGTTCGTATGGCTATTGCTAGAGCTATGTGTGAAGTAGATACTGAAAACAGAGCTATTTTAAAACCAGAAGGATTATTAACAAGAGATCCTAGAATGGTAGAACGTAAGAAATTTGGTCAGAAAAAAGCACGTAAGAGATTCCAATTCTCTAAACGTTAATCCAATTTTCGTTCATTTATTATTGAAATTAAAAACACAGTTGTCGTTATTTCTTTTTTTAAAAAGGAAATTAGTTTAGCATCTAAATGTATAAGACCTGAGAAATCGCTACTTATTCATTGCTAATCAACGGAACGTAAACTATTACAAAAATGGCAAACAAAATAGACGTTAAAGAATTATTAGACGCTGGTGTTCACTTTGGACACATGACGCGCAAATGGGATCCAAACATGGCTCCTTACATTTATATGGAACGTAATGGTATCCATATTATTAACTTATACAAAACTGCTGCTAAAATTGAAGAAGCTAATGAAGCTTTGAAAAAAATTGCAGCTTCTGGTAGAAAAGTATTATTCGTTGCTACCAAAAAACAAGCTAAAGACATCGTTGCTGAAAAAGCAGCTGCATGTAATATGCCATACATCACTGAAAGATGGCCTGGTGGTATGTTAACAAACTTTGTTACTATCCGTAAAGCTGTTAAAAAAATGGCTTCTATCGATAGAATGAAGAAAGACGGAACTTTCAATACTTTATCTAAAAAAGAAAAGTTACAAATTGATCGTCTTAGAGCTAAATTAGAGAAAAACTTAGGCTCAATTGCAGACATGTCAAGAATTCCTGCTGCGTTATTCGTAGTAGACGTTAAAGCTGAACACATCGCTGTAAAAGAAGCTCAAAAATTAAACATTCCAGTTTTTGCAATGGTTGATACGAACTCGGATCCACGTCCAATTGATTTCGTAATCCCTGCAAATGATGATGCTTCTAAATCAATCGATAAAGTATTATCATTAGTTTCAAATGCAATCATTGAAGGTCTTTCTGATAGAAAGTCTGACAAAGATGAGCAACCAGCTGCTGCTGAAGCAACTACAGAAACTAGTGCATCAAACGAATAAATAACATTTAATTCCAAAATTTGAATTCCAAATTCCAAAACTAAATAGAAACGTAAAGTTGAACATTTAATAAAATTGGAATTTGGTTTTTAAACTTTGGAATTTTTACATTTAATAAATTTAAAAAATCAAGTTATGGCAAATATTACTGCTGCAGACGTAAATAAATTAAGAACCGTTACAGGTGCCGGAATGATGGACTGTAAAAAAGCTTTAGTTGAAGCGGAAGGAGATTTTGACAAAGCAATTGAAATTCTTAGAAAAAAAGGACAAAAAGTAGCGGCTAACCGTTCAGACAGAGAGTCTACTGAAGGTGCTGCAATCGCTGCTGTAAATGCTGACAACACTGCTGGTGTTGTTATCACTTTAAACTGTGAAACTGACTTCGTAGGAAAAAATGAAGGTTTCGTGAAATTAGCTACAGATTTAGCTAACCAAGCCTTAAACTACGCTACAAAAGAAGAATTATTAGCTTCTGATTTCAACGGAATCACTGTTGCAGATAAATTAATCGAGCAAACTGGAGTAATTGGTGAGAAAATCGAAATCGGTTCTTTCGAAAGATTGGAAGGCGCATTCGTTGGTTCTTATATCCACGCTGGAAACAAAATTGCTACTTTAGTGGCTTTATCAGCTAACGTTGCTGGTGGTGAAGAAGCGGCAAGAAACGTGGCAATGCAAGCTGCTGCTATGAACCCAATCGCTTTAAACGAAGCTGGTGTTGATGCTGCAATCATTGAAAAAGAAATTGAAATCGCTAAAGACCAATTAAGAGCTGAAGGAAAACCAGAAGCAATGTTAGACAACATTTCTAAAGGAAAAATCCAACGTTTTTACAAAGATAACACTTTAGTAAACCAAGATTATATTAAAGACGGTTCTATGAGTGTTGCTGGTTATGTTAAGTCTGTTGCTGCTGACTTAACTGTTACTGGATTCAAAAGAGTAGCTCTAGGATAATTTATTCTAAAACAACAAATACCAAAACCTCAATCATTGTATTGAGGTTTTTTTTATACATTTACAACATGAAAAACAACGACCCACTTCATGGAAAAACACTACAAAAGATTGTTGAAATACTAGTAGAATATTATGGCTTTGATACCTTGGCAGTATTAATTCCAATACGTTGTTTTGAACAAAATCCGTCAGTGAAATCAAGTTTGACTTTTCTTCGAAAAACTGATTGGGCAAGAAAAAAAATTGAAGAATTATACGTGAAAACCCTACCAAAATTAGCACAAAATGAGCGATAAAATACGATGTTCCTGGTGCGAAAAAGACGATTTATATCGCAATTATCACGATAACGAATGGGGAAAACCTGTTTATGATGATGCTACAATTTTCGAATTTTTAATTTTGGAAACGTTTCAAGCGGGATTGAGTTGGTATACTGTTTTGGCAAAAAGAGAAAATTTCAGAAAAGCATTTGATAACTTTAATTTACAAAAAATTGCAAATTATTCGGATGAAAAACTAAATCAATTGGAGCAAGATTCCGGAATCATCAGAAATAAATTAAAAATAAAAGCAACTGTTACCAATGCACAAGCGTTTATCAAAGTGCAGGAAGAATTTGGAAGTTTTTCAAAATACATTTGGGAATTTGTTGGCGGAAAACCTATCGACAACCAACCAAAAACATTGAGTGAAGTTCCAGCTACAACAGAAATTTCAGACAAACTAAGTAAAGATTTAAAGAAACGAGGATTCAAATTTGTAGGTTCCACCGTAGTTTACGCACATATGCAAGCCACAGGAATGGTTAATGACCACGTTATGAATTGTTGGATAAGAAAATAAAAAAACAAAATGACACTATTACTAATTTATCTTTTTATAGCCCTTTTTATTTCATTCATGTGCTCGGTTTTAGAGGCTGTATTACTTTCAACACCAATTTCCTATTTAAACATAAAAGATGAAAGTGGAGAGAAATCGGCAAGAACCTTTTTAAAACTAAAAGCAAATATTGACCGTCCTTTGTCAGCCATTTTAACTTTAAACACTGTTGCACATACAATAGGAGCAGCGGGTGTGGGAGCACAAGCAGTAAAAGTTTTTGGCGAAGCCTATTTTGGAGTTATTTCTGCTGTTTTAACAATATTTATTTTAATTTTCTCTGAAATAATTCCAAAAACCATTGGAGCTAGTTATTGGAGAAATTTAGCTTTACCTTCTGGGCAATTGATGCATTATTTGGTAATAATTACTTATCCATCTGTTGTTATATCTGAGTTAATTACTCGTTTTTTCTCAAAGAAAGAAGCCAATTCCGTAAGTAGAGAAGAAATTTCAGCCATGGCAAATATTGGTGCTAAAGAAGGCATTTTTGATGAAAATGAAAATAAAATTATCCAAAATTTAATCAAACTTAAAACTTTGCGTGTCAATGAAGTAATGACACCAAGAGTGGTTATGGTGTCTGCTGATGAAGACATGACATTGGAAGAATTTTTAGAAAATAAAGACTTTTTATACTTCTCAAGAATTCCAATTTATAAGAAAAATCAAGAAAACATTACAGGTTATATATTTCGTGAAAATGTGTTTGAAAAACTAGCAGAATCTCATGAAAATTTAACTTTAAAAGACTTGAAACGTGAGATAGTAACCGTTCATGACAATAAATTATTGTTTGATTTATGGAATTTCCTTTTAGGTAAAAAAGAACATATTGCATTGGTATTAGATGAGTATGGCGGAGTGGATGGTATAATTACTATGGAAGATATTATAGAAACTTTGCTAGGACTTGAAATTATAGACGAAAAAGACAGCATTTCTGATATGCGAGAATACGCTAAAGAACGTTGGGAAAAAAGAAAAATAAAGTACAATAAACTAAACCCAAATAGAGAAAACGGATAAGTTATTTTCTAATCCAATCGCCTTTTCTAAGATATTCTCCATTATATCCTTCAATAAAACTATAGGGTACAGCTTCCCAATCTTTCCTTTCATTCAACTTTAGCATAGCAAAATGCAAATGAGGCTCTGTGGAATAACCCGTGTTGCCTGACAAGCCTATAGCTTGTTTAGCTTTTACCCTATCGCCCACTTCTACCAATGAGCCTTTGAACTTCAAATGAGCATATACCGAAATCAGATTTAATTCGGGGTGAAAAATCCAAATGTAATTATCAAAGCCATTCCATTGATCAGATACTCCACCGTTTTTGTATCCAGATACAACTTCGATAACAATTCCGTCAGCAACGCTACAATTTTTTTCGCCAACAGCCATTTGAAAATCTAAAGCAAACCGATTGTTCAATTTGGTATGAGTAAAAGAACCATTAAATCCTTGCAAAATTTTATACGATTTTCCACTTTCAAAAGGTAAATAAATTTCTGGGTTTAACTTTGGGACAACCTCAAAATTACATGGTGAATAACTAAACGGTATAAATTGTTTTAAATTAAATTGCATGATAATTTCTGAATTTGCCTTTACATGATGGTATCTTGATTGAAGAATTGCATCAAATTGAGAATCTTTGGCATAAAAATAAACCGAATAAGGCAATTTATTTTTCAAAACAAACGTAACAGAGTCTTGATTCTTTTCTTGAATAATTTCTAAATAACTCGTTGATATTATTTTCTCACTTGGAAAATTTTCCTTGTTAGATTTACAATTAGTTAATAACAAAAACAATACAATTACCTTGAAATATCTCATAAAACTGGTGTTTTTAGAACCAACATAAAATCCTCTCTATCAATCTCCACACAACCCAAACTCGCTAAATGATCATTATATATTTGACAATCTAAAATACGATAATTTTGTTGTTCCAAATGTTTTGCCAAATGAATAAAAGCCACTTTACTAGCATTGGGAACTTTAGAAAACATACTTTCACCACAAAAAATGTGACCCAAATCTACGCCATACAAACCGCCAACCAATTCTTCATTTTGCCAAACCTCAACACTTTTAGCTTTTCCTAATTCATGTAATTTGCAATAGGCTTCTACCATTTCATCAGTAATCCAAGTGCCGGGTTGGTCTTTTCTGGAAATCTTTTTACAACTTAAAATTACCTCTCTAAAAGCCTTATTAAAGGTAACTGTAAATTGTTTCCGATTCAACACATTTCGCATGCTTTTCGAAATCTTCAAATCTTCAAAAAACAAAACCATTCGCTCTGGCGGACTCCACCACATGATAGGCTCATCTTCTTCAAACCAAGGAAAAATTCCGCTATTATAAGCCAACAACAAGCGTTCTGGCGACAAATCTCCTCCAATAGCCACAATTCCTTCATAAGAAGCGGTTTCAACTGGCGGAAAGAATAATTCTTTGGTTAGGAAATACATTTTTCAAAATTCAAGTTCAAGTACAAATTCAAGTTTCAAACCTACAATAAAATTTAAACTTTGGAACACAGATTGAAGTAATAACAATAATTTTAAAAATCTTAAATGAACTTTCGAAATAAAAAATTGCATTTCAAACTTATATGACATTTATGTTTGAAATTTAAAAATTTAATCGCAAAATCAAAAGTCAAGTACAATTGTTTTCGCTTCGCTCAAACGTTTGCCTACTTCGTAGGAGATTCCTCGCAAGCTCGGAATGACAAAGTGAGTCGATAATCTTTAACATAAAAATTCCAAATTCCAATGAATAACTAGTTCAAACTTTGGAATTTGGAATTAAATTATTAGAATTTACCTTAAATTAAAATGGCAAATCGTCGTGCTCTTCTTCGTTAAAATTAGTTGCTGGCTCAAAAGCTTCTGCAGCTGGCATAGGTGGCATTTGTGGTGCCGCTGGTGCTTCTGCTTGCATTTTTTCGATACGCCAACCTTGAATAGAATTGAAATATTTAGTTTCTCCTTGCGGATTCACCCATTCTCTTCCACGTAAGTTTATGGAAACTTTTACTTGTTCTCCTGGCGTATAATTGCTCAATAAATCCGTCTTATCTTGAGTAAACTCAATCATAATATGTTGCGGATATTGCTCTTCTGTAGTAACTACTAGTTCTCTTTTCTTAAAAGTAGCACTCACTTGTTGTACTGGGTTGATTACCTTTACTCTTCCTATTACTTCCATAACTTAAAAAAATTTATTGTTTTGCTAAAAGCACTTTCCAAGCGCCAATAGTATCATTTTGGTCTAAAAAATCTTTGGCTAATCGCTGTTTTTTTAACTCATCATCAGCACTTAAAACCGCTTTCACCGTAAAATTTGATTGTACAAAGATAGCAATTTCTTCTTCAGTTGGTATCGCTTCTACATTTCCTAATTTCCCTAAATCATTTCCATTGAAAACAGGACTTTCTTTAACAAAATTTGGAATAGCATCTACTCCAACACCCAAAGTAGTTAGCGGTTTTTCTACTTCAAACATCCCAACATTGGAACGCGAATACCAATTGGCTCCCATTCGGGCTACCAAATCAATTTTATGTTGGTCAATTACACCATCTTTATCCAAAACAGCTTCGTTGATATGAATTTTCACCACTTCGCAAATCACCAAATTTCCTGCGCCACCTTGATCGCCTAAAGCTATGACATCATTCACTTTGCATTCAAATTGTACCGGACTTTCCGCCACTCGAAACGGTTTTACAACATCAGAAGGCAACATCGTCAATCCTGATTTTATAAATTCATTCACGCCGTCAGGATATTCAGTGCTAGAAAGCGACATTTGTTGGACAATATCGTAATTCACTACATTAATCACAACTTCTTTAGTGTTTTGAGCGTTAATCAACGTGTGCTTTACTGTATTATTTCGAACTCTTCTTGCTGGAGAAAAAATCAATATTGGCGGATTGGAACTAAAAACATTAAAAAAACTAAAGGGCGACAAATTTGGTATTCCGTTTTCGTCTAAAGTACTAGCAAATGCAATAGGTCTTGGCGCTACCGCACTTTGCAAATACCCTTGTAATTTTACTGGAGAAATATCTTTGGGATCAATCGACAACATAACTTCATTTTTTACAAATATAACGCAACGAATTAAAAAATTTCATCAAAAGAAGGAATAAATATTAACAATTTACTGAAAGTAATTGGAAGCAATATTTTAAAACCCAATGAAAATTGCTTACATTTGAAACTATGAATTTAGGAAGACAAATAGAGAAAATTGCAAGTTTCAAGCATTTAGAATTGTTAGCCAATCAAGTGGTGGAAGGTTTTATTTCGGGCATGCATAAAAGTCCGTTTCATGGTTTTTCTGCGGAATTTGCCGAACACAAAATTTACAATTCAGGCGAAAGCACCAAGCATATCGATTGGAAATTATATGCCAAAACCGATCGATTATACACCAAGCGTTTTGACGAAGAAACCAATTTGCGTTGTCATTTAATTATCGACAATTCTTCATCGATGCATTATCCAAAATTGGCCAACGATCAAGAATTCTACGAAAATAAGATTGGATTTTCCGTTTTAGCATCAGCCGTTTTGATGAATTTATTGAAAAAACAACGCGATGCTGTGGGAATTAGTATTTATTCCGACACTTACGAATATTATGCACCAGAAAAAGGAAGTGAGCGTCATCACCGAATGGTTTTAGACAAACTGGAACAACTTATTGCAACACCAAAAAACGTCAAGAAAACAGATACGGTTACTTTTTTACATGAAATTGCAGAAAACATTCATCGTCGTTCCATGGTCATTTTGTTTACGGATATGTTCCAACATGAAAACGAGGAGATGATTTTCAAAGCCTTACAACATTTGAAACACAACAAACATAAAGTGGTAGTATTTCATGTTTATGATGAAAAAACGGAGTTGTCATTTGATTTTGACAATGCACCAAGAAAGTTTATCGATGTAGAAACAGGAGAAACTATCAATTTATATGCAGAAAACATCAAAGAAAACTATGAAAAAGTAGCGCAAAATTATTTCAAAAAGATTGCCGACACTTGTATGCAGTATAAAATTCAGTATGTTCCTGTGGCAACTGGCAAAAATTTTGAAAAAATTTTACAAACCTATTTAGCTGAAAAACAAAAGTTTGGATAAAAACACGAAAAAAAGTTTAATTTTTTTTTAAAAAACATTTGGAAGATTGAAAAAGCGTTGTATATTTGCACTCGCAATTAAGCACTGGTTTGGTAGTTCAGTTGGTTAGAATACATGCCTGTCACGCATGGGGTCGCGGGTTCGAGTCCCGTCCAGACCGCCAGGAAGCAGAAGCACTTCAAGAAATTGAAGTGCTTTTTTGCCCAAAAAGGTTATTATTTTTTGATACTAATTTTGGTTAAAAAAAGCCTAAAGTATTGAAAACAAAGATAGTTGTGTTGTTTATTCCCGAGCAATCGGGAGAAGGTTTAGTAGTTAGACCAATGAAAAGCTTTGCATTTGATGCAGGGCTTTTTTGATTTTTATACTTCTCAGATTTATTATATCACTTCTTTTATTTCTAGAAAAACTTAGGAAAACAATAAGTATAGTATATTTTTGGTTCTTGTTGAAATATTTCATGTAAAGTCTTTAAGCATGGAATTTGTAGTATGATTTTAATTTTATTAAATTTTAAAATATGAAACATCATTTTTTTATATTACTATTGTTAACTATTTTTAGTTCATGTACAACTTCAAATAAGTTTATCACAAAAAATAATAAATTATCAGATAAATTAATCCGTGAAATTTATACCAACAATAAGAATGTGTTTTTTTTAAGATCTTCAAATGCTACATTTTCGACAATATGGTCTTATGTAAATAATGAAATTGTAATTTATAAACTTGCCAATGGTAAATTAATTTCAAAAAAAACTCATGCTGTATCTAATGATAAACTAGCCCATGATGATTTGTCTAATTTTAATGAAATAAATTTGGATAGTGCTATTTGTGACTATCTACTCGATGGTGATCTTTTTGGATTTATTTTAAAAGATAATGATAACATTGTTGATAAAAGTTTTCCAATAGAAATAGAATGTTTAAAAAAAGTGGAATTAAAGTCTTCATCGATGAATAAAATAATTAATGATATTAAATTATTTAAATTATGGGAAGTGACTTACCATTAACATAGCCCATCGCGTATTTTTAAAGGTCGTAAGCTAATATTTTTAACTTCGGGTAATCGGAAGAAGGTTTAGTAGTTAGAAATTTGTCACGCGATGGAATTCTTTTGGGAGTTAAGCCAAAGTGAAGATAATTAAAACTACATTTTGAAATAAATAACTAATTAAACATGTAAATATGAGAAACTACATAATCCCATTTATAATTTTAGCAGCTATATTCAACTTAAACTCTTGTGGCATATTCATAAAAAAGTTAAAATATGATAAAGAAGATTTAGAATTTTATAATGTATACAAAGCAAAAGACAGTTTGATATTTCAAAGTTTATCAACTCAAAAAAAAGACACAACTATTATAATTTCAAAAAGAATTTACACTGACAGAGACTGGTTTAGAAATATTAATCAAGAAATTAGAGACTTAAGATATACTAATAACATTTTCAAAAATCCATTATATTACAATAATTCAAGTAATTTGTTTGCAAATGAAAAAATTCGTGATAGTATTAATCATAAATTTGTTTGTTCATATTTAAGATCAAAATTTTTGGTTGATGACAAGACAATAATCAAAGATTTAGTTAATTTGACCCTATCACACAAGAATTTCAATAACGTTTATGAATTGGTTTATAAAAGACCAAAGTTCCACGGAGGAACAGATGATGACCCAGAAATACTCTACTGGGATAAGAAATACGGAATCATTAAATATATAACTTTTAAAGGAGAAATTTGGGAAAGAGTTAATTGGAATTAAGAACCTCCACATCAATTTTGAAACAAACGGTTCATTTAAGGAACTGGTTAAAAAAGCAATGTAATCAAAAGCAACTACTCTTAAGAAAACCTTGTCAAGCCTTGTATTTATAAAGAATCTAACAAGTTCGAGCTTCTTGAAAACTCAAAAAGTAAAAGCACTTCAAAAAGTTGAAATTTAGTAGATTCTTTCACTATTAAAACCAAACTTCCCAATTCGCAAAAAACACAAAAAAGAAAACAAACAACAGAACCAAACTCACAATAACTTTTATGAAAGTAGACGCCAAAAGTCCTAAAAACGAACCAAAAGCAGCTTTCAAAGCACGATTTCCATCATTGGCATAAATTAATTCTCCCACAAATGCTCCTAAAAATGGTCCAATTACAAAGCCCATTGGTGGAAAAAACAAACCAATAACCAACCCAATATTAGTGCCCCAAACACCGTATTTACTTCCTCCAAAATATTTTGTTCCTTTTCCAGGAATGATATAATCTAAAATTGAAATAACTACAACAACTAACAATGTTATGCCCAAAACCCAATAATTTACTGGAATTTCAGGTATAAAATACAAAAGTAACAATCCCAACCAACTCACAGGTAATCCTGGTAACGCAGGCAAAATACTACCCACTATACCAAACAACATACAAAAGAAACCGGCAAGCAATAAAAAGTATTCCATAAATATTCTTACTTTTGACATTCAATTGTAACAAAGTTAACAGATTAATGAAGAACTTTCTAATTATTTTTTGTTTTGTGTTTTTATCTTCTTGTCAGCTTTTTGATAAAAAAGTGCCCGACGAGCAAGAACTGCTACAACAAGAATTACAAAAAATTAATTGGAAGGAAGTCGATGCCTACCCAACGGTTGCCAGTTGTGAAACAATTACCGATAAAGAAGCTCAAAAACAATGCTTTTTTGATTATTTAACCCAACTCATTCAACAACGAATCAGCATAGATACGTTACACATTCTTTATCCAGAAATTGATACCATTAGTGTAAAAGTCACCATCCAACCCGATGCTTCAATTGTATTTGAAACCCAAAAACCAACCGAAGCCGTTTCGTATGATATTGAAGTAATCGACAGTATTCTTCAAAACCGCCTGGCTGATTTCCCAAAAATTGAACCTGCAATCAAACGAGGCATAAAAGTGAAATCGCAGTTTGTTTTACCGGTGATTATTAAAGTGGAAGAATGAGAAAATAGAAGTTAGATTTTAGATTTTCGGATGTTCTGACTTTTAACTTTCGTTTTAAAATATTTAATTTTAATTGTAGTTTTTTTACTAAAATAGAACAAGAGTAAATAAATTTTTGCTTGTAAAAATAAGTATTTCTGTAAGATTACTACATCGATTTTTTCTGTTTCTCCACAAAACCATCGGCTTGAAGTTTTAACAATTCCAATGCGCTTTTCTTTTTGTAATTGTATAATTCTTTATCTTCTTTTATATCAGCATAGACTTTGTCGTATATTTCGGCATCGGTTTGTTTTTGGCGTTCACTTTGGTAGCGATTTTGAGCCAAAATATTTTGCAATCCTAATTCATTATCTTCTTGTTTGAAATCGTATTCGCTTTTGGGCGACAATAATTTTGCAATTATAGGCGAAGTTTCAATAGCTAAAAACAGCAACATTATAAACAATGAAGGCAATAACGGCAATTGATTCAATGCATTAATTCTTGCCATTAAACCGTCAAAACCGTCAATTATAGGTTGAGATTCAGCTACTTTTTTATCTAAATCAGTTTGTAAGGTTTTGGCTTGCGCTTCTAAATCGGCAATTTTAGATTGATTTGTAGTTTTTAATGCGGCTAAATCTTGTAAAGCAGCATCGTGTTTTTCGCGTTTTTCTTTATAAACTGGCCCTTTGCCTAATTTTTTGGTTCCAGAAGTTCCTTCGGCTTCGGTAATGTAAACCGAATATAAATCGTTTACTTCTTTCTCTTTTTTCAGAATATCTGATTTCAAACTATCAATTTGCGCTTTGTTTTTATCTAAATCCGATTGAAAATAATTGGCAACTTGTTTTTTATTAGCCAATAGCATTTCGTTTTTTTCCTTTAACAAAACCGTATTGATTTCTTTTTCAAAAATTTTAATTTCCAATGGTTTTGAAATTACAACAGCAATAATAATGGCCAAAATAATTCGTGGTGTAGCTTGAAGCAATTCATCTAAAAAACGCTCTCTTTTTTTGATGGTAGAAACAATAAATCGATCTAAGTTAAAAATCAACAAACCCCAAACCAATCCGAAAGCCATCGCAATAAAAGCATTATCAAAAACCGTAAATAAAGCGTACGAACTAGCAATAAAAGCCATTACCGCAGTGAAGAAAACGGTAGCGCCAATGCCAGCATATTTATTTTGCTCGCCATTAGAACATGAAGCTATCAAATTTTTATCGGCTCCAGAGCATAAAATGAAAAAGTTTTTCAACATAATACGGTTTATTAATTGCGTTATACTCTTATTAGTAGCTATTTAACGTAAAATGTTTCAGGATGTTGTAATTTTTTGGAAATAAAATTGGGTCCTTTAAAATAATTATCCCAACATTTGAAACTGTTGATTAAAGACATGTTAATTACCAATTATAATAGAAAAACATTTTTATATATTAATTCTTGAATCTAATCGTCATATTTGGTGATTTACCAATAGATGATTTCATTTTCTCAAATCCCTTTTCGGTATATAAGCTAACTTGATATTCTTGCGTAAATCTTTCACTTCTTGCGTTTTTATAAACAAAACTTTCAGATGAAAACACAAAATCAGAGACTTTATAATCCATTAATTTCTCATTTGGAACCACAACACCATCAATCCAAATAGCATACTTACTATTATCTTTATATTTTTCATAAGTATCGGCAGACATTTTGAATTTTTCTAAACTTGGCGGTGGTGGTGGAATTCGTTTTTTTTGTTCTTCTGTTAATTCATTAAAACTACATTTCTTTTCGTCTCCTTTGGCATCTGTAAAAACGAAAATTACATTCTTGTAATACTCTTCTATAACATTCACGGTATCATTAGAATTTACATTTACTAATGGTACTTCGTAAATTTCTTGTGTTTCGACAACACTTATCAGTGGTTTATTTTCATTACAGCTAATTAATATCATGCTTGAAAATAGAAAGCTTGAAAGCGTAATTATTGTTAATCGCTTATTTTTTGATGTGATTTTTGTCATCATAATTAATCGTTTTTTGGTTACTAAATAATTCAAATTACTGGCCAAGTAAATCGTTTGGGTTCCTATGCCTTTATTTAAAAGTAAATTTTGATAATACGGAACATTGTTATAGGTTTTCACAATCTCTTCATCGGCAAGAAATTCGTGATTGAGTTGGATTGCTTTTTTATAGAAAATAAATAGTGGATTAAACCAAAAAATTACCTTTAAGAATTCAACAAATAATATATCTAAAGTGTGTTTTTGATTAACATGTACTAATTCATGTGTGTACAATTCGTCTTCTATATTTCTGTTGTTATAATCTTCGGAATTGATATAAATAGAATTTAGAAAAGTATGAGGAAGTGTTTTCTCATCTAATAAAATCAAAGTTGCGTTTTTGTATTTTACTTTCGGATTTGAAATTGCTTTTGAGATTAATTTCCAAATATTTCTAGCAAAACGAATGATTAATATTGAGCTTATCAAAATATATAAACTCCATAAAATAATAGGAAGGTAATTTATATTATTTTGAATTATTAATTTATTAGATGTAATAGGAATTGAATCAATAAACAACGATTCAGTATTATGAACCGCTGGAATAATTTCAATTATTTCAAATTTTAAAAACGGAATTACCAATGAAATTACAATCGAAACCAAAAGATAAAACCGATTAAATTGATGCATTTTTTCACGTTCTAACACCAAATGGTAAAAACAAAGAAATACAAACAAACACAATGAAGATTTGATTAAAAAAATGGTCATTTTTTCTTTTTTTGAAGTTCAACATCGATTATTTTTCTTAATTCTTCTAATTCTTTCTCCGATAAATTTGTTGAAGTAGTAAAGAATGATGCAAATTGAGAAGCCGAATCATTAAAGAAATTTTTTATTAAACCTTTAACGTGTTTTGAGAAATAATCTTCTTTTTCCACTAATGGGTAATATTCTCTCGAATTTCCATATTCAGTATAAGCCACAAATTTTTTATCAATCATTCGTTTTAATAGTGTTGCTAAAGTTGTTGTGGCTGGTTTTGGTTCCGGATAGGCTTCTAAAATGTCTTTCATGAAAGCTTTTTTAAGTTTCCATAAATGTTCCATTACTTGTTCTTCAGAATTTGACAATTGCATAGCTCTACACTTTTAGAATTAACTCTACAAATGTAGAATAAAAAATCAATTCTACAAGTGTAGAATGAAACTTTAACATAATTTCACCTGAAAACCACTTTCGCATTAGGGATAAGAGCATTGTTTGAGCTCTTTTATAAAAAACCACCAAAGTTTTTTATAAAAAGCGAGTGCGGATAGCCCGACCCTTGTGGTAATGCCCAAAAAAAAGAAAACCCTTACATCACTGCAAGGGTTTCTATAGTTTGAGATGCTGAAACGAGTTCAGCATGACAATTAATATCTATAATATTCTGGCTTGAATGGACCTTTAACATCAACTCCAATGTAAGCGGCTTGCTCTGGATTTAATGTTTCTAATTCCACACCTAATTTAGTCAAGTGAAGGGCTGCTACTTTTTCATCTAAATGTTTTGGTAACATATAAACTTCATTTTTGTAAGCAGCGCTGTTTGTCCATAACTCTAACTGAGCTAAAGTTTGGTTTGTGAATGAATTACTCATTACAAAACTTGGATGACCAGTAGCACAACCTAAATTTACTAAACGACCTTCAGCTAAAATGATAATTTCTTTACCGTTTACGTTGTAAATATCTACTTGAGGTTTTACTTCGTTTTTAGTAGCTCCAAAGTTTTTGTTCAACCAAGCCATATCAATTTCGTTATCAAAGTGTCCGATGTTACAAACGATAGTTTTATCTTTCATAGCCTCGAAATGACGACCAACAACGATATCTTTGTTTCCAGTTGTTGTAATAACAATATCAGCATTACCAACAACAGTGTCTAATTTTTTAACTTCAAAACCGTCCATTGCGGCTTGTAAAGCACAAATTGGATCAATTTCAGTAACTGTTACAATTGAACCTGCACCACGGAAAGAAGCTGCAGTTCCTTTTCCAACGTCGCCGTAACCACAAACAACAACTCTTTTTCCTGCTAACATTACATCAGTTGCTCTACGAACTGCATCAACCGCAGATTCTTTACAACCGTATTTGTTGTCAAATTTAGATTTAGTAACTGAATCGTTTACGTTGATAGCTGGCATGTATAAAGTTCCTGCTTTCATTCTTTCGTATAAACGGTGAACTCCAGTTGTAGTTTCTTCTGATAATCCTTTGATTCCATCCACTAATTCAGTATATCTATCGAAAACCATATTCGTTAAATCACCACCATCATCTAAAATCATATTTAAAGGTTGACGGTCTTCACCAAAGAATAACGTTTGTTCAATACACCAATCAAATTCTTCCTCATTCATTCCTTTCCATGCATACACTGGAATTCCAGCAGCAGCAATAGCAGCAGCAGCGTGATCTTGGGTTGAGAAAATATTACAAGAAGACCAAGTAACATCAGCACCAAGAGCAACTAAAGTTTCGATTAAAACCGCAGTTTGAATGGTCATGTGTAAACAACCTGCAATACGTGCACCTTTCAAAGGCTGGCTTGCACCGTACTCTTCTCTTAAAGCCATTAAACCTGGCATTTCAGCTTCTGCTAATTGAATTTCTTTTCTACCCCATGCCGCTAAAGAAATATCTTTAACTTTGTATGGTACATATGGAATTGTTTTTGTACTCATTCTAATTCTGAATTTAATTTTTAAATTTGAGTGGGCAAAGTTACAACATAAGTTTCTATTTTCTAAATGAATTAAAAGATTTTGTGAAATGTTTAATATCCTAATCCGTTGAATTTCAAAACTATATTAAATGCCGTTTTATAAAGCCATCACACTAAACGAACATACTACTGCTTATTTTTGGAAGATAACAGAAGATGTAACCACTTTATTTCGAGCGGTATCACTTAAAGATACGTCGTTATTTAGGTATGAAAACATGAAATCAGAAAGTCACCAAAAAGGTTTTTTAGCAGTTCGAATGCTTTTACAACATTTAGGATATAATGATTACAATTTAGTTTATGATGAAACAGGCAAGCCACATTTAATACTGGAAGCAAACCCATCACCAATAACCCATCACCCATCACCAATAACCCATCACCCATCACCCAACACCCATCACCCAACACCCAACCAAAAACACATCTCCATTTCGCACTCGCACGAATTTTCTTGTATTTGTATTAGCAATGAATTAATTGGAATTGATTTAGAAAAGCTCAAAGAAAAAACGTTAAAAATCGCTCCAAGATTTATGGAAGTGAAACATTTGGAAAACCTTACTATTGCTGAAAAAATCGAGAAAGCAACCGTGATTTGGGGTGTAAAAGAATCCATTTTTAAAATCAAAAATGAAAAAGGGATTAGTTTTCCAGCACATATTTTTGAAGATGAATTTTGTTTATTAGATGGAAAATGTTCGGCTGAATTACATTTTAATAACACAATAGAAAAATTCAATATCCAATTTTTTAAAGTAGAAGATTATATCTTTGTCTGCGCTTTTCCAAAGAAATAAAAACTGCGACCTTGCGTCTCTGCCAGAAATATGAAAAACCTATACCAGCAAATTTTAAATTCGAAAGCTAAAAACCAAAAATTATTAGCCATTCTTATCGACCCTGAAAAGGTTGCAATGGAAAATGTTTTGAATTTGTCCGAAAAAATTCAGACTTCACTAGCAACACATATTTTTGTAGGCGGAAGCACTTTTAGTGGAACAAATCTAGACGAGTTAATCGCGATTTTGAAAAGAAAAACACAATTACCTGTCTTGATTTTCCCTGGTCATCCCTCTCAAATTTCGAATGAAGCCGATGGTATTTTGTTTTTAAGTTTGCTTTCCGGACGAAATCCAGAATATTTAATTGAGCATCATATCAATTCGGTAGAAGCATTAGAAAAATCGAATTTGGAAATTATTCCAACAGGTTATTTATTAATCGACGGCGGAAAAGAAACCGCTGTGCAACGCGTAAGTCAAACCCAACCAATAGAACAAAACAATATCGAATTAGCTTATAAAACAGCAAAAGCTGGAGAGTTTTTAGGCAAAAAACTAATTTATTTAGAAGCCGGAAGTGGTGCCAACCAACATGTTTCATTAGAAATGATTCGCTTTGTTTCGCAAAACATCAAAATTCCATTGATTGTGGGCGGCGGCATTCGTTCTATGAAAACAATTCAAGAAGTTTATGATGCTGGAGCTGATTTAGTTGTCATTGGAACTGCTTTTGAAAACAATCCCAATTTCTTCGAATTATGATAGAATTCCTATTTTCTCAATATCAAGATTATCCCAATTATTTAATTTTATTGGAACTAATTGCTGTTACTTTTGGTATTGTTAGTGTTTGGTTTGCTAAAAACAACAACATTTTGGTTTATCCTACGGGCTTAGTTAGCACGCTGATTTTTGTTTATATTTTATTGGAATTTCAATTATATGGCGATTTAATCATCAATTTCTACTATTCCATCATGAGTGTTCTAGGTTGGTATTTGTGGAGTAGAATCAAAAATGGAGCCGATGAATTTCCAATTTCGGTAATGAATAAAAAAGATTTTATCATTTCTGTAATGATTTTTATTGTAACCTTACTTTTTGTGGTGTTTGTTTATCTTTTTTTTGATAAATTTACCGATTGGACAGCTTATGTAGATGCATTCACAACTGGATTATTTTTCGTAGGAATGTGGCTCATGGCGAAAAGAAAAGTTGAAAACTGGATTTTATGGATTATAGCTGATATCATTTCAGTTCCCTTATATTTCCACAAAGGTTTAACCTTTTCAAGTTTGCAATTTTCAATTTTTACAATACTTGCTATTTTAGGCTATTTAGAATGGAAAAAACGTTTACACAAACCGATATAGATTTTATCAAAAACAGAGGAAATTCGCTAGAAAAAATCGAACAACAACTGCATTTTTTTAGAACAGGAATTCCAAAAATTAATTTGGTAAAATCCGCTACCGTTGGCGATGGCATTTGGAAATTCTCCGATGCAGAAATTCAATCATTAGTCAACTATTTTGAAAAACACAAGCACAACTATTCGCTAGAAAAGTTTGTGCCGGCTTCAGGTGCGGCTACTAGAATGTTTCAGTTTTTGATCGAATTTCTTAACGAATTTGAATTAGAAACAGAAACCATCAATACTTATTTGAACAAAAAAAACGCAAAAGATTTGTCCATTTTCGTTTTCGGATTGAAAAATTTTCCTTTCTACGAAATTTTAAAGTCCAAAACTATTGCTTTGCATCCTAATTTTTATTCGTTTTCCAATGATAGAAAGCAATATGTACTAATTCAAACGTTACTGCATTCCGAAGGCTTGAATTTCGCCCAAAAACCAAAAGGAATTTTGCCTTTTCATACCAAAGAAAATCATATTGCAACCCCAACGGAGGAAAACCTTTTAGAAGCTGCATTTATGGTAAAACCTGAAATTAAAACCAAAATTCATTTTACCATCAATAAAGAATTTCAAACAGATTTTGAGAAAATAATTAGTCAGTTTCCTGATTTTGAAGTAAGCTTTTCCTATCAAGACCAAACATCTGATACCATAGCTGTTACAGAAAACAACAAGCCGTTTCGATTAGAAAATGGACAAGTTTTTTTTCGTCCTGGTGGCCACGGTGCTTTAATTGAAAATTTAAACGCTTTACAATCCGACTTAATTTTTATCAAAAACATTGATAATGTTTCCCAAAATCATAAAGTGGTAATCGCTACTTACAAAAAGGTTTTAGCAGGAGTTTTAATGCGTGTTCAACACCAAATATTCAACTATTTAAAACTATTAACTGCTGGAAATGTTAACGAAAAACAATTGGAAGAAATTAAAACTTTTGCAGAAGAAAAAGCATCGTTTCCTTTGCCTGAAGAATTTCAGTTTTTCCAACATGAGTACAAAATTGAGTATTTAATAAAAGTATTGAATCGACCAATTCGTGTTTGCGGCATGGTAAAAAACGAAGGCGAACCAGGCGGCGGACCATTTTGGGTTCAAGATGAAAAAGGGAGACAAACTTTACAAATTGTAGAATCATCACAAATTGATTTTGGAAATAAAGCACAAAAAAATATTGCCAAAGAAGCTACACATTTTAATCCAGTTGATATTGTTTGCGGCGTAAAAGATTATAAAGGTGAAAAATTTGATTTAACCCAATTTGTTGACCCAAAAACCGCTTTTATTACCGAGAAAACTAAAAACGGAAAACCTATAAAAGCCTTCGAACTTCCAGGATTATGGAATGGAGCCATGGCAAAATGGACAACAATATTTGTAGAAGTTCCACTAGAAACTTTTAATCCAGTAAAAACGGTCAACGATTTACTAAAACCAGCACACCAACCCGACAATGGATAAATCAATCATCGCATCCGAATTTTCATTTAAAGCAGTACGAAGCAGTGGCGCTGGAGGGCAAAACGTAAACAAAGTGTCTTCTAAAGTGGTGCTGTCTTTTGATTTGTTAAATTCCAAAGGATTAACAGAAGAAGAAAAAATAGTATTACAAACCAAAATAGCAACTAAATTAACCCAAGATGGCATCTTGATTTTAACCAGCGAAGAAGACCGTAGTCAGTTGAAAAACAAAGAAAAAGTCATTAAAAAATGCTTTAAGTTGTTGGAAAATGCTTTAATCATTCCCAAAGAGCGAAAGGAAACCAAAATACCAAGAGCTGTTAAAGAAAAACGCCTCAATGCTAAAAAAGTAATGAGCGTTTTAAAACAAAACCGAAAAAAACCAAACTTTTAAACTTTAAACTTGGAACTTTAAACTAAAGAATCTTATCTTTGCCCCGTCTCAAAGGGGTGCTCAAAATATCGAGCTGAGATCATACCCATAGAACCTAGAACAGGTAATGCTGTTTAGGGAACTGACAAAAATAAAAGTGCACGTTTATTGGCGTCAAAGAGTATCAAATTTAATTTTTAACCAAAGGAATAATTGCCCCTTTTATTCGTATATAATTTACGAATGAAAACTTTATTCAAAAAAAGTACAAAGTACAGAAAATTAAGTACAAAGTACAAAGTGTTAAGTACAAAGGCTTATTTAAGTCTATTCACTATTCTCTGTTCAATTTTCTCATTTTCACAAGAAGCCTCAAAAGATTCTTTGAAAGTAAACGAACTTAAAGAAGTCACAGTTTCTTCTGTTCGGGCGAAAGAGAAAAACCCAATTACCTTTACGAATGTTACTAAAGAAGAAATTGCACCTCGAAATTTAGGACAAGATATTCCAGTTTTGTTGCAGTATTTGCCTTCTGTAGTCACCACAACTGATGCTGGAAATGGCGTGGGTTATACCTATATGCGCGTTCGTGGTTCTGATGGTTCGCGAATCAACGTAACTTTAAATGGCATTCCTTTTAACGATAGTGAAAGCCAAGGAACCTTTTTTGTGAATTTACCTGATTTTGCCTCTTCACTAGAAACAGCACAGTTACAACGTGGTGTGGGAACTTCTACCAATGGAGCCGGTGCTTTTGGTGCCAGTTTGAACATGCAAACGAAATCGTATCAAGAAAAAGCTTATGCCGAGGTAGCCAATTCTTTTGGAAGTTTTAATACCAGAAAACACACGTTAGCTTTTGGAACAGGCTTGCATAACAATTTCGAAATGAACGCTCGTATTTCAAACATTTCTTCCGACGGATTTATTGATCGTGCTTCTTCTGATATGTTTGGTTATTTTTTTAATGCCAATTATGTTACCGAAACATCTTTGGTGAAGTTCATGGCCTTTGGTGGAAAAGAAAAAACCTATCAAGCATGGTACGGATTAGAAGATCCAGAAAAATTAGTAAATGACCGAACATTCAACCCAGCAGGAATGTATTTTGACGAAAACGGCAATATGCAATTTTATGATAATGAAACCGATAATTATTGGCAAAATCATTTCCAATTGCATTGGTCAGAAAAATGGTCGGATAAATGGATTTCAAATGCGGCTTTGCACTATACAAAAGGCAAAGGATACTTTGAACAATATAGAGAAGACGAAGACTTAACCGAATATAATTTACCAATTTTTAATGGAAATCCAATTTCTGATTTGGTTAGAAAACGCTGGCTAGACAATGATTTCTTTGGAGCTACTTTCTCTTTAAATTATCAGCATGATAACACTGATTTATTAATTGGTGGTGCTGCCAATCGTTATCTAGGTGATCATTATGGAGAAGTGGTTTGGACCCAAAATTACATTCCAAATCCAAACCGTTACTATGATAATTTTGGAAACAAAGACGATGTGAACTTTTACACAAAAATTTCGCAAGGAATAAACAATAAACTTAATTTATTTGTTGATTTACAATACCGTATGGTGTTTTATGAAGCTAACAGTTTTAGATTTGATGATGTAAATGATACGTTTCGTTTTTTTAATCCAAAAGCAGGTGTCAATTATCAATTAGATTCCAAAAATGCTTTTTATGGCTATTTTGGAATTGCAAATAGAGAACCAAGACGTGATGATTACGAAAATGGTGCAACGAGACCAGAACGCTTATTTGATTACGAATTAGGCTGGAAATACAATTCAAAAAATATCCGCTTTAATGCCAATGCTTTTTACATGAGGTATAACGACCAATTAGTTTTAACAGGTGCGTTAAACGATGTGGGAGCTCCAGTATTCACTAATAGCGGAAGAAGTTATCGTTTAGGTTTGGAAATTGAATCGGTAATTCGTTTGAGTGATAAGTTTTTGATAAGTCCAAATATCACGTTGAGTCAAAATAAAAATGAAGATTTCTTCTTTCAAAGAGATGGCGAATTACAAAATTTAGGAAATACTAATATTGCATTTTCACCAAACCTTATTGCTGGAAATATTGTGACTTATTCGCCAATAAAAACATTGAATATTTCCTTGTTGTCAAAATTTGTGGGCGAACAATACATGGGAAATATTGATTCGGAGAACTCGAAATTGAGAGATTATACCGTTAATGACCTGAATGTAACTTACGAATGGAAAATTAACAAAGGAATAAAATCAATTTATTTTTCTGGATTAGTGAATAATATTTTTGATAGAACCTACGAATCTAATGGTTATTTCTACACTTTTGACGACGATTCAAGCGGAAATGTTGTAACTTTTGAAGGCGCCGGATTTTATCCACAAGCGGGAATTAATTTCTTAGGCGGTGTTACACTAACTTTCTAAACAAAAAATCTGGATGCAAAAAACATCCAGATTTTTTTTAGTTGTAAACTCTAATAGTTTGAGGATTGATAACTTCTACACGGTATTGCACCATTGGGTATTGTTTTCCAGGAGATTGTCCGTTAAAAAGGCTGTATTCTGCATCATCACAAGGACAAACGGCTCTAATTCCCACTAAATTCATATTGGAACAAGCACTCAACTCTTGATTTGGGCAAGCAGCATCAAAAGCTAAAAAGTTATTAGAACCAGTATTTATTATAAAAATTCGGTTGTTTACGCCCACGCCAATTTCGTTGTAAACAATTGCATTTCCAGGAAAATTCAACTGATTATACAACGGCAAGTTCAAATTTATGGGTGAAGAAGAAAACCTGTAAATAGGCAAAAAAGGATTATTGTTTCTTACTGGGTCGCTAGAACATCCCAAAACAATAAAAATAAAAACTGAAAAAACGAAAAACCTCTTCATAACTGTAACTTTATTTTTCAAAAATACTCCAATTAAAATTAACAAACTAAAAAGCGCTTAATAAATTTTATTTCAAAATTATTTGCTATCTTTGTTGAAAGGAATCCCATAAAAAGTGGGATTCTTTGTATTTTATAATCAACAGTATAACGAAAAAAAGGTTTTAATCGTATTAAAATCAATAACAATATTTAAGAAGGAGAATTATGAGCGCAGTTTCTTATTACACAGCAGAAGGTTTAAAAAAACTTAGAGAAGAATTAGACCAATTAAAATCTATAGAACGTCCAAAAGCTTCGCAAGCCATTGCAGAAGCAAGAGATAAAGGTGATTTGTCTGAAAATGCAGAATACGATGCAGCAAAAGAAGCACAAGGATTGCTAGAAATGCGTATTGCCAAAATGGAAGAATTAGTAGCTAATGCACGTTTGATTGATGAATCACAATTAGATGTTTCAAAAGCATTAGTGCTTTCAACAGTAAAAATCAAAAACCAAACTAATGGCATGGAACTAAAATATACTTTAGTTGCCGAAAGCGAAGCCGATTTAAAAACGGGTAAAATTTCGGTTACTTCACCAATTGGCAAAGGTTTATTAGGAAAAAAAGTAGGCGAAATTGCAGAAATCACAGTTCCTAATGGTACATTAAAGTTTGAAATTTTAGAAATCACTAGAGAATAAAAATTCCAAATCTGAAATTCCAAATTCCAATTTCTGAATAATCAACTTGAAACGTTAAACCTGAAACAAAATTTGACACTATGAGTTCCATTTTCACCAAAATAGTAAACGGCGAAATTCCATGTTATAAAATAGCTGAAGACGAAAAGTTTTTGGCATTTTTAGATGTGAATCCCAATGCAAAAGGACATACCTTATGTATTCCAAAGCAAGAAATCAACAAGATTTTTGAAATGGAGGAAACCCTTTATTTGGAACTAATGGCATTTTCTAGAAAAGTGGCTATTGCTTTAGAAAAAACGGTTTCGTGCAAACGCATTGGAATGGCAGTTGTAGGTTTAGAAGTGCCACATGTTCACGTACATTTGATTCCACTACAAGACATGGACGATATGCGTTTTCAAAGAAAAACCAGTTTGTCGCAAGAAGAATTCACCGAATTAGCAACCGCAATTGGAAATAATATATAATAAGAATCCTGATGAAAATCGGGATTTTTTGTTTAAATTTTGAAACATTAAGGAATTAAGAATCATTAAGATGGGAATAATGGAGCTTAAATCCTTAATGTTTCAAAAATAACTTCAATTGTTTATTACTTTTTATAACTAATTTGCATCGTAGTTCCTTTACCCACTTCAGAATGTGCTACTTTTATTCTTCCTTTGTGATACTCTTGCACAATTCGTTTTGTTAAGGATAATCCTAAACCCCAACCTCTTTTTTTGGTAGTAAAACCAGGTTCGAAAACTTTAGAAAATTGACTTGCAGGAATTCCTTTTCCGCTATCAGTTACCGAAATTTTTACCACTGAATCGGTTTCGGAAATCAAAACGGCTAATTTTCCTTTTCCTTTCATAGCATCAATAGCATTTTTAACTAAATTCTCTATTGTCCAACTGTGTAAAGCGGGATTTATTGGAATTAAAATTTGGTGATTGGGCGCTTCAAAAGAAAAAGCAATTTGCTTCGAACTTCTAGATTGTAAATAATCAAATGAAGTTCGGGTTTCCTCTATAATATCTTTCAATTCCAAAACAGGTTCGGAACCAATTTTTGAAAATCTGTCGGTAATAGTTTGTAATCGAGTAATGTCTTTTTCTATTTCTGAAATGGTTGATGCTTCAATGTTTTCCAATTTGAGCAATTCCAACCAACCAATTAAGGAAGACAACGGAGTGCCAATTTGATGCGCCGTTTCTTTTGCCATTCCTGCCCAAAGTTTGTTCTGTGTTGCCATTTTTGTAGCGCGATAAAAATTGTAAACCACCGCACCAAACAAAATAATAATCAACAGTAACGCAATTGGATAATATTTCAGTTTATTCAATAAAGGCGAATTTCCGTAAAACAACAATTGGTAGTTATTTTCAGAAAGATCCATTCGTATGGGAACATTTTCAGTTTGAATTTTTTTTAATAGCGATTGTATTTTCAAACTATCCGAAGCTATTTCATCATTAATATTTTTGAAACTGACAATTTTACCTTCTTTGGAAGAAATAATCATCGGAATATCTGTGTCCATTTGTATAATTTCAAAAAGCAAATCTACATCCGTATTTTCATTTACATTTGATAATTTTTTTTGTGCCATTGCCCAAAGTTCCATTTTCATCCGTTCTTCTTCTTTGAAAATTTGGAAGAAATTATAGGTATTCCAAAGTATTAAAACAACGATGAAAAAGGAAGCTAAAATGATAAACCAACGCGTAATGTTTCGCTTTTCAGAAAACTGCATAAATTGAATTTGTAGTGTAAATATAAAGAAAATCAGTCAATATTCGATTTTAGGAATAAAAAAAGGCCCAACAAATTGGACCCTTCAAATATAAATTTTCAACAATTATAGTAATGCGTCGATTGCATCTGTGTAGGTTTTCTTTGGTGCAACACCCACTTGTCTTCCAACTACTTCTCCGTTTTGGAATACTAAAACTGTTGGAATGTTTCTAACGCCGTATTTTGCAGCAAATTCTTGGTTTGTGTCAACATCTACTTTTCCCACAACCGCTTTTCCTTCGTACTCAGCAGAAATTTCGTCGATAACTGGACCAACCATTCTACATGGACCACACCAAGCTGCCCAAAAATCTACTACTACTGGTTTATCTGATTGTAATACTACTTCCTCAAAAGTAGCATCTGTAATTGCTAATGCCATATTATTTTTATTTATGTTTTTACTTTTATGTTATGCAAATTTAGAAATTAAATTGAAATGAATTGGCTTTTAAAAATTAGTTTTTGTTATAGCAGCATTTTTAGAATTGATACTAATTCAACTTAAAACTCAATTGCATGCGTTCTAATTCTTGCAATAATTCCGATGAAATTTTAACTTTTAGTTTTCTACTTGGCATGACCAATTTCGTTTTTACCACAATTTCCTCTTTTTCTATTGGAACAGCAATATCCATTTCTTCCAATGTGTCGAAGTTTTCATCAGTTTCCTCTTCTGAGTCATTGGAAAGTATAGCTACTGGTTTTTCTTCTACCAAACGCTTGATTTTCTCCAATTCCATTACTTCAAAAGTTACATTATGATCACCTTTGTTATTTGCGAAAAGATGATTCAATTCTGAAATGGTACTTTCTTTTACTTCGTTGATAGCGAATTGTAAAATCAGTTTTTTGGCAAATGTTGGTAACACGTCGGCTAACATTTTCACATCAATAAACTGAATTCGAGGATCGGATTTTTTTCCTGTTTCTCGATTCACCCAACCTTCTTTAACCGTAATTTTGAAATACGCAAATTGATTTTGCAACAAGAAATGTCGGAACTTCAAATAATCCTCATCAAAAATTCGGAATTCGAAACTTTCATCGTAACCTTCAACAACAAATGTTGCCCAACCTTTTCCGTTTTTGGCTGTTCGGTGTTGCACATTGGTTACAATTCCACCAAAAGAAAGGTTCTTTCCAACGTTTTGTTCCAAGTTTTTCAAACCTTCTAAATTGGTATTACAGAAATATTTCATCTCAAATTTATAATCATCTAAAGGATGACCCGAAATGTAAATACCTACAACTTCTTTTTCTTTGGCCAATTTTTCCATGGTACTCCATTCGTCACATGGTGGTACTTGAGGTTCCGCAATTTGCACTTCAGAAGCATCGCCAAATAAACTCACTTGCGCTGAATTTTCGTTTTCTTGAAATTTTGAACCATAACGAATCGCTTTTTCCAGAAATGTAATTCCGTCGCCGTCATGATGAAAATATTGTGCTCTGTGTGTTTCATTAAAGCAATCGAAACCACCCGCTAATGCCAAGTTTTCAAATGCTTTTTTATTGGCAGCTCGCAAATCAATTCGTTTGGCTAAATCAAAAATGGATTTGTATTTTCCATCTTTACGGTTATCGATAATCGTTTGAACGGCTCCAGCACCAACACCTTTAATCGCTCCCATTCCGAAACGAACCGCATAATCTTCATTTACCGTAAATTTATAATACGATTCATTCACATCTGGACCCAAAACTGCCAATCCCATACGTTTACATTCTTCCATAAAGAACGACACTTGTTTGATATCGTTCATATTATTCGAAAGCACCGCAGCCATATATTCCGCTGGATAATGCGCTTTTAAATAAGCCGTTTGATATGCAATCCAAGCATAACAAGTAGAGTGCGATTTATTGAAGGCATAACTCGCAAACGCTTCCCAGTCGGTCCAAATTTTGTCTAATTTTTGTTCGTCGTGACCATTGGCTTTTGCTTGATCGATGAATTTAGATTTCATTTTATCCAAGACATCTTTCTGCTTTTTACCCATAGCTTTACGAAGTACGTCTGCATCACCTTTTGAAAAATTCGCTAATTTTTGTGACAAAAGCATTACCTGCTCTTGATAAACGGTAATTCCGTAGGTTTCTCCCAAAAACTCTTCACAAGCCTCTAAATCGTAAGTAATAGGTTCTTCGCCATTTTTTCTTCGAACGAAAGAAGGAATGTATTCCAATGGTCCTGGACGATATAACGCGTTCATTGCAATTAAATCTCCAAAAACGGTTGGTTTTAAATCCTTCATGTATTTCTGCATTCCAGGAGATTCGTATTGGAAAATACCAACGGTTTCGCCTCTTTGGAACAACTCATAAGTTTTTTCATCATCAATTGGAAATTCGTCAGGATTCAAATCGATTCCTAAACGGTATTTTACCAATTTTACGGTATCTTTAATTAAGGTTAGCGTTTTTAATCCCAAAAAGTCCATCTTCAACAAACCAGCACTTTCTGCCACCGAGTTGTCAAATTGCGTTACATATAAATCCGAATCTTTGGCGGTAGTTACGGGAACGAAATTGGTAATATCATCGGGTGTAATAATCACACCGCAAGCGTGAATTCCGGTGTTTCGCATGGAACCTTCTAAGACTTTTGCTTGTTGAATGGTTTCTCCTGCTAAGTCTTCTGAATTCGCAATCTCGATTAATTCTTTAACTCGGTCAAATTCTTCAGAACGTAAAGCTTTTTTGACTTCGGATTCGTCTTCAGCTAAAAATCGTGCTAAATTCCATTTCGATGGCATCATGCCTGGAATTAATTTAGCCACTCTATCGGCTTCAAATAATGGTAAATCCAAAACACGAGCAGTATCTCGAATGGCTGATTTTGTTGCCATTTTACCGTAAGTTATGATTTGGGCTACCTGATTTTTTCCGTATTTATCAATTACATATTGCATTACACGACCACGGCCTTCATCATCAAAATCGATATCGATATCGGGCATGGAAACACGGTCGGGATTAAGGAAACGCTCAAAAAGCAAATCGTATTTAATGGGGTCAATATTCGTAATTCCTAAACAATACGCCACCGCCGAACCCGCAGCCGAACCACGACCTGGTCCTACGGAAACATCCATTTTTCTGGCTTCGGCGATGAAATCTTGTACAATTAAGAAATAACCGGGATAACCTGAATTGGAAATAGTTAGCAATTCAAAATCCAAACGTTCTTGAATTTCTGGTGTGATTTCGCCGTAACGTTTTTTGGCACCTTCCATTGTAAGATGACGTAAATATGCATTTTCCCCTCGAACACCGCCATCGATTTTGTCTTCTTCTACTTCAAATTCATTTGGAATGTTAAATTTTGGAAGTAATACATCACGATATAAAGAATACGGTTCAGTTTTATCGATAATTTCTTGAATATTGATAATCGCTTCAGGTAAATCAGCAAAAAGTTGCTTCATTTCCTCACCCGATTTGAAATAATATTCTTGATTGGGTAATCCGTAGCGATAACCACGTCCACGACCAATTGGCGTCGCTTGTTTTTCACCATCTTTTACACACAATAAAATATCGTGCGCATTGGCGTCTTCTTTATTAACGTAATAGGTATTATTGGTTGCAATTAGTTTCACATTGTGCTTTTTGGCGAAAGCAATCAACGTTTGGTTAACGCGGTTTTCATCCTCTTGTTTGTGGCGCATGACTTCCAAATAGAAATCAGTCCCAAATTGTTCTTTCCACCAAATTAAAGCTTCTTCGGCTTGGCTTTCTCCAACATTCAGAATTTTACTTGGAATTTCACCGTATAAATTTCCTGAAAGTACAATAATGTCTTCTTTGTATTGTTCTACTATGCTTTTGTCAATTCTTGGCACATAATAAAATCCGTCGGTATATGCAATGGAAGACATTTTGGCTAAGTTGTGATACCCTTTTTTATTTTTGGCCAATAAAACTACTTGATACCCGTTGTCTTTTTTGGTTTTATCTTTATGGTCGTCACAGATATTGAATTCGCAACCTACTATGGGTTTGATTACGGTTTCTGTTGGCTCTTCACCACTTTCCACTAACTCTTTGTTTTTGGCTTCGGCTATTTTGTTGTGATTCATTACAGCACTTACAAAATGGAAAGCACCCATCATGTTTCCAGTATCCGTCATAGCAACTGCTGGCATTTTGAATTTTGCAGAAGCTTTTACTAAATCATTAATTGCAATTGTGGATTGTAATACCGAAAATTGGGTGTGATTGTGTAAATGAGCAAATGCGGCATCTTTTAAATCTGCTTTTGTTTCCTCAGAAATGGTAGTTTGTTCAACTTCGCTTTGGATTTTTTGTAATCGGGTTCTGATTTCATCCGAAGCTTTTTTGAGGTTGATATGTTTTAAACCAATCAGCTGAATTTCACCCGGATTATTTTCACGAAAACTTCTGAAATAATCAGGAGTTACGTCTAATTCTTCTTTGGTAAAAACCTCTCTTTTGATTAATTCCAGAAAACAACGCGTTGTTGCTTCCACGTCGGCAGTGGCATTATGAGCTTCTGCGAAAGGTTGATTGAAAAGGTATTGATGTAATTCGGTTAGTGTTGGTAATTTGAATTTACCGCCACGACCGCCAGGTAATTTTAATAGTTCGGCTGTAGTTTCGGTACAGGTATCTAAAACGGGCATTTTGGTTAAATCCGTTCCAATGTTGAATCGGTGGAATTCACAACCCATAATATTTACGTCGAAACCAACATTTTGTCCTACAATATATTTTGTTTTGGAAAGAGCGATGTTGAATTTTTCCAAAACTTCAATCATTGAAATCCCTTGTTCAGTTGCCAATTCCGTAGAAATTCCATGAATTCGTTCTGCATCATAAGGAATATTGAAACCTTCGGGCTTCACCAAGTAATCTTGGTGCTCGATTAAATTTCCCATTTCGTCATGCAATTGCCAAGCAATTTGAACGCAACGCGGCCAGTTGTCAGTATCTGTTATAGGAGCGGCCCAACTTTTAGGCAATCCAGTGGTTTCGGTATCAAATATTAAATACATAGTAGTGAAAATCTAAGTTTTAAAGTTTCAAATTCCAATAAAAAAGCAGTAAGAATTTGAGATTTACCAAAATTACATTTTAAGTAGGTAAGGTACAATTTTAGTTATTAACAAAATAAAAAAAACCATCTAAAAGATGGTTAATTGTAGTTATTTGGTTGGTTAATGTATTATCGAATTGGAATTCTATAAAAATTACCTTGAGAAAGCGAAACAGTGTTGCCTTCATTATCAACTGCTGTAAATTTGAAAGTTCCTGTTGCTCTTCCTTCTTCTACACTTTCTATGGTGATTTCTCCATTACTTTGTTGCACGTTCAAAATTCTAACTCTTGCTTGTCCGTTTCCGCCTAAAATGGTAACTTCATCACCAGCTAAGTATCCAGCACCTCTTGCAATAATTTGTACATTAGATATAGTGCCATTTAAATTATTAACAGTTACTGCAAAACGTAAACCCATGCCACTTCCACCAGTTGTTAGTCCATTATTTGTGCTAGTATAACCTAAACCTCCATCAATAATTCCTGCAATTTGATTTACAGCACCAGGAAAAAGAGAAGTTTCGTAAGAAGCAACATCATTATTTCTTTCAAAATAATAGGAAGCAAAATTGTCTTGGTTTGTTGTTCCTAATACATAAGTTCCTGGATTTATAGAAGCTGTTTGTAGAGTAACTTCTTCGAAAGGACTTAAAGCTGTAATGGTTAGACCTCCTAATTCATTGATAGTAGCTTCAGCGAATGTAGCTCTCCAGAAATTGTCGCCAAGCTTTCCTTGAAAAGCAGGGTCGTTGGTTTTAATATCGTTAGTACAAGATGTAAACCCAACAAGTAGAGCTACTAAAACTATAATTTTCTTCATTTTTCTAATTTTAAATGCAAACAAAAATAACTAAATTTATAGAACAAACTACATCTAAACAAAAAAAAATTGGTTTGAATGAATATTGATTAAAGTTTTGTATATTTGCACCCTTAAATAACCGAGGTCGAGAACCTCAAATTAATCAAAAGATTATGTCAGTAAAAATTAGATTACAAAGACACGGAAAAAAAGGGAAGCCTTTTTATTGGGTTGTTGCAGCAGATGCAAGAGCTAAAAGAGATGGTAAATTCTTAGAGAAAATCGGAACTTACAATCCAAACACTAACCCTGCAACTATCGATTTAAACATCGAAAAAGCGGCGCAGTGGTTACACAACGGTGCTCAGCCAACTGACACTGCAAGAGCAATTTTATCTTATACAGGTGCTTTATTAAAACACCATTTAGATGGAGGAGTTCGTAAAGGTGCTTTAACTCAAGAGCAAGCAGATGCTAAATTAGCGGCTTGGTTAGAAGAAAAAGCAAACAAAGTTGATGCTAAAAAATCTGGTTTAAGCAAAGCGCAAGCTGATGCTAAAGCTAAGGCATTTAAAGCAGAACAAGAAGCAAACGCGAAACGTGTTGCTGCTCAAGCTGAAGCTGCAAAAGCTGAAGAAGCTACTGAAGAGGTAGTTGAAGCTGCTACTGAAGAAGCTCCTGCTGTTGAAGAAAACAACGAAGAAACTCAAGCATAATTAAATAGCGATTTCATGCGTAAACAAGATTGTTTCTATTTAGGCAAAATCGCTAAAAAGTTTAGTTTCAAGGGTGAAGTTTTACTGTATTTAGATACAGACGAACCCGAAATTTATGAAAATTTGGAATCAGTTTTTGTTGAAATCAACAAAAGTCTGGTTCCATTTTTTATTTTACAAAGTCAGTTACACAAAGGTAAATTTCTTCGCATTCGTTTTGAAGATATTGAAAACGAAGAAGATGCTGACCGAATTATAGGCTGTGAAGCTTACCTACCGCTTTCGATGTTGCCAAAACTAGAAGGTACCCAATTTTACTTTCATGAAGTTATTGGCTTTGATGTTTTAGATACGCGTTTAGGAAACATTGGAAAAATAACTGGAATCAATGATAGTGGCGCTCAATCCATTTTTGAAATTGAGAATAACGGTATTGAAATTTTAGTACCACTAATTGATGAATTCATTATTGCACTTGATAGAGAAAACAAAACCATTACTTTAGAAACCCCTGATGGGTTGGTGGATTTATATCTTTCTTAAAATTCCAATATTAAAAATTCCAAATTCCAACGATGGGGAGAAATTCCAATATTAAAAATTCAAACTTCCTACGATGGGGAGAAATTCCAATATTAAAAATTCCAAATTCCAACGATGGGGAGAAATTCCAATATTAGAAATTCCAAATTCCAACGATGGGGAGAAATTCCAATATTAAAAATTCCAAATTCCAACGATGGGGAGAAATTCCAATATTAAAAATTCCAAATTCCAATGATGGGGAGAAATTCCAATATTAAAAATTCCAAATTCCAACGATGGGGAGAAATTCTAATATTAAAAATTCCAAATTCCAACTATTAATTATATAATTATGAATAAACCTTTTGACTTAGAAGAGAGAACTTATTTGTTTGCAAGAGATTGTAGGTTATATGTTAAGAAACTACCTAAAACTGTTTCAAATATTGAAGATGGGAAGCAATTGGTTCGCTCTTCTGGTTCAATAGGGGCTAATTATATTGAAGCAAATGAAAAGTTGGGTGATAAAGATTTTTTATTTAGAGCTAAAATATCTAGAAAAGAAGCGAAAGAATCAAAATACTGGATTAGATTGTTGCATGATTTGAATACAGAATTAAATGAATTTTCGATTCCACTTTTGGGAGAAGCAGAAGAATTAAGAAAAATTTTATCTACAATTATTACTAAAAGTTCATAATTTATTCTAAGTTCACTTTTGGAATTTGGAATTTTAATATTGGAATTTTCATTATGTTTAAATTCAAACAATTTTCCGTAAATCAAGATCGTTGTGCTATGAAAATTGGCACGGATGGTGTTTTGCTTGGCGCTTGGACTCCATTAATCAATAACCCTTACAATGTTTTAGATATTGGTGCTGGAACTGGAATTTTGTCTTTAATGTTGGCTCAAAGAAGTAACGCCGAACAAATTGATGCCATTGAAATTGACGAAGACGCTTACGAACAATGCGTTGAAAATTTTGAAGCTTCGCCTTGGGGTGATAAATTATTTTGTTTTCATGCAGGTTTAGATGAATTTGTGGACGAACCTGAAGACGAATACGATTTAATTATTTCCAATCCACCTTTTTATACCGATGATTATAAATCTGACAATGTTTCGAGAGATTTAGCACGTTTTGAAGACGCTTTGCCTTTTGAAGAATTAATTGAAGCGGCTGCTTTACTACTTTCGGATAATGGTATTTTTTCTGTGATTATTCCTTCTAAAGAAGAAGGAAGATTTGTTGCTATGTGCAAAGAATTGGATTTATTTCCTTTAAAAATTACTCGTGTAAAAGGCACGCCAACATCAGAAATTAAAAGAAGTTTATTAGCTTTTTGCAGAATGGAACAAACTCCGTTAATTGATGAGTTAGTTATTGAAATTTCCAGACATAATTATACTTCGGAATATATTGAGTTGACGAAAGAGTTCTATTTGAAGATGTAACCCTAGCCCAGATAGCAGCGGCATCCTTTTTGTTTTTCGAGCATTTCTTTGCAACTGAAATAACGATTTGTTTTTGAAATTTGATAAAACAAAAAGATAGAGCGGATAGCTGGATAAAGCTTCAAAAAAATATAACAGTTGTTCGTTGATTTGTTAAAAATGTTTACTTACTTTTGTGACTTTCAAATCAAAAACTATGAGACCAGACTTATTTCAATCTCCAGATTATTATTTATTAGACGAATTATTATCGGACGAACATAAAATGGTACGTGATGCTGCACGTGCTTGGGTAAAAAAAGAAGTTTCTCCAATTATTGAAGAATACGCACAAAAAGCAGAATTTCCAAAACAAATCGTAAAAGGTTTAGGAGAAATTGGTGGATTTGGTCCCTATATTCCAGTGGAATATGGTGGTGCTGGATTAGACCAAATTTCTTACGGGTTAATCATGCAAGAAATTGAAAGAGGAGATTCGGGTGTACGTTCAACTTCATCTGTTCAGTCTTCATTGGTGATGTATCCCATTTGGAAATACGGAAACGAACAACAAAGAATGAAATATTTACCAAAATTAGCCATTGGAGAATTCATTGGTTGTTTTGGTTTAACTGAGCCTGACCACGGTTCAAATCCAGGTGGAATGACTACCAATTTTAAAGATATGGGCGATCATTATCTTTTAAATGGTGCTAAAATGTGGATTTCGAATGCGCCATTTGCTGATATTGCAGTAGTTTGGGCAAAAAATGAAGAAGGAAGAATTCACGGATTAATCGTGGAAAGAGGAATGGAAGGTTTTTCAACTCCAGAAACACACAATAAATGGTCGTTAAGAGCATCTGCTACTGGTGAGCTTATTTTTGACAACGTAAAAGTGCCAAAAGAAAATTTATTACCAAACAAATCTGGATTAGGAGCGCCACTAGGCTGTTTAGATTCGGCACGTTATGGAATTGCTTGGGGAGCTATCGGAGCAGCAATGGATTGTTATGATACTGCTTTACGTTATTCAAAAGAAAGAATTCAATTTGACAAACCCATTGGAGCTACGCAATTACAACAAAAGAAATTAGCTGAAATGATTACTGAAATCACGAAAGCGCAATTGTTAACTTGGAGATTGGGTGTTTTAAGAAACGAAGGAAAAGCAACTTCTGCTCAAATTTCGATGGCAAAAAGAAACAATGTGGATATGGCGTTAACTATTGCTCGTGATGCACGTCAAATGCTTGGTGGAATGGGAATTACAGGTGAATATTCCATCATGAGACACATGATGAACTTAGAATCTGTAGTGACTTACGAAGGAACTCATGACATTCACTTGTTAATTACAGGTATGGATATCACTGGTTTCCCTGCATTTAAATAAATTACTATTTTAAACCATTAAGAAAGTTAAGATAATTAAGACTTAATGAAACTTAACTCCTTAATGGTTTAAATTTTTATTAAACAATAAATAAAATTGATACAAAATGCTTCTCTAATTAGGGAAGCATTTTTACATTTGTAGTATAAAAATTCAAAACCTTACAAGGTGCGATTTTCGTATATAAAATAAAAATTGCCTTATGAACATTCAAAACATAAATCAATCGATTCAAAATCAGAAAGAACAGTTATTAAATCATTCGTTATACAATAAAGTAAAAACGATAGATGACTTACATTGTTTCTTAGAAAACCACATTTATGCAGTTTGGGATTTTATGTCGTTATTAAAAGCCTTACAAAACAAATTAACTTGTACTACAACTCCTTGGTTACCAATTGGAAATCCAGAAATTCGATATTTGATTAATGAAATTGTGGTAGCCGAAGAAACTGATTTAACCATAGATGGCACGCGTCAAAGTCATTTTGAGATGTATTTGGATGCGATGGTACAATGTGGTGCTTCAACCACTCAAATCAATTCATTTTTAAAGAATGTGGAAGAAACGAAAAACATTTTTGTATCAATAAAACAAAGTGATTTACATCCGAATGTGAAAGCGTTTTTAGATTTTACTTTTAGAGTAATTGAACAAGGGAAACCTCATGAAATTGCGGCTGCATTTACTTTTGGAAGAGAAGATTTGATTCCGAATATGTTTACCGAAATCTTGAAAAACTTTCAGCAAAACTTCCCGGAAACGGATTTATCAAAGTTAATTTATTATTTCGAAAGACATATTGAATTAGATGCCGACGAACACGGACCAATGGCCATGCAAATGATTACAGAACTTTGTAGTGACTCAGAACAAAAATGGAATGAAGTTCAAGAAGTTTCAGTTTTAGCTTTAGAAAAGAGAATCGGACTTTGGAATGCCATTGAAGAGCAAATGGAACACAAACATGAATTAGTATAAAATGAAAAGCGAGAAGAAATTCTCGCTTTTTATTGTTCTGGTGCTATTTCAATTTCTAAACCTTCTAAATCTTCGGTGATGTGAATTTGGCAACCCAACCTTGAATTATCTTTCACATGATACGCTTCCCAAAGCATGGCTTCTTCATCTGGATTGCGTTCTAAAGAAACTACATCGTTTAAAACATAACACTGACAAGAAGCACACATGGCCATTCCGCCACAAACACCTACAGTTCCTTCTTCGGCTAATTCATACGAGCGAATTAACTCCATGATGTTCATGTTCATGTCGGTTGGAGCCAACACTTCGTGTTTAATTCCGTTTCTGTCGGTTATAAAAATGGTTATGTCTTGTGGCATTATTTATTTTTTTTCTTTAATTGTTCAATATCAAGTAAATCTTTCAATCTTCCTGTTGCCATTTTATTTTTCATCAAATCTTCAAAATCGATATAAGGTACTTTAAAGTTTTCTAGATTTAGAAATAAACGATTTTTGAAAGCTTCATTAAAATTTAAACCACTTACTTTTGTTAATATTTCAATTTTTCTGGGTTCTACTCCAATGCTCCAAACATCAAATTTATCACTTTCAAAATCTTCAATTGAAAAAATAGGCGCTCCAAAATCCTTATAAACCAATTGTAATTTGTTGTAATTTTTAACTGTTTGATTAATCCACAAATCCATATCACCCGTACTTCTGCCATAACCATGCAAGATTACAGCATATCCTCCAACCAATAAATAATCAACATCATGTTTATCTAAAAGTTGTAAAAATTCTAAAAAATCAATATTGAATAAGTTCGGCATGTTTTCTTGAAGAAAAAACGGTTCTATCTACTTTCTTATCAGGAGTTGTGTCAAAAATAGAATTTATAATATCACAAGCATAATTTAAACGTTCAAGAGGTGTTTTGTCTTCATAAAAAGTTACATGGTCATCTGCTTCTTCAAAAGATGATTTATTCACAACACTTCTATCCATTCTTATACTTTCCATATTACAAATATAAAAATTTAATCAATCGATTTTACAACCGCTTTTTCAGCTTCTTTTCTGGTGCCATCAAAACCGTCTACCCCAGAAACTGTTGTGTATTTTAACACATAGCGTTTTCCTGGATTGATTCTGTTGTACACACTTTGACACATTAAAGTAGCTTCGTGGAATCCACATAAAATCAACTTTAATTTTCCTGGATAAGTGTTTACATCACCAATGGCGTAAATTCCATCAATGTTGGTTTGATAATCTAAAGCGTTATTTACTTTGATAGCGTTCTTTTCGATTTCTAATCCCCAGTTGGCAATTGGTCCTAACTTTGGAGTTAACCCGAAAAGTGGAATAAAATAATCACATTCTACTTTCATTCTAGCTCCGTTAATTTCAATGTCAACTGCGGTAATTCTTTCGCTACCATTAAATCCAACAACTTCAGCAGGAGTAACTAATTTAATCTTTCCAGCGTTCTTTAACTCTTGTACTTTTTCAACAGAATCTAAAGCGCCACGAAATTCGTTTCTTCTATGAACCAATGTCACTGAATTGGCAACATTCGACAAGAAAATACTCCAATCTAAAGCAGAGTCTCCACCGCCAGCAATTACAATGTTTTTTCCACGATATTTTTCTGGATCTTTTACGAAGTAATCAACGCCACGATCTTCTTTTTCGTAGAATTCAATGTCTTTTAACACAGGTTTTCTTGGCTCGAAAGTTCCTAAACCACCAGCAATAGCTACTGCTTTTGCTTGATGTTGCGTTCCTTCTTTTGTGGTAACAATAAACGTTCCGTCTTCTAATTTTTCAATGGTTTCGGCGGTTTCTCCCAAAGTAAATCCAGGTTGAAACTGTTTGATTTGTTCCATTAAATTGGTTACCAAATCTCCTGCTAAAACTTCAGGATACCCTGGAATATCGAAGATAGGTTTTTTGGGATATAACTCTGCTAATTGTCCACCTGGTTGTGGCAAAGCATCAATAATATGACATTTTAATTGCAAAAGTCCGGCTTCGAAAACGGCGAAAAGTCCCGTAGGTCCAGCACCGATAATTAATATATCTGTTTGAATCATGTTTTAAATTTTGAAATACAAAGTAACAAACTTGCCAATTGTAGAAATATGATTTATATCATACGAGTAACTTTATGCTACATTTTCTACTGTTTCAATTTGAGGCACATACTTTTTAATAGTTGTTTCTACACCAGCTTTCATTGTGCTGATGCTTAAACTACAGTTGGTACAAGCACCTTCCAAACGAACTTTTACGTGTTTGTCTTCAATAATTTCTACCAATGAGATGTTGCCACCATCCGAATTCAAAAACGGACGAATTTCGTCTAATGCTTTTTCAACATTCTCTTTTATTTCTAGTGTAGTCATAATTTTTAGTTTTCAGTCACAGTTTTCAGTCGCAGTAAACAGCTTCAACTGTAAACTGAGACTGTAAACGGAATACTATTTTTTTACAGCAGAACATCCTGCCATTGTTGTTATTTTGATAGCTTCTGTTGGCGGTAAGGTTTCGTTACGATTTACCGTTTCTTGCACTACGTTTCTTGTAATAGTTTCAAAAACACCTTCTAAAACAGAAGCTGTTTGCAATGCTGCAGGTCGACCGTAATCTCCTGCTTCGCGTATACTTTGTACCAATGGCACTTCGCCTAAAAGTGGCACTTGTAAATCTTCTGCTAAGTTTTTTGCTCCTTCTTTTCCAAAGATATAATATTTATTTTCAGGAAGTTCCTCCGGAGTGAAATACGCCATATTTTCGATAATTCCTAAAACGGGAACATTAATCGATTCTGACAAGAACATGGAAACACCTTTTTTAGCATCAGCTAAAGCAACAGCTTGCGGTGTACTTACTACAACTGCTCCAGTAATAGGCAAAGATTGCATGATAGATAAGTGAATATCGCCTGTTCCTGGTGGTAAATCGATTAACATGAAATCTAATTCGCCCCAGTTGGCATCAAAAATCATTTGGTTTAAAGCTTTGGCAGCCATTGGGCCTCTCCAAATCACCGCTTGGTCTGGTTTTGTGAAAAATCCTATAGATAAAATTTCCACACCATAACTTGTGATAGGTTGCATTTTTGATTTTCCGTCTACTTCAACTGAAACAGGTTTTGCATTTTCAACATCAAACATAATAGGCATAGATGGCCCGTAGATATCGGCATCTAAAACCCCAACTTTGAATCCCATTTTAGCTAATGAAACGGCTAAATTTGCTGTAATTGTAGATTTTCCAACACCGCCTTTTCCTGAAGCAACTGCAATAATATTTGAAATTCCAGGAATTTGTTTTCCACGGATTAAATTTGGATTTTCTGGTTTTTCTGGTGCTTCTACTTTAATATTTACTTTTACTTTGGCTTTTTCGTAAACTTTCTCATGAATTACTTTAATAATGTCTACCTCAGCACGTTTTTTAATGTGTAAAGCCGGAGTTGCTAATATTAAATCTACAACAACTTCGTCACCAAAAGTAATTACATTTTTTACTGCACCACTCTCTACCATATTCTTTCCTTCGCCTGCTACCGTGATGGTTTCTAATGCTTTTAGTATTTCTTTTCTATCTAGTTTCATTTTTTAACTGCTTTAATTCTTTTATTTTCAGTTATTTATTAAGACTGAATTTGAATTGCAAAGATAATGAGAAGTTTAGAAGTTTAAAAGTTTCGGTGTTTAAAGTTTTGTTATAGTTGGATAGTATTTTTCTATGCTTTCAAAGGATTAAAAATATTAAAAATCGGGCTCCCAAAAGTGTTTTTCGAAATCAATAATTTGATTGTCGACAACTTTAATTCCTTCGCTTTCTAGAAGTTGTTGCATTAAATTAGTGCCTTCGAAATGATGTTTTCCAGTGAGTAATCCTTTTCTGTTGACTACTCGATGTGCGGGAACATCTTCTAAATTATGTGATGCATTCATTGCCCAACCCACCATTCTGGCTGAACGAGCTGTTCCTAGTGCTTTAGCTATTGCGCCATAAGAAGTTACTCTTCCATACGGAATTTGACGAGCAATTTCATAAACCCGTTCGAAGAAATTTTCTGTATTAGGATTGAGATTTTTCAATTTTAAGCCGTTAGCATTTTGTACAATGATGATACTGCTACTAAACCAGTAATAGCAGCTATCAAAAAGTTGATATTATTGGTAATAAAAGTTACTTTATGTTCTACTTTTTTAAACAAAACAGCGTATAAATAGAATATAAAATAAGTTCCCAATGCAGCTGCAACAGTAAAAGTGATAATATTTGGTAAAGTAAATTCAAACACCTCTTTTGATGCCAATGTTAAACTCACAAACGCATAGTAAGGAATGGCAAACATATTCAAAGAAGAAAGCGTAATTCCATAAACCAATCGATTGCTTTTTGATTTTATTGCAACGTCTAATTTTGGTTTTTTTGCTCTAATTCCATTGAAAATAAAAAAGAAAGTAAGCAAGATAAAAATTACAGTTCCAAACTTTTTTAAATTATCACTAATACTGGGGTTTGCATCTAAAACTTTGGCAAAATAAACACCAACAAAACATTGAATTAAAACCACTAAAGAAGCACCAAAAGCGAATAATAAAGCTTGCTTTCGATCTTCGTTTACACTAAGTTTTGCAATGGTCATGTTTAACATTCCAGGTGCAATAATTCCTACTGCTGCTATAAAAAAACCAAGAATAAACGAAAGTAATAGTGTCATGTTATTAAATTTTGCTCAAAAATAGGCGAATGTTTCAAAAGCTTTTGTAACTAAAATTACTTAATTCGGAATTGAATGTAAGTAATTGGTTTGTTAACTTCTAAATATTGGCTTTCATAAAACGTTTGAATCGAAGTCACATCTTCTGGAGCGCCTTCATTCTTATATATGTTGTGATTGGCATACAAGACTTCGTGACCCAAACCGTGTAATAATCCCAAAGTATAACCATGCATAAATTCGGAATCTGTTTTTAGATGCATTAGTCCGTTTGCTTTTAGAATTTTTTTGTAACGTTCCAAAAATTCAGCATTAGTCATTCTATGCTTTGTTCTTTTGTATTTGATTTGCGGATCTGGGAAAGTAATCCAAATTTCGTCTACTTCATCTGCATCAAAACAATGTTCAATTAATTCAATTTGAGTTCGTAAAAATGCTACATTGTGAATTCCGTTTTCTACTGCTGTTTTAGCTCCACGCCAAAATCTTGCTCCTTTGATATCAATTCCAATGAAGTTTTTATTTGGATTTCGTTCTGCTAAGCCAACCGAATATTCACCTTTTCCACAGCCTAATTCCAAGACAATTGGGTTGTTGTTTTTGAAAAAATCGGTTCTCCATTTGCCTTTTAAGGGTAGTTGATTGGAAATAACTTCTTCTCTCGTTGGTTGAAAAACGTTTGAAAAAGTTTCATTTTCTTTGAATCGCTTGAGTTTATTTTTGCTTCCCACAGTTTATTTAATTTTTTGGTAAAATTAAGGAAATATAAATGAATGCAATAATTTTTAAATTGCACTTTTTTAAATTGTACTTTTACGAGGTAATGGGTAATGGGTAATGGATAATGGGTGATAGTTGATGGGTGATGGGTGATGGGTGATTATTAGATGCTAAAGCAAATTAAATTATTTTGGAAGTAAAAAAAAACATACTTGTTGCACCGCTTAATTGGGGTTTAGGTCATGCCACTCGGTGTATTCCTATCATTTGGGCATTGGAAGAAAACGGTTTTAATCCAATTATTGCTTCTGATGGTCAGTCTTTGACATTATTAAAAAAAGAGTTTCCGCATTTGTTGCATTTGGAATTGCCTGCTTATAACATTCAATATGCTGAAAAAGGAAAAAATTTCAAATGGAAACTTTTGGCACAATTACCCAAAATGATTACCGCAATTAGAGCCGAGAAAAAACAGGTTGAAAAGTGGATTTCAGAATACCAACTTTCCGGGATTATTTCCGATAATCGATTAGGGGTGTATTCCAAAAGTATTCCGTCGGTTTTTATTACACATCAATTAAAAGTTTTAACGGGAACTACTTCTTGGTTAACTACCAAAATACATGAGTTTTATATTCAAAAATTTAATGAATGTTGGATTCCCGATACGGATGGCAGTCAAAATTTATCTGGAGTTTTAGGTCATTATTACAACGGATTCAAGCATTTGCGCTACATTGGTCCGTTGAGTCGTTTGCACAAAAGAAATTTACCATTAAAATATGATGTAATGGTGATTTTATCAGGTCCGGAACCGCAACGTACTTTGTTAGAAACTAAGCTAATTTCAGAACTTCAATCGTATCCAAAACCTGTTTTATTTATAAAAGGAGTCATTGGAACGGAACAAAAAAATTGGCAAGAAAATCAAATTACGTTTTATAATTTCATGAATAGCGAGCAACTGGAAATTGCATTTAACGAAAGTGATAAAATTGTTTGTCGCTCCGGTTATACCACGGTTATGGATTTAGCGCATTTGGGTAAAAAAGCGATTTTTATTCCAACGCCGGGACAATACGAGCAAGAATATTTAGCCAGAAAATACCAAAGGGAGAATTTAGCACCTTATTGCAGACAAGATAAATTTGTGATTGAAAAGTTAGATAAAATTGAAATGTATCGTGGGTTTCAAAATTTTTCAAAACCCGTTGTTTGGAATGATTTATTTCGCCTTTTCTAAAGTAAATGAAAACTCAGAACCTACACCAAATTCACTTTCAACATAGATTTTTTCGTTATGGCTTTCAATGATATGTTTCACAATGGCTAAACCAAGACCAGAGCCTCCTTCACTTCTTGCGCCGCTTTTGTCAACTCTATAAAAACGCTCAAATAGCCTAGGAATGTTTTGCTTTTCTATTCCTTCGCCATTGTCAGTTACTCGGATAATTACTTTGTTGTCTACTAAATTTTCAATGCCAATTTCTGTTGATCCTCCTGTTTTTCCGTACTTAATTGAATTCATAACTAAGTTTGAAACTACTTGTTGAATTTTGTCTTGGTCTGCAAAAACATAAATAGGTTGCTTGTAAAAGGTGTCGAACGATAGTGAAATATTCTTTTTAGCAGCGCGCATTTCTAATAAATCAAATACATTTTGAATCAACTCCACTATATTGAATTTGTCAGGCTCAATATTGATATCTCCCACTTCTAATTTAGTTATCATGTCTAAATCTTTCACGATGTAAATAAGCCGTTCTACTCCTTTTTCGGCACGTTGTAAGTATTTTTTTCTAATAGTTTTGTCTTCTATTGCACCGTCTAACAACGTTAAAATATAACCTTGAACCGTAAAAAGTGGTGTTTTTAATTCGTGAGAAACGTTCCCTAAAAATTCTCTTCGGTATTCTTCTTTGATTTTTAGGGTTTCTATTTCTAGTTTTTTGTCGCGAGCAAACTTCTTTACTTCTTTGGTAAGTGTTGCCATATCAGTAGTTATGGGTTGATTTCTGAAAGAAGTGTTTTCTAGAAGCGATACATCATCATAGATTTTTTTTACTCTTTTATAAATGAATTTTTCCACTCGGTATTGGATAACAAAAAAGGAAAAACCAAAAAGCACAAACAAGAAGATAACAGGATATACCAAATTACTCAATGTAAAAAAATAATGGTATCCAAAAATACAAACCGTTGCAAAAAACGAAATGTAAAACGAAGATTTGAATGCAAACTTGTATGATTTTTTAAAAATAGGCGACATTAAAATTCGATTTTATATCCCACTCCTTTGATTGTTTTAAAGAAATCATCGCCAATTTTTTCACGTAATTTTCTTATGTGAACATCAATGGTTCTTCCACCAACAACGACTTCATTGCCCCAAACTTTTTCCAAAATTTCTTCACGAGTGAATACTTTTCCTGGTTTTGTGGCTAATAAATAAAACAACTCAAATTCTTTTCGGGGTAAAATAATTTCTTGATTGTTTCTAACAATTTTATATTCTTCTCTACTGATTTCGATATCGCCTACGCTTAACGTGGTATTTTCTGTTTCGGTTTCTTTTAATCTACGTAGCAATCCTTTTACTTTACTAATTAAAACCTTTGGTTTAATAGGTTTGGCAATATAATCATCAGCTCCAGCGTCAAAACCAGCTACTTGAGAATAATCTTCCGAACGAGCAGTTAAAAAAGTGATAATTGTATTTTCAAGCTCTGGGAATTTTCTGATATTTTCACAAGCTTCAATCCCATCCATTTCAGGCATCATAACATCTAAAATAATTAAATGTGGTAACTCTTTTTTTGCTTTTGCAATAGCTTCTTTTCCATTACTAGCAGTAGTTACTTGATAGCCTTCCAATGACAAGTTGTATCCTACAATTTCTAAGATATCTTGCTCATCATCAACCAATAAAATTTTAATGTTCTTGTTTTTCATTTGAATTACATGTTCTGTTTTCGTTGGTAAAGGTAAAGATAATATAAAAAGATTTACGCGCTTAACAATTATTTAATCTAGTAACGATTTGATAACTTTAAAAGTAAAAATTGGTAACAAATAGCTAACGTTTTAAAAACAGTTATGAAGTTTCTTTGCACCAAAATTAACAACACAACATGAAGACCAAATTATTTATTTTATTTTTGTTTGTATCACTTTGTAGTGTAGCTCAAACAGGAACCGTTTCTGGTGTAATTTTAGATAAAGAATATGAAAACGAACCACTTCCTTTTGCTACTGTTTTACTAAAAGGCACAAAACAAGGAACCACAACAGACGACAAAGGGAAATACTCTTTAACAGTAAAACCAGGAAATTACACATTGGTTGTTAGTTATTTAGGTTATGAAACCAAAGAAATTCCTTTTACTATAAAAGCTGGTGAAAAAAAAGTAATCAATCATACTCTTGAAGCTAGTGGTGTTCAATTACAGGATATTGTGGTAGAGTATACTGTTTTGAAAGAAAAAGAAAGTGTACTTCTTCAAGAACAACAGAAAGCTGTTGAAATTAAACAGACCATTGGTGCTCAGGAGCTATCAAGAAAAGGAGTTAGTAATGCTGAAGCAGCGGTGACAAAAACAAGTGGTGTTACGAAACAACAAGGTGTAAAAAACGTTGTTGTAAGAGGATTAGGAGATCGATATAATTCAACATCTCTAAATGGATTAGCCTTACCATCAGATGATCCTGAGTACAAAAACATTTCTTTAGATTTTTTCGGAACAGAAGTAATTCAAAATGTTGGAATAAACAAAACTTTCAGCGCTTCCATTATGGGTGATGTAGGTGGAGCAAATATTGATATTAGTTCAAAAGAGTTGGGTAAAGAAAGTGAAATTGATATTAGTTTTTCAAGTGGTATTAACAATCAAACGGTAAATGAAAACTTTAAATTGATAGATGGAACAAATTGGTTTGGCACACAAAGGACCAATCATCCTATATCTAGTTTAACCAATTATGACTTCCAAAATAATTTAAAACCTAATGAACAAAACGGACAGGTTAATAGTGGCTTTTCTATTGCTGGAGGTAAAAAATTCAATGTAGGAGATGGAAAACTTTCTTTATTTTTAGTTGGAAGTTTTGACAACAACTATCTATATACAGAAGGAAATATTAAACAAACGAATTCATTAGGCCAAGTATATTTAGATCAAGACTTTAACAAATATAACTATAATGTTTCTCAATTATTGATGAATAATATGAAATATAAGTTCGGTAATGGTCATTCTATATCACTAAATAATATAATGATTCACAACAACAACCAGACTTATGGAGACTACTTTGGTAAAAATAATCCCGAACAAACTGGAGATTTAGAATTCCTTGTCCGTCAACAAGTAAATGATAATTTATTATTTGTAAATCAGTTGATTGGAGATTTTAGAATAAATGATAAAATTAAGTATCACATAGGATTAGCTTTCAATTCTGTTACAGGAAACGAACCAGACAGAAGATCTAATAATTACCTTTTACGAGATGGCTTTTTTGCACCACAAACAAACAGCGCTGGTGAAAACGAAAGATTTTTCTCTAAACTTACAGAAAAAGATTATGCAGCTAATTCTTTCTTCAATTATGATTTTAGTACTGATACCAAAACTAGGATCTTTGAAATTGGTGGAGATGTAAGATACACTAAAAGAGATTTTGAAAGCATGATTTTTAATCACGATTTTTCAACTCGTATTGCAATTGATGTTGAAAATCCAGATTTAATTTTCAACCAAACCTCTCTAGATAACGGGGTTTTTGAACTAGAAACTGGAAGAGGAACAACAAGCAACCCTAGAGTTTTTGATCCATTTACTTACAATGCTGTCCGTTTTATTGGTGCTGGTTATGGGAAATACACTCATTCATTTAGTGAAAAACTAACAGCAGTTGTTGGTTTAAGAGGAGAATTTGCTTTTCAAGAAGCAAAGTATGATACAAACATATCAAACAGCGCAAATAATGGAAAAGCCAACTTAGAGGATTTATATATTTTACCAAGTTTAGCACTAAAATATAATTTTAACGATAACTCAATAATTCGATTCAACACAAGTAAATCTTACACCTATCCTCAATTCAAAGAAGTAGCACCATTTAAATACCAAGATGTTAGTTTTTCAAGTCAAGGTAATCCAGATTTGAATCCTTCTGAAAACTATAACTTTGATGTTAAGTTCGAACGCTATTTTGGTAATGGTGAAATATTCTCAATAACAGGGTTTGGAAAACAAATTTTAAATCCAATCGCTAGGTCTGAAATTCCTAGTGGGGGTAACACATTAACATATCTAAATATCGGTGAGAGCGCAACTGTATTGGGGATTGAGCTGGAATTAAGAAAAAACTTAATCAATAATCCTGATGACGAAACATTTAAAAACTCTTTAACCTTTGGATTAAATGCTTCATATTTGTATTCAAATGTATCATTAGATGAAACTTCTGTCGCACAATTTACAAACTCAACAAGTGAACTAGAGGGAGCCACTCCTGTTTTAATAAATTCGGACTTAACATACAATAGAAAACTTAAAAATGATTCTTTTTTAACTAGCACTTTAATTTTGAACTACTTCAGTGATAGAGTATACTCAATCGGAACAAGAGGTTTTGAAAATATTATTGAAAAATCAATTCCAACGTTAGATTTTGTAGCTAAACTAAATTTAAATAAAAAATATAATATCAGTTTAAAAGGACAAAATCTGTTAAATCCTGATTTTGAACTTACTAGAGAAGGGGCTTCAGGAGGGAATGATGTAGTGTTAAGAGATTTTAAAAGAGGTGTAAACTTATCGTTAGGATTTGGCATCACATTTTAAAAAAGCCCTTAATTGATAACAAAACGTTTAAATTAAAAAAACGTTCAATTAATAGGTCTTGTATAAATTTGCCTCATAAATTAACACAAAAAACTTTTAAAAAATGAAAAAAATTTTATTTTCAACATTAGCTCTTTTTGCTTTGTTTTTAAACTCGTGTACAACTGGCGATGACAGTACGCCTAGCGGACCAACGACTGAAAACCTATCTGGTAATTTGACTACAAACTTGCGATTAGAAAACAATGGTACTGAATATGTTTTAAATGGAACGCTATTGGTAAAAGATGGTGCAACCTTAACAATAGATGCTGGTGTTACAATTAAAGCATTGGCTGGTGGAACCGATGTTTATATTCTGGTAGAAAAAGGTGGTAAAATTATCGCTGATGGAACACCATCAAATCCAATTCGATTTACATCAAACGCTAGTAATCCAGCGCCAGGTGATTGGGGCGGGTTGATTATAAATGGAAAAGCTCCTGTTAGTAGACAGTCTGGATCGGCAAGTAATGCAGCTACAGAAGTTAATAACAGTATTTTCTTTGGAGGTGATGTTATAGCTGATGATTCAGGTATATTAGATTACGTTATCTTAGAGTATACAGGTGCTCGTATTGATGATGAGGCGGAACACAATGGTTTAACATTAAATGGAGTTGGATCTGGCACAACTATTTCTAATATCTTTATTAAAAATGGTGATGATGATGCTATCGAATTTTTTGGTGGCACAGTAAATGCATCTAACATTTTAGTAGTAAATCCTAAAGATGATATGTTTGACTTTTCGCAAGGTTACGTTGGAACATGTACTAATTTATATGGAATTAGAGAAGCTGGATACACAGCTGTTACTTCAGATCCTAGAGGAGTTGAAGCCGACGGTAACTTAGATGGAAATTCTCCTACTGACATTAACCAATCTAATTTTACAATAAATGGTTTAACTATTATTCATAATGGAGGAATTGATTTGACTGATGCAATTAAAGTTAGACGTGGTGCTACTGCAACTATCACAAATGCATACGTTGCTGTTGGAGCATCTTCTACATTTGCAGATTTCATTGACTTGGAAGACAGTAAAGGTAATGCAACTTCATCTACTAATATTACAGCTGTTGGGAATAGTGCTAATGGTCTAGATATAAATGATAATAAAAACGCTCCAGGAGCTACTTTAACAGTTTCAAACGGGACAACAGTTTCTGTTTCTTCAGGTTTGTTTTCTTGGACTGGATATTCGTTCTAAATCACAAAAAATCACAAAAATCCCTCAATTTGAGGGATTTTTTGTTTGGCATTGTTTTTGTAAATTATTTTTTAGTACTTTTACACTAATATTTATGCTGATGACAAAAAAATACTTTTTATTTTTACTTTTTATTACTCTTTTCTCTTTTGAAACTTTTTCTCAAGAGCAAAAGCCATCTAGCGCAAATAAATCTCAAGAACCTACTATCGAGGGTTTGTCTATTTATCCTAACCCAACAAATTCTGGAAAAATTTATATTACTTCAAAAAACAGCCTTGACAAAAAAATAGAAATATTTAATGTTCTTGGAAAAAAAGTTTTTGAAATTACAACTTCCGTTAAAGAAATTAATATTAGCACTTTAACACCTGGAGTGTACATCATTAAAATTAAAGAAAACGAAGCAACTGCAACTAGAAAATTGATAATTAATTAGTTGATTTATTTTTTAACCTTTATTTTACATACCAATTTTAGTTTTTTTTAAAATTGTTATTACCTTTGTACCAATTAAAATTTTATAAAATGAAAAAACTTTACATCTTAACTCTAACTTTATTGTCAAGTGTAGCATTTTCTCAAACCTTCTTTTCAGAAGACATGGGAACGCCTAATGGAACAACTGCTATTGCAGACCACGTATTTCAGAACGGAACTCCAGTAACTTTCTCTGGTACTGCTGACGTAAGAACTTCAACTGCTTCAACTGGTTACACTGGAGCTAGTGCTTTAGGAAATGTCTTTTTTACTGGTACTGTAGGACGCTTTTTACTTATCGAAGGAATCAATACTTCTGCTTACGCTTCCTCTGATATTCAGCTAAGTTTTGGACATCATAAAAGCTCAAATGCTGCTAGTAACGAATTACTTGTTGAAGTAAGTACTAATGGTGAGGATTTTACTCCTTTGACTTACACGAGAGCATCTGGTACAGGAACATCTAACTGGACTTTAATTACAATTTCTACAGGAATACCAAGTACAGCTAACTTAAGAATTCGTTTTACTCAAACTGTTACCAACTCACAATTTAGAATCGACGATGTAAAATTAACTAACGTTTCATCAAGTTGTGCTTTGTCTCTTGGCACAGCAACTACTGCATGTGCTGCTTCAACTTTAGCATTAGACAACTATACTGTTTCTATACCATTTACTGGAGGAGGAACAGCTACATATACCATTAATGCAGTTAACGGAACTGTAGGAGGTGACAACCCATCAACTACTGCTGAAGGAACAATTGTTGTAACTTACACAGAAGGAACAAACTACGATATCGAAATTACAGGCGGAACTTGTATTCTAGAAGTTACAGGAAATAGCCCTGAGTGTAAAGCTGTAAATCCACTTCCTGTAAATGAGCCTTTTAATTATACCGTTGGTAGTGAATTAAATGCTAGTCAAATGTGGACAAACGCATCTGTTGGAAGTGATAATGTATTAGTTGCAACAGGAAATTTAAACTATGCTGGAATTACATCTTCAGGAAATCACGTTTCATTTGCTGGTACAGGAAGTGATCCAAGACTACCATTTACAGAAACTACTTCTGGCCAATTGTATGCTTCATTCTTAACAAGCATCACTGATATCACTGGAGTTACAGGAACTACATATTTTGCAGTACTTAACGAAACTTCTAATGCTTTTACCGTAGCTAGAATTTACTTAAGAAATGATGGTACTCAGTATCAATTTGGAATTAGCCCAACAACCTCAGCTGCTGATATTGTTTGGTCTAATAATCTATATAGCGTGGGAAGCACACAATATTTAGTTTTGGCTTATGATTTTGACACCAATATTTTGTCATTGTTTGAAAACCCAACAATAAGTGGAACTGCTTCACCATCTTTAACGGTTACACCAGCAACAGCAATTGCTAATTTAGCTGGATTTATTATCAGACAAGACAATGCTACTGGTACTCCAGCAATGCTAATCGATGAATTAACAATTAGCGCAACTCCTAATTTTACTTTATCAACGTCATCATTCAACGCAATAGATGGTTTAACAATGTATCCTAACCCATTAAAAGGAAACACATTAAACTTGACATCAACTGCTAATGCTGCTATGTCAGTTCAAATCTTTGACGTTTTAGGAAAAGAAGTTTTAAAATCAAATGTTACTAACAATGCTGTAAATGTTTCTGGCTTAAATGCTGGAGTTTACATTGTGAAAGTAACTGAAGAAGGCAAAACTGCTACAAGAAAATTAGTTATTCAATAATTTAGATACTGAAACAAGTTCAGTATGACAAAATAAGGGAAAGCATCAACGAAAGTTGGTGCTTTTTTAGTTATGACCAATTTGTTTCCTATTTTTGCATTATGATTTCTCAAGATGATATTTTCCATATTGGTTCCAAAAAAGAATTTGAAAAAATTACTTTAAAAGTCTTTCGTCATCAGTACGATAGTAATTTGGTATACCAACAATTTTGCAACTTCTTAAAGAAAGATAAAACTAATGTGAAATCAATAACTGAAATTCCATTTTTACCCATTCAGTTTTTCAAAAGTCATAATGTTTTAAGTGCTAACGAAGCCATTCAACAAATCTTTACCAGTAGTGGAACAACCGGAATGCAAACGAGCAAACACTTAGTTACCGATTTGAGTTGGTATGAAATGAGTTATCGTCTAGGATTTTCTGAATTCTATGGTAATATTGAAGATTATTGTGTGTTAGCCTTACTTCCTTCGTATTTAGAGCGCGAAGGTTCTTCGTTGATTTACATGGTGGAAGATTTAATTCAAAGCAGTAATCATGAAGATTCTGGATTTTATTTAAACAATTATGATGAATTGATTTCGAAACTCATTGAGTTGGATAATTCAGGTCAAAATGTGATTTTAATTGGTGTTACGTATGCTTTATTGGATTTGATTGAGAAACAAAAATTCCAATTAAAAAACACTATCATTATGGAAACTGGTGGCATGAAAGGCAAACGAAAAGAAATGATTCGAGAAGAATTACACATAATTTTGTGCAACGGATTTGGCGTTTCAAAAATCCATTCCGAATACGGTATGACTGAATTGCTTTCGCAAGCCTATTCTCTTGGTGATGGCACTTTTGAATGTCCGCCATGGATGCAAGTTTTAATTCGCGACACAGAAGACGCTTTAACTTATGTTCCAGAGGGCAAGACAGGTGGAATTAACGTGATTGATTTGGCAAACATCAATTCGTGTTCTTTTATTGCTACGCAAGATTTGGGCAAAAAAAATCCCAACCATTCCTTCGAAGTGTTGGGACGTTTTGATCATTCTGATATTCGTGGTTGTAATTTGATGGTAATATAATATTAGTTGTCAAGCTGAATTTATTTCAGCTTCTTTAATAAATACCGAAAACAGATTCGGCAACACAAAACTACTTAACCTTAATTACATAATAATTTTTCTTTCCTTTTTGCAATAACAAGAATTGGTTGTTGATTAAATCCTCTTTTGTAATGATTTTATCTTCACCAACTTTTTCTTTATTCAAAGAAATCGAATTTTGTTTCAATTCTCTTCTCGCATCACTATTGGATGGTAAAAAATTAGTTTTTGCTGCCAATGCGCCAATCATGTCTAAACCAGCATTCAAATCTTCCAATGAAATCTCTGCTTGCGGCACGCCATCAAACACTTCTAAAAACGTTTTTTCATCTAATTTTTTCAACTCATCCATTGATGGACTAAAGAATGCATTTGAAGCTGCTATTGCATTTTCCAAATCTTCCTTAGAATGCACCATTATAGTAATTTCTTCGGCTAAACGTTTTTGTAATGTTCTTAAATGTGGTGCTTCGTTATGTGTTGCAATTAATTTTTCAATCGTTTCTTTATCTAGGAACGTGAAAATCTTAATGTATTTTTCAGCATCAATATCTGAAGTGTTCAACCAGTATTGGTAGAATTTGTAAGGTGAAGTTCTTTCTGGATCTAACCAAATATTGCCACCTTCTGATTTGCCGAATTTCGTTCCATCCGCTTTTGTAATCAATGGACAAGTTAACGCATACGCTTTTCCAGATTCAATTCTACGCACTAACTCTGTTCCTGTGGTGATGTTTCCCCATTGGTCACTTCCGCCCATTTGTAACGTACAGTGTTTGGCTCGGTACAAATGTAAAAAATCGTAACCTTGTACTAATTGGTATGTAAATTCAGTAAAAGACATTCCTTCTGAAGTTTCTCCAGTCAAACGTTTTTTAACTGAATCTTTTGCCATCATATAGTTCACTGTAATATGTTTACCAACATCGCGAATGAAATCTAGGAAAGAGAATACTTTCATCCAATCGTAGTTGTTTACTAACTCAGCTGCATTTGCTTCATCAGAAGTAAAATCTAAAAAGCGAGCTAATTGTGCTTTAATCGCTTCTTGATTGTGACGCAAAGTGGCTTCGTCTAATAAATTTCTTTCGTTAGATTTTCCTGATGGATCACCAATCATACCAGTTGCTCCACCTACAAGCGCTAAGGGTTTATGACCACTCAATTGGAAATGTTTCAACAACATCACTCCAACTAAATGCCCTATATGCAATGAATCGGCGGTTGGATCAATACCCACATACGCCACACGCATTTGCTCCATCAAATGTTCTTCTGTGCCTGGCATTACGTCGTGGAGCATTCCTCTCCAAGTCACTTCTTCAATAAAATTTTTCATTTCTAGTATTAATTTTTGCAAAGATAGCCTTTAGTTTAAAAGTTTAAAAGTTTTTTCAAGAATCAAGGGCAATTTCAAGGACAAAAATCAATTACAAGTACAAGTTCAAAAATCAAAAATCAATCCCGACGCTTCGGGACAAAATTCAAACTCAAAACTCAAAATTCAAAATGTCTATGTTATCACTTCTTTCATCTATCTTCTTAAAAAATAGTATCTTTACCACATGATTTTAGTTACAGGAGCAACAGGTTTAGTAGGTTCGCATTTATTGGTGCATCTTCTTCAAGAAAATGAGGAAGTAAAAGCCTTGTTTCGCTCTGAAAAACAGATTGAAAAGGTAAAAAATGTCTTTGTTCATTATGACCAATTGGCACTTTTTGATAACATTCATTGGGTAAAAGGTGATATTTTGGATATTCCAAAATTGCAAACTGCTTTTGAAAATGTTACTCAAGTATATCATTGTGCCGCTCTGATTTCTTTTGACCCTAATGACGAAGAAAACCTCCGAAAAGTCAACATTGAAGGAACAGCTAATGTAGTGAACTGTTGCATTGATTTTGGGATAAAAAAATTATGCCATGTGAGCTCAATAGCAGCTTTGGGCAGCCCAAAAGAACACGAAACAGAAATCACCGAAGCAACCGAATGGAATAAAGAAGAATTACACAGTGATTACGCCATTTCAAAATACGGAGCCGAAATGGAAGTATGGCGTGGTCTTCAGGAAGGTTTGGAGGTTGTGATGGTGAATCCAGGAGTTATTTTTGGTTACGGTTTTACTAATAAAGGAAGCGACATAATTATACAATCTGTTAAAAAAGGACAAATCTTTTATACCAAAGGAACAATTGCTATTGTTTGTGTTTCTGATGTGGTGAAAGCAATGGTTGCCTTAATGAAAAGTAAAGTTTCTGGCGAAAAATTTACCCTTGTAGGTGAAAATTTGATTATTCAAGATTTTTTAAACTTTATTGCAGATAAATATCAATCAAAAAAACCTACATTTTATGCCAATAAGAGCTTAACTACAATAGGTTGGCAAATAGATTGGTTGTTACAGGCTATTTTTGGCAAAAAAAGAAAACTTTCCCGAGTAATGGCTGCAAGTTTACATGAAGTGAACAAGTATTCAAATCAAAAAATAAAACAACAAATCGGGATTACTTTTAAAGAAAAAGAAGCTTATATTTAATTAAGACCGTTTTTTACGGTTATTCAATAAGCTCTTTTCTTGGCTTTTCAACTCTTTTTTGCTCCGGTTTCAAGCTATCGGCCTCTGTTTTCATTACTTTTAAACGATCAATAACATTTTTATGTATTTTTTTGTACTTCTTAATATTAGAAGCATAATACACGTGATTTTCCTTAAATGTAATACTATCGATGCTATATTTGTCGTAAATAAATGTTTTACTATTAATATTTTCTTGTCTTAATTTATCAGGATTTGCTGCATCTGTAGCTTGTAATAATGCCAAATCAACTAAAATGTCTTCCATAGTTTCAGGTGCTAATAAGTTGTCAGGTTTTGGCACGGGTTTATCGCTGCATGAAAAAAATAGAAACAGAAAAAATACGATATAGCTTTTCATGGTGTTAGAATATTTGTTGCAAAAAGTCAAAAATTAGAAATCTCGGTTAAACAATAAACGTTTTCCAGCTTTTACTTCTTTCACTTTTCCATTTGTATACACTAAATTTCCGTTCACAAAGGTATGCATTATTCGAGCTTTGAAGTTAGTGCCTTCAAATGGAGACCAACAGCAATGATACAGCAGGTTTTCTTTTTTAACTGTCCAAGGTTGATGCGCATTAACAATGACTAAATCAGCATAATATCCTTCTTTGATAAAACCTCTGTTTTCAATTTGGAAAATTTTTGCAGGGTTATGGCACATTTTCTCTACAATTTTTTCTACCGAAATTTTACCTTTCAAATGTGCTTCAAACATAGCCACCAAAGCATGTTGCACTAATGGGCCGCCAGAAGGACAAGATAGATAAGGATTAGATTTCTCTTCCAAAGTATGTGGAGCGTGATCAGTTGCGATAACGTCAATAGTATCATTTAATAATGCTTGCCAGAGTGCTTCTCTATCGTGAGCTGTTTTTACTGCTGGATTCCATTTGATGAAACTGCCTTTGGTTTCATAATCTGCATCAGAAAACCACAAATGGTGCAAACAAACTTCGGCTGTAATTTGTTTTTGTTCCAATGGAATTTTATTGGTAAACAGTTCCATTTCTTTTGCGGTAGACAAATGAAACACATGCAAACGAGCACCTGTTTTTTTTGCTAAAGCAATGGCTCGGGAAGAAGACAAATAGCAAGCTTCCTCGCTTCTAATTAAATGATGGTATTTTACGGGAATATCTTCACCGTATTCGGCTTTGTATTTTTCTGTATTGGCTTTGATAGTGGCTTCATCTTCACAGTGAACCGCTATCAGCATTTTAGTAGAGCTGAATATTTTTTCTAAAACTTCAGGATTGTCTACTAACATATTTCCAGTAGAAGAGCCTAGAAAGAGTTTAATTCCTGCTACATTTCTTGGATTTGTTTTTAAAACTTCTTCTAAATTATCATTAGTTCCGCCCATCATAAAAGAATAATTGGCATAAGAAGAAGCTGCTGCAATTTCATATTTTTGTTCCAATAATTCTTGAGTTACCGCATTAGGAACGGTGTTTGGCTGTTCGATAAACGAAGTAATTCCTCCAGCAACAGCAGCTCTACTTTCAGAAGCAATGTTGCCTTTGTGAGTTAATCCAGGTTCTCTAAAATGAACTTGATCATCAATAACGCCTGGCAGTACGTAATTCCCTTCGGCATCAATAATTTTGCAATTCGATGATTTCGGACTTATTTTTTCGGCAATTTCTGTAATGATTTCGTTTTCTATTAAGATGTCGCCTTCAAAAATTTGTCCTTCGTTTACAATTTTGGCATTTTTGATTAAAATAGTATTCATTATAGGGTATTCATTATGTTTTTAATTCGTAACATTATCACTCCAAAAACAGCTTCTCTAATAATAGAACCACTCATTTTTGATTGACCTTTTGTTCTATCAGTAAATATTATTGGTACTTCTACAATATTAAATTTCTTGACAAAAACGCGGTATTTCATTTCAATTTGAAACGCATAACCAATGAATTTTATTTTGTCAAGATTAATTGCTTGAAGTACTTCTTTTTGGTAACATTTAAATCCTGCAGTTGCATCGGCAATTTTCATGCCAGTGATTAACCTAACATAAACCGAGGCAAAATAGGACAATAAAACCCTACTCAATGGCCAGTTTACCACATTAACACCATTAGAATAACGCGACCCAATGGCTAAATCAGCACCGTTTTCGCAAGCATTTTGCAAAGCAATTAAGTCTTTAGGATTGTGGGAAAAATCAGCATCCATTTCAAAAATATAGTCATAATCATGAGATAACGCCCATTTAAAGCCGCGAACATAAGCCGTTCCAAGACCTGATTTTTTTGTTCTTAACACCTCAAAAAGTTGGTTAGGAAACTCTTTTTGAAGTTCCAATACTTTTTGATGCGTGCCATCAGGAGAATTGTCATCAACAATTAAAATGTGAAAAGGTTGCGGTAATGAAAATACAGCACGAATTATACTTTCAATATTCTCGATTTCATTAAACGTAGGAATTACAACAATACTTTTGGTCATTTTAAGTATAAATTTCACCGCAAAAATAAGGTATTTATTGTGTATTAATCTTAATAAATTTATAATAATCAATTTGGTCAATAATTTTGTAATTTTGGCACATGAATGAAATTGCATTTCAACCAAGAGAAGTTATTAGTTCGGACTGGGCGTTGTTCTTGTTCGTAATTGCATTTGTTATTGTTGCAATAAATAAAAATGTTTTTGCAGCTCGATTTTTTGAATTTATTCGCTTGGGAATATCAGATAAATACAATAAAATTTATCGTGACAGTAGTAATCTTTTAAGCACATTTACCATTTCAATGTTTGTGGTACAACTTATTTCGTTTTCATTTTTCATTTTATTACTACTTCATGAATTTCAAATCAAAAGTAAAACAGATGGAATTGCATATGTGCAAATTGTAACCTTTCTAAGTTTTTTCATTTTATCGAAATTTTTGATAGAAAAAATTATTGCAACCACTTTTCAAATAGAGGAATTTATTACTCAATTTAATTTACTTAAGGTTAATTATCGTACCTATTTAGGTTTTATTATGTTGCCATTAAATATTGTGATATACTATAACGTGCTAAATTACAAGTGGTTATTACTTGTTGTTGTGGGGTTAGTATTATTGTTTAATGTTTTTACTTACTTGTTAACGATAAAGGCCTATCAAAATTTAGTGAATCGTAAATTGTTTTATTTTATTTTGTATCTTTGCACACTTGAAATAGCACCTTACTATTTTATGTATTATTTGATTACAAAAAATTAGATTGAATCTTATGTCAAACTTAAAAGTGAAAACAATTTTGGTTTCACAACCAGAACCTAAAGTTGAGAATTCCCCTTACTTTGAAATTCAAAATAAATTGAAAGTAAAGGTTGACTTTAGACCTTTTATTCATGTTGAAGGTGTTAGTGCAAAAGAAGTTAGAGCACAAAAAATTGATTTGACTAAATTTACTGCTATTATTTTAACTAGTAGAAATGCCGTTGACCATTTTTTTAGAGTAGCTGAAGAAATGCGCTTCAAAATCCCTGAAGATTTAAAATACTTTTGTCAGTCTGAAGCTGTTGCATTCTATTTGCAACGTTATGTGGTTTACAGAAAAAGAAAGATTTATGTGGGTCAAAAGGAATTTACTGATTTAGCCCCATTAATAAAAAAATATAAAGACGAAAAGTTTTTATTGCCAAATACTGACCAATTAAACGCAGATATTCCTCAAACTTTAGATAGTTTGAAAGTTGCTTGGACACAAGGTGTTTTTTATAGAACGGTTATGAGCGATTTGTCTGATTTAAAAGATGTTTATTATGATATTTTAGCATTTTTTAGTCCAATTGGTATTAAATCATTGTTTAAAAACTTTCCAGATTTCAAACAAAACGATACTAGAATTGCTGTTTTTGGAGCCACAACTAAAAAGGAAGCTTTAGATCATGGATTACGAGTAGACATTATGGCACCATCACCAGAATCACCTTCGATGACAGGTGCATTAGAAAAATACATTGCAGAAGTAAACAAAGGAAAATAATACTTTTAAATTACAACAAAAAACAAAGCCGTTTCATAAATTTGAAACGGCTTTGTTTTTATCAATTTTGCAGGTTAATCTCTAGAAGCAAAAACTCTAAACGCCCAATATAATAAAGATGCCAATGCTCCTAAAGCTGCAACCACATAGGTTCTAGCAGCCCATTTTAAAGCATCTTCAGCGCCAGCATATTCTTGCTGACCTAACATGTTTTTATTTTTTAGCCAAGCCAAAGCTCTATTACTTGCGTCATATTCAACAGGCAAAGTAATGAAACTAAATGAAGTTGCAATTGCCATTAAAATTAAACCAGCTACAGCAACATAGAAACCAATACCTGATTTTGAAGCGAATCCTAAAATCAAACCACCCATAATCAACCATTGGGATAAACTAGATGAAATATTCACCATTGGAACCATTTTTGAACGCATGGTTAACCAGCTATACGCTTGCGCATGTTGTACAGCATGACCCACTTCATGAGCCGCAACGGCAGCAGCAGCAGCATTTCTTTGATTGTAAACCGCTTCTGATAAGTTCACCGTTTTGTCCATTGGGTTATAATGATCAGTTAATCTTCCCGGAGTAGAGATGACTTTTACGTCAAAAATACCGTGATCAGCTAACATTTTTTCTGCAATTTCTGCTCCGCTCATTCCATTACGAAGACTTATTTTTGAGTACTGCTCAAATTTACTTTTCAATCGAGCACTAACTATCCAACTAAACAGAGCAATAGCCCCAATTAAAATTAAATATGTAAAATCCATTTTTTGTTGTTTTAATTTATTTAAGATAGTGAGCAAAATTTGAACCAAATTTGCCTAAAGTCATTTTGTCATGCGTTAAATTTATGTAAAATTTCCAAACTTTTTATGAAATAACTACTCTTGCACTTGCTTTACAGGTGATTTCTTAGAAACATCCATTACCGGAACCATACCGTTTGTTGGGATATAGATAATTTGTGGTAAATCGCCTTTATCTGCTAATTTTTCTAAAGTTCTAATGAATAAATATTGGTTATAGGTTTCACTTAGCGTTCCGTTTTCTACACGCATGGCTTCTGCCATTCCTTTAGCACGTTCAATTTCTGCTTGTGCATTTAACTTTTCTGCTTCTAGTTTGGCTTTGGCTTCTTCTACCAGAATTCTTCGGTTTTGTTCTGCTTTTGCCATTTCTGCTTTTCCTGCCATTTCTTGTTGCCAAACGTTATATCTTGGCAAACCAAACATTAAAAGCGTAATAAAGAATAATACAGAAAAAATTACTCCAATAACAATTTTACCCACATTTTTTTGTTCCATTTTTTTATAGTTTTTAGTTTCTTATTATACGTAAAAAATGAAAAATGTTACAAAAATTACAGAAATAAATTCAAAAGTCTTCTGTGATGAATTTGTTAATTTCTATCCTAGAAAAATCAATACATTTAATAATAACTATTTTAGCTTCTTTCGCTGCTACAAAATATATGTATTTCTACTAATAATTGCCTACAACAATGAAATTCCAAAAACAAATCTATTATTGCCGTTTTCTTTAACTCGATTTTGAGTTGATGCATAATCAGATTTCCATCTTCCGTTTGTAAATGCAAAATCATAACCAGCATTTAATCTTACTTTCTTATTTTTAAATAAATAAACGCTAACTGATGGACCAGCATAAAATACTTGGTTTCTGATTCTGATTTGGCCGCCATTATTTGCTGGATTCAAATCGTTAAAATCTATAACATTATTTCTCGAATAAATTGACAAATCTGATGAAGTTGACGATAGGCTCAATCCGGTTGTAAAAGCAACTTTTTCTTTATTTACTAAGTTGTAATGCACTCGAACTCTTGAAGTAAATCCTACATATTGATTTTTAGTGTTTTCAAATGAGTTTTTTGAAAATAGAAATCCAAATTCAGCATCACCAGAATATTTTTCTCCAAAGAAATTAAGTCCAAATGATAACTCAGGCATTACCGTTTCAATTTCAGCTACATTGGCATTCATCAAACGTTTGTTTAAATTGTATTCATCATGAGCTTGAAGCCCAATACCAATGTAAAAATCTACAGCAACTTTCTTGTTCTCTTTAGTTTCTTCTTGAGCAGAACTGATTCCAAAAGTAAGCATTGCTAAAAAAAATAATGTCTTTTTCATGATTTTGATTTTTTTAAGTTGTTGCTCAAATTTAGTTAAAAAAATGAAATGATCGGAATTTTAAATAAAAAAACGCAAGCTCGATGAAAGTTCATCAGTAACTTGCGTTTTACTTATAATAAGAATGTAATTTTATTACAACTATCCCACCAAATTTATAATCTTACCAGGAACAATAATAATATTTTTCGGAGTATTTCCTGCTAGTTGTGCTATTGTTCTTTCGTCAGCCATTACTATTTCCTGAATTTGTTCTTTGGTTAAATCTAATGGTAATTTCATCGTGAAACGCATTTTCCCATTGAACGAAACTGGATATTCTTTTTCTGATTCTACTAAATATTTCTCTTCAAATTTTGGAAAAGCAACCGTTGCAACAGAACCTTCGTGACCTAAAGCACTCCATAATTCTTCAGCGATATGAGGCGCGTAAGGTGAAACTAAAACCGTTAATGGTTCTAAAATGGCTCGGTGATGGCATTTTTGTTGGGCCAACTCATTCACGCAAATCATAAATTGTGAAACCGAAGTATTGAATGAGAAATTCTCGATGTCTTCCGTTACTTTTTTGATGGTTTTGTGTAGCGATTTGTACATATCTGCTGTTGGTTCATCATTGGAGATGTTTAAACCGTTGTCATCAAAATACAAACGCCATAATTTTTTCAAGAAACCGTAAACTCCAGTAATTCCAGCGGTATTCCATGGTTTGGCTTGCTCTAATGGTCCTAAGAACATTTCGTACAAACGCAACGTATCCGCACCATATTCATTACAAATATCATCTGGATTGACAACATTGTATTTTGATTTCGACATTTTTTCTACTTCGCGACCAACGATGTATTTGCCACTATCATAAATAAACTCTGCATCATTATATTCAGAATATAATGGATGTTTCAAAAAGGCTTCAACATCTAATTCATTTGTCAAATCATTTATCACAGATAGATCAACATGAATTGGAATAACATTTATTTGGATTTCAAAATCATTAATATTATCAACTACTTCCTTAGAAGATTTACTTTCCTGATTAGTTTCAACTACTTTAACAAAAACTTCTTTAAGTTTGTTTTTATCTTTTAATATTGAATTAGAAATTACATACAATTTTCCAAAATAATTTAATCTTATTTCTCTACTTTCTTTTAACGATTTACAAACAAACTCTTGAACTCTATAAACAAAAGCACTCATTCCCAAAATCATTCCCTGATTGATTAATTTTTTGAATGGTTCTTCGGTTGGAGCGAAACCTCTATCTTTTAAAAATTTATTCCAAAAACGAGAATACAATAAATGTCCGGTGGCGTGCTCGCTTCCACCAATGTATAAATCTACGTTTTCCCAATATTTTAAAGCTTCTTCGTTAGCAAATTCGTTTTCGTTTTGCGCATCCATATAACGCATCCAATACCAAGAAGAACCTGCCCAACCTGGCATGGTATTCAATTCTAACGGGAAAACATTCACGTTATCTATTAACTGATTACTAACCACTGAACACTGAACACTATCCCAAGCCCAATGCGTTGCGTTTCCTAATGGTGGTTGGCCGTCTTCAGTTGGTAAGTATTTTTCCACTTCTGGTAAAACGATTGGTAAGTGTTTTTTGTCAATCATTTGCGGTAAACCATTTACGTAATATACTGGAAATGGTTCGCCCCAATAGCGTTGGCGAGAGAAAACCGCATCACGTAAACGGTAATTTATTTTTGCTTTTCCTGCGCAAATTTTTTCTAATTCTTCGATTACTTTTTTAGTTCCGCTTTTGTAATCCAAACCGTTTAAGAAATCTGAATCTACTAATTCAAAACCCCCTTTTTCACCGTAAGCGGCTTCTGAAATATCTTGGTTGAAGATGTTTTTAATTTCTGGCATTCCGTGTGTTCCTTTGAAGAAATTTGCGAAAGCATAATCACGTTCATCGCCACAAGGAACCGCCATAACAGCACCTGTTCCGTAACCAGCTAATACGTAATCGCCAATCCAAACTGGAATCGGTTCTTTTGTAAATGGATGTTCCGCATACGCTCCAGTGAAAACACCTGAAATCGTTTTAACATCTGCCATTCTTTCTCTTTCTGAACGTTTTGCTGTTGCTTCAATATAAGCATCAACCGCAGCTTTTTGTTCTGGAGTGGTGATTTTTGAAACCAATTCGTGTTCTGGTGCTAATGTCATAAACGTAACTCCGAAAATCGTATCAGGTCTTGTTGTGAAAACATCTATTGTTGCTGGTGTCTCGACTTCGCTCGACATGACATTGAATTTCACAGATGCTCCAACAGATTTTCCAATCCAATTTCTCTGTGATTCTTTGATGGATTCGCTCCAATCGATAGTTTCTAAACCTTGTAACAAGCGCTCAGCATAAGCTGAAATTCGCATCGACCATTGCGTCATTTTTTTACGAATCACAGGATGGCCGCCACGTTCTGAAACACCGTTTACGATTTCATCATTGGCTAGAACCGTTCCTAAAGCCGGACACCAGTTTACCTCAGTTTCCGCTAAATAGGTTAATCTATATTGTAAAAGTATTTTTTGTTGTTGTTCTGTCGAAAACGATTTCCAATCATCCGCTGAAAATGGCACAATATTATCATCACAAACGGCATTTACGTTGGTATTTCCGTTTTTCTCGAACTCTTGAATTAAGGTACAAATGCTTTCTGCTTTATCCGAATTTTTGTTGTACCAAGATTCGAATAATTGAATGAAAATCCATTGCGTATGCTTGTAATAATCAGGATTAGAAGTACGAACTTCTCTGCTCCAATCAAACGAAAATCCGATTTTATCTAATTGTTCACGATAACGCGCAATGTTCTCGCGAGTGGTTTTTTCTGGATGTTGTCCTGTTTGGATAGCGTACTGTTCGGCTGGTAAACCAAAGGAATCATAACCTTGTGGATGCAATACATTAAATCCTTGATGTCTTTTATAACGTGCCACAATATCTGAAGCAATATAACCTAGCGGATGCCCCACGTGTAATCCAGCTCCAGAAGGATAAGGAAACATGTCTAATACATAATACTTAGGTTTGTTTGAATTGTTTTTAGCAGCAAAAGTTTGGTTTTCTGCCCAATATTGTTGCCATTTGGCTTCGATTTCGTTGTGGAAGTATTTCATATTTTAATTTTCAGTCTCAGTTTTCAGTCTCAGTTTTCAGTCTCAATTTGAACTTCTGATGACTGCGACTGCGACTGACCACTATTTTTTTCGGTGCAAAAATACGTTTTATATATCAAAGTTGAAAGTGAGACAAATGGCTATTTCTTTTCATTTTTCATAAGTTTTTCAAATTCTTCTTTGCTTACAATTTTTGACTGTCCGTTGGACTCGTAATAAAATGTTTCCGAAATGATTTCGTTTTTAGCGTTGTAACCCGTTATTTTTCCGTGATAAACTTCGTTTCTGAAAAAATATTCTGTTCGTTGCGTTGGTGTTGCAAAATAAATCCACTTGATTCTGTTGCCATCATTGTCATAATGAGTTTCTTCAATTACAACTAAATCGCCGTTATTTCTTTGGATATTTTTGTGAACTCCGATGGGTTTCCCATTGTCACCTAATTTATTAACATGAATTGAATTTCTATTGGTATCAAAATATTCTATTTCGGCATAATTTCCTTTTGAGATTCTGTTGATAAAAATCGTACCATTTTCGTAATATATTTTTGCCTCATTTTGAATATTATTTTTGTAAAAAAACTCACTTTCTAAAACACCATTTTTAAAATGTTGTGAAATTCCATGTTGTAAATTTTTGGCATTATAATTAGAAATGGTTATTAAATTCTCTTGATTATCATAGGTTCTTCTAACAAAAGACCCATCAGAATTATAAGTGGTTTCCATGTTTTTCTTACCGTAATAATATTTTGTCCAAGTTCCTGTTTTGTTACCATTTTCATCATAAAATTCTACATTTTCCAACTTATTGTCTAATGAAAATTTTTCGTGTTTGCCTATTTTTCTACCAAATTTGTATTCGCATTTGGTTACTAATTCGCCATTTCTACCATAATATTCAGCTATGCCATTTTTTAAACCAAAAGTATAAGGAATTTTTGCATACATTTTATCATTTCCAATATTATAAATTATAGCTATTCCATGCAATTCTCCGGCTACCAAACTATACTCTTCAACTAATTTATTTTGGTAAAAACGCTTTACTTTTCCATTTTTTAGGTCATTTGGATAATGATACACATCGCCATATTCTTTTGTGATGATTAAATCTCCAGAAACCTTATCATTTTTATAAATTGCTTCAATGCTTATTAAATTTCTTTTGTTGGAATAAAATATCCTTTTTCCTTCTTTTAAGTTGTTTGTATATTGCGTTTCAAAGGCTAATTGGTTTTTTTCGTCATAAATTTTTGCATTTCCATTGGCTTTTCCTTTTGCATATTCCATTTCATAAAAAGGGTTTCCATTACCGTGATAAATTATTTTTTTACCTTCTAATAATCCGTTTGAGAATTTAGAAAACGAAAAAAGTATGTTGTTTACATACACTGTAACTTGAGCGGTTTTATTTGATCCTTTAGAAATGTCATATCTAATAATTGGAAACTGGTTTTCTTTAGCTATTTTTTCAATTTCTGCTAATGTTTTTGCGTTTTCCGCAGGATTGAATTCATATTCGGAAAAATAAAAATTATCAAAGTTTTTGGTTTCTAATCCTCTAATTTCATAATAGCCAGTATCAGATGACACAAAATATTGTGCAGACGAAACCGAACAAAATAGCAATAGTATATATAGATAATTTTTCATGTTTTAGTCTTTAAAATAGTGTTTTCCATCAAAATTTGCATAACCAACTAATGTACCTGATTCGTCTTTCAATTCAATAAGCGGTATTGTTTTTGTATTTTTTATCTCGCCACTTATTTTACTATTTTTATATTCTGGGTATTTTGGAATTACTCCTTTTATTGGATAATCAAAAACAGGTTCAAGTGCTTTAATTTCTGAGTTGGTTAAATAGACCAATCCATATTTTGAATCTTTTTGAATTTGAAACACTTTAGTTTCAGGACGATAGCTATTGTGCACTTCCTTTAAGTCGCTATAATTTGCTGGTAACAATACGTTGCCATTTGCTTGAATTACACCAAATTTATTGTTTTTCTTTACTTTAAACAAAAAAGTGCCATCATTTGAATAATGTTGAATGTTTTTTATTTCATCATATTCAAAACCAATAAATTGATCTCTAACATTTGAAAATAAACCATATTTTAGTTGCTCATTTTTATCTTTTTTACCTACTAAAAATACGGTTTCTTTGATAGTATTATTTTCCTTTAATGGAAAACTTAGTTCATCAATAAAATCAAATTCTATTTTTGTGTTTAAATCATAAGGAAAAATAATAATTGTTTTGCCATTTTTTTTATAGCGAATAAAATTACTGTAACTATCAGAACCCTCTTTATTTTTAGAAAAAAACGAACCATAGACTAATTTGATTTCATTTGCAGGAACTTCTATGGCGATTTCCTCTAAGTTTTTTTTATTATAATCTCTATTTACATAGCTTTCAAGGAATAATTTACTGTCTCTAATAACTAAATTGTGTTTCCAATGTTTCTCATTTAATTCTTTAGTTTCAGAAATAACAGCTCTTTCTTTATTAGGAATTGCAAGGGGTACTTCTTCTATTATATCTGCTGAACGAACATATTCAACGGCTTCCATTGCCTCTCCTTTTGCAGAACCTGAAAAATAGTTGTTATCTTTTCTTGAATAATATTTTTCCGCAAAAAATCGCAAAAATTCATCTTCTTTTAAATACTGAAAACCCGTATTGATTTTTACCAGTGGAATAGAATTACTTGTCCAATTTTCAACAAGTAAATCACTTTTAGCCGTTTTTTTTACCAAATAATATAGTTGACTAACTTTTGTGATTTCATTTCTGGTTTTTATTAGTGAAACCGAATGGTAATTGTCATACAATACTTGTACTTTTTTCAACAATTTCATATCATAAATAAACACACTTTCGGTTAAGTTTTGGTTTAAAACATGAAATAATTTATGTTTATTGTCCATACTGTATTGAGATAAAATTTTAGCAAATGGTTTTTCAAAAATAGAATTTCCATTAGGTAAAAGAATATCTCTCTGACTTCCATTTTCGGTTGAACTTACGTGAAAAAATCCGTCATCGTTATAAATAGAAGTATATTTTGGGGTTAAAATTTCTTCACCATTAATTATCAATCCTTCTAAATCGTTTATTTTAGAGATCAAATAATCGTTTCCATTTTCATAAGAATTTGGAAATTCTAACTTGTCAAATTTTGGTTCAATAATAATATTTCCCTTTTCATTGCAAATTCCCCATAAATTCCCACTGCGATAAGGAATGGTAATTTCTTGTGCAGAAACTGAAACACAACCAAGGATAAAAATAGAGACCAAAAACCTGATTTGTAATAACATAATTGTAAAAATAAAAAACAAATGTAGCTATATTTTATACTAAAGTTAAAACTTTGTTGTTATATTCTGTATAAACAAAATTTCTTTACTATTTTTACGGCTTAATTCAAATTCTATGGCATCATCATTTGAAAATTACAACAAAAGAAGGTTGATTTCATCTTACTTTTCGGTAGTTTTAAGTATTTTTTTAGTTTTATTCCTTTTGGGAACTTTGGGATTATTCGTAATTAATTCTAAAAAAATGACGAATGATTTTAAAGAAAATATTCCCATGACGGTTTTCTTTAAAAATGAAGCAAAAGACAGTATTTTGAACGCTTTTGATACACAAATGAAGAATTCAAGATACATTAAGGATTATGCTTTTGTTCACAAAGATAGTGCTGCCAAACACAATGTAGATATTGTTGGAAAGGATTTCATGGAATTTTTAGGTTTCAATCCGCTTCAAAATTCATTTGATATCAATTTAAAAGGTGATTATGTAGTTGCCGATAGTATTAAAAAAATTGAAACTGAAATCAAGAAAAATGAATATGTTGCTGAAATTATTTATGACAAGCAACTGGTAGAATTAGTGAATGATAACATCAAAAAGATAAGTCTTTGGATTTTAATTATCAGTGGATTTTTAGCGGTTATTGCGATGTTACTTATCAATAGCTCTCTGCGATTATCTATTTATTCTCACAGATTCACCATCAAAACTATGCAAATGGTTGGAGCTACTAAAGCCTTTATTAGAAAACCTTTTATTTGGAGAAGCATTAAATTGGGATTAATTGGTTCTGGTTTAGCCATTGTTGCATTGTTAGGATTGATTCATTATGTAGACGGAATTTTTCCAAGTCTAGGAATTGCTAAAGATTATGTTTCTATAGGAATTGTGATTGGCGGTATTTTAGTTGTAGGAATTACCATTACTTGGATTAGTACTTTTTTTGCAACCCAACGTTTCTTGAACCTTAGAACAGACGATTTATACTAGTATTCAGTGAACAGTAATTAGTGTTCAGTGAATTAAAAAAACGAAAATATGAAAAACGAAAACAACAAACCCGAATTCTTATTTGATACAATCAATTATAAAATTTTATTAATTGGTATTGCTGTAATTGCGCTTGGTTTTTTACTAATGAGCGGTGGCGGAAGTGAAGATCCAAATGTTTTTAACGAAGACGAATTATTTAGTTTTAGACGTATTCGTTTAGCACCAACAGTTGTTTTCATCGGATTTGGTGTAGTGATCTATTCGATATTTAAAAAAGAGAAAAGTAAATAGTTTCAGAGGAGTTTTAATTCCAATTACCCATTACCCAACACCAATTACCCTACATTAATACCAAAAAATGAATACAATTCAAGCCATTATATTAGCTATAATTGAAGGAATTACAGAGTTTTTACCAGTTTCTTCTACGGGACACATGATTATTGCATCGTCCTTTTTTGGAATTGCTCAAGATGATTTTACCAAGCTTTTTACGATTGTTATTCAATTAGGAACTATACTTTCGGTAGTGGTTTTGTACTTCAAACGCTTTTTTCAAAGTTTGGATTTCTATTTCAAATTATTTGTAGCTTTTATTCCAGCGGTTATTTTAGGCTTGTTACTTAGCGATTTTATCGATGGATTATTGGAAAACCCAATTACTGTTGCAATTTCATTAATCATTGGCGGCTTTTTACTTTTAAAAGTAGATGAATGGTTTGGAAATTCTGAAGAAACAAAAATTTCATATTTAACCGCTTTTAAAATTGGTTTGTTCCAATGTTTAGCTATGATTCCAGGAGTTTCGAGAAGTGGCGCTAGTATCGTAGGTGGAATGACGCAAAAATTATCGCGAACCACAGCTGCTGAATTTTCATTTTTCTTAGCTATTCCAACCATGTTGGGTGCAACTGTTAAAAAATCATACGACTATTATAAAGCTGGATTTGTGCTTTCTGATGACCAAGTGAATTTACTAATTATTGGAAATGTTGTTGGTTTTATCGTAGCGATGATTGCTATCAAGTCATTCATTGGATTTCTACAAAAACACGGATTTAAAATCTTTGGTTACTACCGAATTGTTGCTGGAGTTGCCATACTTTTAATTCATTTCTTCGTTCAAAAATTAACTGTAATCTAATGAATGCCGAAGAAATTTTAGCTGGAAAAGTGCTTTTAATAGACAAACCGTTGACTTGGTCATCGTTTCAAGCGGTGAATAAATTGAAATACATTTTAAAACGCAAATACGATTTACCCAAGAAATTCAAAATTGGTCACGCTGGAACTTTAGATCCTTTGGCTACTGGTTTATTGATTATTTGCACGGGAAAATTCACTAAGAAAATCACCGAAATTCAAGCGCAAGAAAAAGAATATACTGGAACTATTTTCGTTGGAGCCACAACGCCTTCATACGATTTAGAAACCGAAATTGACGCTACTTTTCCAACAGAACATATTTCCGAAGCCTTAATTTTAGAAACTACAAAGCAATTTATTGGAGAAATTGACCAAAAGCCACCCGTTTTTTCAGCTATAAAAAAAGATGGAAAACGTTTGTACGAACACGCTCGTGCTGGCGAAGAAGTAGAAATTCAATCGAGAAAAACTACCATTTACGAATTCGAAATCACAAGAATTGCTTTACCAGAAATCGATTTTAGAGTAAAATGTAGCAAAGGAACTTACATTCGTTCATTGGCATACGATTTTGGTTTAGCGTTACAATCAGGCGGACATTTAACAGCGCTTCGACGTACAAAAATTGGCGATTATTCAGTAGATAATGGAATTTCTCCCGAAGATTTAGAAAAAACACTAAGTTAAAATATTCTGAATCTGAAGTTTAGAACCAAATTATTTCTTATTTTTACGTAGTATAAATTGCTTTTCCAATGAAAACCGCAGATAAAAAAAATAAAAACTTAGCCATTCCGGGCAAACCTATGTCTCAAAAAGCATTCGCTGACTTGATTAAAGAAGCGGAAGATGGTCCGTTTTTAACTGTAGAAGAATCTAAAGAGAAATTTGAAAAATGGAAATCAGAAAGAAAGAAGTAGTCACTTCCTATCCGTTTGATACTTTTGATTTGATTGACATTTATGAATACGGTTTAGCTGAATTTGGCGAAAGGTTAGCATCTGCATTAATTTCTGAAATATATAAATTCGTCGGCAAACTCGAAACCGAATACCTTCTTCATCCCGAATGTCGCCACTTGGAAACTAAAACTAAAATGTACCGTAATATTATTCTAGGTTCGTATTTAATCATTTACAGAATTCGCGCCAATAGAATTGAAGTTTTAAGAGCTTTTCATGGAAGTCATTCGCCAAAAAATATTAAAACGGTCAGAAAAATTAAAATATAATCCACTTGAAAAATATAGTATCACTTTTCGCTTTGTTACTTTTCAATTTGTCATTTTCACAAGTGGAATACACGATAAAAAATTCAGATAGCATTCCAACAAAGAAAAAAATCACCTTTACCCAATTTGAAATTTCAGTACCATTACAAGGAAACAAAAACCGTGGTGAAGTATTTCCAGATGGAAATACTAATAATAGTTGGTTTGTACCAGATGGTGTGAATAGTAATTTTGGTTACGGAATTCATTTCAACCAATGGTTAGGAATTAGTGCCAATACGGGAATTGGCATGAAACTTTCAGAAAAATTAGTAGTAGCTCCTGTTTTTTCCAACTTGCGAATCATGCCAAAAGTAGGCGAAGAAACTCGAATTGGAATTGATATTGGACTTGGTCACGCTTTTGCCATTGGAAGAGGCGATTTATCAGGCACTTTCAAAAGAGTAAAATTAAATTTAGAAGCTTCTGAATTGCAATTTTTTCTTGAAGTTGTTTCCTATGGCATTCGCTTAAACAACAATAGCCAAGGCAGTATTAGTATTGGAATTGCTTTAGTCTCTTTTTAAAATGAAAAAAACGACAATTATATTATTTTTAATTTCGCTCTTTAGTTTCTCCCAAAACGTAAAACTAAAAACAGGTGATATTTTATTTCAATCGATGAATTGCGGACCACTTTGTGAAGCTATTAACGAAGTTACCGAAGGCTATCAAGGAAAAGATTTCAGTCATTTGGGAATGGTTTATATCCAAAATGATTCCGTTTTTATCATTGAAGCTGCTGGTGAAGCAGTGAAAATTACACCTTACGAAACGTTCAAAACTTATACCAATGAACCCATGTACATTGGAAGACTAAAAAGAAAATATCGAAAATTTATTCCAGATGCTGTTGCTTTTTCTTTGGAGCAAGTTGGCGTTCCTTACGATGACGAATATCTATACGATAACGGCAAATATTACTGTTCCGAATTGATTTATGATGCGTTTCTTCATGCCTACAAAAAACCGTTGTTTGATTTATTTCCAATGACTTTCAAATCACCAAAATCTAATGAGTATTTTGAAGTTTGGGCAGACTATTACCAAAAACTAAATATAGCAATTCCAGAAGGACAACTAGGTTGTAACCCTGGCGGAATTTCCACTTCTGATAAGTTGAATATTATTGGTACAATAGAATAAAATTCCAATACAAAAATTCCAAAATCCAAGTTAGAAACCTGAAATAAAAAAGGAACACAGAGTAAAGAAATAAAAAACTTTGCGTCTTCGCGACTTTGCGAGCTAAAAAAATCTGCTTAAATCAGCGTTGTGAAACATCCGTGTTATCTGCGTTCCATTTTTAACTCAAAACGCGTTCATGCATTTCCACAATTTCATTTTGAATAGAAATTCCTTTATCGTTCAAATACCATTTTTGTAAGGCAATTTTTGCTGGTTCGTTTACCACTCCGTGAGCGGCTTTGTAATCTAGAATTAATTGTTTGGCTCCTGCTGGTCTTGGTCCCCAATCGGCTACAACTTCTAAAGTTTCGGCATCTAAAACGATTAATTTTGGAATAGCTTTCCCTCCATTGGTTAAGAAATGTTGCATTAATGCATCGTTGTCATCACGTAAAGCTATTTTTAGCGTTACATTTTCTGCTACTTCAGCCATTTTGTGAATTACAGGAAGAATTTGGGCAGCATCGCCACACCAACCTTCGCTTAATACCAACCAAATGTATTTTTTTTCCAAATTTTCTAATTTCGATTGCACTTCATTGGTAACCTGAATCGTTTTTTCTAATCGGTTCATGCGTGATTCATTCAATTCGGAATATTTCAATAAATCTTCCGATTGAGTATGACCGGTCGACAAACCTTTGGTAATTAATTCAGTTACGTGTTTGCGATAATTTTCATAGGAAAAGCTGTTGGCTAAAGCATGTTTTATTGCATTTATCATCTTCTTAACTTTTTTTGACAAATTTAATGCTATTTTTGATATTAAAATGTAAGAAATGTTACAAACGGATTTAGCATCAAAATTAATTGGAATTGTTCTTTCTGGTGGCGGTTCAAAAGGAATTGCACAAGCTGGAGCACTTCAATTTTTATCTGAAAAAGGGATTGAAGCTTGCTGTGTTGCAGGAACAAGTGCTGGCGCAATCGTAGGCGGATTGTACGCTTTCGGAAAGTCACCAGAAGAAATTTTAGAGTTTTTTAAATCGATTTACTTTTTTCATTGGAAGCATTTCACGTTTAAAAAAGCGGGAATTATTGATTCGGAATCCTTCAAAAAAGATTTCGAAAGCATTTTGAATGATACCAAAATTGGTGATTTGAAAATTCCAGTTCATATCACAGCAACTGATTTGGTCCGAGGAAAACTGAAGGTTTTTGGTAGTGAAACTAAACTTTCTGATGCAATTTTGGCGTCTTCTTCGTTTCCAGGAATGTTATCTCCTTATAAAATTAATGGGAAAATTTACAGTGACGGCGGCATTTTGAATCATTTTCCAACAGATTTGGTTCAAGGACGATGCGATGCGATAATTGGTATTTATGTAAGTCCCATTCAAAACATTGAAGTGCACGACTTAAAATCGATTAAATCGGTTACGAGTCGGGCTTTTGATTTGTTGTATGCGAATTATAACTACCAAAAATTCAGTTTATGTGATTGGGTAATTGAACCCAAAGAGCTTGCTAACTACAGCACTTTTGAAACCAATAAATCCAAAATGGATCAGTTGTTTGAAATTGGTTATAACGAAGCTAAAAGTTCTTATGAAAATTGGAATTTATAAATTTTCTATTCATTATTTTATGTAAAAAGTGATTTGACTATATTTGCACCAATAAAAGTTCAAGAACAAAACCAAATTAATCTGATTTCGGATAAAACAACACAATAAATGACTTGAGCTTGCGAAAGCATGACTCCTTTTCAAAAAAAAATAACAGGAATGAAATACAATAGAATTCTTTTAAAATTAAGTGGTGAAGCTTTAATGGGCGATAGACAATACGGAATTGACCCAAAACGCCTAGCTGAATATGCGCAAGAAATTAAACAAATTCACGATAAAGGCATAGAAATTGCTATTGTTATTGGCGGTGGAAATATTTTTAGAGGAGTTGCGGGAGCAAGTAACGGAATGGATCGCGTACAAGGTGATTATATGGGAATGCTTGCCACTGTGATAAACGGAATGGCATTGCAAGGTGCTTTAGAAGAAGCTGGAATGCAAACCCGTTTACAAACTGCTTTAAAAATTGAAGCTATTGCAGAACCTTACATCAAAAGAAGAGCAACACGCCATTTAGAAAAAGGTAGAATTGTAATTTTTGGTGCTGGAACTGGAAATCCGTATTTCACAACTGATACAGCTGCCGTTTTAAGAGGAATTGAAGTAGGCGCAGACGTAATTTTAAAAGGAACTCGAGTAGATGGTGTGTACAATGCCGATCCAGAGAAATACCCGGATGCAGTAAAGTTTGATTACATTTCGTTTGAAGATGTTTTAGCCAAAGGATTAAACGTAATGGACACCACTGCATTCACATTGAGTCAAGAAAACAAATTGCCAATTATTGTTTTTGATATGAACAAAGATGGTAACTTATTGAAAGTTTGTGAAGGCGAAACTATTGGAACAACTGTAACTATTTAATTTTGTTTCAAGTTTCAAGTTGTTATTGTTCTTAACTTGAAACCTGAAACCTTAAACTTGGAACAAAAAAATGACAGAAGAAATTAATTTTATTTTAGACAGTGCAAAAGAAGCTATGAATGGTTCGGTTGCGCACTTAGAAAAAGAATTTTTGAATATTAGAGCTGGAAAAGCTACGCCACAAATGCTAGGTGGTGTTTTTGTGGATTATTATGGTTCGCAAACGCCAATTTCACAAGTAGCTAACATTAATGCTCCAGACGCAAGAACATTAACGGTAACGCCTTGGGAGAAAAACATGTTGGGACCGATCGAAAAAGCGATTATGATTGCTAATTTAGGGTTAAACCCAATGAACAATGGTGAAAACATCATCATCAACATTCCTGCTTTAACGGAAGAAAGAAGACGCGACTTAGTAAAGCAAGCTAAAGCAGAAGCGGAAGATGCTAAAATTGGTATTAGAAACCACAGAAAAGACGCGAATACCGACATTAAAAAAGAAGAAAAAAACGGAACGGCTGAAGATATTTGCAAAAAAGCAGAAGAAGATGTTCAAAAATTAACGGATGCTTTTATCAAAAAAATTGATGAAATTTTAGCGGTTAAAGAAGCTGAAATTATGAAAGTATAAAGATTAAATCCCGAATGTTTTTCGGGATTTTTTTTTGAACATTGTGAAGGTTTATTTAAACCATTAAGAAATTAAGGGGAATTAAGTTTTATGGGTTGAAGGTTTTTTTGTTATTTTTGGGAAAAGTAAAAGCTGCTGTCTTTGAAAATGTATACCTAAAATGGGTGGATACGTTTGATTTTTAAAAGACTGATAAAGGAGTTTCCCAACATTAAATAAAAAATGCAATTAAAAATTAAATACATTACTATTGTTTTATTTCTTATTGATATTATTCTATTGATAATCAATATTACATATAAGAACCAAGTTACAAGTATAATTCCTGATTTAGATTCTTCAAAATTCTTCTTTTGTATAGGAACATTATGTTTTGTTATCTACTTTTTAGGAATAAAATTAAAAAAAACTTTACCCGTAGCTGTAATTCTAGCTATCATATCTTTTGCCATCTCACTGTTTTTCAACCTGCGTTTAATAAAAGAAAATTACGAAAGAATCCAATGTGAGAAAGGAATCTCTGAATATTTTAAATATTTTGAACACGAATCATGTGAGAAAATAAAAAAGCGCTTCGAGGAAGACTTGATAAATGGAGAACTCAAATATTTTCAAAATGAATATGATTTCGATTTAGAATTTGTAGAAAAACTAAAAGTTAAATATGGAATTGAGGTTATTGGACATAATTGTACACAATTTACATCAATGAAATGTTATAACGACTTTGTGAAGGATTATGTAAAAAATAACTGAATAAAAACATTTGGTAATCGAGTACTCAGCTCCACCTGAAACTAACATGTTTCCATTAAACCCAAAATCTTATTCCAAAAAAACCATTAAGCAATTTTACCCAATCAAACCCAACTAAATTACCCTTAATTTCTAAATGGTTTAAAAAAAACACAAAAAATGTTATAACCACCACTCGGGATTTTTATTTTGAATATATTTGTAGCAAATCAATCGGTTACATGAAATATTTTTGGCTTTTTGCTGCGCTTTTTATTAGTAATTTTCTTTTTTCTCAAACCAAAATCAAAGGTCAGGTTATTGATTTTGATACTACAATTCCGATTGCATTTGCTAAAATTACACACGACGGAAAAACCATTACAACCGATTGGGAAGGAAAATTTACTGTTGATGTCATCGTTTTTGAAAAACCAATTATCGCTTCGTATAAAGGCTACTACGATAAATCGGCTTATGCTAAAAAATCGACTGCTTTATTGTTAATCAAATTAATTACCAATACCAAAGAGCGAAAAGCAGAACTGTATACCAACCAAAAAGTCAATACCATCATCAAAAAAGTGATTGACCACAAGAAAAAAAACCAACCCGAACACGTTTTTAAAAGTTTCGAATACAAAAATTACGAATACCTGAAAGTTTCTGCTAATCCGGATAGTATTTCAGGGAAAATTGATACGATTTACAAACGTAATTTCTTTGGAAAACAGAAAATCAAATTGGATTCTTCGAACTACCGTTTTAAAAAATTGGTAGAAAAAAATCACATTTACCAAACTGAAAAAGTCAACCTCATTCAACACAATGAAAAAGGAACCAAAGAAACCATTTTAGCTAGTAGAATGGCGGGTTTCAAACAACCTTTGTATGAATATTTGGGATTGAATTTGGTTTCCTATTCCGTTTATGAAAATCCGTTTGAAATTTTGGAAATTCCCATGCAAAACCCGATTTCAAACTTTGGAAGAAAATTATACAATTACACATTAATTGATTCTACTACTATTGAAAACAGAAAAGTATATCGTATTTATTTCCAACCCAAAAAGCTTAGAGCCAATAAATTAAGAGGTTTGCTTTATGTGGACGCTGCCACTTTTGCTGTTGCTAAAGCGCATTATCGCGTTTACGGAATTGTGAACATTAATGCGTATTACGACTTCAAATATTTGAAAGAACATCAAATTTGGTTTCCCGAAAAAAGAGTGTTCAACGTGCAAAAAGGAACCAATACGGATGATTTGAAGATTTTAGGCAGCACCATTCAATTCAACAACAGTATAGAAGAAGGCATCAGTAAAAACGCTAGTGACCAAGCGTATTTGACTATCGAATCGACTCCATTTGATGTAGCTTTTAATACAGATTTCGTGATTTCGGAACCTAAAATTAAAATTGAAGTTCCTGAAAGTAGCTTGAGTCAACCTGAAAAATATTGGGAACCATTTACCAAAGACATCAACGACAAACGCAAATTGAACACTTATGTTTCTTTAGATAGTTTGTCGATGGCTAGTAAAATTGAGCACAAATTGTTCTTGGGAAGGAAAATCATTAACGGTTATTTTCCTGTTTCGATTGTGGATGTGGACTTGAGAAGCATTGTGAAATACAATAATTTTGAAGGATTTCGTTTGGGAATTGGCGGTGTTACCAATAACAAACTAGCAGAAAATTACAAAATCGGATTTTACGGCGCTTACGGATTAAAAGACCGTGAATTCAAATACGGCATTTCGCCATCGTATTTACTGAATAAAAAATCGGAAACTTGGGTTACAGCGAGTTATTCGGATGATTTGGAAGAAATTGCACAAACGAGTTTCGCAACGGATTCGCGCCGCTTTAGAATTTATGATCCGCGACCAATCAACATTTCTACGTTTTATAATATCAGAACGAGTGCGTTGAGTTTGGAAAGTAAAATTCTGCCAAAAACCAATTCGTATTTTGCAGTTTCTCAAAATTACATCCAACCTTTGTTTGATTACACCTATATAAACAACGATAAAATTTATACGGATTACAACATTACATCCGTTCAATTTGCGATCCAATGGAATCCGTTTAGCAATTATATGCGCACGCCAATGGGCATGATTGAAAACGAAAAACGCCATCCAAAATTCTCGTTTCAAGTGATGCAAACCTTGCCAGATGTAGTAGAAAATGATTTTACTTTTACCAAAGTAGATTTTAAAACGTTCTACGAAATTCCGTATTTATCGGGACATAAAAGTTCGGTTTTGTTACAAGCGGGTTGGGCATTTGGTGATATTCCGTTGACGCATATGTACAGTATTGCACCAAACAACATTAACCGAGATGCTATTTTACAACGTATCACTTTTGCCGGTAAAAACAGTTTTGAAACCATGTATTACAACGAGTTTTTCTCAAATCGTTATGCTTCGTTGCAATTGCGTCACACGTTTAACAAAGTGAATTTAGCCTATAAAATTGCACCCGAATTTTCTGTAGTAACCCGAATGGCTTGGGGCGAAATGGACAACACGGAAAAACACATTGGTTTACCGTTCAATACTTTAGAAAGAGGTTTTTTCGAAAGCGGTATTGAAGCCAACAAAATTTTCAAAGGTTTAGGAATTAATGCTTTTTTTAGATACGGTCCTTACCAATTACCACGCTTTGACGACAATTTATCGATTAAGATTTCTTACTTTTTAGATTTGGGGATTTAGATGAGTTGTGATTTATAGTAAGTAAAAAATGTTTATTTGTTTTAGGATGAGATACTTTCTTCTTTTATTTTAACTCCAAAATGTATTTCATTGTTTTATCTTTTTTTGTTGAATAAAAAGAAATTGTATTATTTTCTTTTTGAAAAGAATGGAATGCATTTTCCAAAGAATAAAAATTTTTCCAACATATAATAGCATTATTTTCAATTTTATAAAATTTTATACTGTAATAATTTACATCGTTATTATTAATCAAAATTAAATTATTATCAAAAATAGTAACCTCGCCTTTAAATAATTGATAGGTTTTTGTTTTTTTGTTAATTATACAGGTTTGTAGGTTGTCATTCAAATATATGTTAATCAAAATAAGATCTTGAGAAATTTCAAACTTTTTAAACATACAAAACATTTCCGAATCTTCATTAGAAATGAATGATAGTGTAAAGTTTTCAAAATTAATATAAATCTTTTTATCAAAAATTATTTCTTCATCAAATAAGTTTTTTTTATTGTTTGAATCTATTATAAAAGATACTTTTTCAACGTCTAATGAGTCATTGAAATTACTAACAAGTATTTCATTTTTTAAATATGTATTACTTTTTTTTGATAAATTAAATATATAATTATGAACAAAATTGATTGTGTCTTTTTTTGAATTAATATCAATTAATCTTTTGTCTAGGTTTTGATTTTCTAACTGTTTGTTTTTCATTAAATCATTACAACTAATAAGAAGCAATAATGAAAGTATTTTAAATAGATTTATTTTCATTTAAAAGTATTTTTTGTTTGATTAATTTAACACTTAAAACACAAATTCACTGTTAAAATCAAAAACTTCATTAATCATTATCTCTCTTTTAGTTGACTCGTTATTATCATTTTCACAAAAAATAAATAACCAGCATTTTGAAATTTTCAGCTCTTCATCAAGATTAAAATTAAGTATGAATGATTTTAAAGTTCTATTTTCTTTGTCTGAAATGTTATATGTTGGTCTTTCCTTGCTTTTTGAATTTAAACTTGTTGGTAATGGACTCAATTGAATAAACTTTCTACTAAAACCAACTTATAGAATCCTTATGATACCCAACAAATATATTATCTTGATTTGTATTAATTAATTTTGTGTTGTTTTCGACTATGTAAAAATATGCTTTAATGATGTCTTTTTCTTTATTTGAAAGTAAATAATTATTTACGTTTTCTCTAATTGTTAAAATTTCTTTTTCATTATTTTCACTATCTGTAACTGAAATATTTATGTCATTTTTACACGAAATGAAATTGATTATTGCAAAAACAACAAATAAATATTTAAAGATTCTCATTTGATTTAGATTTTTTGATTCACAATATTAAGCTTTTCATCAACAACCTCCAATTAAAACTTAATTTCAACTGAAAACTACTTTCGCATTAGGGATAGCAGCATTGTTTGAGCTCTTTTATAAAAAACTGCCAAAAGTTTTTTATAAAAAGCGAGTGCGGATAGCCCGACCCTTGTGGGAATGCCCAGAAACAAAAAATTCCAAAGTCAAGTTCAAGTTCAAATTCAAAATTCAAGATCAATTAAAATTTCAATATCAAAAATTACTTCGTCTGTTTGCTTCCCTCGGGTCCAAATTCCAAAAATCAAGTACAAAAGCAAAATTCAAGCTCAATCTTATTTTTTGGAACACAGATTGAAGAAATTGTAAAAATTTAAAAAATCTTTGTTCCGAAGCGTCGGGATTTGAGTCTTTGTGGCAAAAATCAAAAAAATCCTTGTGAACTTTGTGCCTACTTCGTGATACTTGTGGTTAAAACAAAAATTCCAAATTCAAAAATTCCAAATTCCAATCAATTGAAAATAAATAGGGAACACAGATTGAAGAAATTGTAAAAATTTAAAAAATCTTTGTCCCGAAGCGTCGGGATTTGAGTCTTTGTGGCAAAAATCAAAAAAAACCTTGTGAACTTTGTGCCTTCTTCGTGTTCCTTGTGGTTAAACAAAAATTCCAAATTCCAACTTAAGAAGAAATTCCAATATCAAAAATTCCAAATTCCAATCAATTGAAAATAAATAGGGACACAGATTGAAGAAATTGTAAAAATTTAAAAAATCTTTGTCCCGAAGCGTCGGGATTTGAGTCTTTGTGGCAAAAATCAAAAAAATCCTTGTGAACTTTGTGCCTACTTCGTGATACTTGTGGTTAAAACAAAAATTCCAAATTCAAAAATTCCAAATTCCAACTTTAAAATTTGTAGCAATCTGCTTTCATTTTAGCGTACTAAATTAAATTTAAACATAAAAGTCATGAAAGTGTTATAAAGCTTAATTTCTTTTTTTTGATAAGACCATAAAAGATTTCAAAGATTATTTCAATTTCTTTAATCTTTATTCCTGAAAATTCCAAAATCCAAAATCTGAAAATCTGAAAATCAAAAATCCAATCACCAGCTTCTAAGTAAATATCAATGTGGTCAATTAAATATTTTACGGATTGCTTACCACTCAACAACAAAAGGAAACGCATAAAATTTATATCGTTTTTTTGTTAATTCCTTAACTAAACGGCATTGATTCTAGATTTCAAATCGTACCTTTGCGCCAAATTTTTGGGAGCATGTTACAGTGGTTGAGCACCAGTTTTTGGAATTTTATAGCCAATACAATTTTACGAAATAGAATCATCTTGTTACTAGCAGTAACTTTGGTGACAGTTTTTATGGCATCACAATGGAATAAAATGCGTTTCACCTATACGGAAGCGAATTTATTGCCAGACGAACATGAAATCAACTTACAATACAACCAATTTCTGGATAAATTTGGCGAAGAAGGCAATCTTATTGTTATTGGTTTTAAAGACAGTGCGTTTTTTAAATCAGAAAACATAAAGCATTGGCAAGATTTTATAGCGCCAATCAAAAAAGACAAAGCGGTTGAACTCACGCTTTCGGTTGAGGATTTAAAAGTCTTGGAAAAAGATACGGTGAATCAGAAGTTTAAATTGGTTCCGTTTTTAAATTCAGACCAAATTTCCGATGCATATTTAACTGAAAAAAAAGACCAATTTTTTAATGAATTGCCTTTTTACGAAGGTGTTTTATTCAATAAAGAAACGGGTGCCGTGCGTTTTGCCATTTACATGGATAAAAAAATTGTCAATACGCCAGCAAGAAAGGAATTCATCATCAAATACCTGAGTCAAGATAGAATCCAAACTTTTGAAGATGCCACAGGAATTGATTTGAAAATTTCGGGAATGCCTTACATTAGAACACTGAATTCGCAAAATATTATTGACGAAATCGGATTGTTTGTTGGGGCAGCTCTTGGTATTACTTCCCTACTCTTTTTCTTTTTCTTTAGAAGTTTTAGAGCTACGTTGCTTTCGATGTTGATTGTAACCATTGGCGTCATGTGGTCTTTTGGAACTTTGGGTGCATTGAACTATGAAATCACGGTTTTAACAGCCATTATTCCGCCGTTGATTATTGTGATTGGTATTCCCAATTGTATTTTCTTAATCAACAAATACCAACAAGAAATTAAGAAACACGGTAACAAAGCGAAATCGCTCCAACGTGTAATTTCGAAAGTTGGTAACGCTACTTTAATGACCAATGTTACTACAGCCGCTGGTTTTGCTACGTTCATTATTACGGATAGTGAATTGTTAACGGAATTTGGTATCGTAGCTTCCTTGAACATCTTGTTTTTGTTCATTTTGTGTTTGATTATTATTCCAATTGCTTATAGTTACATGCCATTACCAAAGGAAAAACACTTGGCGCATTTGGGTAAAAATTACATCCAATCGTTTTTGGTTTGGATTGAACATTCTATTCGTCATCATAATGTGGTGATTTACACCGTAGCAATTAGTGTTTTGGTTGCTGGAATTATTGGTATTTTCCAAATTAAAATTTCGGGAAGTATCATTGAAGATATGCCAAAAAAAGCCGGTTTCTTCCAAGATATTTTGTTTTACGAAGAAGAATTTGACGGCGTAATGCCATTGGAAATCATGATTGATACCAAACGTCCAAAAGGCGCTATGCGAATGGTAACTTTGAAGAGAATCGACGAATTACAAGAAACCATTGAAGAAATTCCGGAACTTTCTAAACCGGTTTCGGTGGTGAATTTGGTAAAATATGCTAAGCAATCGTTCTATAACGGCAATCCTGAGTATTACGAATTACCCACCAAACAAGAAGAAGCTTTTATTTTGAGTTACATCAAAAATTCCACCCAAAAAGGAAGCGAAAATATGCTGAAAAGTTATGTGGATAGTACGGGTCAATACGCAAGAGTTACTACTTTCATGCGCGACATTGGCACGGACAAAATGAAGAAAATCGAAGAACGTTTACAAGAAAAAATTGATATTCTTTTTCCGCAAGAGCGCTACACCGTAACCATGACCGGAAAAGCTTACGTTTTTGAAAAAGGAACACATTATTTGGTTAAAAATTTAGTTTTATCACTGTTGTTTGCCATTTTATTGATTTCCATTTTAATGGCGTATTTGTTCCGTTCGTTAAAAATGATTGTTATTTCTTTATTGCCCAATATTTTACCGTTAATCATCACAGCGGGATTAATGGGTTATTTAGGAATTCCTATAAAACCTTCTACTATTTTGGTATTTAGCATTGCTTTTGGTATTTCGGTGGACGATACCATTCACTTTTTGGCCAAATACCGTCAAGAGCTAAAAGCAAACAATTGGCGTATCAAGAAATCGGTTTATAGTACGGTTAGAGAAGTTGGGGTAAGTATGTTTTATACTTCAGTAGTTCTTTTCTTTGGATTTTCTGTCTTTACCTTGTCTAGTTTTGGTGGAACAGTGGCTTTAGGAAGTTTAGTTGCCGCTACTTTATTATTCGCAATGTTATCTAATTTAATACTATTGCCAGCATTACTTCTTTCGTTAGAGCGAAAAATTGCCAATGCACAAGAATTTTTAGAACCATCTATTGATATTTTAGCAGAAGATGATGAAGAGGAACATATCAATAAGAACGAATAGTTTTTTATATTTGCAATAGAAAATTAAAAACACACAATAAAATTCCAATAAAATAATCGTATATTTAGTACAAATTGTAACGAAATGAAACATATAGCAGTTAAAGATCTTTTACATAACACCAAAACATTACAAGAAGTTACCGCTAAAGGTTGGGTTAGAACTTTTAGAAACAACCAATTCATTGCTTTAAATGACGGTTCAACACTTCAAAACATTCAATGTGTTGTTGATTTTGAAAATACGCCAGAAACCACTTTAAAAAGAATCACAACAGGTGCTGCTGTTTGTGTAACTGGAACTTTACAAGAAAGTCAAGGAAAAGGTCAAAATGTAGAAATTCAAGTTTCTAAAATTGAAATATTAGGTGATAGTGATGCGGAAAAGTATCCAATGCAACCTAAAAAGCACTCGTTAGAATTTTTGAGAGAAAATGCACATTTACGTGTTAGAACCAATGCTTTTAGTGCGATAATGCGCGTGCGTTCGACATTAGCATTTGCTGTGCATCAATATTTTCAAGAAAACGGATTTTTCTACGTAAATACGCCAATTATTACTGGTTCAGATGCTGAAGGCGCTGGAGAAATGTTCCGCGTAACGGCTTTACCTTTCGATAATACACCAAGAACGGAAGACGGAAAAGTAAATTTCAAAGAAGACTTCTTTGGTAAGGAAACGAATTTAACGGTTTCTGGACAATTAGAAGCAGAAACTTACGCTATGGGATTAGGTAAAGTGTACACTTTTGGACCCACATTCCGTGCGGAGAATTCCAATACTTCGCGTCACTTGGCTGAGTTTTGGATGATTGAACCAGAAGTAGCTTTCAATGATTTGGATGCCAATATGGATTTGGCAGAAGATTTTATCAAATATGTAATCAAATATACGGTTGATAAATGTGGTGAAGATTTAAAATTCTTAGAAGGCCGTTTATTGGAAGAAGAAAAAGCAAAACCACAAGCAGAACGCAGCGAAATGAGTTTGTTAGAGAAATTGAATTTCGTTATGGAAAACAATTTCAAACGTGTTTCTTATACCGAAGCTATTGATATTTTAAGAGATTCAACACCCAATAAAAAGAAAAAATTCAATTACTTAATCAACGAATGGGGTGCTGATTTACAAAGTGAGCACGAACGCTTTTTGGTAGAAAAACATTTCAAATGTCCGGTAATTTTATTTGATTATCCAGCGAAAATCAAAGCGTTTTACATGCGTTTGAATGACAACACGGAACCAGGAAAAGAAACTGTTCGCGCAATGGATATTTTATTTCCAGGAATCGGAGAAATTGTAGGTGGCTCGCAAAGAGAGGAGCGTTTGGATGTATTGATAGAGAAAATGAAAGCCATTGGGATTGAAGAAGAAGAATTATGGTGGTATTTAGACACTAGACGTTTTGGAACAGCGGTTCACTCTGGTTTTGGACTAGGTTTTGAACGTTTGGTACTTTTTGTAACAGGAATGAGCAACATCAGAGATGTAATTCCATTTCCAAGAACACCTATGAACGCAGAGTTTTAATATTTGTTTCAAGTTTCAGGTTTCAGGTTGTTTTTGTTAAGCAACTTGAAACTTGAAACCTTAAACTTTAAACAACAAAAATGCTTAAACACAGTTTACAATTCAAATTATCGCAAAAATTATCGCCTCAACAAATCCAATTGATGAAGTTGATTCAATTGCCTACGCAAGCATTTGAGCAACGCTTACAAGAAGAATTAGTTGAAAATCCTGCTTTAGAAAGCGGAAAAGAAGAAAGCGATACTTATGACGAGTACGAATCTAACGTAAGCGAAGAATATGATGACTTTGACAACGAGCAAATCAATACAGAAGACATCAACATTGATGAATATTTAAGCAATGATGAAACTCCTGATTACAAATACCAAACCAATAACTATAGCGATGATGATGAAGATAAAAGTATGCCGCTTGCTGCTTCAATCACTTTTCATCAAGAGTTACTCAATCAATTAAATACTTTTATTTTAACAGACGGCGACAGAGACATTGCTGAATTCTTAGTAGGAAGCATAGATGAAACCGGCTACATTAGACGCGATATTCAAGACATAGTAGATGACTTAGCCTTTACTCAAGGTATTTATACCAATGAACAAACAGTAGAAAAAGTACTTCAAATTGTTCAAGAACTTGAGCCTGCAGGCGTGGGAGCTAGAGACTTGCAAGAATGTTTATTGCTTCAGTTAAAACACAAAACACCAAGTGATAGCATCAATTTAGCCATTGAAATTATTAAAGACCAATTCGAAGCTTTCACAAAAAAACACTACGACAAATTACTACAGAAGTTCGATGTAAGTAAAGATAGTTTGAGAAAAGCCATTGATGAAATTGAAAAATTAAATCCAAAACCCGGAGGCTCTTACGACGGAAATCAAAAACCTATCGAACATGTTGTGCCTGATTTCACGATTAGAATTATAGACGGTGAACTCGAACTTTCCTTAAACGGAAGAAACGCTCCTGAACTTCACGTTTCTAAAGAGTATCAAGAAATGTTGCAAAGTTATAAGGTTTCAAATGATAAAAGTAACTCACAAAAAGATGCAGTTCAGTTTATTAAACAAAAATTAGATGCCGCAAAATGGTTTATAGATGCTATTAAACAACGTCAAGAAACGCTGTTTGTGACCATGAATGCCATTATGCATTACCAAAGTGAGTATTTTTTAGATGGGGAAGAAACTAAACTTCGTCCAATGATTTTAAAAGATATTGCAGACATGATTGGGTTAGACATTTCTACAGTTTCACGCGTTGCTAATAGCAAATATGTAGAAACCCCTTATGGAACCAAACTAATCAAAGAATTTTTTAGTGAGGCCATGAAAAATGATCAAGGCGAAGATGTTTCAACCATAGAAATCAAGAAAATTCTAGAAACAGTAATTGGTGAAGAAGACAAGCGCAAACCATTACCTGATGATAAATTGGCTGAAATCTTAAAAGAAAAAGGCTACCCAATTGCAAGAAGAACCATTGCAAAATATAGAGAACAACTAGATATTCCTGTAGCTCGATTACGAAAAAAAATATAAGGAAGTTGAAAAAAATACTACCACTATTCTCCTATGTATTCCATCCAATATTTATTTCGTTATATGGAACATTATTCTATTTTGGTATAGCTAAAGCGTTTGATTTTAGTGTTCCCATGTTATATTTAACCATAATTCAAGTAATCATTTTAACGGTTTTGTTACCTATAGCGCTATACTTTTTGTTGTATTCTCTAAAAATAGTAAAGTCGTTTACAGAAGCTACCATAAAAGAGCGAAGATTACCTATAGCTATTCAAGCCATTTTGCTTTTTATACTACTAAAATTTAGCGTATCACTTGATTATACGGTTGAGTTGTATTACTTCTTTCTTGGCGGATTTTATAGTGCTGTATTAGCGCTTTTTGCTATTCTAGTGCAACACAAAAGCAGTTTACACATGATGGGAATAAGTGCATTAACAAGTTTCATCTATTGTATTAGTCTAGCAAACGAACTTCCACTACTATTTATCCTTATTTTAAGTATCATTTGTATGGGATTTGTAGCATCATCCCGACTATTCATGAAGTCACATACACCATTTGAACTTATTACTGGAACAGGTATTGGTATGCTACCACAACTTATTATTTGGAACCAATGGCTATAAAATGTAAAACTTTAACCCTACATTAAAGGAAGTAAGTTGCGAACCATTTTTAAATATGGGATCTAAACCATAATACACGTAAGGATTCCAGGTATTGTAGCCAGCAGCAAGATAAACACCCATTTGCCATCTATTCACATCATCAGTTATTGAAGATTTATTTTTGCCATTGGCATCTTCAATTATTAAATTAGCATGTAGCGTATAACTAAACTTAAAACCTCCATAAACTCGCCAAAACTTATGACTTTCTGGTGAGGCATTACGCCAACGCACTTCAAAAGGGAACTCTAATTGATGAAATATTACTCGTGTTCTGATAATTTCAGTGCTTGATCCAGTTCCAATTAAATCTTGCTCACTAATAAACTGTTTGGCATCATTATAAGCGTAACCAATACCAGGAGCAAGTGACCAATGTCTGTTCTTAGAAATAGGAAAATCACGAAGAAAACCAACAGTTAAAGCAGGAGAAAATGAATATTGACGAAAACCAGAAGGCCTATTTTGAAGTAGTTTGTAAGAAACCGAAGCATAGAATTGATCTTCACGAAATAAAGAATCAATAACTGCATTAGAATTATTTTCCTGAGCAAGAGCAGCAGAAAAAAAGAAAATTGAAAAATATATAAAAAAAGGTTTCATGATTTTTTTATAAAAATAATAAAAAAAAGGTACGTAAAACGTACCTTTCTTAAAATTTATTAGAAACAATTAGTTGTTCACCGGATTACCTTGAGTAGTAGTATAGTTAACTTTTAATTGTTCTGCTTTTCGCAATTCTTGTTTGATATCTTGAACTAATCCCATTTTAACTCCTTTGTCAATTTTGAGGGATGCAGTTAAGTATTTCTCATCTTCTGAATTTCTAGTAGCTCGTTCAGCGATAACAAAATTTCTAACATCAGCAACGGTAGATATTTTATCCCCTAATTGAATACGATCAGTATTACCAAGAGAGGCTCTATAACGCTCACTAGGCTTACCCGCATAAATGTACATAATAAAACTTTTCTTATGCAACTTAGCAGTTTGGTTTGCCTTAGGCAAGGTATTTTCAATTTTCAAATCACTATCTTTCATGGTAGTAGCCGTCATAAAGAAGAACAATAACATGAATACAATATCAGGTAAAGATGCTGTAGAAATAGCTGGCATTCCACCAGATTTTTTCTTTTTAAACTTAGACATAATTTCTAAAATTTAAAGGGTTAAAAGTTCTTTTTAGGCTCTGCTTCAGATAAACGCATAGGAAATAATTCTTGGATTTTTTCCACTTTAGGTTTTAAATCATCTACTAAACCTTCTTGTGCTCTTGAAGCAGGATCGTTATAAACGTATTCCATTTCTGTGTAAGAAACACCATATCGTCTTTTAGATTCTCTATCTCTCAAGAAATAATAAGCAGCAACTAACTCATTTTGAACCGCTATATACGTTTCATAAGTAGTTTGTCCATCATTCATCAATGAGATTACAGCATCGTCAGGGCTATCAGAAGATTTTGGATTTCGTTTACCTTGGCAATAAGTACATTGACCAGTTCCGTTATTTTCAAGGAAATCGATAGCTGCTTGTCTCAAATCTTTTAATTCCGTCACTTGCTCATTAACTAACAATTGATTGTCTTTGTTTACCAAAACTCTCAAAATGTTTCGTTCGTTAATAGGAGGTGGAGGCGGATTTTCTTCATATCGAGGCAAAAGACGGTTAATACCTTGATCCACTCCAATTGTAGTAGTTACAAGGAAGAAGATCAATAGCAAGAATGCAATATCCGCCATAGAACCGGCATTTACCTCAGGTATATCTCTTTTTGCCATAATTATTTTTTAATTTTCGTTACACCAGTCCAACCCATTGTAACAATAGCAACTAATGCTAAAATATAAAAGGTATTTAAACCAGTACTCACTAATTTTGATGTTGTGCCAGAGTAAGTAACACCTCCAACAACCATATCTGAACCATCAGCTACGATAAAGGAAATTAACACCACTCCAAGGAATAAACCAACTGAAATTAACGTTTTCTTTAAAGTTTCTTGTTTTGCAAATAAATTTTTGAAAACGAAAATCAAAACAATTGCAATACAAGCAAACAATATAAGGTAAGAAAGTAGAATCAGCGGAGAAATCCATGCACTATCTTGGTTATCGCTAGCTAGTATTCCTCCTAAGAAAACAATACTAACTATACCAATTGCTAGCGCAGCAAATTTTACTATTTTATGTAAATTCATAACAATATTGTTATTTGTAGGTTATTATTTTTTGTAATCAGATAAAATATCAATCAAGCTGATTGACGCATCTTCCATATCATTTACGATAGAATCAATTTTTGCAATGATGTAATTGTAAAAAATTTGAAGAATAATAGCAACAATAAGACCAAATACCGTTGTTAATAACGCTACTTTAATACCTCCAGCTACTAATGATGGCTCCATAGATCCAGCAGATTCAATTTGGTCAAACGCTTGGATCATACCAATTACCGTTCCCATGAATCCTAACATCGGTGCTAATGCAATAAATAAAGAAATCCAAGATACGTTTTTCTCTAATTGTCCCATTTGAACTCCACCGTAAGCTACTACCGCTTTCTCTGCAGACTCAATTCCATGAGCTTGACGGTCTAAACCTTGGTAAAAAATAGAAGCAACTGGTCCAGCTGTGTTTCTACATACTTCTTTAGCAGCTTCAACACCACCAGATTTTAAAGCACTTTCTACTTCGTTAATTAATTTTTTTGTATTGGTAGTTGAAAGGTTTAAGTAAATAATTCTTTCAATTGCAATAGCTAAACCTAAGATTAAACAGATCAATACGATACCCATAAAACCAGGTCCACCTTCAATAAATCTTTTCTTTAATTCTTGAGTAAATGTAGCATTTCCTTCTGTTGCGTCATCCGATTCTGCTACTGCTACATCTTCTGTTGCTGCTGCTTCATCTGCTTGTACGGTTTCAGTGGCAGCTACAGCTGTATCAGCTGCTGTTTCTTGAGCTTGTACACTTCCAAAAGTCATAAGCCCTGTAATTGCTAAAATAGAAAATAATCTTTTCATCGCTTTTGTTCTTAAAATTTAATTAGTTAATTGGGTTAAAGGTATAAAATTATTTGTTAAAATATAAATTAAATTTTTCTGCAGAGAGGAAGGGATTCGAACCCTCGTCCCGATTTTGTCGGGAACACACTTTCCAGGCGTGCGCCTTCGACCACTCGGCCACCTCTCTAAAAATCATCTAATCTAAATCAAGGCGCTAAATAACACAAAAAAAATCACGTATAAAAATTTAAATTGTTATTTTTATGTCAATTCACCTCTTAAAGACGTTTCGAAAATGGTTTTGAAGACGTTATGAGCCACTTTTTGTCCTAACAAATACATTGATTTTGTAACTGCTGCTTCCGTTGTGATGTCAAAACCTGATATTACTCCCACTTTTTTCAAGGCTTCACTAGTTTCATATTGTCCCATATTCACACTTCCTCCACTACACTGTGTTACATTTATAACGTGAATTTTATTTTTTATTGCCTTTGTTACAAAATTTACAAACCAAGATTCTGATGGCGCATTTCCAGAACCATAGGTTTCTAAAATGATACTTTTCAAATTTGGCATCAATAAAATAGCCTCAAGAAAGGCTTCGGAAATACCTGGAAATAGTTTTATTATCACAACATTCGTGTCAAAATCCGAGTTTACTTTTAGTTTCTTGGCTGATTTTGGTAGTAATAATTCGCGATTAACTTTCAAATAAACTCCTGATTCCGCTAATTCTGGAAAATTTGGCGAAGCAAACGCATTAAAATGTTCGGCACTTATTTTGGTAGTTCTATTTCCTCTGTATAATTTGTATTCAAAATACAAACCTACTTCTTGAATTACAGGTTTTCCATTTTCTTGTAAAGAGGCAATTTGAATCGCTGTAATTAAATTCTCTTTGGCATCTGTTCTAATATCTCCAATAGGCAATTGTGAACCCGTGAAAATAACTGGTTTTGCCAGATTCTCAAGCATGAAACTCAAAGCAGAAGCACTATAAGACATGGTATCTGAACCATGAAGCACCACAAAACCATCAAAACTAGTGTAATTGTCTTGAATCATTCTAGCAATAGTTTGCCAATGTACCACATTCATATTAGAAGAATCTATTGGAACTTTAAAAGAAACCGTATCAATTTCGCACGACAAATGTTTTAACTCAGGAATATTATTCAAAAGCTTTTTAAAATTGAACGCTTTTAAAGCTCCCGAATCAAAATCTTTTACCATTCCAATGGTTCCACCGGTGTAAATCAGTAAAATTTTTGGTTTATGTTGTGGCATTTTGGTATTTCATTTTATTTACAACAGGATTGGCATACATGGCAAGAAAGCCTTCCAATAAAACTGGATTTTCAGTATCAATTTTCAACTCCAAACGACGTTCGAATAATTGTTTCTCCTTTTCGGTGTAATAACTCGAATACTGATTGGTTTTATGAAGAATATCATAAGCAATATAATTAGTAGGCCACAATTTATAGGATTGCAAAATGGAATCATCAATAACTTGTGCCAATGCCTGAATTTGTTTGTTGGAATTGTTAGTTTCAGCGATTATTGCATCGTATTCCTTTTCTAAAACATCACCAATATGAATGTGAATTCGTTTTTTCTGACCAATAATACCACTCAATAACGTAATGAAATCTTCATTTTTCTCTTTGATATAGACTTCATCATTTGCCAAAGCCATTAATTGTGGCATTTTCAAAGCATCTGTTGGGTCATACTCGTAAGAAATTGAAACAGGAACAATCTTCAGTTTTTTGAAATAATCCATACAATTTTGTTCGTCAGAAGCCATGGCAACCATTTTCAAAACGCCTTGATGTGTGGCATCGTTACCGTCTTTGGTTCTGCCTTCGCGTTGGGCAATCCAAACGGAGCGATTTTCTTTAGAAAGCAAATGATACATGTATTCCGACATCAATTTAGAACTTTGCAATAATTCTCTTGGCGACAATCCTCTTTGTACCAAAAAATTTCGGTTCAATTTAGACAGTTTCAATAAAAAATCTTTCTTTACTAAATTATCGCCAATAGCCGAAGCGGTCATTACCAATCCATGATCAAACAAAGAAACGTTCAACAAGGAAGTATCTAAAATAATATCGCGATGATTGGAAATAAATAAATAGGAAGTATTAGGTTCTAATTTTTCAAAACCAGAAGTAGTCAATCCTTCCGAACTTTTTTCAAGAACACGTTGGATAGATTGATAAACAAAGTTAATCTGAAAATCACGAATAGAATGTGTGCGTTTCAATTGTTCTTTCCAAACCTCATCCTCTAACTCAGGAAAGGTAAAATTCATCAACGCTTTCATCATAGGATGATGCAACGAAGAAATTAAAGCTTCGTTTACTTCAGAATCATAATACGGACGAATCGAATCGAATTTTGACATAATTTTTTTGAATCAATTCACAAAAGAACAAAAATTTTATCAATTGTTCCTTAATTAAACTTTAAATTCCAAAAATTTCTTTGGAATTTGCTGTGGTGATTTTAGCAATTTCTTCCAATGGCAATTCGTAAATCTCAGCTAACTTTTGGGCAACCAATACCGTATAACTGCTTTCATTTCTTTTTCCACGATAAGGAACTGGCGCTAAATAAGGCGAATCGGTTTCTAAAACAATGTGTTTCAAATCAATTTGATTCAGAAATTGGTCAATTTTCCCGTTTTTGAAAGTCGCTACACCACCAATTCCAAGCTTCATTCCTAACGAAATGGCTCTTTTTGCTTGTTCCAAATCACCCGTAAAACAATGAAAAATTCCAAATAAATCAGGCGCTTTTTCACTTTCTAACACTTCGAAAATTGCATCAAACGCCTCACGACAATGAATGTTAATAGCTAATTTATGTTTTTTTGCCAATTGAATTTGTCTCTTGAAAGCTATTTTTTGGATGTCTAAAGTGGTTTTATCCCAATACAAATCGATTCCAATTTCACCCACGGCATAGAACTTTTTAGAAGCCAATTCATTTTCCACATGAAGCAATTCTTGCTCAAAAGTTTCGGGTTTCACATAACAAGGATGCAAACCCATCATTAGAAATACGTTTTCTGGATATTCCTTTTCCAAATCATACATTTTTTGAGTATAACTAGCATCAATTGACGGAACAAAAAAACGAGTAACGCCAGCTTGAATGGCTTTTTGCATCATTTCATTTCTATCGGCATCAAATTCTTCGGAATATAAATGGGTGTGGGTATCGGTTAGGTTCAAAGTTTCAGGTTTAAAGTTTAAAGTTTAAAGTTTGTGGTGCAAAGTTATAAAAGTATTAAGACAGAAGTATAAAGTAATAAGACTAAAATTTTTACTTTTGAATTATGGAAGATTTACAAGCGTTTTTAAAGAAAAACAAATACAAGAAAATTAAATTTAAGGTATTGAAAACCCAACATCTATTAATTTCTGCCAAAATAAATGGTGTTAAAGGAAGTTTTATTTTAGATACTGGTGCAAGCAATAGTTGTCTTGGTTTTGAAGGAATAACAAAATTTCAACTCCTTGCTGAAACATCAGAAACTAAAGCTGCTGGTGCTGGAGCCACAGGAATGGAAACCCAACTTTCCAAAAACAACTTATTGCAATTAAGCCATTGGAAGACAAGTAAATTTCACTTGGTTATTTTTGATATGCAACACGTAAATCAAGCTCTAAGCGAATACAAAACCAAACCCGTTGATGGAATTATTGGCGCAGATATCCTTTTAAAAGGAAAAGCAATTATTGATTATTACAATCATTATTTGTATTTGAGGTAGATTAACCGCAAAGTCGCAAAAGATTTACGCAAGGTTCGCAAAGAAAAAATCCCAAATTCCTAAAAAAATTGGAATTTGGGATTTAGAATCTGAAACAAATTCAGATTGACAATTATTTAGTTTATAATTCTAATGCTTTTTTCACATTACCGCCCATTAATAATTCTTCTGGGTTTTCTAATGCTTCTTTCACCGCAACTAAGAATCCAACTGACTCACGTCCGTCGATGATTCTGTGGTCGTAGGATAATGCTACGTACATTACTGGAGCAATTACGATTTGACCGTTTTTAACAATCGCTCTTTCTACTACATTGTGCATTCCTAAAATACCCGATTGTGGAGGATTGATAATTGGTGTAGATAACATACTTCCGAAAACACCACCGTTAGAAATAGTGAATGTTCCACCTGTCATTTCATCAACTGTGATTTGTCCGTCACGCGCTCTGATAGCTAATCTTTTGATTTCTGCTTCAACACCTCTGAAAGATAGAGTTTCTGCATTTCTCATTACTGGAACCATTAATCCTTTTGGACCAGAAACTGCTACCGAAATATCACAGAAATCATAAGAAACTTTCTCTTGACCATCAATCATTGAGTTCACATCTGGATACAATTGTAAAGCGCGAGTTACCGCTTTAGTAAAGAACGACATAAAGCCTAATCCTAAACCGTGTTTTGCTTTGAATTCTTCTTTATATTGATCACGAATCGCATAAATTGCTGACATGTCTACTTCGTTGAAAGTAGTTAACATTGCTGTTTCGTTTTTAGCTGAAACCAAACGCTCTGCTACTTTTCTACGTAACATAGACAATTTTGTTCTTTCTGTTCCACGGTTACCACCTGTTGGAGTTCCCATTGATGGTACTGCATTTACAGCATCGTCTTTAGTAATTCTTCCACCTTTTCCTGTTCCAACAATTTCTGTTGGTTGGATATTTTTCTCGTCTAATATTTTTCTAGCTGCTGGAGATGGAGCTTGCGTAGCATACGTTTTCTCAGCAACTGGAGTAGCTTTTGGAGCTTCTGTTTTTGGAGCCTCAACTTTTTCTTCTTTAGCTGGTGCTGCTCCACCCTCTGGTTTAGCTGCGCTTGTATCGATTAAACATACTACTTGACCTACCGCTACTGCATCACCTTCTTCTGCTTTTAAAGTAATGATTCCACTAGCTTCTGCAGGCAATTCTAAAGTTGCTTTATCTGAATCTACTTCAGCAATTGCTTGATCTTTTTCTACATAATCACCATCTTGCACTAACCAAGTTGCAATTTCTACTTCTGTGATTGATTCGCCTGGAGAAGGCACTTTCATTTCTAAAATCATATTTTTTTAGTTTAAAAGTTGACAATTTTTGGTATAAACCTCAACTGCTATTTGTTTTTTGTGTTATTTTATTGGAATAAATGTTTATCAAAAACCATGGCAATGGCATTTGCTTGACGTTTTTTAGAACGCTCGTAACTTCCTGCCGCTGGTGCACTATATGCTTTTGGTGATGCTAAACGTAATTTTACTAAATCAAAATTCATTAGCATATAACTATAAGCTCCCATGTTTTTTGGTTCTTCTTGTGCCCAAACATAATCATCAGCATTTGGATAGCTGTCTATAATGGCTTTGATTTGGTCAATTGCTAATGGGAACAACTGCTCCAAACGAACAACCGCCACATCATTTCTTCCCAATTCTTCGCGTTTGGCAATGATATCGTAATATACTTTTCCTGTACAGAAAACTAGCGTTTTAATTGCTTTTTTGTCTGTTGCATTTGGATCGTCTAAAATTTCTTGGAATTGACCATTGGCAAACTCACTAGCCGAAGAAACCGCTAATGGATGACGCAACAAACTTTTTGGTGAAAATACAATCAACGGTTTACGGAAATTGGTTTTCATTTGTCTTCTCATCAAGTGGAAGAAGTTTGCTGGAGTTGTTACATCTGCTACATACATATTGTGTTTAGCACATAATTGTAAGAAACGTTCCATACGTGCTGATGAGTGTTCTGCTCCTTGGTTTTCATAACCGTGAGGCAATAACATTACCAATCCATTTTGGTTGTTCCATTTGTCTTCACCTGCCGAAATGTATTGGTCAATCATGATTTGAGCTCCGTTAGAGAAATCTCCAAATTGCGCTTCCCAAATCGTTAATGTGTTTGGCGATGCTAAAGCATAACCGTATTCAAAACCTACCACTCCGTATTCCGATAAATGCGAATTGTAGATGTAGAAATTTCCTTTTTTGTTTTCAATGTGATTTAAAAGTACTACTTCTTCTTCCGAATCTTCAACCTTTACTACTGCATGACGGTGCGAGAATGTTCCACGTTCCACATCTTGTCCCGACATACGAACATCGTAACCTTCTGTTAACAACGAACCGTAAGCTAACAATTCACCCATTGCCCAATCCATTTTATCCGATTCGAAAAACATATTTTTTCTATCGCCAATTAGTTTAGTAATTTTACTGATGAATTTTTTATCCGAAGGAAGTTCCGTTAAGGTTTTGGCAATACTTTCTAATTGTTTCGCATCGAAAGTAGTGTCGTATTTTTGAAGCATTTTATCATCTGAAACTTGCTCGAAACCTTCCCATTCGTTTTGCATGAACGGTGTGATTACGGTTAAATCTTTTTTACGAGATTCTTCTAAGTTTTCATCTAATTTAGCTTTGTATTTTTCTTCTAATTCTTTTACATAAGCCGCATCAATAATACCTTCTTGCTTTAATTTTTCAGCATACAATTCTCTTGAATTCTTGTGCTTTGAAATTAACTTATATAATTTTGGTTGGGTAAATCGAGGCTCATCACCTTCGTTATGTCCGTATTTTCTATATCCTAGTAGGTCGATGAAAACATCACCACCAAATTCCATTCTATAATCCAATGCAAAAATCATGGCATGAACTACAGCTTCTACATCATCTGCATTTACGTGAAGCACTGGCGACAAGGTTACTTTTGCAATATCAGTACAATACGTTGAAGTTCTTGCGTCTAAATAATTGGTAGTAAAACCTACTTGGTTATTGATTACTAAATGAATGGTTCCACCAGTTTTATAAGCGTCCAAATTCGCCATTTGGATAATTTCATATACAATTCCTTGTCCGGCAACAGCGGCATCTCCGTGAACAGCAATTGGCAATACTTTAGAAAAATCATTTGGATACAAACGATCTTGTTTTGCTCTTGCAATTCCTTCGATTACGGCACCAACCGTTTCCAAATGCGATGGATTGGGCGCTAAATTTAAATTGATTTTCTTTCCAGAATCGGTAACTCTATCCGAGGTTAAACCTAAGTGGTATTTTACGTCGCCATCAAAATACATATCATCATCATAATCTTTACCATCAAATTCTGAGAAGATATTTTGGGTGTTTTTTCCAAAAATATTAGCCAAAACGTTCAAACGACCTCGGTGTGCCATTCCCATTACAAACTGTTCCACGCCTCTATCCGCAGCGGCTTCAACTAAAGCATCTAATGCAGGAATAGCCGACTCACAACCTTCCAATGAAAAACGTTTTTGTCCCACATATTTGGTATGCAAGAACGTTTCAAACGAAATCGCTTCATTTAACTTTTTAAGAATGTGTTTCTTTTGGTCAGCAGAAAATTTTGGTTGGTTATCATTTACATCTAAACGGTTTTTTATCCATTCCAATACTTTTGGTTCACGAATATACATATATTCAATACCAATAGATTGGCAATACACACTTTCCAAATGTTTGATGATATCAGCCAAGGTGCTTGGTTGCATGTTCACCATTTTAGCCGCATCAAAAACGGTAGTCATATCTGCTTGAGACAAACCGAAATTTTCGATAGCTAAATCTGGGGCATAGGTTCTTCTATCACGAACGGGATTGGTTTTTGTGAATAAATGACCTCTAGTTCTGTAGCCTTCAATTAACTTAAGAACATTGAATTCTTTTTGAGTTTTTTCTGAAACCTGAACATTGGTGTTCCCAGAAGCGATATTGGCAACTTGGTAAGCCACTTCATCAGTTCCATAATTGGCTTGAGCGAAATCGAATCCTTGAAAGAAACTTCTCCAACTGGGTTCAACACTATCCGGATTGTGTAAATATTGATCGTATAAATCGGCAAAAAAAGCCGTGTGTGCAGCGTTTAAAAAGGAAAACCTATCCATAGTTGTGTCTAAAAATGACGTTTTGGTTAAAAATCTTTGCAAAAGTAAGATATTTTATGATAATTTCTCAAGGAAATTAATACTTTTATAACATTAATTTTTTTAAAATCGTTTTATGAAAAAGAATTTCGTAATGAATTTAACAGTTTTGTTCACTTTTGTGTTTTTATTTAGTTTTAAATCTGAAATTTTTGCACAAGAAAAGCAAGAAATGAAAACAAAAAGTGATTTTTGGCAGCGTGTACAATTTGGTGGCGGACTAGGTTTAGGTTTTGGAAATGGTTATGCGGATATTATGGTTGCGCCAAATGCCATTTACAATTTTAATGACTATTTTTCAGCTGGTTTAGGAGCGCAATACAGTTATGTGAAACAGCGCAATATTTTCACTTCCAATATTTATGGCGGTAGTGTAATCACGTTTTTTCATCCAATTAGAGAAATTCAAATTTCGACTGAACTGGAGCAACTTCGAGTAAATTCAAGGTTTGAAACTGTTAATGGAACAGCAACTAGAGATTTCTGGAATACCGCTTTGTTTATTGGCGCTGGCTACAGAAACGAAAATGTCATTATTGGTCTTAGATACAATGTTTTACATAAAGATCGTGATTATATGTATGTAGATGCTTTGATGCCTTTTGTGAGAGTGTTTTTTTAGTAGTTATTCCTAAACCAAACCTTTTGCCATTCGCGTTTCATAACTATAAAAGTAACTTTTTCAGAAAGTTCTACCAAATCGGAACCGTCTAATTTTTTGATTTGCTCTTCGGGAACATCAATAATATAAAGTAAATTTAGATATTCTGCGAATTTGTGTTGAATTAGCTTGTAGATTTTTTCTTGTACCAAATTTTTAAACTCAAAAGGAAAAATACTCGTTGGAACATCCAAAGGTTCATTCGCCAAAGCAAAATCTTTATTCACTTGTTCAATCAGTTTGAAGTACAAATGTTCTTCTTCGGCTTGCGAAATTAAAGCGTCGATGTTTGCTGGTGGATTATACATTTTCAAGTTCAATTACAAGTTCAAAAGTCAAGTTCAATTAGAAAAAATCATTAACAATTACAAATTTTAAAATTGAATTTTGTTCTTGATTTTGACATTGTTCTTGATTACACGTTTCTACCCATTAAATTTTCGCCAAATGCTTTTAAAATCGCTTTCTTTTCAGCTTCGATATCCATTTTTTCTAAGGTTTCAAAAGCTTTGAATGTAAAATCTTTGATTGCAGTTTTAGTCGCTTCACTAGCTCCAGAAGTATTGAAAATGGTTTTTACTGATTCAATTTTATTGGTGTTATCTGCTGGCTGAATGGAAAACAAATGTAACAATTGTTGTTTGTCTTCTTCATTGGCAAATTCCATAGCTTTCAAATACAAATAGGTTTTTTTATTTTCGATAATATCCCCACCAACTTGCTTTCCAAAAGTTTCTGGATTTCCAAAAGCATCTAGAAAATCATCTTGTAATTGGAAGGCAATTCCTAAATTTAATCCAAAATCGTAAATTAAATTTGCGTTTTCTTCCGAAGTTTCCGCTACAATGGCGCCCATTTTCATGGCTGCTCCTACTAAAACTGCCGTTTTGTATTCAATCATTTTCAAGTATTCGGGAATCGTAACATCATCACGGGTTTCAAAATCCACGTCGTATTGTTGACCTTCACAAACTTCTAAAGCCGTTTTACTGAATAATTTGGCTAGTTTTTGGAAAATATACGGTTCGTAGTTTTCAAAATATTGGTAAGCTAAAATTAGCATCGCATCACCCGATAAAATTCCGGTATTTAAATCCCATTTTTCATGAACGGTTTTATTGCCTCTTCTTAATGGCGCATCGTCCATAATATCATCATGAATCAACGAAAAATTATGAAAAACTTCAACTGCTGTTGCCGCTGGAATGGCTTTTTTTGCATCTACATTAAAAACTTCTGTTGCCATTAATGTTAAAACGGGACGCATTCTTTTTCCGCCTAATGCCAAGATGTAAGCAATAGGTTCGTATAAGTTTTTTGGCTGTTTTTGTGAAGCTACAGAAGAAAAATGATTCGCTAATAATTCCTGATAATACGATAAAGGATGCATGTGATTTAATTTTTGGCTAAAATACTCTAAATATTAGGTATTCCCAAAATTAGTCAAATGTTAAATTTTCGTAAAAACTTTGGAAACTATTTTGGTGTTAAAAGTTTCCACTCTACATTTGCGCCAGAATTTGAATGAAACTATGAAAGAGAAAATTATTACCAAAGCAAAAGAGATGTTTCTTCGACTTGGCTTTAAAAGTATTACTATGGATGATATTGCATGTGAGATGTGCATTTCTAAGAAAACCATTTACAAATATTTTGCTAACAAAGATGTTTTAATTGAGGAAAGTATTGAAATGGTTCACAATGAAATTACAGAAACAATTGACACAATAGTTGCTCAAAATTTAAACGCCATTGAAGAGAATTTTGAAATCAAACGCATGTTTAAGGAAATGTTCAAAAGTTCTGAAACCTCTCCAATTTACCAATTAAAGAAACATTATCCTGAAATTTATACTAAAGTACTAGATATGCAAACCGAAGTGTGCATGAAGTGTTTTAAAGACAACATTTTGAAAGGAATACATCAGGGATTATATCGTAAAAACTTAGACGTTGATGAATATGTAAAATTTTATTACACTTTGATATTCAATATAAGTGAAAATACGGCTTTAGAAATTGAAGCTCAAGAATTAGAATTAAAAGCATTAGAATACCATATTAGAGCCATGGCAACCTTGGCAGGAATCGTAGAATTAGAAAAACAATTAAAGACACAAATTATTTAGTAATGAAACGTAAATTACTTCTCCTTCTAGTGGCAATAGCAACGGCAGGAATGGCGCAAGAAAGCAAAAAATCATACCAATTTACGCTCAAGGAAGCAATTGCTCATGCGTTAGAAAACAACTACACAGCAATCAATGCTAATAGAGACATTGAAGCTGCCAAAAAGAAAAAATGGGAAACTACAACCATTGGTCTACCACAAATTAACAGTAACATCAATTATCAAAACAACTTAGTAATTCAGAAATCGGTGGTGCCGGCTGAGTTTTTTGGCGGAAATCCAGGTGAATTTCAGGAAGTTGAATTTGGTGTTAAAAACAACATGACAGCTAGTGCTTCACTAAGTCAATTACTTTTTGATGGTTCTTACTTAGTTGGCTTACAATCAGCGAAAGTTTATTTACAAATTTCTCAAAATGCCAAAGAAAAAACGGATTTGGAAATCAGAGAAATTGTAATCAACGCTTATGGCAATGTACTTTTGGCTCGAGAAAGTGTGAAAGTTTTTGAGAACAATAAAAAATCGCTTGACAAAACGCTTTTTGAAACCGAACAAACTTTCAAAAACGGACTAGTGGAAGAAGAAAATGTAGAACAACTTCAAATCACTTTGAGCCAAATTAAAAGTGCGTTATCCAATGCTCAAAAAAGAGAAACTATTGCATTAAAAATGCTTAAATTAGTGCTTGGAATTGACATGGAAGAAGAACTTCTCCTGAAAGATAATTTAGATCAATTAGCTAATGACAATTTAATAGTGAATTCTAATTTTGATTTTTCAGTGACCAATACAATTGATTATAAAATTGGTCAAAATAACGAAGAAGCTTCGCGTTTGTTATTGAAATTAGAAAAAAGTAAAGCCTTACCATCATTATCTGCCACTGCAAATTTTGGATACAACTCGTTTAGCAATACGTTTTCTTTTTTAGAAAGAGACCAACAATGGTTTAACTTTTCAAACATTGGTGTAGGATTAAATATTCCAATTTTCAGCAGTTTAGGTAGAACCGCACGAACACAACAAGCCAAAATAGCTTACGAACAAGCCAAAACCCAACTCAAAGAAACCGAACAAAAACTCTTATTAGAATTTGAAAAATCAAAAACTGATTATGAATTTAGCGTGGAACAATATGTGGTAGCTAAAGAAAATTTACGTTTAGCCGAACGCATTGAAAACAAACAACAAATCAAATACAAAGAAGGAATTTCATCAAGTTTTGAATTCACAGAAGCACAACGTCAATTATATACCGCTCAACAAGAACATTTGCAAGCAATGATTGAAGTAATTAGTAAAAAAGCAACTTTAGATAAAATTAGTAACCAAAAATAATCACATTTTAAAATGAAAAAAATATTCGTAACGCTGCTTGTAACAAGTCTTTTAATTGCTTGTGGTGGCGATAAAAAGAACAGTACAAATTCATTGATCGAGAAAGGAACTCTTGAACAATTGAGGACAAAAAGAACAGAACTAGTTGCACAAACAGAAGCTTTAAGAAAAGAATTGGAATTAATTGATAAGGCTATAGGCGAAAAAGATACCAATGAAAAACTAGCATTAATCACAACTTTTACCGCAAAAGACACTTTGTTTCATCATTACATTGAATTACAAGCTACAGTTCAAACGAAAGAAAACTTAATGCTTAATGCTGAATACGGTGGAATTTTACAACAATTATTTGTAAAAGAAGGACAAAAAGTTTCAAAAGGACAAACACTTGGTCGCATTGATGATGGCGGATTAAGCTCACAATTAGCCCAGATGGAAACACAAGCCGCTCTTGCAAAAACAACTTTTGAAAGACAACAAAATCTTTGGAATCAAAAAATTGGTTCAGAAATTCAATATTTACAAGCAAAAACAAATTACGAAGCGCAAGTAAAAGCCATTGGACAAATGAGAGCTCAAATTGCAAAAACAATAATTAGAGCTCCATTCTCAGGAACAATCGATGAAATTGCTTCTGAGAGAGGAAGTGTTGTTGGCCCCGGAACACCAATCTTAAGAATTGTAAGTTTAGGGAATATGTATTTAGAAGCAGAAGTACCTGAAAAAAACATTGGAACAATTAAAAAAGGTTCAGATGTAATTGTTAATTTCCCAGTTTTAGGAGAAACAATTAACACAAAAATTACTCAAGTAAGTAACTACATTAACCCAGAAAATCGTTCGTTCAATATTCAAATTGCTGTTCCTAATAAAAATGGCAACATCAAACCTAATCTTTCTTCAAAAATTCAAATTAAAGATTATTCTAACGCAAAAGCAATTACAGTTCCAACGAGTATCATTTCAGAAAATGCTGATGGAGAACAATATTTATACATTGCTCAAAATCCTGATAAAGATGGAAACGCTATCGCAAAAAGAGTTATAGTAAAAGTAGGCTTATCACAAGGAGAATTAGTTGAAATAACAGACGGAATAAAAGATGGAGATTTAATCATTAGCGAAGGTGCTCGTAGTGTAAAAGACGGACAAAAAGTAGCTATAATAAAAAGGTAAAATATGAGTACTAATAACAGAGAATTCAAATTATCATCTTGGGCTATTGAAAACAAGATGACAATTTATGTAGCGATGGTGCTTTTTCTTTTTTTAGGATTTTCAGCATATTATAGTATGCCGAGAGAAGATTTTCCTGAAATCAAGGAAACCAAGATATACATCAGTACAGTATACCCAGGAAATACAGCAGAAGACATTGAACGTTTAATTATTGACCCTCTAGAAGAGGAAATAAAAAACGTTAGTAATGTGGTTAAAATTCTATCAACTTCTCAAGAAGACTATGGAATAATCACTGTAGAATTTGATGAGAAAATAACAGTAGAAGCTGCCAAACAAAAAATAAAAGACAAAATTGACACTAAAACTGGTGGTGAAGATTGGCCTGTTTTTAATGGAGCAAAAGTAGAACCGAATGTTTTTGATTTGAATATTTCAGAAGAAGTTCCCATACTTAACATCAATCTTCAAGGAGATTATCCAGTTGATAAATTAAAAGTTTTTGCAGAACACTTAGAAGATGAAATTGAAGGCTTAGAAGAAATCAAACAAGTAGATATTCGTGGTGCTCAAGAAAAAGAAGTTGAAGTTGCTGTTGACATCTACAAAATGATGGCTTCAAGAGTCAGTTTTGATGATGTTATTAATGCCATTAGAAATGGTAACGTAACGATGTCTGCTGGTAATTTAATTGCTAATGATCAACGAAGAACAATAAGAATTTTAGGAGAAATAGACAAACCTACAGATTTAGAAAACTTTGTTGTAAAAACACAAGGTGGTTCGGTTTATTTAAAAGATGTTGCAAAAGTTACTTTTAAAGAAGTAGATAAAACAACTTATGCAAGAGAATTTGGAACAAGTGTTGTCATGTTAGACGTTAAAAAACGTGCTGGTAAAAACATGATTGAAGCCACTGAGAAAATTAAAACCAAGTTAGAAGAAGCTAAAGCAGATTTTTTTCCAAAAGACTTAACAGTTTCTGTAACCAATGACCAGTCTTCAAGAACATTAAATCAGGTTGACGATTTAGTGAACAATATCATTTTTGGTATCATACTAGTTGTTGGAGTATTAATGTTTTTCTTAGGTTTTAGAAATGCTCTTTTCGTTGGTTTTGCTATTCCAATGTCTATGTTCTTGTCATTCATGATTTTAGATGCGTTAGGTTACACAATGAATACCATGATTCTTTTCGGATTAATTATGGGATTAGGAATGCTAGTAGACAACGGAATTGTAGTGGTAGAAAACGTTTATCGTTTAATGGAAGAAGAAGGTATGAGTCGTATTCAAGCCGCAAAAGAAGGTATTGGTGAAATTGCTTTACCAATCATTATTTCTACCGCTACAACAATTGCTGCATTCGTTCCTCTAGGCCTTTGGCCTGGTGTAATGGGACAATTCATGATATATTTCCCAATTACCCTTTCAGTAGTATTAGGTTCGTCTCTATTCGTTGCTATCTTTTTCAATTCTGTGTTAGTATCTCAATTTATGGATATCAATGAGAAGGTTCTAACTAAAAAACAACTGATTAGATTATCATTAATATTAGGAGGTTTTGGATTAGTTATTTTAATTTTTGGAGGTTCATTGAAAGCTTTGGGTTCTGTTATGATATTTACAGCAATCATGTTTTGGTTGTATAAATATTTCATCAAAGGCCTCACTCTTTCGTTTCAAAATAGAATTTTAACGAAATGGGAAAATGGCTATGAAAAATGGTTGCGTTTTTTCTTGTCTGGAAGAAAACCTGTAGTTACTGTAATTGGAATGGTTGTTATGTTTTTTGTTATTCTAATGCTTTATTTTGGCTGGAGTGTTGGAGGAGGAAGAACTAAAGTTGAATTTTTCCCAGATAACAAACCTAATCAAGTTATTGTTTACATTGAATATCCACAAGGAACTGATATTCAAAAAACAAATGAAATCACTAAAGCCATTGAAAAAAGAGTTTTTACAGTTTTAGACAGTAAAGATTATGTGTTTACCAATGAAAATGGAGTAAAAGACAATTATTTGGTTGAGAATGCTGTTTCGCAAGTTGGAGAAGGTGCAGGAAATCCTCAAACCGACGGTGGTTCTTCTGCAGAAATGCCTCATAAAGGAAAAATTACGATTTCAATGAAAGAATACAAGTACCGAAATGGTAGAGATTCTGAAGAATTGCGTAAAAAAGTTCAAGAAGCCCTAAAAGATATTTATCCTGGTGTAACCATTTCTGTTGAAAAAGATGCTGTAGGACCACCAGCTGGTTATCCAATTAATATTGAAATTAAAGGTGATGATTATACAGAACTTATCACAACTGCAGAGAGAATGAAAGATTTCTTAACTGCAAAAAATATTCCAGGTGTTGACGAACTTAAAGTAGATGTAAACAAAGACAAGCCTGCAATGAAAGTTGTGGTTGATCGAGAAAAAGCAGGCGAAATGGGTGTTTCTGCTGGTCAAGTTGGTAACCAGTTAAGACGTTCAATTTTTGGAGAAAAAGCTGGAGTATTCAAAAAAGACGGTGAAGATTACGACATCTATGTTCGCTTCAATGAAGAAAACAGATACAATAAAAGTGCTCTTTTCAATCAAAACATCACTTTTAGAGATATGGCCTCTGGTCAAATTAAGGAGATTCCCGTTTCAACTGTAGCTAGTCAAAACAATTCGTCTTCATTTAGTGCCATCAAACATAAACAATTAGATCGCGTGGTAGTTCTATATTCCGCACTTGCACCAGGCTACACAGATGCCGGAGCAGTTGTGGCTCAAATACAAGATGAGATGGCTGAATTTGATGCTCCAAAAAGTGTAAAATTTGATTACACGGGACAAATAGAAGAGCAAACGAAACAAATGACATTTTTAATGGGTGCTCTGGTAACTGGTTTATTCCTGATTTTCTTAATCTTAATTTTCCAATTTAATTCTATATCAAGACCAGCAATTATTATGGTTGCTGTGTTCTTAAGTTTTATTGGTGTATTTTTAGGGTTAATTATAACGGGGTGGCCGTTCGTAATTATGATGACCATGATGGGAATTATATCCTTAGCTGGTATTGTAGTTAATAATGGCGTAGTACTACTTGATTATACCGATTTATTAATCGCAAGAAAAAGAGAAGAATTAGGCTTAGATAAAAATGAAATTTTAAGTAATGAGGATGTTTTTGTGGCAATTGTAAAAGGTGGAAAAGCACGTTTAAGACCTGTATTATTAACGGCAATCACAACAGTACTAGGTTTAATTCCTCTAGCAATTGGTTTCAATATTGATTTCTTTAGCTTATTTGCTACGGGTAATCCAAATATCTATATGGGTGGTGATAACGTTATTTTCTGGGGACCATTGGCATGGACAGTAATCTTTGGATTGATATTCGCAACTTTCCTTACCTTAATTGTTGTTCCAGTACTATTTTACTTAGTAAATAGATTTAAAAATAGGATAAAGAATAACAAAAAAACAGAAATAGTAAATGCATAAACCATTAAAAAAAGCTCCTCAATTAAAACTGAGGAGCTTCTTTTTAGTTATTCACCAAAGCATCTTTAGACCATTTCTTAACTTCGGCAATTCGGTTGTTGTTAAAATCTACTTCACTTAACGTGTTTTCATTCCAAAAAAACCACTTACCTGTTTTTGTTCCTTTGTTGTATTCACCTAGTGATTGTTTGGTTCCATCTTCGTTGTAAGCTACCCACTTTCCATGAAGTTTACCATCTAAATACATTCCTTCTTGTTTAACTGAACCATTATCATGAAAATAAGTGGCTTTTACCATTTGGTTCACAACTTCAAATTTTGGTGCTATTTCTTGGGCAAAAGAGAAACCTGAAACCAATAAAACTGCTGCTATCATTACTTTCTTCATACTTCTTACTATTAATAGGTTAACATTATAGTAACAAATATAGCAACTATTTTACGATAAAAAAACAATTACTTAACAATTTAGTAACATTGACTGAAAATTTAACATTGAAAAAGCCAATGCTTTCACATTGGCTTACAAATAATTATCGTTTTTACTATTTTAAAAGTCCATCAAGCAACTCCGTTAATGAAACTGATGATGGTCTAGCAGCATCCGCTTTGATAACTTTCCCATCAGGCCCAATTAGTATAAATCTTGGAATAGCATTAATTCCAAAAGCTTTTATGAAATCAGATGTCCAATTCTTATCTGCATACAACTGAACGCCGCCTAATTGCTTATCGGTTACCATTTTTTTCCATTTTTCATAGTCTTTTTCTACATCTACTGAAATACTGACAAACTCAATATTTTTTCCATGATATTTTTCTTCCACTTTTTTCAAATGCGGAATTTCAGCAATACAAGGGCCGCACCACGTTGCCCAAACATCAATATATACATATTTTCCTCTTAAATCTTCCAATTTTGTTTTTCCGCCTTTGTGATTTTCGTAATCAAATGATGGAGAAACCAAACCTTCCATTTTTTTTGCAGCAGCTTTTTGTTGGAAATATTGCAGTAAAAATTGTGCTTCTTGCTCAAACGATGGTTTTAACATGGTAACCAATTTCTCATCTAAACCTTTGCCGTCAATCATAGCAATATCATTCGCTTTCTTCTTGTCTAATGCAGCTTTGAAAACACTCTCCTCAGCATCAAACAAAGCTTCTAAATTCATTTCAAATTGTTCGTCTGAAAGGGCTTTTTGTGCTAAATAATTATTTTCATTGGCACCATTTCCTTTAAAAACAATAGTTTCATCAAACTCTTTAGCATCTAATGTGAGGGATAAATTGTAACCGTTTTTTAAAAACAAGGTTGTACCTTCTACTCCGTCATTTAAACGATACAAGCCGCCATCTTTAGTTCCTTCAAAAGTAGTTTGAAATTCTCCTTTTTTATTTATTGGAACAATTTCTTTGAAACTTCTTCCCGAAGAAATGGTAATGGTATCTGAATTTCGATTGGCAATTTTAACTGTTATCGAAACTGTATTGGTATTCGTTTGGGCAAAACCAGATAGAAGGCTTGCAAAAAATAATAAGAGTGCTTTTTTCATAATGTAGGAGTTAGTTTTATATTCAAATCTATCAAATTTAAACGAATAAAATTAATATTTGTTACTACATTTGCAAAAAATTTCAAGAAATGTACAGAAGTCATAACTGTGGTGAATTAAATGCTTCACACATCAATACAGAAGTTACCCTTGCGGGTTGGGTTCAAAAATCGAGAGATAAAGGTTTTATGATTTGGGTCGATTTACGAGACCGTTATGGTATTACCCAATTAATTTTCGACGAACAAAGAACTGACAAAACCGTTTTTGAAAAAGCAAAATCGCTTGGAAGAGAATTTGTAATTCAAGTGAAAGGAACTGTGATTGAACGTGAATCAAAAAACCCAAATATGACAACGGGTGAAATTGAAATTTTAGTTACCGAACTAACAATTTTAAACGAAGCGCAATTGCCTCCATTTACAATCGAAGATGAAACTGATGGTGGTGAAGACATTCGTATGAAATATCGTTACTTAGATATTAGAAGAAACCCGGTTAAAAATAACTTGTTATTCCGTCATAAAGTATCGATGGAAGTTAGAAAATATCTTTCTGACCAAGGTTTTTGTGATGTAGAAACACCTTATTTGATTAAATCTACTCCAGAAGGTGCGCGTGATTTCGTAGTACCAAGTAGAATGAACGAAGGGCAGTTTTATGCTTTACCACAATCGCCACAAACATTCAAACAGTTATTGATGGTAGGTGGAATGGACAAATATTTCCAAATTGTGAAATGTTTCCGTGATGAAGATTTACGTGCCGACCGTCAGCCAGAATTTACACAAATCGACTGTGAAATGGCATTCGTAGAACAAGAAGATATTTTGAATATGTTTGAAGGTTTAACACGTCATTTACTTAAAGAAATCAAAGGAATTGAAGTAGATAAATTCCCAAGAATTACTTACGATTACGCGATGAAAACCTACGGTAACGACAAACCAGATATTCGCTTTGAAATGAAATTTGGCGAGTTAAATGCGGTAGCCCAACATAAAGATTTCCCTGTATTTAATTCCGCAGAATTAGTAGTTGGAATCGCTGCACCAGGATGTGCATCTTACACAAGAAAAGAAATCGATGCATTAATTGATTGGGTAAAACGTCCACAAATTGGAGCTTCGGGAATGGTGTATGTAAAGTGTGAAGAAGATGGGACTTTCAAATCATCTGTAGATAAATTCTATGATCAAGAAGATTTGAAAAAATGGGCTGAAATTACCCATGCAAAACCAGGTGATTTAATTTTAGTATTATCAGGAAATGCAGATAAAACAAGAACACAATTATCAGCTTTAAGAATGGAAGTAGCGACTCGTTTAGGTTTGAGAAAATCAGATGAATTTGCTCCGTTATGGGTTGTAGATTTCCCATTATTAGAATGGGATGAAGAAAGCGGAAGATACCACGCGATGCACCATCCGTTTACATCGCCAAAACCAGAAGACATGGCATTAATTGAAACTGAACCAGGAAAAGTTCGTGCCAATGCTTATGATATGGTTTTAAACGGAAATGAAATTGGCGGTGGTTCTATTCGTATTCACGATAGGGAATTACAATCAAGAATGTTCGATTTATTAGGATTTAGTAAAGAAGAAGCGCAAGCTCAGTTTGGTTTCTTAATGAGTGCTTTCGAATTTGGAGCACCACCACACGGAGGTTTGGCCTTTGGTTTGGATAGATTAGTATCTATTTTAGGCGGACAAGAAACGATTCGTGATTTTATTGCCTTCCCAAAAAACAACTCGGGCAGAGATGTTATGATTGATGCACCAGCCACTATTGATAATAAACAATTGGAAGAATTACATATTCGTTTGAAATAATTGTTCTAGACAAAAATGATATAAAAGAGTTCAGACATTTACATAGTTAAAAATTTTCAAAGCTGTCTAGATTTAGACGGCTTTTTTTATTAAAGTTTTCATAATTGTAAATTTGAAACTAAAAATATGTATGATATTAGCAATCTAAATAACAGAAAATGAATGTAAAATCTATAATCTTCAAAGTAGTGATAATGTTATTTTGCACCCATTGTATGGCGCAAGAAATCACAAATAATGAAACCGCTGAAGAGAAAAAAGCGAGACAAGATAGAATTATTCAAGAACATGTTTATGATTGTGCTGATAAAATAAACTATAATTTCTGGATGAAACAATACCAAGATTGTTTAGATGCCGGACTTAAAAAAGACAGTACTATTGCTTATTTATGGCAACAAAAAGCAATGCCATACTATAAAATTAGAAAATATAGTGTAGGGAAAGAATATTTAGACAAAGCCGTTTTCTACAATGAAAAAAGATGGCTTTCTTACCGTGGTTTCATGAAATGTATTTTTGCCAAAGACTACAAAGGCGCTATCGAAGACATGGAATTGTACATAAAAAAATACGGCAATCATTATGAAATGGATCATACTTGCGCATTTTACATTGGATTGTCTTATTTGCAATTGAATGAGTTTTCTAAAGCTGAAAAAACATTTGAAAACGATATTAAAGACCAAGTAAAACAAAAAAAAGAAGCCCATTTTCTAGATTGGTTTTATCATGGTATTAGTTTGTTAGAACAGCAAAAATTTGAAAGAGCAATTGCAAGTTTTGATGAAGCTTTAACTGTTTATCCAAACTTTTCTGAGGCACAATATTATAAATCTATTGCCAAAGCCGCTCTGGGTCATTCAGAAGATGAGATTCAATTTCTCTACTCAGAAGCCATTGAAAACAGAAAAAAAGGATATACCATAACAGAAGACAATGCAGTTTACGAAATATATCCTTACCAATTGAGAAAGTAAATATCAAGGAAATTTTGAAGGAATTTAAAATAAAAGAACAGCTATCGGAACTACAATTTAGTTTTAGAAAAAATAGTACTTTTGGAAAAAAATAAAAATTAAACACATGAAATACATTATAAGAATCATATTGGTAACAATAATCGGATTTATTGGTTATGGTTATTATTTAAAAAACACTGGCGCAACAGATGGCGACAAATGGGTTGGCATTGGTGTTTTATTAATTGCATTTGTATTAATGCCATTATTTATTTATCACCGTTATAAAAACAAAAACGTGAAAGATTATTTGATGTCAAACTTTACCCAAGAAAAGGAAAAGACTGAAAATCAATAATTTTTACAAAAATAAATTGCAAGTGTTATAAAAAAGTATATCTTTGATAATTATTAATTATTTTTTTATTACAAATGCAAACAGGCACAGTTAAATTCTTCAATGAAGAAAAAGGTTACGGATTTATTACAAACGATGTAACTGGTCAAGACATTTTCGTACATGCTTCAGGAATGAGCATTGAATCTTTAAACCAAGGTGATAAAGTTTCTTACGAAGAAGAAGAAGGAAGAAAAGGTAAAGTAGCGGCTCAAGTAGCTGTTATCGAAGACTAATATATATTAATTTTTGATTACCTAAGATCACAGTCCCGAGAAATCGGGACTTTTTTATAACCATTTTTTTCCTTTTCTGTAGCATCTAAAACAGGAATATCAATTGCTTCGTTGATATGATTTGCTACTTTAAAAGCTTCGTTTTTATTATCTGTTTTAAATAGTGTAATGTGTTTATTACGCTCATAAAACAAGTTTACTAAAATTACATCACTGGTTTGTGTAGTTTCAGCGGAAACAACTCTGATAGTTTGATTTTCTTTAGTTTTAAACACTGAAACATATTCAAAATTTGGCATAGATTCCCATTTTCCAAACTTAATTCCAAATAGGGATTTAAAATTCCGTATGGTTTTATCTATTAGGTTTAAATCTGCTCCTTCTGAAGAATTAAGTCCTAATCCTATAGCTAGCAAAATTAAAGTAAATAAACTTCCAGTAGTTACTAACATTATCAAAGCTAAAAGCGCAAAAGAATAACCAAAAAACCGCTTTACAAAAGGTATTTCTTTGGTATAACTTATTATATTTCCCATTTTTGTTGAATTGTTTTTTCAAATATAATAAAAAAGCTAAGTTTAAAGTTATTAATCCTTTATACTTAGCTTCTGAATTATTAAACAATTTTTAGAATGTATTTCTGTTTTTGCTTCTAATTTTGATTTTTAAAAATAAAACTTCAATCCAAATAATACATTTCCTTTTGGCATTGGAACAGAAGTGTTTTCGAAATAGTCTGTATTAAAAATGTTTTGAGCTAAAATACTAACTTCTGTATTTTTCCATCGATACGAAGTATTTAGGTCATATACATTGTAAGAAAAACCAGAAGTACGTTCTACATATCGATACGAAATATTTTGGTTAAATCCTTTAAATAATTGCACATTATAGCCAAAAACCAATTGATGACGCATCGAATTAATACCATTTTTAGAAGATAAATCCGTGTTAATATTGTCATCAATATAAGTGTAACCATATTGGAATTGGTGTTTTACTTTTTTAGTAGTAAAATTATATTTTAAAGAAGATTCAAAACCTCTTGTTTGCACATCAATATTAACCGGTTGCCATAAATCATCAGGAGTTGCTCTTCGGTAATCGATGAAGTTTTCGGTATTTCTATTAAATAATGCTAGGGTAAAATCAACAGTATTGGCATGATACTTCACTCCTATTTCCTGACCAAAAGCACGTTCTGCTTGTAAATCTGGATTTCCTAAAGTAGATGGGTCACTGTAATTTAAATCGGTATATGTTGGTACTCTGTAAGTATATCCAACATTACTATAAAGGCGAAATTTATCTGATAATTTCACTCCTATATCAATACCTGGAAAGGCTTTATTGTCAAAATCAGAGAAATAGGAAATCGCTACACCAGGAGTTACATCTACTATTTGATTAAAAAACGAAAAACGATGTTCTAAAAATAAAGTAGCTATTTCACGTTCAGCATTACCTAAATTGTTACTTTGAATCATGTATTTCGAAAATTCTAAACCAAAACCTGTTGTCCCTAATTTTGATTCATAAGAACCATTTACTTCGGTTGCAATTTTATTAGTAATATGTAAATTTCGAAAAATAGACGGATTTGTTCTTATGAAAATATATTCATCTTGGTTTCTTCTCCAGTATATTCTTGGTTTCCAGGTGAAGTTTCCGCTTTTTATTTCTGTTGAAAAACCAAGTAAACTAGCTTGTGTTACTTCAAATGGTAAAGCAGTTTCTCTTGTTACACCATAAAAGTTTTGGGCACCAAACTTTCTTTCTGAAAAAGCAGCAATTAAGTTAATTGGTAATTTCGCTTTATTAAACTGACTTCGCAATACATAATTGGTATTATCAAAATCCGTATTTTTTCGATATCCTTCAGAAGATTGTTTTGAAAAATGAACCAAATGATTGCTGTCGTCTAAATTCACTGCTCCCGTTACTTCGGCAATAAACTGACCAAAAGAGCCGCCTTGCACTTTGGCAATTAATGAACTTTCTAAATTGTCATTGGTTACTATATTAATTGCTCCCGTAAAAGCATTTTGTCCAAAAACTCGTGCTGCTGGTCCTTTTATGATTTCAATTCGTTTGATGACTTCAATTGGTAAGGCTAAATTCATAGTGTGATGCCCGGTTTGCGGATCATCTACTTTTATTCCGTCAATTAACAATAAAGTTTGATCAAAACCGCCACCTCTAATGTATAAATCGGCTTGCATTCCGTTTATCCCTTGTCTTCTAACATCGATTCCAGCCACAAATTGCAAGGCATCAGCTACATTGGTAACCCCTAATTTTTTAATTTCCTCTGAAGTTACAATTTGGATAGTTCTAGAATTTTCTTGAAACGGTAAGTCAATTCTTGATGAATTTACCACAACTTCCTTCAATGGATTTACTTTTTGAATGGTGTCTTGCGCTTGAACAAACGCAGTTGCAAACAAAGAAGCACAAACTAATACTTTAATTTTCATCTTGATTATTTTAAAACGGTGCAAAATTCGTAACTTTCCGGACTATAAAAGTAGTCCAGTTTGAAAACAATAGATAGTCCGGTTATTGCATTATTAAAAAATGAAATTCGAATTGAAAAATCTAATGTGAATGCCATTTATGTTCAAATTGCCCAACAAATAATTCAACTCATCCAAAGGGGTTATTTGGAAGTAGGAAGCGTATTACCAGGTACTCGAATTGTAGCGGTAACTATTGGTATACACAGAAAAACAGCGGTTGCGGTTTATGAAGAATTAGCGGCTCAAGGTTGGGTAAATAGTATTCCAAACAAAGGAACTTTTATTGTTTCACCTGAAAACAATACTAAAATTAAAGCCATTCACCAGCAAAATAAGAGCGAAATTTTTTCAAACAAAACAGGATTTCCTTTTGAAGCTTCTTTCAATTTATCACCCACAGAAACTCCTTTCCAAACAGATTTCATTGCTAATGACGGTCAGCCTGATATTCGTTTGCATCCGGTTTCTCAGTTTTCAAAGTGGTATGGCGTGGCTATGAAACGGAAGTCATTGGTTAACAAATGGCAACAATTAGGAAATGCACCTACGCAATTTGAACACCAACTTTGCAATTTTTTAAATGCGAGTAGAGGTTTTGCTATCCAACCAAAAAACAGTTTAAGCACAAGAAGTTCTGAGATGAGTTTGTATCTAATTACCCAACTTTTGATTCGTCCAAAAGATGTAGTTTTGGTTGGAAATTTAGGAAATTATTTGGCAAATATGGTATTTCAGCAAGCGGGAGCAACTATAAAAACACTTCCAATAGATGCCAATGGAATTCAGTTAAATGCTATTGAAGAATTAGCAAAAAAGAATGCTATTCGGTGTGTGTATCTGAATTCCAATAGACATTATCCTACTACAGCTACTTTTAGCGCAGAACGTCGCTTACAATTACTAACATTAGCTAAAAAATTCCGATTTGCGATCATTGAAGATGATTTTGACTATGATTTTCAGTTTGATGGATCGCCCATTTTGCCCATGGCGAGTTCAGATAACGAGGGTTTAATTATTTATTTAGGGAAATTAGGACAATCCTTGTTTCCTAGTTTTCAGATTGGATTTTTGATTGCGCCAGAAAATTTCATTTTGGAAGCTAAAAACTATTTGCAAATGCTAGACAGTAAAGGAGATTTGATTCAAGAACAAGTATTGGCTACTTTAATTCATGAAGGCGAAATTCATCGATTATTGAAGAAGAACACTTTGGTGTACAAAAAGCGAAGAGATACCATGTATTTAGCATTGAAACATAATTTTGGAGATGCTATTTCACTTGAAAAACCAAGTGGCGGATTAGCTCTTTGGATTAAATTTATTCCTCCAATTTCTTTAGTAAAACTAGCAGAAGCAACTAAAAAATTGGGCTTGTATTTACCAAAAACTCTTTTATTCCAAGATAAATCTAATTGTGCCATTCGTTTAGGATTTGGCCATTGGAACGAAGAAGAAATTGAAATGGTGGTTGAAAAATTGAAAATGGGATATTTAGAGGTTATCTCTTAATCATTCTATTCAATCCATTTAAAATCACCTTTTATAGTAGCATTTAATAAATCTATATTCAATTGATTGGAAAGATGTTTTCCTAATAGTAAAGCTTCATCAAACTTTTCAAAAACATACATTTTATAATGTTTATTTTTTTTATACCAAAGATTAACTTCAAACTCATCTTTAGAATTTTTAAAAATAGAAATGTAATTTAGTTTCGGAATTTTAGACTCTATCCTTCTACTAAAAACACCAACAGAATAAATTGAAATTAATTTTTCTCTTACAGGATTTATTATAATGGATTTTGTTACAGTAAATGATAAAGCCATTGGAAATAAAACACCAATTAATATTAAAACATTATGAATTTTCCAGATAAAAACTTTAAAATTACCACTAATTAAAAAGTTATATATCGCCAATAGTAATACAAAAATAATAGTTGCATAAAAAATTGAACCCAAAACAATCTCCAAGAAATGCCTCTTCCCTTGATGAATAATGATTTCATCTTGTAAAATATCTTTCATTTCCCAAAAATAAAAAAGTCCTGCTAAAAAGCAGAACTTAAGATTTATAATTTTATGGCTTTAGTCAGCTAAAACGATAATTTTATTGTCTTTCATTTCTATTGTACCTGAATTAATAGGCAACCAATAGGTTTGCTCATTCACTTTATTGAATTTAGAAACAAATTCTTTTTGAATTTCGATGTTTTGAGCATTAATTTTCACGTTTCCTTTAGCTAATAATGACACAATAGGTGCGTGATTATTTAACATTTGGAATTCACCATTAATCCCAGGAACAGCTACCGAAGTAACTTCTCCTTTAAATAATGTAGCTTCTGGTGATACTATTTCTAAAATCATATTTTTTATTTAAAAATTCCAAATTTAAAAATTCCAAACTCCAACATTGGAATTTGGAATTTAATTTTTTGAAGTTTTCAAGCTTCGCTTGATTATGCTTCTGCTAACATTTTCTCTCCAGCTTTGATTGCATCTTCGATAGAACCTTTCAAGTTGAACGCTGCTTCTGGTAAGTGATCTAGTTCACCGTCCATAATCATGTTAAAGCCTTTGATTGTTTCTTTGATATCTACTAAAACTCCTGGAATTCCTGTAAACTGTTCTGCTACGTGGAATGGTTGTGATAAGAAACGTTGTACACGACGCGCTCTTGATACTACTAATTTATCATCTTCAGATAATTCTTCCATACCAAGAATCGCGATAATATCTTGTAATTCTTTGTAACGTTGTAAAATTTCTTTTACTCTTTGTGCACAGTTGTAGTGCTCTTTACCTAAAATTTCTGGTGTTAAGATACGAGAAGTAGAATCTAAAGGATCTACTGCTGGATAAATACCTAACTCAGCAATTTTACGAGACAATACAGTTGTAGCATCTAAGTGAGCAAAAGTTGTAGCTGGTGCAGGGTCTGTTAAGTCATCCGCAGGAACGTAAACCGCCTGAACTGATGTAATAGAACCTGTTTTTGTAGAAGTAATACGCTCTTGCATAGCTCCCATTTCAGTAGCTAATGTAGGTTGGTAACCTACTGCAGAAGGCATACGACCTAATAAAGCCGATACTTCAGAACCTGCTTGTGTAAAGCGGAAGATATTGTCAACGAAGAAAAGAACGTCTTTTCCTTGTCCGTCTCCAGCACCATCACGGAAATACTCAGCAATTGTTAAACCAGATAACGCCACACGAGCACGAGCTCCTGGTGGTTCATTCATCTGACCAAAAACGAAAGTTGCTTTAGAATCTTTCATGATGTTTTTATCTACTTTAGATAAATCCCAACCTCCATTTTCCATAGAGTGCATGAAATCTTCACCATATTTGATAATACCTGATTCTAACATCTCTCTTAAAAGGTCATTTCCTTCACGAGTTCTTTCACCTACTCCAGCGAAAACTGATAAACCTCCGTGACCTTTTGCGATATTATTAATCAACTCCTGGATCAATACCGTTTTACCTACTCCAGCACCACCAAAAAGACCAATTTTTCCTCCTTTTGCATAAGGCTCAATTAAGTCGATTACTTTAATACCTGTAAATAAAACTTCTGTTGAAGTTGATAAATCTTCGAATTTTGGAGCTGGTCTGTGAATTGGCAAACCGTTTTCTCCTGATTTTGGTAAATCACCTAAACCGTCAATAGCATCACCAATTACATTAAATAAACGACCAAAAACTTCTTGACCAATTGGCATTTGAATTTGAGTTCCATTAGAAACTACTTCTTGTCCTCTTGACAAACCGTCAGTAGAATCCATAGAAATGGTTCTAACAGTATCTTCTCCAATATGAGATTGTACTTCTAATACTAATTTTGTTCCGTCTGCTTTAGTGATTTCTAATGAATCATAAATTTTCGGTAATTCAGCATTTTCAGTGTTAAATACCACGTCAACAACTGGTCCGATAATTTTTGCAACTTTTCCTGTAACTTTAGACATTGCTTATGTATTTATTTAATAGCTATTTAGTATTGAAAAATAGATGTATTTTTCCGAGTGCAAAGATAGTTTTTTCTAAAACAAATTTGCAATTAAATTTTTGAATTTTTTAAAATAAAAAAAGCGAAACCTAAAATTTCGCTTTTAAAATATTATTCTACAGTAACTGATTTGGCTAAATTTCTGGGTTGGTCCACATTACAACCGCGCATTACCGCAATATGATAAGACAATAACTGCAAAGGAATTGTGGTTAACAATGGCGTTAAAGCTTCTGTAGTTTCAGGAATTTCAATCACATGGTCTGCCAATTCTTTAACTTGAGTATCACCTTTGGTTACAATGGCAATAATTTTTCCACTTCTTGATTTAATTTCTTGAATATTGCTTACTACCTTATCGTAATGCCCTTTGTTTGGGGCAATTACAACTACAGGCATGGATTCGTCAATTAAAGCAATTGGTCCGTGTTTCATTTCTGCAGCTGGATAACCTTCTGCATGAATATATGATATCTCTTTTAATTTCAAGGCTCCTTCTAAAGCTACTGGAAAATTGTAGCCTCTTCCTAAATATAAGCAATTAGGCGCATCTTTATAGATAGCTGCAACTGCTTTGGCAACATCATTACTTTGCAACGCTTCTTCCACTTTTTCTGGAATTAATTCTAATTCTAACAAATATCTTTGGTAGTCAGAATTTGGCATTTTACCATTAGCTTTTGCTAAACGAAGCGCAATTAACGTTAAAATAGTAATTTGGGTAGTAAAAGCTTTTGTTGACGCCACTCCAATTTCTGGTCCTGCGTGTGTGTAAGCACCAGCGTGAGTTTCTCTAGAAATAGAAGAACCCACTACATTACATACTCCAAATACAAAAGCACCATTTTCTTTCGCTAACTTGATTGCTGCCAATGTATCCGCTGTTTCACCTGATTGTGAAATAGCAATAACCACATCACTTTTATTGATGATTGGATTTCTGTATCTAAATTCAGAAGCATACTCTACTTCTACTGGTATTCTTGCGAATTCTTCGATAATATATTCAGCTACTAAACCAGCATGCCAAGACGTTCCGCAAGCCACAATGATAATTCTATCAGCATTTAAAAAACGCTCCAAATTATCTTCGATTCCAGCCATTTTTACAATACCCTTGTTAGCAAGTAAACGACCACGGTACGTGTCTTTAATTACGTTAGGTTGCTCATAAATTTCTTTTAACATGAAATGTTCGTAGCCACCTTTTTCGATTTGTTCCAAATTCATTTGCAATTCTTGTACGTAAGGATCTACACGAGAATCGTCTTTGATTTTGAAAACTTTCATTGGTTTATGTAAACGAACAATTGCCATTTCTTCATCTTCCAAATAAATAGCATTGGAAGTATATTCAATGAATGGTGATGCATCTGAAGCAATAAAAAACTCGTCTTCTCCGATACCAATAGCCAATGGACTTCCTAGGCGAGCCACCACAATTTCATTGGGTTTATTTTTATCAAAAACAGCAATGGCATAAGCACCAACCACTTGATTTAATGCAATTTGAACTGCTTTACCTAAACGAACATTTTCTTTTTTCTTTACATCTTCAATCAAATTTACTAAAACTTCAGTATCCGTATCAGATTGGAAAGTATAACCTCGTTTAATTAATTCTTTTTTAATTGGTTCATAATTTTCAATAATTCCATTGTGAATAATTACCAAATCTCCAGAATTTGAATAATGCGGGTGTGAATTCACATCATTAGGAACTCCATGAGTAGCCCAACGCGTATGCCCCATCCCAATATTACCTTTCAACGTATTTTCTGCCTCAGCTTTAGCTTCAAGGTCAGAGACTTTTCCTTTGGTTTTAGAAAGTTTTAATTCAGAACCGTCAAAAAGCACCACTCCTGCACTATCGTAACCTCTATATTCTAATCGCTTTAATCCTTTTATTAATACAGGATAAGCTTCTCTATGTCCTATATATCCAACAATTCCACACATAAATTACTAATTTGGTTTAGTATAATAAATTTCAAATTTCATTCTTTTTTCAGCATCAGCAGCATTAGTCCCGTACAAGATTGTTCCTAGAGGATGCATTGTATTAGCAACTGGAATTCTTGAAATAACCATATTTCCTGAATTAGGTAATAAATTTGGGTAAGAAGTGATACTATTTTTTAAAATTCCAAAATTTGAAATATTGATATTATCAGTAACAACTAATCCTAGTCTGACATTTTTACGAACTTCTTCATTAGGATTATTTAAAATTTTATTGAAATGATTCCTTAATCTAATTACATAAGAAGTATTAGTACCACTAGAGTTTGATTTTAAAATACCATCGTGAATAGATTTATTTAGCTTTGAATTTGCGTTTGTGGTAGCATCTTCGGAATAATCTAACAGAACAGTATTATTTGTGGCATCAAATAAAAAGATTCGTTTAGCATTTTCCTGCCCTCTATTATCAATAGTAAATGTTAAAATAGCATCGTTAATTAATAAATTATCATTTCTTAATCTGTCTAATTCATCAGCTACTCCATTTGAGCCAGGAGTTAAATCTTGATTAATGACATCCACTTCTTCAAATAAATCTATAAAAGCCATGGAGCCATTTCCTCCTTTTAAGTAAAGAAATTGGTCGCCTGTATTAAAATTTGATTGACTTAATCCAACAGAATAATTTGAATTAGGAGTAAAATCAAAAAAATTAACTGTATTGCCTCGAAGATTTAATTTAAAAGTATTTTTCTTAAATTCAGCATCAGCTGTTGCTTTTGAATGGTATTGAATAACAATTTCTGCTCTAGAAAAATCTAACTGAGCTAATACTCCATTTTGACCAGCATTTTCTTCCACGTCAAAATAAATTCCTTTAAAATATTCTTTAAAATTGTTTTGATTTAACAAACTAGAGCTAGGTGCATTTATAATTTTGTTGGCAAAAAAATTCTTGTCTAGGTTAATCCACATTCCTGGGGCAATTCTTTCAATAACTACTCTATCACTAGGATTGGTTACAACAGTTCCGGCATTATTAATGAAATCACCGTTATTATTTCTTTTATAACGCAAAATTTCATTTTTTGAGAATTTGAATTCAACATTCTGTTCGCTACTAGCTTCGCTATTTATATTTAATGGTGTACCTACAGTAGTAATTAAGCTTTTTTGATCTGAAAAATAGCGTTGTGGTTCACTTGGGTTTGCAGCATCTAAAGAGCGTAAAAAGTAGTTGCTTTCATAAATTTTTAAATTGAATGATGATTCTAAATCGCCATACACTTCATTTAACTTAAAAGTGCTTGCAACATTTCCAGTTCCTACAGCATCGATAGTACTAAAATAAGGAACATAAAGATATACAGAATCTGTGCTTCTAATCTCAGGGGTAATTCCAAAATCAGGAGCAATTCTTTCCAATTCAAGTTGAGCGACAAAAGTTGAAATGTTTTTACCAAAAAACGGATCATTGTATACTCCTAAAGAGTTTATTGGCAAATTATTAGTTTGAACAGGTCCTGTAGCTACAGAAAATGCTTTAACATCAGTTAATGACATTTTGTCAAATTGATAATTCCCTTCACCAATAATTTCTGAGCCAACTGTATTAAAATCTTTATCGCAAGAAACCAATGCAATAGCGAATAAGCAAAAAATAAATTTAAATATTGAAATCTTCATATGCTAAAATAGCTTTGTTTTTAAAAATTGAGAATATGCTTCTTTTAAGTCTTGTTTTGGTGTGAAAGGTAGAAAAGGTTTTTCTGAAGTTTCTATATATTTTGTTAAAGTTGGCGACACCATTTCCGATCCAAAAACAAGCGCATCAGAATGATCTATACACAACTTCATGATGTTTTCATAGTTAGGAGTTGCCAAACCTTCTAGTGATTTAGAATCAATAGCATCAAACTCCATTTTAGACTTCAAACAAGCATCTAGCATACCTTCAAAACCAGATTCATAAATTGATGTTACAATTTTTGTATCTTCAAAAATAGCTTCATCTTTATAATATTGCTTCAAATAAACAGGTAACAAACTTGCCATCCAACCATGAACGTGAATTACATCTGGAACCCAGTTTAATTTTTTTACCGTTTCAACTACTCCTTTGGCAAAGAAAATTGCTCTTTCGTCATTATCAGGATACAAAACACCCTCTTCATCGGTAAAAGTTGCTTTTCTTTTGAAATATTCGTCATTATCAATAAAATACACTTGAATTCGTTCCTTTGGAATTGATGCAACTTTAATAATTAAAGGCATATCCATGTCATTAACCACTAAATTCATTCCAGATAAGCGAATAACTTCATGCAATTGATGTCTTCTTTCATTAATATTACCGTATCTTGGCATAAAAATTCGTATTTGACCTCCTAATTCATTAATCATTTTAGGAAACTCATACGATTGTATTGAGACTTCATTTTCTGCTAAATAAGGCACCACTTCAGATGATACATATAATATCCTCTTTTCTTTCATAAGTATTCTGTTTATCTAATTGCATTTAAAAAACATGCAAAATTACAAAAATTTATGGACTTATGCACGAAAATAGTAAGTTTGCATCTTAAACAAAATGAAATAGTATGCTTATTTTCAATTCAAGCGAAGGTCTAACTAACTTTTTGAAACCTCTTCAAAAGGCAAAAAAGACAACTGGATTTGTTCCTACAATGGGAGCATTACACCAAGGACATTTATCACTAATTCAAAAATCGCTTGATGAAAACCACATTACTGTGGTGAGTATTTTTGTTAATCCAACACAATTTAACAACCCCGAAGACCTAGAGAAATACCCAAGAACACTAGATGCAGATGTAAAAAAAATTGCATCATTACATGAGAATGTTTTAATTTTTGCACCAACAGTAGAGACTATTTATGCCAATAATACAAAAGCTTCTAGTTTTAGTTTTGATGGCTTAGAACATCAAATGGAAGGAAAACATAGACCAGGGCATTTTGACGGCGTTGGAACTATTGTGAAAAAATTATTCGAAATTGTAAATCCAACCACTGCTTATTTTGGTGAGAAAGATTTTCAACAATTGCAGATAGTGAAAAAATTAGTGGAAAAAGAAAATATGAACATTACAATAATAGGATGTCCAATATTTCGTGAAGCTAATGGTTTGGCTATGAGTTCAAGAAACGAAAGGCTTTCGCCAGAGGCAAGAGAAAAAGCAAAGGTAATTTTAGAAATACTTACAGAAACCAAACAAAAATTCAAAAAACTTTCAATAACAGAAATCAACAATTTTGTTAAATTAGCGTTCACAAATATTCCTGAATTTACGCTTGAATATTTCGAAATTGCAGAAGAATCAACACTTTTGACAGCTAACAACAAAGAGGAATCAAAAAAATACCGCGCTTTTATTGCCGTTTTTATAGAGAATGTGAGATTAATTGATAATATTTCACTAAATTAATTACCTTTGCCCCATGCATATTCAAGTAGTAAAATCGAAAATTCATAGAGTAACCGTAACGGGAGCCGATTTGAATTATATTGGTAGTATTACCATAGACGAAGCTTTGATGGAAGCTTCAAACATTATTGAAGGTGAAAAGGTACAAATCGTAAACATTAACAATGGTGAACGATTAGAAACTTACGCCATCAAAGGACCTAGAAACACAGGAGAAATTACTTTAAACGGACCAGCTGCCAGAAAAGTACATCGTGGAGATATTATCATCATTATTTCCTATGCTTCCATGGACTTTGAAGAGGCTAAATCTTTTAAGCCAACATTGGTGTTTCCAAACGAAAAAGACAATTCTTTAACGTAGTTTGAAGAAAAAAATCAATAAAATACTCAGCCTTATACTTCCATTAATACTGGGAGTATTTTTGCTTATATACACTTATAATTCATTTACAGAAGAGCAAATAGTAAAAATGAAAAGCTATTTTGTAAATGCCAATTACTATTTTGTTTGTTTTTCTGGTATACTAGCTTTCATTGGTTATTTATTAAGAGCCTACCGCTGGAAATACACCTTAGAATACATAGGCTATCCTTCAGATTTCAAATTTAATTTAGTAGCCGTTAGTATTGGTTACTTTCTAAATTTAACTATTCCACGTTCGGGTGAAATTTCTAGAGCAGCTTTATTAACGAAATACAAAAATGTTCCCTTTGACAAAGGTTTTGGTACCATAATTTCAGAACGAATTGTTGATTTTATTATCCTTTTAATTTTCATATTTACAGCGGTTGTTTTGGAATTTGCAACGTTAAAAAATTTTTTGCTCAAATACATTCCTATTGATAAATTATTACTAATATTAGTTCTTGGAATCCTATTTGGTATTCTAGGATTATCCGTTTTAATTTATTCAAAAATTAAATTTATTGTAAAAATTAGAGAAAAAATAGCGGGTTTAACAGAAGGTATTTTGAGTGTTTTCAAAATGCCAAAAAAATGGATTTTCTTACTCTATACGCTATTAATTTGGCTCACTTATGTACTAATGTTTTACAGTGTGATTTTTGCTTTGGAAGAAACAAGAATAATCACTTTTAGCGCTGTATTAGTTGCTTTTGTAATTGGTAGTTTAACCATTGCTTTTACTAATGGTGGTTTTGGATTTTTCCCAGTTTTAATTGCTGAAATCTTAGTTTTGTACCAAATCCCAATCGAAGCTGGTAATGCTTTTGGATGGATTGTTTGGACCTCGCAATTAGTGATAACCATAGTTCTTGGCGGACTTGCATTTTTAATTTTACCAACATTCACAAGAAAGGAAATTAATTAGTATATTGCCAGAAATTTAATCCATTTCTCATGAAATTTCTACGTTTAATAGCCTTTTTATTTGTTTTTCAAAGTGCTTCATCACAATCGTTTATACCAGAAACTATTGAATCTAACAAACTAAAAGAAAACCGAACTTTTACCGTATATCTTCCAAAAAACTATGAAGCTAATGTAGTTAACAAATATCCTGTTATGTTAGTTTTAGACGGTGAATATTTGGCCCAACCCATCAACGGAATTTTAAATTACAGCAATTACTGGGACGATTTACCAGAAATAATTATTGTAGCCGTGAATCAAAATTATGCTGAAAAAAGATATATTGATAGTGAATTTGACGAAAACGGATTGCCTTCTGGCTCTGGAGCCAAATTCTTCGAATTCATTGGGCTTGAACTTTTACCTTATGTAGAAAAAAAATACAGAACCCTTCCTTTTAGAATTATTGCAGGGCATGACACTACAGCAAGTTTTCTAAACGCATATCTTTACAAAGACAATCCTGTTTTTGATGCTTATATTTCGTTAGGCGCTGAATTTCCAACTGCAATGGAAACAAGAGTAGCCGATCGATTAAAATCTATTAAAAAAAACATATTTTATTATCATGCTTCCGCAGATGGCGATATTACTGAACTTAAAGAAAAAGCTATTGCACTTGACGAAAATATAAAAAACAGCATTCCTCAAAATCTTAAATACCGTTTTAATTTCTTTGAAAACGCATCTCATTATTCATTGGTTGCAAAGGCAATACCTGAAGCGTTATATTTTATTTTTGACAGATACCAACCCATTTCGATGGTTGAATTTCAAGAAAAAATCAGTAAACTTGAGAGCGGATATACAAATTATTTAATTGAAAAATACACGTATTTAAACCAAAATTTAGGATTAGAAGTTAAACCAAGACTTACAGATTTTAAAGCAATTGAAGCTGCCATTCTAAAGAACAACGCCTTTGCAGAACTGCAAGAATTATCAAAATATGCTGAAAAACACTATCCAAAAACCACATTAAGTGTATATCATCAAGCACTATATTTTGAGAAAACTGGAGAATTCAAAAAAGCAATAAAAGAATACCAAAAAGGATATTCAAAAGAAGCAATTAGGGAATTATCTAAAGATTTCATGCTATCTAGAGCTGAAGCGTTAAAAGGAAAACCAGACCAACCAAAAGAAGAAACTAATACTGAAATCAAAGAAGAATAACTTTTTATGAGTAAAGTTAAAACCTCGTTTTTTTGTCAAAATTGCGGCACTCCATTTTCTAAATGGCAAGGTCAATGTCACAATTGCAAACAATGGAATACCATTGTTGAAGAAATTATTCAAAAAGAAGAAAAAGTTTCTTGGAAATCAAATACATCTGAAACCAAAAAAGCAGCAAAACCTTTACTTGTAAAAGAAATTGACAGTTCTGAAGAAATTCGACTAAACACCACTGATAACGAACTAAATAGAGTATTGGGTGGTGGTCTTGTCCCTGGCTCATTAACCTTATTAGGCGGCGAACCTGGCATAGGAAAAAGTACATTATTGCTTCAAATTTCTTTAAAATTACCATACAAAACGCTTTATGTTTCTGGCGAAGAAAGTCAGAAACAAATCAAAATGCGCGCCGAACGAATAACACCTAATGGCGATAATTGTTATATTTTAACTGAAACCAAAACTCAAAATATTTTTAGGCAAATTCAAGAAATTGAACCTGAAATCGTTATCATAGATTCAATACAAACTTTGCATACTGATTACATTGAATCTTCGGCTGGAAGTATTTCGCAAATTCGTGAATGTACTGCTGAATTAATAAAATTTGCCAAAGAATCAAATGTTCCTGTAATTTTGATTGGCCACATTACCAAAGACGGAACTATCGCTGGTCCAAAAATTTTGGAACATATGGTTGATACCGTCTTACAATTTGAAGGCGACCGAAATCATGTATATCGAATTCTTCGCTCGTTAAAAAACCGATTTGGTTCTACAGCTGAATTAGGAATTTATGAAATGCAAGGTTCTGGTTTACGTGAAGTAGATAATCCGTCAGAAATTTTGATTTCACATAAAGAAGAAGCGCTTTCAGGAACAGCAATTGCTACAACTTTAGAAGGAATGCGACCCTTAATGATCGAAATTCAAGCCTTAGTAAGCACCGCAGTTTATGGAACACCTCAAAGAAGCACCACCGGTTATAATGCTAAACGACTGAATATGATTTTGGCAGTATTAGAAAAAAGAGCTGGCTTTAGATTGGGAACCAAAGACGTTTTTCTAAATGTAACTGGCGGCATCCAGGTTGATGACACAGCGATTGATTTAGCCGTTGTTGCGGCTATTTTGTCTTCCAATGAAGATATTGCAATTCCTAAAGGGTTTTGCTTTGCAGGTGAAGTAGGACTATCTGGAGAAATTCGTCCAGTGAACAGAATTGACCAACGCATTCAAGAAGCAGAAAAGCTTGGTTTCACAACTATATTAGTTTCAAAACACAATAAAATTGCACTTCAAAAATCCAAGATTAATGTAGTTTTGGTAGCTAAAATTGAAGATGTTGTTAGTGAGCTATTTGGATAAAAAAAGAGTGCTTTTAGAAGCACTCTCTAGATTTTTTATGGATTAGTTTTCATTTAAAAAAGTAGCAATCTTGATTAAATCTTCTTTTGATGAGTTCGATAACTTGTTAGTTTTCATGTAAACTTCTACTTTAGATGCTTTATCACCAAAGAAAGCAAAGAAGTCTTTCTTTTTTTTAGGCAGTAATTTTATAGTCCCATTCATTTTTAAATAATATTCTTCTTTGTTCTTTCTGTAATAAGCCGGTTCGTCAGAAGTATAACTATTTGCAGCGGGTTTTTTTGGAACCAAAACAATAGTTTCTTTAGCAAATAAACTTACTGATTCTCCCTTTAACAAAACTGAAAGATAGCCATAATTTTCAGCTCCTGAAGCATCAATGTAATTAGTATATCTGTAAATTGTATTTGAACTTTTTAAAACAACTTCCATTTCATTAGTTTTAATTAAATTAAATACTTTCCCTACGTTTTGAAATTCAATTTCGTCATCATAAATATTGTATCGAACTTGAATGGTCTGATTGGGAATTACACTAATTGAAGCTGGTTGAAAAACATCAAAACTGTATTTTGAACCCCTTATATCCTCTGCCACAGGGTTTAGTTCTCTCCCAAAATCAAAAACCATGTTGCTATTATTGGAAATTTGAACACCTCCAGGATTTTGTGCATTCAAAAAAGACACAAAAAATAAAAAAATTAAAGAAACTCTTTTCATAAAATTAGTTTTAAGTTATACATTAAGGTGCTGGATTAGGAATTAACTCTTGAATTTTCTCTATCTCAGCTATAATTTCATTATTTAATTGGACGTCAAATGTAGCAATATTTTCTTTTAATTGTTCCATCGTTGTTGCTCCAATTATCGTTGATGTAACAAAATCTTGTTGGTTCACAAATGCCATAGCCATCTCGGTTAGTGTTAAGCCGTTTTTCTCTGCTAATTCTTTATATAATTGAGTTGCTTTGAAACAATTTTCATTGGTATAACGCACAAAATTTCGGAACAAATCTAATCTGGAATTTTTGGCAATTCCGTTTAAATGTTTACCTGTTAAAAAACCAAAACCTAATGGCGAATAGGCTAATAAACCTACATTTTCACGCATTGTCATTTCTGACAAACCCACTTCATAGAGGCGATTTAACAACGAATACGGATTTTGAATAGTTGCAATTCTTGGCAAACCATGTTTCTCACTTTCTACCAAAAAACGCATAACGCCCCAAGGATTTTCATTAGAAACACCAATGTGCTTGATTTTTCCAACACTAATCAACTCTTTATAAACGGTCAAAACTTCAAAAATATTGTCTTGCCAAAAACTATCAACTTTTTGAACGCCTCTTTTTTGAAACATATTCATGACACGTTCTGGCCAATGCATTTGGTACAAATCTATATAATCCGTTTGTAGATTTTTTAAGCTTAAATCCACAGCTTCATGAATGCTTTTCTTTGAAAAATCTAACGGTTGTCTGATATATTCCATTCCGCGGTTAGGTCCAGCTATCTTTGTTGCAATGACTAATTTCTCTCTTTCAGTAGCGCCAATTTTCTTAATCCATGAACCAATATATCTTTCGGTGCTACCAAAAATTTGTGCATTTCCTCCAATTGGGTACATTTCTGCTGTATCAATAAAATTGATTCCTTGTGCAACGGCGTAGTCTAATTGTTCGTGCGCTTCAGATTCTGTGTTTTGGTTGCCAAAAGTCATGGTACCAAGGCAAACTTTACTGACTTTTAAATTAGTATTAGGTAAAACAGTGTATTTCATTTTATTGGTTTATAATAGTGTTTTCAGTAGTTACGCTGCTTGTATCATTTTCCAAATTATCAAAAAGAAATGTTTCGTCTTTTACAAATCCTTTTCCGTTTTTGATATCTTTATTTTTTTGCATCGATATTTTGAAGTTTTCTGGTGTTCCTGAAATTTTTAAATTTAAATAATTCACCTTCTTGTTTGGATCTTTATAAATAATTTCATCTTCTTGATCAGGATCAACCGCTTCACGTTTTTTTCCGAAAAGCTTTTGGAAGGCAACATTGGTTACCATTTTGAGCGGAATTCGAAGGTAATATTCCATATTTAAATTCATATCTTGATTTCCTGAAAGTTCAATAAATCCAAGCGAAGAATTCACTACCATATTTGGCAAAATTAACTTTCCGTTTTCTAATTGCAAACGATTTTCAAGCTTGTCAAACAAGATTTTGGACAAATTTTTGTCTTTGAAAAAATCAGCCATGGCATTCATTGGTCCAAAATTATCCAATCTTCCGTTTTCAATAGCAACATCCATTTGTAAATTTGATTCGTCGATTCTTGGAGTTAAATCGGTATGCAACAGAATTTTTCCAGTAATTCTTCCGGTGAAAATGCCGTGTAAATTTTCTGAAACCATTTTGTCTTGTCCAAAATTATCGAACTTGAACAGCACTTGGTCTAAATTTACTTTTTGAATTTTCAAATCGGGATTCAGGTAAATATGTTTTGGATCAGAACCATTCAAATAGCCTTTGATATTTACCAAACCGCCAGCAGCATTGAATTGGCAATCATCAAAATAGATATAATGATTTTCCTTTACTCGCACTTTGGCATTAAACGTTTTAATCAAATATTTATGGTAATTCAAATGACTGATTACCGCGTCAATTTTCATGTTTTTGAACGGCAATTCAAAAAAATTAAAGCCGCTGTCATGATCTATTTTTCCTGATTTATTTATGGGTTTTTCTTCATAACTAAGTAACTCATCAAAATCTAAATACGAAGATTGAAAGTTGAAATAATCACCATTTTTCTTATACGATTCGTTGTTTTTTAAATGGTATTTTCCGCTGAGTAAAAAGTTACTTTTTCCAATTTTTCCTGAAAGTTTGTTCAGGGTTAATACTTTATTTTCGGTGTGAACATTTCCTTTAAACTGTTCAAATTTTACAGGATGAATTTTCATTTTCCCTTTGAATTCATCCAAATAAAAATCCGTTGATTGCAGGGAATCTTTGTAATGAAGCGCTACTCTACCGTGCAATTTTAATTGCTTGATATCTTCATTTCGGTATTCTTTTGGAACAAAATTTTCACCTTTATACGAGAATAAATCTTTAAAATGAATCACATTGGAAGTCAAATCAAACTCCATTTCGGTGTCGCCCATTTTTTTATCGGCTAACCATAAATTGTAGTTTTTAATTTTCCCGTCAAAATGAAAATCGGTTGCGTCAATTTCGCCATCAAATTTGGAAACAATAATTTCGTTTTCGGTGATTTTCAGCAAACCATCAAAATCATGAAAAGCGTGCGGATAATTTTCTAATTTGGCATAAAAATCTTGGATGAAATAACTTCCAATTGGTAGTGATTTCGATTGTAAAAACGTATTGGCAGCGCCTTTGAATGCCAAATCCAATTTTAAATTTCGGATTTTTTCATCGAAAGGTTTTTGTTTGATGGTATCAAAAGAAGTTAATTCCTTAAAGTCTAACAATTTTGATTTGATGTGAATATCAGAAGCTACTTCACCATTCGTTTGATGAATAATTGCTGGAACATTATTGATTTTTCCATTTAATTCAAGATTCGATTTTCCTAATTGCAAACGGCAGTATTCCATTTTAAAATCATTGCCATCCATAGTTGCTTTTAAGTTCAAATTCTTAACTGGTAAATGGTAGCTATCCGATTTAAAGTTCAAATTAGTAACCAATAATTCCGAAAAATACGCTTGATTAAGTTTTTCCAAACTCTTTTCTGGTTGGGCTAAATCGATGATATCATGAAAATTCATGCTCAATTGCACATTTCCTGTCAAATTAGATAAGTTATTCAAATTGAAAAACTTAGAAAGAAATTGCAAATCAAAATCAGAATCTAGTTTCAAATCAATTTCTGGTGAAACAAAGTTGATTACTTTCAAGTTTCCTTTAAATCTTCCGGCTTCTGGTTTTGCTGTGAAATCAGTTAAATAAAAGGCACTAGTTTCTAAATTTCTTTTTTCGCCATTGGTAAAATAAGCGCTAAACGCCATTTCATCTAGCTTTTTATTGGTAATTGTATTGTCAAAGAAACCATTTTTACAACCAAATTTTGCTTCTACCGCAGGAAGATTTCCATTGGAAGATTTTCCTTTGATTGTGGTTGAAAAGAAAATTTCACCTTGGTTATCGTATTTTTCTAGAGTTGGAATTAAATCTTCTGGAGCAAAAGCAATTAACAAATCAAAATTGGGTTTTTTGCCTGAAAATTCTAAATCCATATTGAAATCATCATCCATATCAATGCTTCCTTCCATACCAAAAAGTCCATTTTCTAGTTGTACGGTTGAAGGTTCAAATTTTAAAAGATGCGTTTCCTTGTGAAATGAAAAATCAGTAGCTAAATCAAAGTGTTTGTTTTTAACAAAAGTGGTGTCTTTATCTTTGATAATGTTGAATACAAAAGTAGCATCCAATCCCATTTTTATGTAGGTTTCATCTTTTTTAAAACGAGTTTCAGCTTTATCGATGAAGGCTTCTAAAGTTAAGGTATCGGCTAAATTGGTTTTAAGAATATCTACATTTTTGATTTTGATTTTCTGTAAATCGATATGGAATTCTTCTTCTAAATCTTCAACTTCTTTGGTTGGTTCAAAAGCTTTTACTAAATTGAGAGTGTTATCTTGATATTGGGTAATATTGACTTTCCCATTGGCCAATTTAATCGTTTTAACATCAAACTTTCCACGAATAATAGTCCACAAATCGAAACCAACATAAACATCTTTTAGATTGATTATAGGATTTTTGTTGGGTTCTTTAGTTTCAAAAACCTGAAAATCTTTTAAATCGATGGAGATGTAAGGAAAGTTTTCAAAAGGAGAAATTTGCGTTTCAGAAAGAGCAATATTACCTTTAAAATCTTCATTAGCTGTTGCTAATAATTCTTGAACTATAGCATCTTTTTTGACTGCAACTATTACAGTTATAATCGCAAAAAGCAATAGCGGAATTCCTAAGAAAACCCCTATTGCTTTTTTCCACATTTTTTTATTCTTTTTCTCCTTCATAGCCATTGATGTGGTTGATTTGTTTTTTTACATTTCGCTCATTAGCTTAGTAATTTCATCTAATTTTGGCGTTAAAATAATTTCGATTCTTCTATTTTTTGCTTTTCCTTCAGCATTTGCATTATCAGCAATTGGTGAAAACTCTCCTCTTCCCGCTGCTGTTAGATTCTTTTTATCGATTCCTTTGTTTTCTGAAAGAATATTGACTATAGCTGTTGCTCTTTTAGTAGATAAATCCCAGTTGTTTTCGATTCCACCGCCAATGGTTCCCATGATTTTGTCATTATCTGTATGACCTTCGATTAGAACAGAAATTTCAGGATTTTGAGCCAAAACATCACCTAATGCTTTTACTGCTTTTTTTCCTTCTGTTCCTACAGTCCAACTACCAGATTCGAACAACAATTTGTTTTCCATAGAAACATATACTTTGCCGTTTCTTTGTTCCACTGTTAAACCTTTTCCTTCAAAAGCGAATAAGGCTTTAGATAAGGTGTCTTTAAGTTTATTCATTGCGGCTTCTTTGTCTGCAATCATTTTTTCTAGTTCGGTTAAACGATCTGATGATGCTTGTAAATCTGCTTTTAATTTGTTTAAACGCTCTTGCTCTGCATTTAGTGCTTTTTGTTTGCTTTCTAACTCCGCTAAAAGTTCACGATTTTTCTTCATGTTACTTTCTAAAGCGTCATTACTATTTTTTTCAAGTGCCGCATAAGAAGACTTTAAATTGTCTAAATTCTTTTTTGTTGCCACATAATCAGCCGCTAATTTATCGCGTTCTGCTTTTACTTTATCCAATTCGGTTTGAAGTGCGTTTTTATCTAATTCCAATTGATTTTTGGTTTTAGTTAAATCTTCATTTTCATCAGCTAAATTGTTACGCTCTTTTTTTAAATAAGCATATTTACTTTCTAAATCTTGGTAAATTTTCTTAGAAACACATGAAGTAGTTAGACTTAAAACTACGCAAGCAAAGGCAATTTTTCTTATCATTTATTGTTATTTTTAATTTTTTGTAATTTATTTTTTGGATGTTCAGATACTCTGTATTTTGAACTTGAATTTGAATTTTGTCCCGAAACTTCGGGATTGTTTTACTCTATTTCTACATAAACCGGACAATGATCAGAGTGTTTGGCTTCAGGCAAAATTAACGCTCTTTGAATTTTTTCTTTCAAATTTTCTGTTGCCAAACAATAATCGATTCTCCAACCCTTATTATTATTACGAGCATTTGCTCTATAGCTCCACCAACTGTAATTATCTGGTTCTTTGTTCAACATACGAAATGTATCCACAAAACCACTTTTCATAAAACCATCAAGCCATGCGCGTTCTTCGGGTAAAAACCCAGAAACTTTAGCATTTCTAATGGGATCATGAATATCTATTGCTTCATGACAAATGTTATAATCGCCACAAATGACTAAATTTGGGATCTCTTTTTTCAATTCGTTAACATAGGCTTGAAAATCGTCCATGTATTGAAATTTATGTTCTAATCTATCAATATTTGTGCCAGATGGCAAGTACAAACTCATTACAGAAAGCGAATCAAAGTCGGCACGTAAATTTCTACCTTCAAAATCCATGTGTTCAATTCCAGTCCCAAAAACTACATTTTTTGGTTCAATTTTAGAAAGAATAGCTACACCGCTATATCCTTTTTTCTGGGCAGAAAAATAATATTGGTAAGGATATCCTGCAGCTTCTATTTCTAATTTTGGAATTTGATCTTCGGTAGCTTTAATTTCTTGCAGACAAATTACATCTGGATTAGCTTGTTGCAACCAATCTAAAAAACCTTTAGAAATTGCGGCTCTAATACCATTAACATTATAAGAAATAATCTTCATTTTGTAGCTTTAAACGTTTTTCCAAATGTAATAAAAATGAACAACTCTTGAAAAATATTAACGAAAGTTTACAAGTGCTTGATTGTGATTGTTATAGGTTTTTATAGCTGAAAATTTATTCGAATTAAAGAAATATAAAAATATTCAGTTAAATTAGTATCTTTGTTTTTCACGTAAATTTAATTTTGAATGGGTTTAGTTACCGCCAAAGAAGTAGCAAAAGCAATTAATGCTGATAAATATGGTTTTCTTGGAACTTTTTCGGGATGGTTACTAATGAAAGTGCTAAAAATTTCAACACTTAACAAAATTTACAACCGAAACAAACACCTCAAGGAAGTACCATTTTTAAATGCCATTTTAGATGAATTTCATATTAAATTTGAGATTCCAGAGGAAGATTTAAAACGTTTGCCAAAAGATGGCGCTTATATCACCATTTCAAATCATCCACTAGGCGGCATTGATGGCATATTGTTATTGAAGTTAATGCTTGAACGCGAACCAAATTTCAAAATAATTGCCAATTTCTTGTTGCATCGCATTGAACCCATGAAGCCTTACATAATGCCAGTTAATCCTTTTGAAAACCATAAAGATGCAAAATCTAGTGTTTTAGGATTAAAGGAAACGTTACGACATTTAAGCGATGGTAAACCTTTGGGCATGTTTCCCGCTGGTGAAGTTTCGACCTACAAAGATGGCAAACTTGTGGTTGACAAACCTTGGGAAGAAGGAGCAATTAAAGTAATTAGAAAAGCACAGGTTCCTGTTGTACCTATTTATTTTCATGCCAAAAACAGTAAGTTGTTTTATTTTCTTTCCAAAATTAATGACACGCTTAGAACAGCAAAACTTCCGAGCGAATTATTAACGCAGAAGAAACGCGTAATTAAAGTGCGTATTGGGAAACCTATTTCAGTTGCAGAACAAAATGAATACCAAAGCATAACCGCTTATGGCGATTTCTTAAGAAAGAAAACGTATATGCTTGCTAATGCATTTGAAGAAGAAAACAAATTAAATTTACCTAAATTAACTATTCCAAAATCTCCAAAACAAATTGCAAAACCGGCCAATCAAGAACAGATATTGGAAGAAATGGCTTGTTTGAAAAAAGGCGATTATCGTTTGTTACAAAGCAAAAATTACGAAGTTTACTTTGTTACAGCTGATAAAATACCAAATATTTTGCATGAAATTGGACGTTTGCGTGAAATTACCTTTAGAGAAGTGGGCGAAGGCACAAACGAATCTTTAGATTTGGATGCTTATGACAAATATTATCACCACATGTTTTTATGGGATGATGATGCGCAATGTATTGCTGGTGCTTACCGAATGGGTTTAGGCTCTCAAATATACCAAAAACACGGAATTGATGGGTTTTATTTGCATGAATTGTTCCGATTTGAACCTGAATTGTATGATATGATGAGTAAATCTATCGAAATGGGTAGAGCTTTTATTATCAAAGAATACCAGCAAAAACCAATGCCTCTATTTTTGCTTTGGAAAGGAATTGTTCATACGACTTTACATCATCCGGAACACAAATATTTAATTGGTGGAGTAAGTATAAGTAACCAATTTTCAGATTTTTCTAAATCGTTGATGATTGAGTTTATGAAGTCGCATTATTACGACCCGTACATTGCGCAATATGTACATCCTAAAAAAGAATACAAAGTAAAACTAAAAGATGCTGATAAAGACTTCGTTTTCAACGAAACTGAAGCCGATTTGAACAAATTTGACAAAATTATTGATGAAGTAGAACCTGGAAATTTACGTTTACCGGTTTTGATTAAAAAATACATCAAACAAAATGCTCGAGTAGTTGCCTTTAACGTAGATCCGTTATTTAATAACGCAGTTGATGGCTTAATGTACATCAAAATTGCTGATTTACCCGAAAGCACAGTTAAACCAGTAATGGAAGAATTTCAAGCAGAATTGGAGAGAAAAGAGAAAGGATAGCTAGTTGCTATCCTTTATTTTTTGTTTGAATTCCAACCAACTTTCTTTAGATAAAATAGTGGTGTTTTTTATTTTCTTTCCTTTAATATAGTTCAACATGTATTTTGCTCTTTCCTCTGATTCTGGATGTGTTGAAATCCAATAGGTATATTTATGTAATTCGTTATTCAACGCTAACTCGTACATGAAATCGGCAAATGGTCTTGGATCAATATTAGCATTTAACATATATTTAACACTCTCAATATCCGCTTCTCTTTCTAAGTTTCTGTCGTATGCCGAAGAGGATAATGTATGAATAACTTCCTTAATCATACTAGCATTTGCACCAGTCATTGATAATAAAACCGAAAATCCAATTTCTTTAGAAAGTTTTTTCATCACATGATTTTTCTCGATATGGGCAATTTCATGACCTAACACACCTAATAACGCTTGTTCGTTTTTGCATTTCAAAATTAAACCGGTGTAAACCACCAAGTGATTATCGGGCATAGCAAAAGCATTTACCTCATCCTTTTTAATGATATGCACTTTCAAACTGTCGCGTTCAATGAAGTTTTCTTTGCATAATGGCACCAAAAGTGAGTCCAAAGTTTGCACAATGTCATCATCATAAATTACATCTTCAGAGGCTTCGATTTGGCTCCAAATTAAATCACCAATATTTGTTTCTGTTTTTGATTTCATGCTTTCGATTTGAAAAATACTAACAAAATCAATTTGGGATAAACCTATCCAAATACCGAAAAATAAGATTACAATTAATAATCCTTTACTAATTATTTTCATTTATTCTGCGTTTTTAATTGTGGTTACTTGCGAAGCCAATGAAGGTTCGGTTTTACAAATTGCATTGGTAATATCAGCAAAGAAAAACAATTCTGCATGAACTCCTTTTCTAGTTCTTGATGCTAAAATTAACGTTGAAATAAATTCTGCCAAATTAAATAACAATAACGTTATCATATAAGCAAAATAGTAATTGGTTGGTTTTTCATTCATAAATACAACGCCAATTGTCCACCAAAAACCCGCACTATTAAAGAAAAACAAACCCAACTGCGATAATAAGGCTTGAGTACAATGCCATTTTACAAAGTCTGTACTTTTTCTATTTCCTAAATAAAAGAAAAAAGTGGCTAATAAATTAAAAATAGGAAGTGGCAAACCTGCAATTGCTGCCACTAAAGACATTAAATAACTGTTTGAAGCTCGCTCTAACTCAGAATCTGCTGGGCGATAATAGAATTTTTTGTTTGTAATCATAATCCTTTTTTTATGTTCCAATACCAATTCAATAACACTAAAATAACCAAAAAAACGGCTATCCATTTTTGGCTGATGAATTGTTCTGATTTTTTATAAAATTGAAAGAAAGTGTCTTTTTTTTGAATGTAATCAATCCCAATCCAAATGGGAGCTATAATCATAATTAAACCCACAAGAATTCCAAAAGGATTTATTAAAATTGATGAAATTACATCTCCCTGAAACAAATGCATCACTGCTCTAGTAGTTCCACAAGAAGGACAAGGAACATTGGTTGTTTTTTTGATGAAACAAACTGTCATTTGACTAGAATGAATTTCATTTTGATGGTACAAAGAAAAAAACAACCAAATGTAGCCTATTGAACAAGCGATTAATACAAATTTGTATAACCTGTTGCTATTCATTATTAGTACATGAATGCACTATTGAATTTCTCCATGTTTTTTTCTTTGGTAGCACCTTGGATTAAAAACCAATCTACGATTGCCCAAATTCCCAAACCACCGCAAGTCAATAGTTTTCCAACACCCATTCCGGTATCTCCAATGTAAAATCTATCAATTCCGTATGCTCCAGCAAAAATTGAGATTAACAATGCCGTTGTTGGGTCTTTGTATTCAACAGTTTGTAACATTGGCCATTTTTCATCATCTGCTGCTAATAATCTTTCTCTTATAGAACCTAACTGATGTCCTTCAAAAAATTTTGAATTGGCCATCATGAACATGTCTACTTTTTGTGCTTCCATTTTTGTTTAGTTTTTGGTTTGTAATAATTTAGTTAAAAGCGAATTTAACCTTTTTTCTGAATATTAGTCGAAAAGTTAAAAAAATGTTACAATTTTAATAAAATAAAGTAGTAATTTTTTTAACGATTGTTCGTGCCAATTTCTCATGGCTTTCAAATGTCCAGCCGCCAATATGCGGTGTTAATAAGACATTATCAGCTTTTCTTAAGTATTCGAAAGCTTCGTTTTTCGTGTCTTCGTCGAACAAATTTTCGAAGGATAATTTTTCGTATTCCAAAACATCTAAACCTGCACCAAGGATTTTTTTACATTGCAATGCAGCAACTAAATCAGAAGTTACGACGCATTTTCCTCTAGCTAAATTGAGTAACCAAAATGGTTTTTGGAACGCATTAATAAAAGAAGTATTGACCATTTTATCTGTCAATGGTGTCCATGGAACGTGTAAACTCAATACGTCTGCTTTTTGTTGTATTTCTTCTAAAGAAACTTGTTTGGCATTGGCATCAGCTACATTGGGAAGAATATCATAACACAAAACTTCCACGTCAAAACCTCTTAATTTTTTGGCAAAAGCTTTTCCCATGTTACCATAACCGATAATTCCAATGGTTTTTCCGTCTAATTCATAACCACGATTGGATTCGCGGTTCCATTGGCCACTTTTTACTTCTTTATCGGCTTTGTTTAAATGATTAAAAAGTGACAGTAGCATTCCTAACGTTTGCTCACCAACAGCATTACTGTTTCCTTCTGGAGCGGCAATTAATTGAATGTTTTTGGAAATGGCATAATCACAATCAATACTTTCTAAACCAGCGCCAACTCTAGCAATAAATTGTAAATTATGAGCTTTATCAATAAAGTTTTTGTCAATCTTGAATCGACTTCTGATGATAATTCCGTGGTAATTAGCAATTTTAGCTTCGATAGTTTCTTTGGAAGAAGTAAAATCGGCTTCATTTTGAAAACCAGCAGCTTGTAATTCATCCCATAACAAAGGATGATTGCTGTCTATATGAAGTATTTTGATTGAATTTGGTTTCAATTTTTATATATTTGAATTCAAAATTAGTAAAAACTTATGAAAACTCTTTTACAAATTACACTATTACTAGTATCAATTTCATTTTATTCCCAACAAAAATTCCATTTTGACAGAGCTGTTGTTGTTAAGTCGGAAATTCAAAATAAAGATAGTTTAGAACGGTTTGAATATAATTACTTAATTAATAGTGAAAATATAGACTATATCGCATCAATTAAATTTAAAAAAGATTCAACTTTATTATATTTTTCAGACATCAAAGGAATTCAAATTATTCAAGCCAATTTTAAATCATTGGAATTTAACGCTTCTGAAAGCTATACTATTGACTGTAAATTAGTTAGTAATTTTTCAAACACTTATAAATTTAAAGCAGATGAATATGACTTTGTGCAATTACAAGATACTGTTTATGAAGGAAAAAGTTATTATCACTTGGTAATTCAATCCAACAAAAGTTTGAAATATCAAAAAAGAAAAAAAATTCCATCTTGCCATTTTATTATTGAGAAAAACATAAATGAAATTCCGTTTGTATATGCTGGTGGACCATTATTAATTAATACGTGGAAGAAAAACAACCTGTCAATAAAAGGAAGAACGCTATTTACTTACTTTAAAAGTTATAATGGCAAAATTACAAGAAAAGATCACTATGAGTATGGAGAAATAAATCGCTATTTGCTAATTCCTGAAGCGTGTGATTATGTTAAAAATCCAATAAATATTAAAACCCTAAAATCACTTTAGCGATAGAAAAGTATATTAAAATTCCGAAAATATCATTGCTTGTTGTGATAAATGGTCCGGTTGCTAACGCAGGATCAATACCGTATTTATTCAAAGTTATGGGAACAAAAGTGCCAATCAAAGAAGCAATTATTATTACTGACAAAAGCGAAATAGAAACGGTAAATCCAATGATGTATTCAAAACCAAGTAAAAAATGACTACCAAGTAACAGAATTATTGATAAAATCAAGCCATTCAATAAACTTAAACGCACTTCTTTAAACAAACGCTGCCAAACAGAACCACTCAAGGTATCATTTGCTAAACCTTGTACAATAATTGCGGAAGATTGTACACCAACATTTCCAGCCATTGCGGCAATTAACGGCGTGAAGAAAAAAAGCGTTTTAAACTTTTCCATAGCGCCTTCAAAACTACTCGTTACTTCAACTGCTATAAAGCCACCAAATAATGCCAAAACCAACCAAGGCAAACGCGCTTTTGTTAATTCTAAAATACTATCATCCGCTTCAACATCTTGCGAAATACCTGCTGCTAATTGGTAATCTTTATCGGCTTCTTCTTTAATTACATCAATGATATCGTCAATGGTGATTCTACCCACTAATCGCCCTAATTCATCCACTACTGGAATGGCTTCCAAATCGTATTTTTGCATGATACGAGCTACCTCAACATCTTTGGTATCAACTTTTACATAATCTACTTTTGGAATGTAAACTTCGCTAATAGGTGTTTTAGTAGAAGTAGTTAGTAAATCTTTTAATGAAAGTCGGCCTTTTAATCTATTTTCATCATCAACCACATAAATAGAATGTACTCGCGTTACATTTTCAGCTTGCAAACGCATTTCTTTTACGCAAGTTAATACATTCCAATTTTCATTAACTTTTACCAATTCTTTCGCCATCAAACCACCGGCAGAATCTTCATCGTAGCGTAATAAATCTACAATATCTTTGGCGTGTTCCACATCTTCTAACTCCGAAATTACTTGCTCTTTTTTCTCTCTTGGCAATTCGGCAATAATATCAGCGGCGTCGTCAGTATTTAATTCGTCAAGCTCTTCGGCAATCTCTTTGGCAGATAATTTTCTTAGGATTTTTTCACGAACTTCTTCGTCTAATTCCAAAAGAATTTCGGCTGTTTTCTCAGAATCTAAGGTGTTAAAAACGTAATGAGCATCAAACTCACTAAGTTCTTCCATAATTTCTGCTATATCAGCAAAGTGCATATCTTGAAGCAAGTGCAAAACATCTTGCTCTTTATTTTCCTGGATTAAAAGTTCCAGTTCTTTGATAAGTTCTTTACTGATTTTAAACTCCATCGGCAGCTATTTTTTGGGTTAATTCGATAAATTGTTCAACCGAAAGTTGTTCCGGACGAAGGTCAAAGATACTATCTTCTTTTAAATTATCAGAATGAATCATGCTTTTTAAGCTATTTCGCATGGTTTTTCTTCTTTGATTAAACGCTTGTTTTACTACTGAGAAAAACAATTTTTCATCGCAAGGTAACTGATAATTTGGTTTACGGATTAATCGTAACACACCTGATTTTACTTTTGGTGGCGGATTAAACACGTCTTCATTTACCGTAAATAAATATTCGGCATCGTAAAAAGCTTGCGTTAAAACGGATAAAATGCCGTAAACTTTACTTCCTTTTTTTTCGCAAATGCGTTCAGCCACTTCTTTTTGAAACATTCCTGAAAACTCTGGAATTTGGTTACGCATTTCAAGCGTTTTAAACACAATTTGAGACGAAATATTATAAGGGAAATTTCCAATAATAGCAAAAGGTTCTTGCTGAAAAACTTCATTAATGTTATATTTCAAGAAGTCTTTAGCAAGAATTCGGTTGTGTAATTTTGGGTAATGCTGTTCTAAATAAGCCACCGATTCGGTATCGATTTCCACTACATAAGTTTCGATGGGTTTCTCTAATAAATATTTGGTCAAAACACCCATTCCTGGACCGATTTCCAAAACTTTTTTGTAACCGTTCAGCGTTAACGAATCGGCTATGCGTTGGGCTACACTTTCATCGGTTAAGAAATGTTGGCCTAAGTGTTTTTTTGCTCTTACTGTCATTATTTAATTTAGAGATTAGAAGTTAGATGTTAGAAATTAGATGTTGAATTCTCAAAATACATCATTTAATTCCTTATTTTTTGAAGAAAAAAAAAATTAATTTTCTACGTGAAAATGTTCGCTCAAAATTTCTAATTCGGTTCGGAAAGCCAGCATTTTATCAGCGAATAATTCTAAGCCTTCTTGGCGTAATCTTGGCGCGTGTTTTTCGTAATATTCTTCTAATTTGGCTCTAGAATCTGTGAAATATTGCACCGCATAAGTTACGCCGCCCATTTCTTCTTCGACCATTACTTTTACCATTTTGGCATTTTTGAACAAACCTGTTGCCAACACATCATTAATGTGTTTTTGTTGCATCCAAGTTAGCCATTTATCGTGCACACTTTCGTCTATATTGATGGTTACGTTGTATATTATCATTTTTAAATTTAATTTTATAGGTTAACATCGCCGCGCAAAATTCGGTAATTAATTCTTGAATTGGTGAAATAAATGCTATCGGGATGGTTGAGCACCATTCGTTCGTAGAGTGGTTTTGCTTTTTCGGGTTGGTTCAATTCTTTTCTGTAAATTTCGGCTGAAAAATATAAGGCTTCATCTACAAAAACACCATCGGCGTAATCAGTTAAGATTTTGTTGTAATAATTTAGTGCCAAATCAAACTGCTTTTTTTGTTCATAAATTTGGGCAATTCGCAATAACGTGATGTCTTGAATGCTTTCTCCTTTGTGTTTTTCTAAAATAGTCAAAAAGGCTTGAAGTGCTTCGTCTTTTTTCTTTTGGTACAATTTTAAATCGGCTTTTGCGAATGCAGTTAAAGCGGTTTTGGTACTATCTTCTACACTATTATCTTGAATCAACATAAACAACTCAATCGCATCATTAGCAATTAATAAACTCGACGATTGTTTCAGGTTTTTGACTTGTTGCAAAGTCCATTCGAAATCGGCTTTGTAATAATTTGCTTTTGCCATTTTCATGCTGGCCTCGTGTGCTAATTCATCGTTTTTCAAATTATCTTCTACTTGCGCATAATACAAAATGGCTTGATTGAATTTTTCATCATATACCATTATATCCGCTAATTGCATTTTAACCGTAGCCGCTTCACGAAGATTCAAAGGTAATTCCAATGTTCTTTGCAATTGTTCCATGGCATTTTTAGGTTGGTTCTGGTAAAAAGCTTCAAAATTTGCCAATAACAATTGTAGTTTCAAGGAATACGGACTCACGCCAAACTTTTTTACCAATTCTTGTAATTCCAATTGAATTTGCGGATAATCTTTTGCCGTTGCGTTTTCAATTTTCAGTTGCATTAAGAAATGATGCGCTTGCATTTGAAGACCCACATCGTTAGTGTTTTCTAACACAAAAGCTAAAATGGTTTTTGCCGTTTCGTCTTGATTGTCTTCAATGGCTAATTGCGCCAAAGTAACAATTTCATAAAAAGTTTCTGGATTTCTTTTGTAAATAGCGCGTTCTTGAACAAAAGCTTTGTCGTATTCTTTTTGTTGCACATAAAACCAACTCAAAAATTGGTTCCAAAAAATATCAGGTGTTTTTTGCGTTCGTACTAACAACGATTTTTTAACGTAAGCTGGAAAACTTTCGTTCGTATTTTCTAATAAAAATCGAGACAAGAAACTTTGAACTGTGGGAACAAATTCAGGTTTAGCAAAAGCGTAATCAAATAATTTATCAATCATCAATTCCACATTTCCCATTTGCCCTTGTAACAAAGCCATTTGGTAATCAAAATTGAGATTGGGATTGAATTTTTGTCCCAATTCATACGCTTTTAATGCCCAATTTAATAAGGTTTTCTTTTCGAAATTACTTCCGAGTTGATACGCATAATTTGGTTCTTTTTGAATTTCGTCTAAGGCTAATTGGTAGTATTTATCCGCTTTATCTTGTTGTTTTTGCAATTGGAAATTATATCCCAATTCAATTTGCATCGTAGGTTGATTGTATTTTTGTTTGCGTTTTTCAATTAGATTTTCTGCTTTACCAAATTGTTCTAATTGTCGGTAACAGTGCAATAGCTTTTCGAATAAAAAGAGATTATTCTGTTGTTTTTCATGAATTTCCTCATACAAAGTTACCGCTTTTTCAAATTCTCCTTTTTCGAAATAATCCAATGCCAATTGCTCATTTTGAGCCGAAACCCAAAACGAGAACAAACAACTGAAAAAGAACAACAAACTTCTCATAAGCAATAAACAAATAATGTACTAAAGTAACACTTTTTAGTCTACTTTAGTACATCATTATAGTAAGATTAACTTTTAGTTAATGATATCAAATCCAGTATACGGACGCAACACTTCTGGAATTACGATGCCTTCTGGCGTTTGATAATTTTCTAAAATTCCAGCTAAAACTCTTGGTAACGCTAACGAACTTCCGTTTAGCGTATGTGCCAATTGGTTTTTCCCTTCTTTATCTTTGAAACGCAATTTTAAACGGTTCGCTTGAAAAGTTTCAAAATTAGAAACCGAACTAATTTCTAACCAACGTTCTTGCGCTGTTGAATACACTTCAAAATCATAGGTTAATGCCGAGGCAAAACTCATATCGCCGCCGCATAAACGTAAAATTCTGTAAGGCAATTTTAGTTCTTGTAAAATGGTTTTCACATGCTCAACCATTCCGTCTAATGCTTCATAGGATTTTTCTGGATGCTCAATACGCACAATTTCTACTTTGTCAAATTGATGCAAACGATTCAATCCGCGAACGTGAGCACCATACGAACCTGCTTCACGACGGAAACACGGCGTATAACCTGTACAACAAATTGGCAAATCGTTTTCGTTTACTAAAACATCTCTAAAAATATTGGTAACTGGAACTTCCGCCGTTGGAATCAAATACAAATTATCTTCCCCTACGAAATACATTTGGCCTTCTTTATCAGGCAATTGTCCCGTTCCAAAACCTGATGCTTCGTTTACCAAATGTGGCACTTGGTATTCTTGGTAACCCGCTTCGGTATTTTTATCTAAGAAATACGTGATTAATGCACGTTGCAATTTGGCCCCTTTTCCTTTATAAACCGGAAAACCAGCTCCTGTTATTTTAACTCCCAATTCAAAATCAATCAAATCATATTTTTTAGCTAGTTCCCAATGTGGTAATGCGCCTTCAAATAATGTTGGAATTTCTCCTTCTTGATAAACGTTTAAGTTCTCTTCAGGCGTTTTTCCTTCAGGAACAATTTCGGCTGGTAGATTGGGTAATTTGTATAATTCTTCTTGCAATTGGTTCGCGTAAGTATTTAAAACTTCGGTTAATTCTTTATCTTTTTCGCGTAATTGCACTGATTTTTCTTTCAAAATTTCAGCTTTGGCTTTTTCGCCACTTTTCATTAATTCCCCAATGTCTTTGGATAGCTTATTGGATTCGGCTTTAATAGTGTCTAATTCTACTTGTGTAGCGCGTCTTTTTTCGTCTAAATCAACTACTAATTCAATCAAACTAGTGGCATCCATATTTTTTTTGGCCAAACGCTTGATTACCTCCTCTTTGTTTTCTCTAATGTAAGCTATTTGTAACATAGTGTAAAAATTTAAGTGGCAAATTTAAGCAATTTGAAACAAGTTTAATAGAAAAGGTGTTGAATTAATAAAAAAGTGGTTTTTAACTAAAAAAATAGGAATTTTAAGGTAATTGATGCTGAATTTTATAAATTAGCCAAATTTTTTATCCCAATGAAAAACTTCAACCTAATTGTACTACTTTTTATTTCGGCTTTTGGTTATTCACAATCCGAACAAGAAGACTTTGACCAAATGGTAGCTGGTGAAATGAAATCATCTTCTGCTAATTATGAAGTCTTTGTAAATCCTAACACCCTAAATTATGATGTTACCTATCATGAATTACGTTTTACTGTCAATCCTAATATAACAACTCCTTTTATTAATGGTGTTGTAAAAACAACTTTTACTGCTTTATCAAATATGAACGCTATTGTATTTGATATGGCTACCCAACTTGGGGTAAGTGCTGTTATTATGAACGGTTCCAACTTAACCTTTTCACAAAGCAATTATCAATTATTTATCAATTTTCCCACTACAATAACTTCAGGAACAAGCGCAACTGTTGAAATTACTTATTCAGGCTCTCCACCACAAGCCGAACAAGCCTTTACTAGAACCACGCACAATGGAACACCTGTAATTTATACTTTATCGGAACCTTTTGGCGCTAGAGATTGGTGGCCATGTAAACAAGATTTAAACGATAAAATTGACAACATAGACGTTTATATTACTTGTCCATCAACTTATATTGGTGTATCAAATGGATTATTACAAAGTTCTGTAACTTCTGGCGGCAATACCACGCGTCATTTTCAGCATAATTATCCGATTCCTGCTTATTTAATTTCGTTGAATGTTACCAATTATGTAACCTACAATATTGAAGCCGGTTTAGGAACAACCGAAAGTCCATTTATTCCAATAATTAATTATTTGTATCCCGAAAGCAATACTACAACAGTTCAAAATGCTATCAATCAAACCATTCCAATTTTTAATATTTTCGAAGAAAAATTTGGCCCTTACCCTTACCGAAACGAGATTTATGGTCATGTTCAATTCAGCTATGGTGGCGGAATGGAACATGCGACTATGTCATCAATGGGCGGCTGGAGCAGAAGTTTGATTGCGCATGAATTAGGCCATCAATGGTTTGGAAACCAAGTAACTTGTGGCACATGGAAAGACATTTGGTTAAACGAAGGTTTGACAGAATATACCGCCGGAATTGCCGTAGAAGAAATGGATGGTCCAGCAGCTTTTGTAAGTTGGAAAGCAAACAAAATCAACAACATTACTTCTCAAACTGGCGGCGCTGTTTATTTAACAGATAGCGAGGCTTTAAACGTGGGAAGAATTTTTAGCGGCCGACTTTCCTACAACAAGGGTTCGATGGTGACACACATGTTGCGCTGGGTAATGGGCGATACGGCGTTTTTTCAAGCTTTAAGAAATTATTTAAATGACAGTAATCTTTCTTATGGTTACGCTATTACAGATGATTTAGTGGCGCATTTGGAGGCTGAACATGGTGCTAGTTTGACAGAATTTTTCAATGATTGGTTGTATAATCAAGGGTATCCAACGTATTCGGTTCAAGCACAAAACTTTGGTAGTGGTCAAGCGAAAATAATTTTAAATCAAACCCAATCACACCCTAGCGTTTCGTTTTTTGAAATGCCTGTTGAAGTTAGATTAACTGGTTCTAATGGACAAATACATGATGTTATTTTAAATCACACCTTTACTGGGCAAGAATTTATTGTTCCTGTTCCATTTTTGGTCACTGGCGTTGAATTTGATCCAAACCGACATATAATTTCAAGAAATAGTATCGCAACATTATCAAACAAAAGTTTTGAATGGGAAGAAAGTATTGTTTTATATCCTAACCCAAGTACTGATTTGGTAAGTATTCAAATGCCAACAAATATATCAATTGAAAAAGTATCATTCTATAATGCATTAGGACAAAAAGTAATGGATTCAGAAGGACAAAATATCAACATTAGCTCAATTTCGAATGGAGTATATTTGGTTGAAATTAAAACCAATGAAGGTATTATTCATAAAAATTTTATAAAAAATTAATCCCAAAACAAAATAATGATAAAAAGTAAGGCGAAAACCTTACTTTTGTCGTTTCAATAAAATCACAAGAAATGATTCAAGTAGCACAAATACTTTTTATACTATCTGTTTTAGTAATTCTTCATGAGTTTGGTCATTACATCACAGCAAAGATGTTTAAAGTTCGTGTAGAAAAATTTTATTTATTCATGGATGCAGGATTTTCTCTAATCAAAAAGAAGATTGGAGAAACCGAATGGGGAATTGGATGGTTGCCATTGGGCGGTTATGTAAAACTTTCTGGAATGATTGACGAAAGCATGGATACCGAACAAATGAAGCAAGAAGCCCAACCGTGGGAATTCCGTTCAAAACCAGCTTGGCAACGTTTGATTATTATGTTGGGTGGAATTATTGTAAATGTTTTATTGGCATGGATAATTTACACAGCAATGTATGCTACGGTTGGAAAAAAATACATTTCAACAACTATTTTACAAGAAAATGGCTTGGCATTTGGTGAAGTTGGACAAAATGTCGGGTTTAGAAATGGCGATAAAATAGTTTCTGTAGATGGAAAATTCCAAGAAAACTTCAATCGTATGACAATGGATATTTTATTCAGTAGCGAAGTTAAAGTGGATAGAAACGGTGAAATCGTTACATTGAATTTAACCGACGAACAAATTGGAGAAATTATCAGTAAAGAAGGAAGAAACTTTGTTGCTGCGAGAACCATTGGAAGTGTAATTGATTCGGTAGCTCCAAAATCAAATGCAGAACAAGTAGGATTAAGAAAAGGGGATTCAATAGTAGCTATCAATGGAAAAACGCCTCTTTATTTCGATGAATTTACTGAAGTAGTTAAAGCTAATAAAAAAGGAACAATTTCATTGGTAATTTTAAGAGATAATGCTTTAGACACAATAACTTCTAAAGTATCTGATAATGGAACAATCGGAATAACTGTTCCTCAAAAAATTAAAGATGATTTTCTGGTAACAAACAAAATGTCATTAGCAGAAGCTATTCCAGCTGCTGTAAAAGAATCTTGGTCCATGATTGTTTATAATGTAAAAAGTTTTAAACTAATCTTACGTCCATCAACTGGGGCATACAAACAAGTTAAGAGTCCTGTTGGAATTGCACGCCAATTACCAGACGAATGGAATTGGGAGTTTATTTGGAATTTTACAGCTTTATTTTCTATTGGTTTAGCGTTTATGAACTTATTACCCATTCCTGGTTTAGATGGAGGTCATGCCCTATTTACCATTGCAGAAATGATTACAGGTAAAACTTTAAGTGATAAAGCAGCAGGTTATGTTCAAACCGCAGGAATGATTATCCTACTGACATTGATGGCATTAACCTTTGGAAAAGACATCGTTGAACTAATCATTGATAAAATTTTCTAATATTTTTTCAAAAATTGTTTGTGTAAATAAAATTTCAGGTTATATTTGCACTCGCAAAAAAGGTTACTAACTTCCTCCTTAGCTCAGTTGGTTAGAGCATCTGACTGTTAATCAGAGGGTCCTTGGTTCGAGCCCAAGAGGGGGAGCAACTTTTATGTGAAAATAAAAACTTTTGAGGTTTTTTCTTCTTAGCTCATAGAGTATCTAACTGTTAATCAAAGCCACGATTGTTATCGGGATTGGTTAGAGTGAAGAAAAAAAAATTTCATTTGTTTAAAAAAATTAACCTTTAGGTTATTCCTCCTTAGCTCAGTTGGTTAGAGCATCTGACTGTTAATCAGAGGGTCCTTGGTTCGAGCCCAAGAGGGGGAGCTTTTTAAAAGCCTTTACAGTAATGTAGAGGCTTTTTTTATAATTTTCATATGAATTTTATTGTTTACATTCTTCATTCAAAAAAACTAAACAAACATTATATCGGTTTTACTGAAAACCTTTACCAAAGATTAGACTTTCATTTAAATGATGAACAGAGTAGAAAGTTCACTCACAAAGCCGATGATTGGAAAATGATTTTTTCAATTGAATGTGAATCAAAAAGTCAAGGTTTAGCCATTGAAAAACACATCAAATCAATGAAAAGTAAGGTTTACATCGAAAACTTACTGCGTTACCCCGAAATGAAATTAAAATTACTTGAAAAATATAAAAGCATCTGACTGTTAATCAGAGTCCCGATAGCTATCGGGATTGGTTCAAGCCCATTGCTTGTCCCGATAACTATCGGGAAGGGCAGCTTTTCAAAAGCCTTTACAGTAATGTAGAGGCTTTTTTTATAATTTTCATATGAATTTTATTGTTTACATTCTTCATTCAAAAAAACTAAATAAACATTATATCGGTTTTACTGAAAAGCTTTACCAAAGATTAGACTTTCATTTAAATGATGAACAGAGTAGAAAGTTCACTCACAAAGCCGATGATTGGAAAATGATTTTTTCAATTGGATGTGAATCAAAAAGTCAAGGTTTAGCCATTGAAAAACACATCAAATCAATGAAAAGTAAGGTTTACATCGAAAACTTACTGCGTTACCCCGAAATGAAATTAAAATTACTTGAAAAATATAAAAACATCTGACTGTTAATCAGAGTCCCGATAGCTATCGGGATTGGTTCGAGCCCATAGCTTGTCCCGATAACTATCGGGAAGGGCAGCTTTTCAAAAGCCTTTACAGTAATGTAGAGGCTTTTTTGTCTTAACTACATTTCCTAAAAAAGTAGTATTTTTAGCTATTCAAAATACATCGAAATGAACAACGCATTAGAATTAGCAAAGACTACACAAAAAACTTGGCAAGAAAATTCCATTTCTGAAAGAGTTACATATCTCAAAAACCTTCAACGTGTTTTACTCAAAAACAAAGAAACATATGCTCGCTTAATCACAACCGAAATGCACAAACCCTTAACGCAAGCCATTGCCGAAGTGGAAAAATGCGCCTTATTGTGTGATTATTATTTAGAAAATGCTGAATCGTTTTTGGAAACGAAAAAAATCAAAACAGAAAACAGTGAAAGTTATGTTAGCTACGAACCTCTTGGTGTTGTTTTAGGTGTGATGCCTTGGAATTTTCCGTTTTGGCAAGTTTTTCGTTTTGCTGTTCCAACCCTAACTGCTGGGAATACGGTTGTGGTAAAACATGCTAGTAATGTGCCAAAGTGTGCCAATATCATTCAAACTATTTTTGAAGAAGCTGGTTTTCCGAAAGGTTGCTACCAAAATTTGCCAATTCCAAGTAATAAAGTTGCCGAAGTCATTGCAAATTCAATCATTAAAGCCGTTTCTTTAACAGGAAGCGAACAAGCCGGAATTGCAGTTGCTACAGAAGCCGGAAAACATTTAAAGAAATGCGTATTGGAATTGGGCGGAAATAATGCTTTCATCATTTTGGAAGATGCCAATCTTGAAAAAGCAGTTGCAACAGCAATTAACGCCAGAATGCAAAATGCTGGACAAAGTTGTATTGCTGCCAAACGATTTCTAGTTCAAGAATCCATTCATGATGCTTTTGTTTCCCAATTTAAAGCTGCCGTTGAAAAGCTAAAATCGGGAGATTCGTTGGATATTGAAACGCAAATTGGTTCATTGGCACGAGTTGATTTAGCGGAAGAATTGGAAATTCAAGTGAAAAAATCCATTGCAATGGGCGCTCAATTAATTTTAGGTGGAAACAGAAATGAAGCTTTCTTTGAACCGACAATTCTAACCAAAGTTACATCTGAAATGCCTGTTTTCAAAGAAGAAACCTTTGGACCTGTTGCGGCAATAACTTCATTTAAAACCCTTGATGAGGCTATTACATTAAGTAATCAATCTGATTTTGGCTTAGGAGTATCCGTTTTCACTCAAAATATTGATTTTATTAAAACAAAAATTTCTGCTTTCAATGAAGGAGCAGTTTTCATCAACGAAATGGTCAAATCCGATCCTAAATTACCTTTTGGAGGCATTAAAAAATCAGGTTACGGAAGAGAATTAGCCGAAGACGGCATCAAAGAATTTGTAAATGTAAAAACGGTTGTGATTAATAAATTGTAATTTGGTTGTTTCCCCTCCTTTGGAGGGGTGCCTGAAGGGCGGGGTGGTTTTATTGTTGAACTAAATTGATTATAATGCAGGAAGAAAACTTAACTACAATTCATAACATTCCAATTAAAAGAAATTTTATTTTAAATTTACCTTACAATCCTTCTCTAAAAGATAGAGCAAAAGCACTCAGAAAAGCTGGTAATTTTTCTGAAGTTGTTTTTTGGAAAGAAGTAAGGAATAAATCGTTCTGGAATATTGATTTTGATAGACAAAGAATTATTGGAAATTACATTGTTGACTTCTATGTAAAAGCACTTGGATTAGTTGTTGAAATTGATGGAGAAATTCATAATTTTCAAGAAGATTATGACGAAAAAAGAGAAATGTTTCTCAAAAATTTAGGTTTAAAAATCTTTAGAATATCTACAACTAAAATGAAATATGATACTGAAAGTGTAATGAAAGATTTAGAACAATTTATTATTTCAGAATACAGAAAAGATTAATTACCACCCCGCCTTTCAGGCACCCCTCCAAAGGAGGGGAAACAAAAAAACCTAATCAAAACATAAATACTATACCATGAAAAAAGCATACTTAATCTTACTAATAACACTTCTTTTCTCTTGTAAGCCTTCTGAAAAGCAATTGCAATCTGAGCAACAAATTGTTAATTCCGTTTTAGATAATTGGCATAAAGCCGCGGCATCTGCAAACTTTGAAAATTATTTCAATTTTATGACTGATGATGCCATTTTCATTGGAACGGATGCAACAGAAAATTGGAATAAAACTGCATTTCAAGCCTATGCCAAACCTCATTTTGATAAAGGTAAAGCATGGAGTTTCAAAGCCATTGAACGAAATGTTTTTTTTAGTACCAATGGAAAAACGGCTTGGTTTGATGAATTATTGGATACACAAATGAAAATTTGTAGAGGTTCAGGGGTTTTGGTTAAAGAAAACGGAAAATGGAAAATCAAACATTATGTGCTTTCTATGACTATTCCAAACGAGGTTAGTAAAGAAGTTATTAAAATTAAAAGCGAAATAGAAAACAAAATTCTTAATAAAAATTAATTTGATTCCAAATCCTGACTCGTTTCAGGATTTTTTTTTAAATTTTTTAAATCCAAAAAACCATTGATTTCGTAAGTGTAGAAAACAAGAAAATCAAACACTATGAAAATCAACAAAAAAATTAAAATCTTCTTGGGAAGTGTTTTTGGAATCTTCCTAGTCTTATTCATCGTATTAGTGGTTCATATAGCTACTGCAAAACCTGTTCAAATTGACAATGCCACCTTACAAATTAGCCGAATCGACTTTAAAGAACCTATTGATTCACTAAAAGCAAAAGAAATTCATCGCAATTTAAAAAGCATTCCTGGTGTTAAAACAGACCGATTGAATCCTGAAACCGGTGTTTTAGTATTCTTTCACGACAACAAAATTGCAGACTCCAAATCGATTTATGATCAATTAATTGCCAAAGGAAATTATAATGCAGAACGCTTTGTAGTTTCAGAAGAAGTAGGTAAGAAACAAGTTTGTCCTGTAATGAACGAAGACAGCTTTAGTTATAAGTTTTCAAGAGGAATACAACGAATTTTTAATTAATCCTTAAATATATTTACTATGAAAAAGTTTTCAACAATGGCTTTATTTGCCTTATTCATTGGAACTAGTGCATTTTTTACATCATGTAACGATGATGATAATGCAACACCACAAGAAATGTCGTTATACCAAAAACTTGGTGGAACTAGAATGGTGCCTGACCCAAACAATCCAGGTCAAATGATTGAACAAGGTCGTTTAAGCTATCGTTCGGTTGTAGATTCAACTATCACATTAATCGTTAGTGATATTGTTGCTGGTGCTGAAGGAAATTTAGGAGCTCATTTTGCACCTGTGATTTCAGAAGCATTAAGCGGAAACGCTACAAACGTTGCAATATTAAGTAAGAATCTAACAGATTTCTTCTCTGCTAATACTGGTGGTGGTGCAACAAACACGTATTCAGGACTTAACATGGTAGCAGCTCACGACCCTGCTCAAAATCCAAGAATGGGTAAAAAATCAAACAATGCAGAATATGACAAGTTTATTGGTTATGTAGGTGCGGCTGCCGGCTTAAACGGTGTAACGGATCAAGCTTTAATCGGTGAAGTTGTTGCTGTATTAGAATCGTTAAGAGCTCCTATTGTTCAGGAGTAAGTTTGTTTTTTGTTTTTTTATGAAAAACGCTCCATTTTGGAGCGTTTTTCTATTTGTTATAAACATACTTTTTTAAGTTTGCAAACATATCTTCGGTCATATTTTCAATAGTGAAATCATTTTGCCAACCCCAATCAGCTCTAGCATCTGAATCATCGATACTTGCTGGCCAACTATCAGCAATTTTCTGGCGAAAATCTGGGTTGTAATCGATTGTAAATTCTGGATAATGCTTCTTGATTTCTTCCGCAATTTCTTTTGGTGTAAAACTCATCGCTGATAAATTATACGAAGAACGAATTTTAATTTGTTCCGCCGGCGCTTGCATGATTCCAATAGTTGCTTTTATAGCATCGTCCATATACATCATTGGAAGTGCTGAGTTTTCAGATAAAAAACTGGTAAATTTTCCATCTAAAATAGCTTTGTGGTAAATATCAACTGCATAATCCGTTGTACCGCCTCCAGGTTCAGTACTCCAGCTAATTAAACCCGGATAACGAATACTTCTTACGTCAACGCCATACTGATTGTAATAATATTCACACCATCTTTCGCCAGTTTGTTTTGAAATTCCATAAACGGTTGAAGGTTCCATTACGGTATATTGAGGTGTGTTTTCTCTTGGCGTTGTGGGTCCAAAAACTGCAATACTTGATGGCCAAAATATCTTTTTAATCTTTCCTGCTTTGGCAATGTTTAAAACGTGAAACAAGGAATTCATATTCAAATCCCAAGCAAATGCAGGGTTTTTTTCAGCTGTTGCAGATAAAAGAGCCGCCATCAAATACACATCTGTAATTTCGTATTTCTCGATTAAATGTTCGATTTGGTTATAATCCAATGCATTTAAGACTTCGAAAATTCCATTTTTTACTACATCATTTTCAAGTTTTCTAATGTCAGAAGCAATGACATTTTCAACACCATAAGTTGCACGAAGTTTCGCTGTTAGCTCGGTTCCTATTTGGCCACAAGCACCAATGATTAATACTTTTGTATTCATTTAGTAGGTTAATTTGTTAGGCAAATATAAGATTTTCAATCCTACTAATAATTTTCAACCTTGTTTTTTAACTTCACCTTTTGAAATAGTTGTTAAGAATTTAACCAAAATCCAATTTCTTGCCCAAACATTTGTATTTTTGTTCTTATTTTTATTCCAAAATGAAACAATTACTTATACTAATTTTTGCAAGTATTTCTTTAATCAGTTGTAACGACTTTGACGAACAAGCCAAAGAAGCCGAAAAATTAGCGCAAAAAAACGAGTTGGTTTTTCAAAATATTTCCAAAAAATGGAAATTCAACTTCCCAAAAGCCCAACCTGAAATTGAAAAAGCATTACTTTCTTGGAACGAATGGCAACAGTTTCAAAAGGAAATGCAACAAAAACCAAAAACTTCCATGTTAGCCTTCCAAATGAAAGTAAAAAATGTGAGTGGAAAAGCAGATACATTGGTAGTAACCGTTCCAGAACAATACAATTCACCTCAAGTTCGTAGTAGATTGATTACAATGAATACCAAAATTAAATCGTTGGATACTTTTTTACACTTGCAGGATATTCCTGAAAAGCGAGTAATTCAATTGATTGAAGAAATCAACACAGAAATTAACGGTGTTTACAAACAATGGAACGAAATTATAATTAAAGCTGCCATTCCAAAAGAAATTGGTGAAGATGAAATGATTCGCGCATTAGATACCACAAGAAACGCCAATTCTAAACTAATGCAAGAAAAAATGGAGCAAGAAAACCAAGAATCTACTCCCAAAATTAATTTATATCCCAAAAAATAATATCCTTGAAGGCTTCTGATATTTCTCAAAAATACCAAAAAAACAGTACGTTAAAACTACTAAGCGATGCTCTTACTACTCGACCCAAACTTTTTGTTTCGGGATTAGTGGGTTCTTCCTTATCATTTATAATTGAAGCGGTTTTTCAAAAAACAGAACTTCCTATTTTATTGCTTTTTAATGATAAAGAAGAAGCCGCTTACTATTTGAACGATTTGGAACAACTCATCAACGACCAAGATGTGTTGTTTTATCCAGGTTCGTATCGCCGACCGTACCAAATTGAAGAAACCGATAATGCCAATATTTTATTGCGTGCCGAAGTTTTAAATCGCATCAATTCGAGAAAAAAACCAGCGATTATTGTTTCTTACACTGATGCTATTTTTGAAAAAGTAGTCACCCGAAAAGAATTAGAAAAAAACACGCTAAAACTTTCGGTTAACGAAGCAGTTTCTATCGATTTTATTAACGAAACTTTGTTTGAATATAACTTCAAACGCGTGGATTTTGTAACCGAACCTGGCGAATTTTCCGTTCGTGGTGGAATTGTGGATGTGTTTTCCTTTTCCAATGATCATCCGTATCGTATTGAATTTTTTGGAAATGAAGTGGATAGCATTCGAAGTTTTGATGTGGAAACCCAACTTTCAGTTGAAAAACTAAAGAAAATCAGCATCATGCCAAATGTGGAGAATAAAATGCTACAAGAAAGCAGAGAAAGTTTCCTGAATTATATCAACGAAAAAACCGTTTTAGTCATTCAAAACACGGAATTACTTGGCAAAAACTTAAATAAATTATTCGATAAAGCCACCGAAGCTTTTGGGAAATTATCTTCCGATATCAAACATGCGCAACCTGAAGAATTGTTTCTGAATGAAGCACAATTTCTGAAACGTGCTTTGGATTTTTCGGTAATTGAACTTAATAGCCCTATTTTTAAATCGGAGAAAACGTTTACTTTCCAAATTCAACCTCAGCCTTCTTTTAACAAGCAATTCGACTTATTGCTGAACAACTTGGGCGAAAATCATTTCAATGGAATTACCAATTATTTGTTTTGTTCCAATGAAAATCAGGCGAATCGTTTTCATGATATTTTCGAGGATTTGGATGAAGAAAACCATGAAAGCATTCGTAAACAATATAAAACATTGGTTTTTCCTTTATACCAAGGTTTTGTCGATTTAGAAAACCAAATTGCTTGTTACACCGACCATCAAATTTTTGAACGTTACCATAAATTTTCGATTAAAAACGGGTATTCCAAAAAGCAAACCATAACGCTAAAAGAACTAAATTCATTAACCGTTGGCGATTATGTAACGCATATTGATCACGGCATTGGAAAATTTGGCGGTTTACAAAAAATTGAAGTCGAGGGCAAAAAACAAGAAGCCATAAAATTAGTTTATGCCGATAATGATATTGTGTATGTAAGTATTCATTCACTGCATAAAATTTCGAAATACAACGGAAAAGACGGCACACCTCCAAAAATCTACAAATTGGGAAGTGGCGCTTGGAAAGCTTTAAAACAAAAAACCAAAGCACGAGTAAAACACATTGCGTTCAATTTGATTCAGTTGTATGCAAAACGTCGCTTGGATAAAGGTTTTGCCTTTGCTCCCGACAGTTATTTGCAAAAAGAATTGGAAAGTTCGTTCATTTATGAAGATACACCAGACCAAATCACAGCTACACTCGATGTAAAAACCGATATGGAAAGCGATCGTCCGATGGATCGATTGGTTTGTGGTGACGTTGGATTTGGAAAAACAGAAGTTGCCATTCGTGCGGCATTTAAAGCGGTTGATAATAGCAAACAAGTTGCAGTTTTAGTACCAACGACCATTCTTGCTTACCAACATTTCAGAACGTTTTCAGAACGTTTGAAAGATATGCCAGTAAAAGTGGATTACTTAAATCGCTTTCGTTCGGCAAAACAAAAAGTGGCTATTTTGAAGGAATTGGAAGAAGGAAAATTGGATATTTTAATTGGAACACATCAATTGGTGAATAAAAATGTGCAATTCAAAGATTTGGGCTTGTTGATAATTGATGAAGAACAAAAATTTGGTGTAAACGTAAAAGACAAACTCAAAACAATATCTACAACTGTTGATACATTGACCTTAACGGCAACTCCAATTCCAAGAACGTTACAGTTTTCGTTGATGGCGGCTCGCGATTTGTCAGTAATTACAACGCCACCGCCTAATCGTTACCCAATTGAAACACAAGTGGTTGGTTTTAACGAAGAAATCATCCGTGATGCGATTTCTTATGAAATTGAGCGTGGCGGACAAGTGTATTTCATCAATAACCGCATTGAAAATATCAAAGAAGTTGCTGGAATGATTCAGCGATTGGTTCCTAATGCAAAAGTTGGTGTTGGTCACGGACAAATGGACGGCAAGAAATTGGAAGAATTGATGTTGGCCTTTATGGAAGGAGAATTTGATGTTTTGGTAGCAACAACCATTATCGAAAGCGGTTTAGATGTTCCTAATGCGAATACGATTTTTATTAACAATGCCAATAACTTTGGATTATCGGATTTGCACCAAATGCGTGGTCGTGTGGGAAGAAGTAATAAGAAAGCGTTCTGTTATTTTATTACGCCGCCGTATTCTGCGATGACGGAAGAAGCCAGAAAACGTATTCAAGCGTTGACACAATTTAGTGAATTGGGTAGTGGTTTTAATATTGCGATGAAAGATTTGGAAATTCGTGGTGCTGGTGATTTATTGGGTGGCGAACAAAGCGGTTTTATTAATGAAATTGGTTTTGAAACCTACCAAAAAATCATGAACGAAGCCATTGAAGAACTAAAAGAAAACGAGTTCAAAGATTTGTACCAAGACGAAAACGACAACGAAACCAAAGCATACGTAAAAGACCTTCAAATTGATACCGATTACGAAATTCTTTTCCCAGATGATTACATCAACAACATAACCGAACGCTTGAATTTATACAACGAATTAAGCCAAATCAAAGACGAAGCTACTTTACAACAATTTGAACAAAAACTGATAGACCGCTTTGGTGCTTTGCCAAAACCAGCGATTGCGTTACTAAATTCGGTTAGAATCAAATGGAAAGCTACCGCTATTGGTTTAGAAAAAGTAGTAATCAAACAAGGAAAAATGGTGGGTTATTTCATTAGCGACCAACAAAGTAATTTTTACCAAACCAGCCGATTTATGAAGGTATTGCAGTTTGTACAACAAAACGGTAACCTCTGCAAAATGAAAGAAAAAGAAACCAAAAACGGCTTACGTTTGTTGTTGACTTTTGAGAATGTGAAAAGTATCAATAAGGCACTGGAGTTATTGGAAGGGATTTAGGGAATTTTAAGTTGTTTATAAAATTATAAAGATATTACCATGTCAAATTCAATATACTTTTTTAAATGTACGATGATTTTGAGTTTAACTATTTTATTTGGTTGCTCAAGTAAAATTGAAAATAAATCAATTAAGGAAGATACTACCAAAATTAACAATGATAGTATAGTTCAAAAAACAGATACAATTATTGGATACATTGTCAAATATGATTTTGACAGCATCAATAAAAGAAAACATGGAATTCTTGAATCATTTTTCTTTGAAAATGGTAAAGTTATATCCAAAGCTTGTAAAGCAAATTATGAAAATGGAATTTTATGATGAAAGTGAAAAAATCATAACTAAATATGAAGATATAAGTTATGTTGCTAAATCAAAAACTTTCACAGCAAAAATATCTGTTTATGACAAAAATTCTAAACTTAAAGAAGAAGGGTTAGTAAAAACAACAGACGAACTAGATTTTTCTCCCATTTTTGATGATGCAAGTTGTTGTTTTGATAAAATTAACTTGAGTGAATGGAAGTATTATTAATATTTTGCTATTAATTTATTGTGAAATATGCTTGAAAACCTAAATAATTCAAAAAAAGTAAAAGTAACAACATACGTTTGCTTGGCTTTTATTTCACTTTTTATTGTAACTACTTTTGCTCAATATTATTCTAAAAAATTAATGCTTCAAAACCCATTAATTCCTGAACAATTAAAAGAGATGGTTGTAAATCCTTACTTAAAAAAGGGAATTGTTATGCTTCTAGCGGCTTTAGGTGTTTTAATTTTACAAACTTATAAAAAGCATTTTTTTGGATTGTTAATAGCGGTTGGAATAATTTTATATTTCCTGGTTTCAAAACATTATATTGGTGGGTGGCATACAGATATAAGTTACTAGAGTGCAGTAAATTCTAACCTAAACTGCATTAATTCATTTCAGTTTTGTTTAACGTTGAAAAATAAGATTAAAATGTAAAGTAAGTTAAATTTGAATATTATTTCATAAATAAATCTTGTTATCTCTGCAAACTTCTAAAATATAACTTTTCAAGTTTTTGACAGTTTCTTGATAATTTGGAGCTTCGTAGCCAAAACGCTCGTGTTCCATTTGTTCTTTTTCCAAAGCGTTGCAACCTTTCATAACTTCTTTTATCATGTCTAACAAAATAAGTTCTTTGCTTTTTTCTTTTTCAAATTTCAAATCAATCAAATCGTCTTCCAGTCGTTCGCAATAGTCTAAAAGCTCTTGGACTTCTGGTTCGTCCAAAAGGTCTTTGGCATTTTTAAATATTTCGAGTTTGTTTTTCATATTTTCATTTTTTTGCCACGAAGACACTAAGACACAAAGTTTTTTTAATTTGAAATAATTAATGGAAACAAAATCTCGAAAATATTTATCTGATTACTAAAAACTGAACACTGATAACTTTTTACACATCATCAAAATCAACCTTAATTGTAGCTGTTGTAGGATGTGCTTGACAGGCTAATGTTAATCCTTCCGCCAGTTCGGCATCAGATAAAATTTGATTCTTTTTCAAGACTGCTTCACCTTCTGTAATTCTACAAATACAACTGCTGCAAATACCACCTTGACAAGAATACGGAACATCTAAACCTTGTTTTAAAGCCGCTTCTAATAAGGTTTGCTTTTGACTCATTTCGAAAGTCGTTTCTTCATCATCCACTAAAATGGAAATTTTGGTATGACCGTCAGCGTTTACCTTGGTTTCACTTTCACTTGAAGAAGTTGAAAACAATTCAAATTTTATATCCGAATCTGAAATATTATTTTCTTTTAAAGTATTGGACACCAAATTAATCATCTCCTCAGGTCCGCATAAATAGAATTTTGAAAACTCCATTTCGGAATGCTTGTTTTTCAAGATGAAATTCACCGTTGATTTATCAATTCGACCAAATAAAGCATTATCAGCAGTAGATTGGCTGTAAACATATTGCACAAACAAACGACCAACATACTGTAATTGTAAATCGTGTAATTGGTTATGGAAAATGGTATCTTTTTCTGATTTATTTCCGTAAACCAATACAAAAGTACTATTTGGTTCTTCTTCTAAAACCGTTTTTAAAATAGAGAAAACAGGTGTAATTCCACTTCCTGCTACAAAAGCGGCGTAATTTTTTTGACGTTCTGCTTTTGGTTCGAAAGTAAATTTTCCTTCTGGAGTTCCCACTTCAATGACATTTCCAACGGCTAGTTTTTCATTGGCAAATTTAGAGAAGAATCCGTTTTTTACAGCTTTCACGGCAATTCGTAATTCGCCACTTTTTGGAGAAGAACAAATCGAATACGCTCTTCTAATTTCTTGTCCGTCAAGGGTAACTTTTAAATTTACGTATTGTCCAGCAATAAATTGGTAATGCGCTTTTAATTCGTTAGGAACATTAAAAAGAATTGAAACCGCATCGGCCGTTTCTTTGATGATTTCTATAATGCTTAATTTATAAAAAGATGACATATGATTTAATTTTTTACAAAAATACTATTTATCAAGAGAATAGAAAACAGAAAAAAGAAGATAGATTTTCGGATTTTAATTTTAACCACAAGGAACACAAAGAAGGCACGAAGTTCACTAAGATTTCATGTTTTTGGAACACAGATTAATAAAATTATTGAAATAGTTATAATCTTTCATGAACTTATTAAAGTAAAACTTGTTACGATTTTTATATTCTTCTATGACTTTTATGGTTTATTTCTCTGATTTTGACTTTTTTGTTTGAACTTGATTTTTGAACTTGAACTTGATTTTTGATTTTGTTCTTGAACTTGAAAAAATATACTTAAGAATGTTATGCATAAGAAAATTATGTATATATTTGTATTGAAATTTTAAGGCTTATGAAAAATTCACAATTATATAAAGGAAGTTTGAACACCATCATAATGAAGCTTTTAGAAGAAAACGGCAGAATGTATGGCTATGAAATTACACAGAAAGTAAAAGAAATTACCAAAGGTGAATTGAACATCACCGAAGGCGCTTTGTATCCCGCTTTACACAAATTAGAAGCCGATGGTTTGTTAGATGTTGAGGTAGAAAAAGTAGATAATCGCCTTAGAAAATACTACAAACTTACCGAAAAAGGCACCACGGAAACCGTAAACCGTTTGGCCGAATTAGAAGAATTCATCAAAAACATGCAAACTATTGTAAATCCTAAATGGAGTTATTAAGATGAAATTGGCAGAGGAACAAATCACTTATATAGAAAATTATATCAAAAGAAATGATGTAAAATACTATGAGGTTTATATGGAAATATTGGACCACATGGTTTTAAGTGTAGAAGCTATTTTGGAAAATGATAAAGAAATTTCTTTTGAAGATGCTGTGGTGCAAGCGAAAAAACAATTTGGGAAAAACGGTTATGGATTTCAAAGTTTTTCGGAAGAAAAATTGAATAGTTTTAGGGAAAGAGAAAGAACAATGTATTTAAAAGAAATAAAAAAATTCTTCACATTTCCTAAAATTGTTTTAACGTTGATTGGATTTTTGGGTTTTGTTTTTTTCTTAGGGTATTTCGAAAAACCAATGAAAACCACAAATTTTTTTATTCTAATATTAATAATAATTGCATTTTCCCAACTTAAATTTTGGTATAAAAACCGTAAAATTAATGGCTATAAACTGATCAAGAATGAATATTATTTTTATGGAATTAATAGTGTTGCTATGTGGTCTTGGTTTAATAATATGCTTAGCAATGATGCGGATTCAATTTATGCCAAATTATTTTTTTCATTAACAACCACAATATCATTTTTATCGCTTTTGATTTTTATTCAAACAAGGAAAAAAATTGATTCAGAAATACAAGCTTACCAACAGTTATGAAACTAACCAAAGAACAAATCACTTATATAGAAAATTATATCAAAAAAAATGATGTAAAATACTATGAGGTTTATATGGAAATTCTAGACCACATGATTTTGAGCGTAGAAGCAATTTTGGAAAATGATAAAGAAATTTCTTTTGAAGATGCTGTGGTGCAAGCGAAAAATGAAGGCTTTGGTAAAAAAGGTTTTCGTGGCATGATGAATGAAAAACAAAAATTAGCTCAGAAACAAGCCAATAAACAAAACAATAAAATGATTAAAGAGTATTTTACATTTCCTAAAATTGTGATGACTTTTTTTATTTTCATTTGTTACTTTTTGTTTTTGGAGTGTTTTGAAGACCCAAGGAAAGCTTATGTTTTTTCAACAGGTTTTCTTGTTTTTATTGGTCTGTTCCATTATTTTAAGAGTATAAATTATCTTAAGATTGGAAAATTACACGTACTAAAAATCCAAATGCTTAATGTAGGTTTTTTATTATTTTTTGGAATTTTTCAATTTTCAATTAGCATTCTAGTTTTAGGCAAAGAAACTTTCGATTTTAATCATATTTTAATGCGATTGTTTATGACTTTAGTTTTCACTTTCTCTCTAATTTCTTTATTGGTTTACATTGAAATTAGAAAGCAAACTATTGAAGAAGTAAAAACTCAAATTTTTGTGTAACATGAAAATAACAAATAATCAACTTGACTATATCGACCGCTTTTTAGAACAACACCAACTCGATTTTTTAGATTTCAAATTAGAAGTCAAAGATCATTTAGCTACAGCAACTGAAGAACTAATGAAGGACAAAGAAATTCCTTTTGAAGAAGCTTTTTTATTAGCTACCAAACCTTGGGAAAACGAGTTGGAAGTAAAAAAACATTGGTTAATTAGTAACGAACGCTTATTCCCAAATCTAATAATTCAAAGAATTAAACATAAGGTAGCTTTTCATTATGGAATGGTTGTAACAGTTGCCATAATTGCCACTTTTATTGCGTCGAATTATTTAATTGAAAACCAAATGCTATTCAAATATGGTATAGGTTTTTGTGGAATTATTTATTTTCTTTTACGTAGAATAATGAACCATAAGAAAATAAAAACCAGTTATAGCTTCCATTTTGATTATTTCTATTTACCAGTTTTATTAGTTTTTGGATATTTTTTTGTGTTCCAATTGTCTATGAGTTATGCTAATTTCATTGGTTTTTTAGTCATTGCCAATTTTCCATTTACGATCTATTATTTTGTGAAACACCAACAATTTGTTAAGAAATACAACTTGAAATGAAGCTAAATCAAGAAAACATCCAATTCATAGACAACTACTTAAAAAACAGCGATGTCGTTTATTATGATATTCGCATGGAAATGCTCGATCACGTAGCAACCGCAGTAGAACAAAAAATGGAAGCTGAAAATTTAGATTTTTATGACGCTTTCAAAAGTTATATGGCGGTGAACAAAAGAGAAATTTTAAAAGGAAATAAATTATGGCCCGGCATTTCAAAAGATATATTGTTAAATTTTTTGAAGTTTTTATTTCAACCAATTATGATTTTTATTGGTATTTCAATTTATGTATTCTATATAAATGTTGAGTTTGCAAATTATTTTTCAGAATCATTCACCTTTAAAGATTTTTTATTTGTGATTTTAATTTCTCTGGCAATTTTTAAAATCGTTTATTTTCGGGTTGTTTTAAAGCAAAGATTTTATATGATTGAAAAAATATTCGGGTTATTAAATGTCTTTTATTATTTGCAAATGTTTTTTTTGAACCAACGAAATAATGAAACTCCGTCTGTATTTACAATAACAATTTTTAGTTATTTATTAATAGCTTATCTTATTTATTTCTCTAGGCAAGTTTATAAATTCAACGCTTACAAAAAACAGTTTGTATTATGAAACTCACCCCACAACAAATAGACCATCTCTACCAATTCACCCGCCAACATTACGTAGAATGGTACGATTTACAAACCGAATTAGTAGATCATTTAGCCAATGCTATTGAACAACAATGGCAAGAAAACCCAAAAATTTCGTTTGAAGATGCGTTACAAATCGAATTCAAAAAATTTGGGATTTTTGGGTTTATGGATGTGGTGGAAAAAAGACAAGCTGCGTTGCAAAAACGATACAGTAAATTGGTTTGGAAACATTTTAAGGAGTTTTTTACGATTCCAAAAATTGTTGTTACTTTGTTTTCAACGGTTTTCCTTTTCTTAATTTTCAGAAACTATTCGCAAGCTGAAATTTTGATTACTACTTTATTTATGATAGTATTAATTACCTTTTGGATTAGTTTATTTTACCAATCTAGAAAAAACAAAAAAGAACACCAAACTTCAGGAAAAAAATGGTTGTTTAAAGACATCATTTTTGGTCACAGCTCTTTTGCTGGATTGAGTTATATTCCATTTTATGTATTAATTCACACTGATTTCACTCAAAATATTGGAATACTAAAAGCTGCTTTTTTTAGCCTACTGTTCGTTTCTATGGCGTTGTGCGAATATATTATTTTAGTAATTATTCCTTCAAAAGCGGATGAGTATTTGAGAGAAACGTATCCGGAATACAAATTGGCAAAATAGATGTAACAATAAGATAAAATCTTCTACAAATTACAAACTACAAACTGATGTTAAAACAAATTTTAAATTTAGAATGGAAAGCTTTTACTAGAGCGGCTTCATTTTCTACCAATTTAGTTCTTAAAATTTTCATGATTATAGGGGCTGTTTACTTTATTTTCATTTTTGCGGGAATGGGTTTTGGACTTTATTTCTTGCTGGAAAGTCAAGGATTAAAGCCATTTGAAACCATCAACCAATTCATGATTTATTATTTAGGTTTCGATTTGTTTGTCCGTTTCTTTTTTCAAAAAATGCCCACTTTAGCTATTAAACCTTTTTTGAATCAGAATGTTTCAAAGAATTGGATTGTAAATTTCACTATATTCAAGACGGTTTTTTCCTTTTTTAACTTTATGCATTGGTTTTTCTTAATTCCTTTTGCATTAGTTTTAATTTCGCAAGACTTCAGTAGCATTGGAACAATAATTTGGCTGCTTGGTATTTTGTTATTCATTTATGTGAATAATTTCATCACTATTTTAGTAGATAAAATGGATGCCGTATTTTATTCGTTTGTTGCTGTTTTACTGGTTTTTGGATTACTACAATATTATTCGATTTTCGACATAACGCTATACACTCATAATATTTTTAGTGGGTTATATTCTTCTATTTTTTATATTTCAATCCCTATTATTCTACTGATTTCACTTTATTCATTTACGTTTAAGTTTTTTAAAAATAATTTATATTTAGATACAGGTTTAGAAGCTAAGAAAACTGAAGCTACAACAGAAAATCTCAATTTTCTTGATAAATGGGGAAGTTTAGGAACATTTTTAAAGAACGACATTAGGCTTTTGAAAAGAAATAAGAGAGCAAAAACAACCATTACAATGAGTATAATTTTTATATTTTATGGTTTACTGTTTTATACTAAATCGATAGATATTTATAATGCACCCGTTTGGAAAATTTTTGCTGGTATTTTTGTTTCTGGTGGGTTTTTGTTAAATTTTGGACAATTTGTTCCTAGTTGGGACAGCTCATATTATCCGTTAATGATGACACAAAATATCACTTACAAAGATTATCTTTCTTCAAAATGGTGGTTAATGGTTATTGCAACTTTTGTTTCTACACTTATTGCATCCTTTTATTTGTATTTTGGTTGGGAGGTTTATTTAGCAATTGTTGTTAGTGCTGTTTTCAATATTGGAGTTAGTTCGCATTTGGTTTTATTAGGTGGTGCCTATACAAGAACTCCTATCGATTTATCTTCAAACAAAAGTGCTTTTGGTGATAAAAAATCGTTTAACATAAAAACACTTTTAATTTCATTACCAAAGTTAGTGCTTCCAATGTTAATTTATGCTGTAGGCCATTATACTTTAGGATGGCAATTTGGTTATGCATTAGTTGCTTTAACTGGTGTGTTAGGATTTGCATTTAAGAATAAAGTCTTTAACTTAATTGAAAAAATTTACATTCAAGAAAAATACACAACAATTGAAGGTTACAAACAAAAAAACTAATTAATGACATCATGATACAGGCATCAAACTTAAAAAAATCATACAACGGAACAACCGTTTTACAAATAGAACATTTAGAAATTCCAAAAGGACAAAGCTTTGGATTAGTAGGAAACAACGGCGCTGGAAAAACTACTTTTTTTAGTTTGTTGCTAGACTTAATTCAACCTTCAACAGGTCAAATTACTTCTAATGGTATCCAAATTAATGCGCGTGAAGATTGGAAGAAATTTACCTCTTCTTTTATTGACGAAAGCTTTTTAATTGGCTACCTAACACCAGAAGAATATTTTTATTTTATTGGCGAATTACGTGGTTGGAATAAAGCCGATGTAGATGCATTCTTGAAAAAACACGAAGAATTTTTTAATGGTGAAATTTTGAATAATAGAAAATATTTAAGAGATTTATCAAAGGGTAATGCTAAAAAAGTGGGGATTATTGGGGCGTTAATCGGTAATCCTGAAGTTGTAATTTTAGATGAGCCTTTTGCCAATTTAGATCCATCAACCCAAATTAGATTAAAAAAAATAATTAAAGATTTAGCACAAGACCAAAATACTACTATTTTAGTTTCAAGTCATGATTTGCAACACACCGTTGAGGTTTCCGATAGAATTTTAGTACTTCAAAAAGGACAAATTGTTAAAGACATAATCCCTACTACCGAAACACTGAAAGAATTAGAAGCTTTCTTCTCAGAATAATTTTTTGTTTCCATGGCATTATGCGAATATATTATTTTAGTAATTATTCCATCCAAAGCAGAAGACTATTTAAAAGAAACCTATCCTGAATATGCTTTAGAAAACGCAAACTAAACATAAATTTTGTCATTTTGAACTTGTTTCAAAATCTTATTAAGATGTAGAAACTGAAACAAGTTCAGTTTGACACAGAGTATTATTCGGCAAAAAGCGCTTTTAACTCAGTTGCTTCGCTGGCTTTCATTTTTCCTGCTAATACTAAGCTTAATTGTTTTCTTCTTAATGCAGCTTCAAAGCGTTCTTTTTCTAGTTCCGTTTGTGGTTCTATGGGTGGAACTGGAACGGGTCGGCCTGTTTCGTCAACTGCTACGAAAGTGTAAATAGCTTCATTGGCTTTGGTACGAATTCCTGATTCTCTATCTTCTGTCCAAACATCAATGTAGATTTCCATAGACGAATTGAACGTTCTAGAAACTTTAGCTTCTACAGTTACTACGCTTCCTAATGGAATGGCTCTGTTAAAAGCTACGTGGTTTACAGAAGCCGTAACGGTAATTCTTCTTGAATGTCTTCTTGCAGCAATACTCGCCGCTCTGTCCATACGAGCTAATAATTCCCCTCCAAATAAGTTGTTTAACGGATTGGTTTCGCCTGGTAATACTAAATCAGTTAATGTGGTTACTGAGTCAGCCGGATATTTTGGTTGCATTTTTTATTTTTTGCAAAGATAGGAAGTCTTTGAAAATTCAAGACATAAAAAAATCCCAAAAAATTGGGATTCTGTATTTATTCGATTAGCAACCAAGCTTCAATATTCTCTTCTCGGTGTAATTTAGTTTTTACTTCTTGTGCTTCTTCTAAAGTTTTGTAACTTCCATAAGCAACTGGGATTAAATCGTATTTATTTTTTTCAAGTTTTACCGCTTTAAACCCTTGGTCTTTTAGCATTTGTAGTGCTTTATCAGCATTTTCTTCGCTTCTGAAAGCGGCTGCAATTAAATGATAGGGTAATTTTTCTTCTTTAACTGGCAGTTCAACAGCGGTTGTGGGAACATCAATAAAAAAAGTAGCTTGCTGAATTTTTGATTGCACTTTTTCTTGTACTTGTTTTTGAACCAATATGGTTTGTGTTTCAATTTGGTTGTCATAATAAGTTTTTGCCCCATATAATCCACCTGCTAAAAACAAAGTAACTACCGCTGCATATTTTACAAAACTGTAATTTTTCTTTCTTTCTGGAGTAAAAACAATGGGTGCTTTTTCTTCCAAAGCTTCCACTTGTTGTTTGTAAACTTCTCTTTTAACTTCTGTTTGTTTGAAAGTACTTAAACCAAAAGCACTAGTTAAATAATTTGTAGTTTGATGCGCTTCAAATACAATTTTCGATTCTTTGTTTAATGTAAATGTTCCAATGTTTTCTAATACAATTGCGTCAGAAGTAATCAGTTTTGCATTCCAAATAGCAACTTGCATAGCAATTTTATCCAATGCTTTTTCGTAATTGATTTTTTCATTGGTAGCAATATGATTTGCTAATAAACCATCATTATTGGTAATATTTGCATTAAAAGCAATTACTTTTTGTGGCGGAAAAAACGTTTGGCTTTCTTCATTTACGCGAGCAGAAACCGTTTCGGAAATAAAAGCACCAAAATTTGGAACCGTAACACATTGGTAACGATACAATAAATCGGATATGTATTTTTCAATCATCATAAGAACAAAGTTAGCGAATCAATACGTATTTCAAAATTTTATCAACAAATTTTATTAACAATTTACAATTCTTAAAAATTGACAAAAATCAGGTTTTGATTGCCAAAGACTTAGTACCTTTGGTCTATAAAAAAAAGTCATGTTACGATTACAAAAACTAGGTATTGGAATAGCTCTTGTTTTACTAATGAGCTGTGGAAAAGAGAAAGAAAAAGAGTTTTTTGGCAAACAAGAAACTTCAGAAATCACCGAAAACCCTTTAGTAACCAAAGGAAAAGAACTTTTTGAAGGAAAAGGAACTTGTGTGGCTTGTCATAAGCCCGATGTTAAGGTTATAGGCCCATCAATTAGTGAAATTGCAAAAATATACAAAGAAAAAAATGCCAATATGGTTAAATTTCTCAAAGGTGAAGGCGAACCTATTGTAGACCCGTCTCAATACGAAGTAATGAAAACTAATTTTTCTATTACCAAAAATATGACGGACGAAGAACTACAAGCGCTTGAAGCGTATTTTTATAGTTTCAATTAAGGATTGTCAACCACTAATTTAAAGCCTACGCGAGGAATGTTTTCAATTCTCACGTGGGTTTCTTCTTTGAATATTTTTCGTAATCTGGAAATAAAAACATCCAAACTTCTTCCTGAAAAATAATCATCGTTTCCCCATAATGAGGTTAATATTTTTTCTCTTTTCAATACAGTATTGGTGTTTTCAATGAACAATAACAGCAAAGCTGATTCTCTTTCAGTAAGAGTAATTTGTTCATTTTTATTGGTTAATTGGTAATTTTCGGGCGCAAAAGTAAAACTTCCAATGGTGTACGATTTCTGAGTTCTTTCTACGTTTTTCTGACTTCGGTTTAAGAAAATTTCGATTTTTAGAATGAGTTCTTCTATGGAATAGGGTTTTACCAAATAATCGTCGGCTCCTAATTTTAATCCTTTGATGCGGTCATCTTTTAAGGTTTTGGCAGAAAGAAAAATTATTGGAATTTCTTCGTTTCTTTTTCTGATTTCGGTGGCAATTTCAAAACCGTCCATATCTGGTAACATGATATCGAGCACGCACAAATCGAATGCTTCTTGGCAAAATAATTCAAATCCAGCTTTTCCATTGGAAGAATGAACCACGTCAAAATGTTGTTCTAAATTATCAGCGGTTAAAAATGCTAAAGTCTCATCGTCTTCAATATAAAGAATGCGTTTTTTACTCATAAATGTCTTTTTTTGGAATATGAATAGTCACTAATAATCCGTTGGGTGAATTGGCAATGGTTGTTTTCCATCGATGCAAATCTCCTATTTTTTTCACATACGATAAACCTATACCAAAACCTTCAATTTCTTTGCTGTCTTCTCGCGAAACACGATAAAATTTATCAAAGATAAAAGGAATATCTTTTTCTGGAATACCTTCGCCGTTATCTAAAAATTGTAGTTCATATTCTTTTTGATTTTTTTTCCAAGTAATAGTAATCTCAGGATTATTCCCGCCATATTTAACGGCATTTTCAACAATATTGTATACAATGTTATAAAAATGAAATTGATCCGCAAGAAGCGTAATTTCTTTGTTTTCGAAAGTAATAGTTGCGGATTTTGGGTATTTTAAAACAATGTTTTCTTGAACCAATTCAATAGTTTTTAACCAACTAATTTTTTCACGTTGCAATTGAATTTGGTTACTTTCCACTTTGGCTAAGGATAGAATTTGTTCAATATGCTGGTTTAGCTTGTTACTTTGTTCGATAACAATGTTCAAATAACGACTTAATTTTGGATTTTTGGTAATCTCTTCCTGAGAACTTGCATATTTTGACGCAATTAATATAGACGAAAGCGGTGTTTTAAATTCATGAGTCATATTATTAATGAAATCTCGCTGTAAATCAGTGTAGCGTTTTTGCTTTAACATTAATAAAACCGAATACACATAAATTACTAAAACGCCAAAGAGCACTAATGTGAATAACCAATATTGTTGTAAATTACTAAAATAATTTTGCTCTAATTTAGGAAATCGAACGGCGAAATAATAGGTTAAATCCGTGTTTTTTTTGAAACAATTTTCGCATTTTTTTTTGGGTTTCCCATCGGCAGAAATATAATTTCCATAAACCATATCATCAGTAGCGCAATCATAGATGGCATACTCAAAATCCAAATCTAATTTAACTTTTGCAAATTGTCCTTTTAGATAGTTTTCCAGTGCATTGTTCTCAAATACATCATTAACATTGGCTACAAAATAACTTTCGTTCACTTTTTTTACGTAGTTTGTTGCTGGAAGAATAGTTTTATTGTCTTTATGGATTTTTTCTACAACATCTTGTAAAGCATAAAATATTTTGGCTTCCGATTCTTTTTTTTCAAACATATAGGCCTGGTTCAATAAAAACAGTTGCATAACAATAACGCCTACAATAGCAAGAAAGCCCAATAAAATGATAATGTTAAATCTACTTAATTTCATTTGTTTGATAAAATTTTTTGCGTTAACAAGTAGTTAACAATCATTGATAGTTGATTAACAACAAAGTTACTATTTGTTTCTCTATATTTGTAATATCAAATTAAAATAAATATTCTACAATATGAAATCATTAAAACTAACAGCTTTTGCACTTTTATTATCTGTGGCATCATTTGCGCAAAAAGTAGAAGATAAAGCTCAAACTTCAAAATTACAAGTAAATTTACCTTCGTCTACATCTGCTTTAAAATGGGATAAAGACACTCATGATTTTGGTGAATTAGAAAAAGGGAAGCCAGCAGCTTATCAATTTACTTTTGTTAACAATTCTAAAGAAACAGTTTTGTTGACTAACGTTAAAGCGGCTTGCGGTTGTACAGCAACAAATTACACTAAAACCCCAATCAAACCGGGAGAAAAAGGTATGGTAGAAGCTACTTATAACTCAGCTGCACCAGGAGTATTTCAAAAAACAGTAACAATTACTACTAGTGAGCCAAATGCCGCTCCAAAAGTATTAACTATAAAAGGAAAAGTTAAGCAAGACGCAGTTGCTGCTGAAAAATCTGTTTTACTAAAATAATTACACTAAGAGTTTCTTATTAATTCTATTAAAGCCACCTTTTTAAGGTGGTTTTTTTATTTTTAAAATTGTAGGAACATATATATACAAGTCCAACTTTTTTATTAATTTTATAAAAACTAATAAAATGAAAAGACTTATCAAATTTTTTAAATGGTTATGTATTATTATTGTAAGTATAATTGTTCTGCTTTACATTTTTGATGTTGATTATTTATTACGCGCTGTAAGAACTATTTATTTCAAAGGATATACCACTGCTTTTTTAGAAGATTATAAAGAGTTTCCGAATAGAGAAATTAAAAAAGGCGTTGCTCAACCCTGGTCAATTACCAAAGACTACAATTCTGTTTCCGCTACAAAAACCTTAGAAAATACGCATAAAGAACTTCAGACAATTGCTTATTTGATAATTAAAAATGACAGTATTTGGCATGAAAGTTATTTTGATGGGTTTGACCAAAATTCGAAATCAAATTCTTTTTCAATGGCAAAGAGTATTGTTTCGATGGCATTGGGAAAAGCTATAATGCAAGGAAAAATTAAAAGTTTAGATCAAAAAGTAACCGATTTTTTCCCAGAATTGAAAGGAAAATATGCAAATGAAGTTACTGTTGGCGATTTATCTTCAATGGCATCTGGCTTAAGTTGGGACGAACGCTATTACAGTCCATTTTCAATTGTAACTAAAGCGTATTTCCATGACGATTTAAAAGATGTAATTCTAGATCTGGAAATTAGTGAAAAACCCGGACAATCATTTAAATACTTAAGCGGTGCTACTCAATTATTAGCTATGTGTGTTGAAAAAGCAACGGGTCAATATTTATCGGATTACATTTCAGAACATTTTTGGAAACCAATGGGAGCCGAAAACGAAGCTTTATGGCAACTTGATAACGCACCTAATGGTATTGAAAAAGCTTATTGTTGTATTGCTAGTAATGCTAGAGATTTTGCTAGATTTGGTAAACTCTATTTAAACAACGGAAACTGGAACGGTAATCAAATTTTAGACAGTACGTTTGTTAAAAAGTCAATTACGCCAAGATTTTCAGAAAGCCCTGAATATGGTTATGGTTGGTGGATGCATAAACATTTAGGCAAAACGTTGTATTACATGCGCGGTCATTTAGGTCAATTTGTTATTGTAATTCCTGAGGATCAACTTATTATTGTTCGTTTAGGACATCTAAAAGGTTTGCAAACCACATCAGACCCTCATAGTGATGATTTGTACGTTTATGTGGAAGAAGCTTATGAAATGTTGAAGAAGAGACATTAAGAAAAGATTGAGATTATGAACGGAAATTTTTCGGCTTTCAAAAATAGAGAAAGAATCAGTGAGCAAAAGAAAGCAGCAACTAAAGAAAAAAAGGAGTCAAAAAAATCAACGTTGGCTAATTCTAAAACTAAAACGGAATTAGATATAACTACAAGTTTGTCTCCGAATGAGCTAAGTGATTTAAAAAATAAAATAATAAGTGAAAAGAAAAAAAGACAAAAAAGATACAACATTCAATTTTTAGTTCTCTTTATTTTTCTGTTTATCTTAATGTTGCTTTTTGCATTGAAAATGGGTATCATATAACTTTAGAAATAATTTCAGGAATATACAAAGCCGAACTTAAAACAAACCACAAACAATTAACAAAAAACTACAAACCTGTAAAAAATGATAGAAAAATTAAACCTAAACAATATTCTTTTCTTAGATATTGAAACTGTTCCAGAATACAACAGTTATATGGGAATGGATGATGAAACCAAAAAACTTTGGGAACAAAAAACCCAATACCAAAGAAGAGATGAAGTAACTGCCGAAGATTTCTACGAAAGAGCAGGAATTTGGGCAGAATTTGGAAAAATCATCACAATTTCTGTTGGTTATTTTACCAATAAAGCAGATATAAGAAACTTTAGAGTTACTAGTTTTTGGGGTGAAGAGAAGAAGATTCTTCTAGATTTTTCAAACTTACTAGAATCTCATTTTAATGGTCATCAACATTTGCTTTGTGGTCATAATGCCAAAGAGTTTGATATTCCTTTCATTGCAAGACGTATGATTATAAATGGTATTGCATTGCCAAGTAAACTAAATTTATTTGGGAAAAAACCATGGGAAGTTCCACATTTAGACACATTAGAGCTTTGGAAATTTGGAGATTATAAACATTTTACCTCTTTAAAATTACTAACCAAAGTATTGGGAATTCCATCACCGAAAGATGATATTGACGGAAGTGAAGTGGCTAAAGTATTTTACATTGATAATGATATTGACAGAATAATAACGTATTGTGAAAAAGATGTTATTGCTGTGGCACAAGTTTTCTTAAGGTTACGACGCGAAGATTTATTAGTTGAAGACGAAATTATTCATGTATAAAAAAGGGATTCCAATTTGGAATCCCTTTTAAAATTTATGTTAGCATCAATTACTTGTTAAGAATAATCTTTTGAGTAGTTTTAGCTGCTCCATTTTCAATAGAAAGCATATAAATTCCATTGCTTAAATTTTCAATGTTTAATGATTCTATAGCTGTATTTGATTTTTTGGTCAATACAGTTCTTCCTTGAACATCATACAAGGTGAACAATGTTTCTCCGTTTACATCACCAAGGTTTATGTTGATAATTCCTTTAGAAGGATTAGGGTAAACAGAAATAGAATTCGATTCAAAATCATTATTAGATAAATTAGTTTGATTAATTCCACATAAATTAATCCTTGCCGAATTAATTACGCCGCCATCGCCATTCCAAGAATCAAAAGCTCTTAACATCCATGTTCCATTAGCGTTTAAATTATAAACACTTGATAAATTTTCAAATGGAATAACTGTACCTGAAATACCAGGACTTGATGAATTACAAGTCAATATAATACCATTATCAGAAACTGTACAAACAATATCGTCTTGACTGCCACATGCTTCATTAAATAAAGTGATTACAGGACTGCCAATAGATGCTGGACCTTCTAGGGTAATAATCAAATCTTGAATGTAGGTATGTGATATGTTCATACTTACGGTCAAATTCCCGATTGTATGATTTCCTGTTATTTCTATTGGTACAAAACCTTCACTATTAGCTGTATCTCCAATAAATGCATTTGAAAAATCAGTTGCGTCATATTGAATGCCACAAGAAATGGTAGCTGTTTTAAACATATGAACGGTTGCATTAGCAATTGTTCCAATACCACATTGATTTATTGGGTTAACTCTCCAATAATGATTCGTATTTTGAGAAAGTCCTGAAATAGTAAATGTAGTTTCATCAGTAGTTACATTAGAAATCAAATTATTGAAATTGATGTCTGTTGCAACTTGAACATTATAAAAAGTTGCATTAAATTGTTCATCCCAAACTAGAGTAATTGTAGGGGCTAAATCAATTTGATTATTAGCAGGGCTATTTAAAACCACATTTGTATGTGTTGGAGAAAATAAATTTAATTTTTTAAATCTAGTTTCTGTTTCACTTCCATTATCACCTACAATTCCAACATTGTAGCTACCAGGCAATGAGTTGTTTAAATTTGAAATTGTCATGGTAACTGTTCCATTTGTATTTAAACTAGAAGGATTAAATGAAGCGGTAGCTCCAGCAGGAATTCCAGTAGCAGAAAACGTAGTTGTTCCAGTTCCAATTTGCTTATAATCAAAAGTATAAACCGCATTAGACGTATTACAAATTGTTAAATCTGGTGATTTTGAAATTAATGCAATTGAGGAAGATATTCCAGTTACCACTAAACTAAAATCTTGTTTACCTGTAACCAAGTTCCCTTTATGAGTAACAGTAATAGTGTAATTCCCTGCAGCTGGATTATCAATTCTCACAAGCTCAACATTATCTACATTGTTTTCACTATTTCTAACTGCTGGAAGTGTAGGGTCTTCTTGTAATTTCCAAGGAAAAAAAGTTGTGTTATTTCTCGTAATCTTAATATCTAAATCATTCACTAATGAACGAAATAAATCGTTAGCCTCTCTTTGACCATTATTTGCATCACCCGGTAAATCTGTCCATGTAATTGATGCAGATAGCGGATTATTTAAACCTCCAATAGCATTGATTGTCATAGAAAAACTCTCTCCTTGTTGTAAATCTTGTTCTGAAACCCATGTAGACAAACCGTTATCTCTTATTGTTTCAGCTGCTCTCTTGGCATTTAATAGTCCCCAACCAAATCTGGGGTCAGGACCAATTTGCCCTGCATCATCAGCAGTATGACAAGCTAAACCTTTAAGAGTAGCTGCTTTCATGAATGAGTTAGTTAATTCAAAATGATACTGTTGTAATAATAAAAGAGTTCCCGTTACATTTGGAGCTGACATTGACGTACCTGACAAATTAGCTGTAGAAGAATCGCCGTTACCTGCAAGTGATAAAACTCCAGTTCCATTTCCAGTAATATCTGGCTTAATCCTTCTATCGTCAGTTGGTCCTTGACTACTACTGCTATTTATTTGAACAGAAACTAATTGTCCGTTTGGATTAATATTAGCATCTTGAGCATTAGCAACTGTTAACACATTTTTAGAAACTTTATTTCCTACTAATTTGTCAAAGCCAAAAGAAATCGGATCAGAATTATTGTTATTGTTACCATCATTACCAGCAGAAAAAATAGGTAAATAAAACGGAGACAAATATGCAATTTCATCCCAAACTCTGGAATCTTGAGTATAGCTACCTATAAACCAAGAAGGTAGGGTATTTCCATTATTTGTAACAGGAACACCATAAGAATGATTAGAAACAAGCATGCCTTCTAAAACCTCATCTAATGCTTCTGATTCATCATTTGTCCAGTTAAATGTTCTAGCATTTGCTAAACTAGCCATTCCTTTAATAACTGAGGAGTTTGAATTCCAAGGTGCCGCGATTACAGTTCCAGCTACATGTGTTGCGTGCTGGCTATATGAAGTTCCAAAGAAATCATCTATAGTTTCAACTCTTCCACCAAAACCGTTATGACTTCTTCTTACCGTACCTCCATCCCAGACTCTTGCTGTCATATTTTGACCATCAAGATTTAAACCTAATCCCCCACCAGCATTCAAAAAGTTTGTTCTTGTTGATATAGCCGCAGCAACATTATCAGTTCGTCTGTAAATTGGAATGCCATTTGGTCCCATTTTATAAATTTCTTCAACTCCGTCATTTTCTAGAAATCTGATTATTGGCCAGTTATTTGCTTTTGCCCACTCAACAGCTCTAAGGTATTCACTATTTTCTCTTTCATAAATTTTTTCGCGCAAGGCTTTAATCTTGTTCACATCATAATCTTTAACAATCTCTGAAATTTGACTTTTAGATTGTGAAAAACCAAAATGCGCTATCGCTATAAAAATTAAGATGTAACTTTTTTTCATTGGATAATTTGTTAAGGTTAAATTTATATAATATTAAAATTGAGGCCTGTTTTTTTGCAAATATATCAATTAATTGTTTCATAGATAATTAAACAATTTAAAAAATTAACACATTGATGTTGATATTGTTTGATAACAATATTTTTTTTACAATATTTATTTCAAAATACATATTATATTTACGTAAAAATAACAACCCATGGTTTTAAGTAGATTTTGGTTGGCCATTTTTGTGTCATCCATAGTGTTTATTGTTGGAGGTCTTTTTACTTCATACAATTATTCTATCGATTATGTTTTGAACGGTAAAAAAGGAGATCCCATGCAAGTAGACGAAAAATATTTGCAAAACCTTCCCGCTTTTATTCAAGACAGCATTCAAAAATCGCCTGAAAAGACTTTTGTTTTGAACAAAGTTACTACTGATGCAGACACTACTTATGTTTACAAAAACCAAACGGTTAAAATTTATAGCGGTGTACAAGCTTCGGATGGATTGTTGCCAACCTGCAAAAGCAGTTTGTTTGATATTATTCTTCCATTAATTGCTTATTTAGCTTTTTTCTGTGGAATCATGGAATTGCTAATTATTTCTGGAGCAGCGGAACGGTTGGCTACTAAATTAAGCCCAGCTTTTGCAAAAGTGTTTCCTTCGGTTCCAAAAAACCATGAGTCAATTTCTTACATGACGTTAAATTTTGCTGCCAATTTCTTAGGACTGGATTCAGCTGCAACGCCATTTGGTTTAAAAGCCATGCAAAGTTTGCAAGAAATTAATCCCGATAAAGACAAAGCCAGTGATGCCCAAATCATGTTCATGTGTTTGCATGCTGCCGGTTTGACTTTAATTCCAACATCAATTATTGGTTATAGAGCTGCTGAAAATGCTGCGAATCCTGCGGATGTAATGTTACCTTGTATTATTACTTCTTTCATTGGAACAATTGCTGCTTTTATTTTGGTAGGAATCAAACAACGTATCAATTTTAAAAGCGCTTCTTTAGTTGTGGCATTAATGACGGTTATTGGTGGAATTGTTGGATTATTATTTTACGTGAACAGTTTGGACTTAATTGGAAAAAATCATTTTACTTCCAATTTATCTGGATTGATGTTAGTGTTTATTATTGGGTTTACCTTGGTATTTTCATTTATTAACGAAAAGAAATTTGTTGCGAGTAACACAACTATTTTTGATGCCTTTGTTACTGGAGCCAATAATGGTTTACAAACAGGAGTAAAGATTTTTCCTTATGTAATGGGAATGCTTGTTGCTATTTCGTTATTTAGAAATAGTGGTTTGTTTGAAATGATTTCTCATGGTATTTCTTTTGTGTTTTCCCATATGGGCGTTGCCAAAGAAATTACTGATTCGCTTCCAGTAGCCATGTTACGTCCGTTTAGTTCGGGTGGTTCCCGCGGATTTATGATTGATGCGATGCGAACTTACGGCCCTGATTCTCTCACTGGAAGACTAAGCTGTATTTTCCAATGTAGTGCCGAAACTACTTTCTATGTAATTGCTGTGTATTTTGGTTCGGTAAATATTAAAAATACGCGTTATACTTTAGGTATGATGTTATTGGTAGATTTGATTTGCGTGATTACTGCGATTTTTGTGGCGAGTTGGTTTTTTTAACGAGTTGATTTCCTGCAAGGTTTCCAAAATCTTAAAGATGTTAAATTATACAAAAACCTACAAGTTCAAAAAAAGACCTTACAGGTTTGAAACTAATCATACTTTTTTGGATACCTTACAAGTAATCCGTAACTTTACCTTTCAAAACAAACAACATTATGGACTTTATATACCAAGACCCGTATCCCATTTTAAAAGACGATACACCCTACAAAAAACTAACTTCAGACTACGTAAAAGTTGAGCAATTAGGCAATAGAGAAATCTTAGTGGTTGACCCAAAAGGTTTAGAATTACTAGCTGAAGAAGCCATGTTTGACGTGTCGTTTATGCTGCGTACCAAACATTTACAAAGCTTACAAAACATCATCGATGATCCAGAAGCTACGGACAACGACCGATTTGTAGCTTATAATTTATTGCAAAATGCCGCAGTTGCTGTTGAAGGTCAATTACCTTCTTGTCAAGATACTGGGACAGCGATTGTAATGGCGAAAAAAGGAGAAAATGTGTTCACTGGTGTTGATGATGCGGAATGTTTATCTCGAGGAATTTTCAATACGTATCAAAAGAAAAACTTACGCTACTCGCAAATTGTACCAATTTCAATGTTTGAAGAAAAGAATTCAGGTTCAAATCTTCCTGCGCAAATTGATATTTATGCCAAAAAAGGAGCGTCGTATGAATTTTTGTTTTTAGCAAAAGGCGGCGGCTCGGCTAACAAAACATTTTTATACCAACAAACCAAATCGTTATTGAACGAAAAATCAATGACAGAATTTGTGAAAACGAAAATAAAAGATTTAGGAACATCGGCTTGTCCGCCTTATCATTTGGCTTTGGTTATTGGTGGAACTTCTGCGGAAGCAAATTTAGCGGCTGTTAAAAAAGCATCGGCAGGTTATTATGATCATTTACCAACCACTGGAAACATGGCTGGTCAAGCGTTTCGCGATTTGGAATGGGAAGAAAAAGTAAAGCAAATTTGCCATGAAAGCGGTATTGGAGCGCAATTTGGCGGAAAATATTTTGTGCATGATGTTCGTGTAATTCGTTTGCCTCGACATGCCGCTTCTTGTCCAGTTGGATTAGGTGTTTCTTGTTCGGCGGATAGAAATATAAAAGGAAAAATTACCAAAGATGGTATTTTCTTAGAGCAATTGGAAACCAATCCAAAACAGTTTTTACCAGAAGTGGCACCGCATTTAGAACCAGCAATTGAAATTGATTTAAACCGTCCAATGGCTGAAATTTTAGCGGAATTAACGAAATATCCAATCAAAACCCGTTTGAAATTAAACGGAACGGTGATTGTAGCTCGTGATATTGCTCATGCCAAAATCAAAGAATTATTAGATGCTGGAAAACCAATGCCAGAGTATTTCAAAAATCATCCAGTATATTATGCCGGACCAGCAAAAACCCCAGACGGAATGCCGTCAGGAAGTTTTGGACCAACCACCGCAGGAAGAATGGACGTTTATGTAGACGAATTCCAAGCGGCTGGCGGAAGCATGATTATGTTAGCAAAAGGAAACCGAAGCAAACAAGTGATGGACGCGTGCAACAAATACGGCGGATTCTATTTAGGTTCGATTGGTGGTCCTGCTGCGATTTTAGCTAAAGAAAATATCTTATCGGTTGAAGTAGTAGATTTCCCAGAATTAGGAATGGAAGCGGTAAGAAAAATTGAAGTAAAAGATTTCCCAGCATTTATTATTACGGATGACAAAGGAAATGATTTTTTTATGAATCTTTAGTTGAAGAAAAAAGAGATTAGAAGTTAGAAAATAGACAAACCTGTAAGTTGAAATACTTGCAGGTTTGTCTATTTAATATTGATATCAGCAGAATAAAAGTTACTGAAAATATCTAATGAGTTTTTATTTATTTCATAATCTACCATATCTTCATTAGTTGTAATTACAATTGAAAATCTATTATTTTCAAACTGACCAATCGCTGAAATTCCTCTTTGTGATTCATCTGCAACAGTAAGTCCTTTTGGTAATTTAAACAATACCTAATCACCTAAAAAAATAGCCAATCTCAATATCTTTTTTCAGTCTTCCTAATTCTCTTGTTGGTTCATTAATTGCATCACTCAAATAATTAAAACCAAAAACGATATTTAATAGAATCGATAAAATAAAAATTGCTTTTTTCATTACTAACATATTTTAATTAATCCAAATAGCTAAGTGAGATTCCTTCGGAATGAGAAATTATGCGAGAAAAACTGAATACTTCGTACTGACCACTGATCACTTTAAAACTACTCCACAAACAAAACCAATCCTTTCAAATAATGTCCTTCTGGGTGGTAAATATTGGTTGGATGATCTGGACCTTGTTCTAATTTGTGTAACACTCGGATGTTTCTTCCAGTTTCTATGGCTGCTGCGGCAACGGTGTTATAAAACAAAACATCGTCAATGACTTGTGAACACGAGAAAGTGAATAAAATTCCTTTTGGTGCTAAGGCTTTTAAACCTGCAATGTTTAATCTTTTATACGCTTGCGTTGCGGTATGTCTACTTTTGATGCTTTTTGCAAATGCTGGTGGATCCAATACAATTACATCATAAATTTGATAGTTTTCTTTCATGAAGTTGAACACATCGTCTGCAACTGCTTTATGATTGGCATTTGGAAAATTCAATTCCATATTACTTGCAGCTAAGTCCACCGCTTTTTGAGAAATATCTACCGAAGTTACCAATTCTGCTCCAGCGCTCATCGCATAAATGGAGAATCCACCAGTGTAACAAAACGTATTTAGTACTTTTTTGCCTTTGGAGAATTCACCTAATAATTTACGATTTTCACGTTGGTCTAAAAAGAAACCTGTTTTTTGTCCTTCTACCCAATTTACTGAAAACATAATGTTATTTTCTTTCGCAACGGCTTCTGCTTTGTTTCCGAATAAGAAATAATCCGTTCCCGTATTTGGTAATGTTCCTGAACTTTTACAATAAATGGTTTCGCAGTAGTCTGGAAAATTCGATTTTATGGCTTCAGCGATTTTTTCCATTTGAAGAAAAATCCCAGTGGAATGGGCTTGAATTACCCAATTTTTATCGTAATAATCAATAATCAAACCCGGAATGCCGTCACCTTCACCATGAATAACACGGAAGGCATTGGTTACTTCTAAATTCAATAATTTCAAACGTAATTCCCAAGCCGATTGTAATTTTTCGTTCCAAAAGTTCTCAGAAAAAGTTTCATTGGCAAATGTCAAAATTCGAACTACGATACTTCCTTTATCACTGAAATATCCCGTTCCTAAATGTTGGTTTTTCGAATCGACTACATCCACCATTTCTCCATCGTTTATTTCTCTACTCACGCCATAAACCGCGCCACTGAAAATCCAAGGATGACGACGTTGAATAGATTTTTCTTTTCCTGATTTTAGAATTACTTTTGGCTTCATTTTATTTGTAAAAGACCTAACAAGTTGCAAAAACCTGTTAGGTCAAGATATTAATATTATAAACTCTTTTTATTAATCGATTTTCATTTCTGGAATATCTCCCTCAATAATTAAATCCGCTTCTGTCGCTTTGATGATGTCTTCTACTGAAACTCCTGGCGCACGTTCTAACAATTTAAATCCTTTTGGTGTGATTTCTAAAACCGCTAATTCCGTAACGACTTTTTTTACACATCCAACACCTGTTAATGGAAGCGTGCATTTTTTTAAGATTTTCGATTCTCCAGCTTTGTTTACGTGCATCATGGCTACGATAATATTTTCTGCTGAAGCTACTAAATCCATGGCGCCGCCCATTCCTTTTACCATTTTTCCTGGGATTTTCCAGTTGGCAATGTCTCCATTTTCAGACACTTCCATGGCACCTAAAATCGTTAAATCTACTTTTTGCGCACGAATCATTCCGAAACTAAAAGCCGAATCAAAGAAACTTGCTCCAGGCAAAGTAGTAATCGTTTGCTTTCCTGCGTTGATGATATCGGCATCTTCTTCACCTTCAAAAGGAAATGGTCCCATTCCTAAAACGCCATTTTCCGACTGAAATTCAACGGAAATATCGGTACGAACATAGTTAGCAACGAGCGTTGGAATTCCGATTCCTAAGTTTACATAGTAACCGTCTTTTACTTCTTGTGCTATTCTTTTTGCGATTTGATTTTTATCTAGTGCCATGATTAACTTCTTTGTCTAACCGTTCTTTGCTCAATTCTTTTCTCAAATTTCTCACCTTGGAAAATACGATTTACCATAATTCCTGGAATATGAATTTCGTTAGGATCTAATGTTCCTGCTGGTACTAATTCTTCTACCTCAGCAATAGTGATTTTAGCCGCTCCAGCCATTGGTGCATTGAAATTACGAGCGGTTCCTTTGAAAATTAAGTTTCCTGCTTCGTCACCTTTCCATGCTTTTACGATAGAAAAATCAGCTTTGAAAGCGTGTTCCAAAACGTGCATTTTTCCGTTGAATTCACGAACTTCTTTTCCTTCAGCTACTTCAGTTCCGTAACCTGCTGGTGTAAAGAAAGCTGGAATTCCCGCTTGTGCTGCACGACATTTCTCTGCCAATGTTCCTTGCGGAGTAAGCTCTACTTCCAATTCACCTGAAAGCATTTGACGTTCGAACTCGGCATTTTCTCCAACATAAGAAGAAATCATTTTTTTGATTTGACGTTTTTGTAATAGCAATCCCAATCCAAAATCGTCAACACCAGCATTATTTGAAATACAAGTTAAGTTGGTCACATTTTTTCGAACCAATTCGGCAATACTATTTTCAGGAATACCACACAATCCGAAACCACCAAGCATGATAGTCATTCCGTCTTGAATTCCTTCTAAAGCTTCTTGAACATTATTTACTTTTCTAGAAATCATATTTTATGGTTTAAAGTCAAATTCTTTTAAATCAGGTTGGTCTTCATCTATGGAATCTTTTTCAACAGGTTTCCAACAATCTACCGGTATGGTTATTTTTTCTGGTCTTTCAAAAGCTTGTTTCGATACCGTTAAGGTTTCATCGTTATAACATTTTTGCATGAAAAGTCCCCAAATAGGTAATGCCATTGTAGCTCCTTGACCGTATAAAGTTTGTCTAAAATGTGCAGCTCTATCGTCATTTCCTACCCAAATTCCAGTGGCTAAATTAGGAACCATTCCAATAAACCATCCGTCAGAATTGTTTTGTGATGTTCCAGTTTTTCCAGCAATAGGATTAGAGAATGTATATTTGTATTGGGTTAAACCACTAACACCACCCCAACGCAAACGTTGCCCTGTTCCTGATTCAGTAACACCTTCCATTAGTTTTACAACAGCGTACGCCACATCTTTATTCATCACATCTTTACTTTCAGGAATGAATTGCTGTAAAACAACACCGTTTTTATCTACAATTTTTGTAATAAATGAAGGTTTAATGAAAACCCCTTGGTTAGCAAATGTACTAAATGCTCCCACCATTTCGCTTACAGTAATATCAACCGCTCCAAGTGCAATTGCAGGTTGTTCTGGGATTTTTGTAGTAACCCCAAGTTCTTTGGCTAAATCAATTACAGCATTAGGCCCAACTCTATCCATTAATTTTGCAGAAACTGTATTTACGGAATTTGCTAATGCATTTTTCATTGTAATCATACCTCTAAATTTGCCATCAGAATTTCTTGGTGACCAAGCAGCATCGATGTTCCATTTGCCTTTTGGCATAGTAAAAGGAGCATCAATTATGGAATCACATGGCGACATTCCTAATTGTTCAATAGCGGTGGCATATACAAAAGGTTTGAAAGTAGAACCTACTTGTCTCGCTCCTTGTCCCACGTGATCGTATTGGAAATATTTGTAATCAATACCACCAACCCAAACTTTAATATGGCCTGTTTGAGGTTCCATAGCCATCATACCGGTTTGCAAAAAGTGTTTATAGTATATGATTGAGTCTCTTGGCGTCATGATGGTGTCTCTTTCACCTTTCCAAGTAAATACTTTCATGTTTCGTTTTACATCAAACGATTTGATGATTTCATCTTCTGTTTTCCCTTCATCTTTTAATAAACGCCATCTTTCAGAAGCTTTCATGGCTCGATTGATAATATTTTGAGTTTCTGTTTCAGAAATATTAACAAAAGGTGCATTTTTTTTGCCTTTGGCCAATTCAAAAAATTTGGCTTGCAAAAGAGTTAGATGTTCTTGTACCGCTTCTTCTGCATATTTTTGCATTTTAGAATCAATGGTTGTATAGATTTTTAATCCGTCACGGTAAATATCGTATTCCGTTCCGTCTTCTTTTTTGTTTTCTTTTACCCATTTTTTCATGAAATCTCTCAAGTATTCTCTAAAATAAGTAGCACTTCCTTGACTATGACTCTCAGGTTTGAAATCTAAAACTACAGGTTTTGTTTTTAGTTTTTCTTTTTCAACTTCAGTAAGAAATCCGTTTTTTACCATTTGGGAGTAAACGGTATTTCTTCGGTCAATTACTAATTGTTTTCGTTTTTCTCTTGTTGGGTTGTACAAAGAGGGATTTTTTAGCATGCCAACAAATAGTGCTGCTTCTTCAATATTTAATTCTTTTGGTTCTTTATTGAAATAGATTTTTGAAGCGGAACGTATTCCTACAGCTCCATTTACATAATCTACTTCATTTAAGTACATGGCAATAATTTCTTTTTTGGTGTACTGACGCTCCAAACGAACTGCAATAATCCATTCTTTGATTTTTTGAATCACTCGAAATACAATGTTTTTAGAACCATCTGCACCATGAAACAAGTTTTTAGCTAGCTGTTGAGAAATCGTACTGGCTCCTCCTCCTTTACCCATTTTAACTACTGCGCGCAAAGTTCCACGAGCGTCAATTCCTGAATGTTCATAGAAACGTTCGTCTTCAGTGGCTACTAAAGCGTTGACCAAGTGTTCAGGAAGATCTTCATATTTAACAGGAACACGATTTTCAGCAAAAAATTTACCAATAATTTCTCCGTCAGAAGAAATAATTTCTGTGGCAATATTTGAATCTGGATTTTCTAGTTTTTCAAAACTTGGCATTTCGCCAAATAGTCCCCAAGAAGCAAATAAAAATAAAAGGATGATTCCAATTATGCCATAAACAAATGTTTTCCAAAACCAACGAACTTGTTTTGAAAAGGTAGTGTTTTCTGTTTTTTTTGTTGCCATAAATTAGTTTGTTTTTTCGATTCTAAAACCCACTTCAGTTACTCCATTTAATTCCAAGTCACCTGAAACATCACCAGTTTTTCTTAGCGCTTGCGATATTTTGACCGAGTAAGTTCCCGCTTTATTGAATTTAAAATTTTCTTGGTACCACAACTTACTTTCTTTAACATCTGAGAATCCTTCGCCCATTAGTTTTCCATCAGGAAATGCCATATCGTATTCCAATGTATCTATTTTTACTAGACTATCTGGTTGCGTTAGCGCTACAATAACATATAAATTGTTATACGGATAATCATTATTGTTTCTAATATTCAAAAATAGATTATAAAGATTGACGGTGTCGTTTTGTTCAAAAGAAAATTGAATGGTGTCTGTTTTTTTCCAAGAACCATCAAGTTTTTTATACTCATCGAAAATTCTATTTTCATCGCAACTAATTAATAGCCATGAAACTCCTAGAACCAATAATAAATTACTCTTTTTTAGGCGCATTTTTCTTGTTGATTGTTGCGGGTTTACGTCTTTTTTTGTTTTTATTAGGTTTTCCTTTTGGTTTGTCAAAGCGCGTCAAGCTATCTTGACCAACGGCGTTTTGGAAATTCTTTTCAATTTCTTTAGTAACTTCTACAGCAAAATCTTCTATTGCAGCAATTTTTTTGCCTTGTTTGTTAAATGTTAGCACTTCTCTAACTTGCGAAACCGTAAGTACATGCCAAACCGCTGATTGATTTTCGTAGGCAAACCACATTAGTTCTTTAAAAATATCTACTTTTTGACAAACGGCTGTTCCTTTTTCAGTTTGTAATTTAGTATCCATACTTGGAAATTCTTTTAGCGCATCCAAATACGTATCTAACTCATAATTTAAACAGCATTTTAATTTACCACATTGTCCTGCTAACTTTTGTGGATTCAGCGATAATTGTTGGTAACGAGCTGCTGCTGTGTTGACACTTCTAAAATCAGTTAGCCAAGTAGAACAACACAATTCTCTTCCGCAAGAACCAATACCTCCTAATCGAGCTGCTTCTTGACGGAAGCCAACTTGCTTCATTTCAATTCTTGTGCTGAATTCACGAGCAAAATCTTTAATTAATTGGCGGAAATCCACTCGTTCATTGGCAGTATAATAAAAAGTAGCTTTAGAATTATCGCCTTGTACTTCAATATCAGAAATTTTCATTTCTAAGTTAAGCGCAATGGCAATTTCTCTGGCTTTTACCTTTATATTTTCTTCTTTATTTCTAGCAGCACTCCAGATGTCAATATCTTTTTGGGAGGCTTTTCTGTAAATTTTTGGTAATTCGCCTAAATGATCTACATTTTTTTTCTTCATTTGGATTTTTACCAATTCGCCTGCTAGGCTAACTATTCCCACATCATGACCTGGCGATGCTTCTGTAGCTACAATATCACCAATCGTTAAGGATAGTTTTTCAGTGTTTCTGTAAAATTCTTTTCTTCCGTTTTTAAATCGAACTTCAACACAGTCGAAAGGTTCTTGACCGCTTGGTAACGACATATTAGAAAGCCAATCAAAGACCGTTAATTTGTTGCAGCTTCCAGTGCCACAACTTCCATTATTATTACATCCTTTTGGAACTCCGTCAGCGGTTCCTGTGGAACAATTTGTACATGCCATAATTTAAATATATGTTGATTGTCCGAAAAGCGGACTACGTTTCTAAAATGTTTTTGTGTGTAAAGATATTATTTTTTTAGCAAAGGTTAGCGCTTTGGAATGTAAACTTCTATAAAAACAAAAACCTATTTCATTTAAAAACGAAATAGGTTGATTTATAGTATTTCAGATGAAAAATACCTTTACATAGTAAAAAAAATGCACGTTAAAACTCCCAAAAGACAGCAAAAAATTGTTTTTTCATCAGTGAGGAAATAGACTTTTATTGTATAATTTTAAACAATTTATCCGATAATCGCACCCTAAACGGCAAAGCAAATGTTACTTTATCGCCAGGTTTTGCTTGATTGGCTTCGATTCCGTTAACGAGCATTTTTTCAATAATTACTTCTTGATTTCCTGTTGTGGGTCCAGAAATTAAAATTTTGTCTCCTACATTTAATTCGTTATTTTCTATTTCGAAAAGGCCTACTTGCGCTTTAACATAGTAATGTTGGGCTTTCCCTAAAATCACTTTTTTGACTTTGATTTTTTGGCGAATATCTTTTGTTGATTTTACCGTTGCTATTGGAGCATCAGGTAATTCACCCGATTTTTTAAACTTTAAAGCCTCTGATTTTCCTTTGCGGAATACTTTATTTCCCACTTGTTTTCCGCTTCTCAATTTTACTTGTTCGGCTAATGGTAATTGTGTGATTTCCAAACATTCGGTAGAACAACAATTTTCCATAGTTGCTTTACATTCGTCACATTGGATGAATAACAAGTGACAACCGTCATTAGCACAATTGGTATGATTATCACAAGGTTTTCCACATTGGTGGCACTGCGAAATAATTTCTTCGGTAATTCTTTCCCCTAAACGATTATCAAATACGAAGTTTTTTCCAATGAATTTGCTTTCCAAACCTTCTTCTTTGATTTGTTTTGCATAATTGATAATTCCGCCTTCTAACTGAAAGACATTTTTAAAACCTTGGTGTTTGAAATAAGCCGATGCTTTCTCGCAACGAATTCCTCCTGTGCAATACATCACCAAGTTTTTATCTTCTTTGAAATCTTTTAATTGTTCGTTGATAATTGGCAAAGATTCCCTAAAAGTTTCCACGTCTGGAGTAATGGCGCCTTTAAAATGACCTACTTCACTCTCATAATGATTTCTGAAGTCTACCACAATGGTGTTTGGGTCTTCGAGAATTTCATTGAAAGCTTTAGCATTTAAGTGAATCCCTTTGTTAGTGACATCAAATGTTTCATCATTTAAACCATCAGCAACAATTTTATGACGAACTTTAATGGTTAATTTCAAAAACGAATGATCGTCTTGTTCTACGGCAACATTCAATCGAATGCCACTCATGAAATCATATACTTCTAAAGTTTCACGAAAAGCTTCAAAATTTTCTGCTGGCACACTCATTTGAGCGTTAATTCCTTCGTGGGCAACGTAAATTCGGCCTAGTGCATCGAGTGCATTCCAAGCTACAAATAAATCATCGCGAAATTTTTTGGGATTTTCAATTTTGGCATACGCATAGAAAGACAACGTTAATCGTTGTTTACCCGCTAAATCAATTAGCTCTTTTCTTTCTTCTGCGCTTAAAGTGTTGTACAGTTGCATGCTATAAACGTTTTAAGATTAGAAAAATAAGAGACGTGATGAATCACGCCTGTTCGAAATGGAATTCTAAATGGAAGAATTCGGGCACAAAGGTAATAAAATTGATTAAAAACCAAAGAATTAAAACCAAATCAAAACAAAGAAACATTTTTTGTATCAATTAAAAAAAAATGTATTTTTACGAAAAATTATTTTATTATGAGCTCAGATAAAGACGCAAAATTAAAAGCCTTACAACTAACATTAGACAAACTTGACAAAACGTACGGAAAAGGAACCGTAATGAAATTAGGAGATAGCGCTGTTGAAGAAGTAGAAGCTATTCCGTCAGGTTCATTAGGGGTTGATTTGGCTCTTGGTGTAAACGGTTACCCAAGAGGAAGAATCATTGAAATCTACGGACCAGAATCGTCAGGTAAAACCACGTTAACCTTACACGCCATTGCAGAAGCTCAAAAAGCAGGTGGAATTGCTGCATTTATTGATGCGGAGCACGCCTTTGACCGTTTTTATGCTGAGAAATTAGGGGTTGATATTGATAATTTAATTATTTCGCAACCTGACAATGGGGAACAAGCATTAGAAATTGCCGAGAGTTTAATTCGCTCTGGTGCTGTTGATATTGTTGTAGTTGACTCGGTAGCCGCTTTAACACCAAAAAGTGAAATTGAGGGCGACATGGGAGATTCTAAAATGGGATTACATGCACGTTTGATGTCGCAAGCGTTGAGAAAGTTAACAGGAACAATTCACAAAACTAATTGTACCGTATTTTTTATTAACCAATTACGTGATAAAATTGGTGTAATGTTTGGAAACCCAGAAACTACAACTGGTGGAAATGCTTTAAAATTCTACGCTTCGGTTCGTATTGATATTCGTAAATCTACACAAATTAAAGATGGAGATAATGTCATTGGAAACCGAACTAAAGTGAAAATCGTTAAAAACAAAGTTGCACCTCCATTTAGAACAGCAGAATTTGATGTGATGTACGGGGAAGGAATTTCAAAAGTTGGTGAAGTTTTAGACTTAGCCGTGGAATTTGAAATCATCAAAAAAAGCGGTTCTTGGTTTAGTTATGGAGAAACCAAACTAGGTCAAGGTAGAGATGCTGTGAAAGCACTTATCAAAGATAATCCAGAATTAATGGATGAATTAGAACAAAAAATTAAAGAAACCATTAAAGAAAATAATGCTTAATACTATTTTTAATTTTTTTAAAAAACACCTCAATTTCAAAAGATTGGGGTGTTTTTATTTTAATTTATACGTTTTTAGCTTGAATTGATTTTAAAAACCAGTAATTAATACTAAATAAACAAAACTATTCACTTAGCAATTTTTAAAATTCTATACAAAGAAAACAATTTCATTTATGTAAGTGTAAAGATTAATACCTTCTTTATTATTTCCTAAAATTTCTCCCTTTCCAATTGTATTTTCCAAACAACGAATACACCGCCACCAAAACACTAAAAAACGGATACAACAAACTACTAGCCAAAACGTAATACAATTTCGATTGAAAGAAATTCACTGTTTTGTATAGCAAAATAAAATCGATTAGAAATTTCAATGCAACAAAAAGCATGAAAATGTTTTGGTCCAAAATTCCAATTAACCAAAATAAAAAACTAGTAATCCAAGCCAAATTTCCTCCAAAAACTACCAAAGCCAATAACTTTCCATAAACCGAAGAATATCCTGTACTTTTTGAAGCCCAACGAACACGTTGTTGGAATAATTCACTCCAAGTTTCTACTGGTTTTGTAGCCACAATACTTTCTTTGGCCAATAAAAACCCAACTTTATCAGGCGCAACAGAAACAGCTTTTTGTAATAAAAAAACATCGTCGCCACTGGCAATCATTTCATTTCCTTGAAAGCCATTTAATTTTTGGAAAAATACTTTGGAATACGCAAAATTAGCACCATTACACATAAAAGGTTTCCCAACGCCAAAACTTCCAATTGTAGCGCCTTGTAAACTCAAAAAATCTAGATGCTGAAAAGCGGATAAAAAACCATTTTTTGGAACATAACAAACTCCAGAAGCCACCATTTCCAATTCCTTTTCCTGAATATATTGGTCATAAATTTTCAACCAATCCTTTTGAACCAAACAATCCGCATCCGTAGTAATAATCCAATCGTTTTTAGCCAGTCGAATCGCCGTTTCAATCGCATCTTTTTTTGGCGAATTTGATTTTCGTTGGTTGTTAATTAGTGAAATTTGGAATTTGGAATTTGGAATTTGGAATTTTCCCTCAGAGTCATCATCTACCAAAATCACCTCAACCAATTCCTTCGGATACTCTAACAAGGAAATCGAATACAACAAATTCGGAAGATTTTCTTTTTCATTTCGAAAAGGAACTACAATTGTAAAGGCTATTTTGGGAACAACTTCTTTTTTAAAAAACCGTTTCATTCGAAGAAAACCATAAATCAGTTGCCCAATGAACAGGAAATAAAGAAGAAAAATTATGCTTAAAACCAGTTCCAACATATCATTTAATCTTTAGCATTAGGTTGATACTTCATCACAAAAAAACTTCCAATAACCACAGGAATTACCAAATTAAACAACCACATAACAGAAGTAATCGTAATCATTTTCCATTCTGGAATACCTAATTTTCCAAATAAAAATAACGCTACACTTCCTTTAATCGCCACATCCATCAAATGAATACTCGGAATTATCGATGCCAAAAAATACATCATAAAAACAGTTGCCAATGCCAAGGAATACGAAATTTCACTACCGAAAATTAGCAATAAAAAGTAAAATTGGTGCGCAAAAATCAAATAGCGAATGATTGAAAGTTGTAAAGTTGTAACATGAAAACCAATGGACAACTTTTTAAAAGCTTCAATAATTTTTTGCAAAGATAAACCGTAAATCGAAACTTTTCGAAACTTTAAAATCAGAAATACCACAAGGAGAAACAATACTAAAAATAGCAAATGCAACAACGAGAATTTGAAATTTATCCAAAGCATTGTTTCTGAAACCAAAACACCACTGATTATAAAACCTAAAATTCCAAAAAAAGTAGTGATTAGCATTTGAGAGCTATTGCCAATAAAATTTAGGAAAATAATTTTCTTTACTTTTTTCTTCTCAAAATATAAAGCTTTGGCTCCATATTCTCCAATTCTATTAGGTGTAAAAATCGATGCTGTTAGCGAACCTAAACTCTGTTTTGCCGCTTCTAAAAAGGAAATTTTAATGAAACTACTAACCAAATGTTGCCATTTTAAGATTTCGAAAACCCAATTCAAAACCGAAAATAGCAAGAGAAAAAACAAACTTTTAATTGAGAAATAGTCAGAAATCAAACGCCAATCGATGGCTTTTTCGCCTTGTAATTGGTTTACAATATAATACAAAGCGCCACTCACTATCAAAAGTTTGACGAGAACTAAAAGGAATTGCTTAGCTTTGTGAGAAATTGCAATCATGGTTACAAAGTAACGAAAACTTTGCACTTGAAACTTGAAACTTGAAACAAAATAATTGGCAAACGAACGCATCATATTAGGAATCGACCCAGGAACTACGATTATGGGTTTTGGATTGATCAAAGTAGTCAACAAGAAAATGGAATTTCTACAGTTGAACGAACTCATTTTGTCCAAATACGACGACCATTATACCAAATTGAAAGTCATTTTTGAACGCACCATCGAACTTATTGAAACCCATCATCCTGATGAAATTGCAATTGAAGCGCCTTTCTTTGGAAAAAACGTACAATCAATGCTAAAACTAGGAAGAGCACAAGGCGTTGCGATGGCAGCTGGATTGTCAAGGCAAATTCCCATAACAGAATACGAACCCAAGAAAATAAAAATGGCGATCACCGGAAACGGAAACGCCAGCAAGGAACAAGTAGCCAAAATGCTCCAACAATTATTAGGCTTAAAAGAATTACCCAAAAACCTCGACTCAACAGATGGTTTGGCAGCAGCGGTTTGTCATTTTTTCAATTCAGGAAGAGTGGAAATTGGGAAAAGTTATTCGGGTTGGGATGCTTTTGTGAAACAGAATGAATCGAGAGTTAAGAAATAGTTTTCAGTCTCAGTTTTCAGTCTCAGTACTGCAAACTGAGACTGTGACTGAATACTAATAAAATGAGCGGCATCTACATCCACATACCTTTTTGCAAACAAGCTTGTCACTATTGCGATTTTCATTTTTCTACTAATTTGAAGAAGAAAGACGAAATGGTTTTGGCATTGGCTAAAGAAATTGAAATGCGAAGCCATCCCATCACCGAACCAATAGAGACGATTTATTTTGGTGGCGGAACGCCTTCGATATTGTCGGTTGCAGATTTGCGATTTTTGATTGATTCCGTTTATAAAAATTACAACGTAATCGAAAATCCAGAAATTACAGTAGAAGCTAATCCGGATGACTTGAATCTCGACTTCGCTCGATTTGACAATGAAACGGATTTGTCAGTTCGAGCGGAGTCGAGAACTATTTTTGAAGCATATAGAGAAATTGGCATTAACCGACTATCCATTGGTATTCAATCGTTTTTTGAAGATGATTTAAAGATGATGAATCGTGCGCATAATTCGGAAGAAGCTAAAAAGTGTTTGGAAATTGCTACTCAATATTTCGATAATATTTCCATCGATTTGATTTATGGAGTTCCAGAAATGTCAAATGAAAAATGGTTACAAAACATTGAAATGGCTTTGTCTTTTGGTGTACCACATATTTCGAGTTATGCTTTAACGGTGGAACCCAAAACGGCTTTGCATTCTTTCATTCAAAAAGGAATTATTCCGCAACCTGATGACGAAGTGGCTCAAGAACATTTTCATCTTTTGGTTGATAAACTTTCGGAAAACGGATTCATTCATTACGAATTATCTAATTTTGGAAAAGAAAATTATTTTTCTAAAAACAATTCGAGTTATTGGTTGGGCAAAAAATACATTGGAATTGGTCCGTCAGCTCATAGTTATGATGGAAAAAATCGAGGTTGGAATGTTTCTAATAATTCGCTTTACATCAAATCCATTCAAGAAAACAAGTTACCAATTGAAATGGAAACCTTAAGCAAAACCGATCGTTATAACGAATACGTTATGACAGGATTGCGAACGATTTGGGGCGTTTCTTTAAATAAAATTGAGGAAGAATTTGGAAAAACGTATTTAAATTATTTATTGCACCAATCAACAAAACATATAGAACAAAAACTTCTGGAATTTGTCAAGTCGGGCGAAGTCGAGACTGTATTGAAAACCACCAAAAAAGGAAAGTTTTTGAGCGATGGAATTGCTAGTGATTTGTTTCTGTTGAACTTGTAATTTTTATTCTGATTGAAACAAATTTATGGCTAAGTTCAAAATTCCGTTTAGAATTGCTCCTTTAAAATCACAAACTCCGTTAGGGTTAAACGAATCCATTTTATTATTGTAAATCAAGTTTTCGGGAATAATAATTGAATTTTTGTATTCGTACTTACCGTTATATAATGTAAAATTATCGTTTAATTGCGTTACTCGGTTGTAAATCGAAAAATCATAATCCGTGCGAAATTGCAACTGATTAAATAGCAAAGGCTTCTTTATTGCAGGACTAAAATCCACATTAAAATTTGGTAATTGTTGAAATGATTGTTGGTTTGTAAGTGTCATTTGAGCAAATACAAAAACATTGGAAAAAAGCAGTAAAAGAGCAAAATATTTTTTCATTTTCAATGTCCTTTTAATTTTAAAATTCCTTAAAATTAGTTATTAGTTTGTTTATAAACAAGCATTTGAGAAAAAATTGATACTTGTTTAATTACATCTAATTTGTTTTTGTTAAATTTGGAGTAGTTTAACCGCAAAGAGCGCAAAGTTTTTCGCAAAGGACGCAACAATTTACAATATACACGCCAAAATAAATAATTATGACAGAAAATGAATTATCAAGAATTGTATTTGATTGTGCTTTGAAAGTACATCAAGGTTTGGGTACAGGTTTACTGGAAAGCGCTTATGAAGAATGCCTGTTTTATGAATTAAAAAAAGCAGGTTTGAGTGCTGAAAAACAAAAGCCTTTACCCTTAATTTATGAAGAAGTCAAACTCGATGTCGGTTACAGAATTGATATTATAGTAGAAAACAAATTAATAATTGAAATTAAATCGGTAGAAGCACTAAATGATGTTCATTTTGCTCAATTATTGACTTATTTAAAATTAACAAATTGTAAGTTAGGGTTACTCATAAATTTCAATGTTTCTCTAATCAAAAATGGAGTGAGAAGAGTTGCAAACAATCTCTAATTCTTTGCGAACTTAAAACAATAACAAATAAACTTAGCGAACCTTGCGAAAAACTTTGCGCTCTTAGCGGTTAAAAAACATGAAAACAACAATCACACATAATAATTTTACATTCCAAATCGACTTATCAAAACCTCTTGATATTTCTATTCCATTAACAAACAACGAACAGAATCCAATTGCGTGGTATCAAAATGCACCCGAAATTGAACCTGTAAAAATGGGCGATTGGATTGGAAAAGTTTCGGAAGGAAAATCGTCTACAAATTTCAATAATATTTTCTTTAATCCGCACGCTCATGGAACGCACACGGAATGTTTGGGACATATTACTCGAGATTTTTACTCTATAAACCAATGTTTGAAACAGTTTTTCTTTACTGCGGAATTGATTTCGGTGGAGCCAAAAAAAGTGGGAGAAGATTTAGTTATTACAAAAGAACATATCTCGACTGCGCTCGATAAGACAAAAAATGGTTCAATTGAAGCCATTATTATCAGAACTATCCCAAATCCAGAAAGCAAAAAGCAACTAAATTATTCCAATACCAATCCGCCTTATTTGGAAGAAGCAGCTGCATTTTTTATCAGAGAAAAAGGAATCCAACATTTGTTAATCGATTTACCAAGTGTAGATAAAGAACACGATGAAGGAAAATTGTTAGCTCACAAAGCGTTTTGGAATTTAAAAGATGTAAATCAAGTCAATGAAGATGCTAGATTTAATTGCACGATTACAGAAATGATTTTTGTAAACGAAGAAATTCAAGATGGAAGCTATCTACTAAATTTACAAATTGCTTCTTTTGAGAATGATGCTAGTCCGAGTAAACCAGTTTTGTATAGTTTGGAGTAGGGAGTTTTTAGTTGGGAGTTAAAATTTAAAAATTTAAAATTAATATTATGGATTATAAAGATTTATTAGCTTACAAAAAGTCATTTGCTTTAGCGATGATGATTTTTGATGTTACTAAAAGTTTTCCAAAGGAAGAACAATATTCTTTAACAGACCAAATAAGAAGAAGTTCTAGAAGTGTAACAGTTACCATTACAGAATCTTACAGGAAAAGAGTTTATCCAAAAAACTTCTTAAGCAAACTTACTGATGCTGAAGCTGAAAATTCTGAAACTCAGGTTTGGTTAGATTTTTCATTAGCATGTGGTTATTTGGAAGAAATAAAGCATAATGAATTAACAGCTATAAATACTGAAATCGGAAAATTAATTTATTACATGATGAATAATCCTGATAAATTCGGTTCAAGTAAAATATAAATTAAACGATATAAACTCCCAACTAAATACTCCTAACTCCCAACTTTTAATTATGAACATCCAACAACTCTACGAATTCTGCCAATCTAAAAAAGGTGTCACCGAACATTTTCCGTTTGATGAAGATACTTTGGTATTTAAAGTTGGTGGAAAAATGTTTTGTTTAACTTCATTATCCGAATGGGAAAAAGGAACACCATCTTTAAATTTAAAATGTGATCCACAAGTTGCTATTGAACTTAGGGAAAAATTTGACGGAATTACTCCAGGTTATCATATGAGTAAAATTCATTGGAATACCGTAAAAATAAATGATGACGTTCCTGATAAAAAGGTGATTCATTTGATTAATCATTCGTATGAATTGGTTTTTTCTGGTTTAACAAAAAAAATAAAAGAAGAACTAAATAAATAAACATTAGGCATTACTTTTGTAACATTATATCAAACTATTTCTTTGCAAAAAACTTAGATTATGCTAGACAACTTAAAAAAAATATTGAACGAGGACCAAGACCCAAAGGCCATAGAAAAAATCACAACGAAATTAGAAAACTTGTTGATGTCTAATGAAGAAGTGGGCTACATTGCCGTTCAAAAAAAACCTGCAGTAACTATTTTTCCTGATAGTATTGTAGTGACTAATAAACGTATTATTTTATGTAAACCAAAAAACCTTGGTTTATCTATGGAATTTGTAGATTATGACTGGGATGATATTGCCGCTTCATTTGTTAAAGAAGGTATTTTAGGTGCTGATTTTACTTTTACAACAAAGTCAGATTTAACACATACTATTGATTACTTACCAAAAAATCAAGCACGGAAATTATACACTTTTGCAAAAGAACAACTAGACAGTTTGAAGCAAAACAAAACAACCCAATTTATTGTAGAAGAACAAAAAACAATTGAAGAACCAGCTGAAATTCAACCCGAAGAAGTAGCAACTTTTGAAACTGAAGAAATTGAAACCGAAGAAATAACACATTTTGCTTCCATTATACCCACGCCAAATCATATCATTCACGATACTGAAGTGGAAGCTCCAATAAGTGAAGAAAAAGGATTAGCCAGTTTATCAAATGAAGAACTTTTTGCCAAACTACAGAACTATAAAAAATTATTAGACAACGGTTTAATCCTACAAGGCGAATACGACAGATTGAAATCTGAAATTTTGAAGTTTTTGTAATTGCCAAAATTTATTGCTTCTTAAAACATCATCAAACTTAATGAGAATTCAGGATTAATTTAAAACATTAAAATTTTAGTTTAATATATTCCAGCATTAAATGTAATTAGTGTTATGAATTATTAGCTAAAATTTATAAAATAATCCAACTGTGTAAAAAATGTTTTTTGTGATGGACTATTTTCAGCAAAAAAAAAATACCTATTTTCAACGCAACCTTTTAAAAATAAATGTATCTAATTAAAAAACTAAAGAAATGAAGAAACTGATTTTATTATTAGTAACAATTACTTTATTTTCATCGTGCTTACCTGATGACGACGGACAAAAAATTAGCCTTGAATTAGTGCCTATAGAGTCTGTTGAAATACCACAAGAATTTGTTCTAGGTGAAACTTATAACATTACAGTTAGGTATTTTAGACCTTCAGATTGTCATGTTTACGATGGTATTTACTATGAAAGCAACTTAAATGAGAGAACCTTTGCAATTAGAAACGCAGTAAATAATAATGGCTCGTGTTCACAACTCAATGAAGTTATTGTTGAGAAAAGTTTTGATTTTTTCGTTACAAGTAATGGAAGCTATATATTCAAATTTTGGCAAGGTGTTAATAATACAGGTGAAAACGTATTTTTAGAATATGAAATTCCAGTAATTGACTAATAAAATATAAATTGATTATTGAGCAACTCATACATGACTGTTGTAAAGGCAATACTAAAGCACAAGAGCAAATTTACAGACTACTAAGTCCCAAATTATTTGCAGTGTGTTTAAAGTATTCTAGAAGTTATGCCGAAGCTCAAGACAATTTACAAGAAGGATTTTTACTGTTATTTGAAAAAATAAACCAATTTCAGTTTAAAGGATCATTTGAGGGCTGGGCCAAACGATTGATGATCAATTATGTATTGCAACAATATCGAAATCAAGGTGTATTTGAATTGATTTCAGAAAAATTACCAGCCGATGAACCAATAGATTTAGATGACGAATCACTATCGATGGATTTTTTGTTACAACTTATTCAAGAGTTGCCAGACAGGTATCGATTAGTATTTAATTTATATGTTTTAGACGGATATTCCCACAAAGAAATTGCCGATATGCTAGAAATCACAACGGGAACATCAAAATCAAACTTAGCTAGAGCAAAAGCTATTTTAAAAGAAAAAATTGAAAGCAAAAACTTAGCTATTGTACCTAAAGTTAAATGAAAGAAAACAAAAATATAGAACGCATATTTCAAGAAAAGTTCAAAGATTTTGAAGCTATTCCGCCAGAAGCTAACTGGAATGCTATTGCTGATCGTTTGAAGCAGAAAAAGAAGCGAAGAATTCTTCCTTTCTGGTTGCGCACATCAGGAATTGCTGCTGGTTTACTTTTATTCTTTGCTTTTGTTTATAATTATTTTTCCTCTTCATTTGAACCTGTAGAAAACGGAACCAAAATTACCGTAACGGATTCTACTACTTTAAAAAATGAACTTGAGTTAAAAGACGATGTAATTGTATTAGAAAATAATAATTTGGATGAAAAAACAACATCATCTTCTTATAAAAATATTACCAATGCAATTCAAGATAAAGACAAAGTAATTGGAAAAAAATCATCGAAAGGAATAAATGAAATAGCTTCATTGAAAAGCGAAAAAGTAAGTTCAACAAATAATGCTGTTCAAAAAACAGAAGTTACTGATTCAAAAAAATCTAAAACAGAGAAAACTATTTTTGAAAAAGAAACAATTATTAGTAATGAATTGGTTTTTTCTTCGGAAAAGCCTTTACAAAAAACAAAAAACAGTTTAGGAAGTTTAAATACTATCGATAGTTTAGGCTTCAATAACAATACTCCTGAGAATCCATTAACTCAACTTTTACTTGAAAAAGACAAGAAAAAAGAAGATGGAAAAGTTGCTATGAAAATTGAAAAAGGAAGTAAATGGGCGATAAGTTCTCAGGTATCGCCTGTTTATTTTAATTCTTTCACAGATGGTTCTGCTTTAGATTTTCAGTTTGAAAACAACAATAAAAGTTATTCAAATTCAGTGAGTTATGGTGTTGGTGCTTCTTACAATGTTTCTAAAAAAGTCAGCTTTAAAACAGGCGTGAATGCCATTAACCTTAGTTACAGCACAAATGATGTTGCTTATGAAGTTATGTTGAAAGGTGCTGATTTATCTAACAATATGCCATTACTAGCTCGTACTAGTACTAGTGAAAATGTGATGTTAAAATCAAATAATACGGTTACTACAAATGCATTTGGTGATGTTGAAAATTTCAACCAACAAAGTTTAGGAACATTGAATCAGGATTTCAGTTATATTGAAATTCCTTTTGAAATGAATTACTCATTATTGGATAGAAAATTTGGTGTGTCAGTAATTGCTGGTATGAGTACATTGATTTTAAGTAATAATTCTGTTTCGCTTTCAACAGGTGGAATGGAGATGAATTTAGGGAGTGCAAAAAATTTAAACGATATACATTTTAGTAGTAATGTCGGTTTGGGTTTTAAATATTCGTTTTGGAAATCTTTTAATGCCAATTTCCAACCTATGCTTAAATACCAAATCAACCCGCTCAGCGAAAATCCTGGAAATTTTAGACCATATTTCATTGGTTTATACTCCGGAGTAAGCTATCAGTTTTAATAGGCAAAATTGGTTAAAAAGCCTATTTAGTTAAGTTATCTGTTTCATAAGAAACCTGAAAGCCCTCTTTTTTGAGGGCTTTTTTAGTATTTCAAATCTTTTAAAATCAAATTTCTTGCTTGTTCTTTAATTTGGTTTTTATCTTCCAATGTTAAACCTTTTGTTTTGATAAACGAATGAACTTTAACGCGCATTCTACCGGGTTTTCCACTGAAAAAAGTAAATGAAAATCGTTTTTTATTATCAATAAAACTCATAGGAACAATTGGGATTTGATGTTCAATTGCTAATCGGAATGCCCCGTCTTTAAATTGGTCCAAAATTATACTTTCATCATCAGGAACGCCACCTTCTGGAAAAATACAAATACTCAATCCTTGATGCAAACGTTTCTGGGCCAATTCAAAAACTTTATACCTACTTTTACTGCTGCTTCTGTCTACCAAAATACAAACTCGTTTATAGAAAAATCCAAAAATTGGAATCTTAGCTAATTCTTTTTTTCCAACAAAAACAAACGGGTTATTTTTAACTACTACTAACATTAACATAATATCCGTCATCGAAGTATGATTGGCAATAAACATATAACTTTGTCCTTTTTCTAGCTTTTCATCCCATTCAACCTTATAGTAAAAACCCATTCCCCAAAGCACAAATTTTGCCCAAATTCTAGCTACTTTATAAAACTGAGGATACGTTTTTTCTGAAATTACTAATGCCAATAAAATTGGAGCTAAAACTATAATTGGAACTAAAACCAAAAGATAAAACCAAATGCGATAAAGGAATGTTATAGGATATTTTAAAAATTTCATGGATTTCATAGGTTTGTTTCCCAAAAGTAAACATTTTAATCATACTTTACACCTCACACTTTACACTTTGTATTTCAAACTTTGTACTTTTTGCTTTACATTTGCAATTCATAAAAATACTTAAAACTTTGCAAAGCTTTACGAAATGTCATTATTGCTTTGCGTTATATAAAAACCATGGCAAAAATTTTAACCGGAGTACAAAGTACGGGAACACCACATTTAGGAAATTTATTAGGAGCCATTTTACCAGCAATTGAAATGGCAAACAATCCTAAAAATGAATCTTTTTTATTTATTGCTGATTTGCATTCGATTACGCAAATTAAAAATGGAACAGAATTAAGACAAAACACCTGCAGCGTGGCAGCTGCTTGGCTAGCTTGTGGATTGGATACTGAAAAAGTTACGTTTTATCGTCAATCAGATGTTCCTCAAACTGCGGAATTGTCATGGTATTTGAGTTGTTTTTTTCCTTACCAAAGATTAACGCTTGCACATTCTTTCAAAGATAAAGCCGATAGATTAGAGGATGTAAACGCAGGTTTATTTACTTATCCAATGCTAATGGCAGCTGATATTTTATTGTACGATGCCGAATTTGTTCCTGTTGGAAAAGACCAATTGCAACATTTGGAAATCACGCGAGATGTAGCCTCAAGGTTCAACCATCAAATGGGCGAAACCTTTGTATTACCAGAAGCAAAAATTGACGATAACGTCATGATTATTCCTGGAACAGACGGACAAAAAATGAGTAAATCACGTAATAATTTCATCAATATTTTTGTTGACGATAAGACATTGCGCAAGCAAATAATGGGTATTCAAACGGATAGTACGCCATTAGAAGATCCAAAAAATCCTGATACGTGTAATTGTTTTGCTTTGTATCGTTTATTGGCAACTCCAGAAGCTGTGACAACCATGAAACAAAATTATTTAGCTGGTGGTTATGGTTATGGTCATGCGAAACAAGCATTATTTGAATTAATCGTAGAAAAATTTGCCACCGAAAGAGAAAAATACAATTACTACATCAACAACTTAGAAGAAGTAGATAAGTTATTATTGGAAGGAGCAGCAAAAGCAAGTGCTGTAGCTAATGGAGTTTTAAAAAGAGTTCGAGAGAAATTGGGCTATTAATGGTTTTAATCAAAAAACCACCAACTTCCGCTGGTGGTTTTTTCTCAAACTGCATTCAAAATCGCTAAAATATCCTCTCCGAATTTCTCCGCTTTTTGTTTCCCGAAACCTTTAATTTGTTGTAATTCGTCTAAGTTACTTGGCTTATACATGGCTAAATCGATTAATTCTGAATTGTGACAAATCATAAACTTTTTAAGTTTCAAAGCATCCGCTTTTTCGGTTCGCCATTGGTTTAAAAAACCGTAAACTTGTTTGTCTTTCGAATTCAAATCTTCGTAAGACTTTCGTTCAAGTCGTTCTGGTTTTTGTTGCTCCAATATTTCATAATGAACAACTACCGACCAATGGGCTTCTTCTCCATCGACAAATTGTGTACTCGACTTTTTAAACATCACTGAATTCAAAAAAGCATTCAATTGTTGCTGATCGTACTCCAAAAAGGCAACATCCAAACGGATTGAAAATACTCTAACTTGCATAACATCCTTATTTGCTGATTAACAAGATTTCATTGGCAATAACTTCTGTAACATAGCGTTTGTTTCCGTCTTTGTCGTCGTAACTTCTGTGTGTTAACTTTCCTTCTATGCCAATTTCTTTGCCTTTGGTTACAAATCTTTCGATAATGTCGGCAGTTTTTCCCCAAGCGGTTACTCTGTGCCATTGGGTTTGTTCTACTTTATCACCGTTTTCTTTGTAATACACTTCGTTTGTAGCGATGCTGATGTTAGCTAATTTTTTTCCTCCTTCAAGGTTTTTGATTTCTGGTTTTTGACCAACGTGTCCGATTAATTGTACTGAATTCTTCATGGCGTATAAAATTTAAAATGTTTGTGTTAATTGATTTTTTTTGAACACAGATTTAAGAAATTGGAATAATCTAAAAAATCTATGTATTGAACTTGATTTTTGAAATTGAATTTGCTCTTGAAATTGATTATTTGTTTAATAATACCAATTCATTAGCAACCACTTCTGTGATGTAACGCTTGTTTCCCTCTTTATCCTCGTAGCTTCTATGAGTTAGTTTTCCTTCTAAAGCTACATAAGTTCCTCTAGTAACGAATTTCTCAATGATATCAACAGTTTTTCCCCAAGCAGAAACGCGATGCCATTCCGTTTGTTCTACTTTTTCACCTTTGGTGTTGGTGTAATTTTCATTCGTAGCGATTGTGAAGTTAGCTACTCTTCCAGATTCTAAATTTTTGATTTCTGGTTCTTGACCTACATGTCCGATTAATTGTACTCTGTTTTTCATGGCGTGTAATATTTAATGTTAATAATTATGTTACTTTTTTAGTCGCAGTCGCAGTGTTCAGTCACAGGTGTTTAATTTTGTAATTTACAACCGAATTTTGTTGGATTTAGAATCATATAATTAATTATTTTACCAATTTCTTCAGATTTATTTACCATATCAATATATTGCTCCTTTGATAAATAATTACATTCTAAAGCAAAATCTAACCAAACTAAAGTTTCAGAATTTTCACCGTCTGAATCTGTAAGCTTACTTATAAAATGATTTATATATCTTCTCTTTCTGTAAGCTTCTGCAATATTTGCACATACACTTCTTGATGATCTTCTAACTTGATCTGTTAATGCGTATTTTTCTTCTTTTGGAAATGTATCAGATACTTTTTTAATTTCCATAGCTAATGAAAAAGCTTTTTGATAGGCTAATAATTTTTTGAAATCCATTTTTTTAATTTTTCTGAAAACTGTGACTGAAAACTGTGACTCATCACTCGTTCATTTCGACAGTGCAAAGATGTGGCAAGAAAAAAACGATATTCGGTATTTAGCCATTTAATTTCGGTTGTAAATATTTGTAAGCGTTTGCAAACGGAAAATATTTTCACTATATTTGTTGAAAATCAATATTATATGCCAAATACAATTAACAAAGTAGAATTACGAAATCTTCACATCGAAGATTACAAAGAATTGAAAAAATCCATGATTGAAGCCTATCCCGAAATGGTAGATTCGTATTGGAAAGAAGATCATATTGAAAAATTATTGGAACTTTTCCCTGAAGGCCAATTGGTAATTGTTGCCGATGGCGTGGTGGTAGGTTCTGCACTTTCAATATTGGTTACAGAAGATTTCGCCTTTAAAACCAAAACGTATAAATCAATAACTGGAAACTATACTTTTTCAACTCACAATCCTGATGGCGAAGTTTTATATGGAATTGACGTGTTTATAAATCCCAATTATCGTGGTTTAAGACTTGGAAGAAGATTATACGATTCCCGAAAAGAATTATGCGAACAACTCAATTTAAAATCGATAATTTTTGCAGGTAGAATTCCAAATTATGGAAAATATGCCAATGAAATCAATCCGAAACAATACATTGAAAAAGTCAAACGAAAAGAGATTTATGATCCGGTTTTATCGTTTCAGTTAAGTAATGATTTTCATGAAGTTCGTGTGTTAAAAAATTATTTAGAAGACGATAAAGAATCGCAAGAATACGCGGTTTTATTGGAATGGAACAATATTTATTATGAAGACAATCCTATTCTAATTAATGCCAAAAAAAGCATCGTTCGTTTAGGTTTAATCCAATGGCAAATGCGTTCGTTAGGAAATTTAGAGGAATTTTTTGAACAAGCCGAATTTTTTGTAGATGCGGTTTCTGGATATGGAAGTGATTTTGCTTTGTTTCCAGAATTGTTTACTGCTCCATTAATGGCGGATTACAACCATTTAACTGAAGCCGAAGCAATCAAAGAATTAGCCAAATACACCGATGCTATTCGAAAGAAAATGCAAGAATTCGCCATTTCCTACAACATCAACATCATTACGGGAAGTATGCCGTATTTAGAAGACGGACATGTTTTTAACGTTGGTTTTTTATGCCGAAGAGATGGAACTCATGAAATGTACCGTAAAATTCATATTACTCCAAATGAAGTATTTCATTGGGGAATTACGGGTGGAGATACGATTCAAACTTTTGATACCGATTGTGGAAAAATTGGAATTGTAATTTGTTACGATGTAGAATTCCCTGAACTTTCTCGTTTAATGGCTGATCAAGGTATGAATATTTTGTTTGTCCCTTTTTTAACCGATACACAAAATGGTTATACTCGAGTGAAACATTGTGCGCAAGCACGTGCTATTGAAAACGAATGTTATGTTGCCGTTGCGGGTTGTGTTGGAAATTTACCAAAAGTAAACAATATGGACATACAGTACGCACAAGCAGCGGTTTTTACACCATCAGATTTTGCTTTTCCAAGTAACGGAATTAAAGCAGAAGCCACGCCAAATACTGAAATGACATTAATTGTTGATGTTGACATCGATTTACTAAAAGAACTTCATGAACACGGAAGTGTGAGAACTATGAAAGACCGAAGACATGATTTGTACCAATTAAAAAAATTAAAATAATCGAGTTTTTGTCATTCTGAACTTGTTTCAGAATCTCAACTTAAAAAAGCAAATATGAAGAAAACATTTTATTTCCTGTTATTTATTTGTTCGCTATCATTTTCCCAAAACACCTTAAATTACAACGATGAAAAAGGTTCACCAAAAGCTACTTTGCAAGATGTAAAATGGATTGTAGGCAATTGGACAGGCGAAGCTTTAGGCGGCATTTGCCAAGAAACCTGGAGTGAACCTATTGGAAATTCGATGATGTTTAGCTTCAAATTAGTTGTTGATGGAAAAGTCGCTTTCTATGAATTGGGACACATTATTGAAAAAGAGAAAACCCTTTTGTTACAACTGAAACATTTTGATGGCGAATTAAAAGGTTGGGAAAAAGCGGAAGAAAGCGAAAGTTTTAGATTGGTAAAAGTTACCCCAACGCATGTGTATTTCGACAAATTTACGTTTGAAAAAATTTCAGAGAACGAGATTAATATTTACGTGGTTTTTGAAGATAGTGGTAAAGAAATGAAGTTTAATTTTAAGAAGTAAAGATAAAAACAATAGTTTTGGCTATTTGGATATAATTCAAAATCGTATAATTAAGTAAACATGTTGAATTTTTTTAAAAAGAAACCCAAACCAGTTTTTTTTCACTCAGATTTGAAGCCAAGTTTAAGAATTGAAAAAATACTTATTGAATATATTTTACCAGAGTTAAACAAACATGGATTTAAGTATGTTAAATCTGAAATGTGCTTTAAAAGAACTTACGGAGAATTCGTAAATGAAATCTGGTTTCAGAAAAACAAATGGAATTCTGGCAATGAAGTTTGTTCTTTCAAACCAATTTTATCTATTTATTCTGTTAAACTTCCAAAATATCTAAATTTATCAAAAGAGAAAAAACGAAGTGGATTTTTAGGAGGATCGGCTGAATATATTGATGGTTGGTCTACAACTTACTACGATGGATATTATAATTTAGCTAGAGATGACAATTTCAAAATAATTGAAACTCTAAAAGAAAACTTATTAAAAATTGGAATTCCATATTTTGATTATTTCAAATCATATAAAGAATTAGTTGATCACTTTATTATAAATGAAAAAAGATATTATATGACTCCAAATCTTTTCAATTTATGCGAAATGAATAAAGACAAAGAAAGAGCGGAAAACATTTTAAATTGGTTTATCAAATTTCAAGAAACAACCAAAAAAGAATTTCATCAAGATACTTTAGAATCAATAGAAAACTGTAAGTTTAAATTAAAAAACTGGGAATAAAAACCTAAATTATAAAACTTTACAAATAAAATCCATGAGTAAAACCTGTTTAGAATGTGGCGATAAAATCATAGGCCGTGAAGACAAAAAGTTTTGTTCGGATGGCTGCCGCAATGCGTACAACAACAAAATGAATAAAGATCAGAACAATCTGATGCGCAACATTAATAACAAATTGCGTAAAAACTACCGCATTTTGTGTGAACTCAACCCAGAAGACAAAGGAAAAACCACAAAAACCAAATTACTAAGTAAAGGTTTTGATTTTGAGTTTTTCACGAGTATGTTACAAACCAAAACGGGTAACACTTATTTCTTTTTGTACGACCAAGGCTATCGTGCTTTGGAAGATGATTTTTATATGTTGGTGAAGAAGGATAGTTAACTCTAGTTTGTCATGCTGAACTTGTTTCAGTATCTCAATTTTATAATATAATACTAAATCTGATGCTGAAACGAGTTCAGCTTGACAGAAATATAATGAATAAAAAAATCTCCATACTCGGCTGCGGTTGGCTGGGTTTACCTTTAGCCAAATCATTGCTTTCAAAAAGTTACAAAGTAAAAGGCTCTACGACTTCGGAAAGTAAATTAGAAGTGTTGAAAAATGCTGGAATTTTGCCTTTCCAAATTCAATTGGAAGCAAATCAAATTATTGGGAATATGGAAGATTTTCTGAAAGAAACCGATGTTTTAGTGATTGATATTCCACCAGGATTGAGAAGAGAAGTTTCGACTTCGCTCGAAATGACATTCGTAAATAAAATCAAAAATCTAATTCCGTTTATCGAAAAATCAGCTGTTCAGAAAGTTGTTTTTGTGAGTTCGACTTCGGTTTATGGTGATTCAAACAACTTCTCGACTTCGCTCGAAGTGACAGAAGAAACAAAACCAAATCCCGATACGGAAAGTGGCAAACAATTAGTTATTGCCGAAACCCTTTTGCAATCAAATCCAAATTTTAAAACTACGGTAATTCGCTTTGGTGGTTTGCTTGGCGAAGATCGTCATCCAGTGAAATTTTTAGCAGGAAGAACGAATGTTGAAAATCCGGATGCTCCAGTGAATATGATTCATAGAGAAGATTGTATTGGAATTATTGAAAAGATACTGAAACAAATTCAGCATGACAAATGGGAATGGAATCAAACCTTCAACGCTGTTGCGCCTCAACATCCAACTCGCAAAGAATATTATCACAAAAAAGCTGAAATATTCAATTTACCATTGCCTACCTTTGTTGAAAATTCGGAATCGAAAGGTAAAATAATTTCTAGTAAAAAAGTGGAAACGATTTTGGGTTATTCGTTCCAAAAAGAAATTTAGTAATGGCGTATTTTAGCGTATTTCACAATTACATCAAGCAAAAGAAAAATGCAATTGGATTGCCTATTTTAGCATTAATTTGGATTAGCTTTTTCTGGGGAACTACTTGGATTGCTTCCAAAGAAGGTGTGAGACACATGCCTCCGATGCAATTGGTTGCAATACGTCAGTTATTTGGCGGTTTAATTTATTTGCTTTATTTCTTAATCAAAAAACATCCTTGGCCAAACAAACGACAATGGCGAAATATTCTCGTTTTAAGTGTGTTGAACTTCATGCTGAGTAACGGTTTGAGTACTTGGGGCGTGAAATACATTTCGAGTGGTTTAGGTGCGATTATTGGTTCGATATTTCCGCTTTGGATTGTCATTATCAGTTTGTTTCGCGGACAAAAAACTTCTTGGAAAGCAGTTTTAGGTTTGATTGTCGCTTTTGGTGGTATTTGCGTTATTTTCTACGATTACCTCAACGATTTCTTAGAACCTGAGTTCCGATTTGGAATTTTACTTTCAGTAATTGCAACGTTTACTTGGGCGTTATCTTCGATTTATATCAAAGAAAACAAGACGAATTTCAATCCGTATTTTAGTTTGGGATTACAAATGTTGATTTCAAGTGTTGTGATTTCGAGCGTGATAGGATTTAATGGCACTTCGGTTCCACTAAGTGAAATTCCAGCGATTTCTTGGTGGTCGATTGGGTATTTGGTGGTTTTTGGTTCGGTTCTTACTTTCATTGCTTTTATTTATGCCTTGGAAAACTTACCAACAGAAATCAGCAGTTTGTATGCCTACATCAATCCAATGGTAGCATTGTTTTTTGGTTATTTATTATTTAATGAACCTTTGACAACTGCGATTATCATTGGTGGAACAATAACAATTATTGGACTTTATTTAGTGAATAGAGCGATTAAGAAGAAATAATTTTAGCCACAGATTAAAAGATTTTCACAGCTTGTAATCGATTTAACAGTTTAATCCGTGGCGACACTATTTTCTGTTTTTTTAAACAAAAAATTACATAATAAATCAAATTGTCATCCTGAATTTAATAAAAAAGTATTTAAATTACTTCAAAAAATTTCCCTGGCAATGGTCTAACAACGCCTTTCAATTCCATATTTAATAATATAGAAGAAATTTTGAAAATGGGTAAATCACAATCTAAGGCAATAATATCCATGAGTTCTTTGCCTTTGGTTTGTAAATAATTGTAGATTTTTTGTTCGTCTTCGCTTAGGGTTACAAAAAGTTGTTTTTGAATAGCTTTGTTTTCAACAGTTGTTTTGTTTTTGATGTCCCAATTGAGCAAATAAACCAAATCAGCAGCTGAAGTTATCATTTGCGCGCGTTGGGTTTTGATTAAGTTATTGCAACCTTGACTGTATTTATCGGTTGCTCTTCCGGGAACAGCGAAAACTTCTCGGTTGTAATCATTGGCGATTTCGGCTGTAATCAAGGAACCGCCGCGTTCAGCGCTTTCAACTACAATAGTTGCCTCGCTAATTCCAGCTACAATGCGATTGCGTTTGACGAAATTTTCTCTATCGGGTTTGGAATACGTCCAAAATTCTGTCAAGAAGCCGCCATTTTCTTGCATTTTTGCCATGTATTTTTTGTGCGTTTTGGGATAAATCTGATTCAATCCGTGAGCTAAAACACCGATGGTTTGCAGATTTAAATCCATTGCTGTTTGATGGGCTACAATATCAACTCCGTAAGCAAAACCACTTACAATAATTGGGTTTAATGGTGCTACTTCTTCCAATAACTTTTTGGTAAATTCCGTTCCGTAAGTAGTAATTTGTCTTGTGCCAACAATACTAATAATTTTGGAATTATTCCAATTCACATTTCCCGATTGAAACAATAAAAATGGTGCATCATGACAATTTTTGAGACGTTCAGGATATTCGTTACATTGGAAGGAAAAAGCGGTAATATCTTCTTTCTCTAAAAATAAAATTTCAGATTCAGCTTGTTCGAAACCGTCTTTTTTGTGAAGATTGGCAATGGTTGATTTTCCAATGCCATCAATTTTGGCTAATTCAGTTTTTTTCGCTTGAAAAATAGCTTCGGGAGAACCGAAATGTTGCAGTAGTTTTTTTGCGGTTATCGCTCCAATTCCTTCTACTTGTTGCAAAGCAAGCAAATAGAACAAGTCGTTCTGTGTCATGGCGTGTAATTTAATTTTGGCGGTTATTGAAGTGACAAATATAGAATATAATTCTATAAAATAAATCATTTTCCTCCAAAAAAAAATCAATAAACAAAAGAGGTCGCTCCTCTGGAGCTATAATGAACTAAACTATGTTTCTATAAACAGGTCGCTCCTAACGGAGCTTTTTCTAATAAAAAAAGAAGTGCCTCTGAAAAAGCTTTAGTCCCATAGTGACAACCAGTTTGTAAAAAAAGTAATCACCCTGAAAAAAAGCTCCATTGGAGCGACCTAACGCTGAATAAAAAATATGCAAGAATTTACTTTGGAATAAAAAATTCGCAGCAAATTATAAGGTGTTTTATTTCAACAACTTCACAATATCTTTTGCGAAATACGAAGCAATAATATCAGCTCCAGCTCTTTTGATAGCGGTGGTTTGTTCTAACATAATGGCATCATGGTCGAGCCAACCTCTTTCAGCAGCGGCTTTAATCATAGCATATTCGCCAGAAACTTGGTAAACCGCAACAGGAACTTCGCTCATGTTTTTGATTTCTCTAACGATATCCAAATAAGCAATTCCTGGTTTTACCATCACAATATCCGCGCCTTCTTCAATGTCCATTCGGGTTTCTCTGATGGCTTCTGTGCGATTGTGGTAATCCATTTGGTAGGTTTTTTTGTCTTTTGGCACTTCTTGCCTATCCACCGGTGCAGAATCCAAGGCATCACGAAACGGACCATAATGAGCCGAAGCATATTTGGCACTATAACTCATGATTCCCGTATTGAAAAACCCATTGTTTTCCAAAGTTTCTCGCATTTCCAAAATTCGGCCGTCCATCATATCACTTGGTGCTACAAAATCCGCTCCAGCTTGTGCATGAGAAAGCGCCATTTGAGCCAAAACTGCTGAAGTTTCATCGTTTAAAATTTGTCCGTGACCAATGATTCCATCGTGTCCAAAAGACGAATACGGATCCAAAGCTACATCCGTCATCACGATCATTTCTGGAACGGCATTTTTGATGGTTTTTACTGCGCGTTGCATTAATCCATTGGCATTTAACGCTTCGGTTCCTTTGTTGTCTTTCAAATTATCTGGCACTTTTACAAATACCAAAACCGATTTCAAACCCATTGCCCAAAGTTCTTTTACTTCTTGTTCCAATAAATCCAAACTGTAACGGAAATAATTAGGCATAGAAGGAATTTCTTCTTTCACGCCTTTGCCTTCAACCACAAATAATGGCACTAAAAAGTCGTTCGGAGTTAAAACGGTTTCACGAACTAAAGAACGAATACTTTCGTTAGTTCTTAATCGACGATTTCTACGTAGTGGAAACATACTATATTTTATTTTGTTCTCGACTTCGCTCGAATTGACAAGATTTGTGTTATCGAGTGAAGTCGAGATGTTATATCCAATCAATTGGTTTTGCTAATACTTTCAATAATTTTTCTTCTTCGCTGTTTGGTTCTGGATGATGGTCGTAAACCCATTGCACATGTGGCGGTAAACTCATCAAGATACTTTCAATTCTTCCATTTGTTTTTAATCCAAAAAGTGTTCCTTTATCGTGAACCAAATTGAATTCCACATAACGACCACGACGAATTTCTTGCCAAGTTCGTTGTGCTTCTGTATAAGGCAAATCCTTTCTTCTTTCTACAATTGGAACATAAGCTTGTAAGAACGAATTTCCAACTTCAGTTACAAAGTTATACCAATCTTCCATTTTCATGTTTTCGGTTTCCTTTAAATAATCGAAGAACAAACCGCCAATTCCACGTGCTTCATTTCGGTGGGCGTTCCAAAAATATTCATCGCATTTCTTTTTGTAATTGGGATAAAATTCTGGATTATGCTTGTCGCAAGCGGTTTTACAGGTTTGATGAAAATGTTTCGCATCTTCTTCAAATAGATAATACGGTGTTAAATCTTGTCCGCCACCAAACCATTGGTTGATGATTTCTCCATTTTCATTGTACATTTCAAAATAACGCCAATTCGCATGAACGGTCGGCACCATTGGGTTTTTGGGATGAATGACTAAACTCAATCCGCAAGCGAAAAAGTCTGCTTCACCTACTCCGAACATTTTTTGCATGGTGTCAGGTAATTTGCCATGAACAGCTGAAATATTCACGCCGCCTTTTTCAAAAACTTGTCCGTTTTCAATTACGCGAGTGCGACCGCCGCCGCCTTCTGGTCGCTCCCAAATATCTTCACGAAATTTAGTGCCGCCATCGATGTCTTCTAATCCTTTACAGATTTGATCTTGTAGGGTTTGTATGTATTGGTAGAATTTATTTTTCATTTAATTCTATGTATTTTCCATTATATATAATTGTATTTGGCAATAATTTCTTTAATGCAATTAAATCATCTTCTGAAATTTGATTTCCTTGAACCGATAGCCGAATTAATTTTTTTAATTTTTTAATGCTTTTAGGGAGTTTTTTTAAGTTGTTATTTGATAATGATAAATATTTTAAATTTTTTAAATTACCAATTTCTTCAGACAATGACTCTATTTCATTATCCGAAAGGATTAAGGTTTCTAATTTTTCTAATTTATATATCTCGCTAGGTAAATTTTTTAATTCATTACCAAATAATTGTAAATAGGTTAAATTCTTTAAATTACCAACTTCTTTGGGAATTTCTTCTAATCCGTTTTCAAAAAGTCTTAATTCTTTTAGCTTTCTTAAATTACCAATTTCTTTTGGAAGTTTTTTTATTCCAATAAATTCAAAATTCACATTTTCTACAATTGATGCGCCTCTTGTATCAGATATAATTAACATTTCCAAATTTTCTAAATCACCTATTTCTTTTGGAATTTCTGTTATAGGCATTTCACGTAATTCCAGAGTTTTTAATGTTTTTAAATTTCCAATCAAACTTGGAATTTTATCAGTTATATTGTTATTATATTTTAATTCAATTAAACTTTCTAACTTACAAATTCCTAATGGAAAATCTTTCAACATGGTTTTTTGGATGTTTAAAATTTTTAACGATTTGAAATTTTCAATATTTCTAGGGAAATCTGTTAAATAAGACGATTCATCAATTTTAATACATTTTATCTCTTTATTCCTAGAGTAAATTATGTCTAAAGGTAGTTTTCTTATGTTAACCAAATGAATTTCTTCTCTTGATAATTGTTTCTCAAATTGCATTTTATCGTAATCAGGAACCTCAAGTTCTATATAGACTTCAGTTTCTTGTGAATAAGTTATTGATTTTGAAACCAAAAAAAGAAAAAACGTTATAATTACTTTCATTTTATTTGAAGGTTTTTTATGAATTGGTAGAATTTATTTTTCAATTTTAAAGTGTTTAAAAGTAACTAAAAGTGTTTAAGCTAAATAATATAATGCATTTATTTTCAGTAATTTATAACAAAGAGTGTCTAAAAAGTGTCTAAAAAGTGTCTAAAAAGTGTCTAAAAAATATCCCATAAATAACCTGGATGACAAACAATTTTGCCCTCACTTTTAAGTGCGGATAAAAAATTTGTTACTTTTTTCTTTTTTTGATTTTCATTTAGAACTGCCGATAATTTAGGTATAATTAAATTGTCAATGTTTTTTCTTTTCGTTTTGCCAAATTTTCTCAAATATTCCAAAATCATTTCTTTAAAATGGATATCGTCAAAACTTCTATTGGCTAAATATTCTAGTTTAAGGTCTTCGTTATTGACCGCTTCTACTACTTCATGAGAAAGATAAATGTTTGATTTTCTACCTTCGATATATCTGCGTTTTTTTAGATGTTTAAACTCAATTTCAGTTATTTCTTTTTTCTTTTGAACTTTATCAAGAAGGATGATTTCTTCTAATTTTAATTCTGAATTTTTAATAAGTATCTTTGCAAAATTTTCATCAAGAATTTTACCAATGATGGTAACTTTTACCTTATTATCTTCAAAATCAAAATCTGGTAAAGGGAAGAAGCGTTGTTTTTGAAAATTAAACATTTTTTTGATTCCTCCACCTTGAGTTTCAATCATGTCTAAGTTTTTCATAGCTTCCACTAAGAAAGGATTTCTATATACTTCTTCAGGTGTATCATTTAGAACTACTTCTTCAACAGATTTAGGAAGGAAAGAGCCATAATTAGAAAATACCAAATGATCGTCTTCAAATTCTACAACATTTATTCTAGCTCCTTTTGTATAATCTTGATGAGCAATGGCATTATTTAAGGACTCTCGAATAATAAAAGGTTCATATCTTAGTACTTCATCTGGGAATAAAGTGCCTTCTCTTAAATAACGGTATTTAAGATTTCTAATTTTTTTATAAACTTCGTCAATATTTAGTAAAAATGGTATAGAAAATATTTCGTAGTCTTTATCTTGATTATCTAAACTTTTTAAGTTCCATCTAATTTTAACTGTAGAATTTAGGTAATGTTCAGCTTCTTCTTTACCTAATAAAATTAGAGCTGTTCTTGTTATTTTACCTTTTATTGTAATTTTTGCTTTGTTTAAAAAATCGACATCGCTCCATTTACCTATTTCGTCACTATATTTCGGATTTCTTTTAATAAATTCAATTTTTGCTTTTTTAATAGCTTCAGTATCTAAATCATCAATTGATGCTTCATCAATAATTTCTTTAGACCAATCTTCATTTATTTTAATCTCCGTTAAAATGGCATCTAATCTTGATTTAGTCATTGCAACTAAATTATCATCTATTCTTTGCCAAGTCTTTTTGTGGGCATAAACAGGAAGTCTAAATTGATGTTTTGGAATTTTGAAAATCCAAATCGTTTTATCTGTGTCTGAAGTTTTAAATTCTTCAACAGAAAATTTTTCAATATCTAAATTTGTACAATTTCCGTTTATTCGATAACGAATATCTTGAATTGAATATCCAGCAAAATCCTGAATACCAACTATTTCAAGTGTTTCATCTTTTACGCCAATAACCAAATGACCTCCTTGCATATTGGCAACTGCTGAAATATAAGAAACAATATCATCTCCTTCTTTCCCAGCTACAGAATTTTTTAATGATTTGAATTCTTTCCATTCGCATTTTTCATTCTCGATTGGAAAGTTGTGAATCAAATAATTTTGTAACTCTTTTTCGGTCATTAGTTTTGGTTTTAAACAAATTTAAGAAATTATGGTTTTAAAAGGAGAATAATTTGTTTTTCATTTATTCTGAAGTAATAGTATCTATTTTTCTTTCTATTTCTTTTCCATCTTTAACCTTTCTATACAAAACTATTAATTTTGAAATCGTATCATTTTGTTGAAAATTTATTTCATCAAGATATTCAGTAAATTTTAATTTTCCATTTTTTTTGAAATGATGGCGTTTAACATAATAACCTTCTCTGTCAAAACTACTTGTAATTAATACTTTATTAATACTGTCAATTTCTTCAATATTAGTATTGGATAAATCATTTTCGTCATCTCCACTTAAAAAAGTTTTGGTTTTAGCATCAAAAACAAAGATAACTTGCATACTTGTCATTGGCATACTGCCATAACTATAAATTATAAAATCTTTATATCCATCAAAATTTACATCAAAAAAATATTTTTCGTTTACTCCTTTAAAATAATCGTTTGATTCGTAGTTATATTCACTTGGGTATTTCGGATGGAATTCATATTTCAAAAGCGACTCTTTTGTCTTTGTGTTTTTTAGTTCCATTAGTATTTCCTCAACTATATCATCATAGCCAATGAATTTATTTTCCCAATAACACAAAATATTATTTAACAAAAAAGACTCACTTTTTTTAGTAATAGTATCATATGTTGTTTCTGAATTAAACTCCGTTGAAACAATATCAATTTTTGTGTTTTCATTTGAAGAAATATTCTGGATTGGAGAATTTTTGCAATTTATAAAAAGCAAAATAAAACATACTATTTTAAGATATTTCAACATTTTTTTAAATAAGAACTAAAATTTTGCCTACTTCTTATACTCCTTAACCGCTTCCACAAACGCCTTTGCATGATCCACAGGAATGTTTGGTAAAATACCGTGACCTAAGTTTACGATATATTTGTCTTTTCCGAATTCGTCAATCATTTCGTGCACCATTTTTTTGATGGTTGGAATTGGCGATAACAAACGACTTGGATCAAAATTTCCTTGTAACGTGATGTTTCCACCTGTTAAATATCTTGCGTTTCTTGGCGAACACGTCCAATCTACTCCTAAAGCAGATGCTTTTGATTTTGACATTTCGTTTAAGGCAAACCAACATCCTTTTCCAAATACGATAACTTCTGTTTCTTCAGCTAATGCTTCTACAATTTGGTTTATGTATTGCCATGAAAACTCTTGATAATCTACTGGAGAAAGCATGCCTCCCCAAGAATCAAAAATTTGAACCGCATTTACTCCAGATTTTACTTTTTCTTTTAAGTATAAAATCGTGGTATCGGTGATTTTTTGTAATAAAGCGTGAGCCGCAACTGGATTTGAAAAGCAAAATCCTTTAGCAGTATCAAAACTTTTTGAACCTTTTCCTTCTACGGCATAACAGAAAATTGTCCATGGTGAACCAGCGAAACCAATTAATGGCACTTCATTGTCCAACATTTCTTTGGTCAATTTAATGGCATCAAAAACATATCCTAAGGTTTCATTCACATCAGGAACGAATACTTTTTCTACATCTTGTGACGTTCGGATTGGATTGGGAATTATTGGCCCTAAATTGTCTTTCAATTCTACATGAATTCCCATGGCTCTAGGAACTACCAAAATATCTGAGAACAAAATAGCTGCATCTGGTTTTACAATACGAATCGGTTGCACGGTGATTTCAGCTGCTAATTCTGGTGTTTCGCAACGAGTGAAAAAATCGTATTTGTCGCGTAAGGCTCTAAATTCTGGTAAATATCTTCCGGCTTGACGCATCATCCAAACTGGCGGACGTTCAACGGTTTCTCCTTTTAATGCTCGTAAAAATAAGTCGTTCTTTAACATGTTTTTTGTTTTTAATTACAAATTTGATTCTTTTGAGAATTTCTCGCAAAGTCGCAAAGTCGCTTTTATTTATAAAATTGTATTACTTGGTCAATTACATGTTCCACCGTGGGTTTTGATGCAATTTGTATATTCTTTGTTTTGTTTTCCAATGCTTTTGCAGTTGTAGTTCCAATGCAAAAACAAGTTTCATTTTTTAGTTCGTTTTTTTCTAGAAAACTTTCGATGGCTGACGGACTAAAAAACAAGATGCCATCAAATTTTTCTGAAATGGCTTTCGAATGCGTTTCGGTTTCATATACGATAACTTCTTCAAATGCGATTTGATTTTCCTTGAAATAATTTGGAATTGTATTTCTTCGGATGTTGCCACAGAAAAAAGTGAATGTTTTTCTTTGGTATTTTTGGTCAATAATTTCAATTAAATCTTCGGCATAATCGGCAGTTTCATCCACTTGAAATCCTATTTTTTCTATGAACTTTTTGGTTTTTACTCCAACGCAAATGATGGTTTTATTTTCCAATATTTCGGGTTGTTGTTTCCAAACACTTTTTACACCATTTTTGCTTGTAAAAACTATAATTTCATGATTTATTTCAACTGAAAATGCTATTTTTTTGGTTCGAATGAAATTGTGTTCCATCAACTGAAAATCGCCATCAGGAAACCTGTTTCTTTGTTTCTTAGTTAGTTTTTTGGTGACGATTACAATTGGCATTTATTTTCTAATTTCTTGTTCTTCTTGGTCTTGGCAATAAAATTCGATATCACGATTGTTTCCATATACTACTAAAATGTCGTTTTCTTCGATTTTAGTTTCGGGTGTTGGTCTTCCAATAGATTCTTTAATAATTGATTTCTTTCCAATTAAATTTCTTTTTTCACGTTTTCTGATGATGGTGATTAACGTTAAATGATAAGTATCAATTGTGTCTAACTCTTGAAGCGTTTTACCAAAGAATTCGGGTTTAGCTAATACTTCAGAAATGGTGAAATTATTGTCAAGTTGATAATTTTCTAATGTTGATTTGAAGTTGATTTGCTTGGTTAATCGGTCAGCACTATCTTGTTCAGGGTGAATGATGCTATAAATTCCCATAGCTTCCAAAACTGTATCGTGAATAGGCGACAAGGCGCGGCTAATAATTTTCACATCTGATAATTTCTTAATAATTGCCGTTGTGATAATAGCAGCTCCTTCATTTTCTCCAATGGCAACCACGACTTTGTCTGCGTCTTTCAATGGAACAGCTTCGTAAGCTAATTCATTGGTAGAATCCATACAAATGGCATGAGAAATCTTATCTTTTACAAGATTTACTTTTTCCATGTTTTTATCGATTCCTATAACTTCATTGCCGGTTTCTGTCAGACTCAAAGAGAGCGACATTCCGAAATTTCCTAAACCAAAAACAATGACTTTCATTTTTTCTAAATTAGTTAATTAATATATTTTCTTTTGGATACTCATAAAATTGGTGATTCATTTGTCGTAATAAACCAATCATTAAATTGAGCATCCCAATTCTTCCTATAAACATTGTAGCAATAAGAACATACTTACTTGGCTCGGTTAATGTTGGTGTAAAATTCAAACTTAAACCTACCGTACTATATGCTGAAAAACACTCAAAAACTACTGTTAAAACGGGAGTTCCTTCGGGTTCAAAAATCAGTAATGCCATAATAGAAATCCCAATGACGATTAAAGAGATGCATAAAATAGCAAAAGCTCTTGAAGTAGATTCACTAGAAATGCGTCTGCCAAATAATTGAATTCTGCTTTTTCCTCTAGCTACAGCAAATATGTTCAATGTTGCCAATGCAAAAGTACTAGTCTTAACTCCACCACCTGTTGAAGCTGGCGATGCTCCAATCCACATTAAAAAGATAATAAACAGTAGCGATGGCACCGTCATTTCAGAAAAGTCGATAACGTTAAAACCGGCAGTTCTTGGAGTTACTGAGTTAAAAGCTGCATTTGTGATTTTTCCAAAAATTGTATCATGAATCTGCAAAGTGTTATTGTATTCTGAGATGAACAAAAATATAAAACCTCCAAGTAACAAAAAAATTGTGGTGTAAATAACAATTTTAGTATTTAGTGTAATGATTCTTACATCTTTATGAATTCGGGTTTTATCACAAAACTCTAACACGTACGTTTTTATGTATTGGTAAAAATTAAAAACAATATTATGTCCTAATCCTCCAAAAACAACTAAAATCATTATTATCCATTGGAAATAGTAATGAAATCGAATACTTTCATCATACAAACCCGATGAAAAAATGGAAAAACCAGCATTACAAAAAGCAGAAACACCATGGAAAATTGAGAAAAATACTTTATTTTCAATGGCATCATTGCCAATTATTGAAGAGTAAATAAATAAAGCTCCAATGATTTCTACTCCAATAGTAAAAATAACCACGTTTAATGCTGCTCTAAACACGTCTTTCAAGCCATCGTGAGCAATAAAATCTCTAGTATTTAAACTTTCTTTAAAAGACGAACTTCCTCTGAAAAAAAAGGCAAAAAATGAGGTAAATGTTAAAATTCCTATACCACCAAGTTGAAATAGTGCTAAAATAATGGATTGACCTACATAAGTAAAATCAGTTGCTGTATCTACAACGGTTAAACCAGTAACACAAACCGCGCTTGTTGAAGTAAATAATGCATTAGTAAAGGTAATTCCATTGGTAGTAGCACTTGGCAGCATTAATAAAAACGCACCAGACAATGCTAATATCAAGAAACTTCCAACGAAAACAATGGCTGGGTTAAAATAAATGTCGTACACATGACGCACAAAAACCATCAATCTCAAAAGAAAATAGATAATTAATCCACCTTCAAAAACTGGTTTGATTTGCTGTAAGATGTAATGCCAACTAAAATCTCTATTTACAATGGCGACTATAGCTGAGATTAAGAAAAGAACTAGTAAAATTATAAAGTTAACCAAAGCAACTTTTTTATTGCTTTTGTATTTATAAACAAAAAATTTGAATGCGTTAAAGGCTAATAAACCAAGAGAAAGCACCATAAGTCCAATTACGTGCGGAGAATTATAGTTTTCTTCAAAGTCAAATCCGAAGTCAAAAACGATAAAAAGCAAAACAATTATATCAAAAAAACGATAGATATAATTGAGTAACGATTCTTTTTCCATGATTTAGGTTACTTTTTCAAGTCGCGACGAATAGCTTCCATTAGTTGCTTTCCACCATTAGTTAAAATTGTTTCGGCACATTGTTTTCCGAAGTCTTTATAACTAGCAAAATTACAACTTTTTTTAATTTCAAGCTCTTGTTTTCCGTCTAAAGAGTGCAAAACACCTTGAAAATCAATTTGGTTTCCATTAATTTGTGCCAAAGCGCCAATTGGAGCCGTACAGCCGCCTTCTAAAGTTCGTAAAAATTGACGTTCAATATGTGTGCAAATTTCTGTTTCTTGATGGTTTAGTTTGGCAACAGCTTCGGTTGAAAAGTCATCGTTAGCTAAAGTTACCACTACCATTGCGCCTTGAGCTGGTGCTGGCGTCATCCAGTCTAAAGTAATATAGTTTTCAGGTTTCAAGTTGATGCGTTCTAATCCAGCGGCGGCAAAAATAGCTCCGTTCCAATTGCTATCGTTTAATTTTTGCATTCGGGTATTTACATTTCCACGTAAATCTACTACTTGATGATTTGGATATTTATGTAACCATTGCGCTTGGCGACGCAAACTTCCGGTAGCTATTATACCATTGGAAGTTAAAAAATCTAAATTTCCTTTGTGAACCAGTAAATCATGAACATTGGCGCGCGCTAAAACGGCAGATTGAATGATTCCAATTGGTAAAGCTGTTGGAACATCTTTCATGGAATGTACGGCAATATCCACTTTTCCAGCGAGCATGGCAATGTCTAGTGTTTTTGTAAAAATTCCTGTGATTCCAAGTTCGTAAAGTGGTTTATCAAGAATAATATCACCTTCAGATTTTACAGCTATAATTTCAGTTGAATAGCCTAAATCGTTTAGTTTTTTTTCTACAGTGTGGGCTTGCCAAAGGGCTAATTCGCTGTCACGAGTACCAATGCGTATAACTTTACTCATTACTTGTAGCGGTTTCTAATTGGAAAATCTTCTCAATCCATTCAATGCTTTCATCTACCATAGTTTCATCGTCTTTCAAATGATTGGCAAAGTGATTGGTGATTTTTTGAATAATTCTTGCACTGATTAATTCGGCTTGTTCTTCATCAAAATTGGATATTTTCTTTCTTTGGAAGTTTAACTCACCGTCTTTAATCGAATTTAATTTTGCTTTCAAGGCGTGAATGGTTGGTGCAAATTTTCTTTGTTTAGTCCAAGCCATAAATTCCTCCATAATTTCTTCAATAATGACTTCGGCAGCTGGAATATGTTTTTTTCTATTTTCTAAAGTTTCATCTGTAATTTGTGCCAATTGATCCATGTGAACCAAAGTAACGCCTTCAACAGATTCAACATTGTTATGGACATTCTTTGGAATAGATAAATCTAAAATTAATAAAGGTTTTTTTAGATTTAAGATAGCTTTATCTACAGTAGGATTTTGTGCTCCAGTAGCCACAACCACTACATCTGCTTTTTGAATTTCAAGTTGTAAATCCGCATAATCTTTAACAATTACGTGCAATTTTCTAGCTAAACGCTCCGCTTTATCCTTCGTACGATTGATTAACGTGATATGTTCGTGTTTGGTGTGTTTTACTAAATTTTCACAAGTATTTCTACCAATTTTTCCAGTTCCAAAAAGTAGAATATTTTTATCTGCAATATTTTCAACATTTTGAAAGATATAGCGGACAGCCGCGAAGGAAACCGAAGTAGCTCCAGAAGAAATTTCTGTTTCAGTTTTGATTCTTTTACTTGCTTGAATTACAGCATTTACAAGTCTTTCTAAAAAATTATTTGTCAATTGGTGTTCTTTGCTAAGTAAAAAGGCATTTTTTATTTGGCTAATAATTTCAAAATCACCCAAAATTTGACTGTCTAAACCCGTTCCCACACGAAACATGTGCGAAACAGCTTCTTTATTTTTGTAAACGAACGCAATTTTTTGAAAATCTTCTACAGTTCCATTACTGTTTTCACAAAGTAACTTGATAAGTTGAAAAGGATGTTGAGCAAAACCATAAATTTCGGTTCTGTTACAGGTTGAAGTAACAATTAAACTTTCTAATCCTTCTTCTTTCGCTTGTATTAATAAACTATTTTTAGCTTGTTCATCCAAACTAAATTTTCCTCTCATTTCGGCATCTGCTTTCTTGTAGCTGAGACCAACTACATAAAAAGTAGGATGCTTTGCAAACGTACTGTTTTCCATATTTTCAACTCCTCCTAAAAAGTTAAACAAAATTATAATTTCCTATTCTATAAAAATAACGCTCAAAGGACTTTTTGTGTCGGTTGCCGTTTTTTTAATCCAAAATCCATTTTTAAACGTAATTTATAGTAAATTTGTACTAATAGCAACCCTTTTAAATGGGTTTGTTTAGAACAATTCTAAATAAAAGATTCTGAATTGATTTCTACTATTTACGAAAAAATATCGCTATGGGTTCTCAAGAAGAAATAAAAATTGAACAAGATTTTACTTTGATTCGTTTTCAAAACGATTCAGATGAAACGCAACACTTTGAAAAACAAGTAAAAACAGGATTAATTCAGTTTCATTTTAATGTAAAAGGAAAAGGGAAATTTATTTTCAATAATGGTAATTATGCATTGGATTTGAATGAAGAAAAGTCGCTTTTACTTTACAATCCGCAAAAAGAATTGCCTTTGCATTTAGAAGTTTCGCCCAAATCTTGGATTATTTCGGTTTTAATTTCAATTAAAAAATTCCATGCCTTATTTTCATCTGATGCGGAAAACATTCCTTTTTTGAGCGCAGATAATTTGGAACGAAAATATTACGGCGAAGAAGATATTAGCCCTTCAATGGCCATTGTTTTGAACCAAATTTTTCATTACAACCAAAATTCATCGATTAAAAACTTGTACTTAAAAGGAAAAGGCTATGAATTATTGAGTTTGTATTTCAATAGAAATGAAGATCCAAATGCGGAACATTGTCCTTTTTTAATCGATGAGGAAAATGTTTCCAAAATAAAACGTGCCAAAGAAATTGTAATTGCAAGAATGGCTGAGCCACCAGGATTACAAGAGTTAGCAGATGAAGTTGGACTCAATCTAAAAAAATTGAAAGTAGGTTTCAAACAAATTTATGGCGACAGTGTTTACAGCTACTTATTTGATTACAAAATGGAATTTGCCCGAAGACTATTAGATAGCGGTTCACACAATGTTAATGAAGTGGGATTAAAAATTGGCTACAGCACCTCAAGTCACTTTATTGCAGCATTTAAAAAGAAATACGGAACTACACCAAAAAAATATTTACTCTCGCTTCAAGCCAATACGAATAGTTAAACAAAACTTAATTATATATTTAATTTATAGCAATAACTAAATACTAAATTAACAAAATAGTATTTTTACAAAAAAAAGAAAATGAAAAAAGGTGTTTTATTAGTAAATCTTGGTTCTCCAGATAGTCCAGAACCTAAAGACGTTAGAAAATATTTAGACCAATTTTTAATGGACGAACGCGTAATTGATGTGCCATATTTAGTAAGAGCATTACTAGTTAAAGGAATTATTTTAAACACGCGACCAAAAAAATCAGCTAAAGCTTATAAAAAAATTTGGTGGGAAGAAGGCTCTCCTTTGATTGTACTTTCTAAAAGATTACAAAATAAAATTCAACAACAAGTTAGCGCTCCAGTTGCTCTAGCCATGCGCTACGGCAATCCAAGTATTGAAGCAGGATTAAAAGAATTACATGATAAAGGCGTAGACCAAGTGTTATTAATTCCGTTATATCCACAGTTTGCCATGGCAACAACAGAAACTATTTTAGTTTTAGCTGAAGAAGTGCGCCAAAAAATGTTCCCAAAAATGAACTTCACGATTCTTCCAGCGTTTTATAACCAACCGGATTATATTCGTGACTTATCTAATTCCATAAAAACCTCTTTAGAATCATTTGATGCTGACTATTTATTGTTTTCGTATCACGGTGTTCCAGAACGTCATATTCGCAAATCAGATGTAACCAAATCACATTGTAAAATTGATGGAAGCTGTTGCAATACGCCATCAAAAGCACACGAATTTTGTTATCGTCACCAGTGTTATGAAACTACCCGCCAAGTGGCTGAATTTCTTGGATTAGAAGAAGGAAAATATAGCACATCATTTCAATCCCGATTAGGACGTGATCCGTGGTTGCAACCCTATACGGATGCTACCATTGATGGACTTGCACAAAAAGGCATCAAAAAATTGGCTGTAGTAACTCCAGCATTTGTTTCAGATTGTTTAGAAACATTGGAAGAAATTGGTATGGAAGCCGCTGAGAGTTTTGAAGAAAATGGAGGCGAACATTTCTTATCTATTCCTTGTTTAAACGACAATGATGATTGGGTAAAAACCATGAGTAGATGGGTTGATCAATGGGCATTACAAAATCAGGAACAAACGGTATAATGGCTGTAACTTCTTCAGAATTAGGAAATTTATCCATTAAGCGATTATTAATAAAGCAATCGGTTCCAGCTTCAATTGGTATTCTCTTCATGTCGTTGAATATTGTAGTTGACACCATATTTGTAGGGCAATGGATTGGCTCACTTGCTATTGCTGCTGTTTCAGTGGTATTGCCAATTACTTTTTTTATTTCTTCTTTAGGAATGGCTATAGGTATTGGCGGAAGTTCTATAATTTCAAGAGCATTAGGTGCTGGCAATCGAACAAAAGCTTTACAAACCTTTGGAAATCAAATATCAATGACATTGGTTTTGGCATTAACAGCTATCACAATTGGTTTACTCTTTTCAGATGAAGTATTGTTGCTTTTTGGTGCCAACGGCGAAATCATGCAACCTGCAAAAGAATTTTTTATTCCAGTTTTATTTGGCGTTCCTTTTCTAGCACTTTGTATGATGGGAAATACCGTAATTAGAGCAGAAGGAAAACCTAAATTTGCTATGCTTGCTATGATTATTCCGGCTTTTAGCAACATTATTCTAGACATAATTTTTATTAAAATATTGAATTTAGGAATGTTTGGAGCAGCACTTGCTACTTCTATTTCGTACTTTATGTGTTTTGCTTTTATTTTATGGTTTTTCATCAAAAAAAGTGAATTGCGTTTGCACTTACAACATTATGTATTTCAATCAAAAATTGTATCCGAAATTAGTTCGTTAGGATTTGTAACTTTTGCCAGACAAGGTGTTGTTGCACTTTTATCAATCATTCTGAATCACATTTTATTTGCTCAAGGTGGCGAACAAGCCGTTGCTATTTACGGAATTATTAGTAGAATGTTAATGTTTGCACTCTTTCCTATTTTAGGAGTAACACAAGGTTTCTTACCTGTAGCAGGATACAATTATGGTGCTAAAAATCACGAAAGAGTGAGAGAAACCATAAACGTTTCTATCAAATGGGCAGCAGGTTTAGCAACGTTGATATTCCTTATAATTTTAGTTTTTGCCACGCCTGTAGTAAGTGTTTTTTCTAACGATAATGCAATTCTAGAAGAAACGCCTAATGCTTTACGGATTGTATTTGCCGCTTCTCCCATTATTGCCATTCAATTAATTGGGGCTGCATATTTTCAGGCTGCAGGTAAAGCTGTGCCTGCGCTGTTGCTAACTTTAACAAAACAAGGTTTTTTTCTTATACCATTGGTATTAATTTTACCGCAATTTTATGGTACTTTTGGAGTATGGATTTCGTTTCCTATTGCTGATGTACTTGCTACCTTAGTAACAGGTTATTATTTAAAAAGAGAAATGAATCGTCAATTAATGCAACAATAAAATGGAATATAATTACATAAAAGCCTTGCATCTTATCTTTATAATCACATGGTTTGCAGGATTGTTTTATATTGTTCGCCTATTTGTATATCACGCCGAAGCCAAACAAAAGCCACAACCCGAACAAGATATTTTAATCAAACAATACCAATTAATGGAATACCGACTTTGGTATATTATTACTTGGCCAAGTGCAATTTTAGCAAGTATTTTTGCCTTTTGGTTACTGCATCTTAATCCGGAATGGTTAACCCAACCTTGGATGCATGTAAAACTAGGATTTGTAGTTTTATTATATGCTTATCAGGCAAAATGTCAACAAATTTTCAAACAATTACAAAATAATGAAGTAAAACATTCCTCAAATTTTTTTAGAATTTGGAACGAAGGTGCCACTTTAATTTTATTTGCAGTAGTTTTTTTAGTAATTTTAAAAAATGCCATCAATTGGATATTTGGAGTCATTGGAATTATACTTTTCTCTATCCTGTTGATGTTAGGTTACAAATTATACAAACGAATTAGAGAAAAATAAGCAGCTAATCCAGCTATTCGTTACAAGTTTTTTGCAAAAAATGGGGTTTTCTAAAGCATAAAAAGAGCTTCTTAGGTCGCTTTTTTCTACTAAGAAAAACACCATTTTTTCACAAAAAAGCTTTACACTACTATCTGGGCTAAACAACAAAAATGGATAGACTATTTAATTTAAAAAACCTTTCATTACGTGTAAGAATATTTCTTTCTATGATATTCTTGACCATTTTTGCTTCCATATTAATAGCCGCTGTTTCCATTTATCAATTTCGTCAAGAGGCAAAAGAATACCATCAAGACCGTTTAGAACGAAAAGAAAATGCCATTGTTGAACACATCAATTATGTAATACAAAACACAACTTATCCTGTATCAACTGAAAATTTAGCAAATATTTTTAAAGATAAAATTCATGAGTTGACAGATATTCATAGCATGGAAATTAAGTTTTATGATGTGAATGGTAAGCTTTTAATATCATCAAAAGGAGGCTTTAAACAAGACAGTATCAAACCTCAATTAGATTTACCTACACTCCGAATTTTACAATCTACAATTGAAAAAAAATATATAGCCTTTGAAAAAATAGACGGTCTGCAGTACCGAAGTTACTATACGTATATCAAAGATGCCAAGCTAAAACCATTAGCAATTTTAAATTTACCCTATCAAGAAGACAACACTTTTTATGATAATGAATTGCGCAATTTTTTAATTCGTTTTGCACAAGTTTATGTGTTAATGTTTTTGATTGCTATAATTTTATCTTACTTTTTATCAAGCTACATTACCAAATCACTGAAAATAATTAGTGATAAAATAAGTGAAACCAATTTAAACCAACAAAATCAAAAAATTGTTTTACAAGAAGGTAGTAGGGAAATAAATTTATTAGTAGCGTCTTATAACAAAATGGTGGACGAACTTGAAGAAAGCGCCGCAAAATTAGCTCAAAGTGAACGCGAACAAGCTTGGCGAGAAATGGCCAAACAAGTAGCACATGAAATTAAAAACCCGTTAACCCCTATGCGATTAACGGTACAAAGTTTTCAAAGAAAATTTGATGTTTCTGACCCAAATATCAAACAAAAATTAAATGATTTTTCCTCCACATTAATACAGCAAATAGACACTATGACTTCTGTGGCTAGTGCTTTTTCAAATTTTGCATCAATGCCAGCACAGCAAAACGAAACCCTGAATGTGGTTAAAATATCAAAACTAGCATTGGAAATTTTCAATGAAGAGTACATCCATTTTTCAGCATTGGAAGAAGAAATTATAGCTAAACTTGATAGAACTCAACTAATTCGAGTTATTACAAATTTGGTAAAAAATGCCATTCAAGCCATACCTGAAGAACAAGAGAATAAGGGGGTTTTCGTAACTGTTTTTAGAGAATCAGGATACGTTAACATCGAAGTAAAAGACAACGGAAAAGGAATTTTAGAAGAAAATAAATCACAGATTTTTGAGCCTAAATTTACCACAAAATCAAGCGGAATGGGATTAGGCTTATCTATCATAAAAAAAATAATTGAAAATTATAATGGAACTATTACTTTTGAATCAGAAATTGGAGTGGGAACCACATTTTTAGTTAAATTCCCAATTTCAGAATAAAATCAAGGTCAAATTCAAATTCAAAAATCAAGTTCAATCCCGACAATTCGGGACAAAAATCAAGTTCAACATCCGAAAATCAGAATATCTAAAATCACAAATCATGGAAAATATTATAATTGAAAAACACGAAAACATAGCGGTTGTAACCATTAATAGGCCAACCAAATTAAATGCATTAAACAAAGCTACGATTCAAGAATTACATGATGGCTTCAAATCTTTAAACAATGATAACACCGTAAAAGTAATTATTGTAACTGGAAGTGGCGAAAAAGCTTTTGTAGCTGGTGCTGATATTTCAGAATTTGCTCATTTTTCAGTTGAAGAAGGTGGAAAATTAGCGGCATTGGGTCAAGAATTGTTGTTTGATTTTGTTCAAAATTTAAGCACACCTGTAATTGCAGCTGTAAATGGTTTTGCTCTTGGTGGCGGATTGGAATTAGCCATGTCGTGTCATTTTAGAATAGCTTCTGACAATGCAAAAATGGGACTACCAGAAGTAACTTTAGGTGTAATTCCAGGCTACGGAGGAACACAACGTTTAGCGCAATTGGTAGGTAAAGGTCGCGCTATGGAAATGATTATGACAGCTGGAATGATTGACGCCGAAACCGCTAAAAATTACGGTTTAGTAAACCATGTTGTGCCACAAGCGGAACTGTTAGAATTTGCAAAAGGAATTGCTTCAAAAATCACAAAAAATTCAAGTGTTGCCATTGCAAAAGCGATTCAGGCAGTTAATGCCAATTATACAGACGGCATAAACGGTTACCAAGTAGAAATTGAAAACTTCGGAGCGTGTTTTGGAACAGCAGATTTTAAAGAAGGAACCACAGCATTCTTAGAAAAAAGAAAAGCAGAATTTCCGGGGAAATAGGATTTAGTTTTCAGTCACAGTTTTCAGTTTTCACGATAAGGGTATTTAGAATATTTATCTAATATCATTTAAAAATGTTTTAGCAGACAAAATAATATTAAAAATAACAAACTAAAATAAGTTTTTTTATGACTGAACACTGAAATCTGCGACTGCCAACTAAACTTCACCATCCCACTCTGCATAAAATTGAGCCAAGAAATGTACCATGAAATCATGGCGTTTTTTGGCTATTTTTTTGCCGGTTTCGGTGTTCATTTTGTCTTTTAAGAGAAGGAGTTTTTCGTAGAAATGGTTGAGTGTTGGTGCTTCACTATTTTTATATTCTTCCTTACTCATATTTAAATTGGGTTGAATATTCGGATTATAGATAGGACGATTTTTGAATCCGCCATAATTAAATGTTCGGGCAATTCCTATTGCGCCAATTGCATCCAATCGATCCGCATCTTGCACAATTGCTAATTCTTTGGAAGTAAACTTTTTCTCAAAATTGCCGCCTTTGAATGAAATGTTTTCAATTATAGCAATTACGTGAGTAATGATATTTTCAGAAATATTTTGGGATTCTAAAAACTCACGAGCTATTTTTGGCCCAACAGACTCATCGCCATCATGAAATTTAGAATCTGCAATATCATGAAGTAATGCAGCTAATTTCACCACGGTTACGTCACAATCTTCCTCTTTCGCAATTAGAAGCGCGTTTTTGTAAACCCGTTCAATGTGAAACCAATCGTGACCGCCTTCTGCATTTTGAAGTTGTTGTTTTACAAATTGAATAGTGGTATCAATTATTGTCATTGGTAGTGATATAAAAAATTCCAATCTTGTTTAAAATTGGAATTTTGAATTTATTTATTGGAATTTTACTTAATCAAAGCTGGTTGCACCCATTTAAACAATTGACTTTCATCTGGAACAATTAATCGTTCTGAAATTCTTGTCATACGTTCTGGTAATTTCATGAGATAATCTCTTGCTTTTTCAGCTTCATCAGTTAAATTACTTAACTTTTCGATTTCCCATTTATCCACTAGTTTTTTTAGTATGTCTACATAATCCATTGCGGTATAAACACCTAAGCGTTGCGCAGACTCTGAAAATTTTTCAAAGGCAGTTCCAATGCTTTCTCCAGATTCTCTAATTAAATGAGCGGGCATCGTAATTTTTTTCTTCATCATGTATTGAAACGATAACATCATTTCGCTTGGATCTACTTCAAAAATACGCTTCACAAATTCGCTGTAAGCCAAATGATGACGCATTTCGTCTCCAGCAATTAAGTTACACATTTTGAATAATTTTTTATCGCCAAATTTCTTGGCTAATTGCGCCACACGATTGTGCGAAACATAAGTGGCTAATTCTTGAAAACTAGTGAAAATAAAGTTTTTGTACGGATCTTTTCCGCTTCCTGGATCAAAACCATCGTTGATTAAATGATGTGTAGTAATTTCAACTTCACGCATATTTACTCGTCCTGAAAGGTATAAATATTTGTTCAACACATCACCATGACGGTTTTCTTCACCGGTCCAATGACGCAACCATTTTGCCCAACCGTTATCTCCATTTTCACCTTTTTGAGACACACCATCAATATCCATCAACCAAGTTTCATAGGTTGGCAAGGCTTCTTCAGTAATGGTATCACCAACTAAAGTTACCCAAAAATCATAAGGTAAATCTTTAGCAATTTCACGAAGTTCAGTAACTTCTTCTATAAAGTTTTCATTTTCGGAATTGGGAAGTAAATCAGTAGGTTGCCAGATTTTTTCCACTGGAATTAAGAATTCTTCCATAAAGTGGTCAATTTTCTTTTCTAAAAACTGCATCACTTCTAAACGGACATTTTGTATTGACATGGGGTATTATTTTTTTAATTTTTCAGTAACTGATTTTTCAGTTTTTTCAAACAATTCTTCGAAAGTGTAATCAGAAACTTTTAAAGCGGAGTGTATTTCAAAAACCAATTTATTTCCTAAACCAAGCGGAAATTGCCCAAATTTAGTCATTTTCCATGAATTATGAATGGTTACAGGAACAAAATAAGCATCAGGTGCAAATTTATGTAACATTTTTAACCCATTGATAGAAAATGGTTTAGGGATTCCTGTTTTACTTCTTGTTCCTTCTGGAAAAATAACAACGGAATAGTTGTTAATATTAATATACTCGGCTACTTTTTTGATTTCTGTTAAAGATTGTTTCGGATCTTTTCTATCAATTAAAGCCGAACCTCCATGACGCAAATTATAGGAAACACTTGGAATTCCTTTACCTAATTCAATCTTGCTAATAAATTTGGGATGATTGCTTCTCATGAACCAAATAAACGGTGGAATATCATACAAACTTTGGTGATTAGCTACAAAAACAACGGGAACATTTTGTGGAATTGTTTCTTTTCCAATGAATTCGTAACGCGTTCCTAAAATATGTGTGGTACGAACCAAAAACCAATTTAGAATTGCCACACTCCATCGGTGCGCATTGTATCCAAATAGATTAAAACAAATCCATTGAATAGGATGAAATACTACTAACCAAAACAAAAAAGTTAAGTAATACAAGAATGAAAGCGGATAGGAAATAAGTTTCTCCATAAATTTTTGACCAAATTTTCGACAAAAATACGTGATAAATAAAAAAAACCACCAATTTCTTGATGGTTTCTATATGCTAGCATAGTAATTTAGACTACTAATTGATTATAGTACAAACTCCGTTCACACAACCAATTGCACTTGGAGGCATAACTGCCATACAATCTGAAACCGCATTGGTTTGAATGTTGTAAAGATTATCCATTTGATTGTACTCGTTAACCATTACTTGTAAGGTGTTTTGGTTAATAGAATTAGGATAAACCAAATATTCCCTTGGTCCGCCACAAGGCTTTGAGCCAAAGGCAATGGAGTTACAACCGTTTGCATTTTCACAGGAAAAAGTAGCAATATAGTTTAAAATTTCTAGCTTTTTCTGTTCCAATTGTTCTGGTGTAATAGTTGTGTTATCATTGCTATTTTCACATTGAAAACTTTGCAATAAAACAAACAGCATACACAATTTAATTACATATTTCATATTTTCGTTTTTTGTTTCAATTTGAGATGCAAAAAACAAAAAAAGGTTGCGTTTTAGCAATGTTCGTTATAAGCATCTTGAAGATTTTCAGCAATCATTTCTGCTGGTCTTCCTTCAATATGATGACGCTCTAACATATGAACCAATTCTCCATTTTTGAATAACGCCATACTAGGTGATGATGGAGGAAAAGGAAACATGTGTTCTCTAGCTTTATCAACCGCTTCTTTGTCAACACCTGCAAAAACGGTTACTAAATGGTTTGGTTTTTTGGCACCGTTTAAACTCATTTTTGCCCCTGGTCTAGCATTTCTAGCTGCACAACCACAAACCGAGTTAATTACTACTAATGTAGTTCCTTCTTTTGCTAAAACAGCGTCAACATCAGCTGCTGAATATAATTCTTGAAAACCAGCTTCCGTTAATTCGGCTTTCATTGGTTTTACCATTTCTTCTGGATACATAATTAATTATGATTTAAGATTGTTACTTTTTGAACTACAAAGATAAATAGAATTCTTGTGTTGGAATAATTTGGAATGATAAAGATTTGTTATACTGCTATAAGCGACCTATTCTCCCAAACAAAGCCTTCACAAAAATCATTTTCGGGCAACGCCAAATCACTTGTAAATCTTCTAAAAAGGAAGTTTCTTCATCCAAAAACTTGAATATTACCGCTGGATTTCCTGATTGAAACATGGAAGAAAATATTTTAGAACCCAATTCGTTTTGGGAACCTAAAATGTCTAACAACAATAAATCATAGAACCAAAATTTGTCTTTTTTATGAAACTTTCTAAAATCTGTCTTATCGAGCGAAGTCGAGATGTTTTTTTCTAAAAACCGAACCAAAGTTTTAGATTTTTTAATAGCATTTTTGAAAGTATAACCCGTACTAGCTTTTGTCCAACCGCCAGCTGAACCTATGTTGATGATGTTTTTTGTATTATGTTTCCAAAAAGGATAGCAAGTCATGGGAATATTTCCTTGTTCTTTTTCAATGATTTCGTATTCGGTTATGCCGAGATTTTTCATGTATTGCTGAATTTCGGCTTCGTACTCTTCTTTTGAAAGTAAATTTTTTGAAAATAAGGTATATTCCAATAAGGCTTCGGTTGTTGATGTTGGTAAAACATACATAAATCTTGTGTTTCCTTTTTGGTTTACCGAAAAATCCATAAAAGTTGTACAATCTGGCGTAAAAACGGCTTCTTTACTTTTGACAAACCAACCTATAAAATGCTGATGAATTAAGGGAAATTTGGTTTGTGAAGTTACGGCTTTAGGATTGTAAATCGAATTAAAAATTTTGTTGCAAGTGAATGTTTCTTGCTCTGTTTTTACAATGCAATGATTCCCTAATTCAGTAAAATCAATTACTTTCTGATTTAAAAAATAAATATTTTTATGTTTAGAAATCTTCTTGAAAACCAGTTCGTAGAAATCCAATCCATCAATTTTCTTGTATTGATACGGCGCTAATTCTAAAACACGATTGAATTTTTCATTGGCAAAAATCGCTTGATTCCATTTTTTGGATGTAATTTCTTCAAACAAATTATTTTCGTCCCAAAAACACCACGTTCTATCGTTAACTTTTTTCGCATTTTCATCAAGTAACAAAATGGATTTATTATCAAAATTTCCAGATAAAAGCATTTCGTACACGGTCATTAAAGCCGATAATCCTGAACCTGTGAAAATGTAATCAAAATGTTGCATAGCGTTTCGATGAAGTACAAAGAAACAAAAAGCTTTTCTTTTTTACAGTAAATCAGTTCCTAATTTTAAGCCAATAAAAACGGTTCGTGGTCTTGATGGTCCATAGATAAAACCTGCATCACGATTAACCCCTGAATCAAAATTACGCTGATAACTGTTGAACAAATTTTGGATTCCACCAGAAATTTCTAATTGTAATGTATTGGAAATTGAAAAAATATAAGCCGATTTCCAATTGATTTCATGGAAACTTCTTGTTTTTTCCAGTTGGTCATTGGCAATAAAACCTGCGTAATGCGGTACAAACATACTTCCTGTGTAAATGTAAGAAATATTATTTTGGAAGTGTTTTTTTGGTGCGTAAGTCGCTATGAAATTTCCGTAAAAATTGGGCGAACGAAAGAAATTACGGTTGGAATTGGTCACATTTTCGCTCCATTGAACGGCTTCATCATAAACCGCCTTTTGAATCGTGGCACCTGATTGAATTTGCCATTTTTCGCCAATAGCATATTTTCCTTCCAAATTTACTCCGAAAACATTTGCGCCTTTTCCGTTTCTTTTTTCCCAAAGCGTTTCCTCGATTTGTTCCAATACGAATGGATTTTGTAATCTCGTATAAAACAATTCAAAAGTAACTCCCAATTCCGAATTCAAATTGGCTTTGGAATAATCAAAAGAAGTTAAAAACGAATGCGAAGTTTCTGATTGTAAATTATCTGCTAAAACTACCAAAGCTACTTCACCAGCGGCAATTCTTGCATGAATATCTTCTGAAAATACTTGTGGCGCTCGAAAACCTTTGGCATAACTGCTTCGCCATTGTAAATTTTCTTTGATGTTATACAAAACCGTTGCTCTTGGATTTAACATTACGGTTTCTTCGACTGCATTGTGAAAATCGGCACGTAAACCGCCTAAAACTTTCAACTTTTGATTCACTTGCCATTCTTGTTGGGCGTAAATTCCTAAAATATTCAAGGTTTGATTTACAAAAGCGTTGAAACCTGGTTTTTCATCCACCATTTCTTCCGATTTGAATTCAGAACCCAAAGTCAACGAACCCGAACCACTGAGAAATTTCTCTTGTTTGTTATTCCATTGCGCTCCAGCGATGAAGGTTTTTACTTCGGTATTTCCAAAACCTTTCAAACTTTCTTCTAAATCGATGTTTCCAAATTCATCATCTGCTCTTCCTCCGTAGAAATTATCGTTTTTGGATTGTTGGGCATTGGCATAAATGGAATATTTGTTTTTTTCATTGGTATAACTTTCAAATGTTAGGCCAGCGCCAATGGTTTTCGATGCAATTTGTTCGGTGATATACGCTTCAAAAGGTTGTAAATTAAAGTTATTTTCGCCACCACGTCTGAATTCAGAAATGGAATGGAAATCGGCAGTAATTTTGGAATTTATACTAGGTTTGTAAAACGATTTTAATCCGAAAGTTTGATTTTCCATAGAAGTAATTTCGGTAAAATTATCGTTGTTAGCATCAAAAGGTTTTCTGTTGCGTTGCATTCCAAAAAATTGCAATCCCGAGTTCAAATCGTCGCTTACTACGGTTCCGTTAATCATAGTAGCTTTATCAGGTGTTTTCCCATCGATTAATCCGAAGTAATTATTGATTTCGAACGAACTTTTGATAGGTTCTTTGGTAATAATATTGATAGTTCCCGCAATAGCATTGGAACCGTACAATGAGGAACCACCACCACGAACCACTTCAATGCGTTCAATCATATTAGCTGGAATTTGGTCTAAACCATAAACACCGTTCAACGCAGAAAATATTGGGCGACTATCCAATAAAATTTGAGAATAAGCACCGTCTAAACCGTTCATTCTCACTTGCGTAAAGCCGCAGTTTTGACAATTGGTTTCCATACGTAGTCCCGGTTGAAAATTCAAACCTTCTGATAAACTGATGGCTTGTACTTTTTGTAGCGTTTCGTTATTTGTAACTGTAACAATCATTGGTGCTTCGGTTCTTTTTTGCATGCCACGACTTGCAGAAACCACCACTTGATTTAAGCCTAAAATACTTTCTTCCAATTGAAAATCGACATGCAATTTTTGATTCGAAACTATTGTAATGGTTTTTTCTGTTGGTTTAAATCCAATTACATTCACTTGCACTTGGTACGTTCCGGGTTCAAGTTCTATTTTGTATTTCCCATTTTCGTCAGAAGAAGTTCCAATGGTTGTATTTTTAATGAAAACATTTGCAAAAGGAATACCTTCATTTTTGCTTAAAATATGTCCAGACAAAGTTGCTTTTTCTTGTGCGAATGAAAATTGGAATAAGAAAAACAGTAGAAAAATAATTTTTTTATTCATTTTAAAAATAAATTTAGGCAAAACTAAAAAAAATAATCGGCTTGTCAAAAAATTTAACAAACCGATTAAGGGAATTAACCTACTCAATTCCAAATTTAAGTTGACTGATAGTATTGTTTTGGTATAGGAAAAGGATCGTTTTGCGAACCAAAACCACTTAACATATCAACAATTTCTTCTCGTGTACAAATACACATTTCTAATTTTTTTCTGATTTCCGTTTCGTTAAGATGCATTCCAATGAAGACTAACTCATTGAGTCGATCTCCAAATTCTAATGACCATCGTTCTTCAATAATTTCTTGATTTTGAATGAAATTTGGAAAGTTAATTCGTTCACTATACGGCATACTTACCCACCAAACTCCAGCGCCTTCCGCTTTTATAGAACCGCCAGCTTGTGACCAATTTAATGCTTGGTCTGGTCTTGAAGCAATCCAAAAAAGTCCTTTGCTTCTAATGATAGCTTGAGGAAATTCTGAAATAAATTCCCATAAACGATAAGGGTGAAACGGTCTATGATCTCTAAAAACGAATGAATTGATGCCGTATTCTTCTGTTTCTGGCGTGTGAATCCCCTCTAATTCTTGAATCCAGCCCGCAGACATTTCGGCTTCTTCATAATTAAATAATCCCGTATTTATGATTTCATTGGTAGCAATTTTTCCCATGTTAGCATGCACAATTTTAGCTACGGGATTTAGTTTTTTTAGCGTGTTTTGAAGAAGTGATACATCTTCTTTTTTAACCAAATCTATTTTGTTTAGCACAATTACATTGGCAAATTCAATTTGGTCAACTAATAAATTTACAATAGTTCTTTCATCGTTTTCAATATCCGATACTTGAATGTCTTTTAAAGTTTCTGCTTTACTAAAGTCTTTGAAGAAATTAAAAGCATCAACTACAGTAACCATAGTGTCAATATAGCTGTATCTTGATAAATCGATATTTTCATCTTCATTAACAAATGTAAAAGTTTGCGCAACAGGAATAGGTTCGCTAATTCCGGTACTTTCAATAAGTAAATAATCAAAGCGATTTTCTTTTGCTAATTTTTCAATTTCTATCATCAAATCTTCGCGAAGTGTGCAACAAATGCAGCCGTTACTCATTTCTACTAACTTTTCTTCGGTTCGAGATAATGTCATTTCGTTTTTCACGAGTTGGGCATCGATGTTTACTTCGCTCATATCGTTAACAATCACGGCCACTTTCAATCCTTCTTTGTTGTGAAGAATATGGTTTAATAAAGTGGTTTTACCAGCACCTAAAAATCCAGATAATATGGTAGCGGGAAGTTTTTTCATTTTTAATGTTTATGATATTTAAAGTTCAATAAATGCCCCACTATCATTCCAATACCTCCAAAATAAAGTAAAGCTGTATGTATGTGGGTTATCAAAGTATACAAAATACTTCCTAAAATTAAACCCATTGAGAGAAGTAAAACCAACTTGATTGCTTTAGGTGTTTTAGATTTTAGTATTCCAATAATTGCATAAATTCCAACTGCTGCGAAAACTAAATCTATCCAATGATTATGGGTTAATCCAATAGGTAAAATGGTGACTAAAGGAAAAACTAAGCAGTGAATTAAGCACAATGTGGCACTAGAAATTCCTAAAACATCATGAAATTGTTTTGATTTTATTTTCATCTTGCTATCTTTGTTAATGCAATTTAGTTGCAAATATAGAAAATATATTAATTAACGCAACATTGTTGCAATAATATTATGAAAGTAACTCGCAATACACAAGCTAAAACAGTAATTTTGCAGCTAATTCAAGAAAGTAAGGTTGCTCTCTCACATGCAGAACTTCAAGAATTATTGAATGGCTTGTGTGATAGAGTTACTATTTACAGGGTTTTAGAGCGTTTGTTAAAAGAAGACAAAATTCATAAAGCCATAACAACAGAAGGTGTAATTAAATATGCTGCATGCCAATCAGCAGAAAATCATCATCATAATCATGTTCATTTTAATTGTACTAAGTGTAATACTACTTCTTGTTTGGACGGAGTTGAACCTCAACTTCAACTTCCATCAGAATATAAAGTTGAAACTTCAAATTTTACATTATCAGGAATTTGTCCCGATTGCAATAAATTTAGTTTAGGCTAAAAATTTTATTTGGTATGTAAAAATTTGTATTTTTGCAAACAAAAACCATGACCATTTCAGAGGAAAATTATTTAAAAGTAATTTATCATGTATCATTAGTAGCACCAAAAGGTGTGAGTACCAATGCCATTGCGGGAATGTTAGATACCAAAGCGTCATCGGTTACTGATATGTTGAAGAAATTAGCCGATAAAAATTTGGTGAGTTACCAAAAATATCAAGGAGTTACTTTGACCGATGAAGGTTTGTATAAGGCCAAAATGGTTGTAAGAAAGCATCGTTTATGGGAAGTTTTTTTGGTAGAAAAATTACAATTTTCATGGGATGAAGTACATGAAATTGCTGAAGAATTAGAACATATTCAATCGGAACCATTGATTGATAAATTGGATGCTTTTTTAGGATTTCCCGCATTTGATCCGCATGGTGATCCTATTCCAAATGCAAAAGGGGTCATTAATAAAGTAGAAAAAGAATTGCTTTCAGAAGCTGAATTGAACCAATTGTACACATGCGTTGGCGTGAAAGATTCTTCAACAGAATTTTTGCAGTATTTGGATAAGCAGCAAATTGCTTTGGGTTCTACCATAAAAATTTTAGAAAAAGAGCCGTTTGATGAAACTTTACTCTTAGAAATTGATGGAAAAAAACTCACTATTTCTAATAAAATTGCCACTAATTTATACATTCGATAATTTATGTTTGATACAATAATTACATTTTTTGAAAATATTGATCCTATTTTAGCGGCTTTGTTAGCCACTACTTTTACTTGGTTGTTGACAGCTTTTGGCGCTTCGTTTGTTTTCTTTTTTAAGACCATGAACCGTATGGTTTTGGATGGTATGCTTGGTTTTACTGGCGGCGTGATGGTTGCTGCGAGTTATTGGAGTTTACTAGCTCCAGCCATAGCAATGAGTGAAGGCGAAGGGTTTGTGAAAGTACTTCCAGCAGCTATTGGATTTTTACTGGGCGCGCTTTTTCTTTTTGGATTAGATAAAACGTTACCGCATTTGCATATTAATTTCAAAGAAACCGAAGGAATTAAATCGCCTTGGCAACGAACAACGCTTTTGGTTTTAGCAATAACGTTACATAATATACCTGAAGGATTAGCAGTTGGGGTTTTGTTTGGTGGAGTTGCGGCTGGAATTCCTGAAGCGTCAATAGCTGGTGCAGTAACATTAGCGATTGGAATAGGCATTCAAAATTTTCCTGAAGGAATTGCGGTTTCGATGCCGTTGAGAAGAATGGGCATGAGCCGCTGGAAAAGTTTTTTATACGGACAATCTTCTGCTATAGTAGAGCCAATTGCTGGTGTAATTGGTGCGGTTGCCGTAACTTTTTTCACGCCGTTATTGCCTTATGCTTTGGCTTTTGCTGCTGGCGCGATGATATTTGTAGTAGTGGAAGAAGTAATTCCTGAAACGCAACAAGATAAAAACACGGATATTGCCACGTTAGGATTTATTGGTGGATTTATTGTGATGATGACTTTGGATGTGGCTTTGGGTTAGTGAGATAGATTATATTTTTATTCAACCCATAAACTTAATTTAGTTTTTATCCAATTATTTTCTTTTTTTTCAAGAAGATATTCATGTCCAGAGCCAATACTATTAACGTTTAAAACTACTTTGTTTCTTTTTTTGTTGAAAATTGGTTTCTTCATCATTAAAAAATAATCGCCATATTTTAAATTATTGGTTTCATTCAATTTGGATGCTTCCATTTTTATTTCTTCAATGGTGAAATCAGCTTTAGAATAGCTACACAAATCAAAAATTTGAAAACCTTCTTTTTCAAGTTGATTATAGTCAATTTTGACTTTGGAATTTATTTGATTAAAAATGAATAAGGTGTCTTTTTCTTCTAATATTTCAGATATATATTGCGTTCTTGTTGTTTGATAACCCTCAAATTCTATTGGTAATTCGGGTGTGAAATCAAAATTTGAAATCAAAGTTTTTTTGGATTCCATAATTTTAAGATTTGTTGTATCTGATAAGATTTCTGAAACAAAATTTGTTATTTCAGCTTGTGAGACAGCATTCTCCTTGTCAGTTTCACAACTTACTAACAAAATAGCGAAGATGAATGCAAATATTCTCATTTAAAATTAATCAATGACAACCACAATCCGTATCACAACCGTTTTTCTTCTTTTTCTTTGGAATGAAGAATTTGTTTACCAAAAATAGTACGGCAAGTAAAACAATAAGATAAACTGCAATTTGTTGGAAATTCATTTTTCAAAAATACAAAAAGCAACCACAATGGGTTGCTTTTTTAACTTTAAACTAACACATGATTTTTAAAATTTTGCTCCTATTGATAAGAAGAAAGTTCTTCCCTCTCCAGGTAAAATACCCGGGCCAGGATAGCCGCCAGCTCTTCTTGTGGCGTACATTTCATCTGTTAAATTGTTAATTCCAGCTCTTAAATTGTAATTTTGTAAGAATTTGTACTCTGCTGAAAGGTCTAGTACGTTATAATCTTCTAATACTCCTGTTACACCATTAGCTGATGGAGACACAGTATTATTAGCATCAGTAAATACTCTACCATTCATTTTATATTGTAGGGTTGCTGAAATATTGTTTTTATTCCATCCTAGACCAAAATTGTGAATATATCTTGGTGCATTTTCAACACGGTTTCCTCTAAGATTACTTTCTGTAATGGTAATATTTGGAGCTGAACCAGTTGTAGTGAAAGTACTAAAATCAGTATATCTAGAATCTATAAAACTTACCGTTGCAAAAACATCAATATTACCAACACTATTATCAATTTCCAGGAAGCGTGTAACATTTAGGTTTACAAATCCTTCAATTCCTTTATTTACAGTTTCGCCTAAATTAGTTCTAAAAAGGAACGTACCTTGCGTGGGATCATTATTTATAAATTGTCTTACACCACCAATTCTATTATTGTAGCTTAAGTAAAATAAGCTAAAATCAAAATTTAAATAGTTTTTAAATGTACCTCTATAACCTAAATCAGCATTAAAACCTGAAGCGTCTTTCAAGTTTGGGTCAATAACATCTGTAACTGCTGGTGGAGTAAAGTCAGAGAAAAGTACTGGTCTGTAAGCTTGTGTTATATTGGCATACACATTTGTAGTTCCTAACTTATATTCTAAACCAAGACCAAATAACGGTTGGCTTCTGCTAATTTCATTTTCTTCAAACGGAACATCATTTCCTGAATTAATTCCAAATCTTCCGCTCCCAATAGAATTAATATACTCATATCGTACCCCTGGAGTAATACTAAAACTTTCAGTTAGCTTGAATTGATTTTCTGCAAAAAGAGCAACGTTCTCTGTGTAAAAATCTAAATCTCTTGGATATCTGCCATCTATATTTAGATTAAAATCTGAACCTGTTGTACCAACCCCGTTTTGCACTCTGTTAGTATAGGCCTTATAAGCGCGAACTCCAAAAGCTAAGTTATTTTCAATTTTACCTAGTTTGTAACGATACAAATTTCTATTCTCGATACCAAAGTTTTTATAATAATCACGATCAACTCTTCTATTTGTATAGTCGTTTGTTAAAGGGTCAATAGCATCAGGATTATTTGGAGTAGCTGTAAATCCAACACTGTTTCTCTCACCAATTAAACCAAATAGTTTTGTATTTGAACTAAAATTTTCATTTATTTTAGTGTCAAAATTTAAGGAAAAAAGGTTCCACGGTGTTCCAAACCAGTTTCTATCTCTCAAAGACTGTCTTGGATTATCATTAAATTGAACATCTGTTAAACCTCCTGCTTGTTGCATTTGGTAATCCATGTTTGTGTATTCTGCAGAAATCTTTGTTTTTTCTGTAAAAGAGTATTCTAAAAATATATGAGAATTTCTCACTTTGTATTGGCTGTTTTCTCTCCAGCCGTCACCACTTCTGGAATGATTATAAGCATAATAAGAAAACTTTCCTACTTTACCACCGATGGCATTGTATGAACTCATTAGGTTGTAGCTTCCAACTGTATTTTGAGTTTCAAATGTGAATTTTTTCTTTGTTTCTCTTTTTAAAACGTAATTCAACATTCCCCCAAACTGAGGCCCAAATTGCAAAGAAGCTCCACCTCTAATTAATTCAATAGATTCAACTGCTTCTAATGGTGGATTGTAATAGGCCTCTGGATAACCAAAAACATCTGAAGAAATGTCATATCCGTTTTGACGCGTATTTAGTTCCCAACTCCTATTTGGACTTAAACCTCTAACACCTACATTAATTTGAATACCAGAACCGTCATTTTCCCAAATGGTAACCCCGGGAATTCTTGAAAATACTTCACGAGCGTTATTTGTGGTTAAATTAGCATTAATATTATTAAGCTTTATTACCTCGTTTTTTTTACCTGAAAAAATTACATTTTCTTTTGTTTCTGGCATTCTCTCAGGACTGTGTTGAACTGGAGAAACAGTAACAGGTTTTAAATTTACAATAGAATCATTTGATTCAATTTTTTGAGCTTTTACATTTTGAAACACAAAAAAGCTTGAAATAGCTAGAACAATTATTCGATTCATTTTATTTAGATTAATTCTACGGAGCAAAATTAACTAACTAAATTTATTTAGACAAATTATAAATAGGTAAATTTTAAGATTTTATTTATTTTAACAATTGATAAGCAATCAAAGAAACAACATAAGCAAATCCGCTCATGATAACCAATTGATAAGCAGGCCATTTCCAAGAATTGGTTTCTTTTTTTACAATGGCCAAAGTAGAAATACATTGCATAGCAAAAGCATAAAAAAGCAGTAAAGAAATACCTGTTGCAAAATTAAATATCTTTTTTCCAGTAACAGGATGTACTTCTGAAGCCATTTTGCTCTTAATCGTTTCTTCATCTTCACCTGAACTTCCAACACTATAAATAGTGGCTAAAGTTCCAACGAAAACTTCTCTAGCAGCAAAAGAACCAATAATAGCAATTCCAATTTTCCAATCGTAGCCTAATGGTGCAATTACGGGTTCGATGGATTTTCCTAATACTCCAATATAAGAGTTTTCTAGTCGGTAAGCATTGATTGCATCTTCTAAAGCTTCTTCGTCAACAGTTGTGTTTTTGGCTTGAAATTGGGTTGTTACAATAGTTTCTGCGTTTTTAAAATTATCGCCGTAACCGTGCGAACCTAGAAACCACAAAATAATTGATAATGCCAAAATGATTTTTCCAGCTCCAAAAACAAAGGCTTTGGTTTTTTCAATTACATTGATGGCTACGTTGCGAAACATTGGAACTTTATAACTCGGCATTTCAACCACAAAATACGATTTGTGTTTCAATTTTAGCATTTTGTTTAATAAATATGCCGAAAAAATAGCCATTCCAAAACCTAGCAAATACAATAGCATCAAACTTAATCCTTGTAAACTAAAAATACCAAAAACACGAGTTTCTGGAATTATTAAGGCAATCAAAATGGCGTAAACTGGTAGTCTTGCTGAACATGTTGTGAAAGGCGTTACCAATATCGTAATCAATCGTTCTTTCCAATTTTCAATATTTCGAGCACTCATAATCGCTGGAATGGCACAAGCTGTTCCTGAAATTAATGGCACCACACTTTTTCCAGATAAACCATATCGACGCATGATTTTATCCATCAAAAAAACAACGCGACTCATATAACCGCTTTCTTCTAAAACAGAAATAAACAAGAATAAAAAGGCAATCTGTGGAATAAAAATTACAATACCACCAATTCCCGGAATTACGCCTTCAGTGATTAAATTCGATAATTCGCCAGCGGGTAAATTTTGTTTGGCAAACGAACTCAAATTAGCAAAAGACTCATCGATGAAATCCATTGGAATACTACTCCAATCGAATAACAATTGGAAAATCAAAAGTAAAATTCCGAAGAAAATGACATAACCAAAAACTTTATGTGTTAAAACTGAATCTAATTTGGCTCTGAAATCGGTTGCTTTTGAAGTATCTATTTTTTGACCAACTTTTAATGTATCATTGATGAACTGGTAGCGTTTGATAGTTTCCTTTTGCTGCAATCTCTTTAGTTCAGCATGCGATTTTGTGAAACTACTTTCAATTTCATTTCTGTCCAAATTCAAAAAATTCACATCTTGTGTAATGACCAACCATAATTTATATAGTAATTGGTCTGGAAACGCTTTTCGTAATTTATCGAAATATTCTTGGTCAATGGATGAAGCATTCAAACAAGGTTCGGTTGAAATTTGGTTGAAATTTAATAACAGTTCTTTCAATTCTTTAATTCCTGTTTTTTTTCTTGAACTTACCAATGCTATTTTGGTTTTCAGTTCTCTTTCAAGCGTTGGAATATCAAACTCAATGCCTTTTAACGCCATTCTATCCGCCATATTGATGACTAAAATAGTTGGAATTTCAAGGTCTTTGATTTGGGTAAAAAGCAATAAATTTCGTTTTAAATTTTCCACTTCGGTAACTACAACAGCAACATCTGGAAAATCTGCATCGTTTTTATTTAGTAACAATTCTATCACTACATTTTCATCAATAGAACTGGCATTCAAGCTATAAGTTCCAGGTAAATCAATGATTTTTGCTTTGGTATTTTCGTCAAGTTTACAAAATCCTTGTTTTTTTTCAACTGTAATTCCTGGGTAATTTCCCACTTGTTGGTTCAAACCTGTTAATTGATTGAAAACAGAAGTTTTTCCCACATTTGGATTTCCAATTAAAGCAACTTTTATCGTAGAATTTGGCATGTTACAATTTATTTGTCGATAATGACTTGAATTTCATTGGCAGTTTCTTTGCGAATAGCCACATGAGAATCGTTGATAGTGAAGTAATAAGGATCACCTAATGGCGCAATTTGCAATAGTTCTACTGAATTACCCGGAAGACAGCCCATTTCTAATAATTTCAATGGAATTTCCTCAATATTTACTTCAGTAATTGTGGCTTTTTGGCCTTTTTTAAGTTCAGTTAGCGCTATGTTCACCTTATTTAGATTGAATTAAAACACAAAAATAGACATAAATTTAGTTAGGAAAATGCTAAATATCTAAAAACCCAATTATTTTTGGTCAAGAAATCGAATATCTTCCAATAATTTTTTGACTTCTTCCAAATTAGTTCCGTCATAAAATCCTCTAATTCTTCTTTTTTGGTCAACCAAAACAAAATTTTCGGTGTGAACCATGTCGTATAATTCAGCTGGGTTTCCAGTTTTTACCACTAAATAAGACGTTCTTGCCATATAGAAAATGTCTTTTTTATCGCCAGTAACCATATTCCACTTATGATCTAAAACACCTTTTTTCTCGGCATACGCTTTTAAAACAGGAACACTATCAATATCTGGAGTTACAGTGTGCGACAATAGCATGACATTGGGCATGTTTTTGATTTCGTTTTGTAACCAAACCATGTTATCCGTCATAATAGGACAAATGGTTGGACAAGTAGTGAAAAAGAAGTCGGCCACATAAATTTTGCCTTCGTAGTCTTTTTCGGTAATAGTTTTTCCGTTTTGGTTTACAAATTTGAAATCGGCAACCGTATGATTGTATCCAATGTGTTGAACAGTAGTGTCTACTAGTTCGGGATTCACATCACGCGGTGTAAAAATGGGTAATACTTTTTGAGGCTGTAATAACGTATAAATTCCAGTAAAAATAAGTACAGATAAAACACTCATTACAATTAGGAAGATTCGGTATTTTTTTAAGAAGGATAGCATTTTTATTTGCAAAATTACACAATTCAAATTGTATTAAAAAATTTCAGGAAATCAGAATATTAGCTTAATTTTGAAAAAAATACGCTCAAAAAATGAAATCGTCTAATTATGACAATTTTTGGTAGTTATTTAAAATTAAAATTGAAAAATATGAAACATTGGTTTATTTTTAGTTTGTTTTTGGTATTTTCTTATGGGTTTTCACAAAAACAATTAATTGCCTCTTTTCCTGGCTCAAAAGAAAAGCTTTTGGAAAAAGTTCATGAAACTGGATTTACGGTAACTAAAACTATTTCGCTTTCTGAAAGCAAACTCAATCAGTTAAAAAATGATGCGTTACGAACAGTAAATTCTACAGAATCTGTTGATAGAATTGCTAGTTTTTACACATTTTCAAATTTTAATGATAGTTTAATTCATTGGCTAAAAACCAATGATATTTCGTATTTTTTTTCAGATAATGAACCTGTGCCACCACCAAGTGATCTTCCTCCAACAACTCCGAGTTATTTTGCGCAACAAAATTACCTGCAAGCCAATCCTGGATTAAATGTTGAGGCTGTTTGGGCTTTAGGATTTAATGGTCAAAACACTACTATTCACAATATTGAATACGGTTTTAATAAAAATCACGAAGAATTTCATGTTTTCAATTGTGATATTGCTCCAAACATGGATATAAATTCTTCGGCTACTACAGATTTCACAGAACACGGAACTGCAACAATGGGTGTTTTATTTGGCAACAATGGTGCATATGGCGTAACCGGAATTGCTCATGGTGCTCAGCAAGTTTGGTTGTATCCAGAATGGCAACAAATTGGTTACAACAGAGTGAATGCGATCAATCAAGCGCTTAATAATTCTGTTATTGGAGACATAATTGTTTACGAAATGCAAGCTTTTGGATTTAATGGAAATTCTTCAAATCCAAAATACGTTCCTGCTGAATACAACACATTGGTATGGAACGTAACAAAAGCCTTAACAGACGCTGGAAGAATTGTGGTAGCAGCAGCAGGAAATGGCAACCAAAATTTAGATGATTTTGAGTACCAATCGTATATGAATCTTGGTGATAGCGGCGCAATTATTATTGGTGCAGGAACTTCAAACACCACACATTCTAGATTATCTTTTAGCACTTATGGTTCCAGAGTTGACGTTCAGGCTTGGGGACAAAATGTTAGAACTTCAGGAGCAATTACTGGTGCCTCAGTAACACAAGTGGGCGGAGATTTTAATCAATCTTATATGACGTTTTCTGGGACAAGTTCTGCTACAGCTCTTGTGGGCGGAATTGCTGCTATTGCTCAATCAATATACCGAGCAAATAACACCGATTTTTTAACTTCACAGCAACTTAGAACAATACTAATTGATACGGGAATTCCTCAAGGTGGCGATACCTCTACTCCTATTGGTCCTATGCCAAATTTAGTAAATGTGTATAATTATATCCAACAAAATCTAAGTACAACAACTCTTGAAGGAAATAATAACATTGTCATTTATCCAAATCCATCACAAGGGAAATTTACTATTTCAAACCCAAATAACACAATCACTGCTATAGAAGTTTTTGATGTTTTGGGTAAAAAAATCGAAAAATTACAGCTAACTTCTCAAGGAAATACAGCTACATTTGATTTATCTGCTTATGCCAATGGTGTTTACATTGTTAAAATTACAACATCTAAAGATAACATTGTGAAACGAGTTGTTAAACAATAGGGATTTTAAGAAGATTTGTTTCTGAAATAGTATATTTGTAACAACCTATTAATTTCCAAAAAAATATGAATAAGAAAATTAAAACTGGAAGTTTGCTGTTCGCAACTTTTGCATTAGCGCTTTACAGTTGTAGTACGCAAAAAGAAGCCGCTACAACAGCAACTACCAAAAACGGCATTGGTATAAATATCAATTACATGGATACCAAAACAAATCCAGCAGATGATTTTAACCGTTATGTAAATGGTTCATGGTTAGACAAAACTGAAATTCCAGCCGATAGAACGCGTTGGGGAAGTTTTGATGAACTTAGAAAAAACACTGATAATGATGTAATGGCCATTTTAAAAGAAGCCATCAACGATAAAACTATTGATCCCAATTCAGACCAAGCAAAAGCTATTAATTTATATAAATCGGTTTTAGATACGGTAACTAGAAACAAACAAGGTATTGAACCGTTGAAACCTTATTTGGCTAAAATTAATGCCGTTAAAAATGCCAATGACTTAGTAGCATTATTAGCCGAAATGGAACCAGAAATGGGATTAGGTTTCTTTGGAAGTTACATTGGTGCGGATGCTAAAAACAGCAATAAAAACGTAATTTATGTTGGAACAGGAAGCCTTGGTTTACCAGATAGAGATTATTACGTTTCAGATGCTCCTGACAACAAAGAAAAACGTGAAAAATATGTAGCTCACGTAACTAGAATGTTGCAATTCATTGGTGAAAATGAAGCTACGGCTAATGCCAATGCAAAGAAAATTTTAGCCATAGAAACTAAAATGTCGACTGCAACTTTAGACCGTGTTCAAAGAAGAGACAGAAGAAATACCTACAACCCAATGAGTTTTGCTGATTTACAAAAATTAGCGCCAACCGTAAAATGGGATTCGTATTTCCAAAGCGTTGGAATTGGTAAAGTTGATTCTTTAGTAGTATCGCAACCAAAATATCTACAAGCAGTTGAAACGATTTTAAAAGACAACCAAGTTGAAGATTGGAAAGCGTACATGCGTTGGACAGCTTTAAGAGGTTCGGCAGGATTATTATCAACCGATATCGAAAATGCTAATTTTGATTTCTACGGAAAAACGCTAACTGGAGCAGTAAAACAACGTCCCGCTGAAGAAAGAGCTTTAGCAACCGTAAATGGAAGACTAGGTGAAGCTTTAGGGAAATTATATGTAGCTAAAAAATTCCCACCAGAAGCAAAAGAAAAAGCACAAGCTATGATTGCTAACGTAATGAAAGCTTTCGACAACAGAATTGATAATTTACCTTGGATGACAAAAGCCACTAAGGAAAATGCCAAAATTAAATTGAATAAATTCCGAGTAAAAATTGGATATCCTGATCAATGGAAAGATTACTCTGCTTTAACAATGAAGTCGCCAGAACAAGGTGGAACGTATTTCGAAAACTCTAGAATGTATGCCAGATGGAGTCACAAGAAAAACATTGAAAAAATCGGAAAACCTGTTGATAAAGAAGAATGGGGAATGTCGCCTCAAACGGTAAATGCGTATTTCAGTCCAACCAACAATGAAATTGTTTTCCCAGCGGCGATTTTACAACCTCCTTTTTATGATTACAAAGCGGATGAAGCAGTAAATTACGGTGGAATTGGTGCCGTAATTGGACACGAAATTTCTCATGGATTTGACGATTCAGGTTCTAGATATAATGCTGATGGTAACTTAGTAAACTGGTGGAGCGACGAAGATTTGAAACAATTCACTACGTTAGGAAGTGCTCTAGCAGATCAATATTCAGCTTTAGAACCATTACCTGGAATTTTTGTGGATGGGAAATTCACTTTAGGTGAAAACATCGGGGATTTAGGTGGCGTTAACGCTGCATTTGACGGATTACAAATCTATTTGAAAGAAAATGGAAATCCAGGTTTAATCGACGGATTCACACCAGAACAACGTTTCTTTATTTCTTGGGCAACCATCTGGAGAAGCAAAATGCGTGATGAAGCGATTAAAAATCAAGTAAAAACTGATCCGCATTCACCAGGAATGTATCGTGCTTATGTACCGTTACAAAATGTGGAAGCATTCTATAAAGCGTTCAACATTCAACCAAACAATGGAATGTACTTAAAACCAGAAGACCGAGTGAAAATTTGGTAATACAACCACAAATAAAAACCTGTAAGAATCAAAACTTACAGGTTTTTTTGGCTTTATTTTTGATTAATTAATTTTATGAGAAACTGTTTTACACTTTTATTAATTTCAATGCTATTACTTTCTTGCACAGAGAAAGAAAAAACTTATGAAGCCTTAGAAGCTGAAGTTTTGTGTGATGTGTTGCCGGAAATTGCCAAATATGAATTAAATCAGAATTTTAATAGTGTTATTCCTCCACCTCTTGAAGTTGATAGTTTAAAATTTTCTATAGAAGAGATACAATATATAAATCAGAAAAGAAATGAAGATTGAATTAATTTTAAATCTGAAATGAAACAAAATATTGAAATTTCAATCAAAAATATTGATGAAAATAAAATGTTTAAGTATGCAATTATTGACACATTACTTGCTGTTAATAACTCGTTTAATCAAACTTTCAAATATGAATTCGATTCATTACCAGAGCGTAAATTAAATGAAAATGAATTTGAAAACTCAATTCTTGATGTTGTTTTAGTTTCTTACAAAGATACTTTTGAAGGCAGTGTAAGAAATAATGAATATCTTCCACTCTCTGGATTAAGTAGAGTTTTAATTCACAAAAACGGAAAAGCATATTTCGAATGTAATAAAATGTATTACCACTACAAGATTTTTTGTAATTTCTACCAAAAAGAAAATAAATGGAAAATTGCAAAAATCATTAAAAAATAAAACCTCAAAACTTAGACATCTAAACTTTGAGGTTCAACTTTGTATTTTGAACTTTACACTTTGTACTTTCTTAATAGCCCAATTTCTCTCGAACTCTTTTTAAAACAAGATATCTTTCGCTACTCGATAGGTATTAGTATGAGCTTCAATAATGGTTTTGATTTCTGGAGAATATCCGCCGCCCATACTTACTTGCATTGGAATTTGATAATGGTTACCATTTTGGAAAACAATTTCATCTCTTTTTTTGCAACCTTCAACCGAACAACCTAATTTTCCCAATTTATCAGAAGCCAGAATATCAACTCCGGCCAAATAGAAAATGAAATCGGGTTTTTGTTGTTCAATTAACTTTGGAATAACAGTTGAAATGGTTTTTAGAAATTCATCATCCGAAGTATTATCAGCAAAGGCAATGTCTAAATCAGAAATTTCTTTTTTGAAGGGATAATTCGATTTTCCATGAGTAGAAAAAGTAAAAACTTTGTCATTTTTCTGAAAAATTTCAGCCGTTCCGTTGCCTTGATGAACATCTAAATCAATGATTAGGATTTTTTTTGCTAGCTTTTTGTCTAGTAAAAATTGCGCTGCGATAGCTTGGTCATTTAACAAACAAAAAGCTTCACCACGATTAGAATAGGCATGATGCGTTCCGCCAGCGATGTTAAATGCTACTTTGGTTTCAAATGCTTTTTCAGTTCCCAATATGGTTCCTTGGGCAATTCTCAATTCTCTTTCAACTAATGCTTTGGAAAGAGGAAAACCAATTTTTCTGGCTGCTTTTGGTTCCAAAGTCAACTGCAATAAATCTGAGACATATTCTTTAGTATGAACTCTTAAAACCGATTCTATTGGAATAATTTCAGGTTCAAAAAAATCACTTTTTTGAGCAATCCCTTCATGAAGAAGTTGTTGCGGTAATAATTCGTATTTTAACATCGGAAAGCGATGGCCTTCAGGCAATGGATGTTTAAAAATAGGATGAAAAGCGATCGGAAACATTTAAGAATTCATTAATTTTTGAAATTCATTTACGAATAATCCCATGTGATAGCCATCAATTAATCCGTGATGCGCTAAAACAGATAATGACATGATTTTCTTTCCGTTTTCATCAACCACTTTTCCGACGGAAATTTTTGGACAACTGTCTTCAATTTTAAAATTTCGGGAATGCGTTAAACCTGAAAAATTTATCCAAGGAACAGCTGAAAAATGAATAATGTTTTCAGGATATTCTCTTGTAAAAATTCCAGTTGTGGATTGCATTCGTTCAATTTCTTTTTGAACCATTTTGTTGAATTCGTATATGTCTTCATGAAATTTCATAAACGAAAACCCGAAAGTTTTGTCTTCTCGCATGATGGTTGCCGAAGCATCAATTTCATCATACAAATAGACTTTTCTGTTTTCAATTCGCAAACGAAAATTTTCTACCGCATTAATCGCTGCTAACGTTTTGTGTAAATAATAAATAAAAAAAGGGATTTCAATTGCTTTAGCTTTTTTCATAGCAATTGTAGAATCAATAGGCGTTGTTATACCAAAAAAAGGTTCGTCAAATGAGGAAAAAAATTCAAAATGTTCTTTTCTATTCCAGTTACTTATGTCTATTTCTGTTTTCAATTTTTTACTATTTGAAATTAAAAAACCTTCTCGGTTTAAGAGAAGGTTTAGGATGCTTTTTTTATTAAATCGAACATGGGACAACGCTTACAACGCTTATGTTCGCCTTTTTCAAATTTATTACAACATTTTGATTTACAGTTTTCTGCAATCTTAACGTCAACTAAAAGAAGCTCTTTGTTTTTCTTCTTCTTTTTCTTTTTGTCCTTCTTTTTTTCGTCTTTGCTCATCAGAAATTGTTTTTGACTCTGCAAAGATAAATATTATTTTTAAATATTCTAAATAAAAATTACTGCGGATTTATCGCAATTGAACTGGTAACTGAAATTTGTTGGATATCACGGTCAAATAAATACAATCCACCACGGTCTTCTCCTATCAAATTGATTTTATCTAAGATAGTTTTCGCTTGTGCTTCTTCTTCAATTTGTTCTGCTACATACCATTGTAAGAAATTGTGTGTTGAGTAATCTCTTTCGCCCAATGTGATATGAACCAATTCATTAATCGAATTCGAAACAAATAATTCGTGTTGGTACAACTCTTCAAACATTTCTTTGAAAGTTCCGAATTTCGTTTTTGGTGCTTTTAAATCAGTAATTTCAGCATGACCGCCTCTTTCGTTTACATATTTTACCAATTTCAACATGTGAGTTCGCTCTTCGTCTGATTGTGCATACATGAATTGAGCCACACCTTCTAACCCTTGAACTTCAGCCCAACAAGCCATTGATAAATAAATTTGTGAAGATTCAGCTTCTATCCTAATTTGCTTGTTTAGCGCTTCTAAAATACTTTTTGTCAACATAATAATTCAATTTTTCTATAAAATTAGGCATTTTTTGCGATTATCGACTGATAAAGAACTGTTAAATCAATAATTTATAATAAGTCTAAAATTTGATTAACCGCTGTCAATGATTTAAAATTAGGATGAATAATTTCAAAATCGATTTTCTCGTATTCCCAAGTAGTGTGATATGGAATGTGAATGGCATGACCACCAATGTTCAAAACAGGTAAAACATCCGATTTTAACGAATTTCCAATCATCAAAAAATCTTCAGGTTTGCAATCCAAACGACCCAACATTTTTTCGTAATCCAATTCCGTTTTATCGCTTAATACTTCAATATGGTGAAAATAGTGACCAATACCGGAGTCATGCAATTTACGATGTTGGTCTTTTAAATCACCTTTTGTGGCTACTACCAATTTATATTTTCCTTTTAATTGTTCCAAAACGGATTCTACGTTAGGCAACAATTCTACTGGTTTTTGCAACAAATCTTTTCCAATAGCTAATATTTGCTCAATTCCTTTTCCCGAAATTTGATGATTCGTCAATTGCAAAGCGGTTTCAATCATTGATAAAGTAAACGCTTTAATTCCGAAACCATACAAAGGCAAATTTTTCACCTGATGATTCAATATCAATCCCAAAATCTCTTGACTTGAAGCATAATCTTGAAACAACACACAAAAACGTTCCTGAGCCTCATCGAAATAAGGTTCGTTGTGCCATAAAGTGTCGTCTGCGTCGAAAGCGATTATTTTTGGGTTCATAGTTTTATATTTTAACTCCGACAGAGTTCGAAACTCTGTCGGAGTTGTTAAATCTTTTTATGATATCATCGCACCATTAATCACACCTTCCGCATCCGGGTTTACGAAAACCAATTTACCTTCTGCATTGTTCGTTAATAATAACATTCCTTCGCTTTCTACACCACGTAAAGCTCTTGGTGCTAAGTTGACTAAAACCGTAACGCGTTTTCCAATGACTTCTTCTGGTGTAAAATGCTCAGCAATTCCGGAAACGATGGTTCTCACATCAATTCCAGTATCTACTTTTAAAACTAATAATTTATTGGCTTTTGGCATTTTCTCTGCATCGATGATGGTTCCAATTCGTAAATCTACTTTGGCAAAATCTTCGAAAGTAATGATATCTTTTTGCGGTTCAGCTTTTGCGTTTTCCACTTTATTTGCGGTTTTAGTTGCTTCTAATTTGTCTAATTGTTTTTGGATTTCGGCATCTTCAATTTGGGCAAACAAAATTTCGGCTTGACCAATTTGATGTCCAGCTTTGGTTAAATTCCAATTCTCAAAAGCCAAATTCCAATGGTTTAATTCAATATTTAAAATTTGGCATAACTTTTTGGAAGTAAATGGCAAAAATGGTTCAGAAAGTATTGCTAATGCAGAAGCAATTTGCAACGCCACATACATTTGAGCTTGTACTCTTGCCGGATTTTCTTTTACCATTTTCCATGGTTCTTCATCGGCTAAATATTTGTTTCCTAAACGAGCAACATTCATTAATTCGCCTAACGCTTCTCTGAAACGGTAACGTTCAATCGAACTTGAAATTACTGCTGGATACGCTTTTAATTCGGCTAACGTTTGCTCATCAACTTCTGAAAATTCGTTTGGAGCGGGAACAATTCCGTTGTAATATTTATTGGTTAACACCACCACACGATTGATGAAATTTCCAAAAATCGCTGCTAATTCATTATTATTTCTCGCTTGAAAATCTTTCCAAGTAAAGTCGTTGTCTTTAGTTTCTGGCGCATTTGCAGTTAACGCATAACGCAATGAATCTTGTTTTTCGGGGAAATCTTGTAAATATTCGTGTAACCAAACCGCCCAGTTTTTAGAAGTCGATAACTTGTTTCCTTCTAAATTCAAGAATTCGTTTGCCGGAACATTATCAGGTAAAATGTAACTTCCTTCTGCTTTTAACATTGCTGGGAAAATAATACAATGGAACACGATATTGTCTTTTCCAATGAAGTGAACCAATTTTGTATCGGCATCTTTCCAATACGGTTCCCAATCTTTTCCTTCGCGAGCTGCCCATTCTTTGGTTGACGAAATGTAGCCGATTGGCGCATCAAACCAAACGTATAATTTTTTTCCTTCTGCACCTTCCACTGGAACATCGATTCCCCAATCTAAATCACGAGTAACCGCTCTTGGCTCCAAACCACCATCAACCCATGATTTTACTTGTCCGTAAACATTTGGTTTCCAATCGTTTTTATGACCTTCTAAAATCCATTCTCTTAAGAATGATTCGTAACGATTTAAAGGTAAAAACCAGTGCTTCGTTGATTTTAAAATTGGGGTTTCTCCTGTGATTGTCGATTTTGGATTGATTAAATCCGTAGCATTTAAAGTTGAACCACATTTTTCACATTGATCGCCATAAGCTTCAGGATTGTCGCACTTTGGACAAGTTCCGGTTACAAAACGATCGGCTAAAAATTGGTCTGCTTTTGCATCGTATAATTGTTCGGTAGTTTCTTCGATGAAATCTCCGTTATCGTATAATTTTTTGAAAAATTCTGAAGCTGTTTTATGATGAACTTCGGCAGAAGTTCTCGAGTAATTATCAAAAGAAATTCCGAAATCTAAAAATGATTGACGAATAATTCCGTCGTATTTGTCAATTACTTGTTGTGGTGTAATGCCTTCTTTTTTTGCTTTCATTGAAATCGCCACACCGTGCTCGTCGCTTCCGCAAATGAAAGCTACATCTTTTCCTTGCAAACGCAAATATCTCGCATAAATATCAGAAGGAACATAAACACCGGCTAAATGTCCAATATGAATGGGTCCATTTGTATAAGGTAAAGCCGCAGTAATCGTATATCTTTTTGGGTTTTCTAACATAATTTATTTATTTTAACGCAAAGACGCTAAGTTTTTCGCAAAGCTTTGCAAAGTGATTTTTAAGTTTTTCGCTAAAGCAATTTTAAGTTTTAAAAGTGCAAATGTCGTGAAAATTATAATTTATTCACAACTCGTCTGATACCTTCTTTCAAAAGAACGGAATTAAAGTTTAAAAGTAAACCCAATTTGAAGTTTCCAAGCCTTAAATAAGTTAAAGTTTGAGCAAAATGAAGTTCAGAAAGCTCTTCAACACTTTTTAATTCTAAAACTAGTTTGTCTTCTACAAGTAAATCGATTCTGTAACCGCAATCTAGTTTTACTTCTTCGAAAATCAATGGAATTGATTTTTCTTTTTCAACATTAAATCCTGCTTGTACAAGTTTATAATAAAGACATTCTTTATAGGTGTTTTCAAGTAAGCCAGGCCCTAATGCAATGTGAACTTCAATGGCAATGCCAATAACTTTATTTGAGATTTCATTTTCTGTCATTTTTCCTTTTTTAACTTGGCGAAAAACTTCTAAACTATGCGTTAAATTTTGAACAACTGATATATTAATTTAACAGAACAAAGATTATTTTTGATGATATTGCATTCTATTTTCAAACAAAAATAATTCATTCACCCTGAAATCTCGAATTTTTGAATTGTTTTTATGTATTTTTGAATGAAGTTTATTTATCGGTATGATTCGAAACTTCGTTATAATACTATTTTTAACTCTAAATTCATATTCACAAAAGAAAATGAAAATTCCACCTTATCTTAAAAAAGGCGACACCGTTGCTATTGTTTGTACAGCTCGTAAATTTTTCCCAGAAGATGCAAAACCCGCTATTGAATTATTGGAATCTTGGGGATTAAAAGCAAAATTAGGCAGAACTATTGGTTTAGATAGTTGTCAATTAGGAGGAATAGATGCCGAAAGAATTGCCGATTTTCAAGAAATGATGGATGACGATAACATCAAAGCGATTTGGTGCGCACGTGGTGGTTATGGAACCGTTCGAATTATTGATTCATTAGATTTTACTAAATTCAAAAAGCATCCGAAATGGATTATGGGATTTTCTGATGTTACCGTTTTACACAGTCAATTGAATGTGGAACGAGTAGCGACAATGCATTCGATTATGCCGTTTACAGTTCCCAAAGCACCAGAAGATGTAAAAGAAACGTTACGAAAAGCGCTTTTTGGTGAGGCGATTTCCTACACAATTCCATCAAAACCATATGATGTAAAAGGAAAAGCTTCTGGTGAATTAGTAGGTGGAAATATTTCGATTTTATATAGTTTATTGGGTTCAAAGTCATCGATTGATACCAAAGGGAAGATTCTTTTTATTGAAGATTTGGACGAATATTTGTATCACATCGATAGAATGATGTACAACTTAAAACGCAATGGTTATTTCGAAAAGGTTAAAGGAATTATCGTTGGAAGTATGGCCGATATGCACGACAACGAAATTCCGTTCGGTCAAAACGAAGTGCAAATTATTACTGCAATTGCTAAGGAATACAACATTCCAATTGCTTTTGAATTTCCAGCCGGACATCAAAAAGACAATCGAACTTTGATTCTTGGAAAACAAGTAGATTTTGAAGTGAATGAAAAAGAAGTCAAATTGAAATTTGAATAAAAACATTTTATGATATGAAAAAAGTAATGGTTTTTATTTTTATAGTTAATCAATTTTTATTTTCCCAAGAAAGTAATATTGAATTTTCAGAGGGATATTTACCTAAAAATTTTGGTGATGCCATAGATTATATGGAGTATTCATGGAATGAAAATGATAAAATTTCTTTTAAAGTTAAAGATGAAAGTTTAGCGGTTTCAGAATTACATTTTAATTATGGAATGTTCATTAGAAATAGCTGGTTGCGGCATGGAAACCCAGAATTAAAGAGTTTTTTTTACAAGAATGGAATTTACTCTTTTGATGATATGTCCTCAATAATTTTGACTTCATTTCACAGAAAACTCAACAAAAAAAACCTAGCTCTTAAAAAACAATTTAAATTCTTTATTAAATATTCGAAAGAAGTTAATGAAAATGAAAATAAGATTCATTTTGAAAATTTTAAGAATTTTAAAGTTGGAGACACACTAACTTTCAAATATTTAAGAACATTTATTGATAGTGAACAAGAGAAATTGTTTTACGAAGGGCATTGTAGAGCTAAAGGAATTCTGATAGAGAAAAGAAAAACTGATTTTAATTTAAGAATAAAACTTATTGAAACATGTGATGAAAAAGGGATTTATATTATTGATTATAGTAAAAAGCTAGAGCAACCTCTGTTTGAAATAATGCAAGTAAATGATGTTAGATGGAATTTTTATAATGATTGGGAACCCGTTTTAAAATAAAACAGTAGGCATTTTTTTGGATAATTTTTATAGATTTTTTTGGAATTTAAATCATGGCATCACACAACGATTTAGGAAAATTTGGCGAAGAATTAGCAGTTGATTTCTTAGAAAAAAACGGCTACGAAATCTTAGAAACAAATTGGGTTTTTGACAAAGCCGAGATTGATATTATTGCTCAAAAAAATGGGATTTTAGCAATAGTTGAGGTAAAAACCCGTTCGAGTATCGAATTTGGTTTGCCGCAAGAGTTTGTAAAACCAAAAAAAATTAAGCTTTTACTAAAAGCTGTAGACGAATATGTAGTTCAAAACGATTTAGATGTTGAAGTTCGTTTTGACATTATTGCCATTAATAAAGAAAATAATTATTTTAACATCGAACACATAGAAGAGGCGTTTTATTATTTTTAATGTTATATTTGTAACAAATTGTTTTTATTTATTATATTTGCAAAAAAACAAAAAAATGAAAACCATTTCTTCAGTTGTAGAAAATTACATCAAATCAAAACCATTCCTTTTAAATTCGATTGCTCAAGGCATTATCAACCTAACTTCTTTAGCTAGAGTAATGACTCCAGAAATTGAAAAAGAACTTGGAAAAGATATTAAACAAGGAGCAATTGTGATGTCATTGAAACGTTTATCTGAAGAACTTGATTTTAAAATTAATCACAAAATATCAAAAGTTTTAAAGAATGTTGGAGAAATTACTGTAAGATCTTCTTTGTCAGACTATGCTTTTGTGGTTTCTGAAACACTTTTAGACAATCAAGCAAAATTAATTTCGGATATCAATAAAAATCAAGATATTTTTTATACTTCTTCAAGAGGCGTAAATGAAACTAATATTGTAATTAGTACTGCTGTAGCGCATTTGGTTGAAAAATATTTCAAGGGAGAAAAAATCACCCATAAAATTGAAAATTTATCCTCAATAACAGTGAAGCTCCCTCAAGAAAACGTTTCTGTTCCTGGTGTTTATTACTATATTTTTCAAAAGTTAGCTTGGGAAGGAATTATCATTCACGAAGTAATATCTACTACCAATGAATTTACCATTATTGTAAATGATAATCAAATTGATATTGCCTTTAAAGTAATCAAAGAAATAAAGAATATCGAAGAATAAAGCTCGAAATATTTCAACATAAAAAAAAAGAAACGTATTTTTACCCATTGATATACTAAATATTAAATTTTTTAGTTACATAAAAAAACGTTTTTTATTTTGAAAAATAGTACTTTAAAATATTTCATAATTGCTGGAACCCTAACTTTTTTTATAGCTTGTTCTGTAAAAAAGGACAAATTTATCAATAGAAATTACCATGCGTTAACTTCGGAATTTAACGTTTTGTACCATGGTGACTTGGCACTTCAAGAAGGTGTACAAGGTTTAGTTAATAACTATAACGATAATTTTTGGGAAATTTTACCTATTGAACGTTTGCCAAAAACCGTTGACCAACTTACACCTAACGAGACCAAAAACCCAAGTTTTGAACGCGCTGAAGACAAAGCTGTAAAAGCGATTCAAAAACATTCCATGAACATAGCTGGAAGTGAAAAAAACTCCCAAATGGATGAAGCTTATTTGCTATTAGGTAAATCCAGATATTATGAAAATCGATTTTTACCAGCTCTTGAAGCCTTTAATTATGTCTTGTACAAATATCCTCAAAGTAACAATATTTACCAAGCCAAAGTTTGGAGAGAAAAAGTAAATATCCGTTTAGAAAACGAGGAAGGCGCAATAAAAAATTTGAAGAAATTAATAGCAAACAAGCAAATTTCTGGTCAAGATTTAGCTGATGCCAATGCTATATTAACACAAGCATATGTTAATCTTGGTAGTAACGATTCTGCAGTAGCAACAATAAAAGTGGCTAAAGAAAAAACCAAATTAAATGAAGAAAAAGCGCGTTATCTTTTTATTTTAGGACAACTCTATGAGTCACTAAATTACCAAGACAGCGCTAGAATGGCTTTTGACGAAGTTATTCAAATGAATAGACGTTCGCCCCGACGCTATGTAATAAACGCACACGTAAAAAAAGCAAAACAATATAGCTCTGGGGAAGATACATTAACCTTTACAAAAAAATTCAACGAGCTAATCGAAGACAGAGAAAACCGACCTTTTTTGGATATTTTGTACCACGAATACGGTAATTTTTATTCCAAAAATAAGCTAACAGATAAAGCTAAAAACTTGTATAATCTATCTTTAAAAACCAAGTCTCGCGATTCGTATTTAGTAGCATCAAACTACAGAAATATTGCAGATATTCATTTTGAAGATGCGCAATATAAAAAAGCAAGTTTTTATTATGATAGCACCTTAACCGTTCTAGATAATCGTTCCAGAGAATACAGAAGCATCAAAAAGAAAAGAGAAAATTTAAATGATGTTATTCGATATGAAGATATTGCTAAAACAAACGATAGCATTTTAGCCATTGTTAAAATGAATACAAATGAAAGAGAAAATTACTTTACTGAATACATTGCAAAATTAAAAGTTGAAGACGAAAAGAAAGCGAAACTAGCCATTCAGCAAGCTGAAAAAGAGAAAAATATTGAACAAAATACTGGAGCAAGTTTAGGAAAGGGTGCGCTAACGCCAATGAGCGATGTTGCAGCTACAAAATCTCAAATGATGCCACCAGGAATGGGTGCGCCTGATGGAGGTTCAAGCAATTTTTATTTTTATAATCCAATGACCGTGAGCTTTGGAATATCAGAATTTCAGTCTAAATGGGGAAAAATTAAACTTCAAGAAAACTGGAAATTAAACGCAATTACCAAACCTGATTTTTCTTCTGAAGATCCTAATGAAACTTCAGAAGACTCAAAAGAAGAACTACAAAAAGCCAATCCATTGTATGAACTTGCTTATTATTTAGAGGCTATTCCAACAGATAGCAAGACAATTGATAGCTTGGCAACCGAAAGAAACACAGCGTATTATCAATTAGGATTGATTTACAAAGAAAAATTTAAAGAATATGAATTAGCCGCAGATCGTTTTGAACAACTTTTAAAGAACAATCCAGAAGAAAAGTTAATTCTACCTTCAAAATATAACTTGTTTAGAATTTATGAGCAATTGAAAAGTGAAAAAGCACTAACTTATAAAAATCAAATCATTACTGAATATCCAAATAGCAGGTATGTTCAAATTATTCAAAATCCGGCAAGTAGCAGTCTTGACAATGCTAGTCCAGTACAAGTGTACAATCGTTTGTATAAAGAATGGAATGCCAACCAAATTAAAAACGTTTATGAAGAATTAAACTTTCGTATTGAGCAGTTTTATGGAGATGAAATGATTCCAAAATTTGAAATGCTAAAAGCTAAAGCCATTGGAAGATTAAAAGGTTTAACCGATTATAAAAACGCGTTAAACTGGGTTGCCGTAAATTATCCCAATCAGCAGGAAGGAAAAGAAGCCGCCGAAATGCTTAAAACCGAACTTCCAAAATTAGAAGCCTTACAACTTCCTAGCAAAGAAGTTTCAAGCTGGAAAATTATTTTCCCAGAAACAAAAGATGCTAAGCAAGTAGTTGTTGAGAAAATTCAAAAATATATTACTGATAGTAAAAGAACAGATTTGTCACTTTCTACGGATTTGTATTCAGAAAACGAAAACTTTATTGTACTTCACGGTTTTGTTGATGCCGATACTGCTTTTGCTACTTTAAGTTTGCTCAAAGAACAAAAAGATTACAAATTAAAACACGAGAGTTATATTATTAGTACCGAAGATTATAAAATTGTTCAAATAAAAAAACAATTCGAGGATTGGAAAAAACTGAAAAAAAATTAAAAGAAAATGAGCATGTTTGAGAAGAAAAAAATTCAGGAACCACAATTTGGAACTACAAATAGAATTGTTGAAGGAACCATTATTACAGGCAATATTGATTCTAAAGCAGATTTTCGATTAGATGGAATTTTAATTGGAAATTATACATCAAACGGAAAATTAGTTATTGGCCCCACAGGTGAAGTTCAGGGTGATATTTTATGTAAAAATTTAGATATTGAAGGTAAATTCACTGGAAAGTTACAAGTTGCAGAATTATTAAGTATTAAATCAAAAGCTACAATAAAAGGGGAAGTAATTACACATAAGCTTGCTATTGAACCTGGTGCTGTTTTTGAAGCTACCTGCGAAATGAAAGCTCAATTAATTTCATTAAATAATGACCAATCCGAAAAGACAGCCTAACAAATGGTTGACTTTGATTACTATCCCAATTCAAATGGGGTTGGTAATTTATTTGTTTCATTTTTTAGGTCTTTGGTTAGATGAAAAATACCAAGTAACTTTTTGCAATCAAACTTTTACTATATTAGGAGTTGTAGTAGCGATGTATTATGTAGTAAAACAACTCAATCAAATTAACAAAAACGATGATCAATCTAAATAAAATTCCAGTTTCAATTCAGCTACTAGTACTACTCGGAATTGTTTATGCCAATATCTTAATAGTGCAAAACATATTTTCATTAGAAGAAAAATGGCAAAATACCTATTACAGCTTTTCTCAAACGCTTTCCTTTTTTGTTGTTTCAAGTATTGTAATCTTGATTATAAATCTAGTAATTTCCAAAAAAGCATCAGAACAACTAGGATTTGTTTTTTTAGGAATAATGACAGTAAAGTTAATCGCATCTTATGTTTTTATTGCTCCAGCTTTGGAACTTAAATCGGTAGCGTCGGAGTTTGAAAAAATCAATTTTTTTATTTATTTCCTTGTGTTTTTAGCAATAGATGTCTATTTAACCATTCAAATTTTGAATAAAAAGAATTAAAACCTTGAAAATTGAATGAAATGGTAAAAAAAATATTTTTAAAAACTTGCCATATAAATTAAAGTTGTACTTTTGCAAAAAATTTTAACGACCATAAAAATTACATACAATAAAGATATGGTATTTTTAAGAAAATCTCTTCCTGTAATTCTTGCCTGCGCTTTTGCGTTTGCACCTTTATTTAGTTTTGCAAATACTGATGCCGATAGTGTTCAAGTGACTACAACTAGTCTTGAAAATCATTCAGGTGATCATCATGCTGAGGAACCTCAAAGCAAGAAAGAAAAAATAAATGCTTACATTGAACACCATTTACAAGATTCTCATGACTTTACTTTTTTCTCAGATGAGGAAACAGGAAAACATTATGGGTTTTCGTTACCAGTTATTATTTATGATAATGGATTAAAAGTGTTTTCTTCATCAAAATTTCATCATGGTGAAACGGTTGCTGAGGTTGAAGGTAATTTTTATAAATTATACCATGGTAAAATCTATAAAACAGATGCGGCTGGAACTATTGAATATGACGAAGCGCATCACCCAACAAATGCAAAAGTTCTAGATTTTTCTATTACTAAAAATGTAGTAGGTTTGCTAATTGCTTGTGTTTTATTATTTTTGATGTTTGCAGGTTATGCAAGACAATTTAAAAAACGTGGTTCAAATGCTATACCAACAGGTTTTGCAAGAGTTTTGGAACCATTAGTATTATATGTTCGTGATGAAATTGCACGTCCAAATATAGGTGAGAAAAAATATAAAAAATTCATGCCTTACTTGTTAACGGTGTTTTTCTTAATTTGGTTATTAAACTTACTAGGTTTAACACCAATGGGAATTAACGTAACAGGAAATATTGCAGTAACCATGTGTTTGGCATTATTTACATTCTTTGTAACGCAATTCAGTGGAAATAAAGATTATTGGAAACATATTTTTTGGATGCCAGGAGTTCCTGTTCCAATGAAAATTGTTTTAATGCCAATTGAAATTTTAGGAATGTTTACAAAACCATTTTCGTTGATGATTCGTTTGTTTGCTAACATTACAGCAGGTCACGCGGTAGTTATGGGATTAATTGCTATTGTGTTTTTGTTTCAACAGCAACTTTCAGTGGGAGGGAGTATTGGTATTTCATTTGTACTGACTTTGTTTATCTCTGTAATTGAGTTGTTAGTAGCATTTTTACAGGCATTTATTTTCACTATGTTGTCGTCGTTATTTATCGGAATGGCTGTGGAAGAGCATCATCACGATGATCACCATTAATAAAAAGAATAAATTTTGTTTAATTATATAAATCAATTATCATGACAATTCCAAATTTAGTAGGAGCAGGTTTAATCGTAATCGGAGGTGGATTAGGTTTAGGTAAAATCGGTGGTTCAGCAATGGACGCTATTGCTCGTCAGCCAGAAGCTGCGGGTAAAATCCAAACTGCGATGATTATCATCGGAGCTCTTTTAGAAGGTTTAGCATTTGGTGCTTTAATCTTAGGAGCATAATTCAATTACACACACGTTGCAACGGTTGGTTGCAACGTGTGTTAATTAAACAAATTTTAGTTAAAAAAGATTTTAGAATATAGTTAAGATATGGATAAGTTAATAAATGATTTTTCGTTTGGTTTGTTCTTTTGGCAAGCAATCATTCTTGTTGTTTTAATTGTTTTATTAGCAAAATTTGCTTGGAAACCAATTATGGCTGCATTAGAAGCTCGTGAATCGGGTATTGCTGATGCATTAGTTTCTGCTGAAATTGCTAGAAAAGAGTTTTTAAACTTGAAAGCTGATAATCAAAAATTATTGGACGAAGCTCGTGTTGAAAGAGACAATATGCTTAAAGAAGCTCGTGAAATCAAAGAAAAAATGATTGCTGAAGCGAAATCAGAAGCACAAGTTCAAGGTGAAAAAATGATTGCTCAAGCAAAAGCTACTATTGAAAGCGAGAAAAACGCAGCTATGGCAGAATTAAAATCTCACGTTTCAACATTATCAATTGATATTGCAGAAAAGATTTTAAAAAGCGAATTGGCCGACAAAGAAGCGCAATCTAAATTGGTTGCTACAATGTTGAATGACGCTAAATTAAACTAATCATGGCAGGAACTAGAGCAGCTATCCGATATGCTAAAGCTATTCTTGACATTGCACAAGAAAATAATAACGCAGCTAATGTAAACGCAGATATGCTTGCGGTTACGGCTGCTGTAAAGGAAAATAAAGAATTGAAAGATTTTTTGTCAAATCCAGTTATTAAAGGTGAAGTGAAACTTGCGGCGACATTAGAAGTTTTTGCTTCGTCTCAAAACGAAACAAAACGTTTGTTACAATTGCTTCACGAAAACAGAAGATTTGAAATTCTTGAAGCTATAGCTTCGCAATACAATGCTTTATATAATGAATTCATGAATGTGGATACAGCGGTAGTTACTACAGCAGTTCCGATGGATGCTTCATTAGAAAAGTTAGTATTAGAAAAAGTAGCTACCTTTTCAAACAAGACAATTACTCTTGAGAATATTGTAGATCCAACCATCATTGGAGGATTTATTTTAAGAATCGGAGACAAACAATACAATGCATCTGTAACGAACAGATTGCAACAATTAAAAAGAGAATTTAGTAATTAATCATAATAATACACGTTAGTGTTAAAATTATAAATTAAAATGGCTGAAATTAAACCTGCTGAAATATCAGCAATATTAAAAAAGCAATTATCAGATTTTCAATCTGGTGCTACTTTAGAAGAAGTTGGAACAGTACTTCAAGTTGGTGACGGTATCGCTCGCGTTTACGGATTATCAAATGCTCAATATGGTGAGTTAGTTCAATTTGAAAACGGTCTTGAAGCTATCGTTCTTAACTTAGAGGAAGATAATGTTGGGGTTGTATTATTAGGACCATCAACAGGTGTTAGAGAAGGTTCTACTGTAAAGAGAACACAACGTATTGCTTCATTGAAAGTAGGTGAACAAATCGTAGGTCGTGTTGTTGATACTTTAGGAAATCCTATCGATGGTAAAGGGCCAATCGGTGGAGATTTATACGAAATGCCATTGGAAAGAAAAGCTCCTGGAGTTATTTTCCGTCAGCCAGTAAACGAACCATTACAAACAGGTGTTAAAGCAGTTGATGCTATGATTCCTGTAGGTAGAGGACAACGTGAGTTGGTTATTGGTGACCGTCAAACTGGTAAAACTACAGTTTGTATCGATACCATCTTAAATCAAAAAGAATTTTACGATGCTGGTAAACCAGTATTCTGTATATACGTTGCTGTTGGACAAAAAGCGTCAACTGTAGCAGCTATCGCAAAAACATTGGAAGAAAAAGGAGCAATGGCTTACACCGTAATTGTTGCTGCAAATGCTTCTGATCCAGCTCCAATGCAAGTTTACGCACCTTTCGCTGGTGCTGCAATCGGAGAATATTTCCGTGATACAGGTCGTCCTGCATTAATCATTTATGATGATTTATCGAAACAAGCGGTAGCTTACCGTGAAGTATCGTTATTGTTAAGAAGACCACCAGGACGTGAAGCATATCCTGGAGACGTATTCTACTTACACTCAAGATTATTAGAAAGAGCTGCTAAAGTAATTGCTGATGACGATATCGCTAAAGATATGAACGATTTACCAGATTCTTTACGTCCAATCGTAAAAGGTGGTGGTTCATTAACAGCTTTACCAATTATCGAAACACAAGCGGGTGACGTTTCTGCTTATATCCCAACAAACGTAATTTCGATTACTGACGGACAAATCTTCTTAGATGGTGATTTATTCAACTCTGGAGTTCGTCCTGCTATTAACGTAGGTATTTCGGTATCTCGTGTTGGTGGTAATGCACAAATTAAATCAATGAAAAAAGTGGCTGGTACTTTGAAATTAGACCAAGCTCAATACCGTGAATTAGAAGCATTTGCTAAATTCGGTTCTGATTTAGATGCAGTTACACTTAACGTAATTGAAAAAGGAAAACGTAACGTAGAAATCTTAAAACAATCGGTTAACGATCCTTACACTGTTGAAGACCAAGTAGCTATCATCTACGCTGGTTCTAAAAACTTGTTAAGAAATGTTCCTGTTGAAAAAGTAAAAGAATTTGAAAAAGATTTCTTAGCTTATTTAAATGCAAAACATAGAGATACTTTAGACGCACTTAAGGCTGGTAAATTTGACGATACAATTACCGATGTTTTAGAAAAAGCTGCTAAAGAAGTTTCTGCAAAATATTAATAATTTTAGGTAATAGGTTATGGGTAATGGGTTAGAATAAAAACCTATTACCTATGACCATTAACCAAATACCTACAATAAATGGCAAACTTAAAGGAAATTAGAAATAGAATTAGTTCCGTGCAGTCGACGATGCAAATTACATCGGCGATGAAAATGGTATCTGCTGCTAAATTAAAAAAAGCACAAGATGCAATTACTGCAATGCGACCTTATTCTGAGAAATTAACAGAGTTAATTCAAGGTTTGAGCGCTTCTTTAGAAGGTGATTTTGCTGCAAAGTATACAGAACAAAGAGATATTAAAAAAGTATTAATTGTAGCTATAGCTTCTAACAGAGGTTTATGTGGTGCTTTTAATACGAATATCATCAAGCAAGTAAAAAACTTAACTGAAAATGTTTACGCTGGTAAAACCGTTGGAGTTTTTGCTATCGGAAAAAAAGCTAATGACGTTTTATTAAAAACTAATGACGTAATTGCAAATCGCAGCGACATTTATGAAGATTTAACTTTTGATAATGTAGCTAAAATTGCTGAAGCTTTAACTCGTTTGTTTGTTGATGGTGAGTACGACAGAATTGAAATTGTATACAACCAATTCAAAAATGCAGCTACACAAATCGTGCAAACCGAACAATTTTTACCTTTAGCGCCAATCGAAGCTTCGGAAGGTGTGGCGTCTGATTACATTTTTGAACCATCAAAAGAAGAAATCGTGTTGACATTGATTCCAAAATCTCTTAAAACACAATTGTACAAAGCCGTTCGCGATTCATTTGCTTCTGAGCACGGAGCACGTATGACTGCAATGCACAAAGCAACAGATAACGCAACAGCATTGAGAAATCAATTAAAATTAACATATAACAAAGCGCGTCAAGCTGCAATTACTGGAGAAATCTTAGAAATTGTTGGAGGAGCAGAAGCTTTGAATGGGTAATTCCAAATAACACATTTACAAGAAGTCTCGATTTATTCGGGACTTTTTTGTTTACTTTAATAAATATTTGAAAAAATGAGTTTTCTTACAAAAAATAAATTTTTAATTTTATATTACTTTGTAACTTTTATATCATTCTTTTTTTTAATAAATTATTATTTTGTCAAAGATTATATTCAAGTAGAAAATTATGATAATCTTAAATTGTTAGTCAAAAAAGCTGAAATCAACAGAGGGGCTTATATTATAAACAATAAGTATTCAATAGATTGCGAATATATACTACTTAACAACAAACATCTTGCGAAAGATTATGCTTTATGGAGAGAATATGAATTTATTCCAACCATATGCGATGTGCCTGCACCATTTGAGCTTGTTTATAGTAAGTTTTCTGATTCAATAATAATTTATAAAAACGACTTAAAACTGTATTTACTTAAACCAAAAAATCTTTTTATAAAAGATGTGCCCAAATAACACAATCTTAACTAAATGCCACGTTTTTCGTGACATTTTTTTTTGGTACATTTGCTTTTATTCAATTCCAAAAAACATGCGATTACTATTCTGTCTTTTTGTTTCCATTTTCTCCTTTTTCGCAACTGCGCAACAAACCTTATCACTAGAAAAAATAATGGCTGGCGATGCATTCGTTGGCAACCAACCATCCAATCCGCGTTTTGCTATTGATGGTACTACTATTCTTTTTGATTGGAATCCCAATAACGAAATTGGTGCATCAACTTACACTTGGAATACTAATAACAAAGCACCAGAATTAGCGCCAAATGATTTCATTTTTACCCAAGATTTTTATGCCAATCAAAAGCAATTTGCTGAAGTTTATTTCTTGAAACAAGGTAATTTGTATGTTTATAATAAAGCAACCAAAAAAGAAAAACCCATTTGGAAATCGAACGAACGCATTTCTAGAGTAGAAAGAAGTACGAATCCAAACGTGATGTTTTTGGAAATAAAAAGCAATTTGTATCAGTTGAATACCAAAGATTTCGAAATTATCCAATTAACCAATTTCAAATCTGGAAAGGAAAGTGCGAAGAAAGAAGAAACTACAAATTTTCTAGAAAACCAACAAAAGGAATTGTTTCTTTTTGTAAACGAACAAGAAGCGAGAACCAATTGGTACAAACAAAAATCTGAAAACAATCAAGAAAAACAACCAAAAGAAATTTTCTACAACAACTCTTCATTGGAAGCTATAAAAGCAGCGCCAAATGGAAAGTTCGTAACGTTTCGCTTATCGGATTATCCAAGTCAAAATACAACAAATGTGGAACATTTTATCTCTAAAGACGGTTTCACGGAAAGTAAGAGAGCAAGAGCAAAAGTTTCAGATAAAAACTTAACTGAACACAAGTTCGGGATTTTTAATGTTGACAAAAACACTGTTTATTTTGTAGATTTTAGCTTATTATCAGGAATTCAATCGCTTCCTAAATACTATCAGGACTATGAAAACTTGAAAGATAAAGAAGAAAAACCACAACAAGTTATCATGCAAAGTCCAGTTTATAGCGACGATGCCAAAAATGCAGTAATGGAATTGCGCAGCATGGACAACAAACACCGCTGGATTGTACAATTGGATTTAGATTCAGGAACAATTACCGAATTAGATCACCAACACGACGAAGCTTGGATTGGCGGACCTGGAATTCCAAGTTATGGTTTTGGAAATGGAACATTGGGTTTCATCAATTCAAACACGATTTACTTTCAATCAGAAGTTACTGGATTTTCGCATTTGTATACTTTGGACTTAAATTCGAAAAAGAAAATTGCTTTAACTTCAGGAAATTGGGAAGTAAGAAATGTCCAACTTTCAAACGATAAAAAGACGTTTTACCTAACTACAACTACAACGCATCCTGGAAACAGAAGTTTTTACAAATTGGACATCGCCTCTAAAAAAATGACGGGAATTTTTACTAATGACGGTGCTTACGAAGTAGAAATTGCACCTGATGAAAAATCGTTTTTAGTGCGTTATTCGTTCAAAAATAAACCTTGGGAATTGTTTTATGCCGAAAATAAACCCAATGCCAAGTTGCAACAAATTACATTTTCTACTACCAAAGAATTCCAGCAATACCCATGGCAAGCACCAGAAGTTGTAACGTTCACGGCTCAAGACGGCAAAACAGTTTACGCTCGATTGTACGAACCAAAAAACGGAAATAAAAACAAAGCCGCTGTAATTTTTGTCCATGGCGCGGGTTATTTGCAAAACGCTCATAATTATTGGAGCACGTATCACAGAGAATTTATGTTTCATCATTTGTTGACCGATTTGGGCTACACGGTTTTAGACATCGATTACCGTGCAAGTGATGGTTATGGTCGTGATTTTAGAACCGGAATTTATCGTCACATGGGCGGATTGGATTTACAAGATCATTTGGACGGAAAAAAATATTTAGTTGAAAACCTCGGAATTGATAGCAATAGATTAGGGATTTACGGCGGTTCTTATGGCGGATTCATCACTTTAATGGCTTTACTTACAAAACCTGGCGAATTCAAATCGGGAGCGGCTTTGCGTGCGGTAACGGATTGGGCGCATTACAACCAAGGATATACTTCAAATATCCTAAATTTCCCAGAAACGGATCCATTGGCTTACCAAAAAAGTTCGCCTATTTATTTCGCAAACAACCTTCAAGACAGATTATTGATGCTTCATGGAATGGTCGATGATAACGTGCAATTTCAAGACATCGTTCGCTTGTCGCAGCGTTTTATTGAATTGGGTAAGAAAAATTGGGATTTAGCCGTTTATCCAGTGGAAGCGCACGGCTTTCAAAAAACGTATTCTTGGGTAGATGAATACCAAAGAATCTTAGATTTGTTCAACGAAACTTTACTAGAAAAATAAGATGTACCAAATTACGGAGCTCACTACCAAAGAACAGATGTTGGAACAATTACCCATCATCCAACAATTGTATCCCGAATTTACTTTGGAAATCTATGAATCGTTACTTTTACGTATGATTCCGCACAATTATAAACAATTAATCGTAACTTTAGAGGGAAAAACTATTGGACTTTCCGGATTTTGGATTGGTGTAAAGTTGTGGTGTGGCAAATATTTGGAACTCGATAATGTAGTTGTGCATCCTGATTTCCGCTCGAAAGGCATTGGAAGTTTATTAACCAATACATTGAACGATATTGCTGTTGCCAACGATTGCAACATGATGGCTTTAGATGCTTACACCTCAAATTTTGGTGCGCAAAAATTCTATTTCAATCATGGTTTTGTGCCAAAAGGGTTTCATTTCATTAAGTATTTAAAAGAACAACCATGAAAAAATTAGCACTAGTATTAGTTTCAATGATTATTATTTCTTGTAATTGCACCAAAAAATCAGTGGCCAATGAAACCATTAAAGAAGTTTCCTTTGAGCAATGGGTTGCAGGCGTACAAGGTGGCGGTTCTGGGATTAATTTTATGGTAGAACTGAATAAGCCATTGGAAGAAGGAACTACACTAGAAAAAGTGCAATTTAAAACGTATGAAGCCGTTTTTGAAGTAAAATCGGAATTGCTTTATGTGACTTACATTAGAACAAAAGTAAACCAGTTGCAACTATTTGATGACGCTAAAAAAGAATACGGTAACGAAGCTCCATTGCCTGATTTTGGATTAAAAACCAATCAAGCGCGATTGTTTTTCAATGAAAATGGCAAAACAAAAGAAGTGTTAATTGATAATGTGATAGAAAAACCCTTGTTAGCCTATCCATCAATGAACCAATCAAAGAAATAACTATTTTTGTTCCAGAAAAACACACTATTTTGAGTTTATACAAAAGCCTTTTTAAACAAACAGCCATTTATGGTTTGGCAACGGTTTTACCAAGAATTTTAAGTTTTCTGTTGGTTAGATTGTATACTGATGTTATGCCAAAAGAAGAATATGGCGAAGTTTCCATTATTTTTTCTTATTTGGTGTTTTTCAATGTAGTGTTGTCTTACGGAATGGAAACGGCTTTTTTTCGTTTTTATAGTACTGAAAATCAAAAAGCTAATGTAGTTTCAACGGCTACAATTTCGCTTTTGGTTTCTTCGCTGTCTTTTTTAGTATTGGGATTGTTGTTTCAAGAGCAAATTGCACTTTGGTCTAATAAAAATGTGGATTATATTTTCTACACCATTTTGATTTTGGTTTTAGATGCTTTGGTAATCATTCCATTTTCGAAATTACGTGCGGAAAGTAGGCCAATGAAATATGCAATAATCAAAATCGGAAACGTAGCCATCAATTTATCATTGAACATCTTCTTCTTGATTTTTTTACCAAAATGGGCAACTAACGGGAATATTTTACAAGCAATTTATTTCGAAGATTTCCAAATTGGATACATTTTTATTTCCAATGTTATTGCAAGTTTGTTCACTTTACTAGTACTTTTACCGGATTATTTCCAACTGAAATGGCGTTTTGATGTTGTGCTTTGGAAGAAAATGTTTCGTTATGGATTTCCAATATTAATCGCTGGAATTGCTTTTGCTATCAACGAACATTTCGATAAAATTTTATTGGAATGGTTGCAAGTGCCATTGGCAGATATTGGAGCGTATTCCGCTTGTTACAAAATTGGGATGTTCATGGTGTTGTTCCGAACGGCTTATACTTTAGGGATTGAACCGTTCTTTTTTAGTCATGCCAAAGAAGAAAATGCGGCTCAAACGTATGCAGCCATTACTAAATATTTCGTCATTTTTGGTTCGTTAATGGCGTTAGGCGTAATTGTTTTTGCGGATGTTTTGAAGGTGATTTTAGTACCAAGAGAAGAATATTGGAACGCCATGAATATTGTCCCGTTGATTGTTATGGCTAATTTCTTTTTGGGCATTTACACCAATCTTTCGGTTTGGTATAAATTGATTGATAAGACGAAAATTGGCGCTTATATTTCGATTGTTGGCGCTATTGTAACTTTGGTATTTAATATAATTTTAATTCCAAAGATTGGCTTTGTAGGTTCGGCTATTGCTACCATTTTAGCGTATGGCGTTATGATGTTTATTTCGTACCAAATGGGACAAAAAAAATATCCAATTCCGTATGAAAAGAAGAAAATCGCGACTTATTTAGCCCTTTCTATAATTTTGAGTTTTGTATCTTTTTATGTGGATATTTTAAGAGAAACATACGTTTTTGGAATTCTTGCCATTTTGTTTTTTCTGTTTTTGGTATACCGAAACGAGAAAGCAGTTATTTTGTCATTGGTTAGGAAAAAGTGATTTTACTTCTTTTCTATTTCTTAGATGGAATACATTAGGTTTTGATAGTAGTCAACTTTTTCCTTGTTTTCAATAGTTCGGTTTATACGGTATTCGAAAAGGTAAATAACAAAAACCAATGGAATGTCTTGACTTTGGTATTGATTTTCTTCAAAAATTGAGTATGATCATTACATGATACTATTTCTCATTATCATTAAAGTTGTGTTTTATATACTTTAAAAAACAACATAACCTCATTTCCTTCTCTTATGGAAAGTTTGTCCACAATGAAACTGCCATTTTCATAACTTACAATTACATAATCATCGTCAGAAATTCTTCTTTTATAACTGTTATCTCTTAATTTTTTTTCAAGATACATGTCATATCCTTTTTTTGGGAAAAACAAAATAACGTCATTTTCTTTAATGAAGACTGATTCTCTACTTTTGTTAATAAAAGCGTTTTGGGTTTTGTCAAATTTCCAGCCGTAAGAAATAGTGTTTAAAAGTTCTAAAATTTGTGCGTTATTTCTATCTAGATAATATGTTAAATCTTCAAAGTCGATATCTCTTTCTTGTGTTTTGTATATTTCTTTTAAATCACTAAATGAATTTAGTAACATAAAATTATTAGGGTTTTCACTGGAGTAAATCAAATTAACTTCCTTTCCTTTGTAATAACTATTAAATTCATTTGGACTAATTTCAATAGTTTTCTTTATTGTTTTTTTATCTTTTGTTTTGAATTTAACTGTAATTTCGGCATCATTTGATTTTCTTCCTTTTAAACTTGTTGATTCGTAAAATGTTCCATCAGTAACAATTCCTGTAGTTTCAACTTTTGTAGCAATAAGAGAATCTTTGGCTACTTTTTCTATTTGGTATTGAATCAAAAAAAAGAAAATTGCACTAGGAATTAATGCCAATGGAATAAAAAACGACATAAAATTACCTAAATCAAAATCTAAGGTTGGATTCTCTGGGAAATCATTCTCGTTCCATGAATTATAGAAAGCGTAAGTAAAATATATTGAAAAACTGAGTAAAAGAGCTCCAAAAACTGCTATTAAAGTAATGTTTTCAATGATAATCTGATTAGGAATAAAGAAAAAAAACAACAAAAAACTTAATACTGTTGCGGCAATTCCAATGTAAAAACAAGTTTTATTTCTTTTTACAAGAGTTTCTATAACATATGTTTTATATTGATTTGAAGCTTTTTCTTTGATTTGTTCAATTTCCTCTTCGGTTACATTCTGACTTTTTAAATAAGCATCAATTCTAAACATCAATTCTTTTCTTTTAATCATTTGAAAAGTCTGATTGATTAACGGCAAATGGTTGTTCATTAATTTATTTTTTTCAAATATATTAAAAATCAGCATGTTTCAAGAAAAAAAGTCGCTACGTATGATTAGCGACTTTTAATTTTATCATGTTTGTTATTTTCTTAACACCTCTTTAATTCCATTTAAACCATCTGAAAATTCAGAAAGCAAGGCAATAACTTGTGCCATTCGATCATCGCCGCCAACACCTTTAAGCAGTTTGTTTTTCATAAAAATGGTTTTAATTTCATTCCAACGGTTTTCTTCAACTTTAGTTAAAATTTCCATCAGCTCTTTTAGCTTCAATAAATTGGCTTCTGCTCCTGTGGTTAAGGTTTGTGACTCGTTTTGGTAATGATTTAACACAATGGCTTCTACTTCTTTTTCGGTTAAAATAGGTTGAATTTTTGCCACTAATTTGTTCATATCTCGATGCGAACCTTGAAGTTTAAAACTTGGCTCATTTCGATATTCATCAGCCATTGCTGCTGATTGAATGTAAAGTGCATTTGCTTTTAAAACGGTGTTTCGCACCTGTATAATTTTGGTCAACACTTGCTTAAAATCTTCTATTTCTTGCGAAGAAAAATTACCTTCTAAATCAAAATTGTTATTATTTTGCTGAATGGCATCGTACAATTTGTATAAATTTTGATATGACGGCTGTGTCAATCGCGCCATGTAATCGTTAGACATTAACGCGTTTTCTATCAAACTTAGTTCGAATAAATCGCCTCTTGAGCCTGAAATATCACCTAAATTGTAAGTATCAGCACGATTGGCTAACATATCTGGGATTTGAAACTTATCACCACTTTCTGTATATGGATTTCCTGCCATTACTAGACAAAAACGTTTTGAACGCAAATCGTAAGTTTTGGCTTCACCATTGTAAATTCCTTCTATTTTTCTTTGTCCGTCAGCTAAGGAAATAAATTTCTGTAAAAACTCTGGGTTGCAATGTTGGATATCATCTAAATACAGCATCACATTATCGCCCATTTCAAAAGCTAGATTAAGTTTTTCTAATTCTTGTCGGGCGCCCGCATTTTTAGCTTCATTTGGATCCGTTGATGTAATTTCATGACCAATTGATGGGCCATTTATTTTCATAAAAACCAACCCCATTCGGTCTGCTAAATATTCCATTAATGTAGTTTTCCCATAACCTGGTGGCGAAACTAACAGCAACATTCCCATTCTATCGGTTCGTTTGTTATCGCCAATTGCACCAATTTGTTTGGCTAAATTGGCACCAATTAATGGAAAATACACATCATTAATCAACTTGTTTCGTACAAATGAAGTTAACACTTGGCTGGCAAACGTATGTAATTTTAACTCTTTTCGTTTGGTATCAACCCATTGTTTTTTCAATTGTTGTAACGCTAAAAAAGCAGGTTTAATTTTAGAATGAAAATAATCCAATCTAGCTGAAAATTCATAATAATCTAGAGTGTAGATTGCATTGCTTTCGATTGATTTTAAACCTGGAATTGTAACGGAGGCATTTACGTTTACAATTTGGTTTTGGTGGTAATTTTGGGTTACCACAAAAGCGGCAATTTCAGCGATATAAGCGTCAGCTAAAACGGTGTTTTCTTCAAGTACAAAGGTTTTTAAAGCATTTTCAACAATATCATAACAAGCAGACGGATATTGGTACAAATCTTTTATTTGGTTAATAAAAACCACATCTTTTCCTTTTTCTTTCAAGCCTTTCATAAAACGCTCGTAAGCATCAGCTGCTGTTTTTGAAATTGAAAAGGCTTTTCGGTTTTCTTTTTTCAAATATACGGCTGCTCGGTAAGCTGAAACAAAATCAAAACCGTGAAAAGATTGATTGAATTCCTCAATTCTTTCTGACAAACGCTTGTTTAAATATTGGAATTGTTTTGAACTGTTAAAGGTTTCTTTTAATAAGTGAACCGCGCTAAATTGCTTTTCGTAAAATGCTTTGTCTTCATCATCTAAGAAAAACCAGAATAATTGGGCCAAAGCTCTCTCGGTTGGTGTGTATTTTAAAACGCCTAATTCGTTGTTGATTTGCTGTAAATGTTGTAGTACTAGTAACGCATCTACATCGTGAACGCCTTTAACTAAACCTTCACCAAAATGCGATGCCATAAACTCTTGAACCAATTGCATATTTACGGATTCAGGAACAATACTTTCTTGTTGCAAGAAAATTTCCCAAGCCATGTATTCAAAGCGTTTTACATTTTGATTTTCAGAAATAAATTCTTGGTTCCAAACTTCTTTATATTGTGCAATTTCTTCAAATTCAACAGGTTGGTAAAAATTGGTTCCTGTTAAATGATAGAAATAATTTTGGTCTTTTAGTACCAAAGTTAAATCTAATTTTTGTTTGTTTACCGCAAATTTATAATCACCAAAAGCAATAACGGCATCACCATCTTCATAGATTTCGTTTTTATCTTTCAGTTTTCTGATGGCTTCTTGCTGTGCTGTTTTTAGTAAGGTATTTACTTCTTCCGATTTGTTACTGTCGTTTAAATCTTTGAGTTGGTTAGCAATATCGCGCACTTTCTCAATCATTAAATCTGAAGCAAAATAACCGTTTATTTCTATATCAGTGGCAAATGAAGCGGCTTTGTTTTTAATCCCTTTCAAAATGCGTTCGGCTGATTGAAAGAGCATGGTTGTTCGCTTGTTTCTAGCTTCGGTAAGTTGCACGCTTTTGGTTTGAAAATGGCCGTAAACTTCTTCACGTTTTTCGTTAATTTGCTGAATAAATTCGTCAAAATCAACAAATTTGGCTTCCATTTCTTCTAGTTGAATGGATAATTTATTAAGGAAATCATCACATTTTTCAGAAGTGTTTGCCAATTCTAAGAAATTGATAACCGTTTGATCAAAAAGTGTAATCTGTGCTTTAAAATCAGACGAAAGTTCTTTTCCTGAAATTTCTCTTTTTTTGTTGTTAAGCTCTATTCTTTGTTGGTTAATTTGGGCAAAAATCAATGAAATATTTTCAATAATTTGTGTGGATTGCGAAGTATCTTCAATTTTTAAATTGTTTACAATATCCACTAATAATTCTAATTGAAGCGCTAATTCATCAATATTTTGTTCCAAAGATTTAGCATCAATGGCTTTTTGTAAAGCCGCAATTTGCTGGTTGATTGCTACCACTTTTTCTTGGTAAGGTAACAATGCATTATCTTGCAAAAGGAACGAAACACAAGCGTTTGAAAGTGATTCGGCTCTTTCGTGAAGTTGTTCTTCTAGCGATTGTAAAATGGTTATTTCTACATATTTTAATTCTTTGGCACCAATAATTTCGCCGCGTAAACCTCTAATTTGGGCTAAAACAGCAATAAATTGGTCTAAAGATTGGTACGAAATTACACTGGTTACTGAAAGAATTTGTTCGCACTTATCTTTTAATTCTGCTACGGTTTGAGCAGTTTTGTTTTTAATTTCTTGGGCTTTTTCAAATTCATTGATGGCGGCATGAGCAATTTTCCTGATTTCGAGCAGTGGTTCATTTAATTGATGCACTTCTTTTTCGCCTAAGAAATAATAGCTATCCAAAATAATTGTGGCTTGTTTCACGATATCGTCATACAAACCAGAATACGAATCTTTTTTAGAAAGTAAGATATTTAATTCTTGCGATTCAGCCATTACGCGGACTAAATCTTTATTTCCAATTTTATACAGTAAATTGTTTTTTAACGAATCGTCAACGGTAATTTCTTTGGTAAAAGGCGTTTGCCAAATTTGAATTAAATGATGTTTAGTTTCTTCATTAGATTTAAAATAGGCTAATTTTCCATTATCAAACAAGGTGAAACCGTTACAATTAATTGGTGTTTCAATGGTTTGTTTGATGATGTTATAAGGAATCAAAATGTAATCATACGATTGTTCGTCATAAAAAACAAACATAAAATTTTCACCATTGTTACCTATGATTCTTCTTTTGAAATAAACGGGTTTATCTTCTGTGGCAATTACTCGGATTTCGCCTGTTTGTAACGCATAGCCATTGGGATAAATAACTCCTTGATTTTCAGGTAAAAGAATAATTGAATATTGTAAAGAATCTACTCGAGCTACTTTTTTCTCTTTGTGATTGTAAATAAAGTAACGCTCGGTTTCTTGATAGGGTTTTATTTTAAAAATGACCAAATTATTATAGTCGAAATAATGAATTTCGGCGTCATCTAGCGTTTGGTCTTTATGAAGTACATCTTCGCTATAAATTCCTTTGCCAGAATTGGTATTGTCTTCAATTTTGATGGTTAAATCTCCGCCAATGGCTTCTACGAAAACTTTATCTGCTAAGGAAACGTGCGGATGACTTCCTTTGCGTTGCATTTCGCGAGTAACTTTTGTCCAAGTGAATTCTTGTTGGGTTGGATATTTCACTTCTGCGGCGCTTCTTGCATCTACAAAAGTTAGCGAATTATCTTTAATCAACCACTTAAATGCTTTGATATCAGATGGACTATTGGAAAGTTGGAACACAAAATACAAATAATTTTGCGTTACATGAAAGCGAACAAAGAATGTGTTTCGGTAATATTTGTAAAGGTTTTTAAATTCTTCGATGAACGTAGCATCTTCGATAAACTGAATAGACTGCGGTTCAAAACGATTGTCTATCAACAAATAAGCAGAAAACACATCGTTTAAATTAATTTCAGAACGTAATCCTAAATGCGTGTTATGACCAACCAAACATAAATTTTCTAATGAAAAAATGTCTTTAATTTGGCAGTTTTGGTCCGTAGAAATGCGTTCGTTAGCAATTAATGAAAAATCAATGCCACCAAATACCTTTTTTCGGTCTTCGTTTAACGCTTGAATACGTTGAATGAGGTCCAATTTTTGTTCATTCAATCGGTTTTGAATGATTTCGTATGTTCCCGAATTTAATTGTTCGTTGCTCATTAATTTTTTGGAAAAATTTAAATTTTGGATGAAATTTAAAAAGAGAAAACCTAGATAATTCGCCACTTTATACAGCGGCGAATTTCCATTAGGTTTATTTTATTTTCTCTTATTTTAGAGGTTTGTTCTCGATACCCAAATGCTTAGCCATGTCCATAGCACGAGATAAAATACCTTGTTCGCTATCGTTAGCCACACCTTTTAATTGGAAGATTAAAGAAGCGATGCTCAAGTTTTTAATATCTTCTGATGAAATTTTGTATTTTTCGACCATATTCATGATTTTGCCAATTAAATTTTCATCGCCATCATGATTCATTAGTGCGTCTTTCACTAATTGAGCGTTTTCAGAATGTTGGATAAATTTATCAATTCCTTTACCTGCTGAAACCTGTCTAATTACGTTATCAAAGAAAGTGTTGTCTCCGCCCACGATGTCAATATTTGCTGATTTGAATGCTTCCGCTAATACTTCGGCTTGTGCTTGAGCAATATCTTTTTGGATGGCAATTTGTGCTAATTCCACTTCTTTTTCTTTCGCTAATTTTAATCTAAACTCTTCGTGGTCTTTTCCTGCGTCGTTTAGTTTTTTCATTGCTTCTGCTTTTTCGGTAATTCCGGCGGCTTCTGCAAAAGCTTTTTCTTTAATTACTTCGGCTTGCGCTAAACCTTCTTGTTTGTTAGCGGCCGCTTTTTTCTCAATAATATTTGCTTCAATGAAACCTTGTTTTTCCATAGCTTCAGCTTTAGCATGCATTACTTGCGCTTCAGACAAACCAATGGTTGCTTCTTCTTTTGCTTGTGCATCAGCAATAATTTTTCTTGCTTCAGCTTCTTTTTCAGCGGCATCGCGTTTGGCTTGCGCTTCAATTACATATTTTTGAGCGTCTTTTTCAGCCGATTGTTTTCTGGCTTCGGCAGCACGAGTTAACGCAATTAAGTTTTCTTCCGCTTCACGAGACGCTACAATAATTTGTACTTGCTTTTCTCTTTCGGCAGCTTTTAATGCTTCTACATCAAAAATATTTTGTTGCTCTTCTACAACTGTTTTTTCTTTCACTAAACGCTCACGAATTACATCTTGAATGTTTTTCTTTTCCACTTCGACAGCTTTATCTTTTTCAATATCAGCTAAAGCAACAACTCTTTCTCTTTCAGTAGCTTCCAGTAAACGGTCTTTTTGTACTCTTTCTGTTTCTACTAATTCAGCACGTTCTTTATTTTTGGCAGCAATAACTACTTGTCTAAGTTTGTTTTCTTCAGCTACCATCAACGTTTCTTCTGTTGCAATTCTAACTGATTCTGATTTTAGTCGTTCTTCTTCGGCTACTTTAAGAATTTCAGCATTTTCTCTCGCTTGAATGTTTGCGATTTCTCTTCGTTGTTGTTCTTCTTTTTCTGCCAATTGTTTTTCTAATTCCAGAATAGTTTCTCTGGCTTCTACATCTTGTTTTTTGATGGTTTTTTCTTCATCTCTACGCACAAGATTTGCTTTTATATTTTGGTTAGCAGTTAATTCTGTAATTTTCTTGATTCCTTCTGCGTCTAAAATATTGTCTTTGTTTAAATGCTGTAATGACGTTTGCTCCAGATAATCGATAGCGCAGTCATCTAAAACATAACCGTTTAAATCCGTTCCAATGATATTTAATATCTCTTGACGGAATTCGCTTCGTGCTTCGTATAATTCAATGAAGTCGAATTTTTTACCAACTGTTTTCAGTGCTTCAGAAAATTTTGCTTCAAATAATTCTCTTAAAGTTCCAATATCAGAAGCTCTTTGGCAACCAATTGTTTGACCTACATTTACAATGTCATCCACTGATTTATTTACACGAACGAAAAACGCTACTTGAATGTCAGCACGCATATTGTCTTTACAGATTAAGCCGTCTTTTCCTTCTCTTGAAATTTCTAATTTTTTTACAGAAATATCCATGTATTCCAATCTGTGAATAACTGGAATTACCACTCCGGCATTAAAAAATACTTTTGCTCCGCCATAACCTGTTCTTAGTAAAACAATACCTTGAACGGTCTTTTTATACATGGATAAAATCCAGAAAATTAAGCCTAAAATGGCAATTACAATTACTGCAACTGAAATGTAAAATGATGTCATATCGTTTTTTTAATAGTTAAGAGTGTTTAAAGATATTATAATTCGTATGATTTTTCAACAAAATAAAATTTTTTATCAGGATTTTCATCCACAATGCATGCTTTTTCGCCTTCTTTTAATAACGAGCCGTCTTTGCTTTTTACCATTAGTTTAATTGGGTCTTTGTTGATAACTAACTCAATTAAACCCAATTTATCGTGTTCTATTGTTGCTTTAAGCACACCAATTCTTCCCAAATAATCATAAGCAATTTCACCTTTATGATTAATTTCTTTGAAAATAGGTTTTAATGGAGCGCTAATGTATTTGGTAATTAATAAACTTCCAAAAAACGCTGGAACAATAGTTATGAAATACATCCAATTAGGTAATGGTATGAAAAAGCTGATATTCACATTAATAAGCCAAGTAAACAAAAGTACCAATGTTAAAAAAAAGGTTATGGGTATAATGTCTAAATTTAGAAACTTCAAAAACTGTATAAAAGCAGATGGATCTTGAGGAACTTCAACCAATCCGTCTGGCGTTTCAATTTCAGCTGATGGAGTGGTGTCAAAATCAATGTCATAATCGCCAACACCGCTAATCATGGTAAATATCCAGTACACCACGCTTAATATCAATAAGATGGAAAGTATAGTATTAGCTGGGTTGAATGAAACTTCTAATAATTCGGTTAGGTTCATTTTAATTTACGTTGAATTGTTCTTTTAACTTTTGTAATTCCATTTCTGCATGCGCATCAGAAGTATTTACAGCGGCATTAATTTCCTGATCGATACTTTTTGAAGCATCGGCTATGTGACTGTAAGCATCCGCTAAAGCTTCTTGTTGCAACACTTTGTCTTTCATTTTTTCTAACATTGAAATAGTGCTGTCTGAATCTATTTGCGTCATTTTTTTGTTAATATCCTGCGTTGCTTTACTTACTTGAACTCTTGCTCTAAGTGTTTTTAGTTCGCCTTCCCATTTCGAAATGGTTGATTTTAAGGTGTTGATGTTGTTTTGCATTTTTTCAACATCGCTCTCCAGTTTTTGACGTTCTTGATCAGCAAGTTGGGCATCTACTAAAGCTTGTTCTTTCTTTTTTAATGCTTCTTTTGCTAAACGGTCTGCTTCATCAATTGGCATTTCTTCTTTTATTCCTTTTTGAACAAGAAGTAAGGCTTTGTTTTGGTAATCATTAGACTGATTAACGAGTGCTTCTTGCTCGTTTTTTCTTCTAATTGATAATGCTTTTACTTGCGCAAGCGCATGAATACTTTCGTCAAGTTGGTCTTTCATTTCTCTAATGCCTTGCTCGGTCATTTTGATTGGGTCCTCTAGTTTGTCAATTGCTGAATGTGCTTCGGCTTTTCCAATTCTAAAAAGTCTTTTTATAATGTTCATGATTACTAATGAATTAGATGTTACTACTATTTTTTAATTTAAAATTTCAATAATTAATTTCGCAATAATGCGTGCTAAATAAAGTGCTAGTTGTATCATTTTGAGATGAAATTAAATTATTTGCTAAATGAAATCATTTCCATTGAATATTCACTTATAAGTAAACTTAAAGAATTGATGGTAGCCACTAACTCATTTTGATTTAAGTTTTCTGTTTGTAGTGTATCTCTGAAAATCACTTTTTCTCCACTTTCGTCTAAAACAAAAGCTCCGTGTACAATATCTCTGTTTTTTATGAGTAATTGTTTAAAAATGTCGTGCTGATTGTTTTTGCATCGAAATAAAAACTGCTCTATAATTAAAATTTGTGGCGCAATAACAATCATCATGTTTTTGATGCCGTCACTTTCCTTTTCAATTATAAAAGTTTGGTGTTCTTCGCTCTCTAATTGGACATAATATTCTAATTCCAATAGCCAGTTTTTAACCTTTGAAAACAATTTTTGCTCTTCCATAAATAGGTTAGTTTTGAATGTTGATAAAACAAATGTAACTAAAAAAAATTAATTTGCAAATATTTTTAGCAAAAAAATAAAAATTTGTTCCTATATTTGCAAAAAACAATTGCGAAATGACGTATTTTGGAACCAATTTAAAGAAAATTAGACAGATAAAAGGATTGAGCCAACAAGCTTTTGCCGAACTTATCGACTTGAATAGAGGGGTTATAAGCTCTTATGAAGAAGGAAGAGCGGAACCAAAAATAGAAACACTTTTGCGAATTGCTAATTATTTTGGCATTTCAACAGATGATATTATTTCAAAGCCTTTAACGGTAAACCAATTGGCAAATTTTTCATTAATAGAAGACAGCATGGTGATTCCTGCCGAATCAAAACCATACGAGTTAAATGAATTAAATCCAGATGGCACAAAACAACTTACAGAATTTCAAAAAATCGCAACGCTATTCGATGTAATTCATGTGGTTGATGAAGTTTTAGCTGCAAAATCTAGGTTTAAAGAAAATACAGTTCTGTTTTTAAAAGAAATTAAAGCACCATCCGAATCTTTTTCTGAATTTGTAGTTGTAGTAGATGAAAAAATTATCATTACAAATACGCCAGTTTCTAATACTTTAAATTACGCCATCGTGGGTTATATTGGGAACGAAAAGGCAAATGATACAACCACTATTTTAGAGCGTTTAGCACTTTTAGAAAAGAAAGTTTTTGGCAAGTAACCTATTGATTCTCTAAAATTTTCCAAATTCCAATTTCAATCTCTGATTTTCTCTTAATTTTTTTATCTTTGATAATTGAATTTTTAAAAAGAGAAATAAACTAATGATTGTAAAAATCATCAATAAATCCTCGCACGAATTACCTCATTATGAAACCATTGCTTCAGCAGGAATGGATTTACGTGCAAACATTACCGAATCTATTACATTAAATCCTTTAGAAAGAACTATTGTAAAAACCGGTTTATTCATTGAATTACCAATCGGTTACGAAGCTCAAGTGCGACCAAGAAGCGGTTTAGCTGCAAAAAAAGGAATTACGGTATTAAATTCACCTGGAACCGTTGATGCCGATTATCGCGGAGAAATTGGGGTAATTTTAGTCAACTTATCTAATGAACCTTTCGTAATCGAAAACGGAGAACGTATCGCACAATTAGTAATCGCTAAACACGAACGCGCCGAATGGCAAGAAGTTGCGGAGTTATCTGAAACAGTTAGAGGCGAAGGCGGTTTTGGAAGTACAGGTGTGAAATAAAGCCCCCTAACCCCCAAAGGGGGAATGGACAAAATTGTGTAAATATTTTTAATAGAAATTGAATTAATTAATAAAATCCTATTGACCCCTAATAGGAATTCCCCCTTCGGGGGATAGGGGGCTAACATGAAAATAATAGTACCAATGGCCGGCAGAGGTTCACGCCTTAGACCACATACGTTAACTGTTCCAAAACCATTAATTCCAATTGCGGGAAAACCAATTGTACACCGTTTGGTAGAAGATATTGCTAAAGTTTTAAATCAGAAAATAGACGAAGTTGCGTTTATAATTCATGAAAGCTTTGGACAACAAGTAGAAACTGATTTAATTGCTATTGCTGAAAAGTTAGGTGCAAAAGGAACCATTTATTACCAAAACGAAGCTCTTGGAACCGGTCATGCGATTATGTGTGCCAAAGATTCTTTGAGTGGTCCAGCGGTAATCGCTTATGCGGATACCTTAATTCGTGCAGATTTCGATTTGGATACTTCGGCGGATAGTGTAATTTGGGTGAAACAAGTGGACCAACCAGAAGCTTTTGGCGTAGTAAATCTAAATGCAAATGGCGAAATCATCGAATTGGTAGAAAAACCAAAAGAATTCGTATCGGATTTGGCAGTAATTGGAATTTACTATTTCAAAGATGTTGCGGTTTTGAAAAACGAGTTGCAGTTGGTATTAGATAATAACATCATTCACGGTGGCGAATACCAAATCAACGACGGAATCAAACAAATGATGGAAAAAGGCATGAAATTTGTTCCAGGAAAAGTAGACGAATGGATGGATTGCGGGAATAAAAATGTAACCGTTGAAACCAATGGTAGAATGTTAGGTTTTTTGCATCAAGATGGCGAAAAATTAGTAGCCAATTCTATTACCAATGAAAATGCAACGATAATTCCACCGTGTTATATTGGTGAAAATGTAGTCTTGAAAAATTGTACCATTGGACCCAATGTATCATTAGGAAATAACTCAAAAGTTGAAAACAGCACAATTTCCAATAGTTTAATTCAAACCAATGCTACTATCAAAAACGCCAAACTTGACAACGCTATGATAGGAAATCACGCGAGTTTTGATGGTAATTTTACTAGTATTAGTATTGGAGATTATTCAGTTTTGGAATAAAAACAATTGAAAATAGGTCAGAAAATGAATAGAAAAATCATTCAAATAGTGTTTGTAACGTTGTTTTCCATTGGAATACAAAACACGACCTATGCTCAAGAAAATCCTGATGATATTGCAATCGTTGATGATGCCATTGAAAATGAATTTTATGAAGCGCTCAAACAACGTGCTATTGAAAATTATGACAAAGCAATAGTTTCTATAGAAAAATGCCTCGAAAAAGACGATAAAAACCCAGTGTTTTATCATGAATTAGGGAAAAACAATTTGAGTTTGAAACGCTATATTGAAGCGGAAAATGCTTTTCAGAAAGCCGTTAATTTGGATAAAAAAAATCGTTGGTTTTTAAACGGTTTGTACGATGTGTATTACGAAACAAAAAATTATGAGAAATCGATTCCTGTGGTGCAGCAACTGGTTTCATTTGATGCTAATATGCGTGAAGATTTAGTGTCGTTGTACATGTTTACTAATCAACCTGATAAAGCTATTGAAGTAATAAAAGATATTGAAAAAACAGGTGTTTTAACAACTTCAATGGAGTTTTATAAGTTACAAATTCAACAATCAAAAGGCAAAAAAACAAGTCAAGATCTTGATTTAGAGCAAGCTATCAAAGATAATCCTAAGGTGGAACAGTTGTATATTGACCTCATTTTACAACACGCACAAAACAATCAAGATGATAAAGCATTTGAAGTAGCAAAAAAATTAGCGGCTGAAATTCCGAGTTCAGATTGGGCGCAAATAAGTTTATTTAAATTTTACCTGCAAGACAATCAAGGCGAACAAGCTTCAGCATCGCTTTTTAAAGTGCTGAGAAACACTAAAATTGATGGAAAAATTAAGCATCGAATGTTCAATGAATTCCTCATTTTTGTTCATAAGTCTAATGCTTTTTATGACCAATTAAAAACAGCTGTCGACTACCTTTCTGATGACAAATCTGTGAATGTACCAAAAGAAGTTGGAAAGTTTTTTTTCAATAAAAAGAACACCCAACAAACCCAATTTTACTTGGAAAAAGCATTGGAAAATAATTCTAATGATTTTGAGGTAATCACACTTTTGTTAGACAATTATGTGCAAGCAAATGATTTTGATTCATTGGCAACAAAAGCAAATGGGTTTATTGATTTTTATCCCACGCAAGCCAATTTGTATTATTATGCAGGATTTGGTTACCAAAAAACAGGAAAAGTAAAAGAAGCCATTGCTGTTTTAGAAACTGGCTTAGATTTTGTGATTGAAAATCCGGAATTGGAGTACCAATTTTCTATACTTTTAAGTCAAGCTTATGAAAACACAGGTAATCAAGCTAAAAAAGATTTCTACCAAAAAAAAGCGGCAATGCTCAAAAAAAAATAAACCAATGAAGTCTCTATTCTCAATATTTATTCTAGTGGTTGTGATGGTTAGTTGTAAATCTACCACCGGAATTCGTGAATCAGCCGCTAATGAAACTTTAGCTGCAAAAACAATTATTCAATCACATTACAAAAATGAAAAAAACTTCAAGAGCTTAAATATTAGAGCCACAGCAAAATACAAAGACGATAAAAATTCGCAAACCGTAAGCGCTGATATTCGTATTAAAAAAGACGAAATCATTTGGATTAACGTAAAAGTTTTAGGATTTCCGGTTGCTAAAGCTATAATTACACCTGAAAAAGTAAGTTATTATGAAAAAATAAACAACACCTATTTTGAAGGTAATTTTGATGTGTTGAGTAATTGGTTAGGAACAGATTTAGACTTCCAAAAAGTGCAAAACTTATTGATTGGAAATGCCATTGACGATCTAAATCAAGGCGATTATTTGGCGAAAATTCAGAAAGATTTGTATCAACTAACCGCCAAAGATAAATCTAATACAACTAAAGAATTTTATTTTGAAGCGGCAAACTTTTTATTAAAACGAACGTTTATTGCACAACAGAATAAAGATAGAAGTTTAGAAATTCAATATCCATCACACGGAAAACAAAATGGAATGTTTTTACCTAATGAAATTTCTATTTTAGCTTTGCAAGAAAAAGAAGTTTCTATTGCTATTAGTTATAAGAATATTACCTTTGATGAAAATTTAAGTTATTCTTTTTCTATTCCTGATGGTTTTGAACAAATTACTATTGATAAACAGCCCTAATTTGAAAATTTCTATGCAAAAAAGTTTTATACTCCTATTTTTATTGATTTTTTCTTTTGGTTTAGCCCAAACTTCTGATAAACAAAAACAATTGGAAGAACAAAAGCTTCAAATCCAAAAGGAAATAGCAACGTATAAAAAGTTATTGCAAAACGAAACCAAGAAAGAAAAATCGGTTTTAACTCAAATTTCTGCCCAGCGAGCACGTATTCAACTTAGTGAAAAACTGATTGCAACTACAGCTAAACAAAAACGCTTGTTAGATGATAATATTTATTTAACACAATTAGAAATCAATAAATTAAACAGAGAACTTGCAGTTTTAAAAGAGGATTATTCTAAAATGATAGTCAAATCATACAAAAGCAGAAACGATCAAAGTAGAGTAATGTTTGTGCTTTCTTCACAAAACTTTCTTCAAGCCTACAAACGCATTCAATATATGAAGCAATATGCAGGATTTAGAAAAATGCAAGGCGATGAAATTCAAGAAAAACAACAAGATTTAAAACAAGCAATTGCCAGATTAGAAAGTAATAAAAAAGAAAAAGAAAAAGTATTAGCCGAGAGCGAAGCGGAAAAGAAAGAGCTTGAAATTCAAAAACAAGAACAAGAAAAGCTGGTAAAACTCATTCAAAAAGACAAGAAAAAATACGCAGCTGATATCAATAAAAAACAAAAAGAAGAAAAAGCAATTGACGCCCAAATTAAGAAATTAATTGCTGAAGCCATAGCTGAAGCCAACCGAAAAAACGCGGTTAAAACAGGAGTAAAAACACCAACAGCAACTGCTAGTTCCAAATTTGTGCTAACACCAGAAGGCAAAATTGTGTCGGATAATTTTAAATCAAATAAAGGGAAATTACCTTGGCCGGTGGAAAAAGGCTATGTATATAATAAGTTTGGTGTAAGACCGCATCCAACAGAAAAAAATCTTACTATCAACAATAGTGGTGTTGAAATCGCTACAGAAAGTGGTAGTAATGCAAGAGCTGTTTTTGAAGGTGAAGTATTGCAAATTCAAGTAATTAAAGGAACGAATAGAAAAATTGTCATCATCCAACATGGAGATTTCATGACGATATATCAAAATTTAGAAACCGTAAATGTAAGAACAGGCGATAAAGTTTCCTTCAAACAAAACTTAGGAAGAATAGCTACTGATGCTTCAGGAAAAGCGGTAATAAAGTTTTTGATTACGCAAAACGTTACTACATTAAATCCAGAATTATGGTTAGCGAATATGTAGTTATTAACAAAATTATACTGTTTTCCCTAGAAAAACATATTGTGTATTAATTACAAAAACAATGAGTTAATCTTACTTAAAATAAAATTAACAGCAATCGTTCGCATTACATCTTCATACCCTTCCACTTTTTTATTTCCATAGATAGATGTTGGTAATAAAGGATATTGTTCTCTGTCAGAAGTTAAGCAAAAATCATCGGGTTGATTGAACGGTTTGAAACCCGAATAAGGATGTGTGGCGCCCCAAAGCGTAATGACTTTAACGCCCAACATAGCTGCTATGTGCGCATTTCCTGAATCCATAGAAAGCATGATGTCTAAATTGGAAATGACTTCTAATTCTTGTTTGAATTTTAGTTTTCCAGCCAAAACAACTACATTTTCATGTTGGTTTTGCAGTTGATTTAATAATTTAATTTCTTTTTCACCACCGCCAAATAAGAAGATTTTATGACTTTTATTTTCAGCTAAACCGTCAATTACTTGTTGCATTAAATCTAAAGGATACACTTTACTTTCATATTGAGCAAAAGGTGCAATTCCAATCCAATTTTGGTTGTTAATTCCCGTTATTGTGATGATTTCTTCGGATAGATTTGCTTTTTCTGGAAATTTAGGATTTGTTAAATCCACTGAAAAACCGAGTTGTTTGAAGGTTTCAACATGTCTTTCAACCATTGGTTTTACTGGAGCAAAAACTTTGTTGGTCAAACTGGTTAAGGCTTTCTTTTCGGCTCTTCCTTTATCCGTTGCAGCGACTTTTTTTCCGCTTAAATCGAATAAAGTTCGGACAACTTTGGAACGAAGTACATTGTGTAAATCAGCAACCAAATCAATATTCAATTTTCGTAAATCAGAAAACAATCGAAGCAAACCGATAAAACCTTTATGACGTTCTTTCAAGTCCACACCATAGAAGTTCACATTTGGAATTCCGTCAAAAAAAGGCTGAAAAAATGGTCGGGAAACTACGGTAATTTTTACCTCGGGATGTTGCAAAACCAAGGCTCTCAACACAGGAACTGTCATTGCAACATCACCCATGGCTGAGAGCCTTATTACCAATATGTGTTTTGGTTTTGAAAACATAATATCAACCAAAATGCTGTCTTAAATGATTAATAGAGATGTTTAGAAACCTATCATTAGAAAACAATGTTCTCTTTCTCTCGCTCCAACCCTCTAACTCTCTCTTAATTATTTCTAAATCAAATGTGTCTTTATTCAAACTTATATAATCTACAGTTGACAACAATTCCAATGCAAACTCAGAATAAAATCCGTCTAAAAATGATTCTGTTCTATTTACAATTTCAACTAACTCTGGTTTTGACAGAATATAACCTTCAACTTTTTCAAAACCATCAGAAACAAGATCAAGTGTTTCAAATGGTTTTTTATCCATAGAACTATATCCCATAATGTAACTGCCGTTCAAATAATTAATTACATATTTTACTTTCCCAGAATATGGCCCATAGAAATTTGGTTTATAGTCTAATTTGAAATGTTCTTTTGCTCCGAATCTTTGTAAAAAATAACAAATTTTTTCACTTGAAAACTCTGAAACAAACTCACCATTAGCAACTAATTTATACAACATAAAAAGTAACATTGCTCTTGCGTCAGTGAGCTGAACTCTTTCTTCTTTTAATTTCTCTTTTATTTGAGAATTTGGCTCATAAATAAAAACATCTATTGAGAGATGAGACATCTTCTCTTCAATCATTTTTTTTACAATTTCCCAATTTAATCCCCCATTTCCACTTCCTAATGGCGGTATCGCAATAGAATTAAGTTTTTTCTCTTCAATTACTTGAACTAATTTCTCTAATCCCTTTTCAATGTAACTATATTCAGAAGGTTTTCTCCAAGATGTTTTTGTTGGAAAATTTATTATTGTCTTTTTTCCAGAAATTAATCCATTCTCTTCAACTATCAACAAATCACCTATTTGAAAATTACCATTTCTGCATATATCTTGATAAACTTTATAATTAGAAGGAAATGCGTTTTTAAATTGTAAAGCTATGCCCTTACCCATTACACCTTGAGTATTAACGGTATTTACTAAAGCTTCTGCTTCGCTTTCTAATATATTTCCTTTTTTATAAATTATCATAATTGAAAATAATAATTTTTTCTAACAACAACTTTCTTTTCATTAATACCTAACGCTAATAATTTAGCCCTTACAGTTTCACTATAACAAATATAACCTAAAATACAATTGTTTGGGACATCATCTTTAACTAAAAATTCAGCTTCTTTTCTTCTTTTCAAATCTCTTTCTTTAGTCCAATCATTTTCAAAAGCAGCTTCAAAATCAACTAAATCATTTACTTCTAAAACCTTGTTTTTATTGTAAAAAATACTCAAATAATTGTTAGCATGCCCATCTGTAAAATAAAACTCATTGTCTATTTCAATAATTTTCTGAACACTACTTACACAATAAATAATATCTTCTGGAGCTGTTCTTTTAGGTACAGAATTTCCCCCTTTTTGAATAACATAAAGCATCGGTGTCCTAAACCCAAAATAAAAAGGAATATAATCACCAATTGTTATAGTTTCAATTACATCATCAAAACCATTGGTAACATTTCTTTTCTTAAATGCTCTATTATCAATAACACTAATATCTCCAATAGATTTATAATTTGCATTTGCATTTGGAGAATCTTTGTGAGTAATTCCAAACTCCAAAATATGTGGAATATTATCCACATGAGTCATCCTGTAAATGTATATTTTGCTTAAATCAGACAAACTTTATTTTTTATTCTGATACAACACAGGATTTAAGTCCTCGTCGTTGTACATTTTCATTTGTTTGTACACTTTCATGTATTTGTCACCCGCTTCAATGTCTTCGATTAATTGACTAATTGAAGTAAACATATCGTTCTTTTGGTCTAACAAGACATTCAATTTTTCTTGACATTTTGCTCTGTGTTCAGCAGTTGCTTCTGCACGGGTTGCTTCCTCGTTCATGTGGTAAATTTTCAAAGCTAAAATCGATAATCGGTCAATTGCCCATGCTGGACTTTCGGTGTTGATTTTAGCAGTTGGTTTTACTTGAACGTCTTTGTATTTATTTAAAAAATAGCTGTCTATATATTCTACCATGTCGGTACGAACTTGGTTGGATGCATCAATTTTACGTTTTAAATCTAAAGCTGCAACTGGATCAATATTTGGATCACGAACAATATCTTCATAATGCCATTGCACCGTATCTACCCAATTTTTTGCAAATAACAAATGTTCGATAGTTCCTTTTTCATAAGGATTTACAACAGGTTGATACACATCGTCAATAATGTGATACGTTTTGATACTTTGTTCAAAAATGGGAAATGCAAATTCAGCAAACATAATATTTGTATTTAAGTGAATACAAAAATAAGGTTTTTTTGTACTTTTAGCCTGAAATTTAAAAGAAAATCCAATGCACATTCATTATATCTCGGAACAAAACAGTATTCTCAATCATTTTTTGGCGCAAATTCGTGATGTAAACATCCAAAATGATAGTATGCGTTTTAGAAAAAATATTGAGCGAATTGGAGAAATAATGGCTTATGAATTGAGTAAAACACTTGATTACAAAGAAATTGATGTGCAAACGCCACTTGGAATCAAACACACAACAACAATTGCCGAACCTGTGGTTTTATGTTCAATTCTTCGTGCTGGTTTGGCCTTGCATCAAGGTTTTATGAGCTTTTTTGACAATGCAGAAAACGGATTTGTTTCGGCATACCGTCATCATTTCAATAACGATGACCAATTTGAAATTTTGGTTGAATATCAAGCAGCTCCATCATTCGAAGGAAAAAATTTGATTTTGATTGACCCGATGTTAGCTACTGGACAATCATTAGTAGCGGTTTTAAATAAATTACATTTGGAACAAAAACCAAAAGAAATTCATATTGCAGTAGTGATTGCAACTCCAGAAGGAATTGAATATTTAGAGAAAAATGTTCCTTCAAATTGTCATTTGTGGGTAGCTGCTTTAGATGAAAAACTAAACGAACACAATTATATCGTTCCTGGGTTAGGCGATGCTGGTGATTTGGCCTACGGAATTAAATTATAAAGAAGCGATAAAAAATGTAAAGGCAAATAATACTAAAGTAATTGTTGTTATTTCTTTCAATAATTTGGTTTCCAAACTTTCAATAAAATTTGCTCCCATTATGGCTAATGGTGCAAAACTAAAAGCCAAACAACTGTTGTTTTTATTTGCTGATAATCCATATATTAAAACGCCTAAAATAAAAGAGAATACAATTTTTTTGTATGAAGATTGCATGTTCAAGGGTTTACTTCCAATGGAGGTAGACTGACTCACAAAAAACAATATACTAATCGATGCAAAAACCGAAATAGCGATGTTTTGGTAGATGTTTTCAAAATAAGTAAAATCAAAACTAACATAGGATTGATTTCTCAAATGTTCCCAAAGAAAATTATCTGTCATTAAGTTTACGCACAAAAATAAGATTCCAACAGTAAACGCTGCAATAAAAGGAATTAACCAATTTTTAAAATCTCTAGATACGTGAAGAATAATTGATACAAAAACTAAAACAATATAGACTATACTCCAAAAATGAAATAATGCTGCAATTAGTATCCAAAATGAAGCGTCGAATAATTTTTCTTTTGGTGCAATCATAGATTTTAAGGAAATTAACCTTCTGAGCGCTAAAAGCAGGAAAAAATTAGCAATTAAAATTTCTTTATTCTTAAAAATTGACGGGAAAAAAAGAATAAAAATCACGAATAACAAAATGGCATAGTTGTCATTTTTTGTTAAAGTGTTTTTCAATGCTATAAAATTTACTAAAGCACAAGAAATAAGTAACAATGTAAGTTCTACAACTAACATCGAAACACCTTTTACAGTAAAAATGATGGTTTGGTTAGAAATAGAATACAAAACATAACAAAACAACAAGATTATTCCTGTTATTATATAATTAAATGGTCTTGTTTTACTAAAAATGCTTGCTATCATTAGAATATTTTATATTTTTGTGGTGTAAATATAATACTTTATCAAAATGAAATCATTTTTTGAAGGAATTGCTAGTCTTTTTGTAGATTTTTTATTTGTACCATTCGACAAATTAGCGGAATTAGAATTGTCTAACTGGTGGGGCGCTAATACTATCAATTGGATTTTTATCCTTATTTGTGCTGGTGCAATGGTTTATTGGATCAAACAATTAAACATTTTCAAAGCAAATAACGAAGACGAGCAAGATACTACTGCACATTCGTTTTTAAAATAAATAAACTTTGGAAAGGATTTTTACAAATCCTTTCCAATATCACTTCTAAAATACATCTTATCAAATTGTAGTTTTGCTATACTTTGATAAGATTTTTTTATGGCTTCTTGAAAGTCATTTCCGTAAGAAGTTACCGCAATTACACGACCTCCGTTTGTCACAACTTTTCCGTTTTCTAATTTTGTTCCCGCATGAAAAGGAATAGAATCGGTGATATTTTCTAGACCGAAAATTTCTTTTCCTTTTTCGTAATCTTCTGGATAACCTCCTGAAACCACCATAATAGTTGTAGCAGCTCTTTCATCAACTTCCAAAGTAATCTTATCCAATTCTTGATTTCCGATGGCTTCAAAAATTTCAACTAAATCACTTTTTAATCTTGGCATTACTACTTCCGTTTCTGGGTCGCCCATACGAACGTTGTATTCAATAACCATTGGTTCGCCTTTCACGTTGATTAATCCTATGAAAACAAATCCTTTATATTCAATTCCGTCTTTTTGTAAACCTGCAATAGTTGGTTTTACTATTCGAGTTTCAATTTTTTCTAATAAAACCGCATCTGCAAATGGAACTGGAGAAACCGCTCCCATTCCGCCTGTATTTAATCCTGTATCACCTTCTCCGATTCGTTTATAATCTTTTGCTGTTGGTAATACTTTATATGATTTTCCGTCGGTTAAAACGAAACAACTTAATTCGATCCCGTCTAAGAATTCTTCGATAACTACTTTTGAGCTTGCTTGTCCAAACTTAGCTCCAACCAACATATTTCTTAATTCAGCTTTTGCTTCTTCTAAATCCGATAAGATTAAAACTCCTTTACCAGCCGCTAATCCGTCTGCTTTTAAAACGTAAGGCGCTTCTAAAGTTTCTAAAAATTGGCAACCTTGCTCTACGGTTTCTTTGGTGAAACTTTCATAACGAGCGGTTGGAATATTATGCTTTACTAAAAATTCTTTGGCAAATTCTTTACTTCCTTCTAATTGTGCTCCTAATTTTGATGGTCCAATTACTGGAATGTGATTGATTTCCGCATCATTTTTAAAGAAATCATAAATTCCTAAAACCAATGGATCTTCTGGTCCAACGACTACCATTTCGACTTTTTCTTTTAAAACAAAAGCTTTAACGGCTTCAAAATTATTTGGATTTAAATCCACATTTTTGGCAATGTTTGCAGTTCCTGCATTTCCAGGAGCAACAAAAAGAGAAGTACATTTTGATGATTGAAGCATTTTCCAAGCCAGTGCGTGTTCGCGACCGCCAGAACCAAGTAGTAAAATAGTCATTTTGTGTGTTGTTATGTTGTTTGGCAAAAATACTATTTCTCAAGAAGAAAGAAAAAGGAAAAAAGAAGAAAGATTGATTTTCAGATTTATTACTTTTGGATAAATTCCAACGAATGTTCAACTTGTTTCATCTTTCTTTAAAATTAAGTGGTTTTCCAATTGCGAAAGCTCAGGCTGATTTTGAGAAAATTCTACAAATTTCGGAAGCAGATTATCCCGATTATCTCGAAACTAAAAAGCGAGAAATTGTAGCATTTCATTTGAAAAATAATACTTTTTATCAGAATTTAGTTGGAAAAGAAACCTTCGACAATTGGAACGAATTACCCGTTCTAACCAAAAAAGATTTACAAAAACCATTAAAAGACCGACTTTCGAAAGGCTATTCCGAAAAAACTGTTTTTGTAAATAAAACTTCGGGGTCGAGTGGTGATCCATTTGTTTTTGCTAAGGATAAAGAAGCACATGCTATAACTTGGGCTTCGATTATTTATCGTTTTGGTTGGTATGGTGTTGATTTTAATTCTTCGTATCAAGCACGATTTTATGGGATTCCGTTGGATTTTATTGGTTACAGAAAAGAACGTTTGAAAGACTTTTTGAGCAAAAGATATCGTTTCCCAATTTTTGATTTATCTGATAAAGTTTTAGAGGGTGTTTTGGAACATTTTAAAACGAAAAAGTTTGATTACATCAATGGTTACACGAGTTCGATTGTGCTTTTTGGAAAATATTTACAAGCGCGAAATATCATTTTAACCGATGTTTGTCCAACGTTGAAAGTTTGCATGGTGACTTCAGAAATGTTGTTTGAAGAAGACAAAATCTTGCTAGAAAAACATTTAGGAATTCCAGTGGTGAATGAATATGGTGCTTCGGAATTAGATTTAATTGCTTTTCAGAATGTAAAAGATGAATGGCAAGTGAATGCTGAAACTTTATTTGTGGAGATTTTGGATGAAAATAATCAACCGGTTCCATACGGAAAAGAAGGAAAAGTGGTGATTACTTCGTTATACAACAAAGCGCATCCTTTTATTCGATATGAAATTGGCGATGTGGGAATTTTGGATGATAAAAGTACGTTGAAAAAACCCATTCTGAAAAAATTAATTGGAAGAACCAGCGATGTGGCACTTTTACCAAGTGGAAAAAAATCGCCAGGATTAACCTTTTACTACGTAACCAAAAGCATTATCGAAGACGATGGGAACGTAAAAGAATTCATTGTACGTCAAACGAAATTAGATAGTTTTGAGATTGATTATGTGAGTTCGGTAGCATTGACATTGGAACAAATTCAGGAAATTGAAAATGCAATTGCCAAATATTTAGAACCGGGATTGCATTTCACTTACAATAGAAAAGAAGTTTTAGAACGAACGAAAAGGGGAAAATTGAAGCAATTTCAGTCGATGCTTTGAATCGGTTACACAGAGTTTCGCTAAGTTAAACACAAAGTTTCACAAAGTATTTTTTAAACTTTACGTATCTGCGGTAAAACCTTTTGTTCTTTGAGCCTTCCTTGTGTTCTTTGTGGTAAAAAATGGAATTAATTTCTATACTTCATAAAACCGCGATACATCCAATGCAACATATAATAAGCGGATTGAAAAACATTTAATTTTTCAACTTCTCTATAAAATTGCCATTGGTATTTAATTAAATCCGATTTTTTTCTGGAAAGAGAATTTTCTCTGATTCTGTAAATTGCTTGTGTTTCTTGGATTCCGTGAGCGAATGGAATGACTTTTAAATAGTTTAACCACAATCCCATATCTTGACGTTTTCGGATGAGTGGCATGTACTTTTTGCCTAACTTTTTAATATCCAAAAAGGCAGTTAAACAACTTATGGAATTGGATTTCAGAATATCGGTATACGAAACTTTGTGTGGCACAATAAAATCGGAATACACAAATTCTAATTGTTCATTGGCTCTTTTGTATGATGAAAATACGAATGGAATTCCGGTTTCTTGAATGGTTTTGATGTTATTTTCGATGAAGGTTGGGAACCAAAAATCATCAGCATCAATAAATGTCATGTAGTCTCCTGATGCTTTTTCAATTCCGGTATTTCTTGCCACTGCTGGACCAGAATTTTGACTTAATTTATGAAATTGAATTCGGTTATCCTTTTGGATTATATTTAAAACAACACTTTCCGTTTCATCGGAAGAACCGTCATCAACGATTATCATTTCCCAATGTGAATACGTTTGATTTTGCACGGATTGTATCGTTTCAGCAATAAATTTTGCGGAATTATAAGAAGGCGTAATTATGGATACTAAAGCGTTCATTAGTAGGCTTTTTTCTCTCCTTTAACAGCATTAATTACTGTTACAAAAATTACTTTTATATCTAATAATAATGACCAATTTTCAAGATAAAAAATATCATATTTCACTCGATTAATGATGTCTTTTTCTGTTTCTACTTCTCCTCTAAAGCCGTTAGTTTGTGCTAATCCTGTAATTCCTGGTTTAATGAAATGACGCACCATAAATTTATCTACACTTTTGGCGTACATTTCGGTATGACTCACCATGTGCGGTCTTGGTCCCACAACTGACATATCGCCTAACAAAACATTAAAAAACTGAGGAAGTTCATCAATGCTTGTTTTTCTAATAAATTTTCCAACTCTAGTAATTCTGGGATCGTTTTTTTGCACTTGTTCCAAATCTGCTATTGGATTTAAAAACATAGAACGAAATTTATAACAATAGAATTCTTCATAGTTTAAACCGTTTCGTTTTTGTTTGAAGAATGTTGGCCCTTTTGATTCTAAACGAATGATTAATGCCAAAATTGGAGTTAACCACGACAATAGAAAAATGATTATAAATAAAGAAAAAACTACATCAAAAAAACGTTTCAATCTTTTGTTTACTTCTTTATCTAATGGAATTTTTCTTAAAGAAATTATTGGAATATAATCATAATATTCTACGGCTAAATTTCTAAGAAAAGTGTTTTTACTATCAGGCAAAAACTTGACTGTTTTAAGGTTATTATCTGCAAAATCAATCAAACTATTGATTTCCGTATTGTTTAATGTGTTAACAGATGCGTAAATTTCGTCTATTTTATTTTCAATTAAGTAATCTTTACAAGCTGCTAATTCGGCTTTTTTATTCAACTTAAGTTCAAAAACATGAATTAAGTTATAGCCATAATCAGGATTTGAAGTAAAGAACTGTTTTAACTCGTCAACACTTTTTCCATTACCTACAATAATTACATTTCTGAAATTACCACCATAAATGATTCGGTATTTTTTTAGTAAAAAGAAAATGGCAAATTTTAGAAACCCTACTAGCAGAAAAGAATAAAGAATATATTGGCTCACCTCGTCAGCGGTAACATATTTGTATTTAAAACCCACGTAAGCAAAAGTAATCAAACTCAAAAAGGCAAATTGTTTCAACAACTTTCCTACTATTTCAAATCCTTTGCTGTAGCGATACACCTCGTAATAACCTGAATAATAAGAAGAAATTAACCAAAACAAAGTTAAGAGCGTATGATAACCAAAGTTACTCATAGCCGAACGCATACAAACTAAAACCATAAGATTTAAGATGATTAAATCTAGGAAAATTTGTATGGGTCGAATATATCTTGAGTATCTACCGGTTTTGGGTGCCAATTAATGAATGTATTTAGTAAAATCTTTATGTTCTTCTTTTGCTAATTCTTCTGCTGATAACGATTTGAAATACTCATACGTTAATTTCATTCCTTCTTCACGAGAAACTTTAGCTTCCCAGCCCAAAATTTCTTTTGCTTTTGTGGTATCGGGTTGGCGTTGCATTGGATCATTTATTGGTAACGGATGATACACCACTTTTTGATTGGTTCCTGTTAATTTAATAATCTCCTCTGCAAAATCTTTTATCGTAATTTCATCAGGATTACCAATGTTCACTGGCAAATGGTAATCAGAATGTAACAATCTGTAAATTCCTTCTACTTGGTCTGTAACATAACAAAACGAACGTGTTTGGCTACCATCGCCAAAAATGGTTAAATCTTCACCACGGAGTGCTTGACCAATAAACGCTGGAATTACTCGACCATCGTTTAATCGCATCCTTGGCCCGTAGGTATTAAAAATTCTAACAATTCTAGTTTCTACACCATGAAAAGTATGATACGCCATGGTTATCGACTCTTGAAAACGTTTGGCTTCATCATACACACCTCTTGGACCTATAGTATTTACATTACCGTAGTATTCTTCCGTTTGAGGATGCACTAATGGATCACCATACACTTCAGAAGTAGAAGCAATTAGAATTCTAGCTTTTTTCACTCTTGCTAGACCTAATAAATTATGTGTTCCTAAAGATCCCACTTTTAAGGTTTGAATAGGGATTTTTAAATAATCTATTGGACTTGCTGGCGATGCAAAATGCAAAATATAGTCTAATTTTCCTGGAATATGGACAAATTTGGTAATATCATGATGATAAAACTCAAAATTTTGAAGTTTAAAAAGGTGTTCAATATTTTTTAAATCCCCTGTGATTAAATTATCCATCCCGATAACATAATATCCTTCTGCAATAAATCTATCGCACAAATGTGATCCTAAAAATCCTGCTGCTCCTGTAATTAGTATTCTTTTCATTAATTTTTCTGTTTTAGAAAATGAATTGGCGTGTTAAAAAGACAATAAAAAAGAGTAAAAAACAAAACTCCACGTTGTCTCCATAAAAATGATTCTGTCAAAAATAAGCTTATCATTAGTATTGCAAAAGCAATATGAAGAAAATCTTTAGATTGGAAGGCTTTTTTTGTGTTTATTAGTACTAATAACAATAAAAAAGCAAATCCTATTATTCCAAGTTCAGCAAAAACTTGAATGTATTGGTTATGAAAATTAAAAGTACCATAACCTGGATATAAGTTGTATTGTTTTTCTTTTTCTAGAAGTTTGTTTAATGAAGCATTTAATCCAAAACCTTTCCAGAGAATGGGTTCTTCATTTAAAAAATCAAAAAACATTCGAATTTGGTACACCCTAAAAGAAGTGCCTGGAAAATAATCATTATGTGTAAAAGATTTGTTATTCCATGCTTCATAAATACTAATATTGTTTACTCCTACTTCTTGATTTACGGTTACGTTATGCGAAATACTTTTTTCTGTATTACTAGTAAATTCAATTAAAAATCGCTCTTTAATTTTACTGAACGATAAAATTCCACCTAGAATCAATAAAAGTATGGTTAAATTACGTAATCGCAATCTGTTCGCGACTTTAGAATAAAAAAACACTTGAATGAGTACGAGTAAAACTAAAACAAGGATAATATTTTTAGAAGCTAATAGTAAAACAAAAGTAAACAACAATAAACTAGCCAAGTAATCTACTTTTGATTTTTGCTCTTTGATGAAAAAGTAGAAAAAAGCAATGGCAACGTAAACTGAGACATGAATAGCGTTTAAAAGTCGGGGTACTAAACCAGTATCGGTGTCATTATCTGGTCCATGATAAAAGAAAACACTGCTGTCTTTAATTAAAAAATACCTTACAAAAGCTCTTAGAATGAAAAAAACGGCCATTACAAGCATAGCATAACTGTAATATTTCAACAGTTTGTATTTTTGTTCTTTGGTAAATTTTGGGATAAAATAAAAAGCGATTGGAACCAATAAAAGTGCTATTTCTTTAGGAATTCCGCTTAGTGTACGTTTGACATCTATGGTCCAAAAATAAGAAAATGCCATCCAAAAAAATAATAACATTGGAACTAATAAATAATAAGAAAATTCTTTTTTAGACCGTTTAAAATAAGAGAGAGAAAATAGAAAAAAAACTCCCAATAAAACATTGTTAACCGCAAGAGAAACAGGCAAAGTGACCAATAAAAGCAGTAACGGAACAAATGCTTTATTTTGTTTGTTTTCTTCTAGAAGTTCCTTCCAAACATTGTTTAAAAAGTTGTAGATATTGTTCATTTATTTTCTCCCAATTAAAAGTTGACGCTATTGCCTCGTAGTTATTTTCTACGAATTGCAAGTTATCATTTTTTTTGACAGTTTGTACGATTTTTTTAACCTCATCTGCATTAGAAAAATAATAGGCATTTTCCTTTAAAACGCCTTTGTTAAAATCATTATTGTGTGCGGCTATTAACGCTTTTGACGCCATAGCTTCTAACAATGACGGATTGGTGCCGCCTACAGTGTGTCCGTGGAAGTATACATTGGAATAAAAACGTAAATTATCTAGATGATTGAGGTTGTAAATGGCGCCTAGAAATCGAATGTTAGTATTGGTTTTGAACTTGTTTTTTAAATAACTTCCAAATTTTGTATTGTGATTTCCAACGACTAAAATTGGCATTTTTTCATCTGAAAGTGCGATACCGTCTAATACCATTTCGATATTATTTTCAGGTTCAAAACGCGCCATTATCATGTTGAAGTTTTCTTGTTCAACTTGATATTCTTTTAAAATTATAGGATTGGGATTGTTGAAATTATGAGCTCCGTATGCAATATAAGTACTTTCTTTTTGGTATTTTTCTTGGATATATTTTTGAATTCCAACGGAATCTGCAATTAAATAATCGCTTTTCTTAACTGCTAATCGTTCTGCTACTTGAAGTACTTTTTGTACTTTTTTGGAATATTTAGTTCGTTTCCATTCTAAGCCGTCCATATTGGTAATCACAATTGCGCTTTTGGGATGTAAGGAATACCAAACCGAGCTACTGGTGTATCCTAATTGAAGAATGATGTCAAAATTTCTCTTTCTGGCATCTAAAATACAATTCAAATCGTAGACAAACTGACCCGATGTACCTATTTTGTTTTCGGGATCATAGCAATGGATAATATTAACACCTTTAAATTCTTGTTCTTTGTAAGGATGGCTATGGGAATTGTACACAAACACTTCGTGTCCTTGATTAGCGGCATACGTAGCAAAAAATTCTGCGAATTGCTCAAAACCTCCATAATGGTTAGGGATTCCTCGTGTTCCTAATATTCCTATTTTCATTTAGATTTTTATAAAAAGGTAAAAATACGAGTTCTTTTTATTATTTACTCACATGATAGCTTTTTTTTGAGTTATGATAAATGTCATCTCAATTATCTAAATTTATTTTCTATTTTTGCTATAATATAAGACATATAGTTATGATTAATTTCGATTTTTTAGAAAGTAATAAAGAGGCACTTAGAATTAAATATTTAACTGCTCAACCATTTCCGCACCTAATTATTGATGATTTTTGTAACGAAGAAATGTTAAATAGAGCCTATGCTTCAATTCCGGAATTAGAGAATAAAAGTAGAGATTATGCTTTTGCTAACAATAAATTTGAAAAATCAAATTATAAAGTTTTATCACCAGAGCTTGAAGAATTGTATAATGATTTATCTTCTGAACGTTTCAACGCTATTTTGTCATTTATTACAGCTAAAAAAGTTTTCGTTGACCCAAAAAATCATGGCGGAGGATTACATCAGGGTAAAAAGAATAGTTTTTTAGATATGCATCTTGATTTTAATTATCATCCTATTAATAAAAATTGGTATAGAGAATTAAACTTATTACTTTATTTAAACAAGGATTGGAAACCTGAATACAAAGGTGGTTTAAAAATTAGAGATTTAAGAACAGATGAAGAAACAGAATTAGATGTGCCTTTCAATCGATTAATCATTCAACAATGTGCTCCTTACACGTTGCATGGGTATGACATGACTAGTTTTCCTGAAGGCAACTATAGAACTTCTATTGCTACATATGCCTACCAAATTCACAATAGGCATTTAGAAACACCAAGAACTACAGATTGGTTTCCGAAAGAAGATGCATCATTTTTGAAAAAACAATTAGCAAAAAACTACAATTTCTTAGTGCAGACTAAAAATAAATTGTTTGGCAGTGGAACCGCTAAAAATCAGTAGTTTTTAATACCTAGAGCCTTGTTATAGCCGCGCAATGTAGATTCAGCAGCTTTTTCCCAAGTGTAATTAGTTAAAATTTTATTTCGCAATTCTTCTTCAAAGGGAGATGAATATGCTTTGTCAATTGCTTCTTTGATTGAGCTTACATCATCTGGTTCACAATAAAAGGCATAATCCTCAAAATATTCTTGTGTGTCTCCTTTTTTTGTTACAACAATATTACAGCCCATTGCCGCAGCTTCCAAAGAGGATAATCCAGGCGTCTCCATCCAGCTAACTAATGCATGAACTTTGGCTACTTGGTACAATTCTTTGAGTTCTTCATGCGGAATTGTGCCTAAAAAAACAACGTTTTTTCCCGCTTCATTGTGAACTTGCTCCACATAACTTTTTTGGTTTTTTGATTCATTACCTACCAATACTAAAGTATAATCTGAATTATTTATAGCCCTTACTAAATTTAGTGTTGATTTTCTACCTTCAATTCGTGCTGCACAGACAATACAGTCTTTGTATTGTTCAAATTTACTAGTGTTGACAATGGAAGAGCTGGTAAAAATATTTTTATCAATTGAGTTAGGTACAGCTTCAAACTTATAATTCTTTAATTTAAATTCTGATGCTACTCTTTTCATTTCAGAAATTGAATTTGGTAAAAAAACATCGACACTTTTCGTGATGTCTTTCATTAAACCATAATACCCTCTGAACATCATTTTTTTGACACCTTTATGAAATCTATTTTCATGATAATGTCTTATTATATTTTTCAAATATCCTATTTGGTAAGGAGATAAAAAATTAGCAATTTTTTGAGCAAATCCACCTCTTGCCTTTTGTTCATATTCTGTGTAAAGTCCATAAATAGTTGATAGAACTATTTTTTTATTTTGTTTTTTTGCATTTACACACTGTAGATAAATATCTTGAGGATCCATTAAATTAAACAAGTGAACAATGTCATAATCTTTTAAATCAGGTTCAAATTCTAATGAAATATCTACTGTAATTCCTAATTTTTCAAGATATTCTTTTGTTTTTTGGATTTGTATTAAGTCTCCCCCTGGAGCACTAAGAAGATTTGTTCTTGTTTGAAATAAGACTTTCATTTAATAATGATTAAAGCTTTACAAATATAGATATTATTATTAGTTTTACGTTTTTAAATCATCATCTTAATGAACAAAATTCTATTTCTCTTTGGCACTAGACCAGAAGCAATTAAAATGGCTCCTTTAGTAAAAGCTTTTCGTTTGGATTCTAATTTTACGGTTAAGGTTGGAGTAACAGCTCAACATAGAGAAATGCTAGATCAGGTTTTGGACTTTTTTAAAATCGATGTAGATTATGATTTAAACATTATGAAGCCTAATCAAAGCTTACATGAATTAACTTCGAACTTAATTTCAAAAATTACAGAAGATATTTTAAACAAAGAAGATTTTGATTATGTGTTTGTTCAAGGAGACACAACCACCGTATTAGCGGGAGCTTTGGCTTCATTTTACAAAAAAATTAAAGTTATTCATGTAGAGGCTGGACTTAGAAGTCATGATGTTTATTCACCTTTCCCGGAAGAAATGAATAGAATATTAACTTCTAAAATTGCTCATATTCACTTTTGTCCTACACAAACAGCTGCTAGTAATTTAGAAAAAGAAGGTCATAAAAATAATGTGTTTGTAGTGGGAAACACGGTTATCGATGCGTTATTATTAGGGCTAAACGAGATTAAAAATTCATCAGAAAGTAACTTAATTGATAAATATTCAAATATTGATTTCAATAAAAAAATTATACTTGTAACTTGTCATAGACGCGAAAATTTTGGAAAACCATTTGAAGAAATTTGTGATGCTTTACTTGAAATTTCAGATGCGTTTAAAGAAACTATTCAAATTGTTTATCCTGTTCATTTGAATCCAAATATCATGAAAATTGCTCATGAAAAGTTAACTAGAGACAATATTAAATTAATTTCTCCATTAGATTATCCTGATTTGATTTGGATGATGAATCATTCGAATATTATTTTAACTGATTCTGGTGGGATACAAGAAGAGGCTCCGAGTTTAGGAAAACCCGTTTTAGTATTGAGAGAAATAACGGAAAGAATGGAAGGTGTTGAGGCCGGAACAGCAATTCTAGTGGGTTCTAATAAAGAAAAAATAGTGATAGAAACTTCGATGCTTTTGACGAATGATTCCTATTATTCAAAAATATCTAAAGCAATTAACCCTTATGGTGATGGAACTACAAGCGAAAAAATAAAAGGAATTATTTTAGCAAATGACGATTATTAGTCTTTATTATATATTCTCTCATTGCTAAAACAAGCCCAATGATTATAGATTTGTTATCTAATTTAAAATAAACACCCATAAACACCCATGTTGATAAAAGCAAAAATACACTGGTTCCCATTAATAACATGTTCAAATGGTTAATTAGTGAATTTTCATCTCTTTTTTGTTTATAAAGTAAATATAAAAAAACCAACAACAATAGCACGCCTAGTAATCCTGATTTCATAAAAATAGTCATAAAACCATTATGAGCTATTGAAATATATTGAATTACAGAACCATCTGTTGTGTAAATTTTTTGTCCAATATTTAATTTAGAACCTATTCCTTTACCAAAACAAACAGCTCTAGAGCCATCTGATGTTACTTGTTTTACAGTAATTATATTTTCAAAAGATCTGTAATTGTCATTAAAATCTTTCCAGTCATCTTTATTTATTCTTGTTTTAAATGCCTCTTCTGGGGCAATTTTTATTTTATATAAAAGTGTTTCAATACCTTTCCCATTTCTTTTTGGATTTGAATAATAAATTGCTCCATAACAAAGTAATACGCTAATAGATACCAAGCCAAGAACTTTTAATGATTTTTTAGTAAGCACAAAGTAACCCTTTATACCAAGAATTAAAATGGCCAATTGTAAAAAATTTGTTCTTGCCAAATACATAAAGATTGAAAAGCCAATTACAAGTAAAAAAAGTGATTTCTTTTTTTTATCAATCTCAATATTAAATTTATTACTAAACAAAAGCACCACAAACACGTAAACTTCATAATCACTAAAATACCCAGCTTCAGCTCTTATTAAATGCATGTCAACACTATGAAACTTAAATAAAGCAAATATTATTAGCAATATGTGGATAGTAGATAAAACCAAACCAGCGCTTATGAACATATCGAAACTTTTACTTTTAAATTTATCAAACAATTGATAACCCACTAATAATCCTAAAATAGGTTTTAATAAATAGGTAAAATCTTTAACCATTGAAAAAGTTTGATATTCGTAAAATAAACTTGAAAATGAAGCAATAAGTAAGATTCCTGAAAACAATAGAATAAAGGTAAACATCGTTTCAGAATATTTCTTTTTTATAGTTAATAAAACTGTAGTTAACCAAATTAAAAATGTTACCTCATAGTTTGGAAAAAATGAAGAAACAATACAAAGTATATATAAAGTGCTATAAAGGTTAATTTTCATTGCTTGCTATCTTTTTAAAGGCGCCTTGGTAATATAAATAAACAAATAATATTTCCGATAACAAAATGGAAGCTATAATTCCAGATAAATTGTAAAAATAAGAAAACAATAAAATTGTTATCAAATTTATCACCGTTACAAAAAATGTGATTTTAAAATACAATTTGTTGTTATGCAAACCAAACATTAATTGTTCAAAAGACAGGGAAAATACCATTGCAATAGGTACAATTAATGCAAATTGAAATAGAATCTGTAAATCTTTAATCATGTCACTTTCCACTCTAAAATAGACTAAGACTCTTTCACTTAGAAAAAACAAAAGTAATGAGGAGATAAAAACGCCAGAAAATAAGATAAGCACATACTTTTTCCAATACCGTATCGCCTGAATCTTATTTTCATTTAATCTAAAACACAATTGTGGATAAAAAAACTTTAGAAAAACTTGTGATAACGTTCTGTAGAGTGAAATAATTTGGTCTAAAATCTTGTATTGACCAGCCACAACATACCCAAATAAATAACCAACAAGAAACAACGGAGATAGTTGTCTGATAGATAAAAATAATTGGGAAATACAAAGTGAAAAATCATTTCGTAACGTTTGTAATATAATTTCAAAATGAGGCTTAAAAAAATGAAACTTGTTTTTTTTGAAAACGTAAAGCAATCCTACTATATTTATTGTTAAAGATGAAATTCCTAGAAGGAAATTAACATATATATAATGATTGGATTCTGTAATAAAAACAAAGATTAATATTACATAAAGTGTTTTTGAACATGCATTTAAAAAACTTGAAGTATAAAAGTCTTCTATACCTTGTAAAAACCAAATTGGATTAAAAACTTGAGCAAAAACAATAGTTAGTGAGAATAGAAATAAAAGAGATTCTTTATGAAAATAAGGCAAAAAAAAGATACATGAAAGACCAATAATTAGAGCAACAAAGAATAAAATAAATTTAGTGTATAGGGTTGTAACTAACTCTTCTTGTAGTTTTTTTAGGTTATTTCTAGATTCAGAAATTTTCTTAATCCCTTTAATATCAAACCCATAATCAACTATTAAAATTAAAAACAGTGTGAAGGCAAAGGCAATTCCAATTTTACCAAAACCATCTAAATTACATACATAAATTAAATAAGGCGCAATTACAAATGGCGCAATTAAATTAAAAGCCTGACCTATTCCATAGACAAGAAACTTGTTACTAATTTTACCAAAAATGCTTCTAATTTGCATTATTTAAAACATTAAATCCAGAAATGAATCATTACAGGTTTTGGCTCCTCGCCATGTATTCCTTTTACAAAATAATTATATTCTGGAACAAAACTTTTAATTAAAGCTATGATTTCATCGGGATTATTTTGTTTGTGATAAGTAGTGATTGCAATTTTTGGTTTATTCTTTGAAATTGTTTCTTTAGCTCCTTGAAGCATTTCATACTCAAAACCTTCAATATCTGCTTTCAAATACGTTATTTGAGTATCGCCTATTAAGCTATCAACAGTAACTACGTCTATACTTCTGCTGGTTTCGCTGTTATTTGAAATTTGACCATCTAACGAATCCTCATTAAAGAATAGCTTATCTATTTTAGCACCAACAGCAAGATTGTAAATAGTTGTTTTTTCTTTATCCTGTTCAAATGATTTAGTAAGGGATTTATAAAAATACTGGCTTGGTTCAACCATATAAACGTGCGAACATTTGTCTAATACCACTAATGGAAATAATCCTTCCGCGGTACCAATATCTAATAATATTTCCCCTTTCTCTACTTGGGTTTTTTCATATTGGTAATAATGCCAATCATTAGTGTCAAACGTTTCTGCTGTAACTTGAAAAATTCCTGATACAGCGAATTTTTTTGGCCAATATAATTCTTTACTTAAGTTTAAGAAAGTTACTTTATTGTACTCCTCTAAAGAGTCTATTTTTTTAATAAACTTTTTTGCAATTACATCAACTTTAGGTTTTACTAAAAACTTTAATAATTCAAAAAAATTAATGTTGTTTTTATTATAAAATAACCAATAAAATAATATTCTAACTCTTCTCATTATGCGTTCAAATTAAAGACAATAAAGACTCGTCTTTTATAAAATCAAAAGTAACTAAAAAATAAATACCTCATTAATTAATGAGGTATTTATTTGTTTTTTTAGTATTATTTGTACATTTTTTGAAGTTCAAACTTTAGATTTTCACCTGAATTGAAAACTGGATCATATGTTCCGTTTTCATCTTTTTTTGTAATCACTTCACCTGTTGACTTATCTTTTATTTCTACAGAACTATTATGAACAAAATACGTTTCAAAAAAATTCGAAGGATTAATTTCAAACTTACTATCTAAAAATTCTATTTTCATGCCAGAAATTGTAATTGCTTGTTGCTTTTCGTTTTTCCCAACATCTAATCTTAAATAATTTGGTAAAACATTCTCTGGTAAGATAAATTCAATAGATTGTGGATTATCGCTTGCTGTTACTTTTGTCCAAACAGAATTTACTTCTTCAAATGGAGTAGAAATATTATCTTCTTCTCTAAAAAATAATTGAAAATCATCATCTGTTTTTACAATTGCAGAAACAGTAACCTTAACAGTTTTGCTAATTTTTGTAACTTCATTATCATTTGCCTTTTCATCTTTACAACTAACTAGTAATGAAAACGATAGAACAAGTAAGAAAAATATTGATTTTTTCATTTTTTTAAAATTTTCGACAAAATTAAACTTTTTTAATCATAAACAAAATAATAATTAACTTAGTTTATTAAATTAAACTATAGTGTATTTAAAAACTTTTCTGAATCAAAAAGTGAACTTTCATTACCATCAATCATGATTAATATTTTATAATTACCTTTTTTTATTTCACTTTTATTTATTTCTAAAACAAAGCCAGAGCTATCATAATTGTAACCGTCATTAAAACTTTGGGTAATATCCTTTCTTTCTTGAAAATCAGTACTAATTAAATAACTAATTTTATTACTGATTAGTAAAACTTTAATTTTAAAATTAGATCTACTTTTTGGAATTATTGACCAACCTCTTATCTTAAGTTTATTGCTTTCAATTTCTATTAAATCTATGTTTCCTATTGAATTAAATTCGATTTCTGGTAATTTATTGATGACTTCAATCTTATTAGAAATTTTAATTTTAATCTGAGTTAACGGATTAACCTTTTCGAAAATAAAATTCGCATTTTTATCTTTTATTCCTATACCTAAATCATAAACACCTTCTTTAATATTGTTTTTAAAAACTGTTGATTTAAATCCAGAATTATCCAAATTTTCTCTATTGTATGTTTGTGTTATATCTGTTCTTTCTTGTAGTCTTGCTTTAGATAAATAAGAATAGTTGTCGTTTGTTAAAACTATATAAATTGAATCATTCAAATTATTATTTGTTTTCTCCAGAAAAGCCCAACCTTTAATTTGTAAATTTTCAGAATCATTTAATTGTTCTACAAAATATTTGATTTGATTTTCAACAAATGTTGGTTTATTAATTACATCTATTTTAAATTTTTTTGAAATAACATTTTTAATAGAATCCACTTTTTTTGTTTCAACTAAATTTTCTGAAATTACTTTAGAATTGTCATTATTAAAAATTAAAAAATATCCATTTAAAAACTTCATTTCTAGCTTATTCTTATAGATAGCAGGGTAAAAATCTTCAATATTCTTTGCCGTTGTAATGTATAAATAATTTTTATTTATAATACCTTCGGCTAAATCTTTATTTAGTTCATTTGCAAAATTTAAATTATCACTTCCTGATTCACGCGCAACATAACCACAAGTTATTGGAGTCTTTGATTTTAATGCTATATAACACAAATCTTGATAATCCATAGTAGAAAAAAGATTGTATTGAAAAGGTGGGTAAGTAATAATTTTTTTGAATTTTGGGGTTATATCAAACCATTCCTTATCAAACTTAGACAATTCATATTTACCTTTTGGTAACTCTCTAAATGTTATTAAATGTGAGATGTCATATATTTGAATTGCTAACAGTAATCCTAAAACAATCATTTTGAAATTTGTTGCAATTTTAGTTTTAATAAAAATAACTAAACTTGCTAAATAAATAGTATAATAAAAAATCCAAATAAACCGTCCGCTGGCTCTGAAAATATTACCTATTTTCTTAATTATTTCTAATGTTGGATATTCAAAAATTATCTTTTCATTTAGACTAACTTTATTAGTTATTGCAAAAACAACACTTAATATTACCAATAAAATCAGAGGAATATATTTAAGTTTTATATGCTTGTAGTGTTTGTTTATGACAAAAAGAACGGTTGTAAATAAAAACAGAACCATCATTCCAATACCTAAATATGCAAACCCTTCATATTGATGATGATTAGTCCAATTTAATTGTGGTAAAAACTTAGAATAACCACTCGGATTATAAAAGTTGTTTAAATTAAAGCCATAAAGACCATAACTGTCAATAACTTCCAATCCCTTATCGTTATTAAACGTTACCATTCCAACTACAAACCAAACAAAAACAACGCTTACACAGGTTATAATTGGAAAAAAAAATGCTTTTTTCAAATTAATACTTCTTTCATAAAAATAATGTTTAAAGGGAGTAATAAAATTAAAGCCAATAACCATTAAAAACAAATATGGATTAATTAATGAACTTAATAACGCTAAAATAAGTTGGTTTCGATTTATTTTATTAACGTTTTCAGAATTAGAATTTATCAGATAGTTATATATTGAAGCAAGAATTAACCAATGTCCGCATAATGCAGGGTGCATTCCTCTATAAATTAATATTGGATTAACAATTAAGAATATTGTAGATAAAAATAAAATTAATATCGATTCTTTAAAGTATATTTTTAAGATTTTAAAGGAAAAAAGCCCGTTTAAAAAGAAACATAAAAAAAGCCAAATTCCAAAATACTGAAAGTCCTCAGGTAATAAAAAATTAAAAAGTTTAAAAAAAATTGCAAAAATTGGGATTGAATCTGTTAACCCTATATTTGTTCCTGCTGGATAATTATAATTTTGAACATTACCTATTGGGTAAGTCCATGACTCTTCTCTAAAATATGCCCAACCTAAATAATGCTGACCCCAATCATGATAAACAGACATTAACCAATTAATATTTTTAGGGTTTAATGTTTCTATACCATAAATAAAATGATAAGTGATTAACGAGGTTAAAAATAAAATAAAATAAACTGTCTTGTTTTCGTTTAATATATTACTTTTCATAAGATATCTCTTCAATAAAATCTTTATAAACTTTTGGATTAGGAGCACTGATGTTTTTTCTCGAACTCAACTGCAATAATAACACTATAAGAGTAACTGAAAATAATTGTAAAATAATCCCAGAGATAATCAAAATTAAGCTCGAAGCCCAACCGGGAATGGCATTATCAGTAAATAATTTTTGATACAGAATGAATAAAACAGAAATAAAACAAATTGCTATACCATAAAGAGAATACCTTAAAATCCTTAAGGATAAAAAATCAAAATAAACAGCAATAGAACTTAATCCATGAATTATTAAACTATTAAAATTCATTTTAGAAACACCTTTATATCGTTTTCCTCTATCGAGTAATACTTTTTCAAAAGGAATTTTAGATTGAATAATTCCACCCGAGTAATGATTCCAAATGTTGTTTTGATATACTACTTTTGAAAGTAATTTTTTGGGAATTACACTGAAATTTCCAAAGTTGATCTTTTGTCCCGTTAAGAAATAAAATAAGTACTTGTAAAAAAAATAGCCAACTTTAAAAAAAATAGATTCTTGTCGTTTCTTGCGTTGGGCAAAAATGATTTTTCTTTCTTTTTCATGTTCCGCTTTATCAATTAATTCTTTTATATCTTGAGGTTTGTCTTCTCCGTCACTGTCCATCACCACAACAAAATCATAGTCTGATATTTCATTATAAATGTATTGTAGCCCTACTGCTATTGCTCGTTGATGCCCAATGTTGATTTTCAAATTTAATATATTAATCGGAATTGGATTTTCTTGAAAATCGTTTACAAAATTCTCTGTAGAGCCATCATTTACAGCAACTATATGAAATTGGTACCCTTGATTTTTTTGTTGTAAAAAGTGAATTTCTTGAATCAAAATTGCAAAACTTTCCCAATCATTATAAACCGGTGTTAAACAGTAAACATTTTTTGCTTGATTCATATCCTAATAAATTAACCTTCCTGTAAATAATTCTTCCACATCAATAATCGTGGGTATATTTCTCAATTGCACATTTCCTGTTGATAAAAGGGTACCATCAATTTTTTCCATCGGATGGACTATCATATCATTTGAACCTCTATGAAAGATGGAAATGTTCTGAGAAATAAAGTTTTCTCCATTAAACCTTCCGTTTCCAAAATAAAAATTCAGTAATAATTCCCCGCAATTGCCTTGAACATGAAAATTAGTGAGTGAATTACTTTCTACCACTAGCTGTCCATTTGTTTGTAAATGTATAAAAAAATCTCCTGTTCCTGTACCTTCTGCATCTTCTATAGAAAATAATCGTAACAATCCGTAATTCAAAACACCATCACTTCTGATATCTTGGTTGGTTTTAGAATGGATTTCTACCAAATTAGGTGCCGTCACATAAACCGTTGTTTGCCCGTAATCTCTAGCAATATTACAAGTAGAATTGTCTTTCACCACAAGCATATCGCCTTGCACTGCAACATGAATTTGGTCTAAAATTTTATCATTGGTTACAATTTTTACTTCGTAATTAGGGCCTTCTTTAATTGATAGTCCCACGCCATCATACACTTTCACTTTAGTAAAACCTTCCAATGGAAAGACTTGCGTTACCGAATTCCCGTTTCCTTTGAAACAGTCTTCTGAAATGCCACAGCCTTCTATTAGAATTAGTAGTAGAAAATATAATGTGTACTTTTTCATATTTAGATTTCTCGACTTCACTAGAATGGACAAATTTACAATCTTAATCCAATTGATACTTCGGCTGCTTCTGCTCTTGATGCATGTGTTTTTAATCCTAGACCAACAAATAATTTAGGGTAAAGATAGTATTTCAATCCGATTCTTTGGTAAAAATCCATTTCATAATCAAAGGGTTTGTATATATAATAACCTAATTGGGTTTCCACTGAAAGCTTGTTTATAAATAACTCGTGTCCCACAAAAAGTCCAATTCTTCTGTAGTCGGTTCCAGGTTTTGTGTAAGATTTATGTCCTTCTGGATAAGCAACTGATACATAAGCAATATAATCAATTAAATAACGAGAAAAGAAAAAATCAGTACCTGCTTGTAACGCACTTTTTCTTCCAATTCGTTTATCAGCATACAAGCCTATATGATAAAATTGCCTTTGACCTAATTGAGGAAATGGTCCTTCAGATATTCCTGTACGAAAAGCAACATTATATTTAATATGTTCTTTGAAAGTTGTTTTAGAGCGTAATGTGTCTTTTTCAAACTCGTGTTTGTCTTCTAAATTATAGTTAATACCGAAATTCAAAGCTAATACGTTTACTCCACTATTAGGTGCTTTCACTCTTGCATTTGAAAAATGAGTAATCATTAATCCTGCTTGTAAGCCTATTCTATCGATAATGTTTTCGTTTTGGTATTGTAATAATAAGTAGCTATTTCCTAACAATTTTGAACCTAAAGCATTGTTTTTGTTATTGGTTTCTTTGTCATACGGATTACTTGTAATTCCAATACCTTGTGAAACTCTAAAAAGTAAATTTCTGTTAAAAAAGAAGAAATTATAATGAATTCCAAGCGCATGACTCACTCCTAAATTATGATTCTTGAAATCAACATAATGATAGGAAACTCCATATTCAGGATAATTATACGCTTGGTGCCATTCTTTTTCTCCTGAAGTTTTCCAATTGTAACTAAGTAAAAATCCATCGGGATGTCCAGAAATTAAATGACTTACATAATCAGCATGTTTTATGATGTTTCCTTTAAAAACTTGTGCATCAAAATAAGTTGTTGGCTCAGAATCTTCTTGTGAAAAAGAAATTGTGAAACAAAATAACAAGCAAATTATACCAACTTTCCTCATTTCTTACATTGTTGTCAAGCACTTTTTTAAGCTGGTTTTCCAATCTGAAATATCAAGTGAAAAAGTAGTTTTAATTTTTGATTTATCTAAAACACTATATTTTGGACGCTTTGCTGGCGTTGGATAAGCAGAAGTTGGAATGGGTTTTACCTCTATTTTAATTTCTTTTTGATGGAAGATTTCTTTAGCAAATTCATACCAAGAACATTGTCCTTCGTTGGAAAAATTATAAACACCGAAGGTTATGGGTGATGGGTAGTGGGTAATGGATGATTGGATGATTGTAACCAAAACTTCAGCTAAATCAACAGCGTTTGTGGGTGTTCCAATTTGGTCATTTACAACTGATAAAGTATCGCGTTCAGTGGCTAATCGTAACATGGTTTTCATGAAATTACTTCCAAATTGCGAATACACCCAAGAAGTTCTAATGATAAAATGTTTTTCCCAATTCGCCTGAATGGCTTGTTCTCCTTGCAATTTTGTTAATCCATAAATACCGCTTGGAAAAGGTATATCGGTTTCCGTAAGCCCTAAACTACTTTTTACTGGTAATCTAAGTTCTCTATCATAAAACGCAATTCCTTCAGAAAAATAAGCATCAAAAACAAAATCAGTAGAAATATGAATTAAAATCGTATTGTGTTTTTTACACGTAATTGCTAAGTTTTCTGCTCCATTTGCATTGATATCAAAAGCTTTTGATGGTTCACTTTCTGCTTTATCAACAGCTGTATATGCGGCAGCGTTGACACAAAAAGACGGTTGAAACTCCTCAAAAATAGCTTGACAATTGTCTAAATTTGTAATATCTAATTCAGACGAAGAACAAAATACAAAATCTATTTCAGGATATTTACCAGCAATAGATTGAATGGCTTGACCTAATTGTCCGTTTGCTCCTGTGACTAATACTACCATACTTTTTTCGCCATTTCAAGATTGGGTAACACTTGGTCTTTTTCTGAAATTAGTAATTCTTCCAAAGGATAATTCCAATTAATATTTACCGTTTCATCATTGTAGATTAATCCACCTTCACTTTCCTTATTGTAAAAATTATCGCATTTGTAGAAGAAAGTCGCCGTTTCCGATAATACTAAAAATCCATGAGCAAAACCTCTTGGAACAAAAAATTGCGTTTGATTTTCGCCTGAAAGTAACACTGCTTCATATTGTCCATAAGTTTCAGAGTTGGGACGTAAATCTACCGCTACATCTAAAACTTCACCTTGTAACACACGAACTAATTTAGCTTGCGCATGTTCGCCACATTGGTAATGCAAGCCTCTTAAAACACCTTTGGTAGAAAACGACTGGTTGTCTTGAACAAAAGTTACTTTTTGACCTATTCCTTCCTGAAAAATCTTCTCGTTGAAGCTTTCCATGAAATAACCGCGTTCGTCTTGTATTATTTTTGGTTCAAGGATAAAACATCCTTTCAATTTGGTTTCAGTAAATTTCAAAACAATTTCAAAAATCAAATTCAAACTTCAATTTCAAATTAATTGAAACTTGAAACATTAAACAAAATATTAAACTAAACTCATCAAGTGTTTTCCATAACCGCTTTTTAATAACGGTTCTGCTAATGCTTTTAACTGATTGGCATCAATGAAACTCATTTTATAAGCGGCTTCTTCAATAGCGCCAATTTTTAAACCTTGACGCTCTTCAATTACCTCAACAAATTGTCCCGCTTGCATTAACGACTGAAACGTTCCGGTATCTAACCAAGCCGTTCCTCTGTCTAAAATACTCACTTGTAATTTACCTCGGTTCAGATATTCTTTATTCACATCGGTGATTTCTAATTCACCTCTGTGACTTGGTTTGATATTCGCAGCGATTTCTAAAACATCGTTATCATAAAAATAAATCCCAGGAACCGCATAATTTGATTTTGGATGAGCTGGTTTTTCTTCAATAGACAATACCTTTCCCTCTTTATCAAAATCTACTACACCATAACGCTCTGGATCATGAACATGATAAGCGTAAATGATTCCACCATCAGGATTATTATTCGCTTGAAGTAATTCCGCTAACCCAGTTCCGTAGAAAATATTGTCACCTAAAATTAAAGCCACTTTGTCGTTTCCAACAAATTCTTTACCAATGATAAAAGCTTCCGCTAATCCGTTTGGATGTTCTTGAACGGCGTATTCAAATCGGCAACCTAATTTACTTCCATCGCCTAATAATTGTCGAAATAATGGTAAATCGTGCGGTGTAGAAATAATTAAAATTTCACGGATTCCTGCCCACATCAAAGTTGATAATGGATAGTAAATCATAGGTTTATCGTAAATAGGCATCAATTGCTTACTCACCGCTAATGTTAACGGATGTAAACGGGTTCCTGAGCCTCCAGCTAATATAATTCCTTTCATTTTTTTTTGTTTATCGTTTGTGGTTGATTGTTTATAGTTTTAACAACAAACTACAAACCATTAACACTAAACTTTTTTAAGTACCATTCTACTGTTTTCACAATTCCGGTTTCAAAATTTTCATCGGCTTTCCAGCCTAATTCGTTTTCGATTTTTGAGGCATCAATTGCATATCGTAAATCATGACCCGGCCTGTCTTTTACAAAAGTAATTTGTTCTTTGTAACTTCCTGATGCTTTTGGCTTCATTTCGTCTAAAATAGAACAAACTTTATCTACAATGTATAAATTGTTTCTCTCATTTCTTCCACCAATGTTATAGGTTTCTCCTACTTTTCCTTTCTTGAAAGCTAGTTCAATTCCTTTGCAATGATCTAACACATACAACCAATCGCGAACGTTTTTTCCATCACCATAAATCGGAATATTTTCGCCAGAAATGGCTTTACGAATAATTGTCGGAATTAATTTCTCATTGTGTTGTTTAGGTCCGTAATTATTGGAACAATTTGTAGTAACTACATTCATTCCGTAGGTGTGAAAATAACTTCTCACAATCATATCTGAACCTGCTTTTGATGCTGAATATGGGCTATTTGGAGCATATGGTGTTGTTTCTTCAAACAAACCAGTTTCGCCTAAAGTTCCATAAACTTCATCAGTAGAAACATGGTGAAAACGCGAATTTTCAAACCCTATGTTGTATTTACTTGGGGCCAACATCCAAAGTTTTCTTGCGGTATCTAATAAATTAAACGTTCCTAAAACATTCGTTTTAATAAAAGCTTCTGGACCTGAAATGGAATTATCTACATGGCTTTCGGCTGCAAAGTGAATGACATCGTGAAATTGGTATTTTTGGAACAATTCTTCAATGAAATTTCTATCGCAAATGTCGCCTTGCACAAACGTATATCTTGGATGATTTGCTACTTCTGAAACATTTTCAAGATTACCAGCATAAGTAAGTAAATCTAAATTTACCAAATGATATTCTGGATTATTTTCAATAAAATAAGGAACAAAATTTGCGCCAATAAAGCCTGCTCCACCAGTTACTAGTATATTTTTCATTATTCTTTAATTCTTTGTTTTTCTAGTTGTTTAACGTAAAAATTTCTAAACAAATGAAACAATAAGAACATGAATACAAATAAAATTGGTAAAACTAACTTCATTTTTCCATTAGCTCCTTTAGTATTAATCATGTTACTTGCAACATTTATTTCCTTGATAATTTTATCATTATTAATCAAACGCATTTTAAGATCGCCTTGTTCTTGAATAAGTTCGTCTTTGGTTTTGATAATATCGTTTAAGTTATTGTTTTCATTATAATAAACCAAATTTGAGTTTTTTTGGTTACCATTTGATGTTTTTGAGAAATCACTTAATAAAGTATTAATTTGCGAAATGGTACTATCATTTTGATTCATTTTGAAAGTCGTATTCTCAATATACTGCTTTTTGATTACATTGTAATACTCCGAATCGTTTATAAACTGCAACATTGGATCAATAACTTCAGATGAACTAATTGATTTAGTTGTTGAAAATTTTATCAAATGAAAAGGATAGTTTTTACTAGTAACATCATCTTTAATAATTTTCTCTAAACTACCGTCTTCGGCCATTAATTTAATTAAATCAAAGTTTTCAGGTTTATTAGTAACAAATTTATACACATCGATTACTGGCTCAATATCAATTTTACCAATTTTCTTTATATTTTTAATTCCTAAACCTGTAATAAAAGTAGAATCTTTTTCCTTTCTTTTAGCCTCAAGTAAATTTACTTTGGCATATAAATAATCAACACTTCCAAAATTAGGGGAAACAATGATTTCGTGATTATAAACTTTTGAAGTTTTATCAAAATAATAACCTAATCCAACCCCTATTACCAATAAAATAATGATAATTACGCTTTTCTTAATTAAAAAGAAGATGAAGTCAAATAACTTATCTACTAATCCAGATAAAAAATCGGAAACTTTTGAAAAAACTTGACCTAAATCAATTTCTTGATCTTGTGAATTTGAACTCATAAGTTATTATTTTGTATTAAATATTTGTTCTAATATCTTTATTGTAATTAAATACGTTGGCTTCACTCCTGTTGTTCCTAAACCTCCCGATGCTAATGTGCTTCCTGTTTCCAGTGGATTATCTGAAGCATAATAAGCATATCTAACTTTTACATTTGGATTGATACTTTTTCTAATTTTTGAAGCCGATTGAATCGCTTTTTGATAATACGCACCTTCCATTTCTAAACCAATAGCGCCCCAAGTAGATTCGTGGAAAAACTTCAACAAATCTTTGTTTTGAAGCGATGTTCCTAAAACGGTAATCATTGGTCCTGCAAAAACCGGGATGCCGTTTCCTTCAAACATTTCTTTGGTTAACTCATTTTCAAACGGATAATTATCAGCAGTTCCTTCGTTCACGTGCGCACATGGAATCATAATATCGCCTTTTCCGCCTTCTAAAATTCCTGCTTTCCCCATTATGGAAACGGATTCTACATTTAAGAAAATTTTGTTTTTCTTTTCTACTTTGTAAGGTTTCAATAATTCATCAATAGTTTCAAAAGCTTGCTCACCAAAAGCATAGTCCATTACAATAAGAACAGGTTTGTCTTTAGCTAACTTAGCACTTGCAAAAATAGTTTTACTAAAATCAATTTTAGCGGTATCAAAAATTTGAACGTCGATATTAGTTCCTGATGTATCGGGTAACGAAATCATTCCTTGAGATAACGCAACTTCTTCTACTTTCTTGCGCAACTCTTTGTTTGCCGAACTACTTAAATCTTCAAATTGTTGAAATTCAGGTGAATTCTTGTATTTTTTTCCTAAAACAGGTTCAGCAAAAAGCGAATTCATCACGCTGTGCATATTGGCACTTATAATATGAATTGGACGCTCAATTAAGTTGTTTTTCAATAAAACTTCTTTAATGGTTGTTGCCCAAATATCTCCATAAATGTGATGTCCTAATCGCTCTCTCAAAATGGGACTGAATGTAATCGTTCTTTTGTTGTTATCAACTACTTCTTCAATCGCTAATTTTCCTATCCAATAAATAACATGTAAAAATCTATCCGGTGCTTCAGCTGTGGCGAAATCGTCATAAATATCTAGCACTTCGGCAAACGTTCTTCCTAACACATTAGCGGCGTGAGAAATCGCTTTTTCACGTTCTATTAATGGTAATTTTTTAGTTTGTTTGACTGCCAATTCCAATTTTTGCCAATCACGTGAAACCGTGCCTTCGTCATCAATTAAAACTCTGTCTTTTATTTTGTGCGATTCAATGAAAATGAACGTCAAATGCGTTAAAATATCATAAATATCCGAACGACCGCGTGTGATTTCCACGTTCATTTGTTCGTCATCGATTCGGTAACAATTTCTTCTTCTTTTTGGAGGAACAATTGCTTTAAAGTGTGAATTCGAATAGCCTTCATCAGAAGTTAAGTTGATGTAACGACATTCTTCAATTCCAATAGGTAAACGTTCAATTACGTATAAAAGTCCGTTTAATTCTACTTTTTCTTCGGCAATAGAACCGTAAATTTCTGGTCGAAGCTGTAATAAAGCTTCTCGTAAAGTTTCTCCAGAAACACCCATTGGTTTATAAAAACCTCTGTTAAATAAATGTCTCATGGTAATGTACAGTCGTTCAATAGCTGCTGACGACTCTTGCGCTCTAGAACGCGAAATGTTTTTAATGTCTTTCATTATATATGTTTATCTAACCTGCGAAGTTACGATTTTTATTTTTAGTTTGATAAAATGAGATAAATTGCTGGCTCATTGTAACGCATTTTCTCTTTTGTGTCTGCTGATTCGTTTTCCATTTTATTCCATTTTCCGCCTGAAAAAGTGAAAAGAAAATCACGTTCCACAAAATTGTATAAAACATAAGGTTGGTATTTGGTTCCCAATTTATTACGCTCAATTAAAAGCCTTTCGAAAGAAGCAAAAACACCATTTTCGGGCATGAATAAATTATGTTCTGAAACATCAATTGAATGTTTTAAAACCCCTTTTTTGATAGTAACCAAAAGTTCTTTGGGTAATAATTCTTTGCCAGGAAACCCGTTTTCGTCAACTTCATACAAATGAATTTTTACCAAAGCATCAACGATTTTAGAATCCGTATAAACCGTTATTTTTTGAATGAATTTTGTTTTGGCATAACTGGATTGGTACGGAAAAAACTTGGCGTTCATTTTTGGACCGTTATCAAAAGCTTGTTTGATAGTATTTGGTGTTTTCCCAATTTCAATGAATTTAGTTGTTTTTTTATTGACCAAAACTACTTCTTTCAAATTCATAGTGGTTTCACTCAAAAAAACCGTCATATTTTCTTTAGCTGGAAGATATTTTCTTTGGTAACCCAAAACCGAAAAAACTAGATTTTTTCCAGCAGCAGTTTGAATTTCGAAAGTTCCATTAGCTTCCGAAGTAGTTCCAATGGCTTCGTTTTCCACCCAAATGTTCACATACGGAATGGGTTCGCCTGAAAGGCTGTCTTTGACCACGCCTTTGATTTGGGCAGAAAGGGAAACGGTGATAAAAAAGAAAAACAAGGTTTTCATTAGTTGGTAAGAATTAAATTAATGGCTGGTGTCATGATTTTTCCATCCCAATCTCTTCCAGAATTAGAAAGAGCCCGACTTCTTTTCCACCATTTTCCGCCAGAAAAATGATAGGAGTTTTCTTCTTCTGAATAATTAATGACCAATGATGGCGCATACGTTGTAAAGCTGTTTGTTTTTTTGGTCTTGGTATCTTTGTATTCAAAAAGGTATTTATTTTCCTCGATAATCATCCATTCTAGTCCAATTACAACACCTTCTTCAGGAAACAAAATGTTGTACTTCGACACATCAATAGTGTTTTTTTGCATTCCTTTTTTTACTGAAACTATAAGCTCTTCATGCAAAATATCTTCATTTGGAATACTGTCTTTTACATCGAAAACTCTAATTTTTAGTTTGGCATTTTTCTTTTCGCTATTGGTATAAAACACGATTTTTTTTAGAAATGGCGTTTCTTCGTACTGTTTTTCAAACTTAAAAAGCTTACCATAAATCCAAGGTTTATCGCCAGATAATTGAGAATGATGAATTTTCTTGGAATCGCCAATTTCTAACTCTTTCGATTTTTTTGAAATAGCAACCACAACTTCCTTCAACTCCATAACTTTTGGTTTCAAAACAACTGTTTGAACATTGGAAGTAATTCTCTTAGTTTCATATCCTAATGCGGAAAAAACCAATATTTTTTCACCATTTATTTCCAATGAAAAACTGCCGTCAGTTTCCGAAGTGGTTCCAATGGCTTCATTTTCCACCCAAATATTTACATATGGAATAGGTTCGCCTGAAAGGCTGTCTTTGACCACGCCTTTGATTTGGGCAGAAAGGGAAACGGTGAGAAAAAGAAAGAAAATTAAAAACTTATTCATTAAACGTTTTGTTTGATACGCTGTCACGCTGAACTCGTTTAACTTCGTTGAATCTTCGATTTCAGCTTCTCTTTTTAGATTCTGAAGGGAGTTCAGAATGACAAAGTGGTTATGTGTTATTTGTGAAAAAATCCGCAATCTTTCTATCATTTGAAAGTCTTGGTAATTTGTTTTGTCCGCCGAGCTTTCCAATGGATTTCATGTATTCTTGGAAACCGTTTTTAGGAACTTTGGTAATTACTAAAGTTCGTAGTACATTTCCAACAATTAAATCATCGTAATACACATTTTGTTTGCGCATGGCAGCATCAATTTTTAACGCAAATTCTTCTAGATTATTGGGTTGATTTTCAAATTCTATGAACCATTCATGATACGGCAAATCTTCTTTTGGTGTGATTTGTGGCGCAACTGTGAATTCATTTACACGAATATCCGTTCCTTCCATCGCTTCTTTTAGTGCGGATTCTACTTCTTTACCTATAACGTGTTCGCCAAAAGCAGAAATATAATGCTTGATTCTTCCCGAAACGATTACTCGATACGGTTTTAAACTCGTAAATTGAATAGTATCGCCAATATTATAAGCCCAAAGTCCAGCATTGGTAGAAATAATTAAAACATAATTCACGCCAATTTCCACTTCGCCAATGGTATATCGTTTTGGATTTTCGGTGAAGAACTCGTCGGCTTTAATGAATTCGTAGAAAATTCCGGAATTCAATAACAGTAACATTCCGTTTTCTTTCTGAGAATCTTGATAAGCAAAAAAGCCTTCAGAAGCGGGAAACAATTCTATGGAATCGACTTTTCTTCCAATTAAATTTTGAAATTTGGCTCGATAAGGTTCGTAATTCACGCCGCCGTAAATGAATAAGTTGAAATTTTTGAAGATTTCGCCAACAGGTTTATTCGCTTTTGCGGAAAGTTTCTCAAAATACATTTGCACCCAAGACGGAATGCCAGAAATCACCGACATATTTTCGTTAATGGTTTCCTCTACAATAGCATTAACTTTGGTTTCCCAATCTTCAATGCAATTGGTTTCCCAACTCGGCATGCGGTTTTTCTGAAGATATTTTGGAACAAAATGCGCTACAATTCCTGATAATCGACCCAATTTTACTCCGTTTTTTTCTTCCAAAATTGGGCTTCCTTGTAAGAAAATCATTTTTCCTGAAACAAAATCGGCTTTTCCTGTTTCATGAATGTAACTCAAAATCGCGTTTCGAGCGGCTTGAATATGAAACGGCATCGATTCTTTGGTCAATGGAATATATTTGGCACCCGAAGTAGTTCCAGAAGTTTTAGCAAAATAAAGCGGTTTTCCTTTCCAAAGCACGTTTTCTTCGCCTTTTACGACTAAATCAACATAAGATTTCAAGCCTTCATAATCGCGAATTGGTACTTTTTTGGTAAAATCGGAATGTGTTTTTATGGAACTAAAATCGTGGTCTTTTCCAAATTTGGTTTGGGCTGCTTCTTTTATTAATGATTCAAAGACTTTTTGCTGGGTTTCCACTGGATTATTGGCCCATTTTTGGGTTGAATTATGGATAATTTGGGCGAAAATTTTCGCTGCAATTGCTTTTATCGACATCTTATTCGAAGTTTATGAATTGGGTGGGATCAATTGGAAAACCATCTTTCCAAAGTTCAAAATGAAGCGTGATGTTACTTTCTACCGTAGCGCTATTTCCGCCAGCTAATGCAATTACTTCGCCTGATTTTACGGTATCGCCTTGTTTTTTGGTAATAGAAGCTGCGTTTTTGTAAACCGATAAAATAGCTTCTTGATGACGTACGATAATCACATAACCATTAGTTGGTGTCCAATCCGCGAATACTATAGTTCCTGTGGCAACCGCTTTGATTGGTGTGTTGTTCATCACCGCTAATTTTACGGCTAAATGTTTGTTTTTAGCACTATACTTTTCAATGATTTTCCCTTGAACTGGAGGAAAAAGTACAAAACTTACTTTTGGCTTTGCGGATTCAAAAACGTTGTATTTGTCTTCTTGAATTACTTTTTCACGTAATTCTTTTTCAGTTTCAGTAGCATCAACAGGTAAATCTAATGGTTGTTGTTCAGAGGCTATTAGTGAATCTTTATTGAATTTAGCATATTCCAAATCGCCAGTAAGCACTTTTTTGATAGATGAAATATAAGCGTTATTATTTTTCACCACGCGCTCCAAAGAATCGGATTTGATGGCTAATTCTAAGGCATCTTGTTTCAATTTAGTGGAAGCATACCCCGGAATATATTCGCGAAGCGGCGTAAAAGCAATAATGTAAGTAGTAAAAAAGATAATCAAAATGGCGCCTAATCCAAAGACCACAAAGACATTCATTAAGGTTAATTTCAATGAAAAAGTTTCTTCAAAAGTGTCTTCATTTAGGATAACCAAACGTCTTTTATTAAGGAGTTTTCTCCATAAAACTTGGGTTTTTTTACTCTTTTTAGCCATTAGAATGGATTTTAATGTTACAAATATAAGAAATACCAAAACGAGCCAATGAAGAAACTAAATAATAAATCGTTAAAAAATAAGCAATTGGTAAAATCTTTTTATCTTTGCAGTATAAATTATTGAAATCATGAATGCATTAACTATATTTTTAGGTACTCCTGGTCCATGGCAAATAGTATTAATTGTTGTAATTATACTACTACTTTTTGGTGGAAAGAAAATTCCAGAATTAATGAAAGGTTTAGGAAGCGGTATTAAAGAATTTAAAAACGCAGCTAAAGAAGATCAACCAGCAGATTCTAAAAAAGAAGAGACTAAAGAGTAATTTTTTAGAAAATTCCAAAATAGAAAATTCCAAATTCCAATTTTTATAAGTTGGAGTTTGGAATTTTATAATTTTATAACTTCTTCAATTATTTTTTGTTTGCAGGTTTCCCAGTTGAAATCATCTAACATTTTTGGGCTTAATTGTTCATCTGCGTCATCAAAATAGGTTAAACTTTTTTGAACCATAAATTCTGAACCATCAGTATATTTTTGATTGTAAAAAGATATCATTTCGTTTAATGAATATTTTTTAAGAAGAAAAAATAAATCTATAAAATCTTTTTTTGAACCTCTTCCAGCAATTGCGTTTAATTTCATTGCTGCAATATCCTTGTCGGTCAACATTCGTATTTGATCTATTTCGAAAGGTTTGTCTAATAGTTTATATTTATAGTTTACAAAATCGACTTTTATGGTATTTATTTCTGTAATCAAGATGTTTTTAGAACTCGTTTTTATTAAAACATCACCGAATTTTTTTAATGTTTCAATAAAACCATTTTGATCTATTTCTTGTTCTCCAAACAAATCGATATCTATTGAATTTCTATGTCCAATTTGTAAAGATAAAGCAGTGCCTCCAACTAAATTAAAATTTTTAAATAATGGCTCCTCCATTATTTTTTTTAAGAGTTCCAATAATTCGGGTACAACTGTTTGTGTTTGTAACATCTAAATTCTTTTTTATCTATTTTGAAAATAACTGCCAAATAAGAAAGTGTAACTACATCTAAACTTCTCAAATTCAAAGAAACTTCTTTAATGGTTTCCAATCCGTAAATTTGTTTTAATAAATTCCAATCCTTAATATTTCCATATTCAAGAACCTTTTGGATTAAATGTGATTTATGTTTTGTGAAATCAAAATCAGATAAATCAACATCCCAAAATAGAACTTTTGAAAATTCGTTTATGTTAGGTTTTTTATTCATTAACACAAAAATACAAAAATTAAATTATCATCGTCAACTGAATCCGTTTTCTTGCTTCGTCTACCTCAACGACTTTTACTTGCACGTGTTGGTGCATTTTTACTACTTCGTTTACATCGGAAACATAGCCTTCTTTTAATTGGGAAATATGAACCAAGCCACTTTCTTTGATTCCAACATCTACGAAACAACCAAATGCAGTTATGTTGTTTACAATTCCGGGTAAAATCATTCCAACACGTAAATCTTTTATCGTTTTTACATTCGGGTCAAATTCGAAAATTTTAGCAGCTTTTCTTGGGTCTAAACCTGGTTTTTCTAACTCTTTTAAAATGTCTTTCAAGGTTAAAATTCCAATTTCTGCTGTGATGTAATTCTCCGGTTTTATTTGGGCAATTTTTTCTTTATTGGCGATTAGTTCATTGGTTTTGATACCTAAATCTTTTGCCATTTTTTCCACAATTGGATACGCTTCTGGATGCACTGCCGAATTATCTAACGGATTTTTCCCATCGCGAATTCTGATGAAAGCTGCTGCTTGTTGGTAGGCTTTTTCTCCTAATCGTGGTACTTTTTTCAGTTGCTTTCTATCTTCAAAAGGTCCGTTTTCTGAACGATAAGTCACAATATTTTCCGCCATTTTTTCACCAATTCCTGAAACATAACTCAACAACGATTTACTGGCTGTGTTAATATTAATTCCAACAGCATTCACGCAACTCATCACCGTACTATCTAAGGCTGATTGTAACTTAGTTTGATCTACATCGTGCTGATATTGTCCAACACCGATAGATTTTGGATCAATTTTTACCAATTCTGCCAATGGGTCAGAAAGTCGTCTTCCAATGGAAACCGAACCACGAACGGTTACATCGTAATTAGGAAATTCTTCTCTCGCAATTTTACTCGCAGAATACACCGATGCTCCGGCTTCCGAAACTACAAATACTTGAACGGGTTTATCAAAAGCGATTTTTTTGATGAAAAATTCCGTTTCACGAGAAGCCGTTCCGTTACCAATAGAAATGGCTTCAATGTTATACGCATTCACCATCGAACGAATTTTCTTCATCGCCATAGTGGTGTCATTTTGAGGTGCGTGTGGATAAATGGTTTCGTTGTTTAATAAATCGCCTTTTTCATCCAAACACACTACTTTACAACCCGTTCGATAACCTGGATCGATGGCTAAAATTCGTTTTTCTCCTAATGGTGGTGCTAATAATAACTGACGTAAATTTTCGGAAAACACATCAATCGCTTTGATATCGGCTTTTGCTTTTGCTTCTTGTAAGGTTTCGTTTGAAATCGCAGGTTCTAATAAGCGTTTATAGCTGTCTTTTATGGCTAATTCTAAATGTTGGGTTGCATTAGAATTTTTATTTTTGATGATATTTTCTTCGATGAAATCAATAGCTTCTTCTTTTTCGATTGCTACATTTAGTTTCACAAAACCTTCAGATTCAGCTCGTAACATAGCTAATAAACGATGAGATGGCGCTTTGGAAATGGGTTCTGCCCAATCGAAATATTGGGAAAATTTTTGAGCCGCTTCGTCATCTTTTTTAGTTTTTACAACCTTTGTAGTGATTTCTGCTTTTCTTTGGAACATTCTACGAAGATTTTTACGAATAAAGATATTTTCGTTAATCCATTCCGCAATAATATCGCGAGCGCCTTGTAACGCTTCGTCTTCGTTTTTTACATTTGCATTCAAATATTTGGAAGCCAAAAACTCAATATCCTCATTTCTTTGACTCATGATGATTTTTGCCAACGGTTCTAAGCCATTTTCACGAGCTGTATCTGCTTTGGTTTTCTTCTTTTTTTTATAAGGCAAATAGAAATCTTCCAACTCTTGTAAATCGAAACTGTTTTCAATTTTAGCTTTTAATTCTGGTGACAATGCATTTTGCTCTTCAATCGATTTTAAAATGGTTTCTTTTCGTTTGATGATTTCATCAAATTGCTTGTTTAATTTCGAAATCGCTTCGATTTGTACCTCATCTAAATTTCCAGTTTGGTCTTTTCGGTAACGCGAAATAAACGGAATCGTACAATCTTCTGAAAGTAATTGTATAGTAGCTTCGATGCTTTTTGGAGCAATGTTGGTTTGGTTTTGAATGAATTGAATGTTGGTCATCGTAAATAAAAATTGAACTGCTAAAATACTATCTTTGGACAAAATTATTAGCTTTTGGAAGTACTATTTATTTATTTAATTGTGATTAACAGCCTTTGTTTTTTAACATTTGGCTACGATAAATGGCAAGCTAAAAACAATAAAAGACGAATTTCTGAATTCAATTTACTTTTATTGACAGGAATTGGTGGAACTATTGGTGGAATTGTAAGTATGTACTTTTTCAAACATAAAATCAATAAATTTTCTTTTATTTTGAGTTTTTATGCAATTGCAATACTTCAGATTGTTTTATTTTATTTCGGAATTCAAGCTTTTAAAAGCTAAACCTATATTTTCAATAATATCTGTTATTAACATGCTTTCTTCGCTTTGCGATTGAAGTGTGATATCAGCAGCTAATCCGTGAAGATAAACGCCTAATTTGGCAGCTTCTAAAGTTGTATAACCTTGGGCTAAAAAAGAAGTAATCATTCCGGTTAAGGCATCTCCCGAACCACCTTTTGCTAAACCTGAATTTCCGGTGGTGTTTTCAAAAGTGTGAATTCCGTCAGTGATAAATGTTTTATGTCCTTTTAAAACAATCACACAATTTAAATCTTTCGCTTTTTGAATCGCTGTAATTCTTCTTTCGGATTCAGAATCATGTTCGCCAAATAATCGGTCAAACTCTTTTGGATGTGGAGTTAAAACAAATGGAAAATTAAAGTTTTTCCAATCGATTTTATATTTCGCAATTAAATTCAATGCATCGGCATCAAAAACAACGGGAAGTTTATTTTCGAATAATTCGTAAATGTATTGCAGACTGATTTCATCTACTCCAATTCCGGGGCCAATTCCAATGGCTTGATAAGATGATAAATCGTTCATCACACAAGAATTGGCATACATCGCTTCAGGAATCGAATTAAAAAGAGCACTTTTGTTTTCAGGGTAAAAAGCAACGTTCAATAGCCCAACACCAGAACGTAAACAAGCTTTGGAAGCGATAATAGCAGCTCCCATTTTGTCTGAACTTCCTGCAATTAACAAAGCATGACCATGTGAACCTTTATGAGAATTCAGTTGTCTTTTTTTATAAATTTTTTGGATGATTGGTAAATCAATTAATTGCATTAGAATTTATTATATTCTAAAGTTACTAAAAATTAATCTTGAACGATAAAATCTTTTGGATCTTCTTTTTTAAATTCGGGCTGAATGGTAATGTGATTGATACCAAATTTTTCAAATACCAAAAGTTCAATTTTGTTTAACAAAGTATCAAATTCGGTTAAAGTGAAGTTTTCGGAACATTCTAAATGTGCTTCTAAATGAATTTCTTCTTCGTTCAAATGCCAAATATGAATGTGATGCAATTTTCCAACACCCGAAATTTTATGAACTTCTCTAACAACTTCTTTAATATCAATACCTTCTGGAGTAAACAACATCAACATTTTAGTTGATTTACTAATTAAATCCAAACCAACTACTATTAAATAAATAGCAATTAAAATAGTCATGACACTATCTACCCAATACCAACCGTAAAATTTCATTAACAAACCGCCAACCAATACCGCAACTGATGCCATCATATCAGTCAACAAATGCAAATAAGCGGATTTCATATTTAAATTATGATCAGCATCTTTTTTTAATAAAATAACAGAGAAACCGTTGACTAAAATTCCAAGTAAAGCCAACCAAATTACCAAATTAGATTCAATCTCTTGAGGAACAATTAGACGATTTATAGCACCATAAATCAAAATAAAAGCTACAATAATTAAAGTAGCAGCATTTACAAAAGCCGCTAACAATTCGGAACGTTTTAAACCAAAAGTTTGATTAATGGTCGCTTTTCTTCTGGATAATTTATGCGCAACTAAACTAAAAACTAATGAAAGTACATCCGAAAAATTATGTAATGCATCCGAAATTAATGCTAAACTTCCAGAAACAATTCCACCAATAATTTGAGCTATCGTAATAACCACATTCAGTAAAATAGAAATCAATAAATTAGTTCCTTTTACTTCGTGTTTATGAATGTGAATGTGATTATTACTCATAAAAACTTATTTACAAGCTATTTTATTCACACGATTAGCATGTCTGCCACCTTCAAATGGAGTATTTAAAAATGTATCCACCATTTCAACTGCTTGTTGAATTGAAGTATATCTTGCTGGAATACTAATAATGTTAGCATCATTATGTTGGCGAGCTAAAGCAGCAATTTCTTTGGTCCAACATAAAGCAGCACGAATACCTTGGTGTTTATTAACTGTCATAGCAATTCCGTTTCCAGAACCACAAATTACAATTCCTAAATCGGCTTTTTTACTTTCTACATCATACGCTACTGGATGACCAAAATCAGGATAATCTACACTTTCGAGAGTATCCGTTCCGTGATTGATAACGATATGTCCTTTTTCTTCAAGAAATTGAACAATAGCTTTTTTGTAATCTGGACCCGCGTGGTCGTTCCCAATTGAAATTTTCATGTTGTTGTGTGTTTGTTGGTTACAAAAATACTAAAGATTAAATCAGTAAATAAGTAAAATGTGTAAAATAGTAATTTTTCAATAAATACATTGAAAATCAATAAATTATATAATAATTTGGTTGAATTGATAGAGAATGTTAATAGAAATTTGTAATTAGTTGATATTCAGTTAACTTTAATTTAACAATACTTGTTAACAACTTTATATAGAATTTTAGAAGTTTTTTTTGGTTGTATTAAAAAAAATTGTAAACAAAAATTGAATTGAATAAATCTAATTTAGTTGTTATTTTTTTTACTAAAATTATCAATACTTTTTTTATAGTTATTAACAGTTATTAACAAGTAAACTTTTTGACAAAATTAAAATAAAACAGAATTTTAACAACTGTTGATAACTATGTTTTCATTCGTTTAAAAAGGTTTATTATCAAGATATTAAACATAAACAAAATTGTTAATTACATTGTATAAATTGGTATAACTTTTAAAAAAAGGATTTCTTTAAAAACTTATTCCACATATTAACACGCTATAATAACCATCATTAATTTAAAATTTAAATAAAAAATATTTTTGTTGTTTTTAATAACTGTTGAAAACTTTTAACTTTTAAACTTCAAACAATTTTTAAATGATCATTTTCATTTAACTCTTTAATAATTTTTTTTACTGTTTCTAAGTCATTAGAATGCACTTTTAATTTAATTCCACCGTAAGCAATAGAAGCAAAAGGATCTATGCCAATGATAGTTTCATTTTCAAAAAAATAGGTAATTCCTTCTTGTTCTAATAAGTTTCTTAGAATAAGTGTTTCGTGTTGGTAATTAAAAACCGCTGCTGTAATAAAGTCTTTCATTGGTATAAAAAAAGGATTTACAACAAGTAAACCCTTTATAAATTGTTAATCGATTAAAAATTTTTCTTTTTTTAGTTCTTTTAAAATAGTTTTTACTTCAAGAACATCTTTTTCTTCAACTTTCAATCGAATGTCTCCAAAACCTATACTTTGTAAAGGGTCAACTGAAACCACTGTTTCATCTTGAATAATGTAAGGAATCTTTTTTCGCTCCAAAACACTTCTTAAATTCATGGTTTCTCTTTGATTGTTAAAAATAGCTACTACTACAAAATCATTCATATCTTTTTCATTTTTCGTTATTTTACAAATATACGAAAAGTTATTTTTTCATTAAAACTTAACCAGTTATTAGCATTTACTTATAACAATTTCGTAACTTTCACAATAATTTAGAAAAGATACAATGAGTAAGAAACCAAAAAAATTAGGAAAGAAACCAAAAGATTTTACAGCACAAATATTTAAAATACTTTCAAGAGAACCTTCTAAATCTTTCAATTACAAACAAATAGCAGCCGCTTTAGAATTAAATGATACCAAAAGTCGTAACGAAATCATACGCGATTTAAAATTATTAAAAGCACAAGATAAAATTCACGAAACAGAAATTGGTAAGTACCAAATTATCTCCAAATCAGAATATTATGAAGGATTTGTTGATATGACTTCTCGTAAAACTGGTTATTTTGTTTGTGATGAATTAGAAGATGATGTTTTTATTCCGTTTATTAATTTAAATCATGCTTTAGATGGTGATAAAGTAAAAGCATATATTTATAATAGAAGAAGTTCGCGCCGACCAGAAGCTGAAGTTTTAGAAGTTTTAGAACGAAAAAAATCAGAATTTGTTGGTGTTATTGACATTCAAAAAAACTTTGCTTTTGTTACTACTGCCAACGCTAAAATGTACACCGATATTTTCATTCCAAAAAACAAAATTAATAATGCGGAACATGGTGATGTTGTTTTAGTAACATTGGAAGATTGGCCAAAGAAAGCCGATTCACCATTTGGTTCCGTAATAAAAGTTTTAGGAAAACCAGGTGAACACAATACAGAAATTCACGCGATTTTAGCTGAATATGGTTTACCTTATGATTTTCCAATTGAAGTAGAAGCCTATGCAAATAAAATTGATACTTCAATTACAGAAGAAGAAATTAAAAAACGTCGCGATATGCGTGATGTTTTAACATTTACTATTGATCCAAAAGATGCCAAAGATTTTGATGATGCGTTATCGTTTCAAGTTTTAGAAAATGGAAATTATGAAATAGGTGTTCATATTGCTGATGTTTCGCATTATTTACAAGAAGGAACGATTTTAGATGAAGAAGCTTATAATAGAGCCACTTCGGTTTATTTAGTAGATAGAGTGGTTCCAATGTTACCCGAAGTGTTATCTAATTTTGCTTGTTCGCTTCGTCCTCATGAAGAAAAATATACGTTTTCAGCTGTTTTTCAATTGAATGATAAAGCTGAAGTTGTAGATTCTTGGTTTGGACGAACGGTAACGTATTCTGATCAACGTTTTGCGTATGAAGAAGCACAGAGTATCATAGAAACAAAATCAGACGTTATTCCAGCTGAAATTTCATTAACTGGAAGTGAATATGTTGTTCCAAAACCAATTGTTGAAGCAACTCTTAAAATGGATGAATTAGCTAAAATTCTTAGAAGAAAAAGAATGGCAGCCGGAGCAATTTCATTTGATAAAGTAGAAGTTAAATTCCATTTGAATCAAAATGCAGAACCGGTTGGAGTGTATTTCAAACAAAGTAAAGATGCCAATCATTTGATTGAAGAATTCATGTTATTAGCCAATAGAAAAGTAGCAGAATTTATTGGAAAACAAAAGAAAACCTTTATTTATAGAATTCACGATGAACCTAATCAAGATAAATTAATAGGTTTACAATCAGTTATTTCTAAGTTTGGATATTCGATTAATTTCAAATCTAAAAAGGATATTTCGAGTTCATTGAATAATTTACTTTCAGAAGTTCAAGGAAAAAAAGAACAAAATTTAGTAGATACGTTAGCTATTCGAAGTATGAGTAAAGCTGCGTATTCAACAGAAAACATTGGTCACTACGGATTAGCTTTTGATTATTATAGTCATTTTACATCACCCATTCGTCGCTACCCTGATGTTATGGCACACCGTTTGTTGCAACATTATTTAGATGGTGGAAAAAGTGCTGACGCTGACGTTTATGAAGAAAAATGCCAACATTCCTCAAATATGGAAAGTTTAGCTGCAAATGCTGAGCGCGATTCTGTGAAATACATGCAAGTAAAATACATGCAAGACCATAAAGATGAAGAATTTTTAGGTGTAATTTCTGGAGTAACTGAATGGGGAATTTACGTAGAAATCATCGAAAACAAATGCGAAGGAATGGTTAGAATCAGAGAAATTAGAGACGATTATTACACGTTTGATGACAAACAATATGCATTGGTTGGTGAAGTTTCTAAAAACATCATACAATTAGGCGATGAAGTTTACGTTAAAGTAAAAAATGCCGATTTAGTAAAAAAACAATTGGATTTTCATTATTTAAGAAAGCGCGTAGAATCCTAAGATGTTACGATTTATAATATAAATTAATTAGTTTTCCTGCAAGGTTTTCAAAACCTTGTAGGTATTTTTAAAATATGAAAATTACAGATTTAATTAAGAAGAACATTTCCGTTTTTACAATATCTGGAGTTTTTTTTGTTTTAATATCGTGTATTATATTTTTAAAAAGTATAAATGAGCCAGATTATCATGGTTATGCTAGAGGTTTTACTATTATAATTTTTACTCTTGGATTATTTCTTTTAATTATAGATTTCATTTTAAAACAACTAATTAAAGATAAATTTATTTTAAATTTTTTTGAAGGCGTTTTACTTATATTCATTATTGTATATTTTTTTAAAATTTTTTTTCAATGAAAAACACATTTTTAACCTTTATAACTTGTTCCATTTTTTCATTCGGAATAGCACAAACTGAAAAAAACGTTGGTGATTTTACCAAAGTTTCTTCCTTTGATAAAATTGATGTGCAATTAGTTGCTTCCAATGAATATAAAGTAATTTTACATGGTAAAGAAGCCAATCAAGTAGAATTAGTAAACAAAAACGGTGAACTCAAAATTAGAATGCCATTAACAAAAATGTTAAGTGGGGATAATATTTCAGCAACCGTTTATTACAAAAAATTAGAAGCTGTTCAAGCTAATGAAGGCAGTAGAATTGCTTCAAAGGACGAAATTTCGGCCATTAATTTTGATATCATTTGTAAAGAAGGTTCAGAAGTAAAATTAACTAATATTCAATCGGATAGATTACAAATTCGTGTTTCTCAAGGTGGAATAGTAACCATTATAGGTTCAGTTAAAAACCAAGATATTGTTTCTAATTCTGGTGGTAAATACGACGGACAAGATTGTACCACTGAACAAACCGTAGTTACCGTAAACGCTGGAGGAATAGCTCATGTATATGCAACAGATTTTGTAGATGCTAAAACTAGAGCTGGCGGCGAAATCAAAATTTACGGCAAACCAAAACAAATCAACGAAAAGAAAATCGCTGGTGGAACTATTGAACAAGTAAAATAATAGTTGGCAGTGCTCAGTTTTTAGTTGGCAGATTTTTCATAACTTCGTATTTTAAACTTTTAACTTCGTACTTTGTACTTACAAGATATACTTACCGCAATTCCTTGGGGACTTTTGTTAGCTTTTTCAATTGGCCCAGGATTTTTTGTTTTACTTGAAACCAGTATTACAAAGGGTTTTAGAGCGGCTTTTACTTTTGATTTAGGAATTGTTTTTAGCGATATTATTTTTATTCTCATCGCTTATTTAAGTACCAATCAATTATTAGAACAGTTAAAAGATAACCCAACGCTATTTGTTATTGGAGGAATTATCATGTTTGTTTATGGAATAGTTTCTTTTATACTTTTAAAAAAGAATTTCCAGAAGCAAACTGAAATTATTACTGACGAAGATAACATTCCAAAAAAGAACTATTTTGCCTTGTTTTTCAAAGGATTTTTATTAAATTTTATTAACATTGGAGTATTAGGTTTTTGGATGATGATTATCATAACCTACGGACCACAAATGGAAATGAATACCTCTAGAATTTTTATTTTCTTTGCCGCAATTTTAGCTTTTTATTTACTATTTGATGTAGCTAAAATATTACTAGCTAAACAATTAAAACACAAATTAACTCCAAGTAACATTTATAAAATCAAACGTGTAATCAGTATCATTATCTTGATTTTTGGTTTGTTTTTTATTCTCCAAGGTTTCTTCCCAAAAGAAAAAGAAATGATTACCAATAAGTTTTTACCAAATACTTCGGTTGAGGAATAATATATTCTATTACTTGTCATCCTGAACTCGTTTCAGGATCTAAATCTTAACCTTATGAAATACATTTTATTCTTCTTATTTTCACTATCAATTTTTGCTCAAGACACCATTCCAGCATCCAAAAGCGTTATTGGTTTAGATAAAATGAATGTGGTTTACAGAGGAATTACAAATCCAATTTCAATAGCTGTAAACGATGCTAAATCCTATAAAATTTACGGAAATGGAGTTAGTAAAAACGAAGATGGAAAATATTCTTTAGCACCCTGAATTGGTTTAATTGCAAAGGTTTTTGTTGAGATTACTAACTTCGATGACTCAATAATCATTGAAGAACATGAGTTTAAAATAGAAAATTTACATGCCCCTTTTGTTAAAATTGACGATAGAAGCTGCATAAATTGTATTTTAAAAATTTCTAAAGATGATTTATCAAATGCAACAATTTCTGCTCATATTCCAAATTTTAAATTCGAAATCAATTTTCCAAAAGTAATAAGTTTTGACATAGAATTTTCTAACAAAGAAACAATTACTGTAAATGGAAATATAATTCCAAAAGAGATTTTAAATAAATTAAAGTATAATTCCAAAGTTAAAATCTTTAATATTAGACTTGAAAATAAAGGTAACGTTGATTATCAAAAAGTCAATGGAATCGAACTTCTGATTCTTGATGATAAGAAATAACAATTTTCTAAAAGTTAAAATAAAAAACCTCCAAGTTTCCTTGAAGGTTTTAGAGGCATCGCCCGGAATATCTTTACTTAATTTTTAAAAAAATTAGATAAAAAAAAGAGCTATTAATTTCTTACAATGTTTTAGAGGCATCGCCCGGAATATCTTTACTTAATTTTTTTTAAAAATTAGATAAAAAAAAGAGCTATTAATTTCTTACAATGTTTTAGAGGCATCGCCCGGAATATCTTTACTTAATTTTTTTTAAAAATTAGATAAAAAAAAGAGCTAATAATTTCTTACAATGTTTTAGAGGCATCGCCCGGACCATCTTTACTTAATTTTTTTAAAAAATTAGATAAAAAAAAGAGCTATTAATTTCTTACAATATTTTAGAGGCATCGCCCGGAGCATCTTTACTTAATTTTTTTTAAAAATTAGATAAAAAAAGAGCTACTATTTCTAGTAACTCTTTAGAGGCATCGCCCGGATTCGAACCGGGGTAGACGGTTTTGCAGACCGCTGCCTAGCCGCTCGGCCACGACGCCATTAGTTGAACGGACTGCAAATATAGAACAAAAATAACAAAATGCAAATCCCAAATTCCAAATATATAGCGTAATCAAATAAAATATTGGAATTTGGAATTTTAAATATTGGAATTTTAATTCCTAAACTCTTCCATTTCAATCGTAACCGCTTCTACATCACCACCAATAGGCGGATTTAACTTAGAAACCGCTAATTTTATACGAGAAACTGATGGAATTTCTGCAAAAGTGCGCACAATAATGCGTTGGGCAACGTGTTCTAATAATTTGGAACGAATTGCCATTTCTTCTACCACAATTTTATTTAAATGTACATAATCCACTGTATCAGCTAAATCATCGGTTTGAGAAGATTTACGTAAATCGGTTTTTATTTCCAAGTCTACTCGATAATCTGAACCTATTTTCGCTTCTTCAAGTAAACAACCGTGATAAGAAAAAGTTCTAATATTTTGTAATTTAATGGTTCCCATAAATTTTTTGTTTCAGGTTTCAAGTTCAAAGTTACTACCTTTTTATCTCATTTTTTAATGAACTTTAAACTTTAAACTTTAAACATTTTCTATCTTTGCACAAAAGATAGAGAAAACAATGTCAACACAAGAAAAATCATTGAATTTTATAGAACAAATCATTGAAGAAGATTTAAAAAATGGTTTGTCACAAGATAAATTACGTTTTCGTTTTCCACCAGAACCTAATGGGTATTTGCATGTAGGTCACGCCAGTGCTATTTGTTTAAATTTTGGTTTGGGAATCGATTACAATGCGCCAGTTAACCTTCGTTTTGACGATACTAACCCATCTAAAGAAGAACAAGAATATGTTGATGCTATCAAGCGCGATGTGGAATGGTTAGGTTTCAAATGGGATAAAGAATGTTATGCCTCGGATTATTTCCAACAATTGTATGATTGGGCAGTAGAATTAATCAAAAAGGGCAAAGCTTACGTGGATAATCAGTCGTCTGAAGAGATGGCAAAACAAAAAGGAACGCCAACACAACCAGGTACCAATAGCCCTAACAGAGATCGTTCTATCGAAGAAAATTTAGATTTATTCGAAAGAATGAAAAACGGCGAATTTCCAAACGGAAGTTACGTTTTACGTGCTAAAATTTCAATGGGCGCGAATAATATGTTGATGCGTGATCCAATCATGTATCGCATTATGCACGCGCATCATCATAGAACTGGAAACGATTGGTGTATTTATCCAATGTACGATTGGGCGCATGGCGAAAGTGATTACTTAGAGCAAATTTCACATTCGTTTTGTACGTTAGAATTTTTGCCTCACCGAGAATTATATGATTGGTTTTTAAACCAAATTTATGATGAAAGTAAAGTTCGTCCAAAACAAAGAGAATTTGCGCGTAGAAATTTATCACATACTGTAGTTTCTAAACGTAAGTTATTGCAATTAGTTGAAGAAAAACACGTTACAGGTTGGGATGATCCAAGAATGTCAACCATTTCTGGTATGAGAAGACGCGGTTATACGCCAGCTTCTATTCGAAATTTTGCCAACACCATCGGAATTGCAAAACGTGATAATTTGATTGATGTTTCGCTTTTAGAATTTTGCGTTCGTGAAGATTTGAACAAAATTGCACCACGAGTAATGGCGGTTTTAGACCCAGTAAAATTGGTAATTACCAATTATCCAGAAGGTCAAGAAGAATGGTTAGAGGCTGAAAATAATCCAGAAGAAGAAGTGATGACTTTCAGAAAAGTGCCATTTTCTAAAGAATTATATATCGAAAGAGAAGATTTTCAAGAAGAAGCACACAAGAAATTTTTCCGATTAACATTAGGAACTGAAGTTCGTTTAAAAAATGCGTATATCATTAAAGGGGAATCAGTTGTAAAAGACGAAAATGGAAATATCACAGAAATTCATTGTACTTACGATGTAGATTCTAAATCAGGAAGCGGAACAGAAGCTAGTCAAAGAAAAGTAAAAGGAACGATTCACTGGGTTTCTACAGCTCACGCCAAAGAAGCGGAAGTTAGAATTTACGATAGATTATTTACCAATGAAAGTCCAGATAAAGACAAAGACGTTGATTTTAAGGAATATATCAATCCAAATTCGTTAAAAGTAATTACGGGTTATGTAGAACCAAGTTTAATTACTGCCAAAGAATTAGATCATTTCCAATTCCAACGTTTAGGTTATTTCTGTGTAGACAGAGATTCAACAGCTGAAAAATTAGTTTTCAACAAAACAGTGGGATTAAGAGATACTTGGGCGAAAATTAGTACTCAGTAGACAGTCACAGTTTTCAGTTTGTTATGCTGATTTTTTTATTTAGTCAATTCGTAAGCTCGGGTCAGCTCTAAAATTAAATTTTAAACGTGTTAGATTTTAAAACTTGACACGTTTTTATTTTATATAAAAATCTTATTATTAAAATTTATTTTTCATTTAAAAAAACTATTATTTATAAAAACTATCATAAATATTTTTTTAATAATTAAAAACTTAAAAAAGTGACTTTCATAAATTAATTGTAAGAAAAAAACTTTTTAAGCTAAGGTGTTTTTACATCTTTAATACTGATAATGTCTGAAATCGCTTTATTTTGATTTTAACTTCAAAATGTCATATTTTTATCTTGACAGCTTACAAAAATTAGGCAATATTCTTTTTTAAACAATTAGGCATAAAAAAACCACCAATTAAAAAATTGATGGTTACTTATTTTTTGATAAAAAGGATTAAGCTTCGTCGTCTATTCCACCAAATTCATCTTTTCCTTCTTTCCCCTTTTTTCTCATGGTGCTATTTGCTTTTTTCATAGCTTCACCCACTTGGTTACTTGCTGTAAAACTTGCAACCATGTTATTTAACATTTCACTTCCCGCTTGTGGAGAATTAGGTAATAAAATTAAATTAGAGTTAGTATCAGCACCAATAGCTTGTAATGTATCATAATGTTGCGTAACTACAATCAATGCCGAAGCTTCTTGTGAGTTAATACCCACTTTATTCAATACATCAACAGATTCTACTAAACCACGAGCAATTTCTCTTCTTTGGTCAGCAATACCTTGACCTTGAAGTCTTTTACTTTCTGCTTCTGCTTTGGCTTTGGCAACAATTCTAATTCTTCCTGCTTCTGCTTCGTATTCTGCAGCGGTTTTTTCACGATCTGCTGCGTTGATTCGGTTCATGGCGTTTTTCACTTGAATGTCTGGATCAATATCTGTAATTAATGTGTTAATGATATCATATCCATAAGTCGACATCGCTTCGTTTAATTCACGTTTTACTGCAATTGCAATATCATCTTTTCTTTCGAAAACATCATCCAACTTTAATTTTGGCACTTCAGCACGAACTACGTCAAAAACATACGAAGTAATTTGATCGTGCGGATACTCTAATTTATAAAAAGCTTCATACACTTTTTCTTGTAATACTTTAAACTGTACCGAAACTTTCAGCTTAACAAACACGTTGTCTTTAGTTTTAGTTTCAATAATCACATCCAATTGCTGAATTCTTAAATTTACGCGACCAGCAATTCTATCAATAACTGGAATTTTCAATTGTAAACCCGAATTTCTGATACTTAAAAACCTTCCAAATCGTTCAATAATTACGGCTGTTTGTTGCTTAACCGTAAAAAAAGAAGCTAATAATAAAAATAACCCAACAACAAGAATAATAATAGTAAATGGTTGCATAATATATAATTTTATGTTTAGTTCTCTAATTATACGCTCAATTAAGTAAAAAGTTACAAAAATTCAATAGAAAAGCCTCAACTTTAATATTGAGGCTTTTCTTTTTATAAACTAGCAATCGCTTTTTCTATTCTTCTCACCGTTTCGGCTTCTCCTATCATTTCTATGATGTCAAATAAATGTGGGCCTTTTAACGCGCCTACTAAACTCAATCGTAACGGTTGCATTACTTTACCCATTCCAATTTCGTTAGCTGTCATCCATTCTTTTAACAAAGTTTCAATATTAACTGAAGTAAAATCCTCAATTTTGTTCAATTCTGAAATCACTTGTTGCATTAACGCTGGTGTTTCTTCTTTCCAGTTTTTAGCTGCTTTTTCGTCGTAAGTTGTTGGAGCTTCAAAGAAATAATCGGCTAAATCCCAAAACTCTGTTACAAAATTCGCTCTTTCTTTAATCAAAGAAACAACTTTTGTCAAATCGAGCGCAGTCGAGACTCCTTTTTTATCTAAAATCACTTTAAAGCTTTCTGCTAAGCTAATATCACTTTGTTTTTGTAAATACTGATGATTGAACCATTTGTTTTTGTCTGGGTCAAACTTCGCTCCTGCTTTGTGAATTCTATTTAAATCGAATTTTTGTACCAATTCTTCCAACGAGAAAATTTCTTGTTCGGTTCCATCATTCCAACCTAATAAAGCTAAAAAGTTAATCACCGCTTCTGGGAAAAATCCGTTTTCTCTATAACCTGAAGAAGTTCCTTCATCCGTTTTCCACTCTAAAGGAAATACTGGGAATCCCATTTTATCACCATCACGTTTGGATAATTTTCCGTTTCCAATGGGTTTTAAAATCAAAGGTAAATGTGCAAATTCGGGAGCATTCCAACCAAAAGCTTTGTATAATAAATGATGTAAAGGTAAACTTGGCAACCATTCTTCTCCACGAATCACATGCGAAGTTTCCATCAAATGGTCATCTACAATATTCGCTAAATGGTACGTTGGCATTCCATCTGATTTGAATAAAACTTTATCGTCTAACAAATTCGTATCAAATTTAATATCACCACGAATGATGTCTTTTAATTCCAAAATTTCACTCACAGGCGTTTTAAAACGGATAACATACTGTTCGCCAGCTGCAATTCGTTCCGCTACTTTTTCACGTGAAACCGTCAACGAGTTATCCAATTGTTCTCTAACCGAATGATTGTAAATAAACGTTTTTCCATTTGCTTCAGATTCTTTTCGCATCGCATCTAAACTTTCAGCAGTATCAAAAGCATAATATGCCCAACCTGAATGAATCAATTGGTCCGCATATTGTTGGTATATCGCTTTGCGTTCACTTTGACGGTAAGGTCCAAATTTTTCATTCTTTCCAACAGTTTCATCAGGCGCTATTCCTAACCATTCCAAAGCTTCAAAAATATAAGCTTCGGCTCCAGGAACAAAACGCGTTTGATCGGTATCTTCAATTCGTAAATAGAACGTACCACCATGTTTTTTGGCAAATAAATAATTGAATAAAGCGGTACGAACACCACCAATATGCAACGGACCAGTGGGACTAGGTGCAAATCTTACTCTTACTGACATTTCATTAAATTTTGTGCAAAGATACAATTTGAATTTTGATTTTCATGGATGTTGGTTGATGGATGATCGATGTGTAAAATGATTACATTGACTTTAAACATAATAAAGTGTAACGCCTCTGTGAAACTCTCTCAACACAAACCAATTCAAATAAATCCGTGAAACTCTGTGTAAAACTTTGTGTGACTTTGTGTTATAATTTTTCAATATCAAGTCTTGCACTATTATCAATTAGAAATCTCAAATCAATAACAATTGTTAACTTTCACTAAAATTCTATTGACTTATCAATTAAGATGTTGTAATTTTATCGGTTATAAACAAAGTATTAACAATTTTGGAAGCAAAACACATCATTTATACCAAATTAGAAGCTTTTATTAAAAAGTTTTATACCAATGAAATCATTAAAGGAAGCTTATTATTCATTGGAATAGGTTTGTTGTATTTTATTTTCACGTTACTCGTGGAACATTTTTTATGGCTTTCCACTAGCGGAAGAACGCTTTTGTTTTGGTTGTTTGTTGCGGTTGAATTGTTTTTATTGAGTCGGTTTATTTTATTTCCGCTGTTCAAATTAGTCAAATTACAAAAAGGAATTGGTTATTCCGAAGCTTCCACTATCATTGGAAACCATTTTTCTGAAGTGAATGACAAGTTGTTGAACTTTCTACAATTGGCTTCCAAAAATGAAGAATCAGAATTGTTATTGGCATCTATCGAACAAAAAGCAAATGCATTGGAACCCATTCCATTTTCAAATGCAATTAATTTTGCCAAAAACAAGAAGTTTTTACCTTATGCCTTAGCCCCTATTATTTTATTTTTGATTTTTTTCGCAACTGGTAATTCTTCGATTATTTCTTCTAGTTTTAATCGTGTGGTGAATTATCAAACGCAATACATTCCGCCAGCTCCCTTTCAGTTTGTGATTTTGAATAAGAATTTGGTTGCCCAACAAAATCAATCTTTCTTATTACAAGTCAAAACCGAAGGAAAAGTAATTCCTGAAAATATCAGTATCGTCTTAGGTAACGAGCGTTACTTCCTAGAAAAAGCTCCAAACGGAACTTACGAGTATGTTTTCGATGCGATAACTAAAAACACATCCTTTGTTTTACAAGCTAATGCAGTAGTTTCTCCAACATACGAACTTCAAGTAAAAGCGACTCCAACCATTTCTAATTTCAAAATGCACTTGAATTATCCATCGCACATTGGAAAGAAATCGGAAACTATTTTTGGTTCGGGTAATGCTATTGTGCCTGAAGGAACGGTTATTTCATGGTCAATTGAATCACAAGCAACATCCAATGTTTCTTTTATTGTTGGTGAAAATAGCGCTCCTTTTTCTAAAAGTGAGAATGTTTTTGGAATTTCAAGAAAAATAAAGGATAATTTATCCTATGAAATTGCTACTTCCAATGCTAATTTTGTAAATCATGAACGTTTAGGTTATCAAATTTCAGTTATAAAAGACCAATTTCCAGTGATTTCAACCCAATTGGCTCCAGATAGTTTAAAAGTTAAAAATAAAGTTGTTATTGGTCAAGTTTCAGATGATTATGGTTTGTCAAAGTTACAAGTGGTTTATTACGCAACAAATAATCCAAATGCTGTAAAAAAAGCTAATTTGACATTGAAGAATCAAACGGTGGATCAATTTGTTTATACTTTCCCAAATGGTTTGCAATTGGAACAAGGTTTGGCTTATGATTATTACATTGAAGTATTTGATAATGATGTAGTTAATAATTTTAAGAGTACCAAATCGGGTGTTTTTTCTCATTATGAAATGACCACTTCACAAAAAGAAGAAAAACAACTACAAGAACAGAACGAAAACATTAACAGCATTGAAAAATCAATCAAAACACAAGAAAAGCAATTAGCTGAAATTGATAAATTACAAAAGTTAAACAAAGAGAAGTCTAGTTTGGACTATAAAGATTCCAAAAAAGTAGAAGATTTTATCAACCGTCAAAAACAACAAGATGAGATGATGAAAGAATTCCGTAAAAAGCTTACGGATAATTTGGAAGAATTTAAACCTAATAATCATGATAAGGACAAAGAGGAATTATTGCGTCGTTTAGAAGAAGCTGATAAACAGGCCGAGAAAAATGAAAAATTACTAAAGGAACTTGAGGAACTTTCTAAGAAATTAGAAAAAGACCAACTTTTCGACAAAATGGATAAGATGAAGCAAAACGCTAAATCGCAAAATAAAAATTTAGAGCAATTGGTGGAATTGACCAAACGTTTTTATGTGGAAAAGAAAGCAGAGCAAATTGCCGATAAGTTAGATAAATTAGCTGAAAAACAAGAAAATTTATCGGATGATTCCAAAAACAATTCCAAAGAAAATCAAGAGAAAGTTACCGATGAATTTAAAGATATTCAAAAAGAATTGGATCAATTAGACAAGGATAACAAAGATTTAAAATCTCCGTTAGATATTCCAAACGATAAAAACGAGCAGAAAGATATCGAGCAAGATATGAATAAAGCTAGTGAGCAATTACAAAAGCAAAATCAAGAAACTGCAAAACCCAAACAAAAGTCTGCTGCCAAAAAGATGAAGGAAATGAGTCAGTCAATGGCTGCTTCTATGATGGGTGGAGAAATGAAACAAATGGAAGAAGATGCAAAAGCTTTACGTCAAATTCTAGATAATTTAGTGGCTTTTTCTTTTGATGAAGAGAAGTTGATTGGCACTACCAAAAGCCTGCAATCACGTTCCCTTCAATTTAATGCTGTTCTAAAACAACAACAGAATTTAAAAAACCAATTTAAACATGTTGATGATAGTTTGTTTGCTGTTGCTATGCGTAATCCAATGATTTCAGAAATTATTCTAAATGAAGTAGGTGAAATCCATTACAATATTGACAAGAGTTTAGAGACTTTAGCTGACAACAATGTTTCAAAAGGAGCTTCACACCAGCAATATGTTCTAACTTCTGCAAATAAATTGGCTGATTTTCTTTCCAATGTACAAAGCCAAATGCAAATGCAAATGTCTGGTTCAGGTCAAGGCAAACCACAAAAAGGAAAAGGTCAAGGAAAAGGAATGCAATTACCAGATATTATCAAATCACAAGAAGAGTTGGGTGAGAAAATGAAAGAAGGAATGAAACCTGGTAAAGAAGGAGACAAAGGAAAAGATTCCAAAGGTAAATCAGGTCAACAAGGTGAATCTGGAGAAGAATGTGAAAATGGTTCGGAAGGAAATGCTGGTAAAGTTTTAGAGATATTAAAAGAGCAAAAGCAATTGCGTGATGCTCTTCAAAAAGCATTAGAAAAAGAAGGATTATCAGGTATTGGTCAGAACACTATTAATCAAATGAAAGACATTGAAAAGCAATTAATCAATAAAGGTTTTAAAAATGAAACGCTACAAAAGATGTTGAATTTGAAACACGAATTATTGAAACTGGAAAAAGCAATCCAACAACAAGGTGAAGATAGTAAACGAAAATCAAATACCAATAAGGAAAATTTTCAGGGTTCCTCTACTCCACTTTCTAATGAACTAAAAGAATATTTGAACAGTATTGAAATATTAAATAGACAAAGCTTACCTTTGCAGCCCAATTTCAATCAGAAAGTACAAAATTATTTTAAAGCCAATGATTAGTTTTAATTACGAAACCGATTTTGAATTAGATAACGAATCGCAATACGAAGAATGGATTTCTCGTATAATTGAGTCGGAAGGATTTGAGGAAGGTGAAATCAATTACATCTTTTGTGACGATGAATATCTTCATAAAATCAATGTAGAATATCTAGATCACGATACATTAACCGATATTATCAGCTTTGATTACACAGTAGGAAATTTAATACAGGGCGATATTTTCGTTTCTATTGAACGTGTTCGTGAAAACGCTGTTGATTTTAAGGTTTCTTTCGATGAAGAATTGCGTCGTGTTTTATCTCATGGTGTTTTACACTACTGTGGTTACAAAGATAAATCGGAAGCTGATGAAGTTTTGATGCGCGCTAAAGAAGAAGAAAAAATGCAAATGTTTCACGTGGAACATTAAGCTTATAAACTAGAAATTTTTTTAAATGTTTCACGTGGAACATAATAATTAGAATAATGTTTTTAAATCAATATGATGTAATTGTTGTTGGTGCTGGGCACGCTGGTTGTGAGGCTGCCGCTGCTGCTGCCAATATGGGTTGTTCCACATTGTTGGTGACCATGAATTTACAAAACATCGCACAGATGTCGTGCAATCCTGCTATGGGTGGAATTGCAAAAGGACAAATTGTGCGAGAGATTGATGCTTTGGGTGGTTATTCAGGAATTGTTTCTGATAGAACCGCCATCCAATTCAAAATGTTGAACAAATCGAAAGGACCCGCTATGTGGTCGCCAAGAGTACAATCTGACAGGATGAAATTTGCCGAAGAATGGAGAAATATGTTGGAAGCAACTCCAAATCTAGATTTCTACCAAGAAATGATTTCAGGAATTTTAGCTGAGAATGGAAAGATTGTTGGTGTTCGAACTTCGTTGGGAATCGAGATAAAAGGAAAAACAGTAGTGCTTACCAATGGAACTTTCTTAAATGGATTGATTCATATTGGAGACAAACAATTTGGTGGTGGTCGCGCTGGTGAAAGTGCTTCTTTTGGAATAACTGAAGATTTAACTAATTTAGGTTTTGAATCAGGAAGAATGAAAACAGGAACGCCTCCAAGAGTCGATGGCCGTTCTTTAGATTTCTCCAAAATGGAAGAACAACCTGGCGATGTTAAACCTGAGAAGTTTTCTTATTCCAATGTAACTTCACCATTAACTACACAACGTTCTTGCTGGATGTCTTATACTTCATTGGAAGTTCATGATATTTTACGTGAAGGATTTGATAGAAGTCCAATGTTCAACGGAAGAATACAAAGTATTGGTCCAAGATATTGTCCGTCTATTGAAGACAAGATTAACCGTTTTGCAGACAAAGAACGTCACCAGTTATTCGTAGAACCAGAAGGTTGGACAACTTGTGAATATTATATCAACGGTTTTTCAACTTCATTGCCAGAAGACATTCAATTCAAAGCCTTACGTTCTGTAGCCGGATTTGAGAACGTGAAGTTCTTTCGCCCGGGTTATGCCATTGAATATGATTACTTCCCTCCTACGCAATTACAACACACTTTAGAAACTAAGCTGATTGATGGTTTGTATTTCGCCGGACAAATTAATGGAACTACTGGATACGAAGAGGCAGCTTCTCAAGGTTTAATGGCCGGAATTAATGCAGCATTAAAAGTCCAAGAGAAAGCACCGTTTATTTTAAAACGTGATGAAGCTTACATCGGAGTTTTAATTGATGATTTAATTACCAAAGGAACTGAAGAACCTTATCGCATGTTTACTTCTCGTGCTGAATATAGAACTTTATTACGTCAAGATAATGCTGATTTTAGATTGACACCAAAAGGATATGAAATTGGTTTAGCCAAAGAAGATCGTTTACGAAGAATGGAAGAAAAACTTTCCAAATCAGAAGCCATGGTTACTTTCTTCAGAGAAACAAGTTTGAAACCCGAAGAAGCAAATCCAATTTTAGAAGCCAAAGGTTCTTCGTTAATGTCGCAACCAGATAAAATGTTTAAAGTCTTTTCTCGTCCGCAATTGGATTTGGAAGATTTTGTCAAATTTAAAAAAGTGGCAGCTTACATTGAAGAACACGATTTGGATCAAGAAATTGTAGAGCAAGCAGAAATTCAAGTGAAGTATTCGGGTTATATTGAAAAGGAAAAAAGCCACGCCGATAAATTAACCCGTTTGGAAGATGTGATTATTCCAGAAAACTTTAATTTTGATAAAATTCAATCCATTTCCATTGAAGCCAAACAGAAATTAAATAAAATTAGACCAAGAACCATTGCACAAGCATCAAGAATCAGCGGCGTTTCTCCAAGTGATGTTTCGGTGTTGTTGATCTATATGGGAAGATAATTAAAGTGTAAAGTACAAAGTGTAAAGTACAAAGTTTAATTTTACTTAGTATTTCATACTTCAAACTTTTTACTTTGAAAAATGTTTCACGTGAAACAACGCAGTCAACCCTACTAAAATAAGCCATTGGCATAAAATTTTTAAAATGATTTTTTTAGAAGACAAGAAATTTATAACCGTTAAAGATTTTTCAGTTTCTGGAGAATCTTTTTCTTTATTGCATCACGAAGCTTACGATTTACTAAAAACACATCCGCAACCTTCGTTGGAAAGTTTGCCTAGTTATTATGAAAGCGAAGATTATATTTCGCATACGGATGGCAAACGCACACTTTTTGAAAAAATGTATCATTTAGTTAAAAGTAATGCAATTAAAAACAAAGTCAAATTAATTAATCAATGGCATCCTGAAAAAGGCACACTTTTAGATATTGGTGCTGGAACAGGCGATTTTTTATTGGAAGCTAAAAAACAAAATTGGATTACATCAGGAATTGAACCTAATGATAAAGCAAAACAAATTGCCATTCAAAAAGGAGTTTCTTTCGGAACCAATTTGGAAGAATTGGCAGATGAAAGTTTTGATGTGATTTCCATGTGGCATGTTTTAGAACACGTACCAAATTTAGAAGAACAAATTGCAACACTAAAACGTTTGTTGAAACCTAACGGAACTATTATTATTGCGGTTCCCAATTTTAAATCCTACGATGCGAAATACTATAAGGAATTTTGGGCTGCTTATGACGTGCCTAGACATTTATGGCATTTTTCAAAAACAGCTATTGAAGAATTATTCGCTGATCAAAACATGCAACTGAAAAATGTAAAACCGATGTGGTTCGATAGTTTTTATGTAGCACTTTTATCGGAGAAATACAAAACCGGAAAAATGAACTTCGTTAAAGGTTTTTTTATTGGATTAATGTCAAATGTGTCAGGATTACAAAAAAAAGAGTTTTCATCGCATATTTACATCATAAAAAAGCAGTAAAAATCATTTTAAAGCGATTTTAAGTAGTTTTAGACTTAAAGACATACAAAATCATTCACTTTTTTTGATTTTCTTTTAAATCGAATATATGAAAGTGTTTTTTATAGTTGAAAATTATTGAAATATTAAGTTCTAATAATTAAATCTTATACTTTAATTTTTCAGTTTATTTGCTACTTCACAAGGAATTATTACTTTTACAAAAATTTAAATTTACAATTACTCATACACAAATGAAAAAAGCACTTTTAGTTTTAGGGATTGCATTAGCAACTATTTCATGTAACAAAGAAAATAGTCCAACAAAAGAAGATGTAAAAACAGCTTACATCGATACTTCGGTTTTAATTGAAAAATACGAAAAGTTTAAAGATGAAGACGAAAAGTTTCGTGTAAAATCTCAAGAAATGGGAAGACCATTGGAAAATAAATTAAAAAATTTCCAATACGAAGCTCAGAATTTTCAACGTGATGCACAAATTAAAGGAATGGCTTGGGCTCAACAAAAAGGGGCTGAATTACAACGTCGTGAGCAAGAATTACAAATGGAACAAAATGCTTTGATGCAACAAATTCAAATAGAAAGTGACAGTATTCGTGTAACTTTAATTAAATCTATTAAAGATTATATCAAAGATTATGGTAAGAAAAACGGCTACGATTACATTTATGGTACTGGAGATAACGCTACCATTTTGTACGCTAAAGACGGTTATGATATTACTGAAGATGTTTTAAAACTTCTTAACGATGAATTTAAAGCTGGAAAAGACAAAACAGCTACTAAAGAGGAACCAAAAAAAGAAGAAACTAAGAAGTAATTCTTTACCCAAAATCCATAGAAGTCCTGTTCAAAAGCAGGACTTTTTTATTTCAAAAAAAATACTATATATTTGCTATAATTAACTTTACGCCACATGGAAACACTATCAGCCGCAGCCACTTACACGCTACGATTTATTAATCAAACTAATAAATCCATCTTTTTAACCGGTAAAGCCGGAACCGGAAAAACCACACTTTTAAAGGAAATTATTGCTACAACTCATAAAAATACAGTCGTTGTAGCGCCAACAGGAATTGCCGCGCTGAATGCTGGCGGAGTTACTATTCATTCCTTGTTTCAATTGCCTTTTGCAGCCTTTTTACCTGATAATAAGGAAATTCCAAGTTTTTCTCCAACGTACAAATTCGAAAACAGAAATTCTTTAGGTCGGCATTTTAAGATGAATAACGTGAAACGTGCCGTTATTCGAAACATGGAATTACTAATCATTGATGAAGTTTCTATGCTCCGCGCCGATGTTTTAGATGCTATCGATTTTATGATGCGAAGAGTGAGAAGAACCGAAAAACCTTTTGGTGGCGCTCAAGTTTTATTTATAGGAGATTTATTACAATTACCACCAGTTGTCAAAAATGAAGAATGGGAGGTTTTAAAAAAATATTACCGCGGCATGTTCTTTTTTCATTCGCACGTAATGCAACAATTTCCGCCATTATATATTGAATTGGATAAAATTTTTCGTCAAACTGATGCCGAATTTATTGATGTATTGAATAATTTACGCTTTAATAAAATTACTCCTAGTGATGTCAAACTTCTAAATCAATTTGTCCAATCTAGTTTTGATTTGAAAACCAATAAAGGCTATATTATTTTAACCACTCATAATGCCAAAGCAGATGCTACAAACGCTAAGTCATTGGAAGATTTAAAAGGAAAAGAATTCACCTATTTACCCGAAATTACAGGAGATTTCCCAGATAAAATTTATCCGTTAGACGAACAACTTCGATTGAAAGTAGGTGCCCAAATCATGTTCATCAAAAACGATTTAAATTTTGATAAACAGTTTTACAACGGGAAAATGGGCGTAATTCAATCCCTTTCGGAAAAAGAAATTTTCGTGCATTTCCCTGAAGAAAATAAAACCATTGAAGTAGAACGTTACGAATGGCAAAATATTCGTTATAAAGTTGATGAAAACACTAAAGAAGTCATTGAAGAAGTCATAGGAACATTTGTTCACTACCCGATTAAATTGGCCTGGGCAATTACGGTGCATAAAAGCCAAGGACTAACTTTCGACAAAACAGCGCTCGATGTATCGCAAGTTTTTGCTCCCGGTCAAGCCTATGTAGCTTTATCACGTTTACGTTCGTTAAAAGGCTTAATTTTGCTTTCTCCACTACGAATGAATGGTATTTCTAGCGATGAAGAAGTGTTAAGTTATGCTGAAAACAAAGCAACAGAAGAAATTCTTAAAAATGAATTAACCGTTGAAACCATTCAGTTTTGGTTAGCTTCTTTAGTTAATGCATTCGATTTCAAAACATTAGTACAAGAATGGCGCAATCATATTTTTAGTTACAAATCAGAAGCGCCTAAATCGCCAAAAACCAAGCATGAAAAATGGGCTGTAGCACAACACGATACAATAGCCACAATAGCAGAACCATCAATTAAATTCTTGCAACAATTACATAAAATTTTTAATGAAAAGGAAGTACAACCAGAATTTGTAAAACAACGTTGTGATGCCGCTTACGACTATTTCTTTAAAATTTTAGACGAAATAACCGAAGAACTATTGTTAAAAATGGAAGAAGTGAAACGTATCAAAAAAGTAAAAACACTTTACAATGAATTATTAGATTTAGAAGATTTACAAATTAAAACTATTATTCAGTTGAAAAAAGTAAAATTACTCACTCAAATTATTGTAGAAGGTAAAGAAATTTCAAAGAAAAATTTAATTTCTGAAGATGCTAATGTGTATAAAATCAATAAATTAGTTAAAGTTTCGGAGCGATTTAAAGCCATTAGTAATTCATTGGTTGAAGATGAAGATGATGTTTCTTATTATGACGAGCCTAAAACTAAAAAGAGTAAAGAATCTAAAAAATCTACCATCGAAGATACCTTGGAACTTTGGAAGAAAAACTTAACTATTTACGAAATTGCAAAAGAAAGAAAGCTAACGCCACAAACCATTTTCAATCATTTTAGCAAGTTAATTCAAATGGAAATTGTGCAACTTTCTGAAATTTTACCAGAGGATAAAGTAAGAGAATTAGAAGTTGCCTTCCAAGATTACAAAGGAGAAAGCTTGGGCGAATTAAAAGAGATTCACGGTGAAAAGTTTTCTTGGGATGAATTGCGTTTGTACAAAGCGAGTTTAAGTTAATTTTTTGTTTTTATGGCTGTTTGCTGTTATGAAACTTTATCGATAAATTTTTAGAAATTATCAATCTTATTCCTTTTATTTACAGTAAAGTTGCAAAGTATCAAAAGAAATGGTTTTTTTTACTGAATCGGATTCCGAAGGAAATCTTATTTTTGATGGAATATTGAGACTAAAACAATAGTAAATTAATTAGACAGAAGATTTTAATTAGTGAAATTTGATTTAAATAAATATAGTTAATGAAGGAGAAACTACAAATAATCCCTACAGAATTGCTTGATACATATATAAATCAAGTGCCTCCAAGTTTGCAAACATGTTTTGATGCTTTAGTAGACGCTGATATTTCAACTGATACATTTAGTTTTTATGTTTCGGTTTCATCTGTTTACAGCAGTAAAATAGAAGGTGAAACAATCGAATTAGATAGTTATATTAAACATAAAAAATTTGGCATTGAATTTTTACCCGATTACACAAAAAAAATTGATGACTTATACAATGCTTATACTTTTGCAAAAAATAATGAAATCAATAAAGAAAACATTTCGGAAGCTCATAGATTATTAAGCAAACACATTGTAGCAGAAAATTGGCAAGGAAAATTCCGTAGTCAAAATATGTATGTTACAACCCAAGACGGAAAGATTGAATATGTAGCTGTTTCGCCTTACGAATTAGAATTCGAAATGAAAAAACTTTACAACGACATAGCTATTCTTATAAATGCTAAATTAAGTATTGAAGAAGTCTTTTATTTTGCCTCTTTAATTCATTTGGTATTTGTGAAAATTCATCCTTGGAATGATGGTAACGGAAGAACAGCAAGACTTCTAGAAAAGTGGTTTTTGGCACAGAAATTAGGAGATAAAGCCTGGTTTATACAAAGTGAAAAAATGTATTACAATCATCACAATACCTATTATAAAAACATTCGTTTGTTAGGTTTAGAATATGCGGAGCTAGATTATAAACAAGCGCTATCATTTATACTTATGTTACCCACCTCAATATAGTTTTCAACTGCATAAAACGAAAATAAATGAAAGTTAAAACGAAATTTCGTTTCACGTGAAAAAATCACAACCAATACACTAAAACAACTGCCGGAATAAAGTAAATCACAATCGTTCTTGCGCCATCGTAATCTTTTGCAATGCGTTGGCCAAAAAGTAAGGCTAATAAGGTTAAGCAAGAAAAAACGGCTGCGTACCAAGCAATTTTACTCGTAGGTTTTAGTGCTAATTCAATAATTCCTGAAACACAAAAAACACAAGTAATTATTTCCATAACTAATACCAAAATCAAGCAGATTTTCAAATATTTAACCACAAAAGTATTGGCAAAATGCGATTGCAACCAATTCATAGTTCCGTTCCAATCCGTCAGCTTTTCAAAGCTAGAATACAAAAAAGTGAGAGCTAATAACAGCAAAATCAAGATTGGAGCAGTATTAGATAACATAATTAACTTTTTTTATGAATCAATCGGGTTAATTTTATAGATAAATCAGTTAAAATCAAACGACTATTTCCGTTGCGTTCAATATGATAAATAGCATCATCAAGTTCTTTGTAAATATCTATAATGTTGCCACCATCAACAAAAGGAGCAAATTTTTCTAACTGAAAATTATTGGTTTGTGGTTCAAAATAAACCAATTGTTTCACGTTATAATTCTGTAACATTGCTTGTCTAAAAAACTGAATGCAATACTGTAAAAATTGCTTTTGAACTTCTCTTCCTAAACTGGCAATACTTTCGCTCCATGCAATCAAATCGTGAATAGCTGCGGCATTTCCTTTTGCTTTAAAAGCGCTTCTCACCCACTCTATAAACCATTCTTCAAAAGGATATTCTTCTTCATCTTTGAAAAATAATTGTAAGGCTTTGTTGAAATTTCCTTCACTTTGATGCGCAATTCTATGAGCTAATTTTTCATCGCATTGAAATCTATCTCGCAATCCATTTGCAATTTCTGTTTCACTTAATCCAATGAAATCCAATACTTGACAGCGCGATAAAATGGTTTGTAAAATTGCATCTTTACTTTCAGCAATTAAAATGAAAATGGTTTTACTTGGCGGTTCTTCCAGTAATTTCAGTAATTTATTAGCGGCTTGCGTATTCATTTTTTCAGCCATCCAAATGATCATTACTTTGTAACCACCTTCAAACGCTTTCAATGATAAAGCTTTGTTGATTTCAGCCGCTTCATGAACGCTAATAATTCCTTGTTTTTTTTCAATGCCAATTTTTTGCAACCAATCAAACAATCCAGCATACGGATTCTCATTAAGAAACTCGCGCCATTCCGTTAAAAAATTCGAACTTACAGGATGACTTTTCACATCTTCCGTTCCGGCAACAGGAAAGGCAAAATGCAAATCAGGATGTGATAACTGTTCAAATTTTAAATTACAAGCGCTATTTCCCGTATTATTTTCACCTGAATTTTGGCATAAAATATATTGAGCATAAGCAATAGCCATGGGTAACGTACCACAACCTTCTGGGCCTACGAAAAGTTGGGCGTGAGCAATCCTGCCTAAATCAGCACTCCTTTTGAGGTGATTTTTTATGTGTTCTTGACCTAAAATTTCTTGAAATAACATACCACAAACCTAATTAAAAAATCCCTAAAATCTCTGAATTTTCGTTAGAAAAAAATAAAAAAATCAGCTAAAAATTTCATAAATATGACTTTTGTTATAAAATTTTAAAACACAATAATTTATATTTGCAATCCTTACTTAACAATTAGACAACAATGAAAACACTAAACGATTTTAATTTCAACCAAAAGAAAGCGATTATTCGCGTTGATTTTAACGTGCCACTTGATGAGAATTTTAACGTGACTGATGCTACTAGAATTGAAGCAGCAAAGCCAACGATTACCAAAATTTTAGAAGACGGCGGAAGTGTGATTCTGATGAGTCATTTGGGAAGACCAAAAGGAGTTGAAGCCCAATATTCTCTTCAACACATAGTACAAAAAACGGAAGAAATTTTAGGTCAAAAAGTGCATTTCGCATCAGATTGTATTGGTGAAACAGCAGAAAACGCTGCTAAAAATTTACAATCAGGCGAAATTTTATTGTTAGAAAACCTTCGTTTTTATGCCGAAGAAGAAAAAGGCGATGTGGCTTTTGCTGAAAAATTAGCTAAATTGGGTGATATTTATGTAAATGATGCCTTTGGAACAGCTCATAGAGCACACGCTTCTACAACTATAATTGCTCAGTTTTTTAATGATGCTAAATGTTTTGGTTATTTACTTGCCAAAGAAATTGAGAGTATTGAAAAAGTATTGAAAAATTCAGAAAAACCAGTAGTAGCCATTTTAGGCGGAAGTAAAGTTTCTTCCAAAATTACGGTAATTGAAAATATTTTAGACAAAGTGAATCACATGATAATTGGAGGTGGAATGACGTTTACTTTCGTGAAGGCTTTGGGTGGAAACATCGGAAATTCGATTTGTGAAGATGATAAACTAGAATTGGCTATTGAAATTTTAAAACAAGCTAAAGAAAAAGGCGTTCAAATTCATATTCCAGTTGATGTAGTAGCGGCTGACGCTTTTTCTAACGATGCCAATACACAAATTGTTGATGTAAAACAAATCCCAGAGGGTTGGCAAGGTTTAGATGCTGGTCCAAAAACTTTGGAAATTATCAAAAGAATTATCTTAGATTCTAAAACCATATTATGGAACGGTCCATTAGGTGTTTTTGAAATGGAACAATTTGCGAACGGAACCATTAAGTTAGGTGATTTTATTGCAGAATCTACCGCAAATGGAGCGTTTTCGCTTGTGGGTGGCGGTGATAGTGTTGCAGCAGTAAAGCAATTTGGCTTTGAATCCAAAATGAGTTACGTATCTACTGGTGGTGGTGCTATGTTAGAAATGTTAGAAGGAAGAACCTTGCCAGGAATTGCAGCAATTTTAGAATAAACACAATAAAACAACATTTTCTTAGTTTACTAAGTTAAGTCCCTGAAAAACAAAAACATGAAACAACTTTTTTTCCTGCTAACCGCGAGTTTATTATCAGCTGTATCGTGGTCTCAAGAAAGCAATCTTCCTGAGCCATCTTTAGAGTTGCCTAAACTTTCGTACTTAGATTCTTTAAAAGCCACATTTATCAATCACAATACTAGCAATTGTATTGATGAACGCTGGATGGCAGAGTTAAATAATGATGAAATATTTCAGCAAATGTTATCTGATGTGATGACAACTAATATTGATTCATTAGTTACTTACGATTTGTCAACAGATTTACTTAAAAATAGATTAGCAAAATTAGATGCAAAATCGCCTTTTAACGTGGAATATACCCCAGGTTTGGAGAACTTGATCAAGTCGTTTTTAAAAAATAGAAAAGGTTCGTTTGAAAGATTAATGGCAATTTCTGAATATTATTTTCCAATGTTTGAAGAGCATTTAGCTAAGTATAATGTACCATTAGAAATCAAATATTTAGCAATTGTAGAATCTGCATTAAATCCAAAAGCAAAATCTAGAGTGGGCGCTACAGGTTTGTGGCAATTTATGTATCCCACAGGAAAGCAGTTCAACTTAGAAGTGAATTCGTATGTAGACGAGCGCTATGACCCATTAAAAGCAACTGAAGCGGCTTGCCAATATTTATCAAGTTTGTATTCAATTTTTGGTGACTGGAGTTTAGTTTTAGCGTCTTACAATGCCGGACCAGGAAATGTTTCCAAAGCGATTCGTCGTTCTGGTGGTAGTCAGAATTATTGGAATATTCGTAGAAATTTACCAAGAGAAACGGCAAACTACGTACCCGCTTTTTTAGCAACAATGTATATTTACGAATATAGAAAAGAACATGGTTTACAACCTAAAAAAGCCCCAATGACCTATTTTGAAACCGATACCATTGCTGTGAAAAAACGCATAACGTTTCAACAAGTTTCAGATTTATTAGACATTCCGGTTTCTCAAATTGAATTTCTTAATCCCATTTACAAGTTGAATGTAATTCCTTTTGAATCTGAGAAACCGCATTTTATAAGATTGCCTAAAGATAAAATTGGAGTATTTGTTTCCAATGAAGAAAAGGTTTATGCTTATGTTGATTATCAAGAAAATTTAAAAGAAAAACCGTATCATAACGCCATTGCATTGGTAGAAAATAATAGCAATGATTCGGCTACAGAAGCAAAGGTTGTTTATCACAAAGTTCGTTCAGGCGAAAGTCTTGGAAAAATTGCAGGAAAATATAAGGTTTCTATTACCAATTTGAAAAAATGGAATAATTTAAGAGGGAATACCATTCAAGCTGGAAAAAATTTAAAAATTTATAGCGCTGCTAGTTCAGTGGTTCAAAATACGCCTAAAGCTAGTAATAACGGCTATTACACGGTTAAAAGTGGCGACTCATTATTCTCTATTGCCAGACAATTTCCCGGTGTTTCTGTTGAAGATTTAAAAAAATGGAACGATATTAGCGGTGATGCTATTCAACCCGGAATGAAATTAAAAACCAATGGATAATATTTTAATCATGAGAAAGTTTGTACTTGTAATCACTAGTTTAGTTTTTTTTGTTTCATGTAAAGATACAGAAGCGGATAAAAAAGCAGTTTTACCTGAATCAAATGCAAATATTAATAACATTTCAATTATTGCCGATGAAATGATTTGGAATGGCGAAATAGGCGATAGTATTCGTAAAAAATTTGCAGCTCCCGTTGATGGTTTACCGCAAGAAGAACCTTTATTCAATTTAAATCAATATCCAACTCGTGTTTTTGAAGGCTTTGTAACCAAAAGTAGAAACGTAATTATTGTTAAAAAAAGCGACAAAGCGGGTTATACTTTTAAGAAAGATGAGTTTGCAAAACCTCAAAACGTTTTTTATATTTCTGCAAATTCTAATACTGAAATTTTAGCGTTGTTAGAAGAAAAAACCCCTGAAATTATTGCAACAGTCAAAGCATCGGAAATTATTGAAAACCAAAGAAGATTGAAAAAAGCGTTGATTAGCGATGCAAAAGTTAAAGAAAAATTTGGCATCAGCTTAAATATTGGTCACGGTTACAAATACGACATGGTACAAGATAAATTTCTTTGGATTCGAAAAGAATTTTCTACAGGTTACAATAGTATTTTGGTATATGATGTGCCGTTTGATGTAATTGATAAAAACGAGAATACCATTGGAAACATCATTACCATGCGTGATTCTATTGGAAAACAATTCATACACGGTGTATTGCCTAATACTTGGATGATTACCGAAGAAGCATACGCGCCTTATTTGTTTGATGTTACGTTAGCGGGTAAAAAAACTTATGAAACCAAAGGAACTTGGGAATTGAAAAACGACTATATGGCTGGACCATTTGTTAATTACGCCATTCGTGATGAGAAAAATCAACGTTACTTAATTCTTGAAGGTTTCACTTTCAATCCGTCAAAAGCAAAAAGAGACTTGATGTTTGAATTAGAGGCGATTATTAAATCGGTAAAATTCTTGAAATAATTTTTAAGTATAAGGTTTTAGGTAATTGGTAATAGGTTTCAAAACTTATTACCAAAACCCATCACCTATAACCCATCACCCAACACCCATCACCTATCACCTATCACCTATCACCTATCACCCATCACCCATCACCCATAACCCAACATGATTACATTCCAAATAAAGCGATTTAAAGAACTTTCTGTTGCTGAATTATATCAATTACTACAACTGCGTTCAGAAGTCTTTGTAGTGGAGCAAAATTGCGTGTATCAAGATATTGATGGTAAAGACGAAAAAGCACTTCATGTTTTAGGTTATTTCAATGATGAATTAGTGGCTTATTCGCGTTTGTTTGACAAAGGGTATTATTTTGAAGAAGCTTCTATTGGACGTGTTATTGTGAGTGCAAAATTCCGAGACAATAAATTTGGACATGATTTGATGCGCGTTTCCATTGCTGCAATAAAAGAACATTTTAACCAAACTGCGATTACAATTTCTGCTCAGGAATATTTGAAAAAATTCTACGAATCTCACGGTTTTGTGCAAACCAGCGAAAGGTATTTGGAAGATGATATTCCGCATATTGAGATGAAGCGTTCTTAGTAATCAGTCGCAGTTTTCAGTCTCATTTTTTGCCACAAAGACTCAAAGGCACAAAGATTTTTTTGATTTTTGGAATTTTGATATTGGAATTTATCTCTTAGATTTTTAAATTATTTCAATTTCTTAAATCTGTGTTCCAAAAAAGAGGATAGAAGTAAGAAAATAGAAATTAGATTTTAGATTTTGTAAAATTGGAATTTGGAATTTTTGATATTGGAATTTATCTCTTAGATTTTATAAATTATTTCAATTTCTTTAATCTGTGTTCCAAAAAAGAAGATTGCCCTTGAATTTTTTCCCGAAGCGTCGGGATTTTACTTGATTTTGGAATTTGGAATTTTGGAATTTGGAATTTTTCTTGAACTTGTCCTTGATTTTTGACCTTTAAATCTTAGTAATTACTAATTCTACTCTTCTATCAAATTGGCTTCCTTTTCCTAAAGATTGGGTGTTGCCGTAGCCTTTGTGTTGCATTCTTGATTTGGCAATCCGCTTGATTGCTAGATAATTAAAAACGGCTAGAGCGCGATTTTTAGAAAGCTCTCTTTTTTTGGTGTTTTTATCTACAGCTTCTTTTTGAAAGGTGGGTGTGCAACAAACGTGTCCCTGAATTTCGAATTGGATGTTTTTATGTTTTTGGAGTTGTTTGGCCAGTTGATCAAGCTCTTGTTTGGCTTTGTGTGTAAGCTTGCTGCTGCCTCGGTCAAAAAACAATTTATCCAAGAAAATACGGTCGCCAACCACTGGGTTTTCAGGAATTTTATTGTAAATCCCCGGCAGTTTGAGTTCTGTAACCACAACAGGTTTAAAATTGACCACAACGTCTACCCTACGGTTTTTAGAACGCGCTTCAGGAATATTATCTTGAATATCTTCATCAAGACGGATGCTTCCTTTACCTTCTAAAGTGATGATAATTTTACTTTTTATACCTCGTTCTATCAAATTATCTTTAACGGTATTGGCTCTTTTAGTAGAAAGTATAAAGTTGTATTCGTCTTTTCCTCGATCATCACAATATCCAAAAATTTCGATGGTTTCAATTTTGGTGGTATCAATTGTACTTAAAAAATTGATTACAGATTCTATTTGGGTTTCTTTCAATTGAAATTTATCAAACTCAAAGTATATTGAATGAATTTCTTCGTCTTGACCAAAACCAGCTAGAGAAAATAATAGCACAAAGAGTTGAAATGCATTTTTCATATTAAGTATTTTTTTGTCCAATGTTTCCCGACTTTTGATGATTTTTTTTATTCCAATTTTTCTCAGTTAGCTACAAGTTATTTTTTTAAAATACGTTTGTATTCAGACGCATTTGCCAATACTTTCTGGGCTTGAATAATTTCAGTATTGTTCGTGGTGAAGTATTGGTATAATCCATCACGATATTGGTAACGAACCAAAAGTTCTTCTTGTAAAAGTCGCATAATTTCGGTTTTGTTTTTGGTCACTTCGGCTTCTTCGCTTTTTAATAATGCTTGTTTTAAAGCTTCGTATTGTCCAGAAATAACGCCGTCAACTTTTTCCTTTTTGGCTTTTTCTAACACGTTTTTAAGCGCTATTTCGGTTTCGGTTTCTAAGTTGTACTTTTCTTGCTTTATAAACGTTTTAAAGGCTGTAAAATCAGCTTCAGTAAGGCTCGGAATTCCTGTTTTGTTTGGATTTTGATAATACAAATTGGTAGCAAAATCAAAAATAGCGTCATTTTTTACCAAGGCATCCGTGGTTGGACTCGTTTGTGAGGTTTCAAGAACAACGTCTGGTAATACGCCGCCACCATCTTGAACAGTTCTGCCACCTTTAGTTTTGAAAGAATTGAATTCGTTTTGTTGAATTTTAACGGCTTTTCCATCTTTGTCTTTTCTCCCGTAGTCTAAAGCTTGAATGCATCTTCCAGAAGGTGTGTAATATCTTGATATTGTAACTTTTACTTGTGTTCCGTAAGATAAATTCAACGGTCTTTGTACCAATCCTTTTCCAAAACTTCTACTGCCTAAAACTACTGCTCTATCTAAATCTTGTAACGCGCCAGCCACAATTTCAGAAGCCGAAGCACTTTTTCCATCTACAATTACTACAATTGGAATTTCTAAATCTAGTGGTTCGCGAGTGGTTTTGTAAATATTGTTGTGTTTTGGGTTTTTCGATTTAGTGGTAACAATAGTTTCGTTTTTTGGCACAAAAAGATTACAAATATTTACCGCTTCGTGTAACAATCCGCCGGGATTTCCTCTTAAGTCTAAAATAATTTTGGTAGCTCCTTTTCCTTTCAAATCTAAAAAGGCAGCTTTGGTTTCAGCACTTGCTTTTTCAGTAAATTTTGTCAACACAATATAACCTGAATTGTCTGCTAATAACGAATAATAAGGAACTGCTTTTACTTCTACTTCGTCTAAAATTAAATCGGTTTTTGCTTTTTTTCCTTGTCTGATATATTCTAAAACCACTACGCTTTTTTTAGCTCCTCGAAGCAATTGTGTAGCATCTTCTTTGTAGTCTTTTAGGCTTACATCGCCAATTTGGATAATTTCATCGCCAGCTTTTAAACCGGCTTTGTCTGCAGGAAATCCTTTGTATATTTCTTTTAGAAACATCCTACCTTCTTTGCGCTGCACCATTGCGCCAATTCCAGTGTATTCGCCTGTATTGTTAATTTTGAATTTCAAAACATCTTGTTCGTTGAAAAAAACCGTGTATGGATCCAATTCCGAAAGCATGTTTTTCAAAGCCACGTCCATTAATTCACCCGGATTGGTTTCATCAACGTAGTTTTGGTTCACGGTTTTAAAAGCAGCAGTGAAAATTTCTATTTGTTTGGCAATTTCAAAAAAATCGTTTTTGAAACTTACAGCTGTTAATAAAAAACCAACAGCCACTACAGGAATGACCACTTTTCTCTTGAATAGCAACATAGTGTGAATACAATTAAGGTTGAAAATTTTACGAATGTAACGAATAATGCGCAAAAAGTAAACCAATTTTAACTTTACTTAAGATTATTCACAAATTTTCCGAAAAGCTGTATGGTTTTTTCATTGATTTCATGAAAACTTAATCGGTCTTTGCTTTGATAAAGCAACATAAAAACATAGTTTTTTTCGATGTTATCATGCAACAAATGTTTGTTTAGCCGATAGGCTTCGCGAAGTAAGCGTTTGAAATAATTTCTGTCAACGGCTTTTTTGAAATGCTTTTTAGAAACCGAAACGCCAATTTGCATTTTTTCTTTCCCATCAGGATTTTCCACAAAAACCAAACGCAACGGATATTTAGAAACCGATTTTCCTTGCGAAAAGAGTAAATCTATTGCGGTTTTGCTTTTTAGTTTTTCGTGTTTTGGATAATCAAATGCCATGGCGCAAAGGTATAAAAAAAGCCATCGTAAAAAAACGATGACTTTTGTCGGTTTTATTATATCTAAACATTAGAAGATTAAAACATTAAGAAGTTAAGTATCATTAAGCAAAACTAAATGAGCCTAAATTTCTTAATGTTTCAATTGGAATTCTTTTTAATTAGCCACAGATTACATGGATTTACACTGATTAAAATCATTATAATAATAGAATCCGTGGCAAAAACCATTAAGAAGTTAAGCAATATTAAGCCTAACTAAATGAGCCTAACTAAATGAGCCTAACTAAATGAGCCTAAATTTCTTAATGTTTCAAAAATTATTTCTTCTCGTAAACGTTATTCTCTAAATTCACATCTGCCATTAATCCAGATGGATCAATTACCAAAGCTACAATAGCACTTTTGGCTTTATTGATTTCAAAACTAAATGTTGGATACGCCCAATCCCAAGGTTTTAAAACCGTTCTTTCTAATGGATATGGATTTTCTTTTTCCCAACGCATCAATGCATTTGGAATATAGAAAGTTTCTTGTGTTCCATCTTCATAAACTACTAAAACATCAATTGGCATTGGCATTCTTCCAATTCGTTCCAAAGTTACTTTTGTTTTTCCTGAAGCGTCTTCAATGGCTTGGATTCCGTAATCGATAGTATTCGTAGTTTGTGTCCAATCCAATAAATACCAATCTAAACTAGCACCAGAAACCTTTTCAGCCGAACGCTTGATGTCGTTTGGTGTTGGGTGTGTAAACTTGAAATCGTGGTAATAACGCTTGATGGTTTTCATTAAATTTTCTGGACCAATCACATAACCTAATTGCGCCAAAAAGACTTCCCCTTTGCTGTACGCCGAAATACCATACGCCATATTCAAATCAAAACGATCTGCATGCGTAGAAAGGGGTTGTTCTTTACCTGATTTTATTAAATAACGGTAATTGTTGTAAGCACTTTCAAAAGGATTGTTTCCATCTTCTTTTGAAGGCAATACTTTTTGCATGGCTAAATTGGAAATGAATGAGGTAAACCCTTCGTCCATCCATTCGTGTTTGGATTCGTTTGTGGCTAATAAATGTTGGAACCACATATGTGCCAATTCGTGAGCGGTTACACCCACTAAACTTGGAAAACTTCTGTTGCCAGTAATTAAAGTACACATGGCATATTCCATTCCGCCGTCTCCACCTTGAATGACTGAATATTGTTTGTATGGATATTCACCAATTGCTGCATTGAAATATTCCAGTAATTCAGCAGTTTTAGCCGGAAGATTTTTCCAGTTTTGAATGTCTTTTACGTTTTTCTTGCAGAAGAAATGCAATTCAACATTATTTGGACCTACAATTTTATCGTGAATGTATTCATTATCGGCTCCCCAAGCGAAATCATGTACGTTTGGTGCTACAAAATGCCAAGTCAAGGTTTTGGTTTTCTTTGGATGAACCACTTTTACGCCATCGTCTTCGTAACCGTGACCAATTTCATTTTTGTTTTGTAAATAACCTGTTCCACCAATAGTATAGTTTTTATCAATCGTGATTTTTACATCAAAATTTCCCCAAACACCATGAAATTCTCTTCCAATGTAAGGATCAGCATGCCAACCTTCGAAATCGTATTCTGCCATTTTTGGATACCATTGCGACATCGATAATGCCACGCCTTCTTCCGAATTTCTTCCTGAACGACGCACTTGCAACGGCACTTGACCATCAAAAGTTAAGGTAAAAGTCGTTTTTTGTTTTGGTAGAATTGGTTCGTTTAAGGTAACTTCTAAAATAGTTCCAACGGTTCTGGTTTTGGCAGCCACACCATTTTGTTTGAAATCTGAAATTTTTAAATAGCCAATTTCATTGGGTTTTAATGTGCTAATTCTGCTTTCTTTAACTTCTTTGTCTGCTACTTTAAATGTTCTGACCATGCGTTTGTCAGGATCAGAAATGGCTTGCAAACGTGCATCCATTTCACTTCCTGGTTGAAAGGCGTTGAAATACAAATGGTAAAACACTTTGTGTAACGTATCCGCAGAATTATTGGTATAAATTAATTCCTGTTTTCCTTTGTATTGGAAGTTATTTACGTTCATATCCACCTCCATTTTATAATCGACATGTTGTTGCCAATAACCTGGATTGGGATTGTTTTGTGCAAAAATTCCCAATGAAAAACAAAGGGAAAGAAATACGATTTTTTTCATGATGTTATAAATTAAAAATGCCATTCCAAAAACAATTTTCAGAATGACATTTTAGTAAGATTTTGTTTACTTCGCCATTTTTTCTGCCAATAACAAGGCATTGTAAGCATTCACGATTCTTCCTGATTTAGAAATTTCAGAGAATTTAGCTTTTTGTTTTGGGTCACCAACCATTACTTCATTTTTCATTGGTGTACCACTTTCCATAATGATTTGTTTCACTTGAACTGCTGTCAAACTTGGATAGTACGAACGAATTAAAGTTGCCACACCAGCCACATTTGGAGAAGCCATCGAAGTTCCTTGTAAATATTCGTAAGTGTTTAACGGAGTTGTGGCGTAAATTTTATCACCAGGAGCAAAAATATCTACATTGTTTTTTCCGTAGTTAGAAAAACTAGCAACCATTTTTGAACCGTAACTTGGTGAAAGTGCGCCAATGATTAAAACATTTTTAGCATATTCTGGACTTCCATCGTAAGTGTCGTTTGGATATTTGTTGGTTACATCTAAATCATACGATTCATTTCCTGCGGCAATTACTACTAAAACATCTTTAGATTCTGCATATTTGATGGCATCCATAACCCATTCTTTGTTTTGAGAAAAATATTTTCCAAACGAACCGTTGATTACTTTGGCACCATTATCTACTGCATAACGAATAGCTAACGCAATGTCTTTATCATACTCATCACCATTTGGAACGGCTCTTAAAGTCATGATTTGGGCATTATTAGTTACACCATCACCACCTTTTTTATTCCCTCTTACTTGCGCTACAATTCCAGCTACGTGTGTTCCGTGTTTGGCTTCTTTTGGTTCTGGACCAATTACGTTGTTGTTACCGTATTTAGTATCAGTAATATCTTCTGGATTATCACCCACAATAGAACGACCATCGAAATCAACATTCAAATTGTAGTTCAATTGACCATAAACATAGTCTTTGAAGCTTTCCATTTCTTTGTCAAATTCTTTTTTCGTTGTTTGTGATAAAACTTGTGTGAAAATAGCTTTTGGTTGGGCTAAGCTAGTTTCAGTTTCTGGAATATTTTTTACTTCTTCCAAAGTGAAATCGCTCTTTTTGAAATAATTAGTTAGCGCTTTTTCAGCATTTAAAATGAAATCCAATTGTTGTTTTGGACCCATTAATTCTTTTCTTTCTTTTTCTAACTCGGCTTTTGCTTTTTCATAATCAGGTGTTCCAGGACCTTTTTTTACGATACGCGTCATTTCTAATTGCTCATGAACAGCATCGCCTAAGAAGTTCCAACCGTGAATATCGTCAATATAGCCGTTTTTATCGTCATCAATTCCGTTTCCTGGGATTTCTTTGGTATTGGTCCAAATCACCGCTTTTAAATCTTCATGGTTGATATCTACACCAGAATCCACAATTCCAACGATTACTTTTTGTCCTTTTTTACCTTTTAACAACTCGGCATACGCTTTGTCCACGCTCATTCCTGGAACTGTATCTTTTAATAAATCCAAGTGACTCCAGCGTTGCAAATCGTTTTCTGCTAATGGCGTTATTTTTAAAGGTAATTGGTCAACATTTTCTACTGCTGTGCTAAGAACTTTTGGAGTTCCACAACTTACAAGTGCAAAAATTAAACCTAAACTTAGATATAAGGGTCTAAAAATTCTTTTCATTATATTTATGTGTTTATTTTTTATTATTGGTCAATATTACGATTAATCTGTTACAGTTTTTGCCAACTTAACATTATTTTAGAATTTCGTCACAGGTAAAAACTTCTTTTAATCGCACGCCTTTTTCGGTTCGTTCTACGGTGATAATTTCATTATGAGCATCGTGTTCTAAAAACAAATAATAATTGTTATCGGCTGCGGCGTTCATGAATTTTGTTTTTTCATCCAATGTCAGTAGTGGTCGCGTATCATAACCCATTACATACGGAATTGGAATATGACCAGCGGTGGCTAACAAATCACCACAAAAAACGATGGTTTTTCCTTTGTAAGTAATATGCGGAATCATTTGTTTTTCGGTATGACCATCAGCGTAGAAAATGTCAAATCCTAATTCATTGGAAAATCCAAAATCACTTTCCGGTCTATTGATGAAATGCAATTGCCCACTTTCTTGCATTGGAAGTAAATTTTCGTGTAAAAATGAAGCTTTTTCGCGAGCGTTAGGTTGGGTTGCCCATTTCCAATGATTTTCATTCGTCCAAAATTTGGCATTTTTAAACGCGACTTCGTAGCCTGTTTTGTCTTTGTTACAATTCACACTTCCACCGCAATGGTCGAAATGCAAGTGCGTCATGAAAACATCCGTCACATCATCAGGATGAAAACCAGCATTTTTTAAAGATTTCTCTAACGAATGGTCGCCCCATAGTGAATAATAACCAAAGAATTTCTCCGATTGTTTGTTGCCCATTCCAGTATCAATCAACGTTAATCGGTTTCCATCTTCAATTAATAAGCATCTTGCAGCGATGTCAATTAAGTTATTTTCGTCAGCTGGATTGGTTTTATTCCAAAGTATTTTTGGCACAACACCAAACATGGCGCCACCGTCTAATTTGAAATTTCCAGCTTCAATAGGATGTAATTTCATAGTTTCTCTTTTTTCTGCCAAATTACAAAAAATAGAATAAACACAAACTATCAAACCATAAGTTATAAAAATGTTAGGAACTCTTGTAAAAAAAAATTTATGACGTATCTTTGCAGTTAATTTAGACAAAATCAAAATAGCTATGATTAAAGTATCTGATACAGCAAGCAAGAAAATCGTTGCCATGATGCAAGAAGACGGTTTTGACGCAGCCCAAGATTACGTTAGAGTAGGCGTAAAGAGTGGTGGTTGCTCGGGTTTGTCTTATGAGTTGAAATTTGACAAGGAAATAGGAGAAAACGATAAAGTATTTGAGGATAATAATGTAAGAATCGCTGTTGAAAAGAAGAGTTTTCTTTACTTGGCAGGAACTATATTAGAATTTTCGGGTGGTTTAAACGGAAAAGGATTTGTTTTTAATAATCCAAACGCACAAAGAACGTGTGGATGTGGGGAGAGTTTTTCGCTTTAGCCCCCAACCCCCAAAGGGGGAGTTGACAATATTGCGTACAAAATTTATATTGTAATAAATTAAAAATCCTATTTACCCCTAATAGGAGTTCCCCCATCGGGGGCTAGGGGGCTAATATGAGTAAGTATACAGAAGACGACTTAAAAGTCGAATTAGAAAATAAAGAATACGAATACGGATTTTACACCGAATTGGACTCGGAAACGTTTCCTGTTGGGTTAAATGAAGACATTGTTCGTGCCATTTCCAAGAAAAAAGACGAGCCAGAATGGATGACCGAATGGCGTTTAGAAGCTTTTCGTGCTTGGCAAGAAATGGAAGAGCCAGAATGGGCTAACGTAAATTACGAAAAACCCGATTTTCAAGCAATTTCGTATTATTCGGCACCAAAAAAAGCGGATCCGAATAAAAAACTTGAAGACGTTGACCCAGAACTTTTAGCGATGTACAAAAAGTTAGGAATTTCTATCGACGAACAAAAGCGCATGAACAATGTAGCGATTGATATCGTGGTAGATTCAGTTTCTGTGGCAACGACTTTCAAGAAAACATTGGCTGAAAAAGGAATTATTTTCATGAGTATTTCTGAAGCGATTAAAGAACATCCTGAATTAGTTCGTAAACATTTAGGAACCGTTGTTCCAATGAAAGATAATTTTTACGCGGCTTTAAATTCGGCAGTTTTCTCTGATGGAAGTTTCTGTTACATTCCAAAAGGAGTGAAGTGTCCAATGGAATTATCAACCTATTTCCGTATCAATCAAGGCGGAACGGGTCAGTTTGAAAGAACGTTATTAGTTGCTGATGAAGAGAGTTATGTTTCTTATTTAGAAGGATGTACCGCTCCAAGTCGTGATGAAAACCAATTACACGCTGCTGTTGTAGAATTAATTGCAATGGACGGAGCTGAAATCAAATATTCAACCGTTCAAAACTGGTATCCTGGAAACAAAGAAGGCAAAGGTGGAGTTTACAACTTCGTAACCAAAAGAGGTTTGTGCGAGAAAAACGCTAAAATTTCTTGGACGCAAGTAGAAACAGGTTCGGCTGTAACGTGGAAATATCCTTCATGTGTATTGAAAGGTGATAATTCAATAGGAGAGTTTTACTCAATTGCCGTAACCAATAATTTCCAACAAGCCGATACAGGAACAAAAATGATTCATTTAGGTAAAAATACCAAATCAACCATTATTTCTAAAGGAATTTCGGCAGGAAAATCACAGAACAGTTATAGAGGATTAGTGCAAATTGGAGCAAGAGCTGAAAATGCTCGTAACTTCTCACAATGTGATTCGCTTTTGATGGGAAATAATTGTGGGGCACACACTTTTCCATATATCGAAAGTAAAAATGCTTCGGCAAAAATTGAACACGAAGCTACGACTTCAAAAATTGGAGAAGACCAAGTATTCTATTGTAACCAACGTGGTATTCCAACCGAAAAAGCAATTGCTTTAATCGTAAACGGATTCAGCAAAGAAGTATTGAATAAATTACCAATGGAATTCGCAGTTGAAGCACAAAAATTATTGGAAATTTCATTAGAGGGTTCAGTAGGATAGTTTTGTTTCAAGTTTCAGGTTTCAAGTTATGCCTGAACATAAAAACAATTATAATAGAATTTAAAAATAATTTAATATAAACGTTTCAAGAACAACATTTTTTAAACTTGAAACTTTAAACCTGAAACTAAATAAAATGTTACAGATAAAAAACTTACACGCTTCGGTAGAAGACAAAGACATATTAAAAGGAATCAACCTTGAAATTAAAGCAGGAGAAGTGCATGCGATTATGGGACCAAATGGTGCCGGAAAATCAACGTTATCTTCTATCATTGCTGGAAACGAAAATTATGAAGTTACCGAAGGTGAAATCTTCTTAGACGGTGAAGAAATTTCAGAATTAGCTCCAGAGGAAAGAGCGCACAAAGGTGTTTTCTTGTCGTTCCAATATCCTGTAGAAATCCCTGGAGTTTCGGTTACAAATTTCATCAAAACAGCTATCAACGAAAGTAGAAAAGCCAACGGGAAAGAGGAAATGCCAGCCAACGAAATGCTGAAATTAATCCGTGAAAAATCAGAGTTGTTAGAAATGGACAGAAAATTCTTGTCGCGTTCTTTAAACGAAGGTTTTTCTGGTGGTGAGAAGAAACGTAACGAAATCTTCCAAATGGCAATGTTAGAACCAAAAATCGCTATTTTGGACGAAACGGATTCAGGTTTGGATATCGATGCGTTACGAATTGTTGCTAATGGTGTAAACAAATTGAAAAACGAAAACAATGCGGTATTAGTAATTACGCACTACCAACGTTTGTTAGATTATATCGTTCCAGATTTTGTTCATGTTTTAATGGACGGAAAAATCGTAAAAACAGGTGGAGCTGATTTGGCTTTAGAGCTTGAAGAAAAAGGATACGATTGGATTAAGAATGAATTGAACTAGAGTTTACAGTCTCAGTCACAGTTATCAGAGAACTGCGACTGAACACTGCGACTGAACACTAAATACAATGGAATTAAAAGATAAAATGATAGCTTCCTTCATGGCCTTTGAAGAAAAAATCAAAGACAATGAAGATTTGCATGAAGTTCGAAATCACGCCATAAAAAATTTCGAAAACAAAGGTTTCCCAACTAAAAAAGAGGAGGCTTGGAAATACACATCGTTAAATGCGATTTTGAAAAATGATTTTTCGGTTTTCCCAAAGAAAGAAAATACGATTGAATTTAAAGATGTAAAAAAGTATTTCTTACACGAAATTGATACCTACAAAGTAGTTTTCATAGACGGAATTTTTAGTTCGTTTTTGTCTTCTACAACTCATGAAGGTTTGGATGTTTGTTTGATGTCTTCAGCATTGACCAAACCAAAATACAAAATGGTAATTGATACTTATTTCAACCAAATTGCCAATAAAGAAGATAGTTTAACGTCTTTAAATACGGCATTTTCATTGGAAGGTGCGTACATCAACATTCCGAAAAGTAAAGTGGTGGAAAAACCAATTGAAATCATTTACTTCTCAACAGGAAATGAAGCAGCTTTGATGGTACAACCACGAAATTTAGTAGTTGTTGGAGAAAACGCTCACGTGCAAATCGTAGAACGTCATCAAAGCTTGAATTCTAATCCAGTTTTAACGAATTCGGTTACTGAAATTTTTGCTCAAAAACGTGCGATTGTAGATTATTATAAAATTCAAAACGATGTGCAAACCGCGAATTTGATTGACAATACTTACATTGCCCAAAAACAAGAGAGTAGAGTAGCGGTACATACGTTTTCATTTGGTGGAAATATCACGAGAAACAATTTGAATTTCTACCACCAAGGTGAAAGAATCGATTCAACGTTGAAAGGAATTACGATTATTGGAGACAAACAACACGTAGATCATTATACTTTGGTACAACACGCCACACCAAATTGCGAAAGTCACCAAAACTATAAAACTATTTTGCATGATAATTCAACCGGAGTTTTCAATGGAAAAATCTTCGTAGAAAAAGAAGCGCAAAAAACCGATGCATTCCAACAAAACAACAACATTTTAATTGGTGATAAAGCGACTATCAACGCAAAACCACAATTGGAAATCTTTGCTGATGATGTAAAATGTTCACACGGTTGTACGATTGGTCAGTTAGACGAAAGTGCAATGTTCTATATGCAACAACGTGGCATTCCAAAAAAAGAAGCGAAAGCTTTGTTGATGTATGCATTTACAAGTGAAGTAACAAACAGTGTAAAAATTCCTGAATTAAAAGCTAAAATCGGTAGAATTATTGCTGATAAATTAGGGGTTAATATGGGATTTGATTTGTAGTTGTTTCTTTATAGATATTTGAAAACCGCCCAAAAGGCGGTTTTTTTATTTAGATTCCAACCTTTTTGTGTATATTGAACTCTTGTATGATAAATATCGTTTATGAAATATAAAATATTGTTAGTTTTTCTGTTGTTTTTTAATTTCTTTTTTGCTCAAACAGAAATTAAACAAGATTCTGTTTTTGCAGAAAAAATTAAACTTTTCAACACCAATTTTAAGGGGTTTGAAGTTGTAGGCAATGAAGTTTATGCTTTAACAAAAGGGGATAGTTTGATTGTTTTTAATCTTAGAAATAATAGAATTTATAAAATAATTTCAGGAGTAGTTTCTATTACCAAAAACAACAAAAATGAAATTGTTTTTATTAACAAGCAAAATAAAATTATTCATTACAAAACCAGAAATAAGAAACAGATTAAAATACAATTTGAGCCATACATTTTAATACTTGATAAAAACAATTATCCAATAGTGATTAGTGATAAAGGATTGGTTTATAACGATACAATATTTGAACCATTAAAAATCCAAAATAACCAGCTGTTTTATAGCATAAAATCACATGATGATTATCGTCAAGTTTTTAAAAAACCGGATTTAGTTTATTTGGATAGTAAAAACAGATTATGGCTTACATATGACAGAGGAGAATTTGGAAAAGACATTTTATTTTTCGATTTAGAAAAAAAAGTTTTTTTTGAAGAAGAATATTTAACAATTAATGTTGATTATAAACACATTAGAGAAAATAAAGACAGGTATTTTCAAGATTTAAAGAAAGCATTCCCTGACAAAATTATAACAACCATAACTGATACTCTATACAAATTCCCGTGCCAAATCCCAATTAGACTTCCAATTAGAGGAATTGTTGAAAAAGACGGTAATTTTTTTATTTCACAAAGTTTAATGCATTTTACCGTAAATAGTAGATTTTTACTCCTAAATGATTTTGATGAAAATGATTTTTATAAATCTTTAAACTTAGAATGTTTATTATTTGAATGTGGTGAAATTACTGCTTTTGGCCCAAAAGTGTTATTAGGTCCAATAGTATTAAATAAGTTTAACAACGAAGTTTATTTATATACAAATAAAGGTTTTTTCAAAATTTTTAATTCTGAAAGTCAATTTACAAAAGAATTTATTTTTAGGCCATGGATTTTTTGGTCAGCTACAAACAGAAATAACCTTGGATATGACATAAACGTTACAAAATTTGAATTTATTTCTGAAAATGAAATGATTTTTTTAACCACAAACAATGGAATTGGCTATTTCAACGGAACACAAGTTAAATATTTTCAATAGATTTTAACCTTTATTTATTCCAATTATAAACAATCAAATCGTAAATTTGTACTCAAATTGTATGAAGATGTTTGATGTTCAAAAAGTAAGAGCTGATTTCCCCATTTTATCACAAAAAGTAAATGGTAAACCCTTGGTGTATTTTGATAACGGAGCTACTTCGCAAAAACCCCAAGTAGTGATTGATGCTATTTCAAAATATTACAGCGAAATTAACGCAAATATTCATCGTGGTGTGCATACGTTGAGTCAATTGGCTACTGATGCTTATGAAGTGTCGCGAAATACGATTCAGAATCACTTAAATGCAAAACACAATCACGAAATTATATTTACTTCTGGAACTACTTTCGGGATTAATTTGGTAGCGAATGGTTTTGCAAGTTTGTTACAAGCTGGCGATGAGGTGATGGTTTCGGCTTTAGAACACCATAGTAACATTGTGCCTTGGCAATTTTTATGTGAAAAAACAGGAGCGAAGTTGGTCGTAATTCCAATGAATGAAAAAGGGGAATTGGTGATTTCAGAATTCGATAATTTACTTTCCGAAAAAACGAAAATCGTAACTGTTAATCATATTTCAAATGCGTTAGGAACGGTTAACCCAATAGAATACATCATCAAAAAAGCACATGGAGTAGGAGCAGCCGTATTAATCGATGGAGCACAAGCAACACCGCATTTACGTCCAGATGTGCAAGCTTTGGATTGTGATTTCTATGTGTTTTCTGGTCATAAAATTTGTGGACCAACAGGCGTTGGAATTTTGTACGGAAAAGAAGAATGGTTGCGCAAATTGCCACCGTATCAAGGCGGAGGAGAAATGATTGCCGAAGTTTCTTTCGAAAAAACAACGTATGCCGATTTACCACATAAATTCGAAGCCGGAACACCAAATATTTCGGGCGGAATTGTTCTGGGAACAGCTATCGATTATATGAATTCGATTGGGTTTGAAAATATTGCTGCCTACGAAAATGAATTATTGGAATACGGAACCAAAAGATTGCTAGAAATTGAAGGTTTGAAAATCTATGGAACCAGTGAAAACAAAACTTCAGTGATTTCGTTTAACATTGAAGGCATTCATCCGTATGATATTGGCACAATTGTAGATAAGTTAGGTATAGCGGTTAGAACCGGTCATCATTGCGCCCAACCTATTATGAATTTTTTCAATATTCCAGGAACCATTAGAGCAAGTTTTGCTTTTTATAATACTAAGGAAGAAATTGATATCTTTGTAGAAGCGGTAAAAAAAGCGCAAATGATGTTATCTTAAAAAAAATTTTAAATATATGAAAGCAATAACTTTACTTTTGAGCTTGTTTGTAATGAGTTGTGCTTGTAAAAAAAACACTACTGATTCAGCAGTAAATGCAGAAAAATCAGCCGAAATTATGCCAAAAATTATTTACGAATCATCAACGCGTGGTTTTTTTCATAGTATAACTGTTGAAAACGGTTTTATTACTTCTTCCAAAGTTAGAGGTGAAAAAGGAACGCAAGTGCAATTGGCTACAAATGAAGTACAAGCCATCCAAAAGGAATTAGAAAAATTGGAATTAGCCAAAATTCCAACCTTAGAAGCGCCTTCAGAAAAACGTTTTTATGATGCGGCTCCAATTGCATATTTAGAAGTAATTGACAACAACACAAGTTACAAGACAACAGAATTTGATGGAGGATTTCCGCCAGCATACATTGAAAAATTAGTGAATATCATTTTAACAATTGCCGAAAAAAAATAAACCAAATGACCATAAAAGCCATACAAGAAGAAATAGTAGACGAGTTTTCGATGTTTGAAGATTGGATGCAACGTTACGAATATATTATCGAATTAGGGAAAACGCTTCCTTTGATTGATGAACAATATAAAGTTGACGAAAACATCATTAAAGGTTGCCAATCAAAAGTTTGGGTTCACGGTGAAGAACAAGAAGGAAAAATCGTTTTCACAGCTGATAGTGATGCCATTTTAACCAAAGGAATCATAGCGATTTTAATTCGTGCTTTTTCTAACCAATCACCAAAGGATATTTTAGATGCCAACACAGATTTTATTGACGAAATTGGATTAAAAGAACATTTATCACCAACTCGAGCAAACGGTTTGGTTTCGATGATAAAACAAATAAAAATGTATGCTTTAGCCTTTGAAGCGAAGCAATAATTAGTCACAGTTTTCAGTCACAGTTTGCAGTTTTCTAATTGCTCTGAGACTGAAAACGGAGACTGAAAACTTAATTATATGGAAGAATTTAACGATACTATCAACTTAGGCGAAAATGTAGTCAAAGTTTTAAAAGGAATTTATGACCCAGAAATTCCAGTAGATATTTACGAATTAGGACTAATTTACGACGTGATGATTAACGAAGATAACGATGTTAAAATCTTAATGACCTTAACATCACCAAACTGTCCTGTAGCCGAAACGTTACCCATGGAAGTGGAAGAAAAAGTAAAATCTATTGACGAAGTAAAATCTTGTGAAGTAGAAATTACTTTCGATCCGCCTTGGAGTAAAGATTTAATGAGCGAAGAAGCAAAATTAGAATTGGGAATGCTTTAAATAAGTAATCAGTGTTCAGTTTTTAGTAGGCAATTTGCTGAACACTAATTACTGAATACTGAACACTATAAATATGGACGAAATAGTAAACAAAGTAGCACAAAGTTCCTTGATGGTTTTCGATTTAGAAGATTACTATCCAGATAATCATGTGGTTGATTTAGATATTTCCCAATGGTTAGTAGAAGGATTTATTCTGAAAGAATCTGATTTTCGTGAACAATTGAAAAAAATGGATTGGTTGCAATATCAAGACAAATATGTGGCACTTTATTGTGCTACAGATGCCATTTTACCTGCTTGGACATTTGCTTTAGTTGCGGTTCATTTGGCGCCACACGCACTAAAAGTGATTCATGGTTCTAAACAATTGGTAGTGATTGAATGGTACCAAGATATACTAAACAAACTAGATTATACAGATTATTTTCAAAAACCAGTTATTTTAAAAGGTTGTTCAAAAAAGCCAGTTCCCAACGAAGTCTATACATTTGCCATTCAAAAATTAATGGATGTTTCTAAAAGCGTGATGTTTGGCGAAGCTTGTTCGTCTGTTCCTTTGTTTAAAAAAGCGAAATAGTTTTATTAAAAATATCTTAATTTTGTCATCAATTATAAAATTAAGAAAATGAAAAAAATTATTTTAAGTTTTACCCTTTTGTTTGGACTAGCCATTAAAGCACAAACTGCTACAGATTCAACAAGTAATTGGACAAAAAAAGGAGTGTTTACTTTTTTAGCCAACCAATCCTCTTTCGACAATTGGTTAGCAGGTGGTCAAAACAATTTTGCAGGAAATGCGAATATCAATTACGATTTCAATTATAAAAATGGGGATTGGAATTGGGACAATAAAATTATTGCTGCCTACGGTTTAACTAAAATCAAAGGTCAAGACACTCAAAAAACTGATGACAGAATTGAGTTTAATTCGTTACTAGGAAAAAAAGCTTCTGGAAATTGGTTTTATTCTGCTTTTTTCAATTTTAAAACTCAAATGGATGCAGGTTTTGATCCAGCAACACAAAGTGTAAAAATTTCTCATTTCTTTTCTCCGGCATTTTTTCAATTAGGACCTGGTATGCTTTGGAAAAAAAGCGATAATTTAAAAGTGAATATTGCTCCAGCTACATCAAGATTAATTATTGTTCACGGACATTTTACTGAATTGGGTCCGTCATTTGGTGTGGAACAAGGAAAAACTAGTCGATATGAATTAGGAGCAGCAATCAATGGATATTATAAATTCCAAGTAATGGAAAATGTTTCGGTTGAAAACATCTTAAATTTATATTCGAATTATCTAGAAGAAGCGCAAAATGTTGATATTGATTACCAATTAAATGTAGTGATGAAAATCAATAAATATTTATCAACTAACTTTGCATTTCAAACTATTTATGATGATAATGCGTTTAGAGGTTTTCAAACCCGCCAAGTTATTGGAGTTGGAGCGAATGTTACTTTTTAACTATATATTTTGCATTAAAATGCTCTCAATTGAGGGCATTTTTATTCAGTTTCTTCTGCAGCATCTTTGTAATCAGGATACAAAAACTTGTTATATGGAAATCTCGTAATATGAATTTCTCGAACGGCTTCGTATACTTTTTCTCTAAATTCTTCAAAATTAGCTTTTTCAGTAGCCGAAATAAAAAGAGTGTTCTTATCACCAAGTTTGCTCATCCAAGTTTGTTTCCAATCTTCCAAAGTGTAATGCTTGGTTGTTTTTTCAACAGTGCAATCATTTTCATCGAATTGTAACGACTGATAAGCGTCAATTTTATTGAAAACCATGATGGTTGGTTTATTCGCGCTTTTAATATCTTGTAAAATTTGGTTTACCGATTCAATGTGATCTTCAAAATCGGGATGTGAAATATCAACCACATGAAGCAACAAGTCAGCCTCTCTAACTTCATCTAGCGTACTTTTAAACGACTCTACTAATTGTGTTGGAAGTTTTCTAATAAATCCAACGGTATCGCTTAAAAGAAAGGGTAAATTCTTGATTACCGTTTTCCGAACGGTTGTATCTAAGGTTGCAAATAATTTGTTTTCTACAAAGACATCACTTTTTCCTACGGCGTTCATCAAAGTGGATTTACCCACATTGGTATAACCCACTAAAGCTACTCGAACCATAGCACCACGATTGCTTCGTTGGGTTGCCATTTGTTTGTCGATTACTTTAATTTTATCTTTTAGCAAGGATATTCTATCACGCACAATTCGACGGTCAGTTTCAATTTCTGTTTCTCCGGGACCACGCATTCCAATTCCTCCTTTTTGGCGTTCAAGGTGCGTCCACATTCCCGTTAAACGAGGTAATAAATATTGACATTGTGCTAATTCTACTTGTGTTCGTGCGTAAGAAGTTTCAGCACGTTGTGCGAAGATATCTAAGATAAGATTAGTTCTATCCAAAACCTTACAATCCAATTCTTTAGTAATATTTTTGGATTGTGACGGCGTTAATTCATCGTCAAAAATTACGGTTTTGATGTCGTTATCTTTAATGAAATATTTAATTTCTTCCAATTTTCCTGTTCCAACAAACGTTTTAGGGTTGGGCTTATCCATTTTTTGAGAAAAACGTTTGATTACCGTTCCTCCAGCGGTATAAGTAAGGAATTCTAACTCGTCAAGATATTCTTTGAGTTTTTCTTCACTTTGGTTTTGTGTTACAATTCCAACTACAATTGATTTTTCAAAGTCAATAACTTCTTTCTCTAACATAATCGATCTTTATATATTACAAAGGTAGCGAAATCCTAATCATAAAAAAAGCGACTCAATTGAGTCGCTTTTATAAGTTTATACAATTTGTAATTAGTTGATTACAATGTTGTCAATTTGCATGGTAGTTGTTGGCCCGCCATTTCCGTTTCCTACGTATTCAAAAACGAAGAATCCATTACCAGTTAAACTAGCTGGAATGTTGTATACACCACTAGAGGTAAAATCATTTGGATAACCACTTGGAAGTCCAGCAGAAATTGTAAAACTAGAAGTTATATCAATTAAAGTTGCAGAAGTAACTTGACTTCCTGGAGTGTAATTGGTTGTGTAATATACTTTTAATACATTTCCGTTAGCAAAACCTGCTTTTGTTTGAAACGAGAACGTACTTGCAGCAGTCATGTTTACTGGAACAAAAAATAAGGTTCTGTTAGCTTCTGGAGTTCCACCAAATGAAGACATTTGAATATAAGTATTTCCACCAAAAACTTTTCTTTCCCAATATCTTCCGCCCACAACAGCATCATTGATATATTTAGGGAAATTTCTTTGATTTGTCATCGTGTATGATGTAAAAGGCTCGTTTAATGTAGCGTCGTAAGTTATTGCATCACCAACTAATGGTGGAAACAAATCAATGTCTAATCTAGGATTAGTTAGTTGAACGTCATTCAATGTTCTAACCATGAATTGAAATGTAGAACCAAATTTAGTTAAAACACCTCTAATTTTTCCGTTACCTGAAGGAATTGCATCACCAGCAAATGTTGCAAATGAACTTACCCTTACTATAATTGAGTTTCCAAATTCATCTGTAATTTCATGGTTTGTTGCTCCGCCTGGACTTGGAAGACTTGGGTCATAATACGTTTTACCTAATGAAGCTTCTTTAAACTGAACATTATTAAATTCAATTAACTTGTTTAAATTAGCGTTATTGAGTGCTTGCGTAATTGTAAGGTTGTTTACGATATCATTTTCGTTAACTTTTTCACATGAACGTAAAATAATATCTTGATACTCAACACCAGAAATTCTTCCCACACCGTTGTTGAATGAAGATCCAATAACAGTAGCGCTGTTTTGAACATTGTAAAAACGGTTATCCATTTTAATGTATACTTTTCTTCCTGGCTCAAATCTGTTGAATAAATTGTACGAGTCAACAGGTACACTAAATCCTACAGCACCATTGGTAGAAATCATTGAAATTGATTTGAAGAAGTTCCCACCTTCATCACTTGAAGTAACATATGCTTCAATATAATCATCTCCATTTTCATTGTTTGGATACTCTGTAGCAGTACCGGTAGCAGAAGAAGTAATAGTACTAACTTGAATATTAGCATCAATTGTTACACACTCATTTGATAAATCTGGTGTGCCATAATCATCGCCAGTAACACAACTTGTAAGTGTTGCGAATAAGGCAGGAATTAATAAAAATTTTATGTTTTTCATAGCTTATTGATTTTCAAAAACTTTAATATTGTCTAATTGATAAGTTGTGGTTACACCACCTCTACTTCCTGTATATTTGAAAGCAATTCTTACATTTTCACTGTTATAAGTACTTAAATCAATGTTTCCACTGTTAATGAATACATCAGCTTGCGTAGAACTAGGTAAAACTGGACTTAATTCAACCCAATTTGCGGTAGCTAAACCAGCTTGAGTACCGTCATAGTCTTCTGATACAAAAACAGTTAATGCAGCACCTTCCCAAAAACGAATTTTTGTATCAAATGATAATACTTCATTTACAGAATTTCTTAAGTCTAGTGATGGAGTAATCAACCAAGCTTCATCCGAAGTACCATTGGCAGAGAAAAAAGAAGAAAATTCAGCATATCGATTTGAGCTAAAAATTCTTGCGTGCCAAAGTCTTGAGTTACTGGTATTGAAATTTAACCAGCCTTCTAGTGAAATTGGCACTTCGTTAGCGCCGCTTCCTGTTGTGGAAGTTTCAAATCCTTCACTTAAAATTAACTGTTTGATTGGTGGAATATCGAAATCATCTTCGTTAACACAGCTTGTTACAACACTTGAGGTAAGCGCTAACAAAAAAACGATTTTTAAAATATTATTTTTCATAGTGTAATTTTTTAGAAATTAATGTAGAAGTTAACAAAATATGTTCTTCCAAATCCGTAGAAATACTTAGGGCCAAAAGTACGCGTTCCACTTACTAAATCTTGTTGTAAATCTGGGAAAGTTGCGTTTCTTGATTGTTCAAAACCACCTGTTTTGTATTCCACATCAAATACGTTGTTGATAGAAGCAAAGAAACCAAAAGTATCTCTAGTTTTGCGGCTTACTCTCCACGATTTACCACCAATTAAATTTACCAGCATAAAGCTATCAAATTTTTCTTGTTTTAGCAAATCTCTAACCGATTGTTCGTTTGCACCAGGGTAGGAAACTCCAGTTGCATCATCGATTGTAAAGTTTTCAGTTCTTAAAATGTTTGATGCATCAATATATGAATCTGCTAAATAATTTGCATTAGCTCCAATCCACCAGAATTTAGGGTCACGGTATTCTAAACCAATTGAATACGCTTGTTGAGGAATTCCTGCTTGTCTTAATCCTTTGATGTAAGTAGTTCCAAAATCAGTTACAGGGTTTAATCCAACTGCTGCTCTGTTGTCATCATTTGTTCTTAATCTTGCATTGTCTGAAAAAATGTATTGACCATAAGATGCTGCCGCTGTAGCTTTAATTGTAGAAGTAATTTGATATTCTAAACCAAGCTCAAGTCCCATATTTTGACGGTCAATTCCATTAACAATTTCGCTTACAAACGAATCTTCGTCTCCGTCTGCATCACCAATGTTTTCTGCAAAGAAAAAAGAAATTTCAGTTGCGTCTTTAACTTTGGTATAAAAACCTGTCAATCTTGCTTTTAATTTTGGTGCTCTAATAATGTAACTTGCATCAGCACTTACAATTGATTCACTTGTTAAATCTGGAGTTATATTGTTATTCAAACGAGCATTTGAGAATGTGTTTCTTAAATTTGGCGCTTGAGTCATGTAAAGTCCGTTAAAATCTAATAAATGACGACCCGAAAGTTTATACGTTAAACCTCCTTTAAATCCGAAGTTTTCAAAAACCACTTTTTCACCTTTACCAAAAGAATTGTCAGCATATATTCCATTTCTGTATAAGCCTTCTCTTTGATATTCTGATCTTGAGAACGATTGCGCTAGATAAAAATCAGCTTTGTCATAAGTAAATTTAAACTGGGTAAAACCATCAATAGTGGTTGCAAATAAGTTGTAGTTGTAACCGTATTTATCACCTACGCCTACTTGTCTATTTGGGTTGTTTAAGTCAGGTTGTGCTGAATTTCCAGAAAAGAATGGGTCAATATCTAAGAAAAATTGACCACCTAAAAGGTCTAATAAGTTTTGAAAGTTATTTGATTTTAACCTTCTAAAATTAGCCCCAGCGTTTAAAGTTACATTGTCTGAAATTGATGAATTTAATATTGAGTTTGCACTCCATAGTTTATCATCTGTACGGTCTTCGTATAACACATACAAGCTTCTTCCTGGAGTAGCGCTGTTTTGGTTTGCTAAATACATAGCATTCCAATTGATTTGGCTATTATTCAAAAAGAAAGTTTCTGCCGCTGCTGCTCCTGCAAGATTTGGTGTCCAGTTACCATTGTTATCAAAAGTATTGATAAAGAAACTAGGTAAGTTTTGATAGTATGTAGGGTCAGGATTGTTAGCGTTTTGGAAATCCAATCTAGAATTCCCAATAGAACCTACTTGATAGGCTACATTTGTATTAAGTGTTGTTCTGTCTGAAATTTTCCAAAAGTGAGAAAGCATGTTTATTGGCTCCGCAATATCTCTATCTCTAGAATTTCTTTTTTGACCATCTTGCCAACCCCAGTAGGAATTATATCTTATTCCTCTTAGATCATTTACCTCTTTTGTGTTAGGAGAATTTTTCCCTCTACTATTTTGTGCATAAATTGAAGTGAAATTCAAACTGTGTTTATCATTAAATTTCTTTTCAACACTAGCAAAAAGTGAATTTGCTCCGTAGTCTGTACCTTCAAAATATCCTTCTTGAGCCCATCTTCTAGAACCAGAAATAACATAGGCCCATCCGTTTTTATCTAAACCAGAGGCATGGGTTGCCATAGCTCTCCAACTGTAGTTTGTGTTTGTTCCTGAAAAAGAAATTCGACTACCTGGTCTGTAATACGAAGCTCTTGTATTAATTTCTTGTGTTCCTAAAGCATTTCCAAAAGTATAATCAGATGGTTTAGAACCCATAGTGAATTCTTGATTTCTAGTAGCGTCGTTTAATCCGCCCCAGTTACTCCACTGCGGTCTACCGTCGTATAATTTATTCATCACAATACCATTTATCATAGTGGTACTGTATTGGTTATCTAAACCTCTAATTCTAAACCTTGCCTGCCCCCAGTTGAAAGCAGCAGTTTGTTGGTAAGTATCTCTTGCAGCTTGTAATAGTCCTGATGTACTCTCAGAACCACTGTTATCATCTCCTAAGTCATTTTCTGTTATTGTTACTAAACTCAATTGCAATTCAGAAGCTAAATCAACTTCTAAAATAATCACACCTAAATCAATAGTTTGTCCTAATGTGGGCTCTAACATCAATGTTTGTGTTAGATAACCAAAGGTTTTGATTACCACAACATCTGATTTTTCTGCAATATTTTGAAATGCAAAATTACCAGCAAAATCTGTTACAACTGTTTGATTACTACTTTGTAATGTAACAGTTACGTTTTGTAAGGGTTTTTGTGTTTTTTGGTCTACAACCTTTCCTTTTACAGCAGGAGATTGTTGTGCAAAAACAAAAACAGCTTGTAGCACAAATAAAATGCTTAATACAAGTTTTTTCATAAATGAAATTAAAATTAATAATACGTTAATTGTTAAGTAATTATAACTTAACGGGGGACAAATGTATAACTTTTAATAATATTATTTACCTTTGGCACCCAATTTGTATAAAAATTGATAGTAACATAACACATAATTTAATAAAATGAAACAGTTCTTTGTAGGGTTTTTTCTACTATTTTTAATGAATTTAGGTTTTTCTCAAGCTAAAAATTTTAAAATTCAAACAATAGCTTTTTACAATGTCGAAAATTTATTTGACACTATTAATGACCCAAAAATTAATGATGAAGAATATTTACCTAATAGAGGTTGGACTAATAAAAACTACCGAAAAAAATTAGATAATTTGAGTCGCGTAATTGCAGAGTTAGGAACAAGTGAAAATCAAAAGAATCCACCTGTAGTTATTGGTTTGTGTGAAGTAGAAAATAGAAGGGTTTTAGAAGATTTAGTAAAACACCCTAAATTAGCACCACTAGGTTACGCCATAATACACTTTGATTCGCCAGACGGAAGAGGAATTGATACTGCATTATTGTATCAAGAAAAGTATTTTACTCCTACAAGTTTTACCAATGTACCACTGTTAATTTACAGAGATGCTGAGGATAATAAGAAAAAAGAAGAGGAAGAAGAAACGGATGATACTGTTGAAGCAGACGCAAAAAGTAAAAGAGTTTACACACGTGACCAATTGTTAGTTACAGGCTATTTAGATGGTGAAGAAATGAGTTTTATTGTTAATCACTGGCCATCACGTTCAGGCGGTGAAAAGAAAAGTAGCCCTTTTAGAGAGGCAGCAGGTCGATTGAATCGTCAAATCATTGATTCGTTATACAAAATCAATCCTAATGCTAAAGTAATTACCATGGGAGATTTAAATGATGGGCCAACAAATAAAAGTGTAAAAAAAGAATTAGGCGCTAAAGGACATAAATCAGACGTCAAAGAGTTTGGAATTTATAATCCAATGGAAGAAATGTCTAAAAAAGGAATTGGTACTTTGGCATATCGTGACTCTTGGGATTTGTTTGACCAAATGATGTTAACGGAACCTTTGGTTAGAAAAGACGCTACAGGTTGGATGTATTGGAAAGCAGGTGTTTACAACAAACCTTTCTTAATCCAAAAAGAAGGACCATGGAAAGGTTATCCATTGCGAAATTCCAATGGCGTTCCAGGTTTTTCAGATCACTTCCCAGTGTATGTGTATTTGATTAAAGAAGTTCGATAAATTCAAATCTATAATTTTAAAGGTTAGTTGTATTAAAAAGTACAGCTAACCTTTTTTCTTTTTTGTAACTTTACTTTTTAATTTGTAGAAAAATGAAAATCCAAAAACCATTTAATTTAAACCAATGGATTGACCAAAACCGCCATTTGTTGCAACCTCCCGTTGGAAATAAAACTATTTACGACGAAACATCGGAAGATTATATCGTGATGATTGTAGGCGGACCTAATGCCAGAAAAGACTACCATTACAACGAAACGGAAGAATTATTTTACCAATTAGAAGGTGAAATTACCATTTACGTTCAAGAAGACGGTGAAAAGAAAGCGATGCAATTAGGGCCAGGTGATATGTATTTACATCCGGCCAAAACACCGCATTCGCCATCAAGAACTGCAGGTTCTGTTGGGTTAGTAATTGAAAGAAAACGCGCTGGAAAAGGATTTACAGATGGTTTGCTTTGGTACTGCGACACCTGCAACCATAAATTACACGAAGTCTATTTCGAGTTACACGATATTGAAAAAGACTTTCTACCGCATTTCCAAGAGTTTTATAGTTCTGAAGAAAAAAGAACGTGTCAAAAATGCGGTACTATAATGGAAACGAATTCGAAGTTCACAAAAAAATAAAGCAGTAGCACAAAGTTTCACAAAGGTCTTCACAAAGTATCACAAAGAAATCTGTGAAAATCCTTAAATCCGTTGCAAAAAAGAACTAAGTAATTAACCTTTTAACCTTAGTGCATTCTTGGTGCTCTTTGTGGTTAAAAAATATATTTTCTATCTTTGGAAAAATTTTAACAAAAACAGAATAAAAAGTTATAAAAATGATATCAGAAGCAGCAATTCAATTTGGTATGCAAGAAGCATTGCAACAATTAGGAATTAAAGAAATTAACGAAGGAACTTCAACAGGTTCAAAATGGTTTTCTAACGGAAAAATCATTGAATCGTATTCACCAGCAACGGGTGAGTTAATTGGAAAAGTAAAATCTTCAACCAAAGAAGATTACGAAACTGCAATGCAAGCAGCAACTGAAGCTTTCAAAACTTGGCGTTTGATGCCCGCTCCAAAAAGAGGGGAAATTGTGCGTCAAATGGGTGAAGAATTGCGTAAACATAAAGAAGCATTAGGAAAATTAGTGTCTTTCGAAATGGGTAAATCATATCAAGAAGGTCTTGGAGAAGTTCAAGAAATGATTGATATTTGTGATTTCGCAGTAGGTTTATCTCGTCAATTACACGGATTAACAATGCACTCTGAGCGTCCAATGCACAGAATGTATGAACAATGGCATCCGTTTGGAGTAGTGGGAATCATTTCGGCTTTCAACTTCCCAGTAGCGGTTTGGTCTTGGAATACCATGTTAGCATGGATTTGTGGTGACGTTTGTATTTGGAAACCAAGTTCAAAAACACCTTTATGTGGTGTAGCTTGTCAGAACATCATTCAAACGGTATTAGAAAGAAACAATTTACCTGAAGGAATCAGCTGTTTAGTAGTAGGTAACGAGTCTGGAGATTTAATCAATAATGACAAACGTATTCCGTTAGTATCGTTTACAGGTTCTACAAGAATTGGTCGTCACGTATCAAAAACTGTGGCGGAGCGTTTTGGAAACACGATCTTAGAATTAGGTGGAAACAACGCGATTATCGTATCTAAAGAAGCAGATTTATCAATGGTATTGGTTGGAGCAGTATTTGGAGCGGTAGGAACGGCAGGTCAACGTTGTACTTCTACTCGTAGATTAATTGTTCACGAAAGTGTTTACGATAAAACATTAGACGTTTTAGCAAAAGCTTATGCGCAGTTAAAAATCGGAAATCCATTAGATGCTAACAATCACGTAGGGCCACTTATTGATAAAGGTGCGGTGCAAGATTACTTAAACGCTATCGAAAAAGCAAAAGCAGAAGGCGGAAGAGTTATTGTAGAAGGCGGCGTTTTAGAAGGGAAAGGATACGAAAGCGGTTGTTATGTAAAACCATGTATTATCGAAGCGAAAAACGACTTTGAAATCGTGCAACACGAAACATTTGCTCCAGTATTATATGTAATGAAATACAGCACCATTGAAGAAGCCATCGAAATGCAAAATGCAGTTCCTCAAGGATTATCTTCTTCTATCTTTACCAACAACATGAGAGAAATGGAATTATTCCTTTCTGCTGCAGGTTCAGATTGTGGTATTGCTAACGTAAACATTGGAACTTCTGGTGCTGAAATTGGTGGTGCTTTTGGCGGTGAAAAAGAAACCGGTGGTGGTCGTGAATCAGGTTCTGATGCATGGAAAGCCTACATGAGAAGACAAACGAATACCATTAACTATGGAACGGAATTGCCATTAGCGCAAGGTATTAAGTTTGATTTGTAAAAATCAAGTGATTAGTGAAAAGTAATTAGTGATTAGTTACTTTTGGATATAGAAAAATCCTGTGAAATTAGATTTTGCAGGGTTTTTATTTTTTTGTGGGCACGAAATGCAATTCCTCGCTAGCATGTAACAACCATCCACTTAGCAGAAACGCACTCCACTATTCAGAAAAATCAAATTGTAATTGCACCGAAATACTCTTTTGCTTAGGTGCTTCATTCTTTTTTTCTTGGTTGTTTAAATTATGAAGTGATAAACCTAACAAACGCACCGAGTTTTTTAAACGTTCTTGATATAAAAGTTCTTTAGCCACATCAATAATTAAATTTTTATCCGAAATGTAATACGGTAAGGTTTTGCTTCGGGTTTGCAAAGAAAAATCGGAATATTTTAGCTTTAATGTAATGGTTTTTCCTGCAATTTTGCTTTTTTGTAAACGTTTCTCTAATTCGTTTGCTATGCTAATTATTTTTTCTTCCAAAAACACTTCAGAAGATAAATTGGATAAAAAAGTACGTTCTGCTCCTACAGATTTTACCGTGCGATTAGGCTTAACAGCACTGTTGTGAATTCCTCTACTAATTTGGTAGTAATACTGAGCACTGTTGTTAAAATGCTTTTCTAGAAATTCCAATGGCTTTTGCTTCAAATCATAACCCGTGAAAATACCCAATTGATACATTTTTTCGGCGGTAACTTTCCCAATTCCGTAGAACTTTTTAATGTCTAATTGTTCCAAAAATAAACCCACTTCATCAGGATTCACCGTTTTTTGTCCGTTAGGCTTGTGATAATCTGAAGCAATTTTGGCCACAAATTTATTCACAGAAATACCAGCAGAAGCCGTTAAACCTACTTCTTCATAAATTCGCTTTCTAATTTCTTGGGCTAACAATGTAGCGCTGGGAATGTTTTTCTTGTTTTCGGTAACATCTAAATAGGCTTCGTCAAGCGAAAGCGGCTCTACCAAATCAGTATAATCAAAAAAAATCTTTCTAATTTTTCTTGAAATCTCTTTATATCGATCAAATCTTGGCGGTACAAAAATAATTTCTGGACACAATTTTTTGGCTTGAATGCCACTCATAGCACTACGAACACCAAATTTCCGAGCCTCATAACTCGCCGCCGAAACCACACCACGAACTTCATTGCCACCCACAGCCAATGGTTTTCCTCTCAACAAAGGATTGTCCATTTGCTCCACAGAAGCATAAAACGCATCCATGTCGATATGAATTATTTTTCGATGTAAAACAGTTTCGGTCATGATACAAAGTTAGTTATTTTTGAAGTCTTGTTCTTTTTTGATATTCAGATTTTCGGATTGTTGAAATTTGAAATATTGGAATTTTTAATTTAAACACAAGGGACACAAAGAAGGCACGAAGCCCACTAGGATTTTTCTAAATTTTTACTATTTCTTCAATCTGTGTTCCAAAAAAGAGGTTAGAATATAGATTTTTCAGATTTTTCGGATTTTCTGAAGTTTGGAATTTGGATTTTTTCAGGAATACAGATTGAAAAAATTGAAGAAATCTTAAAAATTTTGATAACTCGATTGTCACCCTGAGCGGAGTCGAAGGCTAATGAAAGATTTATTTAATAGATTTTTGCCCTTGCCCTTGATTTTTGAAATTTGGAATTTTGTTTGAACTTGAATTTATTTATCTTTGAAAAAACGAATTCCCAATGATTGAAATAGAACGTAAATTTCTAGTAACTTCTACTGATTTTATTAAAGAATCAAACACCCAAAACCGAATTGTTCAAGGGTATCTTTCTTCGGTGCCAGAGCGAACGGTTCGTGTTCGTATCAAAGGCGATAAAGGGTTTTTAACCATTAAAGGCAAAAGTTCTACTTCTGGAATGAGCCGGCTTGAGTGGGAAAAAGAAATCACTGTTGAAGAAGCAGCCCAACTAATTCCGCTTTGTGAAGCTGGCGTAATTGATAAAGTTCGTTATGAAATACCAATAGGCAAACATCTGTATGAAGTTGATGTGTTTTCAGGCGAAAATCAAGGATTAATACTAGCAGAAATAGAACTTCAATCAGAAACAGAATCTTTTGATAAACCAAATTGGCTAGGAATTGAAGTTACTAATGATTCGCGCTATTACAACGCATTTTTAAGCCAACATCCTTTTAAAAATTGGAAGTAAATGCTACAGATATTTAAAATTCTAGTATATTTAAAAAAATTTTCAACAACACAACATGAAACCATTTCTTATCGCTTTAGCTTTTTTAACTATAACATTTTCACAAGCACAAGATTTCGCCAAACACGTCAATCCGTTTATTGGAACTGGCGGTCACGGACACACTTTTCCTGGTGCAACAGTTCCTTATGGAATGGTGCAACTTTCTCCTGACACTAGAATTGATGGCAGTTGGGATGGCTGTAGCGGGTATCATTATTCCGATAATTTGATTTATGGATTTTCGCACACGCATTTGAATGGAACTGGTGTTTCGGATTATGGTGATATTATGTTGATGCCAACAATGGGAGAACCTTCGTTTGATAATAAAGTCTATTCTTCCACTTTTTCGCATGCCAATGAAAAGGCTTCCGCTGGATTTTATTCTGTGAAATTAGATAAACACAACATCGATGTGCGTTTAACTACTTCAACTCGTGTTGGTTTTCATGAATATACGTTTAATAAAGCAGGTTTAGCCAATATTATTTTGGATTTGAATCATCGTGATAAGTTATTGGAAGGTCATGTTAGATATGTTAATGATAGAACTTGGGAAGTATTGCGTAGAAGTGAAGCTTGGGTAACCAATCAATATGTTTATGCACGAATTGAGTTTGATAAACCGATGAAGATTAACGCTTTTGACTCTGAGTTTAATGATAGAGAATTCCAATTTTTTGGAAATAAAGTGGCATTGAGTTATTCTAAAAAAGTTAAGGCTGGAGAAAAAATAAAAGCCAAAGTAACTTTATCTTTCACAGATTATTCTGGAACTTTATTAAACAGTTCCGAAATCAAACATTGGGATTTTGAAAAAGTCCATCAAGCAGCCATCGCCCTTTGGAATAAAGAATTATCAAAAATTGAAGTCACTTCCAATGATAAAGACAAACTAGCGATTTTCTACACGGCTCTATATCACACGATGATGCAACCAAATATCGCACAAGATTTGGACGGAAAATACCGCGGTAGAGACAATCAAATTCATGTTGCTGAAGGATTTGATTATTACACAGTATTCTCGCTTTGGGATACGTTTAGAGCGGCGCATCCTTTATATACTTTGATTGATAAAAAACGAACAGCAGATTACATCAATACGTTCATCAAACAATACGAACAAGGCGGCAGATTACCCGTTTGGGAATTGGCTTCCAATGAAACCGATTGTATGATTGGCTATCATTCCGTTTCTGTAATTGCAGATGCTATGGTGAAAGGAATAAAAGGTTTTGACTATGAAAAAGCGTATGAAGCTTCCAAAAATTCCGCTATGTTAGATCATTTGGGATTAGACGCTTACAAGAAACAAGGTTTTATTTCTATTGACGACGAACATGAAAGTGTTTCGAAAACTTTGGAATATGCTTATGACGATTGGTGTATTGCTCAAATGGCGCAACTGCTGAACAAAAAAGAAGATTATCAGTATTTCATGGAACGTTCGCAATACTGGAAAAACTTGTTCAATTGGGATAACAAATTCATTCAACCCAAGAAAAATGGCGGTTGGGACAAACCTTTCGACCCAAAAGAAGTAAACAACAATTTCACCGAAGCGAATGCGTGGCAATACACGTTTTTTGTACCACAAGACATTCAAGGAATGGTTGAAGCTTATGGAGGCGATGAAAAATTTGAAGCCAAATTAGACGAAATGTTCAATAGCGTAAGCGAAACTTCAGGTCGCCATCAAGTGGATATTACGGGATTAATTGGTCAATACGCACACGGAAACGAACCGAGTCATCATGTAGCCTATCTGTACAATTACATCGGGAAACCAGAAAAAACAAATGAAAAAGTCAAGTATATTTTGGATAATTTTTATACCAATACGCCCGATGGTTTAATTGGAAATGAAGATTGTGGCCAAATGAGTGCTTGGTATGTGTTGAGTTCAATGGGGATTTATAATGTAACGCCTGGACAACCTTTTTGGAGCACCACAACACCATATTTCGATAAAATTAAAGTGAATTTGGAAAACCAAAAAACAAGAATTATCAATAGTACAGATGAAAGTGTGATATTGAGAAATTTTGGGTTGGAATTATCAGCACTTAAAAATGGAAAAACGGAGCCTTGGGGATCAATAATTACAGTTCCAGTAATTGAAGCTAAAAGCAAAGCATTTAAAGATAAACTAGAAATAAGTTTATCGACTGGAAATATAGATTATCTAACGTCAAATCCTAAAATTCAGTATAGAATTAATAATGGAGATTTCCAATTGTACACTAAGCCTTTTGTTATAAATGAGAGCGCAAGCATTGAGGCTTATGCTGTTCCTGATTTTATGATGCCTAGCAAAACCGTTTTCGCTCAATTTTTCAAAAAACCAAATAATTATACAATCAACATTAAATCGGTGTATAATCCGCAATATCATGCTGGTGGTCCAGAAGGGTTGTTAGACGGCATTTACGGTAGCGAAAACTGGCGAAAAGGCGATTGGCAAGGCTATCAAACACAAGATTTTGAAGCGGTTGTAGATTTGCAAATGAAAAAGAATATTCAAGAAATTAGCGCCAACTTCCTTCAAGACACCAGAGCTTGGATTGTGATGCCAACAGAAGTGAGTTTCTATGTTTCTAATGATAATGTAACGTTCCAAAAAGTAGCTACTATTGCCAATACCATTCCAGCGAATGATTATGAAGTGCAAACCAAAAAACTAACCGAAAAGCTCAATACTTCTGGAAGATACGTAAAAGTAATTGCGAAAAACTTTGGTAAATTACCAGAATGGCATCAAGGATTTCCATTTGACGGTGAAGCGTTTATTTTTATTGATGAAATTGAGGTGAAATGATAATTTACCGTTAAATAGTAGGTATTTCACACTTCGTTTTTCTAATTTTATACAATGGCACAATTTTCAAAATATACGCCGTTAAAATTGTTGTTTAGTTATTTTTTGCTTTTAGGCTTAATGGGAATTGCCGTTTGGTTTTTGTTTAAGCAACAAGCCCAATTAAACAACCAAATTTCATCGGAAAGCACGGATAAAAAACAACTAATTTATACGGAACTTATTCGAGATTTATACGAATCAGATAATTACGCCCGAATTGCACTACAAACTATTGATGAAACATCTAAACAGAATTTTCAAAAAAAGAATGCTTCGTTAATTTCAAAAATTGATTTTTTAAAATCAAATGATCTTGTAGCCGATGAAAGCTTGTTAGATACACTGAAAATTTATTTGCAAGACAAAGAACAAAACATTTTAAGTTTACGAAAATTACAACAAACATCTGAAAAATCTCCAATTGGGAATGTACTGCAAAAAATAAAAAACTTAGAAGATGTAAAAGGTAAATTACAACTTGATAATTTTATTAAAAATCCTAATGAACTTTCAGCTTACGAAAAAAAAGTGGCAGAAGAATATATCGCTTATTTAAATGCCAATGTACCAAAAGATGAATCCAATACAATTTCTATTAAAGAAGCGGATTCTGTGATTACGGCTTCCAAAAAAATATTGGAAGAAGCTCAAAGAAAAAACAATCAACGTTCTTTTTTAATCAAAAATAAAGAAATTGAACTGCTTCAAAATGAATTGGTTATTACCCAAAAACTTTCTGATGTAATTTTTAAACTTAGAAATGCTGCAGAAATGGAAGAGGCTAAAATTGCTCAAATTAAAACAGCAAATCAAAAAGCAACACTTTCACTGCTTCAAAAAGCGGCTTTTGCTTGCATTTTTGTAGTACTGTTCTTTTTTGTATTGCTTTCTTTCGATTTTTTCAAGAACAAAACGTACAGAAAGCAGCTTGAACTTGAAAAACAAAAAACAGATCAATTATTAGAATCAAGAGAACAGTTAATGACCACGGTGAGTCACGATATTAAAACGCCACTACAATCATTAATAGGACTTAGTGAAAAACTTTTAGCAACGGAAACACAAGTAAAAAATAGAGATGCGTTGATTAAAATGAAGTCGGCCACACATTATATTGAACAACTTGTTTCTGGTTTACTCGATTATGTTCGCATGGAAAAAGGAAAAATAACGGTTCTAGATTCTCAATTTGATGTGAATGAATTAATTGAAGAAACCGCTCAAAATATTGCCGATTTAAATCAAGACAAACCAGTAGAATTAGTGTATAATATGGCTGCTACTGAAGGTTTTCTACTAAAAAGCGACAGAAATAAATTACAACAAATTTTGTATAATTTAATTGGAAATGCTTTCAAATTTACCAGTCAAGGAAGTGTTACCGTTTTAACTCAAAAATTAGAAGACACAATTGTAATTGCCATTATTGATACCGGTATTGGAATTTCAAAAGATGCCATTAATAAAGTATTTAAGCCATTTACACAAGCTAACAATCAGATTGAAACACTTTATGGTGGCACTGGTTTAGGCTTGTCAATTTGCAATCGTTTGATTCAGCTTTTAAATGGCAAAATTGTTTTGGAAAGCGAACAAAACGTGGGTTCTTCGTTCCAAATTGTGTTGCCAATAACCCAAGAGTTTCCAAAAGATAATCTACCAAAAATTTCGCTTGATGTTTGTCTACTTCTTGATGATGATTGGAATCAAACAGAACTCACTAAAGCCGTTTTAGAACCGCATTTCAATAAAATTGTTACGTTTACCAATGGAAATAAAGCCTTAGAATTTCTAGAACATGAACAAGTATCATTAATAATATCTGACATTCAAATGCCCGAAATTTCCGGATTTGAATTTTTAAGTAAAGTAAAGGCGAAACCAGCTATTGCAGCACCAATTATTGCCATAAGCGGAACGGTTCCGTTAGAATCAGAATATTTAACAGATGAACGGTTTGATTTTTTTCTTCCAAAACCTTACAGTGCCAATCAATTACTTGGAGTAATAAGTGAACTTTCGCGAGAAAATTTAGTACAACAGTCAGCGGTTTCCTCTAATTATCCTAAATTTTTGCTAGGCTTCTTTGGTGATGATACCGAAAAAATGCAAGCTTTTTTAATAACTTATGAAGCTGATTTTAAATCAGATAAAGAACATTTTTTTACTGCTATTAAAAATTTAGATAGTGAAACAGTGCTTCATTTGGCTCACAAAATGCAAACCATGATAAGTCAGTTTCAAGAAGAAGATGTTGTTCAAATTCTTAAAACTATAGAACAAAAACTGAAACAAAATAGTACTATTGATGCGCTTAGTTTTGAATGCCATAATGCACAATTAGTTTTAAATCAGTTTCACCAAAAAATTAAGCGTCTAATTGGTATTGATTAATTTTGTTGTACAAGGTTTTTCTCGACATTCCTAGTAGTGCTGCAGCCCTACTTTTATTTCCTTTTGCCATAGCTAAAGCATCAATAATTGCAGATTTTTCAGCTTCATCTCTCAAATTGACAGGTTCATTAGTTGGAGAATTTTCATTGGTATTAAATTCTAAAGGTAAACTATCAATTTCCAAATTGATGCCGGTTGTAAGTAACGTGGCTCTTTTGATTACATTTTGTAATTCTCTTAAATTTCCTGGCCAATGATGTCTGAAAAAAGCAATCATAACCTCCGAACTTATTCCCGTTACTGATTTGTTGAGTTGGTCAGCCGCTTGGTTAAGAAACAACAGGGCAAAGTCTTCTAAGTCTTCTTTTCGTTCTCTTAATGCAGGTGTTGCAATTGAAAACTCGTTCAATCTATGAAATAAGTCTTCTCTGAAAGTTCCTTCGTTTACTGCATTTTTTAAATTCTCATTTGTTGCAGAAAGAATTCGAACATCGATATCTATTTCTTTGGTACTGCCAATTTTTTTGATTCTTCGTTCTTGTATTGCTCTTAGTAGTAACATTTGGTTTTCGTAAGAAAGATTGCCTACTTCATCCAGAAACAACGTTCCGCCGTTAGCTGCTTCAAAGCATCCTATTTTATCATTTATTGCACCAGTAAATGAACCTTTTACATGACCAAAAAACTCACTTCCAGCAATATCTTTTGGAATGGCACCACAATCTACAGCCACAAATGGACCGTTTTTTCTGTCGCTATTTTCGTGTATGGTTTTAGCAACAACTTCTTTTCCTGTTCCACTTTCGCCAGTAATTAAAACAGTTAGTGGAGTAGGAGCAACAAGTTCAATATGTTTTTTTAATTGCAAAGAAGCAGTGCTTTTTCCCCAGTGGTAAGAGTTGTCTTCAATTTTTGTTTCTGTTACTTTTGCTGTAATTTTTTCTTTTGTTTTTTCAGTGGTAGGTTTACTGTTTATTTTTTTTAATACCAATAAAACTTCTTCAGGAACAAAAGGTTTTGAAATATAATCCGTAGCGCCATGTTTCATTGCTTCCACAGCGGTGGGAACATCGGCATAAGCAGTCATCAACACAAATGGAATTGCATTTGATGTTGCTTTTAGTTTTTTTAATAAGGTTATACCGTCTTCATCAGGCAAACGCATATCAGATAAAATGATAGAAACCTTATTTTTTTGAAGTAACGTTAAGGCTTCATTAGCTGAAAATGCGGGGATAACATCGTATTCATTTCGTTTTAAAAAATGAGTTAGTAACGCATTAAAAGCATTATCATCTTCGATTAGCAAGATAGTTGTTTTTTCCATGGTTTAAATTTAAATAAATTACCAATAGAAAGTCTTAATTTTAAGCTAAAATCGAATCAATCCTTCCAACCCCATGGTGCTTCTGGAGTAGCAATGGGTTTTAGCAAATCAAAAGTTACAGTAAAAACACGATCTGAACCAATGCGTCTTAAATTGTAGGAAAAGCTTTTTTCATCTAAAGTAATCCACCAAACATTGGTTGAAGCATAGCCAATTAAATCCGCAGTAAATTGGTCAGCAGGAAAAAATTGAATGTTTGCCAACCCCGAATTAGGTGATTTTCCGCCGTATTGCGTGATTTTATCCTCTGAACCATCTTCATGGCGGTGGTCGTGTTTTAGTTGAATTTGGTCACTATCAAAAGTTAAAACCCAAGTTCTAGATCTGTCATCGCCAACAAAAAATGGAATACGAATGCGGTTCTCTTCGCAACTTCTCACATGCATTACTAATTTTTTTCCTGAAAATGGATCATTTGCAGAAGCGCCTGCGGTTATTGTTCCTTCAAATGTTTTTCCGCAGTGTTGTTTTAAAGAATTCCAAAATTGTTGGGCTCCAGATTCTTTTTGTGCCAAAGTAAATTGGAATAAAAAAACGAATAATAAACTGTAAATGTGTCGCATCATTTTTTCTAAAATACAGAATTAATCCTTTACAGGAAACAAAATAGAGCTTAATACCGAAAGTACTAAAACGCCACCCACAACAGAAAGCGAAACTGGTGATGAAATGTGATAAAATGGAGCAATCAACATTTTTACACCAATGAACGCTAAAATAATAGCTAATCCGTAATGTAAACGACTAAACATGTACATAAAGTTGGCTAGCAAGAAATACAGCGAACGTAAGCCAAGAATCGCAAAAATATTGGAAGTATATAAAATAAACGGATCATCCGGTGCAATGGCAAAAATTGCAGGAATACTGTCTACAGCAAATAGTAAGTCAGTAAATTCAATAATTGCAACAACAACAAACAAAGGAGTGGCCATTTTTACACCATTTTTAACAGTGAAAAATTTATCACCATCGTAATTATCACTTACTTTAAAAAACTTGTGAACAATTTTAGCTCCTGGACTCTTGGAAAAATCTTTGTCTCCATCATCTTCACCACCACTAAACCATGATTTAAAACCAGCAACAATTAGAATAATTCCAAAAACGGTTAGTAAATAATTGATTTTAACGGTCTGTCCAAAAAGTTCCATTTCTGGTAAATAGGTATAATTTAATAACCAAACACCTGAGAAAATGAAAATAGCTCTGAAGATCAAAGCTCCTAAAACACCCCAAAATAATACTTTGTGCTGTAATTCTTTGGCTACATTAAAATAACCAAAAACTAAAATAAATACAAACAAATTATCAACCGAAAGTGCTTTTTCAATCCAATAAGCACCTTGAAATTGAGTGAACTTTTCAACTCCCATGTAATAATAGACAATACCACTAAAGCCCATGGCGAGAGAAATCCAAATTACAGACCAAATTGCAGCTTCTCTGTTAGATACTACATGACCTTTTTTATTTAGAACACCTAAGTCTAAAACTAACATGGCAATAATTGCAAGTGTGAAAACTGTAATTATTCCGGGATGATTGATTAAATGATCCACATTGGTTTGAAGGAAATACATAAGTCAAAATTTTGGCAAATGTAAACAAAGAAATTTCTACCAAGGAAAATTAGCTTAATATATTGTTTATCAACAACTTGCGTGATTAAGTTTAAAAACAAAAATCAATTCAAATAACTGAATTTCAATTACTTAGCCCTTTTTTTATTAATGATGTGAAAATTAAAAAAATTAATCTAATTTTTCGGTAAGTTTTTTGAACACTTTTTTGGGTTCTTTTCCTTCGTATAAAATACTGTAAACAGCATCAATAATTGGTGTTTTGGCCCCGTATTTTTGGTTTAGCATGTAAGCACTTTTTGCGGCATAATACCCTTCGGCAATCATACTCATTTCCATTTGCGCTGATTTTACGGTATAGCCTTTACCAATCATATTACCAAACATACGATTTCGAGAAAAAACAGAATAACCCGTAACTAATAAATCCCCTAAATAAGCCGAATTATTAATATTACGTTTCATTTTATGTACTTTTTGAATGAATTTCTTCATTTCGCGAATTCCATTACTCATTAAAACCGATTGAAAATTGTCGCCATATCCTAAACCATGAGCAATACCTGCAGCGATTGCATAGATATTTTTTAACATGGCAGCATATTCCGTTCCAATGATGTCATCTGAAGTTTTTGCGTTAATATAATAACTGCTGAGGTTTTTAGCCATTATTTGGGCTTTAGTAACATCTCCACAAGCAATAGTTAAGTAAGACAAACGCTCTAAGGCTACTTCCTCGGCATGACACGGACCAGTAATCACACCAATATTTTCGTAAGGAATTTTATATTTTGTATGAAAATGTTCGCCCACAATTAAACTGGTTTCCGGAACAATACCTTTAATGGCTGAAAAAATGATTTTTTTTTCTATGTTTTCTGTAAGTTTTTCGAGCTCGCCTCCTAAAAAAGCAGATGGAATAGCAAAAATGACGTAATCAGCAAAAGCGACGGCATCGTTTATATTACTTGTTAAGCGCAATTGTTTTGTATCAAACTCTACCGAACTCAGATAATTCGGGTTATGTTTTTGTGTTTGCAAATGTTCAATTGCAGCTTCACTTCGCATGTACCAAGCAATTTCTTTTTGGTTTTCACACAACATTTTAGCTATAGCGGTTGCCCAACTTCCTCCTCCAATAACAGCAAATTTGGGATGATTTTCCATTTTTTTCATTTTTACAGAACTTCAAAGATAATTAAATATTTTAATTTTTATTTTTCTTTCTGTATTACAAGTGATTTCAAGAGTTGAATTCCAAAAATATGTTTTTTAACACTTTATTTTTGAGCGAGATACAATTTATGAATAATATATTCGTTATAAAAATGATTCATGTTTAGTTTAACTTAAATCTACAATAAATAGTTTGGGTTTATCTATTTTTTGGTTTGGGTTGGTAAAAAAAGCGTTCAAGTTTTCTTGAACGCTTTTTGGTTATTTAATAAATATTCTTCTCAAAGTAAAAACCTATTACCTAACACCGAATACCTAATACCTTTTTAATAACTCATCTCCACAATAGCTCTTACTTTTTCAAGTGTGATGTTTTGTTTTTCTCCCATAGCTTTCCAACCTCTTTCTTCGAAACGATTTACGATAAAATCGGCTGTTTTTTCGATGTTTTCTGCGTTTTCAGAAATTTTGGTTTTCATGCCCATTTTATGGAAGAACTCCACCGTTTTTTCGATGGCTTTTTCTGCAATTTCTTCTGTTGAATTACCTTGAATGTTCCAAACACGTTGGCCGTATTGTGCTAGTTTTTCTTTTTTGGTATCAAACATGACACGATATAAATTTGGACCAATGATAGCCAAAGTTCTTGCATGGTCAATTTCGTATAAAGCCGTTAATTCATGACCAATCATGTGCGTTGCCCAATCGGAAGGAACGCCTTTTTGGATTAAACCATTCAACGCCATTGTTGCGCTCCAAACAAAGTTGGAAGCCAATTTATAATTCGTTGGATTTTCCACTACATCGGGACCAATTTCAATTAGCGTTTGTAAAATACTTTCAGAAATTCGATCTTGTAATAAAGCATCGTGTGTATACGTCAAATATTGCTCCATAACGTGTGTGAATGCATCCACAACGCCGTTTTGTAATTGTCTTTTTGGTAACGAAGTAATAACTGTTGGATCCACAATTGAGAATACTGGAAACAAAGCACTACCTCCAAGCGTTAATTTTTCTTGCGTAGCTTCAATGGTAACCACAGCGCCTGAATTCATTTCCGAACCTGTTGCTGGTAAAGTTAAAACCGTTCCAAAAGGAATAACTTTGGAAACATCTTTGAATAAAATTCTTTTTTTCAAAATATCGGCTTCATCACCGTCAAAATTCACAGCTGCCGAAATAAATTTCACACCATCAATTACGCTTCCGCCTCCAACAGCTAAGATAAAACCAATTTTTTCAGCACGAATAATCTCAACCGCTTTCATCAATGTTTCAAATCGTGGATTGGGTTCAATGCCACCAAATTCTATGATATCGTGATTGGGTAAAGCCGCTTTTACTTGGTCATAAACACCATTTTTGAAAATACTTCCACCTCCATAAGCAAGTAGAATTTTAGTGTTTGTTGGAACTAAATCAGTTAGTTTAGCCATTTGTCCTTTTCCAAAGACATAATTTACAGGATTGTATAATTCGAAGTTTAACATAATAATTGTCATGCTGAATTTAGTTCAGCATCTTTGCAAAGTTACGCAATGGAATTGGGAATGATTGGTAAAGGAATGTTAAGAGATAACTAATTGTTTTGTTTAAACGTTTTTAAACAATTCAGCATCATCGACATGTTTTTATCTAATTCTTTTGTTCTAGAAGCACCAGCATTTAAATAAAAATAATTATTATCACTTTTACTTTTAGTAATTATTATTATCATTTCTAACTCAGCATAATTTCCAGAATTAGATTTAGAATGGATAAAGTATGCTTCATTTGCCAAAAAATCCGTTTTTCCAGAATCAACGATTTCTAAAGAAGCTTTTTGATTTAATTTTTCAATTAAGTAATCATATTCAGATTTCAAATCTTTTTTAGATGAAAATGGTTTCATCTTTTGAATACTCATTGCGTTGATAAAGTTTTCATTATCGGGTTTTGAAACTGCATCAATTCCTAAAATTATTTCATCATTATCTTCATAATTTTCAATTTTAGTTTCCCAGTTCAATGGCAACATAATTTCAAATTCATTATTTGGATAAACAAATTTTTTCTTGGCAAATTTTACTGGATAGGTAGCGTAATTTTCAAATGAAACATATTTTTCAGAACATGAAAATAGAATTGAGAATATAGTGAAAATGAAAATTCTTTTTGTCATAGAATTATTTATTACTTCTTATAAAACAAATTATGTTCTACGTATTCCCAAACTTTATTGGGTAACATAGGCACTACATTTTTACCGTTTTTAATGCTTTCGCGAATAAATGTTGAGGACAATTCAATTACAGGAGCGCCTACGCGATGGATTTTTGGATGATTGACAAATTGCTCCTCAATTTCACCTGAATTTAATCTTGGATAAACATAAATATCGTGATTTTGTAAAATGACTTCATAGTTTTTCCATTTGTGAAGTGAATTCAAATTGTCTTCGCCCATGATTAACGAAAATTCATGTTTTGGAAATTTCTCTTGTAAATGCGCTAAGGTATTTACGGTATAATTGGGTTGTGGTAATTTGAATTCAATATCCGAAGGTTGGATTTTTGGGTAATTTTCTACTGCCAAATGCACCATGTGCAAACGATGGTAATCCTCTAACAACGAACTTTTCTTTTTATGCGGATTGTGAGGCGTAACGACCATCCAAATTTGATCCAAATCTGAATATTCCGCCATGTGATTGGCAATAATTAAATGCCCAATATGAATGGGATTAAACGTTCCGAAATACAATCCAATTTTCATGATAATTCTTCGTAGAGACGCGATTCATCGCGTCTTATTGTTTTATTTAATTAAACGCTAATCGCGTCTCTCGTTGTTTTTATTTAATTAGACGCGATGAATCGCGTCTCTACGGGTTATTTATTTATGAAATTTTTCACCAATTGATACGCTTCTTCTTTTGCGGTGTCTAAATCGTAATTTTTGATTACAATGTCAAATTGTGGCGCGGTGGCTAATTCTACATGGGCTTTTGCAATTCGCATGTTGATTTTGTCATCGCTTTCTGTTGAACGTTGTTTTAATCGGCGTTTTAATTCGTCAACACTTGGTGGTTTTACGAAAACAGCCAAGGTTTCTTCAGGAAATTTACGTTTAATTCGCAATCCACCCGCCACGTCAATATCAAAAATTACATGTTTTCCTTGTGCCCAAATTCGCTCCACTTCAGCTTTTAAGGTTCCGTAGAAATTATCGGTATACACTTCTTCCCATTCTACAAAATCTTCTGCTTTGATATGTTTTTTGAATTCGTCCCATGAGATGAAATAGTAATCTTTTCCATGAACTTCTTCACCTCTAGGCGCACGTGTGGTACACGAAATTGAAAACTCTAAATTCAAATCGGGTTGGGCTAATAAATGTCTTACTATAGTGGTTTTTCCTGAACCTGATGGCGCAGAGAATACTAATAATTTTCCTTTGGTCATTGTGTTGTTATTTTTAATCTAAAAAATCCAAAAGATTTAGAATTTTAATTTGATTTATTTTTTATTGGGAGTTTTCCGAAAGTTACTGAAAAAGCACCATCTTCTTTTCTAAATTTTAAAGGCAATGTACCGTTTTTTTCTAATCCCCATTCTTCTAACATATCTCCATTTACAAATATGATAGCTACATTTAAATCAGAATTTTTCTTTAAATCTAATAGCCAATTTACATCTTCTTGAAGTTTTTTCTTTGAACCAGAATATTTATTCCAATTTTGAAAGATATAGTAATCGGCTTTTGGTAATTCTTCTTTCCCAATGCTTTTCCCATTTATGTCACATAACTTGGTTAAGTACGTATTCAAAGTCAAACCATTATCATCCTTACAGGGTGCATAATTTTCATTAAAATTTTTAAATGCATTTTGCATTTGTACGCCTCCACATTCTTCTGTTCCTAAGTAACAATACTTTTCTCCTGTTGTTTTAAAAAGAAGTAATTCAGAATTCATACCTAGTAGTATATTGTTCAGAATTTCTTCTTGGTTTCCTTTTTCTTTTACGTTCATAAAATAGGTTGACTCGTTTGACAAAACTGAAGCAAAGTATGATGAAAGTTCCTTTTTGTCTTCTACTTTCGGATTTTTAAATCCAGCTAATGTTTTTACAACTGTTCCACAAGAAGAAAGCGTAACAAGTAATAGTATAAAATAAAATGTAGTTTTTGTCATTGTGTTTTTGTTTTTGCCACGGATTAAGGGATTATAATGATTTTAATCCGTGAAAATTTGTGTAATCTTTGGCTTAAACTATAAAACATTCAAAACTTGCTCTTTAATCTTTTCCAATTCATCCTTCATCATTACCACCAATTTTTGCATTTCGGTATGGTTGGATTTTGAACCCATGGTATTGATTTCTCTTCCCATTTCTTGGGTTATGAAACCTAATTTTCTTCCGTTAGCTTCTGTTCCGTTTAGTGTTTCTAAGAAATAGTTCAAATGGTTGCCCAAACGAACTTTTTCTTCAGTAATATCGTATTTCTCTAAATAGAAAATCAATTCTTGCTCAAAACGATTTTCATCAACATTCACTTTTAGTTCATCTAAAGCAGTTCTTAAACGTGTTTTTACGGTTTCCACGCGTTCAGCATCGTAAGAAACTGCTTCGTTCATTAAATTATTGATGTTGGCAATACGCAATTGGAATTCTTTCTCTAAAGAAGCGCCTTCATCTTTTCTAAAATTCGCGATGTTTTCCAACGCTTCATCAATCACGATTTGGATTTGTTTCCATTCGTTTTCATCGATTTCATCGCGTTCTGTTTTTAAAGCGTCTGGCATACGAACCGCCATTTTCATTAATTCCGTTTCATCTGCATTTGGAATTACGGCTTTCATTTGGTTAATATACCCTTTTACAATTGGCACATTAATTTTTGAAGTCGTTTCTTCACCTGTAACTTCAACATATAAAGAAAAATCAACCTTTCCACGTTCTAAACGTTGCGAAATTTGATTGCGTAAACCCAATTCCATTTCACGAAAAACCGATGGCATTCGAGTATTTAAATCTAAACCTTTACTGTTTAGCGATTTGATTTCTACGGTAATTTTTTTGGTTGGTAATTGCAAAGAGGCTTTCCCAAAACCCGTCATGGAATGTATCATATTTTATAAAAATGTCTTCAAAGATAAGAAAAAGTGTTCAGCGTTCAGTTTTTAGTGTTCAGTATTGGAAATCCTATTAAGAAGTAGATTTCTTTTGGGTTACCAAATAAACTCCAACGAATATCAACACAGCCGAAATCAATTTCACTAAACTTAAATCGTCTTTTCCTAGACTTACAGCGAAAATAGTCGCGAAAAGTGGTTGTAAATAGATGAAAACTGCTACGGTTGTGGGTTTTAGTTCGCGCATGGAAACTAAATTTAGTAAATAGGTTAAGAAAGTTGAAAACACAACTACAAAACCAATTTTCCAGAGTATGTTTATTGGTAAAATATCGAAATTTATGGCTTGAAACTCGTTCCAACCAAAAGGTAATACCATCAAGAAACCAAAAGTGTAAATCCATTTTACGAAGGTGAAAGCGTTGTATTTATCCATTAATTTCTTCACGATGATGAGGTAAAAACCGTAAGAAACCGCATTTACAAAAACCAATAAATTTCCTAAACTCGCATTGGTAGCGTTTATCAAAGATTTTCCGTAAAGAATTAACGTTATTGTTCCAGCTAAGCCTAAAATGATTCCCAATATTTTTCGGTTTTCCATGCGTTCTTTCATGATAATGGCTGAAAGAATCAATACAATCATGGGCGTAGTTACCATTAATACAGCTCCCATAATGGGTGAAGTATAACTTAATCCTTTGAAAAATGTCAACATATTTAACGCAACTCCAAAAAATGCAGCCGCAATAATTCGGGGAAAATCTTCTTTAGCGATTTTTTCTTTGGGTCCAAAAAAAGAAATCAACCAAAATAACAAAACCGAACCACCAACACGCATTACAATAAACCCGAAGGCTTCGACATATTTTGGCATTACGTCTTTGGCAATTGTAAAAGTTACACCATAAATGATGGAAACCAAAGTAGCGGCCAATAAAGCCCAATTTCTCTTTGACATTAGCTTAAAACAGTAATTACTTCCTGAATGTTTTTTTGGTTGTTTCCAATGTAAATTTTCCCGTCAATAATAAAAACAGGACGACTCAAAAACGTGTAATGTTCTAAAAGGTATTTTTTGAAATCGGCTTCTGTTAGATTTTTATCTTTTAAACCTAATGATTTGTACAACTGTGCTTTTTTACTGAAAAGGGCTTCGTAACTTCCTGAAAGTTGGTACATTTCTTCTAAATCGCTTTCTGAAATTGGATTTTGGCGAATATCAATAAACGTTAATCTGTCAGAATTTGGAAGTGATTTGATGATTTTTCGGCACGTATCACACGAAGCCAAATAGTATATTTTGTTCATTTTGTTGTTTTTCAATTTATGATGCAAAAATACAGCCTTTTGAATTCTAAAAATCAGTAATTTTATAAAAAATTAAGCAATGGAAACAACTTTTAGAATTTGGGAAACCAGCCGCGGATTATACAAGAATTTCTTAGATAGTTATTCGTTGGAACAATTGAATACAATTCCAGCAGGAATGAGTAATAATTTGATTTGGAACATTGGTCACATTATTGTTTCCCAACAGAAATTAATTTACGCTTTGTCAGGTTTACCAATGCATATTCCCGATTCGCTTTTTGAGAAATATCAAAACGGTTCGTTTCCAGATGGAAAAACTACGCAGGCTGAAGTAGATGAAATCAAGAAATTATTATTAGAAATGGTTGAAAAAACGAAAGCTGATTTTGAAGCGGGAATTTTTAAGGAATTTCATCCCTATCAAACCAAAACTGGTTTTTACTTGGGAACATGGAAAGAAGCAGTAGAATTTAATAATTACCATGAAGGCATTCATTTGGGAATAGTTTTGTCGATAAAAAAGTATATTTAGCGAATTGTTAACGATTTGAAAAGTGACATCAACCAACTTTTATTTACCTTTGTAAAAATTTTTAATAGATGAAATTTAATACCAAAACCATTCATGGAGGTCAACACCATGAAAAAGTTACTGGAGCTGTAATGCCACCGGTTTTTCTAACTTCAACTTATGCGCAAAGTTCACCAGGTCAGCCTGTTGGTGATTATGAATATAGTAGAGCTGCCAACCCAACAAGAACTGCATTAGAAGATGCTTTGGCTAGTATTGAAAATGGCACAAGAGGATTGGCATTTAGTTCAGGATTAGCAGCCACGGATTCTGTATTGAAACTACTCAAACCAGGAAATGAAGTAATAGCAATGGATGATTTGTACGGCGGAACATATCGAATGTTTGCTAGAATATACCAAGACTTCGGAATTAAGTTCCATTTTATTGATATGACAGATTTGGAAAAGTTAGAATCGTTAATCAATGAAAACACGAAATTAGTTTGGGTTGAAACACCAACAAATCCATTAATGAAATTAGCAGATATTGCTGAAATTGCTAAAATCACAAAAAAACACAACCTTCTTTTTGCAGTTGACAACACCTTTGCTACACCATATTTGCAAAAACCTTTAGATTTAGGAGCAGATATTGTGATGCACTCTGCAACCAAGTATTTAGGAGGGCATTCTGATGTGATTGCAGGCGCTTTAATTGTCAAAGATGCTGAATTAGGCGAAAAATTACATTTTGCTCAATTTGCAACTGGTGGAACTTTAGGTCCATTAGACAGTTTTTTAGTTTTAAGAGGAATCAAAACGTTACATTTGAGAGTGCAACGTCATTGCGAAAATGGTATTAAAGTAGCTGAATACTTAAATCAACATCCAGCAATTGACAAAGTGTTTTATCCAGGTTTAGTGTCACATCCACACTATGAAATTGCAAAAAAACAAATGATTGGAGGTTTTGGTGGAATGGTAACATTTACCTTTAAAACAGGAACATTAGAAAGTGCTAAATCGTTTCTAGAAAAACTTAAAGTTTTCACTTTGGCAGAATCTTTAGGCGGAGTAGAGTCTTTGGCTAACCATCCTGCCTTAATGACACACGCTTCAGTTCCTGCCGAAAAAAGAGCTGAAATTGGAATAACTGATGATTTAGTAAGATTAAGTGTCGGTATCGAAGATATTGAAGATTTGATTGCTGATTTAGAGCAAGCTTTACAATAAGCGGAAAATAAAAATTCCCGAAATTTCATTGAGAAATTTCGGGAATTTTTTTATTTTTAGGAAAATTAATCTAGGTAGTAAATATAACCAAAATTTAACCACAAATTCCAGTCGTTTGCTTTGTTTTCAGAGTAAATATCTGGATCTTTTCTTAATCCATCTACCCAATCATCAAAATAGTGTTGCCATCTTAGTTCTACAAATAAATCTGATAATTCAGTTAATTTATATCTTGTTCCCACTGATGACACTACTGACCATGTACTGCCAGAACCAGATCTAAAACCATCTGGTAAATACATTGGATATACATTATTAGGGTTGTCTAAACCGCCCGGTAAAATGGAATAAGTATTATTTGAATAGAATGAATAGTGTGCACCAAGAGCAACAAAAGGAGCCCAAGCGCCATTAGTTCCCGAAAATTCTCTAATACTCCAAGGAAAATACTCTAACTGCATTCCTACATCTGTTACTCTAGCTTCACCACGCATTGATCGAAGTTGAAGCGCAGCAAATGATTCTCTTTCTACCCATTTACCAAAATGTCTAAGGTTTGTACTGTTGTATGAAAGCTCTGATCTTAATTTAAAGTGATCATTAAAATAGCTATCTTTAGAGTAACAGTTACAATCTGCTCTGTAAGAAAAATTTATATAGTGTACTAAGCCTACTGCGAAACCAGTATTTCCTGCATTAGTATCAAAATCTCCTCTCACACCAAAATCAGACTGAAATGCCACACCTCCAACAAATGCTCCCACTTCATGGGAAAACCCAAGTTGAGCACTACTAATCAAAGGAATAAATAAAAATGTTGCTAAAAAACAGCGAAACAAATGGCTCATTTGAAATATGATTTCTGTAATATCTGACAAATATATAAAAACAAACTTCATAATTTAAAAAATATTGCGATTTGTTAAAAATAAATTAATATCGCCAATCATTTATTTTATAATTTTTTCACAAAAAGCAATGGTGAAACAGTTTATAAATGTATATTTGTCGAGTTTAACTTTTAAGTTTCTGTGAAACAAAAAAACATAAATTGATTTAAATTGATTTAATTAAAATGGAACAAAAAATTAAAGATTTTATGGCGGAAGTGGAAGCCAAAAATCCAAATGAACCAGAATTTTTACAAGCTGTAAAAGAATTTGCAGAAACTGTAATTCCTTTTATTGCAGAACAAAAAAAATATGACGGAAAAAATCTGTTGTTAAGAATGGCTGAGCCAGAACGTTCAGTAATTTTTAGAGTGCCTTGGGTTGATGACAAAGGTGAAATTCAAGTAAACAGAGGATTCCGTATCCAAATGAACTCGGCTATTGGTCCTTACAAAGGAGGTATCCGTTTTCACAACACGGTAAACCTATCTGTCTTAAAATTCTTAGCTTTTGAGCAAGTATTTAAAAACAGTTTAACTACCCTTCCAATGGGTGGTGGTAAAGGTGGTTCTGATTTTGATCCTCAAGGGAAATCTGATGGTGAAATCATGCGTTTTTGCCAATCTTTTATGACTGAATTATGTCGCCATATTGGTCCTGATTTAGATGTGCCAGCTGGAGATATTGGAGTAGGAGCAAGAGAAATTGGTTACATGTTTGGCCAATATAAAAGAATTAGAAACGAATTCACAGGAGTTTTAACCGGAAAAGGTTTGGCTTATGGTGGTTCTTTAATTCGTCCAGAAGCTACAGGATATGGTGTTGTTTATTTCACGGAGCAAATGTTAAGAACAAAAGGTGAAAAAATTGAAGGAAAAACAGTTGCTATCTCTGGTTTCGGAAATGTGGCTTGGGGAGTTGCATTAAAAGTTAACGAATTAGGCGGAAAAGTAGTTACTTTATCAGGTCCTGACGGATACATTTATGACGCAGATGGTATTTCTGATGATAAAATCGAATTCATGTTAGAAATGCGCGCTAGCGGTACTAACAAAGCTGAAATGTATTTGGAAAGATATCCTAATGCAGTATTTCATAAAGGAAAAAGTCCTTGGGAAGCTAAAGTTGATATCGCTATACCTTGTGCTACACAAAATGAATTAAACGAACAAGACGCTAAAAACTTAATTGCTAATGGCGTATTGTGTGTTACTGAAGCTGCTAACATGCCTTGTACTTTAGATGCTATTAAATTATTTTTAGATGCCAAAGTGTTATTTGCTCCAGGTAAAGCAGCTAATGCTGGAGGTGTTGCTGCTTCTGGTTTAGAAATGACGCAAAACTCTATCCGTTTAAACTGGACAAGCGAAGAAGTGGATGCGCGTTTAAAAGATATCATGGTAGGAATTCACAACCAATGTAAAAAATACGGAACAGAAGAAGATGGTTATGTTAACTATGTTAAAGGAGCCAATATTGCTGGTTTCGTAAAAGTGGCTGACGCTATGTTAGCTCAAGGAGTAGTATAACATCTCAAAAATAAATTTAAAAAGTCCATTCATCGAATGGACTTTTTTATTTTAGTACCATAAATCTGAAATTATTACGTTTATAGTATATTTGTAACAAATTGCTAAAATGAAAAAGCACCTTTGGATTTTATTGTTCGTTTATGTTCCTTTGTTTGGCCAACAAAACAACCAATTATGGAAAAGCTATTTTTCATATAACGAGATTGTAGATGTAGCAAATGGAGGAGTTACCGTTTATTCTGCAACCGAAAACAGTATTTTTTCCAAAAACACCACTTCTGGAAATCTAACACAAACTAATTCAATTTCTGGACTAAAACCTGAATCCATAACGTGTATTACCAGATCAGAAAGTGTTAATAAAACGTTTATTGGCAACGCTAATGGGTTGTTGTTAGTTGTTAATGCAGATGGTAGTGTAACCCAAAAAGTAGACATTATTACCGAAGTTCCCGTACCACCAAATAAGAAAAAAATCAACGATTTATATGAACACAACGGCAGAATTTACATTGCTACAGATTACGGAATTTCTGTATTGAACGCTTTAACTTTAGAATTTGTTGCAACTTATTTCATTGGTTCAAATGGTGAAGAAGTAGAAGTGCTTCAAACTACTGTAAAAGACAACGAAATTTATGCCGTGACTAGAACTAATGGCATTAGAAAAGGCGATTTAAACAATCCGTTCCTGTTTGACTTTTCACAATGGACTACTTTTGATGCAGGTTTTTGGACAGGAATTGTAACTTTTAACAATGAAATTATTGCTGCAAATACCAATTCCAGAACGTTTAGACTAAATGGCTCTTCTATTGTTGAAGTGCTTAATCATTCGCAAGTAGCCTTAAAGATTAAAACCAATCAATCAGAATTAGTAATAACCACTGCTAATACTATATTTGTTGTAAACCAAAGTTTTTCAACTATTGCAACAATTTCAACTGCCGCTTTTTCAGAAGTTACTCCTGTTTTTACCGCAGCAACCGTAGTGAATAACCGAATTTTCATTGGAACAGAAAAAGATGGACTTTTTGAAACGAACCTGAACAATACTTCCACTTTTGAAAATATTTCTCCCAATGGCCCCCTGCAAAATTTAATATTTAGAGTAAAAAAAGCACCTAATAAAATTTGGGCAGTACACGGAAGTTATAATCAAGAATACAATCCCTTTCCGCTTGATGAACTCGGTGTAAGTGTTTTTGATAATGATACCGGATGGGGCATCATTCCATACGAAGATTTGTTAGAAGCAAAATCACTTTCTGATATTGCCATTAATCCAAATAATCCTAATGAAGTTTATGTTTCATCCTATTTTTCTGGGCTTTTAAAAATCAACGGAAACAACATTTCGTTATTAAACAATACTAACACAGGACCAAATGGTTTGGAATCTTTGGTACTAACACCGCCCAATCCTTCTTATGTGGATATTAGAGTAAATAGTCCCACTTTTGATAGAGAAGGAAATCTTTGGGTAACAAACGCTTTTGTAAACAGAGCTATAAAAGTTCAAAGAGGCACACAATGGCAATCTTATAACCTTCAAGGTGTTACCGCAAATTTTGCTTCTGGACGATACAACAATATGGTCATAGATAGAAACAGAACCAAATGGATTGCTGCTTTTAATGACGGTATTGTAGCTTTCAACGAAAATCTAAATAATAAATTCATCAACATTAATGTAAGTAATGGTAATTTGCCTGATCCTGTGGTAACATGTGTAGCGTTAGATAACAGAAATCAATTGTGGATAGGTACTTTAAGAGGTTTGCGAATTGTATCAAGTATTGACCGTTTTTTAACCGAAGAAGAAATTGCAACTACAAACATAGTGATTCAAGAAGGAGATTTAGCACAAGAATTATTTTTCCAACAAACAATTCTTGATATTGCGGTTGATGGAGCCAATAGAAAATGGGTTTCTATAGCAAATGGTGGCGTTTTCTTGGTATCAGCAAACGGACAAGAAACCATTTATCGATTTGATAAAAACAACTCGCCATTACCAAGTAATACTATCTTAGATATCGAAATTGACGGAGCTTCAGGAGAAGTATTTTTTGCAACCGACAAAGGAATGGTTTCTTTTTTAGGAACTTCTACCAGACCTAGTGATAGTTTAGCTGATGTTTTTGTTTATCCTAATCCAGTTCGCCCAGGATTTGCAGGAACAGTCAAAATTAGTGGATTAACTGATAGAGCCAATGTAAAAATAACCGATATTGAAGGAAATTTAGTTTTTGAAACCACTTCAGCTGGTGGAACCATCGAATGGGATACCACGGCTTTTGGAAAATATAAGGTAGCATCAGGCGTTTACATGATTTTTGTAGCCAGCCAAGACGGAACAGATTCTACGGTAAAAAAGGTAATGGTTATTCGTTAAAAAGTTCACGGTTTATTGTTTGTTGTTTATCAACTATAAACAATTAACCACAAACCACAAATTCAATAATGCTCGTCAAAACTAAAGCCATAGTAATTTCCACTTTAAAATATCAAGAAAAAAGCTTGATAGTGAAATGCTTTACGCTTTCAGATGGGTTAAAATCTTATTTTGTAAACAACGCTTTTACAGGAAAAAAAAACAACCAAAAAATTGCTTTTTTTCAACCTTTAGCGCAACTAGAAATTGAAGCGTATCACAAAAACAAAGGCACTTTAGAACGTTTTAAAGAAATTAAAATCCAAAACCCGTATCATTCACTACATCAAGACATTACCAAAACCACCATTATATTGTTTCTTTCCGAAGTATTACATCATGCCATCAAAGAAGATGGAAAAAATGAGCCATTATTCGAATTTTTAGAAACTGCCTTTTCTTGGTTAGATAATCATGATGATATAGCTAATTTTCATTTAATTACTTTGGTACAAGTAACCAAATACCTTGGGTTTTATCCCCAAAATCCCAATAATGAAAACCCTTATTTTGAAATTACTGAAGGTGTTTTTGTTCCATTTGAAGGTGTAAGTTGCTTATCAAAAGAAACTACCCAATTATTCAGAAAACTGATGGAATTACGCTTTCAAGACAACCAGAAAATATTCTCTTCCTTCCAACGCCAAGAACTTTTAAAAATTCTCATGGATTACTACACATTCAATATTGATGGCTTCAAAAAACCCAAATCATTAGAAATTCTTAAAGAAGTTTTTAGTTAAACTCAAAAAAAGACCTGTTTTTTTCTTCACAACTGTAAAAACTGAAAACTGAAAACTAAAAACTGAAAACTATTTACTATTTTCGCAAATTGATTTAAGAAAGCGATAAAATGACTACAAAATTTACTGAATACAAAGGACTTGACTTGCCAACAGTAGCATCAGAAGTTCTTGATTTTTGGAAAAAAAATAACATCTTTGAACAATCGGTAACTTCCCGTGAAGGAGCTACACCTTACGTGTTTTTCGAAGGGCCACCATCTGCAAATGGCTTACCTGGAATTCACCACGTAATGGCGCGTGCGATTAAAGATATTTTTTGTCGTTATAAAACTCAAAAAGGCTACCAAGTAAAGCGTAAAGCAGGTTGGGATACGCACGGCTTACCTGTAGAATTAGGTACCGAGAAAGAATTAGGCATCACTAAAGAAGATATCGGAAAAACAATTTCAGTTACAGAATACAACGAAGCGTGTAAAAGAACCGTTATGCGTTACACTGATGTATGGAACGACCTTACCGAAAAAATGGGGTATTGGGTAGATATGGAAGATCCTTACGTTACGTACAAATCCAAATACATGGAAACCGTTTGGTGGTTGCTAAAACAAATTTACAACAAAGATTTACTTTACAAAGGCTACACAATTCAGCCGTATTCTCCAAAAGCAGGAACAGGTTTGTCTTCGCACGAAGTGAATCAACCAGGTTCATACCGTGATGTTACAGATACAACGATTGTAGCGCAGTTCAAAGCAAAAGACGAAACGTTACCAAGTTTCTTACAAGGTTTCGGAACGATTCACTTTTTAGCTTGGACGACAACTCCTTGGACGTTGCCGAGTAATACAGCGTTAACGGTTGGACCAAAAATCGATTATGTTTTAGTGAAAACGTTCAATCAATACACTTTTGAACCAGTAAATGTTGTTTTAGCTAAACCTTTAGTTGGAAAACAATTCGGTGGAAAATATTTTGTAGCAGAATCAGATGCTGATTTTACAAATTACAAATCAGAAGATAAAAAGATTCCATACAAAATTTTAGCCGAAGCAAAAGGTGCTGATTTAGTAGGAATTCGTTACGAACAATTGCTACCATTAGCATTACCATATCAAAATCCTGAAAATGCGTTTAGAGTGATTTCAGGTGATTTCGTTACAACGGAAGATGGAACTGGAATTGTTCATACAGCACCAACTTTCGGAGCTGATGATGCTAAAGTTGCCAAAGAAGCAACTCCAGAAGTACCACCAATGTTGGTTTTAGACGAAAACGGAAATCCTGTTCCATTGGTTGATTTACAAGGAAAATTTGTTGCTGGATTGGGTGATTTGTCTGGAAAGTATGTGAAAAACGAATACTACAATGAAGGCGAAGCACCAGAAAAATCAGTAGACGTAGAAATCGCAATTCGTTTAAAAGAAGAAAACAAAGCCTTTAAGGTTGAAAAATACGTCCACAGTTATCCACATTGCTGGAGAACGGACAAACCGATTTTATACTATCCATTAGATTCTTGGTTTATCAAAGTAACCGAAATCAAAGATAGAATGTTCGACTTAAACGAAACCATCAACTGGAAACCAAAAGCTACAGGAGAAGGTCGTTTCGGAAATTGGTTGAAAAACGCTAATGATTGGAATTTATCACGCTCAAGATATTGGGGAATTCCTTTGCCAATTTGGAGAACAGAAGATAAAACCGAAGAAATCTGCGTTGGTTCAGTAGAGGAATTGTATAATGAAGTTGAAAAAGCGGTTGCAATTGGTTTCATGACTGAAAATCCATACAAAGGATTCCAAATCGGAAACATGGAAGAAACAAACTACGATTTAGTGGATTTACACAAAAATATTGTAGATGATATCGTTTTAGTTTCTCCATCAGGAAAACCCATGAAACGCGAAACGGATTTAATTGATGTTTGGTTCGATTCAGGTGCGATGCCTTATGCGCAATGGCATTATCCATTTGAAAACAAGGAAATTATTGATGGTGTTTGTCATTCTGAACTTGTTTCAGAATCTCAAAACGAGAACCTGAAACAAGTTCAGGTTGACAAGCGAATGTTTCCAGCCGATTTCATTGCAGAAGGTGTTGATCAAACTCGTGGTTGGTTTTATACTTTACACGCGATTGGGACATTAGTTTTCGATAAAATCGCCTACAAAAACGTAGTTTCAAACGGATTAGTTTTGGATAAAAACGGACAAAAAATGTCGAAACGTTTAGGGAATGCGGTTGATCCATTCACTACTCTAGCTGAATATGGTCCAGATGCTACACGATGGTACATGATTTCGAATGCCAATCCTTGGGATAACTTAAAATTTGATATCGAAGGTGTGGCTGAGGTTCGTAGAAAATTCTTCGGTACACTTTATAATACGTATTCGTTTTTTGCTTTATATGCCAATATCGATGGTTTTAAATATGATGAAGCCGAAGTTCCATTAAACGAAAGACCAGAAATCGACCGTTGGATTTTATCGGAATTACATACTTTAATTCAATTGGTAGATGAAGCGTATGCGGATTACGAACCAACCAAAGCGGCTCGTGCTATTTCTGATTTTGTTCAAGAAAACTTAAGTAACTGGTACGTTCGTTTGTGCAGAAGAAGATTCTGGAAAGGCGATTATGCACAAGATAAAATTGCGGCTTATCAAACGCTTTATACTTGTTTGGTAACGGTTGCGAAGCTTTCTGCTCCAATTGCACCGTTCTTTATGGATAAACTTTACAGAGATTTAACACAAGCTACAGGTTCTGAGTCGTTTGAAAGCGTACATTTGGCCGAGTTTCCAAAAATGGTTGAAAACTTTGTTGATAAATCATTAGAAAGCAAAATGATGAAAGCCCAAACGGTTTCTTCTTTAGTTTTATCGCTTCGTAAGAAGGAAATGATTAAAGTACGCCAACCGTTGCAAAAGGTAATGATTCCAGTACTTGACGAGAATCAGCGTGCTGAAATTAAAGCAGTTTCTGACTTAATTATGGCTGAGGTAAACGTGAAAGAAGTGGAGTTGTTAGACGATGCTTCAGGTGTTTTAGTAAAGCAAATTAAACCTAATTTTAAGACATTGGGACCACGTTTTGGAAAAGATATGGGATTGATTTCCAAAGAGATACAAAATTTTGGACAAGAAGAAATAACTAAATTAGAACGCAATGGCGAACTAGTTATGGAAATTGCAGGAAAAAGTATAACTTTATCACAAGATGACGTTGAAATTTCATCGCAAGATATCCCAGGTTGGTTAGTAGCCAATGCCAACGGAATTACAGTAGCATTAGACATTACCATTTCCGATGAATTAAGAAAAGAAGGAATTGCGAGAGAATTAATAAATAGAATCCAAAATATCAGAAAAGACTCCGGTTTCGAAGTTACTGACAAGATTACTGTGCAAATGCAAAAAAACAGTCAAGTTGAGGAAGCCGTTTTAGCAAATGAATCGTATATTAAATCAGAAACACTTACACAAACGTTAATTTTTGTAGAAAGTGTTGAAAATGGTACAGAAATTGAGTTTGATGATATTAAAACAAGAATTTTTATTTCAAAATAAAAGCCAGAAGCTTTTAATCGATGTTTAACTATAAATTATAACATTATGGTAGAGGAGCAAATTAGATATTCAGATGCTGATTTGGCGGAATTTAAAACGTTAATTTTAGCAAAATTAGATAAGGCTAAAAACGATTTAGAGCTTATTAAAAGTGCGTATATGAATGATTTAAATAACGGAACAGATGATACATCGCCTACGTTTAAAGCATTTGAAGAAGGTAGTGAAACCATGAGCAAAGAAGCCAATGCGCAATTAGCTATTAGACAAGAAAAATTTATCCGTGATTTAAAAAATGCCTTAATACGAATTGAAAATAAAACGTATGGCGTTTGCAAAGTAACAGGTAAATTAATTAGTAAAGAGCGTTTAAAAATTGTTCCTCATGCTACTATGAGTATTGAAGCAAAGAACTTACAACGCTAATTAACAAAATACCAATAGATAAATTCCAAATTCCAATTTGTTTTGATACATTTTGGGGTTTGGATTTTTACTTTTTAATACTTTACTTCTACTTTAAACCGTACTTTTGCAAAAAATAATACCATGTTAGAAAACAAAGACCAATCAAAAACTAGTATCGCACAATTGGGTGAATTTGGACTTATTGATCATTTAACTCAACATTTCACTATTTCTCAAGAATCAACCAAGAAAGGAATAGGTGATGACGCAGCAGTTTTAGATTTTAAAATGGATAAGATTTTAGTTTCTACTGATTTGTTGATTGAAGGCGTTCATTTCGATTTGGCCTATATGCCGTTAAAACACTTAGGTTACAAAGCGGTAGTTGCCAATGTTTCTGATATTGCAGCTATGAATGCTACACCCACTCAAATTACTGTTTCTGTAGCGGTTTCTAATCGTTTTCCTTTGGAAGCTTTAGAGGAACTTTTTAACGGAATCACAATCGCTTCAAAGATATATAATGTAGATGTAATAGGTGGCGATACTACTTCTTCTCAAAAAGGATTGATAATTAGCATAACAGCCATTGGAAAAGCAAACGAAGAATCGATAGTTTATAGAAACGGCGCAAAACCCAATGATTTATTAGTAGTAACAGGTGATATTGGCGCCGCTTATATGGGACTACAAGTGCTTGAACGTGAAAAACAAGTATTCCAGGTGAATCCTAATAACCAACCCGTGTTAGATGATTACACCTATTTAATTGAACGCCAATTAAAACCTGAAGCAAGAACGGATGTTAAAGAATTATTGCATAAACTTGAGGTGAAACCTACAGCAATGATTGATATTTCCGATGGTTTGTCTTCTGAGATTCTACATATTTGCAAACAAAGTAATGTGGGTTGTAATTTATTTGAAGACAAAATTCCGCTTGATCCTCAATTGATCAATGTGTGTGAAGAATTTGATTTAGACAGTACAACAATTGCTTTGAGTGGTGGCGAAGATTATGAATTATTATTTACTATTGACATGAACGATTACGATAAAATTAAGGGAAATCCAAATTTCACTGTAATTGGTCATATTACTGAAGCAAAGGAAGGCGCACATCTAATCACAAGAATTGGCACAAAAATTGCTCTGAAAGCAAGAGGTTGGAACGCATTAAGCGAATAGCCAAATTTATTTTATAAATCAAAAACAAACTACATGAAAAAACTCTATTTTATTCTTGCCTTAGCCTTAAGTAGTGCTTTTTGCTTTTCACAAGAAACAGAAACTCCAAGTTTTAACAAAAATGAAATTAAAGGAAATGCCTTGTTTCTAGTTTTAGGAAGTTTTGAAGCCACTTACGAACGCCTTCTAAACGAAGAATCAGGAGCTGGAATTTCTGTAAGTATTCCTGTTGACCGTTACAATTGGGATATTAATTATTCGGTTACGGGTTTTTATCGTTATTATTTTGGGAAAAAACCTGCGGCTGGCTTTTTTGGAGAAGCCTTTGGAATGTTAAACAATGTTGACGATTGGGTTTATTCTGAAAGTGACAATGGGATTGATTTTTATTCTGGACCAAAAACATTAACGGACTTTGCTCTTGGAATTGGTCTTGGCGGTAAATGGGTAACCAAGAAAGGGTTATTACTAGAAGTTAATGCCGGAGTAGGAAGAAATCTATTTAATAACCAGTATGAAAGAGATTTTGAGCTAATTGGTCGCGGTGGAATAACCATAGGATATAGATTTTAAAAAGCAAAAACCAAACTTGAAAATGTTTGGTTTTTTTGTTTTGAGTCAAGTACTTCTTAACACTCTCAATTTTATCCTTTATTTGTTTTGTTAATGTTTGAAGGAAACGGTGGAGGGTTAAAGTTAGTTTTCTATTCTCTTACTAATTTCTTTTACAATTGCTCTAAAATCTGCATTGTATTCGTTTTTGTATTGATAATCCCAAACGCCACCATTCTTTTTTGTAATACGAAGAAGCAATGGTTCTTCATTAGCAAAAATTCTTGCCATTAGTGAAAAGATAAAATAAAGTTGGTAATACCATCTCTTTTACGGATTTATGAGTGCTATCGATACAACTTCATCAAAATTGAAACTCCTAAATTCCCAATAATCAATTGCTTTTATCTTGAAATGCGTTTCTTCAACAATAATTTCATGATATTCTTTAGCTTTGAAATGGTTTGAGTTCATTTTTTTGATTTTTTTGAATCATATAAGTATGAGTTTGTTTTTTGCGGAGTCATTTACTTGATTTGTAAACTTTATTTATATGAATATTCAATCTTTAATAGATTATTTTCTTCAAATTAAAAGAAATTTTTAGAAAAGAAAAGTAGAATTTTTCTAATAAACCGATTACTGAAATCCAATTAAAAAGCTTGTTAAGAATAAATATTTATCTCATCCAACCTTCAACAATATAATTTTTTCTAGCAATTATATAATCCGCATTTCCATTTGAAGGTTCAAACCATAATTCAATTCTGGAACCATATTTATCTCCCCAAGACCCTTCATAAATTGTAAACTCGCCTTCATAAATTTTTGATTCAAAATTTTCTATTTTAACTCTCGAACGTAATTTTATTCTTTCTTCCGATAATTTATCATTTGATGTTATTTCATAGGCTTTGATGTAGTAATTACCTAGTTCAGTTGGAATAATATTTGTGTGGTAATTATAAATACCAGGTTGTCCTCCCAAAGATAAAATAAAGTCATTTTTTTCAAAATCCGATTTAGTTGGATTAGATTCTAAAGGTTTGTATATTTCTATTCCTTTTGGTATAGTTTTATTTGCTCCATAATAATCTGGAGGTGAAAAAGTAAAAAAAAGCGAAACATAGAAAAAAAGGAAAAATGAAATACCAATCTGAGGTATTAAGTAAAACCATTTTTTAATAAAAATCTGAACAATTGATGAAACTAAATTACCTAAAATATTTACAAAAAATATTATTAAAGAAAGATCAATTATTGTATTACTCTTTACGCCATCACCGATTAAAAATATTACAAATGGAAAAAAGTAACTAAGAATAGGAATCCACCAAATTTTAAAGTATTTTGATAATCCGTTTTTAATGTTCTCCAATTTCATTGATTTTTTCTTCTGTTATTTTATATTTAAAAACAACCTTATTTTTTATAAATAGCGTGTATTGGCGTTACCTAGTTGCATTTATCAAATATACCAAAAAACCAATCATTGAACACTAAAATCTGCTCACTGCCCACTTACTTCAATTCCTTAATCGCTTCTTTTTCAATCCAGCCTTGGGTTTTGTCGGTGAGTTGGATGTGTTGCCAATTGGCTACGGTTTCTAGTACGAAAACTTTGGTGCCTTCGTGAAGTTCAAATGCGGTTTCGGCATTGGTTCTGGGTTCGGTTTTTACGGCAACTTCTTCTGCAAATACAATCGCAGGACGAATTTTAGCTTCCATTTCTTTTTGGATAATTGCAGCTAAAACAGCAACAAGTAATACCAACAAAAACACAAACATACCAATGAAAAAACCACGTTTCAATAAAGTAGTTTGTCCGAAATAGTAAATAATAAAACTCAATAAAAAGCCAAAACCTCCAAAAACTGCTATCCAAGCCCAAGTATCTACCGAAGCAATTTTGGTGAAAGAAAACACCATTTGCCCAAATCCAATTTCTGGAATTGCTTTGATATCGTCAATGGCTCTTTTTTGGGCAAAAGATAAATTGGTTTGTATCGCTTCGTCATTGGGATTTAGCAATAACGCTTTTTCGAAATAGTAAATCGAAGGGGCAATTTTGCCTAATTTGTAATAGCAGTTTCCAATGTTGAAGTACAAATCGGAAGATTCACGTTCGAAATTGGTAACCAAAGATTCATAACCTTCAACAGCAGCAGCATAATCGCCATTACGATACTTTTCGTTAGCTAATTCGAAAACGTCATTAACATTTGGCGCAGGTTCTTCTGCCCAAACTAATGAGGTAAAAAGAAGGAAAAAATATAGTATAAATCTCATTTTTTTAGTTTTATTTAAACACGAATTTCACGAATTTTCACTAATTTATTTTGTGTTCTTTGTGCTTTCCTTGTGTCCTTTGTGGTTAAACCAACACAATCAAACACGAATTTCACTTATTTTCACTAATTCTCTTTGTGTCCTTTGCGCCTGCTTTGTGCCCTTTGTGGTTAAACTTTTAAACAATTTGTTTTTCCAATTCTGAAATCACTTCAACGGCTTTGTTATAATCTTGTTGCATCGCTACTTCTGATGATGGTGTGTAGCGTGCAAATTCGCAATCGTTCATCAAGTTGATAAATTGCCCAACTGTAGCTTCTGAAGCTTTTTTGTTCAACAACAATTCTTGAATGTTTTCTTTACTCATTTCCGAAGTTTCAATATGCAATTTGGCTTTCAAGAAATTGTGTAACGCTTTTTCCATTGCCATGTAAAACGGTACTTTGTTGCCCATTTGTTTTTTGGCATCTGCTAAGAATTTCTTCGCTAATTTGGTATTTCTTCTCACGCGGTTTCCAAATTCATCGGCATCTCTGGCTTCTTTTTTCTTTCTTGCCAAAATAATTATTGGTAACAACAAAAACGGTGCTACTAATAATCCGTAGAATAAATTGGAACCAAAAAATGGTGTTTTGTTAATTGGCGTTAAATACGAAGTCAGCTTAATGTATTGGAACCTATCGTTTTTTACGACTGGTTTTTTGTTGTCATTTTGATTAGAACCAGCTACTGCATTTCCTTCCAAAACCGTAATTTCAATAGGTTCAGAAGTAATGGTTTTATACGAATTGGAATTCAAATCGAAATATGAAAATGTTTGCGGTTTGATGGTATAATTTCCTTTAAATTGCGGAATAATCGTGTAAGTGTCCGAAATTTTTCCAGTCATTCCAGTTAATGGCGTGTTGACTTCTTCCTTATGTTGCGGATCAAAAACTTCAAATGCATTTGGAAATTCTGGTTTTGGTAATTGGAACAACTTCAAATTGCCATTTCCTGATGCAGTTACTACTAAATCTAATGATTCTCCAGCTTTTAATTGCGTTTTCGAAGCTTTCACAGTGAAATCGAAATTACCAACGGCTCCAGTGAAATTTTCAGGTTTTCCTTTTTCAGGCAATGGTTTCACATTGATAGATTTTGCGCCAGCGGAAACGGTTTTTTTGGTTGTTTCATACGTCATGGTTTCCATAAATCCCATGCGCTTTCTTGTAGGAACATCCACATCTAAAACAATAGAAAGTGGTTCCAATGGCTTGTTTCCAGCTTCTAACGGATACAAAATTACTTTTCGCCAAACTACCATGGCATAATCTTGTCCGTTATATGTTCCTGGAACAGCTTCTAATTTTTTAATATCAATATGCTGACTCCAAAAACCGTTGTACTTTGGATTGGCCACTTCACGAACATTTCGCACAATGAATCTTGGGTCAAAATACAATTTGTAAACTACAGTTAGAGGTTCGTTCACATACGGATTTCCTTTGGAAACTTCAGCTACTAAATGAATGCCTTCACCAGCTTTGTAATCTGGACTATTTGGATCTTTTGGTTGTTGAATGGCATCGGTTACTGAAATTTTTATTGGAGCCGTTTTGTAAATTTCGTTATTGAATTCAATGCTTGCTGATTTGATGGTAAACGTTCCTTTCTTGGTAGGTTGTAAAATATAAGTAAAACTTCTGTTGAATGATTTTACTCCATTGACCCAAGAATAACTTGTAGATTGAAACGGACCACCTACTAAACGGAAGCCTTCAAAATCAGGCGGCGAAAAGTTGTCGCCATCTTGATTGATAGCAAAACTAACTTGCAGATTTTCGTTTAATCCCAAAGAGTTTTTACTCACTTTTGCTTCAAACTTAACGTCTTGAGCAGCTAGAAGCGTGTGCAAAAAAATGGTAAATAACAGTGCTAGCTTTTTCATTTTCAAATTACCAATCTTTATCGTTTGTTTTGGGTTGTGCTTTTACTTTTTTGGCGTTTATTTTGTCTTGAATATTCTTTTCAGCATTGTTAACCGCATCTAATATACTTTCAATTTGTTGTTTGTTGGCTCCAGAAGGTTTTGGATTTTGATTTTGATTTTCTCCTTTGTTATCCTCGTTTTTATCTTCTTTTTTGTCGCCTTTATTTTTATTATCGTCTTTATCGCCTTGGTCAGAATCTTTTTTGTCTTTGTCTTTTCCGTTGTCTTTTTTATCCTTTTTTTCGTCTTGATTGTCTTGGTTTTGATTCTGATTTTGGTCTTTGTTTTGGTCTTTGTCTTTATTGTCTTGGTTGCCTTTTGGCGGATTTTCTTTTAATTTTTGCTTTGCCAATGCATAATTGTAACGCGTTTCCTCATCATACGGATTGTTGCGCAACGCATTTTTGTAAGCATCAACCGCAGCTTGATAGTTTTCCTCCAGCATAAACGTATTGCCTATATTGTGAAAGGCTTTGTGCTTTTCTTCTTTGGTTTTAGCACTTTCTACGGCATTAAAAAATTTGAATTTCGCTTCCCCAGGTTGATTTTGACGGTAAATACTTGTTCCCAAATTGTAATTAGCAACCGCTCTTTTTTCTTCATTTTTAGATTGAGAAACACGAAAATTCGCTTCGGAATTGATGTAATTTTTATTGCCAAATTCTTTCGTGCCTTCGTACAAGTTTTTGTCTTTCTTTTGCGCGGAAAGAAACGACGAAATGCCAAGTAATGCTATCAATATAATCCTCTTCATCTTACTTTTTCTCATTAAATAAATTCAATTTTTGTAACCAAGCTGTTTTGCGTTCTAAAAAGAAAACATCTAACAGCAACAGTAAAAAGGCAAAACCGATAAACCATTGGTATTGCGTTTGGTATTCGGCTATTTGTTGGGTTTCAAATTCAGTTTTTTCAATGTTGTCTAAAGCGTTTTTGATTTGTTCCAATACCTCTTTAGTTGAAGTTCCATCAATATAACCTGCTTTTGTACTTTCTGCGATTTCGGTTAACAAACTTGGATTCAACTTTGTAATCACTGTTTCGCCATTGCTGTCTTTTTTGTAACCTGCAATTACGTTGTTGTCGGCTTTTAATGGTATTGGTCCACCTTTTTCTGTTCCAACGCCAATAGTGATGATTTTTATTCCTTTTTCAATTGCCAAATTAATTGCTTCCGATTGTCCTTCGCTGTGATCTTCTCCATCAGAAACTAGAATGATTAGTTTGCTAGTATCGACCGCATCGAAATATTTGGTTGCCAAATTTACCGCATCGTTCAAAGCCGTTCCTTGCGAAGAAACCATATTGGTATTCATACTTTGCAAGTACATTTTGGCAATACTGTAATCCGTTGTCATGGGCAAAACAGGATAAGCGCTTCCAGCATAACCTACAATTCCAATTCTATCGTTTCCTAAATTGTTGATGATTTGGGAAATAATTTGTTTGGATTTGTCCAATCGGTTGGGTGCAACATCTTCCGCTAGCATACTTTTTGAAATATCGAGCGCAAACACAATATCAATTCCTTGACGCTTTACGGTTTCCATTTTGGTGCCAATTTTTGGGTTGACCAAAGCAAAAATCAATGCAAGCAAAGCCAAAAGCAAAGTACCAAACTTCAAAACAGGCTTAAAAACTGATTTTTCTGGACTCAATTTTTGTACCAATTCCAAATCGCCAAATTCTTTTTGTTTTCTCTTCTTCCAAAGCATTTGAACAAGAAAAAGCGCTACTAAAATGGGAATTAGTAGTAGTAAATACAAATATTTTGGTTCTTCTAATAGATACATAGCGTTTAAATAAAACTTCTAAATACGGTGTTTTTCAATAGCAATTCGATAGCTAAAAGCAACATTGCTAGTAGCACTAACGGTTTGAATTTTTCGTCGTAATTGAAATATTTCTGTTCTTCGATTTCGGTGGTTTCTAATTGGTTGATTTCTTCGTAGATTTCTTCCAATTTCTTATTACTTGTGGCTCTAAAATATTTTCCATTGGTGGTTTTTGCAATTTCTCGCATCAATTTTTCATCGATTTCTACAGGCGTATTTTGGTATACAAATTCGCCATTAGGTTTTTTTGCCACAGGAAAAGGCGCCACTCCATTTGTGCCAATACCAATGGTATAAACTTTAATACCGTATTGTTCAGCAATATCAGAAGCCATTCTTGGGTCGATTGTTCCCGAATTATTCACACCATCGGTCAATAAAATGATGATTCTACTTTTGGCTTTGCTATCACGCAAACGGTTAATGGCTGTAGCTAAACCAACGCCAATTGCCGTTCCATCAGCGATTACAGTATCGTCGTATTCAATAGTCTTGAGTGATTGCAAAACCACGGTTTTATCTGAAGTTACTGGTGTTCGTGTATAACTTTCGCCTGCATAAACTACTAATCCAATTCTGTCATTGATTCTATCTTCAACAAAAGTAGCAGCTACGCGTTTTAAGGCTTCTAATCTATTGGGTTTTAAATCTTTGGCTAGCATACTTCCAGAAACGTCTATTGCCATTACGATATCGATACCTTTTGTCACTCTTGATTTGGCAGAAACATCAACACTTCTTGGTCGGGCTAAAGCTACAATGATGCTACTTAATGCCAATAATCGCAATACAAAAAGAAGCGGTTTTAATTTGGCTACCCATGATGTTTGATTGCCAAAAGGCGTTAGCGAACTCATTTTCAACGTTGGCGATTGCTCTTTACGTTTGTAAAAATACCAGCCAATAGCTAGTGGCAAAGCCAAAAACAACCAAAAAAACTCGGGATGAAGAAAACTAATATTTGTCATCATTGTGCAGCTTTTTTTAGTTCAACTGATGCCAAAACTCGATCCATTACTTCACGAGCAAATTTGTCGTCTTCTCTGTAAATGAGAAACAATTCTTGACCGCCAGAGGCTTGAGCAAAAGCTAAAATTTCGTAACCCATTTGAAATTGTTTGTTGTTGATTGGGTCTAATGCTGTAAATGTTCCGTAAGCTCTTTTTCCGGTTAAGCCTTTTGGGTCTTCATAATCATCTACTTTTACGGTGATGTTTTGAGCGCCCATGGTTTCCAATGTTTTTAAATCACTTTCTAATGCACGTTCTAAATCAATTGCAGTTGTATCTTTGAATGCCGTTGTTTTGAGTACAATTGAAAAATTATCTAAAACACTTCCATAAGCAAACATACTTGCCGATTTAACATTGGGCGGCAAATTGTTTTGAATGCGTTCGTCTACAATACGTTTCAATACTTTGGGAGTTGCAATAGAAATGGCGGGTTCACCGTAATCAGAAGTAATCCATTCTTCTTTCAAAAGAGATTCTGCGGTGTGACCTAGCCAATTTTCTCTAACGTAATCAACACCTTTAGTAACACCCAAAAAAACACCAACCAACAATAACACAAATCCAACAGCCGAAGCTGGAATTAAAATACGTTGTAATTTTTGTTTTTTCTCTTTTTTGCGTTTCATTTCTTCGGCGAAAAGATTTTCGGTTTCTTCTTCGCTTCTTGGAATGGCTTTATCTAAAGAAATCAAGAACGTATCGATGCTTTTTTTATCGTTTTGGATTTCAAAATCTAGTGGCTTTGATTTGGCAAATTTCACTAAATCCGCATTCGATAATACTTTCTTGAAGTTTTCTAATTCGGAATTGCTCAATTTGATTTTTTTCTTGCGAACTGCAGCTTTCATAGCATCGTACAACTCGTTAGAAGTACTTTCCATTGCTGGAATTTCGATGGCTTCTTCTATGTAGTTTCGGGCAATATCTGTTAATTCCGAATAGTAGGTTTTGGTTTCTCCTTTTTGCCAAAGTTCTTTTTTCTCTAAGTTTTGCAATTGCGTCAACGCTTTTTCAATAGGCGATGCAAACAAAATGGCCTCAGCTTCGTTCTTTTTGGTTTGTCGATTTTTGATGAAATAATACAATCCAAAACCTAAAGCAGCTAATCCCAGTATCAACAAAATCAGATACAACCACCACCAACTCATAGGTTTTTCTACTTCAATGATGGATTTGATGTCGTACATTTGTTGCTTCAGCGTATCCACAATTACGGGATTTACCACTACAGCAAATGAATCGGTCTTAATGGATTGGTTGTTGATTAAGACTACTAATTTTGGTAAAACATAACGCCCCGAATCGAATTGGGTTAAGCCGTATTTTTTGATTAATTCTAATTTATCGTCTTTCGCAATGGTATCGATGGGATAAGATTCTAAAACTTCCAATTGACCAAAAAACGGACCATCAGGAAACACTACTTTGTCTTTTTTAGTAACATTGGCTCTAATGGTCAAATGAAATTGCGAACCAATTTTAATAGCCGTGGAATCAACAGAAGACGTTATCGATTGAGAAAAAGAAATGCTCGAAAACAGGAAAAAAAACAAAAATGTTTTCATCCAATTGCTATAAATATTTCTTTTATTCGTGTTCATTTGTTTTCAATTAATTTGAAGTTAAGCAAAATGGTCTAATTTCTAACTTCTATATTCTTAATTCTTAGTCTTAATTTCTCGCTTTAAAGTAACCCAAAAGTTTAGTTACATAACTTTCATCTACTCTTGAGCTCAAACTTCCTGCACCTGATTTTGAAAAGGTTTCGGTGAAATATTTTACGTTTTCATGGTAAAATTTCTCATAATTTAAGCGCGTATTTTTGGAAGTCGTGTCCACCAAAAGGGTTTGACCTGTTTCTGCATCTAACATATTGACTAAACCAATATTTGGCAATGAAGCTTCCCGCGGATCAAATACACGAATGCCAGTTACATCATGTTTTTTGGCAGCAATTTTTAACGTATGTTCGTAATTCGAAGTCATAAAATCTGAAATCAAAAACACAATGGCTTTTTTCTTCATTACGCTGGAAAGAAATTTCAACGCTTGTGCTAAATCGGTTTTTTTGCTTTTGGGTTGGAATTCAATTAACTCACGAATAATGCGCAATACGTGTGATTTTCCTTTTTTCGGTGGAATATACAATTCAATAGTATCTGAAAATAAAATCAAACCTACTTTATCGTTGTTTTGGGTGGAAGAAAACGCTAAAGTTGCTGCAATTTCGGTTACCACTTCACTTTTCAATTGGTTTTTTGTACCAAAACTTTCCGAACCTGAAATATCTACCATCAACATCATGGTCAATTCGCGTTCTTCTTCGAAAACTTTTACGTAAGGTTCGTTGTAGCGTGCGGTTACATTCCAATCAATCGCCCGAATATCGTCTCCGTATTGGTATTGGCGTACTTCAGAAAATGTCATACCGCGGCCTTTAAAAGACGTGTGATATTCGCCCGAAAAGATATGATCGCTCAATCTTCGGGTTTTGATTTCTATTTTACGAACTTTTTTTAGTATTTCTTTGGTATCCATTTTTATTTAGTAATCAGTGTTCAGTTTTTAGTGTTCAGTGAATAACTTTGTGTTGAATGAGAATAGTTTTCAACTTTCATCAATTATAGATTTAGTTATTTTACGCAATTTAACTGCCAACTAATAACTGAACACTGCCAACTTGATTAAGGCACTTCTACTTCGTTTACAATTTTGTTGATAATGTCTACAGAAGTTACGTTTTCGGCTTCGGCTTCGTAAGTAACTCCAATTCTATGACGCAATACATCGTGAACTACGGCACGCACATCTTCTGGAATTACATAACCTCTTCGTTTGATGAAAGCGTAACATTTAGCAGCAGTTGCCAAGTTGATACTTCCACGAGGCGATGCACCAAAACTGATTAACGGTTTAAGACTCTCTAATTTGTATTTTTCTGGATAACGTGTAGCGAAAATGATATCTAGAATATATTTTTCAATTTTTTCGTCCATATACACTTCACGAACGGCTTCTTGTGCTCTCAAAATTTGTTCTACCGAAACAACAGCGTTAACTTTTTCATGTTTTCCTGCCAAATTTTGACGAATTACCATTCTTTCGTCTTCCATTTTTGGATAATCGATAACGGTTTTTAGCATGAAACGGTCTACTTGCGCTTCTGGTAACGGATATGTTCCTTCTTGTTCTACAGGGTTTTGCGTTGCCATTACCAAGAAAGGTTTGTCCAATTTGAAAGTTTCATCACCAATAGTAACTTGTTTTTCTTGCATCGCTTCAAGTAAAGCCGATTGCACTTTGGCTGGCGCACGGTTAATCTCGTCAGCAAGCACGAAATTAGCAAAAATTGGTCCTTTCTTTATTGAGAAGTCATTGGCTTTAATGTTGTAAATCATGGTTCCTACTACATCTGCAGGAAGTAAATCAGGAGTAAACTGAATTCTACTAAAAGAACCGTGAACTGCTTGAGATAATGTGTTAATAGCTAAAGTTTTAGCCAAACCTGGAACACCTTCTAGTAAGATATGTCCTTGGCCTAAAAGACCAATTAGTAAACGTTCAATCATGTGTTTTTGACCTACGATTACTTTGTTCATTTCCATGGTTAAAAGATCAACAAAAGCGCTTTCTCTTTCAATCTTCTCATTAATTGCCCTAATGTCTAGTGTTGTAGTGGTTTCTTCCATTTTAGTATTTATTTGGGTCAAATTTTATAAAAATATTCAACTTTTCAAAATTCAAAATTAATTTAAGATTTCGGTGTTAATATAGCGTTAAAAAACAGCAAAAATAGAAGATTTTGGGAGTAATTTATGATTTAGTTTTATACTTTTAAGAAAAAATTTAAAAACACAAATTATGTCGGTAAAATTATCAACAGTTATAGCAGGAGTTATGAATTGGGGTCTTTTAGAAAACACAAAAAACACCACTGACTTTATGCGCTTGATTCATCTATTTGTTGAAAATGAAATCACCACTTTTGATCACGCAGATATTTACGGTGGTTATACTACAGAAGCTGTCTTTGGTAAGGCTTTAGTAGCAAGTAAAATTAGTAGAGATTCCCTCCAATTGATTTCGAAATGTGGCATTCAGCATACGGTTGAAAATCGTCCTGAAAACAAGATAAAACACTATGATTATTCCAAAAAATATATTATTTGGTCAGCAGAAAATTCGCTAAAAAATTTAAAAACGGATTATTTAGATGTGTTTCTATTGCACAGGCCAAGCCCATTACTGCAACCCGATGAAGTAGCAGAAGCGGTTACCCAACTCAAAAAAGAAGGTAAAATTTTAGATTTTGGGGTGTCTAATTTTACAGCTTCGCAAACAGAATTGATTAGAGAAAGAACGCATGTTGCCTTTAACCAAATTCAATTTTCGGCGACTGATTTTCACGCCATGACAAACGGAAGTTTAGATTACATGCAACTACACAAAATACAACCCATGGCTTGGAATCCTTTAGGTACCGTTTTTAGAGAAAATACGGAACAAACTTTTAGATTACGTGCACTTTTAGCGCAATTGGTTGATAAATACGGAGTAGGTTCTGATATTTTATTGTTAGCGTGGATCAAACAACATCCCGCAGGAATTTTGCCTGTTGCAGGAACCGTAAATCCAGGAAGGATTCAACAATTGAAAAAAGTCAATTCCCTAACGTTAGAAGTACAAGATTGGTTTGCCATTTGGACAGAAAGCATGGGAAATAAAGTGCCTTAAAAAATTTCAACATCAGGGAATTTCAAAATTTACTATGATTAACAAACGCCTACTTATTAAAAACCTATTAGCTCACAATGATGAGAATAGTTTTTATGATAAAAAACGGCAACTCAACTTACATACCAAAGAAGGAAAAGCGAAGTTTTTAAAACACATTTGCGCGCTTTCCAATTCTAATCCTGCTAATAATTCTTATATTGTAATTGGCGTGGAAGATGAAACGAATGAAATGGTAGGAGTAGATTTTTTTGATGATAGTCGCATCCAAAATTTAGTGAATGCTTTTTTGGAAAATCCACCAAAAATTCAATACGAAAACATTTTATTTCCTAATTTACCCAAAGATAAAGTTATTGGGTTAGTAACCATTCGTCCTAAAAGTAAGACCTCTTTTTTTAAAAAAAGTATTCATACTACGCCAGCAAATTCCTATTTCGTTAGACGAGGTAGTAATTCAATTCCAACGGAAGAAAAGATTCAATTTTCAAAAAGTAATATTGAAATTGTAATTAGTATTGAAAATAATTCTAGAAATAGTATTGCACATACGCTAGATGGTGTTTTAGATTTTATGCTGAACAAACACAAGGATTTAAATGCCAAACACAAAGTTTTTAAAGAATTGTTTGTGGTTTGTTGGGCTGGAATTAAGAAGAAAATCCGTGAAAAAACCTTTTATTCCAGAGTAGATATTGAATTGGTTAACGAACAAGTAAAACTGTTTTATTCCGCAATGGATGATGTTACTATTGACTATACGGACAGTACTTTTGTGATAACCGAATATATTCCATTGGGAATTAATGACAAAACTTCGTATTACCCATTGGAACAACTTACCATCACATTTTTTGACAACGGCTACTATAAAATGGAAACCCAAATGCTCTTTGAACCACCACAATACAACCGAAAAATGTTGCATCATATTTATAATTCTAGCATATCTTTGCTAAAGCGTTTAGAGAAACAGGGAATTAGCGGCATTTCGAATCCAAAAGAAATCGAAAATTTACCAGCTACTTTAATGATTTGCTATTTGAATGGTTTTCAAGAAGCCAAACAAAAATTAATTGATGCTAAACCACATTTAAAACAATTGGAAAATCAAGAACCGTATGTAGCTTTTAAAGAAGCCATGCGCGTTTTAAGAAAAATGAAATATGACAAAGACTAAAACATTTGTAATTGGAGATATTCACGGCGGATTGAAAGCCTTACAGCAAGTTTTATCTAAAGCCCATGTACAACCTGATGACCAATTAATTTTTTTAGGCGATTATGTAGACGGTTGGAGCGAATCGGCTGCAGTGATTGACTTTTTGATGGATTTACAAACCAAACAAAATTGTGTTTTCATTAGAGGAAATCATGATGAATTGCTATCTAAATATTTGAAAACCAATTCCTATCATGAAGAATGGTACAAACATGGTGGCGAATCAACCATTAAAGCTTATACCCATGTAAATAAAATTACCAAAAAACAACACATTCATTTCTTAGATAATATCTTACAAAATTATTTTATTGATAACCAAAATCGTTTGTTTATACATGCCGGTTTTACTAATGTAAAAGGTGTAGAACACGAATATTTTGAAGCCATGTATTATTGGGATAGAACTTTGTGGGAAACCGCTTTGGCATTGAATCCTAATTTAAAAGCAACGGATGATTTTTATCCCAATCGCTTCAAATTGTATGATGAAATTTACATTGGTCACACACCCGTAACTCGAATTGGAGAAAAAGTTCCAATTCAAAAAGCGTGTATTTGGAATGTAGATACTGGTGCGGCATTTAAAGGAAAACTTACCCTAATGAATGTTGACACCAAAGAATTCTTCCAAAGTGACGCCTTACCTGATTTGTATCCGGATGAAATAGGAAGAAATTAAACAACATATAGTATATTTGCAGGAATTATAATTATAAAAAAATGAAAAATCTATTCTTAGTGTTAGCTATTTTAGCTGGCGGAGTATTACAAGCTCAAGTATTTAAAGGAAAAGGAGATACCAAATTTCAAGTAGGAGCCATTTTGCAAGAAAATGCAACAGGAATTACCGCTACAACAGATTTTGGTTTAGGCAAGAACATGTCGGTTGGTTTTCAAGCGGGTTATTTATTAGGTATTAATGACATAGCAGGAACCAGTGTAAAATTTGAAGACCGTTTTGATATTAGAGGTAGATTTAGCGCACACATTGCAGATATTTTTGATATTGAAGAAAAATTTGATATTTATCCTGGATTAAATCTTGGTGTTAGAAACTTTGGCGCACATTTAGGAGCAAGATATTTCTTTACTGAAGGAATTGGTTTGTACTCTGAAATTCAATTTCCTATTGCCACTTATGAAAACGACCCAACGGGTTACCAAAGATTAAACAATCAATTTAACTTTAGTATTGGCGTTAGCTTCAACTTATAATATGAGTGTAATTGAAAAAAAATTAAAAGACAGAAGCCATTCTGTTTGCGAAATTAGTGGTAGTGAACATGATTTAGTAGTTTACACCTTACCACCTTTTACAACCGAAAGTATGGAACATTCTGTTTTAATTACCAAAAACTTAAAAAACCAAGTTGAAAATCCAGAAACCACAAACCAAAACGATTGGAGAGGCCTATCAGAAAGTATGTGGAGCGAACATTTACCGGTTCAAATATTATCTTGGCGCCTATTAGCTCGTTTGAAAAATAACGATTTACTAGACATGATGTATTTAGATGAAGAAGCTTTAGCATGGGCAAAAGCCACTGGCGAAGGTGAAGAGGAAGAAGGTAAAATCATTCATAAAGACAGCAACGGAAACATTTTACAAGATGGCGACTCAGTAGTGTTAATTAAAGATTTGGATGTAAAAGGTGCAAATTTCACTGCCAAACGTGGCGCTGCGGTTCACAACATCAAATTGGTTTGGGACAACGCCGAACAAATTGAAGGTAGAGTAGAAAACCAACATATCGTAATCTTAACCCAATACGTTAAGAAAACGAAATAATTTTAAAATTTTGAACACTGCCTAAGCAAAATTGTTAAAAATCATACATTTTTTGCTTTGGCATTTTATTTTGGTTAATTTTCACAAAAAATTATCTGATGCGTCGTATTTTATTTCTTTTTGTGATTTTATCCCAAAGTGTATTATCCCAAAATTCTTTATTTCAAGCAGTTAAAGCTAAAAACATTGGCCCAACAATAATGAGCGGTCGTGTGGTAGATTTAGCGGTTAACCCAAAAAATCCAACAGAATTTTACGTTGCTTATGCCACTGGAGGGCTTTGGTACACCAATAACAACGGAACTTCATTTACACCAGTTATGGATAATGCACCAACTGTAAACTGTGGTTCAGTAACTGTTGACTGGAATTCAGGAACCATTTTTGTAGGAACAGGTGAAGTTAATGCTTCTCGTTCAACGTATGCTGGTATTGGTGTGTTAAAATCATCTGATAAAGGCAAAACTTGGGAAAACATTGGACTAAAAGATTCGCATCATATTAGCAGAATATGGGCAAATCCAAATAACTTAGACGAAATTGTAGTAGCTGTTGTAGGTCATTTATATACCACAAACCAAGAACGTGGCATTTTTAAAACAACCGACGGTGGAAAATCTTGGAAAAAAACCTTATTCGTTGCCGATGATACTGGAATAATTGATCTTTCTGTTGCCAAAAATAATCCTAAAATCATGTTTGCAGCAGCTTGGCAAAAAGACAGAAAAGCTTGGCATTTTGATGGCGACGGAGAAAAATCAGGAATTTATAAAAGTGAAGATGGCGGAAGTTCTTGGACATTAGTTACCACCAAAGAAAGCGGATTTCCAGCAAATGATGGCGTGGGAAGAATTGGCTTAGCTCAGTTCAATGAAAACGTAATTTATGCCGTACTAGACAATCAAAATAAGCGACCAAAAGCGGCTTCAAAAAATAAACTAACTCTAATGTTGTCTTCTCCAGGTACTGATTTCATGGAAATTTCAAACAAAGAGTTAAATCGAGCGCTAAAAGAAAGTGGATTTAGAGAAAAATATCGCGCTGAAAATATTAAAAATTGGGTAGCAAACAAAAATATGGAACCCAAAGAAGTTTTAGCGGTTTTATCTGATGCTAACAAAGCTTTATTCGAAACAGAAGTTATTGGTTGTGAAGTATACAAATCTGAAGACAGCGGAAAATCTTGGAAAAAAACCAATACTAATTACATCAACGACATGTTTTACACGTATGGTTATTATTTTGCCAATATATCGGTTGATGAGAAAAATCCAAATAGAGTATATATTGGTGGTGTTCCTTTGCTGTTTTCTGAAGATGGAGGCCAAAATTTTAATGTAATTTCAAAAGAAAATGTACACGCTGACCATCACGTAACTTGGATTAATCCTGAAAACCCTAATCATATCATCAATGGGAATGATGGTGGAGTGAATATTTCTTATGATAACGGAGCGCATTGGATAAAATGTAACAACGAAGCGGTTAGCCAATTTTATGCGGTGAATGTAGATTACCAAGAAAACTATAATGTTTATGGTGGTATGCAAGACAATGGTGTTTGGTTTGGTCCCAATAATTACTCGCACTCTGTAGCTTGGCATCAAGAAGGAAAATATCCGTACCAAGAATTGATGGGTGGCGATGGCATGCAAACGCAAATTGACAAACGCAATCCTAATGTAGTATTTACAGGATACCAGTTTGGAAACTATTACAGAATTAATCAGAAAGAAAACAAGTTTGATTATATTACACCTCGTTCACCAAAAGGAGAAAAACCATATCGTTTCAATTGGCAAACCCCTATTTTGTTGTCTTCGCACAACCAAGATATTTTGTACATGGGTTCAGAGTTTTTACATCGTTCTATGAACCAAGGGCAAACTTGGGAAAAAATTTCGGAAGATTTAACTCATGGTGCTAAAGAAGGCAATGTAGCTTATGGAACTTTAACCACAATTTCAGAAAGTAAATTCCAATTTGGTTTACTTTACACCGGTTCTGATGATGGAAAAATTCACGTTTCAAAAGATGGTGGCGCTTCGTGGCAGCTGATTTCAAACAATTTGCCTCAAAATTTATGGGTTTCAAGAGTGGTGGCTTCCAATCATAAAAAAGAAAGAGTTTATGCAACACTAAACGGCTATAGAAACGATGATTTTACAAGCTATATTTATGTTTCTGAAGATTTTGGAAGTAATTGGAAATTAATTGCTAACGGGTTAACCAATGCGGCAAATGTGATTGTAGAAGACTCTGAAAATGAAAACATTTTGTATGTTGGTACAGATAACGGACTTTTCATTTCCTTAGATAAAGGTACTAATTGGCAAGATTTTTCTAATGGAATGCCAAAAGTAGCGGTTCACGACGCGGTTATTCAAACTAAAGCCAAAGAATTAATCGTGGGAACCCATGGCCGTTCGATATATAAAATTGATATTTCCAAAGTTCAAGAATGTACCGAAGAATTATTGGCAAAAAATTTACATATTTTCAAAGTAGAAAATAGAACAAAATCAGAAAGATGGGGCAGTCAAAATTACACTTGGGCAGCTGCAAACGAACCAAAAGTTGGAATCTGGTTTTATACAAATACCAATGATTTTACAGAAATTAAAGTTTTAAATGAGAAAAATCAGGTAGTACATACTGAAAAAATTGCTGCCAAAAAAGGGTTGAATATGTTCCAATATGACTATACCCTATCAAAAGTTGCCGCGGGAAATTGGACAAAAAAAGATAAAAACATCAAATGGAATGAAGCCGAAAACGGTAAACTCTATTTGCCAGTAGGAAAATATAAAATAACTATTACTCAAAACAATTCAACTGTTTCTACTTCCTTTGATTTAGAAGCTTCAAAAAGATAAAAAATGAAAAATTATATCTCGATTGCTTTTTTGTTGCTATCTTTTATAGGATTTGCCCAAGATAAAAAACCTTACCAAATTTTTGATAAAAATGGTAAAAAATCAACTTATGAAAAATTAGCAAAAGCAGCAACCAAAACCGAAGTGGTATTATTTGGAGAATATCATAACAATTCGATTGTACATTGGTTACAACTTGAATTCACTAAAGATTTGGCAGAAAAAAAGCCATTAGTCTTAGGGGCTGAAATGCTTGAGGCAGATAACCAAGAAGCTTTAGACCAATACCTTTCAGGTGAAATCAATCAAAAAGGATTAGACACATTAGCTAGACTTTGGAACAATTACAAAACCGATTACAAACCCTTGGTCGATTTTGCCAAAGAAAAAAAATTCGATTTCATTGCCACTAATATTCCTCGAAGATATGCTTCTTTAGTATTTAAAAAAGATTTGGTTGCTTTAGATTCGCTTTCTGCAAAAGAAAAATCTTGGATAGCGCCTTTGCCTATTGCATTTGATATTAATCTCCCAGGTTACAAAAACATGTTGGGAATGCAAGGCGGTCATGCAGGTGACAAAATGCCTAAAGCGCAAGCAATAAAAGATGCTACAATGGCTTATTTTATTCATAATAATTTAAAAGAAAATCATTTATTTATTCATTATAACGGTACGTATCATTCAAATAATTTTGAAGGAATTAGTTGGTATCTGAAAAAAATAGCGCCACAAATTAAAATTATTACCATTGCAACAGTTGAGCAAAAAGATATTTCAAAATTAGAAACCGAACATTACAATAAAGCTGACTTCATACTCGTTATAGATGAAGATGTTACAAAAACGTATTAATTGTAATAGAATTTGGTTACAATTATCATAGTTTGTAGTCATAATTTATAAATGAACGTATGCAAAAAGTAAAAATTCTTTTCCTATTAATTGGAGTTGTGTTACTTTCATGGTCTTGTGAAGATTCAGACAATCAATTAGAACAGCCTTATCTATTAGTTAAATTTGACTTTGATCCCAATCAAGTACGTTTAAATAATTTGGGTCAACCTGCAGAAATTCCTGCTGAAAATGCAGCTCAAACTCCTTTATTTAAGAGAATCAGTGCTCATTATTTAGAATTTTCTCAAAACGCTTATACGCCACTTGGAGATGGAGCAATTGTATACCATGCTGACGAAACCGCTTCAGGTGGAAGCTTAGCCATAGATTTTAAAAAAGCTATTCTTGTTGAAGAAGGACAAACTTTTTTAAAAATTCCATTACATCAAATTCCTCAAGGAAATTACGAATATGTTAGGGTTTCTTTGGCCTATCAAGAATATGAAATTCGTGTTAAAAACGCAAACAATAATTACTTAGGAACACTAGCTAGTTTTGTTGGATACAATAACTACATAGAAACGCATTATATTGGAAATAATTCTTTTCCAGTTAACGGTAATCGAGAACAAGGATATTGGGCCTTTGCACTTCATGAATTTCCTTATGCAACCTCAGGTCAAGCGCCGGCTGGAGCTACAACGGTTCCCAATCCATTAGCAACAACATCACCTATTCCACAAGGTTCTTGCGTTGTAACTGGAAAATTCAGCAATCCTTTGATCATTAGAAGTAATGAAAACAAAAATATCGAAGTCACACTTTCGTTGTCAATAAACAATAGTTTTGAATGGCAAGAAGTAAATTTTGACGGAAAATACGAGCCAGCTGCAGGCGAACAAGTAGTTGATATGGGTTTAAGAGGATTAATTCCATCCTATTTGAAAAAATAAATTTGCTAATTTTTTATACATCTTCACTAAAACAGAAACTAACCTACTGATATTCAACAGGAGTTAAATTCATTTTAAATTCATTATAAATTAGTAGTAAAAGGTTGTAGTTAAAATGAAATAGCCGTATTTTTGTTTGATTTTTAATTAAACTAGTTCAATCAAACACAAATTATGGCAAAATCAGCGCTATTAAAGTCATCTATTGCAAAGAAATACTGGATGGCTCTTACAGGTTTATTTTTATGCTTATTTTTGGCAGGTCACTTGGCAGGAAATTTACAGTTAATTTTCGGAACAAGTCAAGATTTCAATGAATATGCTTTATTCATGACTACCAATCCGGCAGTAAAAATTCTTTCTTACTTAACTTACATTTCAATTATTTTTCACGCAATTGATGGTATTTTATTAACCATTCAAAACAAAAAAGCTAGACCTATTGCTTATGCCAAAACCAACCCGAGTGCGAATAGCGGTTTTGCATCAAGAAATATGGCGGTTTTAGGAACATTAATATTAGTTTTCATTGTAACACACATGGTAAATTTTTGGGCAAAAATGCATTTTGATGAAAATATGCCATTAGTAGCCAAAGAAATGGACAATGGAATGGGACAAAAACAATTGCAATTAGTTGGAACTAAAGATTCACCAATGAAGTTTATTTTTGCTAATGGTGAAAGAGTAATATCAAGTAAATTTATTGAAGATATTAAAACTCAGTCTAATGGTACTTATGATTTAGAACTTAAAGATAGACGAATTTTAATCAATAAAGTTACTGGTGATATCATTTTCATAGGATACAAAGACTTACATAAATTAACATTTGATTTTTTTAGAGACCCTAAAATAGGTTTAATAGCCACTCTAGGTTATGTTTTAGCAATGCTAACGCTTGCATTTCACTTGTGGCATGGTTTTCAAAGTGCCTTTCAATCATTGGGTGCGACAAGTCCTAAAATAACTCCAATTGTACAATTATTTGGTAAGTTGTTTTCAGTTTTAGTACCCTTGTTATTTGCCATTATTCCGTTATACATTCATTTCAGTAAATAATCAACAGCTATAGATTATGAAGTTAGATTCTAAAATTCCTCAAGGTCCATTAAAAGACAAATGGACAAATCATAAAAATCATTTAAAATTAGTTGCTCCTAATAATCGTTCTAAAATTGACATTATTGTTGTAGGAACTGGTTTAGCAGGCGCTTCTGCTGCAGCTTCTCTTGGAGAAATGGGCTATAATGTAAAAGCATTTTGTTTTCAAGACTCCCCTCGTCGTGCACACTCTATTGCAGCACAAGGTGGAATCAATGCAGCAAAAAATTACCAAAATGATGGTGACAGTGTGTACCGTCTTTTTTATGATACTATAAAAGGTGGTGACTACCGCGCTCGTGAAGCAAACGTTCACCGTTTGGCAGAAGTTTCAACAAATATAATTGACCAATGTGTTGCTCAAGGTGTTCCATTTGCCAGAGAGTATGGCGGAATGTTAGATAACCGTTCATTTGGTGGTACACAAGTACAGCGTACTTTCTACGCAGCTGGACAAACAGGACAACAATTATTACTTGGAGCTTATTCGGCATTATCAAGACAAATTGGGTTAGGTCGTGTGAAGATGTTTAGTCGTCATGAAATGCAAGAACTAGTTAAAGTTGACGGTAAAGCTCGTGGAATTATTGCACGAAACTTAATTACTGGTGAATTAGAAAGACATTCCGCTCATGCAGTTGTAATAGCATCTGGAGGTTATGGCAACGTATATTTTCTATCTACAAATGCCATGGGAAGCAATGTAACTGCAGCATGGAAAATTCATAAACAAGGAGCATTGTTCGCTAATCCATGTTTTGTGCAAATTCACCCAACATGTATTCCAGTTCACGGAACCAATCAGGCAAAACTTACCTTAATGTCTGAATCATTGAGAAACTCAGGTCGTATTTGGGTACCAAAGAAAAAAGAAGATGCCGAAGCAATTCGTGCTGGAAAACTTAAACCAACACAATTAGCAGAAGAAGATAGAGATTACTTCTTAGAAAGAAGATATCCAGCTTTTGGTAACTTAGTACCTAGAGATGTTGCATCAAGAGCTGCAAAAGAAAGATGTGATGCAGGATTTGGAATTGAAGCTAATGACACTAACGAAGGTGTTTATTTAGATTTCTCATCAGAAATTCAAACCAAAGGACGCCAAGCAGCCTATGCAACTGGTAATCACAATCCTTCTCCAGAAGAAGTTACTAAACTAGGTAAAGCTTGGTTAGAAGAAAAATATGGTAACTTGTTTACAATGTACCAAAAAATTACTGATGAGAATCCGTATGAGACTCCAATGAAAATTTATCCAGCGGTTCACTATACTATGGGTGGCGTTTGGGTAGACTATAATTTACAATCTACAATTCCCGGATGTTTCGTAGCTGGTGAAGCAAATTTCTCTGACCACGGAGCTAACCGTTTAGGGGCTTCTGCTTTGATGCAAGGTTTAGCAGATGGGTATTTTGTGTTACCTTACACCATATCTAATTATTTAGCAGACGAAATTAGAACTGGAAAAATTCCAACTGACTCATCAGAATTTGAACAAGCTGAAGAGAACGTGAAAGCCAGAATTGATAAATTTTTAAATAATAATGGTTCAAAATCTGTAGATCATTTCCATAAGCGTTTAGGATTAATCATGTGGAATAAGGTAGGAATGGCTCGAAACGAAGAAGGTTTAAAACAGGCTATTGAAGAAATTGCAGCTCTTAAAAACGAATTTTATCAAGAGGTTTACGTTCCTGGAGGTGCTGAAGAACTAAATCCAGAATTAGATAAAGCTATGCGTGTTGCAGACTTTATTGAACTAGGCCAATTAATGGCAATGGATGCTTTACAAAGAAATGAATCTTGTGGTGGACACTTCCGTGAAGAATATCAAGACGCTGAGGGTGAAACCTTACGTGATGATGAAAACTTTAAGTTTGTAGGCGCTTGGGAATACAAAGGAGACGATATCAGCAAAGAAGAACTTCATAAAGAAGTTTTAGTTTACGAAGAAATAAAAATTGCAGCTAGAAATTACAAATAATAGACTATGAGTGCAGCTAAAAACATCAATATAACCTTAAAAATTTGGCGCCAAAAAAACGCTAAGGCTAAAGGTAGCATGGAAACGTATAAATTAGATAATGTTTCTACTGCTAGTTCGTTCTTGGAAATGTTAGACCAGTTAAACGAACAATTAATTAATCAAAAAATCGAACCTGTAGCATTTGACCACGATTGTAGAGAAGGTATTTGCGGAATGTGTTCTTTATACATTAACGGTCGTGCACACGGACCAGATACAGGAATTACAACGTGTCAATTACACATGAGAATGTTCAATGATGGCGATACTATTTTCATTGAACCATGGAGAAGCAAAGCTTTCCCTGTTGTGAAAGACTTAGTAGTTGATAGATCAGCTTTCGATAGAATTCAACAAGCTGGTGGTTTCGTTTCAGTAAATACTTCAGGAAACACAATCGATGCTAATGCCATTCCTATTCCAAAAGATGACGCTGACAAAGCTTTTATGGCAGCAGCATGTATTGGTTGTGGTGCTTGTGTGGCAACTTGTAAAAACGGTTCGGCTATGTTGTTTGTTGGGGCTAAAGTGTCACAATACGCATTATTACCGCAAGGAAAAGTAGAAGCTACGCAACGTGTATTAAACATGGTACGCCAAATGGACGAAGAAGGCTTTGGAAATTGTACTAACACTGGAGCATGTGAAATTGAATGTCCTAAAGGAATTTCATTAGAAAACATTGCTCGTATGAACAGAGAATATTTAAAAGCATCTGTGAAATAATAGTGTTTTATTCTTAGTAACGAAACACAAAACTAAAACGCATTCTTTTTGAGTGCGTTTTTTTTGTAATTTTAAACCAAAATATTTCCAATGAAAGTCGCCATTTTTCAAACCAAGTTAGCTTGGGAAAATCCTGAAACAAACAGAATGTTTATTGAAGAATATGTTACAAACGAAACAAAAAGTTTTGATTTGTTAGTACTGCCCGAAATGTTTACTTCTGGGTTTACCATGAATCCAAGAAAAGTGGCAGAAAAAATGAACGGAGAAACCATACAATGGCTTCAATCTTTAGCTAAAAGAAAAAAAACAGCCATTACCGGTAGTTTGGTAATTGAAGAGAACGGCAATTACTTCAACCGAATGGTTTTTGTATTTCCTTCAGGAGAAGTGGAACACTATGATAAACGTCACTTATTTACATTGGCAGGAGAACACCAAAATTATCAAGCAGGCAATGAAAAAAAAATTATACATTATTTGAATTATAAGCTGTGCTTACAAATTTGTTACGATTTACGTTTTCCAGTTTTTGCAAGAAATGTTGAAGATTATGATGTGTTACTTTATGTAGCAAACTGGCCAAAACCAAGAATTAGTGCTTGGGATGCATTATTAAAAGCCCGAGCTATTGAAAATATGTGTTATACCATTGGCGTAAACAGAATAGGTTTTGATGCCAATGAATTAGAATACACCGGACACTCACAAATAATTGATTTTTTTGGCAATACAATGATTAACTGCGAATCAGAACAAGGAATTTTTATCTACGAATTGGATAAAGAGGCCATGATGACAACCAGACAAAAATTGAACTTCTTAAAAGATAGAGATACGTTTGAATTACACTAAAAATCTTGTTCTACATCCCAATTCGCTCTTACATCAATTTCTTTTGGAAAATAAATAATTTCTTCTGCTTGACGTTTTTCAAGGTAATTTCCGGTGTCCCAAATTCTATTCTTGTTGTCATCATAGATGAGCCTAAGGGTAAATAAATTGGGTTCTAATAATTCGAAATTTAAGGAAGGTTCACCATCAGAAAATCCCTCTGCCAAAACATCTCCTTTTGCATTTAAAACTTGTAATATGACTGGAAAACGTGTAACTGATTTAAGGTTCACCTTTAAATTTCCGTAATCTGAATATTGCCTTGTACTAACAGAAAATTGAAGGGTATCATTTGGAATACCATAAAAATCAATAAAGGTTCCAGGCAATACCTTCATTTTATATCTTTCATTTTCTTCTTTCTTAAAGTCAAATATTATTTTTCGCTCAAATTCATTGTATTTTGCCTTAAAAGGAACATTTACAGAATCTTTGTTAATGAGAATAATTTTATCAAATTGCAAAACATCTAGAGGTGTGTTAGTTTCTAAAGTAAATAAATCTCTGAAATGAAGCGTTCCTTTTTGTTTGGAATCAATTGCCAAAGAATCGATTTCCTTAGTATCTTTAAATTTTGAAACAAAAGATTTTTTAAAATTTCCGTTTTCTACATTAAAAATCAAAGAATCTTTTTGCATAATGGGAACGAAAAGTTGGACAGAATCTTTGTTAGTAACAGGATAGGAAAGCATTCGAACAGGAACATCATTAGTTCCATTTGAGGCAGTAACTTTGGTTTTTTCAACACCATTACCAGCAACAGGTAAAAAAAGCTTATTATTAGATTCTTGAGAAGGTTTCTCAGCTTTAAACGCTAATTTTTCTTGAAAAAGTTCCAATTCATAAACCGTATCATTGGGTAACGTTATTGGCTCAGGTAAAAAACCAATTTTATCAAATTTTGGATCAAATTTATAATTACTGTTTTGATCTTTCAGTGCCACAACATAATATTTTCCAGCCTTTAGATTTTCAAATTTGTAAAACTTAGCACTATCCAGAGTATTAGTAATATACAAAGGATTTGATTTATAAATAGTTGAATCTGTAAATGTTGCAGCATCATAAAGTTGTACAGAAACAAAATTAGGTGATTTTTTCTCAAAAGCATCTTTTATAGTTCCCACAAGTTGTAAAGAATCTATATAATTTCCAGTAGAAAAAACGAATTTAAATTGCGAATACGGATTGCCTTCATTGTTGTCTGTAATGCTTTGGCCAAAATTAAAACTGTAAGTTGTATTCGCTTGCAAAGTATCTTTTAATTTTACAGAAATAAACTTGCTTGCGCTACCTTGAGGAGTAATTTGAGGTTTTGTAGCCAATGGTGGCGATATGATTAATTGTTTATTAATATCTTTTACTTTGATAAATTCATTGAAATAAATCTTGATTTCATTACCGTTAAAATTTGTAGTATAATTTTTTGGTGTACTACTAACAATTACTGGCGGAATGGTATCCATAGCGCCACCAGTAATAAATCCGCGTTTAGCACAACTTGGAAAAAACAAAATAGTTCCCAAAAAAAGCAGTAAAATTACGATATAAAATTTTTTCATGACTTTCAAAACAAAACACAAAATAACAACTATAATTTGAGTAATAATAATCCTTTTCGTTTTTTTTAAGAAACCGTACAAGCCATGGTAATGATACTGACTTTAGCATTTGGAATCTCAAGTAATTTTCTGGCACAAGTTTCTAAAGTTGCTCCAGAAGTAATTACATCATCTACCAATAAAAAATGTTCCCCATGATCTAATTCCGTGTAAGAAACTTCAAAAATTGATTTTTTTGACATTTGACGGTCTTCTCTATTCTTTTTAGTTTGAGTAGTATTATATAAACTTCGCACTAATATATTTTTGTTGACAGGAATATTGCATAGATGACTAATGGTATCACAAAAACTATCAATCTGATTATAACCTCTTTCTTTTAAACGTTTCTTATGCAACGGCACCGGAACAAGTGTTGTAACATGATGGTTTTTTATAAATTGAACAATATCATCATTACATAAATTGCCAATAAAAACACCTAATTCAGGCTGATTTCGATATTTTAAATTGTGAATTATTTTTTGAACAAAACTTCCTTCACGAAAATAAAGTAATGAAATCCCAAATTCAATAGGCAATAAACCATAAAATTTTTGAGTAATTTCGTTTTGCGAATTTTTATGATGATTGGTAAAAGGCAAATCATGAATACATCGCGAACAAACCCATTGCTCCGAGGCTAACAAAAGTGAGGAACAACCACTACAAAGTGACGGAAAAAACAAATTCAACAGATTATTTAGCATTTGGTCGAAATAAAGTATTACTTACATATAAAAGAACTAATTTAGTATTTTAATTTTCATTTTTGCTAATTTAAAAATTAAATGCTAAACAATAAAAAAATATATATTATCCTCTCTACTGCAGTTTTATCATGCATTGCAGTATGTTTGTTTTGGTATCAAAAAAGAGAAATTTGCGAACAACAAAAGCAAATTGATCAAACTCAATTAGAAAAGGAAATTCTTCAAAGCCAACTTGATGAACTAATCACTAAGATTGACTCCGCTGATATAGTTATTGAAACAAAAACGGAATCTAATACAAATAAACAAGTTTCAGAGGATAAAACAGAGCCAAAAACTTCTGTCACAAACAAAAACAAAGAAATCAAAAATTTTGAATTAGTTGCTAAAAATGTTCATGCCAAAGGAGTGAAAATTATTATTGGTACACCAAATTTATCATCTAAAAAGCCAATAGAACAACTTCGCGTTTGCTTTACATTAGAAGGAAATGAATTTATTCCAAAAGAAAGTAAAACCATCCTCATTCAAGTTGTCAACCCAAAAGGAAGCATTATTTCTGCCAATAATACAACGGTTGTGAAAAACAATAAAACATTAATTTACAGCGCCGAAATAGCTCCTTTTTTCAACCAAAAAGACACCGATGTTTGTACTTATGTTGATTTAGAAAAATACAAAACCATTAAAGGGAATTACCAAATTAACATTTATAACAACTTTAAAAAAATAGGAACCACTACTTTCGAATACAACGAATAAGAATTAATACCAAATTTCTTTTCGTTATTAAAATCCTATTTTTACTTTTGCAGTATGGCAAAACAAGACGATATTTTTAAGAACGTAATTTCGCATGCTAAAGAGTACGGATTCATTTTTCCGTCAAGCGAAATTTATGATGGGTTAAGTGCGGTTTATGATTACGCACAAAACGGTGTAGAATTAAAGAAAAACATCCGTGAATACTGGTGGCAATCTATGGTACAAATGCATGAAAACATTGTTGGCTTAGACGCTGCAATTTTAATGCACCCAACTACTTGGAAGGCTTCGGGTCACGTGGATGCCTTTAATGATCCTTTAATTGACAATAAAGATTCCAAAAAAAGATATCGTGCCGATGTTTTAATTGAGGATTATGCCGAAAAATTAAACCAAAAAGCCGAAAAAGAAATCGAGAAAGCCAGAACACGTTTTGGAGAAGCTTTTGACGAAGAACAATACAAAACCACAAATCCACGTGTAATGGAATATTTGTCAAAAAAGAAAGAGATTCTAGAAAGAATGGCTCGTTCTTTAGAGACAGAAAATCTTGCCGACGTAAAAGCACTAATCGAAGAATTAGAAATTGCTTGTCCGGATAGTGGCTCAAAAAACTGGACCGATGTGAAGCAATTCAACTTAATGTTCGGTACTAAATTAGGGGCATCTGCTGATAATGCGATGGATTTATATCTTCGTCCAGAAACAGCTCAAGGTATTTTTGTGAATTTCTTAAATGTGCAAAAAACCGGTCGTATGAAAATTCCTTTTGGTATTGCTCAAACCGGAAAAGCATTTAGAAACGAAATCGTAGCTCGCCAATTCATTTTCCGTATGCGCGAATTTGAACAAATGGAAATGCAGTTTTTCGTAAAACCAGGAGAAGAAATGAAATGGTACGAATACTGGAAAGAAACGCGTTTAAAATGGCACCAATCTCTAGGTTTAGGCAAAGAGAACTACCGTTTTCATGACCACGAAAAATTAGCGCATTATGCCAACGCTGCTGCGGATATCGAATTCAATTTCCCATTTGGATTCAAAGAATTAGAAGGAATTCACTCAAGAACAGATTTCGATTTGAAAGCACACGAGGAATTTTCAGGTAAAAAATTACAATATTTCGATACCGAAGAAAATAAGAATTACACTCCTTATGTGGTAGAAACTTCTGTTGGTTTAGATAGAATGTTCTTGGCTGTATTCTCAAAAGCATTACAAGAAGAAGTTTTAGAAGACGGTTCAACAAGAACGGTTTTACGTTTACCTTCTGTTTTAGCACCAACAAAAGTAGCTGTTTTGCCATTAATTAAAAGAGATGGTTTGCCAGAAGCAGCACGTAAAATTATAGACGATTTAAAATGGGATTTCAATGTAGCGTATGATGAAAAAGACGCCGTTGGAAGACGTTATAGAAGACAAGATGCACTTGGAACACCATTTTGTATTACGGTAGACCATCAAACATTAGAAGATGATACCGTAACCATTCGTCATAGAGATTCTATGCAACAAGATAGAGTGAAAATATCAGAATTACGTAATATCATCAGTAATGAAGTTTCTATGAGAAACTGGTTGATGAAAATGTGATTTGAAGTACAAAGTATAAAGTGTAAAGTACAAAGTTGAAAGTCTCAAGTTACTGTAATGGAACTTGAGACATTTTAATTTGTTAACGAGTTATAGATTTCTTCAATTTGTGGATAAACTATACTAGAGAACTCTTTTATTGGAGAATAAAAAATAGAAGCATCAAGTGTTTCTTGTGCTATAAAAAGGTTAGTTCCATTTATCTTTTCGAAAAAAAGTATAAAAACACTCAAAAAAAGCACTGATTTTAAAATACTAAAAAAAGCTCCGGCTAATTTATTTGCCCAACTCAACTGCGCTACATCAGCCATTTTGGTTAAAACTCTTCCTAGAATAATTATTCCAATAACAACAAGTAAAAAAGTTAATCCAAAAGCAACAATTTGAATGTATTTGGGATCCCAACTCACTTTAGTTTGTAAAAAATCTTGAGTAAAAAATGAAAATTTTAGCGCTATATAAATTCCAATAAATAAGGCTACAAATGAAGCAACTTCAATAAAAAAACCATTCTTTAAACCTTTGTAAAGTGAATAAAATAACAAAACAGAAAAAACAACATCAATAAAACCCATAAAAAATAGTTGAAACACAAAGATAAAAGAATTGTTGAAATTACCATTCTATGTATCTTTGCAGAAAATTTGGTAATTGGTAATAGGTTATCGGTATTAGTTCAAATAAACCCATCACCCATCACCCATCACCTAAAACCACAGAAAAATGTCAAGAGACGAACAATTAAAACAGCGTTGGGAAAACGTGGTCAACATACTTTCAAAAAAATTTGCAGAAGGCGACGAGCTTGATTTAGATGGTATTATTTACTTAATTGGTGTTCAAGAATTAGGGAAAATTCACGCTACTTTCAAAAAAGATGAAAAAGTAAACCTTATGCATATTGCCATTTGTCGTTTGTTAGAACCTTACGGTTATTATGAATTTGAATATTTTGACAATGACGGCTGGCCACATTACAAAGTAAAAGAAGAATTGCCATCATTAAAGGCAGGCGAACAAACCATATTAATGAAAGAAGCCATAGTAAATTACTTTTTAGAGAAAGAATTGATAGACTAGTTTTCAGTCGCAGTCGCCGTTGGCAAATGTATAAAATCTGAAAACTGTGACTGAGACTGTTTACTTTCATTAAAAATACATAAATTTGCATCCTTACAAAATCAAACAATGATAGACAAGATTAAAGAATATATAGCTGAAGTACAATCTTTTACAACTGATAACAAAGAAACCTTAGAAAACTTCCGAATTCAATATTTAGGAAGCAAAGGTTTGTTGAAAGAACTTTTTGCGGAGTTCAAAAATGTGCCAAACGAGCAAAAAAAGGAATTTGGTCAAGTAATTAACCAATTAAAAACCGTTGCAGAAGAAAAAGTAAAAAGTATTCAAGAAACTTTAGAAACCAAAGAAAGTGCAATTGGAATTTACGGAGATTTATCGCGTCCAGGTGAACCTATAAACATTGGCTCGCGTCATCCTATTTCATTGGTAAAAAATCAAATGGTCGATATCTTTTCTACCATTGGATTCAATGTGTCAGAAGGACCAGAAATTGAAGATGATTGGCATAATTTCACTGCTTTAAACTTGCCAGAATACCATCCAGCAAGAGACATGCAGGATACTTTTTTTATACAAACAAATCCTGATATTTTGTTGCGTACGCACACGTCATCCGTGCAAGTGCGTTACATGGAAAACAACAAGCCGCCTATTCGTACTATTTCTCCGGGAAGAGTTTTTCGTAACGAAGCTATTTCATCACGTTCGCACTGCATTTTCCATCAAGTTGAAGGTTTGTATATTGATAAAGATGTTTCCTTTGCTGATTTGAAACAAACTTTGTTATACTTTACCAAAGAAATGTTCGGAAAATCTAAAATCCGATTACGTCCGTCGTATTTCCCATTTACAGAACCAAGTGCTGAAATCGATATTTATTGGGGATTAAAAACAGAAACCGATTACAGAATTACCAAAGGAACAGGTTGGTTAGAAATTGGTGGTTGTGGCATGGTAGATCCAAACGTTTTGAAAAACTGCGGCATCAATCCAGACGAACACACAGGTTTCGCTTTTGGAATGGGCGTAGAACGTATTGCCATGTTGTTGTACCAAATTGGTGACATCCGTATGTTTTACGAAAATGATGTACGTTTCTTAGAACAATTCAAATCGAGTATATAATTCAAGATAAAGTCTTTATACTTAATTCTTTTATCTTAATACTATTTCAATGAAAAAAGACATTATCATCCCAAAAGTAAAAGATGTACATATTGTAGCCTTTCAAGAATGGAACGACGATTTCATGGAAAACTCTTGGTATGCTTATCTAATTAATGATACTGATGATTTGCTAGAAATGGCTATGGTAGTCTCAAGAGCTTATGGTTTAATCAATGGCGAAGAGCGCAAAACGGGAACATTCCGCCACGCGTTTGCCAAAGTAGAACCAAGAACCGCTGTTAAAGTTGAATTACTAGAAAACAATGTTTTACAATTAAATAACGAATTTTTATTGTCGTATTTTGCAAATGGTCAATTATATGATAAAACCTTTGTTTTTAGAGTTCATACTATCAACGATAAAGCAACAGCTGATTTGCCTATCATCAATAAAAAAGGCGTTTTTGCTAATTAAATAAATTTAGAACATAAATTAATTAAAGACTTGCCATTTGTTGCGATTTTCCAGCCAACATTTGCAGCTTCTGATTTTTATACGTACCAATAAATCAGAAATTATTTTTACCTTTATACCTTTCATTCCAAAAAAATGGGAGTAGTAACTTTTTCCCAATAACTTTGGATAACCTTACCAAATCACAAGTAAACACATGAAATACCATCCAATAGACCGCGACTTATACATCAAAAACCGAGCAAAATTTAAAGCTCAAATGAAACCAAATAGCGTTGCCGTTTTCAATTCAAACGATATTTATCCCGTTTCTGCTGACTCTACTTTGCCTTTTGCACAACATCGAGATATTTTCTATTTATCAGGTGTGGACCAAGAAGAAAGTATTTTATTACTTTTTCCAGATGCACCTTATGAGCATTTGAAAGAAATTTTATTCTTAAAAGAAACAAACGAACACATTGCCATTTGGGAAGGCGAAAAACTAACCAAAGAAAGAGCGTTTGAAGTTTCTGGAATTAAATCGGTGATTTGGTTACAAGACTTTCATAAAACCTTGAAAGAAATTATGGCGTATGCTGACACAATGTATATTAATACCAATGAACATTACCGAGCCGTAATTGAAACCGAAACCCGTGAAGCGCGTTTTGTAAAATGGTGGAAGGAAAATTATCCAGCACATAAAGTAGAAAAGTCAAATCCTATATTACAAAAATTACGTGCTATTAAAGAAAGTGAAGAATTAGATTTAATCCAAAAAGCGTGTGATATTACCGAAAAAGGATTCCGAAGAATTCTACATTTTGTAAAACCAAATGTAATGGAATATGAAATCGAAGCCGAATTTGCGCACGAATTTATAAGAAATCGTTCCAAAGGTTTTGCTTACACACCGATTATTGCTTCTGGAAACAACGCAAATGTATTGCATTATATCGAAAACAACCAACAATGTAAAGCGGGTGATTTGATTTTATTAGACGTTGGCGCAGAATACGCAAATTATTCCAGTGATATGAGCCGAACTATTCCGGTTTCCGGTCGTTTTACAGATAGACAAAGAGCAGTGTATCAAGCCGTTTTAAATGTAAAAAACGAAGCAACGAAAATGTTAGTTCCAGGAACTTTATGGAAACAATATCATGTTGAAGTGGGTAAAATCATGACTTCTGAATTATTAGGTTTAGGATTAATAGACAAAGCCGATGTACAAAATGAAAATCCAGATTGGCCAGCGTATAAAAAATATTTCATGCACGGCACTTCGCACCACATGGGATTAGACACGCACGATTATGGTTTATTACACGAACCCATGCAAGCCAACATGGTATTCACTGTAGAACCAGGAATTTACATTCCAAAAGAAGGTTTTGGTATTCGTTTAGAAGACGATGTTGTCATCCAAAAACAAGGAGAACCTTTCAATTTAATGCGAAATATTCCAATAGAAATTGACGAAATTGAAGCGTTGATGAATAGTTAGTCTTCAGTCGCAGTCTCAGTTTACAGTATAGACGGCTTGCAGCAATGTGAGCCGTTTTTTTATCCTTATTTGTCAAGCTGAACTTGTTTCAGCTTCTCTTCTTCATTAAAAGATTCTGAAACGAGTTCAGAATAACAAAAACTAAACCGACGGAATCACTTCCACCAACATTTCATTTCCAGCTTTGTCGTAATAACTACAAGTCATTTTATCCATTACTACAATCCATTTTTCTACACCTGATTTCGCGCAATCGTGTAAAAACGTCATGTAATCGGTATTACCTTGTTGGTGCGATTTTAAATCGGATTTGAATTGTTCGATATCGCTTTCATTAGCAATGGTTAAGGTTTCTGAAAAACCTTCTGAAGCAATTTGAAAATTATCTTTTCCGAAATAATTGGTATGATTATCAAACACAAAGGTTTCAAAGGAAGTAACACCAAGCTTAATAATGTCTTGCATGTATTTTGGAAAATCAGCACCGCTTTTTACTTTTGAATGGGCTTCGTGAATTTGTTGGATGGTGAACATGTTAGAATAATTTAACAGTGCAAAAATAAGTTTTTTAATTTACAAATCATTTATTATTGAGATGCTTTAACTTCGTTGAATCTTCGATTTCAGCATGACAAACTAAACAAAAAAACTTAGCGTACTTCGCGAAAAAACTTTGCGCCCTTTGCGTTTAAACCCTAACTTTGCCCAAATGAAAACCACCAACTTCAAAAACACAAAAATCAGTTATACCGACCAAGGAAAAGGAACGGCTGTAGTGTTGTTGCATGGTTTTTTGGAGAATCAATCGATGTGGAAAGCGTTTATTCCTGAATTAGTAAAGAAGTATCGCATTATTACTATAGATTTATTAGGTCATGGCGAAACCGAATGTTTGGGTTATGTCCACACCATGGAAGACCAAGCTGATATGGTGCATCATGTGTTACACGAATTAAAAATCAGAAAAGCGGTTTTGATTGGACATTCGATGGGCGGTTATGTAGCATTAGCTTTCGCTGAATTGTATCCAGATAATGTAAAAGGAATAGTATTACAAAACTCTACTTCAAGAGCTGACAGCGACGAACGAAAGGCAAATCGTGATAGAGCTATTATAGCAGTGAAACAAAATTATTCGGCTTTCATTCGTATGAGCATTGCTAATTTATTTAGTGAAGATAATCGCGAACGTTTAGCCGACATTATTGAAGAAGTAAAATTAGAAGCTTTAAAAACACCACTTCAAGGAATCGTTGCCGCATTAGAAGGTATGAAAATCAGAAAAGACCGCGAAGTCATTTTGCATTTTGCGCCTTACCCGATTCAATTGATTTTAGGTAAAAAAGACCCAGTTTTAAATTATGATGACAATTTAGAACAAATCGAAGGCACGCAAGTACAACTCACCACGTTTGAAGACGGTCACATGAGTCATTTTGAAAACCAAGCGGAATTGTTAGCGGTTTTGAGTGGATTTTTAAAGAAAATTTAAAATTTGCAAAAAAGCAACCCTTTTTAAACTGCTTTTATCTATTTAGCTTTTTTAGTTTGTTATAAACTTCAACATATATTGGCGTTTCGATGTTGTGTTTTAAGCCTTGGTCAATTACATATCCTGTTAGTGATTGCAACTCGTTATACGCTTTTTTGTTCTTAAAATCGGAATGCATAGAAGATGTTGTTTCAAATGGTAACGATTTCAATTTGTGGATTGTCAATTCGGTTATGTTTTCTGCAATTTCAATGTTGTTGGCTTGAGCAATTTGTTTCACTTCATTAATTAAGGCTGTAACTTTTTCTATGTGATTTTCAGTTACAACTTCGCCAATACTTTTATCAAAAAACGATGTAGCGGTTGCTGTTGGCGAAATAAAAATAAATTTCTCCCAAACAATTGTTTCAATATTTTGTGAAAGTGTTGCTTCAATAGTTGCTTGCTTAAAAATGGTTTCAAAATGTTTTAATTTTTTATAAGAAATATTGTCACCACCAAAATATAAAGTTTGAATATTACCCATATTTTCAATAACACCTGGCTGTTTTAAACGAGAAACAATATAAACACAACCGCTTAAAATTGTATTATTTGGAAGTATCTTCTGAATTCTTTCATTGCTATCAACACCATTTAATAGTGGCAAAATAAATGTTTTGTCGTTGATGCAAGGCAATAATTGATGTACAACTGCTTCAACATCATAACTTTTTGTGCAAATTATTATCAAATCTGAAACACCAATTTCCTTTGGATTATCGGTTGCAATTGTTGGATTGGCTACAAACTCATTTTCGCCTTTAATTATTTTTAAGCCATTGTTTTGTATTTCGAGCAAGTGTTGTCCACGGGCAAAAAAACAAATTTCAATTTCTTTATCATCACAATATTGTTTTGCCAACAGTCCGCCAAAATATCCACCAACGCCACCAATTCCGGCTATTACTATTTTTGTTTTTGTCATTTTTCTACTTTTTTTGATTGATTAAAATAATCATTCTGCAAATTCAAAACTTTGCACAATTGTTTTATGTTTTGAATTCTATTACACTTTTTCCTTAAACGGAATTTCAGCATTAAAAATCTCCACAATTAAGGTTTCTAGTTCGGATTTAAAATCCTCTAAAATTTCGGTTGAAATTAAAACTTCAGCATCTTTTCCTTTTCCTAATCCGAAAGGTAAAAAGCCATTTTTCATGTTTTTGAACGAAACAATTCCGGCTGAAACTTCACGGTTTTGTTTTAATTCGTGATTTTCAAACATTAAAGCATAGCACAACAACTGAATGATTTTTTCATTTTTAATATCCGAAGTCAAATCGCCAAAATCTTGAATTTTTAAGTTGTTCCCATCTACTTTTCCAGTTTTGTAATCGATGATTCTGATGGCGCCGTTTCGCTCTTCAATTCGGTCAACTTTACCAGCGATTTTTATTGGGAATGGCAACGATTTTACTTCGATTTCACAAGACAAATTTGCTTCTAACAGCAATACTTTTATGGCTTGACCTTCTTCGATATCTTTCTTTTCCAATAGTAGAAAATTGTAAACATTTCGTTTGGCTACTTCAAACGCCAATAGATTTTTTCCTTTGGTGATTTCGCCTTCTTTGTAAATTTCTTTGAAATGTTTTAGAATGACTTCATCAATTTTAGCTTCCATTGCTTCAATGTGATGTAAGACTAAAAACTGATTCAAATATGGAATATACAATTCTTCCAAAGCATTGTGAATAATGGTTCCCAATGTGTTTACTGCGATGTTTTCTTCCACTTCATCCGCTTCGTTGATGCGTAAAATACGTTGCATGTAAAACTGTAACGGATTTCGAATATAATTCGTCAATGATGATGGTGAAAACCCTTTATCTGTTGCGATTTCGTGTAAACGGGTTAAGATTTTATCAGTTTTTGGAATCGTAACGGGTTCGTATGCTTTTTCAGGTAAAACGGCGTTGTAAATTGTACTTGTGATATTATGTTTTGGTTGTTTCTCTATTTCTAATTGGGTAATGAAACGGCTTTTTTCGCCAGCATCTATTCCCTCGTTGTCGGTGTTATAAAGCAACCAAACGTTTTTCGCACGCAACAACAAATGATAAAAGTGATAGCAATAAATGGCATCTTTTTCTTTGTACGTCGGTAAACCTAATTCTTTCTTTACATCATACGGAATAAATGAATTTTGTGATTTTCCAGCAGGAAATTTACCTTCATTTACTGAAGTGATAATCACATTTTCAAAATCCAATACACGGCTTTCTAAAACACCCATTACTTGAAGTCCGCTCAAAGGTTCACCTTCAAAAGAAACTTCTGCTAAATCGATAATTTGCTTGTAAATGGCTTGAAGCGTCGATAAACTTTCAATTTGATTATAGGTTTCGTGGTAATTGGTTAATTTATTTATCGTTTTGAAAACGGAATATAGGAATGCTTTGGTTACTTTTTCTTCGGCATCATCGTTACTTAAATTGGATTTAATGGTGAGTAAAACCGAATTCAAATTCGCTAAAATATCAGAAATAGAGTAGTCCCAACGTGTGAATAATAGTTGGAAGAATTTGTTTTCTGTATTTGGATATTTCTCTTCGTATAAATTGAATAATTTTTCATTGGAAAAGAAGGTGAAATTGTTGTTGTTTATCACTTTTACCACTTCTTCCACTTTACAATACGGTTCTACCAAAGGATGATTTAGTATATCTAAAACTTCTTTGTAATAGAAGGTGTAACTTTTTTCGTTTCGCTGTTTGGCATTGGTATGCAACTTGAACAACTTGCTAATCAACAATTGCGCGGGATTATTTTTACTTGGATACCCCATAGTAATATTCAACGCATCTACTGATTCGGGTAAACCGTATAAAACAGGAAGCAATAGGTTTTCATCACCTAGAACAACAGCGGTTTTTTCTAAATTTAGGTTTTCAGACTGAATTTTTTCAATAATACTTCCCACAATTTTAGCTTGACCGATACTTTTTGGAGTTCCAATAATTTCGATATTCTTTTCCTCACTAAAGTGATTGACTATCCATTCAAATTCTTGATTTACGAACGGTTTCCATTCTTTTTTAAACTTTCGAATGAACAAACCAGCATCGTGATACGAATCACTCAAAAATACTTCATCAATATCCCAATAAATTTTGGCTTTGTTCTCGTTAGTTAAGTGTTTAAATATGCGTTCTTCAGCCTGATTTAAAGCATTAAAACCTGCGAAATAGATTTGGTTGGTAATGGTTGTGGTAAACGAAGCTAGTTTTTTTACTGCTTCTCTGTACAGTATTCCTTGATAGCCAATTCCTTTTTTTAATAAATGGTTGTAAAATGATTCGTAATACAATGGCAATTTTGACCAAAATTCTAAATGTGAATCTATTAATTTAGTAGTTTTTGCGGGTTCTAAATTCCAACGCTTTAACGCTTCTATATCTTTTAGATATGAAAATACGTGATTTGGATCTAATAAATAGCGATCAATCTCATTGAAATCTTGAATGGCAATTTTTGCCCAAGTGGCAAATTCATCAAAATTTTGTTGTTTGGTTTTATCTGTAACAGAAAGATAGACTTCGTAAAATTCAAAAAGTAATTCGATTGAATCAATGGAACGACATCCCGATAATTCTTGAATAAAATCTTCAATACTAATTATTGTTGGTGCAAACGAAGTGGTTTCTAATTGATTTTTTAGACTTTCGAGCAGAAATATTTTAGCTCTTTTATTGGGTAAAACAATAATACAATTTGATAAATCAAAATCAGGTTGCGAGAGTATTGAAGCGCTTAATTTGTCTAAAAATGTATTTATTTTCATTTTATAAAAATAAAAAAACGTCCCGAATTTTCGGGACGTTTCTTAGTATATTTTTGAAATAAATTATTTAACTAATTTTACTTCAACTCTTCTATTATTAGCTCTTCCTTTTGCAGTTTTATTAGTATCGATTGGGTTATCCATACCAAAACCTTTAGAAGTTAATCTGAATGGGTCAATACCGTTGTCAATTAAATATTGTTTAACAGCATTAGCTCTACCGTCAGATAATTTTTGGTTTAAGTCTGCTTTACCTACATTATCAGTGTGACCTTCAATTGAGAATTTAGCAGTTGGGTATTCTTTTAAGATTGCTGTAATAGCTTCTAAAACTGGGAAAGTTTGTTTTTGGAAAGAGAATTTCCCTGTGTCAAACAAGATAGTTTTAGCATAGTCGTTTAATTTTTTGATTGCTTCTTCAGAAACTTCTGGACAGCCATTGTTTGCTTTTGTACCAGGAACAGTTGGACAAGCATCATCTTTATCAGCTACACCATCACCGTCAGTATCTGGCCATGGACAACCTTTGTTTTCTTTTGGACCAGCAACAGTTGGACAAGCATCATCTTTATCAGCTACTCCATCACCATCAGCGTCTGGACAACCTTTCAAGATTTTTGTACCAGCAACAGTTGGACAAGCATCTTCTGAATCGATAATTCCATCACCATCAGTGTCTGGACAACCGTTGAATTCTTTAGCACCAGCTTCGTTTGGACATGCATCATCTTTGTCTGCAATACCGTCACCATCTGTATCTGGACAACCTTGGAATTCTTTTGTTCCTGGGTCTTCTGGACATGCATCATCTTTGTCATAAATTCCATCACCGTCTGTGTCTTTACCTCCAAATTTGAAAGTTAAACCTGCAAAGTGTTGTAAGTGACTTGGTACATCAACATCTGGTGTTCTGTTATCATCAAAAGAATGTTTGTACATAGATTGTAACTGTAAACCAACGGTTTCAGTAAACCAAAAAGTGATACCTAAACCTCCATTTACTGTACCCGCAGATGCATCGCCTAAGAATAAATAACCTCCACCAATGTTTAACGATGGGTCAAACCATTTAGATTTAATTAATTCTTGAAAGCTGTATTTGATGTTACCATCAAGTCCATAATACATTAAGTCACCAGGGTTGTAAACTAAGTCAGTAGCTAAAGTTCCAGGAACTCTTTCATGCCACTTAGAAATTTTATTTACAGAACCTGTAAGACCAAATGAAAATCCATCCCCAACATATCTAGAAACGTTCACATAAGATACAGATGGAAGAATGTTCCAATTCTCTCTAATATTCTGAATTTGAATAAATTTTGGACTGTCATTTCCAACAGCACTTACTTTTGTGTCAACTCCATTTGCACCAAATCCTAATGCCCATGGATTGTTTCTGTCTTGAGCCTGAGATGTTACTCCAGCAAATAAAAGAGCAGCTACAAATAATTTGTTTAGATGTTTCATACTTTATTTTTTTAATTACAATGCGTTATAATTAGAACAAAAGTAATGTTTTTTTTTAACTACAAAAAGTTTTGTTAAAAAAAAACTACTTTTAACACTATTTTACTTGATTATTCCTAAATTTTTTGCCACTTCTGTAAATGCTGTAATTGCTTTGTCTAAATGTTCTTTTGTGTGCGCAGCTGACAACTGTACTCTAATTCTTGCTTTGTCTTTAGGAACAACAGGAAAGAAGAATCCTATAACATAAATTCCTTTTTTAAGTAATTCCTCTGCCATAATTTGAGATAATTTTGCATCATATAGCATAACTGGTACAATTGCTGAATCACCATCTATGATATCAAGACCAGCTTTTTTTAATCCAGCTTTGAAATAATTGGTGTTCCATTCTAGTTTATCTCTTAATGTGGTGTCTTTTTCTAATAGCTCGAAAACTTTTAATGAAGCCCCAACGATTGAAGGCGCTAATGAATTTGAAAACAAATACGGACGAGAACGTTGACGTAATATTTCAATGATTTCTTTTTTAGCCGTTGTATATCCACCCATGGCACCACCAAGTGCTTTTCCAAGGGTACCTGTGATGATATCAACTCTTCCCATTACTCCCTTAGCCTCTAATGTTCCTTTTCCTGTTGCGCCAATAAAACCGGCAGCGTGACATTCGTCAACCATAACCAAAGCATCATATTTATCAGCCAAATCACAAATTTTATCTAATGGCGCTACTAATCCGTCCATTGAGAAAACTCCGTCGGTTACAATTAATTTAAAACGGTGACCTGCTTCAGTTGCTTTGATTAACTGTTGTTCTAAGTCTTCCATGTTGTTGTTTTCGTAGCGATAACGTGCTGCTTTACACAAACGAACACCATCAATAATGGATGCATGATTTAAAGAATCCGAAATAATACAATCTTCTTCTCCTAATAAAGGTTCGAAAACTCCACCATTTGCATCAAAAGCGGCTGCATACAGAATAGTATCTTCTGTTCCGTAGAAATTGGCAATTTTTTTTTCTAATTCTTTGTGAATATCTTGCGTTCCACAAATAAAACGTACTGATGACATTCCGAATCCATGTGTATCTAAAGCATCTTTTGCTGCTTGAACCACTTCTGGATGTGATGACAATCCCAAATAATTATTGGCACAAAAATTTAAAACGGTTTCACCCGTCGAAATCGTAATTTCCGCTCCTTGAGGCGAAGTAATAATGCGTTCTTTCTTAAATAATCCGTTTTCTTGAATGGTATTTAATTCGTTTTGTAAGTGTTGTTGGATTTTTCCGTACATATTATTGTTGTTTGTAGTTATTGGTTTATGGTTACAAAGTTACTATTTCTATGCTTTCTCCTATATATATGAGTGCTTTTTTTGCAACGTTATAGTTCATTTCTTGTAAAGCCAATTCATATTCTTTCAATTGTGCTTTGTGTTTGTTATGCTTTTCTCCTGTTTTGTAATCTAACAAATAAGCTTGATTTTCTTTCAATGTTACTCTATCTGGCTTAATGGTTTTTGTTGCTTTTTTGATGATGTTTTGTTCATTGAAAACTTTTACATCGATATCAAAATATTCTTTTAATTCTGAATGATTGACAATATTTTGAATTGTTTCTTTAAAAATTACATTTTGTGAAAACGTAATCAATCCCAATTCAATTGCTTTTTGAATGGCCAAACCCACATCGTCTTTTGTATGAATAAACGCCATGATTTCGTGTAAAATATTTCCGAAATTAATAGCGTCTTGCTGGACGGTTCCCCACATTAAAGCTTCTCGTTGCGCAATTTTAATGTTTTTTGGATTTAATTTATGCGAAACAATTCCAATTTGATTATGATTTCCATCGTGGAATTTGTTAGTTGAAATTCTATTTGAATTCCCAAATTCGTATTCTGATTTGGTTTCCTCGTATTTTCCAATATTTTGCAAAAACTCGAGAAAATAGTATGACAAATTATTATTTACTAAATCGCCTTTTTTGGTTTTAAGTTTATTCGAAATCACATACAATTGTTCTTCGGCACGGGTTAAAGCCACGTACAAAACGTTAATCGTATCTAAAACTTCTTCTTGGTTTTTGGTTTGAAAAATAGCTTTTGCTTCGTTTCCGTAGGTTTCCACTTCTTTTCTGTTATTGATTAATGCTTTCGGAAAATCTATATTCGCATCTTCCAACGGAATCCACAATTTGTCTTTTGGCTTGCTTGAAAAACTTTCTTCTGCAAACGGAAAAATCACCACCGGAAACTCCAAACCTTTCGACTTATGAATCGTCATAATGCGAACTGCATTGGTTCCTTCTGGAGATGGAATACTTTTTTGGTAGCCAATTTTATCCCAATACTCCAAGAAATCAGCAATACTCGATTGTACTTTGACATCTTTTTCCAACACCAAATCCAAGAAATATTGCAAATACGAAGTATTTACTTTGTCATTTAAGAAAGTCGCAATTAAAATTTCAACGGCTTCATACAAAGATTTTTTCTTGCAATTTTTGAACGAAATTTCAATGCCAATGGTTTTCAAAAACGTTTCTAATTCATCCGAATTTTTATCTTTGGCAACCAAAATGAAATCATGAATTTCCAATTCCGATTGCAAATATTTCGCAATAAAATACAAGAAATAGACTTTCGATTCATCGTCTTTCGGATTTTTCAAATAGCGAAGCAACGCAATCAACAACTTCACTTCGGTCGCATTTTGAATCAATAAGGTTTCCGAAGACAAAATCGGAACGCTGTTTTCGGTTAAGAAATTCGCTAATTTAATTCCTGGCGCTTTAGTTCGCGTAAGCAACACGATGTCTTTGTATTCAAATCCGTTTGCGATACATTTTTCAATGGTTCTTAGCGTTTGATTCAAGTAAAATTTATCTTTTACCGAAATAGAATCGTTATCCAAATCAAAACCTTCAACTTCGGTTTCGTCTTCTGGCACTTCAATGAACGATAAATTCACATAACCGCCTATTTTGGAATTGATTTCTTGATGTGAAAGGTTTTCGTAAAGATTTTTATAATCTGGATTTTCAAATTTATCCGATAATTGCTTGAAAAAAGCATTATTAAACTGAATGACTTCGGAATAACTGCGGTAATTTGTGCCCAAACGAAGCGTTTGTTTGTCTTTATTGGAAAATGGATTGTGTTTTTTATCTTCCTTCGCCAAATCGATAAATTGTTCGGCTTTTCCACCGCGCCAACGGTAAATCGCTTGTTTTGGATCGCCCACCAACATCAAAGTTCCTTGCTGACCAAAATCGTCTTGACCTGAAAGTGCATTATCAATTAACGGAATCAAATTTTGCCATTGCATCACCGAAGTATCCTGAAATTCATCGATAAAATAATGGCGGTATTTTTCGCCCAAACGCTCATAAATAAATGGCGCCGGCTGGTTTTGAATTTCGTTGTGAATGATTTTATTGAAATCGGAAATCGAAACTAAATTTTGTTCTTCCTGAATTTGCTTAAATTCTTGATAAATAGTGTTTAATAACGACAAAGGATTTAGGTTTTGCAAAAAAGCTTCATACATTGAAATTTTTCCAACTTTTTCATTGATTGTTAGCACCGAAGTTAAAATTTCGGAAGCATTTTCATCAATAAAATCTTTATCGGAATGAGGAACAGTTTTAGAATAACCACTTTCTGAACCATCTAAATATTTGATTACGGTTTCATTAATCGCAATTTTATCATCAACAATTTTCTCTAAAAAGTTAGGAACCAAACTTCTGTAAAACGATTTTCGAGAAACACCATTTCCATCAATTAAATCCAAAACACTTTGAGCAATTGCTTTACAATCGAGTTTTAATTGTTTGATTTCTTCTTGTAATTTCTTTTTTACAATTCCGAAATCATCCAAACTCTTATCTGCCATTTCTTTGATTTCATCCGAATTGTTTTCGTTGGTAATCAATTGGGCTACCTTTAATAATTCGGCCGAAATATCCCAGTTTTTATCGTCGTCGGTTTTCTCTTTTGAAAATTCGATGAGTAATTTGGTTAAATTTACATCATTACCTGCTTTGGAAATTACCAAATCAATCGCTTCTTGCAAAAGTGAATCAGTTTCCAACGACACTTCAAAATTCGGAGGTAAATTCAAATCTTGCGCAAATGTTCGAATCACTTTGTGCGTGAATTTATCAATCGTGGAAATATCAAACGCCGCATAATTGTGAATGATATTTTTGATGATGGCTTTCGATTTATCTTTTAAAGTAGCGATACTTAATTTGGTTTCCGAAGCAACATCTTTTAGCAATTCCATCGCTTTTTCAGAAGTGTTATCCAATGAAAATTGATATAAACTCGAAACAATTCGGGTTTTCATTTCTTCTACTGCTTTGTTGGTAAAAGTGATGGCTAGAATTTTCCTATAAGCATCGTCATTCTTAGCCAAAAAAAGAATTTTTAAGTATTCTTTAGTTAGCGTGTACGTTTTTCCTGAACCGGCCGAAGCATCGTATATGGTAAAAGCTGTTGTTTTCATAAATAAATGTTATATCTACAATTGCCTTTAATCGTCATAATATTTAAAAAGCAATTTTCTTGTATCTTTATCAAAGCTAAAAACGTAATAATCTCCCCAGAAATCATGCGTTTTATAAAAAAGGGTAATATTTCCTTCTTTGTAATTATTGGCAATGAGTTTGTCAGGTTTACCCCAATTTGATTTTAATTCTTGTAAAGATAACCCTAATTTAATTTGTTCATACTTAGCTTTTTTTGAACTAATATTTATAAAAAACAGCGAAATTATAACTACTAAAATTATTGAAATAACTGAAAAACAATCTAATATTTTTTTCATTTAGAATTATTATAGAAATCAAATTAATTTTTTATTTATCTTACTGATAGTACTATAAGAACTATCTATTTTTGAATCCGAAGATTAATTCGTAAATTTGGTGAAAATATTATTAATCTAAAAATAAAATATTATGGCTTTTGAATTACCACAATTACCTTATGCATACGATGCATTAGAACCACATATTGATGCTAGAACCATGGAAATCCACCATTCTAAGCACCACAATGCCTATGTTACAAATTTAAACGCTGCTATTGCTGGAACTGATTTAGAAGGAAAATCTATCGAAGATTTGATGAAAAACTTAGACATGAACAACATGGCTGTTCGTAACAATGGTGGCGGACACTACAATCATACTTTGTTTTGGGAAATCATGTCGCCAAACGGTGGTGGTTTACCAACAGGTGAATTAGCAACTGCTATTGACGCTGCTTTTGGTTCATTTGATGCATTTAAAGCGGAATTTTCTAAAGCAGGAGCTACTCGTTTTGGTTCAGGATGGGCTTGGTTGTGTGTAAAAGATGGAAAATTAGAAGTTTGTTCTACTCCAAACCAAGACAATCCATTAATGCCAGGTGTTGCTTGTGGTGGACAACCAATTTTAGGAATGGATGTTTGGGAACATGCTTATTACTTACATTACCAAAACCGTCGTCCTGATTATATGGAAGCGTTTTTTAATGTGATCAATTGGACTGAAGTTGCCAAAAGATTTGAAGTAGCTAAATAAATCATTTAATGTTTGCAATACAATCCGAAGTGTTTTTCACTTCGGATTTTTTTTTAATAATTTAAAATAATTGTCTCTAGTACATAAAAAAGTAGAAGAATATCATACGAATTTCAATTTAAATTATAATTTTGAACGATTATAATTAAATTTATTTATGAGAAAATTGTTATTATTTTTATTAATTAATTCGCTAGTTGCTACTGCACAAAATTTCAATTTAGCTTCAATATCTCAAGGTGATTATATCACATTTAGAGCAGTTTTCGATCAAAATCAAAAGCTCTACGGCTATTTTTCCCTTTATGATATTGGGAAAGTAAATGCTACAGAAAAAGAATTTGAATTTATAATCTTAGATAAAAATCTAAATAAAGTGTTAACTAATAAAGTTACAATATTAAATGAAATTAGTTACTTGCTTCCCTATATAAATGTTGACGGTGATTTAATATTGAGTCCGCAGCCAGGTTATGGTGTGACTAAGGATTTTATTTTACCTAAGTCAAAAAAATTAAATTTAAAAACAAATGAAATTGAGGATTACAATTTTTATTGTTTTGAAGATAATCAATTTGTAGATTGTCCAGAAAATAAATCATATAGAGAAAGAAGAGCCGAGTTTAAAAAAAATAAAAAGGATAAAGAATATGTTGATGAAAGCGATGTTTGGCGTTTAAAAAACAATAACTTTTTGGTTTTAACTAGTAAAAACTATTTTAAATACACTAAAGATAATGAATTGCGTTTTTTTGATCAAAATAAGCAGGAACTCTGGTCGTTTAAGTATAACTTAGATGGTTCAAAAAAGGATGCAGAATCATTAAACATTATGCATTACAATGAAGATAAGTTATATGCAATTCTTAGGGATAGAAATAAAGATGATGTAACGAACTACATTATTATTTTTGAAACAAAAACTGGAAAAATAATTACAAAAGAAAAGGTTAGTGATTTTGATAAGTTTACGTTAAACGCCTATGACAACAATACTTCAATGTATCATTCAAATGAAAATTACGTTTTCTTGTTCAATTATTTATACTCTAAAGATGGGGTTTTAGGTTATATTACAACTAAAATTGATAAAAAAACCAATGAAATAACTCACAAAAAATTATATTTCGAAAAAGATTTGAATAGATATTTACCAAAAATTAATAGATTTGGTTATGTTGAAAATGGATATTTGTTAAACTTGAAAGATGTGTTTTTTATGGAAGACGGTAGTGTGAAACTCTTAACGGAGAAATTTAAACCTGCTGGACAATACAATAGAATGAAAACAACTGATATGGTATTCATATCTACTAATTCAAATTTTGAAGTTGAGTTAGTCAAAACTTTGGAAAAAGTAAAATCTAAAAACGAATATACTGATTATATGTTTTCTCAAGAAATAAATGATAAAAAAGATATTGTATTTTTTTATAAAGATTTTCAAAAAGACGATGAGACTAAAGATAAAAATTGGATTTTATTCATTAACACTTTAATAAAAGGATCTTTTAATCAAGAACAAATAACCATCTCATCAAAAAACGATAAATTTATTTCTATTCCTTATCTAGCAAAAGAAGGTTATATTTTACTAAGAGAATATAATGAAAAAGAAAAATACAATGAGATACGTTTAGAACGATTAAACTACTAAATTATAAAATGAAAAAAGAATTTTGTATTTTCTTTTGCTGGTTTTTATGTGTTTCTTTTGCGCAAGAAAGCAACTCTAACTTAGAAAACAATCTTTCAGATAAAGAAAATTTCATCACTTATTTTAATCAATCTTATATTGATTTAGCAAAAAATATTCTTCCTAATTATCAAGGAGAAGTTAAAAGACAATTAAAGGAATCTCTTGAGGATTATCGTAAAAATTTCATTCAGGAAATAGAAGAAAATCGTTTTACTTTTGATAGTAGATTTCTGGACTTAGCAAATGATATTTTAGACGAACTAAAACAAAAAAATAGATTAATTCCTGAAGATTTAAAAATAATTATTTCAAAACAAACGGTGTTAAATGCCTATTGTTTACCTAATGGAACTTTGGTTTTGAATATGGGGTTGTTTTATTGGTTGGAAAACGAGGATCAATTAGCGGCGATTATAGCGCATGAAGTTGCTCATAAAGTGCTAGAGCATGGAATTAAAAGCCAAGTAAAATATATTGAGGACAATTATTCTGATAAAAACAAAAAAATTGTAAAAAATATCGCTAGAGACCCTACAAAAAAGTCGGAAAAAGCTTTTAAATTATTTAAGTCGCAATTGTATTCCAATGCAAAAACGAGACAGCAATATGAATATGAAGCGGATTCACTTTCTTTTGAATTTATCAAAAACTCTAAGTTTGATGGTAGTCAGATTACATCTTCAATGCGCTTATCAATTAGATATGATACTATAAATCCAATTGGATTAGAAAATAAAATCTACAAAGAATTGTTTGATTTACCAATGTTGCCATTTAAAGAAAAATGGCTACAAATGGAAGATTTTTCGCAATATAATTATGATTTGTATAAAGAAAAAATCAACAAAGATTCGGTTTTGTCGCATCCAGAAATGGTTTTACGTATAAAGAAATTAGAAAACGAACATCCAAGTTTAGCTGGTTCTACATTTAAACCTGCCAGTTTTGGTTTTAAAAAGCTAGAAAAACTTGCTGAAATTAACATTGTACCAAACTTAATTGATTTAGAAAACTATGGATACGCAATCTATATATGCCTGTTAAACATTCAAAAAGGAAATGAAATTGATTATTACAAAGTTTGGTTGGGGAAAAGTTTCAATCTGGTGTATCAAGCTAGAAAAAATTATAACCTAAATAGATATCTTGATAGAATTGACCCCAAAAATCATTCAGAAAGTTACCAGCAATTTCTCAATTTTATGTGGAATTTAAAATTAGATGAGTACAAAATTATAGCAGAATATTTCTCAACGAATTCTAAACAATAAATTTGTAAATTATTTTAAGAAAAAATGAAAAAACCCCTTAAATTGTATGATTTAAGGGGTTTTGTATGATTTTGTAGTTAAAATCGTACCCGGAGTGGGAATCGAACCCACACTCCTAAGAACACGAGTTTGAGTCGTGCGCGTCTACCAATTCCGCCATCCGGGCTAATAGTATTTCTTTCAGTAAGCGAGTGCAAATGTAATTAAAATTTTAAAAAACAAAACTAAAATACTTGAAAAATTGCTTTCAGAGTCGAAATTTATTTCTAAATTTGCACCCTATTTACAACAACACAACACTAACTAACTACTAAACAACAAATTAAAATGTCATACAAAGAGCCAGAAGCAAAAATTTTTGCATGTTCTCAAAGTGTGTATTTAGCCGAACAAATTGCTGAAAAGTATGGCGTTCCGCTAGGTAAAGTAACGTTCTCAACTTATAGTGACGGTGAATTTCAACCTTCTTTTGAAGAATCAATTAGAGGTTTACGCGTGTTTCTAGTTTGCTCCACTTTTCCAAGTGCTGACAATCTAATGGAACTTTTATTGATGATAGATGCTGCTAAAAGAGCTTCTGCCAGACATATTACCGCGGTAATCCCCTACTTTGGTTGGGCAAGACAAGATAGAAAAGATAAGCCTAGAGTGCCAATAGGAGCAAAATTAGTTGCAAAATTATTGGAAACAGCTGGCGCAACTCGTATAATGACTATGGATTTACACGCCGATCAAATTCAAGGATTTTTTGAGAAGCCAGTGGATCATTTGTTCGCTTCGACCATATTCTTACCTTATCTGAAAAGCTTGAATTTAGAAAATCTAACCATTGCTTCACCGGATATGGGCGGTTCGAAAAGAGCTTATGCTTATTCTAAATTCTTAGAATCTGATGTAGTGATTTGTTACAAACAAAGAAAAAAAGCGAATGTGATTGACTCTATGGAGCTCATTGGCGAAGTAAAAGGGAGACATGTTGTTTTAGTTGACGACATGATTGATACAGGAGGAACATTAGCTAAAGCGGCAGATGTGATGATTGAAAAAGGTGCGTTAAGTGTAAGAGCAATTTGTACACATCCAATTTTATCTGGTGAAGCCTATGAAAAAATTGAGAATTCTAAATTAGTAGAATTAATTGTTACTGATTCTATTCCGCTGAAGAAAGAATCAAAAAAAATAAAAGTGGTAAGTTGTGCCCCACTATTTGCAGAAGTAATGCACATGGTACAAAACAACAATTCAATTAGCGGTAAATTTTTAATGTAAACCGATTTTTGAACCCAAATAGAATTTATTAATTATATATATTTACAAATGAAATCAATTACGATTAAAGGATCAGAAAGAGAAAACGTAGGCAAAAAGGCAACTAAAGCCGTACGTGATGCTGGAATGGTTCCTTGCGTTATTTACGGAGGAAATCAACCAGTACATTTTGCAGCAGACGAAAGAGCATTCAAAAACTTGGTGTATACTCCAAACGCTCATACTGTTGTAGTTGAATTAGAAAACGGAACAAAAGTAGATTGTATCTTACAAGATATTCAATTTCACCCAGTTTCTGACAAAATTTTACACATCGATTTCTTCCAATTAAAAGAGGACAAAGAAATCATTATGGAAGTTCCTGTTAAAGTTATCGGTACTTCCCCAGGAGTTTTACTTGGTGGTGTTTTACGTTTGAATCAACGTCGTTTAAAAGTAAAAGCTTTACCTAAAAACTTACCTGATTTTGTTGAAGCAGATATTACACCTCTGGAAATGGGTAACAAATTGTATGTAACTAAAATCCCTACAAACAATTTCAAATTAATGCACCCTGATAACACTGTAGTGTGTCAAGTGAGAATTTCACGTGCGGCAATGAAAGCTGCTCAAGAAGCTGCAAAAGCTGCAAAAGAAACAGGAAAAAAGAAAAAATAATTTCTGTAAATATTATGCAAAAGCACCAGTGTTCTCTGGTGCTTTTTTTATTGAAAGTAATACAATATTTTTGCACAATTAAAGACTTATCTTGCATTAATAAGATGAAATGGTGGAAACAAATATTTAAAAATGAAAACGAAATTCAAACTATGAAAAAATTCTTAATTGTTGGCTTAGGCAATATAGGTTCTGAATACGTAAACACAAGACATAACATTGGATTTAAAATTGTTGATTTTTTAGCAAAAACTGAAGGCTCAACATTTTCAACTGTAAAATTGGGAGAAATAGCAGAGATTAAAGTAAAAGGAAAAACATTACTTCTGTTAAAACCTAATACTTTCATGAATTTAAGCGGTAAAGCTGTAAAATATTGGTTAGAAAAAGAAAATGTGCCCATTGAAAATTTATTAGTTATAACTGATGATTTAAACCTCGCTTTTGGAACTATCAGAATAAAGCCAAAAGGAAGCGATGGAGGTCATAATGGTTTAAAAAACATACAATTACTTTTAAACACTTCAGAATATCCAAGGTTTAGATTTGGTATAAGTGATAGTTTCAAAAAAGGACAACAAGTGAATTATGTACTTGGTGAATGGGATGATGAAGAAAAAGAAAAACTAAAAGAACGATTGGAAATTTCTTCAGAAATAATTAAATCTTTTGCACTTTCTGGTTTAGCTAATACAATGAATACCTACAATGGAAAATAAACAAATTAATACTTACAAAAAAGTATTTTTAACACAAAAAACATAAAAAAACAACACATATTTAACATGTTTAATTTTTTTTATTTAAATTTGGGCAATTAACCTATTATAAAATGAAAAAAATTACTTTATTTATTGTATTAATTTCTCTTTTTGGTTTTGGTAGTTATGCTCAACAGAAGAAGAAACCAATACATTTTGGCAAAGAAATTGCGCCAGAAAAAATTAACCCAGAAGGCTATATTAAGTGCCTTACAGATGAATATGAAGACTATCTTCAATCTATCGATCCTAAAAGAATGAATCGAGACCAATTTGAGGCTTGGTTAGCTCCTTTAATTGAAGAGCAGAAAAATATTCAACAAGTAGCTTCTCAGTCTGGGGGTATAATTTATATTCCTGTTGTGGTTCATGTTATTCACAATGGAGATGCTTACGGAACTAACGAAAACATTACCGACGAACAAGTGCAATCACAAATTACTGTAATGACACAAGATTTCAGAAGAATGGCAGGAACTCCAGGGTTCAATAATAATCCGGTAGGAGCGGATGTGCAAATTGAATTTGTATTGGCAAAAGTTGATCCTAATGGAAACCCAACTAATGGAATTAATCGTGTGAATTTGTGTCAAGCTTCTTGGTCAACTACGGCTATTAATTCAACTGTGAAACCTCAAACTATATGGGATTCCACACAATACATGAATATGTGGTCTGTTAATTTTTCTAACGCTCAGTTATTAGGATTTGCTCAGTTTCCTGATGGTTCTGGTTTAGCAGGCCTAAATCCTGTTGGTGGTGCTGCTGATACTGATGGAGTTGTAGCAGGATATAGATTCTTTGGAAGTTCAGATTTAGCTTCTGGTAATTTCTCAGCACCATTTGACAAAGGACGAACTATGACTCATGAAGTAGGTCATTATTTAGGTCTTCGTCACATTTGGGGTGATGGCAATTGTAGTGTTGATGATTTTTGTGCAGATACACCTAACGCTGGAGCACCTAACGAAGATTGTCCGTTTGTAGATTCTTGTCCTGGAGGCGGAGCTGACATGGTTGAGAATTACATGGATTACACTAATGATGCTTGTATGAACATTTTTACACAAGACCAAAAAACTAGAATGATTACAGTAATGAATAATTCTCCAAGAAGAGCTTCTTTGAAAACTTCAAATAAGGATGTTGCTATTCCATTATTCGCAAATGACGCTGAAGTGAAAATTGAAAATTATTGTTCAGGTAGCTCTAATCCTTGTTCTGGAAATGCACATAAGGTGTTACTTTACAACAGAGGGACATCAAATTTAACATCAGCTACTTTGAATTACAATGTTAACGGCGGTACAAATGCAACGTTTAACTGGACTGGTAATTTAGCACCAAACAGATATGCTGAAATTTCTTTAAATACACCCCAAAGTTCTGGTACATTTAACGTTTCTGTAGTAAATGCTAATGGTTCTGCAGATCAGAGAGTATCTAATAATAGCGATAGTAAGTCATTTTCTTTTGCTGGTGGTGCTGCACCAACAGATTATCCATACACAAACTTTAATTTTCAATTGATTAGAGATAATTATGGAGTAGAAATTACTTGGGAACTTAGAAATAGTGCTGGTAATATTGTATTTAGTGGTGGTCCTTATGCAGGAAATGGCTCTGGTACTGGTACTGTTGCTGCAAATCTTAACTGGAATTTACCAATCGATTGTTATACATTCACAATTTTTGACGCTGCTAATGACGGAATTTGTTGTACTTATGGTCAAGGAAGCTGGACAATAACAACTAACAATGGTGCTATTACTGTTGGAACTGGTGGGCAATATACAAGCTCTGAAAGTATTTCATTCACAAACCAATCTTTAAGTAGTTCTGATTTTAACAGTATTAATAATATTTCTTTATATCCTAATCCATCAAGAGATATAGTTAACATTAGCATTCCTTCTGATATTGGAGTTCCTACAAATGTTACTGTTTTCAATAGCTTAGGACAAAAAGTTAAAAACATACAAACTACAACAACAGATTTTAATTTTGAAACATCTAGTTTGTCAAATGGTGTATATTTCATTGAGCTTAACTTTGAAGGAACATCTAAAACATTACGTTTCTTGAAAAATTAATATTTTAGATAAAGTGTTATAAGGGAATGAGTAATATCATTCCCTTTTTTTTTAAATTTGCATAAAAACATTGAAAAAACATCACTCCATACAAGAATTTAAAGCTATTAATAAAACCATAGTTACTATTGGAACTTATGATGGTGTACATCTTGGACATCAAAAAATACTCCATAAAATTGCTGAACAAGCAAACCAACTCAACTATGAAAGTGTTGTTTTAACTTTTTTCCCTCATCCCAGAATGGTGCTAGGTAAAGACACTACTATAAAGCTTCTAAACACTTTGGAAGAAAAAGAAAAATTCATTGCTGCTACGGGGATTGACCATCTAATCATCCAAAAATTTGATGAAGCATTTTCGAACCTATCAGCAGTTGATTTTGTAAAAAGAGTTTTGGTTGACCAATTAAACATTGGCAAAATAATTATTGGTTATGATCATAAATTTGGAAAAGGAAGAACAGCCGACATCCATGATTTGACTCAATTTGGCAAACAATTTGGTTTTGAAGTGGAACAAATTTCAGCCGAAGAAATAGGATCGATCACAGTAAGTTCTACCAAAGTAAGAAATTCACTTTTAGACGGAAATATTGCACTCGCTAATCAATTTCTAGGACAACCCTATGAGTTTTCAGGAAAAATAGTTGAAGGAAAAAAAATTGGAAGAACCATCGATTTCCCCACAGCAAACATAGAAATTAGTGAAACATATAAATTATTACCTAAAAACGGAGTTTATATTGTAACAGCATTAATACAAAATAAAAACATGCAAGGCATGATGAATATTGGCACAAATCCAACAATTGGTGAAAACATGCAATCTATAGAAGTGCATTTTTTTAATTTTAACCAAGACATTTACAATCAAAATATAACTATTCAAATAATAGAAAAAATTCGTGAAGAAGCTAAATTTGATTCCATTCTCGATTTACAAATCCAATTAATTAAAGACAAACAATATTGCCAAAAATTTTTTGAAAATCAGCAATAGAATTTTACTCATGAATACTACTTGTAAAACGTAAAAACAAGTAAAATAAACAACTAAAAACAAACACTAATGGCAGCAGCTTTATTCAAACCTGTAGATAACGCACCACTAATTGTTTTCAGAATATTTTTTGGTTTTTTAATGGCTTGTGAGAGTTTTGGTGCCATACTTTCGGGCTGGGTTAAAAATGTGTTAGTAACACCAAAATTCACTTTTTCCTTTATTGGTTTTGAATGGCTTCAACCGCTTCCTGGCAATGGGATGTATTTCTACTTTGCAGCAATGGGTCTTCTAGGAATTTTTATCATGTTAGGTTACTATTATCGAACAACTGCCTTATTGTTTGCTATCTTATGGACTGGCGTGTATTTAATGCAAAAATCAGCGTATAACAATCATTATTATTTAGTCATGTTGGTTGGCTGGCTCATGGTGTTTCTTCCTGCTAACAAAGACTTATCGCTAGATTGTAAGTGGCGAAATACTGCCAAGGAAACGCAAATGCCAAATTGGATTATACTTTTGTTTATTATTCAAGTTTCTTTTGTGTATGTTTATGCGGCAATTGCCAAATTTTATCCTGATTGGCTAGACGGTACTTTTACCAGAAATTTACTCTGGGGAAGCACTAATAACCCTAGTGTGCAAAGTCTTTTTGGTCAAAAATGGTTTTATCTTTTTATAGCCTATGCTGGTATTGCGTTTGATTTATTTATTGTGCCGCTATTACTTTTCAAAAAAACAAGAACTATTGCTTTAATAGCATCGTTAGTATTTCATTTATTTAATGCTGTAACGTTACAAATTGGAATTTTTCCATTTTTCGCCTTAACTTTTGCCTTGTTTTTCTATCCTTCTGAAACTAGTAGAAAATTATTTTATCCCAAAAATCAAAAGAGCAATTCTGAACCATTGTACCAAAACAATCACTCAAAAGGCATTTTTTATTGGATAATGGTTCCTTTTTTAGTAGTACAGTTTTTACTTCCAAATAGGCATTATTTCATTGAAGGTGATGTATTACATACAGAAGAAGGTCATCGCTTAAGTTGGCGAATGATGCTAAGAGAAAAATCTGGTTTTATAGTGTTTAATATAAGGAATAACGACACTAATGAAACTTGGGTTCATAATTTCTATGATGATGTAACTCCAAAACAAGCCTCAAACTTAGCTACAAAACCTGATTTTATTTGGCAATACTGTCAACGTATAAAAAAACTTCATGCAGATAAAAACATTTCCATTTTTGTAGATTGTTCTATTTCTATCAATAAGCGGGCTTACCAACCATTAATAGACCCAAAATTCGATATGGCGAAAGCAAAATGGCACCAATTCAAACATAATGAATGGATTGTAAGCAATTAAAATTTTCTTAAAATAAATTGAATTTAACAACTGTTTGATACATTTGTTTTTTAAAATTTAGTTTATGAGCAACATTCAATTAACCGAAATTGAACGTGTAAAAGAAATTTCAAAACAAGATTTTTACACTAATTATGTAAAAAAACAACGTCCTGTCGTAATTGAAAAACTAACAGAAGACTGGCCAGCGTATACCAAATGGGATTTAAACTATATCAAAACGATTGCTGGAGATAAAACCGTTCCGTTATATGATGATAGACCCGTTACCCATAAAGACGGTTTCAATGAAGCTCATGCTAAAATGAAAATGAGTGAATACATTGATTTATTACAGTCAAGGCCTACCAATTATCGTATATTTTTATACAATTTAATGAAAGAAGTGCCACAACTTCAACAAGATTTTAAATGGCCAAAAATTGGATTGCGTTTAGTAAAACAATTACCAATGTTGTTTTTTGGTGGTCAAAATTCTAAAGTTTTCATGCATTTTGATATTGATTATTCCAATATTTTACATTTTCACTTTCATGGTGAAAAACAATGTATGTTATTTGCACCAGACCAAACGCCTTTTCTTTACAAAGTTCCTTATTCACTAATTTCTAGAGAAGATATTGATTTTGAAAACCCTGATTTTGAAAAATTTCCAGCATTAAAAATGGCAAAAGGGTTTATTTGTACCTTAAAGCATGGTGATATGTTGTATATGCCTGAAGGATATTGGCACTATATGAAATATGTTACTCCAGGATTTTCAATGAGTTTAAGAGCTTTTCCCAGAAAACCAACTTACTTAGCTAAAGCTATTTATAATGTGTTTTTTATGCGCCATTACGATAACTTCATGCGAAAAAGAAAAGGTCAAGCGTGGATAGATTACAAAAATGAAAAAGCAATTTCAGAGACGCATAAAAACTAAAAAAATCCCGATGAAAATCGGGATTTCTTTTATTTACTCATTTCTGTAAAATATTTGTAAAATAATGGAATGGTTTCAATTCCTTTCAAATAGTTGAAAACTCCAAAATGTTCGTTTGGTGAGTGAATAGCATCGCTGTCTAATCCAAAGCCCATTAAAATGGTTTTACTTTTTAGTTCTTTTTCAAACAAGGCTACAATAGGAATACTTCCGCCTGAACGAACTGGAATAGCAGGAACTCCAAAGGTTTCTGTGTAAGCTTTGTTAGCTGCTTGATAACCAATACTGTCAATTGGTGTAACATATCCTTGACCACCATGATGTGGCGTTACTTTTACCTTCACTGATTTTGGCGCTATATTTTCAAAATGATTTTTGAACAAGGCTGTAATTTCTTCCCAATCTTGATTTGGCACTAATCGCATGGAAATTTTTGCAAATGCCTTGCTAGCAATAACTGTTTTAGCTCCTTCGCCAGTATAGCCACCCCAAATTCCGTTTACATCTAAGGTAGGACGAATTGAATTTCTTTCATTGGTAACATAACCTGCTTCGCCATGAATATCTTCGATGTCTAGTGCTTTTTTATAATTTTCTAAACTAAATGGTGCTTTAGCCATTTCTGCTCTTTCTTCCAATGACAATTCTTCAACATTATCATAAAATCCAGGAATAGTAATATGATTATTTTCATCATGAAGCGATGCAATCATTTTAGCCAAAATATTAATGGGATTAGCAACTGCTCCACCATATAAGCCAGAATGTAAATCTCTATTTGGCCCCGTAACTTCAACTTCAACATAACTTAATCCTCTTAAACCAGTTGTTATTGAGGGTTGTTGATTTGAAATCATTCCTGTGTCAGAAATTAAAATTACGTCGTTTGCCAGTTTTTCTTGGTTTTTCTCAACAAACCAACTCAAACTTTTAGAACCAACTTCTTCTTCCCCTTCAATCATGAATTTTACGTTACATGGCAAGCAATTATTTTGAATCATGTATTCAAACGCTTTCACATGCATGTACATTTGACCTTTATCATCACAAGCGCCACGGGCAAAAATTGCACCTTCTGGGTGAATTTCTGTTGGTTTAACAACAGGCTCAAATGGTGGTGATGTCCATAAATCTATTGGATCTGGTGGTTGCACATCATAATGACCGTAAACTAGAACTGTGGGTAAGTTTTTATCGATAATTTTTTCACCATAAACAATGGGATAACCGGGTGTTTCACAAAGCTCTACAAAATCGCAACCTGCTTTTTCTAAACTTGTTTTTACTGCTTCTGCTGTGTTTATAACATCTTGAGAATAGGCACTATCCGCACTTACCGAAGGGATTTTCAACAATTCAATTAATTCGTTAAGGAAACGTTCTTTGTTAGCTTGAACGTATTGTTTTATATTTTCCATGAAATGTATTTGATAAAGTTCAAAATTACAAAATAGAATTGATATAAAAGAATTAAGTCCAACTTGATTGCTGGACTTAATTCTTTAAAATGCGATTTTAACTGTTTTGTAACTTCCGTCTAATAAAATAACTTTTACTAAGAGCACTTGATTTTTTTTACTCAATTCATCGATAACAAATTGATTTGTCGTATCTGTTTGTTTTTGGTAAACAATTCTTCCCAAAACATCGTGAATGATTATTTGCTGAATTGGAGAAATGGTCGACTTTACAATAATTTGGTGGGTTGCAAAAACAGAAATTGTACTACCGTTATCAAAATTTGGATTGTTCAAAGTTTCATTAGTATATCGCAATATAAATCTAGAATTATTTTCACCGCTTGTAGCCATGAAATTGTAGGGCGATACTTTTAAATCATGTATGATTTGTAATTGAGTATCTTCTAAATATACGTCTTGATTTTGAGAAAATATTCCATCAAGAGCTGCAATTCCAATGCTGTATTGGCCTGATGATGGAACAAAATAACCAATAGAAACGCTGTCGTTTAAATCAAAAGGCATGGCTTTTCCTTGTATAATCATTTTATCATTCTCAATCAAAGTGTAAATATTCATTGTTGCACCAACACCAGTTGAAGCATCAAAAATACGATCTTTTTCATTTGTAGCTCCTTGTACATAACCTACTAGAGTTCTGTTTGATTGGTTTAAAGAATTTGCAATATCTATCCAAATTCTACTTGGTTGTTCAGTAGTACTAAGAACTGTATTTTCTCTAAAAAAATTACTATTATTATATATTGAACTTCTGAGCGTATTGTTAAATTCAACTGTTTCGGTAGCCGCTGGTCCATCATTCATGTTTACAAAAAAGCCTTGACCCGCTGCAATGAAACCATTAAATCCAAGAGGACCACTTACTGTTCCGGTTCCATTATGAGTTATGTAATCATCCGGTGTATAATTTAAAGCAAATGAACCATAAAACGGATTAGCAACCGAATTTGATGGATCAGTACCATGTGTCCAAAGCCTAACCGCTCCTTCAATGTTTGTATTAATCGTTAAAAAATCCAAGGCATTAATCGCTGATGGATACGGATTGCCAATTAAATTCCAATTGTCACTAATGCGAGAAATTGTAATACCGTTTGTGCCATTAAAATCTGGTCCTTCATAAGAGCCTCTTGAGATAGGAGTGTTAATGATTCCATTATTAGGAGTGCCAAAGAAAATAGCATTGGTGGGAATAGGTGTTGACGACCCGTTTGAAGCTCTAGCGATGTAACCTTTTCCTAACTCCATATTTCCAGAAGCTGTATTCCAACCGCCTTGGCCACCATTGGCATTTACAAAAGTTGGATTCCAAAAAAAACGATGTGAATTAGGTAAACTATTTACGGCTACATTAGCAACTGGACTTGACCAATACACATAATCTAAATTACTAACATTGGCAATTCTTTCGTAAGTAATTGCACCCGAATTTACTGCGAAATCATCAATTTGAACAATTGAACCATCATTAAAAACATCTAAAACGCCACCTGAATTAACTGTAATTGCCCCTTGCACTTCAATATATGTATTGGCATTTACAGTTAATACTCCATTGACTTCGCATTCACAAGCTTGAAAACTTCCTTGTGGCGCTGGTTGACCTGTCTGATAAGCGGAATTAATAATCACTCTAGTTGAAGGCGATGGCGTTCCTGTCCAAGAAACTCCGTTCCAAACAGCTAGATTTGGTAATTGTCCACGAACGCTAAAGTTATCTATAGCCCAAACTTCGTTAGTGCCTCCAGTACTATTGAATCTAAAATCAAATTTAATTCTTAATCCACTTATCCTTGGGATACCTCTTAATGTAAATGTATTAGAAAAAGTGTTTGTAGAATTATTTGAAGTCCCAAATCGTGTTCCAGCTGCTAATAAATTATCATAATCAACCACTATTGGTAAACCTGTTGCAGTGTTAATATCAAAAATGGAATTATTATTTCCTGTTATCACTATTTGTTCTGACCAAGTAGCGCCTCCGTCTTCACTTATAGACATAATTACTTTGTCAGAAGTTTCCATACCTTCTGTGGTAGTTAATCCATAAGCTCCAATATTAAATGAAATTTCTGTATTGAAATAATCAGAAACGTCTAAGGTATTAAATATTAATTCATGTGCTCCAGAACTAGTAACTTGATAACTTCTTGTGCCAATAAATCTATTAGATGTAGCTACTCTATTATCTCCATAAGCCACTCCACTAGTTACGGATGCAGAACCTCCACTTGCCGAAAAAGAAAGTGTGGGAGTTGCTGGAACAGGTTCAAAGTCATGCTGAGCAATTATACTCATAGGTTGCAAAGTACATTTTATAAAATTGACTACAAATGCTGAAACATCAAACGAAAAAGGGTTTTCATCACTATCGTCATTACCAATAGTTATTGTAGCAATTTTTGAACCAATATCCGAAGAGGAAAAAGAAACCGTAAAAGTAGCCGATTGATTTTCTAATAATACCAAACTTGAGAGGCCAGAAATTGTAAAATCTGCACTTCCGCTTACTGTTGGATTGGATAAGGTTAGCAAACCAGTTCCGCGATTGGTTACTGTAAAAGTTTTAGTAATAATTGGGTCTCCCACAAAATACTCATTTGAAAACAACGTATTGTTGTTCAATCTTGTAGTAGTACTACCGTTTAAAACGCTTGTGTTATTGCCAAAAACCTCAATTTCTCTAGTATTTGAAAACGGACAAATTTCGATATTATCAATATTAAAACGATGGTCGTTATTTGTTATGCCATTTTTATATTTTATTCTAATTCTAATAGGACCTGATTGGTTTACAGTAGTACTAAAATTTTGAACCGTTGCCGTAGGTGTGATTTCTCCTGTTTCAATCCAAGAATTTCCGTTGTCTTTTGTGTATTGTACACTAAAAGCAGCTGTAATTGCATCAGAACCAAAGCTTCTATAAGAAAAAGCTAATGTACTAATTCCTGTTGCTTGTTCTTCAAGGAGTTCTATTACTGCATTAGCATTGGCACGCATTCTAGCTGAGTTAGAGCCAATTCTATAATCGCTGGCTGAATTCCCAATTAAAGCTTCTCCTAGGAGCCAACTTCTTCCGTTTATTAATAATTCATCTTCTATGTATGCAACTTTTGAAGCAGCTTCAAAAGTTGTTAATGCACAAACAGGAATAGCTGCTGCAATAGAAATCACAAGCGTTTGGCTATCTGAACCTGCAATGTTACTTGCTGAAATAGTAACATTTGAAACTCCAATACCTGTTGGGGTTCCTGAAATAACTCCTGTAGTTGTATTAATAACTAAACCTAATGGTAATCCAATAGCATTAAAGGACGTTGGTCCATTTGTTGCTGTAATTGTATATGAAAATGAGGAACCTACATTACCAGAAGCCACTAATGGACTAGTAATGACAGGTGCGCTTACACCAGTTCCTTGAATTGCAAATGTATAAGGATTTTCATTACTATCATTATTAGCTATTGAAATAGAAGCAGTTCGCAAACCATCCGCTGATGGGTCAAATGTTATGTCAAAAGTTGTATTATTAGAAGCAGCAATATTATTTGATGGAATAGCGGTGACCGAAAAATCCGCTGCATTGGCTCCAGAAATTACCACATACGGACTAGCTCCAGTTAAATTTAAAGCCACCGTTCCTAAATTTTCAATAGTAAATGTTCTAACAATGGTTCCTGAAACCGATGAAACGGAACCAAAATCTGTATGATCAGCTAAACTTGGCGTTACATCACCAGAAACTATTGAAACACCATTTCCTTGAAGATTGATTTCTGGTGCCGTTACGGTTAATACTCCATTTACATTAGTTGTACCATTCCAAAAACCACCATTAAATCCACCATAACGGAAAGCGCCTGAACCTAATTGAAAACGTGATGCATAATAATAAGTGCCCTGAGGTAATGCTGAACCTATTTCCGCTTGATATTCATCATTATTGCCTGATTGTACGTTGAATGTAGCTGGAATCCACGTCCAACCAACCGAACTTGGGTCGTTATTAGTTGTATTATATCCTATCCAACCTTGAATACCTGCTCCCTGGCCTGGAGCTTCTGTAACTCCAGCTTCAAAAACCTGAGCAAAAACATTGAAATTGTTACCTGCTACAATAGTTCCACTGGCAGGAAATTGAACATTACAAAAATCTACAACTGATGGGTTTACAGTTAAAACACCACTATTTTGAGTAGTTCCATTCCAAAAGCCGTTTGGAAATCCTCCATAACGAAACGGTCCACCATTCAATTGAAAACGAGATGCATAATAATAAGTGCCTGGTGCTAAACCAGAACCTAATGCCGCAGTAAATTCGTCATTATTACCAACCTGAACATTAAATATGGCAGGCAACCATGTCCACCCAGTACCACTTGGGTCTGTATTTGTAGAACTATATCCTATCCAAGAAACCAATCCTGATCCAGCACCCGCAGCTTCTGTAACGCCTGGTTCAAATGCTTGTGCAAAAACAGCAACTGTCCCACCCTCAGTTATTGTAGCAGTTGATGGGAATTGTAAATTACAGTAGTCGACTGCGTCTGTGGAAATTGAATTAACTGTTCCATTAAAAGTGAAGTCATTTACACTAAATGTTCCTCCAGCTCCTGAGGCTCCCCAACCATACAATCTAAAAGTAATTGAATTTGTAAGATTTTGATAACTAGCACCTGCTAAAGAAATTGTGGTTCCAGTTGCAATTGGCGTTCCTATATTTGTTGTATAACCATCTAAATTTGAACGAAAAGCAAAAGATGTCGGCCCTGTACTTGATGCTTGACCCGTATAAACAAAACTCACAAAATCAATTTCATAGCCAGAATTTGGCGTTAATGTGAATTCCAGATAATCATTCGTATCTAAAGATGCCGAATTCCATCCAGTTGCATTATAACGATCATTACCATTTGACCCAGTAATTCCTGAACTTCTTCCTATTCCACTGACTGTTATATTAGCATTAACTGTTTGCCCTAATGTGTATGGATTTGAAGTGTTCGGGTTTGTTCCTGTAATTGGGTTTGTAAAAATAGATTGACCAAACCCTAAAACAGAGCATAACAACATTATTATAAGTAATTTTAATTTCATAGCTTTGAATAAATAAGATTTGTGGGTTTTCTTTTCCTAAAAGGTTAATAAAATTACAATTTTTTTCTAAATTTTAAAACTTTATCTCTTTATTTAATTGTTACCGAATTGAAAACAAATAAAAATACATTTTCAGTAAAAGAAATCAAACAAAAACTCGAGTATTTCTGCGCTTATCAAGAGCGATGCTACAAAGAAGTGGAAGCTAAATTATTTGAATTTCAAGTATCTGAAGAGGAAAAACAAGAAATTATTATCTATTTAATTGAAAACAATTTCATTAACGAAGAACGTTTTGCTAAAAGTTTTGTTCGTGGGAAACATCACTATAAATTTTGGGGTAGAAACAGGATAACTAACGAACTTAAATTTCGAAATATTTCTTCAAGAATAATTAAAGAAGCACTTCTTGAAATTCCAACAGCAACATATTTAGAAAATTTTCATCAGTTAGCCGAAAAACATTGGGATTCAATAAAAGAAAGAAAAGGACAAAAAAAGAATAAAAAATTCACAGACTATTTAATGCGAAAAGGCTATGAAACTAGTTTGATTTTTGAGAAATTGAAGGAACTTAATGAATAGGGAAAAGTGATCAAATGATTTTATTTGAGCTTGTATTTACCGCTAAAGATTAGAATATTTCTTGATTTTTGAGATTGAAATTGTTCTTGTTCTTGATTTTTGAATTTATTCTTGATTTTTCCTTATTTTTGCAACTCAAAAACCAAAAAATGTCACTGAAAAAGGCTTCATTACTAGTTGTACTCGTACTTTTAATTGATCAAATTTCTAAAATTTACATCAAAACCAACTTCTATTTAGGAGAAGAAGTAAAAGTTTTTGAATGGTTTCGTATTCATTTTATTGAAAACGAAGGTATGGCTTGGGGTGCTGTAATTCCTGGTGATTATGGTAAACTTTTCTTAACGTTGTTTAGAATTGTTGCTGTTGGCGGAATTAGTTGGTGGTTGTGGGATTCGATAAACAAAAAAATGTCGAATTTCTTAATTGTTGCCATTGCGTTAATTTTAGCTGGTGCCGTTGGAAACATTATTGATTCCGTTTTTTATGGCGTTATTTTTAATGACAGTTACAATCAAGTGGCAACAGCTTTTGCAGACCAACCTTATGGTACTTGGTTTTATGGTGAAGTAGTAGATATGTTTTATTTTCCTATTTGGGAAGGCAATTTGCCATCTTGGTTGCCAATTTGGGGCGGCAAACACTTCACTTTTTTCAACGCTATTTTCAACGTAGCCGATGTGGCGATTTCAACTGGTGTTGGAATTTTAATTGTGTTTAACAAAAGAGTTTTTGGAACGGGTGAGAAGGAAGCTCAAGTAACGGAGTAAAATGTTTCCATTAGATAATGAGTTTGTTTTTCTGTATTGTTGTTATTTAGTAGCAATTCTCTATTTTGGAATACAAACTCAAATTACAAAACTACAATTTTACAAATACAATTTAATAATTCTTCTGATTTATACTTTTTGGTTTCTGTATTTATTTCTTGATGAAAACAACTTTACTGGTGGTGGCTCACTTTCAATGTTATTTTATCCTTTATTTGTTCTTTTTGTTCACATCGCAATTTATGGCTTGTTTAAACTGTTTTTCTATTTTAAAAAGAAATAATATTGTCCGGCGTTACACAAAAATCTAATTTCACATCATTTTCAGAAACATCATCAATTTTTTCTTCTGGTGGAAAGAAGGACAAGCCAACTTTAATCGTTTCGGGCTTGCATTTGCTTAAAAAGTTATCGTAAAATCCTTTTCCGTAGCCCACACGGTTTCCTTGCTTGTCGTAAGCTAAAAGTGGCACAAAAACCACATCTATTTTTGCATTAGGAACTTCAATGCCATCAACTGGTTCGGGAACATTGTAACTGTTTTTCTTGATTTTGGTATTATCGGTCAATAAATAATGTGTCATTCCTAAAGTTTCAAATTCGCACTTCGAAATAACGATTTCTTTATCTTTTCCCGCTAAAATTTGAAGAATATATTCGGTATTGATTTCTTTTTGCTCTTCAATAGTTAAAAACAAATGATAATACAAATGATTCCAAATGTCCATGCGTAACAATTGATTGGCAATCGCTAAACTTTTGTCTTCGATTTCTTCTGTAGTCAACTTTTGCCTTTCCGCTTTTGTTTTTTGCCTTAACTCTTTTTTGTTCATCCTTCTAGTTGCGTTGAAATATGATAAATCGCATCACCTTGATACACAAATGGCGCATCGTTTACATTAATTAAATAACCTTCATGTGGCGCTTTAACTTGGTGTTCTACTTTTCCGTACGGATCAGAAATGGTGGCTAAAACTTCACCTTTCTTTACAAAAGCACCAATCACAGCAACACCATGAAACATGCCAGAATATTTAGCGCGCAACCAATTCGATTTTTCAATATAAATAGGTTTTCGTTCTAAGGTATTGGCTTTTTTCTTTGGAGACAACATATTCAAATGAGCTAAAAAACGTTTGGTTCCTTCTACAGCTTCGTGAGTAACAGCTGTATTTAAATCCAATGACTTTCCCCCTTCAAAAAGGAGCATTTTAACCCCTAATTTATCACATGAATTTCGAAAAGAGCCCGAAATATTTTTGGAATATAAAGTAAATGGCGCATTAAATATATCCGAAAGTTGTTTCAAGTCAGGATTTTCTGGAACAATTCTAATTTGTGGTGCGTTAAATCGGCTTGCGCCACCAGCGTGAAAATCGATAGCATAATCCACATGCGGAATAATTTCTTTCAAAATATGATAGGCAAATCTACTAGCTAACGAACCTGTTTTACTTCCAGGAAAAACGCGATTCAAATCTCTGCCGTCAGGAAATTCTCTAGATTTATTAACAAAACCAAAAATATTGATGATGGGAATACAGATAATGGTTCCAATTTTGGGTTTATTGATTTTTTGAACAATCAACTGACGAACAATTTCCGTTCCGTTAATTTCATCGCCATGCAAACAAGCGGTGAATAAAACCGTTGGGCCATCAACTTTTGACCGCTCCACAATTATAGGGATTTTCAATTTTGTCATGGTGTGCAACTTGGCAATTTCCATATTAATGGTTTTGCTTTCACCAGCTAAAATGGTTTCTTTGAGTATGGTAAGTGGTTTTGTGGCTGTCATTTGGTTGATTATAAAGTGTTAAAAATACGAAAAGAAAAAGCACAAGTGCAAGAACAAGTTCAAAAATCGAGATTTTATTGGAACACGGATGAAAGAAACTGGTTAAATTTAAAAATCTTTGTGTGCTTTTTGCGTTCTTTGTTAACTTAGTGGTTAAAAAACATTAAGAATTCATAAACAATTCTCTTATCTTTGTTCTTTACTCTTTTCTAAAAAATGCAAACACCATTAGAACTTCAAATCCAAACGTTACCAGATAATCCGGGCGTCTATCAATATTATGATAAAGATGGGAAAATTCTATATGTGGGGAAGGCAAAAAACTTAAAAAAGCGCGTTCAATCCTATTTTACTAAGAATCACGACAATTATAAAACATCGGTTTTAGTTAAGAAAATTGTTACGATAAAACATATAGTTGTTCCCACAGAAACCGATGCATTATTATTGGAAAACAACTTAATTAAAAAGCTTCAACCACGTTACAATGTGTTGCTTCGCGATGATAAAACCTATCCATGGATTTGCATCAAAAACGAACGGTTTCCAAGAATATTTTCGACTCGAAAGATGATTAAAGACGGTTCGGAATACTTTGGTCCGTATACGAGTTTTAAAACGGTTCATACGATTTTGGATTTGATTAAAGAATTATATCCATTGCGAACTTGTAATTACGACTTGTCAAAAGCAAATGTAGATTCGGGTAAATTTAAAGTCTGTTTAGAATATCACATTGGCAATTGTAAAGGTGCTTGTGAAGGCTATGAAACGGCTGAAAACTACCAAAATCAAGTGGAAAAAATCCGTCAAATTTTAAAAGGAAATTTCAAAGATAGTTTGAAAGATTTCAAAAAATTAATGACCGATTTAGCGATGGAAATGAAATTTGAAGAGGCGCAAAAAATCAAAGAAAAAATCGAAGTTTTAGAAAATTACCAATCGCGTTCTACCGTTTTGAATCCGAAAATTACCAATTTGGATGTATTTTCGATTATTTCTGATGAAACGATGGCGTATGTGAACTTTTTACAGATTTCGCACGGAGCAATCGTTCGTTCACATACCTTGGAACTAAAGAAAAAGTTAGATGAAACCAACGAAGAATTATTGGAATTAGCTGTTGTTGAATTACGTGAACGTTTTCATTTGAATGCACGAGAAATTGTAGTTCCTTTTCCAATTGATCTAGGCGAAAATATTAAAGTTACCGTTCCTCAGTTGGGCGATAAAAAACAAATTTTAGAGTTATCTGAGCGTAATGCAAAGTTTTATCGCTTGGACCAATTAAAACAAATCCAAATTGTGGATCCAGAGCGACATACCAATCGTATTATGGCGCAAATGCAAAAAGATTTACGATTATCAGTAGAACCAAGGCATATTGAGTGTTTTGATAACTCGAACATACAAGGAACGAATCCTGTTGCGGCTTGTGTAGTGTTTAAAGATGGCAAACCAAGCAAAAAAGATTACCGCCATTTTAATATCAAAACCGTTGAAGGGCCAAATGATTTCGCTTCGATGGAAGAAGTGGTGTACCGAAGATACAAACGTATGTTAGAGGAAAATCAATCGTTGCCGCAATTGATTATTATTGATGGTGGAAAAGGACAATTGTCTTCGGCTTTAAAAAGTTTGGATGATTTGGGTTTAAGAGGAAAGATTGCCATCATTGGAATTGCAAAACGTTTGGAAGAGATTTATTATCCGGGTGATTCTGTTCCGTTGTATTTGGATAAAAAATCAGAAAGTTTAAAGATTATTCAATTTTTACGAAACGAAGCGCATCGATTTGGAATCACGCATCATCGTGATAAACGTAGTAAATCTGCTTTGACAAACAGCTTAGAAAGTATTCCGGGCATTGGCGAAAAAACCATGATTACGTTACTAAAACATTTCAAAAGCGTTAAAAGAGTGCAAAACGCAACCGAAAATGAGATTGCTGCCATCATTGGACTTTCAAAAGCCAAAAAAATTTCCGACTTTTACAAAGAAAAAAGTTAACATCATGAAACAACTCTTTTGGCTAATGTTATTCTTTCTAAGCCTTCAACTAAGTTTTGGACAGGAAGAATCACGACCAAAAGTGGGAGTAGTTTTAAGTGGTGGCGGTGCTAAAGGACTTGCTCACATTGGTGTTTTAAAAGTAATTGATTCTTTAGAAATTAAAGTTGATTACATAGGTGGAACCAGTATGGGTGCCATAATTGGTGGACTTTACGCATCTGGATATTCAGGAAAACAGCTCGACTCTATTTTTTCACAAGTTGATGTTGATGCGCTTATACAAGATTTCACACCTCGTGATTCTAAAAATTTTTACCAAAAACGAAACGATGAAATTTATGCATTAACTTTGCCTTTTGACGGTTTTAAAATTGGATTGCCATCGGCGCTTTCAAAAGGAATGTACAATTACAACTTGCTTTCTAGATTGACAAAACATGTTAGTCATATCAAAGACTTCAACCAGTTGCCCATTCCCTTTTTATGTATTGCAACTAATATTGAAACTGGCAAAGAAGTTGTTCTAAACAAAGGAATTCTTCCGCAAAGTATGTTAGCTAGTGGTGCATTACCCACGTTGTATAGCCCCGTTGAAATTGAGGGTCAATTACTTATTGATGGTGGCGTGGTAAACAATTACCCAATTGAAGAAATAGCTAAATTGGGTGCAACAATAATTATTGGTGTTGATGTTCAAGACGGATTAAAATCTAGAGAGGAACTAAGAGGCGCAACAGGAGTTTTAACCCAAATTGCCAATTTTTCCATGATTGAAAAAATGGAAAACAAAAGAAAAGCAACCACAATTTACATCAAACCAGATATTAAAGGATTTTCTGTTGTAGCTTTTAATGAAGGAAGAAATATAATCTATAAAGGAGTTCAAGCAGCTACGGAAAATATTGCATTATTTGAAGCCATAAAACACCAGCAATCCAATGAGATTTCAAAGAGATTCAAACAACAACCTCAATTAGTTGACTCCATAAAATTAAATAGAATTGAAATTAATAAATTAGACAATTTTACAAGAGCCTACGTATTTGGCAAATTAAAGTTTCGTTCTAATACAGCACTAAGTTTCTCCGAATTTGAAAAAGGCATAAACAATTTAAATGCTACACAGAATTTTCAATCCATATCCTATTCCTTTGAAAAGTCTGAAAACGATTCAGAAAACTTGTTTTTAAATTTAAAAGAAAAGAAAAACAACACCTTTTTAAAGCTTGGCTTGCACTATGATGATTTAGTAAAAAGTAGCGTGTTGTTTAACATTACTACAAATAAGCTTTTCGTAAGAAACGATGTGTTATCATTTGATTTTATTTTAGGAGACAATATTAGGTATAATTTCAACTATTATATAGATAATGGTTTTTATTGGAGTTTTGGAATTAACTCTAAACTCTATGGCTTTAATAGAAATATTTCAAATGATTTTGATAATGGATTAACACTTATTGACTTAGGAATTAATTCAATTAACGTAGATTTCTCAGATTTATCAAACCAGATATATGTTCAAACAATTTTTGCCCAAAAATTTTCTATTGGTTCTGGTTTGGAATTAAAACATTTAAAAATTTCTTCAAAAACTACAGAAGAAAGCCAGCCCGTATTCGAAAATAGCGATTATTTTTCTGTTTACGGTTATATGAAATTTGATTCTTTCGATAATAAATATTTTCCTAAAAAAGGATGGTCGTTTAATGGGGACATCAAGTCTTTTCTTTATTCTTCAAATTACAATGATGATTTTGAGCGATTTTCAATTGCAAAAGCAGATTTTGGTATAGCTAAAAATTTTTATAAGCGCTTCACAATAAATGCATTTACAGAAGGAGGCTTTGCAATTGGGGAAAGAAGTATTAATTATTTTGATTTTGCCTTGGGAGGGTATGGCTTTGCTCCAGTGAACAACTTTAAACCTTTTTTTGGTTACGATTTTATTGGAATTGTGGGTGATAGTTACATAAAAAGTTCTTTCGTTTTGGATTATGAAATTTATAAAAAACATCATCTAAATTTCACAGCAAATTATGCTAATATTGGAAATAAAATTTTCGAAAGTATAGATACATGGCTCGCAAAACCAAGATATTCGGGTTATGCTTTTGGCTATGGATACGAATCGTTATTTGGTCCATTAGAAATCAAACATTCTTGGTCTCCAGAAACGCGTAATCACTTCACTTGGATTAGTTTAGGATTTTGGTTTTAAAAATCAATATATTTTACGATATTTGTATAATGAAAAAATGGGACAACTTACTTATCCTTCTCAAATACCTCATCAAGAGAAATCCGGAATGAGTAAGTTTCTTTATCAGTAAATAATGAAGTTAAAGTAAACTTTACACTTTTATTCTTAAACTTTAAACTTTTAAAAATGCCGTTTTATCATAAATTAGGAAAAATTCCACACAAGCGTCACATTCAGTTTCGCAAACCCAATGGCGATTTATATTACGAACAGCTTTTTGGGACAATTGGTTTTGATGGTATGTCTACCAATTCGTATCACGAACATCGCCCTACTCAAGTAAAAGCCATTCGTGCTCAATATAGTGTGGCGCCAAAAATTGCCAAAGAAAATAACATTCAATCCTACAGATTGAGAGGATTTCAAGTGAACCCAGAAAATGATTTCTTAGAAAGTAGAAAAATTGTATTGACCAATAGTGATTGTCATATTGCCTTAGCAGCACCAAAACTATCTACATCTGATTATTTCTATAAAAATACCGATTCAGATGAAATGCTTTTTATTCATAAAGGTTCAGGAAAACTGAGAACTATTTATGGAAATTTAGATTTTAAATACGGTGATTATCTAATTATACCAAGAGGAATTATCTACAAAATAGATTTTGACACGGAAGATAATCGTTTGTTTATAGTTGAATCACATCGCCCAATTTATACACCAAAAAGATACCGCAATTGGTTTGGACAACTATTAGAACATTCTCCGTTTTGCGAAAGAGATATTCGTAGACCCGAAGAGTTAGAAACCTACGATGAAAAAGGCGATTTCGTAATCAAAGTAAAGAAAAAAGACGAAATCATTGAAATGGTGTACGCAACACATCCTTTTGATGTTGTGGGTTACGATGGTTTCAACTATCCATACGCTTTATCCATTCATGATTTTGAACCAATAACAGGAAGAATTCACCAACCGCCACCAGTTCATCAAACTTTTGAAACGGATGCTTTTGTAATATGTTCTTTTGTGCCTCGCTTGTACGATTATCATCCAGAATCTATTCCAGCACCTTATAATCATAGCAATATTGATTCAGATGAAGTCTTGTATTATGTTGATGGTGATTTTATGAGCAGAAACGATATTGAAGCCGGACACATTTCTTTGCATCCAGCAGGAATTCCTCACGGACCACACCCTGGAGCAACAGAGAGAAGTATTGGCAAAACGGAAACCCAAGAACTTGCGGTTATGGTAGATACTTTCAAACCATTAATGGTAACCGAAGAAGCTATGAAAATTGCCGATGACAAGTATTATTTATCTTGGTTAGGATAAACTTAAAACAAAAAAAATGAACAAAAGAAAACTTTCAGCCGATCCCTCATCATTAATTCTTGGAATTATCAGTTTAGTAACTCTATTTCTTGGATGTTGTTGCGGATTTTTTGTAATTGCAGCACTAGTGATGAGTATTATTGGATTAGTTCTTGCTATTAACAGTGCAAAAGAATACCAAAAATATCCAGAAGAATTTTCACCTCAGAGTTATAAAAATGTAAACATTGGTAAAATTCTAAATATCATTTCAATAGCATTAAATGGATTGTATATTTTAGTTTTCGCCATTGCATTTTTTGTTTACCAAGTAAATTTTGCAGAAGGTTTTCAAGAAGTTCTTGAAGAAATTAGAAATAATAAAAACCACGAAGACACTATCATTTACGAAGAAGCAGAAGAAGATTTTGAAGATTTTTACATTGAATCAGACTCAACTGTAATTGATACGGTTAGCGTACAATAAATTTAGAAATTATGAGTACAGAAATAAAATCAGTAGAATACGGATTAGAAAAAATATTTGAAGGCGCACAAGACTTCTTACCTCTATTAGGAACCGATTACGTAGAATTTTACGTTGGAAATGCCAAACAAGCGGCTCATTTTTACAAAACAGCCTTTGGTTTTCAGTCGTTAGCCTATGCTGGATTAGAAACTGGAGTAAAAGACAGAGCGTCTTATGTTTTGAAACAAGATAAAATTCGTTTGGTATTAACCACAGCATTAAAAAGTGATTCTGTAATTGGCGAACATGTAAAAAAGCATGGCGATGGTGTTAAAGTCATAGCGCTTTGGGTAGAAGACGCTAGAAAATCATTCGAAGAAACTACAAAACGTGGTGCAAAACCTTATTTTGAACCAACAGTTGAAAAAGATGAAAATGGAGAAGTTGTTCGTGCAGGAATTTATGGCGCTTATGGTGAAACCGTTTTTGTTTTTGTAGAACGAAAAAATTATAATGGAATCTTTTTACCAGGCTACAGCGAATGGAAATCAGATTACAATCCGGAACCAGTGGGATTAAAATTTATTGACCACATGGTAGGCAATACGGGTTGGAACAGAATGAACGAAGCCGTAAAATGGTTTGAAGACGTGATGGGATTTGTGAATTTCCTTTCATTCGACGACAAACAAATTACTACAGAATATTCTGCGTTAATGTCAAAAGTTATGAGTAATGGAAATGGAAGAATAAAATTCCCTATCAACGAACCTGCTCATGGGAAAAAACGTTCACAAATAGAAGAATATTTGGACTTTTATGAAGATGAAGGTGTGCAACATATAGCTGTTGCTACTGATGACATTATCACAACTGTAGCAGAAATGCGAGCTCGTGGTGTTGAATTCTTAAGCACACCGCCACAAGCTTACTATGATGCCATTCCAGAGCGATTGAAAGATCATATGTCGAAATTTAAAGAAGACATCAACGAATTACAAAAGTTAGGAATCATGATTGATGCCGATGAAGAAGGCTATTTGTTGCAAATTTTCACTAAGCCAGTAGAAGATCGTCCCACACTTTTCTTCGAAATTATTCAAAGAATGGGTGCAAAAGGCTTTGGTGCAGGTAACTTTAAAGCCCTTTTTGAGTCGATTGAACGCGAACAAGCTTTAAGGGGAACGCTATAAAAATACCATTTTATTGAATATTCATCAATCAGAGCCTAGAAAATGATATATTTTTTGATAAAAAAATGTTAAAGTTAATTTTTGTTTGATAATAACACAAAAACTATTATACCTTTGCACTCGCAAAACAAGGAGGTAGTTTGCCTTGTGGAGTAATAAATTTTTCATAATTTATAGTTTTTGGTTGGTTAATAACAGAAAAACCTAGTCATTAATTTTGACTGGGTTTTTTTGTTTAGTATTTTTGGAACAGAAATTGTATTCCTATTACAAAAGAGATAATTATGAAAAGAATAGCATTTTTACTTTTGGTTTTTATAACCACCAATTCTTTTGTAAAAAAAGAAGACGCTTTCACTACCGGGGAATGGTTCAAACTTCGTATACATTATGGCGTAATTAATGCGGGTTATGCTTCTGTAGAAATTAAAGAAGCTGTAAAAAATAATAAAAAAGTACACCATGTTATTGGGAGAGGTTGGACTGTTGGTATGACAAGATTTTTCTTTAAAGTGGAAGACGACTACCAAAGCTACTTTGATAAAGAAACCGGAAAACCGTATCATTTCGTTAGAAAAATTAATGAAGGCGGCTACATAAAGAATCAAGAAGGCTTTTTTGACCAAAAAAACAATACTGTTTTAGTTAAAGATTACAAGCATAAAACTGAAAACACTTATTCAGTTCCTGAAAATGTTCAAGATATTGTATCTTCTTTTTATTATCTTCGCAACCATCCAAAAATTGACAAATTAAACGTGGGCGAATCTATTGCTATTGATATGTTTTTTGACAATGAAACCACAAAGTTTAAGTTAAAATTCATTGGTAGAGAAGATATAAAAACTAAATTTGGAAAAATTTCATGCATGATTTTTAGACCTTATGTGCAAGCAGGTCGCGTTTTTAAAGAAGAGGAAAGTTTAACCGTCTGGATTTCAGATGACGACAATAAAATTCCAGTTCGCCTAAAAGCTAGTTTAGCCGTGGGTTCTTTAAAAGCAGAACTTGATGAATTTAGAGGTCTAAAACATTCGTTTAAAGTAAAAGTAGAATAATGGAAATTACGCAAGATTTGCAAAACCAATTGCAAAAGTTAGATACAAAATTTAAAGCAATAAATCAAAATACAGCTACGCATTTAGAAGGCTTATTATGGTCTAAACCTATAACGTACTGGGATTACATTCAAACGGATGCTTTATTAAATTTACAAATCCAACGCACTACATTGCCTGATGAAATGGTTTTCATAATGTATCATCAAGTGAATGAATTGCTGTTTAAAATGATTCTTTGGGAAATTGATCAATTGTGCCATACTGAAAAACCTTCTACTCTATATTTTACTGAAAAACTAGGCAGAATTAGTCGTTATTTTGATATGCTAACCACATCGTTTAATATTATGACTGATGGTATGGAAGTGGAACAGTATTTAAAATTTAGAAATACATTAACACCTGCAAGTGGTTTTCAAAGTGCCCAATATCGCTTAATTGAATTTGCTTCTACTGATTTAATTAATCTAATAGACAATCGTTTTAGAGCTTCAATTGACAGAAACACTCCTTTTGAGCATGCCTTTGAACATTTGTATTGGCAAGCCGCTGGAAAAGACCATAAAACGGGTGAGAAATCTTATCTAATTCAAGCCTTTGAAAAAAAATACAAAGCCACTTTCTTAACGTTTATGGAAGAATACAATACCATTAACTTATGGCGTAAATTCAAAGAAATTCCAGAAGACGACCAAAAAAACCCTGAACTTGTAGCTGCAATGCGTCATTTAGATTATACCATAAACATCACTTGGGTAATGGGACATTTCAATACAGCAAAAAAATATATCGAAAGCACACCAGGAAACCATGAAGCAACAGGCGGAAGCGATTGGAAAAAATACATGCTGCCAAAATACCAAAAACGGATTTTCTTTCCAGAACTTTGGACTAAAGAAGAAATTGAAAATTGGGGTGAAGGATTGTAAAATTTGAAAATTAAAAAAATTGAAATATTTAGTATTAGTAATTGCCGTAAGCGTTTTATTCTCATGTAATTCAAAAGAAGAAAAAGAAACACCAACTAAAGAAGTTAAAGTTGTTGAGCCTATTATTAAAGAATATGGAATTACCTTTAACGATTTCAAAGTAGTTCGTGATACCATAAAGTCTGGAGATACTTTTAGCAAAATGATGGAACAATATGTTTTGCCAGACAGTATGAATGTACATCAACTAACAGAAAAAGTAAGAGATTCATTTAATCTAAGAGCCATAAAGGCCGGAAAACCTTATATCTTATTTTTTGACAAAAAAAACCCAAAAAATCTCCAACAATTTGTTTACATCAATAACCAAATTAAATATACTGTCATTGATTTGAGAAATGGAGTAACAGTAAGTAACAAAGAAAAGCCAGTAACCATAAAAAAGAGAACAATAGCAGCTGCAATTGAAGGTTCTTTATCAGAAACCCTTGAAAATGCCGGTGTAAGTTCTAGTTTAGCTCCAAAATTAGCTAGCGTTTATGCCTATTCTATTGATTTTTTCCGAATTCAAAAAGAAGACAAATTTGCAGTTACACTTTATGAGAAATTTATTGACGACTCTATTTATGTTGGAATTGAAAGAGTTGAATCTACTTATTTTCAGCACAAAGGAAAAGACTTTTACGCATTTCCTTATAAATTAAACGAAAATCAAAAGGATTTCAATTATTATGATGAAGAAGGAAAAGCATTAAAAAGTATGTTTTTAAAAGCGCCGTTAGATTATTATAGAATTTCATCAAGATTTTCACCTCGAAGATTTCATCCTGTTCAAGGAAGATGGAAAGCACACAATGGAACAGATTACGCGGCTCCACACGGAACTCCAATTAAAGCAACTGCAGCAGGAACCGTAGAACGCACTGGCTACACAGCTGGAAATGGAAACTATGTAAAAATACGCCATAACAGCACTTATTCTACGCAATATTTGCATATGTCTAAAATTTTAGTCAGAAACGGTCAGTCTGTTTCTCAAGGACAAACCATAGGAAAAGTAGGAAGTACAGGCTTAGCCACTGGACCACATGTTTGTTATAGATTTTGGAAAAACGGCGTACAAATTGATCCACTTAAAATGCAATTACCAAATGCTGAACCTATGGATGCAAGTAAAAAAGAAAAATACAAATCTTACATTGCACCCTTTAAAAAAGAATTAGATAGCATACTAAAAGTTAAATTTCAAGAATAATGGCACTACCATCTATCAACCCTACAAAAACAGTTGCTTGGAGCAAGTTAAAAACCCATTTTGACTCTATTCAAAACAAAAGTTTACAATCTCTTTTTGACGAAAATCCAAATCGTGCTAACGAATTTCACTTGGAATGGGAAGAATTCTTATTGGATTATTCAAAAAATAATATTACCAAAGAAACATTGGGATATTTATTGGAACTAGCAGAAGAAACCCAGCTAAAAACAGCTATAGAAATGCAGTTTCAAGGACATAAAATCAATGAAACCGAAGATAGAGCGGTACTTCACACGGCATTAAGAGCAAATAAAAACCAACAAATATTTGTTGATAACGAAAATATAGTAGATGCTATTACTGTCTTAAAAAATGAAATCAAAACATTTTCTGAAAGCATCATTTCTGGTGAGCGAAAAGGATTTACCAATTTGCCTTTTACAGATATTGTAAATATTGGTATTGGAGGTTCTGACTTAGGGCCAGCAATGGCTGTTGAAGCTTTACAATATTATAAAAATCATCTAAATATTCACTTTGTATCAAACATAGACGGTGACCATGTAGCAGAAATTCTAAAAAAAATAAATCCTGAAACTACTTTATTTGTTATAGTTTCTAAAACCTTTACAACCCAAGAAACCCTTTCAAACGCAGAGACTATTAGAAAATGGTTTTTACAATTTGGAAATCAAGAAGCCGTTGCCAAACATTTCGTTGCAGTTTCAACCAATAAAGAAAAAGTAACACAATTTGGCATAAGTGAAACTAATATATTTCCAATGTGGGATTGGGTTGGTGGAAGATTTTCACTTTGGAGTGCTGTAGGACTATCATTGGTATTGAGCATTGGTTATACTAATTTTGAGCAGCTTTTAGAAGGAGCAAACAAAATGGACAATCATTTTCAAAACGCCGATTTTAATGAAAATTTACCTGTAATTTTAGCCTTATTAAGTATTTGGTATAATAATTTCTTTGAGGCTGAAACAGAAGCAATAATTCCGTATACGCAATATTTACAAAAGTTTGTTCCTTATTTACAACAAGCCATTATGGAAAGTAACGGAAAAAACACAGACAGAAATGGAGAAGTCATAAACTACCAAACAGGAACAGTAGTTTGGGGTGAACCAGGAACAAATTCGCAACATGCTTTTTTCCAACTATTGCATCAAGGAACAAAATTAATTCCAACCGATTTTATTGGTTTTAAAAAATCTTTACATGGCAATCAAGAACATCACAACAAGTTAATGTCAAACTTTTTTGCACAAACAGAAGCCTTGTTAATGGGGAAAACAGCTACAACAGTTCAAGCAGAATTCGATAAAGCTGGAGTTGAAAGTGCAAAAGCTTCAAAACTGTTGCCTTTTAAAGTGTTTCCCGGGAACAAACCCACAAATACACTGCTTATCAATCAATTAACTCCTGAAACATTCGGTGCATTGGTAGCTTTATATGAACATAAAATCTTCGTTCAAGGAATCATTTGGAATATCTACAGCTACGATCAATGGGGTGTAGAACTAGGAAAACAATTAGCAAACACTATACTAGATGAGATTGAAAACGATACATCTAAAACTCACGATAATTCAACTAATTTTTTGTTAAAGAAATTCAAAGAAAAATAAATTGTTAATCATTTCTTAACATTAGATTCAGAAAGTTGAAGGAATTTTGTACCTGAATTCAAAATCAAATAAACAACAAAATGAAAAAATTGATTCAGGTACTATCCATTGGGCTTTTTCTTATGGTTAGTCAAGTTACTTTTGCTCAAGGTAACACGAACTCGTCTATCAATGGACAAATTTTTGATAACGAAGGATTAGAACTGTTTGCAGCTACCGTGCAAGCCATTCATACTCCATCAGGAACAAAGTATGGCACCACAACTGACATGAATGGTTACTTTAAAATCTCAAACATGAGAGTGGGTGGTCCATACACAATCATTGTTAGTTATGTAGGATTTAAAAATCGCAACATTGAGAACATTTACTTACAATTAGGTGATTCTCAAAACTTAAAAATTGCTTTAGAAGAAGACTCTAATCAATTACAAGAAGTTGTAGTAACAGGAACAAGAGACAATACGTTTAACTCTAAGAAAACAGGTGCTCAAACCATAATTGACTCAAAAAAAATCAACACCTTACCATCTTTATCACGAAACATTGCTGATTTTGCAAGATTAACGCCTCAAGCGCAATTAAGAGGAGATGATGTTATTTCAATTAGTGGACAAAACAATAGATTTAATGCCATTTATATTGATGGTGCTGTTAACAATGATGTTTTCGGTTTAGCTGCTAACGGTACTAACGGTGGACAAACTGGTGTAAGTCCAATTTCTCTTGATGCTATTGAACAGTTTCAAGTGCAAGTTGCTCCATTTGATGTAAAAATATCAGGTTTTGCAGGAGGTGCTATTAGTGCTATTACAAGATCAGGAACAAACAATTTTGAAGGTTCGGCTTACTTCCTTAACAGAAATCAAAACTTTTCTGGAATGACACCTCCAGACTTAGTATCAAGTGGTGGAAGAAGACAAAAATTAGCAGATTTTAATGCTACCACAATTGGTGTTAGAGCTGGCGGTGCAATCAAAAAGGATAAATTGTTTTACTTTATCAACTACGAAAGACAAGACAATGAAACACCTCAACCATTTGATATTGAAAATTACGTTGGTAATATAGCTTCTTTTAGTGCAGATGGAACTGTAGCAGGAGGAATTGAAGCATTAAAAGAAAACTTAATTTCCAGATTTGGTTTTAATCCAGGAGCTTTTACAAACAACAAAGCAACTTTAACAAGTGATAAATTAATTGCTAAAATTGACTGGAACATTAATGACAATCATAAAGTAGCATTCCGTCATAGTTTAGTAGAAGCTAGAGATATTTCTCCATCAAGATCTTCCGCAAACACTATTAACTTTATGACTGGTGCTATTGATTTTAAATCTACTACAAATTCAAGTTCGTTAGAATTAAATTCAAGATTTAGCAACAAAGTATCAAACAATTTAGTTTTAGGATATACAAGTGTAACTGATAATAGAGACCCATTTGGTTCACCATTTCCAAATGTAGAAATTGTTGATGGTTCTGGAAGAATTTTCTTAGGTTCTGAACCTTTTTCAACTGCAAACCTTCTTGAACAAAGAATTTTAACAATTACAGATAATCTAGAAATCAACGCTGGAAGACATACTGTAACAATCGGTACTCACAATGAGTTTTCTTCAGCTAAAAACGTATTCTTTGGAAGAAACTTTGGGTATTATAGATTTTCAAACTTAAGTTCATTTATTAATAATCAAGCTCCAAATCGTTTTCGTTTAGGATATTCACTTGTAGGAGGTGAAGGAGATAACTCTCAAGGTGCAGCTGAGTTTGATGTAATGCAATTAGGCGGTTACATTCAAGATGAATTTAGAGTAACTGATAATTTTAAATTAACATTTGGTCTACGTGCGGATGTTCCTGTTTGGGATAATTACATCACTAACGAAGATTTTAACACAAGAACGATTGGTCTACTTGAAGCGGCTGGAAAAGATTTACAAGGGGCTAAAGTGGGGCAAAGAATTGACACTAAAGTACACTTGTCTCCTAGAGTTGGTTTCAATTATGATGTTAATGGCGATAAAAAAACTCAGATTAGAGGAGGTTTTGGTGTATTTACTTCAAGATTGCCTTTAGTGTGGCCAGGTGGTGCGTACAATAACAATGGTGTTACTCAAGGAGCATTAGACATCAATGGAGCAACCAATCCATTAATGCCGTTATTTAATCCAAATACTTCTGTATCAAGTCAGCTAAATCAAATTCCAGAATCGGATGCTCCAAGACCAGGAAATCCAGGAGCACCTGGACAATTTGGTGGAAACATTGATTTATTTTCAAAAGATTTCACTTTACCTCAAGTGTTCAAAGCCAGTTTAGCGGTAGATAGAAAATTACCTTATGGAATTTTATTCAGTGCTGATATAACATATAATGATAATATGTCAGCAATTACTTATGAAAACTTAAACATTCAAGAGCCAACAGTTTTCTTAACAGGTGCTGATAATAGACCTCGTTACAATGCAAACAATCGAGTTGATAATACTTACCAAGGAATTTATTTAGCTTCAAATACTTCAGAAGGTAAAGCATGGAATGCTTCTTACACTTTATCAAAAACATTTGTATCGGATAGATTTGATGTGTATGTTCAAGGAACTCATGCTTATGGAGAATCAACTGTTTTGTTTGACGCCACATCTTCTCAAAACAGTTCGCAATGGAATAATATTGAAACAGTAAATGGTTCAAATAGAATTGGTGGTGTTTCAAGATCAGATTTTGACCAAGGTCACCGTATTTTAGGTATTTCTTCTTTAACTGTAAAATGGAATAAAAACTTAAGAACTAAATTAGGTTTGTATTATGAAGGCGCTCAAGGAACTCCATTTAGTTATGTATACAATGATAATGGTAACTTGTTACGTGATTCATTCTCAGAATCAGCTTTAATTTACGTTCCTGCTAATCAATCTGAAATTGTTTTAGTTGATACTCCAAATGGTTTAACTGCAGACCAACAATGGGCCGCATTAAACAGCTTCATTGAAGGAAACGAATACTTAAGAAGCAGAAGAGGTAACTATGCAGAACGTAATGGCGATCGTTTAAAATGGAGTCATATTATTGATTTAAAGTTTGCTCAAGAATTCATTTTAAATTCTGGAAAAAAGAAACATACTTTTGAGCTTACTGCAGACATTTTCAATTTTACTAATTTGTTAAACAAAAACTGGGGTAAAAGATACTTTGCTAATTTTGACCAAGTACAGTTAATTGATCAAGTAGGTTTCTTACCTGATGGTACAACTCCTACATTTAGATATAATCCAAATGCAGAGCGTTCACTGAATCAAATTGATGATGCAGGTGTTAACTCTTCACGTTGGCAAGCACAGTTAGGAGTGAGATATACTTTTAACTAAAACCACTAAAAAGCCTCTTATTTTGAATAAGAGGTTTTTTTTTGACTATATTTGTACTAATCAACCTTAAAATTATTTGTATGTACACAGCACTTCAAACCGCTCACTCCTTTTTAGCTTACATTGTATTAGCACTATTGTTTTTTGCAGCAATAAATGCTATTTCAGGCTTAGTAAGTAAAAGATTATTTACCGCTAAAGACTTAAGATTGTCTTTATTTGCGATGATACTATCGCACATGCAACTTCTTGTGGGATTAATTCTATATTTTGTTTCTCCATTAGGATCAAGTGCTTTAGGAAACATGAGTGACAAAGCGCTTCGCTTAACTTCATTAGAGCATCCATTAATTAATGTTATTGCATTGGCACTAATCACCATCGGTTGGTCTAAACACAAAAAAGAAGAAAGTCATAATGGAAAATACAAAAAAATTGCCGTGTTCTATACAATCGGATTAGTATTAATTTTGTCTCGTTTACCTTGGGCAAATTGGTTCAACTAATTTTGGCATAATAGTTGTTTTTCAAGCAGAAAATGTACCAATATGAAACTTGTAATATATGTAATATCTAGTATTTTTCTGCTCACCATTGGGAGTAGTTTTAAAGTTGTAACGCCAAAAAAAAGTGTTGCTTTTGCGCATTCTTTTGACAGTATTCAGCCCAATGACAGCATTACGCTTGATTCTCTTCCTTTAAAAGTAAAACCATACAAAACCAATGCGCACGCCTCTTATTACCACGATAAATTCAACGGTAGACGAACAGCAAGCGGTCAACGTTTTGATAATTCTAAATTCACAGCGGCTCACAAAACATTAAAATTTGGTACTAAAGTTAAAGTTACCAATCCAAAAAATAACAAGTCTGTTGTTGTTACCATCAATGATCGCGGACCGTTCACAAAAGGTAGAGAAATTGATTTAAGTAAAAAGGCTTTTTTTGAAATCGCAGGTTCAAAGTATGGCGGACATTTGTCTGTAACACTCGAAATTATTGAAGATTAATATTTGAAATTTAACTACAAAAAAAAGCTGCCGTTATATTAAAAACGGCAGCTTTTTGTATATAATAATACCAAATTATTCTATTTCAGAAACACGTAAAGTATTTACCATTCCTTTAGCTACAATTGGCATCGCTGCAAGATTGATAAGCATATCACCTTTTTTTACATATCCTTTGTCTTTACAAATTTGGTTAATATCATCAACGGTATCATCTGTACTTACAAATTTATCATAATAGAATGCACGAACTCCCCAAAGCAAATTTAACTGTGTTAAAATACGCTTATTCGAGGTAAATACAAGAATATGTGATTTTGGTCTCCAAGCAGAAATTTGAAATGCAGTATAACCACTATTAGTTAGTGTAGTAATTGCCTTTGCATTAATTTCATCAGCCATTATTGCTGCATGGTAACAAATACTTTTAGTGATGTAACGTTTAGTTCTAACAGTGGGTGGCGTTTGAGGAACTTTAATTAATGGAGAGTTTTCTACACTGTTGATAATCTTTGTCATGGTTTCAATAACTTGAACGGGATAGTTACCAACAGATGTTTCTCCAGAAAGCATTACAGCATCAGCACCATCCATTACAGAGTTTGCTACATCATTAACTTCAGCTCTTGTAGGGGTTAAGCTAGTAATCATTGTTTCCATCATTTGAGTAGCTACAATTACAGGAATTCTTGCTGTTTTTGCTCTATGAATTAATTTTTTTTGAATCAATGGTACCTCTTCCGCTGGAATTTCAACACCTAAGTCGCCGCGTGCTACCATTAAACCATCGCAAAAAGCTACAATTTTATCGATGTTTTCAACCGCTTCAGGTTTTTCTATTTTGGCAATAATTGGAATTTTGTGGTCAGAATGTTTAGCAATCAAATCTTGTAAGTCTTCTAAATCTCTAGAGGTTCTAACAAACGATAGAGCAATCCAATCTACTTTATTTTCAATAGCAAAAATGGCATCTCTAATATCTTTTTCGGTTAAGGCAGGAAGCGAAACTTTAGTATTGGGTAAATTAACCCCTTTTTTCGATTTTAGTGGTCCACCTTGAATTACTTTCGCAGTAACTTCTGTTTTTTTATCCGTTTTTGTAACTTCAAAAATTAATTTACCATCGTCTAAAAGAACGCGCTCACCAGCATTTACATCTTTTGGAAACTCTTTGTAGTTCATGTATACTCGAGAAGCGGTACCTAAAACATCTTCGGCAGTAGTAAAAGTAATGACATCACCTTTATTCACCATAATGTCTTCTTTCATAACACCAACGCGAAGCTTTGGCCCTTGTAAATCTGCCAAAATTGAAGTAGTGTAACCAAATTCTTCGTTTAACTCTCTAATGGTATCTATACGCTGTTTTACATCGGTATAATCAGCGTGTGAAAAATTGATTCTGAACACATTTACACCAGCATCAATCATATCTTTTATAACTTCTTTTGAACTACAAGCAGGACCAAGTGTAGCAACAATCTTTGTTTTTTTGTTTAATGGCATATTAATTAAAATATTAAATTGTTTTTCGATTTAAAATTTGCAATATCTACAGGATATGCAGTTGATACTTGCGTGATTTGATTGATTTTTTGAGCAAATTCAATCGAATCAAACTGCGTATCGTTGTTTTCAATTTTTAAAATAAAATCTGCTTTTTTAATTTCAGGCAATAAGTAGGAACGCGTTTCGATTGCATCAAAAATTCCAATTGAAACCTCATTTTCTTCGGTTATTATCGAATGATTTTCTATTAAACTCCAGCAAACATCTTGAATCTCGTCTTCATAAATAAAAAGTTGGAAATTACTTTTACCTTGTTTACTTTGTAATTCAATAGGGCAATTACTTTTACTCAATTGAATTGCTAAAGTTTGGTTTAACAAATACGCTAACTTATAATCTTCAACAGTGGCATGAATAGCAATTACCTCATAATTAGCTACATCAAAATCATCTATTTGAATTTTATGAATGGCCATCATCAAAAAATTAGTCGTAAATATAAGGCTAAAAATCGTTAAAAACCACTTGAATTACGGTTCTTAACGATTATTTATAAACGCAAACGTTTGAGTTCGAAATTATTTGCTTGAAATTTTTTCTTGCAGTGCAAAATAAGTTCTTTGTGCTGCTTTTTCTTCTGCTTTTTTCTTGGAAGTGGCTCTTCCTTTGGCAATTATTTTTCCGTCAATAATAAGTTTTACTCCAAAATATTTTTGATGTTCAACACCATTATCTTCAAAAACATCAAACAAAAATGATTTTTTTTCTTTTTGGCACCATTCAATTACCAAGCTTTTGTAGCTTATAACTTTACCTTCTAGTTTTGGTATATCTACATAAGGCTCAATTACTTTTTTATGAATAAATTTTTCACAAAAGGTAAATCCTTTATCTAGATAAATTGCGCCAATAAAAGCTTCAAAGATGTTTCCATAAATGTTTTCGCCAAAATGTTGCGGATTTACTTTGCTATCTAAAAATTGAATTAAGTTTAAATCTCTTCCCAATTCGTTTAGATGTTCTCTACTCACAATTTTTGAGCGCATTTTGGTCAGATAACCTTCGTCGCCCGTTGGAACTTGATTGTAAATGTGAGCTGCAATAACACTTCCTAGCATAGCATCTCCAAGAAATTCTAAACGTTCATAATTAAACGGATGTCCATTTTCGTCTTGCTTATTTGAAGAACGATGGGTGAATGCTTTTCTATAATATTTTAATTCTGTGGGCTTGAAGCCGAGAATTTTGGAAAGTTTATCAAAAAAAATCCCGTCTTCTTCAGAGCGGGAATTTTTTGTTATTTTTTTAAAAAGACGACGCATGTAGGATTAGTTCTCAAATTTTTTGAATAAAACACACGCATTATGTCCACCAAAACCAAACGTATTACTCATAGCTACTTTAATTTCGCGAGGTTGCGCGTGGTTTAAAGTTAAGTTTAATGATGGATCAATATTTTCGTCTACTGTAGTATGGTTAATCGTTGGCGGCACTAAGCTGTTTTGCATAGCTAAAATAGAAGCTATTGCCTCAATAGCACCCGCAGCACCTAATAAATGTCCTGTCATTGATTTAGTAGAATTAATATTGATGTTTTTAGCATGCTCACCAAAAACATGGCTAATAGCCTTTAATTCTGCCACATCACCAAGGGGTGTAGAAGTTCCATGTGTATTAATGTGGTCTACATCTTCAGGTTTTAAGCCAGCATCACGCAAACAGTTTTCCATTACAGCAATAACGCCAATTCCTTCTGGATGTGGTGCAGTTAAGTGATACGCATCTGAAGACAAGCCTCCTCCGCCAACTTCACAGTAAATTTTAGCACCACGAGCTATTGCGTGTTCATATTCTTCAAGTACCAATGCACCAGCTCCTTCGCCTAGTACAAACCCGTCTCGAGTTGCATCGAATGGTCTTGAAGCAGTTTCTGGACTTTCATTTCTTGTTGATAACGCTTGCATAGAGTTAAAACCGCCCATTCCAGCAATAGTAACAGCAGCTTCAGAACCACCTGAAACAATTACATCACACATGCCTAAACGAATATAATTAAAAGCATCTACTAATGCATTTGCAGAAGAAGCACATGCAGAAACTGTTGTGTAATTTGGCCCCATAAAACCGTTACGCATTGAAATATGTCCAGGTGCGATATCAGCTATCATTTTTGGAATAAAGAAAGGGTTAAATCTTGGAGTTCCATCACCAGCGGCATAACTCATTACTTCGTCTTGAAACGTTTGTAAACCACCAATTCCTGCTCCCCAAATAACGCCAACTCTATATTTATTTACATTTTCTAAACTTATACCAGCATCTTTAATTGCTTCATCACTAGCAACAATGGCATACTGGGCAAATTTATCCAATCTACGTACTTCTTTTTTGTCGATAAAATCTTCCGCGTTAAAGTTTTTCACTTCGCACGCAAATTTAGTTTTGTGCTTTTCAGTATCGTAGTAAGTGATAGGCGCTGCGCCACTTTTACCGTTTTTTAAACCGTCCCAATATTCTTGAAGAGTATTTCCAATGGGTGTTAAGGCTCCAAGACCTGTAACTACAACACGTTTTAATTGCATAGACTAGATTTTTATGTTATATAAAAAAACCCATAGCGCTTTTAATGAAAACTAAAAGAAACAATGGGTATTACATGTTTTATAATTAATGATTGTAATACAATCAATGTTTTTAATACTTAATTAAAGAATTAAAAATAACAAAAACATCCATGGAAGTAAAATTCCATGGATGTAATAAGTATTATTTTTTAGCTTCTTCGATGTAAGAAATAGCTTGACCAACAGTAGCAATGTTTTCTGCTTGGTCGTCTGGAATTTGAATATCAAATTCTTTTTCGAACTCCATAATTAGCTCAACAGTGTCTAATGAATCAGCTCCTAAATCGTTAGTGAAGCTAGCCTCTGTTACAACTTCATTTTCGTCAACGCCTAATTTGTCTACGATAATCGCTTTTACTCTTGATGCAATGTCTGACATAATCTTTAATTTTTAATTTAATTTGTTGGCAAAAATAAAAAACTTTATTTTAAAACCACGTTTTTGTTTCTAAATGTGACTACGAAAATAAAAAAAAATATTCACAAACCTTTACTTTTTTTATTTTTTACCAATAATTATTCTTTTTTTTGTGGGAAGAAATCAATAAACCAATGAAGAATATTGTACTTTTTGCATCCGGGAATGGCTCTAATGCCGAAGAAATTATTAAATATTTTAAAAAAAGTAGTCAAGGAGCGGTAGTCGCAATATTTTCTAACAAAGCAGATGCCAAAGTGTTAGAACGTGCCAAAAATAATGAAATTCCATCGGTTGTTTTTAACAAAGGGCAATTAAACGAGGGCTTCGTACTGGAACAATTGCATCAATTTCAACCTGATTTGATTGTTTTGGCTGGATTTTTACTGAAATTTCCAGTATCTATTTTGGAAGAATATCCCAAAGTGATTAATATTCATCCTGCTTTGTTGCCAAAATATGGTGGAAAAGGAATGTATGGCATGCATGTACATCAAGCGGTTTTGGACAATAATGAAAAAGAAACAGGAATTACGATTCATTATGTAAATGAACATTATGACGAAGGTGAATTTATTTTTCAAAAATCAGTAAACATAGAAGATTGCAAAACTGCGGAAGAAATTGCACAAAAAGTTCATGAATTAGAACATCACTATTTTCCTGAGGTAATTGGAAAGCTAATTACTAATCATTAATCACTTTTCACTTGAGTCACGAAGTTCACATATATACAGACGGCGCTGCCAAAGGAAACCCCGGGCCAGCTGGTTATGGTGTGGTAATGGAACTTGTGGGAACTCCTTATAAAAAAGAATTTTACGAAGGTTTTCGCTTGTCAACTAATAACCGAATGGAATTATTAGCAGTGATAGTCGGTTTGGAAAAATTAAAAAAACCTAAAACCAAAGTATTAGTTGTTTCCGATTCTAAATATGTAGTAGATGCGGTAGAAAAACGCTGGGTGTTTCAGTGGGAAAAAATCAATTTCAAAGCCAAGAAAAATCCAGATTTATGGCTTAGATTCTTAAAAATTTACCGCCAACACCAAGTCGATTTTCAATGGGTCAAAGGACATAACAACCATCCTCAAAACGAACGCTGTGATGAATTGGCAGTTATGGCATCGCAACAAGAAAAACTATCTATTGATGAGTTTTACGAAAGAGAAGAAGGGAAGTTGTTGTAATTGCAATCAATTATTTTAAAGAGCATAGATTTTATTACCTTTTATGTATTAATTCTTCAATTTCTTGAAGGTTTTCTTTAGAACCTGCCCCATAAAATATAATTTTATTGTTTTTGTCCAGCAAAAGCAATGATGGGAAGGCTATAATTTTTAACTCATCAATCAAACGGTTTTTAGTATTTAAGGGTACAAAGGCATGTTCCCAAGGAAGCTGTTTTTTATCAACATAGTCCTTAACTACTTCTACAGATTCATCAACTGCTACTCCAAGCAGGTCTATATTAGTTTTGTTTCTAGCATAGAACTTTTCGATTTCTGGTTGTAATCGTAAACACGGACCGCACCATGTTCCCCAAAATTCAAGCAATAAGTACTCTTTGCTGTTTAAAAACTGCTTGATTGTTTTGCTTTTATTGTTCAAATCCGCGACTACATAATTTGGAATTACATCTCCAATTTTGTATTTCTTGCCTTGGTAATTTTCTACTTTATTTAAAAAAACGGTTTTCAAACCATCATCTCGAGTAACCTTATAATAAGATTTTTCTATTGCAATAGTATCACCTAAACGATATTCATATTGACGATTAAAAACTTCATCTTCTCTTAACTTTACATTTTTTTCTTTTAAATAGAAGATAGAATTAGAATAAATATCATTGAAATAAAAAGAATATTTTATTTTATTCTCTATCCATTCCCCAGACCAAGAATCAATAAATTTAACAAAGGTTAAATAAGGAATATTTTCTTTTTTAATATGTTGTTTAAACGAATGATTTTTATTGGGAACCAAAACAAACTGTCTTTCAAAATTGTAAATTTTATCATTCACAAAATGTTCAAATCTGAAAATTGCAGGTTGCAGCTCTAAAAGTTTAGTAGAAGTTATTGCTTCATCAATTCCAAATTCAAAGCGAATTTCATTTTCTAAATCTCCATCGTTATTACTATCAGCAATTAATATTTGCTTATCTTCTTTAAAACCAACAATCACAATCAATTCTTGACTAAGAGGTTTTTTTGACAAGGATAATGTATCAACCCTATTGTTCATTAAAAAAGTCAAAGCTCTTTCTTTTTCCAATTCACCACTTCTAAATTTATCAAAAGCAAACTGAAAAGGATTTACGGTTAAATAAAATACTTTTAAAGAATCTAAAACCGGAATATTATTCAATTCTTTTTTGTAAGGCAAAGGTTTTAAGTCATAATAATATGGATTAACATGAAAAGATTCCTCATTACTAATTTGCTTCAATTGAATTTTTGATTGAGAAAAAGAAGCAAAAGAAAGTATACCAAAGAGAACACAGAGCAGGTATCTTACACTTAGAGGTGAATTTGTCATAGTTACTACTATTTGATTGATTTTGTAAAAATAGTAAATATGAATACTTATTTTGTGTCTTTTTTCTTAATTTTTTTATAAATAATAGACGTTCACAAAAACTAATTAATAGTTATTCATTGTGACATGAGAATTATCTGTTGATGAGTTTTACGAAAGAGAAGAAGGAAAGTTGATGTATCGTTTTACATTAATTTTCTTCCATTGATTGAAATTTCTTTTAAATTTTCTATCAGTTTCCAATAGTCTTTCTCGTTTTTATCTACTCTAAATGTAATCTTGTTGTTGTCCAAAAAACAGATTGTTAGCTTTGGATAATATGTAAAAAGAAAATTATTGATCTTAATTTTCTTAATTGTTTCAAGTAAATATGTTTTCTTGTCAATTTCTAATTTTGTCTTGTTTATTTTGATTTCAATTAATTTCGAGGATTTATTCGTGGAAATTTTGAACAAAATATTGCTGATAACAATCGAATAGATTACTATAAATAAATTGATATAATCAAATTTTGGAAAGAAATAAACTGTAAAGGATATTAATAAAATCAATGTAAATATTGATATAGTTAATCCAATAGAAGAAAGAAAATACAGTTTTCTTAGATTGATGATTCTTATTAGATGTAGTTGCATTTTTTTTGAGAAAAGAATTTTCAAATCTACAAATTTCTTTCAAATCGGTTCTTTTAAACAATAAAAAAGGAGCTTCTCAGCTCCTTAAATTATTTAGTTTCTTTTGTTAAATCGAATCGGTAAATGGCGTCAAAACCTACATATAATGAAGAATCAAATTCAGAATTTAATCGCGTTCTTTTATCAGTACTTAATGGGAATGTTAACACCTGAGCACCCACTTTTTCTGAACTGCTGTAAACACCATAATCGGTAGTATCAAAACCTACTTTTCCTCTCAAAATAATGGAATTATCCATTAAACCAAGTGCTGCATATAATGCAAAACGAATTGATTCCTCTTGGGCATAAAAAGCAGAATTAACACCCGATAAATTATAAGATTTAATTGAAGTAACTAAATCTGAACCCACGCTAAAGTTTTTGGTAAGTGCATAATTTGCGTCCATCCTAATAGGTAATGTTGCATTTATGTAAAACTTACTATCTTTTGAACGATGCCATAAACCAATTAAAGGTGTAATAGTTGAACCATGATTTTCAGAAGATGCATACAATCCAAATTTAATTTTGTATGTTTCACTATATTGGTAATCAAAAACGGCAAGCCCTCCAAATTGGAAATCATTTGAACCAATGTTTTCAAAGTCAGACGCTATTTTTGGAAGAAACACATACGTTCCTGATAATTTTTCTGAATGTTGGTATTTCATCCCTAAATTTAAACGTGTCATTGTTAAGCTTGTTCTTTCTGGAAAAGGACGAAGATTTAACCTAGTATTTTCAACTGTGAATCCAGTAAGTAAAACGGCTTTTTCTGATAACTTTTTGGGATAATATACCTCTAAATTTAAATTATTAACACTGGTTTCGTAATCATCTTCAATATTTCCCAAAGTAGCATTGTTTACAGACAATTTTACAATATCTACATAATCTTGAGAAAATAAAAAATTGGCACAGAAAAACGCAAATAAAAAACACGTAATTTTTTTCATAATATTTTTTTTAGTTTTAATTAGTATTTATCAAATGTAAGGAATTGAAAATTAAAAATGTTAAAATATTATGTATTTAATAATTTTATGTAACGAATAAAATTTATTTATAAAAAACAACAGTGTCTTTTTGCCAAAAATAAAACATGAGCCCTCCAAAAAAATAAGCTACCACATCAAACACATCAGCCGTATAGCGTGAATTGATTTTTGGTAAATAGCTTTCAAAGAACCAACTGTACATTGCCACTAAAAGCATGCATTGCCAAAATGAAAATCGAATATCTTTGTTATGTCTAACTCTTTTTGCAAACCATAAAGAAATACTTAATACAATTGGAATACTTACAAAATCATTATAGTAATTATGAATCAGTTTTGGGAGTACAAAACCGTTCTTCTGAAGTGCAAAAACCAAGATAGCACTACAAACAAAAAACACAAACAACCAAACATTAAACCTTTCTAACTTGTTCATTAGGCTGAAATTGCTGCTGCTAACCAAGCCACAAAACTTCCAATAGCGGCAATAATTACCCAAATGGAATAAAAAAACTTGGCGATTACTCTAACTATAAAATATTCATGGTTCATCAACCGATAAAACAACGTGTTTTTTGAGGCTAAATCTTCTTTCTCAACTCGCTCTTGAATGGCTTTTTTTCTTTTATCAACTGCTATTTTTCTTTTTAACTCTGGATTTATCAATGCTCCACAAGAAGAACAATAATCTAAATTTCGATTAAAAGTTCCACAAGATGTACATTTAATAAGTGAAGTTGTTTCCAAAGAATTAGGTTTTTTACAAAATTACAAAATTTAACCGAAAGCATAAAGTTAATCCAGCGCCTCACATTTCTTTTAAGTTTCGAGATTTATACTTTTAAACTTCTAAACAAAAACTTATCTTTGCAGCTTATTTCAAATTCATATTGATGAACAAATTATTGATAGTAGGAACAGTAGCTTTTGATGCTATTGAAACACCTTTCGGAAAAACAGACAAAATTTTAGGTGGTGCCGCAACATATATTGGTCTTGCTTCTAACTTTTTTAATATAGATGCAGCAGTAGTTTCTGTTGTAGGCGAAGATTTTCCAAAAGAATATTTAGATTTATTAGAAAACAAAGGAGTAAATATCGAAGGAATCGAAATCGTAAAAGGTGGAAAAACCTTCTTTTGGAGTGGAAAATACCACAACGACTTAAATTCTCGTGACACTTTAGTTACAGAATTAAACGTTTTGGCTGATTTTAATCCAGTTGTACCTCAAGCGTATAAAAATTCGGATGTAGTTTTATTAGGAAACTTACACCCAATAGTACAATCAGGTGTTTTAAACCAAATGACTGAAAGACCAAAATTAGTCGTTTTAGACACCATGAACTTTTGGATGGATTGTGCGTTACCAGAATTATTAGACGTGATCAAACGTGTAGATGTTATCACAATCAACGATGAAGAAGCGCGTCAATTATCAGGAGAATATTCTTTGGTAAAAGCAGCTGCTAAAATTCACACCATGGGGCCAAAATATGTGGTCATTAAAAAAGGAGAACACGGCGCACTATTGTTCCATAACAAAGAAGTTTTCTTTGCTCCAGCGTTACCATTAGAAGAAGTATTTGATCCAACAGGAGCTGGTGATACTTTCGCAGGAGGTTTCGCAGGTTACATCGCACAATCGGAAAATATTTCATTCGACAACATGAAGAATGCTATCATTTACGGCTCTAACTTAGCGTCTTTCTGTGTAGAGAAATTTGGAACAGAAAGAATGGAAACGTTAGACAAAAAAGAAGTAAACTCGCGTTTGCAACAGTTTAAAGCCTTAACACAATTTGAAATCGAATTAGAAGAATAAAAACGTGCCTCGAATTTTCGGGGCATTTTTTGTTTCAAAAAGAATAAGAATTACAACAACCTACAACAACACAACTACTTATGAGTGACGCAATCAAACACGAATGTGGAATTGCACTACTGCGATTAAAAAAACCGTTAGAATTCTATAAAGAAAAATACGGAACAGCTTTCTATGGGGTACAAAAAATGTACTTATTAATGGAAAAGCAACACAACCGCGGTCAAGATGGAGCCGGATTAGCAAGTATTAAATTAGATGTAAATCCAGGTGAAAGATACATCAGTCGAATTCGTTCTAATGATCCGCAACCAATAAAAGATATCTTCGCTCAAATCAACGAGAGAATTAGTGGTGAATTAGAAGCTCATCCAGAATACCTTAACGATGTTTCTCTTCAAAAACAAAACATTCCGTATGTGGGTGAAGTATTTTTAGGCCACGTTCGATATGGAACTTTTGGAAAAAACAGCATCGAAAGCGTACATCCTTTTTTACGTCAAAACAATTGGATGCACCGTAATTTAATTGTAGCAGGAAACTTCAACATGACAAATGTTAAAGAGTTATTCCAAAACCTTATTGATTTAGGTCAACATCCAAAACAAATGGCTGACACTGTTACCGTGATGGAAAAAATTGGTCATTTTTTAGATGATGAGGTGACGCATTTGTATAAAGAATGTAAAAACGAAGGCTTTTCTAAAAAAGAAGCATCGCCAATTATTGGAGAACGATTGAATATCCAACGAATTTTAGAACGTGCGTCTCGTAATTGGGATGGCGGGTATGCAATGGCTGGATTATTAGGACATGGTGATTCATTCGTAATGCGCGATCCTGCTGGAATTCGTCCGGCTTTCTTTTATGAAGATGATGAAATTGTAGTAGTAGCTTCAGAACGTCCGGTAATTCAAACCGTTTTCAATGTTGGTTTCGAAAAAGTTCAAGAATTAAACCCAGGAAGCGCCATCATCATTAAGAAAAATGGTAAAGTTTCGATTGAAGAAGTTAGAACTCCATTGGTAAAGAAAGCGTGTTCGTTTGAACGTATTTATTTCTCTCGTGGAAGCGATGCTGAAATTTACCAAGAACGTAAAGAACTTGGAAGATTAATTTTTCCAAGCATCTTAAAATCCATCGATAACGATACAGACAACACCGTTTTTTCCTATATTCCAAATACAGCAGAAACTTCATTCTATGGTATGTGTGAAGCAGCTCAAGATTTCTTGAACCAAAGAAAAGCCAAAGCCATCATAGAACAAAAAGATACGTTAACAGAAGACACCTTGAAAGAATTACTTTCAGTTAAAATCAGAACGGAAAAAATTGCGATAAAAGACGCGAAGTTAAGAACGTTTATTACCGAAGATAGTAGCCGTGATGATTTAGTGGCACACGTATATGATGTGACGTATGGAGTGGTAAAGCCTACGGATAATTTGGTAATTATTGATGATAGTATTGTAAGAGGAACTACTTTAAAACAAAGTATAATTAAAATGATGGATCGTTTGCATCCAAAGAAAATTGTCGTTGTTTCATCAGCACCACAAATTCGTTATCCAGATTGTTACGGAATCGATATGGCGAAATTAGAAGGGTTAGTTGCTTTTAGAGCCGCTTTAGAATTATTAAAAGAACGCAATTTATACCATATTGTAGAAGAAGTTTATCAAAAATCAAAAGCTCAAGAAGATTTTAGTGATGCCGATGTGGTAAATTATGTAAAAGAAATTTATGCACCATTCACCGATCAAGAAATTTCAGACAAAATAGCCGAAATGCTTACACCAGAGGATACAAAAGCAGCAGTGAAAATCATTTACCAAACGGTGGAAGATTTACATAAAGCATGCCCAAAGAATCTAGGCGATTGGTATTTCACAGGAGATTATCCAACAGACGGAGGAAATCGAGTAGTAAATCGTGCATTTATGAATTTCTATGAAGGAAAAGATGCTCGTGCTTATTAAAAAGTGCATTTCATCGATTATTTTATTTCGTTTAACAATTATTTTATGCAAGCATAGTATCATTGAACTACTTTAGCTTTACCATTAAGTTAGTAGGTTAAGTTTTATGGTAAATTTGGGGCAAAAAGGGTGAAAGTAATTTCACCTTTTTTTTTGCAAAAAAAAATCATAACTATTTGATTGTGTCTTATCACTTTCATTTTTATCAGATGGAAATTTCATAAAGCTCAAGAATTAACCACTGAAATTTCAACACAAATCAGCTTGTTTTTGTAGAATTTATCACAAAAAAAGCATTTCATCGATTTTTTTATTTCATTCGTCAATTATTTTATTTCTACTAAGATACTTGCAATACTTTAGCACTACCAGAAAATTAGTAGGTTACGTTTTATGGTAGATTTGGGGCAAAAAGGGTGAAAGCAATTTCACCTTTTTTATTTTACTGCATTTTCGTTTGTCAAAATAAATCTCTTAAAAGCGATTTTTGATATTTATTCAAATAAACTCTTATTAACGCTTCTGCTTGCAAGAAAAGAAGCTGAAAACCCTAAAACACTAATTGTTCCTACCACAATAAGAATGTTTTTTATTTCAAACAAAACGGGGTAAGGTAAGTTAGGTGAAATCATTAACAATGAATAATGTTCTTGTAAGAGAATTAAACTACTCCCTAAAATTAAACCAATAAAACATCCTATACCTGTAATTAAAAGTCCTTGAAATAAAAATATTTTTCTTAATGTAGTAATTGGATTGCCAATGTAGTATAATGTTTTTAAATCATTCTTCTTATCAATGATAATCATTACCAAAGCGCCAATTAAATTAAACAACGCAATAATAATGACTAAAGTAAAAATCAAATACACCACAATATTTTCAGTATTTAGCATTTTGTACAATGCATCATTCAGTTGCATTCTGTTTTTAACCACAACCTTTTCCTTGAACACCTTTTCTATAAACAATATTGCTTCATTTTCTTTTGCGTTTGGTCGTAATTTAAATTCCAAACTTGAAACTTCATTGGGTTTAAGCTGAAATACCTGTTGAGCTAAATCAAGAGAGCAATATACATATTTACTATCAAGTTCTTCATTAATGTTGAAAATCCCAGTAGGTTGCAAACTTGTAATTAAAAACGCATCTTCAATTCTATCATAAGTTCCCTTTCCTGGTTTTGGAGAGTAAATTTCAAAAACATTAGTATAATCGAAAAGTCCTAGAGATAACTTTCTGCTAATCTCAGACCCTACAATCACTTCTTTCGTTTGGTCTTCTAACCAGTTTCCTACATATAAATATTGGTCAATAGCACTTACATGGGTAAATACACTGTCCACGCCTTTTAAATTTGCAACAACTGTTTTTTGGTTATAAGAAAACAAGGCGTTGTCTTCAACTACTTTACTGTAGTGAGCAATAAATTGGTTAGTTTGTAATTCCTTTTCTTGTTGTGGAGTAAGTAGTAACGATTTGCCTTTTTTTGGAAATAATTTTAAGTCAGGGTCACTGGCATTTGTGAAGCTAATACTAAAATCTCTTAAACCACTAAAAGCCGATAATACCACAAAAAGCGCCATAGTTCCAGCAATTATCCCTAGCGATGCAATACCAGTAATAATATTGATAGCAGTATTTTTGCTAAAACTCGCCGTGTAGCGTTTGGCTATGTAAAAGGAAAAATTCAATTTACGATTTTTTTCTTTTGTCTAACAAATCAGGATTTATTACGGGATTATCGCTTCCAGTCAATGCATTGTCAATTTTTTCGATGTAATCTAAACTGTCATCGATATAAAAAATCAAGTTAGGTACTTTACGCAATTGGTTTTTCACACGTTGTGCTAAATCATGTTTAATTAGAGGTGCATTTGTTTTTACTGCTGCTAATAATTCTGGACCTTTCTCCGAAGGGAATACACTCAAAAACACTTTAGCTATCGATAAATCAGAGGTTACATTTACTTTAGAAACCGAAATAATTAAATTCGTAATCCCATTTTTGCGCACTTCACCTTGTAAAATATCTACTAAATCAGTTTGTAATAAAGCGCCTATTTTCTTTTGTCTATTTGTTTCCATTGTGCAAAAATACGTAAAAGCGGTTTAAAGTTAGCAATTTTGTTTTTTGAAGCGAAAGTTTCTGTTATTTTTGTAATCCATTTTCCTGCTTTCCGTTGCAATCTTTTTTAATTCTTTTACTTTTTTAAACCTAAAAGAATTAAAAAAGGATTTCCACTACTATCAGGGCTAGATGGTCATCCATAAACCTTTTGCATCATGAACAAAATAGAACATATCGGTATTGCCGTTAAAAATTTACAAGAGTCTAATGCTGTTTTCGAAAAATTATTTGGTCAACCACCTTATAAAGAAGAAGAAGTGGCTAGCGAAGGCGTAAAAACCTCCTTTTTTATGAACGGACCGAATAAAATTGAACTGCTTGAAGCCACTAATCCAGAAAGTCCAATTGCAAAATTTCTTGAGAAAAAAGGAGAAGGTATTCATCATATTGCTTTTGATGTAACTGATATTGAGGCTGAAATCCAACGATTAAAAGCTGAGGGCTTTTTGGTTTTAAACGAAATTCCAAAAAAAGGAGCGGATAATAAATTAGTAGCCTTTTTACACCCAAAAAGCACTAATGGAGTGTTAATTGAGTTGTGTCAAGAAATAAAATAAAAAAATCTTGCAACCCAAAAAAAATAGTAGTAATATTGCACTCTCAAAATTGGTCCTATAGCTCAGTTGGTTAGAGCACCTGACTCATAATCAGGTGGTCCCTGGTTCGAGCCCAGGTGGGACCACAAAGTATTAGCCCGCATTTTGTGGGCTTTATTTTATTAAATCGTTAATTTTATAAATTTTTTTGTATTAAAAGAAAAAATTTATACTTTTACTCCCTATGAAAGCAGTTTTTAACAAAATTTTCACTTTAGGCTTTTTATTGACAACAGTGTTTGTTAATGCATCATCTTTAGATGTTGCGCCTCCACCACCTTCTCCAATTCCACCTCCACCAGGTTTGCCTATTGATAGCGGTGTTTTAATTTTGTTTTTTGCTTCTATTGGCTTGAGTTATGTAATACTTCATAAAAATATAAGATTTAAAAAAGGCTCATAGAGCCTTTTTTTATTTTCTTAAATCGTGAATTCGCTTAACGTATTTTCCCACTACATCAAATTCTAAGTTTACTTTTGTGCCTATTTTAAACGAATTAAAGTTAGTGTTTTCATAAGTGTAAGGAATTATAGCTACGCTAAAGCTATTTAATTTTGAATTCACAACAGTTAAACTGGTTCCGTTAATGGTGATTGAACCTTTTTCAATCGTAATATTTTCTAATGAAGGATCGTATTCAAAAGTGAAGTACCAACTCCCATTAGCTTCTTCTATTGCCGTGCAAGTTGCTGTTTGATCAACGTGACCTTGTACAATATGTCCATCAAGTCGATCGCCTAATTTCATGGCGCGTTCAATATTTAAACTATCGCCCACTTCCCAGTCGCCTAAATTGGTTTTGTCAATAGTTTCCTTAATAGCAGTAACAGTATATTCGTTGTTGTTAATGGCAACAACGGTTAAACAGATGCCATTGTGAGCAACACTTTGGTCAATTTTAAGTTCGTTTGTTATAGAACTGGATACGGTTAAATGTAGATTGTCGTTTTCTTTTACCTTTTTGGTAAGTGTTCCGAGGGTTTCAATAATTCCGGTAAACATAACTGATTTTATTTTACTAAATTTGCACCTCAAAAGTAAGCAATAAAAAGCAACGCATCATGACTAAAAAAGCAGAAAATATAATTGTAGGTATTTCAATAGGTGATTTAAATGGTATTGGAGCCGAAATAGTCTTGAAAACATTCGAAGATTCACGCATGCTCGAACTGTGTACGCCAGTAATTTTTGCCAATGTTAAAATTCTTTCTTTCTTAAAGAAAAATGCTGAAGTAACAACAAACCTTCAAGGAATTGACCATTTGAATCAAATAGTTGTGGGTAAAGTTAATGTTTTCAATCTTTGGAAAGAAGGAGTAAATTTAGAATTTGGTAAAAATGATGATAATGTTGGTAAATATGCAATTAAATCCTTTGTGGCCGCTACTAAAGCATTAAAAGAGGGAGTTGTTGATGTTTTATTAACAGCACCTATTAATAAGTACAATATTCAATCTGAAGAATTTAAATTTCCTGGTCATACGGATTATTTGGACAAAGAATTAGAAGGAAATGCCTTGATGTTAATGGTTCATGATAAACTTAGAATAGGTTTGTTAACCGATCATATTCCTGTTAATGAAGTTTCCAATCATTTAACTGCTGAGTTATTAGAACAAAAAGTACTTACTATCAAAAATACATTAATTCAAGATTTTGGAATACCAAAACCGAAAATCGCTGTTTTAGGTTTAAACCCACATTGTGGTGATAATGGCGTAATTGGAAAAGAAGATGAAGAAATTATTCGTCCTACTATCAAAAAAATGTTTGATGCTGGAACTATGGTTTTTGGACCGTATGCTTCGGATAGTTTTTTTGGTTCCTTCCAATATGAAAAGTATGACGCTATTTTAGCGATGTATCACGACCAAGGATTAATTCCATTTAAAACATTATCTTTTGGTAACGGAGTTAATTTTACAGCAGGATTAAATAAAGTAAGAACATCGCCTGATCATGGTACTGCTTTTGAAATTGCAGGAAAAGGTATGGCTAACCCGAATTCTTTTAGAGAAGCACTTTATTTGGCAATAGATGTTTTTCATAAGAGAAATGAATACCAACTTTTGACTGAAAACCCGCTAAAAGTGAAGTAATTGTAGTTGTAAACAAAAAAATGTTCATAACTCCTTTGAATTTACAATAATTTTATATCTTTGCACTCCCTGAAAAAGGGAAAACTGTTGTTATGAAAAATTTAAAAGAATATTTGATTCCCTTCGCAGGATTAAAAATAGGAAAACATCAGTTTGAATATCAGGTAGATAAAAAGTTCTTTGAACACTTTGATTTTGACGAATATAACGACGTAACGATCAAAGTTGATGTGATTTTGGAGAAAAAAAGCACCATGCTTGAGCTTCATTTCAAACATAAAGGAACTGTAAATGTACCATGCGATGTAACCAATGAAGAATTTGATTTGCCAGTTAAAGGAAAATTAACTCTCATTGTAAAGTTTGGAGAAACCTTTAATAATGAAAATGAAGAACTCCTTATTTTACCACATGGCGAATTTCAAGTTGATGTGTCACAGTATATATATGAGTCAATTGTATTGTCAGTGCCCGTCAAAAGAATTCATCCAGGAGTAAAAGATGGAACTTTGGAAACAGAAGCTGTTAAAGCATTGGAAGCACTTTCACCTGGGGAACAAAAAGAAAACAAAGAAGAACAAGAAGATATTGACCCGCGTTGGGCAGCATTAAAAAAACTATTAACGGATAAATAATATAGTAAAATGGCACATCCTAAGAGAAAAACCTCGAAAACAAGAAGAGACAAGAGAAGAACACATTATAAAGCGTCTGTTCCTCAAATTGCTACATGTCCTGTGACTGGAGAAGCACATTTATACCACAGAGCTTACTGGCATGAAGGTAAAATGTACTACAGAGGTCAAGTGGTAGTAGATAAAACAGAAGCTGTTGCATAATTGCTTTTGGATAAAATAGAGAAAAACTCTCACCTTGTGAGGGTTTTTTTGTTAATATCTTGAAATTATTTTTAATTTCTTCTATATTATCAGGTTTGGATTTTTTTTTGTAATTTCCACAACTTTTCGAAAACTAAATTTTCGACTAGAAAAAATACTTTTATGAACAAAATAACAGCCGCTATAACCGCTATCGGTTCCTATGTTCCAGATTATGTTTTATCTAATGAAGTTTTAGAAACTTTGGTAGATACTAATGACGAATGGATTACCAGCCGTACTGGAATTAAAGAAAGAAGAATTCTTAAAGAAGAAGGTCAAGGAACATCTTACTTGGCTATCAAAGCTGCTCAAAACCTTATTGAGAAAGCAAACTTAGATCCTAAAGAAATTGATTTAGTGATTATGGCTACTGCCACTCCTGATATGCCTGTTGCGGCAACTGGAGTTTATGTAGCAACTCAAATTGGCGCTACCAATGCTTTTGCCTACGATTTACATGCTGCTTGTTCTAGTTTCCTTTACGGAATGTCAACAGCTTCTGCTTATATCGCATCAGGAAAATACAAAAAAGTACTTTTAATTGGAGCAGATAAAATGTCTTCCATCATAGATTACACAGATAGAGCTACTTGCATCATCTTTGGAGATGGTGGCGGTGCAGTTTTATTTGAACCAAACACGGAAGGTCTTGGACTGCAAGACGAATTTTTAAGAAGTGACGGAATTGGTCGTGAGTTTCTGAAAATTGATGCAGGAGGTTCAATTTTACCAGCTTCTGAAGAGACAGTAAAAAACAGACAACACTATGTGTTTCAAGACGGAAAAACGGTATTCAAATACGCAGTTTCTGGTATGGCAGATGTGAGTGAAAAAATCATGCAACGTAATAATTTGTCTAAAGACGACGTCAATTGGTTAGTTGCCCATCAAGCAAACAAAAGAATCATTGATGCAACGGCTAACCGCATGGGATTAGACGAAGAAAAAGTATTGGTAAACATTCACAGATACGGAAATACTACATCAGCAACATTACCATTATTATTGTGTGATTTTGAATCAAAATTAAAAAAAGGAGATAATATTATATTTGCAGCATTTGGTGGTGGCTTCACTTGGGGAGCTATTTACTTAAAATGGGCATACACAAAATAACAAACAAACGAGAAACCAAATTTTATGATTATGGATATTAGAGAAATTCAAAATTTAATCAAATTTGTTGCCAAATCAGGTGCAACTGAAGTAAAGTTAGAAATGGACGATTTCAAAATCACCATTAAAACTACAAATGAAGCAGCTGAAGCAGCTACAGCTTACATCCAACACATGCCAGTAACTACTGCTTTACCACAAGCTGCAGCTCCACAACCAGTGGCTCCAACAGCTCCAGTAGCGGCAACTCCAGCAACGGAAGCATCAGACGATTCTAAATATATCACTGTAAAATCGCCTATCATTGGTACTTTCTACAGAAAACCAGCTCCAGACAAACCAATGTTTGTTGAAGTAGGTTCTTCTATTGGAAAAGGAGATGTATTATGTGTAATCGAAGCAATGAAATTATTTAACGAAATTGAATCTGAAGTATCAGGAAAAATCGTTAAAATTTTAGTTGATGACGCTTCACCTGTTGAGTTTGACCAACCGTTATTCCTAGTTGATCCATCATAGTTTTAAATTCCAATTTTTAAATTCCAAATACCAATAGTAAAAATCTATTTGGAATTGGAATTTGGATTTTGTTTTTTTAAATTTTAAAATATACAATATGTTTAAAAAAATATTAATTGCCAATAGAGGAGAAATTGCACTTCGTGTAATTAGAACCTGTAGAGAAATGGGGATTAAAACGGTGGCGGTATATTCTACAGCAGATGCTGAAAGTTTACACGTTCGTTTTGCTGATGAGGCAGTATGTATTGGTCCAGCACCAAGCAACTTGTCTTATTTAAAAATGTCCAATATTATTGCTGCAGCTGAAATTACTAACGCTGATGCAATTCACCCAGGTTACGGATTCTTATCTGAAAATGCTAAGTTTTCTAAAATTTGTCAGGAACACGGTATCAAATTCATTGGTGCTTCACCTGAAATGATTGAAAAAATGGGTGATAAAGCTACTGCAAAATCTACAATGTTAGAAGCAGGAGTTCCATGTGTTCCGGGTTCTGAAGGAATTTTGGAATCTTTTGAGCAAGCCAAAAAAGTAGCCAAAGAAATTGGTTATCCAGTAATGATGAAAGCTACTGCTGGTGGTGGTGGAAAAGGAATGCGTGCCATTTGGAAAGAAGAAGAGCTTGAAAAAGCTTGGGAAAGTGCGCGTCAAGAAGCTGCCGCAGCTTTTGGAAACGATGGTATGTACATGGAAAAACTAATCGAAGAACCACGTCACATTGAAATTCAAGTAGTTGGTGATTCATTTGGTAAAGCATGTCACTTATCAGAAAGAGATTGTTCAGTACAACGCCGTCACCAAAAATTAACAGAAGAAACGCCATCGCCATTCATGACTGATGAATTACGTGAAGCTATGGGAACTGCAGCAGTTAAAGCCGCAGAATACATCAAATACGAAGGAGCAGGAACTGTTGAATTCTTAGTAGACAAACACAGAAACTTCTACTTCATGGAAATGAATACCCGTATTCAAGTAGAACACCCAATTACGGAGCAAGTAATCGATTACGATTTAATTCGTGAGCAAATTTTAGTTGCTGCTGGTGTGCCAATTTCTGGTAAAAATTACTATCCTCAATTGCATTCCATTGAATGTCGTATCAATGCGGAAGATCCTTATAACGATTTTCGTCCATCGCCAGGTAAAATTACAGTTTTACATGCGCCAGGAGGTCACGGAGTACGTTTAGATACGCATGTTTACGCAGGATATACCATTCCACCAAATTACGATTCTATGATTGCTAAGTTAATTACAACTGCGCAAACTAGAGAAGAAGCTATCGCAAAAATGAAGCGTGCTTTAGATGAATTCGTAATCGAAGGAATTAAAACTACAATACCATTCCACCGTCAATTAATGGATGAACCAGATTATGTAGCAGGAAACTACACTACAAAATTCATGGAATCTTTTAAAATGAAAGAGGTTTAAAAATAGAAAAACGGCTGAGCAATCAGCCGTTTTCTTGTAATTATAAGTTTGTAATTTGTTATTGATTAGTCATTCCGATAAAAGAGGAATCTCCTACTAAGTTAAGTAGGCAGTAGCTTTACAAAGTTAAAGCTTGTCATATTGAACTAGTTTCAGCATCTCCTACGAAGTAGGCAACCATCTAAGCAAAGCGAAAACAATTGTTCTTGATTCTTGAACTTACCTTGGAATTTGTAATTTCTATTTTAGAATTTCCCCTTACAACGTCTCCTTCAGCCATTTAAAAAACTCACGTTGCCAAACCAAACCATTTTGCGGTTGCAATACCCAATGATTTTCTTCTGGGAAATACATAAATCTGCTCTTAATTCCTTTTAATTGAGCGGCTTGAAACGCTTCTTGTCCTTGACCAATTGGCACACGGTAATCTTTTCCACCTTGGATGATGAAAATAGGCGTATCCCAATTGTTCACTAATTTAATTGGATTAAAATCTTTGTATGTTTTTTGAGCCGCTGCATTTTTGGTATCCCAATAAGCGCCACCTAAATCCCAATCGGTGAAAAATACCTCTTCGGTAGTGCCGTACATACTTTCTAAATTGAAAACACCACAATGCGAAATAAAAGTTTTGAAACGTTTGTTGTGTATTCCCGCCAAATAAAACACAGAATAACCGCCATAACTAGCACCAACAGCTGCTAATCTGCTTTTGTCAACATACGATTCTTTGGCCACATCATCAATCGCTGCTAAATAATCATCCATTACTTGTCCGCCCCAATCTTTACTAATTTGTTCGTTCCATTCTACACCGTGACCTGGCATTCCTCTTCGGTTAGGCGCTACCACAATATAACCTTGCGAAGCCATCACTTGGAAATTCCAACGGAAAGAATAAAATTGAGACAAAGCACCTTGTGGTCCGCCTTGGCAATATAAAACCGCGGGATATTTTTTAGTTTTATCAAAATTAGGAGGTAAAATCACCCAAACCAACATTTCTTTTCCATCTGTAGTTTTGACCATGCGTTTTTCAACTGTTGGCAAGCTTAATTTCGAATAAGTTTCGGTGTTGATATTGGTTAATTGCTTCCAAGATTTCTTCTTTAAATCGTAGCTAAAAATTTCATTGGCATGATTCATATCGCTTCTAGTGACCAACACTTGATTTCCTGAAAAACCTATGATTTGATTCACATCGAATTGGCCATTGGTAATTTGTTGAACTGTAACCGCTATTCTTGTCAAACCAGGAAAATTTACTTCGAACAATTGTTTGGTTCCACCAATGGGCGCCAAGAAATATACTTTTTTGCCATCAGCACTCCAAGTGAAACTATCCACAGTGCCATCCCAACCGCCAGTTAAATTGATATCTAAACCTTTATGACGAACGATAATATCATTTTTATCAGCTTCAAAACCATCGCGCTTCATTTGTAACCAAGATAAATCGCCTTGTGGAGAAAATGTTGGATGCGTGTCGTAACCCAAATTGCTTTCGGTTAAATTTTTAGTGGTTTTGGTTGCCAAATCGTATTCGTACAAATCAGTATTCGTGCTGGTTGCATAAGCTGTTCCTGCTTTCTTTTTGGCAACATAAATTACTTTTGAACCATCAGGCGACCAAATATAATCTTCATCACCACCAAAAGGCTTTTGCGGACTATCATAAGGTTCGTCTTTCATGATGTCGGTGCTTTTTTTGTCGGCATTGGTGATGAAAACGTGGTTGTGTTTGCCTTCGTTCCATGAATCCCAATGACGATAATCTAGTGCATCGTACACGTAAACATCGCTTTTTTTCAATTCAGGATAAAAATCCTTTCCTAAAACGGGATTGATTTTTACTTCTTTATGTGAAAGTGTCCAATTACCGTCTGAAGATTTGTTTTTATCTACCAATAAATCTGCATATTCTTTAATTTCTGTTGGATTTCCATCATTAATTGGTAAAGAATAAACTTTAGAATTCGATTTATTTTCCTGCATATCAGGAGTCGAAACTTTGTAAATTATGGATTTTCCGTCTTTGGAAATCCCTAAAGGTGAAACTCTGCCTAATTGCCATAACATTTCAGGTGTCATGACTTCTTGAGCGCTCATTGTGGTTCCCATGATGCAAAAAAGGGCTAAGGTTAATTTTTTCATTGCTAATTTTGTTTTAAAACCTTGCTAAAATACTGATTTTTTCAAAAAATATCCCTAATTTCACACTTTAAATAAAAGCATTTAGATGAAAAAATTAGCGTTGCATTGGCAAATATTATTAGGAATGTTGGTTGGCGTTTTGTTTGCCGTACTTTTAGTTCAGTTTAGTTGGGGTAAACAAGTAATTATAGATTGGATCAAACCATTCGGCAATATCTTCATCAACTTATTAAAATTAATTGCCGTTCCGCTGATTTTAGCTTCACTAATTAAAGGAGTTTCCGATTTAAAAGATATTTCTAAGTTGTCAAAAATGGGCGGAAGAACCATTGGATTATATTTGTTAACTACAGTTTTTGCTGTTTCTATTGGTTTGGTTGTGGTAAATATCATAAAACCAGGAAGTTTTATTTCCGAAAGTACTCGAACCGAATTAGTGGGCAATTATTCGCAAGATGCTAATTCTAAAATTGAATCGGCAGCTAAACAAAAAGAAGCTGGACCTTTACAAGCTTTGGAAGATATTGTGCCAAGCAATATCATTGGAGCATCGGCAGATAATGGCAATATGCTACAAGTTATTTTCTTTGCTGTTTTCTTTGGAATTGCTTTAATTCTGATTCCGCAAGAACAAGCTGCTCCGGTTAAAGCATTTTTTGACGGTTTCAATGAAGTTATTCTCAAAATGATTGATATTATTATGTTGGCAGCACCGTATGGCGTTTTCGCATTATTAGCTTCATTGGTTGCAGAATCACCAAGTTTGGATTTATTCAAAGCACTTGGAATGTATGGAATTACAGTTTTATTAGGACTGCTAATTATGATTGGTGTTTATTTGTTGTTAGTAAAAGTGTTTGCGAAGAAAAGTCCCAATTTCTTCTTGAAAGGAATTTCTCCAGCCCAATTATTAGCTTTTTCAACCAGTTCTTCTGCGGCAACATTACCAGTTACTATGGAGCGAACCGTAGAGAATTTAGGTGTTGATGACGAAGTGGCGAGTTTTGTTTTGCCCATTGGAGCTACAATCAATATGGATGGAACGAGTTTGTATCAAGCTGTTGCAGCGGTTTTTATAGCGCAAGCTTTTGGTATGGATTTAAGTTTTGGCGTACAATTAGGGATTATAGCTACTGCAACATTAGCTTCTATTGGAAGTGCTGCTGTTCCCGGTGCTGGAATGGTAATGTTGGTTATTGTATTGGCGCAAGCAGGAATTCCAGAAGCAGGATTAGCATTAATTTTTGCTATTGATAGACCTTTAGATATGTGTAGGACTACTGTAAATGTTACAGGCGATGCGGCGGTTTCTATGATTGTAGCAAAATCTGTTGGAAAGTTAGAATAAATTAGCAGCATGAAAGCGTAAATGATTATTGTATAAATTGTTTATTAGGCAAAAAAGTAGAAATTTGAAACTTGAAACAAAATAAACTAAAAAAGTAAATGGAAGATTTTCACTGGACCCAATTGTTTAACCCGGAGTTTTACATCACTATGGAAATTGGTGGTGTTCCTATCGGTATTTACATGGTTTTGTTCATTGTTTTTGCTGAAACGGGTTTGTTTGCTGGATTTTTCCTTCCTGGAGACAGCTTACTTTTCCTTTCGGGAATTTACAGCAGGGAATTGGTGGAAACTTTTTTTATTATTCCCAGTGATTTATCTAATGTTACGGTTTTAGCGTTACTGATTGCGGCAGCTGGAATTTTAGGTAATATTTTTGGTTATTGGTTTGGTGCCAAAAGCGGCCAGTTTTTATACAACAAAAAAGACAGTTTCTTTTTCAAGAAAAAATATTTAACCGAATCTCAAGTGTTCTTCGAAAGACACGGCGGAAAAGCGATTATCTTCGCCCGATTTCTTCCTATAGTTAGAACTTTTGTTCCCATAATTGCCGGTGTAGTTCACATGCAAAAAGGGAAATTTATGTTGTACAATATTTTGAGTTCGTTGTTATGGTCGTTTACTTTGGTGTTTGCTGGGCATTATTTATATGGTATGTTTTTAGAGGAATTGGGAATTGATTTAAAGAAACATATCGAAAAAATCATCTTGATTTTAATTGCTGTTACAACTTTTCCTTTGGTAATGAAAGCGATTAAATCGAGAAGGAATAAAGAATCTGAAGATGCAACTTAGTCATTGGGAATTAAAAAATTGGTTTTCAAATGTTGATTACACTATTGTTGGTAGTGGAATTGTGGGTTTGCATTGCGCTTTGGCTTTGCGTGAGAAATTTCCAGCGGCTAAGATTTTGGTTTTAGAAAAAGGGATTTTGCCACAAGGAGCAAGTACTAAAAATGCTGGTTTTGCATGCTTTGGTAGTATTTCCGAAATTATTTCTGATTTAAAAACGCACACCGAAGAAGAAGTGATTCAATTGGTAGAAAAACGCATCAAAGGTTTGCAATTGCTTCGAAAAAACTTAGGTGATGCTGTTATTGATTACAAACCTTATGGCGGTTACGAGTTGTTTCTAAAAAAAGACGAAGCGTTTTTTGAACATTGTTTGCAGAAAATTCCATTCATCAATGATATTTTAAAACCCTTGTTTCATGCCGAAGTTTTTGAAAAACAAGTCGATAGATTTGGTTTCCAAAATATTTTCGATTACCTCATTTTCAATCCGTTTGAAGGACAAATCGATACAGGAAATATGATGCAAGCGTTACTAAAAAAAGCCATTTCCAATGATATTTTAATCTTGAACCAACAAGAAGTTACCACTTTTCAAGATTTGAACGATAGCGTAGAAGTAGTGACCAATGGCATTACGTTTACCACCAAAAAAATACTTTTTGCTACCAATGGTTTTGCCTCGGAATTAACGCAAAATCAAGTGCAACCCGCTAGAGCTCAAGTTTTGATTACCAAACCCATTGAAAATTTAGATATCAAAGGAACTTTTCATTTAGATCAAGGTTATTATTACTTTCGAAATATTGGCGATAGAATTTTATTTGGCGGTGGAAGAAACCTAGATTTTGAAGGGGAAACTACAATCGATTTGAGTCAAACAAAAATTATTCAGGACGCGTTAGAGCAATTGTTAAAAGATGTAATTTTGCCGAATACCAATTTTGAAATTGAACATCGATGGAGTGGCATCATGGGCGTTGGAAATCACAAAAATCCAATTGTTGAGCAAGTATCCAATAATGTGTATTGCGGCGTTCGAATGGGCGGAATGGGTGTTGCAATTGGCAGTTTAATTGGTAAAGAACTAGCAGATTTAGTTTAGTTTATTTTGTTTCAGGTTTCAAGTTTCAAGTTGGTTGTAAAGTTTGAAAATGAATTTTGAGAATATATTCTAATGAAACAAAATTTTTAACCTAAAACCTGAAACTTCAAACTTGAAACAAAAAATTTATGGCAAAAAAAACTACTCCAAAAAAGAAACCAGAAAAAAAATCAAAACCAGCTGATAAACGCACAACTGGACAAAAAATCTTTCGTTTTGTTTGGAAAACGGCGTTGTGGTTTAATATTATTAGTATTTTCTTAGTTTTGCTTTTCAAGTTTGTTCCTGTTCCGTTTACGCCATTGATGGCAATTCGTGCGATTGAACAAAAAATGGATGGCAAAGAAGTGGTTTTTTCTCATAAATGGGTAGCCATAGAACATATTTCTCCCAATTTACAAAAAGCCGTAATCGCTAGTGAAGATGGAAAATTTTTTGAACATAACGGCTTCGATTTTTCTGCTATGGAAAAGGCATTTGAAGGCAATCAAAAAGGAAAAAAAATCAAAGGAGGAAGTACGATTTCCCAACAAACCGCTAAAAACGTGTTTCTTTGGCCAGGAAGAAGTTATATTCGAAAAGCTTTTGAAGCGTATTACACCGTTTTAATCGAATTAATTTGGGGAAAAGAACGCATCATGGAAGTGTATTTGAACAGTATTGAAATGGGCGATGGCGTTTATGGAGCTCAAGCCGCTGCGAAACATTGGTACAGAAAAGAAGCGAAAAACCTTTCCATTTATGAAGCCGCTGGAATTGCCGCTATTTTACCAAGTCCAAGAAAATATAAAGCTTCTAATTCAGGTCCGTATGTTCAGCGAAGAAAAGGGATTATTGCCAAATATGCGGGTTATGTGAAGTTAGAATATTAACTTATTGCAATAACAATTTTCACATCTTAATTCGTGCTAATTCGTGTCGAGTAATCTGTTACTATTTTCAAATACATTCATTTTCGTAACATTTTTTCTTTCCATTCGACTAATTACTAAAACAATTGAAAAATGAGAGCACACGAAATTGATTACCATATTTATGGTGAAGAAATGCAATATGTTGAAATTGAATTGGATCCGCAAGAAGTGGTAGTTGCCGAAGCAGGAAGTTTCATGATGATGGAGAATGGTATCCAAATGCAAACCATTTTTGGTGATGGAAGTCAGCAAGAAGGTGGCATTTTTGGGAAACTATTATCCGCAGGAAAACGTGTTTTAACGGGCGAAAGTTTGTTTATGACGGCGTATCAAAATGTGGATTTTGGAAAGAAAAAAGTATCGTTTGCATCACCTTATCCTGGGAAAATTGTTCCAATAGATTTAAGAGAATTTGGAGGGAAGTTCATTTGTCAGAAAGATGCTTTTTTATGTGCTGCCAAAGGTGTTTCGGTTGGAATTGAATTTTCCAGAAAAATTGGAAGAGGATTGTTTGGTGGTGAAGGTTTCATTATGCAAAAAGTTGAAGGCGATGGAATGGCTTTTGTTCACGCCGGTGGAACTTTGGCAAGAAAAGAATTAAAAGCTGGCGAAATGTTAAAAGTGGATACAGGATGTATTGTTGGTTTTACCAAAGATATTGATTACGATATTGAATTTGTTGGCGGAATCAAAAATACCATTTTTGGAGGAGAAGGTGTTTTCTTTGCCACCCTTCGCGGTCCTGGAATTGCTTATATCCAATCATTACCATTCAGTCGTTTAGCGGATAGAATTATTGCTTCTGCACCAAAATCTGGCGGAAGTAGCAGAGATGAAGGAAGTTTGCTTGGTGGTTTAGGAAGAATGTTGGATGGTGATAATCGATTTTAAGATAAATTCCAATATTTAAAATCCCAAATTCCAATTATAAGGAATTTGGGATTTTTTGTTTTATAAAACTTTTATTTCTTCAATTCGCGAATACCCATATTGAATAACGAGAATGCTTGAATATCTACTTGCTCATTGATAATCGCTTCGGTTGATTTTCCTGCGCCGTGACCCGCATTAACATCAATTCTAATTAATGTTGGGTTGTTTCCTGTTTGTTTCGCTTGTAACTCGGCAGCAAATTTGAAACTGTGCGCCGGAACTACTCGGTCATCGTGGTCGCCAGTGGTTACCATTGTGGCTGGATATTGTGTTCCTGCTTTAACATTATGCACTGGAGAATAGCCTTTTAAGTATTCAAACATTTCTTTGCTTTGTTCCGCTGTTCCATAATCGTAAGCCCAACCTGCGCCAGCTGTAAACGTATGGTAACGCAACATGTCTAAAACACCAACTTGTGGAATCGCTACTTTCATTAATTCTGGACGTTGTGTCATGGTAGCACCCACAAGCAATCCACCATTTGAACCGCCTTTAATTGCTAAGAAATCTGAAGAAGTATATTTTTCTTTGATTAGGTATTCTGCTGCAGCAATGAAATCATCAAATACATTTTGTTTTTGCATTTGTGTTCCTGCATCGTGCCATTTTTTACCGTATTCGCCGCCACCACGTAAATTGGCAACCGCATAAATTCCTCCGTTTTCTAACCAAACGGCATTGGCGATACTAAAAGCTGGAGTTAAACTCACGTTGAAACCTCCATAACCGTATAACATCGCTGGATTTTTGCCATCTAAATTTGTTCCTTTTTTATACGTAATAATCATTGGCACTTTTGTACCATCTTTAGAGGTGTAAAATACTTGTTTCGACTCGTAATCTTCTGATTTGAAATCTACTTTTGGTTTTTGGTAAACGGTTGATTTCCCTGACTTTGGTTCATAAGAATAAATTGTTCCTGGTGTAATATAATTGGTAAAGGAATAATACAATGTGGTTTCTTCTTTTTTACCACCAAAACCTCCAGCTGAACCAACGCCAGGTAATTCAATATCACGAATTAATTTTCCTGTATAATCGTATTGTTGAACGAATGTAACGGCATCTTTCATGTATTCTGCAAAAATGTAACCGCCACCAGTAGTTGGAGAAAGTACATTTTCAGTTTCAGGAATAAAATCAACCCAATTTTCCATTTTTGGATTCTTCAAATCAAAAGTTACTACTTTTTTGTTTGGTGCATTGTAGTTAGTTACCAAATAAAATTTAGTACCTTCATTATCCAAAACATCGTGATCGTTATTGAAGTTATTTACCAAGTTTACAATTGGACCATTTTTAGCTAAATCTTTATAATACAATTCGTTACCAGAAGTTGAATTAGAAGCCGAAATGATTAAGTAATTTTCATCATCAGTAACGTAACCACCAACGTAACGTCTTTTTTCGTTCAATCCAAAAATTACTTTATCTTCTTTTTGTGCTGTTCCTAATTTATGGAAATACAATTTATGTTGGTCTGTTTTTGCAGATAATTCGCTTCCTTTTGGTTTGTCATAACTCGAGTAATAGAAACCTTCGTTTTTGTACCAAGATAAACCGCTAAATTTCACATCAACAATAGTATCGCCAATGATTTCTTTAGTATCTGCTTTTAAAACGATTACTTTTCTCCAATCACTTCCACCTTCAGAAATAGCGTAAGCTACTAAACTTCCATCTTTAGAAAAATTGATGCCACCTAATGAAGTAGTTCCGTCTTTAGAAAAGGTATTTGGGTCTAAGAAAATTTCTTCTTTTCCGTTTTTGTCTTTTCTGTATAAGACTGATTGATTCTGTAAACCGTTATTTTTGTAGAAATACGTGTAATTTCCTTCTTTGAATGGAGCCGAAATTTTTTCGTAGTTCCAAAGTTTTTCCATTCGTTCTTTCAATTGTTTACGAAATGGAATTTTTTCTAAATAACCAAAGGTTACTTCGTTTTGTGCTTTTACCCAAGCTTCGGTTTCTGCACTTCTGTCGTCTTCTAACCAGCGGTACGGATCGGCAATTTGTTCGCCAAAGTAAGTATCTACGGTGTCTACTTTTTTAGTTTCAGGATACGTTACGCTCATGTCTAATTCTGGAGTTGTCTCGTTTTTACAAGCTACAAATGCTGTGGCTGCAAAGAGTAAGGTTGCTGTTTTTCTCATATTTTTTTGGTTCAATAGTTACAAAAGTAGGGAATTGAAATGTTAAGTTTTGTTAAAAAAAAATCCCGATTGTTTAAAATCGGGATTGGTAATGGTTTAGTTTACATTCACTTGAATTGGGAAACTCACTTCAGCATCAGTACTTCCTCCAGCATTAGTAATGTCTCCTGCAGTTACACCAGTTGCAGTTTTGTTTAACTTATGACGAAGTGTAACCGTTAAATTTCCTGAACCGCCAGAATTTCCAGTTGTAAGTGTAAATGAAAGTCCAATTGGATTTCCATTAACATCAGTATCAGTATAAGTTACGGTTCCTAAACTAGAAAGTAATTGATAGAAAACTTGGTGCTCATCACCTTCTTCTTCTACTTCAATTGTTATATCTTCAGCAGGATTTTCTAATTCGTTTAAAAAGATAGTAGCGCCAGTATAAACGGTGTTTCCTGATAATGGACCTGAAACTGTTACTACAGGTGCATTAGGGCCATCGCCATCTAAATCTCTTGATTCTAAAGTTACGGTTTGACCGCCACCTGTTAAAGTTACTCTAACTGTTGTAATTACTTCTTCTTCATTTACAGGAGCATCGTCATTAGAACATGATGTGAACACTAATGCAGTTGATAAAAATAAAGCTAAAAATTTTAAATTGTTTTTCATGATTTTTTTGAATTTTAAAAATTGTATTTGATTTGTAATTGTATGTTGCGACCCATTTCATCGGCATAAAAACGCTGACGGTTGAGGTAATCGCGATACGCTGTGTTAGTTAAATTTTGAATGAATAATGCGGTTGTAATTTTGTTGTTTTTTCCCAAATTAAATGTCATTTCACTATATAAATGCAATAAATGATAACCCGCTGGCGAAGAACTAATGTCAACAATTACGGGTTCTAATTCATTATTTACTACAATATTGGTTTCAAAATTATAATCTGGAAACCTTGTTTGGCGGAAAACTAATTCACTTTGCAAAGAAGCCGTAAAATCATACCATTTTGGATTGGAATACACCAGTTTTTGGTTCCAATTTACTGGCGGCATGTCAATTAACGGCTGGTTTTCGGTTAGGTTTTCTCCATTTACATAAGCTAAATTTGATTGGTAGGAAAAACTAGAAGATAAATTCCAATTGAAATTTACATCAAATCCCGTTAACAAAGCTTCTGTTTGTTTGAATTCCCAAACTGGAAAAGCACCTCGAATAGTCGTTTCAAATCCAATAGGTTGCAAATAAATGAAATTCGCTATTCGGTTAATGAAAGGAGTTACGCTCAAATTGGTTTTCTTCCACTCTTTTTTCAAAGTGTTTGAGAATTTGAATGATTGTTCTCTTTCCAAACGCAAATCACCTAATTCCACTTGACCTGTTGAATGATGCAAACCATCACTAAACAATTCGGACGGATTAGGATTTCTTGAAGCCAAACTTACATTAGAAAACCATTCCAATTCATGATGAAATTGCTTTCTGAATCCTAAATTCCCAGTCAAATTATGATAATTAAATTTTGGTTTGGTTAACCATTGATTGCCTTCTTCTCCTACAATAAAGTTTGAAAATTCTTCATCATAACCACGTTCTTCCCATCTTGATTTTAGATAGTATTTTGTAGCTTCAATAGTGGAAAAATCATAGCGTAAACCGCCTTCCAAAACCATCGAATTATCAATATTGTACGTTCCAATGGCATACGTTCCCAGATCAAATTTCTGATAACTTGGAATTAAGGGTCGAACACCTGTTTGTGGATTAGCAAAGTTGTTTTGGTAACCCAAATTGGCTCCTGTTTTTAATTGCCAATGGTCAAACGTTTTTTTGTAATCGACCAATAAAGTATGCGTTGCCAATTGTAAATCTAATGAAGCTTTTCTGTTTTCACTATTTCTACGCACGTCATACTCCAAACGATTATTAAATTGAAACGCATATTGCAAATCTAAAACGGCGTCATCACTTAACCATTTTTTGAAATTCAGTTTCGCTAAATGGTGTTGGACTTCTTGTTTTGGACTATCAATTCCAAAAGTAAACGGTGCAACTATAAAAGGCTCTTGATTGGTAATGGCGTTGTATAAATCAGTTACATTTCCAATATGTGATGCTTGTAAAATACCAATTTGCGCATTGTAAAAGCTATACATACCGCCAATACTGTAATTTTCAGCATTGTATTGTGTACTTCCAGAGAAGTTTTGCTCTCGATTTCCTGTGTTTGACAAGATGTAATCAGGAGTTTCTCTGTCGCCCATATATTTTAAAGTTCCAATGATATTCCAACTCCAACCCAAACGATTGCCTTTGTGAATGCTTGAACTGATGCTGCCACCACGACCATTGGAAGAAAAATTAGCTATTGTTTTTCCAAACAGAGTATCTTTTTTAACTGCTTCCGACTCAATTAAAACCAAACCACCAATAGCATCACCACCATATTGCAACGCCGAAGCACCTTTGATAACCGTGATTTTTCCAGCGGAATTAACATCGAAATTTGGTGCGTGTTCAGTTCCCCATTGCTGGTCTTCCAAACGTACATTATTGTTAATTATTGGAATTCGACTACTATGTAAACCATTAATTACTGGTTTTACAATGGTACTTCCAGTTTTTAGTATGGAAACACCAGCCACTTCTTTTAATGCATCGCCTAAGGTTTGATTGCTAAATTGTTCAATTGTTTTAGCCGTGATTTGTTCTTCTACAACACTAGCGCTGTTTGTCTTTCTTAGTTGGGTTAGCGCTACTTCATTTAATTTGGTAATATCCAATTTTAATTGATAGTTCAATGTAAGATTTTGGTTTACAATAAAAACGGTATCAATAGGTTGGTAACCAATAAATGAAATGTATAAGCGCTGTTTACCAGCTGGAATTTTTTCCAACAAAAAAGCACCATTTGGTAAAGTAGAAGTTGTCTTGCTAGCAATGTGAACGTGAGCGCCTTTTAAAGGCAATCCGTTTTCGTCAGTAATAGTGCCATCAATAGAATATTGGCTCCAACATACAACGCTAAACAAGAAAAAAAACAGCAATTGAATTGTTCGCATTTTTCAAGTTTAAATAAATAACACAGCGAATCATTAATTCTAATGATTTCGAATTGAATATTTAAACTAACGTTGGTGGACCTCGTAAAGGATTTGATTTGCCTTTGAAAGTTTTGTGGCTTTCAATTACATTAAACAGGTAAGGAATTTCAGAGTATGTTTCAAATGCAATGAAAGTAGTAATTTCTGGAGCTAAAAAAGAAGCAAATTTAAATTCACAAACTGGACATTCCTCAGTTTCTGAATAGTTTGTTTGGTATTTGCTTTCTTTTACATTTTCATCGCAACAAGTGCTAATTGCTAAATGATGGTCGTGAGAAAAAGTATGAATGGATTGATAACTCGCAGCAAAAACTACTGTTAGCATCAAAAACAAATTCAAATATAATATTCTCTTTTTCACAAGTGCAAATATAATGCTTTTAAGGTTAAGCGAAAAAACAAACCACAAATTAACGAATTTTTATACTTTGATAGCATTTGTTCGTGAACTTGTGGTTTTTATTTTTAATTATTTTATTGGATTTTAACCAAGTTATTCGCTACTAAATATTCTGCAATTTGAATGGTATTTGTTGCAGCACCTTTTCTTAAATTATCAGCTACAATCCAAAGGTTTAGTGAATTAGGTTGACTTTCATCTCTTCTGATTCTACCTACGAAAACATCGTCTTTTCCTTGAGCATAAATAGGCATTGGATAGGTAAATGTGTCCAAATTATCTTGAACGGTAACGCCTGGTGTTTGATGTAAAATTTGACGAATTTCACTCAAATCAAAGTCATTTTCAAACTGAATATTTACCGCTTCGCTATGTCCACCCACAACTGGAATTCTGATGGCTGTTGCTGTAACGGCAATGGTTTTGTCGTTTAAGATTTTTTGGGTTTCACGAACCAATTTCATTTCTTCTTTGGTATACCCATTTTCTTCAAAAACATCACATTGTGGAATAGCATTTCTGTGAATAGGATATTTATAAGCCATTTCGTCTTGAATTCCAGCATATTCGTTTTCTAATTGACGAACGGCTTTTACTCCAGTTCCAGTAATGGATTGGTAAGTAGAAACTACAATTCTTTTAATGGTGTATTTTGTATGCAAAGGAGCTAAAGCCATCACCATCTGAATCGTAGAACAGTTTGGATTAGCTATGATTTTATCTTCTTTGGTTAGTTCATTAGCATTGATTTCAGGAACAATAAGTTTTTTATCTAAATCCATTCGCCAAGCGGAAGAATTATCGATTACCGTGGTTCCAGCTGCTGCAAATTTTGGTGCCCATTCTTTAGAAGTTTCACCGCCAGCTGAAAATAAAGCGATTTCGGGCTTCATTTCTACTGCGGTTTGCAAACCTACTACTGTGTATGTTTGTCCGTTCCATTCTAATTTTTTACCAATAGATTTTTCTGATGCCACTGGAATTAATTCTGTTACAGCAAATTTTCTTTCTGCTAATACTTGTAGCATTACTTCGCCTACCATTCCGGTGGCGCCAACAACGGCTATTCTCATTTTGAAGGGTGTTATTTAGTGATGCAAAAATATAGAATAATCAGTCAAACAAGCAATATTTAAAAGAATTATAACATTTTTTTAATAATATAACATTTTCTTAAAAAAAATACCCCGACGAATCGGGGTTTAGTTAGAATATATAGTATAGCGGAATCGACTATTTTTTCAATAAATCTCTAATTTCAGCTAATAATTCTTCTTGAGTTGGTCCTGCTGGAGCCGCTGGAGCTGGCTCTTCTTTTTTCTTAGCTTTCTCTGCTGCTCTTAATACAACAAAAATAAAGAACGAAATAATTACAAAGTTAATAATAGCTTGCACTAAGTTTCCGTAAGTAATTACTGCTGCTCCTGCTGCTTTAGCTGCATCAAGATTTGCATAACTTTCGCCATTTAACGCAACGAATTTTTGAGTAAAATCAATTCCTCCAGTTAATAGTCCAACGATTGGCATGATTACATCATCAACTGCAGAACCAACAATTTTACCAAAGGCACCACCAATTACAACGGCAGTTGCTAAGCTTAATACATCACCTTTCATTAAAGACGCTTTGAAATCAGAAAAAAATCCCATAATTTAAATTTTTTAAGAGTTAGTTTTTTGTTTAGTCAGCAAATATATTAAAATTATAATAAAATGTTAATTTTTATAAAAAATTCTTTTCACTCGTTGTGAAATTCCTGTTAGTAATTCATAGGGAATAGTTCCAATGGTTTCAGCAATTTGAGTAACTTTTGGACTATTTCCAAAAATTATTACTTCATCACTAGGTTTGCAATTGATTTGGGTTACATCAACCATTAGCATATCCATGCAAATATTTCCTAAAATGGTTGCTTTTTGGTTGTTTATGACTACAAATCCTTTTTCATTGCCCCAAGCTCTTCGAATACCATCGGCATAACCAATTGGAATTGTGGCAACTCGCATTTCATTAGTCACCATAAATTTTCTACTGTAACCAATACTTTCTTCTGGTAAAACAGTTCTAATTTGTGAAATTACCGATTTTAAAGTGCTAACATTTTCCAAAATTTGTAATTCTTGTTCCGAATTGCCAATACCATACAATCCAATACCTAATCGTACCATTTCCATTTGGTATTCAGAATAATTGAAAATACCAGATGTGTTTAAGATATGACGAATAGGTTGGTAATTTAAAGAAGCAACTAATTCAGCATACATAGCATCAAAACGAGTGATTTGATTTTTGGTAAAAGCATCAAAAGAAGTATCATCGCTGGCTGCCAAATGAGAAAAAACACTTTTCACTTGTACAAACGGATTGTTTTTTAGTAGCGCTTTCAATTCTTCCATCAAATGCGGTTCAAAACCTAATCGGTGCATACCGGTATCTAATTTGATATGAATGGGATAATGCGAAATATTGCGTTCTTTGGCTAATTTCAAAAAAGCTTGCAAACCGGTAATCGAATAAATTTCAGGTTCTAAATCGTAAGCAATCATCGCATGGAAACTGCTGTTTTCTGGATTCAAAACCATAATTGGCGTAGTGATTCCTGCTTTTCTAAGTTCGATGCCTTCATCAGCAAAAGCTACTCCTAAATAATCTACTTTATGATGTTCTAAAACTTTGGCAATTTCAAATCCGCCGTTGCCATAACCAAACGCTTTTACCATCACCATAATTTTGGTGGTTGGTTTCACTTTCGATTTGTAAAAATTCAGGTTGTGACTAATCGCATCTAAATTGATTTCCAAAACCGTTTCGTGCTTTTTTTCTTCCAATAAAACCACAATTTCATCAAAATTAAAACTGCGCGCGCCTTTGATTAGAATGGCTTCGTTCTGAAACGATTGCGTGTTGAATTGTTGCAAGAAATCAGAAGCCTTTGGAAATGAAATCACATTGGGTAATTCTTTCAAATGTTGGGAAATGGTTTCGCCAATCGTGATAATTCGATCTATTTTATTGTTTTGTAGAATTACGGCGACTTTTTGGTATAAAGTAGCAACAGGCAAACCGCTTTGAAAAATATCGGATAAAATGATGGTTTTTTTACTATGATTTTTTTGTTGTTCCAAGAAATCCAACGCCATTTTTAACGATTGATAATCCGAAGAATACGAATCGTCTATCAAAACGCAATTGTTGATTCCTTTTTTGGCTTGCAAACGAATTTCAATGGGATACAAATTTCTCATTCGTTCTTGAATCGTAGCGATTTTCATTTTCAAATGCAATAAAACGCTCAAACAACTCAAACTGTTTTTGATGGAAATACTATCAACAAACGGAATTTCAATTGAAAAAGTTTCGTTTTGGTAGTGAATTTGGAGTTGGGTAAAACCTTCTTTTTGGTTTACTATTTCGGCGAAAATCGTAGCGTTTTTATCTTCTAAGCTCCAAGTAATTTTGGAACATGAAATTCCATTTTCTATAGCTTCATTTTTCTCTAAAACAACCACTTCACAGTTTTGAAATAAAACCGATTTTTCAGCGATTTTTTCTTCTGAATTAGCAAAACCTTCATCATGAGCGCTTCCCAAATTAGTAAAAACCCCAATTTTCGGTTGGATGATTTCGGCTAAGGCTTGCATTTCATTTTTTTGGGAAATTCCAGCTTCAAAAATACCTAAATTGTGATTTTCATTAATTCCAAAAATGGAAAGCGGAACACCTACTTGCGAATTGAAACTTTTCGGACTACGAACGGTAGTGTAATCGGGACTTAACAAGAAATTTAACCATTCTTTTACAATAGTTTTTCCATTGCTTCCCGTTATACCAATAATGGGAAATTGGAATAAACGTCGGTAATATTTAGCGGTTTCTTGTAAGGCTTTGGTCGTATTTTTTACCAAAATGAAATTGGCTTTTCCTTGGCAATTTTCAGGAATAAACTCGACTACAAAATACCGAACGCCTTTCGAAATAAGTTCTTCAATGTAATGATGCGCATCGTGATTTTGGCCTTTCAACGCAAAAAATAACGTATTTGCTCCGTTTTGCATCGACCGACTATCAATGGAAATGTGTTCTACCAAAAAATCAGTAGAATTTCCAATAAATTCGCCTTGACAAGCCTCGATGCTATGTTGTAAATTGAAATTCAATGCTTATTTTTCTTCTTTATTTTCTCGCATGGCTCGATAATAAGCGGCACGGCTCAAAGGTTCGTATTCTTCCGTTTCGCCTAACATGACTAATTTTTCGTCGTTAGATTTTCTGAAACTGTAATTCGCTAAATTTCCAGTTCTTGTGCAAACCGCATGAACTTTGGTTACATATTCAGCAGTTGCCATTAATGCAGGCATTGGACCAAAGGGATTTCCTTTAAAATCCATGTCCAAACCAGCAACAATTACGCGGATTCCTTGATTGGCTAAATCGTTACAAACGGCAACAATTTCATCGTCGAAAAATTGGGCTTCATCAATTCCCACTACGTCGCAACCTTGGGCTAAAATTCGAATATTTTCAGCAACCGGAACTGGTGTAGAACGAATTTCATTTTTATTGTGCGAAACCACCATTTCATCGTCATATCGAGTATCGACAGCCGGTTTAAAAATTTCTACTTTTTGCTTAGCAAATTGCGCACGTTTTAGCCTGCGAATAAGTTCTTCGGTCTTGCCAGAAAACATGGAGCCACAAATGACTTCAATCCAGCCAAATTGTTCGTGTTGATTTACGGGATTTTCAAGAAACATTTTGTATATTTCGGTCGATTACTATTTTTTATTTTTACTTTTGTAAGCGAAACAAATTTATTAAAAAACCAACGATATATTTCATTCTATTCTATAAAGTTATGAAGAAAAAGTTAGAAGCCGAATTAATTAGCATTGCACACCGTGTTTTGAAATTGAAAAACCGTTCCGAAACCATTAAGTTACAAGAAGAAGCGAAAAAATTGTACGAACAATTAACTATTTTACGCTTTTATGAAGAAAACATTGATGTGGTAGAAAAAGAAATTGCAGCTGCCGATTTTGAAGAAAAGTTAGCTGTTTTTACTTCCAATGAAACGCCGTTGGCAGCAACAAATGTTGTTGAAATTTCAAAAGAAGAAAAAGAAGAACCATTGGATGAAGTTCAGGAAGTAATTTCGGATGCAACGCATTTGGAAGAAGAAATTGTTGCTCAAGAAGAAGTTTTACAAGAGCAAGAGCAAGTTCAATTTGAAGAGGAAATTCAAGAAGAAACAATTGTAGCCGCTGAAGAAACTGAAGAAGTGATTGAAGAAATTCCAGTTAAAGAAACGGTTCAGCCACAACAAATATCTTTTGAAGATGTTTTTGGTGCTGATTTCAAAGAACCAGAATTTGTGAAAGTAGAAGATGTTCCTGCTGAGGTTGAACAAGCTACCGAACTTAGTTTTGAAGCAGTGGAAGAAACGGAAGAAGTAGAAAATCCTGTTTTTGAAACTAAAACCGTTGTGGAAGAAGTTTCAATTGAAAAAACAGCAACCAAAGCAATTACTTTTCATGAAGAGCCAAAAACTATGTCTTTAAATGACCGATTGAACAAAGGAATCAACATTGGTTTGAATGATAGAATTGCTTTCGAAAAACGATTGTTTGGTGGAAGTCCAGATGATTTTAACCGTGTGTTATCGCAATTAAATACCTTTGATACGTTTGAAGAAGCAAAAGGTTTCATAGAAGATTTCGTAAAACCAGACTACGACAACTGGAGCGGAAAAGAAGAATACGAAAATCGCTTCTTAGAAATCGTTGAAAAAAAATTCAATTAAAACAAAACCTATTACCTATAACCTATAACCTATAACCAAATTATGGGTAAGCTATATATCGTTCCAACGCCAATAGGCAATTTAGAAGACATGACTTTTCGTGCGATTAAAGTGCTAAAAGAAGTCGATTTAATTTTGGCAGAAGACACGCGAACCAGCGGAAAATTGCTAAAACACTTCGAAATTGCTACACACATGCACAGCCATCACATGCACAACGAACACAAAACCGTTGAAAATTTGGTGAAGCGTTTGCAAGCAGGCGAAACCATTGCCTTAATTAGCGATGCAGGAACTCCAGCGATTTCCGACCCAGGATTTTTACTTACAAGAGCTTGTGTGGAACACGGAATTGCTGTGGAATGTTTGCCTGGAGCAACGGCTTTTGTGCCCGCTTTGGTGAATAGCGGTTTGCCTAATGATAAATTCGTATTCGAAGGCTTTTTGCCTGATAAAAAAGGAAGACAAACCCGATTTTTAGCCTTACAAGAAGAATATCGCACTATGATATTCTATGTATCGCCACACAAACTAAACAAAACCTTAGCTGAATTTGTACAATATTTCGGAGCCGACAGACCCGTTTCTGTTTCTCGAGAATTATCCAAATTACACGAAGAAACGGTAAGAGGAACCGCCGAAGAAGTTTTAAAACACTTTGAAGCAAAACCCGCTAAAGGGGAAATTGTTGTGGTTGTGGGAGGAAAGAGTTTGAAGTAAATTTTAACTAATTAGTATTTTAAAATAAAAATTATGAGTTTAGAAAAACACATTTTTTACACTAAATTATTAGAGAAAATATCTTCATCAACGGATATGTATAATGAGTCTACTGGCGAGTTTTTTGAAGTCGAATTATGGGATACAAAAAATAATCACAAACCTTTTAGTTACTTAATAAAAGTATTAGGTTGTTATCAAAATTTTTCTAAAAATCATAATGAAATACTTATGTCAACATATTTTTTGAAAAATTGTGAATTATTTCATAAAGAAAAAGATCTTTCAGAAAAGGTGGAGTATTTTGTTAAAAACTGGATATTAAGAGTAGCTTCACATTATGATATATTAATTAGTTTGATTAATGAAGTTTTATTATTGGGTTACATAGGAAGAACAATAACAATTAATAATATTGAAAATAATTTACATGTAAGAGAAAATCAAGAATTATGGGAATTGTTGACTGAAATTAGAAAAATAATTGATAATAAAATATTAAAACAAACTAAAAGTAAATTTCAAAACAACAATGAAATTAAGCATTTAGGGTCGTTTTCAGATAATTTAATAATTGATATTGGAGTCATTGAATTAGAACATTCTATTTCAAGTTTAAGTATTCTTGATCTTGTAATAGATTCTAATATTGCAAAAAACAAATTAATTCCTGATATTGAAAGAGATAACCTTTTAATCTATAAAAAGACATCTTTAATTTTAGATGTTTTAAATTCAATTTTTGAAAAGAAATTTCATGATTTATTGATTGATAAAATATAATATATGGATTATAAACTATATTCAGAAATTTTAGAAGAAGCAAAATTAAATAATAAAAAATTATTTTATTCTGATCAATTGAAATCAATTGAATGGAAAAACAAAAGAGATAATATTATACTTAGAGATAATGAAATTTGCTCTAATTGTAATTCAAAAGCATCAAAATTTATTAGCGGAAAAGCATATCGCGATCAAACTACTAGCGAAAAAGAGAATGAATTAAAAGAATTAAAAGAAAGCGACAGAGGCAAAGAGTGGTTTGAATTATTTGGTGTTTATCCTAAAATCGGTCCAAGGATGATTCAAGATTTAAACCCCAAAATATTACATGTACATCACAAGTATTATATATTTGAAAAATTAGCTTGGGAATACCCTGATTCTGCATTAATAACCTTATGTAATGTTTGTCATCAAAATTTACATAATAATGAACATATTCCTGTTTATTTAGATGATAATTTAAGTATTGAAATAAATATAGAATATTGTAAAAAATGTAACGGAAGTGGTTTTTTGTCAGAATATCACTATTATCACAATGGAATTTGTTTTAATTGTAACGGAGACAGGTTTGTGATAAAAAACTTATAAACATGAAAATAAAATTATTTTTATTCTCTCTTTTTATCTTAATTTCTTGCAAAAATGATAAAAAAGAAGACATACAAGAAATATCAACTCAAGTAGAGATTTCTAAAAATCAACAATATTTATGCAAAGATGCTATTATCGCAATAATAGAATCATCAAAAGAAAGTATTGAAGAAAGAGAGGGTTTGTTAGAATTTATTCAAGAGCGAGGCGGCACTTCTTATGGTTATATGTTAGAAGCTTGTCCAGAACCTTATGAAGAATATTTAGATAAATCAGACTATTATGAATTTAATTTTCATGCCAGTTATCCTGAAAGAATGGGTGTAATTTCTCGTTACCGTTTTCATCCTGAAAAATTGATTCTAGAAAAATATAAAGTTGTTGAAAATGATTATTTTACAATCGATTATGATAGGTCTTTAATTAATAAGTTTAAAAGTAATTGCTATTAAAAGAATAATGACCAAAGAAGAATTAAAGAAGTTACTAGCTGTTTTTGACGTTTATGTTGATTCATCGGTTGTTGATAATAGAAAAAAAATTATTGAATCTATTTCGAAAATGGATACACAATCTTTAAGTCAATTGTTGAATGATGAATTTACGTATGGCGATGTGCCTAAAGTTGACTTTTTGAATAATTTAGACGCAAATTTCAACCGTTTTAAAGAACTTGGTAATTCTTTCCTTGAAGTTCATAAAGGTCATTGCATGAGTAATTTTTGCGATACAAAAGATGCTATGGCTCTTTCATTTGTTTGTAACAAAACAAGAGATACCTTGAATTTAATATTTAAAGAAAGTAATGATGAATTTTCTGATATTTTTGTATGTAATAAATTTAGATTGAATGACGATAAGGTACAAATAAAATCACGTTTTGAGAATTCAGATATAATCTTTGATGACGATTTTGATTTACCATTTTAGTTTTTGATATCAAACGAACTTTCATCAAATTAACAAATATAAATCATCGAAAGCTTAGGTTAAAATTTCAGAATAATGTTGTTTTTGTTGTGTTCAACTAACAAAATTTAATAAAAAAGCTTTTTTTATTCAACAATTTAAGCTTAGAAACGTTGTTTATAATTAACAATTTTATATATTTGCCTTGTAAAAAGGTAAGTTATGGAAGAATTACAGTTTGAATTCCAACAAAAAATAGCGCAAGTTTCCTTGCAATTTCAACGATATTTGATACAGGATATTGATTTGAATAATCGCTTAATTGCTATAAAAGGAGCCAGAGGTTCGGGTAAAACTACCTTATTATTACAATTGGCAAAATTGCAATTGGATGTAAAAAATACGCTTTATGTGAGTTTGGATCACATTTATTTCTTTGACCACAAATTGTATAATTTAGCGAAAGAGTTTGTAAATTTTGGTGGTACTCACTTATTGTTAGATGAAGTTCATAAATATCCCAATTGGTCCAGAGAGCTAAAATTGATTTATGATAACTTTCCTAATTTATCTGTAATTTTTACTTCTTCCTCCATGTTGGAAATTTATAAATCAGAGTCCGATTTAAGTCGCCGAGCTATTTCTTATAATTTAAAAGAATTGTCTTTTAGAGAATTTATCGCTTTAGAAACTGGAGTTGAGTTAAAAAAATATAGTTTCCATGAAATATTGGAAAATCATAATTCCATTGCAAATGAGTTACTTTATCAAATTAAACCCTTGCCATTGTTTGCCAAATATTTAAAAATGGGTGCCTATCCTTATTTTAAAGAAAACGAAGACAATTACAATCAAAAGTTAGCCAATACTATAAATTTAATTATAGAAGTTGATATTAATGCGGTGGAAGATTTGAATTATGAAACTTTGGTAAAACTAAAAAAACTATTAATTTCAATTGCATCGAGTGCGCCATTTACGCCAAATGTCACCAAATTAAGTGAAATCGTAGGAGTTTCTAGAAATACTTTAATTCAAGCAATAAAAATTTTGAACAGAGCAGGATTAGTAAATGAACTTTACAAGGATACTTCAGGAATTGGCGTGTTAACTAAACCTGAAAAGCTTTTTTTGAATAATACCAATTTGATGTATGTGTTGGCTAAGGAAAATATAAATATAGGAAACGTAAGAGAAACTTTTTTCTTGAACCAATTTATCGGAATTCATGAAATTAATTTATCGGAAAAATCAGATTTTATAATTGATAAAAAGTTTACCTTTGAAATTGGAGGGAAAAACAAAACAAAAAAGCAAATAGCTACTATTTCAGATGCATTTGTTGCAAAAGATGGTATTGAAATCGGTTTTTCGAATCAAATACCAGTTTGGTTATTTGGCTTTATGTATTAAAAAATTGAAAAATATGGAAACACACAACATAACTACCACCTGGAAAGGTAACATGCAATTTGGGTCCACTAATCCAAGTGGCGATGTCATTTCAATTGATGCCGGACCAGAAAACGGAGGCGAAGGAAATGGCTTGCGTCCAAAAGCGTTGATGTTGTCTGCTTTAGCAGGTTGCACAGGATTAGATGTGGCTTCTTTAATCGAAAAAATGAAGTTAGAAGTAGCCGATTTCAAAATTGAAACTTCTGGTGAATTAACCGAAGAACATCCTAAAACGTATCACACAGTAAAAGTCCATTATCATTTTTATGGTAGTAATTTAGATGAGAAAAAACTTGAAAAAGCCGTGAATTTATCCGTAGAAAAATATTGTGGCGTTATGGAAATGTTTCGTCAATTTGCTAAAGTGGAAATCGAAATTTTTTATCACAATTAAGAAATGACAGAAGAAGCACTTATCAATAAAGTAAAACAATCAGAAATACTTTCTTTTGTTGAGGTTATCGCAACCATCGATGCTAACTATTCTTTTACGCCTTCCTTTTTTAAAAATGGTAATGTTGTAAATGAAGAAAATCAAAATAATGGTTCTTGCAAGGTGTTTTCATTTGCTAAAATTCATCAGTTATCAGAAAAAGAAACTCTTTTTCTTTTTGGTGAACATTATCAAAAAGTTCTTGAAACACCAAGTGATGCTGATCATCAAAACATTCGAAATTTTATGAAGTTTGGCTGGAATGGAATCGCATTTGAAAAAGAAGCTCTTTCGTAGTGTTTTTTCCTTACGTCGAAATGACAATCAAAAAAATAAAAAATATTTATACCTTTGCCATTCAATTATATATGCCAAAATAAAAGTTCAACAATCAAAAATTAAACAGTATGCGTTGGAATCCAAAATCTAAGCCAAATCCAGAAAAAGTACAAGCCATTCAGCAAGCACTTCAAGTCGATGAAATTATTGCGACACTTTTAGTTCAACGAGGCATTGAAACCTTCGAACAAGCCAAAACCTTTTTCCGTCCCACTTTAGCCGATTTGCACAATCCGTATCTGATGAAAGATATGGACAAAGCTGTGTCGCGAATCGAAAAAGCCATTGCTAATAACGAAAATATCTTAGTTTTCGGTGATTACGATGTCGATGGAACAACTGCTGTTTCCTTAGTTTCAAGTTATTTACGAAGTTTTTATCCCAATGTTGCTTCTTACATTCCTGATAGATATGCAGAAGGTTATGGCATTTCTTACATGGGAATCGACTATGCCGAAGACAACGATATTTCTTTAATTATAGCTTTGGATTGTGGTATCAAATCGATTGACCACGTTAATTACGCCAAAGCCAGAAACATCGATTTCATCATTTGCGACCATCACCGACCAGGCGATATTTTGCCTAATGCCGTTGCAGTTTTAGATCCAAAACGCGAAGATTGTTCATATCCGTATGATGAATTGTGTGGTTGTGGCGTTGGATTCAAATTAATTCAAGCTCTTGCCGAAAATCGTAACCAAACCATTGAAGATTTAGTAGGATATTTAGATTTAGTTGCGACTGCAATTGCGGCTGATATTGTTCCGATTACTGGTGAAAATCGAGTGTTGGCGAAGTTTGGTTTGGAAGTTATTAATTCCAATCCGCGACCAGGAATAAAAGCGCTAATTCAAAATGTTAAGAAAAAAGTATTGACGATTACGGATGTGGTTTTCATCGTCGCACCAAGAATCAATGCCGCTGGAAGAATCAAACATGGAAACGAAGCCGTTGCTTTATTAACGGAATATAATTTAGACCAAGCGGAACAATTTGCATCCGAAATTGAACAACATAATTCCGACAGAAAAGAATTAGACAAACAAATTACGAAAGAAGCCTTACTTCAAATCGAAGAAAATAACGAACAAAACCGATTTTCAACAGTTGTTTATCAAGAAAATTGGCACAAAGGCGTTATCGGAATTGTAGCTTCAAGATTGGTAGAAAATTACTATCGCCCAACGATTGTTTTTACAAAAAGTGGTGAAAAATTAGCTGCTTCAGCGCGTTCTGTTAAGGATTTTGATGTGTATAATGCCTTGGAAGCGTGTGCGGAACATTTGGTACAATTCGGCGGACACATGTATGCCGCTGGAATGACGCTTTTGGAAGAAAACTATGAAAATTTCAAAAATGCCTTCGAGAAAGTCGTGAAAGAAACCATTTCTCCCGATTTGTTAATACCAGAAATTTCTTATGATGCCGAAATAGAATTGGCAGCAATTAACCCAAAATTAATGCGTTTGTTGAAACAATTTGAACCATTTGGACCCGAAAATATGACGCCTGTTTTCTATTCTAAAAATCTAAAAGATTCAGGTTATGCAAAAGCCATTGGTAAAGAAGAAGAACATTTGAAAGCATTCCTAAAACAAGAAAATTCAGAAAGTTTTGGTGCCGTTGGCTTTGGATTGGGTAAAAAATTGGCTTTGGTTACGAATCAAAAACCTTTCGAAGCTGTTTATTGCTTAGATGAAAACGAATTCAACGGAACGGTATCACTTCAATTACGATTAAAAGACATTCGATAATTTTTTGAAGCGAATGGCTTTGGCTTTTTTGTATTCCATTTTCCCGCTTTCCGTTACAATCTTTTACAACTCTGTCAGAGTTCTAAACTCTGACAGAGTTGTAAAAGGATTTTTACTACAATCGGGGCTAGAATAGACACTTTAGGCTTCTTTGTAAACTTTTAATTCCATTTTTTCACCATCAAAAACACCATAAGTAAAATAGCCTATCCAATCGCCAAGGTTAATATATTTCGAGTTTTCATTCAATTCAATTTCCATAGGCAAATGACGATGTCCAAAAACAAAGTAATCGTAATGTTTAGATTCTAATTTTCTTTTACAATATTGTACTAGCCATTCGTTTTCTTCACCTAAGAATTTCACATCTTCAGCACCCGAAATTAATTTGTTTTTTACAGATAAATATTGGGCTAATTTCACACCTACATCAGGATGTAACCATCTAAAAAGCCATTTAAAAAACGGATTGGTAAACACTTTTTTCATGCGTTTGTACCCCATATCACCTGGACCTTTTCCGTCTCCGTGACCAATTAGGAAAGTTTTCCCATTGAACGTAAATTCTTTATTGTCATGATATACGGGAATATTGAGTTCTTTTTCAAAATAATCATGCATCCATAAATCGTGATTACCCACAAAAAAATAAATAGGAATTCCTGAATCTTTAATTTCGGCTAATTTCCCTAAAACTCTAACAAAACCCTTTGGCACAACCGTTTTGTATTCAAACCAAAAGTCAAATAAATCACCTAAAAGAAAAATAGCATCTGCATCTTTTTTTACTTCATCAAGCCAATTAATGAACTTTAACTCCCGTGGGAAACTAGCTTTTTGAGTTGGAGCTCCAAGATGTTGGTCAGATGCAAAATAAATTTTCATTTAGTACATTTTTCTTTAGAATTAAGCAAAAGTATGATTTTTTTTAGCATTTTTCGGTGGAATTAAAGAAACTTTATTAACTTTTTATTAGCAAAAATTTGATTTTTAATAAAATTTGTTAACTTTGGAAAATTAATTAAATCATAACAAAACTATAACTTAAAATGAAGAAATTATTACTTTTATTCATGTCGTTATGGACTTTCACAAGTTTTGCACAGCTTAATGAAGGGTTTGAGGGAGGAATTCCTTCAACCTGGGCAGTCTTTGACAACGGCATTGGTACCGCAAACAGTTGGACCACAACATCAAATACTGCTGTTGGTTGGGTTTTTGCAGGAGCCAATTCGGCATTTATTAACAGAGAGAATGTGGCTGCGGGCAATAATGCGGTTGATTGGTTAGTTACCAGTCAAGTAACAGTTCCTGCCAATGGTCAGGTAAGGTTTTTCGGTAGACAAACCTTAGCTGGAAATAATGGAACCTCGTATTCTGTTCGTGTTTCAACAACTTCTCAAACAGATCCAAATGCATTTACCACGGTAGCAACATTTTCAGAAACAGATTTTAATGATTCGTTTATTTTGCCAGGTGCATTTGAACAAAAATCCATTCCTCTTAATGCCTATGTTGGAGAAGATGTGTTTATTGCATTTGTAATGACAGGTGCAACAACCAATGGTGATAGATGGGTAATTGATAATGTGATTGTAGATCAACAATGTTTAGTTAATACCAATTTACAAGCTGCTCCTCAAGCAACATCTGCACTTTTATCTTGGACAAGCTCAAGTTCAGGACCTTGGGAAGTAGAATATGGGCCAGAAGGTTTTGTTCAAGGCACAGGAACTGTTGTAATTGCTACAACAAATGTTAACTTTAATTTAAATCCTCCATTAGATCCGTTAACTGATTATTCGTATTATGTAAGATCTATATGTAGCCCTGGTAATAATAGCCCTTGGTCCGAAATATTTGATTTTACAACATCTGCGTTACCGCCTGAATGTGGGGGTAATTTTGTAGATACAGGAGGACCTTCTGCTAATTATGCATCTAATGAAGACTATACTATTGTTATATGTCCAGATAACCCAGGAGATTTTGTAACTGTAACTTTCACCTCTTTCTTTACAGAAGCTTCATTTGATAAATTATATGTTTATGACGGTAACTCTACAGCATCTCCACAAATTTCTAGTGGAAATGGTGGAGGTTTTGGTGCTGTAACTTTGCCAGGAGCTTTTTGGGGTAACTTAAATGCCAATTTACCGGGTCCTTTTGAAGCTACTAGTACTTCTGGTTGTTTAACATTTAGATTCGTAAGTGATGGTATAATTAACAACCCAGGATGGACTGCAAATATTACTTGTGAGCCATTCCCATCATGTCCTAAACCAACAAATTTAACTTCAAACGCAATTTCTGCATCAAGTATTGTGGTAAACTGGACAAACAATGCGCCTTCTGCATCTGCTTGGCAAATTATTTGGTTACCTGCGGGTTCACCGGCTCCAGCTGCAACATTGACAACTCCTGCACCAAATATTGCTGAAACTACTGATCCTGCAACTTATACAATTACTGGTTTAGATTCTCAAACTGCTTATGATATATACGTTAGAGCTATTTGTGATAGTGGTTCTGATATAGGTCCATGGTCCACTGTAAATACAACTGCTGAAACTCAGCCAAATTATTGTGCCGGTGATAATTTTTACGATCCAGGTGGGCCAAATGGAAATTATCCAAACAATTCAAATGTAACAACAACAATTTGCCCTGAAACTCCGGGTGAAGTCGTAACTGTATTCTTTAATTCTTTCAACTTAGTTAGTAGTATTGGTGATACCTTAACTATTTATGATGGCGATAGTACTTCAGGAACTCCTGTAGGTACATATTTTGGAACAAATATAATTCCAAGTTATACTGCGTCATCTCCATCGGGATGTTTAACCTTTGTGTTTGTGTCCAATGCGACTCAAAATGCTGAAGGATGGGATGCTGATATTCTTTGTGGTCCGCCTTGTCCATCAATTACTGCTGTTTTAGATAGCTCTGTTCCTGCTGCTGGTAGTGAAGATGTTATTAGAATTTGTCCAGGTCAATCTGTAACTTTTAATGGAAGTGGTACTTTCGCTGCTGATGGGACAGGTGCAACGTATTTATGGAATTTTGATGATGGCACTACTGCTGAAGGAACTTCAGCAACGCATACTTTCGATAATGAAGGTATTTATTTAGTAAATTTATTTATTACTGATGCTGATGGTTGTAGAAACACAAACCTTTTAAATCAAAAAGTATATGTATCCACAACACCAAATTTCACAGGAACAGCTCCTTTAAGAGAGGAAATTTGTCTTGGACAGTCAACTACAATTACAGGAAGCGCAGCTCCAGTAGAGTTTATTAGAGAATGTGCTCCTCCAGTTAGTGGCACTACATTTTTACCTGATGGAAGTGGTGTTTCTTACCAAACAACTGTGCCAGTAGATTGTTTCCCATTTGGAAGCCAAATTACTTCTGCAAGTCAAATTACGTCAGTTTGTATTGATATGGAGCATTCCTTTTTAGGAGATTTAGAATTAAGATTAGTTAGTCCAACGGGTCAGTCAGTTATATTAAAAGCATTCCCAGGTGGAGGAGGTACTTATTTAGGATGTCCACTAGACGGTGCTGGCGATGCTACACTAGGTCCAGGAACAGGAAGAACTTACTGCTTTACGCCTACAGCAACTACCCTTTTAGTTAATGGAGCAACATCACAATGTGGAACTCCAAATGGAAACTCAATTGTTGCTGGAGATTATGCTCCCGTTCAATCTTTCAATAATCTAGTTGGTAGTTCATTAAATGGTAACTGGTCATTGATAATTACCGATAATTTAGGAATAGATAACGGTTACATTTTCTCTTGGTCAATTAATTTTGATAATTCAATATTACCAACTGATTTTGCGTTTACACCAGAATTGACTTCTCAACAGTGGGTCGCTAATCCTACCATTACAGAAACTAATGGTAATGTGATTACTGTGACTCCTATAGCAGTGGGTCAAAATTGCTATACGTACCAAGTTACAGATAACTTTGGTTGTACTTATGAAGAAGAAGTGTGTATTAATGTTATCCCAGGTGTTGAATTAGAAAGTATTACCGCGGTTGATGAGGTGGTTTGTCCAAACGAAGATGCAGTTTTTGTATTATCTGGAACACCTAATACTAACGTTACTTATTCTATAAATGGTGGTTCAGATCAAGTTGTACAAATTGACGCAACAGGTGAAGCTCAAGTCGTTATCCCTAACGTAACAACAGAGACTGTTATTCAGGCATCATATATTCAAGAAGTTCCTGTTCCTACAACTGGAAACGGAATAAGTGTAACTGGTGGTGTAAACCCTGGAAATGCCATAGGAGCAATTTTACCTCCAGGTACGGTATCAAACACAACGAACTCTACTACCGTTAATGCAGCAAATCCAACGGTTACTATTACTCTTGGAAACGAAGTACCTCCTGGAACGCCAATAACGATTAGTTTAGCAAGAAGCACTAACGCTGGTAACATTAGTATAACAGACGGTACTAATACTGAAAATTTCAATGCTGGTCCAAACAACTTGTTACAACATATAACATTTACTACAGGTCAATTTACAGATCAGATTACGTTTACCAGAATTAATGGTAATACATTTATTGACGGTGTTGCTTACGAATTTGACCTTTTGGGTTGTGATAATAATATATCATTAAATGCTAATGTTACTGTTCAGTCACCATTGACACCACAATTTAATTTTGAAACTACTGTTTGTAGTGGAGACGTTGCTCCAATTTTGCCAACCACTTCAATAGAAGGTATCGAGGGTACTTGGGAACCAAGTGTTGTTAGTAATACTGTAAATGGTACTTATGTATTTACTCCAAATAGTGGCCAATGTGCAAATGGGACCGAAGTTGCCATTACAATTACACAGCCTGCAACAGTTACTTTTGCAGCCGTAGAGCCATTGTGTGTTAATGCAGTTTATGTGTTGCCACAAACCTCAATTGAAGGGATTTCAGGTACTTGGTCTCCATCAAATGTTATTACGTCTTCAACAGGTATTTTTAATTTCACATTTACTCCTGATGATTCTTGTGCAAACGAAGCAAGTTTGTCTATAACAGTGGAAAATTGTGAAATTCAAAAAGGGATTTCTCCTAATGGTGATGGGTTAAACGATAGCTTTAATCTTGAAGGCTTTAATGTTAGAGAATTACAAATTTTCAACCGTTATGGAACAATTGTTTATAACAAAGGAAATTACAGTAATGAATGGTTTGGACAATCAAATAACGGTAACGAATTACCTGACGGAACCTATTACTATGTAATTATACTTAATGATCAGCCTTCTAAAACGGGTTGGATATATATAAACAGAGCTCGTTAATAATAAATAAAACAAAACCACTTCATTTATTGAAGTGGTTAAAAAACAAAATACAAAATGAAGAGACTTTTATTAGTAGTTTTTATGTTTGCCTGCTTATTTGAAGCTCAAGCACAACAGGATCCTCATTACACACAATATATGTACAATATGAGTATAATGAACCCTGCTTACGCGGGTAGTAAAGAGAATCTATCTATGGGTTTATTACATAGAAGACAATGGGTAGAAATTGAAGACGCACCTACTACTACCACGTTTTTCGGACACTCAGCAGTTGGTAAAAATGTAGGTTTAGGTTTGAGTTTTATTTCTGATAAAATTGGTCCTGTAGAAGAGAATAATGTATACGGAGATTTTTCTTATACAATAAATTTAGGCGGTGATCATAAGTTAGCTTTTGGTTTAAAAGCTGGTTTAACATTCCACAACGTTGGATTGTTTAGTGACATTAACAGTACTTTACCACAACCAAATGACCCAGCATTTCAAGAAAATATCAACAATACTTATTTTAATGTAGGTTCTGGTTTATTTTACTATACTGACAAATACTATGTTGGATTATCTGTGCCTAATTTCTTGAAAACTAAACATTTAGACATCAATAGAAATGGTGATGAGCTAGAGTTTGGTTCTGAAACACAACATTATTTCTTAACGGGAGGTTATGTGTTTGATCTTTCTGAAAATGTGAAATTTAAACCATTTTTCATGATGAAGTCAGCATTTAAAGCACCAACTTCTTTAGATCTTTCTACAAATTTTTTATTCAATGAAAAGTTTGAAATTGGGGCTACTTATCGTTTAGATGACAGTTTTGGAGCGATGGTAAACTATGCTGTATTGCCTAATTTAAGAATAGGATATGCTTACGATCATATTGTATCTGATTTAAAAGTAACAACACCATCTTCTCACGAAATCATTTTATTATTTGATTTGAATTTCCCAAGAAAAGTGTCTAGTTCACCAAGATTTTTTTAACCTAATAGCTACCTGAAAAATGAAGAAAATTTATATAACCCTAAGTCTTGTTTTGGCAACCGGTTTGTTAAGTGCGCAAAATAAAGAGACAAAAGTAGCTGATAAGTTATTTGAACGTTACGAATATGTTGATGCTGCTACTGAATATCTAAAACTTGTAAACAAAGGAAAAGAAGATAACTACGTAAGAAAGCAATTAGCGGAAAGCTATTATAGCATTTTTAATACCAAAGAAGCGGTTGTGTGGTTTGAAAAATTAGTTCAAGAAAACCAAGATGCAGAAACATATTTCAAATATGCTCAAATGCTTAAAGCTGAAGGGAAATACAACGAAGCTGATAAACAAATGCAAAAATTTGCTTCGCTTGCGCCTAATGATCAAAGAGCCAAAGCCTTTAAAGCAAACCCTGAATATGTTTCAGTTTTAAAAGAAAAAGCAAAATTATTTGATGTAAATTCATTAGATATTAATAGTGATAAGTCTGATTTTGGACCACTATTAGCTAATGATAATTCATTCTATTTTACAAGTACTAGAAACAAATCTAGAAAAGTACATGGTATGAACGAAGAGCCTTATCTAGATATTTACAAAGCTACTTATAACGAAAATGGAACAATAAGTGAAGCTGCTCTGCTTTCAGAATTAAACACAAAATGGCATGATGGTCCAGTAACCATTTCAGCTGATGGAAACACAATGTTTTATGGTTCAGAAAGTTTTAATGAAAAAGAGTTTACTAAAGAAAAAGCAACTGCTCAAACTTTAAAGAAAGGTAAAATTTATTTGTATAAAGCAACTAAAAATGGTGACCAATGGGGCAACAGTAAAGCACTTCCATTTAACAACAAAGCATATTCTGTTAGAAATCCTAGTTTAAGTAAAGATGGAAAAACATTATTCTTTTCATCGGATATGCCAGGCGGTTTAGGTGGTGAAGATATCTGGAAAGTTTCTATTGATGGCGATACTTTCGGTGAACCCGTTAACTTAGGAAAAGAAATAAATACAGAAGGAAATGAAAGTTTCCCATTTATTTCAGATGATAATATACTTTACTTTAGTTCTGATGCCCGCCAAGGTTTAGGAGGTTTTGATGTATACCGTGTAGATTTATCAAAAAACACACCTGCTGAAAATTTAGGTACTCCAGTAAATTCAACTAAAGATGATTTCTCTTTTACAATCAATAAAGCTAAAAAAATTGGTTTCTTTGCAAGTAATAGAGCAGGAGTAGATAATATTTACAATGCAATTCCTGTTTGTGGTGTTAATGGTATAGTTATAGTGAAAAATGCTAAAACTGGCGTTGTAATTGAAGGTGTCCAAATTATGGCTACAGATAGCAAAAACGCAACAATTGCAACCAAAGATTCTAATAGTAAAGGGGAAACAAATTTTGCTTTAGCTTGTGAAATGCCATACAATTTCTTGGCAAAAAAACAAGGATATGAAAGTGCTACTGCTTCTATGGCAAAATCTGAAGGGGGCCAAGTTGTAACAGAAATATTAATGACACCTATAATGCCAATTGTAACGGAAAAAGAAGTAATTCTAGATCCAATATTCTTTGAATTTGATAAGAGTAATATAACAGCACAAGGTGCAGCTGAACTAGACAAATTAGTTATGGTAATGAATGAATATCCAAATATGGTTATTTTTGCAAAATCACACACCGATAGTAGAGGTAGTGATCGTTATAACTTAAATTTATCAGACAGACGTGCAAAAGCAACAGTTCAATATGTAATTTCAAAAGGGATTTCAAAAGATAGAATTTCTGGGCAAGGTTTTGGTGAAAGTGAACCAAAAGTAAATTGCAGTAATTGTTCAGAAGAAGAGCATGCACAAAACAGAAGAAGTGAATTCTTGATTGTAAAAAAATAAAGAGTTCAGTTTATCCAAATATAAAAGAGGAGTAGTTATTAGTTTAACCACTCCTTTTTTTATTTCATTATTGATCTTTTAAATGGATTAAATCAAAAATGAAATATAATTTTTCAGGAAATTTTTCAATTATCACTTCGTCCTAAAAGATTAAATAGAATAGACATCAATGTAATTGTAAGTTAAATAACGGCTCAATTCTGTACAATTCAGCAAAATGTATTTAAATGATTTTTAGTTAATACCAAGGAGTAAAGCTTTACGTTAGAATCTTATTTATGGCAAAAAAGTAAAAAAAGGATTTCCACTTCTATCCCTAAAGAAAGTGAGGTAAATAATAAAATTTTAGAGAGTAGTTAGTTACTCCAAAACCTTTTTAATCATTGCATCTTCTTTTAAAATAATGCTGTAGTAACTGGCTTCATCAAACAATTGGCGTGCAAATTCCGCATATAAATACGTAAGGATTTTGTCTTTTTGCGCATAACTAATTAACAAGCCACTATTAGAAATATGTTGTTTAAATGCGTTTAAATAGCTTTCATTTGATTTGATTTCGTTTTTTAGCTGCTCTTTTGTAAGTGAGTTAAAAAACTTTCTTCTAGCATCAATTTGCTCAAAAACAAAATAGCTCACTAATCCAGATTGCATCACCATAAGTGTAGCTTCTTCACCATGTTTAGCTTCAAACGGAACAAAAACATCGGGTGTAATGCCACCACCACCATAAACTGTTCTGCCTTTTTTGGTTTTAAATTTCAAACTATCGGCAATTTTTGCTTTATCGGATTCATATAATTCGCCGCTTTCAAATCGTTTTTCAAATTCATTGAAATAGCCTTCAGCTTTATCATCATAAGGTTTTTGAATCGAACGACCCGAAGGCGTGTAATAACGCGCTACTGTTAATCGAATGGCAGAACCATCACCTAAAGGCATTTCACGTTGTACCAAACCTTTTCCAAAAGAACGACGACCCACAATAGTTCCTCTGTCATTATCTTGAACGGCTCCAGCCAAAATTTCACTAGCTGATGCACTATTTTCATTGATTAACACAAATACTTTTCCTTTCTCAAACGTGCCATTTTCTGTAGCATACGTTAAGGTTTCTTTGCCTTGTTTATTGGTAGTTTTAACAATCAAAGCTTTGTTTGGAAGTAATTCATCAATAATTTGAACTGCTCGCTCCAAATAACCACCACCATTATCACGCACATCAATAACTAAAGTTTCCATGCCTTTGGATTGTAAAGCGCTTAATTCTTTTTTGAATTCATCATAAGTGGTCTCAGCAAATCGGTTGATTTTGATGTAACCCATTTTGTCCGTCAATTTCAAACCAATGTCGACACTTTTTATTGGCACTCTATCACGAGTGATGTCCAATTTGAGTTTTTTATTGGTAGCTTTTCTGTAAATTTCTAAAGTAACCAATGAACCCACTTCCCCTTTCAACTTCGAAAACAGCGTATCATTGGAAATTTTCTTACCAAAAAGTGTATAATTATTAGCAGATAAAATACGATCACCTGCTAAAATTCCTGCTTTGTCAGAAGGTCCGTTTTTTATAGGTTTGATAACTGCTACCGTATCATTGTACAAATAAAAATTTACACCAATCCCAACGAAATCGCCTTGCATACTTTCGCTTACAGCTACCAATTCTTTTGGGTCAATATACACCGAATGCGGATCTAAGTTTTCAAGAATTTTCGTAACGGTTAAATCAACTATTGAATCCGTATTAACAGCATCCACATATTCGCGCTCGATGTAATCTAATAATTTATTGAGTTTGTTTTTGTTGGCATTTTTTCCAGAATATATCGAAGAAGAGGAATTGAGTTTACTTCCCAATAAAAGTCCGATAGCTACCGAAACAGCTATGATAATTGGAAGATATATTCTATTGGTTTTCATTTTATGTTAAATCCGTAATCAAATCCACTTCAACGCCCGCTTTTCTTAAGAAATCAATACCAGAGCAATCTTTGTATTCTTCATGATATACCACACGCTTAATTCCCGATTGGTGAATTAATTTACTGCAATCTTTACAAGGCGAAAGCGTAATATATAACGTAGCACCTTCACACGATTGCGTAGAGCGCGCGACTTTTAAAATCGCATTGGCTTCGGCATGTAAAACGTACCATTTGGTTAAGCCGTCGTCGTCTTCGCAGCAATTTTCAAATCCAGATGGCGTGCCGTTATAACCATCCGAAATAATCATTCTATCTCTAACAATAATGGCGCCCACTTGTTTTCTTTTGCAGTACGAAAGTTTACTCCATTCTTTGGCAATTCGCAAGTAGGCTTTGTCGTATTTATTTTTTTTTGACATCTTATCTATTCCAAATTTCACTTTCAATAATCATTGGTAAAACCACTCCAATAATGAATGCCGACATGACCAATGCCCAATCTCTTTTCGAAAATCTAAAGAAAGTTTGTACAATGTATGAAAGTATTAAAACAACGAAAACTACAAGTAATTGAGCCGCTTCAATTCCAAGGGCAAATTCCAAAAGTGGTAGTAATTTATCAGTTGCATCGCCAGGTAAAATCGATTTAAAATAACTCGAAAAACCTAATCCGTGGATAATTCCAAAGAAAAGCGTAACAATGGCTACAAAAGAAATACTTTCGTTTTTAGACGACTTTCCAGCGGTAAACAAGTGAAACACCGCAGTAACCAAAATCGTAATTGGAATTAAAAATTCTACCAATGTTGGGTTGATATATACCACTCCAAAAACCGATAAAATCAAACTCAACGTATGACCAACCGTAAACAAAGTCACCAATAACAACACGCGTTTCCAATCTTTAAACGCATACGGAACCATAAGCGCAATTAAAAACAACACGTGATCATAACCGTTTATATCTAAAACGTGGTGCAAACCTAACTTAAAATACAACCAAAATTCGGACATAGTAAATCAATTTTATGGGGATTTCAAACTTACGATTTATTTTAGAAATATGGAAAAGCTTTCCAAAAAGCTTAGCAAAAAAACATTTTTTTATTTTCGTGTGAAAAACCACAAAAAAACTCCTTTTCAGGAGTTGTTATTATTTAGCTTTCGCCATGAATACTTCGGCTTTTTCTACCATATTTTTACTTCCGCAGAAAAATGGCACGCGTTGGTGCAATTCTGTGGGTTGAATTTCCATGATTCTTTGGTAACCATCTGAAGCTTTTCCGCCAGCTTGTTCCGCTATAAAAGCCATTGGATTACATTCGTATAACAAACGTAATTTACCATTGGGCGCTTTGGAACTCGTTGGATAAATATAAATGCCACCTTTAATCATATTTCGGTGAAAATCAGAAACCAAACTTCCAATGTAACGCGATGTATACGGTCTGTCACCTTCTTCCATTTGGCAGTATTTCAAATAATCTTTCACACCTTGCGGAAAATGGATGTAATTTCCTTCGTTAATCGAATAGATTTTTCCGTCTTCTGCATATTTCATATTAGGATGCGACAAATAAAATGTTCCAATGGCTGGATTCAAGGTAAATCCGTTTACACCATGACCTGTTGTATAAACCAACATAGTTGATGTTCCGTAAATTACATAACCAGCTGCTACTTGTTGGGTTCCAGGTTGTAAAAAATCTTCCAATTGCACTGGCGTTCCCACAGGAGTAATTCGTCTGTAAACAGAAAAAATCGTTCCCACAGAAACATTCACATCAATATTTGACGAACCGTCCAATGGATCCATCAAAACCACATATTTATTGTTGTGACTATTATCAGCGCCGGCAACGGTAATGAAATCGTCGTTTTCTTCAGAACCAATACCGCAAACAATTTCACGGTTGATTAAAGTTTGAATAAAAACTTCATTGGCATAAACATCTAATTTTTGTTGGTCCTCGCCTTGAACGTTTTGTTCGCCTGCTGCACCCACGATGTCAACCAATCCAGCTTTGTTAACTTTGTAATTTACCACTTTAGCCGCTAAACGAATTGAATTTAAAATTCGGGATAATTCACCCGAGGAATATTGAAAAGCATTCTGATTTTCGATAATAAATTCGCCTAAGGTTTTATTTCTTTCTTCCATGGTAAAAATTAGTTGTGTTTTGTGGCACAAATATCGGTTTTTTTGTGAAAAGATTAAATTATTTACCAAGATGTTTTACTTAATCTTACATTTGTGTCAAATTTCATTCTCATGCAAGTTCGACAAGGCACAAAAGCCGACATGAAAGCCGTTTTAAGTCTGATTCAAGAGTTAGCCATTTTTGAAAAAGAACCTTATGCCGTGGTGATTAACGAAGCGGATTTGATTCGTGATGGCTTTGGAGAAAACCCATTGTTTCACACGTTTGTAGCTGAAGAAAATGACGAAATCATTGGTATGGCTTTGTATTATTACCGCTATTCCACTTGGAAAGGCAAAACCATTCATTTAGAAGATTTGGTAGTAAGAGAAAACAAACGCGGCACCGGAGCTGGATTTGCTTTGTACAGCGCCATCATCGAGCAAGGAAAAAAAGACAACGTGAGAAGAATCGAGTGGAATGTTCTAGATTGGAATACCAATGCCATTCACTTCTACGAAAAATCAGGAGCAAAAGTATTAACTGATTGGCGCGTGGTTCATATGGATGAAAATGGAATTGAAAATTTTACAAATAAATAATATTTAGGAATACAGATTTTAAAATTATCAAAATTTCTAAAATCTGCGTTCCTAAAACTCTTAATACTTAATACTAAAATCTTAATACTTTTAGGATGAAAATATTCAAATTTGGTGGCGCTTCGGTAAAAGATGCGGCTGGTGTTAGAAACGTGTTGCAGGTATTGCAAACGGTTGGTCACGAAGATGTTTTGGTAGTAATTTCTGCCATGGGAAAAACTACAAATGCTTTGGAATTAGTCATAAAAAATTACTTCGAAAAGTCGAAAGAATTACACGCTTCCATGCAAGAAGTGCGTATATACCACAACCAAATTGTCCTTGATTTGTTTGAAGACGAAGAGCATCCCGTTTTCTTTGATGTGAACGCTCTTTTTGATGATTTGGAATATTTCATTCGCAGTAATAAATCGCCAAATTATAACTTTGTGTATGACCAAGTGGTGAGTACTGGTGAATTGGTTTCTACAACAATTGTAAGTCATTTTTTCAATTCCCAAGGATTAGAAAATACTTGGATTGATGTACGACCGTTAATCAAAACTGATAATTCGTATCGTGACGGACAAGTAAATTGGGAAATCACGCAAAAAAACATCATCAAAGCAGCCAAAAAGAAAACTTTACAAATTACCCAAGGATTTTTAGGTTCCGATGAAAACAACTTTACCACAACTTTAGGCCGTGAAGGTTCTGATTATACTGCGGCTATTTTCGCGTATTGCTTGGGTGCGGAAAGTGTAACCATTTGGAAAGACGTTCCCGGAGTTCTAAATGCCGACCCAAGATACTTCGAAAATGCGATTTTATTGAACCAAATTTCCTATCGTGAAGCCATTGAATTAGCGTTTTATGGTGCTTCGGTTATTCACCCAAAAACCTTACAACCGTTACAAAAGAAAGAAATTCCGTTGTTTGTAAAATCGTTTTTAAACCCAACTTTAGCCGGAACAAGCGTTTCCAAAGGTGCCGATTTGGAACCCAAAACATCATGCTTCATTGTGAAGAAAAACCAATTGTTGTTGTCGCTTTCTTCAATTGATTTCGATTTCATTATGGAAAATCACATCAGCGAAATTTTTGGTTTATTTGCCAAACATAAAATCAAAGTAAATTTAATCCAAAATACTGCGATAAGTTTCTCGGTTTGTTTGGAAGATAAATACCAAACGTTTCAAGAATTGGTAAAAATCTTATCGAAAAAATTCAAAGTAACGTACAACGAAAATGTGTCGCTTTACACGATTCGTCATTTCGATGAAAATTCCGTGCAAGTGGTTGAAACCAATAAAACCGTTTTATTGAAACAAATTTCAAGAGAAACATTGCAAATTGTGACTAAAGAATAATTTATGAACCGCTGATTCGCAGATTTTTTCAAATATTAATCCAAGAATCAGCGGTTCAAACAAAATCCTTCCTTTTTTCCAACAATTAATACTACTTTTGAAGATTCGGAGTTATTATACGTATGAAGAAAGAGTGGTTGGTTTGGTTTTTTCTATTGCTATTTGCTGGCGTTTCGGCTCAGGAAATAACAACACCGTATCATTCCAAAAAAATCACGGTTTCAAAAGATACGATTGCTATTGAAAAAGTCAGTATTAACAAAGCTTTCTTCAAAATTTTAGACAAAAATGGCGTGGCTATCGACACTTCTTTTTACCAAGTCGATTTTCAAAAAGGAACACTACTTTTCAAAAATAATTTTACTACTTCAGATACTTTGGAAGTCAAATACTTGAAATTTCCTGATTATTTAACCAAAGTCTACAGCATTTACGATGATTCCAAAGTCGTTCCCAATGAAGCTGGACAGTTATTCGCCATTAAAAACGAAACCCGACAAAATTTCAAACCTTTCGACGGATTGAACACTTCGGGAAGTATTTCTAGAGGAATTACGGTAGGAAACAACCAAAATACCGTAGTAAATTCCAATTTAGATTTGCAAATCACTGGGAAAATTTCGGATAAAGTGGGGATTCGTGCTTCCATTCAAGACAGTAATATTCCGTTACAAGAAGGCGGTTATTCGCAACGATTGGATGAATTTGACCAAATTTTCATCGAACTTTTCTCCGACAATTGGAACATTCGAGCGGGCGATTTGTTTCTAGAAAATCGGCAGTCGCAATTCTTGAATTTCAACAAAAAAGTACAAGGATTATCCACGCATTTTACCTTTGGAATTCCAGAGAAAAAAACCGAAGTCTTTACTTCAGCGGCATTGGTTCGTGGACAATATGCAAGAAGTAATTTCGTAGGTCAAGAAGGCAATCAAGGTCCGTATAAATTGAGAGGAAATAACGGTGAATTGTTTGTTTTGGTTATTTCGGGTTCGGAACGGGTTTTTGTGAATGGTATTTTGCTCAAACGTGGCGAAAACAACGATTACATCATCGATTATAACGCAGGTGAAATCATTTTTACTTCTTTATTTCCAATAACTTCCGAAATGCGAATTAGTATTGAATACCAATATACCGATAGAAATTTCACTAGATTTTTAGCTTATGGTGGTGTGATGCACGAACGCGAAAAGTTTAAAATTGGTACATTTATTTACTCGGAAAATGATGTAAAAAATCAACCGCTACAACAAAATTTAACCGAAGAACAAGTAGCGCTTTTGCAAAATGCTGGTGATGATCCTAACTTAATGAACGCGCCATCCGCCTTTTTGGATTCGTTTTCGGAAAATAAAATTTTGTATCGCAAAGTCATCATTGGAACCACAGAAGTTTTTGAATTTTCTAACAATCCTGATGAGGAATTGTATAACGTTCGTTTTTCATTCGTAGGGCAAAATCAAGGAAGTTATGTTTTGGCAAACAATAATGCCATTGGTAAAATTTATGAATATGTTGGGCCACTTCAAGGCAATTTTGAACCCACCATTCCATTAATTGCTCCCAATAAAATTCAAATTGCTACAGTTTTAGGAAGTTATATGCCGAGTGAAAAAACCACAATTGATTTTGAATTTGGACTAAGCAACAATGATAGAAATTTATATTCCAATATAGACGATGATAACAACCAAGGAATTGCCGCCAAAATCAATGCGAAACAACGTTTGTATTCAGGAAAGTTTTTTGCTGATGCTTTTGCGAATTTCCAATTTGTGCAAGATGATTTCAGAACCATTGAACGTTTGTTTACGATTGAATTTAATCGCGATTGGAATTTGAATCAGCCATTAGGTAATCAGAGTTTATTGACAACAGGTTTGGATGTTAACTTCCAAAAAAACGGTTTTGCCAAATACCAATTAGAAAAACTCGATTTCTCTGAAAATTTCTCAGGAACTCGACATTTATTGTTGACCCAATTGAAGCACAAAAAAACCACATTTTCAACAGATTTTAGTGCGATGAACAGCGATGGCACTTTGGCGAATTCTACGTTCATCAGAAATCAATCGATGGTACGACAACATATTGATAAAAATTGGATTGGTGGCACTTTTCGTCATGAAAACAACCAAGAAACATTGGCAACAACTAACCAATTGAGTGCGATTAGTCAACGGTTTTCAGAATTTGGGGGATTCATTGGCAGAGGTGATTCTACCAAAGTTTTTGTGGAATTGGGTTATTTCCATCGGGTGAATGATAGTATTCAAAATTCGGTGTTGCAGCGCGTGAATCGTTCGGATTCGTATTATGCGAAATCGCAATTGATTAAATCGGAAAAAAGAAATTTGAGTGTTTTTGTCAATTACAGAAATTTGCAATTCGAAGACCAAAACCGAAAAGATGAATCGTCCTTAAATTCCCGAATTTTATACAATGACAACTTTTTCAATAGCTTGATTCAGACATCAACCGCTTATGAAACATCATCGGGAACTATTGCCCAACAAGAATTCACGTATTTGGAAGTAGAACCTGGACTTGGCGTTTACATGTGGAACGATTACAACAACAACGGCATTCAAGAATTACAGGAATTTGAAATTGCGCCGTTTCCTGATTTGGCTCGTTATGTTCGGGTGTTTTTGCCTAACCAAATATTCGTTGGAACGCACCAAAATAAGTTTTCGCAAGCGATTAATTTTAACGGATTAGCTTGGCAAAATGAAAAAGGAATCAAGAAGTTTTTCTCCCATTTTTACAACCAAATGACGTTATTGGTAGAAAGAAGAAACTTAAGGGATTCCAATAATTTTGATTTGAATCCGTTTTCAAAAAGTGATAACAGTTTGGGATTAAATAACAGTTTCAGAAACAGTTTGTTCTACAATCGAGGCAAACAGAAACATTCCACGACTTACACTTTTATTAAAAATGAAATTCGGAATTTATTGAACGTAGGTTTTCAAGAAAATACAATTACTTCACACCAATTGCAATATGTGCATTTGTTTCAGAAAAGCTGGTTGTTTGAAGCGCTTCAAGTCATTGGAAACACCACTAGTGAATCAGAGAATTATTCCCAAAGAAATTTCGACATTCAATCCTCAGAAATTAGTCCGAAGTTGTCGTATTTATTCTCAAAAAATGCCAGTTTAGGAATTTTCTACCAATACAAAAATCAAGAAAACACAATCAATGCTTTGGAAGTTTTGAAGCAAAATCGATTTGGAGCTACATTTACTTTCAATAGCGAAAAAGGATTTACGGCAAATGGCGAGTTTTCATTGGTAGACAATCAATTTTCTGGAGATGCGGCATCGCCTGTTGGTTTTCAAATGTTACAAGGATTGCAAGTAGGCAAAAATTCCGTTTGGCGCTTATTGGTTCAAAAAAACATTACCCAATATTTAGACATCAATATCAACTATCAAGGTCGAAAATCAGAAACCAGTCAAACAATTCATACAGGAAACATTCAGTTAAGAGCATTTTTTTAGTAAATAATTTATTTATCACAAGTCAATTGGTTATTTTTACGAGCTATAATTTACCCCAATTGAAAATGAAAAGAGTTGTATTGTTTTGTTTTATAATGTTGTTGTCGTCTAATGTGTTTTCACAGTTAAGTAGAAAACATTGGATTCCGCCGTTGCATGCAAGAACAAATAATTTAGTTGAAGATCATTACTTGTATCTTTCAACTCCTGTTACTACTCCGTTTCAAGTTACCGTTACACAAGGAGATGGCACACCATTTCCAGGTTCGCCATTTACTATTTCAAATGCAAATCCAGTAACAATTTTTATTGGAGGAGCACAACCGTCTCCAATGTTTGTAAACAGTAATGAACTGAATGAACCCACAGTAAAAGGATTAATTTTAGAAGGAACAAGAGATTTTTATGCCAGTTTTAGAGTGCGTTCTACTAACCATGCTGAAATTTTGGTGTCAAAAGGGAATACCGCTAAAGGAACCAGTTTTAGAGTGGGTAGTCTGCCACAAAGTTACGATAGCACTATTAGAAATTTTGTAACCAGTTTCATGGCTACTGAAGATAATACCAGTGTTTCGGTTTCGGATTACAACCCTAATGTGGTGTTTTTAACCTCGTCTGGGAATTTGTCAGTTCCTACACAAAATTTTATTTTGAACGCTGGCGAAAGTGTTGTACTAACAGGAACCACGAATAATCCTGTTAATTATGCAGGATTTATTGGCGCATTAATCAATTCAGATAAACCTATTGTTGTAAATACAGGAAATATAGCAGGTGGAATGGGACCAAGTCCTGGTGGTACGAGCTCACTACAAGATATTAATTTAGACCAAATTGTTCCAGTTGATAAAGTAGGGTCAGAATACATCATAGTAAGAGGTAATGGAAGTGTAAATTCAGAATTTCCTATGGTAATTGCTACTGAAGATAACACTGAAGTTTTTGTTAATGGAAATCCAACGCCCGTTTTTACATTAAATGCCGGAGAATATGACTTAATTCCTAACAGTAATTACATAGCAGGTTCTTCACCTAGTATGTATGTTACAAGTAGTAAGCCGGTTTACATGTATCAAATTTTAGCTGGAAGTGATAGTGATGCTACTTCAGGTTTGAATTTTATTCCACCGTTGAGTTGTTTTTTTCAAAAAAGTGTAGACTTAATCCCAGATGTAGATGTGGTGGGAGGAACACAATATCAAAGCGTTTTATTTATAATAACAACAGCAGGTTCAACAATTACTATTAATGGAAATACCACTACAGCAATACCGCAAATAGCCGAAGGTAATCCTAACTGGGTTACTTATAAAATTCCAAATATTTCAGGAAATGTTGCTGTGGTTTCAACGGGGCCGTTAGCAGTTGGGGTTTTTGGTTTTAGTGGTGTAGCAGGCTTTGCAGGATATTATTCTGGTTTTGGTAGTGAACCAGAGGATAGTGAAACAATTGTTTGTACCAATGCTATTACTGATTTACTAGAAAGATTTCCAGGGAATCCTGAAACGGGCGGTACATGGACAGTTCCTGCAGGAGCACCAGCGCTAAACGGAAATTTGTTTGACCCAGCGGTCAATGTGCCAGGGTTGTATTCGTATAGCTTTTCTATCATTTGTGATGGTGAAGAGTTAACTACTGATATTGCCCTTTTAGTTAGTGTAGAAGAAGGACCAAATGCAGGAATAAGTTCGGCGGTTGCTTATTGTACAACCGATCCTGAAATTGATTTGGCTACTTTATTAGGGGCTAACGTAACTGCTGGCGGGAGCTGGACATTCAACGGTGTTTCTAGACCCAATGGTGTTTTTAATCCTGCTACTGATGCGGCTGGTGTGTATGCATATACCATTGCTGCAACGCCAGTTTGTGAAGCAGTTGTGGCTGAAATTACAGTGAGTATAACGCCTTCACCATCTTTAACAACAGTTACACCATTTGAACTTTGTGATGATATTGTGCCATCAGATACTGACGGACTTTCTTTTTTTGATTTGACCACAAAAGAAACCGAAATTTTAAATAACCAAACAGGAACTGTTCGTTTTTATTTGGATCAAAACGATGCAAATGTAAATAATTCAAATACAATAACTTCGGTTACTGCCGCTACTAATACAACGGTTTACTATTCAATTACCAATGCTTCTGGCTGTTTTTCAGTGGGAAGTTTTTCGTTAGTTGTGCATCCAGTTCCTGCGATTCCATTGGAATTAACCATTAGACAATGCGATTCGGATACTGATGGCGTTACTGTTTTTAATTTGAACGATATCAATGAAGTATTAATTGCCAATACCAATGGGTTAACGTTCACTTATCACTCTTCTGAACAAGGTGCTTTTGATGATACAGCGTTAGTTACAAACCCAACAACGTTTACTGCCGCTAGTGGTACCGAGGTTTGGGCTCGTGTTGTTACTTCGTTAGGGTGTATTCGAGTGGCTAAAATTGAATTGATTGTGTCGGCAACCACCATTCCTAATGATTTTCAAATTACGCTAACTGCTTGTGATGATTTTATTGATGAAGCTGATCCTTCTAATGACGGATTTGCTTATTTTGATTTCGTAAATGGAGCCCAAAATGTTGAAGCTACTATTTTAGGGTTATTTGCCAATTCACAAGATCTTACTGTTGCTTTTTATACCAATGAACTAGATGCATTAACAGAACAAAATCCTATTACCGATATTACAAATTACCGAAACGAAACGCCTAACGCACAACAAATTTGGGTTCGTGTGGATAGTGCTTTGAATAACGAATGTTTTGGTTCTGGACCGTATTTAAATTTAGTGGTTCATCCAATTCCTGAATTATCTTTCGGAAATGAATTATTGTTTATATGTGTTGATGCACAAACGGGTATTGGTTCCCAAATTGTTGATGCCACACCAATAGCTCCTGGAAATTATTCCTACCAATGGACGCCAGCAAATCCTATTGTAGATAGTCCGTTTTATGAAATTAATCAAGAAGGAACTTACAGCGTTACAGTGACAAATACAGTAACTAATTGCTCTTACACTACTACAATAACTGCTGATTTTTCTTCTGAACCGGCTAGTTTCTCGGCCGAAGTTGTTACTCCTGCTTTTTCTTCAGGAACAACTACTATTGAAGCTACTGCAATTGGTGGTTTTGGAACTTACGAATACAGTTTGAATTTGGTAGATTGGCAAATGAGTCCCATTTTTACGGATTTACCAAATGGTTCTTATACTGTTTATGTTAGAGATATTCAAGGTTGTGGTGTTTTAGAATCGGAGCTTTTGTTTGCTATAACGTATCCTAATTTCTTTACCCCTAATGGCGATGGTTATAACGATACTTGGAATATTGCTAACTTAGACGCTTCTTACCAAGCGAAAATATTTATATATGACCGTTATGGTAAGTTCTTAAAACAAATTGACCCGTTAGGAGCTGGTTGGGACGGAACTTTTGCAGGCCAACTTTTACCGTCTACTGATTACTGGTTCAAAATTGAATATATGGAAAACGGAATGGCAAAGGAATTTAGAGCCCATTTCAGTTTGATTAGATAAAAACACAGAGGAAGCTTAGTTAGTAATAGCTAAGCTTCTTTTTAATAGTATAAAGAAATGAATTTAGTTGTTGTGCTTCAAGCTGTAAATATTGAAGAAAAGATCAAACAAGCTCCTGATAAAGGTTATGAGATAGGTGTTGTTATTGGCAGTTACTTACCATTTGTTTTTTTGGTTATTCTGTCTTATTTGCTCTACTATTTTAGTAAAAAAAGAAATCATTCAGACAAGGAAAATCCTTCTATTTAAAATACTTTTCTTGTCTTTAACCAGCCCGTGATGCTAATTCTTGTTCTTTTTACAGGTTGCACTTCATGTTCTAATAATTGACTTTCAAAAATGACTACTCTGCCTTTCATAGGCAATACCGATATTTCTTCGTTAGGTTTGTAAATTACCAATGCTCCGCCATCAGTTGCTGTCCAATCTTCATCGTTTAAATAACAGACAATAGATAATTTTCGGCTGCTATCGTTTTGGAACGTGTCGAGGTGGCGTTTGTAAAAAGTTCCTTCAGGATATAATGCATAATGAAATTCCTTCTCTTGAATTCCAAGAAAACAAGTGCGGTTGATGTATTGCACAAAATCGTCTATCTTGTTAAAAAATAGTTTTTCAGCTGTGTTAGCTTCACTTTCGTTAATCCAAGAAATGAAATCGCCTCTTACACTCTTCACAATTTGTTCATTAGTTTGATTGCCAATGGCTGCTTTTTTAAATTCCGAAATTGCTTGTTTTTCTAGTAATGCATTGCGAAGCAAAGTGGTTTCTTCCGATGAAAAGAAATCGTCGATTACACAATAGTTTTGTTCTAAAAGTGCATCAATAATGGTTTCATACTTGGGGTTGAAGTTGGCAACTGACATAAAATGAATTTTATAGTGCAAATATACTCCATTTTTCTGTGGTTAGTAACTGCTTATATTATTACCTTTGTACCGAAACAATTATTTTATGAGTACAATTAGAATTACCAAACAATTTTCTTTTGAAACCGGTCACGCTTTATACGGTTATGATGGAAAATGCAAAAATGTGCACGGACATAGTTATAAATTATCGGTTACGGTTATTGGGCAACCTATAACTGATACTTCCAATGTAAAGTATGGAATGGTAATTGATTTTGGTGATTTGAAAAAAATTGTAAAAGAAGAGATTGTAGATGTTTTTGATCACGCTACTGTTTTTAATCAAAATACACCGCATATTGAATTAGCACATGAGCTAAAACAACGCGGTCATCATGTAATTTTAGTAGATTATCAGCCCACAAGTGAAAACATGGTTGTTGATTTTGCTGCCAAAATTCAATCGCGCTTACCAAACGGAATTTCCTTACATTCTTTAAAATTACAAGAAACAGAAACTTCATTTGCAGAATGGTACGCTAGTGATAACTAGTGTTTTATTCCAAAGCGTTTTGAAGATTTACCATTCAAATGAGTTAGTTGTTATTAAGTTGGGTATAACAGAGATTTTTTTAACTTTCTAACTGCAAAACCATTTCTTGATAAGGAATTACGGTTTCATACCCTTTATTATTGAAATAATTTGTGGGATTTTCTTTAGAAATCACCATTACAAAATCGCCGCCCCAAGCGCCGAGACTTTTGATTATTCCTTTAAAATCTGGGAAAAGATGTTCTTTTACTGTTATAGTTTCCAGCAGATTACTCATTATGGCTTGGTGTTTTTCCATGAGTAAAGCAAAACTTTTCCCATCATTGCATTGTAAAATTTCGTGGGTAATTTGATTGATTTCTGGAATGACTTTGTGCACACTTTGTTGTTTGTTTCTGTAATTTACAATGGCAGATTTACTACTTTGTTTTTGGTTTAGATACACAAAATGAATGTTTTCTTTGAACGATGGGTCAAAACTAACGGTTTCGAAATGTGCTTTTTCGTTTGTTAACCAATACAAAATGGGTTCGTTTGTTTGTGCACAAGCAATGTCGTAACCACTACCACCAAAACTTTTTTGTAGCAGTTCAAAAGCATCAATTTGGAGCCATTGTCCAATGTTATTAATCAAAGTGGAAGAAGTTCCTAACCCCCAATTTCTAGGAAATGTTAAATGCGTTTCAATAACATAACCGTTTGCTTGAAGCAGCTCTGGGTTTTGTATTTGTGCTTGATGTAAAATTTCAATTAAGGTATTTTTTACTGCCAAATTTTTACTGGAAGTTGTTTTGTGTTTGATTTCTTCGAAGGTAATGGTGTCTTGAAACCAAATGGTATTGTCAGAGTCGAAACTTGTCCAAAGAATTTCGTTGTTTTTACCGGGTTTAACTATTAGATTTTGCCCAAATTTTGTGGGAACTGCCAATGCTTTTGCGCCATCTAAAACCACATATTCGGCGGTTAGTAGTAATTTTCCGTTGCTATAATAAGTTTGATTTTGCATGATGTTCTATTGAAATACGATTGCCCTAGCCCCGATAGCAGTGGAAATCCTTTTTTTAAACCTAACAGGTTTTTGAAACCTGTTAGGTTTAAAAAAAGATTGTAACGGATAGCGGGAATTAGCTCCTAAAAAATATTTAACTTCTAATTTTTTCTAAATAATCTACTACCAAACTGTGTGAAATGGTGGTATTACTAAAATAATCTAACACTTGTTGTTTTTCTTGTTTGGTAGCGTGGTGCTGGTTCAAAATATTCATTAAGTGCATTTTCATGTGGCCTTTTTGAATGCCGGTTGTGGTTAATGAGCGAACGGCTGCAAAATTTTGTGCTAATCCAGTCACGGCTACTATTTTCATTAATTCTTCGGCGTTTGGTTTGCCTAGCATTTCTAATGAAAATTTCACTAAAGGATGCAAATTAGTTAGTCCGCCAATAGTTCCTAGTGCCAATGGAATATCAATCCAGAAAGTAAAAATTCCGTTTTCTATTTTTGCGTGTGATAAACTGCTGTATTTTCCGTTTCGGCTGGCGTATGCGTGCGCTCCTGCTTCGATGGCTCTGAAATCATTTCCTGTGGCAAGCACTACGGCGTCGATTCCATTCATGATGCCTTTGTTGTGCGTTACGGCACGGTAGGGTTCGATTTCTGCAATTTTGATGGCGGTTACAAATTTTTCTGCGAATTCTTTACTATCGATTGCAGCATCGTCGCTTAGATGTTCGATTGGACAAGAAACTTCGGCTTTAACTACGCAATTAGGAACATAGTTACTCAAAATACTCATGATGATTTGTATTTTTTTCTCTTCTTCGGTAAAAGCTTCATAATGTTGGGCTTGATTTTCTAGGGTTTTAGCAAATTGTTCCAAACAGGTATTGATGAAATTGGCTCCCATGCTATCTTTGGTATTGAAAGTAGCGTGTAATTGGAAGTAATTTGGTAGTTCATTGGTTTTATCTATCAAAGCGATATCAAGAATTCCACCGCCGCGTTTTTGCATGTTTTTGGTGAAATTTTCGGTATCAGCGAAGAATTGCGCTTTAATGCTTTGGAAGAAACTGTTTAATTTTTCAAAATTTCCAGAAAATAGAAAATGAACTTGTCCAATTTTTTCGGTATTGAGAACCGTTGCTTTGAAACCGCCTCTTTCGCTCCAAAATTTAGCTGCTTTTGCTGCTGCCGCTACCACCGAACTTTCCTCAACAGCCATAGGAATGGTGTAATTTTTTCCGTTGATGATGAAGTTAGGAGCAACGCCAAGTGGCAAATAGAAATTAGTTATGGTGTTTTCGATGAATTCGTCGTGTAATTTTTGGATGTTTTCATCTGAATTCCAATATTGTTTGACAAGTTGTTTGGCTTCTTGCGGTTGGGTAAAATATTGAGAAACAATCCAATCGATTTTTTCTTCTTTTGTTAGTTTTGAAAACCCTTTATTTATTACTGACATGATTTTGTTTCAAATTTAGAATGACAAAGATATGAAATGTGTTAATTTTTGAGCGTGTTAAGCCATTTAATTATGGTGTTTTCAAAATGTGATTTATCAATTGGTTTTACAATAAAATCATTCATGCCAATGTCCATACATTTTTCTTTTTCTCCTGTTATTACTCCTGCTGTTAATGCTATGATTAGTACTTTAGGGTCAATTTCTCTAATTTTCAAAGTTGCCTCGTAGCCGTTCATTAATGGCATTTGGATATCCATTAAAATTAAGTCGATATTATTTTTTTCAAAGATATCTACTGCTTCTAATCCGTTTGAGGCTTCAAAAATGTTGCAATTTGGAAATTTTTTAGAAATCAAGGTTTGCGTGAGTAGCATGTTAACCTTATTGTCTTCCACTATTAAAATGTTTGCTTGAGTTAAATCGATAGCTGTAACATTATTTTTAACAGGTTCTAATGTTGTTTTTGGCTTATCTATTTTATAAATTAAATTTTGGAGCACATTTGTTTTTACGGGTTTTATTAAGCTATGGTGTTTTTGATTTGAAGAAATATTGAAATCTAATGCTGTTGTTGTGTTTTGCATGATAATGATTTCTGCGGTACAATTTTCAATAGTTTGAGAAATTTTCAAGTATTTTTTTGGCGAAAAATATTCTAAATCTATCAAAATTAAATCAAAGTTAAAACACCAATCTGAAAGCTCAGGTGTTTGACTGTTAGCAAAAGTTACTTCTATTCCAAATTTGTTTAATTCTCTTTTTAATAAATTACTTATGAGTTCATTGTCTTCAATTATCAGTGCTTTTTTTAGATGTTGTAGATGGATAATATCTACTTTTGTTACTGTTTCGTAATTGACATTTAAATCAAAGCTAAATGTGCTTCCAATGTTCATTTGGCTATGAATTTTCAGTTCAGAATGCATTAACTCTAGCAGTCTTTTTGTAATTGACAAACCTAGACCTGTTCCGCCAAACCTTCTAGTAGTGGATGTGTCTTCTTGTGAGAACGGCTCTAAGATTTTTTGGAAATTATCTTCATTTATACCAATGCCTGTATCGCTGATGGCAAAATTGATATTTTGGTTTACTGATGATTTTTCATTTAGAGAAACCTCAATAATGATTTCTCCTGAATTTGTAAATTTTACAGCGTTACTGATTAAATTTTGAATAATTTGTTTGAACCTAATTTCATCTATCCAAATTTGATTTTCAACGGTTTCTTGAATGTTTACAATGATTTCTAGTCCTTTTTGATGCGCTGTAAATTTCACCATATCTACCGATTGGTTGATGAGGTCAATCAGGTTGCATTTTTTTATTTCTAGTGAAAGTTTTCCGGCTTCAATTTTTGAAATATCAAGAATGTCGTTTACAACATGCAACAAACTTTGAGCTGATTGATCAACGGTTTCTAAATATTGTTTTTGCGTATTAGTAACGCCTGTATTTAATAGCAATTTGCTAAATCCGATGATTCCGTTTAAAGGTGTTCGTATTTCATGACTCATATTAGCTAAAAAGTCTGATTTTGCTTTGTTTGATTTTTCGGCAATTTCTTTAGCGAAAACGGCTTCTTCAGCGTTTTTTCTTTCGGTTACATCTAGTATAACGCCTTCTATATATTCTACTTTATCATTAATTACGATGGCTTCACCGTATTCTTCTATCCAAATGATACTTCCGTTTTTTCGAATTAACCTACATGTAATTACAAACGATTTTTTATTTTGGACTGCATTTTCAATAACAGCTACTACATTTTTTTTATCGTCGTAATGATATAAATCTGTTAAGCTTATTTTTTTTGCAAAAAAATCTTCTTTAGAATAACCTGTGATTTTTTCGATTTCGTTATTGAGGTACACTTTTGAACGATCTTCATCATAACGCACAAGATATACTGCCGCAGGAATATTGTTTGCTAATAATTTAAATTTCGCTTCACTTTCTACCAATGCATTTTCATTTTCAATACGAATAATTGTGGTTGCTATGTTGTTTGCAAGCGTTTTTAATACACTAATTTCTTCTTGGTTCCAATTTCTCTCGTTTGTGCAATCATCAAAACCTATGAAGCCAAGAAAGTCATCTTGATAAAAAAGAGGAATAATAAGAATGGATAGAATGTTTTGTTCTTCTAATATTTCTCGAAGTTCTTGATTTTCAATCTTGCTTGTTACTTCATTAAACACCTTATTTTCTTTCATTTTATTTATCGGATCAGGATAAATATCATAAGGCATGTTTTGTAATTTTGGGTTATTGATTTCGACCAAATCATCAGCTACGGTCCATTCAAATTTTTGGCTAATTAGTTGTTCTTTTTTATTATTTTCGAAAAAGTAAAACCTGTCAGCTTCAATAGTTCTGGCAATGTTTATTAAGTTGTCATCAAAAATATCAGTGATCGTTTTTGCCTTCATTAAATTACTGGTTACAGCAGCAATAATGGTTAAAATTTTATTGTTTTTGATGAGTTGTTTTTCCGCTTCTTTTCTTTTTACTGCTTCAAAATTTAAGGTGATAATTTCAGAAATAGATTTTGTAAAATTCACTTCTTCGGAAGACCATTTTCTTGGTTTATGTGTTGCTTCAAAACTACAAATTGCGGTAAGTTTTCCTGAAACATAAACCGGAATATTAATTACAGATTTGATGTTGAATTTTTCAAAATACGCAGATTGAAATTCAGTTAATGCTTTGTTTTCGGAAGTTTTATTTGCAATAATAGCCTTTCTGTTTTCTATTTCGTTAAAAAATATTGGGAAATCAGCTTTGTAAAGCGTTAAATCAGCATAGTGTTGGTCTTCACTTTTTACATATATATTATTGAGGTTAATGTTGTCATGGTTGTAATCCCAAACACTTATTCTATCAATATTCAATGCTATTGCAGCCTTTTTAGAAATATATTCAACAATTGCTTTTTTTCCGTCAAAATCTAAAAAGTTTGTAAGCGACAATTGGCTTAATTCGCTATTAAAAAATGAAGTTTGTTCTAGTTTTAATTTTTCTTTGAGTTCGCTTTTTTTGTTCACCGAAATATCTCTCAAAATTGAGGAAAAACCTACTATTTTGCCATTTTCATTTTTTTTAGTAGTTACTTTCTGAGAAATCCAAACGTTTTTCCCTTTTTTGGTCTGAATTGGGAATTCAATTACATCTAAATTATCATAGTCGATGTTTGGGCTTGTGTAATAGCTTGTGATTTTTTCTTTGAAATCATTGGCAATAAAAAAACTGAAATGTTTGCCTACAATTTCTTCATTTGAGTATCCCGAAATTTCAGAAGCGAATTGATTTGCATAAGTAATAATCCCATAAATATCATTTTCATAAATAATATCTTTGGCGCTTTGAATTAAATTGAAATAACGTTTTTCTACTTCAATTTTACTAGATATGTTTTGGCCTGATAAAATATAAGTGGTGTCTTCTAATTTTTTGCAGTTCCATTCAATGTAAGTAGTGTTTTGTTTTTGGTCTTTAATTTGAACAGTTTCAGTTTTATTTGCAATTAAAAAGTTGAAATTAATGTTTAAGTCCTTAACATGAAGTGGATTGTTGTTTTTTGTAATATTGAATTGTTCAAGAAATGTTTTATTGGCATAAAAAATCTGACCATTTTCTTTAACTGCAATGATTAGCAAATTGGAATTATTGATAATTTCATTGGTAAATATCAATTTTTTTCCAGTTTTTAGTATGTTAAATCTACGAATCATAACAATCATTAATATTGCAATAGTTGCATTAATTAAGGTTATGATTTCAATAACTTGTGATGGTTTAAACCAAAGTAAAACAAACAAATAAAGTATTGTACTTGCAATATAAATCAAAAAATAGGTGAATTTTCTAAATACAGAAAACGAGACAATAATCAACAACATGTATTCAGAAAATATTTTAAAGCTAAAATTTTCAAATGTGATTTGATAAACTTCAAAAAGAAAATAAAAGCTAAAACAAGTTAAAAAAACATTTCTAGAGAAATCTTTTGTGTTCTTTCTCGTGATGATTAAGTACAAAACAATACATGTGATTCCTAATATTATGCCATTTAAAACTGTTTGAAATGCCGCAGAAGAATCGAAGAAATAATACAATATTTCAGAGGCAGGAAAATATAAACTCAAATACAAAAAATAATAATTGTACTCTTTATTATAGAAATTCTTGTCGTGAAACTCAAAAACTTCTGTAAAAGATTTTCTAGTATTTTTGTTATAAATGAAAATATAGGTAGCATAAATTAATACAACAATAAAGAAAAACATTACGCAACTGGCAATAAATGAATAATTTAAAGCGGCTAATGTAAAATTAGAAGCCTGCATAAACCGTAGTTCGGGTGTTGTAGTAAGAATTACCGAATTTAGTGTCATTTATTATTTTTGATTCTTTTTAAAGATATAAATTATTTTTCTTTGTTTGTTAAATCTCGGCAAAATTATGGTTAATTCATATATTTTCACTAAAATTGACAGTTTTTTACATTTATACCAATGAAATATACCCAGTATTTACTATTATTTGTACTACTAATAGCTACAAATTTAAGAGCTCAAGAAAAAATTACCTTAGATGAAATTTGGGGTGGCGCCTTCAGAACCAAAGGAATGGACGAATTAAACGCCATGAAAAACACCAACCAATACACGGTGTTAAACTTCGATAGAGCCAGCAGAAGTTCGCAAATTGATTTGTATGACTTCGCTACTTTAGAAAAAGTAAACACCTTACTTTCTTCCAAAGATTTTTCGCAATTGCAAGGCATCGACAGTTATACCTTCAATAAAAAAGAAAATCAAATTTTAATTGCTAATAATTCGGAACAAATTTTCAGACATTCGGCCGTTTCGGATTACTTTTTGTATGATATTGCTTCAAAATCGCTAACAAAAATTGCAGAATACAAAATTCAAGAACCTACTTTTTCACCCGACGGAACTAAAATTGCATTTGCTTACCAAAACAATTTATACGTTTACGAAATTGCTTCCAAGAAAACCCAACAAATCACAACCGATGGCAAGAAAAACAGCATCATAAATGGTATTACGGATTGGGTTTATGAAGAAGAATTTGGTTTTGTAAGAGCGTTTGATTGGAATGCTTCAGGAACAAAATTAACTTACATCAAATTCGACGAATCGCAAGTGCCTGAATTTTCAATGGATTTGTACAACAGAGGATTGTATCCAGCGCAAGAAGTGTTCAAATACCCAAAAGCGGGAGAGAAAAATGCTTTAGTTTCTTTGCATTTATTTGATGTAGCTTCTAACAAAACGCAAACCGTAAATTTATCAAATTACAACGATTTTTACATTGCTAGAATCCAATGGACAAACGATGCGAATGTACTTTCGGCTCAAGTTTTAAACCGTCACCAAAACAATTTGGACTTATTGTTTATCGATGGAAATACCGCAACTTCCAAAGTAGTTTTGAACGAAAAAGATAAAGCTTATGTTGACGTAACAGATAATTTAACGTTCTTGAAAGACAACAGTTTTATTTGGACTTCAGAAAAAAGCGGTTTCAATCATATTTACCATTATGACAAAACCGGTAAACTGAAAAAACAAATCACAACCGGAAATTGGGAAGTAACCGCTTATTACGGTTTCGATGAGAAATCGGGAATGGTGTATTACCAATCCGTTGAAAATGGCTCTATTAATAGAGATGTTTACGCAATCAATATCAACGGAAAAAACAAAAAACGATTAACAACAGCAGTCGGAACCAATCGCGCAACATTTAGTCCAAATTTCCAATATTTCATCAATTCTTTTTCGAGTGCTACCAAAGCACCAACGTTCACATTAAACGATTCCAAGTCTGGAAATGTGATAAAAACTATTGTTTCTAACGAAGCTTTGGAACAAAAATTAGCCAAATATGATATCGTTCCTAAAGAATTTACTACTATTACAACTGAAAAAGGACATACATTAAATGCTTGGTTTATTAAACCAAAAGATTTTGATCCTAATAAAAAATATCCTGTTTTTATGTTCCAATATTCAGGTCCAGGTTCACAACAAGTAGCGAATCAATGGAACGGAACAAATGATTATTGGTTTATGATGTTGGCCCAACAAGGTTACATAGTAGCTTGCGTTGACGGAAGAGGAACCGGTTACAAAGGTGCCGAATTCAAAAAATGTACGTACAAAGAATTAGGAAAATTTGAAGTAGAAGACCAAATCGATGCTGCCAAATTAATCGGAAATTATCCGTATGTAGACAAATCAAGAATTGGAATCTTCGGATGGAGCTACGGCGGATTTATGAGTAGCAACTGTATTTTAAAAGGAAGCGATGTGTTCAAAGCAGCGATTGCGGTTGCGCCAGTTACGAGCTGGAGATATTACGACACCATTTACACGGAGCGTTACATGCAAACACCACAAGAAAATGCATCAGGTTACGATGAAAATTCACCAATCAATCACGTAAGTAAACTAAAAGGGAATTACTTATTAATTCACGGAACTTCTGATGACAATGTGCATGTACAAAATACAATGGTCATGATTGAAGCCTTAGTTCAAGCCAACAAACAATTCGATTGGGCAATTTATCCCGATAAAAACCATGGGATTTACGGCGGAAAAACCCGTTTGCAATTGTATACCAAAATGACCAATTTTATTAAAGAAAAATTATAATATTATTTATGACAAACGTACAGCAACTAAATGACAAGAAAATATTAGGTCATCCAGTAGGTTTATTTGTTTTATTTTTTACCGAAATGTGGGAGCGTTTTTCGTTCTACGGAATGAAAGCTTTATTAATATTTTACTTAACAAAATATCATTTGTTCAGCGATGATGGTGGTTATATGTTAATTGGAAGTTATGCAGCTTTAGGATATGCAGCTCCTGTTCTAGGCGGATATATTGCTGACAGGTATTTAGGGTTTAGAAAGGCTATCATATTTGGTGGCATCTTACTTGTTTTAGGTCATCTTGGTATGGCTTTCGAGGGGAATGCTGCTACTTTGAGCGTAACTGGTGAAATAGTAAGAGACGATTTTGCACTTCAAGTTTTTTATTTTTCTTTAGCTTTTATTATTGTAGGAGTTGGGTATTTGAAAGCAAATATTTCATCTCTTGTTGGTGAATTATATGAAAAAGGAGACAATAGAAGAGACTCTGGTTTTACAATCTTTTACATGGGAATTAACTTAGGGTCATTATTTGCATCTTTGTTATGTGTTTGGTTAGGAGAAACTTATGGATGGGGTTATGGCTTTGGTGCAGCAGGGATAGGAATGATCTTGGGGTTAATTACATTCATATTAGGAAAAAAATATTTTAACGGAAAAGGAGAGACTAATTTTCCTGTTGAACTAAATAACAAACAGTTTGGTCTGAAAACGGAATATTTAATATATATATTATCTGTTTTTTCTACTGTTATTTTTTGGCAAATGGTTCAAAGACATAAAGTTGTTGAAAATATTTTGTTAATTTGTTTGAGTATTTCATTTGTTTTTATTTTATATTTTGGATTTAAAAAAGTTGATAAAGTTGCTAGAGAGAGACTTTTCTCACTGGGGATATTGATAATTTTTTCAACTGTATTTTGGGCATTATTTGAACAAGCTTACACTTCATTAAATTTGTTTGCAGATAGAGTACTTGACACCACATTTTTGGGAATAAAATGGAAACCAGGTCAATTTTTAAGTTTAAACTCATTTTTTATAATTTCATTAGCTCCCATTTTTGCTTGGTTGTGGGTCAAAATGGGCAAATACAATCCAAATACTGCAATAAAGTTTTCTTTATCTTTAATATTGGTTGGATTAGGATTTGGATCTTTAATGCTAGGTTCTAATATTTCAGGAGATGGACAAGTTGCAGCAATTTGGCTTGTTTTACTTTACCTTTTACATACTATGGGGGAACTATGCTTATCACCTGTTGGACTTTCAGCTGTCACCAAGTTATCTCCAGCTAAAATTGTTGGTTTTATGATGGGTGTTTGGTTTTTAGCAACTGCTAGTTCTGAATATATTGCAGTATTGTTAGCCAAACTTTCCTCAGTAGATAAAAATGCTGATTTTATTACTGTTAAAACAGCATATTTCGATTTGTTTGAATTGCTTTTCTATATTGGAATTGGTACAGGGATATTTTTATTACTACTTTCACCTATAATTAGAAAGTATATGCACGGAGTAGACAAAGAATTAAATAAATAAACTATGAATCAAGAAAATTCAACAGACCAATTTTTTAAAAGTACCGTATTAGGGCATCCATCGGGGTTATTTGTATTGTTTTTTACCGAAATGTGGGAACGATTTTCTTTTTATGGAATGCGTTCATTGTTGGTTCTATTCTTCATGGCTTCTATTGTTGATGGAGGTTGGGGATGGGATCAAGGAACAGCATCTTCGCTATTCGGTTCTTACGTTGGGTTAGTATATCTTTCAACTATGCTTGGGGGTTATTTTGCTGATAAAAAAATTGGGTACAGATGGGCCGTAGTTATAGGTGCTTTATTGATGACTTTAGGTCATTTTTCAATGGCATTTGAAACGCAATTCACTATTTATCTTGGACTTGTGTTACTTGTTTTTGGTAATGGTTTTTTTAAGCCTAATATGACTTCTATCATTTCAGAAATGTACAAAGACAGACCTGAAAAGAAAGACGGAGCTTACACTATTTTCTACATGGGTGTAAATGCTGGCGCTTTCTTCGGAATTTTGCTTTGTGGTTATTTAGGTGAAAAAGTGGGATGGGGCTATGGTTTTGGATTAGCAGGAATTTTTATGTTTTTAGGATTGGTTCAATTTTGGTTATCTCAAAGTATTTTTGGTGACATTGGATTGAAGCCTGTTAAAAAAGATGTTGAAGAACTTGCTAAACTTGATACCGACAAAAGAGTTCCTTTTACTCCTTGGCAATTAGTTGTGATTGCTATATCAACTACTTTAGGCTTACTTTGGATAATTAATGCACCAGCAACAAAAATTTCTAAAATATCAGGTGGAAATTTTAACATTTTTGGTTTTCTAGGCGAAAACGGAAATGCAATAGCCATTCTCACAGCCTTAGTTTTATTTATAATTTTATTGGTTTACAGAATTACTCAATATTCAAAAACAACCAGAGAAAAATTAATTGCTGTAACTTTTTTCGCTTTTATTACTATTTTCTTTTGGGCTATTTTTGAACAATCTCCAAATAGTTTAACCGTTTTTGCTGAAAAATATACTAATAGAATATTAACAGGTAATTCAAGTGCGATTTTTCTTATTGTTAATTCGCTTATGACATTAGTTCCGTTACTAATTATTAATTGGGTGATGTTCCTATTATTTAGAAAAACTTTTACTAAGTATTCAATTGCTAACCTTGTATTGAGTTTAAGTTTTGTGATTATTTGGATTATTGCACTTTGGATGTTAGTTAAAGACTATTATACTGCTGGATATCTAGAATTATCTGATGCTACGTTAGATTTTTTGAGAATTAAGAAAACAACAGAAGCGTTGACTGAAGTTCCAGCAACTTGGTTTTCAACTCTAAATTCTTTATTTATTATTACTTTAGCACCATTATTTTCAAAAGTTTGGGAAAGTAAATACAACCCAAATGCTAACGTAAAATATGGTATTGGAATGTTCTTATTGGCATTAGGAATGGCTTGTGTTGCATTTGGAGCTATGGGAATTGAGCCAGGAGCCCAAACTGCTTCTGTAAGTATGATTTGGTTAATTTTAGTTTACCTTTTCCATACTATGGGTGAATTATGTATTTCGCCTGTTGGTTTGTCATACGTGAGTAAATTAGTTCCAGCTCGAATGATTGCTTTTATGTTCGGTGTTTGGTATTTGGCAGTCGCTATTGGTATGAAAGGAGCTGGTATGTTTGGAGAGGAAGTTGAAGCAATAGCTGATAAAAACGGAATTAGTTATTTCTTTTGGATGTTGACTTTTGTTTCTGTAGCTATTGGAGTTTTATCAATAGTGATGTCTCCAATAATCAAAAAACTAATGCACGGCGTTCGCTAATATTTGGCATTCTTTTTGTCTTTAGAAATTAAAATTACAATTAAAATGAAGAAAATACTATTGATAGCGTTATTGAGTTTAGGTTCATTAACCTTGCAAGCGCAAGAATTGACTTGGCATACCGATGTGTCTAAAGCCTCAGAGATTGCATTGAAACAGAAAAAACCAATGATGATGTTTTTCACAGGTTCGGATTGGTGCGGGTGGTGTATTCGTTTGCAAAAAGAAGTTTTTAAAACTCCTGAATTTGAAAAATGGGCAAAAGAAAATGTGATTTTAGTAGAACTAGATTATCCAAGAAGAACGCCTCAAGCAGAAGAAATTAAAGCCCAAAACCAGCAATTACAAGCTATGTTTCGGGTTCAGGGTTATCCCACCATTTGGTTTGTTAATCCTGAGAAAAAAGCGGAAACTATGAACTTGAATGGTTTAGGAAATACTGGTTACGTAGCTGGTGGTCCAGAAAAGTGGCTTGCGGTAGCTAATAGCTTTATCAAAAAATAGAGATTTGATTACATAAAGAATAGAGTAGTGGGTAACAATCACTACTCTTTTTTATTTTCCAATAGCATCGTGTACTTGAACCGGATTCCCTTCGTTCCAAAGCGTTAATATATCTGTGGCTACAGCTGCTCCGCTCCCTGCTGCTATACTGAGCTGACTTCGGTGACCTGCTAAAACTCCGGTAACATAAATGCCATTGGTCACTAAATGGTCCTTGTTTTTTAATTGAATACGATTTTTTTCAACTGCTGTTTTTTGATGAGGCATCACATATTCCTCTAATCCTTCAATCGTAAATGGATTTCCAGCGCCAATTCCAATGACAATGGTTTTGGATTGGTACATATTTTTAGTGGTAGTAATTGTAAAATTTGGAAACTCACCTTCAATTTTAATTACTTTTTCTCCGTGAATTTGCATTACATGCGGATAATTATTGGTCAATTGTTCCAAACTTTCGTCTAATAATTCGGAACCTAATTTTCCAGAAGCAATACCATATGCATTATAAAATATCGCATTTTGCAACGAGGAAGCCTTTTGGTGTGCAATCAATCCAATTTTTTTGTCTTTTGCAAAAGTTTTGTGAACCGCTGAACCTAAAATTAAGCCACATGAAACACTGGAAACACCACCGCCAATAATTAATACATCAAACATATTTATTGGTTTTTTGTTTTGTCGTCAATCATTTTTGACATTAAAAAAATTAACATCAATACAATTGCACACAAACTTGCAACTATACCAATAAATGCAATAGTACTGTCGCCTTCAAAAGGAGCATTTATGTCCACTTTCGTAGCATTATAAGCTAATAAAATAGCAGCCAGAACAATTACAACGTAAGAAAATATTTTCATAACAATTAAAATTTTAATTAAACAAACCTTGAACATTGGCAGCAAATAATTTCACTGCAATTGCCAATAGAATCACTCCAAAAATTTTCCGAATCACACCAAGTCCGTTCACGCCAAGCAAACGCTCGATTTTACCAGAAGACTTTAAAACGCCATAAACCACTACTACATTTATAATAATGGCTATGATAATATTGATTTCATTATATGCAGCACGCAAAGATAATATCGTAGTCATAGTGCCCGCTCCAGCAATCAACGGAAAAGCAATAGGCACAATTGATGCCGTACTCGGATTGTCTTCTTTATACAATCGGATGCCTAAAATCATTTCTAAAGCCAGAAAAAATAACACAAATGAACCGGCAACAGCAAACGAATTAGCATCAATACCAATCAATTTTAATATTTCCTCTCCCACAAACAAAAAAGCAATCATGATAATTGCTGCAACAATAGTAGCTTTTTCAGATTGAATATGTCCCACTTTACTACGTAAATCTACAATAATTGGAATACTTCCCACAATATCAATTACTGCAAACAAAATCATACTAATGGTGAAAATGTCTTTCCAATTTATTCCAAATTCCATAAAAACATTAAATTTTTTGCAAATATAAGGATATTGCATTAGGTTCGTTTTCAATTTAACGATACATTATCAATTGCAAGGGCAAAAATCAAGGTCAAGTTCAAGCATTGAGTGAAATTTAAACGCAAATTTGCTAAGGTTTTTCGCAAAGTCCGCAAGAAGAAAGTAAAACGTCTGGGTGTATCTCTTTTCAACAGAATCTAAATCAAAAATGCTCGGTGTAACTCGGTGTAAACTTTAACGTAAAGCCACAAAGGTTCTTCTTAAAGAAACACAAAAGAACTCTGTGAAACTTTATTTTTTTTAAAAAAATCTGTCATCATTCGTGCTTCGAAGAATCTGTGTCATCCGCGTGCTAATATCAAGTTTAATTTAAAATCCGAAATTCTGAATTCAAAATCGTATCTTTGCATTTTCAAATATACCAATATGTTTCAGCTCAATAAAACCATCATTTCTGAAGAAATCTTAGAGAAAGAATTTGTTTGCAATTTGTCTGCTTGTAAAGGCGCATGTTGTGTTGATGGTGATGCTGGAGCGCCATTAGAGGAAGAAGAAACCAAAATTTTAGCTGAAATTTTCCCAATAATTAAACCGTTTCTAAGACCTGAAGGTATTCAAGCCATTGAAGCTCAAGGAACACACGTTGTTTCTGATTTTGGTGAGTTAGAAACACCTTTAATCGATGGAAAAGATTGTGCGTATGTGATTTTTGATGGTAAAACAGCGCTTTGTGGTATTGAACAAGCTTATAATCAAGGATTAGTCCAATGGAAAAAACCTGTTTCCTGTCATTTGTACCCTATTCGGGTGAAAGAATATTCTGATTTTGCAGCTGTAAATTATCATAAGTGGCATATTTGCGATGAGGCTTGCTCACTCGGAAAAGAATTAGAAGTTCCAGTTTACAAATTTGTAAAAGAAGCACTAATTAGAAAATTTGGCCAACAATGGTTTGACGAATTAGACAAAGTTGCACAAGACTTGAAAAAATAATTTTTTGCCTCACTAAATAGCTTGTTAGTAGCAGGTTTTTCAGGGATTTCATAAGATTTTCAAGCTTTTATACTCTTTTTATATTGTTGATTTACAAGGGTTTAATATTGCCATATTAAAAAACTGACAAAACTTCAAATTGTTAAAAACTTGCCTTAATTGTGAATAAGTTTGTCTTTCATTTTTCATTTCAAATGACAAACTTTGTAGTTCTTAAATGAATCAAATTAACTATCTGTTAACACAATAAAAATCAAACAGCTATGTCAGTAGTAGAACCTATTTTGCAAGAAAACAAAGATCGATTCGTAATTTTTCCAATCAAACACCAAGATATTTGGGAATGGTACAAAAAACAAGAAGCTTGTATTTGGACTGCAGAAGAAATTGACTTACATCAAGATTTAAACGATTGGAATAATAAACTAAATGAAGATGAAAAATATTTCATCAAGCATATTTTAGCTTTCTTCGCTGCCTCTGACGGAATTGTGAATGAAAATTTAGCCGAAAACTTTGTAAATGAAGTACAATACCCAGAAGCTAAGTTTTTCTATGGTTTCCAAATTATGATGGAAAACATTCATAGTGAAACCTATTCTTTGTTGATTGATACCTATGTGAAAGATGAAGCTGAGAAAAACCAACTATTCCATGCGATTGAAGTGTTTCCAGCGATTAAAGAAAAAGCGCAATGGGCTTTAAAGTGGATTGAATCGGATTCATTCGCGGAAAGATTAATTGCTTTCGCAGCAGTAGAAGGAATTTTCTTCTCAGGTTCGTTCTGTTCGATTTACTGGTTGAAAAAACGTGGATTAATGCCAGGGTTAACCTTTTCTAACGAATTAATTTCTCGCGACGAAGGAATGCATTGTGATTTTGCGGTTCATTTACATACGCATCACATCGTGAATAAAGTACCAAAAGAAAGAATAAAAGAAATCATTGTTGATGCGTTAAACATTGAAAGAAAATTCATTACCGAATCACTTCCAGTGAGTTTAATTGGAATGAATGCAACTTTAATGACACAATATTTAGAGTTCGTTACCGATAGATTATTAGTAGAATTAGGATGCGATAGAGTGTACAATGCCTCAAACCCATTCGATTTTATGGATATGATTTCGTTACAAGGAAAAACAAATTTCTTTGAAAAACGTGTGGCAGAATATCAAAAAGCAGGCGTAATGAACGCAGATTCTGAAGGTAGTAAAATTAGTTTCGACGCCGACTTCTAAAAACAAACAAAATATAAAGCGCTATAAAATGTCGGGAGACTCGCGCTTTAGTTCAATAAATACTAACCGAAAGCAGGGAAGGGATTGTCTGTTTTCAAAAAACTAAAAAGCTTATGTATGTAGTAAAAAGAGATGGCCATAAGGAGCCAGTAATGTTTGACAAAATCACGGACAGAATTAAAAAATTATGTTATGGATTAAATGACATGGTTGATGCTGTAAAAGTGGCAATGCGCGTAATTGAAGGTTTATACGATGGTGTTACCACTTCTGAATTAGACAATTTAGCAGCAGAAACCGCAGCTTCCATGACGGTAACGCATCCAGATTATGCCCAACTTGCAGCTCGTATTGCAATTTCTAATCTACACAAAAATACCAACAAATCATTCTCGGAAACGATGAATGCCATGTACAATTATGTAAACCCAAGAACGAATCAAAAAGCTCCTTTGATTTCTGATGAAGTACATCAAGTTATTCAAGAAAATGCGGAGTTTCTAGATTCTCACATTATTTATACGCGTGATTTCAACTACGATTACTTTGGTTTCAAAACCTTAGAACGTTCGTATTTATTAAGAATTAATGGAAAAATCGTAGAGCGTCCACAACACATGTTAATGCGTGTTTCAGTTGGAATCCATTTAAATGATTTAGATGCAGTAATTGAAACGTACGAATTAATGTCGAAAAAGTTCTTTACGCATGCTACACCAACATTATTCAATGCAGGAACTCCAAAACCTCAAATGTCGTCTTGTTTCTTGTTAACCATGCAAGATGATAGTATTGATGGAATTTACGATACCTTAAAACAAACGGCTAAAATTTCGCAATCAGCGGGAGGAATTGGTTTAGCTATTCACAATGTAAGAGCAACAGGTTCATACATTCGTGGTACAAACGGAACTTCTAACGGAATTGTTCCCATGTTACGTGTTTTCAATGATACTGCTCGTTATGTAGACCAAGGAGGAGGAAAACGTAAGGGAAGTTTCGCTATTTATTTAGAAACTTGGCATGCAGATATTTTTGATTTTCTTGATTTGAAAAAAAATACAGGAAAAGAAGAAATGCGTGCAAGAGACTTGTTCTTTGCGATGTGGACTTCAGATTTATTCATGAAACGTGTTGAAGAGGACAGTACTTGGACTTTAATGTGTCCGAATGAATGTCCTGGCTTAGATAATGTTTATGGAGAAGAGTTTGAAGCGTTATATACTTCATACGAAGCTCAAGGAAAAGGAAGAAAAACCATTCGTGCAAGAGAGCTTTGGGAGAAAATTTTAGAATCCCAAATCGAAACAGGAACGCCTTACATGTTGTATAAAGATGCAGCGAACAGAAAATCGAACCAAAAGAATTTAGGAACGATTCGTTCGTCTAATTTGTGTACGGAGATTATAGAATATACTTCTCCAGACGAAATTGCGGTGTGTAACTTAGCATCTATTTCATTACCAATGTTTGTTGAAAACGGTGCATTCAATCATGAATTACTATATAACGTAACAAAGCGAGTTACGCGCAACTTAAACAAAGTAATTGATAGAAATTACTATCCGGTTAAAGAAGCAGAAAATTCCAACATGCGCCACCGTCCAGTTGGATTAGGAGTACAAGGTTTAGCCGATGCTTTCATTATGTTGAGAATGCCTTTTACAAGTGATGAAGCTAAAAAATTAAACCAAGAAATTTTCGAAACCCTTTATTTCGCTGCTGTTACCGCTTCTATGGAAATGGCAAAAGAAGAAGGACCATATTCAACTTACGAAGGTTCGCCAATTTCGAAAGGAGAATTCCAACACAACCTTTGGAATATTAAAGACGAAGAACTTTCTGGTCGCTGGGATTGGGCTAGTTTAAGAAAAGAAGTAATGGCAAACGGCGTAAGAAATTCTTTGTTAGTAGCACCAATGCCAACAGCTTCAACGTCTCAAATTTTAGGAAATAACGAAGCATTCGAACCGTATACTTCAAATATTTATACAAGAAGAGTACTTTCGGGAGAATTCATCGTGGTGAACAAACACTTATTGAACGATTTAGTAGAAAGAGGTTTGTGGAACGAAACTTTGAAGCAAGAAATCATGCGTCACAATGGTTCGGTACAACATATTGAAAGAATTCCTGCCGATTTGAAAGAATTGTACAAAACCGTTTGGGAAATGTCGATGAAAGATATTATCGATATGTCGCGTCAAAGAGGTTATTTTATTGACCAATCACAATCCTTGAACTTGTTCATGCAAGATGCTACTTATGCTAAATTAACTTCAATGCATTTTTACGCTTGGAAATCAGGTTTAAAAACAGGAATGTATTATTTAAGAACCAAAGCAGCAGTTGATGCCATTAAGTTTACTTTAAATAACGATAAAATGGCCGCGCCAATTGAAGTTAAAGAACAAGCTGCACCAAAGAAATTAGAAGCCATTGCCGTACTAGAAGAACCCGCTGAAATGAGCGCCGATGAATACAGAGCCATGATAGAAAGAGCTAGAAATTCGGGTCCAGAAGATTGTGAAATGTGTGGATCTTAAAGATAAATTATTGGCCAATGAAAAAATTACATACAGTTCTACTCTTACTTTTTACTTTAGTTGTAAATAGTCAAGAAAAACAACTTTGGGCAAAATCCTTTATTAATAAAGAAGCTCCAGAAATTGTTGTTGAAGAATGGTTGTCTGACGAGCCTGAAACAGAAGGTAAGTTTATTCTAGTTGATTTCTGGGCTACTTGGTGTGGACCATGTAAAAAAGCGATTCCAGAATTGAATGCATTTCAAAGTGAATTTCAAGAGGATTTAATTATTATTGGAATAAGTGATGAAACGAAAGAAAAAGTTCTAAAACAGGTAAGTCCTAAAATCGAATATTATAATGCAATTGATCCGTTAAAAAGATTAAACAAGCTATTTGAAGTAAAAGGAATTCCGCATTGTGTTTTAATTGACCCTAAAGGAATTGTTAGATGGGAAGGTTGGCCTCATTTAAAAGGACATGAATTAACTTCCCAAGTTATTAAAGATATTATTGCTAAATACAAATAATAATTTAAACCCAAAGAAGCTGTCTAAAAAGTAAGATTTTTGTCTTTCCGAACTTGTTTCGGAATCTAAAAACAATTGATAATCAATCATTTGTAGAAGCTGAAATAAATTCAGCTTGACAAGAACTAGACTTTTTAGACAGCCTCTTTTTCATTACAAACATTCCAATCAAATGCTTATCTTTGGAAAAAAATAAATAATGTCAAAAGAACAAAAAGGGGTATTTACAGGAATTATAGAAAAAGACGAAAACGGAAACTTTTTCTGTGGTCCGTATTTGTTAGATTATCAGCATGTGGTAAAAAATTTCCAATTAGGCGATAAAATTAATCTCAAATCTGTAATTGAAAATCCAAGCGATAAGAGTTTTGAAAAATACCCAAAAAAATCAAGAGTGTTTTTCTTGGCTAACGATAAAAAATAATCCTTGTCAGAGATTTGTTTTGTAAAATTTAAAGTAGCATTTAATTACTAAAGAATCACTTTCTTAAATATTTTATACCAATGATTACAGCTCCAAAAAAAATTAAAGTTACACCACAAATGTATGCTTCTAAAGGAAAACGATTTGCAAATTTTCTAATCGACTATGTTATTCGATTAGTTTTTGGTCTTATTCTAGGTGTTGTATTAGGAGTTTTGGCAGAAATTACAGGTGATTATGGTTATATAGGATGGATCGAAAACATGAACCGTTTGGAAGAACTAATCTTTAGTTTGACACTATTACTGTTGTACTATTTGGTTTTTGAAACTTTTACAGGAAGAACTTTGGGAAAATATATTACCAATACTAAAGTGGTTACAATTGACGGTCAAAAACCTGAAGCAGATAAAATTTTATACCGAACACTTTCTAGGTTAATACCCTTTGATGCCTTATCATTCTTAGGAGATGAAGGGAAAGGCTGGCACGACACTTTATCTAAAACAATAGTTGTTGATGTTGCTAAATTTAATGAAGGTTCAATGCTTCAAACTTCATTAGAAGAAATTGGAACTTCAGAAAATGAGAGTAGTTTTAGTAACTTATAAGCTAATCTGGCGTTCTATTTGTTGCTCTAGCGAAATATAGGTTTCGGTTCTTGATACACCGGTTATGGCTTGAATTTTTTTATTCAACAATTGCATCAAATGTTCGTTATCTCTACAAATTATTTTGATTAAAATACTCCAGTTTCCTGTGGTATAATGGCATTCAAGCACTTCAGGAATTTTTTTAAGTTCGTTAACCACAGCAGAATTATTAGAAGCTTTTTCTAAAAATATGCCAATAAATGCCAGAGTGCTATATCCTAAAACTTTGGAATTAATTACAAATTTTGAGCCTGAAATTACGCCGGCTTGCTCTAATTTTTTTAACCTTTGATGAATGGCGGCTCCAGAAATTCCAATTTTATGAGCAATTTGAAGCACGGGTTTTCGGGCATCTTCCATCAAAAAACGCAAAATTTCTTTGTCTATTCCGTCAATTTCAATTTGTAAGTGTTTTGTCTTCATGGGTTACATATTGGTAACGAAAATACAAAATCAATTTACAAATTGAAACTTTTTAATTGGAATAACTAATTAATTACTATTGTTAGTTTTTTACATTCAACGGATTGTAGCCTAAATAAGGAACTTCTATTTCGTTGAAAATTATTCCAAATGTGGCTAATTCCTCTAAAATAGGTTCATAAACTTCTTTATTTATAGGTAATTGCACACCTGAAGTTGTGATTTCTTTATTTAGAATTTTTAGAGCTGCAATAGCTACTGGTAAACCTACGGTGTTTGCCATAGCGGTATAGGTTTGGTCTTCACCTAAGCTAACCATGGTGGCATCTATTTGTTTTTTTTCGCCATTTAATTCGTAACCAATTTTATGATACATCACAATCATATCCTTGTCATTAGGTTGTAAAGCCCATTTTTCTGATACAATTTTTTCTAAAATTTGCGCAGGTGTTGCTTTTTTTAAACCCACTTTTTTATTTGGGTTAAATAAATCTATCTCCACTAATTTGTCCCAAATAATATCGTCTTGATCAATTTTTTGAATATGACGTAATTTAATTTCAACCGTGTCTGTGGGATGATACGGTAAAAATGAATTTGTAAACTCTCTGTAAGTCATGTTTTCAGAATTTTCAATGATGTATGAATCATCAGTCATTCCTAATTGTACTAAAATATCCCAAGCTCTAGAGAAACCCACACGTCTAATGGTGCCACGGTAACAAGTTAGCGCATCTTCTAAACCATAAGCACTTCTGTATTTCAATGAATCCCTGTTGGCATATGCTTCAAATCTTCCAAAACCTTCCACCTCAAGAAATTCTGTTCTTCTGAACAATTTAGAATAAGGAATATATTTGTAAGTTCCTTCTTGAATAAATTTTGCTGCACCGCCTTGTCCAGCTAAAACCACATTTCTTGGGTTCCAGGTAAATTTATAGTTCCATAAATTTGTGTCGCTTTCAGGAGCAACTAAACCACCACAAAAAGATTCAAATAAAATAACGTTACCACCTTTAGCTCGCACCTTATCTAAAATTTGCATGGCACTCATGTGATCAATTCCTGGGTCAAGTCCAATTTCGTTCATGAAAACCAAATTATTTTCTTTGGCAAGCGCATCAAGTTCTTGCATGGCTGGACTAATATAGGAAGCAGTTACCATGTGCTTTTTAAAGAAGATACAATCTTTTGCCACTTCAATATGCAAATGTGCCGGAAGCATTGAAATAACTAAATCCGAATTTTGAATGGCTTTTTTGCGTTGTTCTTCATCAAATATATCCAAAGCTAATGCAGTAGCATTTTTATGATTGTTTGTTTTTTGTAAAGCTAACGATTCCGATAAATCAGCTATGGTCACATGAAGTTTTTCGGTTTCTGACTGGTTTAGTAGGTATTTTATTAGAGAAGAAGCTGATCTTCCTGCTCCAATAATTAAAATGTTTCTCATTTTGGGATTGTATAAAATATCACACGAAGATAATCAAATGTTATATTTTTCAAAAATATTTCTTGATTTATATCATTTTTTAACAACTTTAGATTTAGTATCTTTGGCAAAAATTTTAAAATGGACAAGAAAATTCTTTTAGTAGCGGCTGTTCTTGGCTTATTGGCAATAGTTTTAGGGGCTTTTGGCGCTCACGGATTAAAAAAAGTTTTAACAGTGGAACAATTACAATCTTTTGAAATTGGAGTTCGTTACCAAATGTATCATGCGCTTTTTCTTCTCTTTATAGGAAGCTTTTCTTTCTTAGATTCAAGTGAGCGAACGATTATATTTTATCTTACTTTACTGGGCGTACTCTTGTTTTCGGGTTCGATTTATTTGCTTGCTACAAGTGGTATTACGGCTATTAAAACTAAATTTTTAGGACCAATCACTCCACTAGGAGGTCTGTTTTTAATTTCGGCATGGGGATATTTGTTTTATTCAATTTATGCTAAAAAATAGCTAATTAAAGTGCTATCTCAAATTTAATTTTTAATTTTGCGCTTTATTTAAAACACAACATAACAAAACTGTATGGATACAAATGCTCAAATTACGAAAACGATTTCGTTAGAAAAATACGGAATTTTGAATGTTTCTGAAATTATCTATAATCCTTCTTACGATTATTTGTATAATGAAGAATTAAATTCATCATTAGAAGGGTTTGAAAAAGGACAACTTTCTGAGCTTGGAGCGGTGAACGTAATGACTGGAGAATTTACTGGTAGATCTCCAAAGGATAAATATATTGTTAAAGACAGTGTGACTGAAAACACAATTTGGTGGAATTCAGATAAAGCACCTAACGACAACAAACCTATTTCAACAGAAACTTGGAATGCTTTAAAAGAAACTACAGTAAACCAACTTTCAAATAAAAAGCTTTATGTAGTTGACGCTTTTTGTGGTGCCAATGAAAACACTCGTTTGAAAGTACGTTTTATTATGGAGGTTGCATGGCAAGCACATTTTGTGAAAAACATGTTTATTCGTCCAACGGAAGCTGAACTAGACAATTTTGGTGAGCCAGATTTTATTGTAATGAACGGTTCAAAAACTACTTTTAAAGACTATGCCGCTCACGGATTAAATTCTGAAGTATATATTGCTTTTAATTTAACTGAGAAAATTCAGCTTATTGGTGGTACTTGGTATGGTGGTGAAATGAAAAAAGGTTTGTTTGCCATGATGAATTATTATTTACCATTACAAGGAATTGCTTCTATGCATTGTTCTGCTAACAAAGGTGCAAATGGTGATGTTGCCGTTTTCTTTGGCTTGTCTGGAACAGGAAAAACAACTTTATCAACCGATCCAAAACGCGAATTAATTGGTGACGATGAGCACGGCTGGGATAACGATGGTGTTTTCAACTTCGAAGGTGGTTGTTATGCAAAAACCATCGATTTGAGCGCAGAAAATGAACCTGATATTTTTGGAGCCATTAAAAAAGATGCACTGTTAGAAAATGTAACTCTTGATGCTAACGGGAAAATTGATTTCAAAGATGGTTCTGTAACCCAAAATACTCGTGTTTCTTATCCAATTTATCATATTGATAATATTGTAACTCCAGTTTCAAAAGCGGGTCATGCCACTAAAGTAATTTTCTTAACAGCAGATGCTTTTGGGGTAATGCCACCCGTTTCTAAATTGACTCCAGAGCAAACTAAATACTATTTCTTATCTGGTTTTACTGCAAAATTAGCAGGAACCGAAAGAGGTGTTACGCAACCAGAACCTACATTCTCTGCTTGTTTTGGTAAAGCGTTTTTAACGTTACACCCAACAAAGTACGGTGAAGAATTGGTTAAAAAAATGGAACAACACCAAGCCACTGCTTACATGGTAAACACTGGCTGGAATGGAACTGGAAAAAGAATCTCAATTAAAGATACAAGAGCTATTATTGATGCTATTTTAGATGGATCTATTGAAAACGCGGCAACCTCAATTGTTCCTGTATTCAATTTTGTAGTTCCTACTGCTTTACCTAATGTAGACAATACAATTTTAGATCCAAGAAATACTTATGCTAACCCTACTGATTGGCAAACTAAAGCTGAAGATTTAGCGGCTAGATTTATTGCTAATTTTGCACAATATACAGATAATGATGAAGGTAAAGCATTAGTTGCCGCTGGCCCTCAATTGTAATTATAATATTTTGAATAAAAAAAAGTCCCATATTGGGACTTTTTTTATGACTATTTTCCTTTGTTAGATTTTGTTTCGGAAGCAATTTTTATTGATTTCCCTTGCGCTTTAATGTCGCCTAAAATGGTAAAGGCTTCATTAATGTAAATATCTTTTTGCATTTCTTCATGCCAGCGAACACGTTTTTCTTTAGACAAGGTGTCGTTTTCAAAAACACTATTTTCGTAAGGTAACCATGAAAATTGTAATTGGTTATTAAATTCTGAAATAGCTTTAAATTTTTTTGCTTTTTCGTCTGAAGCGCTCATTTTATTTTTAAAAGCCTCAAGACTTAAATCAAAATCATTATCGTCTTTTCGTTCAAAAATCCACTTTGCATTTTCATCTATAAGTTTAAAATTGTCATTGGCAGCTATTCTAGCATTACTTTTTTCAATGATTGCTTCAAATCCGTTTGAAACGGGTGTGTATTTAGCAGGGTCAATTTTATCCCAAGGCATAGCGTTTGTAGCGTCTCTTTCTCCCATATCTAAGTAACGAAATCTATCTGGAAGTACCACATCGCTTAAAACACCTTTCAGTTGTGTAGAACCACCATCAATTCTATAAAATTTTTGAGTAGTAGTTTTTAAAGCACCCAAATCTCCAAATGAATTGCCACGAACAAATTGGTTTAAGTCAATAACATTTTGTACTGTTCCTTTGCCGTAAGTATGTTTACTTCCAATAACTACTCCTCTTTTATAATCTTGTATGGCAGCAGCAAAAATCTCAGAAGCCGAAGCCGAAAAATTATCAACCATTACCACTAAAGGACCATCCCATTGAATTCCTTTGTCAGTATCATAAAGTACTTCTTTCTTTCTACCAGCAGATTTAATTTGAACTACTGGACCTTCATCAATAAATAATCCTGTCATTTTAACAACCGTTTCTAGGGAACCACCACCATTGCCTCTCAAATCGATAACAATTCCGTCTACATTTTGCTCTTTCAAATAAGCTACCTCTTTCGCTACATCTTTAAAAGCATCTCGATTATCTTTATTTTCAAATTTGATATAGAATTTTGGCAAATAAATAATTCCAAATTTCTTTCCATCTTTTTCCGTGATTGCAGAACGTGCAAAAGTTTCTTCCGTTTCTACTTCGTCTCTAATAATTGAGATAACTTTAATGGTACCGTCTACTTTTTTAACAGTTAATCGTACTTCAGTACCTTTTTTTCCTTTGATTTTTTTTACCACATCATCTAAACGCATTCCAGCTATGTCAAGTGGTTCGCCATCACCTTGAGCTACTTTCAAAATCATATCGCCAGCTTCCAATTCTTTTCCTCTCCATGCCGGACCACCAGAAATTAATTCAGAAACTTCAACGCCTTCTGTCTTTTTTTGAAGTCTAGCACCAATTCCCTCAAAAGTCCCACTCATACTAATATCAAACTTTTCTTTATTTTCAGGAGAAAAATAAAAGGTGTGCGGATCAAAGCGCTCTACTAAAGAATTAATATAAATTGAAAACCAATCTGTTCTAACTAATTCATCTTCAATGAAATTAAAATACTCATCTAAAGATTTTAGAGTGTTTTCACGTGATTCTTTTTCTATAGATTCAAACGATTTTACTTTATAGTTGTCATCGTTTTTCTTTTTGTCTTCTTCTAGTTTTTGCTTATCAACAATTGATGATAATACAGATAATTGAAGTTGTTTTCTCCAACGCTCTTTTAGTTCACGTTCGTTTTTAGCAAAAGGTTGTTTTTCATAATCCACATTGATTTTTTCGGTTGTAGATAAATCAAACGGTTTCTCAAGAATATTTTTGTAAATTTTTCTTGATTCTTTCATGCGTTCTATCAATCGTGTGTAAGTCAAATCAAAGAAAGTCAAATCTTTGTTTCGCACCATGTCGTCAATTTGTTTTTCGTACTTCTTGAATTCTTCAATATCTGATTGGATAAAGAAACGTTTTGAAGGATCTAAACTGTTCAAATATTCTTTGTAAGCGGCTTCAGAAAAAGCGTCATCTAAAGCAATAGGCTCGTAATGTCCTTTTTCTAGCACAAAAGTTAGTAAGTCTAATAATAGTTTGTCTTTTTCAGGATCTTCTTTTTTCTTTGAAGGCATAAAACTCCAAAGTACTGCCGATAAGACGGTTACCAGTAAAATAATCTTATAATTTCTTTTCATAAAATCAACGATTCGTTTCATTCAAATTTTTTGTTCTAAGGTACATAAAAAACTGTGCCACAAAAGCGCAATATACAATAAAATTATGTTAAAAAATAGAATATTATTGCAAGGAGTCAAGCCATTTTATTTCGAAATTAAGTAATTTAGCCAAAAATAATTCAAAATGAGCAAACCCCTTATTTTAGTTACCAATGATGATAGTATTGTGGCACCGGGAATTCGTGCTTTAATAAGTGTGATGAAAGAGATTGGTGATGTAATTGTAGTAGCTCCAGATAGCCCGCAAAGCGCTATGGGTCATGCGATTACTATTAATAACACCTTGCATATTGATAAAGTAAATCTTGATGCTGAATTAGAACATGAATACAGTTGCTCAGGAACACCAGTTGATTGTGTGAAAATGGCAGTTCGAGAAATTATGAAACGCAAACCTGATTTATGTGTTTCCGGAATTAATCATGGGTCTAATTCTTCTATAAATGTAATTTATTCAGGAACTATGAGTGCAGCTGTTGAAGCAGGAATTGAAGGGATTCCAGCCATCGGTTTTTCTCATGTAGACTACGGTTGGCATACCAATTTTGAGCCCATCAAGAAATATGTGAAACAAATCGCATTGGAAGTATTAAAAAACAAATTACCCGAGGGCGTAGTTTTGAATGTGAATTTTCCAAAAGCAGAAAAATCTATTCAAGGAATTAAAGTGTGCCGACAAGCCAAAGCCATGTGGATGGAGCAATTTGACAAAAGAACCAATCCGCAAGGAAAAGAATATTATTGGTTAACAGGTGAATTTGTTAACCAAGACAAAGGGCAAGATACTGATGAATGGGCTTTAGAAAATGGATTTATCTCTGTAGTTCCAGTGCAATTTGATTTAACTGCTCATCATGCCATACAAACTTTAAATAATTGGAATTTATAAGATGCAAAAGAAAGATTTTTTTATTGGAATTTTATTGGGATTAATTGGAGGATTCATTGGTTTTGTTATTGCTTCACAACTATTTACAGATTTGAATCTCTCAGACGGTTTTAAACTTATGCAAGAAAGTGGTTTAATTGGGAAAGTAATCACTTTAGGGGCTATTTTAAACTTGATTTTATTTTTTATGTTATTAAAATATAACCGAGATTTGATGGCAAAAGGAGTGATTTTAGCTATGTTTGTACTTACTATTTTAACTTTGATTTTGTAAAATGAAATATTACATAATAGCTGGTGAAGCTTCTGGTGATTTACACGGCGCTAACTTAATGAAAGCTTTGTATAAAGAAGATCCTAATGCCGAAATACGTTTTTGGGGTGGCGATTTGATGCAAGCTGTGGGCGGTACTTTAGTAAAACATTACCGTGAACTAGCTTTTATGGGTTTTATTGAAGTAGTATTGAATTTAAAAACTATTTTAAACAACATCAAAATTTGTAAAAAGGACATTGCTGCTTTTCAACCTGATGCTATTATTTTTATAGATTATCCAGGTTTTAATATGCGAATTGCTTCTTGGGCAAAAGAACGTAAGATTCCTACACATTATTACATTTCACCACAAATTTGGGCTTGGAAAGAAAACCGCATCAAAGCCATAAAACGCGATGTGGATTTTATGTACGTAATTTTGCCTTTTGAGAAAGATTTTTACGAAAACAAACACCAATTTCCCGTTCATTTTGTTGGTCATCCTTTAATTGATGCTATTGAAAATAGAACTACAGTTGATGAACTTACCTTCCGTAAAACCCACCATTTATCAAATAAGCCGATTATTGCTTTATTGCCTGGAAGTCGAAAACAAGAAATTACAAAAATGCTTTCGTTGATGCTTTCTGTGGTGGAGGATTTTAAAGACTATCAATTTGTTATTGCAGGCGCGCCAAGTCAAGATTTAGAAATGTACCAACCTTTTTTAAACGAAAACGTAGCTTTTATTTCCAATAAAACCTATGATTTATTACGTGTGTCTCATGCGGCATTAGTCACCTCGGGAACCGCAACTTTAGAAACGGCTTTATTTAAAGTTCCAGAAGTGGTTTGTTATAAAGGAAGTTGGATTTCGTACCAAATTGCCAAAAGAATCATTACCTTAAAATACATTTCATTAGTCAATTTAATCATGGACAAAGAAGTGGTAAAGGAATTGATTCAAGACGAGTTAAACCCAAAAAATATTCGCTTAGAATTAGCTAAAATTTTATCAGGAACAAACCGCGAAAACATGTTAAAAGAGTATGAAGCTTTAGAAACAAAATTAGGTGGAAAAGGCGCAAGTACAAAAACAGCGAAGTTAATTGTTTTATCGTTTGAGAAATAATCTTTATTTTAGCAAAAAAAGCCGAAATCTTGAAAAAAATCCTCATTCTCTTTCTTCTCAGTATTTTCGTAATCAGTTGTAAAACACAATCTGGAGTGGTTACTTCTAAGGAAGCGACTAAGAAAACAAAAAAGTTAACAGCCGAAATTGTTGATTTTGCTTCTGAGAATTTGGGTGTGAAATACAAATTTGGAGGAACTACTAAAGCTGGCATGGATTGTTCGGGCCTAGTGTTTACCACCTTTAAAAACTTTGATATTTCATTGCCAAGAACATCTGCTGCTATGGCCAATCATGGTGAGAAAATTCCAACCAAAAAGGCGCAAGTTGGGGATTTAATTTTCTTTAAAACCAATGGTAACCGCAACATTAATCACGTGGGTATAATAACAGAAGTAAAGGATGATGACATACAATTCATTCATTCTTCTACTCAAAAAGGAGTTATTGTTTCATCTCTTAACGAACCGTATTACAGTAAAAGTTTTGCCCAAATTAATCGTGTTGTAAATTAAATATTTTTCTTACTTTTGGACTTCTTAAAGCATTGGTTTGAAAGTATTTCCGTTTCCGCTTATCCCCTTTGTAATTGCTCTTGCAACTGGAATAGTTGCTGGAAAATCTTATGCGCCAAACGGTATTCAAATTGCCATTGGAATTATAGTTAGCTTTTCTATTTTCTTATTTTATTTCCTCAAAGCAAGAAAACAATTGTTTCCGTCAACTCTTTTTGGAAGTAGTACCGCTGTTTTAGCATTTTTTATTGGAACTGGGCTGTACTTTTTACATTTCCAGCCTAATCGTGCTACTCATTATTCACATTTGCTGGAGAAAGAAACTAATTATGTTTCAGGAGTTGTTGCTAAAGTGTTGAAATCTAGTGCTAAAAATCACAAATACGAATTCCAAATTCAATCGGTTAATCAAAAGAAGGCTTCTGGTAAAATTTTGATTTACAATAAAAAAGTCAATTTAATACAGCTACAACCAGGCGATTTATTGCTTTTCGAATCGCAATGGCAAGCTATTCCAAAGAATTTAAATCCGTACCAATTTGATTATGCTAGTTATCTAGCAAACCAACACATTTTTCACCAAGTTTTTTTAAAACCGGAAGATTTTAAAATTATTGGGAACCAACAAACATTTGCCTCTTTTACCCATTTTACAAGAGAAAAACTGACTTCAAGTTTTCAACATCTTCATTGGAAACCTGAAACACAAGCCTTTGTTAATGCGTTACTTTTTGGACAAAAAAATCATTTGGAACAAGATACATTATCTTCTTTTACTGATGCAGGCGTCATGCATGTTTTGGCTATTTCAGGATTACATGTTGGTATTATCTATATGTTTATAGCTTTTGCCTTAAAACCCTTGAAACGTTTCAAAAAAGGTAGATTAATAGAATTGCTCCTAACGTTATTTTTTCTTTGGTCATTTGCTGCAATTACTGGGTTTTCAGCCTCTGTGAGTAGGGCTGTTACCTTATTTAGTATTATTGCCATTGGAAGATTTTGGAATAAAAGAAGTTCGGTTTACAATTCTATTGCGGCTTCAGCTTTAATTTTATTGCTTGTGAATCCCAATTTTATCTTTGATATTGGTTTTCAATTAAGCTATTCTGCCGTTTTATCGATTGTTTTATTTCAGCCATTTTTTGAATATTTTTATTTCAGTAAAAATAGGATTAGTCGCTATTGCGTGGATTTGATTTTGGTTTCTGTTGCAGCGCAAATTGGTGTTTTGCCACTAAGTTTGTACTATTTCAATCAGTTTCCTATTTTGTTTTTGGTGGCGAATATTTTAGTTATTCCATTGGTAACTTTACTATTATTATTAGGTGTTTTTACTTTGATTTTAAATTTTCTATTTCCAATGTTAGCCCAGTTTCCAGCATTTGTCATTGAAAAAATCATTGACTTTATGACATTTTATGTGAGTTGGATTTCAAAATTTGATGCTTTTATCATTCGGAACATTTCGTTTACTTTCAGTTTATGTTTAATTTCCTATTTTGTAATTGGTAGTTTTTTATTTTGGTTGTATCAAAAAAAAGTAAATACATTCCTTTATTTTTTGGTTAGTATTGTGGTATTGCAAGTTGGCTATATGGTAACGCAAATCGCTTTACAAATAAAACAGGAATTGGTAATTTTTAATACCAAAGGAACTTTACTTGCGGTAAAACAAAAGGGTGAAATTGTTTTTTATACCAATGCCTCTGAAGATCAAGCAGCCACTATTTCGGACTATAAAAGAGGAAATTTTTCAGAAAAAAATACTATTTTGCCTTTAAATAATGTTTTGTTATACCAAAATCAAAAAATATTAGTAATAGACAGCACGGGATATTTCAAAATCACCCAAAAACCAGATGTAATTGTATTGACTGAAAACCCAAAAATAAATTTAGAACGAGTTATTAAAGAATTAAAACCCAAAGTGGTTGTGGCAGACAATAGTAATAGTTTTTATCGCATTTTTGAATGGGAACAAACTTGTGAAGAAGCTGCGGTTTTGTTTCACACTACTGCTTTGAAAGGGTTTTACAAAATGGAATAAAACAAAAAATCCCGATAAAATCGGGATTTAAGTGGTACCTCCAGGGATCGAACCAGGGACACACGGATTTTCAGTCCGTTGCTCTACCATCTGAGCTAAGGTACCTTCACAAGCGCAACAATCTAGTTGTTGATTGCGGGTGCAAATATAGAACCTATTTTATATTTTCCAAAACAATTTTTAAAAAAAATCAATTTGTATATTTGTTTCCTCAAAACCAAATCTATGATTTTAACTGTTGATATTGGAAATACTCGGATTAAATGTGCTGTTTTTGAGAACAATACATTAAAGGAGCTATTCGTTTTTTATAAAGAAGAAGCGGAAAAAACAATTAAAAAAATTTTAGAAAAGTTTCCAAAACTAACGGTTGCAGTCAGTTCTTCGGTTGTTTCAGAGGCTTCTTTTTTTACTTTTTTGGAAAATAATGGGATTAAAGTTGTTAAAATTAGTCATGAAACCCAACTTCCGTTCGTTAATGCTTACTTAACGCCAAATACATTAGGAATTGATAGGATTGTATTAGCAGCTGGAGCTGCATTGAAATATCCAAAAACTAATATATTGGTTATTGATGCTGGTACTTGCATAACTTATGATTTTATTTCAAAAGATGAGGTGTATTTTGGGGGTGCAATTTCTCCAGGTTTACAACTTCGAACGAATGCGTTGCATCAATTTACCTCTAAATTACCGCTGATTACTATTGAAGATCCGTCAAATTATGTTGGTAATAGTACTAATCAAGCTATTTTATCAGGTGTTGTTTACGGTGTTGTTCACGAAATTGAAGGTTTTATTGCGCAGTATTGCAGTGATTTTGAAGATTTAACAATAATTTTAACAGGTGGAGACGCCATTTTTTTGGCTAAATACATAAAAAACACCATATTTGCCCATTCAAATTTTTTGTTAGAAAGTTTGAATGCTCTTTACAATTTCATAAATAAAACTGATGACTAATAAATTATCAATTATCTTGTTTTTACTAACTATATCGATAGCTAGTTATGCACAAGAAAACACTGCATCACCTTACTCATATTTTGGACAAGGTGACTTGCGTTTTAGAGGAACAGTTGATGCTAGATCAATGGGCGGATTAAACATTGCTGGTGATAGTATAGCGCTAAATTTGCAAAATCCTGCTTCTTACTCTTCACTTCGATTAGTGAGTTTTGCTGTGGCAGGAACAACTAGTTTTACAACTCTTAAAAACGCTTCCGTTTCTGAACCTACTCAAAGAACTAGTATAGATTATTTAGCTATTGGTATTCCAATGGGTAAATTTGGAACTGCTCTTGGAATTATGCCTTATTCTGCTGTAGGTTATAACATTAGAAACACAATCACAGATAATTCTGATGGAAACTCGTTGTTAAGAAACAGACAATTAATAGGTTCTGGTAATGTAAATAAAGTGTTTTTAGGTACTTCATACGCATTTACATCGAAATTTAGTGTAGGAATAAACGTGGAATATAATTTTGGTGTAATTGAAAACCGTACTAGAGAATCTGTTTTTGATTTGGGAACAGAAAATTTTGTTCAATTAGGAAGTAGAGAATTAAATGAAGCATCTTTGTCAGGAATTACCACAAGAATTGGTGCTTTATATGAAACCAAATACAAAGACAAATATACTATCTATTCAAGCCTTTCATTTGTGCCAGAATCTAAACTTCAAGTAGACAAAACTACAAATTTTGCTACAGCTTTGTTTGATGATTTAGGTAATGAAATTAGTGTTGGGACTCCTATTGAAAGAGAGGTTCAAGACAAAAAACTTGTTGTTCCTTCGCAGTTCTCATTTGGTTTTGGCGTTGGTCAAAAATACAAATGGTTATTAGGTGCAGATGTTACAATAGTTAATTCGGCTAACCAAAATGATATTTTTGGCGAATCTCTTAATTCAAGTTACCAAAATGCACAGCGTTTTGTTGTTGGTGGATATTATATACCCAAACACGATTCCTATAACAGTTTCTTTAGTCGCGTTGTATACAGGGGTGGATTCCGCTACGATTCGGGTAGCCTTGTCATAAACAATCAAGCGATAAAAGATTATGGCATGAATTTTGGAGTTGGATTACCACTAGGCTTTTCAAAAGTAGATATTGGACTAGAAATAGGAAAAAGAGGAATAACAACAAGAGGTTTAGTAGAAGAAAATTATTTTAACTTAAGTATAGGCCTATCATTAAGTGACAAATGGTTTATAAAAAATTTAATTGACTAATAAATATTATAAAAATGAAAAAGACGATAACTTTATTTGCAATTGCTGTATTTAGTTTTGTAGCTAATGCTCAAGATGCAGAAGTTTGTACAGAAAATGTAAGCTTGCTAGCCACTTCAGCAAAAGCTAAAGATATTGCAGCTTACGACTATTTAGTTAAATTGAGAAAAGATTGTCCTTCTTTTCACAGAAGTATTTATTTTTATGGAGAATATGCTATAAAACAAAAAATAGAAGCAGCTAAAGATGCCCTAGAAAAAGAAAAGTATATTGCTGACTTAATGAGTCTATACGAAGAGCAATTCAAATATTTTCCAGCTGATGGTGTAGGTGTAGACATGAAAAAAGGTTTAGCACTTTTTGGTTACATGCCAGAAAAGAAAGAAGAAACTTTCAAGTATTTTGATAACGCATTCAAAAATGATTATGCAAATTTCAATTCTACTAGAGGTTTATATGCATACTTTGAAATCTTTGTAAACGATTATAAAGCGGGTACTAAAGGTATTACATTGCAACAAGTATTTGATAAATATGACGATATTTCAGAGAAGTTAGCAACATTAGAAAAGTTAGATTCTGAAGCTAAAGATGTTTTAATTGCAAAAGAAGAAGCAGGAACGGCATTGGAGGCAAAAGAAGCTAAAGCTAAATTGAAGTTAGAAGAAAACTTAGAAAATATTGCTATTGTAACTACAAGTATGGATGCCATTGTATTAGAGCTTTCTTCTTGTGATAAATTAATTCCTTTCTACCAAAAAGGTTTTGAAGAAAACAAAAACAATGAAGTTTGGTTAAAAAGAGCAGCTGATCGTTTAGAGTCTAAAGAATGTGATTCAGATCCCCTGTTTTCAAAAATTTCTGAGGCACTTTACAAATTAAACCCTAGTCCAGATGCAGCTTACAAACTAGGTGTTGTTGAATTACAAAAGAAGAACACTTCTAAAGCAATGGAATATTTTAACCAAGCAGCAAATTTGTATACTGATAATACAAAAAAAGCTATGGTTTACATGAAGATAGCTTCTTCTTATATGAACTCTAACAAATCGCAAGCAAGAAACTATGCTAGAAAAGCACTTCAAGTGAAGCCTTCTTACGGTAGAGCATACTTGTTAATCGCTCAGCTGTATGGTAATAGTATCAATGACTGTGGTAATAATCCATTCGACAAAAGAGCAATGTATTGGTTAGCAGCGCAGTATGCTGATAAAGCCGCAGCGGCTGACTCTTCTTTGAAACAAACCGCGGGTAAAATGGCGGCCAGTTACAGAGCAGCGGCTCCATCGAGAACTGAAATTTTTCAATCAGGAAAAGCAGGACAAAGAATTTCTTTTGACTGTTGGGTGGGAGAAAGCGTAGTGGTGCCTACTCTTTAAAAACAATGAATTGTAAATTAAAAAATAGAATTGTAAACATGGTCACGATAATTGTCGTGACTATGTTTTTTTCATGTGAAGGCTCACTGAAAGATGTACAAAAGTTTAATCAGTCTTCATTTATTCCCTCTGGTGAAGCGGACACTATTAATTTGCGTTATACTGATTCCGGTAAAATCAAATCCATTTTAAAAAGCCCTAAAATGCTTGATTATTCCGCTATTGCAAATCCATTTACCGAATTTCCTAAAGGAATTTTTGTCACTATGTTTGATGACAACGGAAATATTACTACAATAAAATCCAATTACGCCATTTCCTATAAAATAACAGGAATAATAGATTTACAAGGCAACGTTGTAATTACTGCTCACGATGGAAAAAAATTGGAAACAGAACAACTTTACTTCGATCAAAAAAACGAATGGTTTTTTACAGAGAAATTTTTTAAATTTACTAAAGAAGACGGCGGCTATCTTCAAGGTCCAGGAGTTGATTTTAGTAAAGATTTTAAAATATTCAACATGCAACAAAGCACTGGGGAAGTAAACTCAATGGATTAATTCTTTTACCAACTCAAATAATTTGCCTAATTTTGGTAAAATTTAAAACTATGACTTATTTAAAATTCATTCAATACTTTTATCTGGCTTTTGCTATTTTTTCTTTTGGTTTTGCTTATTCTGAATGGCAAGCAGGCAAAGATTTTTATTTGCCATTGGTAGTTGGAGCAGTCTGTGTAGGAATGTTTTTCTTCAGAAGACATTTTTATAACAAATATAAAAACCGACAATAATTTTCAATGGAAATTGCGATAATTTTACTTTGTTTACTACTATCAGCTTTTTTCTCAGGAATGGAAATAGCGTATGTTTCGTCAAATAAGGTCTATCTTTCTATTGAAAAAAAACAAAACAATTTCAATGCAAAAATATTAAGTAAACTTACCGAAAAACCTTCTCAATTCATCACTTCAATGTTGGTTGGTAATAATGTGGTTTTAGTAATTTATGGTATTTTTTCTGGTGAGTTACTGGTGCAATGGCTTCAAGGTTTGAATCTAACCTTTTCTCCTGTAGCTTCTCTTTTACTGCAAACCGTTTTATCAACTGTGGTTATTTTGCTTACTGCTGAATTTTTGCCAAAAGTTTTTTTCCAAATTTATGCCAATTCCTTCATCAAGCTTTTTGCTTTTCCTGCTTTTGTTTTTTACCAATTGTTTTATTGGGTTTCCAAATTCATTATTTGGATTTCCGATTTTATTTTGATGAAATTTTTTAAAACCGAAGGTGATCAAGTACAAGAATATTTCAGCAAAGTAGAATTGGGTAACTACATTTCAGAACAAATGAACGGTGTTTCAAAAAACGAAGAAATTGATTCCGAAATTCAAATTTTCCAAAATGCATTAGAATTCTCTGCCTTAAAAGCAAGAGACATCATGACGCCAAGAACTGAAATTGCAGCGGTTGAAATTGGTGACACAGTTACAGAGCTTAAAGAATTATTTGTGTCAACTGGTTATTCAAAAATTGTGGTTTATCAAGATTCTCTAGATGATATCATTGGTTATGTACATTCTTTTGAATTATTTAAAAAACCAAAATCAGTAAAATCAGTCATGATTCCAATAGAATATGTACCAGAAACAATATTCATTAAAGATTTACTAGATATGCTTACCAAAAAACGAAAAAGCATGGCTGTAATATTAGACGAATACGGTGGAACTTCAGGAATTGTAACAGTGGAAGATATTATAGAAGAACTTTTTGGTGAAATTGAAGACGAACACGACGAAGATGAAACATTGATTGATGAAAAAATAGATGAAATTACTTTTTTATTTTCAGCTCGTTTAGATGTAGAATTTATTAATCAAAAATACGGAATCGAAATTCCAGAATCAGATTCTTACAGTACTTTAGGTGGTTTTATTGTTCATAACACCAACGAAATACCTCAAAAAGAAGAAAAAATCACTATTTCAAATTACGAAATTACCATACATTCCGCTACAAATAAAAAAATTGAATTAGTGCGTTTGCGATTACTTGTTAATTCATAGAAAAAAAAACGCAAATTTTATTATAAATATTTTATTATTGAATAGATAATTGTATTTTCGCCCTCTAAAAATAAATTGATTAAAAATGGCAATTTTATCTAAAATTAGACAACGCTCAGTAGTATTAATTGCAATTATTGCATTAGCCCTTTTCTCATTTGTACTAGCAGATGTTATTAAAAGTGGCGGTTTTGGTTCTGATTCTAATTTTGTTGGAACAGTTAACGGAACAGATATTTCCGCTATAGAATTCATGCAAAAAGTGGCACAAGCTGAAAAACAAGGACAAAACATTTCCAATACCCAAGCTATGAATTCCGTTTGGGAACAACAATTAAGAAGTATTATTATTGGTGAGCAAGCAGAAAAAGTTGGTTTAGGCATAGCGGCAGACCAGCTTATCAATGTGATGAAGCAAAATCCATTTTTTACTCAAAATCCACAATTTTTAAATGAAGTGGGAACTTTTGATGAAAATAAATTCATAGAGTTTGTAAAATCAATTAAAAATGATCCGGATCAATCTAGATGGAGAGAATGGCAAAATTTTGAAGTAGAAGCTGAAAAAGCCGCTACTTTAGATTTATATTACAATTTAATAAAAGGTAGTGTATACACAACAAAGGCGGAAGGTAATTTCAAGCACATGGTTGAAAATAAAAAAGTTACTTTCGATTACGTGGTGGTTCCTTATACAAGTGTTGTTGACGACGAAGTAAAGGTTTCAGATGATGAAGTAATTGCTTACATGAAAAAGAATCCAAAAAAATATAAGTCAGACAATACAAGAAGTATTGAATATATTTTAATTGAAGAAAAACCATCAGCTGATGATGAAAGAGCAATTGCAAAAGCTTTAGATGAAGTGCTAAATGGGAAAGTGGTTTTCAATAACGAAACTAAGTCAAATGATACCCTACCAGCTTTCAAAAATGTAACAAATGTTTCTGAATTCGTAAACAAAAACTCAGATATAAAATTTGACTCTACTTACGTTACAAAATCTCAATTACCTGTTGAATACCAAGAGCAATTATTCAATTTATCTTCTGGTGAAGTTTTTGGTCCGTACGTTTTCAATGGTTACCAGTGTGTTTCAAGATTGGTAGACAAAAAAGCAAATGGTAGTGCAAAAGCAAGTCATATTCTATTAGCTTACGAAGGAGCGGCTCGTTCTACAGCAACTCGCACTAAAGAAGAGGCACAAAAATTAGCAAATGAATTATTAGCAAAAGCAAAAGCTAATCCTGCTTCTTTTGCTGCTTTGGCAGACGAAAATACAGATGATGCTGGTTCTAAAGGAAAAGGTGGCGAATATGATAATATTATGCCAAACCAGATGGTTGAAAAATTTAATGACTTTGTCTTTAATAATCCAGTAGGTTCAATTGGAGTAGTTGAAACTGAATTTGGTTTCCATGTAATCAAAGTTTCTGATAAATATCCATCGGTTTTATTAGCTACTGTGGCTCGTATTATTGAACCTTCCTCAACAACTAGTGATGCTATTTTTACAAAAGCTTCTAAACTTGAAGAAGACGCTAACTCTAAAAAATTAGAAGATTTAGCTAAAGCGCAACAATTAACTGTGGTACCTGCTACTAATTTAAAAGCAAGCGATGAATTTGTTGCTGGTTTAGGTGCACAAAGAGAAATTGTAAGATGGGCTTTCTCTTCAGATAGTAAAGTAGGAACCGTAAAACGTTTTGAAATACCTCAAGGTTTTGTGATTGCTAAAGTTACAAATACTAACGAAACAGGTTTATTGCCAATTGATATTGCCAGAGAAAATGTTGGTATTATTCTTAAAAATGAGAAAAAAGCCGAAATTATCAAGAAAAAAATGAAAACGTCTTCTCTTGAAGATGCTGCTAAATCAACGGGTAGTTCGGTTGCAACCGCAACTGATGTAGCGTTAGGTTCTTCAATTGTACCTAATTTAGGTCAAGAACCAAAAGTGATTGGTACAGCATTTAGTAATGCAGTTGGGAAAACATCTAAAACTATTGATGGAAACACAGGAGTTTTTATTGTTAGAACAAAATCAATAACAGAAGCACCAAAAATTAATGTATTTACTTCTTTCATTAATCAAGAACAGCAAACTCAACAAAACGCTGCTCAAATGAGAGCCTATGAAGCATTAAAAAATAAAGCTAAAATTGAAGATAATAGATACAATTTTTAAATGGTAAAAGACTCGTTTCATACGGGTCTTTTTTTTCTCCAATATAAAATTTTTTCTTTAGTATAAAACTTACTCTTATGAATTGGGAACAATTACTATCTTTAAAACGTCATGGCGATACTAGTAAGCGCTTAAGAAAAGAAGAACTTGAAACACGCTTAGGTTTTGAAGTAGATTATGATCGAATAATTTTTTCTTCTGCTTTTAGAAGTCTTCAAGATAAAACGCAGGTTATTCCTCTTTCAAAAACTGATTTTGTACACAATCGTCTCACGCATAGTTTAGAAGTTTCAGTTGTAGGTCGTTCCCTAGGAAGATTGGTAGGAAAACAAATTATTGAAAAGTATCCATCATTACATGAAATACACGGATTTCAACCCAATGATTTCGGTGCCATTGTTGCTGCGGCTGCATTATCTCATGACATCGGAAATCCACCATTTGGACATTCAGGAGAAAAAGCAATAGGTGAATATTTTAAATCAGGAAATGGGAAAGTCTATCAATCACAAGTGTCTGAAAAAGAATGGACAGATTTGATTGATTTTGAAGGAAATGCAAATGGTTTTTCTGTCTTAACCTCTTCAAGAGAAGGAATTGACGGAGGCTTAAGAATTACTTATGCAACACTAGGAGCCTTTATGAAATATCCAAAGGAAAGTCTTCCCAAAAAACCAACCGCTAAAATTTGTGACAAAAAATACGGTTTTTTTCAGCAAGATAAATCTTTTTTTGTTGAAGTAGCCAATGAATTAGGATTACTGTCAAATAAATCAGGAGATGATATTGGCTTTGAACGGCATCCTTTGGCTTATTTAGTTGAGGCAGCAGATGATATTTGCTATACTATTATAGATTTTGAAGACGGAATTAATTTAGGGTTAATTCAAGAAGAATTTGCTTTGGAATACTTAATAAAGTTAGTTAAAAATGGTATTGATACTAAAAAATATCACGAACTTAAAACAAAAGAAGACCGTATTAGTTATTTGAGAGCGCTTGCCATTGGAAGCTTAATTGCTGATGCTGTAACTGTTTTTATGGAGAATGAAACAGCCATCCTAAATGGCGATTTCCCTTTTGCTTTAATGGATAAAAGTCAATACAAAGCACAAATGAATGACATTATTCAAATTAGCGTCAAAAATGTGTACCAAAGCAGAGAAGTAATCGAAAAAGAGGTTGTAGGTTACAAAGTGATTGGAACACTTTTAGATAAATTTATAACGGCTTATTGTAATTCATGTAGTGGCAATCCCTCTAATTATGACCGTTTACTTTTTAAACTTTTACCTGAGCGTTTTCAGCAACAAAAAGAAACTTTATATGAGCAATTACTTCATATTTGTCATTTTGTGTCTTTATTAACTGATGGTAAAGCCCTAGAATTGTATAATTTGATTGAATCAAATCAGTAGTAACTTTTAAAATTCATAAACAACTCCTACACCCAGCAATTGTTTCAATTGAATTTTTGGCCCCACAATCACTTGTTCTCCATTAATCTCTTCTTTTGCTTTAATGTCATCATCATAAACAATATGAGTCCCAATGTTTGCTCTTACGTATTTATTAACCACCATTTCAAGCTGTAATTGCCAATCTACATCAATATTTCCAAAGTTATTTAAATAATCGGTATACAAACTAACTCTATGTTCAAGATTCATGTTTTTGTAAACCTCTTTTTTCCATTGGTTAGTAATCAATATACCAATTTCGTTTCGGTATAATTTCCCTTTTTCAATAACATTTCCATCAGCGTCAAGCACAGCTTTATTTACTCCAAAAGCACCTTGGTTGGCTAATCTTTGGTCAAAAACTAAAGTTGTTTTTTGTGTTAATGGCGATAAATACACATTTAAATTCAAATCTTTTCGAGAATATTCAGAACCAATACCAAGGAAAATATAAGCAGGAGCAAACGGTCGAGATATTGCTAATTCAGTATTTGGATAGGCATAACCATTAGCAAACTGAGTTTGAAAACTAAATCTTCCAGCATAAAACCAATTGGATATGCTGTCTTTTTTATATCCAAAATTAGAATTCAATTGAAATTGATCGTCCGTTTTTCTAACCTCTCGTCCTTCTTGTTTGTTAATTCCGTATCTAAAAATTAATTCGTTATTCCAAGTGAGATTATTTTTCGCATAGTTTCTTTCAAAGTTTCCACGCAATAATCCCGAAATTGAATTATTTCCCCCAGCATTCCAATTAACAAAACTAATTTGAGACAAATCTAGTCCAACTCTATTTTTATTCTTCCAATAAGATACCGTATCTGGTAAAGTAGTTTGAATAATTTGTGCATTGGCTTGAAAAAGCATAAATAAAAATCCTATGATAAAGGTTTTTTTAGTCATGTTGAAAGGTGTTAAATAGTTGAATTAAAGAAGTAACGTCTATTTTGCAAATTTGTTGTAGCTCAAAAACTGTTCCATGTTCTATAAAAGAATCAGGAATTCCAAGGTTTTTTATTGGTTTTTGTAAATTTTGTCGAACCATAATCGAATTAATTTGCTCCCCAAAACCACCAGTAATTACGCTATCTTCTATGGTTATAATATAATTGTGTGAAGTAATTATATTCGTAATTTCTTTTATATTCAAAGGTTTTACAAACGGAAAATGATAATGCGAAAACAAACTCGTATTCTCAATTTCACTTAACGCTTTTGTTACGTTATTTCCAATGGTTCCAGTTGACAAAACCGCCACTTTTGTTCCTTTTTGAAGCTGGTTTATCTTTCCAATTTCAATTTTTTCAAACGGTTGTTGCCAATCCACATTTTCGCCTCTGCCTCTAGGATAACGAATCGCAATCGGATGATTCAAACCTTCAGAAGCTGTAAACATCAAGTTTCTTAATTCGATTTCGTCTTTTGGAGCAGCTATAATTAAATTGGGAATACAATTCAAATAAGCAATATCAAAAACGCCATGATGTGTGGCGCCATCTTCACCTACCAAACCTGCTCTATCCAAACAGAAAATAACAGGTAAATTCTGCAAAGCCACATCATGAATCACTTGGTCATAAGCACGTTGTAAAAAAGTGGAATAGATATTACAAAAAATTACCATTCCTTGTGTGGCCATTCCAGCGGCTAAGGTTACGGCATGTTGTTCGGCTATCCCAACATCAAAAGCGCGTTTTGGAAAAGTTTCCATCATGTATTTCATGGAACTTCCCGTAGGCATAGCCGGAGTAATTCCAATGATTTTTTCGTTTTTTCTTGCTAATTCTACCAGTGAATGCCCGAAAACATCTTGAAATTTCGGCGGTAAGTGCGATTCGTCTTTTGGGTGAATTTTTCCAGTTTCGGCATCAAACTTTCCTGGAGCATGATATTTCACTTGATCTTCTTCGGCTAATTGTAAACCTTTTCCTTTGGTAGTAATCACATGCAAAAATTTCGGACCTTTTACCTTTTTTAATCGTTCTAATTCCAGAAGTAATTTGGGTAAATCATGACCGTCAATTGGTCCTGAATAATCAAAATTCAAGGATTTGATGATATTGTTTTGTTTCGGATTTTTTCCTTCTTTAACCGAAGTTAAATAGTTTTTCAAAGCACCAATGCTTGGATCAATTCCAATGGCGTTATCATTTAAAATTACCAATAAATTAGCATCGGTAACTCCAGCGTGATTCAAACCTTCAAAAGCTATTCCGCTAGCAATCGAAGCATCACCAATCACCGCAATATGTTGTTTGTCAATTTCACCTTTTAATTGCGAAGCCAAAGCCATTCCCAAAGCTGCCGAAATCGAAGTCGAAGAATGCCCAACACCAAAAGCATCGTATTTACTTTCATCACGTTTTGGAAAACCCGAAATTCCGTTTAGTTCGCGATTGGTATTAAAAATGTCACGTCTTTTGGTTAAAATTTTATGTCCGTAAGCTTGATGACCTACATCCCAAACCAACAAATCTTCAGGCGTATTAAAAACGTAATGCAAAGCAATCGTTAATTCAACAACTCCCAAACTCGCTCCCAAATGCCCTTCTTTTTTGGAAACTATATCAATAATAAAGTCTCTCAATTCTTGGGCTAATTGAGGCAATTGATTTTCAGGAAGTTTCCTTAAATCGGTTGGGCTGTTAATTTTTGAAAGCAAATTTTCCATTTCAGCACAAAAGTAAGCATTGGTTGTTGTATTTTTGTATTTATGGAGCAAATTTTTACCGACGAGTTTTTCATGAAGAAAGCCTTACAAGAAGCCGAAACCGCTTTTGAAAAAGGCGAAATCCCTGTTGGTGCAGTAATTGTAATCGATAACAGAGTGATTGCAAGAAGCCATAATTTAACCGAATTGCTCCACGATGTAACCGCTCACGCCGAAATGCAAGCTATCACCAGCGCCGCTAATTTCTTAGGCGGAAAATATTTGAAAGATTGTACTTTGTATGTAACGTTAGAACCTTGTCAAATGTGCGCTGGAGCTCTATATTGGTCGCAAATTTCAAAAATTGTTTATGGTGCTTCTGATGATAATCGAGGCTATCAAAAATTGGGAACCCAACTACACCCCAAAACTATTGTGGTTTCTGGCGTTTTAGAAAAAGAATGCGCTTTGTTAATGCGTGCTTTTTTTAGAAACAAACGTTAAAAATTTTTAATACGAAAATTTAGAAGTTTTTAGTAACTTTAAACAATATTTGCACACTTTTTGATGTTATGCAATTGTGGTGCTTTTTCCATTCTAATTTCTACTTTATATGAAGCAATTTCGCGTTGTCAATCTCTTGTTGATTGTATTCTTAGCTCTTTCTTGTTCCAAAGATTCTAAAGATTTTAATTCAGATTTTTCTCTTTACAAGGAGTATATCCTGAATTTTAGTTCGGGTTTGGTCTCAGCTTCTAATGATATTCGAGTGGTTTTGGCATTCGATAAAAAAGAATGGACACCTAATCAAGAATTAAACTCGGATTTTTTCACAATTTCGCCTAATGTAGACGGAAAAGTAGTAGCATTGTCAAATAATACCATAGCTTTCGTTCCCAAAAAACCATTGGAAAATGACAAAGAATACCAAGTCACTTTTCATTTGTCTGAAGTGAAAGACGTTCCAAAAGAATTGGAAAACTTCAATTTTACTATCAAAACCATCAAACAGGATTTTGTAGTTAATACGCAAGATTTACAATCGTATAGTAAAGATTTTTCGTATTTGAACGGAACCATTACTACTAGCGATAATTTGGATTTAGAAATTGCCAAAAAACTAGTGCAAGTAACTCAAAACGGCAAACCATTAAAGGTAAAAATTGATAAAGCCTTGAGTACTTCCAAAGAATTCAAATTTGTAATCGATAGCATTCAACGTTTGGTTGACGATTCTAAAATCAACATTGCTTGGAACGGAAATGACTTTGGAATCAAACAAAAAGGAAGTTTAGAATACGAAATTCCAGGTAAAAATAATTTCAAAATCATTAGCGCCGAAGTGCAAGAAAGTAACAACCAAGTGCTTTTGTTGAATTTTTCTGATCCGTTAAAAAAAGGACAAGATTTTAGTGGCTTAGTCCAAGTGGAATCGGCAACCAATTTAAAATTTGCTACCGCTGGAAATCTTTTAAAAGTATTTTTTGCCGAACCGTTGAAAGGCGAATTATTGGTAGAAGTCTTCCAAGGAATTCAAAGCGAAGACGGATTCAAAATGAAGCAAAATTTTGAACAAAAAGTGTCGTTTGAACAAATAAAACCTGCTGTTCGTTTTATAAAAAGTGGAACAATTTTACCAAGTTCTAATAATCTAAAAATTAATTTTGAAGCCGTAAATGTAAGTGCCGTTGATGTAAAAGTATATCGAATTTACAAAAACAACATTTTACAATTTCTGCAAGATAATGAACTAAACGGACAACGAAATTTAAGAAAAGTTGCTGCACCAATTGCCAAACACAAGCTAGTTTTAAAGAAAAATAATTTGACCAATTACAGCAAATGGAATGCTTATGCTATCGATTTGTCCAAAATAATTCAAACCGAACCAGGAGCAATTTACCGCGTAGAATTAAGCTTTGGTAAGAAATATTCGCTTTACAAATGTGCTTCTTCTGAAGAGGAAAATGAAGAGGAAAACGAATCGGAAGACACTGGCGAAGTCCGAAGCAATTCAGGATATTACGACGATTATTATGACGAATATGATTGGTACGAAAGAGAAGATCCGTGTACCAATTCGTACTATTACAACAATACCATTGGAACAAATGTAATCGCAACTGATTTAGGGATTATCGCCAAAAGAGGTGAAAACGGAAGTTATTTCTTCGCAGTAAACGATATTGTTTCTACCAATCCAGTTTCGGGAGCTACGATTGATTTGTATGATTTCCAACAACAAAAACTAGCCACTGTAACAACAGATGCCGACGGATTTGCAACCACAGAAACCAAGCGGTATGCATTTTTTGCCATTGTAACCAAAGACAAAAACACAACTTATGTTCGTTTAGATGAAGGACAATCACTTTCCGTAAGTAACTTTGACGTTAGTGGCGAAACATTAGAAAAAGGATTAAAAGGTTTTATTTATGGCGAACGAGGCGTTTGGCGACCAGGCGATACTTTGCATATTGCTTTCATGTTGAACGACAACGAAAGCAAGTTAGAAAAATCACATCCAATCAAATTCCAACTAAATGGTCCTCGTGGAAAATTAACCTATCAATCGGTTCAAAAATACAAGGAAAGCAATCATTATGTGTTTAAAGTCGCAACTAAACCAACAGATTTTACTGGAAATTGGGAAGCAAAAATTTCGGTTGGTGGCGCTAATTTTTACAAAAGCATTAAAATTGAAACCATCAAACCTAATCGTTTGAAAATCAAAAATAGTTTTGCTGATGCTCAAATTTTTGGAAGTAAACCAAACAACGGAAAAGTTGAAGTCGCTTGGTTGCACGGTGCAATTGCCAAAAACTTAAAAGTAGAAATGCAGGCCAAATTCATGGAACAAACTACTATTTTTAAAGGCTATTCCAATTATGATTTTGATGACGAAGTGCGAAAATTCCTCACTGAAGAAGTCAATGTTTTTTCAGGAAAATTAGATGATTTTGGTAAAACCAATGTCACGCTACAACCTAAAATCCAAAATCAAGCTCCAGGAAAACTGAAGATTGTTATGCAAACCAAAGCTTTCGAAAACGGAGGCGATTTCAGTACGGATGTAGTTTCGGCAACGTATTCGCCTTACAAAACGTATGTAGGTTTAAAACGTCCAACGCCCAACAAATACGGCATGCTGGAAACCGATAAAATGAATCGTTTTGAAGTGGTAACTTTATCCGAAAATGGAAGTCCAAAAGCCGTTCGAAACTTGGAAGTTTGCGTTTACAAAGTGTCTTGGCGCTGGTGGTGGAATTCCAATGGAGATGATTTAGCTCAATATAATGCTTCCAATGTTACTACGGCTTATAAAAATTTTGTAGTAAATACCGATGCTTCAGGAAAAGCTAGTTTTCAATTCCAAGTTCCAGAAAACGAATGGGGAAGATATTTGATTCGTGTGGAAGATCCAAATGATGGTCACGCCACAAGTACCACTGAAATTATAGATTGGCCGTATTGGTCAGGAAAATCAAAATCTGGTGATGCTAATACAGCAAATATGCTAGTATTTACTTCTGATAAACAAAATTATGCAGTTGGTGAAAAAGCGATTATTTCTTTCCCATCAAGCGAAGGAAGTCGTGCTTTATTGTCGTTAGAAAATGGTTCAAAAGTGGTAAAAACACTTTGGGCAACCACAACTAAAGGAGAAACTAAAGTAGAAATTCCGGTTACGCCAGATATGGCTCCCAATGTTTACGTGAATATTTCGTTATTGAAACCGCATGCTTCCACTTTAAACGACACACCTATTAGAATGTATGGCGTTTTACCCATCGAAGTAATAGATAAAAACACCGTTTTGGAACCCCAAATTGCAATGCCAGAAGTATTGCGCCCAGAAAAGAAAGCAAGCGTAAAAGTCAGTGAAAAAAACGGTAAAGAAATGACATACACCATCGCTATTGTTGATGACGGTTTGCTAGATTTAACCCGATTTAAAACGCCAAATGCTTGGAATAAGTTCTATGCCAAACAAGCTTTAGGAGTAAAATCTTGGGATGTTTACGACGATGTAATTGGAGCTTACGGTGGAAAAATCAACCAGATTTTCAGTATTGGAGGTGACGAAGATTTAGGCGGCGGCAATGCCAAAAAAGCAAACCGTTTCAAACCAGTGGTGATTTACATGGGACCATTTAAATTGGATAAAGGACAAACGAAAACACACCAATTTACCATGCCAAATTACGTAGGTTCAGTCCGAACTATGGTGGTTGCTGGAAATGCTACTACCAATGCTTACGGTGCTTCCGAAAAAACTTCGACCGTTAGAAGTCCGTTGATGGTATTGGCTTCTGTACCAAGAAAAATTTCTTCCAATGAAAAAATTACGTTGCCAGTTACGGTTTTTGCCATGGAAAACAATGTGAAAAATGTAACAGTTCAAGTGAAAACAAATTCAGGTTTCCGAGTGCTTCAAACAGCAACCAAACAACTTTCATTTGCTTCACCTGATGAAAAAATGCTGTATTTTGATTTGGAAGTAAACGATGTCATTGGTTTAGGAAAAATAGAAATAATTGCAACTTCGGGTTCAGAAAAAGCTTCGTTTCCAGTTGAAATTGATATTGTCAATCCCAATCCTGAAACTACTGATTTTGTCGATGTGATTTTGGAACCAAACACAACTAAAACCGTCAATTGGACAACTTTTGGCGTAAATGGAACCAATAAAGCACAATTGGAAGTTTCGTCTTTTCCAACGATAGATTTCAATAGAAGATTAAAATATTTGATTCAATATCCGCACGGTTGCGTGGAGCAAACCACTTCTGCAGCGTTTCCACAGTTATATTTAGCTGATGTTGTAGCGCTTGACGATGCTAAAAAGCAACAAATTCAACGTCATATCAATGATGCCATTCAAAAATTGGGTCGCTTCCAAATTGCAAATGGTGGCGTTTCGTATTGGCAAGGAAATACAAATGCGGACGATTGGAGTACTTCTTACGTGGGACATTTCTTGATAGAAGCAGAGAAAAAAGGCTATGTTTTGCCTATTGGTTTCAAAAACAAATGGGTTTCATACCAAAAAAATACGGCTAAACAATGGCGTTTTAGAAAAGAATACAACAACGATTTTGCTCAAGCCTATCGTTTGTACACTTTAGCTTTAGCCGGAAATGCTGATGTTGGCTCCATGAACCGATTGAGAGAAACCGTTGGAATTAGTAACGAATCTAAGTTGCGTTTGGCGGCTTCGTATGCTTTAATTGGCCAAAAAAATGCTGCAGTAAACTTGATAAACACAGTAACTTCGGTTGAAAGTAACAACAATTATTACTACGGTTCGGCAGATAGAAACCGAGCGATGTTGTTAGAAACGTATTTATTAGTCGACCAAAAAACGCAAGCTTTTGAATTGGCAAATAAATTAGCGAAAAATCTTTCTTCGAATCAATATATGAGTACACAAACAACGGCTTATGCGCTTTATGCGATGTCAAAATTTGCACTTAAAAACGGAGGAAAAGGCATTCAAGTTGCGGTTACAAATAATGGAAAAACGGAGGCCGTTACTACTAATAAATCTGTTGCTGATAAAAAATTAGTGGTTAAAAACGGCAATAATTGGGTGCAAATTAAGAACAATAACAACAATACGATTTATGTTCAAGTAACGAATAGCGGCGTGCTTCCAATTGGTGAAGAAAAAGAAATGTTTACCAATTTAAGTGCGATTGTCAACTATAAAACTAGAGCAGGAGCCAATTTGAATTGGAACGAAATTCCGCAAGGAACTGAAATTATTGCCCAAATTACGATAAGAAATACGTCTAACGAACCTATTGAAAATGTGGCTTTAACCCAAATTCTTCCATCAGGATTTGAAATTATGAATTCCAGATTTACAGATTTTGGAAGTTATGCCGAAAACAAAGCCGATTACATTGACATTCGCGATGATAGAACCAATTTCTATTTTGGTTTAAAAGCTGGAGAAACCAGAACATTCAATATGCTTTTAAGCGCAACTTACCTAGGGAATTACTATTTACCAGGAATGCAATGTGAAGCCATGTATGACAATACTTATATAGCAAGAACGAAAGGAAAGTGGATTACAATTGTAAAATAATAAAAACGTGTTTCAAAAAGTTGTAACAACAATTAAAAAGCATAAAATTAAAACAGCCATAGGATGTATTCTTATGGTTGTTTACTATTTTTCACTACCCAAACAACTTTTCGAAAACCAATATGCAACTGTAATTGAAAGTTCAGATGGCCAACTTTTAGGTGCAAAAATAGCGGCTGATGGGCAATGGCGTTTTCCACAAACTGATAGCGTTCCTAATAAGTTTGAAAAATGTATTGTAGCCTTTGAGGATCAGCATTTTTATAAACATGTTGGTTTTAATCCTGGCGCTATGTATCATGCTTTTTTGCAAAATCGTAAAGCAAATAAAGTTGTTCGCGGCGGAAGTACGTTGACCCAACAAGTAATTCGTTTGCATAGAAACGGTAAAAAAAGAACCTATTTCGAGAAAGTTATTGAAGTGATTTTGGCCACACGTTTGGAGTTGCGTCATTCGAAAGAAGAAATTCTTGCTTTATATGCTGCTCATGCGCCTTTTGGAAGCAATGTAGTGGGATTAGAAATGGCTTCATGGCGTTATTTTGGATTGCAATCGCACCAATTGTCTTGGGCTGAAGCAGCAACTTTAGCAGTTTTACCCAATGCACCAAGCTTAATTTATCCCGGGAAAAATCAGGAAAAATTGTTGCAAAAACGCAATCGGTTGTTGAAAAAACTTTACGAAAATCAAGTAATTGATCAAGCTACTTACGAACTTTCATTAGAAGAAACATTACCACAAAAACCTTTTGCTGTGCCACAAATTGCACCACATTTACTGCAAAAAGTAGCTAAAAAACAAGCGAATCAAAAAGTAGTAACTACTATTAATTACGATATTCAAGAACGGGTTAATGAAATTGTAAACCAATATTACCAGCAATACAAACAAAACCAAGTCTACAATTTGGCGGTTTTGGTAGTTGATGTAAAAACACGAAATATTGTGGCGTATGTGGGCAACAGTCCAACAGATAAAGACCACCAAAAAGATGTGGATATTATTGATGCACCGAGAAGTTCGGGCAGTATTTTGAAACCTTTTTTGTATGCTTCCATGCTTGATGATGGTGATTTGTTGCCAAAATCCTTAGTGCCGGATATTCCAACGCAAATTTCGGGGTATTCACCTCAAAATTACAATCTTACGTTTGATGGTGCGGTGCCAGCGGATAGAGCTTTGGCGCGTTCGTTGAATATTCCATCGGTTTTGATGTTACAAGAATATTCGGTGAATAAATTTTATGAACAATTGCAAAAATTTCAATTTCGAACCATTAACAGACCGCCATCAAACTACGGACTTTCTCTAATTTTAGGTGGAGCCGAAACGAGTTTGTGGGATTTGTGTAAATCGTATGCTTTTATGGCAGGAACTTTAGACTTTTATACCAAAAATCAAGACCAATATAGAACTAAGGAATTGGCTAATTTGAATTATGAATTCCATAAGAAAGTTGATTTTGGTTCACCAACAAACCAAAAAAACATACTGCAACCAGCAGCTATTTGGCATACATTTAACGCCATGAAAGAAGTAAACCGACCAAACGGTGATGAAGCTTGGCGTTTTTACGATTCCTCATTAGAATTGGCATGGAAAACAGGAACAAGTTTTGGTGCTCGTGATGCTTGGGCGCTTGGTGTAACGCAAGATTATGTAGTAGGTGTTTGGGTTGGAAATGCCACTGGAGAAGGAAGACCTATGTTATCTGGAGTGGAAGCTGCTGCGCCAATTTTATTTGACGTTTTTCAATTATTTCCAAAAGCGAAATGGTTTGCAACGCCTTATAACGACATGGAAGAAGTTGAGGTTTGTGAAAAATCGGGGTTTTTGGCAAAAGATAATTGTCCGAAAGTACTTTCTTGGGTGCCAAAAACGGCTAAAAAAACAGAAAATTGTCCGTATCATCAATGGGTTCATTTGGATAAATCGGAGCAATTTAGAGTGAATACTTCGTGTGAATCACCTGAAAATATGATCATGCGTTCGTGGTTTGTATTGCCGCCTGTGATGGAATGGTATTACAAATCTAAAAATGTGGATTATCAAGTGTTGCCCAACTTCAAAAATGGCTGTGAACCACAATTACAAGAAGTTACTATGGGTTTTATTTATCCCAATGAAGGCACAAAAATCATGCTAACCAAGAATTTCAATGGCGAATTACAACCTGCAATTATAAAAATTGCCCATACGAAAACCGATGCAACGGTGTATTGGTATGCAAATGAAACCTACTTAGGAAGTACCAAAACCTTCCATGAAATGCCAATTTCATTACCATCAGGAAGTTATTTGCTAACGGTTGTGGATGATTTGGGATACGAAATCAAAAGAAAAATCATTATTGAACAATAAAAAAACCGCTAATCTTTCGAAAAGCGGTTTTGGTATTATTTAATTTCATTTCCTTCTTTGTCAAAGAAATGGTATTCAAGATACGTGTAAGCGTCACGTGGTATAATTTTCACCCATTTTTTATGTTCAAAAAACCATTTTGAACGTATTGATGGAAAACCTTTGGTAAGGTATGCTGCCACAAACGGATGTGCATTAAGTACAATCTTCTTGTGGTCTTTGATAATTTTTTCAAGGTCAAACGCTATTTTGTCAATGATTAAAATTGGAGCTTCAATTTCCCCATTTTCGTTGTTGGGGTCTTCTTCTCTAGTTTTAATATTAACTTCAGGTCTAACTCTTTGTCTAGTAATTTGAATTAATCCAAATTTACTAGGAGGCAAGATTTTGTGTTTAGCCTTATCGTCACTCATTTCTTGTTTCAAGAAATCGTACAATTCTTTTCTGTGGTCGGCGTTTTGCATGTCGATGAAATCAACTACAATAATTCCTCCCATATCACGCAAGCGCAATTGTCTGGCTATTTCGGCAGCGGCAATTAAATTTACTTCTAGAGCTGTAGCTTCTTGAGTAAGTGCTTTGTTTGAACGGTTTCCGCTGTTTACATCAATAACGTGTAACGCTTCGGTGTGTTCAATAATTAAATAAGCACCTTTGCTCATGGAAACTGTTTTTCCAAAAGAGGTTTTAATTTGGCGTTCGATGTGATATTTCTCAAAAAGAGGTAAATCTTTTGATTGATAGTGTTTTACGATAGACACCTTATCCGGAGCTATTTCTTGCAAATAGTCCTTCGTTTGAATATACAATTCTTCATCATCAATTTGGATACTGGTAAAAGTATCATTAAACACGTCTCTCAAGATAGAAGAAGCTTTGTTTAATTCTCCTAATACTTTTGACGGATGATGAGCTGTATGTAGCCTTTTGCACATGGCAGACCATCTGTCTATCAAGGTTTGCAAATCGCGATCTAGTTCAGCTACTTTTTTGCCTTCGGCTACTGTGCGAACAATAACCCCAAATCCTTTTGGTTTGATTGACATGACTAATCGTTTCAAACGGTCTTTTTCTTCTTTTGAATCTATTTTTTGTGAAATAGAAACACGCTCCGAAAAAGGAACCAAAACCACATATCGTCCGGCTAAGGAAATTTCAGAACTAATTCTTGGTCCTTTGGTTGATATTGGTTCTTTCACGATTTGTACTAAAACGGATTGATTGGCGCTTAAAATATCGCTAATTGCTCCATTTTTGTCAATTTCTGGCTCAAAAGGAAAATTTTTGAGTGAATAATCTTTAATTTTACCTGCGCTTACAAGTTTAATAAATTTCATTAAAGAAGGAAGATTTGGCCCTAAATCGTGGTAATGCAAGAAAGCATCTTTCTCATAGCCCACATTTACAAAGGCGGCGTTTAAGCCAGGGATTGGTTTTCTAATTTTGGCAATAAAAATGTCACCAACACTAAAATTGTTTCCTTTTTCTTCTTCTTTATGTAATTCTATTAGTTTTCCATCTTTTAATAAGGCAAAATCTACAGCTTCTGAACCCGAACGAATAATTAATTCTTTGTTCATGCAGTACATTTTTATCTGTTCATGTTAGATGTTAGATGTTAGAGGATAGAGGATAGACCGTTTTTTTGGCTTCCAGCTTCCAGCTTCCAGCTTCCAGCTTTATTCACAGATGGATTTAACATTAGTTTTTTACAGGTATTTACCCGATAATCAATTCTTTAATTGATTGTTTTCAATGAACGTTAAAAAGAAAAAAGTAGTTTTAAACTACTTTTTCTTTTTGTGACGGTTAGCTCTCGCTCTTTTTTTACGTTTGTGAGTCGCTACCTTATGTCTTTTTCTCTTTTTACCACTTGGCATAACGTTGTTGGTTTAGATTAATAAATAAATTATACGGTTACTTCAGTTTTAGTTTTAACGCTTTCAACAAATACTTTTGCTGGTTTAAATGCAGGAATGTTGTGTGCAGGAATTTTAATTGTAGTATTTTTAGAGATGTTTCTACCTGTTTTTTCTGCTCTTGTTTTGATAATAAAACTTCCAAATCCTCTTAAGTAAACGTTATCTCCAGTTTCTAATGAGTTTTTTACTTCTTCCATAAAAGACTCTACAGTTGCTTGAACATCAGATTTTTCAAGACCTAGTTTTTCAGAAATTTTCGCTACGATATCTGCTTTCGTCATTTTCTTTCGTATTAATATTTTGTGTTCATTTTTTTGAGAGTGCAAATATACAAATTAAAAAAACAATTTATCAACCATAATTAATTAAATTTTAATTGATAAACGTTTAATTTTGCTTTTCAAACATGAAAACATGACATTTTCTAACTCATTAATTGATTGGTATTTACAAAATAAACGCGATTTGCCTTGGCGAAATTCAACAAATCCATACGAAATTTGGTTGTCAGAAATCATGTTACAGCAAACTCGTGTTGCTCAAGGGTTGCCTTATTTTAAGGCTTTTGTTGCTGCTTTTCCAACAGTTTTTGACTTAGCTGCTGCTTCTGAAGAGGAAGTTTTAAAACTTTGGCAAGGATTAGGCTATTATTCTAGAGCTAGAAATTTACACGCTACAGCAAAACAAGTTGCTGATACATATAAAGGTGTTTTTCCAAATACTTATCAAAGTTTACTACAGTTAAAAGGCGTGGGCGAATATACCGCTGCCGCTATTGCTTCCTTTTCTTTCAATGAGCCTGTTGCTGTTGTTGATGGGAATGTTTTCCGAGTTTTAGCAAGGTATTTTGGTATAAATGATGATATTGCTTCTAATAAATCAAAAAAAATATTTCAACTCAAAGCCCAAGAGCTTTTGCCTATTTCTAAAGCTGCAGTTTTTAATCAAGCGATTATGGAATTTGGAGCTTTACAATGTGTGCCAAAAAATCCGGATTGTTCTAATTGTGTTTTGGCGGCCAATTGTTTTGCTTTCCAAAATAATAAGATCAATGAATTGCCAGTAAAATTAAAAAAAACAAAAGTGATTCCTCGCTATTTTAATTATTTGGTCATGATTGATTCGCGCGGATTTTGGGTTGTTGAAAAAAGAACTCAAAATGGGATTTGGAAAAACTTGTACGAATTTCCATTGGAAGAAACAAAAGAAGAAGTATCACTTGAAACAGTTTTGAATCAAATCTCTATTAAATATGCTCCTAAATATGTTGTGATTAAAAATGAAACACCAATAATTCATAAATTATCGCACCAGCATCTGCATATTCGCTTTATTGAATTGCAATTTGAACATGAAATTGAAGCTGCAAAACCTTTCGATTTTATTACCAATTTGCCTTTTCCAATTGTAATTCATAAATTTATTGAAACAAATTATTTGTAGTTTCCCGAAAAATAGTATATTTGAATAAACCAAATAAATACACGCCATGAACGGTACAGTGAACAAAGTTCTTTTAATAGGACATTTAGGTGATGAAGTTAAAATGCATTATTTTGACGGTGGTAATTGCATAGGAAGATTTCCTTTGGCAACCAATGAAGTTTATATCAATAAAACTACAGGTGAAAAAATTACGTCAACAGAATGGCATAATGTAGTGGTAAGAAATAAAGCTGCTGAAATTTGCGAAAAATATTTATCTAAAGGAGATAAAATATATATTGAAGGCAGAATTAAATCGCGACAATGGCAAGCTGAAGACGGCTCAACCAAGTATACCACCGAAATTCAAGTAACAGAATTTACTTTCTTAAATACGAAGAAAGAAACGGATGCTAGTCACCAAAATTTTAAATCAAATCCTTCAGAGTAAGAAATAAAACGTAAATTTGCCACTTAATTTGAGTGGCAAGTTTATATTGTTTAACTAATTTTTTTCAAATTGGATTCAGATCCTTCCAGTATACTTCAAAGTATTGATTTTGAATTGCTAGCAAATCTAGTAATTGTAATAGTGTTGTTAATTTGTTCTGCTTTTATTTCAGGAACAGAAGTTGCGCTTTTTTCACTTTCTCAAAAAAATATTGATGATTTAACGAATGACGATTATAGTAAAGGAACTATGATTGCTAAATTGTTAGAACGACCCAAAAAACTGTTGGCAACTATTCTTGTAGCTAACAATTTTATTAATATTGCTATAGTAATTGTTTTTGCTTCTTCAAGCGACCAACTTTTTAGAGGAATTGAAACGCCTTGGGTTTTGTTTTTACTCGATGTAATTGTTGTCACGTTTTTGATTTTACTTTTCGGTGAAGTTATTCCAAAAATTTATGCCAATAGAAATAATGTGGCTTTTTCAAAAAAAGTAGCTGTTCCAGTGGCTGTACTAGACCAATTACTCTCGCCAATTACGCTTCCTATGAGAAGTTTTATTCTGTTTATTGAAAAGAAATTTAGTGCCCAAAAAACCAATTTTTCTGTTAACCAATTGTCGCAAGCCCTTGAACTTACTCAAGATGGAGAAACTACGCAAGAAGAACAAAAGATTTTGGAAGGAATTGTAACTTTTGGAAACACCGAAGTGCGACAAGTAATGAGTCCTAGAATTGATATTTTTGCTCTCGATATTGAAGAAGAATTTGAGGTTGTCATGAGAAAAATTATCGAAAAAGGCTATTCAAGAATTCCAGTTTATCGTGAAAATATTGACCAAATTGAAGGGGTTTTGTTTATCAAAGATTTGATTCCGTATATTGAATATAAAGAATTTGACTGGCAATCGCTTATTCGTGAACCGTTTTTTGTTCCTGAAAATAAAAAATTAGATAACTTACTTAAGGAATTTCAAGGAATGAAAAATCATTTAGCCATAGTGGTTGATGAGTACGGAGGAACTTCTGGTTTAATATCATTGGAAGATGTTTTGGAAGAAATTGTAGGTGATATCAGCGACGAATTTGACGATGAAAATGTTAGTTTTACTCAAATTGACGATAAAAATTACTTATTCGAAGGAAAAACGAGCTTAAAAGATTTCTATAGAATTGTAGATGTTAACGAAGACGAATGGGAAAATGCAAAAGGCGAAGCAGAAACCTTAGCTGGATTTATTTTGGAAATTTCGGGTAACTTTCCAAAGAAGAACCAAAAAATTGCATTTTCAAACATCAATTTCACAGTGGAAAGTTTAGATAAAAAAAGAATAAAACAAGTAAAAGTTACGTTATTGTAGTTTAAATAATTGCTTATGTACAGAATAATTGCCTTATTACTAACATTGACTTTGATTTCTTGCGGAGAAGATACAATTCCAAAACCAAAGGGACAATTGCGATTGGAATATCCTAATCCAACGTATGAAACATTAGCTTCTGATTGTAATTTTACTTTTGATGTGAATGCTTTTTCTGATGCCAAAGTGAAACAAAATTGTGCCATTGAACTTCACTATCCAAAAATGAAAGTAACCGTTTATTTGACGTATAAAAATGTAAATGGCGATATTGAAAACTTACTTCGCGATGCTCAAAAATTAACTTATGAACATGCTTTAAAAGCTGATGATATTATGGTGCAACCTTTTGTAAACAATGAAAAAAAGGTTTACGGAATGTTTTCTGAAGTAGGAGGAAATGCGGCAACAAATGCTCAGTTTTATTTAACGGATAGCACCAAACATTTCTTAACGGGTAGCATGTATTTCTATGCCAAACCCAATTTTGATTCTATTTTACCAGCAGCTAGTTACATCAAAGAAGATATTCGCCGTATCATGGAATCTTTTGAGTGGAAATAAAAACACAATTTTCTCTAGTAAATACCAATAAATTTGTACTAATTAGTGAAATTTGTATTGATTTTAGAAATGAAATTACTTGAAGAAAACTATGTTTTGTCAAAACGAGCTAAGTTGAGACTTTTAATTTAGGTCTCGACTTCGCTCGACTTGACAAATGGTTATTTACAAATTGAATTGCTTTTCAACTTCTAATTGAAAAATTAGTTTATTTATTCTCAACCACTTTATACAATTCGCCACCACCAGCTTTTTCTACTGTTGCTGTTAAGGAAGGAATATCTTGCTGGCTTACATCGTAAGTGATGACTGCGGTTTTACTTTCAAAGTCAACTTTCGCTTCTTTTACTCCGTTTAAACCTTGTAATTTGCCTTCAATTAATTTAGCACAACCTATTTCACAGGTCATTCCGTCTATGGTTAAATTAGTAGTTGCTAATTCAGCATCGGCGCTTATTGTTGTTTTTTCTGTTGTCTCTTTAGCTTCGTTTTTGCAAGAAACTAATGTTCCTAAAGCGAAAATGGCTACGGCAATTCGTTTTAAATTCTTCATGATAATTTAGCATTAATTGGCTCTTTTTCTAAGCTTTACAAAATTAAGAAAAATTAAAGTGTTTTTTAAAAAATAATACCTGAAATTTGGAACTTTAAAACAAGTTATGGAAAACAACAATACGAAATGGTATCTTTTGGCCTTTTTAGGTGCAGTTTGGGGAAGTTCATTTATTTTAATGCAAATGGGTTTAAAAGGTGTAAATTCTATTCAATTAGGGAGTTTGCGTATTGTTTTTGCGGGTTTGTTTTTGTTATTAGTTGGTTATAGAGAAATTCCCAAAATACCATCTTACAAGTGGAAATACATTGCGTTAACTGCTTTATTTGGCACTTTTGTTCCAGCTTATTTGTTTGCTATTGCGCTTTCTAAAATTGATGGTTCGCTGAGTTCAATTTTAAATTCGTTAACACCTTTGAACACGTTACTTGTAGGGATTTTGTTTTTTGGAATTCCTATACAACGCCGACAAGTTTTTGGAGTAATTATTGGATTTATTGGTTGTGTTTTATTGGTTCTTTCTGGAAATGGTGAAAATACTTCTGAGAATTATTATTATGCTATTTTAATTGTAATTGCTTCTCTTTTTTATGGAATCAATGTAAACTTCATCAAGAAATATTTATCGGATTTAAAACCATTAACCATTAGTACTGGAAATTTTTTAATTATGTTAGTTCCGGCTTTATTGGTTTTGTATTTTAGTGATTTTTTTGTCATTGCAACGGATGAAAAAGTAGTAACCTCATTAGGGTTTATTGCTGTATTAGGAGTTGTTGGCACTGGTTTTTCTAATATTCTTTTCTTTCGATTGATTCAGTTGTCTTCTCCTGTTTTTGCTTCATCGGTAACTTATATTATTCCTGTTGTGGCTTTCCTGTTAGGTTTTTTTGTGATGGAAGAAACGCTGAGTTTGATTCAGGGATTTGGTGCATTAGTGGTATTAATTGGTGTTTATTTTTCTAGTAGGAAATAGAATTGCATAAATAAAGCACCCAATTTCTTGAGTGCTTTTGATATAAATTGTAGTAAGATTAGTTGAAATCAGCGTCTGTTACTCCTTCGTTAATTTTAACTTCAGACGTAATGAACTCTATATCCATTCCCATATTCATAGTAGTTTTGTATGGAAATTTCAAACCTTTTACTTCTTTGTAATCTTCAAAATAAGTGATTTGCTTCATTTTTTGTCCCATTTGTTCGGCTTCTGAAGATTCAGCAATCTTGTATCCTGATTTTACATCAAAGTAATAAGTTGTATTGCCAGATTCAATGGCATAAGCATCAGCATCTTTGATGGTTTCGATACCTTTTAAAGTGATGTTTTTATCAGTTAATAGGTCTAATTCTTTAACAGGATTTGCACTTGACTGCATGTCTTTAAGAGTTTCACCTGTAATGTCTTGTTTTTGGCCTTGAATGATAGCATATCCAGACTTTTCATTTACAACAGTTTTCATAAAACTCATCCCCATAGCAGAGATTTCATTAAATATTTTTCCTTTTGTCATTTTAGTAGTCATGGTTAAAGGCGTTCCTTGAACAGTTCCACTAGAAATGATAGCAACAGTTTTTACTTTCTTTAAAGCATCTGCTCCACCAATATTATCAATGTGTTTTTGGATAACAGATTGTGCAGTAACTCCTGCTGGAATTTCTTTTTTAACCACTGGTTTTTCTGCAGGATTACCAAATTTGTCAAAGTAGAAAATTGGTAATTTAGCCTCTTTGCTTAATTTTTCTAAAGCTGGTAAAACGTCGGCTGCTTTTCCGGTGATAACTACTCTCGTATTTTCAGTTAAGAAGTATTTGTTTGCTGCATTTTTGATGTCTTCAGCTGTAACTGCATTAATATTTTTAATGTAGTTTTCGTAGAAGTCATCTGGTAAGTTTTGCGTGTATTTATTTAATGCATATCTAGCAATTGTAGTTGGTTTTTCGATTTGCATTACGAAGTTACCTACATATTTTGCTTTTGCATTTTTTAAATCTTCGGCAGAAACTAACTCTGTTCTTATTTTTTTCAATTCGTTAAAAATTTCTACTACTGCGCTATCTGTAACAGTATTTCTTACAGAAGAACTAGAACGGAATTTAGTAGTGTATTTTCCAGAACCAATTGATGAATATGCACCGTACGTCCAGCCATGAGCTTCACGTAAGTTTAAGAACAATCTTCCTTCGCCACCGCCACCTAGGATTTGGTTAGCTAATAATACTGCAAAATAATCTTTGTCTGTCATTTTTAAGTTAGACAAGTTTACTAGAGCAATTTCAGATTGTACAGCGTTAGGAGCATCAACAAAGTTAATTTGACTGTATTGAACATCTTTTGGTTGCGTGTATGAAACATTAGGAGCAACGGCTTTTTTCCATTTTCCAAATAGTTTTTCTACATTTTTCTTAACATCTTTAAATTTTACATCGCCCACTACTACTAAATAAGCATTGCCGGGAACAAAATAAGTATTGTAGTTTAATTTTACATCATTTAATGTAGTGTTGTTTAGAGTTTCTTCTGTTGTAAATTCACCGTTATAATGATCTTTACCATATACCAAAACATTTTCAACTCTACCAGCAATAGCTGTTACACTTTTTTCATTAGCTTTTAATCCTTCGATTGCTTTTGCTTTTTCTTTGTCAAATTCTTCTTGAACGAAAAGCGGATTTAAAGCACCGTCAGCCATTAATTCTAATAAACGATTTGAATATCTTGAAAGGCCACTTGCAGAAGCTCCAAAAGACCAGAAATTCATGTTAGCTCCTAAGAAATCAATTTCTTCATTGAATGCGTCTTTAGATATGCTTTGTGTACCATTACCCATCATTGCACTTAATAAATCAGAAACGCCTTTTTTATTTCCTTCTGTGTAAGGAGCGTTATCTAATGTTAACGTGTATGATACTCTTGGAAGTTTGTTGTTTTCAACCACAATTACTTTTAAACCATTTTTCATGGTAAAAGTTTGAGGTTTGTTAATATTTATTGCTGGTGCTGGCCCTGGAAGAGGCATTTTTCTATCTTGTGCTTGCATTGTTATTGTTAAAAATAAACAGGCTGCGATATATACTATTTTTTTCATGAGTCAATCTTATTTTTGCGTTTTATCAGAAGCTGGTACATAATCCAAAATTAATCTTTGGTTTGGATTTAAATATTTTTTTGCAACTGCTTGAATTTCTTCTCTCGTAATAGAACGATAAATATCAATTTCTGTATTGATTAAGTTTATGTCGCCATATAACATGTAGTATGTTGCTAAATTATCAGCGATTCCTTCTACATTGTCGTTACTATTTACGTATTGATTCTCAAATTTATTTTGTAATTTTTGGTAATCTTTATCAGAAATTAACTCGGTTTGTAATTTTACAATTTCTTCGTCAATTTCTTTGATGATATCGTCAGCAGGAGTAGCTCCCATTGGAAGGCCATAAATTAAATACATTCCGTAGTCTTCTTGACTGTAGTTGAATGCACCAATTTGAAGCGCCATTTTCTTATCGTCAACAATTTTTTTGTATAATTTAGAGCTTTTTCCATCTGATAAATATGAAGAAATCATGTCTAAAACTCTAGCATCGCGTGTTTTCATTGATGGCGTTCTGTAGCAAGTAACCATCATTGGGATTTGGATGTTAGGATCTTCCCATTTTGCTCTAAATTGTTCCGTTATTGGAGCTTCTTCGTATTTTTTTCTTTCAACTGGAGCACCTTTTTTTATTGGTCCAAAATATTTTTGAATCCATTCTTTTGCTTGTGCTTTTTCGAATTGACCAGCAACAACTAATACAGCGTTATTTGGTACATAAAATTTACTGTTGAAAGCTAAGAATTCGTCTAAAGTTGCTGCGTCTAAATGTTCCATTTCGCCAATAGTTGTCCAGCGGTAAGGATGCACTTTAAACATATTTTCTTTAACAGCTTTGATTAGGTTACCATAAGGTTGATTGTCAACGCGAAGTCTTTTTTCTTCTTTAACAACTTCGTTTTGAGTATCTACGCCAATTTGATTGATAACGGGATGCATTAAACGTTCAGATTCCATCCACAAGGCTAACTCTAGGTTGTTTGATGGGAAAATTTCGTAGTAATACGTTCTGTCGTCTGTAGTGTTTGCGTTATTAGAGCCTCCATTTGCAGTTACTAATTTAAACCATTCGCCACGCTCAATATTTTTAGTTCCTTCAAATAATAGATGTTCGAAAAAGTGTGCAAAACCAGTTCTGTTTGGTTGTTCGTCTTTTGCTCCTACGTGATACATTACAGAGGTAATTACCACTGGTGCTGAATTGTCTTGGTGAAGTACAACGTGAAGACCATTGTCTAATTTGTACTCTTCAAAGGTTACTTTTTGAGCTGAAGCCGTTCCGCCCAATACAAGTGCAGTCCCTAAAGCCATTAAAGATTTTTTCATAAATTAATATTTAGTTTTAGTAATTCTATAATATGACGCAATTTCTGAAAAATGTTACAATTAAACAGTAAAAACTATTGTTTTTTGTTAAAATTAACTTTTTTAAAACTTTTTTGTTACCAAATGTTTTTCATTTAGTAAATAGTTGTATATTTGCGCTCTTGAAAAATTAACTAAATTCATATTCGTATGTATGCAATCGTAGAGATAGCAGGGCAACAATTCAAAGTAAGCAAAGACCAAAAGGTTTATGTTCACCGTTTAGCTTCAGAAGAAGGTTCGAAGGTTTCTTTCGACAAAGTTCTTTTGTTAGATGAAAATGGTAGCGTAACTTTAGGCGCCCCAGCTGTAGAAGGTGCTTCTGTAGAAGCCAAAGTGTTACAACACTTAAAAGGTGATAAAGTAATCATTTTCAAAAAGAAAAGAAGAAAAGGTTACCAAAAGAAAAATGGTCACAGACAATCTTTAACTCAAATTGTAATTGAAGGAATAGTTACAGGTGGAGCTAAGAAAAAAGCGACTAAAAAAGCAGAAGTAGCAGAAGGTACTGAAGAAGTAAAGCCAAAAGCTCCTAAAGCAAAAAAAACTGAAGAATAACATTTAAAATATAACGTCATGGCTCATAAGAAAGGTGTCGGTAGTTCTAAGAATGGTAGAGAATCAGAATCGAAACGTTTAGGTGTTAAGATTTATGGTGGTCAAGCTGCAATGGCAGGAAACATCATTGTTAGACAAAGAGGATCAAAACATAACCCAGGTGAAAATGTTTACATGGGTAAAGATCATACATTACATGCTAAAGTTGATGGAGTTGTTAAATTCCAGAAAAAAGGAGATAACAAATCATTTGTATCTGTAGTTCCTTTTGAAGCATAATTAATGATTTAAGTATTTATAAAAGCCTCTGTTATTTTGAGGCTTTTTAATGCTTTTTTTGGGTAATATTCTTTTAAATATTTTTGTAGATATTGTTCATTTAACTATATTTGCACCCAATTAAAATCACTGCGGGTGTGGTGAAATTGGTAGACACGCCAGACTTAGGATCTGGTGCCGCAAGGTGTGAAGGTTCGAGTCCTTTCACCCGCACGATAAGAAGACTTAAAGTTATTGCTTTAAGTCTTTTTTTATATAAAAAAAATAGTATCTTTGGTAAAAAGCTCTAAGATGAAGAATTCTGTTTTTTGGCTATTTTCCTTGCTACTATGTAATATGTTTACTTCATTTGGGCAATCTAAAGGACATGAGCAGCTTCAAAAAAAGAAATTCATTAATTACTATTTATTAAATCCAAAAATATCTCATCAAGATACTGTTTACTTTTCAATAGGTAAGAGGAAAGAACTTCTAAAAGCTGGTTGGGTTGTTGTTGAAAACAAAAAAGGTTTTGTTGTTCAAAAAACGATTGAAAAAGATACTTTAATCGAAAGCGTTGTTGATAGTGCTGTGCAGGTTAACCGCACTTGGAAGATCGAGAATATCAACGTCAACCTCTCAGATATTGGAAAGCTTAATTTAAATCCTGTTGTTTTTGTCAATTCAGGTGATAAAATGTTAAACAATATTGCACATGTAAAAATTCCTGTGAATGATGTACTAGTTTTAAAACATTTCCATACTAAATGGAGTGCAATTACTATTCCTTTTTCAATTAGGCCTGCAATAGGAGGCAATGTTAGAAGTCAAGTTACTAATGAATTTAAAATAGGTTCTGCTTTTAGCTTAAATTATGATTGGGAATTCTATAAAAATAGAAGATTAGAAATCAAGCGAAATACCTATGGTTTGTCATTTGGTTTTGGCTTTGGATTGGGTAGAATAGTTTTGGATAATGCTTCTACGAGTTTGTCTTTAGAAAATTATGATAATGAAGAACAGGGTTTGGCAGTATTTGTTACACCCGGATTAGGTCTGAATATCAAGGGTTTTAAAATTTTAGGTTTCTTTGGTTATGATATCGGACTAACTAGTAATGTTAATGATTGGAATTATAACAAGCGACCGTATCTAGGAATAGGATTTGGTTTCGATTTTTGGACATTAAAAAGGGCTTCAAACACCATTAATTAAGTATACTTTATGAAACTATTTTTCAAAAAGTTGTGTTAGTTAATGCCTATTATTATTGTATTGCATTTTATATTTTGAAATAATAAATTTCTATATTATGAAAATAAATCTTTTAGCTACTTATACATCATGCTGTTGTATATTTTTTTTATTTTTTTTAAATACTTCTTTTAGTCAATCTATTAAAAAAGATATTCTTATTCAGAATGTAACCATATTTGATGGTAAAAATGAAAAGTTATCTCCTAATAATTATGTGTTGATTTCAGGGAATACAATAACTTCAATAACAAAAGTTTCTCCGGAAATTACTGATAATTTAGAGGTTATTGATGGGAGTAATAAAACTTTAATTCCTGGGTTAATTGATGTTCATGTTCATATGATTTTTGGTGCTTTGAGTATGAGCGACATGATGGATCCTAATTTAAATCCTTCAAGTCTTCTTGAAAAGGTATCGCCTCAATCAAAAAATATGTTGTTAAGAGGCTTTACTTCGGTTAGGGATGTGGGAGGTCCTACATTTCAACTTAAGCAATTTATAGATGAAGGTAAAATACTTGGTCCTAGAATTTGGCCTTCTGGTGCTATGATAAGTCAAACTTCTGGACATGGCGATTTACGTTTACCAGAAGAGCGTTCTCGCAGATTTTTTGGTCCCATTTCAAAAGCTGAAAATTTTGGTGCAACATTTATTGCTGATGGCACTTCGGAGGTATTAACTGCGGTCAGAGAAAATTTAAGATTTGGAGCAAGTCATATTAAGTTGATGGCTGGCGGTGGAACTTCTTCTGCCTATGACCCTGTTGATGTTACACAATATACATTGGAAGAAATGAAGGCGGCGGTTGAAGCTGCGGAAGACTGGGGTACATATGTAACGGTTCATGCTTACACGCCAAGAGCGGTTAGAAAAGCGATTGAAGCAGGAGTAAAGTGTATTGAACATGGTCAATTATTAGATGTTTCAACATTAAAACTTATTAAAAAGAAAAAAATTTGGTTGAGTTGTCAATACTTAATTGAAAGTTCAGACGATATGTCTGAATTGCGAAAGGAAAAAAGAAAACCAGTAATTGATGGACAAAAAATGCTTTGGCCACTTGCCAAGAAAATGAAAGTTAAATTAGCTTGGGGAACTGATTTTTTATTTGAACCTTGGCTTAATGAGGAACAAAATTCGTATTTATTGAAATTAAAAGAGTGGTTTACACCTTATGAAATATTAAAAATGGCTACTTATGATAATGCACAGCTTTTGAAATTATCTGGAAATAGAAGTCCTTATAAGGGTACGCTAGGTATTATCGAGAAAGATGCTCTTGCTGATGTAATCTTAGTAAATGGTAATCCTTTGAATGATATAGATTTAATTGGCAATCCAGAAACTAATTTTCTAGTAATAATTAAAGACGGGGTTGTGGTTAAAGATTTGCTTTCTAAATAAGTAATTTAATATTAAATGCAAAAAACCGATTTGAAGTTCTCAATCGGTTTTTTTTAACTAACAATAAACTTAAAAATTTCTAAAATAAAAATTTAATTAACTTTTCCTTTTCATTTGCTGTAACTCTTGCAAAATATATTCCTCTATTTGAGAGTTGTAGATTAAATTCGCTAGTAGGTAGAACAATAACTGATTTTATTTTTTGCCCCGTTAATGCATAAATATCTATTTGAACTTGATGTAAAGAAAAATTCAAAGCATTCCCATTTACGATGTTTACGTTCAAATTTTGTTCAAAAACTTGATTAGATAAAGTGCTAGGAGTAAAGCCATAATTGGTTCCAATAAGATCTGCGGACTGCCTGTCACCATTAGCATTTCTAATAATAAAATACCAGTTATTCACTGTTGTTCCTGATTCTATTGGTGTTACTGTTTGTGTAAATTCATTAAAATAGTTTCTTCCTCCTATATCTATTGTAGCAACATAAGAATTTGCTTCAGGATTCCAGGTTAGAGGAACAAGTGAATTAATATCTTCCCAAGTGTCATGATATTCCCAAGTGTCTTCGGTTCCGTCTGTTTCTAAACCCGTGTATAAAAATAAATTAGGATCTTGTAGAGGGTCAAATAAAGAATAATCTCCTAATGATCCATAAGTTACAGTTATTGTTCCACTATTAATTCCAAATGGATTAGGTGTAACAATTAACTGAGATTGAACAATTTGAAAAAATAGAAACAGAATAAAAAATATTGTTTTTTTCATATGTTTAAATGTTATTATTAAATGGTAACATGTGTTATCGCCTTTTTCATTAAAGAGTTTTGTAGGTAAACGATTTTTTTGGCGATTTCATAGTACTATTTTTTTTCGATTTTAAGAAGTATGCTTTACACGTAATTTTAAGGATTAGTTCGTATAATTATTTATTTTGTAGATAATTTTTTCTTTCAAAATAAATTATCAAAGCTACTCCTGTTAACATTAATATCCACAAATGCTCTGTAATTGGCACTCCTGGATCTCCGTTACCTGGTAAACCTGGGTCTTCTTCTTCACCCAAAACAGTTATTGGAAGGAAAAATAAAAACAGGCATAAGGTTTTAAAATATATGCTTTTCATCTTTTATAATTTATTTTACAATTATTTTATTTGAGTAATATTTATCTCCTTGAATAATATTTAGCATGTATACCCCTGAATTAATGTCAAAGTCTATTGTATTTTCAATATTTGTTAAATTTCCTCTTTTTATTACTTGACCTAGAATATTCGATACTTGATATACAGCAGGTTCGTTTTGAGGCATTCTTATATTAAGTTGTTTACTAGTTACTGGATTAGGATGCACAACTACAGATGTAATTATATTATCAGAAATACTAAGGGGTTGTTGATACACAATTTTAAATCTATTATCAGGATTTGTTGTACTTGAAATTACACCTTGGAATGGATAAATTAAAGCAGAACCATCAGTTGGTATTGCAGTTAAACTGTTGGTCAAAGCATCTTCTAAATAAGGAGCCAAACCACTATTCGTATGGTTTTCAATAAAAACTCTTAACTGATAAGATGTTGCTGTAGTTCCTGTCAGATGTATTGGTTGTACATCATTTTCTAAAGGTAGGTTTCTGTACTCAATTGATAGATTTGAATTACCATTTGCGAACATAATGTTATCTGAAAAATTAAATAATTTTGTAGCATCTGCCTCATCAATTGCATTATTTCCTTGCTCATGGTTAACAGTTGCTATTCCGTCAAATAGTTGAAAATTATTGTTTATATTCTTGTAAAGCAAAACTCTCAAAACCTCATGATTGTTGGATTCGGTTTGCTGTCTTATTAACCAATTGTTACTACTTCCAGCTACTCTTTTATTTGCATTGATAGTAAATGTGTTCCCTGTTGAGCGTACAAAAAATCCTTGTCCTAATTCAATATTTCTGTCCTCTAAAGCGGGCGTGTTAGGTGTCCACAATATTCCATCGTAAGTGTAATAGACACCAATTCCGGTTGAAGGATCTAAGAGCCAAATTTTGGTCTCTGCATTGTCTTCAATCATTCCGGCAATGTCTAGCGCACTAGAATAGGGGTTTGCTATTAAGTTAAAGGAGTTAGACAAAATAGGTAGAGTTACATTACCACTAATTAAATTTCCTGTTGTTGTAATTGTAGTTTCAGTAGCTCCTGAAGAAATATTTGTAGAACCGTGAGGTCCAGTTGTAAAAACTATCAATGGTTTGTTGCTGTTTTCATCAAACAATTGTTCTGAGTTAGTAGTTACTGCTTGCCAGCCACTAGTATATTTGTAGATATTACTTTGTGGTCCAGCTGCAAAACCATTACCTCCATTAGGTTTCCACAACAATAAATCTTTTCCTTGCTCTTGCCATTGTGCTTCAATGGTGTTATTTGAATTTCCTTTGTGAGGAGCTGCTAGAATTCTCCAAGCTCTTTTTGCAGGAATGTAGCGTTCTACAGTAGCTGGAATGTCAATAGTGTTATGTCGCAAACTAGCAGTACCATTGGCATCAGATTTAATTTCAATACCACCTACACCAGCATTGTTTGTCAATGAACCCGTTACTTGTAAATCAACTGCAGATTCAATGACTACTTTACCATTGCTATTAATGATTAGGTCTTGCAAAGTGGTATTCACGTTGCAATTTACTTGATGCTCTACAGTAACACTTGCATTTACTGGAGGTACATTATTATTTATCCACGTGGAATTGTTATTCCAATTTCCATTTGAAACTGTTATAGGCTTAATGATTTTTAAATTATTAAAGAATAAGTTTCTGTTTCCATTATTATCTTGCTGACTTGCAATATAAAAGTATAATTCATCAATTTTTTCGGTAGAATTTATAGTATGATTAAATGTGTTTCCATCACTTCTTTTTGTCATTGAAAACAAGTATTGTGTATTACTAATTCTTGTTAAGGTTACATTCATAACATTTACACCATAATTGGAATCAATTATACCAGCAGTTGAAGAAATTGTTGCTGAATTAGCATTATTCACATTAAATATTACAATATTATTTGCTTTCAAATCAAATCCTTTATTTCCTGATGAACCACCATCCCAATTCATTCCCCAATCAAATGAGAATACATCTCCAACGTTCATTCCATTTGGGATTTTTCTTGATGAAGTAGCTACTTGTCCGTTATGTCCAAACATTGCAAATGCTAATGTTCCTAGTGAGCCATTATTTATACCTGAAAAAGAAGGATTTCCAATAAAATGTCCTGAATCACCACCTGAATTAGTTAAATTCCATGGAAGAAACCCATTACCCTGATTAGAATTATTTGCCCAAGAAGTATAGTTTGATGCATTATCTATCATTTCTTGTCCAATCATCCATTGCCCAATCATTAGTATTGCAATGTATCTAATAATAATCATTTTTTTAATATTCTTTTTTTTCATATTCATATTATTGATAGCTAGAAAATTATTTTTACATAGATTTTGAAAATACTAATTGGTAGTTAAATCCAATTAATAAAATTTCAATTGGATTTAACTAAAAATAAAGTTACTTCTTTAAAAGTTTTTTTGTGTGAATTGTACCATTGTAATCAGTTATTTTTACTAGATACATTCCTGTTTCAACATTATTCAAGTTTAACTCTTGGTCACTTATTACATTTGAAAATGAACGAATTAATTGTCCAGTCATGTTATAAATTTCAGCCTTTAAAACATTGTGCGATAGTGCAAAAGTGTTCGTTGTTGGGTTTGGATATAAAACGATGTCTTTTTCTGTTAATTCAAAGTCATTGTTTGAAAGTGTTGTAGCAGGAGCATTACCAAAGACTCTAAACCTGCCAGAGTTTACTAGAATTAAATCTGAAGGGTTATTAATTATTACTGGGTTATTATCATTCATTAAATCATACCAAGTCATTGGATAAGTATATGCGTCTGTGGGGAAACTTGGATTAATAGATACATTTGTAACTCCAAAATTTGCAATAACTACAACATTTCTTAACTGAGTTGTTGGGAATGAATTATTGAAAATATAAATTCTTTGTCTTAAGTTATTACCTCCATCAGGACTAATTGCGTGGTCACCCATAAAGACAGCTTCGTTAGTCTTCATTTTGATTAGTTTCGTCCAATCATTTAAAATTGAAATTCTTCTTGGGTCTGACAACCAGTTTTCTGTCCATTGTACTTGAGGTTTTGTGTCAAGTTTACAATCGCCTGGTAAAAATCCTCCTTCATCATTAACCGTTCCATTAGAACAAGTAAAGATAGATTGGTTACTTCCAAGTTCGCCAAAGTGCCAAATCATTTTTGGTCCAGGTACTAAGATACTTGTTGCTCCAATAGCCCCCATTCTGTTAAGAGCATTTGTTAAGTTGTTCAATGGAGGGAATGCTCCTGCGCCATTTCCATAAGTAATGGCTTCATACATCATTCTATCCTTATCATGACTTTCTGGATATCCAATTAATCTCTTACCTGTAAAACCTCTACTTGTATGTGAAATTCTAGAAATGTTTTGGGTGTTGTAACCCATAGCAAGTTCTTTGTATTGAGCATACATTTCACCCCACATCATAATTCCTTTTCCTTCATTGATTCTATAGTTTGCCCATTGTTGTTCTTCACCGTCAATTCCTAAGTGCTCAAAAATTACATAATGGTCATTGTCTAAACTCCATGAATAGTCTGCATATTGTCTCAAAATATCTACACGATCTTGTTGGTAAGCATTTGTACAAGCATCATCTCCACCAGTGCAATTTTGAGTAAATCCTTTTGTTAAATCCCATCTAAATCCATCAATTTTGTATTCTTCAATCCAGTGTTTAATTACCCTTCTAGTATAATATTGAGTTAATGCTGACTGATGATTAAAATCTTCTCCAACACTGTAGCTATGTCTAGCACTAGTATTATAGAATGGGTTTTCAGAAGAAGGAGGTCCCCATCCATCATTATCAGGGTCATTCATCCACATTCTAACACCAGGATTTCTACCAAAGGAATGGTTTAATGCTAAATCTAATATTACAGCGATACCATTTTGGTGACAAATATCTATCAACTCTTTAAATTTATCGGAAGTTCCATAAAATTTATCTAAAGCCATATGGAATGAAGTGTTATATCCCCAGCTTTCATTTCCTTCAAATTCCATAACTGGCATTAATTGAATTGCATTAATTCCTAAGTCTTTGAAATACTGAATGCGATCGATAATATCTTGGTAATTTCTATTAGCATCAAAGTCTCTAACTAATAATTCATAAATTATTAATTTGTCTTTGTTTGGTTTTACAAAATTTATGGTAGCATCACTCCAATTGTAAGGTGTTTGTCCTGTTTGAAGTACAGTAACTTCTCTTTCTTGACCTACAGGATAAGCGGGTAAGTTTGGATAAGTAGTAGACGGAATCCATGGATCATCAAAAGGAGATAACACTAGGGTAGAATACATATCTGCTGTTTTAACAAGTACAGGTGAATTAGCAATAGGTGTTTGATCTACTACCCAATATTGATAGGTGTATATTTGACCTGGATTTAATCCTGTTAATTCTAGCCAAAAAACATTTGTTGCAGGATCTCTTTTCATGGCATAGTTGCTATCTGGTTGGTAATTATTAAAACTACCTGCAACATAAACAAAGTCTTTTCCAGGGGCATTTAATTTTAGTGTTGCTCTTGTGGGGTCACTTGAATTGTAATTTATACCATCTTCTAAACCCGCTGGTATTGCTTCTACAATAGTTCCGGGATTCACTATTACAGAAAAATTTCTTTTAATTGTTGAAGCACCAATTGTGGCTTCTAATTCATAAGTAGTATTTGTAGTAATATTACTGTGTGTAAAGGCGTAATTAGAAGTAGTAGCAGTATTTATGCTGATTCCATTTGCTTTTAAATCATAATTTGCAATTCCTCCAGTGTTATTTGCTGTAATATTTAAATTTCCTCCAGAGTTTATTATTGTTGAACTATTGTTTACAGGAGAAGTTAGATTTAATTGAAACGTTCCTACATTAAAGATAAAATCACCGCATGATGGGGGTAGTTTTAACGTTTGACTACCATTGGCATTTCTAAATACCATGCCCATTTTTGTAGCATTAGCTTGTTGTGTAGCGTTAATTCCGAAATATACACTAGGTGTTAAAGTAATACTCCAAGTGCCATTTCCATTGTTTGTCATTAAGCCAATATTATCATCTTGTCCCCAATTACCTACTACACTAAAATCAAAAGCGTTAGAATCATTTCCAATTCCAGCATGCATGTAAACTTTTGTGGGATTAGTACCTAATTGATTACAACTTTGAGTTGCAGTAGATACAGTAATTGTAATTTGATCATTAACATTAAAACTAGCAGGGGTTATTGTAACCTGAGCGTTTACAAAACAAGTAATAAGTAATAATAAGTAAAGTATTTTTCTTTTCATTGTCAATTTTATTTAATAAGATTAGGGTTGTTTTTAAAAAACAACCCTAATAAGAATTATTGAAGTGTTGCAGACCAAGTGTAGTTTCTTGGATTGCTTAAATCTAATTCGATTAAGTAATTTCCACTTGAAGGGACGCTTAAATTTCCTCCTCCGTAATCAAGAATTCCGTCACCACCGTCATCGCCAAAATTTAAATTCCAACTGTCATTAGCTCTGAATTTAAATTCGTTTCCACCTGCAGTTAGTTGAATTGTGATTTGCCATTTTTTAGTTGTTGGATTATAGGTCATGTCTTGATCCTGAATACCGTTGTCTGGCCATCCTAGTGGAGTTGCAGAACCTGTAATTGCCCAATTTGTTGGCTGAACACTATAGGTTAGTGTACTTGTATTTGCTTCAATTCTATAAAATCCACTTGAAGAAAGTTGGATATTTTGTTCTTCATTTTGAAGTAATATTCCCGCAAAGTCTCCGTTGTCACCATAATCACCTTCAAAGCTAGTATTTGTAGGTAATAATTTGAATTCTGGACTTCCAACATTCATAAACACGAATCCTTCAAAATTTGTTTGTCCAAATCCAGATGCGGCTAATGCTGGTAATGTGTTGGCTGGTGTCCAATCTGCTCCGTATCCACTAGCATTAAGGAAATTTCCAATCACAAATAATTTTGGTAAATCTGTTGAATAAGCAGTAACTAGATAAACAATAGTATTTGAGAACGATTCATTGGTTCCAGTTCCAATAGTTGCTTTAATTCTTACGTCAATTCCTTCTTGAGAAAACGGAGTTAAACCTACTGCTAAAACTGCTGTGTTCAAGTCAGCTGATGAAATTGTTGCAAAAGTATTTGTAGTTGAAGTAACTACATATGGTGTGTCAAATTCTTCACCATTTTTGTCAATTTCAATGGAATAGGTTACTTCTGTTACAGTTCCAAAATCAGCTTCTGTCCAAGTTAATGACAAGCCAGGATTTGTTGGCGTTGATGGGCTTAATTCAACCGCATCGCCAGAGTTAGGAGATAGGATTTCGAAATCTGCTTCTGGTTGTAAAAAGAATAAATCTTGCTCGTCTTCACATGAAATAAATGCAAAGGATAAAGCTGATATTGCAAATAATTTTCTAAATATATTTTTCATAATAGTATTTTTTAATTAGTAACCAGGGTTTTGTGTTAAGTTAGGGTTTGAAGATAAAGTTGCTGGGTGAATAGGGAAAATTTTCATATGTTGTGGTAATGCAATACCATTAATACCATTTCCTTTCCATGCCCAATTATATGTTCCGCCAGTGTATTTATTAAAGCGAATTAAATCTTGTCTTCTGTGACCTTCCCAATGTAATTCTCTTGATCTTTCATCTAAAATGAAATCTAAAGTTAAATTTGATTGAGAAATATTTGAAGTTACAGCGCCATTATTCGCTCTTTGTCTTAATAAATTAATATAGGTAGTTGCCTGTGACATGGTAGCGTTTGAAGCTCCTCTAACAGCACATTCAGCGTACATTAAATACACATCAGCAAATCTAAACAATGGGAAGTCAGTATCTACAAAGGTTGAGTTAGAACCTGCAATTCCAGTGGATGTTCTGTTTGAGTATTTGAATAAAATATAGCCTTGGTCTCTATCAGTAACATTTGTAATGTCGATATTTCTTGACCCTGAAAGGATATTTTTTCTTTGATCGTTATTAAATTCAGCGCCATCAAATTTTTGAACAAATTGTTTTCTAAGTCTCAATGCGCCTCCCCAGCCTTGAACGCCCATTGCATCTCCATTTTGTTCTAATGAACCCACTTGTCCATTAATCATAACGGTTGTTGGACCAAAGTTTTGAGTTCTAATACCGTCTGATTGGATAGTAAAAATTAGCTCTGGCGAAATGTGATTGTCAGCGGTAAAGTTGTTTTTGTAATTTGGATTTAATGTATAACCAGCATTAATCAATTCAATACATTGAGCTGCACATTCGTTATATTTTGGAGTGCCAATGTAAACGTCTGCATTGATATATATTTTAGCTAATAACATTCTAGCAAATGCTTGATCTAATCTTCCATAAGCATTGGTTCTTGGTGCTTTTAAATTAGGAAGAATTTCCAATAATTCTGATTCAATAAAATTGAATAATTGTTGTCTATTGTATTCAGGTCCAGCAACACCCACGGCATCGTTTTCAGTATTGAACGCCGCTTTTCCAAAGAAATCCATTAGGTGGTAATACGCTAGCGCTCTTAGTGCTCTAGCTTCTTCTCTATAAATCTGAATTTCAGCTTGTTCTGCTGTGCTTATACCTCTAGAATTCAATTTTTCTGGAGTAGATTGTCTTAGGAATTCATTAGCTAAAGCTACTTGCAACATAGCTCTACTAAACATTCCTCTAAAAAACGGGTTGGAAGCATCCCAAATGTTTCTTTGAAGTTCTCTTACTCCAATGTCATTTCCACCTTCATACGACCAGATAGCTTCATCAGTAGTTAAGTTGTTTAAATACCATACTACACGACCGTATTGGCTAAAACCAGCATCAATTCCTCCTAAGTTAGAAGATGTTGGGCCATTGGTACTAGTCAGTGATAGATTGGCATAAACTCCACCAATTGCATTTGTATAAGCTCCTGGTTGTGAATAAAATGCTTCTTCATCTAATCTTAGTGGGTCATTAGGGTCAACTCCTAAGTCATCGGTACAGGCATTGAAGCTAACCGCCACAAGAAAAAGTGTTACAATTTGACTTAATTTTTTCATTTTCACAATTTTTTAAAATTTTACATTTGCTCCAAATAGAATTTGACGCTGTCTTGGATAAATAGTTTGGTCATTTCCACCTGAAAACTCAGGGTCTAATCCGCTATATTTTGTTATGATAAAAGGATTTTGAACTCCAGTAAAGATACGTAATGATGCTTTTCCATCAAGCCATTTTGGGAAAGTGTAACCAAATGTAGCATAGTCCATTCGTAAGAAAGAACCATTTTCAACAAATAAATCAGATAATATTTGCCCAACTCCTGGCGTTTGGAAATTATAATCTAAAACAGATGAAGGTAAGTTTTGTAATTCACCATTTAGAATTTGATTATAGTAAGAAGAACGCGATTTAACTACATTTAAAATTCTATTCCCTAAACTTGCTCTTAAGTTAAAGCCTAAATCGAAATTTTTGTAATCAAAGCTAGTAGAAAAACCTAAAACTAAATCTGGATCGGTATTTTTGTAAATGTAACGGTCACTGTTATTTACAATTCCATCTCCATTCAAGTCTGCAAAGGCACCTTCAATAGGAGAACCATTTGGGTTATAAAGTTGTTTAAATACATAAAAAGAGTTAGGTGTAAATCCTTGCTGCATGATTTGTGATTCTGTTCCAATACCAATGTTTCCAACAAAAATTGGTTGTCCAGCAGCAATTTCTTCAATTCTTCTTTCAAACTTTGAAGCATTGAAATTAATATTCCAATTGAATTTTTCACTCCTAACTACATCATAATTTAAGTTAAGTTCCACTCCTTTTACACTCATACTTCCAATGTTTTGAGGGCCTTCGTTAGTAAAGTTACTTCCGTCTGCAAAAGGAGCAACTTGAAATAAATCATTTGAAATTTTATAGAAAAAGTCTAAACTACCATTCAAACGATTGTTTTTAATTCCAAAGTCTAATCCTGCATTGTAAGTTGCTGTTTCTTCCCATTTTAAGTTAGGATTGAAGCCTCCTGGCTGCGCTACGCTAAAATAATTATTGTCAAAGGCATATTGAGAATTTTGGTCTCCTAAAAAGTATTGTGGAAGATAGAATAACCCAGCACCAATATCTTGTTGACCAGTGATTCCCCAACCTGCTCTAAGTTTTAAGTCACTAATAGTACTACTAGATTCAAAAAATTCTTCTTTTAATTTCCATGCAAATGAGGCAGCTGGAAAATTACCCCATCTGTTGTCATCTGAAAATCTTGAAGTTCCATCTCTACGATAGCTTAATGTTAAAATATATTTGTCCTTGTAAGTTAAATTAGTTCTTCCAAAAAAACCAATGTAAACAATATCATCGCTTACAAAAAATTGAGGTTCATCATCTGGATTGTTTTGGTTTCTTGTTGTAAAACCATTTCCTTCAAATTTTTGATAAGAATAACCTCCCGTGATATCAAAAGATAAATCATTAAAGGTTTTGTTGTAAACTAAGTAACTGTCTAACAATTTGTTTGTACTAACACCATCTGAATAGCTATTATTGCCAATTAAAATGTTTTGTCTTATAGGAGATGTTCTTGCAGTTGCAGGACTAAAATTTCTGCTAAACCCTGAATCTCTATCGTAACCTAAATTTGTAACCCAACGAAGTTCTGGTAGAAAATGAAATTTGTAATCAATTTCAAAGTTTCCAAATAATTTTCGGTTAGCACTAGTGTTATTCGTTTGAAGCAATTGTGCTACAGGATTTGCTACTGCTATTGGTGCAAAATCATTTACAGATGGACCGTTAGTAAATTCAAAAAATCCGTCGAAAGGAGAATTAGGATCATAAACGGGCTGTGTTGGATCCATTGCAATGGCTGAACCTTCAACACCTGGAGCGTTTCTTCTTTGAGTATTACTATAATTTAATGAAATTGAAGTTTTTAAGTGATTGTTAAAAAAACTTGGACTTAAATTTAAAGATACATTATTTCTATTCATGTAATCAGTTAATCGTAATCCTTCTTGGTAAGTGTTTCCAATAGTTAAACGAGTAGGAATAAGACCTAGTAAATTTCCTCTAACACTTAAATTATTGTCAATATAATCTGTTCTTCTGTATATTTCTTCTTGCCAATCGGTACTTGCATTCCCCATTTTATCTCTTATGCCTTGGTTAAAAGCCGAATCAGGTATACCTGGGCCTACAGGATACAAGTTATTAACAACTTGTCTAAATTGATCTGCTGACAACACATCAACTTTGTTCATTTTATTTCCAGTACCATATTGAACATTATAGTCTACTTGTAATTCTTTACCTCCTTTTTTGGTAGTAATAATGATTACACCATTTGAAGCTCTAGTTCCGTAAATTGCAGTAGCAGAAGCATCTTTAAGAATTGTAAAACTTTCTACGTCTGCTGGGTTCAGTGTAGCCAATACTCTTGAGTCCATTGGAAGACCATCAAGAACAACTAAAGGGTCATTGTTTGCTAATAAGGATGAACCACCTCTAATTCTAATAGTAGGAACGGATCCAGGGGAACCACCATTTGTGTTTATGGTCACACCAGCTACTTTACCCGTTAATAAATTGTCTACAGTAACATTAGCACCTTTGTTGAAATTTTCTGATGTAACAGAGGTTACAGAACCTGTTGCGTCTTTCTTTTTTACAGTTCCATAGCCAATTACAACCACATCATTTAGAACGTTTTGAGCTTCTTGAAGTTTAATAGTAATTGATTTTTGATTTTCATAAGTTATCGATTGTTCTTCGAAACCTAGGTACTTAAATACAATTTTATCTCCTTTTTTAATGTTATTTAAGGTAAATTTACCATCAAAATCTGTTGTGATTCCGTTTGTTGTGCCAGCTACAAATACGTTTACACCCAACAAAGGTTCATTAGATGCTTCATCTAAAACAACCCCTTCAAGGGTATTTTGTGCTAACATTCCAAAAGGTAACATTAGGAGTAAAAGCAATAGTTTTTTTTGCAGTTTTTTCATACAAATTAATTAGGTTAGTTTGAGTTTTTAATTCCTTGTAATTCACTTCTAATGTTAAATTTATGTAAAATTTGGAATAAAAAAAATCAACTTTTCCGAAACAGCCTTCGAAAACGTTTTCGTGTTGATAACTTTATTGAATTCTGCGTTTTTTTGAAAGAATATTGGCATACCAAAAAAAATAAAGTACATTTATTGCATAATTATAAATACTAAAAAAATTAAATGAGAAGAAAGGTTACTTTAAAGCAAATTGCTAAGGAATTAGACGTCTCCATTTCTACTGTTTCAAAATCCTTGAGAAATAGTCCAGAAATTAGCGAAGATACTCGATTAAAAGTACAAGCTTTTGCTAAATTATACAATTATAAGCCTAATAACATTGCACTCAGTTTAAAAAATAAGAAATCAAAAACTATTGGGATTATTATTCCTGAAATAGTTCATCATTTTTTTGCAACTGTAATTAGTGGTATTGAACAAGTAGCAAACGAGAATGGTTATAACGTAATTGTTTGTTTATCTGATGAATCTTTTGATAAAGAGGTAATTAATATGGAAATGTTAGCCAATGGAAGTGCTGATGGTTTTATTATGTCTTTATCTAAAGAAACCCAGCAAAATAAAGATTTTCACCATTTGCAAGAAGTCATAAATCAAGGAATGCCTGTGGTTCTTTTTGATAGGGTATCCAATGATATTATGTGTGATAAGGTAATTATTGACGATCAATTGGCTGCTTACGAAGCTACAAATTTTTTAATATCCAAAGGCTTAAAGAGAATTGCTTTATTAACCACAGTTGATTATGTTAGTGTTGGAAAACTAAGAACCGATGGCTATTTGAATCTACTTAATGATTATGGAGTAGAAGTGGACGAAAATTTAATAGTTAAAATTGAAGATATTGAAAACTGTGATGCAAAAATTTCAGAGCTTTTAGATAACCATAATTTTGACGCTATTTTAGCAGTAAATGAGTTGTTTGCAGTTACAGCAATTAAACTCGCCACTGCTAAAGGAATCAAAATCCCTGATGATTTATCAGTTATTGCATTTACAGATGGAATAATTTCGAAGTATTCAACCCCAACAATAACCACAATAAGTCAAAACGGAATTAATATGGGTAGAAAATCTGCAGAAATGCTTATTAGAAGATTAGAACTTGAAGACGAAGAAAACGAACACTATCGCACAGAAGTTATTGCAACTACTTTGGTTTTACGAGAATCTACGAAATCGTGATAGTTTAATTTAATTATCTTATAATCAATTATTTGTGATTTTTATTTTTTTAATTTCTTCCAAAAATAAATAGTTAAAAAAGATAGTTTATTAAAATATCCTATTATATTTGCGATGTCAAAGCTTGTAACTTCACTTCTAAAAACATAAGTTTTGATAAGCATAAATAACGCTTATCGATTTATTAATCAATAAATTACGATAATGGAAAAGCGTAAATTAGGTTTCTGGGAAATTTGGAACATGAGTTTCGGTTTTTTAGGAATACAAATGGGTTTTGCCCTTCAAAATGCTAACGCAAGTAGAATTCTTCAGCTTTTTGGTGCCGATGTTCATGAATTATCATGGTTTTGGATAATTGCTCCTTTAATGGGTTTAATTGTACAACCGATCATCGGACATTATAGCGATAATACTTGGTCTAAATTTGGCAGAAGAAAACCTTACTTTTTAGCGGGAGCTTTATTGGCATCAATTGGATTAATCTTAATGCCGCAAGCCGAAATTTTCATTGCTTTTATGCCTGCTCTTTGGGTTGGTGCCGGAATGTTAATGATTATGGATGCTTCTTTTAACATCGCAATGGAACCGTTCCGTGCTTTGGTGGGAGATAATTTAAGAGCTGATCAACACACACTTGGTTTTAGCGTTCAAACCGCATTAATTGGAATTGGTGCCGTGGTAGGTTCATGGTTGCCTTATGTTTTAACCAATTGGTTTGGAGTAAGTAATCAACCTTCAGAAACTTCTGCTGTTCCATTAAACCTAATTTATTCTTTTATTATTGGAGCAATCATTTTAGTAGCTTCTATTTTAGTCACCGTTTTAACAACTAAAGAATATTCTCCAGAAGAATTAGAACAATTTAGAGATGAGAATGAACAAAAAGAAAAAATTGGAGAGTTTAAGGAAGCTAAACTCATAGATATTTTAACCGATTTTTTTAAAATGCCAGAAACCATGCGTCAACTAAGTTGGGTGCAATTCTTTTCTTGGTTTGGATTATTTGGAATGTGGGTTTTTACAACTCCAGCTATTGCACAACATATTTATGGATTGTCAGTAGATGATATTAAAAGTCCCGAATTTCAATCTGCAGGAGATTGGGTGGGAATTATTTTCGGAGTTTATAATGCAGTTTCTGCTGTGGTAGCTTTTGCATTGCCATACATCGCCAAACAAATTGGACGACGCAAAACACACGCACTTTCTTTAGTTTTAGGAGGAATTGGATTAATCTCGATGTATTTTATGCCAAACAAAGAGTCTTTAATCTTCTCAATGATTTTAGTAGGATTTGCTTGGGCAAGTATTTTAGCTATGCCTTATGCAATTTTGGCGGGTTCTATTCAACCTAAAAAAATGGGCGTTTACATGGGGATTTTCAACTTCTTTATTGTAATTCCACAAATTATCAATGCTTTAATTGGAGGGCTTTTAGTGAAATACGTTTATAACAATCATGCTATTTTTGCTATTGTTATGAGCGGATTTAGCTTCTTAATTGCTGCCGTTTTAGTATTAAAAGTAAAAGACCAAAAAAAATAAATAAATGAGAAAAGCATTCATATTCGACCTTGACGGCGTAATTGTTGACACGGCTAAATATCATTTTTTAGCTTGGCAAAAATTGGCCAACCAATTAGGAATCGAATTTACGCACGAGCACAACGAAGGTTTAAAAGGCGTGAGTCGCGTTCGTTCGTTAGACATTATTTTAGAATTGGGAAATGTACAAGCTTCCCAAGAAGATAAAAACAAATGGTTGGTTCAAAAAAATGAAGAATACCTTTCCTATTTAGTAGACATGGACGAAAGTGAAATTCTTCCAGGTGTACTAAAAGTTTTGGAGTTTCTGAAAAGTAAAAACCAATTTATTGCATTGGGATCGGCAAGTAAAAATGCACGTCCTATTTTAGAAAAAACCAATATCCTGCACTTTTTTGATGCTATCGTAGATGGAAATGACGTTTCGAACGCAAAACCAGATCCGGAAGTGTTTTTAAGAGCAGCACAATTGGTTGGTGTTTCCAATGAAAATGCTATCGTTTTTGAAGATTCAGTAGCCGGAATTCAAGCGGCTAATATTGCCAATATGATAAGTATAGGAATTGGTGATACCAATGTTTTACACCAAGCAAAATACAATTTCAAAGATTTCACTTTTATTGATGAAGGCTTTTTAGAACAATTAATAAATACCTAATCCCTATGGGGAATTTAGGGAACTAAAAAAATATGTTTAACAAATAAATTACTCACAATATATTCCTCCCCTTTGGGGAGGTTAGGTGGGGCTACTATTATGAATCAAGATTATATACAACCTAACAATTGGTCGATTATTGAAGAAGGATTTGATGCAGAGCGAGTTAAATCTTCTGAAAGTTTATTTAGTATCGGAAACGGTGCTATGGGGCAACGCGCTAATTTTGAAGAACATTATTCCGGCAAAACCTTTCAAGGAAGTTATATCGCTGGAATTTATTATCCCGATAAAACCAAAGTAGGTTGGTGGAAAAACGGTTATCCCGAATATTTCGCAAAAGTATTAAACGCACCCAATTGGATTGGAATCGACATCGAAATCAATGGAGAAAATTTAGATTTAGCCAAATGTCAATCGGTTACTAATTTCCGTCGCGAGTTGAACATGAAAGAAGGTATTTACTATCGTTCTTTCCAAGCAACTTTAGCAAACGGAACCGAAATTGCTGTTAAGGTTCAACGTTTCTTGTCTTTGGATTTGGATGAAGTTGGTGTTATCAATTACGAAATAACCGCTTTAAATTCGGATGCGAAAATCGTTTTTAAACCTTATGTTGATGCCGGAGTTCATAACGAAGATGCCAATTGGGAAGAGAAATTTTGGGAACCCATTAGCGTAAAACATTCGGGCAATGAAGCTTTCGTAACCGCAAGAACGTTCAAAACGCATTTCACAGCAACGACTTTCATGCAAAATAGTATTTTGTTAGAAGGTTCAAATTTAAGTATTGCTCCTGTAAGTGTTGAAGAAACAAAAGAAAAAATTCAGTTTTGTTATCAAGTTGCCGTTACAAAAGGGCAAACCACAACGATTCAAAAAATGGGTGGTTATGCCGTTTCAATGAATCATGAAAATACAATTATAGGTGCAAAAAATAGCATCGCCAAAGCTTTAGAAATTGGTGTTTCACAATTAACAGAAAACCAAAAACAAGCTTGGGCAAAAATTTGGGAAATGAGCGATATTACCATTGATGGCGATGTAAAAGCGCAACAAGGAATTCGTTTTAATATTTTCCAATTGAATCAAACTTATTTAGGAAAAGATTCAAGATTAAATATTGGTCCAAAAGGATTTACTGGTGAAAAATACGGAGGTTCTACTTATTGGGATACCGAGGCATATTGCATACCTTTTTATATGGCTACCAAAGACCAACAAGTTGCCAGAAATCTATTAGCGTATCGATACAATCAATTAGATAAAGCCATCGAAAATGCCGAAAAATTAGGCTTCAAAAATGGAGCTGCTTTGTATCCAATGGTAACCATGAATGGAGAAGAATGCCACAACGAATGGGAAATTACTTTCGAGGAAATTCACAGAAATGGTGCCATCGCTTTTGCTATTTACAACTACTACCGATTCACAGGAGATTATTCGTATATTCCAGAAAAAGGCTTAGAAGTGTTAATCGGAATTGCTCGTTTTTGGCATCAAAGAGCAACGTTTTCGACTTACAGAAATCAGTATGTGATTTTAGGAGTAACGGGTCCAAATGAGTACGAAAACAACGTAAACAATAACTTTTACACCAATTACATTGCAAAATGGTGTATTGATTATACAGTGGAGCAAATCAATAAAATTGAAAACGAATATCCATCGGATTATACCCGAATCATGAATAAAGTGAAATTATCACAAGCCGAAATTTCAGCAATGAAAAAAGTGGCAGATAATATGTATTTCCCTTATTCTGAAGAACATGGTGTATATTTACAACAAGATGGTTTCTTAGATAAAGAATTAATTACGGTGGCTGATTTAGATAAATCGCAACGACCAATCAATCAAAAATGGTCTTGGGACAGAATCTTACGCTCGCCTTACATCAAACAAGCGGATACTTTACAAGGATTCTATTTCTTCGAAGATCATTTTACCAAAGAACAATTAGAAAAACATTTCGATTTTTACGAACCGTTTACAGTGCATGAAAGTTCGCTTTCGCCTTGTGTACACTCAATTCAAGCGGCTGTTTTGGGTAGAATGGAACAAGCGTATACGTTTTATTTAAGAACTTCGCGTTTAGACTTAGACGATTACAACAAAGAAGTAGAAGAAGGATTACACATTACTTCTATGGCGGGAACTTGGATGAGCATCGTAGAAGGTTTTGGCGGAATGCGCGTTAGAAATAACCAATTGCATTTTGAACCAAAAATTCCAGCACAATGGAAAGGCTATTCCTTCAAAGTGAATTTCAGAAACGCTATTGTAAAAGTTGAAGTAAAACAAGAAGGAACAAACGTTTCTATCGAAGGAAATTCGGATGTTGAAGTGTTTGTAAATGGTGAATCACAACTAATTAAAAATTAAAACATGAATAAATATTTTGTTTCAGTATTCGTGATGGTTTTTTCGATTTTTGGGCTTAATGCTCAAGAATTAAAATCGCCAAATGGAAATTTCAAAATGATTTTTGCTTTAGAAAATGATGGTACGCCAACGTATCAACTTTTCATGAAAAATAAAGAAATCATTAAAAAAAGCAAGTTAGGTTTAGAACTTCAAAAAGATAAAAAGTCATTATTGAATGATTTTAAATTGGTAAACGAAGTTCGAAACACTTTTGATGAAACTTGGAAAACCGTTTGGGGCGAAGAAACCGAAATTCGCAATCATTACAACGAATTAGCACTAACACTGAAACAAAATGAACCGGAAAGACAAGTAATCATTCGTTTTCGATTATTCAATGATGGTTTAGGTTTCCGTTATGAATTTCCAGAACAAAAAAACTTAACTTATTTTGTAGTTAAAGAAGAACGTACCGAGTTCGCAATGACAGGCGACCATACTGCATTTTGGATTCCAGGCGACTACGATACACAAGAATACGATTTTACAGAAAGTAAGTTAACCGAAATTAGAAAATTATTCCGTGGCGCTGTTTCTGAAAATGCCTCTCAAAAACAATTTTCAGATACGGGAGTGCAAACTTCTTTGATGTTAAAAACTGCAGAAGGAATTTACATCAACATTCACGAAGCAGCTTTGATTAATTATTCTTGCATGCACTTAGATTTAGATGATAAAAACTTAGTTTTTCAATCGCATTTAACACCTGATGCAAAAGGGAATAAAGGGCATTTACAAGCACCATGTGTTTCACCTTGGAGAACCATTATAGCAAGTACTGATGCTCGAGATATTTTAGCTTCTAGAATGACATTAAACCTAAACGAACCTTGTAAAATTGAAGATACGTCTTGGATTAAACCTGTAAAATATATCGGAGTTTGGTGGGAAATGATTACTGGAAAAAGCTCTTGGGCGTACACAGATGAAGTGCCATCGGTACAATTAGGAATCACCGATTTCACCAAAGTAAAACCAAATAAAACGCACGCTGCGAATACCAAACACGTTAAAGAGCATATTGATTTTGCAGCTAAACACGGTTTCGATGCGGTTTTAGTAGAAGGTTGGAACGAAGGTTGGGAAGACTGGTTTGGGCACGAAAAAGATTTTGTTTTTGATTTCGTTACACCTTATCCCGATTTTGATGTGAAAGGAATTCACAAATACGCCAAATCTAAAGGTGTGAAAATGATTATGCATCACGAAACTTCTGGTTCCACTAGAAATTATGAACGCCATTTGGATAAAGCTTATCAGTTTATGAAAGACAATGGTTATGATGCCGTAAAAAGTGGTTATGTTGGAAATATATTACCTCTGGGCGAACATCATTACAGCCAATCCATTTTGAATCATTACCAATATTGTATTGAAAAAGCAGTAGAGTATCAAATCATGGTAAATGCACACGAAGCCGTTCGTCCCACAGGAATTTGCAGAACGTATCCCAATTTAATTGCCAATGAATCGGCACGTGGAACGGAATTTCAAGCGTTTGGCGGTTCAAAAGCGAATCATACTACTTTGTTACCTTTCACAAGATTAATTGGAGGTCCAATGGATTACACTCCAGGAATTTTCGAAATGGATATTGCAAAATTAAATCCAAACAACAATTCACACGTTAATACTACATTAGCGAATCAATTGGGATTGTATGTGGTCATGTATTCGCCTCTTCAAATGGCTGCCGATTTACCTGAAAACTACAATCGATTCTTAGATGCGTTCCAATTTATTAAAGATGTTCCGGTAGAATGGTCAACTTCAAAATATTTAGAAGCTGAGCCAGGTTATTATATTACGATTGCTCGAAAAGATAAAAATTCAAACAATTGGTTTGTTGGAAATTCAAACGGTTACAATGCAAGAACATCAATGATTACATTAGATTTCTTAGAAAAAGGGAAAAAATACGAAGCCACTATTTACGCCGATGCTGCCGATGCGGATTATAAAACCAATCCACAAGCCTACAAAATTTCAAAACAAAAAGTAACCAATAAGACTAAATTGCAATTGAAAACAGCTGCTGGTGGCGGTTATGCTATTAGTATTGTAGAAACCAAGTAAAATCACAACTCTTGTCAAGCTGAACTTGTTTCAGCTTCTCATTAAATTAACTTAGATCCTGAAACTAGTTCAGGATGACAAAAAGTAAACTATGAAAAAATTAATTTTCTCACTAATTACCTTATTTGCACTTTCGCTTTCGGCACAAATCGATCGAATGGAACCGCCATTTTGGTACGAAGGCATGAATAAAAGCGAAGTTCAAGTATTGTTCTACGGAAAAAATATCGCTCAAAATTCGGTAAGCATTTCAAATAATGTAGTAATTACGAATGTAACCAAAACCGAAAATCCAAATTATCTTTTCGTTACCATTGACACCAAAAATGTAAAAGCACAAGAACTGCAATTTACATTTACCAATGGTGAAGAATCATTCAAAAGAAATTTCGAAATTAAAAAGAGAAAACCGAATTCGGCACTTCGTAAAAGTTTTGATGCTTCCGATGTCATGTATTTATTGATGCCGGATCGTTTTGCCAACGGAAATCCAAACAACGATTCTTCACCTGAATTACAAGAAAAAGCCAACAGAAGTTTACCTGGAGGAAGACATGGTGGCGATATTCAAGGAATCATCAATAATTTGGATTACATCAAAGAATTAGGTGCAACGGCAATTTGGAGCACACCAATGTGTGAAGATAACGATAAAACCTATTCCTACCATACCTACGGCCAATCCGATGTTTATAGAATTGACCCGCGTTACGGAACTAATGAAGAATATAAAAAGTTAGCCGATGAAATGCACAAACGTGGTATGAAATTAATCAAAGATTACGTAACAAATCATTGGGGAGCCGAACATTGGATGTTTAAAGATATGCCAACGTACGATTGGTTTCATCAATTTCCAGGTTACAAGCAAAGTAATTATCGCATGACGACTCAGTACGATACAAATGCTTCAAAAATTGATGCAAAATTGTGTATGGACGGCTGGTTTGTGCCCAGTATGCCCGATTTAAATCAGTCGAATCCATTAGTGTTGAATTATTTAATTCAGAATGCGATTTGGTGGATTGAATATGCTGATTTAGATGGTTTCCGTGTGGATACCTATTCGTATAACGATAAAGAAGGAATCGCAAAATGGACAAAAGCAATTACGGATGAATATCCGTATTTCAATATTGTTGGTGAAGTTTGGATGCACGATCAAGCCCAAATTTCGTATTGGCAAAAAGATAGTCCAATTGCGAAAATTCAAAGCTATAATTCGTATTGCCCAAGTGTGATGGATTTTACATTACATGATGTTTTTGGAAACGTTTTCAATGAAGACAAAGCGGATTGGAGTAACGGAATGATAAAATTTTATGAGAATTTCGTGAATGATTTCTTGTATGCTGATCCAAATAATTTATTGATTTTCTTAGAGAATCACGATACAGGTCGTTTCAATCAAATTTACCAAAACGATTTCAAAAAATACCAATTAGGAATGACGATTATGGCTACGATGCGAGGAATTCCTCAAATTTATTACGGTTCTGAAATTGGAATGGCGGGCGACAAAGGAAAAGGCGATGCAGATATTCGTCAAGATTTTCCTGGTGGTTGGAAAGGCGATACGAATAATGCTTTTTCTGCAAGTGGAAGAACCTCTGAACAAGCCAAATACTTCGATTTTTCTAAGAAAGTATTGAATTGGAGAAAAAACAAGGAAGTGATTCACACTGGGAAATTAACACATTATATTCCTGAAAACAATGTCTATGTCTATTTCCGTCATAACGATAAAGAATCGGTTATGGTGGTTATTAATAATGCACCAGATGCTCAGAAATTGAATCTTACTCGTTTTCAAGAGAACATAAAATCGTTTACTTTTGGAAATGATATTCTTTCAGGAAAAACTATCGATTTAAAGAACGAATTTTCGATTGAAGGAAAATCGGCAATGATTTTAGAATTGAAATAAATGAAACAGTTAGTATTCTTTCTTTTGTGTTCTTGTTTTACTTTTTCTCAAAGTAAAATAACTTCCTATGTTCTTGAAAATACAGGAAAATTTGAGGGGAATATTGAAAGAGTAGACAGTTTTCCTTCGAAATATATTGTACCAAGAACAGTCGATGTTTGGTTGCCAAAATCCTATTCAAAAACAAAGAAATACAATGTTTTATACATGCACGATGGCCAAATGTTATTTGATGCTACAACTACATGGAACAAACAAGAATGGAAAGTTGATGAAGTGGCATCACAATTAATGCAAGAAAAAAAAGTTCAAGATTTTATTGTAGTGGCCATTTGGAACATTCCTAACTTGCGTCACATGGATTTGTATCCAAAAAAACCTTATGAATCACTTTCGAATGAGTTAAAAGGGCAAATTCAAACCGAAGCAAAAAAATCACAATTTCCATTTGATGAAAGTAAAATTAATTCCGATAACTATTTGAAGTTTATTGTGGAAGAATTGAAACCTTACATTGATAAAAAATATTCGGTTTTAACTACTGCGAACAATACTGCTATTATGGGTTCAAGTATGGGCGGATTAATATCGATGTATGCCTTGTGTGAATACCCAAATGTTTTCGGAAAAGCGGCTTGTTTATCAACGCATTGGATTGGATTTAGAGAATTTGACAACAATCCCATTCCGGAATCTTTTTTCGCTTACATGGAAATGAAATTACCCGAAGCTAAGAATCACAAAATATATTTTGATTACGGAACGGAAACTTTAGATGCCTTCTACTTAAAATACGAATATCGCGTGGATGAAATTTTAAAAGCAAAAGGTTATAGGAATGTAGATTCACGAAATTTAAAGTTCGAAGGCGAAAATCATTCCGAAGCATCTTGGCAAAAAAGAATTCATATTCCGTTAGAATTTATGTTTGGAAAATAAAATTATAAAAAATGAAAAAGACAATTGTTACTGCATTAGCTGTTTTAACTTTATTTAGTTGTAAAAATGAAACAGAAAAACCAGCAGAAAATTCAAAAACTGAAATTGCAAAATTTTCACCTGAAGTGGAAGAAAATGCTGTAATTTATGAAGTTAATATCCGCCAGTATTCACCTGAAGGAACGTTTAATGCCTTTACAAAAGACATTCCGCAATTGAAAGAATTGGGAGTAAAAATCATTTGGGTGATGCCTATTTTTCCAATTTCACAAACAAAGAGAAAAGCTACTGGTGGCGATGATAGCAAATTTGCTTCAGAAATGCCAAAAGAAGAGCAACACAAATATTTAGGAAGTTACTACGCGGTTTCCGATTTTAAAAAAGTAAATCCAGAGTTTGGAACCATTGAAGATTTTAGAAGTCTGGTAAAAACAGCTCATGAAAATGGAATGTATATTATTTTAGATTGGGTGCCAAATCACACCGGTTGGGACCATGTTTGGATTAAAGAACATCCAGAATATTACACTAAAAATGAAAAAGGAGAAATCATCGATCCAATCAACCCAGAAACTGGAAAATCTTGGGGTTGGTCAGATGTTGCCGATTTGAATTACGACAATCAAGAACTCCGCAAAGAAATGACTGCAGATATGTTACATTGGATAAAAAATGAAAACATTGATGGATTCCGTTGCGACGTAGCAAGTAATGTGCCTTTAGATTTTTGGCAACAAGCTATTCCACAATTGCGAAAAGAAAAAAATATTTTCATGTTAGCAGAAGCTTGGGAACCTGAATTATTAAAAGATGGTTTGTTTGACATGGCTTACAACTGGGAAGGTCATCATACTATGAATAGAATCGCTCAAGGTAAAAATACCGTGAAAGATTGGGATAAATTCATGTCTGAAAACGAAAGAAAATACAGTGCGGATGACATACTTATGAATTTTGTAGATAATCACGATGAAAATTCTTGGAATGGAACAGTTAAAGGAAGATTAGGAAAAGCTGAAGAAGCGATGACTGCTTTATCTTATGTGATGCCAGGAATGCCATTGATTTACAGTGGAAATGAATACGGTTTGAATCACAGTTTGAAGTTTTTCGAAAAAGATTCTATTCCAAAAACAAAAGGTAGAGAATGGGAATTACTCCAAAAACTTGGAAAATTAAAAAATGATAACTCATCATTGTCAGGAGGAAAACAAAAAGCAATTTACAAGAAAATAGAAATATCAAATCCTAACATTTTAGCTTTTGAAAGAACTAAAGAAGGTAAAAAAATTATTTATTTGGCTAACTTAAGTAATGATGTACAAGGATTTGAAAATTCATTTAATCAATCTTTTACAGATTATATAAACAATAAAAAATTCGATTTATCATCAACATCTTATTTAAAATTAAAACCTTGGGAGTATTTCATTTTAGTGAATTAATCCATTATTTCAAAGGTCGCAAGGTATTGCTAAATGTTATTAAATATTTAGCTTTACCTTCTTTGTAGTCCTTTTTTAGATAAATAAACTTGTGTTTTTGTGCTTTTTTGGGAACAATTAAAATAGTTTCATTTGAAAAAGTATCAACAATTTCTAAGTTTAACGTGTTGTCAAAACTAAAGCTTGTGGCAAATTGTGTTTTTAAATTAGTTATAGGATAACTTGAAAAAACTGTTTTTTTGTTCTGCATTGCTGTTATTTTTTCACCTTTAAAACCTTGAGTTAAAAGTAAAACACTTTTTGTTGCGCTTACAGCATTCATTTCTTTTAAAAAAGTTTCCTTTTCTTTTGGGCTTGCCGCTCTAAAATCGTCTTTTACTTGTGTGTTCGATGTTCCACACATTATAAGAAATGGTAACAATAGAAATAATCCAATTTTTTTCATGTGTTAGTCTTTACATTAGGAACGTTAGCATGCAATTACTTATTGTATCTTTGTATCCTAATTCTTTCCTAAAAAAAGAATCTTTATAAATGGATTTTTAAAATGAATACTAAGTACAATATAATAATTATTGGTGGTGGAGCCGCTGGATTTTTCACAGCAATAAATTTGGTAGAAAAGAATCCAAAGTTGAAAGTTGGCATTTTAGAACGTGGAAAAAACGTTTTAGAAAAAGTTAGAATTTCTGGTGGTGGTCGTTGCAATGTTACTCATGCTTGTTTTGTTCCAAATGATTTAGTGAAATTTTATCCAAGAGGCGAACGTGAACTGAAAGGACCGTTTCATCAATTTTGTTCTGGCGATACTATTGATTGGTTCGAAAAACACGGCGTGGAACTTAAAATTGAAGAAGATGGCAGAATGTTTCCCGTTTCAGATTCTTCACAAACCATTATTGAATGTTTTTTAAATGCGGTTCAAAAACTTAAAATAGATGTCTTAACGGGTCATAGTGTTCAGGAGTTATATCAAGGCGTGAATTATTGGAAAGTTACAACTAATCAAGACGTTTTTAGTTGTGAAAAAGTAGTGCTAACAACAGGAAGTAACCCCAAAATCTGGGAATTATTAGAAACTTTAGGTCACACAATTGTGCCGCCAGTGCCTTCACTTTTTACATTCAATATCAAAGATAATCGTATTAAAGAGTTAATGGGAGTTGCTACACACGCTAGTGTCAAAGTTAAGAATTCAAAATTGAAAGCTTCTGGACCATTATTGATAACGCATTGGGGCATGAGTGGACCAGGAATTTTAAGACTTTCGGCTTGGGGTGCTAGAGAGTTGGCTGAAAAAAAATATCACTTTGCCATACAAATCAATTGGATTCCAGAATATTCATTTGATGAAATTATGGAAGAATTGAAAATAATTAAAGAAGATAATACAAAGAAATTAGTCGCCAAATATGCCCAGTTTAATCTTCCAAAACGCTTATGGGAAAGCTTAACAAAAGCCGCCACAATTTCAGAAGAAACCAAATGGGCTGAGGTTAATAAAAAGCAATTACAACAATTAGCAGAACAGTTAACCAATGGCGAATTTCAAGTTAACGGCAAAAGTACGTTCAAAGAAGAATTTGTTACCGCTGGAGGCATAGACTTAAAAGAAGTGAATTTTAAAACTATGGAAAGTAAAATTTTACCAAATATATTTTTTGCAGGAGAAATTCTAAACATTGATGCAATTACTGGCGGATTTAACTTTCAAAATGCATGGACAAGCGGATTTATTGTGGCTGAGAATATTGTGAAATAAATATAAAATTACTTTGTGAAACTTTGAGCTTAAAAACTATCGATTCAACCAATAAATACTTCCTGTTAAAATAGTTGCAAATCCAACCCAAGCTAAATACGGAATTAAAAGATAAGCAGCCTTTTTGTCTATTTTTTTGAAAATTAAATAGGTTTCATAAATGATTAACCAAAGTAAAATAATTTCAATTAAGGCCAATAAAATATTGTGCAAACCAAAGAATAAATATGACCACAAAGCATTTAAAGCCAGTTGAATGCCAAAAAATAACAACCCTTTTTTTACTAATTCTTTATTGGTTTCTAATTGGTTCCAAACTCTTCCTGCGGCAATTCCCATTAAGATGAAAAGCAATGTCCAAACCGGTGCAAAAACCCAATTTGGTGGATTGAATATGGGTTTTTCAATTAAAGGATACCAAGTTTTTATACTCGATTGCGTAGTAATGCTCGACAAATATCCAACAGCCAAACAAATTACAACACAAATCAAAATTCGAAGATAAGTTTTCATACTTTTAAATTTATTAGCAAATTAACGAAATATCAAGAGAACAAATCAATCAAAATCGGTATTTTTGTCAAAAATTTAAGCTATGCTTTCTGATAAAGATTTTATCTCAAATTCATATAGTTCCCTTGAATCAGCAAATTTCGAATGGAGCGCGCCAAGTAATATTGCCTTAGTGAAATATTGGGGTAAAAAAGAAAACCAAATTCCTGCGAATCCTTCGATAAGTTTTACGTTAAACAATTGTAAGACGATTACGAAATTGGAAGTACTTAAGAAATCGGAAACCCATGATTTTTCGTTCGATTTGCTTTTTGAAGGAAAACCAAAAGAAGATTTCAAGCCAAAAATTCAAAAATTCTTCGAAAGAATCGAAAAATATTGTCCGTTTTTAAAAGAATATCATTTTAAAATTGATACTCAAAATACGTTTCCTCATAGTTCAGGAATTGCCTCTTCAGCTTCTGGAATGGCAGCTTTAGCCATGAATATCATGAGTTTAGAAAAAGCAATTAATCCAACAATTTCAGAAGATTATTTCTATTCCAAAGCTTCTTTTTTAGCTCGATTAGGCAGCGGAAGCGCGTGCAGAAGCATCAAAGGTGAAGTAGTAGTTTGGGGAAATCACTCAGAAATTAACGGAAGTTCAGATTTATTTGGAGTGGAATTTTCAGATATTCATTCCAACTTCAAAAACTATCAAGACACGATTTTATTAGTTGATAAAGGAGAAAAACAAGTTTCTAGTACAGTTGGGCACGATTTAATGCACAATCATCCGTATGCCGAAAGACGTTTTTCACAAGCTCATGAAAATTTATCCCAAATAAAAGCGATTTTATCATCTGGAAATGTAGAAGAATTCATCAAAATTTTAGAAAGCGAAGCCTTGACTTTACATGCTATGATGATGACTTCGATGCCGTATTTTATCTTAATGAAGCCCAACACATTGGAAATCATCAATAAAATTTGGAAATTCAGAAATGAAACCCAAATTCCAGTTTGTTTTACGTTAGATGCAGGAGCGAATGTTCACGTTTTGTACCCTGAAAATGTAAAAGAAAACGTATTGCAATTTATTCAAGATGAATTAGTTGGGTATTGTCAAAATGGTCAGTATATTTGCGATCAAATTGGGAATGGTGCAAATCAATTAAAATAATTCGTATATTTACCATAGATTTTAGCACAAATGGATATTAGTTTAAAAAAAATAGAGTTAGCAAAAAAACTTCTGGCAACAGAGAATGTCTCTATTTTGGAGTCAATTAAAGAATTATTTGAAAAGGAAGAGAAAGATTGGTGGCATGAATTAACGGAAGAACAACAAAACATTCTCAATGAATCTATGGAGGAATATGAAAGAGGAGAATTTTCTTCTTTTGATGATTTTATCAAGCCACATTTGAAATAATGAGAGAAATTGTAATAACGCCAAGAGCTCAAAAAGAATTGAATCAGCTTTTTGAATATTTGGAGTTAAAATGGAATCTGAAGGTGAAAGTTGATTTTGTGAATAAGCTACATTTAGTTTTAAAAATTGTAGCAAAAAGTCCAGAATCATTTCCAATTTCAAGTAAAAAGAATAAATTTAGGAAGTGTGTGATAACAAAACAGAATACACTTTTTTATCATTTTAATGAAAAACATATTGTAGTGGTTGCTGTTTTTGACACAAGACAAAACCCAAAGAAACTAAAAATCTGATTACTATAAACTGTAAACTGAATACAAAAAATGAAAGGACCACTTTTTTACTCAAAAATATTACTTTTCGGAGAATACGGAATTATCCAAGATTCGAAAGGACTTTCAATTCCATATAATTTCTATAATGGTGCTTTAAAAATGGATGAAAATTCGTCTGAAAGTGCTATGAAATCAAACGAAAGTTTGAAAAAGTTTGTTGCTTATTTAGAACAATTGCAAACGGACCAACCTGAATTGGTAACCTTCGATTTGAATACATTACAAAATGATGTAAACAACGGAATGTATTTTGATTCTAGTATTCCGCAAGGTTACGGAGTAGGAAGTAGCGGTGCTTTAGTAGCTGCGATTTATGATAAATATGCCAATAATAAAATCACGGTTTTAGAAAATTTAACGCGTGAAAAATTATTACAATTAAAAACGATTTTCTCTCAAATGGAATCGTTTTTCCACGGTAAAAGTTCAGGGTTAGATCCGTTAAACAGTTATTTAAGTATTCCAATTTTAATCAATTCAAAAGATAATATTGAAGCCACTGGAATTCCAACACAAAGTACACAAGGGAAAGGTGCAGTTTTCTTAATTGATTCGGGAATTGTGGGTGAAACAGCTCCAATGGTTTCGATTTTCATGGAAAACTTAAAAGACAACGGTTTTCGTAATATGTTAAAATCACAATTCATAAAATATACCGATGCTTGTGTGGAAAACTTCTTACACGGCGATGTAAAATCGTTGTTAGAAAATACCAAACAACTATCAAAAGTAGTGTTGAATAATTTCAAACCAATGATTCCGGAGCAATTTCACCAAGTATGGCAAAAAGGAATTGATACCAATGATTACTACTTGAAATTATGCGGTTCTGGCGGTGGTGGTTATATTTTAGGATTTACCCAAGATTTAGACAAAGCAAAAGAATCTTTAAAAGACTATAAATTAGAAGTAGTTTATAATTTTTAGTATGGGAATAGTTTATTGGTAATGGGCAATAGGTTTTAATATTTTCATACCAATTACCAATCACCCATAATCTAAAACCACTAAAGAAATGCTTACTCGCAAATCCAAATTATTTTTAAAAAAAATCCTCAGTTTTTTCTCTGTAATTAGAGGATACAATATTTGGGTCGTGGCGTTAGCGCAATATCTTTCTGCAATTTTTATTCTGGCTCCAGAGAAAAGAGCTTTAGATATTATTCTTGATTGGCGTTTGTTTTTGATAGTTTTGGCATCCACTTTAGCCATTGCTTCGGGTTATATTATCAATAATTTTTACGATGCCAAAAAAGATTTAATCAATCGTCCTAAAAAAGCCATGATTGACCGTTTGGTAAGTCAGGAAACAAAACTTAAAGTGTATTTTGGAATTAATTTCATTGTTGCATTCCTGATGGTTTTTATTTCATGGCGCGCAGTTTTATTCTTCTCTACATACATTTTTCTAATTTGGTTGTATTCCCATAAATTGAAGAAAATATTCTTGTTAGGCAATTTAACGGCAGCGGTTTTGGCTGTTTTACCTTTTTTTGGGGTTTTGATGTATTATAAAAACTTCTACCAAGTAATTTTTGCTCACGCTACCTTTTTATTTCTACTAATTTTAATTCGAGAATTAATCAAAGATTTAGAAAATGTAGAAGGCGATTTAATTGCCGATTACAAAACTATTCCAGTAGTTTTTGGTTTACAAACAGCTAAAATAGTGGTTACATTGTTGGTTGTTGGAACCTTAATTCCAGTGTATTATTTAACCAATGTGTTTTTTGTAGGTTATATGGATACCTATTTTTATATCAGTTTACTTTTGCTCTTGTTTTTTGTGGTGCAATTGTGGAAAATTCAATCCAAATCAGGGTTTTTAAAGCTGCATCTTTTGTTAAAATTAATCATTGTAGCAGGTGTTTTTAGTATTGTTTTGATAGAACCTGAAGTTTTAATTCACGGAAAGAAAATACTATCAAGTTATTAGCGTATCTTTGCCAAAATTTGTTTATAATATGTCACGTCATCAAGATAGCGATAAAAGTCGTCCAGGTTCAGGAAGACAAGGAGGTTACAAAAAAGATAGTAATTCAAGAGGAAATGCACCTATTCGCAAAGCGCCTTCAAAGTTTAAAACCAAACCAGAAGCTGCTAAAGAAGCGCCTAAAGCACCAAAAAAACCATCTAATCCAGATGAAATTCGTTTGAATCGTTACATTTCTAATTCAGGAATGTGCAGTCGAAGAGATGCCGATATTTACATCCAAAGTGGAAACGTAAAAGTAAACGGTGTTGTGGTTACCGAAATGGGTTATAAAGTAAAATTAACCGATTCTGTTCAGTTTGACGGTGTGAATATTTCGCCAGAAAAGAAAGAATATATCTTATTAAATAAACCAAAAAACTTTTCAACTGCTGGCGATGATGCTCCAAGTTCAGCTAATGTTTTGGATTTAGTTCGAAATGCAACCAAAGCAAATTTACAACCTGTTGGAAGAATGGATAAAACCACAACTGGTCTATTATTGTTTACCAATGATACTGAAATTGTTCAGAAATTCACGGCTCCAAACCAGCGTTCCTCAAAAGTATATCAAGTGACTTTAGATAAAAATTTAAAGTTTGAAGATTTGGAGCGTATCCAAAAAGGATTAACAATTGACGATTTCAGAGTGTATGTAGAAGAAATTACTTATATTGAAGACCAACCCAAGAGTGAAATTGGTCTAAAAATGAAAACTTCGAACGTAAAAATTGTACGTAAAATTTTCGAACATTTAAAATACGATGTTTTAAAAGTGGATCGCGTAACATTTGCTGGTTTAACTAAGAAAAATTTACCAAGAGGCGATTGGAGATTCTTAACCGAACAAGAAATCATCAACCTTAAAAATGCTTAAACGTATTTTTTGAAATACACAGGCACACTGATTTTTTCTTTGTGCCTTTTTTATTTAGTAATCATTGCGAATTTTGCGAAAAACCTTGCGCTCTTTGCGTTTAAATAAAAACTTTATGCCCAATCAACTACAACAAATCGCCATTAAATGGTTCGAGGCTTTTAATACCAAAAACTTAGAGAAATTATTAGAATTATACGACGATGAAGCCCAACATTTCAGTCCAAAATTAAAAATTCGTCAACCTGAAACCAATGGTTTAATCATTGGAAAAGAAGCCATGCGTGTTTGGTGGCAAGATGCTTTTGATAGATTACCAACGTTGCACTACAAAGTAACCTCATTAACCGCCAATTCAGATAGAGTTTTTATGGAATACACACGTCAAGTAGCAGGTGAACCCGATATGTTAGTAGCAGAAGTTTTAGAAATTAAAGATGGAAAAATTGTGTTTTCTAGAGTGTATCATGGGTAGGCAATAGCAGTCTGCCATTCTGAACTTGTTTCAGAATCTCTTAGTTTTAAAAGAGACAAGATGCTGAAACAAGTTCAGCATAACAAAACAGTTCGGTTATTTATTTACCCTTCAAAAACATAATCCGCATAAACTTGCTCAATCTCAGTAAATACATCTAACAATTGATTGATGCCATCTGTGGTAACCAATTTTTGTTTGTATTCTTTAAAACCGTGAATGCCTTTGAAATAATTGGTGTAATGACGACGCATTTCGTTAATGCCTAAGCGTTCGCCTTTCCATTCTACACTCCAAATTAAGTGGTTTCTTGCAGCTTCAATTCGGTCGTTCATGCTTGGTGGTGCTAGTTTTTCTCCTGTAGCGAAATAATGTTTAATTTCATTAAAAATCCAAGGATAGCCAATCGCAGCACGACCAATCATCATGCCATCTAAACCGTATTTGTTTTTGTATTCCAATGCTTTTTCAGGTGAATCAATATCGCCATTTCCAAAAATCGGCATTGTAATTCTAGGATTTTCCTTCACGCGCTGAATGTGCGACCAATCGGAATGCCCTTTATACATTTGCGCACGAGTTCTCGCATGAATGGTTAAAGCTTGTACGCCAATATCTTGCAAGCGTTCAGCAACTTCGTCAATATTAATCGAATTTTCATCCCAACCCAAACGGGTTTTTACAGTAACAGGTAAACTTGTTCCTTTGATTACGGCTTTGGTTAAGCGAATCATTAAATCAACATCTTTCAAAACTCCAGCGCCAGCACCTTTACAAACTACTTTTTTCACTGGACAACCAAAATTTATATCTACCAAATCAGGTTGAACCGCATCTACAATTCGTGACGACATTTCCATGGCTTCTTCATCACCACCAAAAATCTGAATTCCCACAGGTCGTTCGTAATCGAAAATATCCAATTTCTGCTTGCTTTTCATCGCATCACGAATCAATCCTTCCGAAGAAATAAATTCTGAGTACATCAAATCTGCTCCATGAAGTTTACATAAACGACGAAATGGTGGGTCGCTCACGTCTTCCATTGGAGCTAACAATAAAGGGAAATCGGGTAGTATGATGTTACCAATTTTAGGCATGGTGCTTCAATTTTTTTGCAAAAATACAAATTTTTGTTGGTTTCAAGTTTAAGCTTTCAAGTTTCAGTCTTATAAATCAAAACTTTGCTTTATATTTGCAGATTGAATGCGAAAGCATTTGAAAAAATTGACAGATATAGAAGATGAAGCATATTAGAAATTTCTGCATTATTGCACACATTGACCACGGAAAAAGTACGTTAGCTGACCGTTTATTAGGCGCTACGCAAACCGTTACCGCTCGTGAAGAAAAAGCTCAGTTACTTGATAATATGGACTTAGAGCGTGAACGTGGAATTACCATAAAAAGTCACGCCATTCAAATGGAGTATAAATACAAAGGTGAAGATTATATCTTAAACTTAATTGACACTCCTGGTCACGTGGATTTCTCGTATGAGGTTTCTCGTTCTATTGCTGCTTGTGAAGGCGCTTTGTTGATTGTAGATGCAGCCCAAAGTATTCAAGCACAAACGATTTCGAATTTATATTTGGCATTAGAAAACGACTTGGAAATTATTCCGGTTTTAAATAAAGTAGATTTACCAAGTGCAAATCCAGAAGAAGTTAGTGATGATATTATCGATTTATTAGGTTGTAAATTAGAAGATATTATTCATGCTTCTGGTAAAACAGGTTTTGGTGTAGAGAATATTTTGGCAGCTATTATTGAGAAAATTCCAGCTCCAAAAGGAAATCCAGATGAACCGCTTCAAGCACTGATTTTTGATTCTCACTACAATCCTTTTAGAGGAATTGAAGTAATTTTCCGTGTGATTAATGGTGAAATTACAAAAGGTCAGAAAATTAAATTCATGGCAACAGGAAACGAATATTTTGCTGATGAAGTAGGAACATTGAAATTGAATCAAGTACCAAAACAAAAAATTTCTAGCGGAGATGTAGGGTATTTGGTTTCAGGAATTAAAGAAGCTAAAGAAGTAAAAGTAGGAGATACCATTACGGATGCTAAAAATCCTACTACCAATATGATTACCGGTTTTGAAAACGTAAAGCCAATGGTTTTCGCTGGAATTTATCCAGTAGATACCGAAGATTTTGAAGATTTACGCGCTTCAATGGAGAAATTACAGTTGAACGACGCTTCATTGGTTTTTGCTCCTGAAAGCTCGGCGGCATTAGGTTTTGGATTTCGTTGTGGTTTCTTAGGGATGCTTCATTTAGAAATCATTCAGGAGCGATTAGAACGTGAATTTAATATGACTGTAATTACAACAGTTCCTAACGTTTCGTATTTAGCTTACACTAAAAAAGAACCTGAAACTGCAATTATTGTTAACAATCCATCAGACTTACCTGAACCTTCAAAATTAGATAGGGTAGAAGAACCGTTTATTAAGGCAACTATTATTACAAAATCAGATTTCGTAGGAAACGTAATGAGTTTGTGTATTGAAAAACGCGGGATTATTACTAACCAAACGTATTTGACTACGGAGCGTGTAGAATTAAACTTCGATATGCCACTTGCCGAAATTGTATTTGATTTTTATGATAGATTAAAAACAGTTTCCAAAGGTTATGCTTCTTTTGATTACCATCCAATTGGTATGCGCCAGTCGAAACTAGTGAAGTTAGATGTTTTATTAAATGCGAATCAAGTAGATGCTTTATCGGCTTTGATTCATGAAGATAATGCATATCACATTGGTAAGAAAATGTGTGAAAAATTACGTGAATTAATCCCAAGACAACAGTTTGATATTCCGATTCAGGCTGCCATTGGTGCCAAAATTATTTCTCGTGAAACCATCAAAGCTTTAAGAAAAGACGTAACCGCAAAATGTTATGGTGGCGATATCTCTCGAAAACGTAAACTTTTAGAAAAACAGAAAAAAGGAAAAAAACGTATGCGTCAAGTAGGTAACGTAGAAATTCCTCAAGAAGCATTTATGGCTGTTTTGAAGTTGAACGACTAAAATTTAAAAATATTTTCAATAAAAAAGCTTGAATTTAATCTAATTCAAGCTTTTTTTGTTAAATTTATGTGCTCTTTTAATTTAACCCCAAATCAAATTAAAAATGAGATACCTACTATTAATAATGGCATTTATTTGTCAGCATAGCTTGTACTCGCAAGTTACCGTTGATGCCACAACAAGAACACCGCAAGAACTAGTGGATTTGTTGCTTGGCAATTCGTGTGTTGAAGTGTCAAATATTTCGCTTTCATCACAACAAGCAGTGGCTTACTTTAATCAAAATGGTTCTATTTTTCCATTTGCTGAAGGTGTTCTTTTAAGAAACGGTAACGCCTCGTTTACTCAAGGTCCTTATACCGGAGCCAACATGAGTAGTAGCACTTCTTCATCTAGCGATACATTTCTACAGAATTTGAGTAATTCAAATGGCGGTTCAAGTGCAATTGTAGACGTAGCATTTTTAGAATTTGATTTTACTCCGCTGTCTAATAGTTTCAGTTTTGACTTTTTATTTGCTTCCAATGAATATGGTTTTTACCAATGTGAATTCAGTGATGTTTTTGCTTTTGTGTTAACAAATTTGGCTAATGGTTCAACTAGTAATTTAGCAGTAGTTCCCGGAACAAATACTCCAGTTTCTGTGACTACTATCAGAAATAGCTTTTTCAACGAGCCTTCTAGTCCAAATAATAATTGTGTTTCTGTTAACCCTAGTTTTTTTGGAAGTTATAATGTTAATAATCCAAGTGCAGCCATAAATATGCGTGGACAAACCGTAGTGATGAATGCTTCTGCAGAAGTGATTCCCAATACGCCTTACAGAATACGATTGGTAATTGGTGATTATGATAATACTGGTTTTGATTCGGCGGTTTTTATTGCAGCAGGAAGTTTTACAACAACTTTAGATTTAGGTCCAGATCAAATCATTTGTGCAGGTACACCTGTAGCTTTAAATACCAATTTAGATGACACATTTTCTTTTACTTGGTTTGAAAGTGGAAATCCTATTTCAGGAGAAACAAATTCGTCTTATACCGTAACCCAACCTGGAATTTACACTGTTGAAGCCGTTAGAGGTTCGTGCACCATTACAGATACCATAGTTTTTTCGCCATTACAAGTAGTCAATCCAATAGATTTACAAACTTGTAATACGGGGAATTCTTCCTATGATTTCAATCTTTCAATAAATAATGAGCAAGCATTGGGAATAGATTCTGCGATTTATGATGTTTTTTATTATGAAACACTAGCTGCTATTTCTTCAAATAATCCCATTCCTGATGCTACAATCACAGCATATTCAAGTTCTGGAAATCAAACAATATATTTGAAAATCTTTAACACCGTTTCTGGTACTTTTTGTGATGCTACTTATACTTTTGATTTGATTGTGAATAATAGTGTTCAAGCAGCTTCTCCCACTCCTGTAACGATTTGTGAAGTACCAGGCGTTACTAATTATATATTTTCAAACGTAACAACTAACGAAGTGTTAAATGGGCAATCTCCTTCCAATTACACCATTACCTATCACAATACATTCGAAGAAGCCTCAGGAGATACTAATGCGATTACACAAATTAATATTCCAAACGGACAAAATGAAGTCACAATTTTTATTCGAATGGAAGATAATGCAAATTCGGGTTGTTTTGATATTACAACACTTCAAGTTACAGTAAGTCCTTTACCTGAAGTAGATTCAATTGGAAATATAGTTGCTTGTAGCTCTTTTCAATTACCCGCAATAACTAATGGTATTTATTATACTTTGCCAGGGGGACCAACAACTTCTGGTCAAGTTCAATTAAATGCTGGAGAAATCATTGACGCAAGTGGAGTGTATTTTATCTTTGTTGGTCCTGATGCCAATGGTTGTACCAATCAATCTTCATTTAATGTTACATTAATTGATGAGTATATACCTGATTTAGATCATTGTGGTACTTTTACAGTTCCATTTCCCCCGGCAGGCATTGGAAATTTTTACACAGCTCCTAATGGTCCATTTGGAACAGGAACTGTTGTAGCTTCTGGAACGCCGTATACCAATTCTTCCAATGTTTCATCGATATCAGTAACGTTGTATTATTATGCTGAGGTTGATGAGATTTTTTGTAGGGATGAACCTTTTGAGTTTTTTATTCATCCTTTGCCCTTGGTTGATGATTTGGCTGATGTGGTTAGTTGTGATGCTTATGTTTTACCTGCATTGTCTAACGGGAACTATTTTTCTGGACCCAATGGTACGGGAACACCATTATTTGCTGGCGATGTTATAAGCGTAAATGGGCCAAATTTTCCAGGAATTTATTATGTTTATAATGAATTATCTCATACCAATAGTGCCGGAAACTCAGGAGTTTGTCCGCTTGAAACTAATTTTAGAGTAGATTTAGTAAATACCTCGGTTTTCACCTCGGTTTCGGGTTGTGGTTCCTATCTTTTGCCTGAAGTTTCTATTGGAGGATATTTCACAGCACCTAATGGAGGCGGAAATCCAATTACTGATTTAAATATCGTTACTTCACAAGTGGTTTATTATTTTGCAAACACCACTACGTTTCCTAATTGTACTTCTAATTTGAATTACAATATAACTATTAATCCAAGACCTTTAGTTGATACTATTCCAAGCGAAACCTATTGTGGAGAATATATTTTACCCGTTTTGGCTAATGGAACATATTATGTTTTATCTGGTGGTCCTACAGTTTTGGGTCAAGTACAATTAAATGCTGGTCAAAGAATTGATTTATCTGGCGTGAACTTATCGCCAGGCACTTACTATATTTACAACGGTCCAGATGCTAATGGTTGTGATAACGAGTCGAGTTTTACTATCAGTCTTAATCCGTTTCCACTTGTTGATAATGTAGTGAGTAGAACAGTTTGCGCTCCTTATTCTGTACCTAATCCTATAAACGGTTTTGTTTATACCGCTCCTGGTGGACCAAACGGAAGTGGAAGCATTGTTTCTTCTACTCAAGTTTTTGATTCTACGCAAACTTTTTATTTGTACAACATTAACACTACTACAGGCTGTGAAATCAATCGCCCTTTTACGATTACTTACAATGGTATTAATCTTCCAGATTATTCTGCTCCGCCAGTATGCGAGTTCGATAATTACCAACTTCCACCATTAACACATGTTGCGCCAACACCTTTTAACTATTCCATAGGATATTTTTATGAACCAAATGGCGTAAATCCAATACCGCCTGGAACAATTTTCAATACCCCAAATACCACTACAACAATTTATGTGTATGCTGTAAATGGCGATAGAATTATTTGTACGCAACAGGATAGTTTCGATATCGTTGTTTCTGAAACGCCTGATTTAACTAGCTTAGGATTAGTTTTTGACAATGAAGAATGCGGAACTTATGTGTTGCCAACATTACCAACAACAACTTATAATATTGGTTATTATTCGCAATCAGGAGGAAATACTACTGATTTAATTACAAATTTAAGCATTTCAACTCCTGGAACGTATACGTATTATGTTCACGCATCAGCTATTGGAAATTCAAATTGTAATGATGAAATTTCATTCACATTTACCGTTTATCCTCTTTTGGATAGAACAATTGCTGGAGGAGTTATTTGTGTAGATGCAGTTACAGGTAATCTGCTCAGACCTATTACATTAAATTCAGGATTGAATCCATCACAATATACCGTGAATTGGTTTTTAAATGGAATTCTAATGGGTTCAGGACCCAATTATACAGCCACTCAAGCAGGAATCTATGATGTGGAATTTGTAAAATTAACTCCTGATATTGGGCCAAATTGCAATTTCAATCCCACAACAGTAACGGTACTCGAGTCTAGTCCAGCTGTTGCAAATTTTACAGTAAGTACTGCTTTTGAAGCCTCTACTTTTATCACAGTAAATATTGTGAATGGTTTAGGTAATTATGTATACCAATTGCAATATCCTGATGGAAGTTTGTCCGAACTTCAAACCAGTAATCAATTTACTAATTTAGCTTCTGGAACGTACTTTGTGAACATTTTTGATACTTTGGGTGAATGTTCGCCTACCCGTATTGGTCCCATTTATATTGTCAATTATCCAAAATTTTTCACTCCTAATGGCGATAATTTTAATGACTTTTGGAATATTTGGGATTTAAGTAATCAAACAGATGCTGTTATTTCAATTTTTGATAGGTATGGAAAACTACTGACTCAGTTATCTCCGGCAATTGGTGGCTGGGATGGTAAACTCAATGGACAAGATTTACCTTCTACAGATTATTGGTTTACCGTTACTTATTTGCCTCAAAATGCTACTGAAAAACAAGTGTTTAAAGCTCATTTTTCTTTAATACGGTGAATTAACAATTGTTGTTTTTTTGACTCTAAAAAATACGGTAACTTTGCTACATGCATGCATTAGTTGATTGTAATAATTTTTATGTTTCTTGCGAACGTGTTTTTCAGCCGCAATTAAATGGCAAGCCGGTAGTGGTTTTGTCTAATAATGACGGTTGTGTAATTTCACGTAGTAACGAAGCAAAACAATTAGGTATTCCAATGGGAGCGCCTGAATTTCAATATCGTCAGCTGATGCAAACCCATCAAACACATGTTTTCTCGTCTAATTATGCTTTGTATGGCGATCTGAGCGGAAGAGTAATGCGTTTATTGTCTAATTTTACGCCAAATGTTGAGGTTTATAGCATTGACGAAGCTTTTTTGAATTTTGAAGGAATGAAAATTGCAAGCTATGAATCTTATGGAGCTGAAATGAAAAATTTGATCCATAAATGTGTAGGTATTCCTATTTGTGTTGGTTTTGCTCCTTCCAAAGCATTAGCAAAAGTAGCCAATAAAATTGCAAAGAAATTCCCAGATCGTACACAAGGAATTTATGTTATTGATACCGAAGACAAACGATTGAAAGCTTTAAAATGGACAAAAATTGAAGATGTTTGGGGAATTGGCTTTCGGTTAACTAAGAAAATGTTAGCCAAGAATATTAAAACGGCCCACGATTTTACTTTGCCACAGCATGAAGCTTTCATAAAACGTGAAATGGGCGTAGTTGGCATCCGTTTGCGTATGGAATTACTAGGTGTTTCGGTTTTAGAGATGGAAGAGCCTAAGTCGAAAAAAAATATCGCAGTTACCAGAAGTTTTGAGCATGATATTGCTGATTTTGATAGTTTAAAAGAACGCGTTACTACCTTTGCTTCAGTTTGTTCGGAGAAATTACGTAAGCAAAATTCTTGTTGTACTTCTGTAATTTTGTATTTAAAGAAGAATAAATTTAAAGAAGATCAGGGGAATCGCTATAATTTTTATGCTATGACTAGTTTGCCTTTTGCTACTAATACGTCGTTTTCGATTGCTCAAGCAGCCATTAAAATGCTTCAGGAATTGTATCAAAAAGAGACTTGTTATAAAAAAGCAGGTATTATTGTTTCGGGAATTATTCCACAGGAGCAAAAGCAATTTTCTTTATTTGACGAGGAAAATCCGAAGTTTCAACGAATTATGGAAGTTATGGATTTATGGCAAAAGAAGGTTGGCGAGCGCAAAATTAAATTGGCAGGACAAGACCTAAACCGAACGTGGAAGATGCGACAAAATCATTTGTCTAAGCGATATACTACAGCTATTGACGAAATTTTAGAAGTAAAATGTTAAACTATGAATGCTAAATTACACTTTTTTTTACCAGATTTTGATTCGGAAATTAGTATTCCAATGATTAGCCAAGGAATTAATGCTGGTTTTCCATCGCCAGCTGCAGATTTTGAAGAAGAAAAAATTAGCTTGGATGCTTTCTTAATTAAGAATAAAGAAGCTACTTTTTATGCCAAAGCCAGTGGTAATTCTATGATAAATGCTGGAATAAGTGATGGCGATATTTTGGTAATTGATAGAAGTTTGCCCGTTACAAATAATAAAATTGGCGTTTGTTTTATCGATGGCGAATTTACCGTTAAACGCATTGAAATTTTAGAAGATAAAATTGTCTTGCTGCCAGAAAACCCTAACTATCAACCTATTGAGGTTTCTAAAGACAATGAATTTGTAGTTTGGGGAATTGTTACTTATGTCATTAAAAAATTAGGATAATTTTTTTTGGATTTATTTGAATAAAAAAAGTTGGTTCTTTTTGAACCAACTTTTTAATGTTTTGTATAAAAAATTACATTTTTAATTTCTTCAAATCTCTAGTTTCTTGTTCAAGTTTTAACTCTAGTTCTTTGATTTTTAACTCTTGTTCAGTTAGTTTAATTTCTGCTTTACTAATATCTAATGGCGACATTTTTCCTTTTAGCTTATTTTTTTCTAACTTAGTTTTCTCTTTTTCAAGTTTGATGCGCTCTTTGGTTAGTTTGTCATTAGCTTTGGCAACCTTTTTTTCTTGATTTACCGCTTTTTTCATTCTAGCTTCGGCTTGCTTTTGTGCTTTTAGCTCAGCTTTTACCCTTTTTTCTTCCATTTTTTGGGCTTTTTTTGCTGCTTTTTCAGCTCTCTGTTGCGATTTTAACTTTTCTTTTTCAAGTTTGAGCTTCTCTTTTTCCATTTTCTCTTTTTCTCTTAGAGCTCTTTCTGCTTCTTTTTCTTTTTTCTCAATAGCTTTTTGCGCCTCTTTTTCAGCTTTAATTCGCTCTTTTTCTAATTTTTGCTCAGCTAAAATAATTTTTGTTGAATCTATAGTAGTTGCAACAGAGTCTTTAGAGATTACTTGTGAAAATCCAAAGTTAAAAGTAAATAATACGGTTAAGAATAAAATTTTTGACTTCATGTGTTCTTTTTTTATATTTACAAAATTAGAAAAAATCATGCCAATATGTTAAAATTATATTCATTTTTATTTGTACTATTTTCAATTGCTTTTTTTTCATGTAAAGAAAATCATGTTGTTGAAGAGGAAGTTGCTGAAGTAGAATCAACTTCGGCTGATTTTAATTACTTTCCCACATCAACAACAGCTGCGGTTTATCATCGTTCAGGATTTAGTTTTTCTTATGTAGAAATGCACGAACAATCAGAATGGGTTGCTTATGAGTTAACTACAAATGATTTAAAGTCAAGTAATTATAATCGTCCTTATTTTAATCAAGATCCAATGGTTGTTACAGCTTCTGCCGATTGGCGAAATTTTAAAAATTCCGGATACGATAAAGGCCATCTTTGTCCTGCTGGCGATAGAAAGTCTTCTTTAGAAAGTTATGAAGAAACTTTTTTTACGTCTAATATTTCGCCCCAAATCCCAGAATTTAATAACGGTGTTTGGAATAGATTGGAACAAAAAACAAGATATTGGGCTACTAAATATGATGGTTTATATGTAGTAACTGGTGGCGTTTTAGAAAGCAATTTAAAAACTATTGGAAGAGAAAAAGTAACCGTGCCGGCTTATTTTTATAAAATTTTAATGACTAAAGATAAAAGCAAAATGATTGGTTTTTTGGTTCCACATAAACCATCAAATGAGCCGCTTTATTCCTTTGTAGTATCGGTTGATGATATTGAAAAGTTAACAGGAATTGATTTTTTTCCTGCATTAGAGGATGCATTGGAATCAAATTTAGAAAAAGAAACTAGCTACAAAAAATGGAGTTTTTAACGTAAAACACCATTACCATTCGTTTACTTTATTGGCATCTAATTTTAAAAATATAAACAACATTATCGTAAATGCCCATAAACTAGAACCTCCGTAAGAGAAAAATGGCAATGGAACACCAATCGTTGGAAACAGCTTGATTAACATTGTAATGTTTACAAAAAAGTGCGTAAACAGATAAGTTGCCACACAATAGCCATACACCCGACTAAATTTTGTTTTTTGGTTTTCGGCCAAATAGAGAATCCTTAAAAACAAACAAACGAAAATGGTAATTACTATAAAACTACCAACAAATCCCCATTCTTCACCTACGGTTGTAAAGATATAATCGGTATGTTGTTCAGGTACAAAACCACCTTTTGTTTGTGTGCCTTCTAAATATCCTTTTCCAGTTAAACCTCCAGAACCAATCGCAATCATAGACTGATTTAGGTTGTAACCTTCGTTTTTCATGTCTACATCTTCGCCTATCAATACGTCAATTCTGTCTTTTTGGTGCGGTTCTAAAACGTTGTTGTATACATGATTTACAGAATAAGTAAAACCTGCGGTAACCAAAAATAATAACAAGTACACAAAAATATTTCGAGTGATTTTTCTGTTGTTGAAATAGTGAATAGCCATTACCACAAAAACCCCAATTAAGATGTAAAGTGGATTAAAAAGTAAGGCCAAAAAGAATAAAATTATTGCACTTATACCAGCAATTAAATACCAACCTGACAAGCCTTCTCTATATAAAACAAAAACCAATGAAATAAAAATCATGGCGCTTCCAGCATCGGGTTGCATTAAAATTAATATAATTGGCAATCCCATAATGGCAAATGCAATTAATTGGTGTTGAAAGTTTTTTAAGTTAATTTGAGAAAAGGATAAATATTTTGCCATTAATAAGGCTGTTCCTGTTTTAACAAATTCCGAAGGCTGAAATCCAAAACCACCAAATTGATACCAATTGGTTTGTCCTTTTTTAGTAACTCCAAATACGAACAATCCTAGCAATAGAATTATTCCAATGATATAAAAAACAAGTGAAAACCGCTCAAAGATTTTGGCATCAAGAAACAACAAAATTGCAATTAGTGGAACACTTAAGAAAATGAACAACATTTGTCTGCCATAGGTTTGTTCTAAGTCGAATACCGATGTTTCTTCAATAGGAAGTGAAGCCGAGTAAATGGTCATCCATCCCATTAGAACTAATAGGAAGTATAAAAATATACTTAGCCAGTCAACACTATTTTTAACACTTTGGTTTCTCATTAATTTTCTGGTTTTTCGTCTTCTTTTATGGCAACTAATTCAGGTTTTTTAGGTTGGGGTGTTCTTTGATAGATGATATCTTCAATTTTTTTGTATTCACTTTCAAGACTTCCGTTGAGCATTCTGTCTTCTAAATCTTTTCTAGAAATCTCACCTTTAATGTATTTTTCAAGCATTAAGGTTGCAATAGGTCCCGCCCAAGTGGCACCAAAACCAGAATTTTCAATGAAAACAGCAATAGCAATTGTGGGATTGTCTTTAGGGGCAAACGCCACAAAAATAGAATGGTCTTTCAATTGATAGGTTTTTCCTGCTACTCTAATTTTATTTTCTGCAGTTCCTGTTTTTCCGCAAATTTCTAAATCTTTTACTTTAAGTCTAGAAGCTGTTCCAAAATTATAAACATCTGCAAGTCCTTGAATTACTGGTTCGTAATGTTTTGGGTCAATGGTTGTTTGGTGTTTTGTTACAAACTTTTTATCAATTTTTTTATCTTTTATATCTTTAACAATATGTGGCGTATAGTAGTAACCTCTATTTGCTACTGCAGCCATTACATTTGCGAGTTGGATAGGAGTTGTTAATACTTCACCTTGACCAATGGCATTTGAAATAATGTAAGAACTTCTAATTTGGTCGGGGTTATAATTTCTTCGCTTTTTGTAAAATTTAGTATCTGGAACCAAACCTTTTCTTCCAATGGGCATGTCAGTTCCTAAAAACTCGCCTAGTCCAAAACTTTTGACATGTTTAGACCAATTATCAACAGCATAACCTGGGCTTTTATATTTTTCTATGGTTTTTCTATAAATACTTGCAAAATAAGTGTTACACGAATTGTAAATACCGTTATTTAATCGAGAAACGCCGGAATCATGGCATCGCATAAAAGCGCCTCTTGCATAAAAGAACCCGTGATTACAAACAAAGCCAGTATTTTCATCAATCACCTCTTCATGTAAGGCGATTAATCCTGTGATTATTTTAAAAGGTGATCCTGGAGGGTATTCTGCTTGTAAAGATCTGTCATATAAAGGTTTGGCTATCGAATCTTGATATAAATTTGTATAATTTTTGGAACGCTGTCTGCCTACCAATAATGAAGGATCGTAAGTAGGTGCAGAAATTAAAGCTAAAATTTCACCTGATTTGGGTTCAATAGCAATAATTCCGCCTCGTTTGTTAATCATTAATTCTGTACCGTATTTTTGTAATTCAGCATCAATTGTAAGGGTTAAATCATTTCCTTGTTGGGCAATAGTGTCAAATCTTCCTTCTTGATAAGGGCCAATAATTTTATTATGCTTGTCTCTCAATAAATATTTTACACCTTTTACTCCTCTAAGAATTTCTTCATATTCTTGTTCTACACCTTGTTTTCCAATTAAATCACCACTATTGTAATACGGATTTTTGTCAATAATTCCTTGATTTACTTGGGTAATAAAACCAAAGATATTGGCTCCGTAATCAACTTGATAATCACGAAGTGCTCTTTTTTGCACATAAAAACCTTCGAATTTTCGTTCTTTTTCTTGGAAAGCCGCATATTCTTTTTTGTTTAATTGGGATAAAAAAACAGAAGGTAATCTTGGACTATATATTTTAGATTTTTCAATTTGTTTGGTAAAATACTCTTTGGTAATACCTAAAAGGTTACAAAATTCTAGTGTATCAATGTTTTTGATTTCTCTTGGTACTACCATGATGTCGTATGACGGTTGATTGGCTACTAATAATTTGCCGTTTCTATCATAAATATAACCGCGTTCTGGAAAATCAAATACTTTTTTGATGGCGTTATTTTCTGCCTTTAGTTTTAATTCTTCGTCAATTACTTGCAAGTAAAATATTCGGATAAGAATTACTAGGGCACTCAAAATGATAACTGCTGGTAATAATCCTTTTCTCATCGTTTATTAGGTTTTATTAAGTAAATGATTAGTAAACAGATAAAAAATGTGAAAAGGGTAGTTAAAAGTGTTCTTCCAATGATAGAGAGGAACAATCCAAACCTGAAAAACTCTAATGAAAATAAAACTAAATGATGAATGAAAATGGCAATTACCAAAAACGAGATTCTTTCTGGACTTATTTTATCTGCAATTTTTACGGTTTGATATTCGTAACTCAATCCGAAAGAGAATTTAAAAATACTGGGTCTTATATAAGCTAAAACCAATGAGGCTGTAGCGTGAACTCCGCCCGAATTTGTAAACATATCTAAAAGTAATCCTATAAAAAAACTAGTTACCAATAAAGTAGGTTTGTTGCCATTAACAGGAAATAATACGATAAATAAAATATAGGGATAGGGATTCAAATAGCCGAATAAATTTATACTGTTAAACAACAAAAGTTGCAACAGTAAAAAAAGTATAAATCTAAATATGTTTGCTAAAGAGTCGTTCAATTTATTTAGTTGTTTTTTCTTGTTCTAATGCTCTTTTTTCCTCTTTCTTCTTATTTTCTATTATGTAAACATAACCTAAAGCGGTCATATCGTTAAACAATCGTACATTAATAGTGTAATAATTTGTTTTAGGGTCAATAAAAACTTTATCAATTTTACCAATAGGAATGTTTTCAGGAAAAATTTCTGATTCAGCACCAGTCACAATGGAATCTCCTTTTTTTAAGGAAGCCAGTCGAGGCACATCAATCAATTGAACAAATCCAGCATTTTTCCCATCCCAAATCAATGACCCAAAATGATCTGAGTTCTTTATTTTAGCATTGATTCTTGATTTGGTATTAAGAACACTAAGAATAGTGGCATAATTATTTGATGTTTTTTCAATAATTCCTACAATTCCTTTATCGTTGATTACACCCATATCTGTTTTGATGCTGTCCTTTTTTCCTCTGTTTATTGTAAGATAATTTTCTCTAACGTTAAAAGAGTTTTTAACTACTTTCGCCTTTCTTGCAATGAAATCGCCTTCAAAATTTGAAAGTTCAATATCAGACAAAAGTGTATCAGGCTTGTTAAAAAGCAATTGTTTGAGTCGGGCATTTTCATCTGCTAACTCCGTATTTCTTTCTTTCAAACTCAGGTATTCATTGGCATCGTTAACTTTTTGGTAAAAACCGCCACTAATTGCGTTTGCAGAATTAATATATTCACTTCTGTGATACGAATGCGATTTGATAGTGAGCGTTAGACCAATGCCCAAAAGCAGCAAAAACAGCAATTTATAGCTGTTTTTAATAATAAAATAAATTATTTGCTGCATCTACTTTTTATTTGATAAGAATACTTTTGTACTTGTTTATGTTTTTAAGTGCAATTCCTGTGCCACGAACAACAGCACGTAATGGGTCTTCGGCAATATAAACAGGTAAATCTGTTTTTAAAGAAATACGTTTGTCTAAGCCTCTTAACATGGAACCTCCACCGGCTAAATAAATTCCAGTGTTGTAAATATCGGCAGCTAATTCAGGAGGAGTTTGCGATAAGGTTTCCATAACCGCATCTTCAATTCGTTGTATTGATTTGTCTAGCGCTTTGGCAATTTCTCTGTAGGAAACATCAACTTGCTTTGGTTTTCCAGAAAGTAAATCTCTTCCTTGAACCGACATATCTTCTGGAGCGCTTTCTAAATCTTCTGTTGCAGCACCAATTTGAATTTTTATTTTTTCAGCAGTAGTTTCTCCCACAAATAAATTGTGTTGCGTTCTCATGTAATAAATGATGTCATTAGTAAAAACATCACCAGCAATTTTAACTGATTTATCACAAACAATACCGCCAAGCGCAATTACGGCAATTTCGGTTGTTCCACCGCCAATGTCAACAATCATGTTTCCTTTTGGTTGCATAATATCTACTCCAATACCAATAGCTGCTGCCATAGGTTCATGGATCAAATATACTTCTTTACCATTTACACGTTCCGCAGATTCTTTTACTGCTCGCATTTCTACTTCAGTGATACCAGAAGGAATACAAATAACCATACGAAGCGCTGGTGTAAATAATTTCTTTTTTAATGCTGGAATACTTTTGATAAACATTTTAATCATTTGTTCCGATGCATCAAAATCAGCAATAACTCCATCTTTCAAAGGACGAATGGTCTTGATATTTTCATGCGTTTTACCTTGCATCATGTTGGCTTCTTTACCAACGGCAATTATTTTGCCAGAAATTCTGTCTCGTGCTACAATAGACGGACTGTCAATTACAACTTTATCGTTGTGAATGATTAAGGTATTTGCTGTACCAAGGTCAATTGCGATGTCCTCAGTCATGAAATCAAGAAATCCCATACGCTTTTATTGGGTTTTGAGTATTAATATTATTTGAGACTACAAATGTATAAAAATTAATGTTTGAAATGACGCGTACCTGTAAATACCATCGCTACATTATTTTCGTTACAATAAGCAATGCTTAATTCGTCTTTTATTGAGCCACCTGGTTGAATAACAGCTGTAATTCCCGCTTTGTTAGCAATTTCAACACAATCAGGGAATGGGAAAAACGCATCACTTGCCATAACAGCTCCAGTTAAATCAAATTCAAAAGAAGTTGCTTTTTCAATGGCCTGACGCAAGGCATCAACTCGTGAAGTTTGACCTGTTCCAGAAGCACATAATTGTTTGTTTTTAGCCAAAACAATAGTGTTTGATTTGGTATGCTTACAAATTTTTGATGCAAAAATCAAATCTTCAATTTCTTCTTCTGATGGTGTTGTATTGGTAACGGTTTTTAAATGTGATTTATTATCTGTAATGTTGTCTTTATCTTGAACTAAAATCCCATTTAAACAAGTTCTTACATTTTTGTCAGGAAGTTCTACTTCATGTTGTACCAAAAGAATTCTGTTTTTCTTTTCTTCCAATAAATCCTGAGCTTCTTTATCAAAGGCTGGAGCAATGATTACTTCGCAAAACAAACTGTGAATTTCTTCAGCAGTAGCTAAATCGATGGTGCCATTGGCAATTAAAACACCACCAAAAGCCGAAGTTGGATCACCAGCCAAAGCATCAATATAAGCGGCTTTCATAGTTTTACGAGTAGCAATTCCGCATGCGTTGTTGTGTTTTAAAATAGCAAATGTAGGTTCGTCATTTTTGAATTCATTCATTAAATTTACTGCTGCATCAACATCAAGTAAATTGTTATATGATAATTCTTTACCGTTTAATTTGGTAAACATTTTATCAAATTCTCCAAAGAAAAACCCTTTTTGATGTGGGTTTTCTCCGTAACGCAACACTTGACCGTTGGCGATACTTTCTTTGTAAATGGTTTCATCAGTATTGAAGTAACCAAAAATTGCCGCATCATAATGAGACGAAACATGAAAAGCTTTAGTTGCTAACAAACGTCTTTGTTCTAATGTTGTATTTCCGTTTCCTTCAGTATAAAAATTCAGAAAAGTGGCATATTCTTCAACAGAGGGAACAATAACTGTGTCTTTAAAGTTTTTTGCAGCAGCGCGGATTAATGAAATTCCTCCAATGTCAATTTTTTCAATAATATCCGCTTCACTAGCTCCAGAAGCCACTGTTTTTTCAAATGGATACAAATCTACAATCACCAAATCCAATTGTGGAATATTGAATTCTTCCATTTGTTTCACATCATTAGGATTGTCTTGACGATTCAAAATGCCTCCGAATATTTTTGGATGTAATGTTTTTACTCTTCCACCTAAAATTTCTGGAAAAGCTGTAATGTCTTCTACTGCAACTACTGGAATCCCTAAATCTTTGATAAAAGCTTCTGTTCCGCCAGTTGAATAAATAGTTACATGATTTTGGTGAAGTGCTTTAACAATAGGTTCTAAACCTGTTTTGTCGAATACCGAAATTAAAGCCGCTTGGATGTTTTTTGTTGTGTTCATTTGTTGAGTTGTATTATTCTGAAGTTGACTCAGATAAGGTTGTTGTTTTCGTTGTGCAAAAGTAGGTATACTTATTAAAACTTTCAAACTTAATTTAAAGTGTTTTTGCTCATTATTAGAAATGTTTTTTTGGGTTTTTGTAACATTTTCCCTTTTTAAACTACTTATAGATATAACTTCATAATGATGCTTTTATATTTACGTTTACTTAGAGAAAGTTTGGCATTTGCTTTGAATGCATTACGCAATAACAAATTGCGTACTTTTTTATCACTTTTAGGAGTTACTATTGGTATTTTTTCCATTATTGCAGTTTTGGCTGCGGTAGATTCTATGGATAAAAAAATCAAAAGTGATTTAAGTGATATGGATGTGAATACGGTATATTTAATGCGTTTTTCTTTTGGTCCTTCAGAAGTACCAAGATGGAAACGCCAGCAATTTCCTGATGTAACTTATGAAGAGTTTGAATTCATTCGTCGTTCTGTAAAAGGTGTTGACAAGTCTTCTTTCAATTTATTCACTAGAAATGAAAACATAAAATATGAAGATAAAACTGTTAATGCCATCCGAATTAAGCCGTCTACCAATGAATTAATTGATATAGAGCCAATTAAAGTTGAAAGAGGCAGGTATTTTAATGAATCGGAATCAAATTCTGGAGCGCCAGTTATTGTAATTGGAAGCGAAGTTGCCTCAGGATTATTTAATACTATGGACCCTATTGGAAAAAAAATCAGACTATACGGTCAGCGTTTTACTGTGATTGGTGTATTGAAAAAACAAGGGCAAACCTCTTTTGGCGAAAGTAATGATGTAGCCGCTTTTTTACCGGTTAATTTTTTAAGACGACTGTATGGAGATACCAATAAAATGCTAACCCCAGCAATTTTAATCAAGCCCGAAAAAGGTATTGATATGGATGAGTTTAAAGCAGAATTAACCCAAAAACTTCGAAATTTTAGAGGTGTAAAATCGGGTGAAATTGACAATTTTTTCATTAATGTGCTTTCAGGATTTACAGATTTTATCGATAATATCGTGGGTCAAATGAATGTTATTGGTTGGATTATCAGTGGTTTTTCACTTTTAGTAGGTGGTTTTGGAATTGCTAATATTATGTTTGTTTCTGTGAAAGAGCGCACTAATTTAATAGGAATTCAAAAAGCATTGGGAGCTAAAAATCGTTTTATTTTATTCCAATTTTTGTTTGAAGCGGTTATTCTTTCTTTAATAGGTGGATTAATTGGAATGTTTCTAGTTTGGATAATTGCTATGATTTTAACTAATGTTCTTGATTTTGAGTTTGTTTTAAGTGCTTTCAATATGATTTTAGGAACAAGTTTAGCCATTTTCATTGGTTTACTAGCGGGAATAATTCCGGCTATTTCGGCTTCAAAATTAGATCCAGTAGAAGCCATTCGAACAGGAATGTAGTTTTTTTTTCTTATTTAGGAACGATTTTTGATGTGTTTTGGAAAAATTCAAAATGAAATTTCTTTTTTTACTATTACTTACGTTTTCAACTTTAGGGTTTTCACAAACGCTAACAGTAAAAGACAAAGAATCTAAAGAACCTTTAGAAGCAGTAGTGGTACTCTCAAAAGACCAACGAATTTATTCTGCAACTAATGCTAAAGGTCAAGTTGAAATTTCTGCCTTTAAAAATTTAAAATACATTGTCATTCAATCCTTTGGCTACGAAAGAAAAGTAACGTCATTTTCAGAATTAGAGGCTAATGCCTTCCAAATTTATCTTGAACCCGCTTTACTTTCTGTGAATGAAGTTATAGTTTCAGCCAATCGATGGAAACAACAATCGGCCGAAATTCCAGCCAAAATATCCACTATTTCTACTAAAGATATTACCTTACAAAATCCACAAACTGCTGCTGATTTGCTAACCCTTTCAGGCAAAGTTTTTATGCAAAAAAGTCAGCAAGGCGGCGGAAGTCCTATGATTCGAGGATTTGCAACAAATCGTTTATTATATGCTGTAGACGGTGTACGAATGAATACCGCTATTTTTAGAGGCGGAAACATTCAAAATGTGATTTCGTTAGACCCTTTTGCAACAGAAAAAGCAGAAGTTTTATTTGGTCCAAGTTCTGTGATTTATGGTAGCGACGCTATTGGTGGTGTCATGAGTTTTCAAACCTTAACCCCTAAACTTGCTAAAGAGGAGAAAATGACAGTTTCAGGAAATGCCCTAATGCGTTATTCCTCAGCAAATAATGAACAAACAGGTCATTTTGATGTCAATTTAGGTTGGAAAAAATGGGCTACCGTTACAAGTATTTCTTCTAATGATTTTGATGATTTACGAATGGGTTCTCGTGGGCCAAACGAATATTTGCGACCTTTTTATGTGATTAGGCAAAATAATGAAGATGTAATTGTTGCCAATGAAAATCCTTTGGTACAAAAACCAACAGCCTATTCACAAATCAATTTGATGCAAAAATTTAGATTTGTTCCCAATGAAAATTGGGATTTTCAATACGGATTTCATTGGTCTGAAACATCTCCATATTCGCGGTATGATCGACATATTCGATATACAAATGCGGGTTTACCACGTTACGGACAATTTGATTATGGACCACAAAAATGGATGATGAATAATTTAGCGGTTTTGCACCAATCAAAATCGTTATTGGTGGACGAACTATCCATAAGAGTTGCCCATCAGTTTTTTGAAGAAAGCCGTATTAGCCGAAACATTAATAATCCTAATCGTCAAATTAGAATAGAAGAAGTTACAGCTTACAGTGTAAACATCGATGCTACAAAGGCAACAAGCGGACAAAATAAAATCTTTTATGGCATTGAATATGTTTTAAACGATGTCAATTCCATTGGAATAAATGAAAATATTGTAACCAATGAAAGTGCCAATGGACCAGCGCGTTATCCGCAAGCAAATTGGCAATCTTTAGGAATTTATTTTAACAACCAATACAAGTTCACCGAAAAAACCTTGTTGCAATCGGGCTTACGATACAATCAGTTTTTACTAGATGCTACTTTTGATACCACCTTTTATCCTTTTCCATTTACGGAAGCTTCTTTAAATGATGGTGCGTTGACAGGAAGTGTTGGAGTAGTGCATCGTCCTGATGAAAAATGGGTGTTGAGTTCAAATGTAGCAACTGCTTTTAGAGCTCCTAATGTTGATGATTTAGGGAAAGTTTTTGATTCAGCTCCTGGATTGGTAGTTGTTCCTAACCCAGATTTGAAACCAGAATACGCCTATAATATTGACCTTAATGTAGCCAAATTAATTGGGAAAAATGTAAAAGTAGATGTTTCGGGGTATTATACTTTATTGGAAAATGCTTTGGTACGAAGAAATTTTACATTGAATGGCGAAGATCAAATTTTGTATGATGGCGAGTTAAGTCAAGTGCAAGCCATTCAAAATGCTGCAAAAGCAACTGTTTATGGTTTTCAAGCTGGAGTAGAAGTAAAGCTTCCTTCGGGTTTCAATTTTTCAAGTGATTTGAATTTTCAGCAAGGTAAAGAAGAACTGGATAATGGCGAAAAAAGTCCGTCCCGTCATGCAGCGCCATTTTTTGGCATTTCACGAATTGGTTTTACAACCTCAAAATTAGAACTGCAATTGAATGTTCAGTATAGCGATGAAGTAAGATTCAATCATCTTGCCGAAGAAGAGCGCAACAAACCTGAAATTTATGCAATTGATGCCAATGGGAATCCGTTTTCTCCAAGTTGGTACACTCTCAATTTTAAATCAATGTATAAGTTAACGGATACTTTCATACTAACAGCAGGTCTAGAAAACATTACTGATCAGCGCTACCGTCCGTACAGTTCAGGACTAGTTGCGCCAGGCAAAAATTTTGTAATGGCATTAAAAGCCCGATTTTAGCTTTTTAGATAATAATTCGCATCTATTAATTTATTTCCGCTTGCATCGTGAACGGCATAATTGAAACCGCCTTGCACACAATATGAACCGTATTCCCCTTTTTTATTCAAGGCTATGAACCCAACTTGAATGTCTTTTAGATTTTTTCCTCGGTTTTGCGTCAATTTTACAATTCGCATCACCGCTTCTTCACAGGCTTTTTGTGGTGATTTTCCTTGTCGCATTAATTCCACTACCAAATGACAACCTGTAATTCGGATGACTTCTTCACCATGACCTGTTGCGGTTGCTGCACCAATTTCATTATCCACATACAAACCGGCTCCAATAATGGGAGAATCACCCACTCTTCCATGCATTTTGAAAGCCATTCCACTAGTGGTACAAGCTCCAGATAAATTGCCTTGTGCATCGAGAGCAATCATTCCAATGGTATCGTGGTTTTCGATATTGGCTTTTGGTACATATTCACTAGTTTTTAGCCATTCCTTCCATTCTTTTTCGGAAGCTTCTAACAGTAAATTTTCCTTTTGAAATCCTTGCGATAAAGCAAATTGTAAAGCGCCATCACCAACTAACATCACATGAGGCGTTTTTTCCATTACCATTCTGGCTACGGAAATAGGATGTTTAATATGCTCTAAACACGCTACCGAACCAATATTTGAAAATTCGTCCATGATACAAGCATCTAGTGTCACTTTTCCCTCTCTGTCTGGGCGACCACCGTAACCTACACTTCTTTCATTTGGATCGCCTTCTGGAATTTTTACACCAGCTTCCACCGCATCTAAAGCACGACCTTTATTTTTCAACACTTCCCAAGCCTCTTCATTGGCTTGTAAACCAAAATTCCACGTTGAAAGTACAATTGGTTTATTCACTTTTCCTGAATTGATTTCAATTGCTGCTTCATCCGATTTGGAATGAAACGATTGAAGTGCTACGCCAGCAGTTGCTAATGCGGTTGTTTTTAAAAAATTTCTTCTGTTTGTCATTATTCTACACTTATTTCGTCTACAAATAACCAACTATTAGAACCTGCTCCCGGATTTCCATCTGAGATGATTCCGTTGTTTTCTGCAATGACTTTTATAAATTGAACGTTTTGTTTGTCAAATTTCATTACAATTTTCCCTTTGTTTTCTTGGATTTCATTGGAAGAAACATTTGTAATTGGAAGATAATTTTCTCCCTCTTTTGAAACTAAAATCCGGATACTTTTTGGATAATAAATCCAACTTCCTTCTGAGGAAAGCGTATTGATGCTGATTTTTGAAATGGTCTCTGTTTTTCCTAAATCGATGGTAGCATTCATGTCTTTTCCCCAGAACCCTAACCAATCTCTACCAAATTTTGAAGGATTTCCTTTCATGCCATCTACCAAAGTAAAACTGCCACCAATTCCATAATTTTCATGCGGTTGATGTTCCAATTCTATCTTTTTCCCTGTTGATTTGGTGATGAAAAAAGGTTGTTCGATGGTTGCACTTTTTGATTTACCATTTTCGAAATAAGCGGCTTTAATGGTTTGATTTTTTCCAACTAAAATTGGTTTCTCATAAGATAATGATTTTGCATTGGGTTCAGAACCATCAGTAGTATATTTGATTCCGTTTGGATTTGCTGATTTTAATTCGAATGCTACTCCGTTTTCGGCAGGTTGAACTTTAGAAGTTACTTCAAAAATGGCTTTACTGTAGTTGATTCCTTTTTTATCATAGATTTCAAAATGTGCAATCAATCTCTTTTCGAATTCTTTGTATTCTTTTGGATTAGATGTTCCCCAAACGACTTCGGAAAGCGCTGCTATTCTTGGGAAAAGCATATATTCCACATGTTTTGTTGTATTGATATACTCCGTCCAAAGATTGGCTTGAGCGCCTAAAATATATTTGGATTCTTCTGCGGAAAGTTCCTTTGGAATAGGGTTAAAAGAATAGACTTTTTCTACATTGGTATAACCGCCAAAAGCAATTGGTTCGTTTTTAGGTTCGCCTTGATAATGGTCGAAATAACAATGGGAACCCGGCGACATGACAACGAAATGTTTTTGTTTGGCTGCTGCAATTCCGCCTTCTGTTCCGCGCCAACTCATTACGGCTGCATTTGGTGCTAATCCACCTTCTAAGATTTCATCCCAACCAATGATTTTTCGACCTTTACTATTCACAAATTTTTCAATTCTTTGAATGAAATAGCTTTGTAATTCGTGTTCGTCTTTTAATTTTTCATCTTTTATTCTTTTTTGACAATTTGGGCAACTTTTCCAACGTACTTTTGGACATTCATCACCACCAATATGAATATATTCGGAAGGAAATAACTCCATTACTTCTGTCAAAATATTTTCAAGAAATGTAAAAGTTTCCTCTTTTGGACAAAAAACATCTTCTAAAACGCCCCAGGTTTTTCCTACTTCAAAAGGACCACCAGTACATGAAAATTCAGGATACGAAGCTAAAGCTGCTAACGCATGACCGGGCATTTCGATTTCTGGTACAATGGTGATATGTCGCTCTTTGGCATAAGCTACAATTTCTTTGATATCTTCTTGTGTATAAAACCCACCATAGCGAATATTGTCAAACGTTTGGTCGGTGTAATGTCCAATCATGGAGCCGTTTCTCCACGCTCCAACTTCGGTTAATTTGGGATATTTTTTGATTTCGATGCGCCAACCTTGATCATCGGTTAAATGCCAATGAAAAGTATTCATTTTGTACATCGCTAAATAATCAATATATTTTTTGATGAAATCTTTTGGAAAGAAATGCCGAGAAACGTCGAGATGCATGCCACGCCATTGGAATTTGGGTTGGTCTAAAATAGCAACTTCATTTAATTTAATCTCATTTGACTTTTCAGAAGGAATCATTTGAACTAAAGTTTGAATGCCATAAAAAATTCCTTGATAGGAAAAAGCAGAAATGTGAATTTTATTTTTTCCTACGTTGAGATGATATTGTTCCCTATCAAAATTAGTGGTATCAGGAATTTTAATCCCAAATTGAATAACATTTTTAGTACTTGATTTAGATGTGATTTTTAGTTCTAGACCCGTTCTTTCTTTTATTTCTTTTTGAAGATATTTGGCTTCAAAAGAATTTTCTTCTGCCTGAATGACAGTTTCTTCATTTAAAACAAAATGTCCTTTTGTTATTTCGACTGAATTTGGTTTTGGAATTAAATTAAGATTATGTTGTGCAATACTAATTACAGAAAAGAGTAACAACAAAGTCAGTATCTTATATTTCATTGAAGTTGTGTTTGTTTGGCTAAAATTAACAAAAAAACCGCACATTGCTGCGCGGTTTTGAATTATCTAAAGAAAAATTATTTTCCTAGTTCAGCAATTTTAGCTTCAACTTCTACCGCTGAGCCTGAAAAAACCTTTTGTTCGGTAACTTCTTTGCCGTCTATTTTTTTGGTAATAACAACAGTAGCTTTGATGTTTCCATTAGCTTCTGCTTCTTTTTTTACATCCATGTTTATAATTTCTTCATGATGGTCATGGTTGCAATCAGGTCCGTGTACATGACCTTCTTCTCCATGAGCCGCGTCATTATGACCGTGTTTGCACATTTTTGCACACTTTTCTTTATCACAACCCATTTCAGCACATTTTGCAGCACATTCTTCTTCTGACATGTTTGCACAAACTTCGGTACAGCATGCTTTAGCACAATCTGCTGTAGTAGCGCCGTGACCTCCTAAAATAGGAGCAATTACCAAACCAATTAAACAAGTTAATTTGATTAAGATGTTCATTGATGGTCCTGAAGTATCTTTGAATGGATCGCCAACAGTATCACCAGTTACTGCTGCTTTATGTGCATCAGAACCTTTGTATGTCATTTCACCATTAATCATAACTCCAGCTTCGAAAGATTTTTTAGCGTTATCCCAAGCACCACCAGCATTATTTTGGAACACTGCCCAAAGCACACCTGAAACGGTAACTCCAGCCATATAACCACCTAACATTTCAGCGATTAGTTGGTTGTTATGCGGATATATTAATTTACCAATAAGTACAATAGCAATTGGGAACCCAATCGTTAAAATTCCTGGCAACATCATTTCGCGTAAAGCAGCTTTTGTAGAAATTTCAACACATTTACCATATTCTGGTTTGCCTGTTCCTTCCATAATTCCTGGGATTTCTTTGAACTGACGACGCACTTCATACACCATGTCCATTGCTGCTTTTCCTACTGAGTTCATTGCTAATGCAGAGAAAACTACAGGAATCATACCTCCAATGAATAACATGGCTAACACAGGAGCTTTGAAAATATTAATACCATCAATTCCAGTAAATGTTACATAAGCAGCAAATAATGCCAATGAAGTTAATGCTGCAGAAGCGATTGCGAAACCTTTTCCAGTTGCAGCAGTTGTGTTACCCACTGAATCTAAAATATCAGTACGAGTACGAACTTCTTTTGGTAATTCACTCATTTCAGCGATTCCACCAGCGTTATCAGAAATTGGTCCGAAAGCGTCAATTGCTAATTGCATAGCTGTTGTTGCCATCATTGCAGAAGCAGCTAAAGCAACACCATAAAATCCTGCTAAAGCATAAGTTGACCAAATTGCAGCTCCGAATAATAAAACAGTTGGAAAAGTTGAAATCATACCAGTTGCTAAACCAGCAATTACGTTTGTACCAGCTCCAGTTGAAGATTTTTGTACGATTGCCAATACTGGTTTTGTACCTAATCCCGTGTAATATTCCGTGACAGATGAAATAGCTCCGCCTACAAATAATCCGATTAAAGTTGCATAGAAAACACGCATGGCTGAAATTTCTTGTGCTCCTTCACCGAAGAATTCCATTGTCATTACTTCAGGAAGCATAAATTTTACTAAGAAGAAACAAGAAACAGCTGTTAAAGCAATAGAAACCCAGTTTCCAATATTTAATGCTTTTTGTACTTGAGCTTCTTTAGCATCATCGCTTGAAATTTTCACTAACATGGTTCCAATGATAGAGAATAAAATTCCGAAACCAGCGATTGCCATTGGTAATAAAATGGGGCCAATTCCGCCAAATGCATCATCGATTTTGCCACCCATATCTTTAATTACATAATTTCCAAGAACCATTGCCGCTAAAACTGTTGCTACATACGAACCAAATAAATCGGCTCCCATACCTGCAACGTCTCCTACATTATCTCCAACGTTATCAGCAATTGTAGCCGGGTTTCTTGGATCGTCTTCCGGAATACCAGCTTCTACTTTTCCTACTAAGTCAGCACCTACATCGGCAGCTTTAGTATAAATACCACCACCAACACGTGCAAATAATGCAATCGATTCTGCTCCTAAAGAGAATCCAGCTAAGGTTTCAAGAACAATAGTCATGTCATCTGTTGATGTCCATGTTCCCTGCATGAATATTTTATAAAAAATGATAAAGAACCCAGTTAATCCTAAAACAGCTAATCCGGCAACACCTAATCCCATTACTGTTCCACCGCCAAACGAAACTTTTAAAGCTTGGGGTAAGCTAGTACGAGCGGCTTGAGTGGTTCGAACATTGGTTTTCGTTGCGATTTTCATTCCAATATTTCCTGCATAAGCGGAGAAAATTGCTCCGAAAATAAATGCCACAACAATAAGCCAGCTAGTGGTTTCAACTACTTGAGAAATAGCTGCTAAGGCAATACTAGCTCCAATAACAAAAAAGGTAAGTAAACGGTATTCGGCTTTTAAAAAGGCTAAGGCACCTTCGTAGATGTAATCTGAAATTTCTTTCATTTTTCCATCTCCTGCATCTTGTTTTAATACCCAAGCGCGTTTGGCAGCCATAAATGCTAATCCTAGTAGTGCCATGACTATAGGAACGTAAATCATCATTGATTCCATAAATTTTTAGTTTGGTTTTGTTAAAAATTTTATTCTGTTATCAACAAAAATAAACAAAAAAGGCAATATTTGTAATAAATATTGCCTTTTTTATATAAAAAATTAATGATTATTTAATGCTAAACAATCCTTCTGGTTTATTTTCTAATTCGTTAAAACGATTGGTACATTTCATTAAAATTTCTTTAGCTTCGTTTACGTCGCCCCAACCTTCTACATCGACTTTTTTGTTTTCTAAGTCTTTGTACACTTGGAAAAAATGCTCGATTTCTTTAATCAAGTGAGGATTCACATCGCTTAAATCGTTTAATTTATTCCAAATAGGGTCAGAAACTGGAACACAAATTACTTTTTCATCAGGTCCTTTGTCATCAGCCATGTGGAAAACACCGATTGGTTTTACTTCCATTACACAACCTGGGAACGTTGGTTCATTTACTAAAACTAAAACATCTAACGGGTCACCATCTAATGCTAAAGTTTCTGGAATAAAACCGTAATCTGCAGGATACATCATCGACGAGAACAACATTCTGTCGAAACGCATTCTTTTTAAATCAAAATCGTATTCGTATTTATTTCTACTTCCTCTTGGAATTTCAATCAATACATCAAATGTAGTAATTTTATCTGCTGTCATTTCTTATTTGTTTTTAAAAGCGGGTGCAAAGGTATCACTATAAAACATGAGAAGCAAAAGAGTTTTGCAAAAAAATATAGGTTTAAAAATAAAACCCAAAGGAGGCTCTAACTGCAAATTTTCTAGCATCAGGCATATCCAAGTAACTTCCTCTCCAAGCGCAATCGATTCGTAGTACTTTGAAAATGTTACCTATACCAGCATGATATTCCCAATATACTTCTTCTGGAGCAATATAGTTTAAACCGGAAGCATTAAGTAGTTTATTTCTTTCCGAAACCCTTCCGTAAACACCTTTTATTCCAATGATTTCTCGTAAATTTAGTTTTCTCAGGTACGGAACTCTTGAAAAGAGCCTTCCATTAAAATGATGTTCGAAATGTAATGAAGCATATTCATCAGCAACAAAATCATAGTAATCTAGTAAATTATAAGTGTTTTCAATTACAAACCAAGATTGATTTCCTGGAATTACACCCATTAATCCTAGTGGCACTTCGCCAAATATTTTCCCTGTTTCAAAAGTAGTGAACAGTCTTCCAAAACCTCCCACTAATGCTGGTTGACGGTAATAAAACTGCAATTTTTGGTAATTAAAATCACTATCTAAAACGCCTTTTAAACCGTTACTGTAACTTAAAAATACTCTAGCATAATTAAAATCTACATCCATTCGATCAACACCATAACCTAAAGTTTTTCTTTTTGGGGTGTATTCCGCTACTAAATTAATTTCGGATTGTTTTACCTCGCTTTTTATCTCCGATTGTGTGATATCCGTATAATAATCTAAGCTAAATTCATTGGAAGCCGACTTTAAAGTGCGATAGGTTAAATTGGTTTGAAAAGTAAAGTTTTTAGCTGGTTCAATTTCAAATCCCAATGTAGTTAAGTTTACCGAAGTTAATTGGTTATTTACACCACTAGCAAATAATGCTGAGGAAGCAAAACTTCTTCCTAAAACATCATTAGAAGTAGTTAAGCTTACACCCATTTGCTCCACATCTCTACGATTTCCGATGGAAAGAATGAGTCGGTTGTCTGGATTAACCATCCATCGTCCTGAAATTCCATATTTGAATTGGTTGTCTCTAAAACCATAAGCGGTATAGCCTTGAATTCGCCATTTATCGTGTGGCCCAAAATACGTTCTTCCGCCAATTCTAATCCGTTGGCCTTCCACATCATTGTAACCAAAAGTGGAGAAAATGGGACCAAAATCAAAATTTCCAACCTGTATGTAACCGCTTCCAAGAATGGTTGCTAGGTCGTAAATGCGTTTGAATTTAGGAACATTTTGTAAAGTATCTAGCATTTTGTAGATACCTTCTTCGTTTTTATTGAGTTTTTCAAAGCGGTTTTCTTGCCAAAATTCTTCCGATTGATTGAAAACACTATTGTCATAGAAATTGACTTCTTGGCGGTAAAATTTGTCGTCTTTTGGTTCGTTGAATACATGATTTTTCACTACTGTAGTTCGTTTTCCATAAACACCTCTTGATTCTTCTTTTTTAGAAAAACTAAAATCAGACATCATATAGTCTCTTTTCAAAAGGAAAACAGAATCATTTAAAACATCAAATTCTTGTTCGATATAAATTTCTTTTACCCAGTTTATATTGGCACTTTTGCTGGCTTCTAGATTAATTTTTTTTATGGCAAACGTGGTATCATTTACCCAAAAATCACCTTTAAAAGTCAATTCGTTTTTTCGTCTGGGATAGTACACTATGTTGTAACACCATTTGTTATCAATGAACATGCTGTCACTTAATACATAGTTGTAAACGTTAATCCCGGTTCTTGATAACGGACTTACAAAATCTTTATCGAAAAATTTGAGGTAATTGTTGTAAATATCATAATCAGCGTATAAATCTTTGATAAAAGTATTTACACCATCGCCGTTTCCAAATCCTGAATTTTTATTGGCTTTAAGAATTTCTTTACGTTTCTTTTTTACATTATCGCCATAAACTTCGCTTACACTTTCATTGATAAAAATGGGTAAATAACTTTTTCCTGTAATTCTAGAAGTGTCAATATTATCAAAGATGAACTCCATTCCTTTAAATACTTTACTACTCATAAAAGCGCTATCAATAGTATTCATGTCGAATTCTACTTTTTCATATTTGTCATACTTGTATTGATCAAACATGTAAAGTCCGTTCTTTCGCTTTCTTTCCCAAATTTTTCTAAGAATATCAAGTGCTGGATTGTTCTTTTTTGAAGTTTTTCCGGTATAAACAACTACTTCTTTCAATGTTTGTCCTTCTTTTAGAACAATTTTCAAATTGGTATTTAAACCTTTTTTTAGTGGCACTTCTTGGGTTTCAAATCCCACAAATGAAACTACTAAAGCGGTGTAATCGTTTGTTGATTCAAAGTAAAAAATTCCATTTTCATTTGTAATTACGCCTTCACGAGAATTTTTAAAAATTACGTTAGCGAATGGAATTGGGTCGCCATATTCGTCGATAACTTTTCCGCCTACTTTAGTTTGGGCTAATGATATGGAAACAATGAATAATAAAATTGTGGTATATAAATGTTTTTTCATGAATTTCTTTACAATAAAAAAGCCTCAAACATAAAGGTATGTTGAGGCTTCAAATATAGTGAGATATATTTTATTTATAAGCAACTTTTTTAACTGCTTTAATTACATCTTGTGCATTTGGTAACCATTCTTTTAATAGTGCTGGAGAATAAGGAGCAGGGACATCGGCTGTTGTTATTCTTTGGATTGGAGCATCTAAATAGTCAAATGCTTTTTCTTGAACCATGTAAGTGATTTCAGAAGCTACACTTCCAAATGGCCAAGCTTCTTCCAATACTACTAATCGATTAGTTTTTTTAACCGAATTTAAAACCGTGTCATAATCTAATGGACGAACTGTTCTTAAGTCAATGATTTCACAAGAAATACCTTCTTTAGCTAGTTCATCAGCGGCCAAGAAAGCTTCTTTGATAATTTTTCCAAAAGAAACAATAGTAACATCAGTTCCTTCTCTTTTGACATCAGCAACTCCTAATGGTAAAATGTATTCTCCTTCTGGCACTTCGCCTTTGTCGCCATACATTTGTTCTGATTCCATAAAAATAACAGGATCGTTATCTCTGATAGCTGCTTTAAGCAAGCCTTTTGCATCATAAGGATTTGAAGGTACTACAACTTTAAGACCTGGACAATTGGCATACCAACTTTCAAAAGCTTGTGAGTGAGTAGCTGCTAATTGACCTGCAGAAGCTGTTGGCCCTCTAAAAACAATTGGGATATTGAATTGTCCGCCAGACATTTGACGCATTTTTGCTGCGTTGTTGATGATTTGGTCAATTCCTACCAATGAGAAGTTGAAAGTCATGAATTCAACGATTGGTCGGTTACCGTTCATTGCTGAACCTACTGCAATTCCTGCGAAACCTAATTCGGCAATTGGTGCATCGATAACACGTTTTGGGCCAAATTCGTCTAACATTCCCTTTGAAGCTTTGTAGGCTCCGTTATATTCAGCAACTTCTTCACCAATTAAATATATTGAATCATCATGGCGCATTTCTTCGCTCATCGCTTCGCAAATGGCTTCTCTAAACTGTATCGTTTTCATGAAATTTTATTTGAAATCGTTAATTTGAAACGCAAAAATATAAAAAATAGCGGGAATAAAATATTAGGTTGCAAATTATTTGTTTGATTACTATGTTACTTTTTTCATTTCATTACAGGTTTAAATTATTTTTTTAATTGATATTACACAATATCGCCTTTTTTGTCATCAATTCTTGCGTGGATAAATTTTGATTAAAGATGTTTTTTATGTTGTGAAAGTTTATATAAGTTTTTTATCGTTTTTGCTTTTTGCTAATCTGTTGTTTTAATCGTAATTCTATTATATTCACAATTTTAAACAAAATTGAAATCCTTAAATTATACATTTTATAAAAAAAACATAAAATTTTGGTATTTTTCATATTTATTATGCGTGCATAGTTTTTTATTTGATAATTTTTAGTAAATTCGTGGCGTTATTATTCACTTATTTAAACAGAAAAAATGAAAATATTAGTTTGCATTAGTCACGTACCTGATACTACATCAAAAATTAATTTCACCAATGGTGATACGGAATTTGATACCAATGGTGTTCAGTTTGTAATCAATCCAAATGATGAATTTGGTTTAACTAGAGCTATTTGGTTCAAAGAACAACAAGGCGCTTCAGTAACTGTTGTGAATGTTGGTGGAACTGACGCAGAAGCTACTTTAAGAAAAGCATTAGCTATTGGTGCTGATGAAGCTATTAGAATTAATGCTAATCCAACAGATGGAATGTTCGTTGCTACAGAATTAGCTGAAGTCGTAAAAGCTGGAAATTATGATTTAGTAATTGCTGGGAAAGAATCTTTAGATTACAATGGTGGAATGGTTCCAGGCATGTTAGCAGGAATGTTAGGATTAAATTTTGTGAATTCTTGTATTGGTTTAGATGTTAATGGATCAGAAGCAAAAGTAACAAGAGAAATTGACGGTGGAAAAGAAACAGTTTCTACTTCTTTACCATTGGTAATTGGTGGACAAAAAGGTTTGGTAGAAGAAAAAGATTTACGTATTCCAAATATGCGTGGTATCATGATGGCAAGAACTAAAGCTTTAGATGTAAAAGAACCAACAACTTCTGAAACAGCATCGAAAGCGGTTAAATTTGAAAAACCAGCTGCAAAATCTGCTGTAAAATTAATCAGTGCAGATAACATTGACGAATTAATTAACTTGTTACATAACGAAGCAAAGGTTATTTAGTTTTCAGTTTTCAGTCACAGTTTTCAATAAAGAACTTGACTAAAACTATTAACTTTTAAATTTAATTAAAACTTTTAAACTTAAAAATCATGTCTATATTAATATATGCTGAATCAGCAGAAGGAAAATTTAAAAAAGTAGCATTCGAATTAGCTTCTTATGCAAAAAAGGTTGCAGATGCCATGGGAACATCAGTAACTGCAGTTACTATCAATGCTGTCAATACATCAGAATTAGGAAAATATGGTGTTAGCAAAGTATTACAAGTTTCTAATGACCAATTAACAACTTTTAATGCCAAAGGGTATGCTTCTGTAATCCAACAAGCAGCAGAAAAAGAAGGAACTACCTTAGTAGTTTTATCAAGCACAACGGATAGTTTGTATTTAGCACCGCTAGTTGCTGTTAGTTTAAAAGCAGGTTATGCTTCAAACGTAGTTGCTTTGCCAGTTAGCACTTCACCATTCCAAGTAAAAAGAACCGCTTTTTCAAACAAAGCTTTCAATGTAACGGAACTTACAACAGCTGTAAAAGTTATTGGATTAGCTAAAAATTCATACGGATTAAACGAAGATGCAGTTGCAATATCTGAAGAAGCTTTTGCTCCAACTCTTGACAGCAGTGCTTTCGGTGTAAAAGTTGAAAATGTAGAAAAAGTTACAGGAAAAGTAACCATTGCTGACGCTGAAATTGTAGTTTCTGCAGGTCGTGGCATGAAAGGGCCAGAAAACTGGGGAATGATTGAAGAATTAGCATCAGTTTTAGGAGCAGCAACAGCATGTTCTAAACCAGTTTCTGACATTGGATGGAGACCTCACAGCGAGCACGTAGGACAAACAGGAAAACCAGTAGCTTCAAATTTATATATCGCAGTGGGAATTTCTGGAGCTATCCAACATATCGCTGGTATTAACTCTTCAAAAGTAAAAGTAGTCATTAATACAGATCCTGAAGCACCATTCTTTAAAGTGGCTGACTACGGAATTGTAGGCGATGCTTTTGATGTAGTGCCACAATTAATTGAAAAATTAAAGGCTTTTAAAGCAGCAAACGCTTAAACCAAATTCGTTTATACATTAAGAGGCTATCTAAAAAGTAAGTTTTTTGTCTTTCCGAACTTGTTTCGGAATCTAAAATAATTGATAATCAATTATTTGTAGAAGCTGAAATAAATTCAGCTTGACAAGAACTAGACTTTTTAGACAGTCTCTTTTTTTATGCCATTATTTTTTTGGTCTCTAATAATTTTCAATTAAACTTATAGTCAGTTTGTTTATATTTGTAAATTGATAGAATAATGAATCCCGTTTTGCGGAATAATACTATTTTTGTGCCGCAAAAAATGATAGCAGACAAACTATGAGTTTAGTAAAATTAATAATCAAAGGAATTTCCTATAGTCAAACCCAAAATGGGGCTTATGCGCTTATATTAAATGAAGTAGATGGCGAAAGAAATTTACCCATTGTAATTGGAGCTTTTGAAGCACAATCTATCGCAATTGCTTTAGAAAAAGAAATAAAACCGCCAAGGCCATTAACCCACGATTTGTTCAAAAGCTTTGCTGACCGTTTCGATATTGTAGTAAAACAAGTAATTATTCATAAATTAGTTGATGGTGTCTTTTTCTCAAGTATTATTTGCGAAAGAGATAAAATTGAAGAAATTATAGATGCTAGAACTTCAGATGCTATTGCGTTAGCACTTCGTTTTAGTGCGCCAATTTTTACTTATAAAAACATTTTAGATAAAGCAGGTATTTATTTGAATATGACTAGCGAAAAAGACAATGTTGCAAATGATGACGATATTTTGTCTGAAACCGAAACTTTTGAAAATGAAATTCCTAAAAGTACTACGGTTACTGATTATTCAGGTTTTACTCTACAACAATTGTATGACAAATTAGAGCAAGCTGTTCAAAACGAAGACTACGAAAAAGCAGCAAAAATTAGAGACGAAATTTCTAAAAAAGAATCATAATTATAATTTCAAGTAATTACAAATCGATATGTTAAATAAATTCATATATTTTTCAATTGCCTTATTTTGTTCACTAAATATAATGGCACAAGAAGTGAAATTAGAGAAAAAATGGCAATTGCAATCGTCTCAAACCGATTTCTTAGAGCTTAAAGAAGGTACATACCAACTAAAATTATCATCAGACAGTTTATTCCAAAAAGGAGATTACTTGATTCAAGATAAATATTTGTTTTTATTCGAAAACGGTTCAGATTCTCCAACTAAACGCTTTTTAATCGAAGCACAAACCGATTCTACATTAACCATAAAAAAAGGAGAAAAAGCGTATTCTTTTTTTGCTTCCAATAAAGTCAAAAACAAAGCAAATTCAGGAGAATTAAAACCAAATGAAGGCATAACCGCTATGGGAATTGGAAGAGGCGTTTTAGGAATGGTATCATTACTTTTTGTGGCTTTTCTATTTAGCGCCAATCGCAAAGGAATCAACTGGAAAACTGTTGGAATTGGACTTGCCGCTCAATTGTTATTAGCCATTGGAATTTTAAAAATACCATTTATACAAGCATTTTTTGATATTGTTGGAAAGTTATTTACCAAAGTATTAGAATTTACTAGAGCGGGTAGCGAGTTTCTTTTGGGAGGAATGATGGATATTCAGAGCTTTGGATTTATTTTTTTATTTCAAGTGTTACCCACAATTATTTTCTTTTCAGCATTAACATCTTTACTTTTTTACCTTGGTATTATTCAAAAGGTTGTCCAATTAATGGCTGTTGTATTAACTAAACTTTTGAAGATTTCTGGAGCTGAAAGTTTATCAGTTGCAGGAAATATATTTCTGGGTCAAACCGAAGCTCCTCTATTAATCAAGGCCTATTTGGATAAAATGAATAAAAGTGAAATTTTATTGGTTATGATTGGCGGTATGGCAACTGTTGCAGGTGGAGTATTAGCTGCTTACATTGGATTTTTAGGTGGAGGTGATAAAGTTTTAGAAGCTGAATTTGCCAGACATTTATTAGCTGCTTCAGTAATGGCAGCTCCTGGTGCAATTATTATTTCTAAAATTTTATACCCTCAAAATGAATTAATCAACACAGATGTTTCTGTTTCCAAAGAAAAAATTGGTTCCAATATACTTGATGCCATTGCAACTGGAACCACAGAAGGTTTAAAATTAGCGGCTAATGTAGCGGCTATGTTATTAGTATTTATTGCATTCATAGCAATGGTTAATTTTATTTTAGGTGAAATTGGATTTTATACGGGTTTAAATGATTTAATCGCAACTTATACACCTTATACAAAATTTTCATTAGAAACCATTTTAGGAATCATCTTCTCCCCATTAATGTGGTTGATTGGTGTGGCTAAAGAAGACATGATGTTGATGGGACAATTATTAGGAATTAAATTAGCAGCATCAGAATTTGTAGGCTATATTCAATTAGCTGAGTTAAAAAACATGGCAAACGATATTCATTTTACGTATCAAAAATCTGTGATTATGGCTACGTACATGTTATGTGGTTTTGCCAACTTCGCTTCTATTGGAATTCAAATTGGCGGAATAGGTTCATTAGCACCAAACCAAAGAAAAACCTTATCCGAATTTGGACTAAAAGCAGTAATTGGTGGTAGCTTGGCATCGCTTTTATCAGCAACCATAGCAGGAATGATTATTGGATAGTTGTTATTAAAAAAATAGATTATGTTTATAAATCATCACATAGATTGCCCTTTTTGTAAACAAAAAAATAAAATCTCTGTTGAAGAGGAAGACAGAGGTCAATTACAAATTAAAAAAGGGAATGAAATAGACTTTACTTGTCAATCATGTCACAAGAAAGAAAAAGTTCATATTAATAATATCTATGCTGAACCTTCAAAAATCATTTATATAGCTGCTATAATTGTGAGTATTTTGGTGACTGTATTATTTTGGAATTTAGGATTTATCATAACTCTTTCTTTTGGTTTACCAATGCTAATTTTTCTTTATCAGCAAAGTTTAGCACGAAATTTTAATAATTATAAGATAAGAAGGTAATCTAACTTCTAATCTCTAACTTCTAACTTCTCAAAAAAATGAAACAATACCACGACTTAGTAAAACACGTATTAACAAACGGCAACCAAAAAGGCGACCGCACGGGAACTGGAACATTAAGTGTATTTGGGTATCAAATGCGTTTTGATTTGAGTGAAGGTTTCCCAATGGTAACTACCAAAAAACTCCATTTAAAATCCATTATTTATGAATTGTTGTGGTTTTTGAATGGCGATACAAATATCAAATATTTACAAGAAAACGGTGTTAAAATTTGGGACGAATGGGCCAACGAAAATGGCGATTTAGGTCCCGTTTATGGTCATCAATGGCGTAATTGGAACAGCGAAGAAATTGACCAAATCACGGAATTAATAGAAACATTAAAAAACAATCCAAACAGCAGAAGAATGTTAGTTTCCGCTTGGAACCCAAGTGTATTGCCTGATACTTCTGTTTCATTTGCTGAAAATGTGGCCAATGGAAAGGCTGCCTTACCACCGTGTCATGCTTTTTTTCAGTTTTATGTTGCCGAAGGAAAGTTAAGTTGCCAATTGTACCAAAGAAGCGCTGATATTTTCTTAGGTGTTCCGTTCAATATTGCGTCTTACGCATTGTTTACTATGATGATTGCGCAAGTTTGCGATTTACAAGTAGGGGAATTTATCCATACGTTTGGTGATGCACATATTTACAACAACCATATCGAACAATTACAATTGCAATTAACACGCGATTGTCGTCCATTACCAACAATGAAACTCAACCCAGAAATTAAAAACATTTTTGATTTCAAATTTGAAGATTTTACGTTAGAAGGTTATGACCCGCATCCGCATATTAAGGGAGTTGTGGCGGTATAAAAACTAGATTATGAAAAAAATTATTCTTTTATTGGCTGTTTTTTCTTCAATCAACTTACAATCTCAGGAATATACTGATTTGTTTGAAAAAATGGATAGCATTTCTGAAAAATCCATTAATAGTTATGTTATGCGAATTTTGAAAATGTGCAATTTTGAATATAACAAACTTGATGCTAATTTAGTGTATGATGAAAGAGAAATTATAGCTAATTTTGAGTTGGACAGTCTTGGAAAGTTTAAAATTAAGAGAATTAACAATGAGAATATTGGAATTGCAAACGACATAAACATATGGCTATTAAAAGCACCTGCAATTCCATTGGATTTGTTAAAACTAAAGGATGATTCAAATATTATTACGGTAAAGTTTGACTTATTCAAAAAAGTTTATGATTCCAATGATTTCAACGAAATTATTGCTGTCAATAATGATAATGCCGAAATGAATAAATTGAATGAACTAGATATTTATCCATCCTATGGTAAAAACCCTAACAACTACGATAGTAAAGAGAAGTCATTGAACAATTTACATCAAAATATAACTAAATTTATTACAAAAAGTTTTAAATATCCAAAATTTGCATTACAAAACAACATTGAAGGTTTAGTTAAAATATTTTTTGTGATTAATAAAGAAGGAAAGATTCGAACAATAATATGTAGTAATTCTCGTCCAATTTTACAACAAGAGGCCATGAGGATAATTACCGAGTTTCCTAAATTTAATCCGGGGAAAATTGATAATAGACCTGTCAATGTTATTTATTCACTTCCTTTAAATTTTAGACTTCAATAATATGCTTACCATCATCGCAGCCGCATCAGAAAACAATGCTTTAGGAAAAGACAATCAATTGGTTTGGCATTTGCCAGATGATTTTAAGCGTTTCAAGAGTATAACTTCTGGTCATTATATTGTTATGGGAAGAAAAACTTTTGAAAGTTTCCCAAAACCTTTGCCTAATCGCAAACATATCATTATTACCCGTCAAAAAGAGTACGCAGCACCAGAAGGTTGTATTGTGGCAAGTAGTTTGAAAAAAGCAATTGATTTATGTCCAAAGGATGAGGAAGTTTTTATCATTGGTGGTGGAGAAATCTATAATCAATCCATTGCTATTGCTGACAAAATCGATCTAACTCGAGTGCATACCACCATTGAAGCGGATACTTTTTTTCCTGAAATTGATGGAAACACTTGGGAATTGGTTTTCGAAGAATTTCATGCCAAAGACGAAAAACACGAGTATGATTTCACTTTTTTAACGTACATTAGAAAAGAAAAAAGAAATTAGATTTTTGGGTTTGTTTCTGTTTGAAGTTTGTTGTTTTTGGTTTATTGTTTATAGTTTGTTCTTTTTTGTTTTCTGTTTATAGTTTATTGTTTTTGGTTTATAGTTTATTGCTTGCTTTTGATTTTTGATATTGAGCTTGAATTTGATTTTTGATATTGAACTTGAATTTGATTTTTGATATTGAGCTTGAATTTGATTTTTGATTTTGAACTTGATTTTGTCTTTCCGAGCTCGCTAGGAATCTCCTACAATGTAGGTTAACTTTTGAGCGAAGCGAAAACAATTGCCCTTGATTTTTGATTTTTGTCCCGAAGCCTCGGGATTGAATTTGATTTTTGAACTTGAATTTGATTTTTTATCAGTACTTTTGTATTCCAAAAATTCTAGCTATGTCAAAAAATATCACGCCTTATTCCGATTCTCAATTAGGTAAAAAAGAACAAGTTGCCCAAATGTTTGATACCATTTCTGGAAATTACGATGGGTTAAACAAGGTAATTTCTTTTGGTACTGATGCTAAATGGAAAAAGAAAATCATGAGAATGATTGCTGAAAAAAATCCGAAAACGATTTTAGATATTGCAACAGGAACTGGTGATTTAGCTATTTTATTTGCCCAAACTTCTGCAGATGCCATTATTGGTTTAGACATTTCACAAGGAATGCTAGACATTGGAAAGAAAAAAATTGAAGTACTTCAATTACAATCTAAAATTCAAATGGTATTAGGTGATGGCGAAAGTATTCCTTATCCTGACAACTATTTTGACGCCATTACAGTGGCTTATGGTGTAAGAAATTTTGAAAATCTAGAAAAAGGTTTGTCAGAAATTTTAAGAACTTTAAAATCTGGTGGTCAATTGATTATTCTAGAAACATCAGTGCCAACAAAGTTTCCTTTCAAACAAGGATATTATATGTACACTAATTTCATCATGCCATCAATTGGTAAAATTTTCTCAAAAGACAGAAAAGCGTACCAATATTTGTCAACTTCTGCACAAAATTTTCCTTTTGGAGAAGCCTTAAACAATATTTTGAGAAAAATTGGGTTTATAGAAGTAAAGCATTTACCACAAACTTTTGGTGTGGCAACAATTTATCAAGCATCTAAGAAATAAAATGAAAAAACTGGTATTTTTTCTGCTGTTAGCACAAACGGTTTCCGCCCAATTTAATCTTTTTGGAAAGAATCCAATTATTAATAAAGAGAATTTTGACAAACAACGTGTTCATTGGGGCTATTACCTTGGAATGAACAGCATCGATTTTAAATTTGATTACAAAGAAGTAACTCAAGATATTGAAGTAAATTCTGGAATGGGATTTAATGTTGGATTAATTGGAAACCTTAGATTAAACGAGTATTTAGATTTGCGTTTCGAGCCTGGTTTAGTTATTGCTCAGCGAGATTTAACTTTCCCCAATATTGAAGACCCAGTAGATCGCTTACGTGAAGTGCGTTCCACTTATATTCATTTGCCATTATTGATGAAGTTTTCTTCAAAAAGAACAGGAAATATTAAACCGTATTTATTAGGTGGATTATCAACATCGCTAAATTTAGGAAGCAATCAAGACATACAAGAAGATAACGAAAATAACCGTTTCAGAATGACAAAATGGTCAAATTTTTATGAAGTTGGTTTTGGAATCGATATTTATTTTGAATACTTTAAATTTTCTCCTTCTATTAGAGGTGTTTTCAGTACAAGAGATGAATTAATTAGGGATAACGACCCAAATAGTCAATGGACAGGGAATATTGCTAACATGCAAACTCGTGGTTTCTTTATCAACTTCGCATTTCATTAATTGTTTCGTTTAAATTCGCTGAGTAAAATAGCAGTGGCAGTGGCTACATTCAAACTTTCGGTTTGTTGCAATTTCCCAAATCTAGGAATGCTTAGTTTTTGAGTGATACTTTTTGAAACACTTTCACTAATTCCGTTGGCTTCATTACCCATAACTAAGATGCCATTTTGAGGCAAGCTTTTTTGGTATACATTTTCGCCTTCCATAAAGGTGCCAAAAACGGGTAATTGTGTTTTTTTCAAAAAAGCAGCTAAATCTTGGTAAAAAACAGCAACTCTTCCAATAGAACCCATGGTAGCTTGTACAACTTTAGGATTGTAAATATCAACAGTTTCGGTAGAACAAATGAGTTGGGTTATTCCAAACCAATCACATAAACGAATAATTGTTCCAAGATTGCCCGGATCTCTAACATTGTCTAGTGCTACAATTAAGCCATTGTCCTCTAATTTTTTTTCTATTGGAATTTTAAAAACTGCTAAACAAGTATTTGGAGTTGTTAACGCTGAAATTTTTTTCAGTTCATTTGTGTTAATGGTATGGATTTTGTCTGTAGCTACATCAAAATCAAGTAATTCAGTAGTATATATTGCTTGCAATTCAAATTTGGAAACTAACAATTCTTCAATTACTTTTATACCTTCGGCAAAAAATAATTGGTGTTGTTTTCTGTATTTTTTTTGCTGTAAACTTGTAATAAGTTTAATTTGGTTTTTGCTAAGCATAAAAATTGTATTTTTGACTAACTATTATAGAACCCTTGAAGAAAATTTTATCAAAAATAGTATTAATATTTGTATTTGGAAGTTTTATTTACTCCTGTTCAAGCATTAAAAAAGTGCCTGATGGTTCACAACTATTGGTAAAAAACACGATTGTTGTAAATAATAAAGCTACTTCAGACGAACGTTTACAAAGTTTATTGTCTCAAAAACCAAACAGTAGGTTGCCGTTGCTGGGTTTTCCTTTGCGTTTGAATATGTACAATATGGCGAAAGACAATCCTGATTCCTTATACTACAATTGGCTAAATAGAAAACCTGAACGAAGAAATAACATGGCTAAATTCTTGTCTAACAAGCAAGTAGATAGATTAAGTGAATCTTTTGTGGTTTCGGGATTTAGCAATTTTTTGAAGCAAACTGGGGAAGCTCCAGTCATTATTGAAGACAGAAGAATTGAGCGTTCAAAAAACCGATTGAAAGCATATTATACTTATAATTTAGGATATTTTGACGTACAAGTTACTACCAAAAGAGATACCGTGGGTACAAAAAAAGGAAGCGTTACCTATGAAATCATCACAGGAACGCCATCTGTTTATGATACTATTTCACAACGTATTGAAACCGAAGCAATAGAGCCACTTTATAAAGCTATTGAACCTCAATCGTTACTAAAAAAAGGCAATCGCTTTAATGCAGAAGAATTAGGAAATGAACGCACACGAATTACCAATTATTTTAGAAATAACGGTGTGTACAACTTTCAAGTAAATCATATTAAATATGATATTGATACTCTAAATACAAATCATAAAGTAAATATTGAAGTAGTTATTGAAGATCGTTATGTAAAAGATGGCGATACTTTAGCAAAAACACCATTTAAAATTTATAAAATTAACGAGGTTAATATTTTTACTGTCAATTCTTCCAAAAAAGACATTAACAGAATACAAGATAGTGTTTCATATCGCGATTTTCAGATTTATAGTGACGGGAAGTTGAATTACAAACCCAAAGCGTTAACTAATGCCGTTTTTATTCAAAAAGGCGATTTGTTTAGCGATAGAAACAGAACATTAACCACGCGTTCTCTTGGAAATTTAACTGTTTTTAATTCTCCTAATATTGAATATGTTGAAGATCCCAATGATGAAAATGGTTTGATTTCCAATATTTATTTAGTGCCAAGAAAAAAATTCAGCTGGAATCCTTCTGTCGATTTTACTACTTCTGATATTCAAGATTTTGGAATCACAGGAAGCATGTCAGTAACGTGGCGCAATGTATTCAAAGGTGCCGAAATTTTACAGTTTAGCGCACGAGGAAGTATTGGCTCTTCACGCGATTTAGCCAACCCAAACAATGTGTTTTTCAATATTGCAGAATATGGAGGCGATGTTAAGCTTACTTTTCCTAGATTTTTATTTCCTTTCGATACTAGAAGGATTATTAAAAAAGAAATGTTACCCACAACCCAAATGAGTTTTGGATTAACCAATCAAAGAAATATTGGATTAGATAGGGAAAATTTTTCTGGTATTATTGGCTATAATTGGCAGCCAAAAAGCAATGTTACAGCAAGATTTGATTTACTTAACATTCAGTATATCAGAAATTTAAATGTAGATAATTACTTTAATGTTTATGGGTCGTCTTATGCTACATTAAATAATTTAGCACAAACTTACAATACAAACGTTAATTTTATTGATCCGCAAACAGGAAATTTAACTTTTAATGGTGCCATTGGATTTATTGATGAGGTTGTGTCACAAAATACAAGTTTAACACCTCAAGATAGAGATTATCAGATCATTAGAAGTATTGGGGAAAGACGCCGAAGATTAATTGAGAATAACTTAATTGTAGCTTCAAGCATTTCGTTTACTAAAAACACTAAAACGGGACTTTCTGATAACAATTTTTATATCATTAGAACAAAAGTAGAAACCGCTGGAAACATTGTGTCGCTTTTTGCTAATCAAGTAAATAAAACTTTTGGTGAAAACGGAAATGAAACCATTTTAGGTGTAGAATATTCACAATACATCAAACCAGAAGTAGATTTTATCAAACATTGGGATTTTGGTAGTAAAAGAGTTTTAGCCATACGCTCGTTTGCAGGAATTGCAATTCCTTATGGTAATGCTAATTCTATTCCGTTTCCTAGAAGTTATTTTGGTGGTGGGGCCAATGATAATAGAGGTTGGCAAGCATATAGTTTAGGACCAGGAAGAAGTGGCGCGGTTAACGACTTCAACGAAGCCAATCTGAAACTAGCTTTCAGTACCGAATTTCGTTTCAACTTTTTCGGACAATTGAATGGTGCTTTGTTTGCCGATGCAGGAAATATTTGGAATGTTTTTGATAATGTTGACGACCCAGATTTCACCTTTAACGGATTTCGCTCCTTACAAGATTTAGCCTTGGGTGCAGGAATTGGTTTTAGATACGATTTTAATTTCTTTGTTTTCCGTGTTGACTTAGGTTACAAAGCGTATAATCCTGCTAAAGAAATGAGCGAACGTTGGTTGCGAGATGTCAACTTGAGTCGTACCGTATTAAATTTTGGAATTAATTACCCATTCTAATTTTATAAATTATTATTTTTGCACAAACACTATAACTAAAAACAACATAAAATGAGCCACAATATTAAACCAGGAGTTGCCACAGGCGACCAAGTTCAAGAGATTTTTTCTTATGCAAAAGCTAAAGGTTTTGCTATGCCAGCAATTAATGTGGTGGGTTCTAGCACAATTAATGGTGTTTTAGAAACCGCTGCAAAATTAAATGCTCCTGTTATTATTCAATTCTCAAATGGTGGCGCTCAGTTTAATGCTGGTAAAGGATTAAGCAATGAAAACCAAAGAGCAGCAATTTTAGGAGCAGTTGCCGGAGCTAAACATATTCATGAATTAGCTGAAGCTTATGGCGCTACTGTTATTTTGCATACAGACCATTGTGCTAAAAATTTATTACCATGGATTGATGGTTTGCTTGATGCTTCTGAAAAGTTTTATGCCGAAACAGGAAAACCTCTTTACAGTTCTCACATGATTGATTTATCTGAAGAACCTATTGAAGAAAACATCGAAATTTCTAAAAAGTATTTAGAAAGAATGAGCAAAATGGGCATGACATTAGAAATCGAACTTGGAATTACTGGCGGTGAAGAAGATGGCGTTGATAACACAGATGTTGATAGCTCAAAATTATACACGCAACCAAGTGAAGTAGCCTATGCATACGAAGAGTTAATGAAAGTAAGTCCAAGATTTACTATCGCGGCTTCTTTTGGTAATGTTCATGGAGTTTACAAACCAGGAAATGTAAAATTGACGCCAAAAATCCTTAAGAATTCACAAGAATATGTGCAAAATAAATTCAACACGGGTCACAATCCTGTAGATTTCGTTTTTCATGGTGGTTCAGGTTCTACTTTGGAGGAAATTAGAGAAGCAATTTCTTATGGTGTAATCAAAATGAATATTGATACTGATTTGCAATTTGCTTTTACAGAAGGGATTAGAGATTATATGCAAGATAAAATTGACTATTTACGCACGCAAATTGGAAACCCAGATGGTGCTGATAGCCCAAATAAAAAACATTACGATCCAAGAGTTTGGGTTCGTAAAGGTGAAGTTACTTTTAATCAACGATTAGAACAAGCTTTTGCCGATTTAAATAATGTGAACACGTTGTAAGTTTGTTGTTTATAGTTTGTTGTTTTTTGTAAATACAAACTATAAACCATTAACTAAAAACAATAAACAAGAAACTTAATTATGGCTTGGTTTAAAAGAACAGAAAAAGGAATTACAACTCCAACAGAAGACAAAAAAGATGTGCCAAAAGGTTTGTGGTATAAATCACCAACAGGGAAAATTGTTGACCAAGAAGAGTTAGCCAAAAACCTTTGGGTAAGTCCAGAAGATGATTTTCATGTACGTATAGGCAGTAAAGAATACTTCGAAATATTATTTGATAACAACGAATTCAAAGAATTAGATGTAAAAATAACATCTAAAGACCCGTTAAAGTTTGAAGATACCAAAAAATACAGCGAGCGTTTAAAAGAGGTTATGTCTAAAACCAAATTAAATGATGCGGTTCGTACTGCTGTAGGGAAATCAAAAGGGAAAGATTTAGTAGTTGCAGCTATGGATTTTGCATTTATTGGTGGTTCCATGGGAGCTGTTGTAGGTGAAAAAATCGCTAGAGCAATTGATTATTCAATAAAAAACAAGGTGCCATTTGTAATGATTTCAAAATCAGGTGGTGCTCGTATGATGGAAGCCGCTTTTTCTTTAATGCAGTTAGCCAAAACTTCTGCTAAATTAGCACAATTAGCAGATGCTAAAATTCCTTATATTTCTTTGTGTACTGACCCTACAACTGGTGGTACTACAGCTTCTTATGCCATGCTTGGCGACATCAATATTGGTGAGCCTGGCGCGTTAATTGGTTTTGCTGGACCTCGAGTGGTGAAAGATACAACAGGGAAAGATTTGCCAGAAGGTTTTCAAACCTCTGAGTTTCTGTTAGAGCATGGTTTCTTAGACTTCATTGTTCACAGAAAAGAATTAAAAAACAAAGTAAACTTATACATTGATTTGATTTTAAATCAAGAAGTTAGATAACTACCAACAACTAATCCCGAAAAATACTTTCGGGATTTTTTATGCTTAAAAGTAACAAATTGTGTACTTTTATAAAAAAAAGAATGAGCTTCAAAAAACTAGAGATTGCTTGTTTTAACATAGAATCGGCTGTAATTGCTCAACAATCTGGTGCTGATAGAGTAGAATTATGCGCAGATATGTCCGTTGGTGGTACAACTCCAACAATTGAAACGATTCAACAAGTTCGCAAAAATCTAAGTATTGATTTATATGTGATGATTCGCCCAAGAGGAGGAAATTTTGTGTATTCGGATTCCGAATTGGAACAAATGAAATCAGCAATCAAAACTATCAAAAAGTTAGGCGTCAACGGCTTTGTTTTTGGAATTTTGAAAGACGATAAAACCATTAATCTTGAACAAAATAAAGTCTTAGTGGAAGTAGCAAAACCATTTCCATGTACGTTTCACAGAGCTTTTGATGAAGTTTTAGATTACGAAAAAGCATTGGAAGATGTCATCTCTTGCGAATTTTCTACTATTCTGACTTCTGGCACTTTTCCAAATGTGATGGAAGGAAAAGAAGTTTTGAAACAATTAGTCATTCAAACGAATAATCGCATCGAAATCATGCCTGGTGGCGGATTGCGTTCGACTAATATTTCGGAATTAAATGAGATGGTAAATGCGAATTGGTATCATTCATCAGCAATTATTGATGGAAGTGAAATTGCAAATTCAGAAGAAATAATACAACTGAAGAAAAAGTTGCAATCTTAAATGATCTTTAATGAGCTTCTTAATTTGATGCTTTCACTCATAAAACTTATTTGACTTATATGTTTAAAAAAATAGCATTATTTCTAATTTTCATTTGCTGTTCGGTTTCCGCACAAACTTCTTATCGCAATTTGTCATCTGAAAACTGGACATTCAACAAGCAAAACAAAGTGAAAAAACACAAGGCAACCATTCCAGGAACGGTTCACACTGATTTGTTTCAAAACCAATTAATTCCAGATCCTTTTTTTGGAGCCAATGAAAAGCAATTGCAATGGATTGAAAATGAAAATTGGGAATACGAAACCCATTTTTCACTGACTAAATCCGAACTAAAAAATCAAAATATCGATGTAGAATTTGAAGGATTGGATACGTATGCAACTGTTTATTTGAACGGAAAACAAGTTTTAGAAGCTGATAATATGTTCCGAAAATGGACCATTTCTGCTAAATCCTATTTGAAATTGGGAGACAATCATTTAAAAGTGGTTTTTCATTCCGCAGTTCAAAAAGGGAAAGAGGAAGCTTCAAAATTATCTTATACCTTACCCGAAAAAGAACGTGTTTTTGTTCGAAAAGCACAATATCAATTCGGTTGGGATTGGGGACCACGATTTGTAACTGCTGGAATTTGGAAAAAAGTCCAATTGAAATTTTGGAATTCGGCAAAAATTGAAAGTGTAAAATACAATCAAAAAGTTTTGAATAAAACGGTTGCTGATTTAGATTTCATTTTCACCATTTTTGCTGAAAAATCAGGAAAGTATCAAATTAAATTAGGTCAAAAACCGTTTCCTTTTGTTTTGAAAAAAGGACAAAATGTGGTGAAAGTTCCACTGTCGATTCCGAATCCCATTTTATGGTGGAGCAACGGTTTGGGCGTGCCTCATCAATACATTTTCCGTTTTTCATTGGAACAAAATCAACAAAAAATTGAAGAGAAAGAACTTAAAATTGGACTTAGAACCATCGATTTAATTCAGGAAAAAGACCAAGTTGGAACTAGTTTTTACTTCAAATTAAACGGAAAACCCGTTTTCATGAAAGGCGCTAATGTGGTTCCGCCTGATAGTTTTTTGCCAAGAGTTTCTGATTCCACTTATTTTTCTTTAGTTGAAAATGCTAAAAATGCGAATATGAACATGTTGCGCGTTTGGGGTGGCGGTGTTTATTTTGATGATGCCTTTTATGAAGCTTGTGATGCCAACGGTATTTTGGTGTGGCAAGATTTTATGTTTGCGTGTTCCATGTATCCAGGCGATGAAAAATTTGTTGAAAATGTAAAACAAGAAGTGATTGATAACGTAAATCGCTTGCAAAATCACCCAAGTATTGCCATTTGGTGTGGTAATAATGAAAACGATGAAGGTTGGCACAATTGGGGTTGGCAAAAGCAATTTAATTATTCCAAAGCGGATTCGACCCAAATTTGGAACGACTACAAAAAAGTATTTCATGAAATGATTCCGCAAACATTAGACAGTTTGCTTCCGAAAGAAAAGAATATTTATTGGTCGTCTTCGCCATCAAAAGGTTGGGGAAGAAAAGAAAGTTTAACCCAAGGAGATGTTCATTATTGGGGCGTTTGGTGGGGAAAAGAACCGTTTGAAATCTATGAGAAAAAAGTGGGAAGATTTGTTAGCGAATACGGTTTTCAAGGGATGCCGAATTTGGAAACCTTACAAAAAGTGATGAATAATGAAGATTTGAATTTCACTTCCGAAGCTTTTAGAAATCATCAAAAACACCCAACAGGTTACGAAACCATCAACGAATATATGGAACGCGATTATGTAGTGCCAAAAGATTTTGAGGATTATGTTTATGTTTCCCAATTATTACAAGCTCGCGGCATGAAAATCGCTATTGAAGCCCATCGAAGAGCCAAGTCTTATTGTATGGGAACGTTATATTGGCAATTTAACGATTGTTGGCCCGTTACGTCTTGGAGTTCTTTGGATTATTATGGTAATTGGAAAGCGTTTCAATACCAAGCGAAGCGAAGTTTTGAGGAGTTGTTGCTTTCTGTTGAAGAGGAAAGTAATAAATATGAAGTGTTTTTGGTAAATGACAGTTTTGAAAAACAATCAGGAAAATTAGAATTAGAATTCCTTTCTTTTGATGGAAAATCATTTTGGAAAACTTCGAAAGAAATTGCTATTGAAGAAAATTCCAGTACTATTATTTATGAAATTCCAAAAACTGAATTTGAGAAATTTGATTTGAAAAATAGTGTTTTACATATTCGATTTAATCAAGTAGCATCCAACTATTTTTTTGTAAAACCCAAAGTTTTAAACCTTCAAAAACCCAACATTCAAATCAGATTTGTTGATGATTTTACGGTTGAAATATCTTCGGATATTTTAGCAAAAGATGTTTTTCTTTCTTCGGAAAATGAAGTGTTTTTTGAAGATAATTATTTTGATTTGTTGCCCAATGAAAAGCGAATTATCAAAGTGTCGAAAGTTGTCAAAGAGATAAAAGTGAAGTCGTTGTTTGGTGCTAAATGAATTATTACAAACTTCGAGTGAAAGTCATTAATAAAAATAATTGTTACTCTTGTAAGTTCTATTTATTGGTTTTGTTCGCTTGATTATTAATATAATAAAGAAATAAATTGTAATTTTAGGGCATTTTTTATGTAAAAAATTGTACAAAATATATGAAAATAATATTCACATTTTTACTTTTTACTATTGGTTTAAGTAGCTTTTCACAACAAGCAACAAGGAACAAATCTGATTTTTTGATTTCCTATCAATTGTATTTTAAAAAATTTTCAACATCTGAATCAACTCAAAGCGTTATTGTTAATTTAATTGTAAATGATCAAGCTTCTTTATTCACTTTTGAGGGAATGATGAACTTTAATAAAATACAAAAAGAACGAGAACTTGCTTTAGATGATGTTCTTATAAATAAGTCACCATTTTATTTTTTAATACAAAGTAAAGGCGATATAGTAGAACATTTTGAGACTATTGGTAGCGATTCTTATGTGTTTAAAGAAAAGCTAAATAATAATTGGAAGTTAATTAGTCAGGATACTATAATTAAAGGTTTTACTTGTAAAAAGGCATTGTTAAACTACGGCGGTCGAGTATGGACAGCGTGGTACAATCCAGAAATACCAATCACTGTTGGGCCTTATAAGTTTCATGGGCTTCCTGGATTAATAATGTCAATTAGTGATAGCGAAAATATCTTTAGTTTTATCGTGAATGAAGTTAAAAGAGGTGATTTCACATATGATTCAAAAATAGAAGATTACTTTGTTAAAGATGGAGGGAAACCATTTGAAAGTATTAAGTTTGATGAATTTTACAAAATCAGAAAAAAGTTTAGTGAAATGTCACTTAATGAGCAGATTAAATATTCTAATCGTGACGAAGTAGCTGTGCCTAAATTAATAGTTCAAGGAGAAAATGCTGGCAAGCCAAGATTAAATAATAAACCAAAAAAGAAAAATTTTATTGAGCGTTTCGAATGATTTTTAAAATTTATATCACTTTCAAAAAACACATTTTTCTGGCATTCCTTATCGGGATGTCTTTTTTTGGTTTTTCGCAAGATATTCAGATTCAAGGAACTGTTCTTAATTTTGAAAATAAACCCATATCAAATGTTATAATTATTGCAAGTGATTCTGAAAATGGGAAAAGTGTTTTAGCATTTAGTACTTCGGATACAAATGGAAATTATAAATTGATTCTTAGTAATGAAATTGAATTAGAAAGTATTTGGTTACTTGTAAGACATATTTCATACGAAACCATTCGTGTTAAAATTCCGTGTAAAAGCATAAGGAGAGATTTTAAGCTCAATGAAAATACAGAATCACTAGATGAGGTTATCATTGAAAGTGAAAGAATTGTTCGGGTTAAAGGTGATACAATAACTTATAACGTAAACAAATTAAAAACGGAAAAGGATATCACAATTGAAGACGTTATCAATAGAATTCCTGGTGTAAGTATAAATGAAAACGGACAAATTAAATATCTTGATAAACCGATAAGTCATTTATATATCAACGGCGTAGATTTATTGGAAGGAGGCTATTCTATTGCCACACAAGGAATTCCTGCTGATGCAGTTAAAGAGATTGATGTAATGAAAAGACATCATCATGAACGAATTGACATTGGTAGAACCGAAACGGATAATGTAGCATTTAATTTAAAAATTAAGGAAGATGCTGGTTTGTTCTTTGGTAGTTTAAAAGGTGATGTTGGTGTTCCTTTTTTAACAGGAAAATTAGATGCGACACCAATTTATTTTAAAGATAATTTTCAAAATATTTCAAGTGGCAAATTAAACAATATTGGTACAACACTCCGAGGTATTGGTACTGATTTAACGTTTGAAAACATAAATATTGGGAACCTAATGTTAGAGGAAGCAAATGTTATTAATCAACCAAATATTAATGGCATTGCCATATCTAATAAATATTGGCTAGACAATGAATCTCACGCAATAACTAATAATGCTCTACATAAAGTTAACGATTCAACTACAGTAAAATGGAACTTTAATTATGTGAATGAATTAAGTAAAATAGAAAGTATTTTGTCAAGTGAATTTTTGACTAATAATCAATCAAGTATTGTTGTTACTAGAAATAGAAATCAATTAAATACAAGGCATTTTAATGCTGTAGTGAATCAAGAAATCAACAAAAGAAAACTCTATTTTAAAAATAGCACTAGTTATAGATATGCTAATAATTCAGGAATAGAAAGAGTTTTTATTAACAATAACTATCTAGAATCCAATTATTTTTTTAACAATTTTCAAATTAGCAATAGTACTAGTTTTAAAACTTTAATTGGTAAAAATAACATATTGCAAAGTGGTCTTCTTTTCCAATACGAACAAAATGATGAAGCACTAATGGTGTCGCCACCAGTTTTTGAAACTTTGATTGGAAATGGTAGCGATTCTGATGCTACAAATCAGCATGTTTCAGTAAAAAAATTAAACCTAGCGGGCTTTTCTCAATATAATTTTAGATTAATGAAGTTAGAATGGAATCTAAGTCAGCATTTAAAATACAATAGTTTCAGTTTTGGTAGTAATTTAAATCATCTACCAAATTTTAATAATCAAAGCTTTCCATTGGTAAGTAATTTTGATTATCAAAAACTAGCAACAACAACAAGACTTAATTCGAAAACAAAAATTGGTAGGTCAACACTTTCATGGGGTTTATCGGCTGATTTCGTTAACTTAAGCACAATTGAAAATAATAGTATCAATTTATCTATTGATGATTCTTTTTTATTTATTCAACCAAATATATCTTTTAAATACAGTTTAAGTACAAAATGGAATTTTGGTATCGCTTATGATTTTAATAATGCTATATCTGATTTCTCACAACTTTATGCACCAGTAATTTTGAAAAGTTATAATACATTAGTTCAAAATCCAAATTTCATTAACATCATAAGAACCAACTCTTTTTTACCTTCCATAAACTACAATAATATTCTTAAAAGTTTTTATTTTAGTTTGAAAGGGAACTTTAATCAAAGCAAATCTGACGTAACATTTTCAAATGAGTTGAATGACGAGGGCTTTTTTACTACCGAAATTATTGAACAACCTAATTTTATAAAAAACCATGGTTTTACTCTAAATGTAACAAAAAGTTTTTTAGGTTCTTTTAAATCAGATTTTACTTATGCTTATAATGTTTCTAAAAACCAATTATTTTTTAATAATGAATTTCTAGATGCGATTATTAGAAGACATAGTTTAGACCTTGGCTTGATTTGGGATAAAGGAAGTTGGTTTACACTTGAATATAAGGCCAAATTGAATTTAGGATTTTCAGAAACATCAAGTAATCAAATTAGCAACTCCTTTCTTTTTCAGAATTTGAATTTTGATATTTATACTTCTAATTCCACACGAATCAATTTTGGTTTGGATTCATCAAGAACAGAGACTTCTGAAAGCACTAAAATAAATGAAAACACACTATTTAACATGTCTTTTCATTATAAACCTTCAAAAAAATTAAATATTAACGCTTCTTTGATTAACATCTTTGATACTCAATTTTTCACAACTACAAACAGTTATTTGAATTTTGTAAACGTTTATCAATTTTCATTAAGACCAAGACAATTTACTCTGGGTCTTAACTACTCATTATGATAGTTTCTTCTAAAACAACCCATTCAACTCAGCATCAATTCTATTGATAATCATTCCTAAATCTTCTGGATTATTAACAAAATCAATATTGTCTACATCAATAATTACTAATTTTCCTTTGTTATAAGTTTGAATCCAAGCTTCATAGCGTTCGTTCAAACGGCTTAAATAGTCAATTGAAATAGAGTTTTCATAATCTCTTCCTCTTTTGTGAATTTGGCTCACTAAATTGGGTATCGAACTTCTTAAATAAATCAATAAATCTGGAGCGCCTACTAAGCCCTCCATTAATTCGAAAAGAGAAGTGTAATTGCTATAATCGCGGTTTGCCATTAATCCCATAGCATGAAGATTAGGAGCAAAAATATGAGCATCTTCGTAAATGGTTCTGTCTTGAATGATTTTTTTTCCACTTTCACGAATTTGTAATACTTGACGAAAACGACTGTTCAAGAAATAGATTTGCAAATTAAAACTCCAGCGTTCCATTTGATGGTAAAAATCATCTAAATACGGATTGTCAACTACATCTTCAAAATGAGGTTCCCATTTAAAATGTTTGGCTAATAATCGAGTTAATGTAGTTTTTCCTGCTCCAATATTTCCTGCTACTGCTATATGCATTACGGTAGAATTATTTTATAGTTAGTAATTTTGTTTTGGGTAAAAATAGACAAAATTCCATCTTTAAAGAAAAAATTATCAAATGATTTTTCTAAAATTTCTACTGGGTAAGATTCTCCAAGAGTTACATCATAAATTTGCACCTTTTCATTCTGTAAATACAATATTTGCTTTTCGTTAATTATGAAAACTAATTCGTTTATGGGAATATTTCCAAGTTTTTTTATTTTTCCAAATAAATTGATGCTGTAAAACGTATTGGTATCATCAATCCAGTAGTAGTGGTTGTAATTGCTCCTATGCGCTTTTGGAATAACAGGTAATGGTGTTGAAAGCCAACGGTACGAATTGTTTTTTATTTGAAATAACCCAATATTCCGACTGAATACATCATAAAACCAAAATTGATTGCCACTAGCCAGCCCTGTATATTCAAAAGAAATGGGTGTTTCTAAACTGTTTCCTAGTATCCTGTTAGTTTCGTTTAATTGATTGTCTAAAAATACCACAGCATTGAAATCTTTGAAAAGTAAAACCAATTGCAGCGGATTAAGAATATCAACTTTATGAATTTTTCCTAAAGCAACATTCTTATATTCCCATTTTTGCAGCGCTGAAGTTTTGGTAAATACGTTGTCATTTAAAAAATAAAAATCGCCAAATGCATCTTTTCCAATGATTTTCGTACTTGGCAAACTGGTGCTATTGATGAATTGAACCGGAATTATTTTTTGTGCAACAGCTGAAATACTAAAACAAAAGCAAAGTAATACAAATAATTTAATTGCAAATTTATGTTTGTTAGCGGCCATTTTAAAGCGTATTAATGGAGTGTGTTTTAGATTAAACCTTTTGTTGATTATGATGTCTAAAGATAGTATTTTAACTTTATTTTAATTATAGTTTTTGTAACAAAAAACATTAATTAATGTCTTACTTTATTATCGAATGCAATTTTAACCAAAAATTATACCAAAATGCGAAGAATTTTAACATCATTATTTCTGCTTATTTACAGTTTTATTGCAGCCCAAAGTTTTCAGGGAATGGCAGTCTACGAGTCTAAAACCAGCACATCAGAAATGGCTTCTAGTTTTAGAGGCAACAGAGAAGTAACTCCAGAAATGCAAAAAATGATTGAAGAGCGAATGAAAGCCATGTTTGAAAAAACATTCATTTTAACTTTTGATAGAAATGCATCAACTTATGCTGAAGAAGAGAAAATTGATGCAACTGGTCAACAAAGCGGCATGCGTTTTATGAGTTCAATGATGGGTGGCGGTGGCACACATTATAAAAATGTGAAGGAAAAAATTTTTATGGTTGACAAAGAATTTGCTGGAAAAGAATTTTTAATCCAAGATTCGTTACCAAAATTAGACTGGAAATTAACAGGTGAAACCAAGCAAATTGGTAATTATATGTGTATGAAAGCAACGGCTGTTCGTCCAGTTAGTCAATCTGATTTTAGAAATTATAGAAGACGAAATGATGCTGATAAAAAAGAAGAAACGGCTAAAGAAGACAAAAAAGAAGCACGCAGCACTAATTTAATGGACCAATGGGAAATGCCAAAAGAAGTTACTATAACCGCTTGGTATACTCCAGATATTCCAATCAATCAAGGACCAGAAAATTACTGGGGTTTGCCAGGATTGATTCTTGAAGTTAGTGATGGTAGAACAGTTATTTTGTGTTCTAAAATTGTAATGAACCCTAAAGAAAAGAAAGAAATTAAAGCGCCAAAAAAAGGAAAAATTGTATCACAACAAGACTATGATAAAATTGTTGCTGAGAAAATGGAAGAATGGAGGGAAATGGGTCGTCAAGGTGGCGGTGGTGGCTTTAGAATGGGTCGTTAATTTTATTTTTTAAATCATGATAAAAAATATACTAAACGTATTCTTTTTCTTTGTTTTCTTTAGTGTAACAGCTCAAAATGTGAAATTTGAAGGTGTAGTACAAGATACATTGGGTGTGCCTCTTGAAATGGCAAACGTAATGGTTATTAACCAAGAAACAAAAGCGATGGACGGTTACGCTATTACCAATGAACTTGGTAAATTTCAAATTTCATTAAAAGCCAATACTACCTACCAATTGAAAATTAGTTACATTGGTTTCCAACAAATCACTCAAGAATTAATTACTACAACAGAACCTATTCGAAAAAACTTTAAGTTAGTGGAAGGTGGTTTATTGCTGCCTGGCGTAGAGGTTGTGCAAGAAATGCCAGTTTCTATCAGTGGTGATACCATTATATATAACGCCGATTCTTTTAAAACAGGAACCGAACAAAAACTGGAAGATATTCTAAAAAAATTACCTGGAGTTCAGGTAAATGAAGATGGAGAAATCGAAGTAGAAGGCAGAAAAGTAAATCAATTATTAGTAGAAGGTAAAAAGTTTTTTGAAGGCGACACTAAAATTGGTTCCAAAAATATTCCTTCGGATGCGGTTGATAAAGTGCAAGTTTTAAGAAATTTCAACGAAGTTTCTCAGTTAAAAGGTTTAGAAAATAACGAAGAAAATATCGCTTTAAATATCAAACTGAAAAAAGGGAAAGATAAATTTTGGTTTGGAGATATTTTAGTGGGTGGCGGACCAGATGAACGCTTTGTAATCAATCCCAAAATCTTTTATTACAGTCCAAAAACTACCGTTAATGTAATTTCAAATTTCAATAACATTGGTGAAGTGCCTTTTTCTATTCGTGATTTTTTCCGATTAACTGGTGGCGCAAGAAATACTATTGCTAGAAGTGGAACTAATATTGGTCTATCTGCAAACAGTTTAGGTATTTCTACTACTCAAAACAATCGAGCATTGGAAATTGATAGTAAATTTGGTGCTGTAAATTTAACTCAAGAAATTACCAAAAAATGGAATTTTAGCGGATTTGGAGTAGTTTCTTCAAACAAAACGATTACAAATACCAATTCAAATTTTGGAATTTTCCAGCCTAATTCATCAGAATTACAAACTATTGAACAACGTTCTGATGTTTCTAATTTACGAGATAATTTAGCAGTATTCAAATTGGGTTCAAAATACAAGAAAAGTGCTGATTTTCAATTGGATTATGATGCAACTGTTCGTCGTTCAAGTCAAACGGAAGATAATACAGTGAATACACAAGCTACTATTTTTACAAATTCTGGCGCCATTGATAGAACTAATAATATTGTGTCATTTAAAAGACAAGATCCCGTTGCTTTCCAGCAAAGTCTAAATATTTTTTGGACCAAAAATCCAAAAAATACCTTTGTCTTTGAAGTCCAACATTTGTACCAAGATGAAGATCCATTTTATAATCCCAGTTTGTTAGCAGATCCATTTCCTGGTATCGGATTTCAATCTGGACAAAGTCGATTTGATATTCGTCAAGAGCGTTTTGTAAAAACCAATAAAGTAGATGCTAAAGCAGATTATTATTATACAGTAAACAATAAAGGTGTGCTCAATATTACTCTGGGAAATACCAATTCATACCAAACGTATAACTCCTCAATTTTTCAATTGTTAGATAATGGAACTCTTTTTCAATTGCCAAATAATGGTGATCTAATTTTTGATAATGATGTGCAATACGGTTTTAATGATGCTTATGTTGGCGTGCATTACAAATTTACATTAGGAAAAAGTTTTACATTTAATCCAGGAATTAATTTTCATCAATTCAGTCTGTATAACGAACAATTGAATTCAAGAGTTCGAGATAATTTTTTCAGAGTTTTACCTGATGTTTTTGCACAATGGCAAATTAAAAAAGCAGAGTCTTTGACCTATAATTATAGAATGAGCAACTTTTTTAATGATATAAACACATTAGTGGAAGGTTTTACTTTGAATAATTTTAATACTTTAAATGCTGGAAATCGTTTTCTTGACAATGCCTTAAGACAAAATCATTCTTTAAATTATTTTAAGTACAATCTGTTTAATTACACAACTATTGTTGGTTCCTTAAATTATACAAGATTAACAGATCCAGTAGTAAATCGTTCGTTCTTTAATGGTATTAGCCAAACTAGTGAAAACGTAAATGGCGATTTTTCTAACGAAACGATTTCAGGAACATTTTCATACCAGCGTTCATTTAAAAAGTATTACAAAGCAAGTGCTAGTACAAATGTTACTTGGTCAAAAAACAATCAGTTGTTTGTAAATCCTAATGATCCCACCAATCCTGCATCTGATTTTTCTCGAAATATCGAAAATTGGAATCAATTTTATAGAGTTAGTTTTGGTACCCAATTTCAAAAATTACCGAATTTAGAAGCTGCATACGGAATAAATATTAGTGAAAACCCAAATACAATTTTTACTACTCATAGTCCTTCAATTACATTGGATTATAGAATTATTGAAGGTTTGGCTTTAACATCTACATACACGTATAATGATTTTAGATCAAGAGATGGAAACATCAACAATACTTTTGATTTATTAACTGCAAGTATTAATTATAGAAAGAAAGATTCAAAATTGGAATATAGAATTAGCGGAACCAACTTATTAAATACTACATCAATTAATAGAGATAGTTTTAATATTGTGAGTTTCAACTCTTCCCAATTCTTTGTACAACCAAGATATTTGATTTTCTCTTTGAAATACAATTTATAATTAGGTTAGTTATATAAAACAAGGCTTCAAGAATTTTCTCGAAGCCTTTTTTGTGTTTTAGAACTATGTTATATTTTAAAAGCAGCTTTTACTTGATCTACAAAATCTAATTTTTCCCAAGTAAATAACTCAACTGTAACAGTTTTTGATTCGCCACCTGGAGCATTGAAAGTTTTAGTTACGGTTTCAGGAGTTCTTCCCATGTGTCCGTAAGCAGCAGTTTCGCTATAAATTGGATTTCTTAATTTTAAACGTTGTTCAATAAAGTACGGACGCATATCAAAAATACTTTCTACTACTTTACTGATTTCTCCGTCTGTTAAGTTTACTTTTGCAGTTCCATATGTATTTACGTTGATTGATGTTGGTTCAGCAACTCCAATAGCGTAAGAAACTTGTACTAAAATTTCGTCAGCTACACCAGCAGCCACTAAATTTTTTGCGATGTGACGTGTAGCATAAGCAGCAGAACGGTCTACTTTAGATGGGTCTTTTCCTGAGAAAGCACCACCACCATGAGCTCCTTTTCCACCGTATGTATCTACGATAATTTTTCTTCCTGTTAAACCAGTATCTCCGTGAGGCCCTCCAATTACGAATTTACCTGTTGGGTTAATATGGTATTTAATAGCATCATTAAATAAATGTGCATATTGAGGATTTTTAGCAATTACTCTTGGAATTAAAATCTCAATAATATCTTTTTTGATTTTTGCTAACATTGTTGGTTCATCAGCAAAATCATCATGTTGTGTTGAAACTACAATAGCATCAATACGAACCGGTTTGTTATCATCAGAATATTCTAAAGTAACCTGAGATTTCGCATCTGGACGTAAGTAAGTGATTTCTTTATTCTCTCTTCTTAAATCCGCTAATTCTTGAAGAATTTGGTGAGATAATTTCAATGCTAATGGCATGAACTCAGCTGTTTCATTTGTGGCATAACCAAACATCATTCCTTGGTCACCCGCACCTTGTTCTTCTTTACTAGCTCTATCAACACCTTGGTTAATATCAGCAGATTGCTCATGAATGGCAGATAAAACACCACAAGAATTCGCTTCGAACATATATTCGCTTTTTGTGTAACCAATTTTCTTGATTACCTCTCTTGCGATAGTTTGTACATCTAAATACGTGTTTGATTTAACTTCTCCAGCTAAAATTACCTGTCCAGTTGTAACTAACGTTTCACAAGCTACTTTTGACTCAGGGTCAAAGGCTAAAAAGTTATCAATTAATGCATCTGAAATTTGATCCGCAACTTTGTCAGGATGTCCTTCACTCACTGATTCTGACGTAAATAAATAAGCCATAATAAAATATTTTTAAATTTTAAGCGAGGAAAAATAATTGCAGGTGTTGCCTAAAGGAGTAGTAATTACTGCTTTAGCATTTTTTTATGAGGTTGCAATCAGTTCAAATTTTTCCTCTTAGTTTTCGGATGCAAAGGTATGAAATGAAATTGAATTCCAAATGAATGTTAACTTTTTTTTATTTTTTTCTTTGGAAATTATAAATTGATGTTTTGTTAGAATGATTTTCGGTTTAAAAGTTAGTTTTATGAATAAAATTCCAAATATTTGTTTAAAAATAATAAATTTTAGAAAAATAATCTATTTATTTTTTTATTGTAGAAAATAAATCTAATTTTGCCCTGTCAAACTAAAAGAAATAAGAAATGAACTTTACAATGTGCAATATGTGTATGATGATGTGGAACAATCCGCAGAGGAAACCTATTGCATAATTTTAAAAGTAAATTAATTCAATATAACCTCTGTCGAAAGCAGAGGTTTTTTTATTTCTAAAAACACAACAATTATGAAAATAGCCATTTACAACCCAAGACGATGTTGTCGAATGTGTAGCTGAAAAGCAAACTTCGGAACAAAAAAAATTAATACTTAATACAAATATCTTAATACTTAAAATATCATGAGCACAAATAAATTTGCAACAAACGCATTACACGCAGGACACGACACAACTAAAAACGCAGGAACGAGAGCGGTTCCAATTTACCAAACTACATCCTATGTTTTTAATAATTCAGACCACGCAGCCAATCTTTTTGGTTTAGCCGAAGCGGGTTTTATTTACACACGATTAAATAACCCAACAAACGACATCTTAGAACAACGCTTAGCTAAATTAGAAGGCGGAATCGGAGCTGTCGTAACCGCTTCAGGAACTGCAGCAATCTCAACTGCTTTGTTAACGTTGTTAAAAGCTGGCGACCATATCGTAGCTTCCAATAGTTTATACGGCGGAACATATAATTTATTAAACGTGACTTTGCCAAGATTAGGCATCACAACAACATTCGTAGATCCATCAAATCCTGAAAATTTCTTAAACGCAGCACAAGAAAATACTCGAGTGTTCTTTGCAGAAAGTTTAGGGAACCCAAAATTAGATGTACTCGATTTAAAAGCCATTTCAAAAGCAGCACAAACCTACAAAGTGCCTTTTATTGTGGATAACACAGTGGCAACACCCTTTTTGCTTAACCCAATTGAACACGGAGCTAACATCGTCATTCATTCGTTAACCAAATACATCGGTGGAAACGGAACTTCGCTTGGTGGTGTCATCATCGATGCAGGAAATTTCGATTGGAGTAACGGAAAATTCCCAGAATTCACAGAACCTTCAGCAGGTTATCACGGATTAAAATATTATGAAGTCTTAGGCGCTGCATCATTCATCGCAAAAGTTAGAATCGAAGGTTTACGCGATTTGGGCGCTTCGTTAAGTCCGTTTAACGCATTTCAAATTATTCAAGGATTAGAAACATTGGCTATTCGAATCAAAAAACACAGTGAAAATGCATTGGAATTAGCAAAATGGTTACAAAAACGTCCAGAAGTGGCTTGGGTAAATTACCCTGGATTGATTTCTTCAAAATATTATGATTTAGCGCAAGAATATTTACCAGAAGGACAAAGCGGTATCGTAACTTTTGGATTAAAAGGCGGTTATGAAGCGGCTAAAAAAGTAGCCGATGAAACCCAATTTTTCTCATTATTGGCGAATATTGGTGATACAAAATCATTAATTATTCACCCTGCAAGTACGACGCACCAGCAATTATCAGAAGAACAACAAATCACAACTGGAGTAACGAAAGATTTAATTCGTCTATCTGTTGGATTAGAAGATGTTGAAGATTTGAAAGCCGATTTACAAAGTGTTTTCGAAAAATTGCCAGTTCAAAATTTAGTTTAGGTTTTGTTTGTTTGAAGGCTGCCGATAGACCTACCTAAAGGCAGTCTTTTTTTAAAAAGAAAGATGAGTACAATTCAAAAAATAGTGTTCCAAAATGTTCCATTGCAAAATGGAGTAGCGCAAGCAAAAGTGATTTTGTCCTATCAATTGTTTGGACAACCCGTTAGTTCGGCGCCTTTGGTAGTAGTGAATCATGCGTTGACTGGAAATTCACAAGTTATTGGAGAAAACGGTTGGTGGCAATCGTTAATTGGTCATGATAAAATTATCGATACCAAAAAATATGCAGTTTTGGCTTTCAATATTCCAGGAAACGGCTATCAAGATGCAGAAAATTTAATTGAAAATTATCAAGATTTCACCACTTATGATGTAGCTAATTTATTTTGGAAAGGAATTGATTCGTTTAAAGTGAATCAAGTTTTTGCTCTTATTGGCGGAAGTTTAGGCGGAGCAATTGCTTGGGAAATGGCGGCAATTCGACCAAAAGCGATTGCGAATTTAATTCCGGTTGCTACAAATTGGAAAGCTTCTGATTGGTTGATTGGAAATGTGTTAATCCAAGATTTAATTCTGAATAATTCCAAAAATCCAATTCATGATGCTAGAATTCACGCCATGTTGTTGTATCGAACTCCCGAATCACTCCAAGAAAAATTTCACGCAAAATTACAAAATTCGGAAGGATTGTTTCAAGTGGAAAGTTGGTTGTTGCATCACGGTGTAAAATTGCAAAATCGATTTCAACTTTTGGCATACAAACTTATGAATCATTTATTGAAAACTACAGATATTTTTAAAAACAAAAATCAAGCTGAAGTTATCAAAAGCATCACATCAAACATTCATTTAATTAGCGTGGATACCGATTACTTTTTTACAGTAAACGAAATCAAAACAGCTTTTCAGGAAATCAAAAACTACAACAACAAAGCATTTTATCACGAAATCAATTCCATTCACGGACACGATGCTTTCTTGATAGAATTTGAACAACTAAATAACATAATTAAACCTATATTTAATTAAAACACACAATGAAATCGCTCACAAAACTTTTTGCGAAAGCAAAATCCAATAAAAAAAGCGATACCATTTTTTACCACTGAAAAATAAAATCTAAAAAAATGAAAATATTAAAATTTGGAGGAAAATCATTAGCAAACGGAGAAGGATTGCAAAAAGTAATTCAAACGATTGCTCAAAAATATTTCAATAACGAACCCATCGCAGTCGTAGTTTCGGCAAGAGGAAACGCAACAGACGAATTGGTTATTTTACTAAAAAAAGCACAAGCCAACATTAATTTTCAAGCGGATTTTGAGCAATTCAAAAAATACCAATTGGAAGGCTTGAAAGAAAATATCTTCGAAGAAGAATTCTCGGTCATACAGAAATTATTAGAAGGAGTTTCGCTTTTAGGAGATTACAGCGAGAAAATCAAAGATCAAGTTATTGCGTATGGTGAAATTTTATCCGCAAAATACGTGGCTTATGTTTTAAACGAAAACAGCATCAAAGCACAATTCACCGATTCTCGTCAATTAATAAAAACCGATATCAACTTCGGAAATGCCCAACCAATTGACGCTGTTTCAAAACGAAATGTGTTGGATTATTTCGAGAAAAATACAGATAAAGTCAATATCGTAACGGGTTTTATCGGTTCAACTTTACACAACGAAACTACTACTTTAGGAAGAAATGGAAGTAATTACACCGCTTCCTTATTAGCAAATTATCTAAACGCAGAAGAATTTCAAAATTACACACACGTTGACGGAATTTTCACGGCTAATCCCGATTTAGTTGCCGATGCGAAAAAAATCGAGCGATTATCGTTCAACGAAGCGAATGAGTTGGCAAATTTTGGAGCGCAAATTTTACATGCCAAAACCATTATTCCTTTGGTAGAAAAAAATATTCCATTACGCATTTTAAATACATTTAATCCTGAAAATGATGGAACTTTAATCACTTCGGAACAAACCAATGAAGGCATCAAATCACTTTCGGTTTTAACCAATGTTTCGCTGATTAATTTAGAAGGAAGAGGTTTGTTAGGTAAAACTGGTGTCGATGCAAGAATTTTCCGTGTGATGGCTGAAAACGATATTAGCGTAAGCATCATTTCGCAAGGTTCTTCGGAAAGAGGAATTGGTTTGGTGGTGAGTTCTGACAAGGCTTCCAAAGCTTTAGTGGGTTTGGAAAAAGAATTTGAAACCGATTTTTACACAAAAGATGTCAATAAAATTTCGGTAAACGATAACATTGCTGTGATTTCGATTATTGGACAAGATTTAACCAATTTCCATAAACCATACACGGCTTTAATTCGAAATAAAATCACACCAATTTTGTTGAACAATACCGTTACGGGAAGAAATATCAGTTTGGTCATCAGTCAAGATGAATTCAAGCGTGCTTTAAACGTTATTCACGGCGAAATTTTTGGGGTAGCGAAAAAAATCAATATCGCCATTTTCGGTCACGGAACGGTTGGCGGAACTTTGATTTCCCAAATTTTAGAATCGGTAAAAAACATTGAGAAACGAAAAGGTATTAAGTTAAACGTATTTGCGATTGCGAATTCAAAGAAAGTCTTGTTGAATAAATTCGGAATTAGCGAAAATTGGAAAGCGACGTTGGAAGATAAAGGTCAAGATTATAAAGTAGAAGATATTATCGCATACGCCAAAGAACACCATTTGGAAAATTTAATCGCAATTGACAACACCGCAAGCTCGACTTTCATTGAAAATTACATTTCGCTAGCCGAAAATAGTTTTGATTTGATTTCGTCTAATAAAGTGGCAAATACCGTAAGTTTTGATTTCTATAAAAAACTACGAAAAGTATTAAAAGACAACCAAAAAGAATATTTGTACGAAACCAATGTTGGTGCAGGTTTGCCTTTAATTGATACTATTAAATTACTGCATTTGTCAGGTGAAAATATCACCAAAATAAAAGGTGTTTTCTCTGGAACATTGAGTTATTTATTCAATAATTTTTCGATTCAAGACAAGAAATTCAGTGAAGTATTGCAAGAAGCCATTGACAAAGGTTTCACCGAACCAGACCCAAGAGAAGATTTAAATGGAAACGATGTGGGACGAAAATTGTTAATCTTAGCACGCGAATTAGATTTACAAAACGAATTCGAAGAAATCCAAATTCAAAACTTAATTCCAGAAGCTTTGCGCGAAGGAAGTGCTTCAGATTTTCTAAAACGCTTATCCGAATTAGACGGAATTTACCAAAACATTAAAGACGCTCAAGGACCAAACGAAGTGTTGCGTTATATCGGCGAATTATCTGGCGATTTACAACAAGACAAGGGAAAGTTAGAAGTGAAATTAATTTCGGTTCCAGCCAACTCAGCTTTAGGTTCCTTAAAAGGTTCAGATTCTATTTTTGAAATTTATACCGAATCGTACGGCGAGCAACCTATCGTAATTCAAGGAGCAGGAGCAGGAGCATCTGTTACTGCAAGAGGTGTTTTTGGCGATATTTTATGCTTATCCGAAAAAAAATTATAACCACCCAAACTCAAAACCTGCAAGATGTAAAAGTCTTGTGGGTTTTACACTTTATCAGTTCAACGATTAAACAATTCAACAAACAAGCCATGAGTAACCAAAATTTAGGATTAGAAACCCAAGCGATCAGAACGCAATTAGAACGCACACAATATTTAGAACATTCTGTTCCGTTATATTTAACTTCGAGTTTTATATTTGAAGATGCCGAAGATATGCGCGCTTCATTTGCTGAGGAGAAAGAACGCAATATTTACAGCCGATTTTCCAATCCCAATACATCCGAATTTGTAGAGAAAATTTGTCAAATGGAAGGAGCAGAAGACGGTTACGCTTTCGCAACCGGAATGGCGGCTGTGTACTCAACTTTTGCTACTTTGTTGAATTCGGGTGATCATATCGTTTCAGCAAGTAGTGTTTTTGGTTCGACGCATACTTTGTTTACCAAATATTTTCCAAAATGGAACATCACGACTTCCTATTTCGATGTGAACCAACCAGAAATGATTGAAAATTTCATCCAACCAAATACGAAAATCCTTTACGCAGAGTCACCAACCAATCCAGCAGTTGATATTTTAGATTTAGAATTATTGGGAAAAATCGTTAAAAAACACAACTTAATTTTAATCATAGATAACTGTTTTGCAACGCCATATATTCAAAATCCAATTCAATTCGGTGCCGATTTAGTGATTCATTCTGCCACCAAATTAATCGATGGTCAAGGTCGAGTTTTAGGTGGAGTAACCGTTGGGCGTTCCGATTTAATTCGTGAGATTTATTTGTTTTCTAGAAATACTGGTCCGGCGTTGTCGCCTTTCAATGCTTGGGTATTGTCAAAAAGTTTAGAAACGTTGCCAGTTCGTATTCAAAAACATTGCGAAAACGCTTTAAAAGTTGCTGAATTTCTAGAAAATCATCCTAATGTAGCTTCAGTGAAATATCCGTTTTTGAAATCGCATCCGCAATATGAAGTCGCTAAAAAGCAAATGAAATTAGGTGGAAACATCGTAGCTTTCGAAATCAAAGGCGGAATTGAATCGGGAAGAAAATTCTTGGATAAAATCAAATTGTGTTCGTTATCTGCTAATTTAGGTGATACGCGTTCGATTGTAACTCATCCAGCTTCCACAACACATAGTAAATTAACAGAAGAAGAACGTTTAGCCGTAAGTATTACAGATGGTTTGGTGCGCGTTTCTGTTGGTTTAGAAACGGTTCAAGATGTGATTAACGACTTAAAACAAGCGTTAGAATAAAAGTTTTTAAATTATTTTATAGATTTATATTCTATTTAAAATCGTTAATTTAAAATGTAAATCTATAAATAATCTTTTTTTAATGAAATTTCAGAAAATATTTCATTATTTCAATTTTGTCACTACATTTGCAGTGTTCATAATTATAGTGTTTGTTATCACGAAAGCTGGAGGGAATAGACCCTGTGAAAGCTTAGCAACCCTACACTTGTAGAAGGTGCTACATTCTATTCCGATTTTATCGGAAGCAGATAACCTTAGGAAATTCTTTCCAATTTCTTGATAACATATTAATAAAATAAACTTTGTGAAACTCTGTGAAAACTTAGTGTAACTCTGTGTAACAAAAAAATATGTCAAAAGTTCAAGAAGAAATCAAAAAACGAATTCTCGTGCTCGATGGAGCTATGGGAACGATGTTGCAACGTTATAAATTTGAAGAAGAAGATTTTAGAGGCGAACGTTTCAAAGATTTTTCACATCCTTTAAAAGGAAACAACGATTTACTTTCCATTACCCAACCAGAAGCTGTAAAATCAGTACATCGCGCTTATTTTGAGGCGGGTGCTGATATTGTAGAAACCAATACTTTTTCGGGAACTACAATAGGAATGGCGGATTATCACATGGAAGATTTAGTTTACGAATTGAATTTTCAATCCGCAAAAATTGCTAGAGAAGTTGCTGATGAATTTACAGCCAAAAACACTGAGCGTCCAAGATTTGTAGCGGGTTCTATTGGTCCAACGAACAGAACAGCATCCATGTCGCCCGATGTAAACGATCCAGGATTTCGCGCGGTGAATTTCGACGACTTAAAAATTGCTTATAAACAACAAGTCGAAGCTTTAATCGATGGCGGTTGTGATTTACTTTTGGTAGAAACCATTTTCGATACGCTAAATGCAAAAGCCGCTTTGTTTGCCATTGAAGAAGTGAAAGAGGAACGCAATATAGATATTCCCGTAATGGTTTCAGGAACAATCACGGATGCTTCAGGAAGAACACTTTCAGGGCAAACGGTTGAAGCTTTTTTGATTTCGATTTCGCATATTCCGTTGTTGAGTGTAGGATTTAATTGTGCTTTAGGTGCTGACCAATTAAAACCCTATTTGAAACGATTAGGAAATAATACCTCGTTAAATATTTCAGCACATCCTAATGCAGGTTTGCCAAATGCTTTCGGACAATATGACCAAACGCCTGAAGAAATGCAACAATTAATTCGCGAATATTTAAAAGAAAATTTAGTAAATATCATCGGTGGATGTTGCGGAACGACTCCTGAACACATCAAATTAATCGCTAAGGTAGCAAAAGAATTTCAACCTAGGACACAACAATTGAAATCCGTTTAATCGTTGAAATCCGTGGCAAAAATAGAACAATGAAAAACAATACCCTAAAAATACAATTCGAAACATTTTTACAGTCGCAAAGATGTTGGGTTTGCCAATACGTGAGCAACAGTAAATCCTTTTGGAAAGATGTTGCGAAACACTATAAAAGAATAAGTAATGAGTTATAATTCCGATAAATATTTAAAATTATCAGGTTTAGAACCTTTGATTGTAACTCCAGAAACCAATTTTGTAAACGTTGGAGAAAGGACAAACGTAACGGGTTCGAGAAAATTTCTTCGATTAATTAAAGAAGAAAAATATGATGAAGCACTTGAAATTGCGCGAGCTCAAGTAGAAGGTGGCGCGCAAATCATCGATGTCAACATGGATGAAGGAATGTTAGATGGTGTTTACGCCATGACCAAATTCTTAAATCTAATCGCAGCCGAACCCGATATTGCTCGAGTTCCTGTTATGATTGATTCCTCAAAATGGGAAATCATTGAAGCTGGTTTAAAAGTCATTCAAGGAAAAGGTGTGGTGAATTCGATTTCTTTAAAAGAAGGAGAAGCTACTTTTATTCATCAGGCTAAATTAATCAAACGATATGGAGCTGCTGTAATTGTAATGGCTTTTGATGAAAATGGTCAAGCGGATACTTACGAAAGACGTATCGAAATCTGTAAAAGAAGTTACGATATTTTGGTGAACCAAGTGGGTTTTCCAGCAGAAGATATCATTTTTGATCCCAATATTTTTCCAGTCGCAACCGGAATGGAAGAGCACAAACTAAATGCTTTAGATTTCTTCCGAGCAACCAAATGGATTCGCGAAAATCTTCCTTATGCGCATGTTTCGGGCGGAGTTAGTAACGTTTCTTTTTCTTTCCGTGGAAACGATAAAGTGCGTGAAGCGATGCATTCGGCGTTCTTGTACCATGCGATTCAAAACGGAATGACTATGGGAATTGTAAATCCTGAAATGTTAGAGATTTACGATGAAATTGATCCTGTTTTATTGGAACATGTGGAAGATGTTTTGCTAAACAGGAGAGAAGATGCTACCGAACGTTTATTGGATTTAGCTGAAAGTTTTAAAGGTGATGTAAAATCGAATGAAAAAGCTGTGGCTGAATGGCGAAATGGTTCGGTTCAAGAACGATTAACGCATTCTTTAGTAAAAGGAATTGATGAGTTTATCGAAATTGATGTGGAAGAAGCACGCCAATTAGTTGAAAAACCTATCGAAGTTATCGAAAATCACCTAATGAACGGAATGAATGTGGTTGGTGATTTATTCGGAAGCGGAAAAATGTTCTTGCCTCAAGTAGTGAAGTCGGCTCGTGTAATGAAAAAAGCAGTGGCTTATTTACTTCCTTATATTGAAGCTTCAAAAGATGGAAAATCGTCTTCGGCAGGAAAAGTGTTGATGGCAACTGTAAAAGGCGATGTACATGATATTGGTAAAAATATTGTTTCTGTAGTTTTAGCGTGTAATAATTTCGAAATTATCGATTTAGGTGTAATGGTTCCACCCGAAAAAATCATTGAAACTGCGGTTAAGGAAAATGTAGATATTATCGGTTTGAGCGGTTTGATTACGCCTTCGTTGGACGAGATGGTGTATTTGGCTAAAGAATTGGATAAATTAAATATCAAAATTCCAGTAATGATTGGTGGTGCTACAACTTCTCGTGCGCACACAGCAGTGAAAATTGCGCCAGAATATAAGGAAACTGTAGTTCATGTGAACGATGCTTCTCGAGCCGTAACCGTTGCAACGAATTTACTACAACCTGATACTAAAGTTACTTATACAAAATCACTTCGTGAAGAATACGATTCACTTCGAGAAGGGTATTTGAATAGAAGTCGTGAGAAAAATTTCTTATCGATTGAAGAAGCTCGGAAAAATAAATTCAAAATCGATTGGAATAATTATGAACCTGTAAAACCAAATTTCATCGGCACAAAAACTATAGAAGTTGAGCTGTCGGAATTAGTAGATTTTATTGATTGGACGCCATTCTTTCAATCATGGGAATTGTATGGGAAATTTCCAGCAATTCTAACGGATGAAATTGTAGGAGAACAAGCTTCTGATTTATATAAAGATGCCCAAAATATGTTATCTCAAATTATTTCAGAAAAACGGTTCAAGGCAAAAGGAATTTTGGGAATTTTTACTGCGAATACAATAAATCACGATGATATTGAGCTTGTCACTTCGAGTGGAGTCGAGAAGTTTCTGAGTTTAAGACAACAATCTCAAAAAACAGCAGGAGTTCCAAACATAGCTTTAGCAGATTTTATTGCTCCGAAAGAAATTGGTAAACAAGATTACATTGGATGTTTCTGTGTCACCACAGGTTTTGGAGTTGATGAAAAAGCTTCGGAATTCGAAAAACAATTAGACGATTATAATTCCATTTTGGTAAAAGCTTTGGGAGATAGATTAGCGGAAGCTTTTGCAGAATATTTGCATTTAAAAGTTAGAAAAGAAATTTGGGGTTACGCTTCTGATGAGGTGTTGTCAAATGAGGAACTAATTAAAGAACAATATAAAGGAATTCGTCCAGCTCCAGGTTATCCTGCTTGTCCTGACCATTTAGAAAAACCAACAATTTGGAAATTACTAAATGTGGAACAAGAAATAGGAGTAAAGTTAACCGAAAGTATGGCGATGTGGCCAGCAGCTTCGGTTTCAGGCTATTATTTTGCCAATCCAGAAAGTAAATATTTTGGCTTAGGAAAAATTAAAAAAGACCAATTAGAAGATTACGCCAAAAGAAGAAATATAAGTGTAGAATTAGCCGAAAAATGGCTGTCACCCAATTTAGCAGATTAAAATGAAAGTAACGGAACATATACAAAACGCCAACGGAACACCTTTGTTCTCCTTCGAAATTTTACCGCCTTTAAAAGGTCAAAACATTCAATCCATTTTTGATAGCATTGATCCGTTGATGGAATTCAATCCACCGTTTATTGATGTAACCTATCATCGTGAGGAATATGAATTTAAAGAGTTAGAAAACGGCTTGCTTCAGAAAAAAGTAGTAAAAAAACGTCCGGGAACGGTTGGGATTTGTGCTGGAATTCAGAATAAGTATGAAGTGGATGCTATTCCACATATTTTGTGTGGTGGTTTTACCAAAGAAGATACAGAGAATTTATTAATTGATTTGGATTTCTTAGGAATTGACAATGTAGTAGCACTTCGTGGTGATGCAGTTAAAAGTGAAATCTACTTCAAGCCCGAAAAAGAGGGTCACGCTTATGCATCAGAATTGGTCACGCAAATTAGTAATTTGAATAAAGGAATTTATTTGGATGAAGATTTGCAAAATTCCACTAAAACCGATTTTTGCATTGGCGTTGCTGGTTATCCTGAAAAACACATGGAAGCACCAAGTTTAGATAGCGACATATATTTCGTGAAGCAGAAAATTAAAAACGGAGCTGATTATATTATTACCCAAATGTTTTTTGATAATAAAAAATTCTTCGATTTTGTGGCTAAATGCAGAGCAGCAGGAATTACCGTTCCTATTATTCCGGGATTGAAACCTATTGCAACCAAAAAGCAATTGAATTTGATTCCACACCGATTCAGTTTAGAGTTGCCAGATGATTTAATAATGGAAGTAGTCAAAGCAAAAGATAATGATGCTGTAAAACAAATTGGAATCGAATGGTGTGTGCAACAAAGTAAAGAGTTAATTGCTGCAGGAATTCCTGTTTTACACTACTATTCTATGGGAAAAGCGGAAAATATTAAGGTAATTGCAAAAAATATTTTTTAATAATTAGTTGTTTTTTAAGTGTATAGGATGTTTTTACATCCTTTTTTTATTTTTTTAAAACCAAAATAAATTTTACTTCGTAAATGGATTTATAGATGTTCATTATTTTAACGTGAAATTAAAACTTAACCCCTCAATATTAATAAACCATTAATCTTGTGGTTGAAGTTTTGTAATTTTGATTCATTTGTTTAATTTTACCGATGAAATGCATAAAAAAACGATGAAATACAAAAAAAAATTAAAAAAGTGTATTTTTTTGATATTATTGGTATTTTGACGATTATCTAGTGTTTTTTTGATTTATTGTTTGATTTATGTTGTTTTAAATGAATAATCATTAATAAAAACGTTAAAATTTATAACAATAAATACTAAATAATACACAATGTTATCATAGTGACATTTTTTTATTTCAAATTAATTTATACTTTTACAATAACAAAAAACTCCAAATCATGAAAAAATTAGTACTTACTTTAATCGTTGTGATGTTTTCTCAATCATTTTTTGCAAATGAAACTGAAAACTTTTTAGCTAGCGCAAGATCTGCTTATGCTAATGAAAACTTTGAAGCAGCTATTGTAGCATATAAAAATTATATTTCAAGTAATTCTCAAAAAAACTTAAAAGATGTTTACGTAGAGTTGGCAAATTGTCAATTTAAATTAAACAAACAAGAAGAGGCTGTAGATAGTATTAAAACTGCCATTTTAAAATATGGCTTTAATGAAGAAGATTTCATTTATAATGATAAATTGGAACAAGAAACTAGTTCCTATGTATTAAGTGTGCTTTATGATGATTTGCACCAATTACAAAAGCAACACAAAGTTTTAGTTATGAATTAATTAATTAATTGAAAATAACCTACTTAAAGTAGGTTATTTTTTTGCTGTTTTTTCTCTAAAAATAGCTTCTAAGTTTTTATTCTTTAAATTCATTTGTAAAATTTTAATACCTTTTTGTTGTGCAAAATCAAATACATTTCCTCTATTGTCAATTTCTGATGTAAATGTAATTTCCCAAGAATACTCATCAATAGCTTTTATTTGCGTGCTATTTTCAAGCAATTTTAATATTGAAGCATCAATTTTTTGATCAAATGTTACTTCAATAATTTGTTCAGGTTGCTCTTTGGTTAAAATACTCAACTTTTTATCAGTAACAATTTTCCCGTTATTAATTATGATGATACGTTCGCAAATGGCTTCTACTTCTTGCATAATGTGAGTAGACAAGAATACAGTTTTGTTTTTACCAATATTTTTGATTAGTTCACGAATTTCTACTAATTGATTTGGGTCTAATCCAGTTGTAGGTTCATCCAAAATTAAAACTTCGGGATCATGAAGCAACGCACAAGCTAAACCAACACGCTGGCGGTATCCTTTTGATAATTGACCAATTTTTTTTGAGCTTTCAGGGGTTAAACCTGTTAATTGAATCACTTCTTCAATTCTACTTTTTGCAACTTTGTAAATGTCAGCATTGAATGCCAAATATTCTCGAATGTACAAATCCAAATACAAAGGATTGTGTTCTGGTAAATAACCCACTGATTTTTGAACGCTTTTAGTTTCACTTGAAACGTCATGATTATTTACTTTTGCTACGCCTTCATCAGCAGTTATAAAAGTTGTTAAAATCTTCATCAATGTTGATTTTCCAGCACCATTTGGACCTAAAAAGCCTACAATTTCTCCTTTTTTTATAGAAAAGGATACATTGTCTAAGGCTTTTTGTGTGCCATAATTTTTCGAAATATTTTGAACTTCAATAGACATCTTTCATGTTTTAAGATAACAAAAGTAGAAAAAATATAATTCAACTCACTTTTGTTTTTTTAGTAACGATAAAATTCCTTAATTTTGTATTCAAATAATGAAAAAAACAGTAAAAAATAACGCAAATCAATATTGGCACCCTTTATAAAGGTAGTGTTCGGAATTTGCCGTTAGATTTTCTAATGAAATAAAGTCAAGTCCCGAATTGTATTCGGGATTTTTTTTGGGTTATATTGAAATTAATTGTTATGGAAAATAATATTGCATTTAGAAATTGGTTAGATACTTTTCAATTAGATCATCCACTTGTAATAGCTGGTCCATGTAGTGCTGAAACCGAAGAACAAGTTTTGAAAATTGCGCATGAATTAAAAAATTCTGACGTTTCTATTTTTCGTGCAGGAATATGGAAACCTCGTACACGTCCGGGTGGATTTGAAGGCGTTGGGGCAATTGGTCTAAAATGGTTGCAAAAAGCAAAAGCGGAAACTGGTTTGTTGATGGCTACAGAAGTTGCAAATGCATCTCATGTGAAACTTGCGTTAGAGCATGATATTGATGTACTATGGATTGGTGCAAGAACAACTGTAAATCCATTTGCCGTTCAAGAAATCGCAGATGCTTTGCATGGAACAGATAAAATTGTTCTCCTTAAAAATCCCGTAAATCCTGATTTGTCATTGTGGTTAGGCGGTTTAGAACGATTGTATAATGCTAATATTAAAAAATTAGGTGTTATTCATAGAGGATTTTCTACTTATGAAAAAACTAAATACAGGAACAATCCCGAATGGCAAATTGCCATTGATTTGCAAAATCGATTTCCTGATTTACCATTGATTTGTGATCCTTCACATATTACTGGTAGAAGAGATATGATTCAAGAAGTATCTCAACAAGCTCTAGATTTAAATTACGACGGATTAATCATAGAAACTCATACCGATCCTGATAATGCATGGAGTGATGCCGCTCAGCAAATTACACCGCCAACATTAAAGCAGCTTTTCATAGATTTAAAAATGCGAAAACCTACGGATGAAAATGCAGAATGGAATAAAGCAATTGCTAGACAACGTGCTTTTATTGATGAATTAGATAGTAAGTTAATAGATTTTTTAGGAAAAAGAATGCAAGTTGCTGAGAAGATTGGCCAACTCAAGAAAGAAAAAAACGTTGCTATTTTGCAAAACAAGCGATGGAACGAAATTCTTGGCAAAATGATTTTAGAGGGTAATGAAAAAGGACTAAGCGAAGAATTTATTTTAAAATTGTTTAAAGCAATTCATCAAGAAAGTATAAGTCATCAGGAAAAAATTGTTAATAATTAATTTTTGGCATGTAATTTGGTTACAATTTTTTTGTAATATTGCACAAATTCAATCAATTAAAAATTAAACAAACAAACATTAAAATGAAAAAATTTTTACTTTTAGTAGTAGCAATGGTAAGTTTTGCTGCTAATGCGCAAGTTGATAAAATCTATAAGCACAATGGAGAGGTTGTAGATGGTAAAGTTGTTAGATTAGATGAATATACTGTCATTTTTAAATATGATGGTGAAGATGCTGAAAACACAATTGGGAAGTATGCCATTGAAAAAATTGTTTATGGGAAAACAAATAGAGTTGAAGAAGTAACTGAAAAAATCATCGTTAATGGTGAGGATGATTGGGAAAAAGTGGTTATTTTAGAGGATAAATCTTATATTGCTGGACTAAAAAAAGTAGGTGAGGTTAGAGGGAAAACAGGATTAATTAATTTTCAAACTGGTAATACTGGAGACAAAAAAGCTCAGAAAAAGTTAAAGATGGATGCGGCTAAGCAAGGCTGTCCTTTTATCTTGTTAACTTCTGATAAAACAACTGTTGGTGCCAATTCAAATGCGCTTGGAGGTTCTCAGGCAATCAAAACTGGTGTTTCTTATAAATATTAGTATTTTTCCATCGAATATTATAAAGCTACTCTAAAGGGTAGCTTTTTTTGTAATGTCTTAACAAGAATTGCTATATTTGCTGTAATTATTAAAGTTTTTATTTATATTTATAACTTTTACACTTACCAATTAATCTTTACATGATAGGAATTGTTTATAAATCTACCGGAAGTTGGTACACCATTAAAAATGAGAATGGTGATTTTTTAGAATGCCGAATCAAAGGTAAATTTAGAATGCAAGGTATCAAAAGTACCAATCCTATTGCGGTAGGTGATCTAGTAGATTATGAAGTTGAAACGTCGTCAGATGAAACAACAGGCGTAATCACAACTATTCACGAACGCAAAAATTACATTGTTAGAAAATCAGTAAATTTATCTCATCAGATGCATATTATTGCTGCTAATATTGATGTGGTTTTTTTATTGGTTACTATAAATAATCCTCCCACTACTACTAGTTTTATAGATAGATTTCTGGTAACTGCAGAAGCTTACGGTATAGAAGCTGTGTTAGTTTTTAATAAAATTGATACTTTTGACGAACCTACTTTGGATGAACAGTTGTATTTGCAACACATTTATTCTGAAATAGGTTATAAATGTTTAAGAATTTCAGCTCAAACAGGAAAAGGAATTGATGAGCTTAAAGCGCAAATGAAAGACAAAGTATCAATGTTTTCTGGTCATTCAGGCGTTGGAAAGTCAACTTTAGTCAATGCATTGGAACCTTCTTTGAATTTAAAAACGAAACAAATTTCTGCTTCTCATGCTCAGGGTCAGCATACTACAACTTTTGCAGAAATGTTTGATTTGTCATTTGGAGCCAAAATTATTGATACTCCAGGAATTCGTGGATTCGGTATTGTTGATATGGATAAACAAGAAATTGGTGATTATTTTCCTGAATTTTTTGCATTAAAAGATCAGTGTAAATTTAACAATTGCTTACATAAAGACGAGCCCCACTGTGCTGTAAAAAAAGCTTTAGAAAATGATGAAATTGCTTGGTCTAGATACAAAAGTTATATCCAAATTTTAGAAGGTGACGAAGATAGTTATCGAGCTGATATTTATGATGCCGAACGAAAAGCTAGCGACGAAACAAGAAAATAATTCAAATTACGGTTTTACGTAAAATTTATTCAAATTTTTTTTTTATTTTTGACATCTAATGAAAATAGTTTTACAAAGAGTACTCCAAGCTTCTGTTGTTATTGATGAACAAATTGTTGCCGAAATAAAGAACGGTTTATTAATATTAGTTGGTATTGAAGATGCAGACAATCAAGAGGATTGTAATTGGTTAGCTGCTAAAATTACTAATTTAAGAGTTTTTGGTGATGAAAATGGAGTAATGAATTTATCGGTAAAAGATTGTGATGGTGAAATACTTGTGGTTTCTCAATTTACTTTGCATGCTGCAACAAAAAAAGGAAATAGACCAAGTTACATCAAAGCATCAAAGCCTGAGTTTGCTATTCCAATGTACGAAAATTTTGTAAAACTATTACAATTAGAATTAGGTAAAGAAATTCAAACGGGTCAGTTTGGTGCTGATATGAAAGTTAGTTTGGTAAACGATGGCCCTGTAACAATTATTATAGATTCAAAGAATAAAGAATGATGAACAAATTTATGTTTTTTAGCGCAGTTTTTTTTGTGACCTTGTTGTCAAATGCGCAAGTTGAAAAAAAGTCAGCGCTTACTATTTCAAAGGAAATGAAAGAACAGGCAAACAGTGTAGTTCGATTGCAAGAAATTGAAGTTACCATTCACTCCAGAAGTTTGTATTCAACCAAAACCAAAAAAATTGTAACAGTGTTAAATGAATATGGAAACGGAGCAATTGGTGCATCCGAATATTATTCTAAATCGGAAAAAGTTAAAAATATTGAAGCTATTGTTTATGATGCTTTTGGTAAAGAAATAAAAAAAATTAAAAGAAAAGATTTTAGAGACCAAAGCATAGCTGATGGTTTTTCAGTATTGACTGATGGTAGAATTTTATTTTTAGATTATACTCCTACACAATATCCATATACTGTTGAATTTACTAGTGAAGTAGAATCAATTAATACCGCTTTTTTACCGAGTTGGTCACCTATAGACAGGTATTTACAAAGTGTTGAAATGACAAGCTTTAAAGTTATATATCCTTCTGATTTAGGTTTTAAACATAAGTTTAGTAATTTTGAGTTATTGCCAATAGAAGTTGCCAAGAGCGAAGGTGTTATCCAATTAAAAGTAACTGATATAAAAGCAGAGAAAAGAGAAGAAAATACGCCAAATTTCACAAAGATTTATCCAGTAGCAAAGTTTGGATTAGAAAAAATAAATCTCGAAGGGGTTGAAGGTTTGGCAACTTCATGGGAAGAATTTGGAAGAATTTGGTACAAAGAGCTAGTGGAAGATAAAACACCCGTAAGTGATGAAACTATTAATAAAATTAAAGAGTTAACAAATGGCATCAATGATCCAATAGAGAAAGCTAAAATTATTTATAAATATGTTCAAAGTAAAACACGTTATGTAAGCATTCAGCTAGGAATAGGTGGATGGAAACCAATGTTGGCAAAAGATGTAGATAAACTTGGTTATGGTGATTGTAAAGCTTTAACTAATTATACAAGAGTTTTACTAGAAAATGTAGGTGTTCCTTCATACTATACAGTAATTTACGGAGATAGCGACAAACGTGATTTTGATAAAGACTTTGTTTCAAAACAAGGGAACCACGTTATTCTTACCATACCACACAACAACGAATTAAAGTTTCTAGAATGTACTAGCCAAACAAGTCCTTTTGCTTATGGTGGAGATTTTACAGACGATAGATACGCTTTACTCATTAAACCAGAAGGCGGAGAAATTGTTAAAACAACCGAATGGGATGAAAACAGCACCAAACAGCAAATTATTGGCAATTATAAAATTGATGAAAACGGACATTTAGATGCTAGTTTTAGTATTTCATCTGGAGGTTTATATTATGAAAAATCGATGCTAAAGGATTTATCAAAAGAAGATGTTGTAAAATATTATAAATCAGAATTTGATAATTTATCTAATATGAAAATTGGCAGTTTTGAATTCAAAAATGATGCAAATGCCATTCAATTTACTGAAAACTTACAAATTCATACTGATAATTATGTAAGTAAAGCCAATGAATCCTTAATTTTTGTTGTCAACGTTTTCAATAGAAATACCAATGTACCCAAACGTGTTAAAAATAGAAAACATCCTTTTGAAATTAGTCGTGGTTTTCAACAAAATGACACTTTTGAAATTGAACTTCCAAAAGCATACAAAATTGAGTTTATGCCCGAAAACACTGTAATTGAAAATGAATTTGGTTTTTATAAAGTGGAATATGTTAAAAAAACAGAAACTACCATTTTGTACAAACGAACATTGAAAATTAAAAAATCTTTATTAGATAACACGCAATTTGAAAGTTATAGAAATTTTAGAGAACAAATTGCTAGAAACGACAACGCAAAAGTCATATTAACCAAATAAACTTAACCAATGAATTACAAAAGAATTTTACAATTATTAACTTTATTGCTTGTAACATCTACAGCTTTTTCTCAAGACTACAAGTTAGGTAAAGTTACGTTAGCTGAATTAGAAGAAAAATTTCATCCAATTGACTCGTCTGCAAGTGCTGCGGTTTTATTTAAAAAAGGACATGCAAAATTTGATATTACCAGCGATGGAAATTGGACGGTTTTCTATGAAACTGCCTACAAAATAAAAATTTACAACAAAGAAGGTTTCTTTCTTGCAGATCAGAGTTTTCCTCACTACGTGGGTGGAACTTCTACTGAGAGTGTAACAATTTACGATGCTGCAACTTATAATTTGGTTGACGGCAAAATTGAAAAAACAAAGTTAAAATCAGATGGAGAATTTAAAGAAAATATAAATGAAAATTGGAGAGTAAAAAAAATCACATTTCCTCAAGTTAAAGAGGGTTCAATTTTAGAATTTACAGTTAAAAAGACTTCACCATTTATTAGTTCGCTTGACGATTTTCGATTCCAAACGGTTATTCCAACAAATCATGCAGAATTTGTAATCGAAATACCAAAATATTTTAATTATAGAACTGTTATTTCTGGATATGAAAAAATTGATGTAAAAAACTATATTGACAGACATATTTACTCAGGGAATAATATTTCAGCTCTTAAAGATGAGGATTTTACAATTAATAAAGATAATTATTCGGCTATTTTAAAACTTGAATTAGCATCTGTTTCTTATCCAGGTAAACCCATGGAAAACCGTGCTTTAGATTGGGACGGAGTAGTAAAAGGTATTTACGATAGCGATAGATTTGGAAGTGAATTAAAAAAAGAAGATTACTTTAAAGATGATATTGATCAAATATTAAAGGACGCTACTTCAACAGAGGAGAAAATAGCAAAAATATACTACTTTGTTAAAAATAAAATGACTTGGAATGAAAAATATGGAATTTTTACTAACGACGGAGTAAGAAAAGCATACAAACAAAATCAAGGAAATGTAGCAGAAATTAACTTAATGCTTATTGCAATGTTAAAATATGCTAAAATCGAAACAAACCCTGTTTTAATTAGTACAAGATCTAATGGTATAGCAGTTTTTCCTAATAGAACTGCCTTTAATTACGTTGTAGCAGGTGTTGAATTACAAGATCAATTATTGTTTTTAGATGCTACCAATAATTATAATTCTGTGGGGCAATTACCACTTAGAGCTTTGAATTGGGTAGGAAGGCTTATTAGAAATTATGGAAGCTCCGTAGAAGTTAATTTATTAAATGTTAACCATTCAAAAGATAACTTTACTGTACTAGGTGAAATTAACACTGATGGAAGTTTAAAAGGGAAAGCTAGAAGTCAAAAAACAAATTATTATGCTTACAACTACAGAAATAATTATAGTAATGTAAGTAAAGAAAATTTAATTGAGAGACTTGAAAAAAAATTCAATGAAATAGAAGTTGCTGATTATAATGCAGATAACGTGAAAGAAATTGAAAAACCAATTATTGAAACATTCTCTTTTGAAGATCGAAATTCAGTTGATGTGATTGGTAATAAGATGTATTTTTCTCCTTTTTATTTTTGTAAAGAAGATAATAATGCATTTAAAAGTGAAAAAAGAAACTATCCTATAGACTTTAATTACCCAATCAACGATACTTATAACTTCACAATAAAAATTCCTGAAGGTTATGAAGTAGAATTTTTACCCGAACCAGTACAAATTGAAACAGTTAATAATTATGCTGCCTTTAGGTTTAATATTGTGGCAAATGGAAACCAGATTCAAGTTATTTCAAATTTTGACATCAACACATTCATTGTTCCATCTCATGATTATGAAGCTTTACGTAGTTTCTATCAAATGATGCTAAAAAAACATGCAGAAAAAATTGTATTGAGAAAGAAAGCATAATTTAAAATGAAAAAGATTGCATTATTTATTGGTGCCTTATTTTTAAATGGAGGACTCTTTGCAGCTCTAAATTATGCATTAGAACCTGATAAAAATTGGAATAAAGTATTGTTTAATTTTATATTCTTTGGCATTTTTATGGCTATTATTCAAGTCATAATTTTGCCAAAGTTTTCTAATAAAAATAAAAAATGAACCTAAAAAACGCCCAACAAGAAGTTGATAATTGGATTAAAGAACACGGCGTTCGTTATTTCAATGAATTAACCAATATGGCTCAACTGACAGAGGAAGTTGGTGAAGTCGCAAGAATTATAGCGCGCCGATATGGCGAACAATCAGAAAAAGAAAGCGATAAGAACAAAGATTTAGGGGAAGAACTAGCCGATGTGGTTTTTGTAGTTTTATGTTTAGCCAATCAAACTGGTGTGGATTTACAAGCCTCTTTTGATAAAAAAATGGACTTAAAAACCAAACGCGACCACGACCGCCATCACAATAATGATAAATTAAAGTAAGTTAGGAGTTCAGATGTGTTGTTAAAAAGTATTTGTTAATATTGATTTTTAATTTATTAATAGTTTATTGTCCATAACCCATAACCTAAAACCTATTACCTTTAAATGAACTGGATTTTACTCATAATAGCAGGATTATTCGAAGTTGCTTTTGCCACTTGTCTCGGGAAAGCTAAAGAAGCAACAGGAAATGAAGCCATTTTTTGGTATGCTGGATTTTTGGTTTGTCTTTCCATCAGTATGTTGTTATTAGTTAAAGTAACAAAAGAACTACCTATCGGAACCGCTTACGCAATTTGGACAGGAATTGGTGCGGTAGGAAGTGTTCTAGTAGGTATTTTTGTTTTCAAAGAACCGGCTACTTTTTGGCGTGTTTTCTTTATTACCACATTAATTTTATCCATCATTGGTTTAAAAATAGTTTCTAAATAATGAATTTACAGATACAAAAGTCCAGCCAAAATAAATCCAAAAGTATTATAACAAAAGTCAAAATAACTGGTTCAAAATCCGAAACCAATAGATTGCTGTTGTTGCAAGCTTTATTTCCAAATTTAATTTTAGAAAACTCCTCCAATTCTGATGACTCTGAAGTGATGTTGAAAGTATTAAAAAACTTCCAACTTCCAACTTCCAACTTCCAACTTTTCGACGTTCATCACGCCGGAACAGCCATGCGTTTCCTCACCGCTTTTTTCGCAATTCAAGAAGGCGAAGAAGTTGTTTTAACAGGTTCATCCCGAATGAAAGAACGACCAATTAAAATTTTGGTTGAGGCTTTAAATCAGTTAGGTAGCGAAATTACTTACGAAGAAAGCGAAGGTTTTCCTCCTATCCGAATTAAAGGAAAAAAAATAACTCAAAGCAAAGTATCATTACCTGCAAATGTAAGTAGCCAATATATTTCTGCCTTACTTTTAATTGCACCAAAACTAGAAAATGGACTAGAATTAACATTAGAAGGAGAAATTACTTCGGTTCCTTATATTGAAATGACGTTAGCTTTACTGAATCAAATAGGAGTGAAGACTTCTTTTGAAAACAATAGAATCAAAATTACCCATCACCCATCACCCATCACTCAATACCCAATAACCATTGAATCCGATTGGTCATCAGCATCTTATTGGTATTCTATCATCGCATTATCTGAAATTGGAACCCAAATCAAACTTTCAAGTTACAAATCAAACAGCTTACAAGGCGATAGTGCTTTGGTTGAAATTTATAAAAACTTCGGTGTTGAAACAGTTTTCGATACTAACGAAATAACTATACATAAAGTTGAGAACTTTAAACCTAAAACTTTAAACTTTAAACTAAACAATGCTCCCGATATCGCTCAAACCATAGCAGTAACTTGTTTCGGGTTAGGAATAGGTTGTGATTTATTCGGTTTACATACTTTGAAAATCAAAGAAACCGATCGCTTAGAAGCTTTAAAAACTGAACTAACAAAATTAGGCGCTGAAATTTTTGTGACCAATGATTCGCTACATTTGAAATCTTCATCAGTGATTAATGAAAATGTCTCTATTGCAACCTACCAAGACCACAGAATGGCAATGGCTTTTGCACCTTTGGCTTTAAGAATTCCAATAGTTATTCAAGATGCTGAAGTAGTTTCAAAATCGTATCCAGATTTTTGGAGAGATTTAGAAGATTTTGGTTTTTCAATTAAAGAAACTTAATGTAAGTTTTGATAGGGTTATTAAAATTAAATCAAAATAAATCTCAATTTACTTGACAACGCCTATTTTCAGATTGTATATTTGCAACCGTTTTTGGTAAGACAATTGTCTTAATACTAAAATCTTAATTCTTAATATTAAACTATGAAATTATCCCATTTCAATTTTAACTTGCCTGATGAATTATTGGCAGAGTTTCCAACAGAAAACAGAGACGAATCACGTCTAATGGTTATACACAGAAAAACAGGTGAAATTGAACACAAATTATTCAAAGATGTTTTGGATTATTTTGATGAAGGAGATGTAATGGTGCTAAATAATACCAAAGTTTTTCCCGCTCGTTTATACGGAAATAAAGAGAAAACTGGAGCTCGTATAGAGGTTTTCTTGTTAAGAGAATTAAATGCAGAACAACGTTTGTGGGATGTTTTAGTTGACCCAGCGAGAAAAATCAGAATTGGAAATAAATTATATTTCGGTGATGACGATTCATTAGTAGCTGAGGTAATTGATAACACCACTTCTCGTGGTAGAACATTACGCTTTTTATACGATGGTTCTTATGAAGAATTCAGAAATAAATTAACGGAACTGGGTGAAACTCCTATACCAAAATACATCAACAGAGAAGTTACTCCCGAAGACGCGGATCGTTACCAAACCATCTATGCAAAAGAAGAAGGAGCAGTAGCCGCACCAACAGCTGGTTTGCACTTTTCAAAGCATTTATTAAAGCGTCTTGAAATTAAAGGTGTTGATTTTGCGGAAGTAACGTTACACGTAGGTTTGGGAACTTTTAATCCAGTTGAAGTGGAAGATTTATCAAAACACAAAATGGATTCAGAAGAAATGATAATCACTCAAGAAGCTTGCGATATTGTTAATAAAGCAAAACTGAATAAGAAAAAAATATGCTGTGTAGGAACCACTTCTATGCGTGCCATGGAAAGCTCAGTTTCTTCTCAAAGAACCTTAAATCCTTATGTGGGTTGGACAAACAAGTTTATTTATCCACCTTACGATTTTAGTATTGCGGATGCTATGATTACCAATTTTCACACGCCCAAATCAACTTTATTAATGATGATTTCAGCATTTTGTGGCCATGATTTAATGATGAAAGCTTATAAAGAAGCAGTAGAACAAAAATACCGTTTCTATTCGTATGGTGATGCCATGTTGATTTTATAATCAAACAATACTATTCAAAATTTATCCCAGTTTATTCTGGGATTTTTTGTTTTACAACCCCATATTTTTGTTTATTTTTACCAATGAAAATTAATAGTTGCCAAAATGTTTGAAAACTCAAGAGAATTCGCTCAAAGCTTAGATGCCAAAGACGAATTAAGAAAATATAGAGAAGAGTTCTATTTCCCAAAAGTAAACGGAAAACAAGTTATTTATTTTACAGGAAATTCTCTTGGATTACAGCCCAAAAGAACCAAAGCTTACATTGATGAAGTAATGAACGACTGGGCAACATTAGCGGTGGAAGGTCATTTTTATGCGGAGAAACCTTGGTGGGATTACCACGAAAGATTAGCACAACCATTAAGTGAAATTGTGGGAGCAAAACCTTCAGAAGTTACCGTTATGAACACGCTAACCGTGAATCTTCATTTATTAATGGTTTCTTTTTACAGACCAACAACCAAAAAATTCAAAATCATTTGTGAAGAAAAAGCTTTTCCAAGTGACCAATATATGTTCCAAAGTCAAGTTGATTTTCATTCTAGAAGTTTAGGTTTCGACCCAAAAGAAGCTTTGGTAGAAATCAAAAGAAGAGAAGGCGAACACAACATCAGACTGGAAGATATTTTAGCAAAAATTGAAGAAGTTGGTGAAGAATTAGCCTTGGTTTTAATCGGAGGAGTGAATTATTACACAGGTCAAGTGTTTGACATGAAAACCATTACAGAAGCAGGTCACAAAAAAGGCGCTTATGTTGGCTGGGATTTAGCACACGCTGTTGGAAACATCAAGTTAAATTTACACGATTGGAAAGTAGATTTTGCGTCGTGGTGTAGTTATAAGTACATGAATTCAGGACCTGGAAATGCATCGGGTTGTTTTATTCATGAAATGCATCATAACGATACCGAATTACCAAGATTTGCCGGCTGGTACGGACACAACAAGGAAAGAAGATTTAAAATGGAGCCTAATTTTGACCCAGTTCATGGTGCTGATGGTTGGCAAATTAGTAATCTTCCCATTTTATCCTTAGCGCCGTATTTAGCATCAATTGAAATGTTTGCTGAGGTGGGTATGGAAAAATTAATTACCAAAAGAAACTTAATCACGGCATATTTAGAATTCATTCTTCAAGAAATTGATAAAGAACTAGAAGGCGCCGAATTTGAAGTAATTACACCGGCAAACCAAGAAGAACGCGGTTGCCAATTATCCGTTTATCTTCACGGACAAGGCAGAGAATTATTTGACCGATTAATGAAAAACGGCGTAATCACTGATTGGAGAGAACCAAACGTAATTCGTTTAGCACCAGCTCCTTTTTATTGTTCTTTTGAAGACATGTATGAATTTGGGCAAATATTGAAAGAATTAATTTTGAATAAATAATAACGTTGGTTTCAAAACTTGAAACCTGAAACTTGAAACAAAAAAAATGACCAAACAACAAATCATAGAAAATTTTGACCCATCACAACCTGGGTTAGCAGATGCAACTGTTTTTGGATTACCATTCTCAGCGGAGCAAAGTGAAATTATTGTAGTACCAGTACCGTGGGAAGTAACAGTAAGTTATGGAGCAGGTGCTTCGGAAGGACCAAATGCTATTTTAGATGCTTCTTTTCAAGTAGATTTGAATCATCAAGAGTTTCCTGAATTATGGAAATTAGGAATTTATATGGATGAAGCTCCAGAACATTGGGCAAAAAATTCTGAAAAATATAAAGGTTTAGCTCAACCTATTATCGAAGCGTTAGAAAGTGGAGAAGATGTAGCAACATTTCCAGCCTTACAAGCAGATTTAGATAAAATCAATAAAGTGTGTAAAGAATTGCATCAAGAAGTAAAAGACCGCGTATTACATTGGATGAATAAAGGTAAAAAAGTGGTGCTTTTAGGAGGAGATCATTCTACGCCACTAGGGTATTACCAAGCGTTAGCAACCAAATACGACAACTTCGGAATTTTGCATTTAGATGCGCACATGGATTTACGTATTGCTTACGAAGGATTTACGTATTCGCACGCTTCTATCATGTATAATGCGTTACAAATTCCTCAAATTTCTAAAATTGTACAAGTTGGAATTCGTGATTTCTGTGAGCAAGAAGTGGAAGTGGCTTTAAAAGATAGAGTTTTAGTTCACACGGATAGCGATTTAAAACAAGAAGCTTTTGAAGGCAAAACATGGCAACAACAATGTGAACAAATCATCGCTTCGTTACCAGAAAAAGTTTGTATTTCTTTTGATATTGATGGTATGTATCCTTGGTATTGCCCAAACACAGGAACCCCAGTCCCAGGTGGATTTTCATTTGAGCAAGCCGCTTATTTGTTCAGTCGCTTAGCTGAAACTAATAAAGAAATCATCGGATTTGATTTAGTTGAGGTTGCGCCAGGCGATGACGATTGGGACGGAAACGTAGGAGCAAGAATGTTGTTTCACATGTGTGGTGCTTTTGCGAAATCTCAGAAAATGAATGTGGGAAATAAAATCAAGTTTAACAAATAATTTATATCTTGCATTAAATCACACGAAAGTCCTAAATAATACGCCCCTTAATTTATTTAAAGACAAAAATATGAGTCATTTTGTAATTGAACAGTGGAGAGAATATCCAATTGAAGTTCCAGGTAAGGTTAGATACGCTGTTTCTAATTATGGTAGACTTAAAAGTTTTACCGATAAAATTGAAAATGGTAAAATTCTAAAAGGTGCTCCAACTGAAGGTTTTCTTTTTTTACGTTATGTTAGAATATGTAACGGTGAAAAAAAATACTATGCTCATTCAATTCATAAAATGGTAGCAGAACTTTTTTTGCCAAGAGAAAGTGAAGACCAAGAATATGTTTTACATCTTGATTATGACAAAATGAATAATCAGTTGTATAATTTAAAATGGGCAACTTATGATGAGATGCGTGCTCACGGACACAAAAGTCCTGCAGTAAAAGAAGCATTCAAAAAGTTTCAAGAAAATAACATTAAGCGCGATGGTAGAAAGTTAACTTCTACACAAGTCATGCGAATTAAATTGAAAATGAAGCGTCAAGGTGAAAAGTTCAGTGTTAGAAAAACCGCAAAAGAATTTAATGTTTCCGAAATGCAAATTTACCGAATTAAATGGGGCCAAAATTGGGGACATATACAAGTGTAAAGGTGTTTTTGTCAAACTGAACTTGTTTCAGTTTCTGTCTTTAATTTGATGTTATAGATTTTGAAACAAGTTCAAAATGACAATATATTTTCATAAGCTCTCTACATCCTCCAAAATCGATATCGCTTTTTCTTTCGTAGCCGCTAATTCTTCAGGTTTCATTTTTCTTAGTAAGGCTAACATCATGCTCATTCTCTGATTATTGGCAAAATGCTGTTTTTTCTCGTCTAAAAAATGCCAATACAAACTATTAAACGGACAAGCTTTTTCGCCCAATTTCTCTTTTACGTTGTAATGACAACTGCCACAATAATTACTCATTTTATTAATGTAACTTCCCGAAGAAACATAAGGTTTCGTGGCTACAATTCCACCATCAGCATATTGACTCATGCCACGCGTGTTTGGCATTTCTACCCATTCAATTGCATCTATGTAAACTCCTAAATACCAAGCGTCAACTTCGTCAGGATGCAATTGTACTAACAAAGAAAAATTACCAATGACCATCAATCGTTGAATATGATGCGCGTAAGCTTCCGATAAACTTTGAGAAATCGAATGTTGTAGGCATTTCATCTTGGTTTTTCCAGTCCAAAAGAATTCAGGTAGCGGGTTGTAGTTTTCTAGTGCGTTCATTTGAGCATAATTGGGCATTTCTTTCCAATAAATTCCTCTAACGTATTCGCGCCAACCAATAATTTGTCGCACAAAACCTTCTACTTGCGCCAATTCAATGGTTTCTTGATTTTGGTAATAATACGAAATCACAGCATCAACCACTTCTTTTGGACTAATCATTTTGGAATTCATCGCAAAAGACAAACGGGAATGAAACAGAAATTTATGTCCAGAAAATAAAGAATCTTGATACGTTCCAAAATGCGCCAACAAATGCTCACAAAAATAGTCAATCAATTGTAAGCTTTCGTTTCTTGAAGTCGGCCAATTGAAATCTTCCACATCAATATTTCCAAAAGTGGTGATGTTTTGCGCTTCAATTTCGGCAATAAGGTCACTCACATTTTTAGGAAATTCCAAAGGAAACGGAATCGGAACTTCATTTTTATATTGATTACGGTTGTTGTGGTCAAAGTTCCATTTTCCATCTAACGGTTGATCGCCGACCATTAGAACGTCATGTTTTTTTCGCATCATACGATAGAAACTTTCCATCAAAAGTTGCTTTTTTCCTTTGAAAAAATCACCTAATTCAGTTCTAGAAGTATAAAAATGTTCAGAATCAACGGCTTTTGTTGGAATAGAAAGTTTTTCACAAATGACTTTCAATTGTTCATCCAATCGATATTCATCCGGAAGTTGGTATTCAAATTGCTCAATTGTATTCTCTTCAACCAAATCCAAAATCAATTGTTCCAAATTCTGTGGATTATTCGCATCCGAAATTTTGTAATAAACAACCTGATGACCTCGTTTTGTCAATTCTTCCGAAAAATTTCGCATCGAAAGAAAAAATGCCACCACTTTTTGAATATGATGTTTCACATAATCCGTTTCCTGACGCATTTCTGCCATCAAATACATCATATTAGGATTGACTTCATCAAACCAAGAATGTTCCGAATTGAGTTGGTCGCCCAAAAGTAATCGAAGTGTTTTCATCTAAAATAATTCAGGAATTAACCACATTTTTTGAAATTTTCCATCGCCATCATACATTTCCGCTTGGCGTTTGATGTTGAATTTTCTGTCTCTTGGATCGTTACCAACGCCAGCATTGTACATCCAATTGCCATAATTGCTGTGCACATCGTAATCAATCAACATACTTTCAAAATACGCTGCACCAATGCGCCAATCTTGTTCCCATTCTTTTGCCCAATAACTCGCTACATTTTGACGGCCACGATTGCTCATCCAACCTGTTTTTTGTAATTCAATCATGTTGGCATTTACAAAATGTTCAGGTGTAGTGCCATTTGTCCATTGATTGAAAGCTTTGGTGTTTTGGTTCCAATGGTATTCTTTTTGTAAAATACCATTCAATTGGAAAATTTTATTGCCATGTTTTAGCGAAATGTATTTGAAATAATCACGCCAAATCAATTCGAAAATCAACCAATAGGTATCTTCGTTTTTGACTACTTTTTTCTCAAATTGTTGCACTTCCCAGTAAATCATGCGTGCCGAAATACTACCATTTGCCAACCAAGCCGAAAGTTTTGAACTATAATCTTTTCCTACTAAACCATTACGAGTTTTTTTGTAAACAGCAAGTTTTTTGGTATCCCAAAAGTAGTCTTTGATTCTTTTTTTTGCTTGATTTTCGCCACCTTTAAATGGAAAAGCAGTTTTATTAGGTAGTTTGAAATCATCAAATCCTAAATCTTCTAAAGTTGGAATGCTTGTTTTTTCTTCAATTAGATTGACGATTGGTTTTGCGGTTATAGCAACTGTTGGTCGCACTCGAATTTTCTTTTCCAATTGTTTTCTAAATTCGGTAAAAACTTCGGGTATTTTCTCCCAATCTTCATAAGGAACATCATCTGGATGGAATAGAAATTGGTCATAATACGTTTTCCAATTCACTGCTGGAATTAGATTTCTTACTTCATTTTCTACATCTACTTCTTCTTGCGTCCATTCGGTTTGGATGTAAATTGTATTGATTTGATATTTTGCTGCGATTTCAGGAATTAATTGTTCGGGATAACCGTAATAAACTAACAAGGGGATGTTTTTCTCTGCTAAATTTTGTTGTAATTCGGCTAAAGTTTCTAAAAGAAATTGCGTTCTAAATTTTTCTGTTTTCTTAAAACCGTATTGAGTTGTTTCGAAATGTCTCGGATCTAAGCAATAAATGCCAATAACTTTTTCATTTTCTCTACAAGCATTGTACAACGAATGATTGTCAATCGTGCGCAAATCGTTTCTAAACCATACTAATCCGTTCATAATTTTTTATTTTAGCTCGCGAAAACGCTAAGTCGCGAAGGTTTATTTTTCAACATATCAGTCACATAAGTTTTCTTCAAGGAATGACTTTGTTAAAAAAGTTCTTTTAAGATTTTAAAGATTTCTCTTTTTTCTCAAATCTGTGTTTCTTTTTTTTAGGAGTTTGATTATTGATCTTGCCCTTGAACTTGATTTTTGAAATTTTTATTCATTCTACATTTATCACTACAATACAAAACTTCTTCCCAATTTTTCTCCCATTTTTTACGCCATGAAAAAGGGCGTTGACAGGTTTTGCAAATTTTTTCTGGAAGATTTACTTTTTTATGTGCCATTATAACATGGAAGTTGAAGGTTTATCTGGTCGTGCATAATGGAATCGATCTGTTAATTTTGGAACAGCATAGCCATCTAAACCATTGATAGCAATTATGTTTCCTCGGTCTAATTGCATCCATTGGTCATCATGAAACAAACTTTCATCCGCATAAATGGTTTCAATAGATGCTATAATATGAATGCAACCGTTTTCTTCAATAATATATTCGTTCACATATTTGCATAATAATTGAACTGGACTTCCTTTTACGAATGGAACTTTTAGATTGTCAATAAATTCAGGTTCTAAACCGGTTTTATCAAATTCAGAAATATGTTCTTCATAACTTGACGAGGTATGATGGGCATCAGCAATCATTTCTTCGGTAATGTGATTGACTGTAAAATATCCCAATTCTTTAAGGTTTTTGTATGTGTCACGAGGAACGGTCGTTGGTCTTAAAATAAATCCCAATAATGCGGGTTCGCTTCCTAAATGCGTAACACTACTAAAAACAGCAACATTTAAAACACCTTCTGAGGAAACAGTACCAATTAAGTTTGCTGATTTGTAGCCTGTTACGCAGTTAATTAAGTTCAATCTAGGAACTTTTGACATTTCGGATAAGTTATCTTTAGTAATCTTTCTCATTGCAATTTTTATTCAAAGATACATTTTGTTTAATAAAAAATAAAAATAATTAAACAAAATTTCATTCTAAAAGTGAAAAATCTAGTAAAAGGCAGTATTTAAATTGTATTATTGTGTACTTTTGTAGTCCAATATTTTAGAATATATTTCATGCAAACGCCACAAAAAATTGCTGTTGTAGGTTCCGGATTAGTAGGAACATTATTGGCAATCTACCTAAAAAGAGCCGGACATACCGTTCATGTTTACGACAGAAGTCCTGATATTCGTACGATTCAATTTTCCGGACGCTCTATTAATTTAGTGATGTCAAACAGAGGTTGGAAAGCGCTTGAAGATATTGGTTTAGATAATGAAATTCGAAAAATTGGAATTCCAGTAGATAAAAGAGCGATTCATTTACAAGATGGAAAGCTGAATTATCAAAATTACGGAAAAGAAGGGGAAGCTATTTTTTCATTATCAAGAGGAATTTTGAATAGGAAAATGATTGATTTGGCAGAAGCTGAAGGAGTAGATTTTTTCTTCGAACGCAAAATTTGGGATGTAACCTTAGCTACCGCAACTTTATGGGAAGGCGAAACCGAACAAGGTGCTTGGTCTGAGTTAAAATACGATAAAGTTTTTGGAGCTGATGGTGCATTTTCAAGAATTAGACACCGAATGCAACGTCAATCGATGTTTGATTATTCGCAAGAATTCATGGAAATTGGTTACAAAGAATTACATATTCCTGCTAATGCTGATGGTTCTCCAAAAATTGATATTCATTCGCTACACATTTGGCCAAGAGGAAATTTCATGTTGATGGGATTAGCTAACCTTGATAATTCATTTACTTGTACGTTGTTTATGCCAATAAAAGGCGAAAACTCTTTTGAATCTTTAAACGATGAAACGGCTCTAGTAGATTTCTTTGCCAAATATTTTCCTGATACAAAAGAAGTAATTCCAGATTTAGTGCGTGATTTCTTTAAAAATCCTACGAGTTATTTGGCAATAATGAAATGTTTTCCCTGGACATTTGAAGATAAAGTAGCTTTAATTGGTGATTCTGCTCATGCTATTGTTCCTTTTTATGGTCATGGAATGAATGCTGGATTTGAAGATATCACTATTTTAAATGAAATGATGCAACAATTTGGCGACGATTGGAACCAAATTTTCAAAGCTTACGAAATCTCAAGAAAACCTAACGCTGATGCCATTGCCGAACTTTCGAGAAGAAATTTTGAAGAAATGAGCAACAAAACGGCTGATGAAAAATTCCTGTTGCAAAAGAAAATTGAAAAATGGTTTTCTGATAAACATCCTGATAAATGGATGCCATTGTATAGTAGAGTAACTTTTAGCTTACAACCGTATGCTGAAGCTATGGCGATTGGTGACTTTCAAAACGAAATTATGCAAGAAATACTTCAAATGGAAAACATAGAAGAACACTGGAATTCTGAAGAAGTGGAACAAAAAATCATCCAATTACTTCAATAAATTATCTTAAGTTTTAGTAGCAAACTTCAAAATAATTTGGTTTAGATTTTTTTCTTACAAAAATGAGTATCTTTGGTAATATCAAAAGATACAATCATGGAAATTTTTCTACTTCTTATAGCATTGGTAGTATTACTCATTCTAGTAATCAACATGAATTCGAAATTTTCTCAGTTGAACGACGCTGTTTATCGTTTGCATGAGAAAATGAATGATTTAAAGTCAGAATTACAATCTAAAAAACTTCAAGAAACTCCAAAAACGGTAACAGAAACCAAAGCGGATCGAGTAGTGGAGCCAAAACCAGTTTTTGAAAAACCAGTTGAAAAACCAATTCAAAAAGTTGTTGAAAAGCCAATTGAAATTGAACCAAAAACTCCTGAAAGTAGTCCAATAATTCCTGTTGTAGAAAGAAGTACCGAAAGCAAACCAACACCAAAACCAGAACCTGTTCAAGAAAACCCTAATCCGGTTTATGAACCACAATTGTCTTGGTGGGAAACTTTTAAACAAAATAATCCAGATTTAGAGAAGTTTATTGGGGAAAACCTAATTAATAAAATTGGAATTCTAATTTTAGTTTTGGGCATTAGTTTCTTCGTGAAATATGCAATTGATAAAGATTGGATTAACGAAACGGCTAGAGTAGGCATCGGAATTTTAGCAGGTTCATTAGTTATGGGAATTGCTCATAAATTAAGACAAAACTACAAAGCTTTTAGCTCGGTTATGGTTGCTGGCGCTATCAGTATTTTCTATTTTACCATTGCCATTGCATTTCATGATTATCAATTGTTTAGTCAAACGGTAGCTTTTGTAATTATGGTGGTCATAACTGCGTTTAGTACATTAGTAGCGGTAAGTTATAACCGACAAGAATTAGCCGTTTTGTCACTAATTGGTGGTTTTGCCGTTCCGTTTATGGTAAGTACAGGCGCTGGAAATTACATTGTTTTATTCAGTTATATTGCCATTTTAAACGTTGGTATTTTAGGAATTGCCTATTTTAAAAAATGGAATCTAGTTACCATTCTTTCTTTTGTTTTTACCGTGTTGTTGTTCACTTCTTGGTATACGAAAGAATTATATGCCAATACCTTACCGCACAAAGGCGCTTTAGCTTTTGCAACGCTTTACTATTTTATCTTCAGTGTAGTTGCCGTTTTAAACAATGTGAGAAGAAAAGGCGAATTTTCGTTCCTAGATTTTTCTATTTTACTTGCCAATACCTTTGTGTATTTTGGTTTAGGAATGGGAATTTTGCACAATTGGGGAATCGATTATAAAGGATTATTTACTTTATCATTAGCCGTTTATAATTTGCTATTTGCTTCGCTATTATTCAAAAAATTCGGTTTAGACAAAAAAGCAGTCTATTTATTAATTGCTTTGGTATTAACTTTTGCCACATTGACTATCCCTATTCAGTTTGAAGGCAATCAAATTACATTATTTTGGGCGGCTGAAGCGGTTTTATTATTTTGGTTATCTCAAAAATCGAAAATCGATGGCTTCAAATTGGGCGCAATAATTGTGCTATTCTTGGCAGTTATCAGTTTGATTATCGATTGGAATGATGGGTATCATTTTTCAAACAACGAACTCTCCATAGTTATCAATCCTATTTTTATTACTGGAATAGTAGTGGTTGTATCTCTCGTATTATCTCGATTTTTATTAAAGAAAGAAACGAATATAGCAGCAACTTTTGGTTTGAATTTTGACCCTGTTTTTTACAGCAATGGCATAGCTTGGGTAGCAATAGTTATTGGGTATTTTGTTGGGTTATTTGAAGTAATTCATCAAGCGGGACAACACATTTCAAATTATTCGTCGATGTTTGCTATGTCGGTTGGATATCATTTTATTTATTCAACTGTTCTAATTTATTTTGGATTACAATCAAACAAATCTTTGGTTCAAAAATCGGTCACCGTACTTACGCTTATTAATGTAGTTTTTTATGTGATTTGGTGGTACAATATTCCGTCAAAAGAAGTGCTTTGGAACATTGCAAAAAATTGGAATTCATCGGTTGCATTTTACTTGCATTATGTTATTTTAGCTTGTTTGGTTTACTATTTTGTGGTGATTGCCAAGCAAATTTTGCATCAAGCTTTTGTTCCTATTTTAAAAACTAAAGTTGCGGTATGGCTCTTAGTTTTTTGTGGTGTATATATTTTGAGCAATGAATTAATTGTGCATAGTATGTTCGCAGTAGATCATGTAGCAGTTCGAAATGAAATTGTAGCGGATCTAAAAGCTTCCGATTATCCAGAAGATTCATTTTATATGAATGAATATCGTGTGCAAGAAAAATTGAACGTGATAAAAGTGCAAGTCATAAAAATTGGATATCCTATTTTATGGGGAATTTTAGCCTTTATATTGCTCATTTTTGGTATTAAAAAACAATGGAAACAAATTCGAGTTATTTCCTTATCACTACTAGGATTAACTATTGTAAAATTATTTGTTTACGATATAAATAACGTTTCTGAAACAGGTAAAATTATAGCTTTCATCTTATTAGGAGTGCTGATTTTAATCATATCATTCGTATACCAAAAAATTAAAAAATTAGTAGTTGAAGAACCATCAAATACCCAATCAAATGAAGAAAATAATTAGTCTTTTCGCGTTTTTTTTATTCCAAGGTCTTCTAGCGCAAGAAACAGCTATTGGTGAAATTAATGAAGTTAAGCAGTCGGGCTTACAATTGGTTTTGCTTTCTCCCGAAATCATTGCTGCTGCAAATAACAATATTGATTATCTTCGAATTACTCATACTAAGACGGGAGCTGAAATGCCATTTGCTTCCTATTCCATTAATGAAACATTTAAAAAATCTTGGATTGATTTTCCTTTAGTGTCCAAATCCAAGAATGATTCGGTAAGTTCTTATGTGATTTTGAATGCTAAACAGTTAAAGATAAACGAATTATTTATGTTTATTGCCAACTCGTCGATTTCAAAAAACGTGAATGTTTCCGGTAGTAATGATGGAAACGAGTGGTTTGGTTTGGTCCAAAATTATTCCCTTTATAATTTGATGGATTCCAACTTAGCACAAGTTGAAAAAAACATCGTACTTCCGCTAAACAATTATAAGTTTTTGAAAATCGATTTTGATGATAAAAAAAGTTTACCTGTTGCAGCCAAAAGCTTTGGAATGTATCAAACGAAAGTAAACTTTGTAACGAAATTAGAACTAGAAAATTTTAATAAAACAATACAACTTGATGCTTCCAAAAAGAAAACAAGGGTTACTCTTACTTTCAAAAAACCGCAAGTGATTTCGAGAATAGATTTTGATATTCGTTCAGATTTGTATTTCAGAAACGCTCGAATTTTAGTAAATCGTGAACGAAAAATTAAAAACAAAACCCAAAAGTATCAAGATGAATTTTTTTCTTTTGTTTTGAATTCAAAGACAAAAAACAGTTTCGAATTTCCAGAAATTTTTGAAAAGGAAATTATAATACAAATTGATAATCAAGACAATACGCCATTGGAAATAGAAAACATCAAACTTTTTCAAACGCCAAAATACATTATAGCAAATTTCAAACAAAATGAAACATACGAAATTAAAGTTTCAACAGCATTTGAAAAGCCAAGTTATGATATCGTAAATTTTCTTCCAAAAGAAATAGATTCCTTACAAATAGTTACGGTTGAAAATTTCAATATAATTCAAAACGAAGCAAAAATATCGGAACCAAAACCATTCTGGCAAACCCAATGGTTTTTATGGAGCGCTATTATTTTAGCTGGAATTAGTATTGGCTATTTCTCACTTGGTTTGTTAAAAGATGTAGATAAGAAAGACTAAATTTCTTCTCTATGCACTTTATTGAAATCAAAAGCTGGCGTACAAATAGCAATATATTCACAAGCTTCATCAAATGGATTTGAATATTGAACGCGTGTATTTCTCTCAATTTTAATCGATTGACCAGCTTCTAAAACAATAGTTTCATTTTCAATAATAAATTGCTTTTTCCCTTTTATTATATAAGTGTATTCATCAAATTCTGGTGTTTGAAACGGTTCACTCCAACCCGGAGGCGCAACCATGTGAGCAATTGAAATCGCTGAATTGTTAGTAGTGGCTAATCCATGATGTTCTTCAATTAACTTACCATCAGTTGTTGGAACTACAAATGGTTCTTTTTGAATAATATATTTTTTCATCGTATTTTTTATTTACAAATCTCCTCAAAAATACTAAATGTAAAGCATTGAAAAGAAATTTGCTCAACTATTTTATCACCCATTACCCATCACCCTGTCAATTTCTAACTTCTAACTTCAATCTTCTTAAATGAAATCGTATCTTTGCCCACTATTTGAATTTGAAAATGTTACAGAAAGAAATACAATTAGCAGTAGAAAAAGGGGAAATGTTACCTTTAATGGAAGAATTTTATACCATTCAAGGTGAAGGTTTTCATACAGGAACTGCGGCATATTTTATCAGAATTGGCGGTTGCGATGTAGGTTGCCACTGGTGTGATGTGAAAGAAAGTTGGAATGCAGAATTACATCCACCAACAAGTACGGATTTAATTGTTGCCAATGCCAAAAAATACGCTGATACAGTTGTAGTAACTGGTGGTGAGCCTTTAACTTGGGATATGTCGTTATTGACTTCCAAATTGAAAGAACAAAATCTAAAAGTACATATTGAAACTTCTGGTGCTTATGAAGTAACAGGAATTTGGGATTGGTTTTGTTTGTCGCCAAAGAAGAATAAATTACCAGTTCAAAGTGCTTACGATATTGCCAATGAATTAAAAGTTATCATCTACAATAAACACGATTTTATTTTTGCCGAAGAACAAGCTGCAAAAGTAAATCCAAATGCCATATTATTTCTACAACCCGAATGGAGCAAAAAAGACGAAATGACACCATTAATTGTAGATTATGTAATGAACAATCCTAAATGGCGTGTTTCATTACAAACACATAAATATTTGAATATTCCGTAAGATTATGAGGAAGTTTTTTTTACTATTTGGTTTTCTATTGTTTTCAACGTTTAGTTTTTCTCAAATTGGAGGTGAAGATGAAGTGTATTTAGGAGGCGATTTTATAGATGCCAAGTTTAAAAACGGTGGAATAGATGAATTTTACAACTATGTAATAAGCAATTTTGACAGTAAAACGGTTGAAAAAAGCGGTCAAATTATTTTTGAATTTACAGTGAATCAAACGGGAGAAGTTAAAAATATTAAAATTTTGAGAGACTTAGGTACAAAATCTGCATTAGAATTGATACGAGTTTTAAGAGAATCACCCAAGTGGCAACCCGCTTCAAGAGGTGGAAAACCAGTTAGTATAACCTTAAAAATGCCACTAACTTTTAAATAGTTTTCTGATTTAACTATTGAATTTCTATAGTATTAATTATTTTCTTATTTTTACGTTTCAATTTAAAAAAAACAAACTATGAAAAAAATGATTCTAACCTTTGCATTTTTTGTTGCCACTAATTTTGTAATGGCTCAAGATGCATTTAAGGCTGATGTAGTAAAAGCTATTGAAATGTCGGGTGCTAATTCATCAATGGATGCTGTTAAAAAACAAGTATTAGGTATGATTCCTGAAAGCAAGCAAGCGGAGTTTCTTAAAGAATTTGATGTGGTAATCAATTCAATTAATGAAGAACAAGTAAAAAATTTCATGGAAGTGTATACGCACGATGATATAAAAGAAATGATTAAGTTTTATAGCACACCAACAGGTAAAAAAATAAAAGAAAAAGCAGGAGCTTTGGCAGAAAAAAGTATGGCAATGCAACAAACCATCGGAATGCAACTACAAGGCATCATGATGAAATACATGCAATAAAACTGAGTTTAGAAAAAATATAAATTCCAAATTCCATATGAAAAATCAATTGGAATTTGGAATTTTTTTATTGGTATTTATACAGAAAGCTTAGCCAAATAATCAAAGTGTTTTCCTTCCAAAATTAATTCACATTGCAAACCATTGGCAATTGCTGCATTTTGTAAGGTGTTATAATCCAAATACAGCCAATCAAAAGTGTCTTCCGTTTCTCCTTTATATTGAATGGTAAAAGTTAATTCGCCATAATAACCATTCGCTGGAACCTCGTAAGCGCCATCTTCGTCTTGGTCGTACATATAAATTAGGTCCGAACTATCAATTAAAATTTGTCCGCCATCATTTAAAAGCGATTTTAACTTTTGTAAAAATTTGGAAACATGAATCATTTTTCCAAAAATTCCTGTTCCGTTCATCAAAAGTAAAATAGTGTCGTATTTATTGTTATTCTGATTTGTCATACTGAGCGCAGTCGAAGTATCAGTATCTAAATCCAAAACATCTGAAACTTTGCAATTTTTCAAACCTCTCAATGCACAGGCTTTAATCGCATTTTCTGAAATATCAATTGCCGTAACATCAAAACCTTTTTCTTGCAAATACAAAGCGTGACTTCCCGCGCCACAACCAACGTCTAAAATTTTTCCCTTAGCTAATTGCAACGCTTTTTGTTCCAATTTTGGCATGTCTTTATAATCACGAAACAAATAGGCAACGCTCATTTCATCGGCTTCCGAAATTGAAGTTTCCGTGATTAAATCTTCAGGAGAATTATTGGTTTGGTAATCTAAAATAGCTTTTCCGAAAAGGTCTTTCATCTTTTTTTGTTTAAAGTTTCAGGTTTTTTTAGTTTCAGGTTATTTTGTCTCAAGTTTCAAGTTTTTTTAGTTTCAAGTTCTTAACTTTGTCTTCAATCAGTTTTCAATGTTAAAAAATATCAAGTTACTTAACTTGAAACCTGAAACGTTAAACTTCAAACAAATTAATCAACTTGAAACCAAAAATCGACGAACTCGGAAAACTTGCCAAAGATACGCATAACGAAACCAAAAAGTATTTTGACAAGTTAAAAAAGAAAACACCTAAAAATTTGGATTATGTAATGCAAGATTTACACGATGCCGAATTCAAAAAAACGGATTGTTTAGAGTGTGCCAATTGTTGCAAAACAACCGGACCGTTATTCACGTCGGCTGATATTGAAAGAATTTCAAAGAGTTTTCGTCAAAAACCACAGCAATTTATCGACCAATACCTTCGCATTGATGAAGATAATGATTACGTGTTGAAAAGTGTTCCATGTACGTTTTTAGATAGCGACAACAAATGTTTCATCTACGATGTCCGACCAAAAGCCTGCCGAGAATTCCCTCATACCGACAGAAAGAAATTCCAACAAATCTCAGATTTAACTTTGAAAAATGTTGCGATTTGTCCAGCAGCGTTTAATATTGTGGAGAAAATGAAAGAGAAGTTGCCTTTGTAGAAAGTGTTCAGTGTTCAGTTGAAAGTGTTCAGATTTTTTGCAATCTTGTCATTCAGTTAGGAATTTCATCTTTTATTCGTGATAATTCGTAAAATTCGTGTTTTTTTACTTCCAATGTAGAAAGTGTTCAGTTGAAAGTGTTCAGATTTATTTGGAATCTTGTCATTCCATTAGGAATCTCAACTTTTATTCGTGATAATTCGTGAAATTCGTGTTTTAACATCCATCACCCATCATTACTCATAAATCAAATACTTCTTTCTCACTTCCTTAAACTTCTCCAAACCTTCTTGCCACGTTTTTCTAATTTCTTTTTCGGTCATTCCGGCTTCAATTTGTTCGCGGAGTTTTTTGGTTCCTGCTAATTTGGTAAAGAAATCATTGAAGAAAACGGTTTTGTCTTTGGTATTTTCATAAGCTTTCAATAACCATTTTAATTCTAGTCGGTGTACTTTTCTAATTTCGGTTAAATCTTCGCCAAAGCATAGCTTTCCATTATGGACTGGGTCTTTTGCGCCAAAATTCGGTTTCGGAGTAAAACTAAAATCAAATTCACTTTCAGGTAAAAAAGGCGAACCATAAATTTGGAATTGTTTTTCTGTTCCGCGACCTAAACTTACATTCGTACCTTCAAAAAAACACAAACTCGCATATAAATTAATCGATTGATCATTTGGTAAATTTGGAGAAGGCTTCACAGGTAAACTATATTTCATATCACGCGAATAGTTCAAACAGGGAATTATAGTTAAGTTGCATTGTAAACTGTCAATTAACCATTTCTCTCCGTTAATCATTTTCGCATATTCGCCAATCGTCATCCCATGCAAAACCGGAATTTCATGCATTCCAACAAAACTAGTATGTTCCTTTTCTAAAATCGGACCATCAACAATAGTTCCATTTGGATTGGGTCGGTCTAAAACCAAAAGCGGAATATTATTTTCCGCACAAGCTTCCATCACATAATGCAACGAAGAAATATAAGTGTAAAATCGCGCGCCAACATCCTGCAAATCAAAAACCAAGATATCAATTCCTTCTAAATGCTCTGGTTTTGGTTTTTTGTTGCTTCCGTAAAGAGAAATAATCGGCAAATTGGTTTTGGTGTCTTTTCCATCCACAATTAACTCGCCAGCATCAGCCGTTCCTCTAAAACCGTGTTCTGGAGCATAAATTTTCTGAAGATTGATGTTTTGTTCTAAAAGATAATCTACTATAGAAATATTAATTGAGCCTTTATTTTCTGTTGGATATAAAGAAGAACTTCTGTGTTCAATAATAGGTATGGATTTAAAAATACCCGTTTGATTTGTAACTATTCCAACACGTTTGTCTTTTAATATTGGTAAATAACTTTCAAAGTTTTCGGCTCCTGTTTTAAAAGTGATATCTGTTGAAGTGGAAGTCAAAGTCACATTATCATTGTTCAATTTTATCTGCGGAATAGTCTTTTTGCTACTTCCACACGAAACGGAAAGTAAAAGTAAACTAAATATTATTGTAAATCTGTATATGTTGTATTTCATAACTATTTTTTTAATCTGTGTAAATCGGTGTAATCTGTGGCAAAAACTTTATGTATATTTGCCTTAATTATAATTTTAAAACCTTGAATTTAGAATATTTCATAGCCAAACGACTAATTGCTGCTAAAAGTTATAAAAGTAGTATTTCTTCACCAATTATAAAAATTGCCATTGTAGCTATTGCATTGGGCATTATTATGATGTTGGTTTCCGTGTCTACTGGCGTTGGACTCCAAAATAAAATTCGCGAAAAAGTAGCGGCTTTTAATGGTCATGTTGTTATTTCAAACTACGACGACAATCAATCGCAAGTAAATACCGTGCCAATTTCAACCGAACAAGATTTTTATCCCAAATTTACTTCGGTCTCAGCAGTCGAGCATATTCAAGCAGTTGCCGCAAAAGCAGGAATGATTCGCACCGAAACAACCGTGGAAGGCATTTTGTTTAAAGGTGTTGGCACAGAATACCGTTGGAACAACCTAAAAGAATATCTTGTTAAAGGAAGAATTCCAAACATCTCTAATCAAAGAACAGACGAAGTATTGATTTCCGAAGTTTTAGCCAATCGCTTGCAAATAAACCTTCAAGATACTTGCCGAACGTATTTTATTAAAGAGAATGCCTCTGGTTATAATCTTAGAAGCTTTATAGTGGTTGGTATTTTCAATTCAGGCTTTCAAGAATTCGATGCGAATTATGTAATTGGAGATTTGCGACACATCCAACAAATCAACAAATGGAAACCTACAGAAGTTGGTGCTTTCGAAGTATTCATCAAAGATTTTAACCAAATCGAAACCACCGGGCAAGCCATTTATAAAGAAATTCCACCTACATATAATAGTATAACCATTCAAGAAAAATATTTCAGCATCTTCGAATGGCTTAAACTTTTCGATTTCAACATCATTATTATATTAGTAGTCATGATAATTGTCGCCACTATTAATATGATAGTAGCTTTGTTAGTTCTAATTCTCGAGCGCACTCAAATGATTGGAATTCTAAAAGCACTCGGTGCCAACAATTGGAATATCAGAAAAATATTTTTATACAATGCCTCCTATTTAATACTAAGAGGACTTTTCTGGGGCAACGCCATCGGACTCGGATTACTTTTCATCCAAAAATATTTCGAAATCATAAAACTTCCATCGGAGAGTTATTACGTTACAGTAGCTCCAGTCGACATCAATCCCATCACAATCATTGCCTTAAACTTAGGAACAATTTTAATTTGCTTGTTAGTATTATTAGTTCCTTCTTATATCATTACCAAAATTTCTCCAGTAAAAGCTATTAAGTTTAATTAGAAGCAGCCGTTTAGTATTCCATTAACACCATTGGTCCCGCTGTCCACTCTATCTTTTACAAACCTAACAGGTTTCAAAAACCTGTTAGGTTTGTAAAAGGATGCCGTTCCCATCGGGGCTAGTTAAGACGTGTAGCATTTCAGAAAACTATCTCATTTTCAAAACTATCGATATCATTTCGAGTTCACGAGAAATCTCCTA